>Ga0308163_10000007_pt1 | contig 912657 bp, 832 predicted proteins | sample PhyTR1_FD_201037 | JGI IMG/M metagenome (GOLD analysis project Ga0308163, IMG submission 201037) | Phyllosphere microbial communities from UC Gill Tract Community Farm, Albany, California, United States - DLSLT.R1 | ecosystem: Host-associated > Plants > Phyllosphere > Unclassified | place...
TCTTCCGCAACATTTATTTTAAAATAAATACTACCCTCTTTATCACTAAGCCATCTTTTCAACAAAACCCTTCCTCCGAAGCGGGATGCAAAAGTAGGAAAATTCTCTACAACACCAAAGGATATTTGGGGAATATTTCAAGCTTTAACGTAAGTTGATGGTTTACAGCAGGAAAAAGTTTCGCTGTGCTTAAAACTTTTTGGAAGAATAGGTGTTTAGCACGGGTTTATCAAACCGATCAGGTCTCAAAAACCGGATCGGTTAGAGGTAAAGGCCTTTAAACCGATCAGGTCTCAAAAACCGGATCGGTTTAGAGGTAAAGGCCTTTAAAACTTCCGGATTACCTGCCCACCTAAACCCGATAGCAGCGAAAAACCCGAAGGTGAGGAACGAACCAAGGCTTTGAAGCGAATAGCGGGAACATACTTGTATAGTAGCACGAAACCTGCTTTGCTGAAAAAACAACAGCATTAATATATACTAAAGAAATAAACAGCGATCAACCAAAGAATGCGATATCGAGATTTTGAACAATAATTAATACTTTTATAGCTTTAAATGCCCATAAATGAAATTAATGCTCAAATTATACGTTACACTGCTATTTATCGGCATAGCGGAAATTGGTTATGCCCAAAATTATAAAAATGAACTTGTTGTTATCTCTGAAAACGATGCTTATATAGATATTACCAGCGACCGCTATTATACTAACGGTGCATTTATTAAATTCAGACATGCTTTAAATGGTGAAAACCTGAAATCCGGGAGAAGTAAAGAGATTATTGGTTTTGAGTTTGGTCAAAAGATTTACAACCCATATTATAGTTTCGTGCCTAATCCGGCTTTACATGATAGGCCTTTCACAGCTTATTTATATGGCGAAGCAAATTATAGCCGGTTTTACGAAAACAAACAAATGCTAAAGGTTTCTGCACAGCTTGGCGTTACAGGAAAAGATGCGCTGGGCGAAAAATTTCAGAAGGCGTTTCACAAATTAGTTGGCCAAAACCAGATTGAAGGATGGGAATATGGCTTAAACAGCGAGCCGACATTGAACCTGGGCGCCGAATACAACAAACTTTTAGTAACCACCAATAACAAGGTATTTGATGTTACGGGAACGGCTTCGGCTGCGCTTGGGAACGTAATTACAAAGGCCAACCTTGGCGCTATGTTTCGTTTGGGTAGATTTAATGATATGGAAGGCTCAGCAGCTTTTAACAGTATAGTGAGCAATAACAATGCTTATAAAGCTACCCGTAAATATGAGCTTTTTCTTTCAGTTAGTCCGCAATTACATGCTGTGGCTTTTGACTCGAGCCTGCAGGGTGGATTATTCAGGAGTGATAAGGGACCGATTACCTTTAAACCAAAACCTTTTGTTTTTACCACGCAAGTGGGTTTAACGTTTGCCATTGCAAGGTGGACGGCCAATTATACGGCTACTTTTACATCGAACGAAGTTAAAAACAGTGCCACTGGCTACCGCTATGCCTTTTATAGTCTTGCTTACCGTTTTAGTAAAAACTAATGAAAAAATTATCCCTATCCCTAATCATCCTGATTACCTGCATTACCTTTGCCCAGGCACAAATTGCACCAGAAAATCATTCGATTATTTTTAAGCCTGTTTTCGGTACTCATGTAAATAGTGACCAGGGACATTTGTTTCAGGACCAGATTACAGGTTTCGACGCAGCCTACTTTAAGGATATTAGCAGGAACAGTGACAATTGGATCGGCTTTAGCGGGGCCAAATCTTATGGTGTCGGTTTTATTTTCAGGGACCTGAGCAAATTAAAGGGAACAAAAGATACTTCGGAACATGCCTTTGGGCAGGTATATGGTTTGGTTGCCCAGATGGATTTCCAATTGTTTAAAATTGGAAAGGCCAAAATTAATTTTACCCCAGGGGTTGGTTTAGGCTACACGAATAAGTATTACTATAACAATACCAAAAACAGATTTTTGGGAAGCCCGATTAATGAAACCATAAAAGCAGATTTAGGAATGGAGCTGCCAATGAGCGAATATGCAGATCTGTTATTGGGTTTTGGTTTTTTACATATTTCAAATGGTGGTGCAACGGTACCTAATGGAGGCTTAAATACCGGGAATGTTTATATCGGCTTAAAGTTAAATAATCAGAAACCATTAACTACAGAACGGAAAAGCACCTATACTACTTTACAGCGAAATTCTATTGAGCTTAGCGCCGGCTTAGGTGCAAGGGGCGTATTTGCGAATAGAAATAAAAGTTTGTACAAAAGCGGGTTATATGCAGGTTACAATTTTTACCTGAATGATGTAATATCGCTTAAAGCAGGTGCCGACGCGGTTTATTATTATACCGTTTTCGACCCTAATAATTATGGGGATACTTTCCAAAACTACGGTACTTCTTACGACCATTGGCGCACAGGAATAAGTGTAGGTGCAGACATTAATTTATGGCGTATCACTGTTGCAGCCCAGATTGGGAAATACATCCATTATAATAGACTGATGGAGAAAGCAACCTGGTACTGGACATTTGGCCCAACCTTTAACATTACTCCACACCTGGGCTTACAGGCAAAAACCTATATGCACTTTGCTCAGGCCGATTATGTAAACTGGGGCGTAGTGTACCGGTTTTAATATTGTCCTGTACTCAGCAACACTAAAGTACAGGCTTCAACAGGTTCTATATCATGCTGATCCAATAATTTCTCCAGTTCGTAATTTTCAGTCCCGGGGTTGAAGATTACCCGCTTTGGTTTTGTAGACAAAATATAATCGTGGTATTGTGGCTGCAATGCAGGACCTATATATAAGGTGATGGTATCAATATCATTATGGATCTCTCCTGGTTTTTCAATTTCAACACCTGCAACTTCTCCTTTTTTTATTCCAACGTTAACAATTTCGTGGTTGAAACGCTTAAGCATGTGAGCGGCTTTGTACGAATATCTTGATGGATCTGGCGAAGCGCCAATTATTAATGTCTTTTTCATAATATGATTACACAGATTGGAAGATTACAAAGATTAAAATTTAGATAATAAAGCAATCTGACCGGAATGGTAGGCATGGTGTTGTGCTAAACCGCTCACTAATTCTACATTGGTTACCCCTGTGCCTAAAGCAGGATTACGCTCGCTATTTACTTCATCATTCCATTGATTATCTTTCAGGCTTTCGCAAAGGCGAATCAGTTCTTCGTTTGCAATTTTAAAATCAAAGATGATCCGTTCCCAGGCCTGCGGTGTCCTTTCTTCCGGTTCAGGCCAATCGCCTCTTGCAGGTTCATCAGCAGGTTTACCGATTAATCTCGAACTCACCTCCTCTGTCCAGGCAGTTAAATGTAAGGCTATTTCGGCTATAGAATGTGCACCCGGTACAAAATGACTAAATGCACTTTCAGGATTCACATTATTCAATGTCTGCATGACGTGGTTGCCGTGCCAGGCATCACCATTAAAAGCTTTTTTTATTTCGTTCGTGATATTAAACATATCAAAACAACAATTGGTACACTATAAAGTTTGTTAAGATGCGTTCAATATTGCATTTGCACAGTTGATTCCATCAATCGCTGCCGATACAATTCCGCCTGCGTAACCTGCACCTTCAGCACATGGATATAAACCTTTTACCTGCGGGTGCTGATAGGTTTCTTTATCCCTCGGAATCCTTACCGGAGAAGAAGTTCTGCTTTCAACACCAACTAAAATGGCTTCGTTGGTATAATAACCTCTTATTTTTTTACCAAATAAAGGCAGTGCTGCCCGCAAACTACTGGAAACAAAATCAGGCAGGATATTATCGAGCATCGAACTTTTGGTACCAGGGAGATAAGAATTCTTTGGCAGATCGAGTGATAATTTATTGTTCACAAAATCGACCATACGCTGTGCAGGGGCAACGAGGTTTCCTCCGCCGGCTTCGAAAGCGGCTTTTTCGATTTCAGACTGGAAATTTAACATCCTTAGCGGATCGTAACCCTGAACATCGTTTAGAGTAACCTGAACCACAGTCCCGGAATTGGCGTAAGGATTATTCCGCTTAGAAGGAGACCAACCATTCACCACAATTTCATTTTCACCTGTAGAACAAGGCGCAATAATTCCACCCGGGCACATGCAGAAAGAAAATACGCCTCTGGCGCCTACCTGCTCAACCAGGCTGTAATATGCCGGAGGCAAAAACTCCGAACGGATATCGCAATGGTACTGTGCAGCATCAATAATTTCCTGAGGATGCTCTATCCGCACCCCTAAAGCGAAAGGTTTTGCTTCGATCAGTATGTTTTTACTGTTCAACAATTCGTACACATCTCTTGCAGAATGTCCTGTTGCCAAGATAATATCATCAGCAAGCAGTTTTTCTTCAAAATTAATTTCGATGCCTTTTACTTTTCCAAATTCGATTAAAATATCAGTCATCTTGCTATCAAACATGACCTCTCCCCCGGCATTTAAAATGGTATCTTTTATAGCCGTAATGATGTGGGGAAGTTTGTTGGTACCAATGTGAGGACGGGCATCGATTGCAATATCTGGTTCTGCGCCATGGTTTACAAAAACCTGAAGCACCTTATTAATGTCGCCACGTTTGTTAGAGCGGGTATATAGTTTACCATCAGAATAAGTTCCGGCACCACCTTCACCATAACAATAATTAGATTCTGTATTGACTAAACCTTGCTTATTTATGGCTGCCAGATCTCTCCGTCGCTGTTTAACATCTTTACCTCTTTCGATAATAATGGGTTTTAGTCCATTCTCAATACATTGCAGAGCGGCAAATAAACCAGCCGGACCAGCACCTATAATAATTACCGGTTTGGCTTCGCTCACATTAGGATAGTTTATGGTGTAAACTTCAGGAATGGCTTCTTCATCTACAAAAACCTTCACCTGTAAACGGAAAATCACTTTTCTGGAACGGGCATCTATCGATCTTTTGAGAATTTCGTAGCCTTTTATCCTCGTTTCAGGTAGTTTTAAACCTTCGGCAAGTTTTTGTTTAATAACTTCAGTCTGCTCAACCTGATCAGGGAGCAAAGTAATTTCGATGTCTTTTTGCATATCTAGTCAGGTTTTTATCCCGAACAGTACAAATATAGATATCTGATAGCATATTTGATGATATCAGCGTATGAATAAAGCAGACTAAAGTAATGATCATGTTTTTTTGGAAAGCAATTGCAGTATTTCATTGGAAACTACAGTCCCGCTCTCCCTTCTGCCCCATTGAAAAATTGGGGGCATCCGTTCGATCGGGTTTAATTAGGTTATTTTTCTGATAATATGCCGGTTTTCTGTGCCACAGCCCAAAGTTTTTAGCCCCGATCGGAACGGGCATCCCGATTTAAGCACCAGTTTATGTTATATTTTGGTGTGCTTGCTTGTTTCACAGGTTTTCTATCGGGATAGAGCAGAGAGCGGGACGAACATTTAAAAAAAGTGAAAAGCCCTGCGCTCCAAAACAAAAGAACTGGGATCGATATACACAGGCTTATTACTAATTAAGAATCAAAATGTCCTGATTTCACCATATTAAAATCAATGAGTAGCTTGTCAACCTGTCAGATAAATACCGAAACTGTAACAAAGGCATGCAATTTGATATCTAATTCGTAAATTGAACCATAATTCAGTTTGAATAAAAAAAGACAAAAACCATAAAAATGAAAAGATTAATATTTGGAATTTTAGCTGCAGTAATTGCAGTGAGCACTTTAAGTTCGTGCGGTTATAACAGCATGGTTAAACTTGATGAGAACGTTAAATCGAAATGGGGAACAGTACAAACCCAATATCAGAGAAGAGCAGATTTGATTCCGAACCTGGTAGCAACCGTAAAAGGAGCCGCTAAATTTGAACAGGGTACATTAACTGCGGTGACTGAAGCACGTGCAAAAGCAACCCAAATGACGGTGAGTACGGATGATTTATCGCCAGAAAACATCAAGAAATTCCAGGCTGCACAAGGAGAATTAAGTCAGGCTTTGGGTAAATTATTATCCATTACCGAGAATTATCCTGAATTAAGGGCTACACAACAGTTTAGCGATTTATCGGCTCAGCTGGAAAGTACCGAAAACAGGATTACTGTTGCACGTAAAGACTTTAATGATGCTGTGCAGGAATATAATGGTAAAATCAGGTCGTTCCCTACCAATTTAACAGCCGGAATGTTCGGTTTTAAACCAAAAGGATATTTCGAGGCTGATGCGTCTGCAAAAAATGCACCTAAAGTAGAGTTTTAAGAATCTAACGATAACATTTAAGGGTAATGGATGTTTATGAATTAAACGTTTATTACCCTTTTTACTTCTTATAAAAATAAGCACATGCCGTTATTTTCAGATATAGAACAAGAAAAAATAGCAAACGCGATAGCTGATGCGGAGAAAGCTACTTCGGGAGAAATCAGAATTGCAATTGATAAACTTTGCGAAGGCGATCCATACGAAAAGGCCATCGAATATTTCAATAAGCTTGACATGGATAAAACCGCCAGAAGAAATGGTGTATTGATTTACATTGCGCATGCAGACCATAAATTTGCCATTATCGGCGATGTAGGTATTAATCAGCGGGTACCAGAAAATTTCTGGGAAACGACTAAAATTGCCATGACCGCACATTTTGCCAAAGGAAATTTAGCCGATGGTATAATTGCAGGTGTTGCATTGGCAGGAGAAAAACTGGCTTTATTTTTCCCGACACAAAAAGGCGACATTAATGAGCTGCCAAATGATATTGTTTTTATGGATAACCTAGAAAATAAATAAGCGATGAAGAAAATATTCCTTTTATCGCTCCTTTGCCTGTTCTTCAATTTTACCTTTGCACAGGATTTTCCAGAAAAGCCCAACACTTTGGTTAACGATTATGCGAATGTGTTATCGGCCGATCAGAAACAGGCACTCGAAAGCAAACTGGTAACTTTTAACGATTCCTCTTCGACGCAAATTGCCATTGCCATATTAAAATCGGTTGGCGATTATGATATTAATGAATACGCGGTAGGGCTGCTCAGAAAATGGGGAGTTGGTCAAAGTGGTAAAAACAACGGTATTATGATTGTTGTTGCTGTTGGCGATAGAAAAATTTCTATTCAAACAGGATACGGCCTGGAAGGCGCATTACCAGATATTTATGCTAAACGGATCATCGATAACGACGTTAAACCAAATTTTAAAGCTGGTAATTATTATGCCGGCCTGGATGAAGCTACTTCATCGATTATTAAATATACCAGAGGTGAATATAAAAACGATAATCCCAAAACCTCTTCAAAGGGAGGAGGTAGCTCAGGCAGCATTGCCATTATCATCATCATTATTGTTGTAATTATCATCATTATGCGAAAAGGTGGCGGAGGTGGCAGTCAGGTTATTGGCGGCCGCGGAGCATCTAACGCCTTATTCTGGGCATTACTTTTTGGTGGTGGTGGCGGAGACCGTGGCAGTGGCTGGGGCGGTGGTGGTTCATCAGGAGGCGGTGGTGGTTTTGGTGGTTTTGGCGGAGGAAGTGGTGGCGGTGGCGGCGCAAGCGGAAGCTGGTAGGTTAGTCCATAGTCCATAGTCCATAAGTTGGAGCCTTTTTGTTTTTTAAACGTTACAAAACATTCCAACTTTGTAACAATTTTAACATTGTAACAAAAATGTACAGAAGAGATTTAATCACAGCAGAAATACAAAAACTTGCCCAGGTTTTGGCGCGCATTATGGGCCTTAAACTAGAAGGCAAGCTGGCAGAGGCGAGTCAGGTTTTTGATGAGACCATGCAAAGTGGTTTCCAGTTGCCCAAAGAAATCCTGGAGAGCGACGACCACACAATTTTTGAAAACTGGCTGCATGACGATAATCTTCCGCCCGAAAAACTCGATTCGTTAAGCGAATTTTTATATTATGAATTGGGGATCAGTGCCGAAAGAAATCTGCTGATTGCACCGAAACTTAATCTGGTTTATCAATACTTGTCAGATCAGCATAAGATTGTACATTTGGTAAACCTGCACCGTCAGAAAACGATACAACAGTATATCAGTTAGCGGTTGGCAATTTTTAGTTTGCAGTAAATAAAAATAAATAAATGATTATAGAAAAGTGGCAGAAACTTGCCTCTAAATATTTAGTAAGAGAAAAGTGGGCTACCTTAAGGGTAGATGAAGTAAAACTTCCGGATGGAATTGTAAAAGATGATTATTATGTACTGGAATACCCAAACTGGGTTAATGCCATTGCATTAACGGCTGAAGGAAAAATTATTATGGTACGCCAGTATCGCCATGCTGCAGATATTGTTTCGCTCGAAGTTCCGGGCGGCGTAATGGATGGTGATGAAGCACCGGAGTTTGCCGTTAAACGTGAGCTTTTAGAGGAAACGGGTTATAGTTTTGAAACCTGCAAATTGATAGCTGAGCTTTACCCTAACCCTGCCACATCAAATAACAGAACTTTCACCTATTTTTTAACAGGTGGTGTTAAAACGCACGAGCAGCATTTAGATGAACATGAAATTTTAAATGTAGAAGAATATACTGTAGGCGAGGTAAAACAGTTTATAAAGGATAATAAAATAGCACAAGCCCTGCACGTTGCAGCGTTGTTTTACGGTTTAGCCGAGATAGAGAAACTTTAAAGGTTTATAAAACCGGATAAACAATAAAGGCCCGATATTTTATCGGGCCTTTATTGTTACTGCTTCAACTTTTTGAACATGAACGAAAGATTTTAATTTAAACCCTTCTATCTTTCTGCCCCTGAACTTAAGTTTAGCTCATTTTTAATTTCTTTTGGATATCGTGTACATAAGCTTTAAACTTTTTATCGGTATCGATTAAATCTTCTACCGTTTGGCAAGCGTAAATTACAGTACTGTGATCGCGGCCACCGAAGAAAGCGCCGATTGTTTTCAATGATGATTTGGTATGGCTTTTTGAAAGGTACATCGAAATCTGACGGGCCTGAACAATTTCACGTTTACGTGTTTGCGATTTAACCATATCAACCGGAACCTCGAAATACTCGCAAACCAATTTCTGGATGTATTCCATTGAAATTTCTTTTGAAGTATTTTTGATAAAGTTTTTCAACATCTGTTTAGCAAGTGCTAAATCAATTTCTTTTTTATTCAAAGTAGCCTGCGCTAAAAGCGATACCATAGCACCTTCAAGCTCACGTACGTTGTTATCGATGTTGTGTGCAACATATTCTACAACCTCACCCGGTAACTCAATACCATCGGCATACATTTTCTTTCTTAAGATGGCAATACGCGTTTCAAGATCAGGAATCTGCAGGTCAGCAGATAGGCCCCATTTGAAACGGCTTAACAAACGTTCTTCCAAACCAGCTAAATCTTTCGGTGCTTTATCAGATGTTAAGATTACCTGTTTACCCGATTGGTGTAAGTGGTTAAAGATGTGGAAGAAAATATCCTGTGTTTTTTCTTTACCTGCAAAGTTGTGTACATCATCCATGATGATTACATCCATTGCCTGGTAAAAGTTAACGAAATCGTTAATGGTGTTGTTTTTTAAGGAGTCTACAAACTGCTGACAGAATTTCTCACAACTTACGTAGATCACCAATTTATCTGGCATGCTGCGTTTAATCTCATTACCGATTGCCTGCGCCAGGTGGGTTTTACCCAAACCTACTCCACCGTAAATCATTAAAGGGTTAAAAGACGTACCTCCTGGTTTAGCAGCCACAGCGTAACCTGCAGAACGTGCCAAGCGGTTGCAATCTCCCTCAATATAATTTTCGAAAGTATAGTTAGAGTTTAATTGTGGATCAACATTTAATTTTTTTAATCCGGGAATGATAAAAGGGTTTTTAATATCCTTATTAATGGAAACCGGAATCGGCATCGATTGTACCTTTGCCTCCGCTCCATTTCCATTTGAGGGCATATTGGTAGTATAAGGATTACCGCTGTTTGATGATTTATCTACAACGATGTTATATTCCAACCTGCCATCCTCTCCAAGTTGCTTTTTTACAGTCTTACGTAGCAAGCCTACATAATGTTCTTCAAGCCATTCGTAAAAGAACAAACTTGGCACCTGTATGGTTAAAACCTTGCCTTCCAATTTAAGAGCCGTTATTGGCTCGAACCAAGTTTTGAAACTTTGGTTCGGAATGTTATCCTTAATAATTTGAAGACAGTTCTTCCACACTTCTGTACAAGTTTTTTCCATTGCGATTTCTATAATTTATTGGTTTACAGTGCCTATTCGAATTAAAGGGATGGTCCGTTTAGGGACTACGAATATTGACAAAATTATCAACATTTTAAACAAAAATTTCAAATAAATCGTAACGTACTGATAAGGAATATGGTAGCCCACTTAACCTCAATTTTTTATGTTGATAACTATTTATTAACACTGGTTATCCACATTACAATTATTTAACACGATTTCCTCCATTTAATTTCGAATCACATTTGAAAAGCAAATTTTAAGCCATTTGGAATATAATTAACCGTTTTAGTAGCATGATTATTAGAATCAACTGAAAATCAAAGCCATAACGAAAGCAAATAAACATCCTATCATTGGTATCATCAATAAGCCATCAAGATTAAATCATTACCATCATTTTGTTGTATTAGTTTTACGACAGTTAAACTCCTTTTGAACAAAATCATTAAACAATATATTCTTTGGGTTAATATGATTTACCTTACAGGTTACCTAACCTCATTTAAATGGATATTATAAAAAATGAAAGCTTAGTATATTCCAAAGCTGGCCCTGAACACGTCTGCAATTTCGCCAAGGGTAGCATATTTTTCAACGGCATCAATAATCAAAGGCATCAGGTTGGTTTCGCCTTTGGCAGCTTCGCTCAATTGCTGTAATGCTTTTTCTACTGCAACCTGGTCACGGGTTGATTTTAAGTAATCGAGCTTTTCAGATTGCAGCTTGCGGATGGAATCGTCGATATTGAAAACCTCAGTTAAACCTTCCTCTTGCTGTGTAAATTTATTTACCCCAACGGAGATCCGCTCTCCACTTTCAATTTCTTTCTGATATTGATAAGATGCGCTGGCAATTTCATTTTGCATATAATCGCTTTCGATGGCATTCACAGAACCGCCCATGGCATCTATGCGATCGATATAAGCCCATGCAGCAGCCTCAACTTCATCAGTTAAGCTCTCCACAAAGAATGATCCCGCCAGTGGATCTACAGTATCGGTAACCCCACTCTCGAAGGCAATAATCTGTTGGGTACGTAAAGCAATCTTAGCCGCCGATTCTGTAGGCAAAGAAAGAGCCTCATCATAGCCATTGGTATGGAGAGACTGCGTACCGCCTAAAACGGCTGCCATGGCCTGGTTACTCACCCGTATGACGTTGTTTAGCGGTTGCTGTGCCGTTAAAGTAGAACCACCGGTTTGTGTATGAAACCTTAACATTTGGGCTTTTTCATCTGTTGCACCCAAATCTTTGGTAATCTTCGCCCACATCCGCCTTGCTGCCCTAAACTTGGCAATTTCTTCAAAGAAATTATTATGGCAGTTAAAAAAGAACGACAAACGTTTTGCAAAAACATTAATATCCAAACCTTTATCCAATGCGGCTTTCAAATAAGTTTTTCCATTAGCCAATGTAAAAGCAAGTTCTTGCACGGCCGTTGATCCAGCCTCACGTATATGATAACCAGAGATAGAAATGGTATTCCACTTGGGTACTTCTTTGCTACAAAATTCAAAAATATCAGTGATCAACCGCATGGATTGTTTTGGTGGATAAATATAAGTCCCCCTGGCGGCATACTCTTTTAATATATCATTCTGAATGGTGCCCGAAATCTGTTTTAAATCTGCTCCCTGCTTTTTTGCCAGCGCAATGTACATGGCCAATAAAATTGAAGCGGTTGCATTGATGGTCATCGAGGTGGTAATATCCTTCAATTGAATACCCTCGAACAGGATTTCTATATCTTTAAGGGAGTCGATAGCTACCCCGACCTTCCCTACTTCACCATCGGCCATTTCATGATCGGAATCGTAACCGATCTGCGTTGGGAGATCAAACGCCACCGACAAACCTGTTGTTCCCTGCGCCAATAGATAATGATAACGTTTGTTCGATTCTTCAGCGGTAGAAAAACCGGCATACTGCCTCATCGTCCATAAACGTCCACGGTACATATCCTTTTGGATTCCCCTGGTGAAGGGAAATTCGCCCGGACGCTCATCCATCGGCTTCGCCTCAGTGTACAGAGGCTTTATTTCAATGCCTGAAGTGGTGGTATGTTTTTTATCGCTCATTTGGTTAGGTTATTAGTTCAGTGGTTCATTAGCCCTTTATTGGTTCATAGTCAATAGTTTGATAGTCCATAGCTAAGTTGGTTAACTGTCGAAACTGGTTAATCGGTTAACTGAACATAATGGCCAATAACTCGTTCAATCAATTAACCGACCCTAAAACAATTAACCATTTTAAACGATTAACCAGTTAACCCCTATTAGCAATTAACCGATTAACCCTAAAACAATCTATGTATATCCTTCTTAATTAACTCAATCGTTAAATCATAAGGATTCTCATTTATGCTGGCCATGTGCTGCAAAATTGCTTTACTCAGTTCAATTCCGTTTGCATCTGCAGGTAAACCCTGTACAGCATTATTGATCATCGCGATGGTATCATCTTTCAATTTGCGCACCACATTCCAGGTTACACTATCTACGTATAGTTGCTGGGTAATGTTGTGCTGATACTCTGAACGCAACTCATTTAAAATGCCCGCCTGTAAAACAGCTATGCTGATGCCCTGCTGATGTAAACGCACAAGCAGGTTTGCAGGGTTAATGCGGTCGATAAATATGATTAAACGCTCGTGTGCCTGCAATCTTAAGGGTAAAATGTGTGCCCTGCTTTCTTTATTCAGTTCAACATTTTTAAGGTCGAAAAATCGTTGGATATCGCTCTTTAAAATATAATAAAAGGCCATTAACGCGGCAAAAATGCCTGCAAATAAGATCACTACATCTATCAAAATCTGTTGGGTATTCATAAGTATTGTTTATATACGGTAATATTAATGAACCGTTAAAAGCAAAAATGTGCATTATTATTTATATTTGTAACAGATAAAATTTAAATAACATGAGCACAACAGTTGATACAGCATTTGCACCGGTTACTTTTTCGGAAGGAGCAGCTAAAGAGTTATATAAATTAAAAGATCAGCAGGAGATCGGTGAGGATTACGGATTACGCGTTGGCGTAGAGGGCGGTGGTTGCGCTGGTATGAATTACATTTTGGGTTTCGATCAGAGAAAAGAAGGCGATCAGGAATATTTTATTGATGGCATTAAAGTTTTCATGAATAAAGCACACCAGATGTACTTAATGGGCATGATGATTGATTGGCAGGATGGTTTAAACTCACGTGGTTTTACCTTTGTTAACCCTAACGCAACCAGCACCTGTGGCTGTGGCACGAGTTTCTCGGCATAAATAAAATATTATTGTAACATATAGTGCGGTCCCCTTGTCTAAACATCGGGACTTTTTTTATTTTTACACATAAAGGTTTAAGGCAAAAGGTGTAGGGTATAAGGTTAATCCCATCTTCATACTTGATACTCAATACTTGACTTGGTACTTACAATAAATGAATTACAGAGAAAACATCAGACTGGCATTAGAATCTATTAAAGGTAACCGTTTGCGTACCATGCTTACTGCCTTGATTATTGCCATCGGTTTAATGGCTTTAGTTGGGATTTTGACCACGCTGGATGCTGTAAAGAAAAGTATGACGGATGCTTTTAGTAGCATGGGGGCCAATTCATTCACGATCAGGAACCGAGGTACGGGAATCAGGATCGGCAATGGTAAAAGACCAAAACCTTTTAAGGCCATCCGTTACGAAGATGCTGTTAAGTTTAAGGATAGCCTAAATACCCCGGCCACTGTTGCAGTGAGTGTTTTTGCCAGTGGTGGTTCTACCGTAAAATACGGCAGCTTAAAAACCAATCCCAATATTAACGTTCAGGGAATTGATGAAAATGGTTTAGCCTCGCAGGGTTTAAATCTTTCACAAGGAAGAAATTTTAGTGTTTCTGAAATACAGTTGGGAAGCAATGTTTGTATTGTAGGAGGTGAAGTGGTTGAAAAACTATTCAAAGATGCCGATCCATTGGATAAACTAATTAACGTAGGTAACAACCGCTTTAAAATTGTTGGTATATTGGAGAAAAAGGGATCGAGCATGGGCTTTAGCGGTGATAGAGCGGTTTATGTTCCGCTTATCAAAGCAAAACAGATTAATGCCAATGCCAATCCATCTTATACCATAACCGTGATGGTTCCAAGCAATGAAATGCAGGAAAATATTATCGGCGAGTCTACGGCATTATTCAGGAATATCCGTAAGGTAAAGGTAAATGAAACCAATAACTTCGAAATCACCAAGAGTGATGCCATAGCCCAAACTTTATTCGAAAACCTGGCATTTGTTGCCATCGGTGGTGTTGCCATTGGTATCATTACATTAATCGGTGCTTCCATCGGATTAATGAATATCATGTTGGTATCGGTAACGGAACGTACACGCGAAATTGGGATTCGTAAAGCTATTGGCGCTAATCCAAAGGTAATCCGTCGCCAGTTTTTAATTGAGGCGGTAGTGATCTGTTTAATCGGTGGTGTATTTGGTATTTTCCTGGGGATCGTTTTAGGTAACCTGATTTCCCTGGCCATGGGTGGTTCATTCTTAATTCCCTGGTTATTTATTATCGGTGGTTTTGTGCTTTGCGTATTAGTAGGAATTCTTTCAGGATATTACCCTGCTAAAAAGGCTTCGAAACTGGATCCTGTGGAGGCGTTGAGGTACGAATAACAGAAGGTTAATCGGTTAATTGTTTAAACTGGTTAACTACAGAAAGCTCTATACAATTAACCGATTAACCAATTTAAACAGTTAACCCAATCTAAATCAACGCGTTATTAAGCTGATGTTGCGTTAGCAACTGCTGCATTAAAGGTGTGCTGAGGCTATCTTCGAGTGCGGCGGCATGTTTCAAGTGGTGCATATCGCTGCCTAAGAAATCGACCAGGTGTTTTTCGACCATTTCTTCTGCTACTTTTTTTGCACCAGATCCATAATAACCTGTTAAAGCAATCGAATTTAACTGCAATAAACAACCAGTTTCCCTGATCTGGTGGTAGCTTTCGAAAGAGCTATAATAGTATGGATACCTTTCGGGATGGGCCAAAACAGGTTTGTAGCCGGCATCCTGTATGGTTTTAATAAAATCGATCAGGTTTTGAGGGGGATTGATGTAGGAAAGTTCGAACAGCATGTAATTTTCGCCAAAGGTGAGCACCTCTCTCTGCCTGATTTTTTTCTCTAAAGTTTCATCCAGGTAATATTCAGCAGCAGCATTAACTTCTAAAGCGATTTCATTTTCTTCCAGGCCTTTTCTTAAAATATCCAATCCACGATTAATAGTATCTGGCGTATTACGGAAATAATCAGCCATGATGTGCGGGGTAGCAATTAGTTTCTGATAACCTAAAGCTTTAAACTTTTTGGCAAGCAGTAATGCGTCTTTAAGGTTTTGTGCTCCATCATCAATCCCCGGAATGATGTGCGAGTGCATATCGGTTTTAATACCGGAGAAATTAAATTCGGGTGCTATTTTTTTCTTTTTAAATAATCCGAACATAATAGTAGGTCATAATTTAACTAATCTCTTTCGGCAAATTACTGGCTTCGGCTGCGCCAGCTAATTTAGAGGAATAGATTTTATCGAGTAAATGAGTCAGATCTTCACTTAAATCGAACTGCAGGTCTTCGTGCAGTTTTTTAAATTTATTGATGGTTACCGCAACCGTTTTGATGTAATATATACTAAAAAGCATCATAAAATCGCGGTAACCAAAAATTGATTTTTTATAGTCAAAAGGGATGGCATTGAGGATAAACAGTTTAAGTTCTACTTCCCCAACAGGATCTTTGGTTACTTTATAAAAGTGGTTCACCGAAGTGATCATCTTCCGAACTTTTACCAATGCCTCTTTGGCATTTAGTTTCTTCAGTTCAAGAATCTGTTCGTTAACATCGGCTTTAATCCTTTCTTTCCTGTCTTCCAGATCGGTTTCATCCTCTAATAATTTATAATGAAGGTGTTCGGTAAGCACTTTATCCTTAGCCACCAAACGCAACAACAGCTTGTCTTTTTCTTTAACAGGCAGTTCGGTAATGGCGGTTTTTAAATCTTTGTGCTCCGATAACTTCATTTAAAAAGGGTTAGCCTTAATGTATTTTTCCCACTCCCATGCCGAGCGCATCATTTCATTGATATCCAGATTGGCTTTCCAACCCAGCTCGTTATTCGATTTCTGTACATCGCCATAAATCTGAACAATATCCCCTGCCCTTCTTGGACCGATTTTATAATCGAGTTTTTCTCCGTTTACTTTTTCGAAAGCGGCAATGATCTCTAAAACTGAAGATCCTTTACCGGTACCGATATTGAAAACATCGTAATTGCCGTTAGGGTTTCCGTTTTCTAATTTTTTAATCGCGGCAACGTGTGCTTTAGCAAGATCTACCACATGAATATAATCGCGGATGGCTGAACCATCAGGTGTATTGTAATCATCACCATAAACCGTAATCGGACCGCGTTTACCAATAGCCGACTGGGTAATAAAAGGAACCAGGTTTGCAGGAACACCGTTTGGCAATTCACCGATCAGCGCCGTTTCATGGGCACCAACCGGGTTAAAGTAACGCAAAGCGATTACATTTAAATCAGGGGTTACCGCGGCGGTTTCTGCCAATATTTCTTCAGCAATCTGTTTGGTATTGCCATAAGGAGATTCGGCTTTCTGAACTGGTGCAGCTTCAGTTACGGGCAAAGTTTCTGGCTGACCGTAAACGGTACATGAAGAAGAAAATACAAAATTAATTTTCCTGTTAAACGAGGTCAGCAGGTTAATCAATCCGTAGAAGTTGTTTTTATAATATTTTAACGGTTGTTCTACCGATTCGCCCACCGCCTTTGAAGCAGCAAAATGGATAATCCCGTCGATATCGTTATTGTTTTCTGCAAATCCCTGAACAGCTTTTTCATCCTGAAGATCGATTTCATGAAAATCGAACCATTTGCCGGTGATGGCATGCAGCTGGGTTAAAATTTTGATATTCGAGTTAGAAAGGTTATCGATAATTACAACTTCGTATCCTGCGTTATGTAACTCTACAGCTGTGTGCGAACCTATGTATCCTGTTCCACCAGTAACTAATATTTTTGCCATTTTAACGGTTAAATGTGGTAAAATCTTTATGTTCTATTTTTTCTAAAGCCTCAGCAGGCAATGATTTAAAATATTCGTATGTAATCTTTAATCCTTCCGCACGTCCAATTTTTGGTTCCCAACCCAAAATCTCCCTCGCTTTTGTAATATCCGGTCTGCGTTGTTTCGGGTCATCCTGTGGCAGTTCTTTGTACACAATTTTCTGTGTGGTACCGGTAAGTTTTATAATTTCTTCGCAGAACTGTTTGATGGTAATTTCATCAGGGTTACCGATGTTTACCGGCTGGGCATAATCGCTCATCAATAAACGGTAAATCCCTTCGATCAGGTCATCCACATAACAGAAAGAACGGGTCTGGCTTCCATCACCAAAGATAGTTAAATCTTCCCCTCTTAATGCCTGCCCGATAAAGGCTGGTAAAACACGGCCATCATTCAGGCGCATTCTTGGGCCATAAGTATTGAAAATCCTTACAATCCTTGTTTCTACCCCATGAAATGTATGGTAGGCCATGGTGATGGCTTCCTGGAAACGTTTGGCCTCATCGTATACGCCACGCGGACCAACAGGATTTACGTTACCCCAATATTCTTCGGGCTGTGGGTTTACATTCGGATCTCCGTATACTTCAGATGTTGAAGCGATCAGCATCCTTGCTTTTTTACCACGTGCCAAACCCAACAGGTTGTGTGTACCCAATGAACCTACTTTAAGCGTCTGGATCGGGATTTTAAGGTAATCAATCGGACTAGCCGGTGAAGCAAAATGCAGGATATAATCAAGTTTACCTGGAATATGCACAAATTTGGAAACATCATGGTTGTAAAACTCAAAATTCTCCAGTTTGAACAGGTGTTCGATATTCGCCATATCACCTGTAATCAGGTTATCCATTCCGATAACGTGATAACCTTCCTTTACAAAACGATCGCAAAGATGTGAGCCTAAAAATCCGGCAGCACCTGTAATCAATATTCTTTTCTTCCCCATTTTAATCTATCAGTTTTCTGCCTATACTGTTATAATAATAGCCAAGATCGATCATTTTTTGCAGATCGTATAAATTACGGCCGTCGAAAACTACTTTATTTTTCAAGATATTATCGATTTTTTCAAAATCAGGGTTGCGGAAAACCGACCATTCAGTTGCAATCAACAGCGCATCAGCGCCTTCTAAAGCTTCGTACTGGTTTTTGGCATAATTTACCTGATTACCGATTACACCTTTTACATTGCTCATCGCTTCCGGATCAAACACCGTTACGGTAGCTCCGTTCTTAACCAGTGCATCAATAATATATAAAGCCGGTGCTTCGCGGATATCATCAGTTTCTGGCTTAAAAGCCAAACCCCACAATGCAAAATGTTTGCCTTTGATATCGCCTTTATAATATTTAAGCACCTTATCTACCAGTATTGTTTTTTGCCTTTCGTTAACCTCCATCACCGATTTCAGGATCTGAAAATCGTAGGCATAATCATCAGATGATTTTACCAGCGCCTGTACATCTTTCGGGAAACATGAGCCTCCGTAGCCTACACCAGGAAAAAGAAAACGTTTACCAATACGTTCGTCAGAACCGATACCTTTTCTAACCGCATCAACATCGGCCCCTACCAGCTCGCAAAGATTTGCGATTTCGTTCATGAAGGTTATTTTTGTAGCCAGAAAAGAGTTCGCTGCATATTTGGTCAGTTCAGAAGAACGCTCATCCATAAAAAGGATTGGATTTCCCTGGCGTACATAAGGACCATAAAGTTCGGTCATCAGTTTTTTCGCTTTTTCGCTTTTGGTACCCAATACCACACGGTCGGGTTTCATAAAGTCATCAACTGCGACACCTTCCCTTAAAAACTCAGGGTTCGAAACCACATCAACCTCAATAGAAGTATTTTCGGCAAAAACAGCTTTTACCTTATCGGCAGTGCCTACCGGAACGGTTGATTTATTTACGATTACCTTATATTCGGTAATCAGTTTTGAAATATCTTTTGCAGCACCTAAAATATACGAAAGATCGGCTGCACCATCACCTCCCGGAGGCGTTGGCAAAGCCATAAAAATAATCTGTGCTTCTTTTACTGCATCAGCAAGGTTTGTGGTAAAGGTTAACCTTTCCTGTTCGATATTTCTGTGAAATAAAAGATCTAAACCAGGTTCGTAGATCGGCACTTCACCATTCTGCATCTGCTTTACTTTGGCTTCGTTAATATCAACACATATTACATCATTTCCTGTTTCGGCTAAACAGGTTCCGGTAACTAAACCTACGTATCCGGTACCAATAACGGCTATCTTCATTTATTATAGTGGTTTTTAGCTGCTATGAAGCAATTATCGAAAACCTATTTATCGCGCTGAATGTTAGGCTAAACAATAAAGGCTGCATATATTTTTAAGCTTTTTAAATATATTCGTTTTATCTTGGCACGAAGATATGAAATTACACTAATGCTTTTGCTTTACATTATCGGAATTCGGGTTTACAGTTTATTGATCAGGATATTTTCTTTATTTAATCCTAAGGCTAAACTGTTTATAAATGGGCGCAAAAATGTTTATACACAAATTGCTCAAAAAATTAATCCTGCCGAAAAACATGTATGGTTTCATTTTGCTTCTTTAGGCGAATTTGAACAGGGCCGTCCGGTTTTAGAAAAACTGAAAACAATTTATCCAGGCAAGAAAATAGTAGTTACCTTTTTTTCTCCTTCGGGATATGAAATCAGGAAAAATTATGCACTGGCTGATGTTTTTTATCTCCCGATAGATACTCCGGCTAATGCGAAACGTTTTATCGCAAGCATTAATCCTGAAATGGCCATTTTCACCAAATATGAGTTTTGGCATTTCTATTTTAAGGAACTGAAAGATCAGGACATACCTTTATATGTAATTTCAGGCATTTTTAGAGAAAGTCAGGCATTTTTTAAATGGTATGGTGGTTTTTACCGCAATATTTTAAAATCTGTTACTTATTTCTTTGTACAGAATAAGGAAAGTGAAGATCTTTTAAAATCAATCGGGTTAAATAACGTGACCATTAATGGCGACACACGTTTTGATCGTGTTTACGAAAATGCTCAATCGCCCAAACCGCTTCACCTTATCGAAAGCTTTATTGGTAATTCGCCAACATTAGTTTGCGGAAGTACCTGGCCGGAAGATGAAAAAATATTATCGGTCCTGCCAGAAAAATACCCCAACTGGAAGTTTATTATCGCTCCGCATGAGATTCATGAAAGTCATATCGAAAGTATTGAGAAACAGTTTTCAATTAACAGTTTACGGTTTTCAGTTTTAAGTTCGCGGTTGAATGTTGACAGTTCTCAAATCTCAAATCTCAAATCCCAAATCTTAATAATCGACAACATCGGCATGCTCTCTTCCCTGTATCAATATGGAAATTTAGCCTACATTGGTGGCGGTTTTGGAACGGGTATCCATAATACATTAGAAGCTGCAGCATTTGGTTTACCTGTAATTTTTGGGCCTAAATATGATAAGTTTCAGGAGGCAAAAGATCTGATTGCCATTGGAGCAGCAAAAAGCATTAGCTCAACTGCAGAATTAATTAATGCATTTGAAGGTTTAGCTGAAAATCAAACCGCAGCGGAATTGGCCAGGAAATATGTGAACGATAAAAAAGGGGCAACCGATCAGATTATTTCTATGATTACGAAATCAGATCGGCCTTAGCAATTTCTTCAACAATTTCGGGAATACTTTGATCGATTGAAACCGTAAATACATCCGGTTCATCAGCCTGTGGTTCTTCCAGTGTTTCAAACTGACTTTGCAATAAACTTGAAGGCATATATTGATGTGAACGCTTCGTAATCCGATCGTGGATCAAATCGAAACTTCCTTTTAAATAAACAAAACGCATGGATTCATTATCGGCTCTTAACAGATCGCGGTATGATTTTTTTAGTGCTGAGCAAGCAATAATACAATTAGCTCCATGGGCAGTATGTTCGCGGCCAACTTTAGCAATCAGCTGTAGCCAATCCAATCGGTCGGCATCTGTTAATGGGATTCCGGCAGCCATTTTATCTACATTCCGTTGCGAATGCAGGTTGTCGCCATCTATAAATTCGGCATTGAGCTTCGGTGCCAAAGCCCTTCCGATAACCGTTTTACCACTTCCAGATACCCCCATTAAAATGATAAAGTTTGCCATCTTTAAATTTAAAACTATTTAACCATTCCGGCAAGTGCCTCAATAAAAACGGGGCTATCATTTAAACTTTCTACCAGCTGAACATGTTCGCCACCTAAAGCTTTAAACTCTTCATGGTATTCTACCGTGATTTCGTAAAGGGTTTCCAAACAATCGGCTACAAAAGCTGGACTAAATACCAACAAACGTTTTTTTCCTTCTGCAGCCAATTTTTTCAATACGTCAGTAGTGTATGGTTGTACCCAGGGCTCTTTACCTAAACGCGATTGGAAACAAACGGTATATTGATCTCTTGACAGATTTAATTCTTTGGCAATTAACCTGGCCGTATCATGCCCCTGGGCAGAGTAACAGAATTTATTGGTGTCGTTTAAGGTTTGACAGCAATCAGCACTTTTTAAACAATAGTTTCCGGTATGATCGCACTTTAACAACTGACGCTCTGGCAAACCGTGGAAACTGAACAATATATGATCGTAACTTTCTATGTTGTGCTTTCGGGCATTTTCTGCAAAAACCTTAATCATCAGTTCGTTATCATGAAACGAATTTACAAACGAAATTGGCGGAACGGTTGGCCATTTGCTCACCAGTTCCATTACCAGCTGCATTACCGACCCAGTACTCGCAGAAGCATATTGAGGGAACATCGGGATGACCTGGATGCTTTCTACCAAACCTGCTTTTAAGTTGGCAAGGGCTGAGTCAATCGAAGGACTTTGGTAACGCATAGCCAGTTCTACATGGTAATCATCGCCCAGCCTTTCCTTTAGCATTTTAGCCTGTAACCTGCTGTAGAACAACAATGGTGAACCATTCTCATTCCAGATTTCTTTGTATAATTTTGCAGTTTTGGGACTACGGAATGGTACAATGATTCCTTTTACCAATAATGTTCTGTTCAACTTCGGAATATCGATTACCCTTTCGTCCATTAAAAATTGGTCTAAGTATTTTCTAACATCTGCCGTTGCCGGACTATCAGGTGTTCCTAAGTTTACCAGTAAAATTCCCTTTTTGCTCATTTATACAAGAATATGTTTTGTGGCGCAAATATCGCCTTTTTATTGTTTTTTACCTATGCTAAAAATATGATGGACGACATTTTTTGGTCAAAATATATTGTATTGCTTCATTTTTATTAGAAAAGCAAATGCAGTAAGTCTATTTAAGCGTAGCCCTGCCTTCCCTACAATCTTTTTGTGGTTGTTTATGCATTTTTTAAACATTTATACCACAAAAAGGATTTTCGTACAGTCAGGTTTATAAACGTGGTTTTGTGCAGAATTTCTAAAACCTAAATATATCAATCCTTCGTTTTATACAGCTGCCACCAGGGCATACCTGGTTTTTGATGATGCTCGAAGTGATAGCCAAAAAAGTAACAGGTTATAAAAGCCACAAAATGATTTTTCTTTAAAGTAGTAGAATGGTATTCGTTATCATGCTCACCTTTATGTGGTAAATAGGTCCCGAAATAGAATAACTGAAAAGTGCTTAATAGAGAAGGCAAAACCCAAAACAACAATAAATTCTTCTCATCCACCCATATTTTGAGCACATTATAGGCCACAGCCATAATCACCAGTTGGATGATGGTAACATAATTTAGCATAAAACGGAAATACCATTTCCAAAAACCATGAGGCGCAAAATCAGGATCGTTTTCGGTATGCACGTGGTTATGGTGCTGGTGGTGCTTAGTAAATAAGCGTTTATAGAAAAAACCTGCGTAGAGAAAAACAACAAGGTAGCCTATAAAATTATTTGCCTTTTGATTGGTTGATATGGTTCCGTGCATGGCATCGTGCGCCGTGATGAACAAACCGGTGTAGAGATGCATCTGAACAAAAACCATCAGATAAACCAGAGGATTGTTCCAGTTAAAATGCCAGTTTAACAAGAAAAAGAGGGAAGTAAACCAACAGGTAATTACGATCAACGCAACCAGAATTCCGATATGTGGGCTTATCTTTTTCAATTTATGGCTTTGTAGATTTAAAATCTCTGTTCAATTAACGTATCACTCTTAGGCAAACAAAGTAAGTAGATCTTTAGTTCTTGTAACTTGAATTTTAAAGTTTGTTGGGGTCATTTCACGCCAGATCCAATTGTAATGCTCAATTACTTTAAGAGCAGTTAGATGTGGTCGGTCTGCAGTTGTATGAGCATCTTCTACAACAGTTACTTTATAATCTCTACTAACAGCCGACTTAACTGTTGCATCAATACAAAAATCGGTCGCACAGCCAGTAACAAATAATTCTGTAATATTACTTTTGGCTAGGATATGATGCAAGTCTGTATTGTAAAATGCATCGTTAGCTGATTTTGAGACTATATAATCAGCAGGATTAGTGATTAATTCTGGCAAGAGTTCCCAATCAAAGGTTTTTGGTAAAAATATATTTTCTTTAGTACCATCATGTTGGACAAAAATCACTTTATAATTATTCAGCCTAAAATGATGTGATAATTTATTTATCCTCTCAATTACACCTAAAGTATCATAACGCAAAGCGTAAGGCTTAAAACTACCAATCTGCATATCTATTATCAACAAAGCTTTCATTAAATAATAAGTATTAACTAGTTGGTTAGCTCTTTTTATGATTAGTACTGTTCTAAAGCAGCTTTTACCTTCTCCATTAACCACATTGGTGTAGAAGTGGCCCCACAGATACCTACTTTATCATTTTCGTTAAACCAGGTTTGGTCTAATTCCTCTACGTTAGAAACAAAGTAAGAGTTATCGTTATGCTTTTTACAAACATCGTAAAGTACCTTTCCATTAGATGACTTTTTGCCCGAAACGAAAACGATTTTATCATAATGCCCTACAAAATCTTCGAGTTCTTCGTAACGGTTAGATACTTGCCTGCAGATCGTATCATTCGCTTTCACTTCGTAACCACGGCTCAATAATTCATCTTTAATGTGGTAGAATTTCTCGGTGCTTTTAGTGGTTTGACTATATAATGTAAACTTAGCAGGAAGCTCAACCTTATCTAACTCAGCTAAATCCTGAAAAACGATTGCCTTGCCATCTGTTTGCCCCTGGAGACCAATAACTTCAGCGTGACCATGTTTCCCAAAAATAAGCACCTGCTCATCATCATCATGGGAATTTTTAATCCTGTTCTGTAATTTCAATACCACCGGACAAGAAGCGTCAATCAGGGTAAGGTTATTCTCTAATGCCAATTGATAAGTTGAAGGAGCCTCGCCATGCGCTCTGATCAAAACCTTTTCATCCCTTAAGTTTTTTAAAACTTCATGATCTATTATTTTTAATCCGCGGTTGGTTAAACGTTCTACTTCTTCGTCATTATGAACGATATCGCCAAGGCAGTATAAATAACCTTCGTTATCCAAAATATCTTCGGCCATTTCTATGGCATACACTACGCCAAAGCAGAAGCCTGATGATTTATCGATGTTAACCTGTAAGTTTAAATTGCTCATTTGTATTTAGGATTAGTTATTTATCGCCATAATGTCCCTTTGCAGAAATTACAAATACTGTAATAATCTCTTCATCGATCCTATAGACTAACCTATCTTTTTTATTTATTTGTCTCGACCAATAGCCTGAAAATTCAAATTTTAATTTTTCAGGCTTACCTACGCCTGATGCTGGGTGAACACTTAATTCAATAAAAATTTGTTGGAGTTTTTTTATGGAAGCCTGATCTCCAGATTTAAGAATGGCGGCCAACTGTTGTTTAGCCTGATCAGTAATATCTACAAAATACTTTCCCATATATTCTGAACGTCCTTAATCCTCGTTAGGCGTCCATTTTTTATATCCTCTTCCCCTTTAGCTATTTCATCTATAAATGCCGGACTGTAGCTTTTTTCTTTTTTAAAAGTTACATTCAATGCTTGTAACACGGCCTCAACTGCCAAAAGTTGCTTTTTAGTTTTAGGCTGTACGATTAGTGTTTCCATGTTATAAAGTTAATTAAAATAACGCCACAAAATTAAGCAAAAATATTTGTTCCGGTTGTCATGTATAAGACAACAAAAAAGATTAACTGAGAAGCAAACATGGCTGTGCCGATATATTTCTGCTGTTTTAAGTCTAAGGCGTAATAAAACTTCAATAAGATTACCGAAACAATAAACCAGGCTACATAATTTTGAACAGGGATTTGGTGCCAGTCCCAATGCCAGTAATCAAATTTCATGGCTACGGGTTCTAAAAAGAAATCAAAACCAACAAGAATAACAGCGCCGATAAGGGATGCCAAAATGCTGTTTCTGATTTTCATACTTTTGAGCATCTGCCCTACACTAAAAATCAGGATTACCCAGTTTACGCCCATAAGTAATGGAACCGCAGCTATTTTATATCCTAAAGTATTGCCATAATAATAACTGCCAAATATTTTACCGGTGCTTACCCCCAATACTTCTACCAAAAAACCACAAAGAAAAACGCCGCATACAAATAACAACAACCGTTTAACATCTGCATTATAAGCGAAAACAATGATAGCAAACATCAATAACAAATGAAAAGGAACCAGTTTGATAAAGTAAGGCTGCGCAGCGGGAATTAAAAAGCCAAGCAAGCCAACCAAATGAAAAACGACGATGACTGCAACTGCAATCTTTTTAACCTTTAAATCGTTTTGATCGTTCTGCCCTTCCATGTGCCTGTTTTAAAAATATGCTTTGTTATAGAGATGATTGAAATAATTAAGAAGAATAACATCTGAAATGGATGTAAGATCAGATTTATCAAAACATTTTGCCCCGATAAATAAGAGATCATGATTCTACTTAACACTATTAAAGTTAATGGTAATACAAGTAAAGCAATGTTAAAGTTTAAGATTAAAATTACCGGCCCTATGGTTACCAAAAGCTGGTAAAGTAATAATATTATGATGTTATTACCAAAACCTGCAAGTAAATTTTTACCAAAGCCATTTAAGCTTTCGCCCAAATTGTTATACATCCTGCAATAGATCAGTCCGTTGGCCAAAAGTGCTTCGGCATTTAATTTTTCCTGTTTTACCAGTTTCATAATTTCCACATCCTCCACAACCTGGCGTTTAACCTTCTCGTGCCACTGGTTTTCTCGGTATTGATTGGCATTAAAAAACATACACTGTCCGCTAGCTGCAGCAAATGCCGGATTTTTTGAAAGTTTTACTAAACGTAAGGGCAATAAATTCAAAAGAATAAAATGCATTAAAGGCACTGTTAACCTTTCCCCTATCGTCTTCATCGTTTGGTTAGTAAAAACACTCAGCAAAGCCAGGTTTCCAATTTCCATACGGGTAATTAAACTGTTAATCAATCCTCTTTTTATAGACTCATCTGCATCTATAAATAACAGGTATTTGCCTGAAGCCAATTCGCTGAGTTGATGGCAAGCATAATTTTTACCCAGCCATTCTGGTGGAAGTTCTTTTCCATTTACCACTTTAAACTGGGGGTTAATAAGGCAAAATTCCTCAACTATCGCAAAAGTATTATCGGTGCTGTTATCGTTTAAAACAATAACTTCATAGTTAGTATAATCCTGATTTTTTATAGATACGAGCAGTTGTAATATATTATCTTCCTCATTTCTTGCAGGGATTAAGATGGAAATTTTATCCTGATAATGTTTAATCACCCGCGGCAATTTCGGATTGGAAAGGAAATTGAAAACGGTAACCGAAAACCGAATGACCAGGAAAATTAAAACTGCGTAAATAAAAATTGTCATTCAATAATCTGATTTTGTTTAACAGCCGATTGATCGTAATGTTTATTATAGGCACTTTTTAACAATTGAAGGCTCACGTATTCTTCATTTTCCCAATGTTGCAGATAAGTATAGGCCGATGGCTTCCTCTTTGCAAAATAATCTATAAAAGTGGCCGCAAAGAGGATGTTAATCTTTTTCTGACTTGCATTGATCATTTGCATTACTCCTTTTTCAAAACTGATATTTTTTACATGGTTTGAATACAGCTTGCCCTGAGGAAACACAAGTACAAGATTAGCAGGGTCATCTAATAGTTTTCCGGCATAATCAAGCGTAGTAAGTACATCCTTTCCTCTATTTTCAGCCGCAAAAGCACCCAGGTATTTTAGAAAGCTTACTTTATTATAATTTTCGGCGTTTACTAAAACATGAAATTGCTTTTTAAATATTTTTTTGTTGATATAGAAAAGAAAAAAGCCATCCCACCAGCTGAAATGATTGGCCAAAACCAATATAGAGGCGTCCGGTTTAACCTCCATTTGATCAAACTGGAATGCCGCAAAGTCTTTTTTGATGATAAATTGAATGTACCAGGAGAAAAAGTTGAAAATCAGATTATTTTTTCTGGGATGATACATGTTGGGAAATTGCAAAAAATTGAGGTGAATTGCAAATTTTCACAGTTAATCAGCGATGAAATCGCTATTCTCACACATCTTCTTTACAAACGAGGACGATTGTCCATCATTATCCCCTCATCCATCTTACCTCTTCCATTTTATATCCGGCACTAGCTCAAATAAACCCGATCTTCCTCACCTTCCACATCCATTACCACATCTACATGCTCTTTTAAAATAGTTGCCAGTTCAAGACCAACAAAATCGGTTGCGATAGGAAAAATTTTGTGACTACGGTCTACCAGTACCACAGTACGGATTTTTTTATGTGGGGTATTTAAGAAAACGCCCAAACCATAAGCCAAAGTTTTACCACTGTTCAGCACATCATCAACAATAATGACTACTTTATTTTTCCAGTGGCTTTCATCCAGATCAGTTGAAGCAATCAATTTGCTGCTTTCCTTTTGCAGATCAATGCGCAGCAATGTTAATTTGAAGCCAGAGATTTTTTTTAGCACCTTTTCTAATCTTAGTGCTAATTTGTAGCCACGATCCCAGATACCGGCCAATACAATTTCTTTCTCATTCAGGTTATCTTCCAAAATCTGATAAGCGATGCGGTCTATTTTCTGCTGAATCTGTTTCTTGTTAAGAATAAGTAATTGCGATGCCATTGTATAAAAAGGATTGAATACAAAAAGAACGATTTTAAGGATGAAATTCAAACTATTTGAAAAATAATTTCGATTGTTTGCAACGTTTTCTCCTCCTTACCGTCTGATAATCCAAATAGAACACGCCAGGAAAATGAAACATTTAACCAAAATACTTTTTTATCTTTTTTTATTTCTATTAATTCCGACTAGCAATTATGCTCAACATATTAGTGGAAGTAAAATGTTTACAGATAAGAAAATCAAACTTTTGGAAGATCAAATTGCTGCTTGGCAAAAGGATCTGAATGTTCCAAACGTTGGCCTTGGCATCATACAAGACGGAAAGTTAATACATGCAAAAGTATATGGCCAGGATTCTACTGGGTCTCAAAAACCGGTTAATACACTTTTCAATGTGGCATCGGTAACTAAAGTGATATTTTCAACGCTTGTATTAAAACTAATTGATAACGGCGATTGGCAATTAGATGAACCTCTATATCATTATTATACCGATCCAGATATTGCTTCTGATTCATTATCAAAAAAACTAACAACCCGCCACATCTTAAGTCATCAATCGGGATTTAGCAATTGGAGATGGATGAATGCATCAGGGAAACTTCAATTTGAATTTGCTCCTGGATCCAGATTTAATTATTCGGGCGAAGGAATGGAGTATCTGAAAAAAGCTATTGAGCATAAATTTCATAAATCTTTAGTTCAACTTTCAGACTCGATTTTATTTAAACCATTCGGTATGATAGACACCAAACATGAGTGGAATGGTAAACAAGATTTAAAAAGATTTAGTAAGTGGTACGATGCCAATGGAAAAGAATATACCAAAAGTAGTTATGCTTCTGAACCAAGTGCTGCAGATGACCTGATCACAACAGTTACTGACCTTAGTAAATTTGGAATTGAAACTTTAAATGGTCTTCATATTTCTAAGCAATTATTCAAGGAAATAATTAAAGGGCAGGTAAAGATTAATCAGAATTTAATGCAGGGACTAGGTTGGCGATTAATTAAAGATTTACCCAATCATGAATATGCAATGGAACATGGAGGTAATGATGCAGGTGTCGCGGCGATTATCGTACTGCTTCCAAAATCAAAACGCGGTTTAATTGTATTAACCAATGGAGACAACGGGCAAATCATTTGCAATAACATTGTTAGATCATTTTGGCCTGAAGGAAAAGAAATTATACATAAAGCCCTCAAAAGCACACCACTAAACGATATCCCTAAGGTTATTACGATAAGCGACAATGTATTAAATACCTATATAGGAAAATATGTTAGGCCAGATGGCGAAGAGGTAAATATTTATAAAAAAGATAAAAATTTAATCTTAAAAACCATTGGTTTACCAACCTTCAATCTGTTCCCGCAAACACAGGAAACATTTTTTCTTTGGGATTTTGATCCAAAGATAATTTTTACAAAAAATGAAAAAGGTATTGTTGATGCGCTTTTAATTAAAGATGGAGATAATATTTTAAAATGCACTAAAACGAATAAATAGTTTTAAAGTTCACAAGAAGTCAATTCGTGTTTTTCAACTATTTGAAAAATAATTTCGATTGTTTGCAACGTTTCTACCAGAGATGCGTCTAATGAATAACCAAAACACAAAATCATGAAACATCATTCCGCATAACATGCGCGAAAAGATTGTTTCACAATCATTTAACGAAATAGAATTATGAAAATCCTTATTAAATCATCCGCCATTTTATTTATAGTGGTTACCAGCTACATGGCTAAAGCACAGGAAACAAAAAATTTCCCGGTGAAAAATTTCAGCAGTATTGGTGTGAGTAGCGGAATAGATTTATACCTCACCCAGGGCAACAGTGAGAGTGTGAGCATCAAATCGGATGCAGAAACCATGAAAGATATAATTGTTGAGCAAAACGGCAACAATGTAAACATCAAATTCAGAGACGGCATTAAATGGAGCGGCATGTTTAAAAACCGTGTGATTAAAGCTTATGTAAATTTTAGAACATTAAATGTCCTTGCTGCATCAGGCGGATCGGATGTTTTTACCCAAAACCAGATCAAAACCGATAAGCTTGCCATCCGTTCTTCTGGCGGTTCCGACTTAAAATTAACGGTGGTTTGTAATGATTTATCCATCCAGTCAAGCGGTGGCAGCGACCTCGATTTAAAAGGTAAAGCTGAAAATATGACTATCCAATCGAGCGGTGGTAGCGATATTGATGCTTACGAACTGATTACAGAATATGCAAAAGTGCAGGCTTCCGGTGGTTCTGATGTAAATGTACATGTAAATAAAGGCCTGGAAGCAGCGGCAAGTGGTGGTGGCGATGTGAGCTATAAAGGAAATGCTTCACTTAAAAAAACATCAAACTCTAAGAGCGGGGATGTACACCATGTAAATTAAGACTTTAGTTTAGTTAATGATAACTCGCCGCTTTGTGGATGCAAAGCGGCGTTGTCTTTTATAAAAAGATTTTTACAGAGGGTACTTTATACGCACAGACTTCCGACCTCTGACTTTCCGACTTCAGACTAATATCTGTGGACTAAGGACTAAAACCCTACCTTCTACCTTTTTTATATGGATAGTAAATAAAGTTTGCACCTTCGGGAACAACTACAAAAACGCACATAAAATCTTCAGGTTTTTTATAAACCTTTAAAAATGGCTCTTTTCTTTCTTTACTGATAATTCCTTTTTCTACAAATTCTTCTAAGGTAGAAGCTTGTATTGTCCAATCGGTATTGAGTTCTTCTTTGTTTAAAATCAGTTCTCCAATATTTACTTCATGCTGGTGTGCAATAAAAATTGGGTGAGCAGAAATGCCCTCAACCATAATTTCGATCGATACTTCTTTGATCGCATCAGCATAAAACTCCAGGTCTTTCTCTAAACTTACCAGCGGACTTTCCTGTTTTTTTTGCGGTTCTCCGCTATCTTCCGGTGTTGCGTGTAATAATTCTTCTCTATCCATACCTAATTAAGTTATTGAATTTTGAATGAATGAATATTTATAAACAGTTAGCCCATTCTCTAATTCAATCATTCTCTCAATCAATTCCTCTCATTCAATCAATTATTTTATTTTAACTTTAACAATACCACATTCTCTACATGCTGTGTGTGCGGGAACATATCAACCGGTTTAATGCGCACAACATCGTATTTTTCTTTTAACAGTTCTAAATCGCGTGCCTGTGTTGCTGCATTACAACTTACATAAACAATTTTTTCCGATTCCATTTCCAGCAAGCGTTGTACCACATCAGCATGCATCCCTGCGCGTGGCGGATCGGTAATCACTACATCAGGTTTTCCATGTGCCAGAATAAATTCTGATGTCAGGATATCTTTCATATCTCCGGCATAAAAGATCGTGTTGTCAATCCCATTTAATTCTGAGTTAAACTTGGCATCTTCAATTGCGGTTGGAACATACTCTACTCCTACTACCTGTTTCACATTTTTTGCAATAAAATTTGCAATAGTGCCAGCACCTGTATATAAATCATAAACCAGTTCATTACCCTTAAAACCGGCAAAATCCCGTGTAATTTTATATAATTCGAAGGCCTGTTCAGAATTGGTCTGGTAAAAAGATTTCACCCCAATTTTAAAGCGGATACCGTCCATTTCTTCAAAAATATGATCACGGCCAGAGAATAATACTACATCCTGATCAAAAATAGTATCATTTTTCTTTTGGTTAACGATGTATAATAAAGAAGTAATCTGAGGGAATTCGGCTTTAAGGAAATTCATCAAACCATCAACCTGTGCCTGCTCCGGATAAGCGAATACCACTGCCACCATTACTTCGCCAGTGGTAGAAGTTCGGATAATCAGATTACGTAAAACACCTTCGTGGTTGCGGAGATCGTAAAACGACAGATCGTTCTCCAATGCATATTTACGCACTGCATTTCTGATCGAATTAGAAGGCTCATCCTGAAGATAGCAATGCTCAATATCTAAAATCTTATCGAAACGCAGGGGTACGTGAAAACCCAAAGCGTTCATATCAAAATCTTCATCACGTTCTACATCGGTTTTTTCCAACCAACGTTTGTTCGAAAATGTAAATTCGAGCTTATTGCGATAATACCTGTTTTTTGCAGAACCCAAAATCGGTTCGGTACCTGAAGTATCTATTTTACCCAAACGCTGTAAAGCAGCCTCCACATTTTTCTGCTTAAACTTCAATTGAGCATCGTAGCCCATGTGCTGCCATTTGCAACCACCACAAGTTCCGAAATGAGGACAAAAAGGATCGGTGCGCAATGCTGATTTTTCGTGCAGTTGCTCGATGATTGCCTCAGCAAAATTCTTTTTCTTTTTGGTCAAGCGCACATCTACTACATCGCCAGGAACGGCTTTGTCAACAAAAATGACCAATTCGTCGGCCTTGCCAACACCTTTTCCTTCTTCAGCAATATCGATTATTTGTACGTTTGGAACTATTGTTACCGTACCGGGTTTTCTTCTACTCATTATTTTGCAAAGATAAGGCAAAAGGCTGAAAGACTAAAGTAGAAAGCTAAGGTCAGAATGAATACAAATAATTTGTCTGAATGAGGCTGAAGGTAGAGGGTAGAAAGGCAGAGGGTTAAACCTGAATAGAAAAATTAGACAATAGAATCTCGTTCGAACGAAGATTGTCCGGTATAAAAATTTAAATTCTAAAAATTATTTTCCAAAAAATTTAAATGCAGCTCCCCAGAAGCCATCTAACCAATTAAATTTTAGGTCAAATTTTTCATCTACCTGTACAGAAAACTCTAATATTTCTTTGCTCATGATAAAAAACCTATCTATTTAAGCAATAATACAAAATTCATACCGAAAACCGAAATGGTATAAACTAATTTTACATCAAATGGTTAAATGCAATCATTATTTTGAATTCTGAGTTCAATCACACTGATTTTCAGCAATCTATTTGATAAGCGATTATAAATCCGTAACTTAATATATCATTCACATAAAAATGGAGGTTCATTATGAACGTTATCCGTAAAATTGAACATTGGGGAGATGTTCATCACTCAAAATGGCTGGATTATCTGCGCATTATCCTTGGCCTGATCATTTTTGGAAAAGGTGTTTCTTTTATTAGCGACACATCCGTACTCCAAAATATGATCACACAAAACAATGTATTTGGTTTTTCAGGCGTACTGATCAGCGTAGCTATTCACGTTGTTGCGTTTGCACATTTGGTTGGCGGTATTTTGATCACGCTAGGCCTGGTTACCCGCTTTGCCGTCGTCATCCAGATCCCGATCTTGATGTTTGCCGTGTTTTTCATTAACCTTACCCCGGGTTTCTCTACGCCCAATTCGGAATTATGGTTTTCGGTACTGGTGTTATTCCTGCTCATTATGTTTTGGGTGGTAGGTTCTGGTCCGTTATCAGTTGATGAAGGATTAAAAAACAAAACAGGTAAGCGGTACGCTTAACCACATTAAATATTCTTAGTATCTTTCGTTTTTATAGATGAATCATGAAAACGAAGATACTTTTTGTACTGCTTTTTGCGGCACTGTCGGGTTACGCACAAAACCCAACAGACGATTATTTCAAATTGACAAGGGCTGGTTTTAACGAAAAAAACGCTTATGAAACCACCGCTTTTGTAGAAAAGTACTTCCGCGTACCCGGCAATACGGGTTTTAATGCCAGCATTCATTATGTAGAAAACATCCTTAAAAAAGCTGGATTTGTAGTGCAGAAGCAAAATGAAACCGAAGCCCCGTTAACTTATCGTATCGAAAAAAGAGCGATGAAAAACAATACATGGGAGCCTGTTGATGCCAAAATTGATATCATTGGTGAGGCACAGCCACTTATTTCATACAAAACCAACCGCAACATGATTCCCATCTACTGCGGCTCAACTCCTGCCAATGGCGTTTCGGCCAATGTGGTTTACATCGAAAAAATAGTTCCATCGGAAATAGAAAAGATGGATTTAAAAGGAAAAATCCTGTTTTCAGAAAATAATCCATCACGTTTACTTCAAATCGCAACAAAAGCCGGCGCCATTGGTGTTTTAGGTTATTCGATGCCGAAGTACACCCAGCCAGAAATTCATCAAACTTCTATCCAGTTCGGCAGCATGAAAGCCAATAGCGAAGTATGGACGCTGCTCCTATCTTACGCAGCTAAAGAAAAACTAAAGGCAGCCTGTTTAAAAGGTGATACGAAACTGAAAGTAAATATCCAAACCAAAATATATCCTTCAGAAGAATTAACTATTGTAGCCAATGTGAGGGGCAGTGTAAATCCTACTGAACGTTTTGTATTCAGTGCGCATGTACAGGAGCCTGGAGCGAATGATAACGCGAGCGGCGTAGGAACGCTGACAGAAATGGCGAGGTTAACCGCTGAACTATACCAGGCAAAAAAAATCAATCCGAAGCGCACTTTAAGCTTTTTATGGGGTGACGAGATCGTATCAACCAGGCGTTATATTACCGAAGATACTACCCGTGCAAAGGGTATTATGTGGGGAATGAGTTTGGATATGGTTGGCGAAGACACCCAAAAGACAGGAGGTTCTTTTCTGATTGAAAAGATGCCTGATCCATCGGCCATCTGGACCAGGGGAACAGATAAACACACCGAATGGGGCGCCGGTGATGTTGGCGAGAAAGATCTTTTTCCACATTATTTTAATGATTTTATTTTCGACATCTGTAAAACACAGGGAAAATTTGCCAATTGGACGGTTAACTATAATCCTTTTGAAGGCGGCAGTGATCATACCCCATTTTTACAAAATAAGATCCCGGGATTACTGATGTGGCACTTTACGGATGTATTTTACCATACTGATAACGATAGGATCGACAAAGTTTCGCCAACTGAAATGAAAAACGTTGGTATAAGTGGTTTAACTGCAGCTTATACTTTAATTTCTGCCGATGAAAACACGGCTATAGCTACTATTTCGCAAGTTAAGGCAGATGCTTTGACACGCCTAAAAACTGAATTTGAGCTCAGCAAGAAAGCAATTGCTGATGGAAAAGTGGCAAATGACGAGAAGCATATTATCGGGGTTTGGTGCAAGTGGTATGTAGATGCAATGGCAACCATTAATAAAATGCCGGTAAAAGCAGAAACCACAAAAGTAGGTTCGGCCATTAAATTTGCCACCAACGAGATCGAAAAACAAACGAAAGTGTATTTAGAGGAATTGAAGTAGATTAATTTTTATAGTTAATTAAATTAATAACTACTTTAACCATCATTTCTTTTTCTTTAGGATCACTTTCTGCGATGAGTAAGGTAAGCGCAACCAGCGCATTATCGGCAATTCTTTTTGTACCATCTTCACGATAGAGCATTTTATTTTTATCGAGAAACCAAACAAACAAAAAGGCAGCAATCCGTTTATTTCCATCCGAAAATGAATGGTTTTTTACCACGAAATATAATAGATTGGCCGCTTTTTCTTCCATACTCGGATAAAGCTCTTCTCCATCAAATGTTTGATAAATGGTATACAATGAACTTTTAAATGATTGGTCTTTTTCATTTCCAAAGAGTTTGCTTCCTCCAAATTTCACCCTCAAATCATCTATGGCTTCAAGTGCAGAATCGTAATCTATTTTGAAATCGCCCCTATGACCAGAAACTTCATTTTCCAGCTGCTGATGGTCGTAACGATCAAGTACATCTAAAGCATAAACATAATCTGTAAGAATTTTAAAAGTATCTTTTAGCTCATCATTATTAAGCAAGTGGCTATTTTGAACAGCACCAACCAACTTAATCGCCTGCTTTAATTCTATGAGTTGCTGGGTTTGCTCTTGTAATTTTTCATGATTTAAGGCATACCCATTTATTAGGTAATCTTTTAAAATCCGGTTGGCCCATATACGGAATTTTGTTCCCTCAACCGATTTTACCCGATAGCCTACAGAAATAACTACATCAAGTGAATAGTAAAATGTATTATAACTTTTACCATCCAAGGCAGTTGTCAAGGATTCCTTGACAACTGAATCTTTTACAAGTTCATTTTCATTAAATATATTCTTAATGTGGAGACTTATATTCTGTTTAGTTTTATTAAAAAGCTGCTGCATCTGCTGTTGTGTAAGCCAAACAGTATCATTACCGAAAGCTACTTCTATAACAGGCAGCCCCTCTTCATTTTTATAAATTATAATTTCATCCTTAGTCATTGCCTTAAGTTAGTAAAATATTTATTCTATTTTCGCATTATGCCTAAACCAAAAGCCATAGTTATCGGTGCCGGAATTGCGGGAATTGCATCTGCCATTCGCCTCTCTATAAAGGGTTATGATGTTGATGTTTTTGAAGCCAACTCAAAACCCGGGGGCAAACTGGGTGAAATAAAAATGAATGGTTTCAGGTTTGATGCCGGCCCAAGCCTGTTTACCATGCCGCAATATGTAGACGAACTTTTTAAACTAGCGGGTAAAAATCCCGAAGACTATTTTAAATACATTAAATTAAAAGAAGTTTGCCGTTACTTTTACGAAGATGGTTTAAGGTTAAACGCTACCTCCGATCTTGGTAAATTTGCTAAGGAAATAGAAGAGAAAACCAATTCAACCGCAGCAGAAGTCCAACAATATTTTAAAAAAAGCGAGACAATCTACGAGGTTACTCATCGTGTATTTTTAGAAAGGAGTTTGCACAAACTTAAAAGCTACCTGCATTGGGATACCCTAAAATCAATATTCCGTTTTGGCCAGATTGATGCTTTTAGAACACAGGCCAGAGCCAACCAATCATTTTTTAAAGACGAACGGATTACGCAGCTTTTTAACCGTTATGCCACTTATAATGGATCAGACCCCTATCAGGCACCAGCTACATTGAATGTAATTCCACATTTTGAATATCATTTTGGCGCTTTTATCCCAAAAGATGGAATGTACGGTATTGTTAAGGCTTTAGTTAAACTGGCTGAAGAACTGGGCATCAGGTTTCATTATAACCAAAAAGTAGAAGAAATTTTATACACCAGTGAAAGCAAACCTAAAATAAATGGGGTAAAAGTTAACGATAAAACCTGCAAAGCAGATGTTGTGATTTCTAACCTCGACATTTGGTTTACTTATAAAAACCTGCTTAAAGCCATACCCGAACCTAAAAAACTATTAAATGAGGAGCGCAGCAGTTCGGCGTTAATTTTTTACTGGGGTATGGATGGGAATTACAGTGATTTAGGTTTACACAATATTTTCTTTACTGAAGATTATCAAAAGGAATTTAATGCCATCTGGAAAGATAAAACCATTTGCGACGATCCTACTGTTTACATCAATATCAGTGCTAAACACATCAGAGGTGATGCTCCAGCAGATGGAGAAAACTGGTTTGTAATGATCAATGTACCGGCCAATAACAGACAAAATTGGGATCAATTGATTAAGGAAGCCAAAGTGAATATTATTAAAAAAGTTAGCCGAATTTTAAACCGGAATATTGAAAAGGATATCATTTGCGAACAGATCCTTGATCCAAGAACCATAGAAAGCAAAACAGGATCGTATCAGGGCTCTCTGTATGGTAATAGCTCAAACAATCAGTTTTCTGCCTTTTTACGACACTCTAATTTCAGCTTAAAAGTTAAAAATCTATATTTCTGCGGTGGAAGTGTACATCCGGGTGGTGGAATTCCACTTGCGTTATTGTCCGCTAAGATAATTGATGATGATATTAATTCAGTTGTTCAATAGTCATTGGTTCGTTGTTCAATAGTTTAGTGGTTCATTGTTGATAGCTCATGACCGATGGTAGCATTGCTTTAAGCGATTAATCGACTACAGACTGAAGACTCCGGACTAGGGACTGTAGACTAACGACTTCCCTTAAGCGCTTCCTCCAGCTTTTCTCCATCCAGATCAAATGCATCCACAATTATTTTCGCTTTTGTATAAAAAGGATCTCGTTCCTGAAGTTTTTCTTTAATGAATACCAAGAGTTGTTCATCATCCAAATCTTTAATCAACGGGCGCTTTTGACGGTTATGTAAACGTGAAACCAAAGCAGCAGGTTCCATTTGCAGGTATACCGTTTCGCCATGCGCATTCATCCATTCCATATTATCGAAGAAACAAGGCAATCCACCTCCGGTAGCCACCACACAAGTTTCAGGGTAATCGTATGTTTTAAGCATTTCGCTTTCATAATCTCTAAACCCGCTTTCTCCAAATTCTGCAAAATATTCGGCAATGGTTTTACCTGTTTTTGCAACGATTTCAGCATCAAGATCTATCACCGGGCAATCTAAACGGTGTGCCAATTGTTTTGCTTTGGTGCTTTTGCCGCAGCCCATATATCCGATAAGGAAAATTTTCATCTGAAGTTCTTCTAGCCGACCTATAACAAATGGTCGCGTTTTAACATAATATAGTCGGTTACAGGAGGCGTAAATCCTGCCTTTTTTAATAAAGTTACAACCTGTCCGCGATGATAAGTAGAATGATTAAATAAATGAAATAAAATTTCATCTATCCTGTTTTCATATTGATCGCCTCTTGTATTAGTATATAAAATACGTTTATCTAAAGGATGATTATTCAATGCTGCCCTGAGCAGTTTAAAATTATCTGCAGAAAGACTTTCAAAATTTTTTTTTGGGTGGATATCCCAAACACCGTAGAGCGGATTTTTGCCCGAAATTCGTTGCGCCCATATATGCTGTGCATTAAGCACATGACTAAATAAGCGTTCTGCATCAGGCAATTCAATTGTTGCCAGTTTAAACATTTCGATAATCCGGCCATCGGCAAGCTCGGTATAATTGATGATTTCTTCTTCCTGCATCGTTTAACTTAATTTAACCCTGGGATCGACATAAGCATATAAAATATCAACCAGGATATTGATCACCACAAATACGAACGCGATAAAAAGAATAGATCCCATCACTACCGGAAAATCAGACATTTCTAAGGCCGTTACTGTTGTTCTTCCTAAGCCATTATAACCAAAAATATATTCTACAAAAAAGGAACCTGCCAATAAAGAAGCGAACCATCCTGAGATGGCGGTAATTACCGGGTTCATGGCATTTTTTAAAGCATGTTTATAAATAATGGCATTTCTACTTAATCCTTTGGCGCGTGCAGTCCTGATGTAATCCTGTGCCAGCACATCTAACATGGCACTTCTGGTAAGTTGTACAATAATGGCCAGGGGCCTTAAACCCAGGGTAATCATCGGCAACCACAAATTTCTCAGGGTTAATATTTCACCGTTAAACGGATCGTAAGAATATAAGCTACCACTCATTTTTAAACCGGTGTAGTTGCTCAGCACAAATCCGAAGAGCCAGGCAATAATAATTCCTGCAAAAAAAGAAGGGGCTGATATTCCCAAAATGGCAAATGCATTAGTCGATTTATCAATCCATGAATCTTTGTAAACCGCCGATAAAACACCTAAAAATACACCAATAATAGTGGCAAAAATCATTGCAGTTAGCGCCAGGATAAAGGTGTTTGGTACCGTTTCGGAAAGGATTGCGGTAACATCGCGTTTGGTTTGGTATGAACTGCGTAGATAGGGCCATTTTAGCGCCAGCACTTTTTTATCAAAATCGATCAGTTTTGCATAATGGTATTTCTGCTGACTGGTGCTATCGTTATCCAGGATACTGATTGGCGATAAATCGTTGATATATAAAATAAACTGAACCGGCTTGGAGCGATCTAAACCAAACTCCTTACGAACGGCCTCGAGCGATTGTACATCTGCCCGCTGCCCCATCGTCATCCGAGCCGGATCGCCAGGCAAAATATTGAACAGCACAAAAACAACCAATATCACACCACCCATTACCAGTAGTCCATACATCAGTTTTTTTAGTGCGTATCCGATCATGCTATTTATCGAAATATTTTCTGCTTAACTGATCAAAAGTTGGAACATTATGAAAATGCCATTTATTAATCACCACACCATTCTTCAGCAGTAAAACACCGGGATTAGCCCTGACCATACTTTTTAAAGGCACCGCATCTGCATAAAATATTTCAGAAAACAGGTTGTTCTTTTTGATAAAAGCCTGAGCATCCTGAGCGGAATTGGAAGTAAGCAATACCGTACGGATATTAAACTGCTGTGTAGCATTTAAGGCTAAGGCATTTAATTTACCAATAGCTGCTTCATTTGCACTGTGAAGATCGTAGGCCACAAAAATCAGGTTATAGTAGGGGTTTTCGATCAGTTCTTTGGTATAATCTGTACCGGAAGCGTCGGTAATATTTAGGTCTTTTATTTTAGGTTCAAATCCTTTTTTGATCAGTTTTTTGATTGGTTCGCCAACAATTTCCCAGTTATTATCTTTCCAGATTTCCGTTTTCAGGTAATCCTTATCACTCATGTCCTTCTCCTCTTTGGTTTTCTTGTTCTTGAGGTGGTACATGATTTCAAATTCGTCAGGCTTTTCTCCCGGAGGAATCACCATTAATGATGGAAGGTGTGCACCCACTTTATAAGGCAAGAAATCGATAATCGGCAGCACATTGTAGGTGTACAAGCCAAAACCTAAAGAAACAGCAGTAACTGCTATGGCGATATTTCTTTGCGTGCTTTCTTTTTTAAACAAAGGCTGAATCAGTTCTTTCTTTAAGAAAATCACGATAATCAGTGCCAACAAGATCAGGTCTTTACTGAACGATTGCCAAGGCGTAAGCGGAATAGCATCACCAAAACAACCGCAGCTGGTAACCACTTTAAATGCGGCAGAAATAAATGTTAACAGCGTAAAAAAGATAATCAGCAACAATAATCCCCAGGCAACTTTTTTACTCCAGAAACCCAATAACAATAATGCACCCAGCACAATTTCCAAAGTACACAGCAAAATGGCGATACCTGTGGCTATACCGCTGAGGAAGTTCATGTGGAAAACTTCAAAATATTCCTGCAGCTTATAACCAAAACCAAGCGGATCGTTCGCTTTGATCAATCCTGAAAATATGAATAAGGCACCAACAAAAAATCTGGAGAATCTTAAAAGTACATTTTGCATCGGTATATTTGTTTTCTAATGGTGATTGGGCAATTTCATTTTTATTTAACGCCTAACTTAATCAAAGCAAAAACCGAATAGTTCAGCATGTCCTGATAATTCGCTTTTACGCCTTCTGAAGCCAGGGTTTGTCCTTCATTATCTTCAATCTGTTTCACCCTAAAAATCTTCATCAAAATCAGATCGGTTAACGAGCTGATGCGCATATCGCGCCAGGCTTCGCCATAATCATGATTTTTGGCAAACATTAAATCTTTGGTTTCGGTTATTTTGCCTTCAAACAGTTTTTCAACTTCTGCATAAGGCATTTCGTTGGGGTCGCTTTCTTTCAGTTCGAGCTGCATCATGGCAATCACACAGTAGTTTACAATGCCAATGTATTCAGATACTACACCCTCTCCCACCTTGCTTACTTTTTTCTCTTCCAGGGTACGGATGCGCTGTGCTTTGATAAAAATCTGATCGGTGATCGAACTCGGTCTTAAAATCCGCCATGCAGTGCCGTAATCTTTAGTCTTTTTTAAAAATAATGATCTGCAAACCGCAATCACTTCATCAAATTCTATAGAGGTATTTGTTTGTGCCAAAGCCAATAATTATTTAGTTTTTAGTGTATTTTTGTCATGAAAAAACAAAAGCTAAAGATACATTTTTAAAGCGAAACCCAAATCCCGAAAGGGTTTATTATGGCAGAAAAAAACTTTTTTGAGCCCAAACAAAGCTTAAATATAAAAGGCAGACTTATCAATTTAAGCACGCCAAAAGTGATGGGAATTTTAAACATTACCCCCGATTCTTTTTACAGTAACAGCCGAACTAAAACGACAGACGAAGCCCTAACCAGAGCCGCCCAGTTTTTAAAGGAGGGGGCTACTTTTATCGATATTGGCGGTTATTCATCAAGGCCCGGCGCTAAAGACATTTCTGCAAGTGAAGAAATAGACCGTTTGGTTCCCGTGGTTGAAGTTTTAACAAAAGAATTTCCGGAAGCAGTAATTTCTATCGATACCTTTAGGGCGAAAGTGGCCGAAGAAACCATTTTAGCAGGTGCGCACATCATTAATGATATTGCCAGTGGCGATATGGACGAGAAGATGTTCGAAACCGTAGCCAAACTGCAGGTTCCTTATATGATCATGCACATGCAGGGTACCCCACAAAACATGCAGCAAAACCCCATTTACAATAATGTGCTTTTAGAGGTTATTGATTACCTGGCAAAAAAAATTGCCGCACTTAAGGCCCTGCACGTCCACGACATTGTTATTGATCCAGGTTTTGGTTTCGGAAAAACAACGGAGCATAATTACGAACTGCTCAACCAGCTGGAGGCCTTTAAAATATTCAAGCTGCCTGTTTTGGTCGGTTTCTCGCGTAAGGGAATGATTTATAAAACACTTGGCACTACAGCTGCAGAAGCGCTGAACGGAACCACGGTACTTAATACCCTTGCGCTGCAAAAAGGAGCCGGAATTTTAAGGGTGCATGATGTGAAGGAAGCGGTGGAGTGCGTGAGGTTGGTGGAAAGATTGAGAGGTTAACTGGTTAATTGTTTAAATCGGTTAACTGACAAGAAATGGTTACTAGGTTAAATTAATTGAACATTCATAATCTAGAAATTAATTGGTCATTTACAATTAATGGCTTAAATTCAACTCAAATATTCCTATTCTCGGCTTACATCTAATGATTAAAACCTAAAATTTAATTATGATGCATGTATATTCCTTTGAAAAATTAGAAACCTGGCAAAAAGCCAGAATGTTTAGAAAAGACATTTACAACTTGACGAGAAAATTCCCAAAAGATGAAACATTTGGCTTAACCAGTCAGATTAAAAGATCATCCAGCAGCATTGGGGATTGTTTGGCAGAAGGTTCAGCGAGAATTACTTCCAAAGACAAAGCACACTTTATATCCATGTCTTATTCAAGCGCGATAGAAACCATTAATCACATTATCGGAGCATACGATTTAGAGTATATCAATGAAGAAGAATATATTTCATTCAGGTTAAAACTAGATGAATTAACAAACAAGCTAAATGCATTACGTAGATCGATATTAAAGAATTAATTCTTATGCACCCAAACAATTAACCGATTAACCATTTTAAACAATTAACCCACAACCCCAAACAATTAACCGATTAACCGCTTTAAACAATTAACCTATCTTGTATACTGAAATCCGTTTTGCTATCTTGCCACTAAATGAAAGGTTTTGATTTTGACTTCCTTAAAGTATCGCCAACTGATATCGTTGATATCATTCTGGTGGCCTTATTAATTTACTACGTTTATACCCTAATCCGCAATACGCTAGCCGTTAACCTGCTTGTAGGGATGTTTATTATTACAGTTTTTTACTGGATAGTAAAGGCTTTACACATGGAACTGCTAACCGCAATCATAGACAAGTTTATGAGTGTGGGGATTATAGCCCTGATTGTAATTTTCCACCCGGAGATCAGGCGTTTCCTTTTACTGATCGGAAAAAATGCCTTTTTACAGAAAAACAAAGCCTGGTGGGGTTATTTATTTGGCAGAAAAGAGATAGAAAGGAATAATTTAACTAGGATAAAACCCATTATTGATGCCTGTAAAACCATGAAAAAAACCCGTACGGGTGCTTTAATGGTATTTGTTAAATTTTACGACGAACAGTTTTTCGCTAATAGCTGTGAGATTGTGGATGCCAAAATATCAAAACGTTTATTGGAAAGTATCTTCCAGAAAAACAGTCCGCTGCATGATGGTGCCGTCGTGATTTCTGAAAATAAAATTAAAAGTGCCAGTTGTATTTTACCCTTAACAGATAACGACCAGTTGCCATCGCAATTTGGTTTAAGGCACCGTGCCGGGATTGGTGTTTCCGAAACCACTGATGCTGTTGCGGTAATTATTTCAGAAGAAACAGGAGAAATCTCTTATGCAAAGCAAGGTCGTGTAAGGATGAATGTTTCTTTCGGGGAATTAGAGAAATTGCTGAATAAGGATTTTTAGTAAAAACATATTAAAGAAGGAGTCGTCATCCTAAGAATGATCGTCATTCCCGCGTAGGCGGGAATCTTAAAGCTTATTGCATTACGATTATTCATAAGCTTCCCTTGTCTCAAAGGTTTTCATGAGCATTCCGTGGTTTCCCAATCGAGTGGGGAATGACGATCTCACGCAGCCTATCATTTTGCCAAAAAAAACCTGTCATTCATATCGATTTTTATGAAATATATTATCCCACAGGATGGCTTAACGATGAATATTTCGTATTTCTGTGATTCCGTAGCAAAAATAAACCAGTTAGTTTAGCAACTCCAAAAACGCAAAAAGGCGAATGTTTCCATTCACCTTTTCAATATAATTTTAAGAATTACCTATTGATGTAATCCCTCTATCTGTACAATCAATCTTTAGCAATATTGCTCAAAAGCACCAATCAGGTTATCAGCAATCATTTGTGCCGGGCGACCTTCGATCTGGTGACGCTCAATCATGTGTACCAATTTACCATCTTTAAATAATGCCATTGCCGGCGAAGATGGAGGGAAAGGCATCATGTAGTTCCTGGCCTGATCTACTGCTTCTTTTTCCATACCTGCAAAAACGGTAACCAGTTTATCAGGATGTTTTTCGTGTGCTGCTGCTGCTCTGGCTGCCGGGCGTGCATTTGCTGCCGCGCAACCACAAACTGAGTTCACCACTACCAACACAGTACCTTCGCCTTTAATGGCTTGATCTACATCTGCTGCATTTTTTAATTCTTGAAAACCAACGTTAGTTAATTCCTTACGCATTGGTTCTACTAAATATTCTGGATACATTATCTTAATTTTTTATTTACAATTTCAATAGTACAAAAATAAGAAAATCGAATGGCATGCACCATTCGATTTATATTTTTAAGGTAAAATTAATTCACTACTTCATACCTTTTATAAAGTTGTCAAACATCTGAGGGTTAGCTATTGCGCCTGCAATAATAAGTACAACAACAACAATAAATAATAAACTTAAAATGGTCGCAATCATTCCGCAGATTTTACCTGCCTTCGCATTTTTAAAAGATGATTCGGTATATAAACTGGGATTTAACTGATACTTTTTCATATCACCTGCGCCCAATATCCAGGCAATTACACCGAAAATCAAACCAAATATGCCATAAAAGCAACAAGCGGGAATGGCCAAAATCCCCATTACAAGTGAAGCTGTTGCATTAGGTAAGTTTTGCTGACCAAAACCTCCTCCAAACTGACCAAACGGCGGCGGCTGCTGAAATGGCGGCGGTTGCTGGAAAGGTGGTGGCGTTGCAGGTCCCTGATCAAGAGGCTGAAAAGGTGCTGGTTCGGGATTTTGATTCTTTGAAAGATCAATGGGTTTATTTTCTTCGGGATTTCCTTGTTCTTCTGACATCGGTATATTTAGATCAATTGGTGAGTATATATTTTGTAAATGTAATTGATTAAGATAATTACTGCAACACCTGCAAAAACGATTTTAATGAGCTGTGCCCCAAATTTAAAATCTACTTTGAGGTGAACAATGGTAAACAAGACCACAAAAAGGAGTGGGATTGTTGCGGGATAAAATTTAAAAGAAGCGATCAGATCTCCTCTAAATAAGGCTAAAACCGAACGCTGTAAGCCACAGCCTGGACAATCTATCCCAAAATTCGCTTTAAAAGGACAGCTAAAAAGGTGATTTCCCAACCAATCGAGAAAACTATGTTGCTGTTGAACCATTAATATCACCGATAAATTTCCCCTGGGCATCTTTCCAGGCTTTATATTTTTCAAGATCTTTAACTACCTGTCTATAAACCAGGTTTAAGATATAAATATCATCAACAAACCCCAGCACAGGTACAAAATCCGGAATCACATCTATCGGCGACAAAAAGTATATTAACCCTCCTAAAATGGCAATGATTGATCTTTTGGGGATTTCATTATAGTCGCCATTTACATAATCCTTTGATACAGCAAAAAGCAGAACCAGTTTAGACCAAACGCCTTCCAGATCGCCTTTATTGGTGACGGCCTTGCCTAAAGCATCTTTTATAGTTTTATTGGCTTTGGTTTTATTACTTAGAATCACCGAAGCCTTGCCTTCGGATTTTTTAAAGAAACCTAATATTTTTTCCCTGTTCAATTTCATAGTTAATTATATTACAAATTAACGGCCAAAAGCATCATAATTATCTTCAGCGTATTTTGTAAAGCGGTCTAATAACTTAATATTTTTGTTTTCAACAGCCGTTAGATCATTATCAACATTGTTTTTTACAGGAACATACCATTCTACCGGATCGAAAAAATTTCTAAAGGTCTGCTTTTTAAAAGCATAACCATGTCTGGCAAAAATGGTATTTTTGATAATCTGCAGATCGAGTTTTCTTAAATTCTTTACATCCTCTTCTTTTAGTACGTTGGTTGATGCGTTTAATTTAAAAATCTGTTCGGATGCACTTCTATAAAAAGGATTGGCCTCAAGGGAATCAACTGTGCCATCCTCTAAAGTATCCACTCTTTTTACCATCTTGTGATCACTCCAGTCTACATAACTCGATTCTGATGGCAGCATCAGGTTTGCATTATATTCAAAGTTCTTTTTAAGTAATTTAAATTCTTTTTCAGGCCATTTAAGTTCTTTTTTGTAGGCATTCCATTTTCCTATTAAGGTATCGCCCACCAGTGTGATTTCAAATTTTCCATCGTATTTTTCGGTGCCTGGCTCATCTAAAACCAAAGTGATTTTACTTCCGTCTTCAGATAATTTACCCAACAGCGGACGGCTGTTACCAGAAACTACGCTTTGTGCAATTACCGTATCGTTAGTGATTTTTTTGATGTTGATATTCAGTTTTTTAACAGCATCCGACATATCACCTTCATACTCTAATTCATCTGTTGTGTAAAAATCACCAACCCAAAAACCGTACAGTTCTTTGTGGATTTCTGGCTGAGCAACTGCTGTGGATTTTACATTATCTTTCTTTTTCGTGTCTCTGCAGGAGAGCATCAAAAAAGGGATCAGAGCGAGTAATAAGATTTTTTTCATAGTATTTTATTTGTTTTTATAGGTCAAACAATCTTTTTTTTGATCAGCCACTCGGCAATCAACAAATTGGGTATCCAGCCCAGCCAGGCAATAATCTGGTACACATCCATCGGCGCCGGGTGGAATAAATATACTAAAATAACTTTCCACAGTCTTAAAGTGATGGCCGAAGCTGCCAGGGCAAAACTGCGGTACATAAACTTTTTATGAGCAGTTATTTTTCTTTTCAGAATCAATAAGGTAGCTTTTAAGGTAAACCAGAACCATAAAATACCCAAAATTATAAATGAGGTTTTTGCTATTAAGCCTCCATTTGCAAACCAGCCGATAAAAATGCCCGAAGGTGATGCCAGTAAGAGCACAAAGCCAACATACAGATAGCCCAGCCATTGATGTATTTTGGGGTATTTAGCTAAAATTTTACTATTAAACTGGGTAAAACCGGCCAATAATACGAATATAGCACTGTATACGTGGACGTAAAATAAAGGCAGATAAGCTTTAATTCCTGATACTTCGGTCTGTTTAATCTGCAGGAAAGATACCTCGCTACCAAAAGGAATGTAGCGCAAAGTAATCTGCATCATCAGCATAAAAAAATAGGCAAAAAACAATAGCCAGGCTACCTGTTTATAGCTGATGTTTTTCATCTATTTTTTATTAAAAAGCAGAAGTAATTTTTTATCGAATGGAATTGCGACCAATTGTGCGTTTACCACGTCATCTTCGTAAAGCTGCTGTTTCTTGGGGTCGAACACAAACCTGGCGATAACAGGCATCCTATCCGGGTAACTTTCGTGCAGGTTAAAATTATAGGTTTTGGAGTATTCCTGTGATGGATCGATTTTAGGGTTAGGGCTGCTCTCGAGCATAACACCGTAAGAGGTACCGCCATTTTTCACTACCCTTTCGTAAAGTCCTTTGGTAAGTTGTTTACAGCGCGGTGAAGTCTCAACAATTTTATACGCAATCTGTGCTTTGTAGCTTTCTTTAACCTGGGCTTTTGAATGGTATATTGATGATCCTAAAATAAAAAGAAGAAATAGAATGTTTTTCATGATTGAGTAGGGTTATTAAATACAAGAAACTTTCATACCGAGCTTGTTTATTCCCAAAAAAACTTCAAAAGGTTCACATTAACTCACCTAAATGAGGTTTTTAAAATTTAAGATGATTTCATCATTTCCAGAATATCATCAACATATTTACGCTCATTGGCCAAACGTGGTACTTTATGCTGGCCGCCTAGTTTATCTTTTGCCTTTAACCAGTTGTAGAAAGTATTTTCAGGTGCGTTGTGTACCTTAGGGCGGGCCAGCGCCATATCTTTAAAGCGTTTAGCATCGTAATCTGAGTTAACTTCCCGCAATGTGCCATCCATGATATCTATAAACTTTTCAAAATCATTAGGCTGTTTATCAAATTCGATGATCCACTCATGCCCTCCGGCTTTTTCTCCTTTAAAATAGATGGGTCCGGCGGTGTAATCTTTTATTTCCGCACCTGTTTCCAGGCAGGCTTTGGTTAAGGCCTGTTCTGCATTGTCAATAATTACTTCTTCGCCAAAAGCATTGATAAAATGTTTGGTACGCCCGGTAATTTTAATGCGATAAGGAGAAAGTGAGGTAAACTGAATGGTATCGCCGATCATATAGCGCCATAAACCACCATTGGTCGAAATCACAATAGCATAGTTTTTATGCATTTCTACCTCGCCAAGCAATAAAGCTTTAGGATTTTCATCTCCTATATTTTCCATCGGAACAAATTCATAGAAGATACCGTAATCAAGCATCAGCAACATTTCTTCTGAATTATCCTGATCCTGAATACCAAAAAATCCTTCGGATGCATTGTAAGTTTCGAGATAATACATGTCATCGGATGGGATCAGTTGCTTAAACTGCTCGCGATAAGGGGCAAAATTTACTGCACCATGGATATAAAGTTCGAGGTTTGGCCAAACCTCCAGTAAATTCTGTTTCCCGGTAAGTTCGAGCACTTTTTTGGCCAGTACGATGGTCCATGTGGGTACTCCTGAGATACTGGTTACGTTTTCATTGATGGTGGCTTCGGCCATTCGATCCATCTTGATTTCGTAATTATCCATCAAAGCAATAGCCATATCAGGCGTACGGTAATATTCGGCCCATATTGGAAGGTTTTTGATCAGCACAGCCGATAAATCGCCATAAAAACAATCTTCATTTAATTGGTTTACCTGATGGCTGCCACCTAAAACCAAACCTTTTCCGGTAAACATCTGGTTATCGGGCCGATTGTTGCAATAGATGGAAAGCATATCCTTACCACCTTTAAAATGGCATTCCTCTAATGATTCTGGAGAAACCGGGATAAACTTACTTCTATCGCTGGTGGTACCCGATGACTTTGCAAACCATTTGATATCAGATGGCCAAAGAATATTCTGTTCGCCATTGAGCATGCGCTCGATATAAGGCTTTAAGGTATCGTAATTTTGAATGGGAACGCGTTCCTGGTACTGCTGTTGGGTTAAAATCGACTTATAATCGTAATGCCTCCCCCATTCAGTATTTTCTGCACTGTCAATCAAGGTATGAAACCATTCTTCCTGAACGTCGTAGGGATATTTCATAAAAAGCTCGATCTGATGGATCCGCTTTTTCATTAACCAGGTAAAAATTGAATTTACAAATGCCATCTTTAAATGTTAAAATTAACGGGCATCATTTTGCCCCAGATTTTCACATCTGCCCCTTGGTTTAACGAGGATACACACAGATTTTTATACACAGTAAATAATTTTATAGCTTTTGGTTTAACGTCGCGATTAGGCAACATACCAAGTTAAATTTTGTTTGCTTATTGTTACTTAAACATCGAATTTCTTACGTTTCAACACGAAATTCGATCCCAGGTAAACTTTTCTCACCATTTCATTCTCAGCTAGCACTTCCGGAACGCCCTGTTCTAAAATTTTACCTTCAAAAAGCAGGTATGCCCTATCGGTAATCGACAGTGTTTCCTGTACGTTGTGGTCGGTAATTAAAATACCGATATTTTTATGTTTTAATTTGGCTACAATACTTTGAATTTCTTCTACGGCAATCGGATCCACACCTGCAAAAGGTTCATCCAATAAAATGAAATTAGGGTTGGCCGCCAAAGCACGGGCAATTTCGGTACGGCGGCGCTCACCACCTGATAATAAATCGCCACGGTTTTTACGCACTTTGTGTAAACTAAACTCGTTGATCAGCTCTTCGAGTTTATCACGTTGTTCTTCCTTAGTCAATTTGCTCATCTCCAAAATGGCCAGGATATTATCTTCTACAGTAAGTTTTCTAAAAACTGATGCTTCCTGGGCTAAATAACCGATTCCTTTTTGCGCCCTGCGGTACATCGGATCTTCTGTGATGTCTTCTTCCTCTAAAAAAATACGGCCTTCATTTGGTTTGATCAAACCTACGATCATGTAAAAGGAAGTTGTTTTCCCCGCACCGTTCGGGCCTAAAAGCCCAACAATTTCACCTTGACTTACGTTAAAGGAAACGTTGTTTACAACAGTGCGTTGTTTGTATTTTTTAACCAGATTTTCGGCTTTTAGTATCATATATCTTAATACTAAACCTCGTAGGTTTCGAAAACCTACGAGGTTTGGATTTAGTTTATTTAATTAACTTTTATTCCTTTAATATTTAATTGCAAGCGTTTTTTATCACGCCATACGTTTTCTTCTAACGTATAACAAACGGAAAACGGCACCTTTGGTTGTAAAAGATTTTGAAATTCTGCCAATCCGAATGCAATGCCTTCAAAAATAGGCGAATTTTGTTGTTTTATATTAATTTTTAAATGATTTTGGCCAACAGCCATGGCATGTTGTGCCAGGTATACATTATGTGTCACAAAAATCGGCGACATATTTTCTGGTCCGAATGGTCCCATCTGTGATAAAACCCTATAAAACTTACCGTCTATTTGTGCCAGTTCAATTTCGGCATCGATCCTGATCATTGGGGTAAGCAATTCCTCTGTAATGCTTGCAGATACAATTTCTTCAAATTTATCGGAAAAAGCATCAATGTTATGCTCTTGCATGGTTAAGCCGGCAGCAAATTTATGCCCGCCATATTGATCCAATAAATGCGCGCATCCACTTAAAGCTTCATATAAATCGAAGCCCACTACCGAGCGGCACGAACCCGCCACATGTCCGTTAGATTTAGTGAGTACAATGGTTGGGCGGTAATATTTTTCGGTTAAACGCGAAGCCACTATCCCGATTACTCCCTTATGCCAGCTCTCGTTAAACACTACGGTGGTTTTCCTGTTGATGAGGATTTCACTTTCGCCAATTAGTGCCAAGGCTTCGCGGGTAATGTCCTGATCGTAAGTTTTTCGTTCGGTATTTTTAAGGTTGATGAGTTCGCTTTGCTCCAATGAATTACTATCTACCTGGCAAAGCAGCATGGCAACGGCATGTTTGGCGTGGTCTATCCTTCCGGCGGCATTAATCCGCGGCCCTAATGTAAAAACCACATCGGTAATGCTATAATTTTCGGTTTTGCCCGAAACTTCCATTAAAGCCCTCAAGCCTTCACATGGATTAGAATTTAATTTTTTTAGCCCATAATAAGCCAAAATCCTGTTTTCGCCTACTACAGGTACAATATCGGCAGCGATGCTCACCATTACCAGATCTAAATATTGCAGGTAAGTTTCTTTAGGGAGCTGATGTTTTTGCGCATAAGCCTGCGCCAGTTTAAACCCAATACCGCAGCCGGCAAGCTCTTTAAAAGGATATGGGCAATCTGAACGTTTAGGGTCTAAAACTGCAATGGCCTGGGGCAGTTCATCTCCCGGTAAATGGTGATCGCAGATGATGAAATCGACACCTAAAGTGTTGGCGTAATCAATTTTATCAATCGATTTTATCCCACAATCTAAGGCAATGATTAATGAAAATCCATTTTCATTTGCATAATCAATCCCTGCGGTAGAAATGCCATAACCTTCCAGATAGCGATCGGGAATATAATATTCGATGTTTTTAGTGAGCTGTGAAAAGAAACTGAAAGCCAGTGCAACAGAAGTTGTGCCATCTACATCGTAATCGCCATAGATCAATATTTTTTCGTGGGTAGCTAATGCAGTTTCGATACGGGCAATAGCAACATCCATATCCTTCATTAAAAAAGGATCGTGAAGATGATCGAGGTCTGGCCTGAAGAAATCTTTTGCCTGATCGAAATCACAAATATTCCGCTGCACCAGTATTTGTGCCAATGAGCGGTCTATGTTGAGCTGTTCTGCTATTTTTGTTACTGTGCCATCATTACAATCCGATGCCAGCACCCATCTTTTTTCCATTTTATTCTGTCTCCGAACAGTAAATATACATTTTAATTGGATATGATGGAGGCAATCTCTAGTGAGCTGACAAACAACCGCCTTAATAACAAAAAGTTAGGTTTTACTTTGAATTTCCAGGATATGCCGCATAAAGTTTCATTAAATGTGCTTTCTGATCTGCATATTTGGCATCATCAATTAAATTTACACGCTCAGCCGGATCCCAGGATAAATTGTACAGTTCAGTAAGTTCTTTATCATCCTTTTTGGTAATCCTGAGTTTCCAGTCACCATCTTTCACTCCTTCTAAAACATAATTATGGTAGTAGATTGGGCGATGTGTTTTACTATAAGCTTTGTTGGTAAGTAATCCCGAAACAGATTCACCGTCATATATTCTTTGAGGTAGTTTGCTTTTGGTCCACTCAGCCAGCGTAGGAAAAACATCCAGATTAGAAATGGGTTTGGTTAACTGGGTATTGTTAAGGGTATGGCCTTTCCAATATACGATAAACGGAACACGGTGACCACCTTCGTAAGAGATACCTTTTGAACCCCTAAAAATCCCGGCAGAACCTACGTGGTAAAATTTGGTAAAACCATCATCATACATCCGTTGTGGCGCATTAATCCACGGGCCATTATCACTGGTGAAGATAAAAATAGTATTATCTGCCTGTCCGGAAGCGACTACCTGTTTCCAGATTGCAGCTAAACCTGCATCCATATCTTCAATTACATCACCCAATTCGCCCCCTGCCGAAGGTGTTTTTCTGCTCTTTTGAGCGGCAAATGCCACAGGTAAGTGTGGCATATTCTGTGCCAGGTAAAGAAAAAACGGTTTCTTTTCCGCAGCATTTTTCTTAATAAACTTGATCGACTCGCGGGTATAAGAACTCGTTAAAATACTATCGTGTGGTTTATAAATCTCTGGTTTTGTATTTCTGAAAATCTTGATTGTGGTATCGGTTTTTACATAAGGCGTTCTATAATCATGACTGTATAAAAGACCGTAAAACTCATCAAACCCTTTTTTATTGGGTAATGAAACGCCATGATCGCCCAAATGCCATTTGCCCACCAAAGCGGTAGCATAACCCGATTGTTTAAGCATCTGTGCAATGGTAACCTCATCTTCAGGTATGCCACGTTTGTCGCCCGGGCCTATTGGCCATGGCAGATCCATCCTGCTGCAATACCTGCCGGTTAGCAATGATGCCCTTGATGGTGTACAGGTTGGCGAGGTAGTTACAAAGTTTGTTGCTTTTACTCCTTTCGCTGCCATTCCATCCAAGAAAGGTGTTTTTATCAGCGGACTCCCATAACATGAAATATCGGCATAACCCATATCATCGGCCAATACGATAATTACGTTTGGCTTTTGTTGTGCTTTTAACTGTATGGAAAGGCTGCAAGCCAGCAGAAAAATTAAGATTCGAAGATTCATGCCTGAAATTTAAGCATCATATTTTACAAAAAAAGGAAGTATCCAAGCTTTTACCGAAACAAATACTAGTGTTTAGATTGTTACCTTTGTATAAACATTAAAAAATAACATTTTGCAAGTTCACACCCTATTCGAAGGAACCTATTCTGTTGATGCATCAAAGAAATTTGTGCCTTTCGACCCAGCCATACATAGTTTTAAAGACAGACCTGCTTCATTATTCATCAATGTTCAGCCTTTTTTGGTGGAGCTGAAAAACGACCTCGTGCTTTTTGATACGGGTTTAGGTTTTAGTGATGACCACGGCGAACTGATTTTACATAAAAATATCCGCAATGCAGGTTTCGATCCAACTGACGTAACCAAAGTTTTAATGTCGCATTTACATTACGACCACTCCGGCGGTATGATCCATAAACAAGGCAACGATAAAGTTGAATTGAGTTTCCCTGATGCAGAATATGTAATTAACCGTGGCGAATGGGAAACCGCTTTTAGCAGCACTTCCTCGTCTTACCATACCGATATTTTCGATTTTGTGCAGCGAAATGCGCAGTTGAAGTTTGTTGAGGGAGATGGTGCATTGGATGAAACCATCGCTTATGAATTTACTGGCGCACACTGCCCTAACCACCAGGTTTTTCTTTTAACCGAAGGCAATCAAAAGGTATTTTTTGGTGGCGATGTTTTGCCAGAACCTGAAGAACTGGTTAAAAATTTTATTGCCAAATATGATTTCGACGGTCGCAAAGCAATGGAATTAAGAAAAGAATTTGGAAAAAGAGCTGCAGAAGAAAACTGGGAATGTTTATTCTACCATAGCAAAAGTGCTGCAACTGGTTTTGTGGATGCTGTTGAGGGTGGGTTTAAGATTAGGTAACTCTACTCGCTTTTTTACCACAAAGCTCACAGAGAAAAGGCGCGAAGTACACAGAGTTGGGTGGTATCCAAAATTCTTAAAAACTCTGTGCCTCTCTGTGCAAAACTCGGTGTTCTCGGTGGTTAGTCTTCGACTTCGCTCAGACTGACATAACTTAGCGCCCCTTCGCGTTAAACTTAGCCCTCTTTGCGGTTAAAACAAAAAAGCCTCGACAAATGCCGGGGCTTTCATTTTCCGAGACGGAAATAATTATTTCTTAGCTACCAATTTAACAGTTAATTCGAAGTTATCATCAATTGCTTTGTCGCCAATGCTATCGAAGAATGATTTCGAACCGTATTTGATGTCATATTTAGTTCTGTCAACAACGATTTTACCAGCTAAAGCTGAAGCTGTTCCATCTGCATTAACAGTTACAGTTGCAGGGAAGCTTAGTGGTTTAGTGATACCTTTGATGGTTAAATTACCTGTTACCGTTACGTTAGCACCTGAACCCGCAACTTTAGTAATTACGAAAGTTGAAGTTGGGAATTTAGCTGTACCGAAGAAATCGTCTGCTTTTAAGTGACCTTCTAATTTTGCGCTGCCATCAGCATCTTTAATTGAAGCCATATCGATTACAAAAGTACCACCAGTTACACTTTTACCGTTAACGGCTAAGGTACCTGATTGTAAAGCCACTGTTCCGTTATGAGAACCTGTTACTTTTTTACCAATCCATGTGATGGTCGATTTTGCTGCATCTACAGTATAAGTTACTGGTTTGGTTGGGTTTTTAAAAGCTGACAATGCTACTACTGCCACTAATAAAAAAATTGAGCTAATTTTTAATTTCATTTTCTGGTTTTTTAAAATTTGATACAAATATAGATGAACTACCAATCTCTTGTTGTTGACCTATGTTAAGTTTTTTCAAAAATAATCGGATTTATTTAAAATCATTCTATTGACTGCAGGATTATGTTAAGGTTTAATTTGTTTGAATGGAAAAAAGGTAGAGGGTGGAAGGTTTAAAGGCGAAAGGTTTCTGTGCCACAACCTGTACATGCGAATAATCAATATTTTTAATTCTTAGTTTAGTTCTCCTAATTGGTGGACTAAATAATATTATATTTAAAAAATAAAATCTAAATGCATTTATGAAAAATAAAACTTACGCTGCTCTAAACCTATTATGTTTATTCTTTGCCTTAACCAGCTGCAATTTTAACAGCACTTATCTAAACCGCGAAGAAGATAAAAAGGATGCTGAAAAAGTAACTGATGAGTTTTACAAATTGCTGGAGAAAAAAGAATTTGATAAACTAAATTCATTTTTTAGTCCACGGTTTACAGCTGTTACCAAACCTGAAAAGCTGAACGAATTTTTAATTGCCACTGCAAATAAACTTGGTGAAATAAAAAGTGAAAAATTAGATCACTGGGAATCCAAAGTGGTAAAAGGCTCCAATGCTTCAGCTAACTATGTACTTTATTATATCGTGGAAAGAACAAAATTCCAATCTAAAGAAACCATTACCCTGACAGCAGAAAATAACCAAATTAAAATATTAGGTTATAATGTTAATTCTGAAGGCTCATCAAAAGATTTACCCAATAATTTAAAAAATGGAATTGAAGCCCTTTCGGGCCATTCGATGGACGATGTTCGTGTTCATTTCAATTCTGATAAACCGGCACAATTGGCGGCTTCGGCATACGCACAGGGCATGGATATTCACATAGTTCCAAACCAGAAAGAACATTTACCGCATGAGGCATGGCATGTTGTAGAACAAAAACAAGGCAGGGTTAAAGCAACGGCACAATTAAAATCCAACACCAGTGTTAATGATGATACCAGCTTAGAAAAAGCAGCCGATGAAATGGGATCAAAAGCAGCTAAATTATAGATAAAGCAACAGCTTAGTTAAATACCGTTACCCCCCCAAGCCCCTCCTCCCTAAACCTGACAGGAGTGAAAATCCTTTTTGTTTGCAGCAACCTTGAATACTATGTCATGCTGAGGTACGAAGCATCTGTTTCATAGCATGCAGATACTTCGTACCTCAGCATGACAGTACCACAAAAAGATTGAAGCGAATGGCGGGGCTGCAACATCCGATGGAAAACCGGCACTCATTTCCCAAAAAAAATCTGCAAGCTTTATGGAATGAATTCATAAAACTTGCAGATCAATATGTTCTTGAGGACACGAAACTAGGCATTTGGACTAAGGCGATGGAAAGAAGAACCTTAAACCCTCAACCTTTCTACCCTCAACCTTAAGGAACGATCTCTTCTAAGTAACTCTCAATCGGCGGACAAGCGCAAATTAATGCCCTATCGCCATGACTATCGTTAACACGACCAACTGATGGCCAGAACTTGCGCTCTAACACATAAGGAAGCGGGAACGCAGCAGTTTGACGGCTGTAAGCATGATCCCATTCGTTAGCGGTAATAACCGAAACCGTATGAGGCGCATTTTTTAGTGGGTTATCAACTTTATCCAAAGTACCATTTTCTACTGCAGTAATTTCGTTTTTAATGGCGATTAATGCATCACAGAAACGGTCTAACTCATGTTTAGGCTCTGATTCAGTTGGCTCAACCATTAAAGTACCTGCAACCGGGAACGAAACTGTTGGTGCGTGGAAACCATAATCCATTAAACGTTTTGCAATATCAGTTACTTCAATTCCGAAAGCTTTAAACGAACGGCAATCTAAAATCATCTCGTGAGCACAACGTCCCTGAGCACCTGAATAAAGTACCGGATAGTGTTGTTCTAAACGCGCTTTCATGTAGTTTGCGTTTAAAATCGCATATTTAGTGGCATTGGTTAAACCATCGGCACCCATCATCGCAATATAAGCATGAGAGATGATTAAGATCGAAGCCGAACCCCATGGTGCAGATGAAACTGCAGAAATAGATTTTCCTTTGTCGATATCAACCACAGCATGACCTGGAAGATAAGGAACCAGGTGTTTAGCCACACCAATTGGACCCATACCAGGACCTCCTCCACCGTGAGGGATACAGAAAGTTTTGTGCAAGTTTAAGTGACAAACATCGGCACCGATATTGGCCGGGCTTGTTAAACCAACCTGTGCGTTCATGTTGGCACCATCCATATAAACCTGCCCGCCGTTAGCGTGGATGGTTTCACAGATTTCGATAATGCTTTCTTCGAACACCCCGTGGGTAGATGGGTAAGTTACCATCAAACACGACAGGTTATCTTTGTGTAATTCTGCTTTCGCTTTTAAATCTTCAACATCGATGTTACCGTTTTCTAAAGATTTAACCACTACAATTTTCATATCGGCCATTGCTGCAGATGCAGGGTTTGTTCCGTGTGCCGAAGCTGGAATTAATGCTACGTTACGGTGAAAATCGCCTCTATCGTGGTGATAAGCACGGATAACCATTAAACCTGCATATTCGCCCTGAGCACCAGCGTTTGGCTGTAAGCTCATTGCCGCAAAACCGGTAATTTCACTTAACCATTTATCCAATTCGTTGAAAACCGAATAGTAACCCAATACCTGATCGGCAGGGGCAAATGGATGCACACGGCCAAAGTGAGACCAGGTAACCGGAATCATTTCTGCGGTAGCATTTAATTTCATGGTACAGCTACCCAGAGCAATCATTGAGTGGCAAAGCGATAAATCTTTTGCTTCTAATGATTTGATATAACGCAACATCTCGTGTTCTGAGTGGTGCGAGTTAAAAATTGGGTGGGTTAAATAAGCCGTAGTACGTTGTAACGTAGCCGGAATAACGGTTTCTACATTTTCTACCACCTCAACCTGATCGGCAGCAATGGCTTTAACCTTTGCAAAGATTTTAGCAATTAAAGCTACATCTTCGAAAGTACTGGTTTCATCAAACGAAATGGTTGCTACATTACCAACATAGTTTAAGTTGATTTCGTTATCGATACATCCAGAATGGATACCGCCTTTTAAATCACCTAAATCGAAACGAATGGTGTCGAAATAAGCTGAGTTTAACTGTTCAAAACCTAAACCTTTCAAAGTAGAGGCTAAACTGATGGCTAAACCGTGTGTACGTTCTGCAATGGCTTTTAATCCTTTCGGACCGTGGTAAGCAGCGTAGAAACCAGCCATAATAGCTAGCAATGCCTGCGCAGTACATATATTTGAAGTTGCCTTATCTCTACGAATGTGTTGCTCGCGGGTTTGCAGAGCCATACGTAAAGCGTAATCGCCATGACTATCGATGGTTACACCGATTATACGGCCAGGAATGTTACGTTTATATTCTTCTTTAGTTGCAAAAAATGCAGCATGCGGTCCACCAAAGCCCATTGGTATACCCAGGCGCTGTGTAGTACCTACTACCACATCAGCTCCCCACTCACCCGGAGGCGTTAATAAGGTTAAGCTTAAAATATCGGCAGCTACCGTTAATTTAATATTTTTGCTGTGTAATTCAGCTGCAAAGTTTTTATAATCGAAAACTTCACCGTTTCCTGCAGGGTACTGAACAATTGCACCGAAAAATTCTTCAGTAGCAACGAAATCTATATGACTTCCGATAACCAGTTCAATGCCGTAAGGATTGGCGCGTGTTTTTAAAATATCGATCGTTTGAGGAAAAACCAGTTCAGAAACGAAGAATTTTTTAGCTGCCTGGTTTTTACGCAAGCTGTATTGCATAAACATGGCCTCAGCAGCAGCAGTACCTTCATCCAATAAAGATGCATTTGCAATTTCCATCCCGGTTAAATCGATAACCATTGTTTGGAAATTTAATAATGCCTGTAAACGGCCCTGTGCAATTTCTGCCTGGTATGGCGTATATTGTGTGTACCATCCTGGATTTTCGAATACGTTACGTAAAATTACACCCGGGGTAATGGTATCATAATAACCCTGACCGATAAAGCTTTTGAAAACTTTATTCAACAATGAAGTTTGTTTTAAAGCACCAAGATATTCAGTTTCTGATTTCGCAGCAGGCAAATTTAAAGGCTGTTTTAACCTAATTGCCGCCGGAACAGTTTGTTCAATCAGCTCATCAATAGAATTTACGCCAACAGTTTGCAACATTTCGGCTGTATCTGCCTCATTTGGCGCAATATGACGATTTTGAAAATCTTCCTTGTAGTGGATATTTAAGCTCATGCGGTATGAATAATAAATTTGCGTGCAAAGGTAGCAAAAATGAAGCTGTATTTCACTATCAATCAGTGTAAAAAAGGCGTCTTATTTATACTTAAAAGCGACAAAAAAGGTAGATTATCTTTATAAAATCAAGACAAACGTTTGTTCAATTTTGAGCCAATATTTTGATTATTTGGAAAGCAGTGGCTGTGTTAAAATTTAAGTTTGTTCCCGCCATTCGTTTCAATCTTTTTGCAACCTTGTTATGCTCGTTCGAGGTTACTGCAAGCAAAAAGGATTTCAACTGTTGTCGGGTTTAACAATAAAAGGAATTGCAATAAACCCAAGCTGCAGGATGCAATAGGAGTAACAACTATTAATTCAGGCTTTTAGCTTTGGTCTTTCAGCTTTAGTCTTTAACCTTACTTCTGCACCTTCCAACCTTCATCTTTACTCAACTTTAATTTATAAGTTTTAGTTATGAAATTACTGTTTTTATTAGCTTCTTTATCAAAAGGTTCGAAATCGGTGGTATTCATTTTTAAGGATACCGTAACTTTTGCAGTGCTGGAGTTTACCTGTGCAAAATCAACTGGTTTTTCGTCTGACAGCACATATTCTACAACTTTCACTGTTGCTTTATCACCGTCCTGCTTCAACACCAATGGGCTTGCTTTATCGGTTAAGGTAATTTGGTAAACGAAACTGCTATCTTTTGAAAGGAATTTCTTTTTGGCTTCTTTTAAGCTTAATGTAACTAAACCTTTGCTGGCCAAAGATTTATACTTCCCCAGTTCGAACATATCGTTTGTACTGTTGAATTTCATCTCGCCAAATTTAAACCTGGTGGTTTTATACTCCGGATTGGCTTTCAGATAACTGGTAATCACTTCAGCGGCTTCATCCTGATTGATGGTGGTTTTGGTTTTACACGCGGCTAAACCAATGATAATAAAGGATAAAATATAAATAGGAAGTTTTTTCATGTGTATATGCTCTATGCTTTTTTAAAGATATTTATTTTTTTGATATGCTACCAATATAAACCACAGAGCACACTAAGTTTTCACAGAGAGAACAGAGACTTCAGGCATCCTACATCCTTAATTGTTAGAAATAACAGCCCTGCTTTTTGCCCTCTGTGCCTTCACTCTGTGTACTTTGTGGTAAAAATGAGATTATTTCTTTTTTAGATATTTTAAATTCGGTAAAACCATCGCCGATAAAATTACCACAACGCCAACCCACCTCAAAAATGAAACCTGCTCTTGCAGTACAAACCCTGCCATCATTACCGCAACTGGTAATTCTGCAGCGCTTAAAATGGAACTAATGGCCGTACCAATTCTCGGCACGCCTTCGGCATAAAATAATGGCGGGATTACGGTGCCGAAAACTGAAATAATTAAACCCCATTTTAATAAACTTCCTCCCAAAGCACCATTAAATAAAAATGTTGGCGGGAAGATGATGAAGATTAATATACAGGCACCGGTTATCATCAGGGCACTTTTCTTTAGTGGAGCATATTCATTTCCTATTCTACCGCTCAATAGTAAAAAGCCTGCATAACACAGTGCAGCCAGCAAGCCGAAACCAATGCCTTTTAAATCCATGCTTCCTATACTGGTTTCTACCATTCCGCTGGCCAATACAGTACCTCCTAAAACCAATAAAATAGCCGCTAACTGTAAGGCGGTAGGTTTCTTTTTAAAAATGAGGTATTCCATTAAGATACTCATCCAGATAAACTGCATCAATAAAATAATGGCAACCGAATTAGGCACCAACTTTACGCATTGATAGTAAAAGATGCTCACCAAACCTGTACAGGTTCCTGCGATTACCATTTTCCACCAGGGTGTTATGGCAGGCACCGCTTTAGCTTTATAAGCCGTTGCTCTACTTTGGAAGAAAAATAACACCCATAAAATTACGGCTCCGAAGAAAGCCTGGGCCCCGGTAACATCACCTAAAGTATAACCTTCGTGATAAGCCAGTTTAACAAAAGTAGAGAGGATACCAAAACTGCAGGCACCAAAAAAAACAAGGAGAATTCCTTTTAACATTATAAATTATATGTTAGTATCGGGTATCAAGACTGGCCTAACTTAGTTAAGCCAATTGTTGTAAATATTTCTGAACGGTAGTTTCTAAACCTAAATAAAGTGCGTCGCTAATTAAAGCATGACCGATAGAAACTTCCAATAAACCCGGGATGCTTTGTGCAAAATAATGCAGGTTGTGCAGATCCAGATCATGGCCGGCATTAATGCCCAAACCTAGAGTATTGGCATGATGGGCAGCCGCGATATAATTAACAATTGCTTTTTCCCGATCGGCAAAATAATTATGCGCATAGGCCTCGGTATACAACTCGATACGGTCTGTTCCGGTTTCAGCTGCGCCTTCAACCATTTCTACAACCGGATCAACAAAAATAGAAACACGGATGCCCTCCTTCTGGAAAACAGCAACCATTTCTTCCAGGTAATCTTTATGTTTGATGGTATCCCAGCCATGGTTAGAGGTAATCTGACCTTCGGCATCGGGTACCAAAGTAACCTGGGCAGGTTTGTTGGCCAAAACCAGATCAACAAATTTATCTTCTTTACAATTTCCTTCAATATTAAACTCTGTAGCAATAACGGCTTTTAAATCGTACACATCCTGGTAACGGATATGGCGTTCATCAGGGCGTGGGTGTACCGTAATTCCCTGCGCGCCGAAACGTTCGCAATCTAATGCAACTTTAACTAAATCAGGATTATTACCCCCGCGGCTGTTGCGGAGCGTAGCAATTTTATTGATGTTAACCGATAACTTTGTCATAAAGCAAAGATAAGGCTTTGCCCCTGTTAATCTTAAACCTTAAAAAAATTTGACTTTTTTTTGCTCATATTTGCTTCCTGTAAATGAACTTGAAAGACACCTCCCTATATAAAATTTTAATTGCCCTGATTGCTTTAGTGAGTATATTGGCACTTTTTGGTGGGGTAATGGAACCCGATTCTGCACTTTATGCATCCATAGCTAAAAATATGGTGCTGCGCAATGATTGGATCAATATTTATGTTAGAGGTGCAGATTGGTTAGACAAACCACACTTAACTTTTTGGCTGGCCGCCGCCTCTTTTAAAATTTTCGGGATTACGGCTTTTGCTTATAAACTTCCTTCTTTTTTATTTGGGTTATTGGGTGCATGGTACCTTTACAGACTGGCAAAAGACATTTACAAAGAAAAAACAGGATTGATTAGTGCCCTGATTTTTTTAAGCTCGCTGCACATCCTCATTTCAACTTTTGATGTACGTGCCGAGGTTTATATTACCACATTTACGCTGGCCGCCATTTATCATTATTATAAAGCACATCAAGGTTCTTTCTGGCATATTGTTGCCGGATCGTTTTTTGCTGCCTGTGCGATTATGATTAAAGGCATATTTGTGCTGATCCCCGTTTTTGGTGGTTTTATCATTTACTGGTTATTAACCAAACAGTTTAAACAGCTATTAAAACCAAAATGGTGGATTGCCATTGCATTGATTTTTGTTTTTATTATTCCAGAACTCTATACTCTATATATTCAGTTCGATTTACACCCGGAGAAAGTAGTTTTTGGAAAAACGGGTGTTTCGGGTTTAAAATTTTTCTTTTGGGACAGCCAGTTTGGCCGTTTTTTTAATAACGGACCAATAAAAGGCAAAGGCGATATTTCATTCTTTTTACACACTACCCTTTGGGCCTTTCTACCCTGGTCGATACTTTTTTATACTGCGGTGGTTAATCTTTTCAAAAAGAAAAACCGGGTTGATTTACCAGCAGAAAGCATCATGATCTGGACGAGTGCAGCAATTACCTTTCTTTTGTTTTCACTATCTAAATTCCAGTTGCCGCATTATATTTTAATCATTTTGCCACAGTTTGCCATCATTACGGCCTTGTACTTACAGAAACTGGAGGGGAAAAGTTTAAAAGTATTTTTTACCGTTCAAAATGTACTGGCAGTTTTAATTGTTTTGATTCTATCTGCTGTTGCTGTCTTTTTTGGTTTTACAAATAATTATATAGCAATTGCTGTTTTAGTTATTTTACTGACCGTATCCTTTTTAATTTTCAAAGGATTAAAAACTGAAAATCTGCTGGCAAGAAGTACTATGATTTCGGTTGGCTTAATGATTTTTCTTTCTGCATTTTTCTATCCATCGGTTTTGAAATACGAATCGGGTATGCAGGCTGGTAAATGGTTAAAAGAAAATTATCCAGGTGCAAAGGCTTCTGTATTGATGCATCCTGATGCTTATTCGTTCGATTTTTATGCCAATGGAGAACCGAAATACTTTTGGAGTTACGAGGAGCTGAATAAATCTAAAGATGAAAAAGATCTTGTGATTTACACCCCGGAATCAGAACTCGAAAGATTAAAAACCGAATACCACGCCGAAGTGTTAAAATCATTTGAATATTACCACATTACCAAATTAACAGGTAAATTCATCAATGCCAAAGCACGTCCGCAGGTTTTAGAACATTTTTATTTGGTTAAAATACATTAGCATGGATTTATTTTTCCGCATCTTAAAATTTGGATTAACAGGTTTTCTCGGCATGGCAATCGATTTTGGGGCGACCTGGCTGTGTAAAGAGAAAATCAAAATCAATAAATATATTGCTAACGCCATTGGATTTACGCTTGCTGTAACCAATAATTACCTCATTAACCGGGTATGGACATTTGAGAGTACCAATACTCATTGGGCAACTGAATTCAGTAAATTTTTAGTGGTGAGTTTAATAGGCTTGGGTTTAAACACCATTATCATTTATCTTTTCCACCAGCGGAAAAACGGGACAAATTTTTATGTAGCGAAGTTTTTCGCTATTGTAATTGTTTTTGTATGGAATTTTTTGGCTAATATGTTGTTTACTTTTAGGTAGGCAATTAACCATTAAGGGATTAAGGACATTAAGAAAAAACCTACTAATTAACACCGCATTTTTGCAATTGGCACGGCCCAATGAACTAATGACCAATGAACAAATCAACTAGTTAAGAAACGTTTTTACCGACAAAATATATCACAACAAGCCATATTAATCCTTTAATCAGGAAGAATAAAAACCCTACCAGCCCTACCCGCTTAAACCATAATTTTACTTTTTCTTTGTTCATGGCGATGCTTGTAAAGATAACGGATTTGCGCTAAATTAGAAAGATTTTAAATAAGGAAATATGAAATTATCTAAACGTCTGCTCCTCATTGTTTTTTATAGCTGCTTTTTTTGTATTAAAATTTTCGCACAAAATTTTGAAGGTATTAAACGCTATAAGGTAAGTTTTACCCTGGCAACAGGTAATAATGAGAAGTTGATTGCGCTCAGAAGTTTTTCTGCAAATAACCAAAAATATTTATTGCTGGTGAATCCCGAAACTTTAGATACTAAAGTAGATCTAGCCAGTAATTATACCACCAGCAGTTTGCAGTTTCAAAATGTATTGGCAATTTTTAAAAACACAACTTATGTAAAATCAATCGAAGCCGCAGCTGCTAAAGATCTGCAGTTGCAAAATGCAGGGATCGACCACGCCATCCCTAATGAAAAAGGTATTACCTTAACCATCGATCTTTGTCCATCGCATAAGGCTTTAGACCGGATTATTTTCCAATCGGTTTTTGATGAATTTAAAAAGACAGAGCAGCCCGCCCCATTAGCAGTTTCCGTTTCGGGTAAATGGATATTAAAACACCCGGATGACCTGAACTGGTTAAAAAGTTTAGTGGAGAAAAAGGAGCTGAATATTACCTGGGTGAATCATACCTACAACCATGAAGTAAATAAACTGCCATTGGCCGAAAATTTTCTGTTGGCTCCGGGAACCAACTTAGATGTAGAAGTATTGGAAAACGAAAAACTGATGCTTAAAAACGGTTTAACCCCTTCGGTATTTTTCCGTTTCCCGGGATTGGTATCAGATAAAGCAATTGTTGAAAAAATCGAAGCTTATGGATTAATCCCTGTTGGAAGTGATGCCTGGTTAGCCAAAGGACAACAGCCAAACGCGGGCAGCATTGTACTGATCCATGGAAATGGAAATGAAGAAATTGGGGTGAAAGATTTTATACAGTTGCTAAAAACGAAACAAGCTGATGTGAAAAATAAACAATGGCTGCTTTTCGATTTGAGACAGGGCCTGGAAAAGGAATTTTAATAAATTTATCTCATTTTTAACCGCAAAGAACACAGAGAAAAATGCAGAGCGCACAAAGCTGGGTTCAGATAATTTTTTAATCAACCTTAGCGAATCTTTGCGAAAAGCTTTGCGTTTTTTGCGGTAAAACTACTTTTTAACCGGCAATAACTTTATTTCTTTTGCTTTAAATCGGTTGTTTACAATTTCGCCGGTAACTTCTGCTTTACTCACGGCATTGCAAAAACCATGTTCGCCATGTGCATCACCGAAATCATCAATGCCTTTGCCATCAACAAAATAGGGTTTGCCGTCTATCTTCACTGCTAGCTCACAATCTTTACCTTTCATTTTAAACTGGCATTCGCCACAGGCAATGTCTACTACCTGTTTGGTAATCACTTTTGTAGTTGCAGTTTTTTGAGGTGTGGTTTGGGCCTGAGCTATAAAAGCGAAAAAACCGATACAGCATGTTAATATAATACTTTTCATAATTTTCTAATTCTTTATTCAAAATTAACTTATTTTGCCAACAACCAGGCGATTAAATCGGTTGGTTCTGCGATACTCCAGGAATGCGGATGCTTTTGTGTATTATTTCTTATTCCCCTATCTTTAGTTAAAATGAGTTCTACTTTATTTTCTTCTGACTTTTGTTTTAATTTATTGATATATCCTGCGCAATCTGTTACATTCATGTCCGACAAATCCATGCTTCTGTTATTAATCCACCACAAAATATCGGGCTCGCTGTAAATTCTTAAGGCAGTTAATCGATAATCGGGTAGCATGCTTAAGTTGGTATAATCCGGATTGTAAACCGATTGCTCTTTTAAACTTTCTTCTTGTGTTTTATGCTCATTATTTAAGGTATCTAATTTAGCTACAAAACTTTTTTCCCGCCCTTTTAATAATGATTTTCTTAACCTAACCATATCCAAAGGAGGATCAATGGCAAAAACCTTACTTATTTTTAATGTTTTATGCTTTTCGGCATAAAACTTTAATGCTGTTGTACCCCCGATAGAAAATCCACCAAGATAAAGGTCTAAATCTAATGAAATTTTATTCTTGTGATAAAAATCGTCAATCATATTACATAATGTATGAATAGATTTCTTATCGATTGGAAAACTTTCATTATTGGGTGTAAGATTAACCATTATAACAGCTAATCCATTCTTATTTGCTTCTTGTACAATGGATGATTGGGCCATAACGGCGGTTGGAGACTCTAAAAAACCGGGAACCAAAAATAATACACCCTTAATTTTAACTTCTGCTGGTAAGCTTTGCATGTAAAAACAGTCTTTTCCAAAATGCTGATCATTTTCTACTTTAACCTGTGCATGTGCAACAAAACCCGATAACAAAATTAATATAGGGAGTAAATATTTCATTAAGATTTTTTTTCAAATGTAAGTTTTTCAATAGCAAAAGGACTACAACCCGCTGTAAAATAAACCTGATGGAAACGAACATCCCGATTCTTCATCGGGATAAAGTGGACAGCAGGGCTGAAGCACCCGAAGAGAACAGGAACCAACGTTTTCAAAAATATTTCACAGTCATAAAAACACCCCGTCCTGCGGACACCCCTCTGGGAGAGGGGAATCAAAAAAGGGATATGCAAATCTGCACATCCCTCTTCATAAAATCGACTCCAGACTCTCGACTGAAGACTCAGGACTAATACCTGTATGTATCTGCTTTGAAAGGACCTTCTACCGGTACGCCGATATAATCAGCCTGGTGTTGATCTAAAACATCTAACTCTACACCGATTTTTTCTAAATGTAAACGGGCTACTTTTTCATCCAAATGCTTAGGTAAAGTATAAACTTTATTTTCGTAAGCACCAGTGTTAGTCCAAAGCTCTAATTGAGCCAAAGTTTGGTTGGTAAATGAATTACTCATTACAAAACTTGGGTGACCAGTTGCACAACCCAAGTTAACTAAACGACCTTCAGCCAGGATGATTACATCTTTACCATCAATGGTATATTTATCAACCTGAGGCTTAATTTCCACTTTGGTATCGCCATAAGCACCGTTTAACCAGGCCATATCGATTTCGTTATCGAAGTGACCGATGTTACAAACAATCGCTTTATCTTTTAATGCCCTGAAGTGTTGCTCGCGAACGATATCACAGTTACCTGTAGTAGTTACCACGATATCAGCTTCTTTAATGGCAGTAGCTAATTTTTTAACTTCGTAACCTTCCATTGCAGCCTGTAAAGCACAGATTGGGTCAATTTCAGTTACAATAACACGTACACCCTGTGAGCTTAAAGATTCTGCAGAACCTTTACCCACATCGCCATAACCACAAACAACAGCCACTTTACCAGCCATCATTACATCGGTAGCACGACGGATCGCATCAACCAATGATTCGCGGCAACCGTATTTGTTATCGAATTTAGATTTGGTAACTGAATCGTTAACGTTGATTGCAGGTAAGTGCAACGTTCCGTTTTTCATTCTTTCGTATAAACGGTGAACACCAGTAGTAGTTTCTTCTGATAAACCTTTAATTGCTGCAATCAGCTCAGGATATTTATCAAAAACCATATTGGTTAAATCGCCACCATCGTCCAAAATCATATTTAATGGTTGTTGCTCTGCACCGAAGTGTAAAGTTTGCTCTATACACCAGTCGAATTCTTCTTCGTTTAAACCTTTCCAGGCATAAACCTGAATACCCGCAGCAGCAATTGCAGCAGCAGCGTGATCTTGTGTTGAGAAAATATTGCAAGATGACCAGGTAACTTCAGCACCAAGGGCCACTAGTGTTTCGATTAATACAGCCGTTTGGATGGTCATGTGCAGACAGCCTGCAATACGCGCACCTTTTAACGGTTGTGTTGGACCGAATTCTTTACGTAAACTCATTAAACCTGGCATCTCTGCTTCGGCTAATTCGATTTCTTTACGGCCCCATTCTGCCAGTGAAATGTCCTTAACTTTGTAAGGAATGTAAGTTGTCTCTACTGATGACATAATTATTTGTTTTTAAATGTGATGCAAAGTTACGGCATCCCTTTGTGAAAGCCAAATAATTAAAAGAGCAAGCTGGTTTGAGGATTGTAAAATAGTGATGCGATTTCTTATAACCAAGTTCGAAAACTTCGTATCTTATTTATTTTTTCGGAAAGCAAGTCTGTAGTTCTTAGATCAGCTTCGGCCCTGCCATACATTATAGCTCCGATGAAGAATCGGAGGCTGCCGTTCCTGTCAGGTTTAGATTAATCAGGTCCTGCGGTATGGCTTCCAAAGAAGTCAAGTTTGACATGGCAAGGTGCACATTTAAAACTTGACTTCTTTTAAACTTCAAAACACAAAATAAAACTTTGATTTACAGCTAATTATTTCTTAAATTGTTATAACCAAATTAACAATTATGAAAAGCGTAAAACACTTACTTGATACCAAACAGGCCATTATTATTTCCGTATCAGAAAATATTTCTGTTCTGGATGCACTAAAAGTAATGACAGAAAAAAATATCAGTGCCGTATTGGTGATGGAAGACGGGCAGCTTCGGGGTATTTTCACGGAACGCGATTATGCCCGAAAAATCATCCTGCAAGGGAAATCATCAAAAGATACCTTGATCAAAGAAGCGATGACAGCCAATCCTATTACCATCAAATTTAGCGACAGTATTGATCATTGTATGGAACTGATGACGGATAAACACATCCGCCATTTACCGATTGTAGAAAGCGGTGAAGTAAAAGGTATGGTATCAATCGGTGATGTGGTAAAATTTATTATTGCCGACCAAAAACAGACCATTTCGCAGTTGGAAAGCTATATAAGTGGGTAGTGATGGTGTTGGATGGTGAGACATCAACCAGTAGATAATACTTAAGCTTTCACTGCTACTTTCTCTTCAGTTTTACCAGATTGGTGCATTTCGAGTTTACCGTTATATTGTGCCCCCATCTCAATTTCAATGGCTTCTGTTTTAATGTCGCCGTTAACCTTGCCTGTTTTTTTTATTTCCAGGTTTTGGGCTTTCACATTTCCGTTAACCGTACCGTAAATAATGGCAGAATCGGTTTGGATGTCGCCTTTAATCATTCCTTTTTCACCTAAAACAATACCACCTTCAACATTTACATTACCGATTACCGTTCCATCTATCCTGATTACTGCTTTTCCTTTTAATTCGCCGGTAATGGTAAAACCAAGGCCTATAATTGTAGAAATTTCTTGCTGATTGAGGTCTTTTATCTGGTTGTTTTTCTTGAACATGTTTACAAGGTTAAAAAGGATCTTGGATTGATAACTTTACCGTTTTGGTGTACTTCATAATGTAGATGCGGGCCCGTTGAACGCCCGGTTGAGCCTACTTTGCCAATATTATTACCGGCAATAACATTTTCGCCTTCTTCAACCAAAATTTTAGAAAGGTGGCCATAATAAGTTTCAAAGCCGTTGCCATGTTTTAGTATGATACAGTTGCCATAGACACCGCGTTTACCCGCAAAAATCACTTTACCATTTGCCGTACATTTAACCGGATCGCCATAATTGGCCCTGATGTCCAAACCTTTGTGGGTTTCTACATTTTCTCCTGTAAAAGGGTTTTCCCTATGACCAAAACCGGATGTAATGGTACCCAAATGTGGATAACCCATTGGGGTATAAGCCACATTGTAAGTAATTTTACTCAGGTAGTTATCGTAAAATTCGCTGATTTCTTCATTCGATAAAACATCATCACTTTGTTCTCCACCTTCATTGCCGGTTAAAATCGGCTTCAGTCCACGGGCTTTAAGGTATTTATTAATGGTAAGTAATTTCTTATCTATCGATTGATAATGTTTTTTAAGCGAGGAGGTATCAATAAACGATAACTGGCCTTTACTTTTTAGAAGCGCAGCCTGAAGTTTATTCTTTGTCAGTTCGGTCTTGGCATTACTTCGGATGAGGTAAAATATACTGCCCACAAGGATTAAAAATAACCCCAGGATGCCTAAAATATATTTTTTCCAATGGACCACGTAAGCTGTTGGAACCTGGATGGGCTTGCTCGAATTTTGATTTTTACTTACAAAAATTACGGTTGTTTTATTCCGTTTTCTGTTCATTTTGACACTGTTTTTCTGTTTGGCACGAAAACAAATATATGATATCCAACCACATAGTCAAAAACAAAGTGCAAGCTTAACACCAATTGTAAAAAAATATATCAATTAACATTAAATTAATCTCTGTACCAAAATGCGCTCATCGTAAATAAAACTCCTGCATTACGGCAGAAAAAAAAAGGTTTATCTACGATGAATCGGTGCAATCTCTAAATCGATGTAGTCAATCCGAAGGTTACTTCCACCTCCACTCGCCCGCAATGCTTAAAGGTTCTTTCAAGTTCTGCGATTCTAAAAATGCCCTTAACTCTTCCTCACCCTGAACACCTACAGGGATTTTCGGTGTATTAGCCAATGCATAAGTTAACATGGCACTGTAGCGCACGGTATTTTTTAGCTGTTGTTCATCAACCAGTTTAAAACTATCACCATCAGAATGGTAAAAGGATCCGGAATTATTTGGCAATTTACCACCGAAACCACCACCCGTGGGAATACCCTCTAACATAAATGGCTGGTGATCGCTGTGCAAACCTGCACCAGCATTAAACAGGTTTTTAAATCCAGTGTCAATCTTTACAATATCAGCTCCCCAGGATGTAAAAAGGCCCTTCATTTCAGCACGTGAAGTAGAAAAACCTTTCGGATCGTTGGTCATGTCGTAGTTTAACATAAACTTTACCTGTTTTAAGGTTCCGTCTTTTTTATTCTGATTGATATAAGCTTTAGAACCCAATAAACCTTGCTCCTCCCCCATAAACAAAACAAATTCTACTGTACGTTTGGTTTTTAAATTCAACTTTTTAAACGTCCGTGCCATATCCATAATGGCAAAAGAGCCGATTCCATTATCAATAGCACCAGTAGCTAAATCCCAGCTGTCTAAATGTCCGCCGACAACAATTTTATCTTTTGGTAATTCTGTTCCCTTAAAAGTAGCGACTACGTTTCGGGCTTTGATCAAACCAGAGAAATTCGTCATGGCGATATGCGCTGTTTGTGGCTGCGATTTAATTTTCTCTTTCAGAGCCGTTCCATCCTCCAAACCAATACAAACTGCAGGGATTGGAATTAATTTACCCGTTACTGATGCCGTCCCTGTTAAAAGCACACCATCCTTTACCGTATTAATAATGATTACACCAATGGCTCCATATTTTGTAGCAATCGCGGTCTTTTCCGAACGGTGCAAAGATTTTGTTCCTGCCGGAGAGCCTGGTAATACACCCAGATAAATCAAAGCAATTTTACCTTTAAACTTTTCCGGGCTGGCCTGATAATCTGCTTCCAACCCGTTACCAGCATCTGCAATTTCACCTGTAACATCAGCACTTACCGGCGAATGCGCCAGCGTAACGGCTTTCATTTTAACAAGGCTATTTTTATCAGCACCAATTTCTACACTGATGGTTTTCCGGGCCCAGCTTTCTACTTCAAAAGGTTGAAATTTTACCTCGCAACCATAAGATTTTAATAAATCGAAAGCATATTGCTCAGCCTTTGCCCCATTTGCAGAGCCTGTTAAACGGTGACCGATGGTTTCGGTTTCATATTTAAGTGTTTGATAAGCTTTTGAGTTTTGCTGTACATCGGTATTGATTTTTGCAAAAACATCTCCGAATTTATCCTGTGCATTGGCAAATAAAGTGGTGCAAAGAAGGGCGGTAGAGAAAAGGTATTTCATTAAGTTTAGTTTATCTGCTGAAAGTACAAATTTTCGGTAGAGATTGAGAGCTGTAACGTTTATTTTGCTTTGGCGCGAACATTTCTTTCTCGTACCAACCCTAAATATGCTGTCATGCTGAGGCACGAAGCATCTGCAACCTATGAAACGCTTTCCTGTAGTAGCAAGAGATTCTTCGCTGTGGTAGCATTAACAGATTCCAATAGACTGGCCGTCATCTCGACCGGAGCAACGCGAAGTGGAGAGATCTTTGTACCAAGTTATTGAAATCAGATTTAAAAGATTTCTCCACTGCGGTCGAAATGACGAAACTTCGAGACCATTCAGCTTCTTTATCCATCTGTCCATTCATATTGACTTTTATACAATAAATTATCCCTCAGAATGACAAAACATAAACTAAGGTTTTACATGTGCCTTTTTCTTCGGAAAAACTAACGAGGCTACAATACTGATCACCAGGATGCTTAGAATCACAATTAATGAGTGCTCAGTGGTAAATCCCCATTTCTCCAGATAAGTATGTCCTAACATTTTCACTCCTATAAAAGCCAGTAAAAATGCCAAACCTGTTTTTAGATAATGGAATTTGTGAATAATATTTACCAGTAAAAAGAACATAGACCGCAAGCCCATGATGGCGAAAATGTTAGAGAAAAATACAATGTAAGGATCTTTGGTTACGGCAAAAATAGCTGGAATAGAATCGACCGCAAACAGCAGATCGGTAAATTCTACAATCAACAGCACCAAAAACAATGGCGTAACCATTCTTTTATGGTCTATTTTAACAAAGAAGTTTTTACCCTCATATTTTGGGTGAATAGAAAATATTTTTGAAGCCCATTTCACCACAGGATGGTTTTCGGGATCAATTTTATCATCTTCCTCCTTGCTGAAAAACATCTTCACGCCAGTAAACACCAGGAAAGCACCGAAAACATAAAGTATCCAGGCAAATTTGGTAATCAGTGCCGCGCCAACAAATATGAAGATGAAACGCATAATGATGGCACCCAATATCCCCCAGAACAATACCCGGTGATAATATTTCTCTTCAACTGCAAATGCAGAAAAAATAAGTACGATAACAAAGATATTATCTACCGAAAGTGCATACTCAATTACGTAACCCGTTAAAAACTCCAGTCCGAGGTTTTGCTTATAAACCGCCAAACTCCCTTCAAAATCTCCCGGGACCAGTTTAATATGATGCTGGTGCTTGGTTACAATCTCTTGCAGGTGGGCAAAATCCTTAATTCCGTGAAGCTGATGTCCTTCAGTTAACAAGATAAAATAAAAGCCGATGGCCAGGGCCACCATGATCAAACTCATTATCCCGGCTTGTTTTAAACTCACTATATGCTCCTTCCTGCTAAAAAGACCAAGGTCCAAAGCAAGAATCAGTACAATAAAAAGAAGAAAACCTAAGCTAAAAAGTAATTCGTTACCCATTATTTTTTACGTTCAGTGGTATACAGTACAAGCTGTTCTAAACCTGTTCTGGCTTCACCTGCATCAAAACTGTGCAGAATATTAAATGCTGACTGCTGGTACTCCAACATTTTCTCATTGGCATAATACACACCTTGGTGGGCATTTACAAAATCAATAATCTGTTGTATTTTAACCGGATCGTCCTGATGGTTTTTCACCAGGTTGATCATTTTTTTACGTTCTGTCTTTTCCGCTTTATTTAAGGCATAAATTAAAGGCAGGGTTACTTTCTTTTCTTTAATATCTATGCCCAAAGGTTTGCCAACATCATCGGTTCCAAAATCGAAGGTATCGTCCTTAATCTGAAAGGCAATCCCCACTTTTTCTCCAAACAAACGCATTTTTTCTATCGTAGCATCATCAGCACCTGCAGAAGCTGCGCCCGCAGCACAGCAGGAAGCAATTAACGAAGCCGTTTTCTGGCGGATCACATCAAAATACAAATCTTCAGATATATCCATTCTCCGTACCTTCTCTACCTGCAGCAGCTCGCCTTCACTCATCTGTTTCACCGCTTCTGATACAATCTGTAACAAACGATGCTCATTATTGTTTACCGAAAGCAGCAATCCCTTGGCCAGCAGGTAATCGCCAACCAAAACCGCAATTTTATTTTTCCATAAAGCATTGATAGAGAAAAAGCCACGGCGCTCATAAGCGTTATCCACCACATCATCGTGTACCAAAGTAGCCGTATGTAAAAGCTCCACGAGGGCGGCCCCACGATGGGTCGATTCGGTAATTCCACCGCACAGTTTAGCGGCAAAAAATACGAACATCGGCCGCATTTGTTTACCTTTTTGCTTTACAATATAATGGGTAATCCTATCCAGCAACGGTGCGTCGCTATGCATCGATTCCTTAAAGGTTTTTTCAAACGCTTTAATGTCAGCAGCTATAGGTGTTTTTATCTGTTCGATTCCCGGCATTAAGTCGAAAAATTTTGATTGCAAACTTAAGCTAATTTCCCATAAAAAGGTAATCTGCAATCTTATTATTAAGGATTTGAAAAGCAAAGGATAGCAATCTTTAACATCTTTGCTCCTGCTATTGCCCATAGTCCTCGCCCTCATGCTTCGAGCTGTGGGCTATTTGGCGCTATCAGGTTTAACATGATGGGGCAGTGCAGGTAAAGAGCACCCCTCAAAGCGAGAATTAATTCCCCTAAAAATTAGCTTTATTTAAATTCAAATTTTACATTTAAACCAATATTTAATGGCATGAAAAAACGCTACAAAGTAATTATTGGCCTTTCGGCATTCATTATTGCTGGTTATTTGTTAGGACCAAAACCCAAAAAGCCAGTATTTAGTGAGGAGCTCACCAAAGTACCCGATCTGGAAGACCTTGACAGCTATGTAGCCAGTATCGAATCCATGCATAAAATAAAACCTGGCAACGAAGCCGAAATTGTATGGGCCGATAGCCTCCACCAGCAAACTGAATATGCCATTGTGTATTTACATGGTTTTTCGGCATCAAAAACAGAAGGCAACCCGGTACATTTAAATTTAGCTAAGCAATTACATGCCAATTTATACCTTGCCCGCCTGGCCGATCACGGTATTGATACCCTGGCACCCATGCAATATTTTACGGCCGACCGCCTTTGGGAAACCAGTAAACAGGCTTATGCCATTGGCAAAAAACTGGGCAAAAAGGTAATTTTAGTAGGCACTTCTACCGGCGGAACGGTGGCTCTAAAATTAGCAGCAACCTACCCGGAAATTAACAGTTTGATTTTAATGTCGCCAAATGTGGCCATTAACGATAAAAATGCCTGGCTCCTTAACAATCCGTGGGGCTTACAGATTGCCCGTAAAGTAGTGGGAGGCGACGAACGTAAAGTAGATGACCGCACCGACGAATACAAAAAATACTGGTACACCAATTACCGGCTCGAATCGTTGGTAGAACTGGAAGAATTTATTGAAAGCAGCATGCTCAAACCAACCTTTAAAAAGGTAAAACAACCTGTTTTACTACTTTATTACTATAAAAATGAACTCGAGCAAGATCCTGTAGTCCGGGTAGATGCCATGCTGAAAATGTATGATGAACTGGGTACGCCAAATAACTTAAAAATAAAGCACGCTATACCAAACGCAGGTAACCATGTAATGGGTTCTTATATTACTTCGAAAGATTTGCCGGGTGTAGAAAAGGCAATAAATCTATATATAAAGGATATCCTAAAAATATCTTTAGAAACTTCTAAATAAATCAAAATGAAAAAATGGCTCTCACTCCTTCTTATCTTATTCTGTTTTATCAAAATCCAGGCGCAAACAGTAAGTTATAATGATTTTAAAAAGCTAATCCCCTATCTACAGGCAGAAGATTGGAAAAATGCCTATAGAATTTCATCTGATCTTTTGTCATCATCAGAAAAGGATACCTCAGATTATAGGGCAATAGTTTTATATGCCAATATTTTGTCGGCATCAGGTATGGTAACCCAACGCTTAATGACTTTTGAACAATTGGAAAAAGCTATAAGCAAATACAAAGGACATAAAATCTTATTTTCTTCCCATCCAATTACACAAAAGGAAGGGGCATTAAATGCTGTTAAATTTTCCGATGCTAAATTAGCAAAAGACGCCTTTATCACCGCAACCAATAAAGAGGGAACCTATATTTTATGTTTCGAAAATATCATTTTTAAAAAGCCAGTTAATCCGGCTTCTTTTGGTAATTCTTTTGTACGGTGTGGTGGTAAAATTGATAGAATAGAGTTTAATCCAAATAAATCGCTAATATGGATTACCAGATTAACAATAAAAGATGGTTTTGCCGGGGCATCGGATTAATATCGAAAAATGAAAAAAGAAATACTTTTCCCTATCCTTTACTATATTTTTGTAATCTGTTCGATATTAATCTGCATAAGGTATTTTCGTTCAGGTACCTGTACACCAAGCCTCGATGTTATATCTATACTGCTGTTGGTACCAATAAGTTTTATATTACTTTTATTCAATCTCTATAAAAGCATTAGAACAAAAAACTGGTGGTTATTTGCCCCAAATTTATTAGGATTCACAATACTTTTTCTAGTTTTAAACATCATCTAAACTTTCGCCCTCAAACCAATGAAAAATCTCAAACCTTTATTAATTGAAACAGCATGGCTTTTGGGTTGTACAATAGTATCATATTTTCTAATCCCCATCATCTTAGGAAATTCTAATCTTGATATTAATCTTCATGACACTTATTTCGTTGTTAAAGCAGAACATGCATGGATATCCTTTTTTACCATTATTTCCTTTTTTGTTTACTATTTTAAGGAGCTTAAATATTCATTTTGTAGAAAAATTCAACGCTCATTTATTTTCTTTTTAGGATTTATTTTAATCATTCTTGCATCATTGGCTGTTCAGCTTTTACCATTTTTTAACCCATATCACAATATTAACGGCTGGACGATTTATCCCCCACTGTCGATACAACCCAAAATCGATCAATTCAAACAAAACTTCATTATTTTAACAATCGTATCTAAAGCTGTAATCATACTGCAGATCGCAGTGGTAACCATGATGTTATCCGTAGCTTATAAATGGGGAAAATCGAAGAAAATGATTTCAGAAATTTAGTACAGGCTTACGAAGTTATTCGATCGATAATCCCCTGGTTAAACTTCGTAAGACACTAGCCCAAAATATTCTTCACAATCATTTCGGCATGCACCCTCGAGTTTTCAATAAATAGTTTGTGGGTATCTAATCCACCGCAAACTACACCGGCCAGGTATAAACCTTTTACGTTGGTTTCCATGGTTTCTTCGTTATAGGTTGGGCAGAGGCTTTCAGGCAGGTCGATTCCGAATTTTCTCAACATCGAAAAATCTGGCTGATAACCCGTCATTGCAATTACAAAATCATTTGGAATGGTTTTTACCCCTTCTGGAGTTTTAATGTCAACTTCACCGTCCCTTATTTCAACAAGCTCAGAATCGAAAAGGGCAGTAACTTCACCTTCTTTAATCCTGTTCTGTATATCCGGGCGTACCCAATATTTAACATGCGGACCAAGTTCTCCACTCCTCACCACCATGGTTACATTGGCTCCTTTGCGGTAAGTTTCTAAAGCGGCGTCAACACCCGAGTTATTGGCACCAACAACAACCACATTCTGGAAGGCATATAAATGCGGGTCTTTATAATAATGTGTCACTTTTGGCAAATCTTCACCCGGCACATTCATCAATAAAGGTACATCGTAAAATCCCGTAGCCACAATCACATTGCCAGCCGTATAATCAGTTTTTGAAGTCTTGATTTCGAAAAGATTGTTATCATTCTTAACCACTTGCTTTACCCTTTCGAAAAGATGGATGTTTAAATCGAATTTTTCGGCAACACGGCGATAATATTCTACAGCTTCGTTACGGTTCGGCTTTGGGCTGATGGTTACAAAAGGCACGCCTCCTATCTCTAATTTTTGAGAAGTAGAAAAGAATGTCATAAATACCGGATAGTTGAACAAGCTATTCACCAAAGCACCTTTTTCTATAATAACATAGCTTAAGTTTGCTTTTTGGGCTTCAATTGCACAGGCCATCCCTATCGGACCGGCACCTATAATTAATACGTCGTAATGATTTTGATTGTCTGACATTCAGGTATTTTTATTTCGCTGTAAGATTGATTCCCCGAAAAGCCGGGGCAGGCTGTCGTTCCTCCTCGCAATGAAGAGTTATGATACTTTCATTGCTTTACTCGGGCAGGCGAAATCGGTTCTTTTTAAACCTGTATTTTTTATGGCACCATAACCACCAGCTACATCAATTACATTTTCTACCCCACGCGATTTTAGAATGGAAGCCGCAATCATGGAGCGGTAACCACCTGCACAATGGATATAATAAGTAGATTTTGGATTAATTTCGGTAGTCCAGTCGTTAATAAAATCTAAAGGGCGGCTCAGCGTAAATTCTAAATGTTCTGATTCATATTCACCTGGTTTACGCACATCAAGCGCCGTAATTTCTCCATTTGATGCAGCTTGCTCAAAGGCTTCGGCCGAAATAGATTCAATGGTATCGATTTCTTTGCCTGTAGCAGTCCAGTTTTCGAAACCACCATCCAAATAACCAATGGTACTATCGTAACCTACGCGAGTTAAGCGGGTAATGGTTTCTTCTTCTTTGCCCTGGTCGGTAATCAATAAAATCGGTTGTTGTAAATCGGTAATTAAAGCACCAACCCATGGCGCAAACTGGCCGTTTAAACCAATATTAATCGAATTTGGGATAAAACCTTTAGCAAAAACCTGTGGATCGCGCGTATCGAGCATAATTGCTCCCGTTTGGTTCGCCAGATCCTCAAATTGTTGAGGGGTTAAGGCATTTAAACCCTTCTCGTAAACATCATCAATACTTTCTACGCCACCTTTATTAATGGCGGCATTTTTAGCAAAATATTGTGGCGGAGGCAAAATTCCATCTGTTACTTCAGCAATAAACTGTTCTTTTGTTTCTGCTTTTAAAGCATAATTAACCAGTTTCTGATGGCCTAAGGTATCGAAAGTTTCTTTACTCATGCTTTTGCCACAGGCCGAACCAGCACCATGTGCCGGATATACGATTACATCATCTGCTAAAGGTTTTATCTTTTCATTTAACGAATCGTAAAGCATTCCGGCCAAATCATCCATCGTTAAATTACCTTTTTGGGCTAAATCCGGACGACCAACATCTCCTATAAATAAGGTATCACCACTAAAAATGCAATGATCTTTACCGTTTTCATCAGTTAACAGATAAGTGGTCGATTCTAAAGTATGCCCAGGGGTATGTAATGCTGTTATGGTTAAGTTTCCAATTTTAAATTGCTCACCATCTTTGGCGATATGCGATTTAAATTCGGTTTTTGCGGTTGGTCCGTATATAATTTCGGCACCCGATTTTTCTGCCAAATCTACGTGACCAGAAACAAAATCGGCATGAAAATGCGTTTCAAAAATATATTTAATGGTGGCACCTGCTTTTTCTGCTTTCTTTAAATACGTCGCAACTTCTCTTAAAGGATCAATAATTGCAGCCTCGCCATTACTTTCGATGTAATAAGCGGCTTCTGCCAGGCAACCTGTATATATCTGTTCTATTTTCATGTTTAATAAGTATCAAGTATGGAGAAGTGAGTATCAAGATATAACCTTACGCCTTAAACCTTTCGCCATATACCCTTCCATAGCAAAAATAGGGCTAAATACTTATAACCGAAATGATGTTAGTCATAATTGCAGAAGTTTTACTTATTGTAGTGCATGACACAGCTTATCTAGATATTAAATTTAGTAATGCTAAATCTTAATCCTTTTTATTTGAAAACGAACGTTTTGTTGTTCTTGGCCAGTGAAGCCCTGCCATTCGCTTTAGTCCCGATAAAAAAATCGGGAGCTGCCGCTACTGTCAGGTTTATAACCGAAAGGCCTGTTCCTTACATCACGCCAAATACTGCACTTTGTTAGGTTTAGCCAATTGTACTTATCCTTTGTCTCTAAACCCGATCGAAGCGAGATGCCGATTCTTCATCGGCAGAAGCGTGAGCGGGACTGAAAACCTCCAAAAGAGCGGAACTGCTCATTTCCTTAAAAAAATATTATAAACGCTGGAAACATTAATCCTTTGTTAGCTCTCCCCGCAACGATTCATCCATTAATTTACGGCTTTCTTCAACAGATAAACCCAAGCCCATTACGAACATCAGTTTGGTTACGGTAGCCTCGAAAGTTAAATCGTAGCCGCTTACTATGCCCATTTTTAACAATTCCCGACTGGTTTCGTAGCGACCGAGCTGTACTGAGCCTTTTTTACACTGAGAGATATCGATAATGATTTTTCCATTTAAAATGGCCTGGCGTAAACTATCTAAAAACCATTGTGCGGTGGAGGTGTTGCCTGAACCAAAGGTTTCTAAAATAATGGCATCAACCTTAGAATCGGTGATGGCCTGAACAGCCTGCGGGGTGATTCCCGGATATAATTTAAGCACACCAATGTTCGAATTAAAATTGGTATGTAATTTTAACTCACCGCCGGTAGCTTTTAAAATATAATTTCTGTGAAACTGTAAATGTACTCCAGCCTCTGCAAGTACAGGGTAATTTGGCGAGCGGAAAGCTTCAAACTTCTCGCTATTGTATTTAATAGAGCGGTTGCCCCTAAACAATTGTGCATCAAAATAAATGCAAACTTCGGGAAATAATGCTTTGCCATCTTCTTTGGTTGCGGCAATTTCTAAAGCAGTAATCAAATTTTCTTTAGCATCTGTCCTGATTTCTCCGATAGGAAGCTGCGATCCGGTTAAAACAACAGGTTTATCGAGGTTTTCGAGCATAAAACTCAGTGCTGAAGCGGTAAAAGCCATGGTATCTGATCCGTGCAGGATCACAAAGCCATCGTACTGATCGTATTTGTTATAAACAAGTTCGGCCAATGTTTTCCATATTTCAGGATCCATATTTGATGAATCTAAAACCGGATTGAAAGAGTGTACATCTAAGTGGTAATCTAAACGGCCCAGTTCCGGAACGTTTTCTTTTATCTGCTGGAAATCAAACGGAATCAACATCCCGTTTGTAGGATCGTTAATCATACCAATGGTACCACCGGTATAAATTATAAGTATTTTGGTCATTTGGTTTAGTGAAGGTTGCTCAACGCAAAGAAACTAAAAATTTACAAATGATTGGGCGATATTTTTAAATTAGCAATAAAAAAGCTAAAATCAATAACAATATTATTAATTCAATAATTTACACAGAAAAATTTTGTCAATTTGATAATAAAAGAAATACAATATTGTCGTCATCCTGAACTTGTTTCGGGATCCAGCAAGAAAGAGAATCTAAAACTTAAGCGTCATTCCCGCACATGCGGGAATCCTAAAGCTATTGCATTACGATTCCCAATCAAGTTGGGAATGACGAACCGCTAAAATTTGTCGCGTAAGAATAATAACATTTAAATCCCGAATATTTTCTTCGAATTTTCTGTGGTTACATCTGCTATTTCTTCAATAGAAACGCCATAAATATCAGCCAGCTTTTGCGCAATATAAACCAGGTAACTGCTTTCGTTAGGTTTGCCACGGAAAGGAACTGGTGCCAGGTAGGGAGAATCGGTTTCTAAAACCAGATCAGTTAAAGGAATATCTGCCAAGACCAGATCCAAACCCGCTTTTTTATACGTGACCACACCACCAATACCTAAATAAAAATTAAGGTCAATAGCCTGTTTTGCCTGAGCCAAATTTCCGGTGAAACAATGGAATATACCTCTCAATTTTTCATCTCTTTCACTTTCCAATACTTCAAAAACTTCATCAAAAGCTTCTCTGCAATGGATTACAATCGGCAACCCCAACTCCTTTGCCCAGGCAATCTGCTTGCGAAAGGCATCTTGCTGGATAGCTAAAGTGCTTTTATCCCAATATAAATCGATCCCGATTTCGCCAACGGCATAAATTTTCCGCCCGGCAATACTTTTATAAATTTCATCCAACAGCGTCAGGTAATCTTCTTTTACATCACAGGGATGGAGACCGGCCATTGCAAAACAGTTTTCAGGGTATTTAGCCACCAGGTCATCAATCATCGCGATCGATTTCACGTCAACATTGGGCAAAAACAAACGGTTTACATCGCTTTCAAAACAACGTTCCATTAGCTGTGCCTGTTTCTCGGCATCCTGCTCGTAATATAAATGGGTATGGGTATCGGTGAAGATCATGTTTTATAATGTAAAATGGATAAGGGGTTAGGAGTTCATTAATTGTATTTTCAAAGTTAATTTCAGTTTGAATATGTCATGTTGAGCCTGTCGAAACACCTTACGGCAAATTTTAAGCAGGTCCTTCAACAAACTCAGGATAACAGATTGCAAATAGAATAGAAACGTCGTCATTGCGAGGTACGAAGCAATCTTAATGCACACGCTAATAGCGATCGTTTTAAGATTGCTTCGTCAGCTGAAAAAACTTTCTCGCAATGACGATTTTTTTTACAAATTTCAACTTCAGTCTTCGGACCTCCGACCTCGGACTACTTTTTATTTCCAGCTTTACTTTTCTTCGGGGTTTTGACTTTGGACTCCGAACTTCCGACTGCGGACTTTTCGGTCTCTGGATTCCATTCCATTTCCTTTTTCAAAAACTTTCCGGTTAAACTAATTGGGTTCTGGATCAAACCTTCTGGTGTACCTTCGAATAAAATCCTTCCGCCACCAGCACCTCCTTCTTCTCCTAAATCTATCACCCAATCGGCAACCTTAACCACGTCTAAATTATGTTCGATCACCAAAATGGTATTTCCTTTATCAACCAGCTCCTGCAGTACACCTAAAAGCACATTAATATCTTCAAAGTGAAGTCCTGTAGTCGGTTCATCTAAAATATAGAAGGTTTTTCCGGTATCTTTTTTCGAAAGTTCGGTAGCCAGTTTTACACGCTGCGCCTCCCCTCCTGATAAAGTTACCGACGATTGACCTAAAGTAATATAACCTAATCCTACATCTTTCAAAGTTTTAATCTTTCTATAGATGATCGGAATATTTTCGAAGAAAGTACAGGCATCTTCAATACTCATATCCAATACATCACTAATCGATTTTCCACGGAAACGTACTTCTAAAGTTTCCCTGTTGTATCTTCTTCCGCCACATTCTTCGCAAGGCACCTGCACATCAGGCAAAAAGTTCATTTCGATAACTTTCAAACCTGCTCCCTGACAGGTTTCGCAACGCCCGCCTTTAACATTGAAAGAGAAACGGCCGGGTTTGTAGCCACGGATTTTCGCTTCGGGCAACTGAACAAACAGATTCCTGATATCGGAGAAAACCCCGGTATAGGTAGAAGGATTAGAACGTGGCGTTCTGCCAATCGGCGCCTGATCAATCTCGATCACCTTATCAATTTCTTTTAAACCATTGATTTTCTCGTAAGGTAAAGGTGTTTTTTTGGCCCTGAAGAAGTGGTGATTTAAAATCGGGTATAAAGTTTCTGTAATTAAACTCGATTTACCACTACCAGAAACACCAGTTACGGCAATAAATTTACCTAAAGGAAAATCTACTGAAACCTCTTTTAAATTATGACCCGTAGCTTTAACAATCGACAATTTATGCCCGTTGCCTTTTCTTCGGATTTTTGGCGTTTCGATCTGCCTTTTGCCATTCAAATAATCGGCGGTTAAGGTATTCGATTTCAGGATCTGCGCGGCTGTTCCTTCGGCCACTACAGTACCTCCATGAATACCGGCGCCAGGACCAACATCAATTACCCAATCGGCCTCCAAAATCATATCCTTATCATGTTCTACCACCAAAACGGTGTTTCCCAGATCGCGGAGATTTTTAAGTGCATTGATCAAACGTTCGTTATCACGCTGGTGCAAACCGATACTTGGCTCATCGAGGATGTACATTACGTTCATCAGCTGCGAACCAATCTGTGTGGCCAAACGGATACGTTGCGCCTCGCCACCCGAAAGTGTGCGGGCAGTACGATCTAAAGTTAAATAAGTTAAACCTACATCTGTTAAAAAACCGATTCTGGCTTTAATCTCTTTTAAAATTTCTTTGGCAATAATATTCTGACGGTCGGACAAACGTTCATCAACTTTTTCGAACCATTGATGAAGGTTGTTGATATCCATCGATGAAAGTTCGAAAATGTTTTTGCCATCAACTTTAAAATGCAGACTCTCTTTTTTCAAACGGGCACCATGGCACTCCGGACAGGTTTTCAGTTTCCTGAACTCGTCCATATCGTCGGATGCTGACTCGCTTCTTTTTTCGTTCTGCTCTTCAAGCATTTTAATAATACCATCGAAAGTGATGTTATAATTCTGGACGTTCCATTTATTGTATTCTACCTCAACCTTGATCAGATCAGGCGAACCGTTTAAAATGATATTGATGACTTCGTCGCTTAATTTTTCGATCGGAGTAGAAAGCGAGAAACTGTATTTTTTAGCCAAAGCTTTTAACACCTGGAACATCCAGATATCGCGGTATTCGCCCAATGGAGCTAAACCGCCATTTAAAATGCTCAGTTTTGGATTCGGAATAACCGATTCTTTATCGACTACAAAAATATAACCCAAACCATCACAACGTTCGCAGGCGCCATAAGGCGAGTTGAACGAAAAACTATTGGGTTGAGGTTCATCATAAGAAATACCCGTGGTTGGGCACATCAAAAACTTACTAAAGTGCGCTACGTTATTATCTTTATCGCTGATTTTGATTACCCCTTTACCCATTTTCATTGCAATCTGCAGTGAATCGAGTAGGCGTTTTTTATCTTTCACGTCAATGATCAGGCGATCGATCACTACTTCAATATCGTGGATTTTATAACGATCGACCTGCATTTTAGCGGTAATATCTTTAATCTCTCCATCTACACGCACTTTTACATAACCCTGTTTACGGATTTGCTCAAAAAGCTCACGGTAATGTCCCTTTCTACCTTTAACTACAGGAGCTAAGATATTTACAGCAAGCCCATCAAACTTATTAAAAATGTTCTGCAGAATCTGGTCTTCGCTCATGCGTTCCATTTTCTCACCGGTATTGTACGAGTAAGCATCGGCTACACGGGCGTAAAGCAAACGCATAAAATCGTAAATTTCGGTAATGGTACCTACAGTAGAGCGCGGATTTTTACTGGTGGTTTTTTGTTCAATGGCAATAACCGGACTCAATCCCGAAACCTTATCCACATCAGGGCGTTCCATCCCCCCCATAAACTGGCGGCTATAGGCACTGAATGTTTCCATATAACGGCGCTGTCCTTCCGCATAAATGGTATCAAAAGCCAATGAAGATTTACCGCTGCCACTCAAACCAGTAATTACAACCAGCTGGTTGCGCGGAAAACTAACATCTATATTCTTTAAATTATGTACCCTCGCACCATATACTTCTACATCTTTTTGCTCGCCGAGGTCGATAGATTTATTGCTCATATTTTATTTAAAGTTGGGGCCAAAACCCAGCCTCAAAAAGGACCGGATTTCAATCCGCAAAAATGCTAAAAATTTTATCAAAAAGAAAGTCAAAACCAATCTGTATTACCTATTAATTGTCATAATGTCGGCTTCTATTTCTAAGGAAACCAGATGATAAGCCAAAGCGCACATAACTGTAATGATCCTGAAAATAGATATTATAATTATCTTCGCCATAATAGCCTACCGCCGCCATCAAAAACACATTGTTCATAAACGGAAAGCTGTAATTGAAATTTATTTCAGCATTAAGCCTCTTCTGAATATTGGCAAAATTTTTCGATGGAATTTTATTTACGGCATAAGATAACTCGGTATTTAAACGCCAGGTTTCTTTTTCACTTTTAACTTTTTGCTTATTCCTTGCTTTTTTTTCAATTTCATCATACCGGCGCCAGGAAAAACCATACAACACTCTTGTAAATCCAAAACCCTCATTAAGTGCAGGCTCATACCTAAAGAATTTATACCACTGGAAACCAATCCGATGATTGAAGGAATAATAGCTTTCATCGGCACTAATTGGCGTAAAATCTCCAAAACGGTAAGAAAGCGTTAAATAATTTGCGTTAAAATTTCCCGTCCTGGTGTTGATACTACCATCAGGATTAAACGCATCCTGATCCTGCCCGTTAGAATGATGGGTAAATGCCAGTTCAGCATATTTATAATGTTCGGGATCGGGATTTAACCTCGCATAAAACGCTCCGCCCAAACGGTAACTCGGCGTCCGTACAGCAGCAGAAAATTCGTTCCGTACACGTACCGTAAAATCAGGAATAATGGCAAAGGCAATTGGCGATTTATAACTACCCAAAAGCATATATGTAGTGGTAAGCCGACCGTTGATTACATATTTTGAAGGTGCTCCTAATTCTCCACCCGGTGCCGTATAAGCTAAATCAGCATTTTCTTTGTACAGATGAATATATTCTTTGTTGGCAAACTCTCTTTTTACCGCTATTGAATCTTGAGCAAAGGATTGTAAACAGATGAGGCAGATAATAAGCGTAAAAAAAGTTTTTATCATACCAGATAAACGCTGTAAATGAGGCAACGGTTTTGTATTTTTAGAGAAATAACGATCGCTAATCAAATGATACATCAACTCAAAATACTCGGGAGGCTGAATATTACCATCCTTTTAATTGCCATGACTTTATTCTGCTTTGCAATATTGGTAACCAGATCTTTAATTACAGATACACAGGTCTTCCTGTTTTTGAACTGGAATTTATTTCTGGCCATTATCCCCTGGGCCATTAGCTCTTTGATGTTAATCTATAACCTAAATAAAAAACTGCCTCTGGTTTTATTGATTATATCGTGGATTTTGTTTTTCCCGAACTCGCCATATATCCTCACCGATCTTTTCCACTTGCACCTGAATGGATCAGCACCGGTATGGTTTGATCTGGTTTTGATCCTGTCATTCGCCTGGACAGGATTGGTATATGGCTTAACCAGCCTGATGGATATTGAAAAAATGCTATCAAGCTATTTAAATCGAAAATGGATTAATACCGTAATTGTTTCATTTCTATTTTTAGCCGGTTTTGGCATTTACCTCGGTCGCTACCTGAGATGGAACAGTTGGGACATTATCCAAAACCCGCTCGGATTGGCCGGCGATATTATAGACTGGTTTATCAATCCCTTCAACCATCCTAAAACCTGGGGAATGACCTTGCTGATGGTAATATTGCTGAATATGATTTATTTTTCGATAAAATTCATAAAAGCTAAACCCGAATTAAAAAGGATTTGATTAAAAACTGCTATTAATCTATTTTTTCTAACGCCCTCAATCTCACAAAATGGCATTGATACATTTTATCTTTGAATTATTTAAAATCTCAATTCAAAGTGCAATCTATTCTTCAGTAATATTTTTCACTGTATTGAGTATCCTAAAACCAAAGCCAGGCGGTTTACTCTATTTTTTCAAGAAAAGACAAGCATTAACATGGATATCAAGCTGGGTGATTATTTCTCTTGGATTATTTTTCTTCATGTTTTCTTACAAGGGAGATCATGGACTGGGAGATAGCGCCAGAATTCCAATAGGTCATCATAGAGAAATCCATCAAATTGATCTTCTTTCATACGTCAAACCAAAAAATAATGGCGCGATCTATATATATGAATTTATCATCACTGATGATTACGTTTACGGTAAATTGGATAAATACAATATAGAACTAAATCAAAATTATTTTGTTTATGACCTAAAATCAAACGCTATTCAGCTTTTTGATCAGGCAACATCTTTTAAATACTTTTTAACTTCAAAAAATCTAGATCAGGAATCTCCATACCAAACTTTTGATGACCATTACAACCGATACTGGAACGGATGGCGGTTTTGGTTGTTACCATAAGCACATTTCAAAGATCTCTCGGCTTCGTTACTCTCCGCTCGAGATGACGATGCTACTATAAACGTCACGTTAACTCAATGAACCTGTGAACGATTGAACCAAGACTAATGAACCAATAACTAATGAACAAATGACCAATTAACGATTGAACTAACCTACCACTCTATCGTCGTTCCATTTTCAGTTGGGTGCCCGGTACAAACCAATACCCGACCTCTTTCAATTTCATCATCGGTAAGCACTTCGTTATAATCCATCCTTACCCCACCTTTGGTACAATTGGCTACACAGGTGCTGCATACCCCTCCGCGACAACTATAAGGAAGTTTAATTTTATTTTCGAGTGCTACATCTAAAATCCGCTTTGGCCAGGGCACTTCAAGATTGTACAATTCTCCTTTGAAATTTAAAATAACCGAATAGGTATTTTTATCGACTACTTTTTCAGAACTATCGTCTTCATCAACCTCATCTTCTGGCAGCACAAAAGTCTCCCTTTTAATCTGTTTAATATCGAAACCCATGCCTAATAAGGTAATCCGGCATAAATCCATATAAATTATAGGCCCGCAGCTGTAAAACAGCGCATTATCCCGATCGAAATGTAAATATTCTTTGATTAATTTCTCGATGTAGAATTTATTCAGCCTGGCCGTCATTAAGTTTTTGCTGTTGCTAAAAATCCAGACAATTTTTAACCTATCGGGGTATTGCTGTTGCCATTCGATCAGTTCATCGTAAAACAAAGTTTCTTCTTTCGATCTGTTACTATATACTAATGTAATCAACGATTTTTTCTCGCGTATCAATGCCGTTTTCATAATCGAGAACAAAGGCGTAATGCCAACCCCCGCAGCAAAAAGAAAAAGATCGCGCTCTAAATTTTCTTCAGGCAAATAACTAAACAAACCCTGCGGCTCCTGAGCAAAAAGAATATCGTTTACCGAAGTTTTATGATGCATAAACCTCGAAATTTCTCCATTCTCCACCCTTTTTACTGTAATGGCCAAAGGTTCATTTACATCCGGCGAACTGTTAAAAGAATACGACCTTCTTACCTCTTTATGTTTTCCCTGAAAAACCAACGATAAAAACTGTCCCGCCAAATATTTTGGGTATTCATCTACCTCTTCAAATTGAAAAGTAATATTATCGCCCGGTTGATTAATGATTTTATTGATCCGCAGTTTGAACATAATGCAAAGAAAGGAAATTGGTTTATTAGTTCAATCGTTCATTAGTCATTAGTTCATTGGTAACTGCAAATTGCCAACTGAAAAATGTTCATTAGTTAATTGGCCACTGGTTCATTGGTTTAACATCATGCAGAAAATATTTCCGCGTCAATCCGAGCATCCGTGGCTAAATGTTCATTAGTTCATTGGCCACTGGTTCACTGGTTAGCATAATGCAGAAAATATTTCCGTGTCAATCCGTGCATCCGTGGCTAATTGTTCATTAACTCATTGGCCACTAGTTCATTGTTTAGTATGACGCATAAAATAACTCCGTACCTTTGCTACCTTTTGGTAAACAAACATTGATCCGTAAACAAATCGGTGTAATCCAATAATTTGTGAAATCACCCTAAATAAAAAGCGTCCCGATTAAAAACCGGGACGCCTTACCAAATGCTTGTCTTTATCTTAATTATTATATTATTCGGCGTTGTAGGCCAATAACACGCGCGGTTTTGCGTAACCGTAACGTTTCGGATGTTCCATAATCTGTTTCATAGAAATTACTTTATAAACATAGCCACCGGTTTCGCGGTTAAGCCTCATTTTGTAGTAATTATCCTGATTTTGATTATCGATCTGCTTGCGTAAGCGTCCGTCGCCAACATTGTAAGCCGCAGCTACCAATGTCCAGCTTTCTAAACCTTTATACATTTCTTTAATGTATTTACAGGCTGCAATGGTCGATTTCCGCAGATTATAGCGTTCATCAACATTCCCATTTACTCTTAATCCATAGGTACGGGCAGTGCCGGGCATAAACTGCCAGATTCCGGCTGCACCTTTTGGAGAAACCCCTTCCGCCATTCCAGATTCGACCAATGCCAAATACTTAAAATCGTTCGGGATTCCATAAGCAGCGAGAATGGGCTCAATTACAGGAAACCATTTTGCTGCTTTTGCATGCAGGCGGTTGGTTTGGGTATTTCCGTAAGTGTGTGCTGCAAGAATTTTTTTCATTTTGCGCTCTACCTTTTTATCGCCTAATGGCAGGGTTTCTTCCGCAAAATTCAACTGTGCCATTAAAGATTGAGGAGCTTCCTCATTTTGTACTTCAAGGCTATCAGATTTGGGTATTGTAGTGTTTAATTTTTCTTCTTTTAAAAGACTTTTTTGTGCTAAGGGCATTTGGTAAGCGAACACTTTTGCCAAGATAAATAGTGTTGCCACTACCGCAAATGGTACGATGTGTTTCTTTAACATTTTCCTCCTTTTTTTGGTGAACTTATATAAAAACGTTGGCAAAGGTAAAAAATAATAAGCACATTATCAAACAGTTACAGAAATAAGCCTCAAAAACAGCCTTTAAAGTGCTTTAAACGTGGATTTTAAATTTTGATTTTAAGACAAATTTCCCTACATTAGAGGCTATTTTTTTATCTAATTTTTCAGCTCTTAAAATTGTTATGTTCATCATTTTTTCATAAATTTGCAGCCCGCATTTTTAATGCGTTAAAAGCGTATCATGATAAATAAAAACAACAGGAACAGTCGGGATGACAAGTCCAAACCAGGCAGTCGGAGAACAGAAGGCAGAAGTAGTTCGGCCGGGTCTGACAGAAAAAGATCAGACGACAAAGACAGCAAATTCAAAAAATCATCCGATTCAAAAGAAGGCTTCAGACCCAGAAGCGCAGACAGTAAAGATTTCAAATCAAAATCTTTCGGAGACAAAAAAGATTTCAAACCAAGATCAGGCGGACGTGATTTCAAATCGAAAGATTCGGAACCACAGAGTTTCAAATTCGGCGATCGCGAGTTTAAATCAAAAGATGCAGCATCAGAAGACCGTGGCTTTAAACCGAGAGAAGGTAAATCGAGAGATTACAAGCCGAGAACCGGCGACCGTGATTTCAAACCGAGAGAAGGTGGATCAAGAGATTACAAACCTAGAACAGGAGACAGGGATTTTAAACCAAGAGAAGGTGGTGCAAGAGATTATAAGCCAAGAACAGGAGAACGCGATTTCAAATCTAAGGATGGAGATTCGAGAGATTTTAAACCGAGAACTGGCGACCGCGACTTTAAACCTAGAGAAGGCGGATCGAGAGATTACAAACCAAGAACGGGTGACCGTGATTTCAAATCGAAAGATGGTGGATCGAGAGATTTCAAACCTAGAGAGGGTGGCTACAAAGATTACAAATCAAGAGGTAAATCAGATGATTTCAAGCCAAGTGCTGGAAGTTCAAGAGATGTAAAACCCCGAGAGCCAAAGGAAGGCGATACCCGTCCTTTTAGAAAACGCGAGGATGCACAGCCAAGAGATACAGAATTTAACCGCCCGGAGCGCACTGTAATTACCCAAGGCCGTAAAACGAATGAAGATAAAGGCCTGATCCGCCTAAACAGATATATTTCAAATGCAGGCATCTGTTCTCGTCGAAAAGCCGATGAGTTAATTATTGCCGGTATTATTACCGTAAACGGCGAAGCTGTTACCGAGCTGGGACATAAAGTTGACCCTGCAAAGGATTTGGTTCGTTACAATGGCGAATTATTAAAACGCGAGAAAAAAGTTTACGTTTTATTAAACAAACCAAAAGATTACATCACCACTACCGACGATCCACAGGAACGCCGTACGGTAATGCAATTGGTTGATAAAGCGAGTCGTGAGCGTATTTATCCGGTTGGACGTTTAGACCGCAATACCACAGGTTTGTTGTTAATGACAAATGACGGTGATTTAGCCGATAAATTATCACACCCTAAAAACGGTATCACTAAAATTTACAATGTTGAATTGGATAAATCTTTATCACAAGGCGATTTAAACAAAATTGCTTTTGGTTTAGAATTAGAAGATGGCCTGATCAAACCTGATAACATTTCTTACGTTGCAGGTGGAACCAAGAAAGAAATCGGTATCCAGATCCACAGTGGAAAAAACAGGATTGTTCGTCGTATTTTTGAACACTTAGGTTACAATGTAGAAAAATTAGACCGTGTTGTTTATGGCAATTTAACCAAGAAAGATCTACCACGCGGTAGATGGCGCTATCTTGAAGAGCATGAACTGATTCAGATTAAACATTTAATTAAATAATATATAAGGCAGCCGATTGGCTGCCTTTTTTGTTGTTACTAATTTTTACCACAAGGCGCACAGAGAAAAAGTACGAAGGTTACAGAGTTAAGTATCCGTTGAATCAGTCTCTAATAATTAGAAACATCTTCCGTATTTTCTGTGCATCCGTGGCAAAATTCTTTCCATCTATTTTTTCACAAAACGGGGATTAAAAGGATACGAATAAATAGATAAGATCTCCACAGCATCTACTTTCGGTGGCTAATTATATTTTATTTCCCATATTTGTTAAAATCAATACCATATTTTCATGAAAAAATTCAGTTCATTGCTTATACTTTCTATACTTTCGACTCTTACTTTTGCCCAGAAAAAGAATTACAACTTGATTGTAGGCACTTACACTGCACCAGGAAAAAGCGAAGGAATTTATACCTATAACTTTGATGCTGCAACAGCTGCAACAAGCATTAAAAGCATTGCAAAAAACACCGCTAATCCAAGTTACGTAGCAATTTCGCCCGATAACAAGTTTATTTATGCCGTAAACGAAACCGGAGCGACCAGTACGGTAAGCGCATTTAAATATGATGCAAAAACAGGTGATTTAACCTTTTTAAATAAAGTTGACAGTCACGGTGCCGACCCTTGTTTTATTACAGTTGATGCAAAAAATGTAATTGTAGCCAATTATAGTGGTGGTAGTTTAGCTGTATTTTCACGAAAAACTGACGGGTCTTTAACAGATGCTTTGCAGATAATCAAACATACCGGAAAAAGCATCGATCCTAAAGGTAGACAAGAAAGCGCTCATGTGCACATGACTAAATTTACGCCAGATCATAAATACTTAATTGTTAACGACCTGGGCGAAGATCAAACCTATATTTACAAATATAACCCAACCTCGAAAGAAAAAATATTAACGGTAAAATCGGTATTGAAAACCAATGCAGGTACTGGACCAAGGCACATTACTTTTAGTCCAAATGGTAAGTTTGCGTATTTGGCACACGAATTTAATGGCAGCATAACTACTTTTGCTTATGCAAACGGAAACTTAACCAAAATCCAGGAAATTGGTACTACCCCAAAAGATTTTACCGGCAAGGTTGACGGGGCAGATATCCATGTTTCGGCAGATGGAAAATTCCTATACGAAACCAATCGTGGTGATGCCAATAGCATTTCTGCATTCTCTATTTTACCTACCGGAAAATTGAAATTTATTGAAACGGTAAGTACCTTGGGCAAGGGGCCAAGAAACTTTACGATTGATCCGACCGGAAAATTCTTATTGATCGGACATCAGTACACTAATAACATTGTTATTTTTAACCGCAACAAAACAACGGGTAAATTAACAGATAGCGGCAAAAGGATCGATGTTGGTGCGCCGGTTTGTTTAGTATTTAATTAATCACTCAAAATTTAGCCAATGGAAAACTTCGATTGGACCAAATTCACGATCAGGATTGCCATTAAAGCAAAGCTTGAGGACATGTACAATGCCTGGACAAGAGTTAGCGAAATTGAAAAATGGTTTTTAAGCGATGCATCTTTCACTGACGAGAATAAAGTATTGCTCAGTAAAACGCAGAATGCGCTTAAAGGCGATCGGTATAAATGGATCTGGTACCTGTATGATGATATCGAAAACGGAATGGTAACCGGAGCAAATGGCACGGATTATTTTCAGTTTACCTTTGCCGGAGATTGTATGGTTGAAATTAAACTCCGTGAAGAATTTGAATACACCATTGTAGAATTGACCCAAAAGAATATCCCTGAAGATAATCATTCAAAACGGAACATCCGCCTGGGTTGCCACAATGGCTGGAGTTTTTACCTGATTAACTTAAAATCCGTTTACGAAGGTGGTTTAGATTTAAGAAATAAAGATAACCGGTTTAAGCCAATGCTGAACAATTAGGTATGGATTTAGATGTAAATGAGCAGGAAATCCGGAGAAATGGCTTTTCTGTAATTGAAGATGTATTTACCGACACAGAGGTTGAAACCATCCTAACTGCAATCAATAATACCAACCCAAAAAACGAAACGTTTAGAAAATCGAATGACCTTTTTGCAATCCGCCAGTTTTTAAAAGAAGTTCCAGATGCCATCGGCATTGTTTTTAACGAAAAGCTAAAAAAAATCATTAAAAGGCTTTTTGGAGAAGATTATTTTCTCGTTAAATCAATTTATTTCGACAAACCAGCAACTTCAAACTGGTTTGTTTCCTATCATCAGGATTTAACCATTTCTGTTGATCAAAAAGTTGAAATAGCCGGATTCGGCCCCTATACCAATAAACATAATCAGTTCTCCGTACAGCCACCCTTAAATATCCTTGAAAGCAATTTTACCATCCGCATCCACCTTGATGATACCAATGAAGAGAATGGTGCGCTAAAAGTAATTCCAAATTCGCACTGTAAGGGCATGTACCGTCCAGAAACCATTAATTGGGATGTAGAGCAGGAGGTGAGCTGTAACGTAGCACGGGGCGCTGTAATGATCATGAAACCACTGCTGCTGCACAGTTCAAGCCGGACAACCAATAACAAAAAAAGAAGGGTTATCCATTTAGAATTTAGCAACCAGCTATTACCCAAAGCAATACAATGGTCGGAATATTTAAATTTTGAGCAGCAAGCAAAAACGAAATAACAACCTATATTAGACTACTTTAAATAATTTTCCGTTAGAATAACAATGAATAAAAAATTATTGATACTCCCGCTCCTGGCATTAATCGGACTGGAGGCCTGCCAAAATAAAACCAAACAAAGTGATACTGAAAATGGAGAACAGACTACCGTAAAATTATCATCCCCCGATTTTAATGCGGATAGTGCTTATGCCTACACAAAAACGCAAGTTGATTTCGGTCCGCGGATTCCGGGCACATCAGCACATCAAAAATGCGCAGATTATTTAGTTGCCAAATTAAAATCGTTCGGTGCTAATGTAAGTATACAAGGTGAGAAAACGCAGACTTATGATGGCAAAAGCTTTCAACTGAAAAACATTGTTGCCACTTTTAATCCAGATAAAAAGGAAAGGGTTTTAATTACAGCCCATTGGGATGCCCGTCCCTTTTCAGATCAGGATGCTGATCCGGCAAACCATACCAAATCATTTGATGCGGCTAACGACGGTGCAAGTGGCGTAGCGGTAATTTTAGAACTGGCACGCCAGATTCAACAAAAACAGCCAAATGTTGGCGTAGATTTCGTGCTGTGGGATTTAGAAGATTATGGCAAGGCAAACGATGAAACGCCTGATGAAACCACCTGGTGTTTAGGTTCGCAATACTGGGCAAAAAAAGCAACGGCTTCCGGATATAAAGCGCTATATGGCATTAACCTGGATATGGTTGGCGGAGGTAATGCACAGTTTACTCAGGATGAAATTTCGCGCCAGGCTGCTCCAACTGTGGCCGATAAGGTTTGGGACATCGGGAATGAGATTGGTTACTCCTCTTATTTTACCAAAATTCCGAGCGGAAAACTGGTAGATGATCATTTTTGGATGAACAAGGCAGGCGTTCCTTCTATCGATATTATCCATTATAATGATAACAGCGGCTTTTACATCAACTGGCATACCCAACTGGATAATTTAGCGAATATTGACAAAAATACGTTAAAAGCAACCGGACAAACGGTTTTAGAAACCATTTACAGGGAAAAATAAATGGCAACAATGTGTAATTGTTAATTATTTTTAAGACCATACACCAAAGAAACTTTTATATTCGCCAAATAAATTATCTAAAATAGTAATGAAACAATTATTTTCAACCGCAATAGCTTCGCTTTTAGCCTTAGGCGCTTTTGCCCAAAAGAGTGACGGGACAACCAAATCTTTAGTAAATGCTGAAAAGGATTTCGCTAAGTCGATTGCCAAAAATGGAGATAAAGACGCATATCTGGATTATTCATCCCCTAATACTTTAGTATTCAGACCAAACCCAGTTAACGCCAAAACTTTTTATGCCGGAAAGGCAAATGCTGAAAGCGATGTAACCTGGACCCCAAATTTGGCAAAAGTATCACGTAGTGGCGATTTAGGTTTTACTACAGGCCCTTACGAAATCGGAACTTCGGAAAAAAAATACGGTCAATACCTTTCGATCTGGAAATCAGAAAACGGCAGATGGAAATTAGCGATCGATTTAGGAACAGAAAGCAACAAACCTTTGGCTAATGTTACACCTTCTTTTGTAGAGCCGAAAGACCACGTTGCACCAAAATTCTTAAATGAAAGAGAGATTAAGGCCGGTAAAGACATCATCTTAACTACCGAAAAAACATTAAATACGCTTTTAAAAACCCATGGTATTGCAGCATTTGGCGGCTTTTTAACCAACGATGCACGTTTACTTTTCCCAGGTAACGAAGCCATTGATGGAAAAGGAAAAATTATTACTTTTTATAACGGCATGATCAGTAAAATCAATTTAAAAACCACGGGCGTAGATAAAGCAATCGGCAGCGATTTAGCTTACACTTATGGCGTGGCAACAATTGATTATAAAGCAGATCTGCGCGAAAGTTTCAACTATGTTTTCGTTTACGAAAAAGCAGCAGATGCAAGCTGGAACTTAATAGTACAGGCTTTTATACCTGCAGAAAGATAAAATTTAAATGTGAATTAAAGAGGGCTATCCATAAAAAGAGGCCCTTTTTTTATTTTAGAGATTTGTCTTTGTATACGGTTACGTCTAAACTTGTTAAACACTTTATCCTAATTCGAGAGTTGACAATTTTCTTTCGGGTTGGTTATTAAAGTTGTCAACTCACTAATAAAATGGTTCATTTTACGTTTAAAAATCATGCATAAAAATCTACTTCTATTCTCCGTTCTTATTATATTTTGTTTTAATGTTTCGGCCCAAAAGAAAAAATTCGATTTACAGGGCAAAGCCGGCGCACGTGGCATTATGCCCGAAAATACCATCGAAGGTATGCTAAAGGCATTAGATTTAGGCGTTACCACCTTGGAAATGGACGCCGTTATTTCGAAAGATAAACAGGTGGTACTTTCGCAGGAGCCTTATTTTAACAACGAAATTTCACTTCAGCCAAATGGAAAACCCATTACTCTAAAGGACCAGAAGAATTTCAACATCTACAAAATGGATTATGAGCAGGTTAAAAAGTTCGATGTAGGCAGTAAGGTGCACAGCCGTTTTCCGGGACAGATGAAATTTAAGGCTTACAAACCCCTGCTTTCTGAAACAATAGATGCAACAGAGGCTTATGTGAAAGAACACAAACTGGCTAAACCAGTGTACAGTATCGAAACAAAAACCATTAAAAATGGAGATAACGAATTCCACCCTGAGCCTGCAGAGTTTGTAGACCTGATTATGGAGGTCATTAACGCCAAAAAATTAAGCAAAAGGGTAATTATCGAATCGTTTGATATGCGTACGCTTCAGTACCTGCATGAGAAATACCCTAAAATACAAACTTCGTTACTGATTGACGAGAAAGAACCATTTGAAGATTATATTGAGAAATTAGGATTTAAACCTACCATTTATAGTCCTTATTCGGTATTGGTCGGTAAAGGCCTGGTAGACCGCTGTCATGCGATGGGTATCAAAATTATCCCCTGGACGGTAAATACAGTAAAGGAGCTTAAATATTTTATGGATTTAGGTGTAGATGGCGTGCTTACTGATTACCCTAATATTATGGGGCAGTTGAATAACTAACCAATCATTGGTGTCTCATCGACCGAAATAAAATAGTATTTAAAATGCCTTGCTATTACATGCTCGTTTGGAAACGAGCGTGAGCAACTCAAATAAAAAAAGCGCTGGTTTAAGCGCTTTTTTTTTGATCTTTACTAATGCCTAGTGGTGCGATTCAGGCGCTTCTATGTGGTGTGCTTCAGTTTTCTCATGCGAAGAAGTTTCTTCACCATGGTGGAAAATTGGTCTTGTGAAAGCCACAAGCAGGATTAAAACAATAATCCAAGCCGTTAATGGTAGTGCCCAAATGCCTTTAGTTTGCTGAACTGGAGCGTGTGAATCGTGAGCTGACATATCGAATATTTTTGATTTAAGAATTTATGCTTTGTAATTGTGTGGTAAAGATAATAACAAAATTAAAATAAAAAGATAAAATGGCGATTTGTATGTAAAAGCATAGGGATAAAGGCTAGCCCTTTATCCCTGTAAATCGTAAACCATTTTTTTTGTACTGTTCATTTTGCTTTTAATACGGTTCTGATGCTCGAGTAAAGCACCATGTTCATCCTGAACGGCATTAAACAGTTCTGCTTTTTTGAAATAGTTTGCTGCTTCTGCAAAATTTTGCTGTTGTTCTGCATGCAAACCTAAACTTTCGTAAATGTGGGCTTCGCAAACGCCTGCAACACTTAAAGCTTTATCGGCAATCTGTTTAACCAGCTTATGCATTTTAAGCGTAATTACGAGCTTTAAATAAGGTTCGTACACTTCCGGAAAATCAGCATCGAGTTCGGTGCAGCGTTTATAGTAATAACCAGCGGTTTTGTAATCCTTAAAACGCTCATGATATATATCTCCCAACTGAAAATAACCCCTGGCGTAATCAGGATCGAAGGCAATAAGCTCATTAAAATACTGAAGTGCTTTGGGTAGCTCGCCCCAGTGCAATTCTTCAATGGCCTGTAGATATTTTTCCTCTACAGTAGTATAAATGTCCATAACGGATATTATTAATTTTGTTAAGCGGTATTTTGCTTAGCAAATGGGTAATTAAATTGATTTTTAAATTTTGGTTTATGCTATAATGGCAAAAACGCTAAGGGTTGGGAAGGAAATTTAAGTCAATACCCAAACCCTTTATGCCACAAGACGGGCTAAAGTGCATTTTTTGGATATGTATTTGACGTAGCATTTCTGTAAATTTGATGCAAAGATATTTATTTTCAATGAATTGCAAATTATTTTTTTTCTATTGATCAGCTTTTCATGTTGACCAGTGCATTTTTAATCTGCCGCCTGTGCCTTAAAATATGAACGATGGCATGTTCGAGCATCTGTTCTACATCGTATTGTTGCCCCCACCTTGTAGTGATCTTTTTGGCTTGATCAAACTCTTCCATTTTAATGTTGGGGTTTCTGATGAAAAAATCCTGATTATAATTAAATGCTTCCTTTAGCCTTAAAATATAGGGCGCTACCTGATCAAATTGCAGCCGTTCCGGCCTGGTAGTCTCCAATCCGATGGAGTTTTCGATGTAAACCGCATAACTAAACATTGAGGCGCATACATGCGTTAAAATGGTTTGGATGGAGATGCAATCGGAATTTAAACTTTTTGGCTCAATGGTTTGTATTAGTTGCTGCTGGTTGATTGGCTTAATTACTTCAATCAGCTCATCAACTGCTTTTTTATATTCGTCCATTAGTGCGGCAATTGCACCAGTAAGATTATTGGCTTCCATCGTTAAAACAAATATAACGGTTTGCCTGGGATTTTATGTTTTCAGGATTTGTAATCCCGACTAGTAAGGCAATTCATTTGCTTAAGTGAGCATATCAATTACCCCTATTAAAATTGGCAAAGGAATTATTGCTAATATCACACCAAATTCCTTTCTGGATTGGCCTTTGCTGATCAATGTAAGAACAAGAAAACTGACCACGTAGATAAATGTCAGAAATATAATGATTACCACCATGCCAAAATCAGGCATACCGCATCTTGGTCTTGTGATTACTGGTATTGTATGAAAAAATGTGAAGCAGAATATCCAGCTTCTGATATAAAAGCCAAGGAACATCAATGATATAATCCTACGCCATATCAATTCAAATATAGGCTTTGCGATTCCCATTTGATTCTTTTACCCTTAATACATGCAATTAAAAAAGGTAACCAATTATTATGCTATCATAGTTTGTTGGTCGTGATTGCAAATCCCGACTAACACATTAAATCTTGATCATTACGCTACCTGAAGCTAAATCGTGAATTGCTGTTCGTCGTAAATTAGAATTGATGGTTAAAAATGAGATAAAACCTAAGGAAAGTTTTATGGGATACCTAATTATAGATTGACCAATATTGATTTTCTGATTAATATCTTCGTTTTTCCTTACCCTGATTCCTTTAATATAATTGCCAACTGTACATCCAAATGTCATGAGTACTGGTTCATAAACAACAAATAAAAACACAAATAATAAAATTCGGATCCATTCAGGTACATTATTGAATCCTTCCAGTACATTGGAAAAAACTACCATTAAAATCACGATGATTATTGTATCAATAAAGGTAGATTGTAATCTTTCTACCAAACTTGGGTACTTTTCTTCCATTTGAGTGCGGTAATTAGTTATTGAATGTTGGATAAAATTAATAATTTTTATGAATAATAAAATTGACGTAGCTGGTTAACTTATGCAACTACATCTACAACAGCTATCAATAAAGGTAAATAGGTGAGTAAAAGTATAGTAGTAAAGTCTTTGCGTTCTTGCCCTTTGTTTACATGAATAAGTACAAGAAATGTTATAGTGGTAGATGCCATCGCCAGGATCATTAGAATAAGCATCCCGGCATTTGCAGCTCCACAGCTTCTTTTTGAAGGGTCTACAGGCATAAAAAAAAGTCCCCAAACGGCAAAATATGGTAATAATGAAATAAGTGGAATATACTGCCTTTTAATAAAATCGAAAATCATATTTGGAACCTCCATATTTGAACGGAGATTACAAACTTTAATACACTATTTTAGAAAAGGTAACCATTTTTCTTGAGACGGGATTACAAATCCCGACTAACTAAGCCTATGCTACAATAAATCTTTGATGATTTTTTCGATCGATAAACCTTCAGCTTCGGCGCGGTAATTACGCACAATACGGTGACGTAAAATAGGCTCTGCTACGGCTTTCACATCTTCAATATCAGGAGAATATTTTCCGGTTACTGCGGCGTGGCATTTAGCACCCAGCACTAAAAACTGCGATGCACGTGGACCAGCACCCCAGCTAATGTATTTATTCACGGCCTCGGTAGCGAATTCGCTATTTGGACGGGTTTTAGCAGCCAGCTTAACGGCATACTCCAAAACATTGTCAGTAATGGGAATATCGCGGATCAGTTTCTGGAAATATTGGATATCATCTGCGTGGATAATTTTCTGCAGTTGAATGGTTCTATTACTGGTGGTGTTTTTAACGATGTTCAGTTCATCTGCAAAAGCAGGATAGTTTAACTGAATATTGAACATGAAACGATCTAACTGAGCCTCTGGCAATGGATAAGTTCCTTCCTGCTCAATCGGGTTTTGTGTAGCCAAAACAAAGAATGGTTTTGGCAAAGTATGGGTTTGACCAGCGGCGGTAACCGATTTCTCCTGCATGGCCTCTAATAAAGCAGCCTGCGTTTTTGGAGGGGTACGGTTAATTTCATCAGCGAGGATAATATTAGAAAAAACAGGCCCTTTTATAAATTTAAAGTGCCTGTCTTCTCCCAAAATCTCTGCGCCAATAATATCGCTTGGCATTAAATCTGGTGTAAACTGGATCCTGTTGAAATCGAGGTCTAAAACAGATGCCACAGTTTGTACAAGTAAAGTTTTAGCCAATCCGGGTACGCCAACCAACAGACAATGTCCGTTACTAAAAATGGCGATTAAAACAGATTTTATGATGTCATCTTGTCCAACTACTACTTTGCTTATTTCAGCTTTAATGTTGTTGAAAGATTGATGAAGTGCATCAACAGCTTCTACTTCGTTCTTATACTGCATTGGTGTTATTTTGCGGCTGTGGTTTTAGTCCAGATTTTTAACTCATCACAGGTATTAAATTCGTCGTCGATTTTAATGTAAGTGCTTTCACGACGTTTTTGAAACCATTCGCTTAAAGTACGATTAATTTTATCACTTTGTGCAGCATCCCTGATTTTTGGAAAATCCTGTTTCAGATTTGCTTTGTGAGGAGGTATTTTCGATTTTAAATATAAAATGCGGTAACCTTGTTTTCCATCAGGTGCAGTAAATAAATCAGGTTTAGAAATACCGCCAATTTTCATGCTATCGATTACCAAAAATACCGTTGGATCTAATTTATCAACCGGAATAAAAGTACTTCTTGCCTGAACATTTTCAGCATTAAGCATCATACCACCGTTATATTTAGTTTCTTTATTATCAGAATAAAGGTTTGCAGCTGCCGCAAAGCTTATTTTTTTACCGATAATGTTATGGTAAATACTATCAGCATGCAGTTTTAAACGTGTTAAACTTTCTGGTGTGGTTTTAGGCATAATTAAAATGTGCCTCACGTGTACCTGCTCGCCCCTGCGCTCTAATACCTGTAAAAAGTGGAAACCATAATCTGTTTCGAAAACCGGAGAAATTTCACCTGCTTTTAATTTAAAAGCCCAGGCGGTAAACTCTTTAACCATAGTATTTCTGTCGATAAAACCATAATCACCACCATCGGCAGCAGAACCCGGATCTTCAGAATAGGTTTTTGCCAACACGCCCATATCTTCGCCTGCTTTAACCCTTAAACGAAGGGCTTCGATTTTATCACGGAATTTTTGTTTTTCGGCCCGGGTTAACTGAGGGTTTAAAATTACCTCACCAACTTCTACCTCTGTATTAAACTCCGGAATGCTATCGCCTAAAGACTTGAAATATTTTTCAACCTCCATTGGGGTAACATTGATGTTTTCTGTGATTTTTTGCTGCATTTTCTGCGCAATCAATTCATCTTTTACCGATGGTCTGATTTCATCTTTATACTGAAGCACAGATTTGTTCAAAAACTGTTCTAAACGCTCCTGGCCACCCGCACGCTGCATGCTATAACGCATACGTTTATTTACCTCATCATCAACTGCACCATCTTCAACCATTACCGAATCGATTTCAGCCTGTTGTTTAAGCAGTTTCTGGGTTAAGGTCTGTTGTAAAATTTTACATTTAATATCATCATTGGCCGGGTTGCCCTGGTAAAGATATTGAGTGTATTGTTGGTTTAAATCTGATAGCAGGATAATATTATTTCCTACAACAGCAGCAACTTTATCTACAGTATGCTTTTGCGCATAACTGTTTAAAAACAGGCAAATTAAAGCGGTTGCTACTAAAAAAACTTTCTTCATTCTATTGGTTATATTTTGCAAATTTAATATTTATGCTCACTCTCCATCAATTCCGGTTATAGCTTAGCAAGCTTTTTAAGCTCATTATCGTTAATCCTGACCTGATATTTTTGTTTGAGGCTTTTTAGCCATTTATCCTCCAAACTCAGCTGATAATCGGCAATCACCTCTCCCCTAACTTCATTTAAGGGTTTATTATAGTTTTGACGGTTTTTATTATAAAAATCATTTATTGCCTGCTCATCTTCCTGTGCTTTGTTCCAGATTTTTTGTTCCGAAACATTGAACATCAAAACACCTTCGCGGTATTCATTCAATAAAAAATCGCGGTCTTTAGTACCGCCACCAATTTTTTTATGCGCAATCAACGCATCCTCATAAGTTTTGATTTCTTCCTGGTAACTGGCACTTTTATCCAGTCCCATATCACGGGCATCCAAAACTTTAAGTTTAAAATTTATATACAGGTTTAAATAAGCTTGTAAGGTATCGTAAGCAACATTGATGCTTCCATTATGGCTCTTTTTATATGCCCACATAAACTCCCTGACACTTATGGATTTACCATTTACAACAGCCACGTTTTGTGCAAACGAAATGCTATAAATAAAGCTAAAAACAAATAGGCAGTAAGTTTTCCTCACACAGAGCACTCTATAAATTTTAAGGGATAAAAGTAACAATTAGCGACGCTATTATAAGATATTTAACTAATTTTAACAGAAATTATTATCCAACAAAAATACGAATGGAAAACCAGGTTACCAACAATGCGAACGCTTTACGTTTATTTTTTACCGACGAAGTTTTTTTGGTGAAGGATGAAAGTGTAGAAATTCGGCCTTTGGGTAATCCTGAGAGAGTTTTTGTCCCTGAAAATGTTTCAGCTGCTGAAGAAAAAGAAACGGTTTTAAAGGCAGAAACTATCCAAATCCCAGCAATTAAAACTACACAAACACCAAAAATTTACCCACAAGCACCTGAAATTCCGCATATTGTGGCCGAACCACTACCCGAAAAAGCATTTAAATTTTTAGGTGGAAATAAAAAATCAGTGCTGATATTGGTGAATGATCAACAGCATGATGTGAGTACCGAACAAGGCAGGGAACTGCTCCGTAAAATTGTAAAAGCAGTTGATCTGGGTACACCCGATTTTGCAGTATTGAACTATGCAAATTACAGGGGAACTGATTATACAGAACTGCAACGCTTTTTTAAACCGGTTATCATGTTATCTTTTGGGGTAGAAATTGCAGAGCTCAAATTAAACCTGACCTGGCAGAACGAAATCATCATTCATGAAAACACCAAAATCATCTTTGCCCCAAATCTTCATCATCTGGATAGTGATTTAACAGCAAAGAAAACACTTTGGGGGCATCTTCAGAAAATTAAATAGCTTGGGAGTGTGAAGTGTTTAGTATCAAGTTATTAATATTGAGTATCAAGTATCAGGATGGCATTATAGCCTTAACCTGGAAACCTTAACCTTTCGACATTCCAACTTTTTAACCTTTCAAATTTTCCCCAATGAAAAAACTCGTTTTTGCCACCAATAATCAACATAAAACAGAAGAAATACGCGCAGCACTTGAAGGTAAATATGAAGTACTGAACCTGGAAGACATTGGTTGTTTTGTGGATATCCCTGAAACGGCCGACACTTTTGAAGGTAATGCAAGTCTGAAGAGTGCGTATGTGGTAGAACATTTTAATTTAGACTGTTTTGCAGATGATAGCGGCTTAGAAGTAATGGCCTTAAGTAACGAACCAGGTGTTTACTCAGCAAGGTATTCGGGAAGCCGTGATAGTACAGAGAACATTCAGCTGGTTTTGAAGAAACTTGAAGGAAACAGCAATAGAAAAGCCAGATTTAAAACAGTAATCTCACTGATGCAAAATGGCGAGAACCATATTTTTGAAGGAATAATTGAAGGGACAATCAGAGCAGCATTATCCGGCTCGAAGGGTTTCGGTTACGACCCTATTTTTCAGCCAGATGGTTATGAAATTACCTTTGCTGAAATGGATATGGCAGAGAAGAATAAAATCAGCCACAGGGCTATTGCCTTGAAGAAGATGATTGATTTTTTGAGGGGGACAGATTTATAGAAATCTTTTTTTCTTTTTTCCACTTTGCCGATTGTCAATAAACGTAACAATCTCTAAAGTTTTTATTTTAGGTTTAATCCGGTATACAACAGATATATGTGGAATGATAATGCCTATGTGTGTATTCTTTGTCTTATATGTTTTTCTAGAAATAAAAGGTTCTTTGGATAGCGTTTCAAGATAAGTAAATACCCTAATGATAAACTTTTTCACCTCAATCTCCGTCCAATTTTCTTTTAGGTAATCTATGTTTTTCTGGAAAGTTTCACCTGCTCTTTTAGACCATATAATATTCATTACTTGCCAAATCTGTTTTTTGCTTCTTCATGACTAAAACTTTCACCACGATCGAGTTGATTTATTCCTTCCAAAACATCATTTTGTTGATTGCTATTTAAGCCATCAAACCAATCAAAATCCCGTGCAGTGATTAATGATTTAATGTCTCTGATCAAACCCTCATCATTAGAATTGATAATCTGCTGGAGTACACTTAATTTTTCTGATTGTAAATCCATAACTAAATTTAAACATTTATTTACCGAATAACAAACTACATTTTACCAGCTGGCTTTTTTACCTGTAAAGTATCCTTTTTCACCTGAACACTATCTTTTTTGGGTAAAATGGGTTTAATGCCGAAGTTGGCAGTATCTGCAGTTTTTTTGACTGGCAATTTCTTATCCACGCTTAAACTGTCTTTTCCCGATACAATTTTAGGTTTAGCTGTAGGAACAATACTTGAAGATTTGCCTGCCGGAAGAGCTGTTTTTGCACCTGCAACAACAGGTTTACCTGCCACTGTTTTTGCCTTTGCTTTGGGCTTAGGTTTGCCAGAGGAACCAATGGCATCTTTTTTCGATTTTGGCCGCTCACTTGGCTTCCATGAAAAACCCTTTAAAGCATGGTCTTTTGCAATAGTATTTTCGGGATTTAAAGCACCTTCTACACCTTTGATGTACACGATATCTTCAATTGCATTTTCCTTATTCTTAAAAATGAACTTGATCCTGCTGCTTAGCGTCTGGTTCATTTCTTTATAAACCTTGGTACTGTCATCCTGGGTATAATAAATACTTTCGGCGTTACCATCAACATAGAGATTCTTCAATTTTCCATTATAAAAGAAACCTGTCATTAAGCGGCCTTTAATCTGGTTAAACCTTAGCGAATCGGCTGGGGTATTTACCAAAAATGCATTTTTAATGGCCTGCAAATTATTCAGCTTTTTGTTTTTGAACTGCACATAAATGGTATCGCCAACCTGCTGCGAGCCTTCCGACCAGATAATCGGGTTGCTGTAGCAACGTAAAGTAGAATCGGCACTGGTGTAAAAAAGACTATCTGTTTTGGCCTGAATATTCGTTTTAAAGATTTTCACTCCATGGTAGGCCTTAATAATACGCGTTTGAACAGTATCAGCCGGGTTAAACTTGGCGGTATCATTAGCTTTATTAAGCTTTAAATTTCCTATAACTTTTGTTAAACTATCTTTAATACCAGATTTAGAAACCTTTTTTTGCAGACTATCAATTTTTGCTTTTGATACCTCTTTAACAATCGGTGCTGCTTTATCCGCAATTTTCTTTTGCAAACTATCGATCTTCGTTTTTGAAAGGTCTTTTACAGCTTTATCCGTTATTTTCTTTTGCAGGCTATCTGTTTTAAGTTTAGGCAAATTTTTGATCAAAGAATCAGCCTTGCTTTTTAAAACATTATCCTTCTGCAAACTATCGGGATTAATTTTGGGAAGTCCTTTGCTGAGCGAATCTACTTTCGATTTTAAGCTATCGGTACTTTTATCTTTCAGATTCAGTAAATCCTCGGTTTTATCATCACCCTTGCTTTTTTTCTTCTTGTCTGCCTTCCTTTTACTCCTGTCTTCTTTTTGGGTAGACTGGATTTCAGGTTTTACTTTGGGCTCGGCGTTCCCTTTTTTTCCGCCGTCTTCATCATCCTCACCAACCTGATTATCAGCTTTGATCGAAATTTTAGGGATCAGTTTTAAGTTTTTTTGCAGCACCATCTGTGTCTCCAAAGTATCGGCACCCATCCATAAACTATCAGGCCTTTTTTTGTTCTTAACCATTACCGAATCTTCTGTGCCAATACCCATATATGCATTCCGGGTTACTAGTGTACGCTGATCTATCTTATAATAATAGCCTAAATCACCAAACATTTTCATTTTATCCTTGGTATCAGAAAAAACGATGTTTTTTACCGCTTTACCAACTCCCTGCTTGCCAAAATAATATAAACTATCCCCCTTTAAAGATCGTGTACCTTGTGTATAAAGATTTTTCTTGCCAAAAAAGGCATCTTCAGTCATGGTATTATATTGGCCATTTTCGGTATAAAGGTTATCATCTTTCCCCTTAATATTGGTTGGCCCATAAAAGTAGGTCCATTTATCCTGTGTATTGTAACTCATCGTATCTGATTTGATAACCGATTGAGGTGTGACTACTACAACATCATATCTAAAATAGGCGACGTTTCTTTGACTAAAATAATAACCATTTTTACTCGTTAGTGTTACTTCTTTATTTACAATTTTACCACCACTGGTATAAGTGCCTATTTTTGTGAGTGTATTGTAATCTAAAATATTGGTGGTTAAGACCGATGTTGGATCGATCATCTTTACGTTCCCCGTTAAATGCGCCTGCTTTTTATTTCCGTCGTATTCCAGTTGATCTGAATAGATATCGGTAGTAACCTGATTAATATGTACGTTTTTATAAGCTTCAAAATAGTTCCGCTCGCTGTAAAAAACAGCACTATCGCATGCTAAGGTGGCATTATCCTGTTGAAAAACAACAAAATTAAGATAAGTTGCTTTTTTCTTCATATCACCTGCGATATGTTGATAAGAAACAATCTTAATCTTCGAAGCGGGCTGCTGACCGAATAAAAATACCGGACTGATTAGAAGAAATAAAAAGACAAATAGTTTTTGCACACTACAAAGTTAGTTTTTTGTTCCGAACGTTCGGAATACCAGTTAAAATTAAATATTTTTGATGGATGTTACCAGTACAACAATTTCAGGATTTTATTGAACAGCAACAGCTGTTTGTTCAGGGTAACAGGATTCTTTTGGCCGTAAGTGGCGGAAAAGATTCGGTATTAATGTTGCACTTGTTTAAAGCAATAGGCATTGATATTGGTGTAGCACATTGTAACTTTAATTTAAGGGCTGATGAGGCGCAACGCGATGAAAGTTTTGTTGCATTACTGGCCAGAAATTTAGGGTTACCTTTTTATGTAACGCATTTTGACACCAAAAAATATGCTGCAGAAAATAAAATTTCGACGCAGATGGCTGCACGTGATCTTCGATATCAGTGGTTCGAAGAAATCAGGCTTTCTGAGCAATACGACTATATTGCCCTGGCACAACATCAGAACGATGCAGTTGAAACGGTATTGATTAACCTTACCCGGGGCACAGGAATAAGCGGATTGCACGGCATTCTACCTAAACGCGATCGATTGATCAGGCCATTGTTATTTTTAAAACGGCAGCAGATTGAGGAACTGGTAAAAGCCAATAACATCGATTTTGTGGAGGATAGCTCGAATGCCAGCATCCACTATACCCGCAATAAGATCAGGTTACAAGTTATACCACATTTGCAGGAGATTAACCCTAATCTCGAAAAAACCTTTGCCGAAAATATTTCACGTTTTGCAGAACTGGAGACTTTTTTAAATGTACAGGTTCAAAAACTGGCTACTAAAATTTTAAATAAAAGGGCCGATGGAGTTTATATCCCTTTAGAAGAAATTACACGGTTAAATCCACAAAAACTATTGCTTAACGAATTATTAAAGCCTTTTGGTTTTGGTGAGCATGTGATACAAGAAATTTTGGATTGTTTAAAAGCACTAAGTGGAACACATTTTTTTAGCGCAACACATCAGGCGATTATCAATAGAAATGATTTGGTTATCGTTGAGAAAAACGTTTCAGTTACGGCCAATCAGTTTATCCACCCGGCTACCGAGAGTATTATTTTTGCAGCTCACGAAATGGCATTAACGTTTACGGAAGAAATAAAATTCGAATCCGATGCAAATAAAGCTTTTGTAAATGCCGGTAAGCTGATTTTTCCATTGGTATTGAGGAATTGGCAAAATGGAGATAAATTTGTCCCCCTGGGCATGCGTAGCCTGAAAAAGGTGAGCGATTATTTTATTGACGAGAAAGTTCCGCTACATTTGAAAAACACCACCCCTATTTTAGTAAACGGAAATGGCGAAATTGTTTGGATTGCAGGTATGCGACAGGATAACCGATATAAATTAACTACTGCAACAAAAAAAGTTGCTATATTCGAACTCAAAATTAAATAAGTGGAAAGCAGATACGCCTATATCGAAAAACAATACATTGGCCGCGATTACGTCCGCATTTTTATTCGGTTGATTATGGCAGCTTTCTGTTTTGCAGCCTATGTTTATGAACGCGACCGCGACAATACGCAAGATCTGTTCCTGGTAGTGGGTTTCGGGATTATTGGTGTTTCTATGCTCCTGTTATTTCTGATCCAGTATAAAATTATTGTAGATAATGGCAGCATGGTTTTGGACGGACTTTGGACAACAAAACGTGTTAAAATAGATTTAAACAGCATTGTTGACGTGCGCAAAGCAACTTACAGCCGTTATTTTTTCAATAATCCGGTATATAATCTTCATACCAAAGGTACTATCCGTTTCTATTCATCAGGTAAAGATGCGGTTGTATTAACCGATCGTGATGGTTTAGAATACTTTATTGGTACACAAAGACCTAATGAACTGTTTTTGGTGATAAAAGAGGAAATGAGAAACCTCAAATAATCACCTCAGTTCACCAAAGAAATCTCTACTTATTATCTAGTCTTTATTATTGCAATAGGCCGACACGCATTATAGATTAAAATCGGGTACATTTGCGATAACAACAATACGTTTATAATGAAGATAGGAATTGTTTGCTACCCCACTTTTGGCGGTAGTGGAGTAGTTGCAACAGAACTTGGTAAGGCACTTGCTAACGAGGGTCATCAGGTTCACTTTATCACATATAGTCAGCCTGCAAGGCTCGATTTCTTTTCTGCCAACCTTTTTTATCATGAGGTTTCGGTAAGGAATTACCCGCTTTTTGATTATGCGCCTTACGAATCGGCATTGGCCAGCAAACTGGTAGATGTTGTCCGTTTTGAGCAACTGGATGTATTGCACGTTCATTATGCCATTCCGCATGCTTCCGCCGCTTTTATGGCCAAGCAGATTCTGGCCAGTTATGGCCTTCATATTCCGGTGGTAACTACTTTGCACGGTACCGATATTACCCTGGTGGGTAAAGATCCAACCTATAAACCAGTGGTAACTTTCTCTATTAACCAAAGCGACGGAGTAACTACTGTTTCGGAAGATTTAAAAGAAGATACCTATCGCCACTTCGAAATCACAAAAGAAATTAAAGTCATCCCTAACTTTATCGATTTTAGCAGGTTTAGTTTACAGGCAAAAGATCACTTTAAAAAAGCAATTGCCCCAAATAACGAACGGATTTTAATCCACACCAGTAACTTCAGAAAGGTAAAACGCACAGAAGATGTAATCAAAATTTTCGAAAAGGTGCAGGCGGTAATTCCATCAAAACTCTTAATGGTTGGCGATGGACCAGAACGTGTTTATAACGAACAACTTTGCCGGTCGCTCAACATCTGCGAAAGTGTACGGTTTTTAGGCAAACAAGATGCGGTAGAAGAAATTTTATCGGTTTCCGATCTTTTCCTGATGCCTTCAGAATCTGAAAGTTTCGGTTTAGCAGCATTAGAGGCCATGGCTTGTAAAGTTCCTATCATTACCACAAATGCCGGAGGTTTACCAGAGCTTAATGTAGATGGATTTTGTGGCTACATGAGCAATGTTGGCGATGTGGATGCAATGGCCGCTCATGCTATTGAAATCCTAAAGGATGATGAAACGCTGAACCGTTTTAAAGAAAATGCTTTTACAAGGGCACAGGATTTTGATCTGAAAAAAATCCTTCCGGAGTATATCAATTATTATAAAGAAGTAATAGAAAACTCGTTACAGGTTAAATATTAATGGATTAAGCCTCACCATATATTTTAACCACAGATAAAAAGGATGCAAACAGATAATAAATCCGTGTTTATCTGTGTACATCTGTGGTTAAAAATTCTTTAAAACGCTTCAGCGTTTGTCAATTGACCATTCGTATCAACAATATTTGAAAAAACAAAACTTTCTCTAAATCAAATGATTATAAATCGTATCTTTGCGGCCTTGAAACGGTTTGGCGGATAGAAATTTCTAAAGTCGTTTCACCAAAATTAAAAAAGAGGTTAGCCCAAATGAAAAAAATAGTTGATTACAGAAAGCTTTTGAACGTAGATAAAAATGCTGAGTTAAAAGAGCTTAAATCGGTGTACCGTACACTGATGAAAGATTGTCACCCTGATAAATTTCAGCAGGAAGAAGAAAAATTGGATGCAGAAGCAAGAAGTAAAGAAATTATCGAAGCTTACCATTTCTTAGTGAGCATTGCGCCAGAAACACGCGAGCAGAATATCGAAACTTACACACAAACCACCACGTTATCTAATATTCAGGATTTCGAATACAAACAACAGGTTTTAAATATCCAGTTTTTTGATGGAAGTGCTTACGAATATTTCGATGTGCCAAAAGCAATTTATGTGAAACTGGTAAATGCCGATTCTCCGGGACGTTTTGCCCGCAGACACATTTTTAATGAATTCCCTTACCGTAATGTTGCAAGGGTAGCAGAACCAGCATAAAATCAATAAATTAAAATATTTAGAAAAGTCCCGACGAAAATCGGGACTTTTTTATTTCTTAAAATCAGCTACCATTAATTTTTCGCCTTCCTCAGCATCTTTTAAGGCTACTTTTATTTCGATGTGATTTTCTTTTCTGTTAGATGGAGGAATTGGAACGCCCCCGCCAAGTCCGATAGAAGCTAAAAAAATCAGTAATACCAATCCCATTAGCCTTATGGCTTTCTTGAAATATTTCATTTTAAATCAATGGTGATTTCCTGATTGAATAATCAGTAGATCTGTAAAACAATAATTGAATGGCCTTTTTGGATATCAGGCCAAAACCGGTGTTAGTTTATGTGATCTTTGTCTGTAGGGTATTGCGAGATCGCTTCCTGAACAAATAAGCGCGAAATGCGGGGATTGGATAGGTGAGTAAGGCTGAGTTTGGCCAATTTTACGGCGAGTAACCTGTTAAAGGTGAAAATCTGTAAAAGGTATTCGCCGATCGAAGCACTAGTTTTGATTATTGCCTTCCTGATTAGAGTTGGGGCGGTAAAATGCTTACGTTTATGAGATACCCATTCCGTTTGAAAAGATGGATTATATTGAAAAGCAACCGAACCTGCGCTGTTATTGGAAAAAGTAAGCAAACTCCAAAACAGGATAAATAAAGTTATCCCTTTCGAGTACATTTTCCCTGAATATATTGATTTACAGTCCATTTACTTTTGCTAAAGGTAGCATTATTGCTGCAAAAGAAAAATAGCGCTATTTTGAATTTAAATTGATATTCTCCTCTTCTAGGATAGAATATAATCTACAATAGCCTGGCAATGAATTTTAGTGGTATCAAATACCGGGATTTCAAAATCATCCTGATTGATGAGCATTGGGATTTCTGTACATCCCAAAATAATGCCTTCCGCTCCATCTGCAATCAGGTCATTAATTATTTTGAGGTACTGCGCACTGGTTTCTTCCAGTATCACTCCCCTACCCAGTTCTTCTTTAAGCGTAAACTGTATATAATCGCGGGTTTCTTTTTGGGCAGGTACTAAAATATTTAATCCATGGTCTTCGAGTTTTTTGATGTAAAATTCCTTCTCCATGGTAAATACGGTACCCAATAGTCCTACCTTTTTAATGCCGGTAGCATTTATGGCTTTAGCCGTTTCGGTACCGATGTGGATGATTGGCAAAGCAATTTCCTCCTGAAGTTGATCTGCAAAAAGATGTGCGGTATTGGCGCATAACACAATCGCTTCAACACCGCTACGCTGTAAACTTTGGCAGGCATGGAGCAAAAGATCAAACGATCCTTCCCAGGTTTGATCCTGAACATCGGCAAAATTAAGGGAGTAAATGATACATTCAGCGAAATTTAATCCACCCAACCGCTCATTTACGCCCTCATTTATAAATCGGTAATAATCTATTGTCGATACCCAGCTAATGCCTCCTACTAAACCAATTTTTCTCATTATTTAAATCGACTCATGACTTTGAACTATAGACTCATAACTAACTAAGCCTTGCTCCAGGTTGTTCCCTCTTTTCCGTCTTTAAGCTGAATACCCAACTCCTGCAATCCGATACGGATACGGTCTGAGGTTGCATAATCTTTATTGGCTTTTGCTTCAGTCCTTAAGTTAATCACCATATCTAAAACGCCATTTAAGTCATTTCCTCCGGCATCTTCATCTTTCAGACCTAAAATATCGAATACGAAATCGTTGATCAGTTGTTTTAGTTTTTCTAAGGCTTCTGCTGAGATTTTCCCTTTACCATCATAAACAGTATTAATAATGCGAACGGCTTCAAATAACTCAGCAACTAAAATCGGACTGTTAAAATCGTCATTCATCGCATTAATGCATTTTTCTTTCAATGCATCAATATCGAAATCGTTCTGTTCAGAAACCGATAATTTATCCAATAAACCAATTGCCGACATTAAACGACGGAATCCTTTTTCCGAAGCATCCAGGGCATCGTTAGAGAAATCCAAAGTACTGCGGTAATGCGCCTGCAACATGAAAAACTTCACCGTCATCGGGCTATAACCTTTCTTCAGTAAGGGGTGATCTCCGGTAAACAACTCCAGAGGAAGAAAACCATTTCCGGCCGATTTAGACATGCGTGTGCCATTTACTGTAAGCATATTGGTATGCATCCAGTAGCGCGCAGGCTGTTTATGGCTGCAAGCTTCCGATTGTGCAATTTCATTGGTATGGTGCGTGGCCGCTAAATCCATTCCACCCCCATGGATATCAAACTCTGCACCCAGATATTTAGCACTCATGGCCGAACATTCAATATGCCAGCCCGGAAAACCCATACCCCATGGCGATTGCCATTGCATCAGGGTTTCAGGTTTTGCTTTTATCCAAAGGGCAAAATCCAACCTTCCGCGTTTCTCATCCTGTCCACCCAGTTCGCGGGTATTGTTCAGCATGTCTTCCAGGTTGCGGTTGGTTAAAATCGTGTAATTATATTCCTTACTATATTTTTCTACATCAAAATATACGTTGCCACCCACTTCATAACCATAACCATTGGCAATAATCACCTTGATCATTTCAATTTGCTCAATAATATGGCCCGTTGCGGTAGGCTCGATACTAGGCGGCTGGGTATTAAACATGCGCAATACGTCATGGAAACCTAAAGTATATTTCTGTACAATTTCCATGGGTTCCAGTTGCTCTAACTTTGCACGTTTTGCAAATTTATCATCGCCTTCATCTCTATCGCCTTCCAAATGGCCTGCATCCGTAATATTACGCACATAACGTACCTTATAACCAGCATATTTAAGGTACCTGAAAATTAAATCAAAAGAAATAAATGTGCGACAATTACCCAGGTGCACATCGCTATAAACAGTAGGACCGCAAACATACATCCCAACATTGGGTGCATTTAAGGGTTGAAAAAGTTCTTTTTTGCGTGAAAGCGTATTGTAAAGCTGTAAGCCAGTATCCATATTGCAAATGTAAGATTTAGTTAGAAAGTTAAAACGTTTAAAGTTGCAATGTTTAGCTTATGATTTTTAACTAACATTTATCTATCGGGTAGAATGCTTATTTTATATTGTTTCATTGCTAGATTGCTTCATTGTTATTTGGAAAGGTGCAGTAGTGCTTATCGGTAACAGCAGTCCCTCTTTCCGCTATAGCTTCGCCGAAGGCGCTCAGGCTGCCGCTTCAATAGGGTTTAGGTGGCAGGGTTTGATGATTTTATGATCGTAAAATTACGAAGTTAGCCAGTGCTGGCCTCTGTGGGGAATGTCATTAAGTTAAGGTTTTTAACCACAGATAAACACGGATTTTTATATCTGTTCATCCTTTTTATCTGTGGTTAAATTATTTTCACCTGTGCCAATGGCTTAACTTAGTGACATTACAACGATTAGCCAGCACGAGGTATCCGTTCGGTCAGATGTTACCATCTGACGTTAGAACAATTTTTTAATCTTAATTTAGTTTAACATAATAACCCTATTAACAATGGTCGAAATTAGAGCGATAACCGAAAAAGATGCAGAGAGTGTAGCCGGGCTATCCACACAATTGGGTTACGAAAGCAATATCGAACAAACACTGTTCAGGATCAGGCAGATTAACAACAGTAATGAGAACTGCGCTTATGTTGCCGTATTTGAAAATAAAACAGTCGGGTGGATCCATGGTTTTTATACTTTGCGAATAGAATCAGATCCATTTATTGAAATCGGCGGATTAGTTGTTGATGCTGCTTACCGTAACCTAAAAATCGGAAAAAAATTAATTGATAGTGTAAAACTTTGGGCAAAACAGCATCAGGTGAAAAAACTAAAGGTGAGGTGCAACACCAAACGTATTGAAAGTCATCAATTTTACGCGCGGGTTGGTTTTAAAGAGAATAAACGGCAGATTGCTTTTGAAATGGATCTGGATTAATTTTTCAGTGTCAGATAGAAATATCTTACACCACGATGAAAATTAGGCTTTATACCTAGTTCACCGATTTAAACAATTAACCAGTTAACCAAACTATTATTACAACCCTCAAACATTTCGGCATTGCAACAATTCAATCCTATTCATTAACTTTGTACCATGATTGATTTACCGGTAGTACCTGCTGTAACTGAAGTTAAACGCAAACCTGATTGGTTACGCGTAAAATTGCCCGTTGGTAAAGAATATGCACAAGTTCGCAGTTTAGTAGACACGCACAAGCTGCATACTATCTGCGAAAGCGGTAATTGCCCTAATATGGGTGAGTGCTGGGGTGCAGGTACGGCAACTTTCATGATTTTAGGTAACATCTGTACCCGGAGCTGCTCTTTCTGCGCAGTTGCAACCGGCAGGCCCTTGGCTGTTGATGTTGACGAACCTAACCGTATTGCCGATTCGGTAAGGTTGATGGGCGTTAAACATTGCGTAATCACTTCGGTAGACCGTGATGATTTAAAAGATGGCGGTTCAATTATCTGGGCCGAAACCTTACAGGCCATCCGCAGGGAAAGCCCGATCACTACCTTAGAAACTTTAATCCCCGATTTTAAAGGTCAGTGGGATAATTTATACCGCGTTTTAGAAGAACGCCCGGAAGTGGTTTCACACAATATGGAAACCGTTAAGCGTTTAACCAGACAGGTACGTATCCAGGCTAAGTACGACAGAAGTTTAGAAGCTTTAAAAAGAATTTCGGAATTTGGTTTAAGAACTAAAACAGGCATTATGCTTGGTTTGGGCGAAACTGAAGAAGATATTTTCGAAGCCATGGACGATTTAGTGGCCAATGGTGTTCACATCCTAACCTTAGGACAATATTTACAACCAACCCGTAATCACCATCCTGTGGTTGATTGGATCCACCCTGATACTTTTGCCATGTACAAAGAAGCTGGTTTGGCAAAAGGCCTAAAATATGTAGAAAGTGGCCCGCTGGTACGTTCATCTTACCATGCAGAAAAACACCTTTTCCCTATTGAGGGAATAGCATAATCCAGATTATTTAAAGATTTGAAAAGATTGTAACCCATTTCACTGAAATAAGTTACAATCTTTTTAGTTTTTTATAAGCGCCGTATCAAGTTCATTTTTCCCAATTGCTTCTGATAGTTCATACATACGTGGTGCATTATTATTGGCCATAGTGCCATCTTTATTAATAATTACGTAATGAGGGATCCCGCTAACTCCATAGGTTTTACAAACCGGGTTTTTGGTCCAGCCTTCGGCAATTAAGTTTATACCTGTTAATTTGTATTCTTTTATCGCATTTTTCCAGGCTTTTTCTCCGCTATCCACACAAATATTAATAAAAACAACATCTTTATCTTTATAACCCTCATGCAGTTTTGCTTCATAGTTCTCAATATCATAAATACAAGGTCCGCAGCCTACTCCCCAAAAATCGATATACACCACTTTACCTTTAAAATCGTTCAGCGAAACGCTTTTTCCTTTATCATCAGGCAATGAGAAATTAGGTGCCTGTAAACCCGGTTTTAAGTTTTTGGCCAAATCGTATTTTTCTGTCAGGACTTTTTTAAAATAGGGCGTTTTTGCCTGGGGTAAATAATGATTGTATACTTCCTCAACATCTTTAAATGGATAATAGTCGAAACCAAAAATAAGACAGTTAGTAATAAACCAGTCTTCCACAAACGTTGATCGCAAAGCCGCTTTGCCCATATAATAATCTTTAAAACTAAAATTAGTCGGGCTGCTTTTTCGGGTTTCTTCCACGTACCTGTTAATTGGGGAAGCAAACCTGATATAGTTGAACATAAAGTCCCTATACTCTGGCAGTTCTATTAGATACCTTTCATTAGAAGTTTTATAATTATCGCTACCATCCAGAATACCATATTTTAAAAATTTTGAAGGCTTACCGTTTACTTTTCCTTCAAGCATTGGCAGTTTAAAAACACTATCTTCTACTACCTTGAGGGAAAACCGGTCCAATAATTTAGCATCTCTAAGCCAGGATGCATAAGAAAAATAGTTGTTAGAAAGCAAATATGATGTAGATGAATTGGTATGGTCCGCATCTTTAGACAAAATGAACTTTACTTTTTTACTGTACAGATTATTCAGCAGATCAAATTTTGCCTTCGCAGACAAAGTTTCACGTTCTTTATAAAACTGATCTCTAAGCTCTGTTTCAGGCTTTCTAAAATTTTTATAGATTTCCCACTCAGTTTCCAAAGTAGTTGTTCTGCCTGCATTATTTGATTTTAAAGTAAATGATTTCTCAAAATTCTTTTCATCCCAGTTTAACAAAATGGTGTCGCCGTCGGCAACAGTAATGGTTACCGCATCATCATTTAAATAAAGATACAACTGCTGACTATTGATAATTGGAAAAGATTTTTCAAATGATCCATCTTTGTTAAAATCTACAAAATAACTTTCATTATTGTGCAAATAGGTGGTCATGCCAAATTCAAAGAATTTATCTTTTAAATTTTTCGCTTTACCTTTTAATATGAAAGTTCCCTGTTTACCAAAACTGGCCAACATATCTTCTTCGCTTTTTGGATTGCTGTTTTTTTGGGCAAAAACCGGGGTACCGAAAAGTAGGGTAATTATAAGTACCCCATATTTAAGCGCTGTATTCATTTAGATGTTATATTTAGTTAAACTAAAATAGTACAATCTGATGTAAACAGAAGTTAAAAATCGTTAAACTTTTTCAAGCTTAAGGATTCAGAATAAATGATTAAAAAAAATAAATGTTAATCCATTAAAGCTTATTGGAAAACAAATTAATTAATCGCACTCCTAACCGGAATGCATTTTTAAAACATTTTTTTGCTTTTAGTGTTCTGTATTGTATCTTAGTGACCAATAGTGACTGCATTAAAAAAATTAACCCTAACCGAGCCTGAACTTGTTCAAGCACTGCAATCGAAAGATCCTGCGGTATTAAAAACACTGTACAGCATGTATTCGTCAGCGCTTTACGGCGTTATTTCACGCATTATTACTCACACGGAGCTTGCAGAAGATGTTTTACAAGAAACTTTTGTAAAAATCTGGCAGTCTGCAGCACACTATGATCATACAAAAGGACGTTTGTTTACGTGGATGATGAATATTGCCCGCAATTTATCGATCGATAAACTACGTTCTAAAGATTTTAAGAATTCACTCAAAAACCAAGATATAGAAAATAACGTAAGTTTCGTTGATGAACAAAACAAGGTTACGTTTAATCCTGATGTTCTTGGTGTTAAGCAACTTGTAGAAAACCTTAAACCGGATTTACAAGCAGTTCTTGATTTAGTTTATTACAAGGGTTTCACACATGTGGAAGCCGCAGAAAAGTTAGATCTGCCATTAGGTACGGTGAAAACCCGGATCCGGTTGGCTATTATTGAATTGAGAAGGAATTTTAATTGAGCGTGGAAAATTTAAAAGCATATATCGAATCTGGAGTACTCGAACTGTACGTTTTAAGTGATTTATCACCTGAAGAAACGTTGCAGGTTGAGGAAATGGCATCTCAAAACCCTGAGGTAAGAGATGAAATAGCGGCCATTGAGCAAGCTATGGAGCAATATGCTATGCAAAATGCTGTAGAACCATCTGCAGATGTAGAAACAAGATTATTCGAAAAGTTGGGGTTAAGTGAGATTGAAGAGAATGTGAATGTTCAACCCGAACCAATTTATGCTGAAGAACCAAGAATTATACGTTTGGATGGAAGTGATGCTAAAGTGAGAACTTTACGTTACGCCTTAGTTGCTTGTATAGCTTTATTGGTGGTAAGTACCGCGGCATTGTTTATTACTTATAATAAACTGAATGCTGCGCACGACCAGATTGCCAGTTTAAACTTGGATAAACAAAAATTTGCCGGTGTGGTAAGCAAACTGGAATTTGAGAACCAGGGATTAGATAATATGACAGCCATGGCCGATAGCAAAGAATGGGCAACCATCAGAATGGCAGGACAGGCTTTTAGTCCAACTTCTAAAATGAAGGTGTATTGGAATAAAAAAGATAAAAGCGTGCTGATTAACTATGTGGCAATGGATTTACCAAAAACCGATGCCGAACATGAATATCAGTTATGGGCTTTGGTAAATGGAAAACCGGTAAGTTTAGGTGTTTTCGGAAAAACAGATTCGACTAATAACGAAGCCCTGTTGAAAATGCAAACCATTCAGGAAGCACAGGCATTTGCCGTAACCTTAGAGCCTATGGGCGGAAGTGTTAACCCAACCATGGACAAATTAACCGTAATGGGCGGCGTTTAACTAGAAATTATTTAGTCAAAATATTAAATCCCGACATTTATCAATGTCGGGATTTTTGCTTTTTGCAAGCAGTACACCGTCATTCCCGCGCAGGCGGGAATCTTAAAGCCTATTGCATCGTCATTCCCAATCAAGTTGGGAATGACGATGCTACTATATTAAGATTTCGCCGCGTACTTTACTTCCTCAGACGGCCGTACCAAAACCGATTGCCTCTTGCAAATAAGAGGATAGCCGTTTAAGGCAGAGGTTTGCGCCCTGCAACCCTAAACAGGATAAATGGCCGTGCTACTTAAACCTGACAGTAGCGAACACCGAACGCAGAGAGGTAAAGCGGATGGCAGGACTGCCTAAACCCAAATGCTTTTGCAACTGCTTTCCATAAAAACGTCGGCATATTTAATGCATAAATCTTATTGACCCGAATGAATGAAATGGAGAGGCCTTATCGATTAAGATCTCTCCACTTCGGTCGGGATGACGATTCTACTATATTAAGATTTCGCTGCGTATTTCACTTCTTCATAAGGCTGTACCAGTACCCAACCTTCACCAAAAAACTCCAGTTGAAAAGATTCTCCACTTCCCCTACCGATAAAAGAGCCAAAAGTTAAATTGGTTTTGATGTTTGGCGTTAAGTTTTCAGACCAGGCTACGGTAGCATTAGGATCTGTATATACAGGTTGGTTGGCCGAAACCCTCAATAAGATCGGTTCGCCGTGGGTTGTAATGGCAATGTAGCCGCTTCCCGATAGTTTTACCTGAAATAAACCACCACTCATCATCCCGGCAATGCTTTTCAACATTTTAATTTCGTTTTTGATGTTCTCTTCCAAAGCGAGTACATCATTGCCGTTTACAAAAACCGATTCGTTTTGAAGTTTAATGATTTTAACCTTCTTGCCTTCGTCGGCCAGATAAAGCTTACCTGTTCCGGTAGCATGCATGAGCGAGGTGCCTTCGCCAGAGATGGCTTTTTTTAATAAACCGCCCAAACCTTTGCTTAATAAACCTTCTCGTTTAAAATCGATATTGCCAATGTATGCCACCATCGAACCTGCCTTTGCCAAAATCTTTTGGTTTTTCAGGTTAACTTCGAGCATGGCTGGTTTTTCCAGTTCAAAAAAATCGTTTTCTGCCGGGTTTTCTGCTGATTCCTTAATAAGTTCGTTCAGCGTGTACTCTTTTTGTGCCATAATAATTTTGTTTTCCGTATTTAAGATATCTGATATTAAATATTCCCTTAAACTATAAATTATTAACTATAAAAATAGTAGATCACCTTTGTTTTTTTTCCACAGTGATACCAGTAAACTATTTGGCAGTGAGTAATTTAATTTCTTTAGCTATGCTTGCAGCAACTTGCGATGCCGTAACCACGCTAAGATCTTTCGCCAGCTCATCACCAGCCTTTCCATGAATGTAACAGGCTAAAATGGCAGCATCTGTTGCTATATAGCGTTGTGCCACAAAGCCTGCAATTATTCCGGTCAGGATATCGCCCATCCCCCCTTGTGCCATTGCCGGATTACCAGTTAGATTGATCAGTATTTTACCTGTTGGCAGACAGATAAAGGTATATTGGTTTTTAAGTACAATAACGATCTTTAATTTTCTGGCTTTTTCCTGAGCCGATTGTACCCTGTCCCACCAGCTGTCGTGCTCGCCGAATAATCGATCAAACTCTTTTATATGAGGGGTTAAAATGGTATTTGGCGCAAGTTTATCGGTCAAATCCGGTCTTTCACCCAAAATATTTAAGGCGTCGGCATCAATGATTAGGGGTTGATTGGCTAAGATTAAACTTTCCAATAGTTTTTCATTTTCAGGATCTGTTCCTAAACCTGGTCCAATGGCTATGGCCTGGTATTTCTTTGGGTTTTCAATCCGCGTATATTCGTCTCTTGGCAGTGCCATCACTTCGGGTAAGCTGGTATTTAATGCTGTTAATCCACTCTGTGGAATGCAAGCGGTAGTTAAACCTGCACCGGTATGTAAACAAGCCATTGAAGAGAGTAAAGCCGCACCCATGGTATCGGTATTGCCCGCTATAATCAATCCATGGCCATAAGTACCTTTATGGCTAAACAATTTTCTGGGCCGAAGGATGTTTTGAATATCACTTTCTTCGATCAACTGAAAATCGGCATCCTGATTTTGAATAAACCCCTCATCTAAGTCAATTTCTACTACTTCGAATTTTTCGGTTGCAGTGGCAGATTCGGGAAAGAAAAAGTTAATCTTTGGGCGTTGAAATGAGATCGTTTTATAGGCTTTTATGCCGTTATACACTTCAGGTAATTTTCCTTCAGCAAAAAAACCTGTAGGTACATCTACCGCATACACCTTTTTATGCTGTTTGTTAATAAACTGAACCAGTTCTTCATAGTCGCCTGCAAGCGCTTTATTTAAACCCGAACCTAAAATGGCATCGATCACTAAATCTGCCTTCAGGCTTTTCAGATCCGAAGGTTGATTAATTACTACTTTTTTGCAGCGCGATTCGTCTATCCGTTGCAGGTTAATGGCAAAATCATCACTTTGCTTGTTACTGAAGTTGATGATATAAACTTTTATATTTTGATAACCATTAGCCAACAGCAAATGGGCAATAGCCAATCCATCGCCGCCATTATTTCCCTTTCCACAAAAAATGGCCACACTTTTATTGGCATCAAACTCTTCTCGCAAAAAGCATTTAACAAAAGCTCTGGCGGCTTTTTCCATTAAATCGATTGATGCAATGGGTTTGTTGGCAATGGTAAACTGATCGGCACTGCGCATTTGGGCAGAAGTAAGCAACGTTCGCATATAACTAAGGTAAGATTATAAGCTATAATGCGAAAGATTGAATTTTGTTTGTTTTTTTATCCATTAACGCAGGGCCGTTATTAAGTAAATCATTTCTAAGCACAGATGGGCACAGATAAACACGGATTTGAATAACCAAATACATCCTTTCATTTCTCCGCATGCATCAGATTTTAAAAATAATTTAAGGTAGCGGCTTTTAATTGTTATACCTTTTGCCAATCTTTAACGTTTTCTATTGAATTAAATTAAATCTCAAGACAATGAATCAAAAACCATCGAATGCATTCGTGGCTGCGGCCTGGATTGCATTAGGTATCGGAATGATCGGCTTTATTGTAGGCCTGTGGCGTTCTGATATGCTTCTCAACGAAAAAGGATATTATTTTACCGTATTGATGTTTGGCCTTTTTGCCGTAATCTCTTTACAAAAAGCTGTTCGCGATAAACTGGAAGGAATTCCGGTTACCGAAATTTATTATGGCCTTAGTTGGTTTTCTACACTGCTCACCATCACTTTGCTGGTAATCGGTTTGTGGAATGCCACTTTGTTACCCAGCGAAAAAGGGTTTTATGCCTTCGCCTTTCTACTCTCGCTTTTTGGCGCTATAACGGTGCAGAAGAACACGAGAGACAGTCAGATTGTGAATAAGAACCGCGATTCGGAGTAAGATTTAAGCCAGTGGTATTAACTACTGGCTTTTTTATTCAGCTAAACACCGGATTTGCCAATTTTGCATTAAACGCCAGAAGTTCTTTTTTGGTGAGAAAATGCCTTTCGTATATAACTCCTCCAAAAAAGTTCATGGCAAAGAATAAGTCCTTAAGCTCTTCATCAAAATAAAGATCTGCTCCAAAATACTTGTAATCATGTTTTAAATATTCAGTGAGGACTGTTTTTGCCTCTTCTGTTATTAAACTGGCATACGCATCATCGTTAACGATTGCAATCAAACAATCCTTAAATTTTTTCTCTTCTTTTTTAACCACCACCATCTTTCTTTTAATCATTTCCTTGGATGCTGATGTATGCATAAATCTTGTTGCATTGGCCAGATCTAAATAAGCATTCTCCTGAACCGTAAATTCTTCGGCTACCTGCTTATATTTGATCGAAAGCGATTTAAATGTTGCTTCAATTTGATTTTCTCTTGCCAAAAACCTGAAATATTCAAAAACCTTTACATCGAGAAGGGCCAATTGCTCATTTTTCTTGCTTATTTCACCCTTCAAATAATCAATCATTGCCCTACAATCAGCCAGCGAATACTTTTTGCCATCGTAATTAAATGTTTTAACATTGATCACCTGTGAATCTATATTATCTATTGTAGCCAGGTCTGATTCCAATGCCTTCAACTCATACATAACGCTTAAGTTAGTATCATCAAAAAACTCTTCAACGCTTAATTCAGATGGAATTGTTGGCAGATCAAATGAATCTATATTAAACTGATGATAGGGATTTCTATAATCGAAATAACCATTAAAAATATCAGGATAAGAATTTTGATCATTTTCTTTCAAAAAGTCCGTTTCAAAGTCACTCAACTGCTGTACCGATGGTTGCTCTCGGTAAACTGCATGCTGAAATATCTGTGCTGTAAATTTTTCAGCTATTTTTTCCTGATCAATAAGTAGCGAGTTCGCCATCTCATGGTATGGTTTTGTAACAGGAATTCCGAGATCATTTAATCTTTTTATACGCTCATCGGTTTCTGGATGTGAGCTATATTGATTGGAAAAGGATATTTTTGATTTGTTAAAGCGGTTATAATAACCAATGCTCACCTGCGGGAATCCATTTTCGAAAGGTAATTTATTCCTTTGAGCCAAAAAATTCATTATCAAAATCTGTTGCGGAAAAATATTTGCCGAAATAACACAATCATCGATTTTCCTTTCGTAATAGTTATAGATAATATCTACAGAACGGCTTGCGAGCTGCATGCGCAATAACGAATCAATAAGGGGTTTAGAACCTACGGTAACTGCAGCAACTGCATCGGCATGAAATTCCATTTCGTGCGAAAGTTTGCTATAACGCTCACTTAAAACCTGATAAACACGTACTAAAATCTGTTGCATTAAACCGATTATCTTATCAGAAATCAGCACAAAAATACCAATATAAGAACTTGCGTTCGCTATGCCACGCGTTACTTTATCATAACTTTCATTTTCATAAAGCATATCGTAAATAATCTTGTTAAACTGGTATACATAAATACTAACCTTCATGCTCTTTTGCGAAAAGTGGCCAAACTCATGGGCTAATATTGCACGCAGTTCATCAGCAGTGGTGGTATTAATCAGACCAAATCCGATCATCAGGTTTTTACGCACCGGAAAAAACATGCTCCAAAAGTTCGAATCGTAAAAAACTGCAGCATTAACCTCATTAGATAGGTATACTTTTTTCGGAAAATCTGTTTGTACACTTAAAACAATTTCATCAATCATTTTAAAGATTTCAGGCTGATCGGCCCTGGTAATTTCCAATAAATGAGACCTGTCCAGCTTATTGCTCTTAAACATAAACTTGACCAGAAAAAACAGGATCATAAAACCAAAACCTATCAAACCAATGCCCAAAATAAAAGTAACGGAAGAGCTGATGTATTCCATGAGCTTTATCCCCAAATAACAGGAAACTGCGGTTAGCGCCAATGTAAATATTATTAATACTATATAGGTGGCAACAAATAAGGTAATAGCCTGTACAGACTTGGCTGCCATCTTCTTAAAATTTTCAGAAGGCCGAAGAGCGTTTTCGTGCATAAAGATATTGTTTGGTTATGCAAGATAACAAAACGGATAAATGCTCAAAAGCGCTTTAAAAAAATTAACAATAAATTATTGCAGCATTTACGAGTGATAGTGAAATGATTCGAAAATAATTACTACTTTAAACATCAGATACCGAGGCTAATAGTTTATCATTTTCGAGCAAATTTTATAAACCTATTTAAATCTTGTAAATCCTACCCATGGAACAAAAAGATGGCTTAAAGAAAACGCTTACCCCCTTTATGCTCTGGGGGCTTGGTGTGGGTTATGTAATTTCGGGAATGTATTTCGGCTGGAATTTAGGTCTCGAAAAAGGGGGTACGTTGGGCATGGCCATCGCTACGGTTGCCATCATGGTGATGTATGTAACCTTTAGTTTCAGTTATGCCGAACTGGCCTGTGCCATACCAAAAGCAGGTGGGGTTTTCGATTATGCCAACACAGCCCTGGGCAAAAACATGGGTTTTATTGCGGGTATTGCACAAATGGTCGAATTTATATTTGCCCCTCCTGCCATTGCTTTTGCCATTGGTGCATATTTTAATGCGTTTTTCCCACAGGTATCCATTCTTACCAGCGCCATTGCCGTTTATTTTATTTTTACAGCTTTAAATATTTATGGTATAAAGGCAGCGGCTTCTTTTGAAGTCATTATTACGGTTCTAGCTGTTGGCGAACTCCTCTTGTTCTCAGGCATTACATTGCCGAAATTTCATACAGAAAATCTGACACACAATAGTTTCCCAAACGGCTGGAGTGGTGTTTTTGCAGCGATCCCCTTTGCCATCTGGTTTTTTCTGGGTATTGAAGGCATTGCCAATGTCGCTGAGGAGACCAAAAATCCTCAACGAGACATCAGCAAAGGTTTTGGCTGGGGCATATTTACCCTGGTTGTATTATGTGTACTGGTTTTTATTTCTACCATTGGCATTGGCGGTTGGGAAGCCATCGTGTATAAAAACGGAAAATCGGGCGAGACTTCCGATTCACCTCTACCTTTAGCCCTTTCAATGATTACGGGTGATAATCATTTAATGTACCACTTACTCATTACGGTTGGCCTATTTGGCTTGGTCGCCTCCTTCCATGGATTGGTTTTAGCAGCTGGCAGGTCTACCTACGAAATGGGAAGAGTGAAAAGCATCCCTGCAATATTGGGAAAAATCTCCCCGAAATTTCAAACACCAGCTAATGCGCTGATCGGTAATATGGTCATTGGCATCATCGCCCTTTTATCAGGTAAAACAGCGGAGATCATCATCATTTCTGTATTTGGGGCATTAACGTTATATATCATTTCGATGGTTTCAGTAATGGTACTCCGAAAAAACAGTCCAGAAATGGCGAGGCCCTTCAAAACACCGGTTTATCCATTATTTCCCATCATTGCCTTAATTATTTCCTGTATTTCTTTTATCGCAATGATAATTTATAATCTTAAATTAGGTTTAATTTACTCGGGCATTATTTTAGGCATATTTCTTCTATATAAAATCTTTAAAAAGGCAGATTAATGAGTACGAGCAAAGAAATTCTTGATTATGTAAAACATCATCCATCAGGAAAAGTTAAATTGGCTGTTGCCGATATCGACGGCATTTTAAGAGGGAAATATGTCGCTGCCGAAAAGTTTGCTTCACTGGCTGAAGGTCGCCTGGGTTTCTGTGATGTTACTTTCGGCTGGGATGCAGGCGATTTGGCGTACGAAAACGGGAAATATACAGGTTGGCATACGGGTTATCCGGATGCCCAGGTGAAAATCGATCTCTCAACCTTTCGAAAAATCCCTTGGGAAAATGAGGTGCCATTCTTTTTGGGCGATTTTATTGATGATCAGGACCAACCAAATTTTGTTTGCCCGAGGCAGTTGCTAAAGAAAGTGATTGCAGAATGCGAAAATGAAGGCTTCTCACCACTTTTTGCACAGGAATTTGAATGGTTCAATTTTTCGGAAACGCCAGAAACCATATATGAGAAAGGTTTTACCAATTTAAAACCTTTAAGTCCGGGCATGTTCGGCTATTCCATTTTAAGAAGCACTTACCGGAATGAATTTATGAGCGACCTGTTCGAACTGCTGAATAAATTCGACATCCCGATTGAAGGCTTGCATACCGAAACCGGACCAGGTGTTTACGAAGCGGCCATTAAATATGCTCCGGCTTTACAAGCTGCTGATCAAGCCATATTATTTAAAACGGCAGTAAAGGAAATTGCCTACAAACATGGTATCCTAGCCACTTTTATGGCTAAAATAAGCGAAAACTTACCTGGTTGCAGCGGACATGTGCATCAAAGCTTATGGGACAGTAACAACAAAACCAACCTGTTTTACGAGGAAAAGGATCCGGATAAAATGAGCGAAACGATGAAAAGTTATATCGCTGGTCAGCTGCATTGCCTTCCACACCTTTTGCCAATGATCGCGCCTACCATAAACAGTTATAAACGTTTGGTTGAGGGCGCATGGGCACCAACTACTGTAACCTGGGGAATCGACAACCGCACTACGGCATTACGCGCCCTGCCGGGAAGCAAAAAGGCTTCGCGTTTAGAAACACGGATAGTAGGATCTGATACCAACCCATACTTAGCGCTTTCGGCTTGCCTGGCTGCCGGAATGTATGGCGTTAAAAATAAACTTAAACTGGAACAGCCTGCTACGAAAGGAAACGGATATACCGATTTATCAAATGGTATATTATCCCGTAATTTATTCGAAGCCACACAAAAGATGAAAAATTCAGATCTGGCCAAAACATTATTGGGCGAAAATTTCGTTGATCATTTTACGATGACACGCGAATGGGAATGTAAACAATATGCCAAAGTAGTAACCGATTGGGAGTTGAAAAGGTATTTCGAAATTATTTAAACATAGCGTAGTCATGCTGGGAAGTCGAGTTTTAGAAAAACAAAGGAGTTGGAATGACAAGTAGTAGGATCGTCATTTCGACCGCAGTGGAGAAATCTTTTAACATAGTCCAAAGATTTCTCCGTTCCGCTATGCTTCAGTCGAAATGACGATCCATTTTTTAGAATTTGTCATTGGGAACCTTAATGCATTTGTAGGGTTTGTAGGTTGCATTAGGATTCCCGCATGCGCGGGAATGACTATCGTTCTTTAGAACATTTAACACTGAACCTTAGGTGGGCCCAGGTGCCTAAGGTGGTAAATAAATAAAACAAGCTAAAATGTTAACCACCTAAGTCACCTTAGAACACCGTAGTTAATCGCTGACTGTTAGAAATAAATTAAAAAGAACAGGTCTTAAATACCTAAAATAAGAATATCATGATATTTGATAAAATACATCAGTTTAATTTCCCTACAACCATTCGTTTTGGTGCAGGTGCCGTAAAAGAATTAGCGGCTTATTTAAGCAAAAACCATTTAAAGGCCCCATTGATTGTTACCGATCCAACCATTGCCCAGCTTCCGTTTTTTAAAAGCATTATAGAAGACTTAAAGTCAAAAAACATTTCTGTCGAAGTTTTTAGCGACATACACAAAAACCCGGTAAAAAGCGATGTTTACAAAGGTACTGATGCCTGGGATGCTACCCATCGCGATAGCATTATTGGTATTGGAGGAGGTGCAGCTTTGGATGTTGCTCGTGCCATTGTCCTGCGTGTTAACCATCGCGAAGATTTATTTAAATATGATGATTTAATCGGTGGTGATATTTACGTAACCAACGATGTTCCCCATTTTATTACCATCCCAACCACATCAGGTACCGGAAGTGAGGTTGGCCGCAGTGCCATTATCGCCGATGATGAAACCCATCAGAAAAAAATCTTGTTCTCGCCAAAATTAATGGCACAGATCGTTTTCGCAGATCCGGAGTTAACCATGGATTTACCTCCTTTCATAACAGCAGCAACAGGTATGGATGCCCTCACCCACAATATGGAAGCTTATCTGGCCAAAAATTTCCACCCGATGTGTGATGGAATTGCCTTAGAAGGCATTTCGTTGATCAAAGATTCGTTGGAACGTGCCACCAATAAGCCCGATTTAGAGAGCAGGAGCAAAATGTTAATGGCCTCGATGATGGGCGCCATTGCCTTTCAAAAAGGTTTAGGCGTTGTCCACTCGTTGGCGCATCCGCTTTCGTCCCTTTTAGATACCCACCACGGCCTCGCAAATGCCGTGAATATTCCTTATGGTATGCAGTTCAACATTGCTGGTTTTGAAGACCGGTTTAAAAAAATTGCCCGAACACTCGAACTTAAAGATGAAAGTGGCGAAGCGGTTGTAAAATATCTGTTCGATTTGAATACAAAAGTCAATATTCCGCATAAATTGAGTGATATTGGCGTTAAAAATGAACATATAGAAACACTTGCCGATTTAGCATTTGCAGATTTCGCACATCCAAACAATCCTAAACCAGTAAGCAGAGAAGATTTTAAACAATTGTACTTAAGTGCTCTTTAAAGTAATCATTAACCACAGATAAAGAGGATGAGCACAGATAAAAGGTGGTATTACTTAATAGAAAATCACAATCCAAATCTGTGTTCACCTGTGAAAACCTGTGGCAAAACATAATGGACTATGTCTGATAAAATAATTATTGGCGTTACCGATTGCAGTAAATACGCCATTTACCGGGACTGGGTCTTATCCTACAACCAAAATGTAGAGGTAATCCAGCTCGGATACAAGCTTAACAATTTCGACGAGATCAAAAAATGCGATGGTATTGTTTTAACCGGTGGTGAAGACGTTCATCCCAGGTTTTATAACCAGCCCGAGTATTATCCTTATTGTTATGAGGATGATATCGATGAAAAACGCGATGAGTTTGAATTTAAAGTTTTAACCTATACCGAAGCTCATTCAATCCCGGTTTTAGGTATATGCCGCGGCATGCAGGTTGGAAATGTATTTTTTGGTGGCACTTTAATTCCCGACATTGCAACCTGGGGAAAATTCGATCATTCTAAAATGCACGATAAATCAGACCGCTACCATGAAATTTTGGTGAATTCATCCTCATGGCTCAACCAGATTGTAAATACCGATAAGGGATTGGTAAATAGTAATCATCATCAAAGTACCGATAAAACCGGAAAAGGATTGGTGGTGAGCGCAATTTCTCCAGATGGGGTTACCGAAGCCATGGAACGATTGGAACCGAAAGAAAAATCATTTTTGTTATTTGTGCAATGGCATCCCGAGCGTTTGAAAGATCAGCACAGTCCATTTAGCAAAAATATACACGAGGCATTTATTCATGCGATAAACTTAAATATTAACCACAGATAAAAAGGATAAACACAGATTCTAATGATTATTACATTTTAAAATCTGTGTTCATCTGTGAAAATCTGTGGCAAAAACAAAGAATATGCAAATTATCAACCCAGCAACAGAAGAAATTATTACCAGTTTGGCGGAGGATAATTCATCCACACTTCAGCTAAAATTTGATGCTTTAAAAGAATCGCAGCCGCTATGGGCAAATAAAACTCTTCAGGAAAGGATTTTAGTGATTACGAAATTCAGTGATTTACTGGAAGCTGAAATAGAAAAACTGGCGTCGGTATTAACCAGCGAAGTCGGCAAACCCTTACAACAATCGCGTAATGAAATTAATGGCGCAAGGGCACGCATTAAATGGATGCTCAATAATGCTGAAAAATATTTAAGTGATGAGGTAATGGTTGAGGAACCGGGTTTGAAAGAGGTTATTAAATATGAACCTTTAGGTGTGGTCTGCAACATTTCGGCATGGAACTATCCTTACCTGGTTGGTGTAAATGTTTTTATTCCTGCCCTATTAAGTGGTAATGCGGTGATGTACAAACCATCAGAATACGCCACCTTAACCGGATTACAGATCGAAAAATTATTAAAAAAAGCGGGGGTGCCTGATGATATTTTCCATATTGCGATTGGTGCAAAAGAAACAGGATCGGCTTTATTGGAAATGAATTTTGATGGTTATTTTTTTACAGGCTCGTATAAAACAGGCAAGTTCATCTACGAAAAAGTGGCGGCAAAAATGGTTCCCTGTCAATTGGAGTTAGGCGGCAAGGATCCTTTGTACATTGCAGATGATGTAGCCGATGTAGGCGCTGCTGCAGTGGGTACAGCTGATGGCGCTTTTTACAATAACGGACAAAGTTGTTGTTCTGTTGAGCGCATTTATGTGCATGAGAAAAATTACGACGATTATTTAAATGCCTTTGTTACTGAAGTTAAAAGCTGGAAAAGTGGTTTACCCACAACCGATGGCATTTATATTGGCCCATTAACAAGAAAAGAACAAATAGCATTGTTGGAAAATCAGGTGGAAGATGCTTTAGATAAAGGTGCTAAATTGTTAACAGGAGGCAAAGCGCTTTTGGGAAAAGGCTATTATTTCGAACCAACAGTGCTAACGGATGTTACGAACGATATGTTGGTGATGCAGGAAGAAAGTTTCGGCCCGATCATCGGCATTATGAAGGTGAAAGACGATGCTGAGGCTTTAAAGATGATGAAAGATACCGATTATGGCTTAACCGCTTCAGTTTACACAGCAGATCAGGCAAAGGCTGAAAAAATACTATCTCAGCTTGATGCAGGTTCGGGTTATTGGAATTGCTGCGATCGGGTGAGTGCAGCCTTGCCCTGGAGCGGAAGAAAGTATTCTGGTATCGGCGCCACTTTATCCCACCAGGGATTAAGGGCTTTTACTAAACCAAAAGGTTATCATTTAAAGGGATAAAATATGGGTAATGAGAGAGATAACAACCTTATCGAAGGCGAAATTGCCGATTATTTATTAACAGATACCGGAATACTGATTTCGTACAGCAAGAGCATTTTACGTACTGTAGAAAATATTTCGGCTAATGTTGCACTGGTGAAGAAAATCACCAATAACAAGAAAGTACCACTGTTAATTTATTTAAAAAACTCGCCGGTTCCGGATAAAGAAACAAGAAAATTTTCGACTGAGCAGTTGCCCCAAATTTATACCGCGATGGCCATGGTTTCGAAACCTGGTTTGGCGCAATTGATTATGAAAATCCTTTTTAAGTTTCAAAACCCGCCCATACCGATGAAATCATTTACAGATGATAAGAAAGCGATGGAATGGTTGAAAAAACTTTTGTAATTTAATTTTGATACAGTAATTAACCCGGTTCGCTGAGATACAAACTGAAACTTATAAAATTTGCAAATGTCCGCTCCAGAACACAAAAAAAATAGATGGTTAATTAAAAATCGTTTTTTTGACAGGCACCCAAAAGAATTATTGTTTACAACACAATCTATCATATTTGGTAACCAAAAATTATCAGTTCCCAAAATAACTGATTTATCTAAAGAAGAGCCGCTAGAATACTGTTTTGGCATTAAATGGATTAGAGGATTTGAATTTATCGTAGGAAGAAAGTATCAATTACTGATTAAGAACGGGAATGGGGAAATGATCAAAATAAGTTTCGGTTCTTATTATGGCATCAATAAAGTCCATTTGTATAATCAATATGCCGAAATATTAAACCAATTATGGGAAGGCTATTTCGATAGGTTAGTGGACCATTATTTAGCACTGTTTAGTAAAAAAACGCCATTCATTTTGGCAAATGTGACTTTCGAGGAATCTGGCATCAAAATTAAATCCCCAAAATTTATTAAGGAAGAAGAAAAGTCGTTGCTTTGGCCTGATGTAGGCACCAAAAATTACCGCACCTATTTTGCCATCTTTTCAAAACAAAACCCATCAAATATCAATAAAGGATATAGTTATTTAGATGATTGGAATACAGGAGTTTTATACAGTGTTATTGAAACGATATTAAACGAGATAGAGGGTAAATAATCCTTTAAAAGAACTAATGAATAGGTTTTTCACGGATTTTTGCTCTGCGCCGATCAGCCAAATCTGCGGGACAAAACAGCTGTTCCCGCAGATCAAGAGGATTTTCGCAGATGATGACTTTCTCGGTGAACTTAGTGGTTAAATCTTCGACTCCGCTCAGGCTGACAAGTCTCTAATAATGCCATAAATTCAATCACGTTTTTTATCCAAACCAAACGCTATACGCTCCGCCCTTTACTTCTTGAACATTTCCCTCTACACAAATACCTCCGATTAAAATCTTTTTTAATAAATTGCGGATTATACTTATCCGGTTAAACCGTTTTAATTATTTTAATGAAAAAATTATTTCTGATTATCTCCTGCTGTTTCTTTACAGCCAATACTTTCGCTCAATCTATCGTTACAGAAACTGAAATCGGCGACTCAGAAGGTGCTGCTGTACAAACACCAATTGCCATTATCCCAGAGCCAGTTTCATTGGTAAAAAAAGCCGGAAGCTTTACCTTACCCGAAAATGTAATTCTACAAGCAGTTAGAAGTGGAGAGTTAAAACAATCCATCGCTTATTTATCAGACCGGATTACCACCGCTACAGGGAAATTTGTAAGCACAGTGAGTAATTCCAATCACCCAACCATTAAACTGATTTTAAATACACAGGAAGATACTCAACTCGGTAAAGAAGGTTATAAACTAAATGTTAACCCAACCCAGGTGGTGATTACCGCAAACCAACCAGCGGGTATTTTTTATGGCGTACAATCGTTAATCCAGCTTTTTCCAGCAGAGATAGAGAGCAAAGAACTCGTGAAGGATGTGAAATGGAAGGCACCTTGTGTTGATGTGGTAGATTATCCAAAATTAGGCTGGAGAGGCTTAATGTTTGATGTGGCCCGTCACTTTTTTACTAAGCAAGAAGTAAAACAGTTTATAAATGACATGGTGCGTTATAAATTCAACCTGTTGCATTTGCATTTAGCGGACGATGAAGGATGGAGGATAGAAATTAAAGGTCTGCCTAAATTAACTGAAGTTGGCGCCTGGAGTGTTAAAAAAACAGGAACCTTTGGCGATTTTACTCCACCAACACCCGATGAGCCCCGTACCTATGGTGGTTTTTATACACAGGAAGATATTAAAGAGCTTGTTCAATATGCGCAGGAACGCTTTGTAAACATTTTACCCGAAATTGATGTACCAGGACATAGTTTGGCAATTATCGCTTCTTATCCCGAATTGTCATGTACGCCAGATGCGGTGAATTATAAAGTCCGTTCGGGCGAAAAAATTATGGATTGGAGCCGTGGTGCACCACCAACGGCATTGGTTGATAATACACTTTGTCCGGCAAACGAAAAAGTTTATGTTTTTTTAGACTCGGTACTTACCCAGGTAGCCAAACTTTTCCCGTTTGAATATATCCACATGGGTGGTGATGAAGCCCCACATAATTTCTGGGAAAAGAACGATCAGGTTAAAGCTTTAATGCTTCGCGAAGGTTTAAAAACCATTCCGCAGGTACAGGCTTATTTTGAAAAACGTGTAGAACAGATTGTAATTTCGAAAGGCAAAAAATTTATGGGCTGGGACGAAATACTTGAAGGTGGCGTATCGCCAACAGCTGCAGTAATGAGCTGGAGGGGAATGAAATATGGCATTCAGGCTGCTAATGATAAACACAATGTGGTAATGAGTCCAACTGATTTTGCCTATTTGGATTATATGCAAGCTGATCCGATTACCGAACCAAAGGTTTATGCCTCGTTAAGATTAAACAAAGCTTATCAGTTTAACCCGGTTCCGGCCGGCGTAAATGCACAGTATGTTATCGGTGCACAAGCCAACCTTTGGACAGAACAGATTTTCACCTTCCGCCAGGTTGAATATATGGTTTACCCACGTGCATTTGCCATTGCCGAATCAATATGGAGCCCGATTGAAAAGAAAAACTGGACCAATTTTGTTGATCGTACACAACAACATTTTAAACGCCTGGATTTAGCAGAGATCAAATATTCGCCAGCCATTTACGACCCGATTTTTACGGTGAAACGCAGTGCTGATAAACAATTGATGATAGAGCTTACACCAGAGATTGATGGTTTAGATATTTATTATAGTTTTGATAACTCTACACCAGATCGTTTTTATCCGAAATACACTACGGCATTGCAGGTGCCAAAAGATGCCAGTATGTTACGTGTAATTACCTATCGTGGTAAGCAACCAATTGGCAGATTGATCAGCATGCCTGTTGCAGATTTACAGAAGAGGGCACGTTAACCAATCAATATTAAGATTCCCGCTTTTACGGGAAAGACGAAAGATCTACCATGGGAAAAGAAATAGAGCGCAAATTTTTAATCGATCAGCAAAAGTGGGACAACCTTAACAAACCGGAAGGAAAACTTTTTAGGCAGGGTTATTTACTCACGGATAAAGATAAAACCATACGGGTACGGGCAACTGAAAGCACAGGATTTTTAACCATAAAAGGTCAAACCATTGGTGCCACACGGATGGAGTATGAATACGAGATCCCGGTTGATGAGGCCACAGAATTACTAGATAATTTCTCGCAATCAGAACTTTCTAAAACACGGTACGAAATTACATTTAACGGCAAACTTTGGGAAGTAGACGTATTTTTAGGCGATAATAAAGGCTTAATAGTTGCCGAAATTGAACTGGAAAGCGAAGATGAACATTTCGATTTACCGGATTGGGTAAGCACTGAAGTTACCGAAGAGGCAAAATATTACAATTCTAACCTCACGGTTAAACCTTTTAAAAATTGGGTTTAAGTTTTCAAAGTCTGTTTAATCATAGTTGGGTTTGCGTTAGGGATTGTAAGGGTTCAGTACCGATCCTTCATCGGTACCGGAGCGAAGCGCAGCCCGGAAAAGCCCGCCCCCTGGGGAACGCCCAAATCAATTTGCAGTTTACAATTCTCAGTTAGCGGTTTATAATTTTCAGTTATCAGTTCTCTTACCTACCTCGCATGTTTTTAAACGGCGCAGCCCTCAATGAGACCTATGAAAACATTAATAACCCGAATTAAACCTGCGAGGTATGCCCCTTTAAAATTTATTTAATTTTTCTATCGGTTTTTCTTTCCTAATTAAACTCATTTCCTATATTAGCCTCATCGAATTCATCCTATCGATAGCAAAAAAGAAATGATCCCAATTTCTGTGGTTTGCAAATTCAAATAATATCAATTATAAAACCAAAAGGATGAAAACAAGTAAATTTTTGATGAGTACGGTTATTGCGGCTACGCTGTTTTGCGCAGGCTGTAAACCGAATGATGCGGCTATCCAGGCTGCAATTCAAGCCAAAGAGACAGCTGGCGTTACTGTAGCTGTTGCAAAAGGCAATGTAACCTTAACCGGGATTGTTGAGGATGAAGCCATAAAAGCCAAAGCAGAAGAAATTGCCAAAGCAGAAAAAGGGGTAAAAACTGTAACCAATAACTTAATAATTAAGCCAACTGATTTACCGGTTGTAATTGCAGATGACGCTGTTTTGATCAAAAATGTTGCCGATGCCACCAAAGATTTCCCAACGGTGAAAGCCGAGGTTAAAGATGGTGTGATTTTATTAACTGGCGAGATTAATAAAGCTTCGTTAATTACTTTGATGCAACATCTAAGTATATTAAAACCTAAAAAAATCGACAATAAATTAACCGTTAAATAAAACTCAGTTATGGCATTAAGAGATAAATATAAAGCATTAACCGATGCAACAACAGGAATTGCAGATTTAACGATAAGAGAGGTAGATGGCATTTTATATATAGATGGAACTGTAGCAGACGGCGCAACGAAAGACCATCTTTGGGAAGTTTACAACCAGATTGATCCAAATTTTACTTCAGGTGATTTGGTACTGAACGTAAATGTAGCCATTGATGCGGCCGTAACACATGCTAAGGTGATTACAGAAAGCAGTAATTTAAATATCCGTAAAGGTCCGGGTACCGATCAGCCAATTGTGGGTAAAGCGGCGCATGGCGAAGTGATTACTTTGGTAAACAGAAGCAACGATTTATGGTGGCTGGTGAGAACCAAGGATGGTGAGGAAGGGTATTGTTATGCACAATACCTGGAGGCACAGGCATAAAAAAAGACCTCGCAGTGTTTAAAAACCTGCGAGGTCTAATCAATAATATCTATTTAGCCAATGGCAAACCTGCGTTTGGCTTAATAATGCCTTTAAGCTCTACATCAAATACCAATGGTGTAAATGGATTAATCGGTCCGCCGCCATTTTCACCGAAGCCTAATTTAGACGGTAAAATCATTTTAATCTTACCACCTACCCCAATCAGCTGAATGCCCTGAATAACACCTTGTGGCAATTGTCCCAATGGTAAACTACGTGGTACATACAGTACGCTTTCAGAGAAAATACCGGCTTCTTTTGCGATTTTAGCATCCGAAGTATCGAAAACATTTAATGTTCCGTTTGATTTTTTATTGGTAAACTGACCGGTATAGTCCATTAATACGGTATCGGTTAAAGTTGCCCTTTCCGAATTTCCCGGAGCAGAAATTACATACTGCAAGCCAGATGGCGCAGTGGTTACTTTCAAATCGTTATCAGCAACGTATTTCGCTATTTTAGCTGGCTCTACCGTTTTGTTTTTCTCGTTTAAAGCTTTGTATTCTGCTTCGAAAAAGAGTCTTTTTTTTGCTTCAAAAATAGAATCCGGATCTTTTCCTTTGTGTAATACCTTCTCAATTTTAATGGTAAAAGAAGCAATGTTCGATTTTAATCCTTTTGGTTTCGGCTGACCAGAATATTTCTCCATCGAATCTAAATTCAATTTAAAAACGGCACTATCACCTTCTCCAAGCAGTTTTAATCCTGAAGCCAGATCACCTTTAAACATCGATTTACTGATGGCAAAAAAAGCAGGCCGTTCATTGTCGTAGGTATTTACCATCACCGAATCGGGGTTGGTATTGGTTTCTACGGTTTGAACGCCATTTAACTTTACATAATCGCCATCCTGAATTTTTGGCTTACCGTCACTTTTATAGATCTTGTAAGTCATATCTCCTTCACCCTTTTCGAATTTGTTACAGGCAGATAGTCCTAATGCTGCTGCCAAGAGAATAATTATTCCTTTTTTCATTTAATTTATTAATTAAAAATCAGCCTTTAATCCATTTCGGGGTGTTGGGCTATTTTATTAGATCAGACAAAGATAGGCTATAATAAGTTTTTAAGAATCTTTGTAAAGGTTTATTTCTTGGTTCTGCGTCAAAAAAAATTTAGGCAAAAAAAATCCTGCTTAACTCAATAAGCAGGATTTAAAATATATTTCAAGAAATTATTTCTTAACTGGAGCAGCCGCTACCGGAGCTGAAGTTGCCGGAGCTGTTTTTCCTTTGATAATGTCTTTAATTTCTAAATCGAAAGCAATCGGGCTGAAAGGCATGATACCAACCTGTGGTGCACCTTGCTCGCCATAACCTAAGTTAGAAGGGATAATTACTTTGATTTTACCACCTTTACCAATTAACTGTAAAGCTTCGGTAAATCCTGGTATAGTACCACCAACCGGCATTTTTTGAGGACCGTAAGGTTTACCTGCTTTAAATTCGTTTTCTGCTTTAGCCAGTTTCTCATCACTTGTATCGAAGATTTTGTATTTACCGTCTTTACCTTTTTTAGTCACTCTACCAGTATAATCAATTAATACCGTATCGCCTAAAGCTGGTTTTTCTGCACTACCTGGTGCTTCGATGATGTAATGTAAACCACTTGCAGTAGTTTTAGTTGCCAATTTAGTATCTTCTAAATAAGCTTTAAGTTTAGCAGGTTCTGCAGCTTTCTTTTTTTCTGAAGAAGCTTTATAATCAGCCTGGAAAAATTCTGTTGCTCTTTTGTTGAAAGTAGAATCAGCTTCGCCAGCTTTTTTCTTAAATACTTTCTCGATTTTCACGGTGAAAGTGATGTATTTATCGTTTTTAAACTGCTCTGGTTTTGGTTGTTTGCTATGGAAAGCCATAGTATCCAGGTTCACTTTAAAAGTAGCGCTATCGCCTTCTCCGAACAATGTTAATACATCGTTCATATCACCAGCATACATTTTTTTCTGTGCAGGAAATACTGCAGGAGTTTCGCTATCAAAAGTGCTTGATAAAACTGAATCTTTATCATTTTTCTGGATAAAGTTCATTTTAACGATGTCACCTTCTTTGATTTTTTCGTTACCTGCTGAGTGATGGATGGTATATAATAAGCCACCAGCTCCCTTTTTTTCTTGTTTACATGCCGCTAAGCCTAAAGTAGCTGCTGCTAGAATAATAATTCCCTTTTTCATTTATTAATTTGACTTTTTAAGTTTTTATTGTTTATTTCTTGCCCTTAGGCGATCAATTGTTCTTTATATTCTGCTAATATCGATTTAAATTCGTTAACTACATCAGCTAATGGTTTTTCTGCTGCGCCACCGGCTGCATTTCTGTGTCCGCCACCGTTAAAATATTTTTTGCAGATTTCGTTTGCAGGGAAATCGCCGGTAGACCTCACCGATAATTTCACTTTATCGGTACGCTCGATAATCAAAGCGGCTAAACGGATTCCATTGATTGATAAGGCATAATTTACCACGCCTTCGGTATCGCCGGTTACACTGTGGTATTGGGCTAATTCTTCTTTAGTAACCGAAATTATAGCCGTATTATATTCCCTTAATACCTCTAATTTGTTTGACAGGCAATAACCTAAAAAGCGTAAACGGTTTTCGCTGGCATTATCATATACCAATTGGTGGATTTTCCAATGCTCGGCACCCAAATCGATCAGGTTTGCGGCAATGCGGTACACTTCTGACGTGGCAGATTCGAAACGGAACGATCCGGAATCGGTCATAATACCTGTATAAAGGCATGAAGCTACATCTTTATTGATGCCGGCTTTATCTTCCAGCTGGTTTACAATAAAATCATAAACCAATTGTGCTGCTGCACAGGCATTAATATCCCAATGGCGGTAATCGTCAAAATCTTCAGGTTCGAGGTGATGATCGATCATGATTTTTTTTGCACCTGCTGCCCTTACCAATTCGCCCAGTTCGTTAATACGGCTTAAAGTATTAAAATCGAGACAGAAAATGATCGAAGCTTCATCTACCAGTTTGGCAGCCTGTTCCTGCTGCTCGGTAAAGATAATTACATCCCCGTTGTTCGGCATCCAGTGTAAAAAAGTAGGATAATCGGTTGGGGTAATTACCCTTACGTGGTGGCCTTTCTGAATTAAATATCCATATAATCCCAGCGACGAACCCATTGCATCGCCATCAGGTTTATGATGCGTGGTGATCACAATCCGTTGTGGCGTAGCCAATAATGTTTTTAATTCAGTTAGTGTAAGCATATATTTTTTGCGCTGCAAAGCTAAGTAAATTTTGATTAGGATTTAAAGATTTTAGGATTAGCAGGATCATAGTTTTAAAAGAGATTGGGTATATGGATAGTACCATTAGCTGAATTATCTCTAAAAACTAGCCTAACAAGCTATTTTAACCTATTTCGCCTACCATTCTCCACTGAAAAACAATGCTTATTGATTATTCATCAATTAAAACGTATTTTTGCAAAAAATTTGATATCAAAGCACAATGAGCACTAACAGAACTTTTACCATGATTAAGCCAGATGCAGTAGCAAACGGCCATATCGGATCGATCATTAACGACATTACCAATGCAGGTTTTAAAATCATTGCATTAAAATATACTAAACTTACTGATGAAACTGCTGGTCAGTTTTATGCAGTACACGCTGAGCGTCCGTTCTACAAAGATTTAGTAAGCTTCATGTCTTCAGGACCAATTGTTGCGGCTATTTTAGAAAAAGATAACGCGATCGAAGATTTCAGAAAATTGATCGGTGCAACCAACCCAGCTGAAGCAGCTGAAGGTACAATCCGTCAGAAATATGCAAAATCTATCGATGCTAATGCGGTTCACGGTTCAGATTCTGACGAAAATGCAGAAATTGAAGGTAACTTCTTCTTCAAAGCAGACGAACGTTTCTAGTTCCGGAGCACAAAACATTTACATAAAACCCCGAAAATTCGGGGTTTTATTGTTTTATCTATTTTGTATCTTTCGGCCTTAAAAATAATCAACACTATAAAATAAATAATGAAAAGAATTTTCTTAGCGGTATGTTTATCGGGTATCGCTGTTGCCTCTTACGCACAAACCAAAACAGCAGCTAAAAAACCTGCTGCAAAAAAATCTGCCACAGCCACTAAAACATCAACTTTAAAAATGGGTGGTCTACAATCTACCTTAGATTCTACCAGTTACGCCTTTGGTACCTCTATCGGTGCAGGTTTAAAAACAACAGGTTTATCTACCTTAAACTATGATGTACTGTTAAAAGGGCTAAAAGATGCTTTTACAGGCGGCAAAGTAATCTTAACCCAACAACAGGCGCAGCAATGCATCAACGAAGCATTATCTAAAGCATCATCAGTAAAAAACAAAGCAGAAGCTGAAGCAAATAAAATTAAATACGCACCAATTATGAAAGAAGGACAGGATTTCTTAGATCAGAACAAAAAACGCTCAGGAGTACAAACAACTGCAAGCGGTTTACAATACGAAGTTTTAACCGCCGGAACAGGCGTTAAACCACTGGCTACCGATTCGGTACTGGTTCATTATAAAGGAACATTATTAAGTGGAAAACAATTTGACAGCTCTTATGATAGAGGTGAGCCGATTTCTTTTCCTTTAAACCAGGTAATTAAAGGTTGGACAGAAGGTGTACAGTTAATGCCCGCAGGTTCTAAATATAAATTCTTTATTCCTTATAACCTGGCTTACGGCGAACGCGGTGCAGGAGCAGACATTCCTCCTTACAGCACTTTGATTTTCGAAGTTGAGCTTTTGAAGGTTAACGGAAAATAGATTAAAATGTAAGATAGAGGATGTGAAATGGAAAATGTAAGATAACCATCTTAAATAAATTAATTAAAGTCGTCATTTTGGTCCGATAGCCTTCGGATAGAGATGACGACTTTTTTTTAGGATAATCCTTAGTCCGTCATTTCGAGCGGACCCGATAGCTATAGGGTGCAACGAAGTCGAGAAATCTACTGAGTCAATCAGATGGAAACGCCCGACACCCCGAAAAATCTCTTTAGAATCGAGCTAAATAATCCCACAATTAAAACTTTTCTTTAATATCCGATGTTAGCTATTACAAATTAACATAGATATGAAAAAAGCATTCCCTTTAGCACTGATCGCATTTTTATGCACTACCTTAAGTAGTTGTGAACTAGTAGAAGGTATATTTAAAGCCGGCGTTTGGGTAGGCGTACTTGTAGTTGTAGTAGTAGTTGCGCTGGTAATCTGGATTTTGGCAAAGATATTCGGCGGAGGAAGAAGCTAATTTAGTCTTGAGTCCGAAGTCTACAGTCTTTAGCCGGGGTATCCCCCCTATTAAAATATAAAGGGCATAAGTACTAAACTTATGCCCTTTTATTGTTTCTTATAAAAACACCATTTCGGTAATTACCTGAGTGCCGGCATGTTCATTTAATTTCTGGATAATCCCCTGGCGTACCATAATCAGTTCGTTTTTGATGACAGATGACTCTATGCGCAGAAACAGTTTTTTATCGTGGATATAAATTTGTTTGGTGCGGTTGGCTATTGCCGTACCCATAATCTCAGGCCAGATGGATAAGATCGAAGTTTCATCAAATTTACGGCGCAAACGGTAAACATCCAGCATTTTGCTGATGGCATCTTTTACAGTAACATCATTAGGTTTACGCATTTTCTATAGTTCCGTTATCAACTTCAAACAAAGTTACATCAACTTCTATTTTTTCAAAAATTGATTTTACCCTTTCTTTTCCGGTATCTGTAATAAATATTTGTCCAAAATCATGGTGGGAAACCATTTGCATCAGTTTTTGAACACGGTGATCGTCCAGCTTATCAAAAATATCATCCAATAACAGTAAGGGTTTAAAGCCTTTGTTTTTGGCGAGGTAAGCGTACTGGGCAATTTTTAGAGCGATTAAAAAAGACTTTTGCTGACCCTGAGAACCAAACTTCTTTAAAGGCATACCACTAATTACAAAAGCAAGTTCATCTTTATGGATCCCCGTGGTAGTCCGCTCCAATACCCGGTCTTTTTCAACTGATTTCCTCAACAGTTCTTCGAAAGTAGCCTCATTTAACTGAGATTGATAATTCAGCTCAACGATTTCCTTGTTTTCGGTAAGATAAGTATAATATTGGTTAAACAACGGAATAAACTCATCCATAAAGGCTTTACGGATAGCAAAAATCTTCTTACCCGCAATAACCAATTGCTCATCCAGAATTTCGAGCAACGTCGGATCGTATTTTCGTGTAATGGCAATCTGTTTTAATAAGGCATTACGGTTTAACAGAATGCGGTTGTAGGTAATCAGCTGATCGAGGTAATGGGCGTCGGTTTGCGAAATCACATTATCGATAAATTTCCTCCGCTCCTCACTGCCTTCCATAATCAGGTTTACATCATAGGGAGAAACCATTACCACCGGGAAAAGTCCGATGTGATCGGCTAGTTTATCGTATTCCTTTTTATTGCGTTTAAACTGTTTTTTCTGGTTGCGTTTTACCCCGCAGGAGATTTTTTCGTTTTTTTCGTTCCGGTCAAAATCACCCTGAATCATAAACACCTCTTCACTGGTTTTAATCTGCTGACTATCGATGGGGTTAAAGTAACTTTTACATAGACAGAGATAATGGATGGCATCGAGCATATTGGTTTTGCCCGAACCGTTGTTACCCGTAAAAACGTTTACAGTTTCCGAGAAATGGAGATCTGCATCGCTATAGTTCTTGAAATTTAGAAGGGTAATGTTTTTTAACCACATAAATATGTCACAAATTTACCGTTTTTTAACCTCTTAACATCCATTGTTTAAAATTAACGTTAATTACATTTAAAAAAATTGTACTTTCATAGCAAGGAAAAAATTTAGATGGTAGCACAAAAAATGTTAGAGGGAAATGTTCTATGGTCGTACGACCACGAACTGACCGATGAAAAAAATTCAAGCTGGATCAAAAAAATAGCCGGTTTATTTTCGTTCTTAAAACCGCGTCACAATCACGAAGGCAATATCCTGTTGGCATCAAATGGTCTTTTTATTACCGGCGACGAACAATTAGAACTCCCATTATCCAATATAGAAGAAGTTTACATGGGTTTCGACGACGTTTTCCCGGCCTCATCTGCAAAAAACTTCGGCTTATTCTGGCAACCAATCAGGATCAGATCAGCCATAAGCCGTTCAGAAAGCCAAACAGTATACCTGGTAATTAACCACACTGGCATTTTTAGCGACAACCAAACGTGGTTTAACACATTAATTAGCTTACTACGCTAATTGTGATGGCCATTTTGCAGTTCTACATCCCTAAATAACTAATGTTTAATCAAATACTTCAAAATAAAGGTTGATACTTTGATTGAAAAATGTATTTTTGCGTTCTTAAATTTTTTAAACAAACATGTCTACAACAGATAACCAGACAATTCAACCAACTAAAAAAGGTTCATTTTTACAAGAGAATAATAAGAGCTTACTGTTTATAGCAGGTGCTGTAGTTTTATTAGTTTTAATATATCTTTGGTATCAAGGCGTGTATTTAAAAGGTCGCGCTGAAGAAGCCGCTAGCAAAATGTACAAAGCAGAACAATTTGTTGGGGTAGATTCATTATCGAACAGAGCAGTTAAAGGCGAAGGTGGTTATCCAGGCTTAGAGCAAATTGCTAAAGAATACGATAACACTAAATCAGCAAACTTAGCTAACCTTTATTTAGGTGGTATTTACTTACGTAAAGGCGAGTACAAACAAGCTATCGAATCGTTAAGCAAATATAGCGCTACTGGTAGCCCGGTTGCAGATCCATTGGCTTTAGGTTTATTGGGTGATGCTTACAGCGAGTTGAAAGACTACAAACAAGCAGCTACTTACTATAAAAAAGCGGCTGATAAAGCAAGTAAATTTACTTCGCCAATGTTCTTAAAGAAATTAGGATTGGTTAACGAAAGTCAAAATGATTTTAAAGGTGCTGTTGATGCCTATACTAAAGTAAAAACACAATATCCTGAGAGTGCAGAAGCGCAGTTGATTGATGCTTACATTGCAAGGGCTCAGGAAAAAGTTAAATAATCATTAACTAACTATATTTTATTAAAAGATCATCGAAAGATGGTCTTTTTTTGTTTAGTGGTTTCTCGTCATCTGGATCCGATAGCTATCGGATGTAGCGCAGTCCGAACTTTCGGGAGAGAAATCTATAGGAGTTCAATTCCATGTTTGTTGGCTCACCAAACAGTATAAAACTTATTTATTTCTTATTTTGGAAATCAGGTACAGATGCTTTTAGGTTGAAGCAGCCCCGCTCCGTTTCTTCCGATGCAAATTGATCTGGTATGGTAATTTATATGTATGCATCGGAACCACTACGATCGGGTTTAGGTGGCACGGATTTGTTTGCTATTTTGGGTTGCAGGATGCAGAGAAGTTGTCTTCAAATGGTCTGTGAGAACACAGACCATGGATTCGGAAACTAAATCTATGGCATTTAACCCTCAATAGCAGTATAAACATTGTTTTTCTATACCTGATTGAAATGGAAAGCCCGCAAGCGAGGTACGAGTGCGGACTTGTAATGAAAAGCAGGGCGAACATTAAAAAGAACTTCTGCAATGCTATTCAAATAACAATTTTACAGGCTTTTTAATAATGAATGCTGATCCATCTGATCAATTAACCGGTTTAAACAATTAACCAGTTAACCAACCTTATTTATTAAAAGCCGTCATAGTATGAGCCGGCCCGATGGTAACAAAACTTTTAATCAGCTCTACACTTTTATCAATGAGTGCAGGTAGTTCCAATTGTTCGTTTTTATCAAAGAGGCCTAAAACAAAATCTACCTGCCGGCCTTTTGGATAATCGTTACCAATACCGAAGCGGAGGCGCGCATAGTTTTGTCCGCCACAAACCTCCTCTATACTTTTTAAACCGTTATGCCCTGCGCTGGAGCCTTGTAATTTTAACCTAAGTTTACCCAATGGCAAGGCAAGATCATCAACAATAACCAGTACATTTTCTGGCGCAATTTTTAATTCCTTCATCCAATAGTTAACCGCTTTGCCGCTCAGGTTCATAAAGGTAGTAGGTTTAATTACATGCAGCTTTTTACCTTTAAAACCCACCTCAGCGTAATATGCCAGACGGATATTATCGAAACTACCACCTAAACCTTTAACCAGTTCATCGGCAATATCAAAACCAATATTATGTCGGGTATGTGCATAATCCGGTCCGATATTCCCTAAGCCAACTATAAGATATTTCATGGGGCAAAGATAAAAAAAAGTCCGAAGTCAGGAGTCCGAAGTTTTGAGTCTTGAGTCGTAAGTCCTAAGTCAAAATACTATTAAGGGGTTAGCGTTGGCAAATTGATCTCTTTAAAAACAAAAAAGCGTTCCGACTTAAATCGGAACGCTTCATCTTAAAATCAGGAAATCTTAAGAATCCTGATTATTTTTTACCTTTAGCAGCTTCAGTTTCTGCTTGTTTTAATGCTCTAGACATTGCAACAGAAACGATAGTATCTTCAGGAGTGTTAGTGATTACGTATTTTTGACCTTTAAGATCGCGAACACGGAACAAGCTACCAACTTCTAATTTCTCTAAGCTTACTTCTACGTTTTGTGGCATATCAGCTGGTAATGCTTTAACACGTAGTTTACGTAATTTCTGGATTAATTTACCCCCCATTTTAACACCTGGAGAAGTTCCTGTTAATTTAACCGGGATCTCCATAACGATTTCTTTCTCGTCGAATAACTGAAGAAAATCGATGTGCATTAATACGTCGGTAAGTGGGTGATATTGAGTATCTTTAACGATAGCTTTAGTTTTAGTACCGTTTACATCAATTTCCACAAAGTTAACTTCCGGGGTATAAATAACATCTCTTAAATCAGCAATAACTACAGCTAAGTGTTTTTGCTCTTTTCCACCATACAATACCGCCGGAACTTTACCTTCGTAACGAAGTTCCTTGGCATCGCGTTTCCCTACGTTCTCTCTTGGAGAACCGCTAATTGCGATTGTTTTCATTTTTTATTTTATTTATATTTATTAGTAGTAAGTATTAAGTATCGAGTATCAAGACTTTAAGCCTTTTAACCCCTACCTTCAACCTTATTTAAACTCTTTTTTGTTTAGCGCTAAGCGTTCGGCGTTTTAAGCGCTCATCGCAATGCGCTTAACGCTACACCCTAAACAGATCACTAATCGATCCGTGTTCGTTTACATTGGCAATTGCCCTTGCAAATAAACTTGCTGTACTTAGCACTCTGATTTTCGGACTTTCCTGTTTTAAGGGGATTGTATCGGTCACGATCAGCTCAGTCAAAACCGAATTTTCTACAGTTTCAATTGCTTTACCAGATAATACAGCATGTGTACAAACTGCTCTTACACTTGCTGCACCGTTTTCCATAATCAAGGCCGCAGCTTTTGATAGGGTTCCGGCAGTATCGCAAATATCATCGATCAGCACCACATCCTGTCCGGTAACATCACCAATAATCGACATTGATTCGATTTCGTTGGCACGTTTACGGCGTTTATCGCAAATAATTACCTCTGCATTAAAAAACTTAGCAAAAGTACGTGCCCTGTACGAACCGCCCATATCCGGCGATGCAATGGTTAAGTTTTTTAAGCCTAAGCTTTTGATATAAGGAACAAAGATTACCGATCCATCTAAGTGATCAACCGGGATATCAAAGAAACCCTGTATCTGTGCAGCATGTAAATCCATCGTCATGATGCGGTGGATACCTGCCGACTTTAATAAATTAGCCACCAATTTGGCGCCGATAGCTACACGCGGTTTATCTTTCCTGTCTTGACGGGCTAAACCATAATAAGGAACAACTGCTGTAATGTAATGTGCAGATGCTCTTTTAGCGGCATCAACCATTAGCAAAAGTTCCATTAAGTTATCGCTTGGCTGATAAGTAGACTGGATGAGAAAAACATCACTACCACGAATTGACTCATCAAAAGAAGGTTGAAACTCTCCATCGCTGAATTTGTGGATGGTTACGCTACCAAGTGGTTTGCCGTAGTGTTCGGCAATCTTCAGTGATAATCCCTTAGAACCTGTTCCGGAAAAAAGTTTTACCGGGTTAAACTGCAATGGCATGGTCCGTGTGTAGTTTACGGTTAAAAAAAATCGGATCATGTAGATTTAAACATGATCCGACGTTAAATTTCTGTTGTCCGACCTGGATTCGAACCAAGACAAACGGTACCAAAAACCGTTGTACTACCCTTATACTATCGGACAAAATTTATCAAGGATATTCTCCTCGAAAGGGAATGCAAATGTAGGAACCTTATTTTAAATATGCAAGAGTGATTTTAAAATATTTTTAATTTCTTTCCTGCTGTTCTTTGTTTGCGATGCAAAGATAAAAAAATGATCATATCTGATGCAACATTTTATTTTTTTCTACGACTTTTTTTATTGCGAACCACTTAAATCATTTATTATCAAAGACTAAATTTTTACTATGAATTATTCAAGGATTAACACCATTGGAGGCTGGCTCTGTTTTAGCGTTGCCGCACTCACGTACATCTTAACTTTAGATCAATCCGTAAGTTTCTGGGACTGTGGCGAATTCATCTCCTCAGCCTTCCGAATGGAGGTAGTGCACCAGCCTGGCGCCCCCATAGTTTCCATGATCCAAAGATTATTCTCTACCCTGGCTTTTGGCGATAAAACCAAGGTAGCCTACTTTATCAATGTTGCTTCGGCGCTTGCAAGCGCAGGAACCATTTTATTTTTATTCTGGACAATTACCGCTTTGGCAAAGAAAACGGTGATTAAAAAGGGTGAAGAAATCAGCAAACAGCAAATCATTGGCATTATGGGTGCCGGTTTGGTTGGCGCTTTGGCTTATGCCTTTTCTGACAGTTTCTGGTTTTCGGCGGTAGAGGCTGAGGTTTACGCCATGTCGTCGCTTTGCAGTGCGATTGTATTTTGGGGTATTTTAAAATGGGAATCACAGGCCGATGAACCAAAAGCAGACCGGTGGTTACTTTTTGTAGCCTATATTATGGGGCTTTCTATCGGTGTCCATATTTTAAACCTGCTTACTATCCCTGCATTAATATTTGTTTACTATTTTAAAAAGAATCCATCGCCCAGCTGGCAAGGTGTTCTAAAAATATTTTTTGTTTCCATTGCTGCTCTAGCTGTGGTTCAATTTGGCATCATTCAATACATGGTGTCGCTTGCAGCAAGCTTCGATTACTTTTTTGTAAACACCATGAATTTAAGCTTCGGCTCGGGGATATTGTTTTTTGCTGTTTTATTAATCGGAGGCCTGGTGTATGGCATCCGTTATTCTATCCTCAAAAACAAAAGGGCTTTAAACCTGATCCTATTATTCACCGTACTGCTTTTATTTGGATACAGCTCCTACGCATTATTGGTTATCAGGGCACAGGCCAAACCTAACCTGAACAATTATAATGTAGACAATGTATTCTCACTTTCGAGATACCTGGGCCGCGATCAATATGGCGACAGGCCTTTACTTTATGGCGAGAATTACAATTCAGAAAAAATCGATATTAAAGAAACAGGCAAAATATTTCGCAAAGGCGACAAAAAATATGAATCGGCGGGAACAAAATCGGTCTATGTTTTTGCTGATCAAACTTTAATGCCACGGATGTACAGCGATAAACCTGAGCATGTACGCTTTTATAAAAATTATATGGGTTTTGATGATGCACACAAACCTACGCTTATCGATAATTTAAAATATCTGTTCTCTTTCCAGACCGGGCAGATGTACATGCGTTATTTTATGTGGAATTTTGTAGGGCGGCAGGACAATGAAGATGGACAATTTGGAGGCAAAGACGGTAACTGGCTCAGCGGCATTAAACCTGTGGATGCGATGAGACTTGGCAGTCAAAAAAATCTACCCCCATCTATTATAGAGAACAAATCCTATAACAGGTTTTTCTTTTTGCCTTTAATTATTGGTCTGATCGGCGCAGTTTGGCACTTTAAACGCAACCAAAAAGACGCTGGTGTTATCGGTTTATTATTTGTTTTTACCGGAATTGCGATTGTTGTTTACTTAAATTCTGTACCGATTGAACCCCGCGAGAGGGATTATGCCTATGTAGGCTCATTTTATGCCTTCGCCATCTGGATAGGATTAGGAGTATTTGGACTTAAGGACTGGGTATTTAAAAAATTAACGCCAGCACGTGCGAGTATTTTTGCTTCGGTTATTGCTTTGTTCGGTGCGCCGGTTATTATGGCCAACCAGGGCTGGGATGATCACGACCGTTCTGATAGTCATGTAGCCAGGGATATGTCGGTTAACTACCTTAAATCATGTGCCCCTAACGCTATTCTGTTTACTTACGGCGATAACGACACCTACCCTGTTTGGTACGCGCAGGAAGTGGAAAATGTTCGTCCGGATGTGCGGGTGGTAAACCTGAGTTTATTTACAGCAGATTGGTATATCGACGGCATGCGCAGGAAGCAAAATGAATCAGCACCACTTCCCATCACCTTAAAACCTGAGCAATATGTTGAAGGCACGAGGGACATTATGTACTACCAGGATTATAAAGTTGCTCAGCATATCGAGTTACAGCAAATTTTAGATATCCTTCTCTCCGATCACGATGAGGATAAGGTAACCATGAACGATGGCTCGAAATACAATGTATTACCTACCAAGAATCTGAAACTTGCGGTAAATCCGCAACAGGTTTTAGATACGGGTACGGTACCCAAAGAAGATGCGGGTAAAATTGCCAATAGTATGGAATGGACCTTTAACCAAAATTACGTAACCAAAGGAACTTTGGCGTTATTCGATATTTTGGCACATAACAATTGGGAACGACCCATTTATTTTACCGGAGCCATGCCCGATGAGCAATATGTGGGACTGAACAAATACCTTTATTCGGAAGGATTGAATAAAAGGCTGCTTCCATTAAAACCCGGTACAGCTATTACCGAAGACTACGACAGAATCAACATTAAACCTTTGTACAACAACCTGATGAATGTTTATGGTTTTGGTAACATTAAAAATGCTAATCATTTAGACAGGCAATCTGCTGATGATGTAACCATGTTATCGAATATGTTTAACGGTTTATTAAACGGCATGATCAACGAAGGTAAAATTGCGGAGAGCAAAAAAGTAGCGGATAAGTACGTTGCGGTAATCCCGGCTAAATTTTACAGTATGCGCCAGGTAATGAGCACCTATTATTTTACCGAAAGCCTTTACCGCTTAAACGACCTGAACCGCGCCAATGCAATGATTAAAAAAACAGCCGATTATGTTGGAAAGGAACTCACACACCTTGCCGACGTTTCGGAAAGTAAAAACCAGTTGGCAGCCGAGCAGAACGTGCGTTTCTACCTTGGTTATTTAGGTCAAATGGCAAAATTAACCGGAGTATTTAAGCAAACTGAGCTGAGCAAAAGTCTCGAAAAACAATATAATGACCTGTTTGCCCGCTTTGCACCTTATGCAGCAGGCTAAGCCTAAAACATTCTAAATTTTAACCCATGGGCAGATTTTAAGATTTCTGCCTATGGGTTTTTACTTTTCAACCAGATTAAAATCCTTTATGTAACAGGCTTAGGCCGTTAAAAATTGTTAAATCAATCCAAAAATTTACCTGTTTTATCGACTAGAATAGTTAATTTCGGCAGCATTTTTATGTGAAAACAATTTTTAATATCATTAAACAAACCAATGAATTATTCAAAAGTTAATAATATAGTAGGCTGGATCTGCTTTTTAATTGCTACAATAACTTACGTTTTAACCTTAGAGCCTTCTGCAAGTTTTTGGGACTGCGGCGAATTTATCGCATCGGCATTCAGGATGCAGGTTGTTCACCAGCCAGGTGCACCTTTATTCTTAATGATACAGCGTTTCTTCTCTATCTTCGCAACCGGAGATTTAACCAGAATTGCATATTGGATGAACGTAGGTTCGGCCGTATCAAGCGGAGCAACTATTTTATTCCTATTTTGGACAATCACAGCATTGGCTAAAAAAACGATATTAAATGCTGGCGAAGAACTAACTACTGGTAAATTAATCAGCATTATGGGTGCAGGTGCTGTTGGTGCGCTGGCTTATACTTTCTCTGATAGTTTCTGGTTCTCAGCTGTTGAATCGGAGGTTTATGCGCAATCGTCGTTATTTACCGCAATTGTTTTCTGGGCCATCCTTAAATGGGAAGCACATGCAGATGAGCCGCGTGCCGATCGCTGGTTATTATTTATTGCCTATATCATGGGTTTATCAATCGGTATCCACTTATTAAACTTATTAACCATCCCGGCACTTGCTTTTATCTATTATTTTAAAAGAACAGATAAAGCAACCACAGCAGGAATTTTCAAAACCCTTATTGTGGGTATCCTGATTTTAGCGGTAATCCAATATGGTATTATCCAATATTTGGTTTCATTCGGTGCGTATTTCGATCTTTTCTTTGTAAACACCTTAGGTCTTGGTTTCGGAACCGGCGTTTTATTCTTTGCTATTTTATTAATCGGTGCCTTGGTTTGGGGGATCCGTTATTCCATCAAACACCAAAAGAAATTGTTAAACCTAGGTTTACTTTCGGTTGTATTAATCATTTTCGGTTACGCCTCTTTCTCGATGATCATCATCAGGGCCAAAGCTGATCCGAACTTAAATAACAGTGCTCCTAAAGACGCTTTCTCTTTCTTAAGCTACCTCAACCGTGAACAATATGGCGATAGGCCATTAGGTTACGGCCCTAATTACAACTCAGAAAGAACAGGTGTAACCGAAGGAAAAACCATCTGGAGAAAAGGTAAAGACAAATATGAAGTAGCAGGCAAAAAAACCGACTATGAGTATAATAACAATACTTTGTTGCCACGTATGTACAGTGATGATGCGAGACATGCGAGTTTTTACAAAGAATGGATGCATTTAGATGATTCAAAAAATCCTAACCTGGTTGATAATGTTGGCTTTTTAGCCAGTTACCAGATCGGTTACATGTATATGCGTTATTTCTTCTGGAACTTTGTTGGTCGCCAGAACGATGAGCAAGGTCAGGGAAGTGGTTTTGAAGGCGAATGGATCAGCGGTATTAAACCAATTGATGCCATGTTGAGAGGCGATCAAAGTCATTTGCCGCCATCAACTGTTGACAATAAAGCTTATAACCGTTTCTTCTTTTTACCTTTAATAATGGGCATAATCGGTGCGCTTTGGCATTTCAAACGCAACCAGAAAGATGCTGGTGTAGTGGCTTTATTATTCTTCTTTACCGGTATCGCGATTGTATTGTATTTAAATCAAAAACCATTAGAGCCTCGTGAAAGGGATTACGCCTATGTAGGATCGTTTTATGCCTTTGCGATATGGATAGGCCTCGGGGCACTCGCCATTAAGGAATGGCTGTTTAAAAAATTAACTCCAACCACAGGCGCCATTGGTGCAACGGTTATCGGTTTATTGGCTGCTCCGGTAATTATGGCCGAGCAGGGCTGGGATGACCACGACCGCTCAACCAAATTGGTTCCACACGATATTGCGTTGGATTACCTGCAATCGTGTGCGCCAAACGCCATCTTATTTACCTATGGCGATAATGACACCTATCCACTTTGGTACATCCAGGAGGTAGAAAATGTACGCCCGGATGTGCGTATTGTAAACCTAAGTTTATTCGATACGGATTGGTACATTAATGGTTTAAGACAAAAACAAAATGAATCGGCACCATTGCCTATTACGATGAAACCTGAGCAATATGTACAGGGAGAAAGAGATGTAATGCCGTATGATGATTATAAAATTGCAGGCAGTATTGAGCTGAAAAATGTAGTTGATTTATTGCTATCAAACGATGAGAGCGATAAAGTACCGATGCAGGATGGCACAAAATCTAACTTCCTGCCAACCAAAAATCTTAAAATTACGATAGATCCGCAACAAGTGGTAAGTACAGGAACGGTGCCAGCAGCAGATGCTTCGAAAATAGCAACAGAAATGGACTGGAAGTTTAACAAAGGTTATGTAACCAAAGGTACATTGGCTATGTTCGATATCCTTGCACACAACAATTGGAAACGTCCTATTTATTTTGCTTCTACCGTACCTTCTGAGCAATATAATGGTTTAGACAAGTATTTGTACAGCGAAGGTTTGGCTTTACGCTTATTACCGCTAAAAGCTGATACAACAGCATCAGAAGATAGACCAGAGCAGTTGAATACACCTGCGATGTACAACAACGTGATGACTAAATTTAAGTGGGGTAATATGAAAACCGCTAAATATTTAGATCCACAATCATCAGATGATACTTTTATTTTTACCAACATTTTCAGCAGCTTAACCGGCAGCCTGATTAAAGATGGTAAAATTGATGAAGCGAAGAAAGTTGTAGACAAATATTTTGCGGTAATGCCAACAGATAAATTCTTTGGTATCCGTACCGTTGTAGTGAAGTTCTATATGGCCGAAAACTTATATAAATTGGGCGAAACAGCGAGAGCGAACGATATAATAGATAAATCCGGAGATTATATCAATAAAGAACTTACCTACCTAGCCGATATCTCGCAATCGAAAGGTTTAACCGGATCGCAGAATATCCAAACAGGCTTATACTATTTAGACAGAATGATCAAAACGAGTAAAGCCGCTGGTCAGGATAAATTAAGCGATAAGCTTCAGAAAACATTCAATGCTTTAGAGAGTCGCCTTTCGGCTTTCTTCCCGCAACAGCAGGGTCCGCAGCAATAAGCGGGTTTTGAAAATAGATTATAAAGCAGTTACATTAATTTGTAGCTGCTTTTTTTTATGCGTTTGCGCTCGTTTCCAACGAGTGCAGCAATAGCTTTACGATTTTATCGTAATAAAATATTCGACATCGTAAATACTATAAGTTATTTACACACTCGTTAGAAACGAGCGTGAGTACACCATAAATTAATTTTATGATTTTCCCGAATAAATAAATACTTTTAATATATGTCAGATCAATATCAAGCCAGGGATCCGGAAGGAATTTATTTCCTAACCTTTACAATTGTAGATTGGGTTGATATATTTACTCGTTTATCTTATAAAGAAATCATTATTAACTCGCTAAAATACTGTCAATCAAAAAAAGGATTGACACTATATGCGTATTGCCTAATGACCAATCATATACATCTCATTGCATCCGCCAGCGGAAGTGTAAAGCTTTTTGAAATTGTCAGAGATTTTAAAAAATTCACAAATAGGGCAATTATTGAAGAGATTAATTCAGGAAATGAAAGTCGGAAAAAGTGGTTATTAAATAAATTTGATTTTGCTGCAAAGTATATAACCCGCATTGAAAATTATAAAGTATGGCAAGATGGTTACCATGCTGTTGAACTAATTAGTCCAGAGTTTACATTTCAAAAATTAAACTATATCCATCAAAATCCAGTTCTGGCTGGAATTGTGTCTGATCCTCAACATTACACTTATAGCTCTGCATCTAATTATCATGGCCTTGGAGGACCAATAGAGGTTGAGCTGCTGGATATTGATTAACTAACATATAAATATTTATACTCGGTTTTAAGTATCGGTAGCTATATCATAAAATATGATGAGCTTACCTGATAATGTTTGCACTCGTTTCTAACGAGTGCAGCAATAGCCTTACGATTTCTTGTGAATCCAGAAATATACTGACACCGTAAGATACGGTATCCTATTTACACGCTCGTTAGAAACGAGCGTGAGCTACTCGATAATGTTTGCGCTCGTTTCTAACGAGCGCAGCAATAGCTTTACGATTGTATCGTAAAAACCAGGCGTGAGCAACGTGTACAAAAAAAATCCTGTTCAGCATTACCGAACAGGATTCAAATATTATTTTTTTAATAATTATTCGTTTACAACACCCATCGCACAGAATTTATCAATTCTTTGTTCGATCAGTTTATCGGTTTTTAGTTTACCCAAAGTAGCTAGATCTTTGATGATATAATCTTTTAAAGTTCTGCCCATTAATTCAGGATCCTGGTGTGCACCACCAAGCGGTTCAGGGATAATGCCATCGATTAATTTGTTCCCAAACATATCGTCAGACGTTAATTTCAAACATTCAGCGGCTTTCTCTTTAAAATCCCAGCTTCTCCATAAAATAGATGAGCACGATTCAGGAGAGATTACCGAATACCAGGTATGCTCTAGCATATATACCCTATCGCCAATACCGATACCTAAAGCACCACCAGATGCACCTTCACCCACCACGATACAGATAATCGGCACACGTAATACAGACATCTCTAATAAATTTCTCGCAATTGCTTCACCTTGTCCGCGTTCTTCTGCCTCTAAACCCGGGTAAGCACCCATTGTATCAATAAAAGAAACTACTGGTTTGTTAAATTTCTCAGCCAAACGCATTAAACGTAAAGCTTTGCGATAACCTTCCGGGTTAGCCATTCCGAAATTACGGAACTGACGCTCTTTGGTATTTTTACCTTTTTGGTGGCCGATAACCATTACCGTTTGACCGTTTATGGTAGCAAAACCACCGATAATCGCTTTATCATCCTTAACCGTTCTATCACCATGCATCTCGATGAAATCATCGCAGATCATGTTAATATAATCAAGGGTTTGCGGACGATCAGGGTGACGGCTCATCTGAACCTTGTTCCAACCGGTTAAATTTTTATATAAGTTATTGGTAGTTTCTTCTAATTTACCATCAAGCTCATCTAGCGTGGCAGACATATCTACCTTGGTTTTTTCGGCAACTTGCTTAACCTTTTCTATCTGCTGAACTAAATCGGCAATAGGTTTCTCAAAATCGAATGATGTTTTTATCTGCTGCATAATTGAACCACAAAAATAAGTAATTATTTTTAGTTTGTAGCGAACAGTTTTTTGTTTGCGTTTTTGGATACAATAAACCGCTTTAGCAATGCTGATAAAAGAGCGTTATAAATACGATTTATTTCTTTTTTTGGAAAGCAGTTTCCGTGGTTATTGGGTTGGGTTCCGTCCTGCTCTTCCTCCTCCCGATCAGGTTTAGATTACACCTGTTCTTGCAACGATGAGGGGTTTCCGTGCCATTGCCTAAAAGAGATTGATGAAGATACAGGTATGGGCGAGAAGATTATAACATCGGATTATCACCAAACGTTCCTAACGGAACGTAAACGCCAATTATACAATTGGCTACCCAGGAATCGTCCCAGCGGGACGATTAATTTAACCGTTTTTACCACGGTTACCCAAAACATCCCACAGGTACGTGTCATAGGTAGCAGAAAAAACCATTTCATGTTTTTCGTTCCGTAGGAACGTTTCACGTTTTAAAAAAAAGAAAAATATTCGGCCACCATGCCGGGTTTCCGTGCCGCTGCCCTAACCTACCTAGCCCTGATTGAAATGAAAAGCCCGCAAACGAGGCACGAGTGAGGACTTGTAATGTAAAGCAGGACGAACCTTTAATCATTGTACAGCCTCTGCGCTGCAAAAAAATAAAAAACGCAGAACACTTGAATCAAAAAAAGAGGTCCGTGAAGACACGGACCTTGGCGAGGAGAGTTGACAAATTAATAGCAATGTGCATAGGAAACTTGTCAACTCTAAAATGTTAGAATTTAGCGGCCTCGCCTGGCTTTGGCAATGCTTTTTTAATAAACTCGCGGATGTGATTATTTGCCGTTTTCAGGTCATCTTTACGGAGGTACATCATGTGCCCGCTACGATACCCTTCCCAGCTCATTCTATCATGTAGTTTACCCGCTGCATCTAACTGCCACATGCTATATTTGGCATTAAAATAATCGCAGGCACCATCATAATAGCCCGATTGCACCAATAAATGCAGGTACGGATTCTGTGCCATGGCCTGACGGAGGTTATCACCTGTTTGATCTCCTGTTTTATCCCAGGGATATACAGCGCCGAACATATTATATTTTAAATCAGTTTTATAATTAAGCTCGTTGCGGATGTACATATTAATGGCCGGGGTAAATGAATGCAACCAGGAAGTCAGCTCTGCATTATAATCTGGCCCTTCGCCAGCACTCATTTTATCGATGCCGCGGTAGCGCGAATCTAAGCGCCCAACAGTAAAACCTTTATCCCTTAAAAGCTCTTTCCAAAAGAAATCGGTAGGTACGTTGAGGTTATAATCTAAAATTACTTTTTCCGAAAGGCCAGAATAACGCGCCATTTTTGTTGCTATGGCTTTCTTTTTATCGGGGCTTAACATTCCACCCTGCGAAATGGCCGGAATGAGCTCATTAATGGTAAAACTTTCTACCTCGGGCAACATGGCGGTTAAATCTTTGCCTTGTAAATCGGCCGCCAAGGCTTTATGGTACCAGGCGGTAGCTGCAAAGTAAGGTAAACGTAAAGCGGCATCAACCGGGCCACTACGCTCAATACCCAGTTCGGTTGGCGATACCAGCACCACGCCATTTAAATACATCCACTGGCTGTTCTGCAGCTCTAGCGCCAGGCCCGAAACACGGGTGGTACCGTAACTTTCACCGATTAAAAATTTTGGCGAAGCCCAGCGGTTGTTGCGGGTTACAAAAGTATTGATCCACTCGGCCAGGTATTTAATATCGGCGCGTACACCGAAGAATTTATTGGTTGGAATATCTTTGCTCACTGCCCTCGAATAACCGGTATTAACAGGATCGATGTAAACCACATCGGCAACATCTAAAATAGAATATGGATTTTCTTTATAACCGTAAGGCTGAACCGGATAACCTTCATCATCGATATTGAGCACCACCGGACCGGTATAGGCAATGTGCATCCAAACTGATGCAGAACCAGGGCCGCCGTTAAAAGAAATTACCAAGGGTCTTTTATCACGGTTCTGCACATCGCTACGCTCATAATAGGTATAAAACAAACCGGCAATGGGTTTGCCGTCTTCATCCCAAACCGGAAGTGTACCGGTAGTGGCCTTATATGGAACAGCTTTTCCATCGATCGTTACCGAATGGTTGGTGATTACGGAGCTTTCTACTTTTATGTTTCTTTCGTTTGCTGATGATTTGGGTTCATCTTTAACGGTAACCTGCGTAGTGGTTACAGTCTCTTTTGACTGACTCTTTTTTGGCCCTTGTTGCGCATGTACAAATAAACCTGCACACAAAAAGGTGGTAAGTATAAATCTGAATTTCATTTAAAGTTTGGTTTGATCTATAAATATCAAATTAATGCGCCGTTAATCAAAAAACAGATTAGAAATGTTACCATAAAAAAACCAGCAAAGCTTTTGGCAATGCCGGTTCTGCAAAAAACTGCTGCAAATGAAGCAGTAGACCTGTATTAAATAATTAAATAACAACAGCTTCGGCACTTGCCTCTGCAATCTGCCAGCCTATGGTTGGGTTTCCGGTTACCAATAGGTCTACAAAATATTCGTAATAAGAACCGGCTTTATAACCTTCAAAACGATCGGCATAAATGGTACCGGTTGAGTGTGAAACGCTGGTTAACGGAACATTGCCCTCGCCCTGGATAGTTACCGTGATACCAGAGTAAACCTGCCCGGTAGTGTAGGTAAGTGTTGCAATAGCTGGCAGGCCATTACTGGTTGTAAAGTTTTTAGTAACGGTAACTACACCTCTAAGGATAGTTTTTTTCGGAACAACAGTAATTTTAGCAGATGTAATACTACTGAACAGGCAAACGGTAAAAGCGAGCGTTGCCACCAATAGGCTGATTGATTTTTTCATTTTCTTTGGTTTAAACAGGTTAAGATTTACACAATGGATTTGGTTTAGGATGCCACTGTGATAGCGAAGTTAATATTTTCAATATCAGCTTTTTACAAGAAATACTGCGCAAACGTTTGTCCAAAAAACAGGTTATAAAAAAGCCGACAGTGCATGTTGCACTGCCGGCCAGGTGTAAATCGGGATGATTTATTTTTATTTATCCCACCAAACCCTGCCAGTGAGGTTATCACCACCAGGTACAGCCGAAGAGGCTGCTTTGTAATTGGCGTTATTTTTGGCTGCTTCTTCTACCGGGTATGGGAATCGACGTGGAATGGTACCATTGGTGGCATTACCTGGATAAACCACTGGAGTTAAAGCCGGAAATCCGGATCTGCGCCAGTTAGACCATGTTTCATAAAAATCGAGCATGGTACAGGTATGCAACCAATATTGGGTATTGATCATTTCTAAACCATTGGCAGCAACATAAGGATTGGCTGCTGCATAAGCATCAGCAACCGTACCTGAAATGGCTAAACTGGCATCGTACTGTGATAAGAAAGTGATACTTGCAGATAATCCACTGGCATAATGGGTAGAAGCCGAACCGCCTACACCCCATCTTTGTGCCGCTTCTGCCAATAAAAGTTCACTTTCTGCATAAGTTAAAATAAAAGTAACCCCATCTTTTTTAATCATTGCCGGGTTTGGCGACGAATAAGCCGGAAACGTAGTGTAAGAAGCATCTTGCCTCACATCTCTGCCCGCAATACCGCTTAAGTCTTTTCCATTAGGCATTCCTTTTTGCAGAAGCGGATCGGCACTGTAATTGGGATTTTGTGTTTTACTGTTTTCATCCAGATATAGACCTGTAACGGCAACTTTTGCTAAACGTGGGTCGTTAGCGGTTTTTAATTTATTGATAAAAGTTTGCGACCATTTAACATAATAATTTTCCTGACCACCATCGCCCGATAATACCTGGCTATTTCTATTTTGCGTTACCCTTGCACCAGATACATCATGTTTAACAAAAGCATTATCATCGTTACTGAGCATGGTTTTACCGATCACTTTTTGGGCGTAGGCTTTGGCTGTGTTTTCATCCACTTTGGTTAAACGCATCGCAATACGCAACAGCAATGTATTTCCGAACCTTTTCCATTTGTTGATATCACCTTTATAAATGGCATCGCCGGTAACTTTATCACCATTAACATCCAATGCATTGGTGGCTTCTTCTACTTCTTTTAATAAATCGGTATAAATGGCCTGTTGTTTATCATATTTTGGTGCCAGGTTGCCGGTATAATAACCTTGTCCTGCTTCCGAATACGGTGCATCGCCATATAAATCCGTAATACGTTCAAAGATCAGTGCTTTCCATAAACGGGCCACCTGGCGCACGTTATTATATTTAGGAGATCCTTTTGTAAATTCAACAATATCTACAATCGGTTTAACCTGCTCTACATAAGCACCTACGGTTGTGCTGCCCCAGTATGCTGCGGTATATCCTTCGTTTAGTAAATATTTATCTCCTGCCCAGTAACTCACCACAGTAGAAAGTCCCTGCATCATGGTAGAAGAATATATTAAATTTCCCCTCCAGGTATCGTAAGCAAAATCGATACTGCCGGTATAGGTAAGCTGAGCAGTGGTTAACGTATAATTGGGATCAAAAGTTGCTGCACCATAAGCAGATGGGTTGGTATTGATATCCTCGAAATTTTTGGTACAAGCCGAGATCATTAACATGCCGGTACAAAATAACAGGCTATATTTTTTTAATATGTTCGTTTTCATTGTTCTGTCTGTTTAAAATTAAAGCTTCACACTAAGGTTTACACCAAATGTTCTAACCGGAGGCACGCCACCCAGTTCCAATCCCGGGAAAGTTGCGTTGTAACTCGATTCAGGATCGATATTATCCGTTTTTTTCATCAGGATAAATAGGTTCCTGCCTACAAGACTCACATTTAAGCCATGTATTTTGTTATTGAACATTTTTGCAGGAAAGTTATACCCCAGGGTCATTTGCCTGAACTTGATGAAACTTGCATCCTGCACAAATTTATTAGACACATTATCTGCCGATAGCTGATAGTAAGTTGCGGCGGTGTTACCCAATGCCTCGCGGTTTTCGAGCGTAGCCTGGTGTAAACCAAAAACATAACCATAATAATCAGTTGCAGAGAATACTTTTCCACCCCATTTACCATCAATCAAAAAAGATAGGGTTGCACCTTTATAATTAAACTCGTTGTTCCAGCCTGCAAACCATTTGTTATATGCAGAACCATAAGCAACCAGATCGCCACGCTGTGGAGCGTTATTTGCACCCAGCATAATATTTCCTGAAGCATCATATTTATAATCGTAAGCCATTACCTGAGAGGCAGATTTGCCCGGGATATTCTGTAAAAAGCCAACGCCAGATCTTGAAGTGGCAATAAGATTTGAGGTAACACCATCAGCAAGCGAGATTACTTTATTGTCGTTATACGATCCATTCAAAGAAGAAGTCCATACGAAATCTTTGTTTTTTACCACCTGACCTGATAACAACAACTCTACTCCCTTATTTTGGATCTTACCAGAGTTCAAAACCGCACCACTATAACCAGTTGATGTAGATGTGGTTACAAAAGTGATTTCATCTTTGGATATTTTCTTGTACCAGGTAAAATCGAGATTTAAACGATCTCCTAAGAAGCGCATTTCTGTTCCGATTTCCAATTCTGACGCTTTTGAAGCTCTTAATGCAGAATTAGGGATGTTTACGTTCGAAATGGTGCCCAATGGCAATCCGTTTAAAACTTCACTTCTTAAGCTATAGGTTAACAAAGTTTGATAAGGATCTGTTGCCTGGCCAACCACTGCATAACCAGCCCTAACTTTACCAAAACTTAAGAAAGATGGTTTCCAAAGTTCTGAGAAAACAAATGAACCGCTAATGGAAGGATAAATCACATCTAAATCATTGTTTTTCCCTGGGGTAGCGAGAGTAGAAAACCAGTCGGTACGGCCGCTACCGGTTAAGTATAAAATATCTTTATAGGCAAGTTCTAAAGTACCATATACCGATTGTGTTTCGGCTTCGGATGCAACATAAGCCACCGATTTATTTTTAGCATTTAGAATGTTATAAACGCCGAATACGGCAAAATCAGATCCGCTGTTGGTGGTTTGAGTTACACTTGTTCTGCGGTAACTGGCACCAATATTAGGGGTGATAGAGAAATCTTCATCTACTTTAAAAGGCTTACCGATTAAAACATCTACATTAACATCTGCAAATTTGGTGGCCTGCTCTACAATTTTACCAGGAGCATAATAAGCTGTACCTGATGGCACCACATTTTTATAGGTGTCGTTATAAGCATCGCGACCAGCACGTCCTTGTACAAAAAAACCATTATCAAAAGTATAGCGGGCATTAAAAGAACTGATCAAACGGTCGCGTTTGGTATCGTTTACAAATTCGTTTGCTGCAAACCAGGGGTTGGTTGCATAAGCATTGCCTTTATTGTACTGAATTTCATTTCCATTGGCATCTTTCCATGGATCGAGGTTTTTTACACTTACACTGGTTGGTAAAAAAGCCACATTATAATTGGCATTACCTGCACCATCTGATACCATCGGTCTGTTTTTAGCCTGCTCTAAAATATAGTTCATGCGGGCATCAATGGTCAATCGTTTAATTGGGCTAAAAGTACCGACCAGGTTAAAGGATTGTCTGTTTAAACCAGAATTTGGCACAACTGAATTATTATGTACATCGTTGGCGGATAAACGGATGGTACCACCATCAAAACTTTTGTTTAAAGCAAGGGTATTAGACCATGTGCCACCTGTGCGGTAAAAATCTTCAATATTATTTTTCTGTGCAGTATAAGGCCTGCTTACCCCATCAAACTGAACCACATTGGATCCATCTAATTTTGCACCCCAGCTCGATCCGCCCACCTGTGCAGCGGCAGCGGCATCAGTCGGTTTTACTCCATTAGCGCCCTGTCCGTAAACATATTGCCAATTTGTTCTGTCCATTACCTGTTCTGCAACATAATTGGTGTTAAATTCGATGCTGTTGCCCTTTCCACTTTTCGTAGTAATCAAAATTACCCCGGCTTTTGCACGGTAACCATATAAAGCAGCGGCAGCGGCACCTTTTAGTACAGAAATACTCTCAATATCATCAGGGTTTAAGTTTCCAACGGCATCGCCTAAATCGGGTGCGTTATCATATTGACTACCTGAGTTCCCATTACCATTCAGGTTATTTAAACCTACCGGTTTATTCTCCATGGGTACACCATTAATTACATATAATGGCTGGTTGGTTTGGCTCAAGCTAGAAACCCCACGGATGGTTACGCTGGTTGCTGCGCCCACACCACCAGATGTTGAACTAATATCTAAACCGGCTACTTTACCTACTAATGAGTTGGCCACATTATTTTCCCTGGCCTGGGTTAAAGTTTCGCCACTTACCTGCGTAACAGAATAGCCTAAAGCCCTTCTTTCTTTTTTAATGCCCAAAGCGGTAACCACCACATCGGTAAGTTGTTTGGTATCTTCTGATAGTACAATATCGATACTGTTTTGCGCGCCTATAGAAATTTCTCTGGTTTGAAAACCCGCATAAGAAACCACCAGAACTGCATTTTCAGGAGCATTTAGGGTAAATTTACCATTAACATCGGTAGAGGTGCCGATTCCTGTTCCTTTAACCCTAACCGATGCACCAGGCAAAGCACCTCCAAGTGCATCTTTTACGGTTCCGGAAATGGGGACTTCTTTATTTTTGCTAATGACAATTAAGCCACCATCAGAAACAGAATATTTCAGGTTGGTTCTGTTTAAAATAGCTGCCAAAACATCGGTAACCAAAGTATTGGTTACCGTAATGCTCACATCCTTATTTACGGGAACGTAAGAAGAGCTGTAAACAAAATGGTAACTGCTTTGCTGCTCAATAATCTGTAAAACCCTGGCCAGTTTTGTATTCTTAACATCCAATGAAATTTTTTCCTGCGAAAAAACCGATGCGGAAACATTAAGGCAGGTAATGAAAACCATAATACAGGCTAGTTTCATTAGCATAATGAATTTTAGGAGCGCTTTATATTTTGGGCGCCCTTGCAGTAAGTAATAATAAATCATATTTTTGTTTTTTTTGGTTGCATAAGTTCTTGGCAGCAATCTGTTTGCGCATAAACTGCCATTAATTGATCAAAAAAGAAATTCAAGAGGGCGGTGCTCCAACACCGTCCTTTTTTCTTCCTATTTCGAGATGATTACCTGTTTTCCCTTTATCTCATATTTAAAATTATTTTCGGTTGCTTTTAATGCGTGTAATACTTCTTCAATGCTCTCGTTGGTAATGGTTGCCGTAAAACGGTATTTCTCCAGCGCCGGGTCAGTAAAGCTGATCTCTACGTTATACCATTTTTCGAGCACATTTTTGATCTCGCTAAAATCCTGATCGTAAATTTCGATCCGGTTTTGTGTCCACGCAGTTTCTACAATTGTACTGTCCTTTATTTTGGTGTAATGGTTAATGGTAATTTCTGGCTGTGGCGCCATCGGTTTTACCAGGTTTTTTTGTTGCTGGGGAATTACATTTTTATAGAACGTAACCTTCTGACTTGGTTTTAAGGTAATGGTACCCCCATTTCCATTTACTGCCTCCATGGTAATTAAACCGCGGATCAAGGTGGCTTCCGAACTGATTTCGTCCGGATAAGCTTTTACATTAAAAGCGGTGCCCAGTACATTGATGTTAAAATCGTTGGTATGTACTTTAAAAGGTTTTTCCTTATTGTGTTTTACATCAAAAAAAGCTTCACCAGTTAAAGTAACTTCCCGGTACTTATCGTTAAAATTTTTAGCAAGGGTTAAAACACTCATAGCATTTAACAGCACCGAGGTACCATCGGGCAACATAATTTTTTTGCGCTCACCATTTTTTGTGGCGAAGGTATAAACCTCGGGTACAATGTTATTTGTAGCGGTGTTTTTATAATAAGTGTTATAAATTGAAAGCCCACCAAGCACCAAAACTATGGCGGCGGCAATCTTAATCCATAAATAACGCTGCAGTTTAACTACTTTTTCCTCGGTGGCAGGGAACATATTTTCTTTAAATTGTTCAACCTGTTTAGCCAGCGGACGTTTGTTTCCGCTCAATATGGCATAAAGTTTTTTTGCCTCTGTAATTACCGCTTCCTGTTCGGGGTGGGCATTAATGTACTTCTCCCAATATCCAATGCACAGCTTATCTGTTCCAGCGCAGTATTGCTGGAAAGTGCTATCAACAAGAAAGTCTTCTGCATTGAATTTACTTCTATCAACCATTCTTTTTGCCTTTTATATATCAGTGCCCAAAAGCTTTACTTTTTCCTAAGGAAATTTTAACTTTTTTTCAACATAACGGAATATATGCCCTGAATGCCAGTAAAATGAAGAAATTTAATTTGCAAGAATGCAGACTTCGAAGTTAAAAGAGCTGATTTTTCAAGCTTAAAAAAATAATGAAGCACATTTTTTGGAAAGCAAAAACAGAAGCACTTAGCAAAAAATGTTCCTGCTCCGCTTTATCCCGATGAAAAATCGGGATGCCCGCTGCTATCAGGTTTAGATGGCCCAGGCTGTATTACTATTGAGGAGTGCAGGGTGCAAACGATTAGGCCGCCAAGAACTACAAACTTAATTCCCTAAACCCGGTAGTAACGGAAATCCTTTTTATTGCCTATAGTTATGATTAAAGTATACTTATTGCCTGTAGCGTTAAATTGCAATAAAAAGATTGGAGTGCATAACGGGGCTAAAGTACCCACGGAGACATGAATATTCGTTTCCAAAACAAAAACATCCTTAAAATAAACTACGTTTTAGCAGGAAAGATTTAGAAAATTTTTCTTTCAATTAGATTTCTCCACTGCGGTCGAAATGACGGAACTAGTAAATTTTATGCGTTAAATTCCTTTCTCAGGATTTTAAGCGCATCATAAATGGTATTGTAGGCCGTTTTTATAGTCTGGTTGCTTTGTTCCGCAATCTGTTCATAACTTAAGCCTTCAAAAAACTTTAAATGGATCAGTTGTTTCTGGCGAAAAGTGAGCTTTTCCAATGCATTTTTGAGTTGGTGCTGTACCAGTTCGTCGCTTTGCACCTTTACAATAAATTCCTCGTAACTCATCTCCATCCAATCGCCATCGGCACCGGCATTAAAAAGGGCATCGTTAATTTTACGTTTTCGTTCGAGAATTCTTAGTAATTTCCTCTTAAGGAAAGTGCGCAGGTAAGCTTCAACATTATCAACGCGGGTTAAACTTTCATGTTTTTCCCATATAGTGGTAAAAACTAGGTCGGTAGCTTCGCTGGCCGTATCGGCATCGGCACAAACCCGGATTCCGAAATTAACCAGTGGATAATAAAGTGCCGCATAGAGATCAAAAAACGCATCTTTATCGCCAGTCCGTAGTCGTTCCCATAATAAGTGATGCGTTAATTTGTTATCCATTAAGTTGTTAGTTGTTATCGCAATATTAACTAAAAACAACAAGATTATTACCTACAGATTTTGATGAAAGTAAATTTCTATCCCTATTTGCATAAAAAACTTTTAATGCTGTAACATTTTTTCTAAATGACATACTTATCCAGCAAAATTTAGATTTTGAAGAAAACAGATTTAGAAATAGAATTCGAAACGAAATTAAAAGATTATAAACTTTTGATTTATAAAGTTTGCCGCATGTATGCAAACAACCACGATGATATCCAGGATCTGTATCAAGACATTATCATCCAGCTTTGGAAATCGTATGCCAAATTTAGGGGCGAAGCTAAATTTAGCACCTGGCTGTATCGCATTGCCATTAATACTGCGCTTACCAATTTCCGCAAACAGAAACGCAACATTCAAACCAGCGATGTTGAGCTGCAGAACATTCAGATACCCTATGAGGAAGACATAGGACTGAAGGAAGAACAGCATCAACAGCTATATGCCGCCATCCAGCAATTGAACGATGTAGAAAAATCGATCGTGATGCTATATCTCGAAGATAAATCGTACGATGAAATGGAAGAAATTTTAGGCATCAGCAATGCCACACTCAGGGTAAAAATGAACCGTATAAAAAATAAATTAAGAACCTTTACCAACAACAACTAACATGGAACTAGACAACTTTAAAAATAGCTGGAACAGCATATCTGTTGATTTAAACAGTAAGGAATTTGATGTTGTAAGCGCAACTAAAAAAGAAATGGAATCACCTTTAAGCGATCTGAAAATAATGTCGAAAAGACAATTGATTACATTGCCCCTACTGATTGTTTTTTTAGCCGTAATGACCGCCACTGTACCCGATATGAAAAAACAGTTATTGGTTTGGATGGCATTTATCGTACTCCCTCTAACAACGATTTATTATTATTTCAATCTTAAACTGATTAATAACCTGGAAAACAGTGAAGGCGCCGTTAAAAACGATTTCCAGAGAAAGGTAAAACAGCTTATTAGCAACAACAACCTATATCTTAGCCTTACAAGAGCTGCAATTTTAATACTGGTTGTAACTACGGAAATACTACTCCAAAATAACAATATGGGTTTAATACCAGGGATAGAGATTATGAAATCGCTCATGCTGCCCCTGCGTTTATTGATTTACGCTGGTGTAATCGCCGTACATTATGTAGTGAGCAGGTATTCATTCAATCTGTATTTTGGCCAGTACTTAAAAAGATTGAAAGGTTTGTTGGCAGAAATGGAATAATCCGAATACTTTAAACCTCGCAGGTTTTTAAACGGCGTAGCCCTCAATGAGGCCATTGAAAAACAATATAAGCCACGAATTAAACCTGCGAGGTTTGTAAATAAAATTACTTTAAAGCAGTTTTACTAAAAATATGATATTCGCCTGGTGCGAGTGTTTTCGTATACGTACTGGTTGCAAGATTAACGCTGTTCCCAACCGCATCTATCCAGGCGCCAGCCGTTCCGAAATCGATATTAGCCGTTTGGCTCACCACATCAAAATTACCAACTACCACAACAGTATTGCTTCCTTCGGTTAACTTAATGTATTTAATGGCTCCTGCCAGGTTATAAGTTGAACTGCCTGAATTAAAAATGCTGTTGTTCTTTTTTAACCGGATAAATTTTGCATAAGCATCGTACAAAGCCTTACGGTTTGGATCGCTGTAATAATCCCATTTAATGGGTTTTTCTCCAGTTCTTCCGTTAAAATCGATGTTGATATCGTATCCCAGCTCTCCAAACTGCCAAATCATTTTCGGTCCGGGGATACTGAACAAAAATGCTGCTGCAAGTTCTTCTCTTTTCAAGGAGGTGGCCAGGCTTCCTTTAATTACATAACTGCCTGAAGCGTTTCCATAAGTAATATTCTTATAGTTTAAGCGCTCCTCATCGTGACTTTCGCCGTAAGTAACCAGACCATCAGATTTAGTGAAACCGTGATTAGCATAAAAGCCCCATTGAAAGTTAGAATTATCCAGCCAGCCCATTGTAGCCTCATTCATATTATAATTGAGGTTATTCCAAAGCATCATACCATCATCAGCCAATACCTTTTCTTCTGATTGTTCGGCAAAATGTTCTAAAATCACATAAAAGTTAGGATCTAAACTTTTAATGTAACCGTTATAATCTTTCCATGTCGCAATACGGCCGGCATCATATAACCTGAACTGCGCATCATCAGTTGATTGTTTCTGCGTAAATCCTTTTGAAAGATCGAAACGAAAACCATCAATTTTATATTGCTGCATCCAAAATTTCATCACATCTTTCGAGAATTTTTTAGTCGCCGAACTTTCATGGTTAAAATCGTAACCCACATTGAATGGATGTTTCGCATCAACATTAAACCAAGGACTTGAAGCGGTTGGTTTACTACCATCAAAATACAATTGTACCATTGGAGATTGGCCAAACGAATGGTTCAGCACCATATCCATAATCACGGCAATGCCGCGACCATGGCATTCATCAATAAAGTTTTGTAGCGCGGTTTTGGTACCATAATATTTATCGGGGGCGAAATAAAATGAAGGATTATAACCCCAGCTTAAATTCCCTTCAAATTCATTTACCGGCATTAATTCAATGGCATTGATACCCAAACCAGTTAAATAATCGAGTTTGGCCAAGGTTGATGCATAATTATGATCGGCGGTAAAATCGCGGATCAGCAATTCATAAATCACCAGGTTATTTTTATCTGGACGTGTAAAACTGCTATTCTTCCAGGTGTAAACGGGCTGACTGGCCTGCATCACACTTACAATTCCTGTAGTTTTACCTGTTGGGTAAGCTTTTAAGTTTGGGTAAGTAGCAGTAGAAATATATTGATCGTTATCCGGATCAAGCACTTTTTCGCAATACGGATCGGCCACTTTCAGGTTTCCATCTACATAAAATTGATAGGCATACTCTGTAGCTGGATTTAAATTATCGATCTGCACCCACCAATAATTTCCATCGGTCGTGTTTTTCATCGGCGTTGCGCTGGTAGACCAATTGTTAAATTCGCCGATCACTGCAACTGATTTTTTATTGGGCGCATACAGGGCCACAATGGCCGATGTTCCGTTATTGATAAACACCACACCATCTTTGGCTCCCGCGGGCAGATCAGCTTTTTGATCAGTTGGCGTAGGTTCTAAACCACCATCTGATGCTTTTTTACAGGCCGCACTAAATGTTATTACTAATAGTAAAAGGTAAATGATGGTTTTGACTCTTTTTGTTTCGTGCAGGCACGAACCAAGGCGGTTAGTTATTCTTTTCATTTGGTTAGGATTATTATTGGTTTTACTACAGAGAACACCGAATTATCACAGAGCGCACTGAAAATAAATATTTTATGTACTCGGTCTGTGTACCCACAGAACGAAATCCTCGCTATCTCCTCGGTCTGTGTCCTCACAGACCGAAATATGAGTAATGGACTAAAATCTCGCTAGTGGTTTGTGAGGACACAAACCACGGGAATATGAGTAATGGTCTGTGAGGACACAGACCATGGAGTAGTGTTTTAGACTGATCTATTTTCTTCTACTTCCAGTTTGGAAGTTAAAACTTCATCTGTTTTCTTTGGTTCACGGATAAATAAATAACAGATTATTGCCGCTAAAATCATCAATCCACCGCCTATTTGTACCGCTAAAAGCCTGTCGTTATTCAGTACGTTACGCATGAGCCAGCCAAAACCGAGCGAAGCGATAATTTCTGGCAATACGATAAAGAAATTGAAGATACCCATGTAAATCCCGATTTTATCTTTGGGCAACGATCCGCTTAACATAGCATAAGGCATAGAAAGGATACTGGCCCAGGCAATCCCTACGCCCGTCATACACAAATACAACATGTTTTTATCATGTACCCAGGCCACACTGATCAAACCGATTGCACCGCAGATTAAACACAATGCATGGGTAGTTTTGCGGCCAAGTGTATCGGCAATTTTTGGCAAAACCAATGCGAACAGAAAAGTAATTACGCTATAATATGCCAGGGTTAAACTACCAAAATCTGCACCATGCGCATAAACCGGATCTGCAGCATCCTTACCTCCGAACACATTAACTGCTACTGCCGTAGTGTAATAAAACCACATTAAAAACAAACCTGGCCAGGTAAAAAACTGTACCAAAGAAACGATTTGCATTCTTTTGGGCATGTTCCTTAAAGCATGAAAAATTTCACGTGCTCCTCCACCAAAACCCTTATTACTTTCTTTTACTTTTTCTTTAAAATCTACATCCTGTGGTGGATACTCTTTAGTGGTAAAAACCGTGTACAGTACCGCGGCGAAAAAGAAAAATGCACCGATATAAAAAGAGAATTTTACATTTTCAGGGATATTGCCCTTTTCTGCAGTATTGGTTAAATGGAAAACATTGTTCATGATCCATGGCAAAGCTGATGCAACACTCCCACCTAAACCGATCATCATGCTCTGCATAATAAAACCACGGTTCACCTGGCTATCAGGCAATTTATCGGTAACAAAAGCGCGGAAAGGTTCCATGGCAATGTTTCCAAAAACATCCAGGATCCAAAGTAATCCGGCAGCCATCCACAAGGCACTGCTATGCGGCATAAAAATGAGCGCAATACTGCTCACAATGGCACCAATCATAAAATAAGGTCTTCTTCTGCCCCATTTTGGATGCCAGGTGCGGTCGCTCAGGTAACCGATAACAGGCTGAACCAGCAATCCGGTTAAAGGTGCTGCCAAAAACAATAATGGAACCTGATCGGGATTGGCGCCAAGGTTTTCGTAAATACGCCCCATGTTGGCCCTTTGTAAATCCCAACCGAACTGGATCCCGAAAAACCCAACGCTCATATTAATGATCTGTGCGAGTGTTAGTTTGGGGTTCTCGAATATTGTTTTTAAGCTCATTTTGTTTAGTTTAAGCGCTTAGCGCAGGGCGCATGGCGTTCTATTCGGTTAAATAAATTATTTTAAAATACTATCATCTATACATCTTTCTTTACCGCTAAACGCGTGGCGCCAGACGCATAGCACAAACTTTTAAAATTCTATCACCTGAGCGCTAACCGGCGCCAGGTTTATGGGTATACTTGTTCCAGCCGGGATATTTAATTTTTTATCTGTTAACAGATCTGTAACCGGCGACGAATGTTTAACTTTTAAAATCTGATCTGGTATTTCAATATTGGCAGTTAAAGTTTCTGTCCGATCAAAATTGGCCACGACCAGTAAACGTTGTTTGCCAGAGTAACGGATAAAAGCATACATGCGCTTATTCATGTTCCCGGTAACAGGCACTTCATAAATTTCACCGTTAATTACGGCATCACTTGTTGAAGTTACTTTTAGCAATTGCTGATAATAAGCCCTTAAACTTTGTTGGGAAGTGCTTAATTTCCCTCCATCAAACAATCCGCCGTTCATCCATTTCTGGTGATCAGGCACACCCCAATAATCAAAAATCGTGGTGCGGTTATCATCGCCGCCAAAACCTTCCTGCCCTTTGCCAGGCTCACCAACTTCCTGTCCGAAATAAAGCATTACCGGACCAGCGCCCAGCGTTGCCGAAACAACCATTGCAGGTAAAGCCAGTTCAGCTTTACCTGCAAATCCTGCCGATGCAATGCGTTCTTCATCGTGATTTTCTAAAAAGCGCAACATGTGTTTGCCAAAACCAGCACTTTCTACCTGCCACACGTGTTTAATCGCTGCTACATCTGCAGTTGGTTCATTTCTGATAAATTTTTTAAGTCCATCGTATAAACCTACTTTATCGTACAGGTAATCGAATTTACCTTCGTCTAAATATTGTTTGTACACTTTTGGGTTGTAGGCTTCTCCAAGGAAAATCAGATCGGGATTCACTTTTTTAACCTGTGGAATTACCCAGTTCCAAAATGCAATGGGAACCATTTCAGCCATATCGCACCTAAAACCATCTACGCCTTTATTTGTCCAATAGGTCAAGATATCACGCATTTTTAGCCAAACCGGTGGAATGGGATCAAAATATCGTTTCTCTCCATTTTGATAATCTACCCCGTAATTTAACTTAATCGTTTCGTACCAGTCGTCGTATTTTGGCTGTGCAGAAAAAACATTATTACCAGTTGCTTTTGCAGGATTCTCTTCAAACTTAGCATTCTGAAGTGCCGAAAGTGGCGTTTTTTGCCCATTTGTTGGAACCACCAAAGCCTGACCGGGGATATAATAAAAATCGTTTTTAGGACTAAACGCTTTGGTTACCTCATCCTGTGCACCAAAATCAACTACACCATCTGGTTTTGTATAAGAATGATAACTCCGGGCAACATGGTTAGGTACAAAATCGATCAAAACTTTTAAGTTTTTGGCATGTGTTCTTTTAACCAAAGCCTCAAACTCTTTCATCCTGTTTTTAACATCAACGGCTAAATCAGGATCCACATCATAATAATCGCGGATGGCATAAGGCGAACCTGCCCTGCCTTTTACCACATCGGCATCATCAACCTTGATTCCGTAAGCAGAATAATCGGTTAAGCTGGCATGGGCAATGGCACCGGTGTACCAAACGTAATTGGCGTGAAGCGCTTTGATACCATCGAGCGCCTTATCGGTAATATCGTTAAACTTACCCGAACCATTTTGCTCAATGGTACCGTAAGGGATATTGGTGGTATTTTTATTCCCGAACAAACGGGGCAGTAACTGATATATAACGATCTGTTTATCGTTCATTTTTGTACGCTGTTTTTGTGCAAAGGATGATGTTGATATAAATAAAAAGAAAATTGCAGCAAAGTAAGCCACCGTTTTAAGATTGCTTCGCATTACATCTTCCATTTTATATTTTACCTCTACAATCATACCAACTCGGCGTTATTTACTTCAATTTCGGCATTTCCAGCCAATTTATAAACCTGATTTCTGATACCGATCTCTAAATCAACAGCTGCATTATTTTTAATGCTGATACCGTTTTCGGTAATATTAATTTTTAAGGTTGCTCCCCTGAAACCGATGGTAAAGGAGAATGATTTCCATTTTTCAGGCAAGAAAGGATTAAACTGCAGTTTACCATCACGAACACGCATGCCCGCAAAACCTTCCACTACGCTCATCCAGGTGCCGGCCATTGAAGTGATGTGCAAACCATCTTCGGTATCGTTGTTATAATCGTCGAGATCTAAACGGGCGGTGCGTAAATAAAATTCGTAAGCACGTGCTTCATCGTTTAATTTAGCGGCTAAAATACTGTGTACGCAAGGCGATAAAGAACTTTCGTGCACGGTACGTGGTTCATAAAAATCGAAGTTGCGTTTTAAGGTATCCAGGTCATAATCTTCTTCAAAGAAATACAAACCCTGCAAAACATCAGCTTGCTTAATAAAACACGAACGTAAAATCCTGTCCCAGCTCCATTTTTGATTAATTGGTCTTTCGCTGGCAGGCAAATCTTTAACTAAAGTTTGTTCTTTATCTAAGTAACCATCCTGTTGTAAGAAAATACCTAGTTTTTCATCCTGTGGATAATACATCTTTTCGATAATATCAGCCCAATCGGCAAATTCTTTTTGATCGAAGTTTAAACTTTTTAATAAGCTGTTATATTTTTCCGGCTGCTGTGCTTTTACAATTTCGGCAGCTTCAGTGGCATATTTCATACACCATGTGGCCAAAATATTAGTGTACCAGTTATTATTGACGTTATTTTCGTACTCATTTGGTCCGGTTACGCCAAGCATTACATATTGCTGTTTATCGTTGCTCCAATTAACGCGTTGTTTCCAGAAACGGGCGATACCGATCAATACTTCTAAACCGAAATCAGAAAGGTAACTTTCATCGCCGGTATAACGGATGTAATTAAAAATGGCAAAGGCGATAGCACCATTACGATGGATTTCTTCGAATGTAATTTCCCACTCGTTATGGCATTCTTCACCATTCATCGTTACCATCGGATAAAGCGCTGCACCATCTTTAAAACCTAACTTTGCTGCATTTTCGATGGCTTTGCCCAATTGTTTATGACGGTAAACCAGCAAATTTTTACTTACTTCCTGTGGCGCCGTGGCCAGATAAAAAGGCACACAATAAGCTTCAGTATCCCAATAGGTAGAACCTCCGTATTTTTCGCCTGTAAAACCTTTCGGACCGATATTTAAGCGATCGTCTTTACCGGTATAAGTCTGGAAAAGCTGAAAAATATTAAAACGGATCGCTTGTTGGGCAGAAACATCACCTTCAATAATGATGTCACTTTCTTCCCATTTGGTAGCCCAGGCTTCGGTTTGTTCTTTCAATAAAGTATCGAAACCTTTGGCCGATGCTTTGGCAATTACCGATTTGGTTTCTTTTAAAAGTGATTCTTTTGGATAATTTTCGGAAGATAAATTAGCCGCGATTTTAACCAGAGTGATTTCATCGTTTGCTTTTACGTCCACCGAAAAAGTTTGTCCGACGAATTTCTCTTTGCGGACATCCGATGGATTAATATTTAATTTTTCTTCATTTTTATACAGTTCGATGTTGCTACCAGTACAAACCTCAAATTCAGTTTTCTTTGTCCTTAATTTGATATAGGCTTCAGTTCCTGAAATTTCATCAGCAACCATATCCCAGAATTTTTCATCGTAGTTACTGTCCTGATTTTTAACATCACCATCAATAAAAGGTGTTAAAGTTAATTTACCCTCGAAATTTAAAGGGGTAATGTTATAGCGGATGGCACCTACTTCATCGTCGGCAATGCTGCAAAAACGTGTCGATTTAATTTTTAAGGTTTTACCACTTTTTAATTTCGCGGTGAAGCTACGCTCTAAATATCCGGCATGCATGTTCAGCACACGTTTAAAATCGCTCACTTCAGCAGTCGCCAGATCCAGGATTTCATCATCAATTTTTACCTCGATACCTACCCAGTTTGCTGCATTTAACACTTTAGCAAAATATTCAGGATAACCATTTTTCCACCATCCCACACGGGTTTTATCAGGATAATAAACACCCGCAACATAATTGCCCGGCAGGGTTTCTCCGGTATAAGTTTCTTCAAAATTGGCTCGCTGCCCCATGCGACCATTGCCCAGGCTGAAAATACTTTCTGAAATTTTATTTAAATGTGGATCAAAGCCTTCTTCGATAATATTCCACTCATCTGCTTTAATGTAGTTTTTCATAATTAGTATTGAGTAGTGAGATATGAGATTTGAGATGATGACCCTAAACCTTAAACCTTACACCTTAAACCTATAAATTCTCTAAATCTTTAACTGTTAATTTATCTAATCCGCTTACTACCACATCTGCCTGGGTGAGTATGCTTTCTTCGCCTATTCCGATGGCTTTCATTCCGCCTCTTTTTGCAGCTTCTACTCCTGCAACAGCATCTTCAAAAACCACACATTCATCGGGTTTAAAACCTAAAAGTTCGGCTCCTTTTAAAAATACTTCTGGATCGGGTTTCGATTTGGTAACCATATTACCATCTACAATCTCATCGAAGAAATGGGCCAAATTTGTTTTTTCTAAAATGATGCCTGAGTTTTTGCTTGCGGAGCCTAAGGCCAGTTTATAGCCGGCTTTGTGTATCTCGGTTAAAAAATCAACCGTTCCGGGTAAAACTTCAGCAGGTGTCATTTTGGTAATCATATCTACATACCAGCTGTTTTTCAAAGTAGCCAGTTCTTCTTTCTCAGCATCGGTTTTCTCTACGCCACCCCAGGCCAAAATCTTATTCAAACTTTCTACGCGGCTAACGCCTTTTAACTGTTCGTTCTGCTCTTCAGCAAAATCGAAACCCATGGTATTGGCCAAACGTTTCCATGCTTTATAGTGGTAAACCGCAGTATCTACCAGCACACCATCGAGGTCGAAAAGACAGGCTTTGATTTGAGATTTGGGATCTGAGATTTGAGATTTGAGATTTTCTTGCATGTTTTTTATTTTTAGTATCAAGTAGTGAGTATTAAGTATCGAGATGTAAAGCCCTATCTTAACCCCTCAACCTTTTACCCTTCTACCTTAATTCCAGTACCAACGTTGTTTTAGCGGGTACTTTAATGTTTTTAAATTCGATGTTTTCGCCGGTAATTACGTTTTTAGCGGAAGTAATTCCTGTTGTTCTTTCGGCGAAGCGATCGGTGTTTAATATTTTATCTTTCTCTGTATTGTTTACAATAACCATTACAGAGCCTTTTGGTTCGGCATTGTAACGGAAATAAACATAAATATCGTCCTGTGGCACAAACTGCATCAATTTACCTGTTTGCAATGCCGGACTGTTTTTGCGGAAATTAGCCAGTATTTTCACAAAATTAAAAGCCTCATTCTCTTTATTTGTACGGCCATCGGCAATGAATTTATCTTTTTTGTCGCCTTCCCATCCCCCTGGAAAATCAGAACGGATTAGGCCATCCGGATTGGAAAAGTTTTTCATCAGGATTTCTGTTCCGTAATACATTTGAGGTATGCCCCGCATGGTTAACAAGATGCTCATTCCCATTTTATATTTGTCAAAATCTTCACCAACCATCGAGTAAAAACGGCTCATATCGTGGTTATCCAGAAAAATACAGTTGGTATTCGGGTTTTTGTACAGAAAATCGTGCGCAAGGGTTGCATACAAACGGTTAATGCCATCTACCCAACCGTTTTTGCCATTTATGCCTTCATAAATGGCATCTTTTAAAGTAGCATCGGTAATGCCCTGAAGATGGGTATCGAAACCGCGATTAACGGTATTGCCACCCGTAAAAAAAGCCTGGTTGGCTACTGCGGTCACCAATGTTTCACCGAATACGGATAAGTGTGGGAATTCTGCCTGTAATTTTAAAGCCCAATCGGCCATGTAAACCGGATCGTTATAACCGTAGGTATCCAGGCGTAAACCATCAATACCTGCATATTCAATCCACCAGATGTGGTTTTGAGTCAGGTAATTTTGCACATAAGGGTTACGTTGATTTAAATCGGGCATTGAAGGCACAAACCATCCATCTAACATCTGTTTGCGGTCGGCAGCAGAAGCATGGATATCCATCACCGTTTGATCACGGTAACTGGTCTGTGTATATTTTGGCCATTGGTTTAACCAGCTTTTCATTGGTAAATCTTTATAAAACCAATGTTGGGTACCAATGTGGTTGTGTACAATATCTTTAATTACTTTTAATCCTTTGGCATGCGCAACCTCTACATATTTTTTGTAAAGCGCGTTAGTACCATAACGGGGATCTATTTTGTAGTGATCGGTTACCGCATAACCATGGTAAGAAGCGTGCGGCATGTCATTTTCTACCTCCGGAGTCATCCAAACCGTCGTAATTCCTAAATCTTTCAGGTAATCGAGGTGATTGATTACGCCCTGGATATCACCACCATGGCGGTAGTACATGCTGTCGCGGTTTAATGCGGTTTCGGTTAAGCCCTGCACCACATCGTTGCTTTTATCGCCGTTCGAAAAGCGATCGGGCATCAGCAGGTAGATAAAATCTTTGTTGGTTACACCCTGAATCCTGCCTGCGCTTTTATCGCGGTTTTTTAATTCGTAGGTGTAAGTAAATATCTTTTTTCCGTTAACGGCAAAGTTAATCGGGAATTTTCCGGCTTTAGCCGCCGGAGCAATTATTAAATCGAGAAATAAATAATTCGGGTTTTCAACTTTGTTAACCTTTACAAGTTTTACCCCCGGATAAGTTAAGGAAACCGAGCTTGAAGCAATGTTTTCGCCATGTACCAGCAATTGCAACTTAGGATTGTGCATGCCTGTAAACCAGAACATCGGTTCTACCCGTTCAAGCTTTTGGGCAAACAGATTGATGCTGCTTAATATCGCAAAAAGTATAATAAGTATTTTTTTAAATCCCCGCGCATTTGCAAGGATTGTAGTTTGAGCATTTAAAGTAGAAGTAACGGATGAAAAAGTATTGGAAGTAAGTGATTTTATCATGCTAAAACTTTATAAGGTTTAAAACCCCTGCAAAGATCAAAAGATCTAAGCAGGGGGATTTTAGTTAATGATTAATTTTTAACAATGCTGTATGAAGGTACTTTGGTATTAAGGGTTATAGTGTAGTTTCCTGCTGCTGCAATTTTTAGATTGTCGCCATTAGTTTGGAATTTACCATCTTTAACGCCTAAATTATTATCCCATTTATGATCCTCTCTAAATTTGTATTCACCAGCAGTTAAATTCAGTGTGATTTTCCAGCTTTCAGACCCATCGTTTGTATATTTCATGTCGGTATCAGTACCCCAGCCACCAGGGGTTGCCTCCCCAATTACTGACCATGGCTTTATGTTTTCCATTTTCCATGTTTTATCATTGGTGTTAAAGGTTAACTTTTTTAAACCTTCAGTCAGAACATCAAAATTACCACCTTGATTAGAAAATTTCCCGCCACCATTGTCTGCATATTCTGAAGTCCAGTTTTTCGCTGGTGTAACCTTGAATAGCAATTTACCTGTAGGAAAATTAATAATACCAGTATAAATTCCATTACTGGTTAGGGATACCAAACTATCGGCAGTTGCCGGAATCCAATCCTGATAAGCACCGGGAACATAAACCCAGGCTGATGCCAGATAAGGCTTAGCGGTTAACGTAATTACATTTGAATAAGTTAAATCATTTACGGCTGCGCCAGATTTTAACCTTACCTCAATCTGTGCAGTCTCTCCAACTTTGCCACCCAAGGCCAAAATCATCGTGTTGAAGTCGGTTACAGTTGGTGCATAAGTTTTTGCAGTAACCACTACTTCTTTCGGAGCAGCGAAATTAGTGCCTTTTAAAGCGAACTGTAAGGTGGAGTTTACCGGCACCACATAACCTGATGAAGTAGCCAGTGGATAGCTTAATGTTAATGCGGCCTGCGCAGCATTTGCCTGTACTAAACTCAAGGTAGTAGCAGAAGCCGTAAGTGTGCCTGCTGCCCCAATAGTTGAAACCGTTTGGGTTTCGTCTTTTTTACACGACCAAAGCGATAGTGCTACAAAGCAAAGGGCTAAGGTTTTGAAAAATATTGATTTCATATCTTATTAAAATATTAAGATTAATAACCTGTGTTTTGAACCAGATTCGGATTGGCAATTAAATCTGCCGCCGGAAGTGGATAGATGTTGCGGTAAGCTGGAATAGATGTTCCGGCTTTAACCCCACCTTTAAATGGCCATAAGTAAGTACCACCGGTAAACTTGCCATAACGTACTAAATCGGTACGGCGGTGACCTTCCCAGTATAATTCGCGGCCACGCTCATCCAGATAAAAATCGACAGTTAAGGCAGCTGGAGTCAGATTACCTGACGCATTGCCATAAGCACGTTGACGTAAGGCGTTAACATAGCTAAGCGCTGTATTAGCATCACCACCTGAACCACCACGGGCAACAGCTTCTCCGTAAATCAAATACTGTTCGGCCAGGCGGAAAATGGCAAAATCCAAAGAGCTGAATGTTCCATTTAATGATGGAGGTATGGTACTTGTACCAATGATGTTTTTAAACTTTGTAACACGCAATCCATCGGTAAAAACACCAACTTCATCAACTGTATTTTTTGCACCGAAAAAAGTACCGCGTTTATCTAAAGATCCGTTTGCATCAGGAAATAATGCCGGCAAATTCTGACGGGTCCTGTTACCGCCCCAACCACCGTTTGGCACACCATAAGAAGCTGTACCCATATCGGCATTAATACCTGCATTGATCAGGAATGTAGTGCCTCCATAATTGGTACCTGTTACCCCATCATAGTTAATGGTTAAGATGTTTTCGGTATTATTGATGTTGTTATCCGCTTTAAAAAGATCCATATAATTGGATTTTAAGCTATAACCAGCAGCAATTACTTTGCTTGAGTAAGTAATGGCTTCAGTATATTTTGCTGTACCGGTATACACCTGTGCATTTAAATATAACCTGGCCAGTAAAGCCCAGTCAGCACCTTTATCTGCACGGCCATATTCGTTGCCTCGCGCATTGGCTAAATCACCTTCAATTGCTTTTAGTTCTGATTCGATATAAGTAAAGAGAGCTGCTCTCTGAATTTGTTTTGGGGCAACTTTACCGATATCATCATTTTCGGTAACAAAAGGAGGATTACCAAAGGCATCTAAAAGTACCCAATATTGATAAGCTCGTAAAAACCGGGCTTCTGCACGGTATCTGGTAATATCTGCAGCATCGGCACCTGTAATGTTACGTGAAGCCAATTTCTCAGGTGTACTTTCGCGAAGAAATTCGTTACAAACCGTAATCTGTAAAATACTTCTTGAGTATAATCCCCTTAAAAACTGGTTATCTACACTTGGCGTGCTGTAATCCAACTCCGGAATACCCGTATCTCCCCAGGCACAGATTGCCTCATCGGTTACCAGCTCTTGTGAAGTCCAGAATAAACGCAGGAAATCTGCGAAGCCAGAGTTCAATCCACCGATATCACTGTTATCCGATCCGGTAGAACTGGTTAATGCATAAGCTGCATATAGTTTAACCAAACCTTGTTTATAACCTGCGGGAGTAGCATAAACGGTTGCCGCTGTAACATCGTTAGTGGGCAATACGTTTAAATTTTCATTTTTGCATGAATTTAATGACAACAATAAAACACCTGATGCCAATATTATTTTAAATGAGTTTTTCATTTTTTGTCTCCTTATTAAAAACCAACATTAAAACCTAAAGTATACGTGCGTGGGCGCGGATACAGGTTATAATCAATACCACCGCTCAACTCAGGATCTATACCATTGTACTTGGTTACGGTAAAAACATTTTGGCAGTTTGCCGATATCCTTAACGAGGCTGTTCCGGTTTTAGATAACTTTCCGGCATTGTAAGAAATACCTGCATTGTCCATTTTCAGGAATGAAGCGTTTTTAATATAATAATCGCTCAAAAACTGGTTGTTCTGGAAATTGGTTGCCAGAAAATCTGTAGATGCGTTGTTAATAACACCTGCAGGACTTAAGATATTTGCCCTTACACCAAAGTTTGAAGAAACGTTATCATATATATAATTGCCAAAGTTTGCCCTAAGTGATGTGGTAAAACTCCATTTCTTGTAAGAAAAAGAAGTATTGAAACCCAGGGTAATGTTCGGATCAGGAGATTTATAAAAATACTGATCGCTGGTATTGATCACGCCGTCTTTATTCAGATCTTCATAAACACCTTCTAAAGGTTTTCCATCAGCATTATATACCTGTTTGTACACGAAAAACGATCCAGGAATCTGGTTAACCGCATTGTATTTTAAGGTAACACCGGTACCACCTGTAATATCGCCAGCACCAACTTTCGAAGCCGGATCAGGATTTAAGGTTAAATTGGTTACTTTTCTTTTGTTGTATGCAATGTTTACACCAAAATCCCAGCTGGTGTTTTCGGTTTTGATTGCCGAGAAGTTTAAGCTTCCCTCAACACCTTTAACATCCATATTACCCACATTTGTGGTTAACTCGTTGTTAAAGTTGGTACCAACCGGAATATTGATTTTGCTTAATAGATCAGAAGTTTTTTTGTAGTATACATCGATACTTCCGTACAAACGGCCTTTCATAAAACCATAATCCAAACCAGCATTGTAAGTGGTAGTCGTTTCCCATTTCAAGTCAGGATCGTAAGCTGCAGGAGTATAATAGTTGTAAAAAGTATTGCCGATCTGGTATTGGCCGGTATTGCTGTTGGCATAATATTTTGAAAGGTAATCGTAATAACCGATACCATCTTTATTACCTGTTTGACCGTAACTTAAACGGAGTTTTAAATCAGAAACTGATGTACTGTTTTTCAAGAAATTTTCGTTCGAAATTCTCCAGGTAAAAGCAGCCGAAGGAAAATAACCCCAGCGGTTTTTCTCTGCAAATTTAGAAGAAGCATCAGCCCTTAATGTTCCGGATAAAATATATTTATCGGCCAGGGTGTAAATAAACCTTCCGTAGTAAGAAAGTAATTTATCGCGATCGGTAGAGAAAGGGAAAACAGGAGTTACCAAAGCTTCGCCAGTTCCTTTGTAAGAAGTAAAATTGAAACCGGTTTTTGAGTTATCGTAATAACCGTAACCTGCAGTTACATCGAAACGGCTTTTAATACTTTCTACCGTATGTGCATAGTTTAAGTAAAACTCAGAAAGCTTGTTGGTTTCTGTATTCAAAGAATTGGTATATGATCCTGAAGTTGAAATACTCTGTGCGGCATAAACAGGAACACGTACGTCACCATAACCTTTAGATAAATCGTAACCTAAATTTAAATTGGCGTGCAATTCTGGTAAAAAATGGAAAGAGTAATCGAAACGTGCATTACCAAAACTTCTTTCGGCATTACCGTTATTATCGTTCAACCTGATTAAACCTACCGGGTTGCGTGGTGCATTCGGGTTTACCGTACCGTCGCTTCTTAACCATTCGAAATAGTTACCAAAGTTATTGTTTGCATTTACCGATTGTGTTGGATCGAACTGAATAGCGGCACCCACACCACCTGCGTTAGCAAAATGAGACTGGGTTAAAGCACCTTTTAAGTTTAAGTCGATTTTTAAGTGATCCTGAAATAATTTTGGCGAAATGCTGATTGCACCAGTACCACGCGAAAAATGATCGGTAATTAAAAGACCTTGCTGATCTAAATAACCAGCAGAAACACGGTAAGGAACGCCTTTAAACGAGCCTGCAATGCTTAAACTGTTATCGGTAGAAAATGCATTCTGATAAATTTCATCCTGCCAATCGGTATTCGAACCGCCCAGTAACGAAGTAAATTTTTTACCATCATCATAACTTGCATTTGGATTCGCGTTTACGAAATCGCGGATCTGACCTGAAGAAAGAATATCGACCTTTTTAGCAACCGTAGCAATAGAATTGTTGGTGCTAAAGTTAAACACCGGAGCACCTGACGCACCTTTTTTGGTAGTGATTAAAATTACCCCGTTTGATGCCCGCGAACCATAAATGGCTGTTGCATTTGCATCCTTTAAAACAGTAAAGGTTTCGATATCGTTCGGGTTAACCAATGATAACGGGCTTGGCGCATTACCGATAGAGTTACCACTGAATGGCACTCCATCAATTACAATCAAAGGATCGTTACTTGCATTAAGTGAAGCACCTCCACGGATACGGATGGTACTTCCTACCCCTGGCTGACCGCTATTTGAAATAATGTTTACGCCAGCTACCTTACCCTGGATCAATTGTTCAGGTGTAGTAATGGTACCTTTTTGAAAATCTTTCGAATTTACGGTTGTGATAGAACCGGTTAGGTTTTTCTTTTCTGCTGTACCGTAACCAATTACCACTACCTCGTTCAGTTTTTGGGCATCGGGCACCAATTGAAAACTAACAGTCGCATTTGCCGAAACGCTAACTGTTTTATCAAGGGTTTGATAACCGATAAAACTTGCCGATAGGGTAACTGAACCATTCGATAAACCTGCAAGTTTAAAAACACCATTGCCATCTGTCGATGTACTTCTTGTTGTACCTTTTACAATTACAGAAGCACCGGGCAGTGGCAGGCCGGTTTCGTCAAGCACTTTACCAGATACTGATCCGGTTTGTGCTTTTACCATTAATGCTGAAAAAACCAACAGCACCAAAAGCCCCTGTTTTAACAGGTAAAATACTCTCATATTTGAAGCTCGTTTAAGTATAAAAATTTGGTTAAATATTATAGTGATTTACACATAGGCCTAATTTACAGCTGTTAATGAGATTTCAAAATTTATTTAAAAAATATATTTCGTATAAAAAACGGGGCTTCAAAAACATCATAAAACAAGGCTTTTAGACTAGCCTAAAAAATCACATTAATTAATTGTTAATTTATTAATTAATTGACTATCAATTAAATATAAATGTTAAATTTGATTTTAAAGTGTAAATTTTACACTAAGCCATTTTTAGTGTGTTTTTCGGGAACGTTCCCGAAAAAGATAGATCAAAATTCTGTCATCTTTCGGGAACGTTCCCGAAAATCGGTCAGAATTCTGCGTATTTTACACTAAGTGAAGAATTTTTTTGAAAAAATAAGGCTTTAAAAACGGCTGTTTTTTGGAGATTTTTTTAGCCTTTTGAAGTCGAATTCCGCTTGATAATTGTGGAGGTTAAAACCACCTCTTTCGACTGGTTTTTATCGGCATTATCATCCAAAATTGTGAACAATAATTTGGCGGCCTGCTCCCCTATTTCTATAGCGGGCTGGGTAATGGTAGTGAGTGAAGGATTTAACAGTGGCGCAATCTCCAGACTGGAGAAACTGATCACTTTTAAATCCTTAGGGATGCTGATGTTGAGATCGTAACAGGCATAGTAGGTGGCAAAAGCCAAACGTTCTACCGAGGTAAAAATACCATCTGGTTTTAATTGTGTTAGGGCGTCTTTTATAATTACACTGTTTTCTTCGTAACTGTTGCTGCAATCTACAATCAGGTTTTCTTCAAAAGGTACCCCGTGTTTGGCAAGTGCATCAATATACCCCTGCATACGCGTTTTACCAATGGATAAACTTTTATTTACCACCAGGTATGCGATCCTTTTGCAACCCTGCTCTATTAAATGTTCTGTGGCCAGAAAACTACTGTTATAATCGTTGGTAATTACCCTGGGCGTTTTAATGTCCTCATAAATCCTGTCGAAAAACACCAGCGGTAACCGCTTTGCTCCGAATTTATTCAGGTAATTGTGATCGTTAGCCTCGCCCGAAACCGACATCACAATCCCATCTGCCCTGCCATTATGCAAGTGGCGGATAAAAGTAACCTCTTTTTGATAATCATCGTCGGTTACATAAATGAGAATATGGTAACCATTTTCCCTCGCCACCCGTTCGATACCGTGAATGGCCTGCGAAAAATAGTTGTTGGCCAGCTCAGGAACAATAACAGCAATGGTTTTACTTTTCTGCTCCCTTAAGTTACTGGCATAATGGTTAGGCTGGTAGTTTAATTCTTTAGCCTTGGTGAGTATAAGTGCCTTAGTAGCGTCACTAATGTCGCTATTATCCCTAAATGCCCTCGAAATTGTAGAAGTAGATAGATTTAAAGCTTCTGCTAACTTCTTAATATTTATACTATCCATTTTTGGCTATTAAACCTAATTCAATTGAATTAACGCTGTAAATATAAAATATTAATGTACGAATATGCATGATGTATAATAAATTATCAGTTAATTCACCATAATGAGAATAAAAGAACCAGCTTCTGTCGCTTGACATTAGTCAAAATTTCTTATAAAATTCTTTAAATAAATATTCGTTTTTTTTAAAACAAAAAGCATCTTTACGGCATTAATCATATACGCCATCAATCATCTTCTCATTTACCTATTGCGAAACAAAACTATATGGAAATAAAATTACAAAATGGGAAATAAGAAAATACTCATTGCAGACGACGACGAGGGTATTGTTGATGCTGTAACGATGATTTTGGAAGTGATGGGCTACGATGTTGAATTTACCTATGATGGCGGGGCTGTAATTGATGCAGTTAAAAACAGACCAGATTTAATTTTGCTCGATATCTGGATGAGCGGTCATGATGGAAGAGACATCTGCAAACAGCTAAAAAACGATCCTGAGTTTAAGGAAATTCCCATTTTAATGATTTCGGCAAGCAGGGATATCAGGCAATCAGCGCTTGATGCGGGCGCAAACGACTTTATGGAAAAACCATTTGAGATGGATTCGTTATTAAACAAGGTAGATATACTGTTGAATTAGTGTATTAACACATAACTTGTTAAGATCTTAACCCTAAAATATATTCATCGTTATTTTTTGACCACCTAAGCCACCTTAAAACATCTGAGTTTGATTAATCTTAATGTCCTTAACTGCTTAATGGTAAAATCCTCTATTATTTTTGACTACCTAAGACATCTATGGGCATCTGAGTTTGATTAATCATAATCATATAAAGACCGTTAAATAAATTGTCTATATCTCCTTAAAGTAAATCTTTTCAGGCAGCTGTTTAAAAACAAATTCGGTTACGTTACATAACCACAGTTTATGATTTTTAAATTCGCCCCTAAAACTTTCTAACATATAATCTCCTCCACCACCCAGGTTTTCTTCGCGTACGTAAACGAGGTTTAAAATTTCCGCGTTTTGTATTTGCTCATCGGCCATCAGCAGTTTACATTCATTTTCTGCAGCAGCTATCCAGTTTAATAGTTCATCAGCACCATCTACCATTTGTAAATCTTCAACATTCCCGCCCCATTCGGGTATATCAGCATACCATTCATATTTTGCATTTTTATAAAAGCGGATTGCTCTTTCCATATTTTTTTAAAGAAAAGTAAAAATTATTCTAAAATTAATTCGCAGATTTATATTGAACAGTACATGAAAGGCTATCCACAAAATTATCTAATGGCTGTAGATTAGCTAGTTTTTTAACTATAAATATGCTATCAACAGCTTTCCCTGCCACTATCTTAATGTGTTTTTCACAAATAGCATCAGCAGTCCAAAGGTTGAGGGTTATTGGTTTTCCTTTTAACCGGTAATAGGCTTTTCCCTCGTTAATTTCTTTTAAAGGGGGCAGTACAGCTTCACTTTCATCCCAAAATTTTGGCAGGTTATATCTGCTTTTAACGGTAAGGTAAGCGTTACGGTCAAGATCAAACCCAAATACCTTTGATGCATTAATCCGTTCATTATAATCCCCTAGGATAATATCTTTTAGGGTACCAGGTTCTGATGGGTACAAGGCAATATAATAGTCGGTGAAATCACCAGAAAAGTCAGCGACAACCTTAAGTGGATTCTTCGTTTTTTTGGGGAGTTCCAATAACTCATGATAGCTGCGAACAATCATCACTTTTTTTGATACCGTATTTTTGGTTTGGGGAGAATGACTAATATTTATAAAAAGCAGCGATAAACAGACGGATAAAAGTTTCATAATATAATTTGTTTAATTACTTGACACATTTATTAAAAGGTACTGATTTTGAATTGGATATTATTTCAGAAACTGTATTACTAATTATCTCGATAATCAATAATATTTTCATTTTATGTAAAGAAAAAAATTCTATTTCAATAATACTAAAAAAAATAGCGAAATTTAGCTATTCTCATGTCTGATGAAACACCAATAGTTTTAAGAAAGATTATCCACATTGATATGGATGCTTTTTATGCGTCGGTAGAACAACGCGATTTCCCTGAATACAGGGGAAAACCATTGGTGGTTGGAGGTAAACCTGATAGTCGTGGAGTGGTATCAACGGCAAGTTATGAAGCCAGACAATACGGAATTCGTTCGGCCATGCCCTCTAGCAAAGCCTACCAGCTCTGTCCATCTGCTATTTTTGTATATCCACGTTTTGATGCCTACACGACCGCTTCTAAAGCCATCAGGGAAATTTTTAGCCGTTATACCGATCTGATTGAGCCTTTATCGTTAGATGAAGCGTTTCTTGATGTTACCGAAGATAAACTCGGTATCGGCTCGGCCATTGGTATTGCGCAATCGATTAAAGATGCAATCAAAAACGAACTAAACTTAACGGCATCGGCGGGGGTTTCAACCAATAAATTTGTAGCCAAGGTAGCTTCGGATATGAACAAACCGGATGGGCTAACCTTTATCGGCCCATCAAAGATCGAAGCCTTTATGGAAAAGCTCCCGGTTGAGAAGTTTTTTGGCGTGGGTAAGGTTACAGCGGCAAAAATGAAGGCCATGCAGGTGAATACGGGTGCTGACCTGAAAAAACTAACCGAGGAACAACTGGTTGCCCAGTTCGGTAAATCTGGCAGGTTTTATTATAAAATTGTTCGTGGGATAGACGACAGGCCTGTGAGGGCGAACCGTGAGGCGAAATCGGTGGGTGCAGAAGATACTTTTGCAGAGGATACGAATGAAGATTCAGTGATGCACGATCTGCTGAAACAAATCAGCGAGATTGTATCGAAACGATTGGAAAAACATCAGTTAAGCGGTAAAACGGTAACGTTAAAAATAAAATTTTCGGATTTTAAGATCATTACCCGCAGCAGGTCTTTTGCTATACCAGTTAATAAGGCGGAAGTAATTTACGCGGAAGCAATTAAACTTTTGAAGGAAGCGGATATAGGGGTAAGCCAGATTAGGCTTCTGGGGATTACGTTATCACGGTTTTATGATGATGTTGAGATTGACAAAACGGAGAATAACCAGTTGGAATTTGAGTTTTAGGTTTGAATGGTAAGTGGAGACACATACCGTGGCCAAAGAAACATCGTCATTTCAATCCAATAGCTATCAGATGGAGCGTACCGATTCTTCATCCGTAGCGGAATGGAGAAATCTATAAAGTTTATTTAAGCCAGCCTTACAGATTCTCCATTGTGGTCGAAATGACGATTTATCGCAGGCAATACAGTTTTAGCTTTTTTTTAACCATATAAGACATTGAAGTAACATGTAAGCCGCAAGAAGCTAGTTATTAGTGGCTTTTAAACTATCTTTGTTTTTAAACCTGATTGAACGGAAATCCTTTTTGTTACAGCAATCGAATAGCTATCACAAACACCCACAAAAAGATTGCAGGGGAAAGCAGGGCCGGAGACAGCCAAGAACCACATCCGATCATTTTCTAATTAAAAAACCATCCATTCTATTTGGAGCGCAACACCTGTACAACACAATAAGTTCCTTCCCGTTTTACGCTTATACGCTTCGCTTCCTCGTACCTCGTTGCTGCAGGGTAACGCTTCAACCGGGGCTAATGGGCCAAAACAGTATTTCATTTTAGGATTGCAAGTTGCACAAACCTTTGTTTTTAAACCTGATTGAACGGAAATCCTTTTTGTTACAACAATCGAATAGCTACCACAAACACCTCAAAACAAGATTGCAGGGAAAGCGGGGCCGGAGACAGCCAAGAACCACATCCGATCATTTTCAAAATATATAACGGTATTTAAAGTGTTTCATTCGTCCTCAAAAGTCTTTCTTCGGTTTGCAATGAAGATTAAGAATTTAGATGCATAAATAAAACACCCCCGTCCTGCGGACACCCCTCTGAAAGAGGGGAATGGAGGTAACGCTGGGAATGAAAAAGGTCCTGCAAATTAATGCAGGACCTTTGTGCTAATTTAAGGGGCTGAGATCTTACTTACTATTCAACTTATCGGCAAGCATCTTCATATAGAAACCGCCAACCACACTACGGGCTTTAAAGTTATCGCGAATACCGGTATTCGAATCATAAAAATCGTTCAAAGGCACTCTCGATTCTGTTTCGATAGCATGTTTATAAACCGGATGCACCAAAGCCTCGAATTCTTTTTGGGTTGGCGCAAAAGTAGCCGTCCATAAAATCCAGTCGTTTTTGGTATAGGCTTTTCTGCTATCCAATGGAATACCATACCTGTTTTGCTTGGTTAGGTAATATTTGGTTTCGGTATCGTAGATTTTCTGTGGAAACAGGTTTAAGTTTAATACTTTATCCCAAACCAGGTTATATTTCTGGCTCCAGGTATCTTTATTATCAAAAGTTAAAGCATAGTGATCGCCGGCATCAGCCATTTCTATCCATTTAGGCACCATGCTTTCGGCAATTTCCCTGTATTTTTTGGCTACATCATCATATCCCAATGTTTTCGCCATTTGGGCATAACAGGCAATACCTACAATTGCTTTTACCGATAAATTGGCGTTACGCGCCAGGTGACCAGCAAAATCATCGGTACATAACTGTGTTTTTGGATCTAAACCTTCTTTGGTTAAATAATCAACCCAGGTAGTCAGGGTTTTCCAGTGTAATTTAGCGTAACCGGCATTTCCCTGTGCTTTAGCAATGGCAGCTGTTAAAATAATCATGTTGCCCGATTCTTCAACCGGCATTGGCTCGCCGTAAGTTTGTCCGTTGGCCAATGGGTAGGTGCCCAAATCGTGTGCTGCCCAGGGATGTGGATATTTTCCGCTTTCGCTGAAATAGAAAATACCGTTTAACATGCCCTGTAATAACTGCGGATTATAAATGAGGTACAATGGTGCCGAAGGATAGGTAACATCAACCGTATTGATGAAACCGCCACTGTTGTTTTCTTTCGATAACCACAAAATTTCGCCCTGCTGACTTTTAACCAAAGTATGCGCTGCAATGCTCTGACGGTAACCTAAAACACAAAGATCGGCATATTCTTTACCGCCTGATTTTAATGCATCGGCATATAAGGTTTTATTAAATGCTTCACATTTCTGGATGACTGCTTTATATTCGTTAGCGGCAGCAGTTAACTGACCTTCCATGGTTTCTTTACCAGAAGTATTCCACCATGGCCTTAAATTTTTGTTGAAGTATTGAACAGAATAAATTTCATCGTAACCGAGTTCTACATATTTTTCTACCGCAGCCTTACCTACTGTACCAAAAGGAATAATGGTATTAAGCGCCAGCATTTTACCCTGTTTAGCGGTCGAAGCTGAGTTGCCTTTTCTAAAAGCATCGGCAGCATCTTTCTCGGCAGTTACAAACTGGATGGCATTACTGGTTTTTGGAGCCGCCACATAAAAATAGCCCCAATCGATACGCATATCATCGCTCGCTTTTTGAAGGACAGGCTGCTCTACCGTTCCCGTTTTTAATACCGATAATTTAGACGTTGCGTATTTGGTTGCGGTAACTTCTTGCGTAGGACGGTAAACAGCGATGTTAGACGAAGCACTTAAATACACTTTTACCTGGTGCGTTTTGCCATCATTGGCTTTAACCTGGTAAGAAACATAAGATACCGGGCGTGCAAACAAACCTAAATCGTTCATTAACAATGGAGAGGTAAAGGTTAATTTTAAATCAATCTTACCGCAGGTAAAGTTATAAATGGTTTGTGTAGCATTAATATCGACACTTTTTTGCTTGGCCAATTGTACTTTTTCGGCGTTGTCTTTTAGCTTTTCCACTAAACCAAAATCGAGGAACCGGCCACCTGCAGTATTAATCAGGTGGATCGCAATTACATTCGATCCTGCTTTTAAGGCATTTTTATCGCCATTGCTTAAAGCAATGTATTGGAAACTGTTTGTCCAGCCTTCTTTGGTGTAAATTTTCTTTCCATTTAAATATACTTCGATGTTGTCATCGTGGTTTATTTTCAGGAACAATTCGTTTATGGAAGCAGGATTGGCCACATTAATGGTTCTTCTTACCCAGATATCGTGCGATTTCCAAAGTGTTTTTACGTTTTTGGCATCATCGCCAATTGGTGCCGCACCTGTTTGCCAGTTGCTGGCCGTATAATTTGCAGCTTTCCAATCGCCCTGCGGCTCGCTTTCGGTATATTTTACTTCGTAAGCTTTTTCATCAGATGCAGGTACTATGGTTTTATAGGTAGTAGTTTCTTTGCCTAGAAAACGATAAATACTGCCATCAACGTTAATCATTCCTAAAAGAGACTGATCTGCACCGGTCCAGTGCTGGGTAGAAGATTCGGTTAATTTATCGGTGTTAGACCAGATACTGAAATAAGTGTTGTGCGTAATTAAAGGGTAAGCAGGTGCCTTTCGCTCCTGTGCTTTTAGCAAACCGCTGACTAACATGCAGCCGAGTATGCCTAAAAATTTTAAAGAATTGGTTTTGTTCATAATTTGTGTGTGTATTGAGGTACGATCTTATATTCTGGTTAGATTTGACGTTTAGTTAAACGTTTTACTAATGTATAAAATATAATTTAATTTTGACAAGAGAATTCATTTTTTAATTGTCTAAATGACATTTAAACCCGGAGTTCAAAAAAATACATGAAGTTTTTAAGCCTCATGTATTTTTCAAATGTGTAGAGCGTATATTAATTAAGGTTGCTTTTTATTGATGGTCCACTCGCTCAATTGGAATACCCTGCTTCCCCTGTTCGATTTGATATAAAGGCGATAAAATTTATACGCGATATAATTGTCGAAATGGAAAAGCTTCGTTTGATTTCTGCTCGCTCCGGTGTCGGTGTTTTCCCATGGACAACTGGTTACGGTATGCAGATCAGTATACTGAATACCATCTAAAGAGCCCTGTAAAATCCAATATCTTGGATCACGGTCTGCAGCATCATTACCCGATGTAAGGGTATATGCCCCCACCACCTGTGGTGTTTTAAGTTCGAAAGTACACCTTTGGGTGCCATCGAAACCGGCTTGTAAAAATTTAGTTTTTACATCCTGATCGACCAGTTTTTTAGAACCTTCGGGAGAATCTGCTCCGGCTCCGGCTTCTAGGTTAACTGAGAAAGTACCACCAACAGTAACCATATAATTTTCTCCATACTTGGTTGGATCGAAATTAGGATCGACAATTTTCAGATTGATCTCTTTGGTTGCAGAATAACCCTGTCCGTTTCTGATGGTTAAAATTACACGGTAGATTCCAGGGAACCGGTATACGTGTTTTGGAGATACTTCTACAGAGGTACTATCATCTCCAAACTGCCACAGTAGTGATTTATAATTTTTTGGAACGGCCGTAAACTGCACCTCCTGGTATTTTGCCGGGTTTGGAATGGCATAATCAAAGGTAACCAATGGCTTTGGCTCTTCTACTTCCGGAACAACCTCATCGTTTCCGCTTTTTTTACATTTTACCGTTAACACCACGATAAGTAGTAAAAGGGAGCAGATGCCCAATAATCTTTTTATATTACTTTTCATATCTATTCCTGTTTAAGGTGTTGGAAACAACTGTGTTTTTTCGATTACGCGTTTACCATAACTGGCTGATGGCACTTCATATTCGAGATAAGCCTGTTGCCCGCCTACATTTTCTCGGTGGTGAGCTTCAATTTTATATCGGATACCGCGTTCTAAATGCACGGTTGCTTTACGCTCAGGCTTATCCCATTGTGTGGTATAATCGTTGATCACCGCTTTTCCGTCAATAAACAACCTCGATCCATCATCCCAACGGGTTTGGTAGAAGATATAATCACCACGTACCGGAGCCAGGAATTCTCCAGTCCACTTGGTTGCGAAGTTATCTCTGCTCAATGCTTTGCCATTGGCATCTTTAACATTATCCGGCCAGCCATCCCCCGAAAAATTGATAGATTCATCAACCCTTGTTACAAATGGTGCCCGTCCATCGTCGGGATCAAGCTGTGTATCGGTGTAATACCTGGCGGTAAGCCCCGTTCCTTTTCCAATGATCGGGGAATTATTATCCAGGTTTACACTTGGATCGATTACGACAATTACTTTTCCTTTTGTAGGATGTATCACGTGGTTGGTATTATCGTACAGGCTTAAAGCAAAAGCGAATTTCTTATTGGCTACAATATTGGCATCGAATACGGGCCAGGGAATAAATAACCTTACCGCAGCACTGCTGGCGCCTGAATTAAACCTCACTAAAGTATCGAGGGTATAATCTTTGGCATTTAAATGAATCACATCGGCAGGCAGTGTTCCCCTCGAAACCAGGGTAGCAATGGTATCTATATTTTCTTTTATTTTTATGTTAAAAGCTGTAGAAGGCGCATTCTCCAAACTCACAATCAAGGGGATGGTAACACCGGCAAGGCCCGGAGTATAATTGCCCTGATAAATTACATTGTAGGTACCCCCACCCTGAAAAGTAAGGTAATGGACATCAGAAGCTTTCAACAATTCGTCGGTATTGATCACCACAAGAATGTTTGATTTGCCGTTGGCAATTTTGTTGCCTTTGCCGGGAGAAGCCAGTTTTAATGCAAAAACTACTTTTTTACCCAGATTACGTTCTAATGTTGCACGGCGTACAATGGCAATGCCCTCGGCACTATTTGTTCCATAAGCCACGTTGATTACCGTTGGATACTCTACCGCAGCCGATGGCATTAATATGGCGTTGGCTAAGGTTCCATTGTTAATTAACTGCGTAACGGTATCGTTATTAAGGGTTAAGCCTACCTGAAACGCCTCTTCGGCCATGCCTGTAAGCGAAATTTTAAAGGGTACCCTTACAAACTGGTTATCGATGGTTACATTGCCCACCACAATGCCTTCGCCGGTAATGCTCTGTGTTGCAGGGTCAGGGAGTTTCAAATCCTCTACCTGCGATTGTTTACAAGAATAGGCAACCACTAAAATGGTTAAACCCATTACTATTGAATATATAATCTTTTTCATTTTTCGATATTTTAAATAATCCGAAACTTTATTATTGATCTAACCAAACCCTGCCATCAAGCGACCAGGTCTGTTTATTTGCTATTTTTAACCAATTGATGACCTGGGTTGGGATATCTGTGGTTTGAGGGACCAAAAGTGCCAGTGTGCTTGTTGAAGGCGGACAGATCAGGTCGTTAAAATTCTCCCATGTAAAGTTCCCTTTTAAGTTAAAATCATGCGCCTGAGAAGAAAGATCGATCATTTTATCGGTGTTACCATCGGTAGCAGGCCAATAACCCACTAAAAAGTTATAGGAAGGATGGCTTTGATCAATAGCGGTTTCGCAGGCATACTGCTGGATTACCCCATCCGGAACAGCAAGTTTAAAAAACCTGATATCGGTTACGTAATAATCGGGTTCCCCATGGTCGTGACCATTTATATAGCCCAGTTTTAAAGCATTTGAGTTGACCAAAGAACCTGAGCCGGTAATTTCAAGCTCATTATTGAAAACACCATTGGTATAAGTACGGATAAATCTTTGGTTACCGCGCTGTTCTAGTTTTACAGAAAGGTTTTCCCATCTGCCCTGAACCAGATCGGCACCTCTACACTGGCGGTAATCGCCATCTTTTGTACCCCTCCATTCGAAATACCAATACTTATCTTCCAGGTAAATTACCCAGCCTACGCTAGGGTGACCGCTAGACCATTCGTTACGTTTCCCTAAAACACTTGGATAAAAAAGTTTTTCCTGGTTCTTTTTAACTTTTAACTCAATGGTCATTTTCGTAGTATCGTCGATATTGTAAACGGCTGCATCTTCGCCGGCAATTTCTGCACGCACCTCTGTACCTTTCATTTTAACGGTTTTACCTAAATAGCGGTTACCGGTAAAGGGTTTTACCAAAATTCTTTTGGTGTAGGCAGAACTGTAATAAATGATAAATGCATTGTTAGCTGTTTTGCTAAAAATGGTCTGATCATCAGCGTTTGGTGGGAGTGTAAATGCACCGCCATCGCTTGAAGCGATTACTACCAGCCAATCTTCGTTGATGTAGTTTGGACGTTTTTTTAAAGCCGTCATAATTTCCCCTACCCCGCTATCAAATTTCTCGATAGCCGATTTATAAGCTGCAAAAGAATTATCGTAACCTGAAGCCAGGCCTGCTTTATCTACATCGGTAAAATGGCCAACGATTACTGACGCGGTATCGGTATTTAACTGATTGATCACAGCAGCCTTAACCTCGGCATCACTGGTTACCAGACTACTGATATCGGCACCGGTAGTTAATGATTTGAAGACTGTAGAGGAAGTATATGCTGCAATTTTAGCATTCGGTTTGATCTCTTTGATCCTTTTAAAAATAACCGGATAGTTCTGCAGGTTATTATTGGTTAAATTATCATCATTTACGAGGTTTTTTTCTTTTTTAACACCAGTAAGCATATTAGCCCAATTGGTCGCATTTTGTGTGGCTTCTGGTTGGTTTAGCGCAACCCAACTGTAAATGGAAGTTGGAAGCAGGGCGGTGATATTCGGGATATTCGCCGTTGATACCGACTGTCCCCTGGCACCGTCTACAATGAGGTACAAAACCTTACGGCTACCATACCTTACTTTTGTGGTATCGGTCCCATCTTTAGCGGTAAGGGTCCTATCGAAATCTTTGTTGCAGGAAAATATGGCCGTAGTAAGTATTGTGGCGATAACGCCCAACAATAACTTGTATTTTTTCATCATACTCATCTTAATTTATCTTTGGTTAGGCTTATTCAATGGTTACTCTCATTATGTTATAAAACGGCTGGTTATCGAAACGGCTGAAGCCACCGATCAGCAATAATGCTTTTTTGCCATCTGCTGATTTAGTTTCAATAATATCTGATAAACCTCCAGAAAACGGACCTGTTGCATTATAACCAGGTGCCAGTAAACCTGCCGGGGTGAGCACCATAAAGCCGTTTCTGGTTACATTATTATATTTTCTGAAATAACCGCTTACCACCACCAGGCCATTAGAAAGCTGCCTTGCAAAATCAGGGTAACCGCCTTCTAATGTTCTGGCACTGAAGGATTCGTCCAAACTACCATCTTCGTTTATTAGGGCAATTCCATTAGCAGGTTTGCCGTTGTATTTGGTAAAGGCTCCGGTAATCAGGTATTTTCTGGTGATGGTACTATAGGTGAGGGAACCAATATAATTATCGGCCCCTGTACCTGGGTTAAAGGAAGGGTCTACAGTACCATTTGCTGCTAAACGCAATATACGTACAGCGGGCTGGTCATCGAAGGTACTAAAGTTACCAAATACCATCAGTTTTTCTAAATTGGCTGCATCAGTATGCATGTAGGTTCTAATAGGACCATTTGCGCTTGTGTTCCCTTTATTGGTTGCAGTATTAAAACGATAGGTTTTATCTAACGAACCATCTAAATTGAACCTTAAAATCTGACGGATTTCGGTACTGTCGAGAATCACCGTATCTCTTGTAAAATCGTAATTGGCCTTTGTATAGGTACGTTTAACATAATACCTAAAATCGCCCGTAGCCAATATTTTCCCCTGATGCGGGTATATCTTGTCGATAAAACCATTAGTACCACCGTTAAATTTTGGAAACCATTTCTGGGTTACGGTATCGGTTATGGTCGGTTTTCTCGCAGTCTGGATCTTAACGGTATCAATGGCGCCGTTATTAAACAGAGTGGTAATGTTGCTAATGTTTTCGGTACGTTGGTTGTAGCCGCTAAAACCACCTGCAATAACAAAACGTCCGCCAACTTCAATTACCCTTGATAACGATCCGTTAGCACCCCTGCCCGTTCTAAATGTACGGTCGTAATCGCCATCCAACGAGGTTCTGGCAATCCTGTTGATAGGGGTTACCAAACCTTTGTTATCATAGTTGCTAAAACTGCCAATTACAAGCGCTCTGCCATCGTTCATTTCGTAAAACTGGCTTACAAAACCGTTTGCTCCTGCTGTTGCTTTCCAGGTAATGTCGTTTTTAATCAGGCCGGTTACGGTAAACGCTGGTCCTAAAATCAACTGATCGCCGATGGCAATGGAAGTAATGCCTGTACTGCCGGCATCGGGCACTTTAACTGTAATCTCGCTAGCGGTTACACTTAATACCTGCGCTTTTTCGCCATTGAACATAAAAGTTAACTGATCTTTATAAGGCAAAAGCCCGGTTGCTTTTACGGTAACGGTTGTACCTACGATACCTTCAGCAGGTGTTGGAGGTGCGGTTTGACTGATGGTTATGCCTAATTGTTCTTTTCCTGCCCCATAAGGATCTTCACCCAGATCTTCCTGCTTTTTGCAGCCCAGTATGGTAAAGGCAATTAGGAAAAATAAGCCTAGAATATATTTGATTCTTTTCATGATTTAATTCTTTTCTTCTGATAAAAACCTAATTACTTTTACTTGGCCTTAAGCCACTGATGTATACATCATTAAAAAATTCGTATTGGTCAAACCCAAGGTATGCTCCTGTGTAACTTAACGTGTGTACCACACCATTTGTCGGTTTAATATCGGATGATGCGATTGGCACGGTTATCCAACGATCATCCGGTTTCGAAATATCTGGGATAAAGGAGAATATTAACTGTCTGTAACCGATATATTTTACCCCATTGGCATCATTAAAATTCACTCCAATATTGGCCACACTGGTGTTATAATCGTAGTATAAGGCGCCAGGATAAATGCTTCGGAGGCCAAGATCAATCTGTGGATAATCCTTTAAACGGTTTATACCTTTAAACATGTAGCGCTGCAGGTATTTTTTCCAGATTTCAGGCGCGATCTGATCCAGGGTTTTAACGGTATCTTTACCTGAATAGAACAGATAAGCGTTTAAGCCATCTGTTTTAACCGTACCGATGGTTCTTTTGATTACATCATCATCAAAAGCAAAAAAGGTAAAATTTTCACTGCCGAACTGCTGTTCCAGGCCCGCCAGTTTTACAATCTGGGCCACGGTATCGAAAGGAACTTTTTTGTCTTGCAGGTACTTTAGCATACTGCCCGGATAATCGGCATTTGCTTTACCACCATCTATATAATATTCGTCACGTTTACAGGCATTAAGCAAGAGTAAAAGTGCTGCACATATCATTATTAGCTTTTTCATATCTTTTTAATCTTCTTATAAATTAATTACCTCCGTTAACCCAGTAATCGTTGAGCACCATATATGGATTATTGTTCAATGCGCTCGAACTGAGTGGCCATGTCCATGCACCACGATTAAATTTATCGGCAGTAAGTACATTGTAAGACCATTGGTTACTTAAGATCCTTTTGGTACGCACCAGGTCGTAATAGTGATGGCCCTCGCCAATCAATTCTCTTGAACGTTCGTAAAAAATAAAATCTTTCAGGTTTCCGTTGCTTGAGGTATATAAAGATGCACCTGCACGAAGCCTCACCATATTCAACAATTTAATGGCATCAGCATCCTGGTCGGCATTTGCCATGGCCTCTGCGGCCAAAAGAATTTCGCCACCGTACCTGAAGATCATAAAAGTATTGTCGGGGTTGGCATCTTCCTCACCGGTAGAAAATGAGTTCTGTGCAAATTTCAACATCATAAATTTCCCGTTATCGGCAAAAATATCTTCGTTAAACCAGGTGGTAATCCTTCTATCACTGCCATCCTGAAAAATTTTCTGCATGTACTCTCCCCTGTAGTAAGCAAAACTTACACGGTGGGTATACTCAGGTCTTTTATAAGGATAATGCAAAAACATATCGGCAACGGGGGCAAGATTTGTATTGGCATCACCGTAATTGATACTGCGGTAAAACTCGAATAAACTCTCATCCGACCGTCCTTTTACCACTGTTGCCCATTCGTTGATTGGTAATAACCTGTAGGCATTGCTTGCGATAAGCTCGCGACCCAGATCGGCAGTTTCTTCGTAATATTTTTTGGCATTGCCGGGATCAAAACCTGCATTCCACATGTTCATTTCCATCATCAGGGCCACGATACTGCCTCTGCTTGCCCTTACACCTTTCAGTGCAGGATCGGTATAAGTCCACGCAATGGAATTTTTATAGGTTTTAAGGTCGGCTATGCATTTGTTTAATACAGATACAAAGTTTTCTCTTGGTAATGCTGCCGAGTGAAAAGCATCTGTATAATACACAACGTTACCGTAGAGGCGAACCATAACGAAATAACATAGTGAGCGTATAAAAGCTGCTTCGGCCTTGAACGAATTTTTTTCGGCTTCGGATACGCCGGGAATGCCTTCATCAAGTTTAGCGATGAGGATGTTTGCCCCCTGGATGGCCTGATAATATCCTGTCCAATCGGTTATCCTGTAAAAATTATAATTGATATCGGTTACCCAGGGCACTCCACCGCTAAGCAATGTCAATAAATTGTTTTTGCCCAAAACCTCTACAAATGAGCGCGCTGGAGCGTGGTCTGACTGGCTTTCGTAAAGCACTTCGCCCGAGCGGTACTCGCCGGTTGCACCAATAAAATGAGTTTCGTTGTACTTGTTAAAAACAATCCTCGATAAATTATAAATATTGGCCACAACATCGTCTTTAGACTGGAAGAAGTTGTTTCCGGTTAATTTATCCAAAGGCTGCACGTCCAGGAACTTTTTACATGCAGGCAAACAAAAAGTTGCTGCTATAATGATCGTATAAATGATAACTTTTTTCATGATAGTATTAATTAGTTGCCTGTATTAAGTTCGAGGTTAAGCCCAATGTTGTAGGTACGTGGAACAGGATAACCTGTAGAAATATCGCGGCCTAATGAGGTTACGTTCTCAGGGTTTGGTCCACTGTATTTAGAAAAAGTAACCAGGTTGTTGGTAGAGGCATAGATCCTTAACTGGTTTAGCCCGAACCTGCTGATTAGTTTCTTATTGAACATGTATGAAACGGTTACGTTACTGATTTTAAAATAACTTCCGTTTTCCTGCCAAAGGGTTTGATCGGCACGTAATGGCTGGATCTGATCAAAGCGTTTGTAATCGTAAGGATAGGGGTATTTCGCCACGTCGCCCGGTGACCTCCAGATATCAAGATCGTTTAAAGGAACCACCGATTTCTGAGAGAATGGATCACGCATAATGGCAATCCTATCGGCCAGGGCGTTATTCAAAATCGTTCTGTCAGCGGTATAGGTAGCGTACACATTTAAGCCCCAGTTTTTATACCTGATGTTTGTAGATACACCGCCTGTTACCAAAGGCTGCGAGTTACCGGTAACCTCATAATCCCGGCTATCCAATATATAATCACCGTTTACATCTTTAATGATCGGATCGCCACCCAGAAAAAACTGACCGTTGCTCTGGTATCTTTTTCCGGTAACCGGATCTACAGGTACGTCGGCATCGGTGCTGTAAACACCCTGGTTAATTCTTAAATAGTTTGATAAGGTGTTTCTACCTACGCGGAAAACGTTATGTTGCAGGTAGCCGGAGTTATCAAACCTGATGTACTGGCCGTTATATTCGGCTGGTAATTTCAACAGAATGTCGCGGTTTAAAGCGCCGTTTACCGATACCGATATATCAAGGTCTTTGCTTACTACCGGCCTAACGGTTAACATTAACTCGGTACCGTAGTTGGCAATACCCAAATCGTTACTGGCTAATTTATTAAAACCGGTTGTGTTTGATAAAAACCGATCGAAAAGCAGGTTATCAACCTTTTTAAAATAAGTATCAAAGTTTACAGAAATCCTGTCGTTAAAGAAACCTAAATCAAAACCTAAGTTATACTGTGTGGTGGTGGTTGGTTTTAAATTTGGATTTGGAATCAGGTCGAAATCGATACCAATGGTTGGATTATTATTAAAATTACCATTAAGGTTGTAAATACCGTAAATGCTTTGCAGGTTTCCAGTCGGCACAATGTTCTGTCCCCAGGTTAACCTTAAGCTACCGTACGATAACCATTTTTTATCGGCCAGCCAGTTTTCTTTATTAAAGTTCCACCTTAAACCCACTGATGGGTTTTTAGAGTAGGGATTTTCCAAACCGCTTGATGAGGTACCATCCAAACGGTAAGAGAACTCGGCCACATATTTTTTATCGTAATCGTAAGACAATGAACCCGCAAATGAAGCAATGGTTGCATTTCTGTAATTACTTAATACACCTCCGCCCCTCGAGTTATAATCATCGTAACCAATCGGCCCCTGTAACTGATCGTTCGGGATCCTTTCCTGGCGGGTAATGCCCGCTTGTGCGCCCTGTTTATAAATCTCGTTAAAGGTGTTGATGAAAAGGTTGTGTTTTTCGCCAAAAGTTTTTGCATAAGTAATACCGTTACGGTTATATAACTGGAAGTTTCTGCCCACATAATCGTAAAGTTTGGCGTATTGACCGTTTGCTGCTGCCGGTGTAAAGGTTGATTCTGTATCTGATGTATAATCGTAACTTAAGGTAGAAGATACGGCCAAGCCAGGGATAAACTCGTAACGGGCCTCCACATTGGTCCTTAAATTCCTCGAGTTGTTATCATTCAAAGTCTGTAAGGCAGAAAGTACCCCACCAGTTGCCTGATAGAAAGAAGGTGGAGGCAATAAGGTAGAAGCCTGACCATTTCCCGCAACACCCGATTGAAGCAAACCGACACCGTTACCTTTGTTTTGCTTACCTACCGAACCATTGATAAAACCGAAAAACCTGAATTTATCGTTCGGTTTAAATTCCATGTTCATGTTCAGGTTGTAACGATCGTAACCGGTGTTTTTAATTACCCCTTTTTCGCTATAGTAACCCAGGTTGGCTTTATAGTTAAATTTAGGATCACCACCATCTAAGGCCAGGTTATGACTTTGATTATAGGTAGTTTGGAAAAACACATCCTGCCAGTCGGTAGAATTATTGTAATACGCATTTAAACTATCGGCCAAAAATGGTGTATTAGAAATCTTTCTGATATCGTCAACATTTGCCGCATTAAGGATAATCTGCTGGATTTTTAATGACCTTTCAGAGTTTCCGCCCAAAGTTTCGCGCAGTTTAGGTGGCGAATTAACGAAGGCATTGGTTACATATCTGATGCGTGGAACTTTAGAGTTACCTCTCTTGGTAGTGATGATGATTACTCCATAAGCACCCCTTGAGCCGTACATGGAAGTAGCCTGTGCATCTTTAAGGATCTGGATATTTTCAATATCTTCCTGTGGGATCAAAGAAAGCGGACTCACACCCGGACCTTGCGTTTGAAAACCAAACTCGGCAGCTTTATCGGCATCCAACGGTACCCCATCAATAATATATAAAGGTGATGTAGGCTGCAGGAAAGATTCGTTACCACTGCCCGAAATACTTAAGCTGGATAAACCACGTACCTGTACCGAGCCCCTGAAACCTGGCGCACCGGTGTTATTCTGGATATTTAAGCCCGGAACTTTACCCTGTAAAAGCTGCTCGGGATTTGATACCGGTGTATCCTGAAGGTCCTTTCCAGAAATTGAAACCGATGATCCTGTTGTGGTTTCCTTGCTTCTTTTCTGGTAGGCCACAATAATTACCTCGTCCAAAGCCTTGCGGTCTTCGGCAATGGTAACCGTAATGTTGGTGGCTCCTGTAATTTTGGTGCGTTGTGTGTTAAAACCTAAAAATTTAAACAATAGGTTTCCACCAATGGGTACATTCACGGTAAACTGGCCTTTTCCGTTGGTTTGGGTAAGGCCTTTATTGGTTTCTTCGAGGATTACCGAAACCCCTGGAACGCCCTGTTTGGTTTCTTTATCTATAACCGTACCCGTCACAATGATGTATTTTTCTTGCGAATAAGCACTTGTGCCACAGATGATGCATATCATGAGCAATGCATAAAAAAGTATATTTCTTTTCATAATATTAGCGTTAAATATTGCCTATTCGCTGGCGAACTTTGGATTATCTGTTTTAAAATGAAATACAATTTCCCAATCGCCTGTTTTGTAAATGGCGAAATCGACACCGAAGGTTGCAACCGTACGCCCGCCACCGAAAGAGCCTCTTGAATAGCTTAATTCTGCTTTAGCCCTCGAACCACCCAATGCATAAGAGGTAGGGATTTCTACCAATGGAATTGGATAGGCCACATCGTACTGCACGTATTTATCGGTTTTTTGTAGATTAAAACCATGTATCATTTTATCCCATTTGGTTTCGTTAAAGAAAGCAGGGTTAATTTCTACCGAATCTTTATTTAATGCTTTTATCCTTAATGAATGGCCATTGCCACCTGTAAAAGGACGGATGTAAACCACTACATCTTTTTTATCATCATTGCTTATCAGGCCAATATTAGAGGTAGCGCCGATTACATTGTTTAAATAAGGACGGATATAGTCCCTCAATCTTTTATCCAACGGGAATTTTGGATCAGGTGCAGGCAAACCGGTATAAGCGTTAAAATCGTTCGAGGGCTCATAAGGGCGCTCGCGGAATGGCCTGATCTGAAAATCTTTGATCAATCTTTCGCCACCTGTATTTTTAACCTTGATGTCGAAAAAACGGGTATCCTGTGCAAAATTGGTGCTATCGGCAGGCCTTGGCGTAATCAACTGATTGGTAGCCGAACCCCATAAAATAAACTGTCCGGAAGAACGGATTTCGAACAGTTGATGTTCTTCGATTTTCCTTTTTGCTTCTATCTCTGCCAGGCTTTTTTCCAGGCCGGTGTAAGGAGCAGTCCAAACATAAGTTTGTGCTTTTTGGAAAATATCGCTCACCGGCCTTCCATCTCCATATCTCGCATTTACGATTTCGAAAGTAATCGGTGTAGTTGAGTTATCGCTGTTAAACCCACCTATCAGGTTATTCCTGCCAATAATTGGTTCGAGGATTTTATTGCTAAAATTTACATTGTTACTTAAGTAATCTTTTTCATCCGGCAAATTGTACAGCTTTTTACATCCGCTTGCCAAAACCAGCACAAACAGCATAAAAAGAAGTTCTTTTTTTACGATTGATTTCATAAGTTTTTCTAATTTATTTTTTCCGTACTCCATCACCTATTTCGATTTATTAATTGTCCATTCTGCAAGCTGGAATGTACCGCCACTCCTTAACTCGGTAATATTTATGCGGTAATATTGGTAGGCAACCGTGTTGGTACACCTGAAAACTTTTTGCTGATACCTTTCTTCAAAAAAGAAATTGTTTACCCGGTGCAGCTCCGTCCAGGTAACACCATCCTGCGATCCCTCGTATGTCCAGGCTTTCGGATCACGCTCTACCGCATCATTTGCCGATATTAAGGTATAAACTGACGACACTTCTGGTGTTTTAAGCTTAAACTGCATGGTTAAAAAGCCGTTTAAATCGCATAGAAACTTGGTATGGTCATCCCCATCGATTACTTTTTTAGAGTTTTCGCCACTGGTTGGTCCGCCACCGTTTTCGCGGTTGGAAGAAAAAGTGCCGCCCACAGTCACCATTAAATTTGGTGGAGGTGGTACAAAAGTTAACCTGGTTACAAAGCCATCGAAACCGAAAGTATGATCGGGACTGATGACATGTACAATGCCGTTTTTGGTTTTGATGTTGTTAGAAGCCGTGGTACTTGTAGCCCAGTTTCTGATAAATTTGCTTTTTTTGGTGTTACTGAACTCAATAAGCTCCGGGCCGGCACCAACCTCGCCCGATGCCGATCCTTTAGTCGATTTTGCATGCATCGGATAGGCTACTTTTACACTTGTCAGGTTTAAACCATCCTGAAGTTTTAACGAATCGGTTGGTTTTACTCCCCTGATGATGTAGTAAGAAACCATGGTATCTAACTGCACGCCATCAATATTAGAAAGGAACAACGGATCTTTATCAGATTGTTTCCTTAAACTGTTTAAATTTCTTAAAGCCAGCTGAAAGCTTGGATTGGTTACCGCAAACAGGGTTACATTACTATCTGTAAGTGTTTTCTTTAAACCCATCCGGTCAATCGCCACCAAAAGCGAATCGTATACGCCCGGTTTACTTTTTAAATATTCGTAGGTGTTGCCTGCAAAAGGCGCTGCCTCATCAGCAGCATCGTAATAGCCCCCGTTTTTTTTACAGGCCGTATACACCAAGGCAAGCAATAAAAGCATGATTACTGCTCCCACATATTTTACAAAATTTTTCATCTGTTTATTATTTTAATGGTGATGAAGCCATTATGGAGCTAAAAGATCCACATTGGTTTCACATCTGTTATTTATTGCCAGTAAGGGTTCTGTGTAAGTAAATTGTTCTGCAATAAGAGCTTGCGCGATATTGGCCAGTAAATCCCCCCCGAATTGATCAGGTTCATAAATTTGGCATCGTTCTGTCTTATTTTGTTGTAGCGGATCATATCGTACCACCTTTGCCCCTCACCCATCAATTCACGGTGACGCTCTTCAAAGATTACCTTCAACACATCAAGATTATCTGTTGTATCATAAGGAGAAGGTGTATCGGCTGTAACCCTTTTGGTAATTACATTGTTAAGCTCATTTAAGGCTCCGGCCTGATCGCCAAGCACCGATAATGCTTCTGCCCTTAGCAATACGATATCTTCTAAACGGGTAAAAATCAATGCACTGGTAAAATACCTGAAGTTAGGATCGTTACCACCACCTTGTATTACTTTGATTTTACTGAAGATTGGATATTTACCATTTAAATTGGTGAAATACCTGTCGAATTTAGATTGACCCAATGTATCAACAGCAAACCTTTCATCCTTAGGCATATTAAAATATTTCAGGATCGAATCTTTTGGCAGGTAGATATCGGGGATGGCTTTTGTTGTGATCGGCTCTGCTAAAGTCAACTCTTCAATGTGCCCGGTTGATGAACCATCGATGTGGCCGTAATCGGAGTTAAAGCCAAACATCTGCCTATAGTTCTTATTATAGAAAAAACCATTCGAATTACTTAAATCGGTTACCGATGTATAACCACCACCGGTTCTGCCATAATTATCTTCTACAAATTTTGCATATTTCGCCACGTTAGCGTAATCGGCTGTCCAGGCGGCAACGTGGGCTAAAACGGCATAAGCGGTAACTTTAGTGGCCAAAGCACCTCCCCAACGGGTTCTGTCCTCATTATAATAATTGCTTGGCTGTTGTATATCTCCTCCGCTGTAAATATAGGGAAGGTCGGCTGCAGCCCTTAAAATTTCTGATTGTACCCAGGCTAAAATCTTGGCCTGGCTTTCTCTCGGTTTATTTTCAAATACCCCCTCGTTAGAAGAGATAATAAATGGTACATCACCCCAGATACGCACCATGTAGAAATAGGCAAAAGCCCTTAAAAACCTGGCCTGCGCCATATCTACGGTCATGTTGTTATCCGAGTAACGTTTATCAGTTGCTTTAACGTGGGCAACATTCTCCAGAAAAACATTGGCACCGTTTACTATGGCATAAAACCTGGTCCAATCAGAAAGCGACTCAACCACAGGGTAGGATGCATTTAAATTGTTGCTGATGATGGCTTTTAAATCCTGTCTTTTCGGACTGGTAAATTCGCCCGTTCTTACATCGCCGTAAATCCAGTGGCCGTTGTTATCAGACAGCGCCGAACGGGTAAGGGCATAAACCCCCATAATCCCGGCACGTGCATCCTCAACAGTGTTCCACATATTTTTTTCGCCCACCACACGGGTAGAATCTGTATCTAATGCCTTATTACAGCCCGATAAAGCAATTACAGCAAATAGAAATGAGTATAATATCTTCTTCATCATTATCGATGTTTTGTTCGTATTTCTTTCCATATTATAATTCCATTTTAACACCCAAAGTGTAGGTTCTTGGTATCGGTTGACCATAACCTGTATCAATGCCATCGTAACCTACCAGTTCAGGATCCTGACCGGTGTATTTGGTAATCACAAACACATTGTTTACTGAGCCGTACACAAAGATTTTGTTGATCTTGATATTTTTTCGCTTAAAAAAGCTACCGAAATCATAACCTAGAGAAACCGATCTTAATTTTAAGAATGAACCATTTTCTAAAAACAGGTCCTGATCGGTACGGTAAGGAATTACGGTACTCCACGGATTGTATAGCGGATATTTGCTATAATCGCCTCTTTTTTCCCAGAAAGTGATTTCTTTCACCGATGATACATCTGTATTGCCTTCGTGGTTTACGAAATCGAAACGTGCGGCCATTTCTTCGTTGATGATTTTTCTGCCCAGATTGAAATACAGGTTGGTATTCAATGTCCAGCTGCCATACCTGAAAGCATTATCAAAGCCTCCTGCTAAAACCGGTAGAGAATGTCCCTTTAATACCTTATCTCTTTCGTCGATAATGTTATCGCCATTTTGATCCTTCCATTTCGGATCGCCTGCTTTTAATGGCGTACCATTGTATTTTAACGGCTGTCCGTTAACCACAGGCACCTGACTGTTTGCAGTATAAATACCCTCATTTTCCAATAGCCAATATTGATCTACCGGCTCGCCAACTTTTAAAAAGCGGTTGCCGATGATGATTTCGTTCAATCCCCTTGGCAGAGCGGTTAATTTATTGCTGTTGTGGTTCAGGTTTAATGAAGAATTCCATGAGAATTTACTTTTAGCAATTACCTGTGCGCTAACCGTTAAATCTATACCGGTATTGGTCATGTTCAGGCCACTTTCTATCGATTGTTTATAACCATACTCCGCATACGATGGAATGCCCAATAATTGGTTTTTCTCCGCTTTCATATAAAAATCAACCGCTACATGCAAACGGTTTTTAAGCATGGCTACATCTGCACCGATATTTAACTGATCAGAATACGACCACGGCACGCCATAACCTACCCAACCGAAAGAATATGGCCTGGTTAATACGCCAATTGCATTATAACCCGGTACAGTTAAGTTGCCGGTATATCCTACTGATGCGGTATATTGCGGTCCCTGTGCATAATTATCAAAGGTGAAAGCCCTTCCCATCCTACCTGCACTGGCACGTAATACTAAATCATCAATAAATTTTTCGTTTTTAAGCAGTTCATTTTTCAGGTTCCATGCAGCCGAAACCGTTGGCGAATAAAACCAGCGTTTGGTTGGCTGTGCATTTGATGAACCATCTGCCCTTAATATTGCAGATAAAAAGTATTTGTCATTATAGTCGTAATTTACCTTACCATAAAATGATAACAGGTTATCGGCTGTTTTATCCAAAAAACGGTAAGTTAACTCCCTTGGGAAAGCGGTTGGCACCAGGTAGTTTGGGTTATCATCACCGTTATCAAGTTTGGGCTTAGAATCTAACAGGTTAATCTTGATGTAATCGTTGGCGCCTTTATAAGCATAAGCATAGTTGTACTTATAAATGTCCCAGATCATCGATTGACCGAGTTCGAAATGGAAATCGTGAACATCTTTCAGCTTCAGGTCGTAAGTAGCCTTGTTATCCATCATTAACCTTTGGTTAAAGCCATAATAGTTAGAGGCATAACTATTTCCCTGCAACAGCGTTCTTGCATAAAAAATATCGCGGTAACCTTCGTTGTAATCTACATTGAAGGTAGTGCTTAAGGTAAATTTGCCCAAAGTGGCCACCAATTTGGCAAAACCCTGTATACTGTTGGTTTTATTATCATCAAAACCTTTACTGTAGTTGTTCAGGTAACTCGCATAATAATCCTTGTTTGGTGCCAATGGTGCACTTAAATCAGGGAAATAATTAATCTGTGCAAACCTGTCGCGCAAAGTCCTGTTCCTGTCGCGGTTTAAACGGTTACCATTAATCATGGCCGAAAACAACAACCATTTAACCGGTTTCATATTAATATTGAACATGGCGCTGTAGCGGTCTAAACCGGTATCATCTGCCACACCACTGCTTTTGGTATTACCCAGCGAAAACCTGAAGTTTGCGCGGTCAGAACCACCGGTTAAACCTAAGTTGATGCCATAAACCAATGCATTTTTATAATATAAATCTGTCCAGTTGGATTTACCGCTATATACATTATTAAGTGAATCACTTAAATATACCGGATAGGCTTCATCGTCAGAATACCTGCCATTGGTGGTATAGATATCGTAAAAACGCTGCCTGAATTCGTTTTCATATTTACCGTTTATGGTATTTACCGTGGGCTTTTGTACCATTCCGATATATGAATTGAAACTGATGCCCCGCGAAACACCGTCCGGAGCTTTTGTTTTGATTACAATTACCCCGTTAACACCCCTCGGACCATAAACTGCAGTAGCCGCAAGATCGCTTAATACCTCTACCGAAGCAATGTTATTGATATCGATAGTGGTTAATAAATTGGTTGCCGGACCGATCCTGTTGAAATCATATTGCTGGATATCAAAAGCAAAGGGATGTTCACCAATTAAGGGAACGCCATCAAGCACCACCAGTGGCTGAGAGGCATATACATCTTTTTTAGAAAGCAGCGGCATTGGTGCTCCCCTTAAAAACATATTCTGTATGGTTCCGGGTTCGCCTGATGGCTCCTGAACATACAGACCAGCAAAATTGCCCTTTAAGTTCTGCTGTAATGAAATGGCCGGGAAAAGAGATAGCTCTTTAGTATCTTTCTGCACACCGCCCGAAAGCTTGTTGTAAACTGTTCTTCGCTTGAGCTGCTCCAAACTGTCTTTCCGCAGGGAATCTTTTGGGGCTACGAATTTAATTTTGGTCGTATCCTGAAAGATTATATAATTAATTGTTAGGCCTTTATGAATTTTATTGCCCGCTGCAAAAGTCGGTAAAACGTTTAATGTAAACGCGGCAAAAAAAGCAAGGCACGCCCATAAGTATCGCATAGTTAATGGATCTTTAATTGGTAAAAAAATGATTCTTAAAATTTATTTTTTTGGAAACGGCAAGATAGGTCCTCGATAAGGGAGACAGGTACTTCTGGAGTAATAGTAAGGGATTCTCATAAAAATTAGTATTTGGTTAAATCAAATATAATATATACTAAATCGTTTTAACAACAAATTGTCATTTTTATGAAATTTTCATTAAATCAAATAATAATATTCAATAATTCGAAATAATTGTCAATACGACAGGTAAAAAAATTAAATTTTAATAAAATACATTGGAATTTTAACATACTATAAAACAGCATATAGTGATATTTTATTGCTCCAATTACAATAAATTAAGTGATTTTCTGTCGCGGAAAATAAATTTGGTTAAACGTTTTAGCAAAAATCGTTTTAAGCAGGGTTTTTCAGCACAATGAGATAACACCAGGCAATAGCCATGTGCATCATGATTAACATAGAATTAATATTACGAATGATTGCGTGCCCGGCGGACAAGCCAGAAAAGCGAATGATGAGCAATTTAAATTATCTTTCGGTAGCTACACGGTAAGTCGGGTCTTCGATAATATTTACCTGGATAATTTCGTCTGCATTTTTAAGCAGATGCCTGCAATCGTCGCTGAGGTGCTTTAACAATAGTTTTTTGTTGGCTGCCCGGTATCTTTCGGTGAGTTTGTTTAACGCATCAATACCCGACATATCGAAAACCCTGCTATTTTTAAAATCGACAGTTACCGTTGCAGGATCTTTAGCTACATCGAAGAGTTCGTTAAAATTGGCCACAGAGCCAAAAAACAACGGACCAAATATTTCATAGTGTTTTACGCCATCGGCATCAATATATTGGCTGGCCTTTATCCGCTTAGAGCTTTGCCATGCAAAAACAAGCGCCGAAATAATAACGCCTATCAATACGGCCAGCGCAAGGTTGTGTAGCCAAACGGTAATTACGGCCACTAAAATGCCAATAATAATATCCTGCTTAGGCATTTTATTGATTACCCTAAAACTCATCCATTCGAAGGTGCCAATGGCTACCATCATCATTACCCCTACCAATGCCGCCATCGGTACACGATCAATCACCGGCGCACCGATTAAAATGATCAGCAATATGGTTAAAGCAGCAATAATTCCTGAGAGCCTGGCCCTCGCTCCTGCCGAAAGGTTTACCAGCGTTTGCGCAATCATCGGACAACCGCCCATACCGGTAAAAAAACCGTTTAACATATTGGCAATGCCCTGCGCAATACTCTCCCGGTTCCGGTTACCCTTGGTTTCGGTAATTTCATCAACCAGGTTTAACGTGAGTAGTCCTTCTGTTAAGCCTACCCCGGCCATAATGAGCGAATAAGGGAAAATGATTTTAAACATTTCGAAGTTTAACGGCACACGGGGAATATGAAAGGGCGGGAAACCACCATCTACAGAGGCAATATTCCGGACCAGTTTGGTATCGATACCAAAGCAGAGTACCACCAGAAAAACCACAATAATGGCTACCAGTGAGGACGGAACAGCTTTGGTTATTTTAGGAAGAATAATAACGATGGCTACTGTAAGTAAAACCAGCGCCAGCATGATGTATAAAGGAGTACCGCTCAGCCATTCCACACGGCCATTAACGAGGGTTTTAAACTGTTCTAACTGCGACATGAAAATAATCACGGCCAAACCGTTCACAAAGCCAAACATCACCGGTTGCGGAACAAGCCTTACAAATTTGCCCAGTTTAAACAGCCCCACCAAAATCTGGATTGCGCCTGCCAATGCCACCGCCGCAAAAACATATTCCAAACCCTGGGTTTTCATCAAAGCAATAAGCACAATTACGGTTGCCCCTGCCCCACCAGAAACCAAACCTGGTCTGCCACCCAGTACAGCGGTAACCAACCCCATAATAAAAGCGGCGTATAAGCCTGTTAAGGGCGGAAAACCAGCTAAAATGGCAAAAGAAAGTGATTCGGGAATCATCGTCATGGCCACCGTTAGACCTGCCAGAATTTCAGTTTTATAGTTAATTTTCTTCGAAAAATCGAAAAGCTGCAGATAGGGTTTCATTTATAGTGGAATATTTAGAGCGGGCAAATATCCGGTTTTATTATAATATAATGTTTAAATTAATCTTATTCACCAACCTAAACCGGAACAGATTATGGCTGCGGTTAGTGTAGCAAATGAATTTATAACCCATCTTAATTATACCACTAATCAAACGGTTGCGCGGAGTTTTACCGGGCATCATAATTTTTAAGCCCCGATTAATTGATATTTTGAACGGGTATGTAGCCATTATAAGACCCTGAGTCTGCTTATTTTAGCATTTGTAAATCTGGTAACAAGCTATTAATTGTCACTTTTACATTTCTTAATGCCATCAACACGTCTTTTTCGGCCTTATTTTCCTCCAGCAGCACATTTCACATTGCCACAAACGTTTGCGTGGAGTTTGACTCTTCATTTATTTCAGTGTGGTTACTATCCTTTCTAAATTACGGCTTTTGTCATTCAGAATGGCATTTAAACAATTAACTAACAAATATCCCAAAACCATGAACAATTTAAAAAAAAGGCAAGCCCTTCTAACCGGCTTGTTTTTAATGTTCTCTCTTTTCGCCTTTGCGCAGGTAAAAATTACCGGCATTGTAAAGGATAGCGATGGAGGAACCGTACCAGGTGCAACCGTATTAATTAAGGGCACCAGCAACGCCGTAAGTACCACACCCGACGGTAAATTCTCAATCAGCGCTCCGGCAGATGCTATTTTAACAATCTCTTTTATCGGTTATAATCCACAGGATGTACCTGTTAATGGCAAAACCACATTAAATGTAGTGCTTACTTCTTCTACCAAATCGCTAAACGAAGTGGTGGTAGTGGGTTATGGTACGCAGAAAAAGGTAAATCTATCCGGATCGGTAAACACGGTAGATACCAAAAACATTGTAAACCGTCCGGTTACTTCGCTAACCAATGCCCTGCAAGGCGCCGTACCCGGTATGGCCATTAAAGCTACACCAGGTGATGTGGGTGGCGACATTGGCACCATCAATGTACGTGGACGCGGTAATTTAGGTACTTCAGAGCCGCTCTTCGTAGTAGATGGTGTAATTGTAAATTCAGGTGATTTTGCACGCATCAATACCAATGATGTAGAAAACATTTCCATCCTGAAAGATGCTTCGGCTTCTGCCATTTATGGTTCAAGGGCTGCCTACGGTGTAATATTAATTACTACCAAACGAGGTAAAAAGGGCGAAATGACCATTAATTATAATGCTTATTACGGCATCCAATCGGCAACAATTTTACCAAGCTGGGTTGGCGCTTACGATTATGCTACCCTACGTAACGAGGCTGCTGCCAATGCTGGTAAAGCTCCGGTTTACTCGGCAGGCGATTTAACCAAGATCCAGAATCAGTCAGATCCTGACCGTTTTCCGGATAATGACTGGTATGCGTTAACCTTAAAAAATACAGCTCCCGTAATGGAACATGCCATTAATGTTTCTGGCGGTGATAAAACCAGGTATTATTTAAGTGGAGCCTATTTTAACCAAAACTCACTGGTTCCGGGAAAAGATTTAACACGCTACTCTTTAAGGGCCAATACCGAAACCCAGGTAAGTGATAAATTTAAGGTAGGTACCAACATCTCATTTATCCGTGATGGTTTCGACAATGAAAACGGATTGATCGATTTTACCAGTTTAAACAGGCTTACCCCATTGGTGGTAAACAAACAAACCAATGGTAACTGGGGCAGTATGAACGGTGGTAAAATAGATGGAACACTTGCCGCAACCAATACGGTAAGAAAACTGGAAGAAGGTGGCCGCAATTCATATAACACCAACCGTTTTATTGGTAATTTAAACGGAACTTATACCCCAATAAAAGGTTTAGAGATCAGTGGTTTGGTTTCTTACAATTTCTACAATACAGTAAACAGTGCATTTATCAGCACCATTGATCCGATTTTGGATTTCAATACCGGCGCCCCACTTAGCGGAACGGCAGTAAATACCAACCAGCTTACCGAAGAGTGGCAAAATATTGGCCGTTTGTTAACACAGGCAACCGCCAGTTACGAAAAAACGATTGATAAACACTATGCCAAATTATTGGCCGGTGCTTCTTATGAAAATAACAACACCAGGGTGATCAAAACCATCCGCAAGAATTTTGTAAGTAACGACCTTAACGCCATCGACGGCGGTTCAAGCGATCCGTTAAATACCACCTCATCAGGCGGAATACAGCAAAAAGCTTTCGAATCGGTATTCGGCAGGTTTAACTATGCATATAACGACCGTTATTTATTCGAAGCCAGTGTAAGGTTAGATGCATCTTCTCAGTTTGCTCCCGGCCACCGCTGGGGTGCATATCCATCATTTTCGGGTGCATGGAGAATCTCGCAGGAAGATTTCATGAAAAATATCAGCTGGATTTCGGAACTGAAACTTCGTGCTTCCTGGGGTAAACTGGGTAACGTAAACAACGTAGGCAATTACGATTATTTCGATGGTTTAAAAACAGGAACTGCGGTTATCCTCGACGAATCTAAACAGGATGGTGTTTTCCCTAATAAAATTTATAACCCAAGGTTATCATGGGAAAAAATCAACATGACCAATATTGGTTTAGATGTTAACCTTTTCAAAAAACTGAGCCTACAGGTTGATGCCTTTGACCGTTTAACCAACGACATTTTATTGCCAGACCCAACTATACCAACTGAGGCAGGTTTAATAAGTGATTCAGACCCTCTCAAAACCCAATATCCTTCTATTAACCTGGGTTCGGTTAGGAACAGGGGTTTTGAACTTTCGTTAACCTACAACGGACAGATCAACGATTTCAAATATTCAATCGGGGGTAACCTGAGCAAAATCTGGAATAAGGTAGAAGATTTGGGCGGTACTTCAGAGACTCCTCCAAGTGGATATTATATCAATAGGGTTGGTCAACCGATCGGTTCATTTTACATGTTGCAATCCGACGGTTTATTTACTACCAATGCAGAAGTTGCACAGCATGCTTTTCAGGCAAACGGAACCAAAGCAGGTGATATTAAATATGTAGACCAAAATGGCGACAACAAAATTGACGGCGACGACCGTGTAATTGCGGGCAATGATGTGCCTTACTTAATTTACGGACTTAACTTTTCGGCCAATTACAAAAACTTCGACTTCGCGGTTTTAGCCAATGGCGTAAGTGATGTTAAGGTGTACCTGGAAAGCGAAGCCTCACAGGCGTTTTTTAATGGTGCTGGTGCAAAACAATATGTTTTAGATAGATGGACACCCGGCAACCCGAATCCAAATGCAGCTTACCCAAGGGTTTTAATATCTGGCGACAATACACAGAACCTGGTGCAGTCTGATTTCTGGCTGTTCAATGCCGATTATTTGAGGATTAAATCTTTAACCCTGGGTTATACCTTGCCAAAATCAGTATTGGATAAAATTAAAATCAGGGGGTTGAGGATTTATGCATCGAGCAATAATCCATTTACCATCCGTGGCGATAAAAGGTTAAAGGATTTCGATCCGGAGGCTGCTTCTCAGCGTGCAGCTTACCCGCAGTTAAAAACCTATTCGTTCGGTATTAACCTTACCCTTTAATAAAAGCTTTTTATGAAAAAATTAATATATATATCGTGTTTAACTTTTGCCAGCTTCGCTATAAGCAGCTGCAAAAAATCGGCAATCGATTTTGTTCCACAGGATCAGGCTTCGAACACTACCTTCTGGAAATCACAAAAAGATGCCACTTTAGCCTTAAATGGTTGTTATGGTTATTTAAATAATGCTTTTAATAATGCCTACGATGATGGCGGATCGGACAATGCTTATGCCCAGTATCCGTGGGAAAGCAATGCCACAGCTATTGCAGCAGGTAACATCAATGCCACGCTCGATCAGGGTTATGGTAGCCGGTACACTTATATCCGCAGGTACAACTATTTTCTTGATAATGTGAGCAAAACCCCAATGGGTGCCGATTTAATGAAAAGATTTATTGCCGAGGCCAGGGTTTTAAGGGCATTAACCTATTTCGATCTGGCCAGAACATTCGGTTCGGTTCCATTATTAAAGGTTGCTTATACTGATCCGCATGAAACCGGAGTAGCACCAACGCCAGAGGCCGAGGTGATTAACTTTGCCATTGCTGAAATCCAAAGCGCAGTTACCGATCTTCCGGCAACTTATCCGGGCGGCTCAACTGTTGAAACCGGAAGAATTACCAGCGGTGCGGCCTGGGCCATTTTAACCAGGATACAGTTACAATATGGCAAATATGCTGATGCAGTTACCAGTGCGCAAAAAGTAATGGGTGCAGGTTATCAGTTGTTCAGGGTAAGTACATTAGCACCTGCCGATACTCAGGACGATTTTAGCACTTTTGTAAGTTTTGCCAATGATGCTGAAAAACAGAAATTTTATAAAGGTTTAGCCAGTTACGAGCAACAGTTTTGGCAAATTAATGAGGGAACCAGTAAAGAAAATATCCTGGTTTCTCAGAACATCACCAATTCCTCTTACGAATATGGCAACGGTTTAAGAACCTTATTCCCTCCGGGCAATTTAGGCGGATGGAGTTCTATTACCCCTACACAGGAAATGGTAAATGCTTACTGGGACAAAAATGGTAATCCATTTACTCCCCCTGGTGCAGCTACAAGGGCAAGCAATTACAATAACGGAACCCCAAATGCAGCTTATGCAGATGAATTTAAAAACCGCGATACCAGACTTTATGCAAGCATATTGTTCCCTGGCACACCCTGGAGCCGGTTTGATAGTGGTTATAAATTTTCGTGGGGAAAAGGTGGCGGAAACAACAGTGTAACCGGTTACAACTTTAAAAAACTGGTAGATCCCGCCTTTACCCAAAATGATTGGGATGGCGCACAGGATTTTCCGATCATCAGATACGCCGAAATTCTTCTGGCCTATGCCGAAGCTAAAAATGAGCTAAGCGGTCCGGATGCAAGCATTTATGCCGTACTTGATGACATCAGAGACAGAGCCGGAATGCCGGCTGTAGTTCAGGCGACTTACAATACGAAGGAAAAATTAAGGACCTTCATTCAGCAGGAACGCCGCATCGAACTGGCAGCAGAAGGTCAGCGTTTCTTCGATATCAGACGCTGGAATATTGCTAAAGATGTAATGAAAACCACTTACGATATAACAAACAGTCCCGTGCAGGAACGTGTATGGCAGTCAAAATTTGTACTGATGCCTTACCCTCAGGCAGCCTTAGATGGCAACCCGAATTTAAAAGCGGCCCAATCGGCCAAAGGCTATTAGAAAAAAAACGTCCCGATTTAGATCGGGACGTTTTTTTTTTAGTCCGAAAAGTCCGGAGACAGAGGTCGAAGGTCCAAAGACAAATAAACCTTAATTTTCTTAACTTCATAATGGTCAGAAATGATGTAAAATGTAAAGAGTCCGAAAAGTCCGGAGACCGATGTCCGAAGACAAATAAACCTTAGTTTTCTTAACTTCATAATGGTGAGGAAATGATGTAAAATGTAAAGAGTCCGAAAGTCGGGAGACCGATGTCCGAGGATAAATAAACCTTAATTTTCTTAACTTCATAATGGTCAGAAATGATGTATAATTTAAAGAGTCCGAAAGTCAGGAGACCGGAGTCCGGAGTCCGAGGACCAATAAACCTTAATTTTCTTAACTTCTTAATGGTTAGAAATGATGTAAAATGTAAAGAGTCCGAAAGTCAGGAGACCGATGTCCGAAGATAAATAAACCTTAATTTTCTTAACTTCTTAATGGTGAGGAAATGATGTAAAATGTAAAGAGTCCGAAAGTCAGGAGACCGATGTCCGAAGACAAATAAACCTTAATTTTCTTAACTTCTTAATGGTGAGGAAATGATGTAAAATGTAAAGAGTCCGAAAGTCGGGAGACCGATGTCCGAAGACAAATAAACCTTAATTTTCTTAACTTCTTAATGGTCAGAAATGATTTAAAATGTAAATAGTCCGAAAGTCGGGAGACCGATGTCCGAAGACAAATAAACCTTAATTTTCTTAACTTCTTAATGGTGAGGAAATGATGTAAAATGTAAAGAGTCCGAAAGTCGGGAGACCGACGTCCGAAGACAAATAAACCTTAATTTTCTTAACTTCTTAATGGTGAGGAAATGATGTAAAATGTAAAGAGTCCGAAAGTCAGGAGACCGATGTCCGAAGTTAACATACAAGTAAAAAACCTAATTGCATCTTCTTGCCTTAGTGGTAAATGAAAAATACCCCTTATCTTTATCACTCAAGCATGCACCACAAGTTAAGAGCTCATATAGAAAAGATAGTACCATTAACAGATGATGAATTTGCTTTTGTAGAGAAGCATTTTATCACCATGAAATTCAAAAAACACCAGTTCCTCATTCAGGAAGGAGAATATGTAAAATACTCTTATTTTGTAGTTTCAGGACTTTTAAAACTGGTGCATACCGACGATTCGGGGAAACAGCATATCGTTTCGTTCGCCATGGAAGATTGGTGGGAAAGCGACTACCTGGCCTATTTTACTCAAAGCAAAGCAACCATGAGTTTAGAATGCCTGGAGGATACCGAAGTATGCTGCTTTACCCTTGAAGATTACCGTAAATTATGTGCAGGCCTGCAAAAGATGGAGCATTTTTTCCTGCAGAAAGCAAACTTTGGCCATATCGGATCTCAGCGCCGCATTTTATCATTACTCACCTCCAATGCCCAACAACGTTACGAACAATTGTTAAAACAATACCCTGCGTTGTTCCAAAGGGTACCTAAATCTTTACTGGCCTCCTATTTAGGTGTTTCGCGCGAAACTTTAAGCAGGTTTTCGGTTTAATGAAAATTGTAAAGTCCCAAGAGTGATATTGATGCCGTTCGAAAGGTATTATTAATATACGTCTGAAATTATTAGATTTATATACATAATAAACTAACTCTCAAAGTATATGCATATCATGTATGTTGATGAAAGCGGAGATCCAGGCAATAGCTAACACTCATCACCTCATTATATTCTTACCGGCCTGATTATTGACCAAGAAGACTGGAAAACCTGCCTTGATTTATTGAAAACGCTTAGAGCTAATATAAAAGCCTCTTATGGTCTTCAACCTCAAACAGAATTTCATGCTATGGAGATTTTTAGAACCAGTTCACCCGCATATAAAGCAATAAAAAAATATGATAGAATTAACATGTTAAAATTTTATGCAAATGAGATCCCGATCATTTTTTCCAATGCTAAAATCCTTAACATCTGTCTTAAAAAATCAGATCACCCACTTATTTTAAATTTCCAAAACTTGGCTTGGAACAGATTTATTTCCAGATATGATACTTATTTACGCAAAACGGTTAAAGATAAAGGAATAATAATCTGTGATGAAAGCAATGAAAATCAGCTTCGTAACCTACTCAGAAAAAGTCGGATTTATAATCCTGTACCATCTTTATTTGGAGGTACCTATAATGCTGTAACACAAAACATTATTGAAGACATTAGTCATAGAAAATCTTCGCTATCATTTTTTATACAAACTTGTGATGTTATAGCCCATTGCCTATATAGAAAGGAGTTTCCGAAAGGTAGTTTACGCAAACAATCGGTTGAAACTATTTTTAATCTTTTAGATCCAATTTTACTCAAAGAAGCAAGTCATACGGATCTTCAGGGGATTGTGAGAAAATAAAAAAGCCCCGGTTTAAAACCGAGGCTCAAAATTTCTTTTGATTTGTTGCGGCCCTAAGTAGCTTAGGCTACCTCAAGTCGTCTTAATACAAAGATAACTAAATTTGAAACAACAATTACAAAACTCTTTGCTTTTATTCTCTCAATTAATTCAACAACTGCTTTTTAAATACGTTCGGACTAATGCCTACTTCCTTTTTAAATAAACGCGAAAAATACGACAGGTTTTCAAATCCCAATGCATAAGCAATCTCCGAAACCGATCTGTTCTCTCCTATCAGGCGGTTTTTAGCTTCGGATATTAAGTAAATATGAATATGTTCGAGGGCTGTTTTTCCGCTTTCCTGTTTTAACACATCAGATAAATAACCGGCAGAAATATTTAACCGTTCGGCCATATAATTTACAGAAGGTAATCCTTTACTCGCCAATAATCCGTTGGTAACATACTTGTTGATCTCTTCGTTAAACCTGGTTACCGTTTTGCCCGAAACTTCTGTCCGGTTAAGGAACTGCCTTTTGTAAAACCGCTGACTGTATTTCAGCAAAGTGTCTACATTGGCTAAAATCAACTCCCGGCTATACTCATCCTGGTTATTGTTATACTCGGTTTCAATTTTATGATAAAGTTCCCATACGGTGGCCTCTTCGCCTGGCGAGAGGTGCAATGCCTCATTGGCCTCATAATCGAAATAATGGTATTTTTTAATCACGTCGTGCAGGATATGCCCGTTCAGGAAGTCTTCGTGGATAAAAATCAAAAAGCCATCTTCATCCAGCTCGAGGTTTTTCATTTCCACTAACTGGTTAGGCTTAAAAAACATCATCGAACCACTTTCGTGATCGTATTTAGTTCGCCCGTAAAGAATATGCCCCGCCAAAACCTTTTTAAAACCGATCATATAAAAATCGCTTGTAAAATCCCTGTCGCCAATGGAACATTGACGGTTGCATTGGTAAATGCTAAACTGCGGGTGTGCAGGTGGCGGAAACCCATTTGCCTTGTGCAGCTCGATTAAACTTTTATAATGTTTCATTGCCTTAAGATGATAGCAAATACAAGCTACACAATTACCTGCATAGCTTGTACTTAATAAACTGTATTATGATTGATTAATGACCATGTGCATCGGCAGATACCGTTGCCCATTCTTCAAATTCGGCCAAACGCTCCGCATAAACCTTTTTAACCCCGGCATAAGCTATCTTGCCCAACAGGAAATGTAGAGGAGGGTTTTCGCTGTCTATTAATGCCAATACTGCTGGCGCTGTAGCTTCCGGTTTGCCCCAGGTATCAGGTGTTGCACCTTCGGCAAATGCCTGTTTAATTGGCGCGTACACTTCCATCGGTTCTGTTTGGAAAGCCGAAGCGCCCGACCAGTCTGTAGAAAAACCATTCGGTTCTATCAAACTCACATTAATGCCAAAACCTTTTACTTCGGTAGCCAGTGTTTCGCTTAAACCATTAACCGCATATTTAGATGCATTGTATAAGCCCAGCACCGGTAGCGTTACCAGGCCTAAAAAGCTCGATACCTGAATAATATGACCTGCTTTTTGTTCACGCATAACCGGTATTACGGCCTGCGTTACCCAAAGCAGACCAAAGAAATTGGTTTCCATTTGTGCGCGGGCCTGTTGTTCCGTGGTTTCTTCAATCGCGCCAAACAAACCAAAACCAGCGTTATTAATCAGCACATCAATACGGCCAAAATGTTGTTTAACCTTGTCTACCGTTGCAAAAACAGCATCCCTGTTGTTTACATCCAGCTCAAGCGGAAGTACAGCATCGCCATAAGTTTCAACCAGGTCGTTTAAATCGTTAGTATTTCTTGCGGTTGCGGCAACTTTATCGCCACGTTCTAAAAGGGCCTTGGCCCAGATTTTACCAAAGCCACGTGAAGCGCCGGTAATTAAAATTATTTTCGACATTTTTTTCTTTGTTAAATATTGATAACAAAGGTATTGGCCATGCCCGAAAGCAATTTATACAAAACACGGAAGTATTAGCACATTTTAAGGGAGGTAATAATAAATTACATTTTAATAATAGCAGCAGATATAAAAGTTTCAGCTTTTTTTTGGAGCGCAGTTTTTGTGCTTATGGGTTGGGTTCCGTCCTGCTGTTCGTCCAATCCTTTCGGGGAATTTGTACTTCAGTAAAAATAAACTTTTCCCAAAAGGGATTTCCCTGCCATCAGGGCTATTTAACAACGGCCTGGTTAAGCATTACGATTCCCGCCTACGCGGTAAAGACGACTTGCTAAAAAAACTAACCGTTCGAAATGGCGATTGGTCGATTAACCACCTGCTTTAAAAGCTATTAATCTGCGGGGGGGATTTACATAAAAGGCCGCTACAATATGGTAATCGTAACGGCCTGATCTAAATTATTCAAATACCCTATAAAATGGTTTAAGCTTTAGGTATGTATTTCGACAGTGGAAAATCTTTATACTGCCAGTGGAAATTTAACTGCTCTATCTGTTGTGCACTGTGGTATCCTGAAATATTTACCAGTTTAGGGTTAAATCCGTCGCTAAGATCGGCTGTAAAATAAGTGTTCCCCATGCTGCCGCCACCAGCGGTACTGGCTTTTTGGGTACTAAACCAAAGGCCATCTACATGCCGATTAAAGTAGCCGATTACATGGTTAATGTATTCACCAGTGCCAACAGTTAAAGTTTCTACCGAATTGCTGGCTTTCCCCTTTAACCCGTCAGAAGTTTCGCTTCCATCGTAAAATACTTCGAGGCCACACAATACACCAGCTTCGGCATATATTTTTATTTTACTGATTACCCCATTCTCTTTCCCTTTAAACTCGGTTGTTTTATACGGTCCGCCAAATAACCCTGTAGTTTTACTGTTAACGGTTTCTTTATATGCTTCATGTTCCGGATCGAAATATTTCCAGAGTTTAGCCGGAAGTAAAAATTCGTCGAGTTCTGTGCCGTATTGAGTCTTTACCTGGTTTTTACGTTGCTCTGCAGCATTTCCGGCAAGTTGTTTATAATTTTCGTCGCCAATCCTGTTCGAGGTAAACTTCCATTCCATTTTCCAGCCGTCGTAGGTATCAACCGCTTCCGAAACATGGGTATCGCGTGGAAATGTGCCTCTCCCTTCAATGGTATAATCGCGCCTGTCTTTTACGTGTGCCATCCTGAAATCCATTACGGCTTTTCTGCTTTTCTCTACCTCTCCGCTATATTCTTTAATACTGGCTTTTAGTTTCCTGAGGTTATTCGCTTTAACCGCATCAGTGGGCTCAACACCATAAAGGTCTTTATATTTTGTTACCATCATGTGCCTGAGGGCAATCATTAAAGTACCTAAACCCACCAGGTAAGGCAGAACTTCTTTCGATTGTTTAAGAAAGTGAGGTTCTTTTGTAACAATATTCAAAATTACGGCTTCGATATTATTCCCTTTAAAACCACTATTCGTATTAATTTCTGCCAGGCTTTTCAATTGCCCTTCCAGCATTTCTTTGAGCTGTTTCAGCTGTGCTTCTTTAATCAGCTCCCTGATCCGCGCATCCACATAAACCTTCATTTGCTCCCAGAGGTTGGCCAGCTTATCTTCCTTGCTCCAAAAATGCTCAACAATAACTTTAAGCCCCCCACCAACTTCGGGCAGTGCGCCAATAAGCCCCAAAGCTGCAGTGTGAGCCATTTCGTTAATTTCTATAAACGATGTCGGATTATCGTCGGCGGGCTGGTCTATTACAGCTACAGGTTTAAAAAGCTGGTTATCGGTTGTGGTTAAACGATGCTGCACCACCTCAGCATTATCAGCTGTACTTAAGCCATATACATCCAGGTATTTGCCACTGTTGAGGTTCATGATGCGGTAATAACCGTCGCCTGCAGGTATAAACCTGAATTGCAGGTTGGCTTTATCACGTTCCCACTGCCAGAAAATCGGATGTGCCCCATCATCTTTAGAACTGTTATGTATGGCTAAAAACCGCTCCCTGTAAGGCGCCATTAAAATGAAGTGGAAATTGTTTCCAAATTCAAACCGAAATTGCTGTTGTTTATTGTCGGGGTCGAATTTCATCTGGATCAATCCGGTTCCGAGATTGGTATTGGCAAAGCCAAGTGCCTTTGCACTATGCTTCGCAATCAGATAATAGCTCTGATTGGCTAAAGGTTTAAACGACATGTGGGATGGAATATTAAATTTGGTTAAATGTATTTAATTAAATTTCGGCAGGAATCATCATTAATGAGTAAATGCGAAATAGTAGAGATCTTATGATGGATGATGTAAGGTGGATGATGTAAGATGGATAATGGAATAAGCACCCAACTCTGTGTACTTTGCGGTTAAAAATGGATGATGGAAAATGTAAGATGGATAATGGAATAAACACCCGGCTCTGTGTACTTTGTGCCCTTCTCTCTGTGTGCTTTGTGGTTAAAAACGGATGATGGAAAATGTAAGATGGAATATGCACCCAACTTTGTGCCTTTCTCTCTGTGTACTTTGTGGTTAAAAACGGAAAATGTAAGATAGATTTTTTGCCACGGAGACACGGAAAACACAGAGGATTTATTTCGTGGTCAGAACTATTAAATCCCATATAATTCCTTATTCGTTCTGATAAACTTTTCCCGAAGATCGCTAAAAGTTTTCTTTTGATTTTCAAAAAGCATATCTTCAGATACGATGGTTTTCATGATGTATATATTGCCTTGCCGCTCTCCAAAACAATAACCAGCAGTAGTTACACACACAAAACAATCCGAACCATCATCAATTTTATTTTCAAGGCTACGATAAACAGCTTTCATATCTTCGCTTAAAACAGCGTAGCTAAAGCCCCTGTGTGTAGCAAAATAACGCTTGATCAGATCACCTGCCGAAGCCAAAAAATCCTTTGCAATCCGTTCTCTGTACCGTTTAAAAAAATGCGGTGAAAATATAGTTATAAATTCTTCCTCTATCGCTAATGCAACTGCATAAACACCTTCTGCACGAGTGTATAACCCATATACGCCGACAAGCGGATTCTTTTTACCACTTCTTTTCATAGCGGTAAATGTTAGGATAAAATGATTTTTCTTTATCCTGGTATAACAATCATAAGAATAGGCAAATGGATACCTGCTGGCTTTTAAAACCCTCCGCTTAAATTCTTTCTGGCAATAAAGGATTTTATTTTTAAGTGTAGGCAGATCATTGTATAACTCATTCTGAATTTCAGTAAAAGTCATTGAATGTACGATCATAAACATTCGTTTAGGTAATTTAACACAGTTTATTGAACAGACCTTGCCGGGAGGGTCAGCAACCCAGCTAAAAGCTCCGGCGACCCACCTAAAAGCTCCGGCAACCCACCTAAAAGCTCCGGCGACACACCTAAAAGCTCCGGAAACACACCTAAAAGCCCCGGCAACCCACCTAAAAGCTCCGGCGACACACCTAAAAGCTCCGGCGACCTACCTAAAAGCTCCGGCGACCTACCTAAAAGCTCCGGCGACACACCTAAAAGCTCCGGCGACTTACCTAAAAGCTCCGGTAACCCAGCTAGAAGCTCCATTAAATGCAACCCGGGGAACCAACCTGATACCCCGGGTTAAAATGTACTAGATGATAGTATCAATCTTTTTGCCGCGACTTGGGAAACGCTGCTTCAGGTCATCGTATATGGCCTGCGTGCCCGGAATACCGGAGCGGCTTGCCCCTTTTATAGAATGATAAATGATTAAAGCGGCTTCGTAAGCTTCGCCACCCGCTACCATGCCGGTATCTTCCATAGCCCGTATAATTGTATTGAGCCGCTGGAAAATACCATAAATATCAGAAGCGAGTTTATTGTCTTTTTTGGCTTCGTTTAAATCAACGTACAGTGGTATTAAAGATGGATTCTGTGTGGCGTACTCAAGCGTTTTGCTTACAAAGGCAATTGTTTTATCGCCCATTTTAAGGGTCGACATTCTTTCTTCTGAAGTTAAGCTGATTAATAAAACTGGCGCTAAAGCTGTTTTTAATGCTTCGAAGGCAGCGGCAATGGCTGCTGATTGCTCTGGGGTGATTTCTGTCGAAATCTTGTTTTTAGAACTCATGATTAATGAATTTTAAGTTAGTATTAAGGTTAATTATAATCCTCTTAAAACTGCAAGCCTAAACCAATAGCAAAGCCGGCCATTGATGGGCTTGTAGTTGTAAATAAAATGTGGGATGAATTAACCATCATAACCATGGGATAGCTGGCAGATAATGGTGCTACGATATAGCGCTGATCGTGATTTAAATATAAGAAAATGACCGGAAAGAAAATATATTTTAATAAAAATTTTTAAGGGTTCAGCCACCTCAAACCATATCTGCCTCATCAAGTCGCATATAACCCCTTAACTTATCGTTTTTGCACGTTAAAACCCAAGGGTAAGGGCTGTATCTTTGAGTAAACTAAATAAGAAAACAAATATGGCAACTCAAATTTTTGTAAACCTGGCTGTTAGCGACCTTAACAAATCAGTAGAATTTTTCACCAAACTTGGTTATACTTTTAATCCACAATTTACCGACGAAAAAGCAACCTGCATGATCATCAGCGATACGATTTATGTGATGCTGCTCACCAGAACCTTTTTCCAGACTTTTACTACAAAAGAAATTGTAGATACCAGCAAAGCAATAGAATGTTCTATCGCCCTATCGGCCGATAGTAAAGATGCGGTTAACGCAATGGTTGATAAAGCGGTAGCCGCAGGTGCTACCATACCAAACCCGGCTACAGATTATGGTTTTATGTACCAGCATAGCTTTGATGACCTTGATGGCCACCATTGGGAATATGTATGGATGGACCCGAACGGCATGCCTGAGCATCAGGGGTAATTTATATAATGCATCATAAAAAGGCAAGCACGAAAATCGTTGCTTGCCTTTTGCTTTTCTATTGTTGATACCAGCCAAAGGCTGGCACCAGCAAAAGAGATTTTATTATAATTTAACCTTTAAAAATGATAAGTCAGTTAGTGAAAAATTGTTTTTACATTAATCATTTATTTTTATTTCAATTTCTTCTCTACATACAACATCCATAATGTTGTTCTGGCTAAGTACACGAAAGCTTCTAAGGTTTAGCATTTCCAGAGGATAGCTCTTCTCAGGTGCTATGAATTTAGTAAAACTACTCTCTTTACTAACTCCCAATAAACCCAACCATTCAAAATTATCCTCTTGAAAGAAAATTTCCTGTATCAATGAATACCCTTGTACATCTTTAAATGTGAATATAAATTCAGGTAACCCCCGCTTGTAATGTGCTAAAGTAATTTGAAGTCTCCGTTTTGGCATATCATATTCCATTTTATCAATCCCAAAATCGATATAGGTCGACTTTGGGAAATGCTCTTCCATATAACTTTTTAACTCACTTATTTCTAACCTCATATCATTTAATTATAGAATCTCCATTTCCCAATATTTTTCCATATTGAGTGCTAATTAGATAGTATTACGAATATAATAGGATTTTATGTATTCAAATTGGACCATTCAACAACTCAAAATTATTGGTTGACTTGTCATCATCATTTTGTTATCTCAGCAAATAATATATAGTGATAACATTTTTATTCCATTCATATACTAGCACCAGCAAAAGAATTACTTGCCTTTAGTAAACAAGAATTCTCTTCCCTGTGAATTGATCAGGATTAAATTATTGTGATCTGATTTAACCACTTTATAAGCCTCCGTTCGCGGTGGTTCAATCATGGTACGTTGTGGCTTAAGATCAACAAATACATCACTTCTCTTTTGTAGGAATCTACTGAAAGGGATAATTATACGGTTATAACCTATAAAATCAACAGTGAAATATTGGATTTTTTCAGCTTTATCCACCCGTAAACTAGTTTTTCCTTCCGACATTGAGTCTGCGGCAAAAACAATATTAAATTCTCCATCTCTTAAAGCAACCTGTACGCCATTCATCGGCGTTTTACCATCAAATGCCTGAACAAAGATACGGGTATATCCGTAAAGCTCATTACTGGTGTTGATTTTATAGGTAGATGAATCTTTATCCTCTAACTTAAAATAGTTCAGGTATAGATGATCATTATCTATTCTAAATGATCCCTCTCCATACTTGTCGCTAACATGGCCAGTTGATTGATCTTTGAAACCCGAGCCATTAAAAGTCAGTGTCCGTGTGCCAGCATCTACGCCCGCGGAATAAACGTAAGTGCCTTTTATTTGGGCAAATGAGATTCCTGTCGTTAAAAACAGGATAACAGTAAGCGTATATCTGTTGAGCATATTACCTTTTTATGATTTTAATAAGAATGTGCTGGAATTTGGCCTTAGCCTCTCGCTAAAACAGTTTGTTATTGCGAGAATTTAATCTTCTTAAAGTAGGCTTCTTTAATTTCAATCAGTATCACGCCATTGGCGCCTCTGGCGCCATATATTGCTGTTGCTTTTGCACCTTTTAAAATTTCTACTTTCTCGATCCAATCAGGCGATAGTTCATTCATCCTTAAAGCATCAAGTATACAGCCTTTTTTACCAGCATAAACATAGTAAAGTGGTGTTTGATCTAGCGAAATTGTTGAGATGCCTCCCAGCATTATCCTGCGCTCAGCAGTTAACTTAACCACAATTTTGTCATTGATGTAAGTTTCTCCTTTCGAAAAACCCGCTAAATTAAAAATGAACTTACTAATCAAATCCTTATCATTCAAGCTAAGTTCAAATTTGCCGGTAGAGTCTGTTATGGCCAGCACCTTTTCATCTCCCTTTTTCCTGATTTCTACACCACTTAAGGGATTGCCATTTAAATTATCCACTACATTACCTATAATCACATTACTCAAAGGAGGCAGGTTGTGTGCTGCTTCAAAGGATAAGGACAAAGATTTAGGATGTTGCTCGCTGGGCACTACAACTGGTTTTAAATTTTGTGCCTGGGCTGGGCTAATTACAAATGCACCTAAAGCAAACGGCACCAGCCAGTGCCAGCTAAGCCTTGAAGAAGGCAAAACAAGCTCCCGGTTTAGCTGACTGGCCAATACCCGTCCACATACATTGTCATTTTTATTTTTGAAGAACTGAATTAGTTCCTTATCGGATTTAGCTGATAGATCAAGAATGTTTTTATTACAACGGCTACAATGATGGTTCCCATCTGCACGTTCGATTTCATTCCATTGCTTTGTACAGGGATTGGTTAATACTAATTGTAAACTTTTCATGCTTTAGGTTTTAGAGAAGATGCAATAGCATACAATATTCCATAACACTGCCTTATTGTGTAATCGAAATTTAGAACTAATTAAAAGTAAAATCAGGACGAGTCACTGTCACCCCATTTCGCTTTAAAGTGACCACCTGTTCCGGGGCAAATTGGCCGTTCTGATCTTTCGATCGGCTTTTTTCGCGACTAGCTTTCGGGAATAATTTTTCAATTTCTGCATTAAATAAATGCTCTTGGGAGCATATCTACAATTCGGAATGGACTATGGTCGATTCGCTATTTTGGAGGGATTATGGCGTTTTTTTGAACGTTCCGATATCTGCAAATGAATTTTTATCTTTAGGAAGTTCTGAATTTAGGATAAATCCGGCAGTAGGCTGGATTAAACCGAAAAGTCGTAAAGAAAATGGATTTAGATCCAATGTATATATTTGTTCAGAGGGAAAGGAACTTAGATACGCATCATCCGGTAATCAAATTGGTGACCAGTTTGGCCCGAAACAGAGGGGGGGGACTTTCACCGAAATACACAATTATTTGGCTGGCATTGTACATGTGTTCAGAAGTATGAGCATCCAGATAGCGTTTATGATACTCCATGTATATTATACCAATAAGCTAATTTGCTTAAATATCCTGCAATTCCCATCTGAGAATAGACTATAAAGCCTTATTAATGTGAATTATAAAAATATTCAACAGGCACGATATTTGTTTTAATTGAGATTAATTAAATAATAAAATGGAGCAAAAAGGTGGATGGACAATTATCGTTAATGAATACGGAATGACTATCGACGTATTGCTTGATTTATATATGTCACTATGCGATTCTACAACCGCAAAAAAAATCAATTTGACCGATCTTGGAAAAGCAATAGAAAAACAATTAAAAAATACCTACGAAATAAGTTACGATAAACTTTGCTACACGACTGCCAATATAAAGAATGGTTTAGATTATCTTCCTACTAAAAAATATGTGCGTCCTGTTGTTAAGCGTGTACGGGTACGTATAAAACTTCATCAAAGGATCATATATAACATCAATCAAAAGATTGGAAATGAGCATTTTGTAGATGTAAGAGATGCCAACAAGCTAATCGGATTATATGGGAAAGTAAATAAGATTGGCGGAACGGAAATCTATCTGAAAGAGACTTTTATACCATCAATTATGAAAGGTTTGGATAAAAATACGATTCCTCATGAGTTCGGACATTCATTAGGTCTCTACCATGTAGACGAACCTTGGGTATGGATAAAAAGCATGAGTGAACAGTGGAATATTCAAAAAATGATCAACAATAAGACGAATATAATGTACGGAGGTGGTGGCGTATATATGAATGACAAAACCTCCACAACAATTACTCCCGAACAGATGAACATCATTATTGAAAATTATAAATTTGGCAGATTAAATTTAGGTTGATGAGTATATATACAAAACCCACGTTATTAGCTATTGCGGTTTTTATCGTAATAACTCTTATTTACTCAACATTTGAAGCCGAATCAGACGGTTTTACTTTAATCGGATTCCCTTTAACATTTAACAAATATACAGAAGGCAAAATAGATCCCTCTGATATTGGATTGGCGCATATCGGCTTTAATACCAGTAATTTTCTATTAGATATGCTTGTGTTATTGGTGTTCATTTGGGGATTTAATTTCATTTGGAAAAAATATTTAAAAAAACATAGTGTATGAAATTGATACCCATCGTAAATGTTTGCGGTTCACTAGTTCTCATCCGATTAATGGCCCCCTCTCAACCCTATCGGACCATGACTAATATAAACACCTTTAAAGCGTATGGAAAAACCAATCCATTTGACCCCTACCCGCCAATTCACTTACAGTCAGGCAAGTAAAACTTTACAACAATTTTATTTTCGTTGAGAGGGTCAATGTACCCTTGTTTATCCAACTGTATCCGTAAAGAGAGATACGAACCCTAATAACTTCATATTAACGAAATAGAAAATAGAAATGTTCAAATTTTGTGCAAATAAAAAGCCCCACTCGGACAAAGTGGGGCTAACTGACTAATTATCAGCTCCCTCTGCTGGGCTCGAACCAGCGACCCTCTGATTAATCCCGCACCTGCGGGACTCTAACCAGCGATGCAAGTAGACCTGTCAATAACTCTCCTACAATAAGTTTTTCAATCAGTTTTCTGCTTTTTTGTTTTTTGATAAATTTCTCAATCCGCATGGCCTCTCCTTCTATTTCTCCACAGGAATATACCGCCTTCAATACCCATGGATGGTGTTTGCTGGTGAATGTATTTTTCTCCGATTGATTATGTTCTGCAAGACGACGAATGTAGTTATTTGTATAACCAACATAAAAGATATCAGAAGTATCCGAGTATAGTATGTAGATGTAGAACATCACTAAATATACAAAAAGAGTAAATGTAACCAGCTGAAATAAGAAAGGAATGTTTCTTTAAAAAGCTTATAAACAAAAAAAGCCCACAACTTTCGCTGCGGGCTTGCTCCCTCTGCTGGGCTTCCCGAAGAATCGGGATCTTACTCCCCAGCGACCTTTATAATCCCGACTATTCGGGACTCTGATTAATCCCGCACGTGCGGGACTCTAACCAGCTGAGCTAAGAAGGAATATTTATTTAAAAAGGTTATTAAAAAAAAAAGCTTCACAACAATGTTGTGAAGCTTTCAAATCTGCTCCCTCTGCTGGGCTCGAACCAGCGACCCTCTGATTAACAGTCAGATGCTCTAACCAGCTGAGCTAAGAAGGAATATTTATTTATTCTGGTTGTTTTAATATTTATTATTGATCAAAATCCTTTGATCGTCTCTTACCTCTGATTAATCCCGCACATACGGGACTCAACCAGCTGAGCTAAGAAGGAATATTTATTTATTCTGGTTGTTTTAATATTTATTATTGATCAAAATCCTTTGATCGTCTCTTACCTCTGATTAATCCCGCACATGCGGGACTCAACCAGCTGAGCTAAGAAGGAGTGCTGGTTGTTTCCTAAAACGTGATAATATATACTTTTCAGTAAACTTACCCTTGTTCGTTTTGGGAGTGCAATATTAGCGCTTTTAAATTATTTATGCAAAAAATAAATCAAATATTATTTAAGAAAATGTCCCTCCGTTTTTAGCGGAAGAACATTTCTTTATTTTAAAACTGAATATCAGCCGGTTACCTGTTCCTATTTAACAATCCAGGGAGCGAGGTTAATATCATCTACACCGTTATACTGACGTTGCAATGCCACTTTAAGGTTATCGCCATTAGTCGTTCTTTCAATAGTGGTGTACTGAAAACGTTTCGGAATCCTTTGGCTGTTACCTGTACCAGGGCCCGTCAGGAATTGAGGGATGCCTGTTCTGCGGTATTGGTAGTAGGCTTCGAAACCTGAATTACGGAAATACGCGAGGTATTTTTGGGTAAGGATCTGTTTTAAACCATCGGCCGTATTACCGGCATATTTAACCGCAGCCTGTGCATAATAATCGCTTTCGAACGAGAAGTTGATGTTATAAGTTTCGAACTCGCCAAGCTTGCCATCCTTTTTAAGGAAGGTAACTACATTACTTCCATCTTTAATGCCATAAAAGGCGATGGAAGCCTGAATGCCTTTTTTATACCAGCTTTCGGCATCGCCATTGGCCCAACCACGGTTAATACCTTCGGCTTTGATGAAACACAATTCCGGGTAAGAAATAATGAAAGTATTTTCGGCGGTATAACCACTGTAATACCTGTAGCGGCCAATAAGCGAATACAAACCTTTCTGTACTTTATCCAACATTATCCCCTGATCTTCGCCCGAGCTTGCACCAACAAAATTGCGGTAATCGGTAATCGCATATCCATTGGCTTCAGCTATTCCCCTTGCAGGTTCTGCTACCATGTAGGCGCGTGGATCTTTAAGGCCCGACAAGGTATTTAAATAAGTGCCAGCCATGTTATAACGCAAAGCATCATTACCAAAATTGTCCTTATTGTTAGGGTATTTGTTAAAACTTTCGTTGTACACAAACTGAAGGTTATCAGCCATGCTGTCCATTACAGGGTATTTGGTTGGATTATCCAATACGGCAGCAAACTGTTGTTTCACCTGCAAATCAGCATCATCAACCCTGCTGCTTAAATGGATCAACACCCTTAACTTAAAGGTATTGATCACTTTTTGCCAGGCCACCAAATCGTTTTTAAGGTAAATATCACCCTTTAGCTCTTTATTGCCCGCAGCAATTAATGTACTCAGGTTTTGATTGGCTTCTTCTAACCAAACCAACGATTGCTTAAAAACATCTTTTTGGGTATCGTATTTTGGCGTAAGGTTGGCTACACCTTTTAAAGCCTCCGTCATTGGGATATCGCCTACCTTTAAACTCATTTTCACAAAGAAATAAGCTTTAAAGAATTTGGCCAGGGCCAGGTAAGGTTTGCCTACTTCGCCACCTAAACGGTTGGCTTCTTCTTCCATTTTACCCACGTTTTTTAATGTGGTATAATCTAATGAAGCGCCAGTCCAATCGTAATTGTTGGTTGCATAATAAAAATAATTTGCCGCGGTGTACTGGTTCCATCTTTCTGAACCCGAAAAAGGTGCTTCGTACATATCGAATAAAATACCATTCAGCACTAAGTTGGGCGGCACACTTTCGGCCTGGTTTGGATTTTTAAAGTTGTCTTCAAATTCTTTCTTACATCCGCCGCAAACTGCAACCATGATGAAGAGGAACAAAATTTTATATATCGTTTTCATAATCTTTTGTGCTAACGGTTAAAAAGTAACATTCAGGTTAAAGCCCACACTTCTGGTGGTTGGCGTTTGCAGGGTAGAAGTGCCTTCTCTGCCCGAATACTGATCTACATCCACATCGTTGTAGGTAGAATTAATGAAGTACAGGAGGTTACGTCCTACTACCGAAATATTGGCCGAGCGGATAAAGGTTCCTTCCAATAATTTTTTAGGCAATTGATAACCAAAGGTCACTTCGCGCAGTTTTGCATAAGTACGGCTCATCATCGTATTTTCTTTAGCACCGTAAAACACACCTAAATAATCCTGCAATAAAACAGGGGTATTATTTGGAGCGAAAGAAAGATCGCCATAATTGGTAATTACACCCGTAACCGGATCGAAATTAAGTTTACCGTTATTGGCAACCACTACCCCATCGCCTACCCATGTACCCTTGTAGTTAGGGTCGTTTACGTGGATATAATCCTGGTACCTGGCTTCGCCCATTTTGCCTTGAATGGTTTCGATCTGACGACCGCCCTGAAACGATTTCAACCTTACATAATCCTGCATTACACCGCCCACTTTACCATCTAACTGGAAGCTGAACGAGAAATTTTCGTACCTGAACTTATTTCCGATACTCCATACCCAGTTTGGATCGGCGTGCCCTAATAATTGGTTAACCGGTAACGAAATCGGTGTTCCGCTTGCCGTATGGATGACTTGTCCGCCTGGTGTTTTAGCCAACACAGAACCATAAATGTTATCGATGCGGTCGCCTGTTTTGAAAAACTGATCAACCGATGTTTCACCAGGTGCCAGTTCTTTATAAACCTGTTTGTAGGTAGACCAGTTGATCATGACATCCCAGCCAAATTTATCAGTCATGATTGGCGATCCTGATAAGCTCAGTTCTACCCCGCTATTCTGTGTTTTACGCCCGTTAATAGTATTTACATCATATCCGGAAGCTTGCGGAATACTTTGTTTAATGATTTTTGGCCCGTCGATATACCTGAAATAAGTAGCCTCGAAACCTAACCTGTTTTTCAGGAATTTAAGATCGATACCCCCTTCGTAATTGGTTCTGCTCTGCGCCCTGATATTATTCAAATCGATCAGACTATTGGTATAATACGCACCGGTTTGGTTGTTATAAGTTTGCCTGATGGTGTATGGAGAGGAAAGACCATAAACCGGCCCGCCGTAAGAAGAGCTGTATTCGGCACCATATCCTATCGGATAACTTTGCAATGGTGTTGCACCGATATAATCTTGTGTACCTAAACCAGGATCTTTAACATTGGCATACGATGCCCTTACTTTTGCAAAAGAGATAAACTCAGGCATTTTTACGTAATCAGAAATTACTGAGCTTAAGGAAACTGAAGGATAGAAAGCTGCATTATTCTTTGGCGGCAATGCAGAGTTTTTATCTACACGGCCAGTGGTATTAATATTCAGGTATTTCTTGAAACTTAAATCAACTGAATAAAAAGCACTTAACACCAACATTTTAGAGTTAAAATCGAAAGCTTTAACCGGATTTTTAGAATTAGAGAAGTTATATACATTCGGAACGTTCAGGTAATCGGTAGTGGTAAAACTAGAGTTGTAACTGAAGTTACGGGCATTACCGCCACCAAAAGCACTGATTTCGAATAAATCGCCCACGTTTTTATTGTATTTCAAAATCAACTGCGTATTATTTTCGAACATGCTGCGGCGGTCTTCCCTGTAATCGCCCAAACCTTCTTCACGACCGTAAGGGTGTGCAGAAAAAGGCATTTTCTCTGTTCTTAACTGATCGTAGGTAGAAATCTGTGTTTTTAATAACACGTCCAGGCCTTTGCTGATATTGTAATTTAAGGAAGCATAACCGTTAATGTCATTCTTTTTATGTCCCCGTAACCATTCGTACGACATAAAATAAGGATTGTGATAACGTTGGTACTCAGCATAAATAGATTGAATACCTTCTTTACCCGGCTGCCAGTAATTTTTCATATCATCAATGTTCCAGTCGGCACCGCCCCAAAGGGTCATGTTGTAAATCACACTATTCGGTCCATAGTTTACATCGGGTATATTATCAGAAAACTGACGGCTGTAATTGATATAGGTTTCGGCCCTTAATTTAGGGGTGATGTTATAAGAACCGCTTACGTTAAAGTTATTGATGTTTAACTGTGTGTTCGGGATAATTCCTTTCTGGTAATTGTTAGAAATGGAAACCCTTAAATTGTACTTATCAGTTGCTGAAGATAGCGCCACGTTATTGGCAGAAAGTAAACCTGTCTCTATAAAACGTTTTAAGTTATCCTTTCCGCGGGCTACCCATGGCGTACCCTGGCGCACACCGTTTACCACAGGGCTATCGTATTGAGGAATTAACTGACCTTCGAATTTCGGGCCCCAGATATCATAATCGCCATCATTTAAACCACCGCCTTTACCATCGCCAAAAGCATAAGCACTGTGCTCACCTGGTCCATACTCGTCCTGACTTTTTGGCAAAGCGATAAATCCTGAGTTAAACTGGGTGCTTGAGTTGAGCTCTACCGTAAAACCTTTGTCGCTTAGTTTACCTCTTTTAGTGGTGATCAATAAAGCACCGTTATAAGCCTGATAACCATAAAGTGCTGCAGCAGCAGGCCCTTTAAGTACAGTATAGGTATCAATATCATCCGGGTTGATGTTCCAGGTATCCGAATTGATCGGTACCCCATCTACCACCACCAGATTTACATCGTTACCACGGAGGTAAAGTGACGAACGGCCCAAAAGTTCGGATGATACGCCCACTGTTAAACCCGCAACTTTACCTACTAAACCGTTTACAGGGTTGGCTTCTCTGGCTTTTACCAGATCGGCGCCTTTAACCTCCTGAATGGCATAACCCAGGTTCCGCTTTTCTTTACGGATACCAAGGGCGGTAACCACCACTTCGTTTAGGTTTTTCGAATCTGTTTTTAGGATGATGTTAAGGTTTGCTCCGGTAACCTGCACCTCTTGTGTAAGGAAACCGATTGAACTTACCACAAGCGTTTCGCCTGTTTTGGCATCGAGGGTAAAACGGCCTGATAAATCGGTTGAAGTGGCTTTTTTGGTGCCTTTTACCAATACACTCACACCGGGAACCGGTTGCTGTGCATCGTCTTTAACCATACCGGCTATTTTTGTTTGCGCCCATGTAAAATAGGGCGTGAGGCATAATAACAATAAAGCTACCATGCACATCTTCATCTTGTAGAGATGTTTCATTTATCTATAAAATTTTTATGGTTTATAGATGCAATGATAAGATGTGCATGTTAGCCCAATGCAATCATAAAGTTAACAAAATACCTTATTTTTGTTTAGTATTTGTTAACACAGTATTTTCTTAATGCTTTCTGCTGCATAACCGGCGCTTGCGGTCATTCCTTTGCCGCCAATGGCAGTGCGGATATGAATACGGTCGTCCAGATCGTAAGTTACAATGTGTTTGGTAGCATGCTGCGGATAAAATCCGGCCCAGGTACTCTGTAGTTTACGCACATCAAAATTCACTATACGGGCAGCTTCGGCTAACATCAAGTCATTAATGTGGGTACTTAAATCGAAGCCCAGGTCATCAAAATGGTTTACATCAGCATATACGTGCGAATCGCCGATGATGATGGTATTATCTGCTGCTTTTTTAAACAGGATATGGATGCCCCATTTTTTCAGTTCTTCGTAATGTTCAGGTGTTTTAATGCTTTTAAATGAAGGACAATAGTGCTCAAAACTCTCGTAACGGCGGGTAGTTAAACCCGTTAAAATATTGCCTTCCAGTGCTACATCGGGCATCGGGATACTGCGCATCATCTGTAATTTGCTTATCACAATGCCGCTTTCGCTAAACAATTCAGGGTACAGCAATTTAAACTCATAACCATTGCAGATAATGGCTTTCTGGGCCGTAAAAAGCTCCGTATTGTTTTTCAGTCCCACTTCTACCCCGGTGCCTTTGCTTTCGCATGCGGTAACCGGACTATTGTATTTAAGGGTGTACTTTTCGAATTTTGCCTGCATGTACTGGTGCAAACGGTGGATCATCTGATCGGGTGCTACGCTGATTTCCTGCGGAAAAAATATGGCTTCCCTGGCATAAGAAGATTTAATGGCCGGATACTTTTTTAAAATAGCTTCCTGATTGAGCAATTCTGTTGTATAACCAATGGTATTGTAATGCGCTTTCAACTCGTGGATCAAGGTGCATTCATCATCATCTGAGGCAATGTACACACTGCCATTCTGTTGTACAGAAATATCAAATTCACGCTGGATGGATTTATAAATCTCTAAACCGGCCACTCCATATTCAAACCACTCGGCTTCCATACCCGATGGCACTACCTGGCCGAAGTTGCGTACTGTAGCCCCTACCGGAAAATTGTCTTTTTCGAGCTGCAATACCGATTTACCTAAAAGTAAGGCATGGTAAGCGTGGAAAGTACCTAAAATACCACCGCCAACTACAATAAGATCGAAATGTTTATTCATTGTTTATTTATTTTTTGTGTGAGATGCTTTAAATAGCACCTACATCGATGTTAATATATTTTAAAAATTATTCGTCATCCGATAGCTATCGGGTTGGGAATGACAAAACTGTTTATAAAAGCCACCTCAACTTCGTTACCATTAACAAATTCCAAATAAAAAAGTCGTCATTGTGAAGAGGAACGACGAAGCAATCATTCATGCTCTACGACCACAATAAAGATTGCTTCGTCGGCTGAAAAAGCCTTCCCGCAATGACGATAAATGGTAAAAAGCAGCCAAAACTTTTTTTTTATTTCCCCGTTAAAACCACGCTTCCTGCCGCCTGCATCTTTTTATTGGTAGCCAATGTTTTCCTTCTGAAATAAATTAATGAGAGTACGCTGCACACGCCACCAATCAGCGGAACGGCAAACAAACACTCTTTAAAAAAGTGCATCCAGCTGATGTTGGTTTCTCCAAACTCGTGCAACATCAATACCGAAAAACTACCTACATAACCAATAGAATCGGCCACATACATAATAAAACCGATATTACTTTTATAGTGAAAATTGGCAATCATCCGTTCAAAGAAAATCGCATTATACGGAATATAGGCCATGTATAGTCCCATTCCCAGTAAAGCCATCCAGGTAACCGGCCCCATATATCCACGATCGAAAAAGAAGGTACTTACACCAATCAACAGGCAACCGGCAATAATCATGATATGGATCACGGTAAAGGCTTTGAGGTTATCTTTAATCAGGATCAAAAGCCCCATCATCACCAGCACCACCACCGAAATGAGCGTATCAATCTGGGTATAAATATGGTTGTTATGGATACCAAGGCCATTCCAGATTTCTACCTCAAAATTATCGCGCATATCGCGGATACAGGTTAGCAATACATAAATGATGATGGTTAAGATAATACCTGGCAAAAATGTGGTGATAAAGGCCTTCCGTTGGTTCCCATCCATCGGTACCCGCTTGGTTCGCAACTCCTGATCTTCTTTTGAAGGTGGTGGAATTACTTCCAAACAGAAAACGAACAGCAGCAGGGCAGGTAAAAATACCAGACCCGTTAAAAAAGGCATCCAATAATCGCTTACTGATGCAAAGGACATCAGAGAGCGGGCCACGGTTTTCACAAAACCTGAAGCAAAAATTAAACTGATAGACATTAAAGCGCCCATAAACTCAGTTGTTTTTCTGCCTTCGAGGTAACTGAACACCAAACCCCAGATCATGCCCAGCGGAAAACCGTTAAGAAAGAGAAATATAATATTGTAAGGAGCAGGTACCAGCGCAAAACCAAGCAGGGCAAGCCACGAAAAAAGGATCAGAAAAATAATGCTCCTGGCGCGGTTACTTTTTCCCGATTCGGAGATAAAACGGATACCATAAAACTTACTAAGGGTATAGCCTATCATCTGTGCAATCACAAGCCAAACCTTATAATCAATGTGCAGAAATTCCTGATGCTCGAAAGTGGCCGAAGCAAAGGCTTTCCTAAACGCATACATACTGGTGTAACAACCAAAGGCTGCTACACCACCAATCACAGTAACCAGCCAATAGGGCCAGTGTTGTGCTTTTTTACGGGCAATATGAAGCAAGCTCATTGCATTATAAATTTAATATCCCGGCTACGGTATCATTGGATGCCAACCTATCTAACAAGATTAATCTAATTTCCATAATTATTAACATTAAAACACAATAGTAAACAATGTTTATTATTTGTAAACAAATGTTAAGTTATCAAATTGTTAAATCTGCCTGGTCTGGGAAGCTTATTTGCCAAACGGCTCTAACACAGGCTTTCCCCGCCAGCTTTGCGGTTGTTGCAAGCCCATCAACCAGGCAAGTGTGGCTGCTGTATCGTAAGTGATAATAACGTCTTTTATTTCGTGGTTTTTGCGTACACCAGGACCAGAAATAATCCATGGAATCTGCACTTCATCAAGCGATTTACCTCCATGGCCTTTACCCGTTCCCCCGTGATCAGCGGTTACTAAAATAATGGTTTCATCAGCAATACCTGCATCTTTAACTGCATTTATAATTTTACCAATGCGCTGATCTACCAGTTCCAGTTGTTTGTAATAGGCGGGTGTACGGTGACCGATGGCATGTCCTGTATTGTCAGGTTCATCTAAATGCAGAAAAGTAAAATAGGGTTTTTCCTTTTTAATAATCGCGGCAGCAGTATCGGCACAAAAATCATCTTTTTCTTTACCGTTCACTACTATATTTACAGCTTCTTTTTCGAACAAATAACCGATACCGTTCCAGCTATAAACAATAGCAGTTTTAGCGGTTTTTTTCTGATCCCTGATCACGCTGAATATCGTGGGGAATATGCCATAAGAAGTTTTGGTTACCGAAGGGATTTCGGGCACCTTGCTGTTCCACTCGGTGTAACCATGTTCGGTTGGCCCTGCTCCCATCAACAACGAAGCCCAGTTAACTGCGCTGGATGATGGCAGCACACAACGCGCCTTATCGGTCCACGAGCCATTGGCCATTAAAGCTTTAAGATTAGGCATATTGGCTTCCTGCAGGGCATAACCTCCAAAGCCATCGCAACCGATGAGGATGACATGTTTAATTTTTTTTGGCTGTGCCTGTGCACACACAGCAATGCAAAGCAGCAGAATGGTGCTTTTAAGAAATTTTTTCATATTTATAATTTGCCTGCTAATATAGGCGTGGTTTATAAAGATGAAGATAAAAATCTGTTAAGTATAAATAAACTTTGTTTACTAAATTGTTACTCGAAGAAATAAATTACCAGCATCAATGCCTTGGTATCGCCAATGTTAACAGGCGTATGCGAAAGCCTTCCGTCGAAAAGCATAGAGTCGCCTTTTTCGAGTATCACTTTCTTTTTCGCAAACTGGTATTCTACCCTGCCTTCAATCATGTATTTAAACTCAAAAGCTTCGGTTTTTACCATCGGACGGTGTGAATTTACTTCAAGCTCGAGCAGTACAAAATCGGCGGTAGAAAACTTAATATTTTTAGTTAAAATACGCGAGTAGTTAAAACCAACAGCCTGTTCTTTTTCGAACTTCTGGTAATTATCCTTCCGTTTTACCAGCACAGGGGCATCTTTTTTATGAAAATTGATATCTTTAAAAAAGCTGTTTAAATCAATCTCCAGGCTTTTAATAATGTCCATCAATACCATAAGCGATGGGATGGTCCTGCTGTTTTCGATCTGGGAAATAAGGCCTTTACTTACTTCTGCCTTATCTGCAAGTTCCTGAACGGTTATACCCAGTTCTTTACGTCTTTCTTTGATTTTTCCGCTTATCTGTAAAAGAATTTCTTCCTGCATGGTTAAAATAGAGATTAATAGCGCTAATGTATTATTTTATTCCTGTATTCTAAATGAAACATTACAATAGTTACACCTCACCATGTTTAAGGAAGTGGATTTACCTAAAATAGTGCATCCCTCTCCAAATGGAGAAGGAAAGCACAGACTTTGCTTTTACCCGGCTGCTAAGCATGAGTTAAAGAAAATTGGTAAGGATAAACTAGCGGTAATGGCCGTGTACCCAATGGCGACCGCCATGAGGGCCAACAACATAGTAACCGGGTACCCAGTGGGCACGTGGCGCTCGTGCACTCACTACGCATGCACTAAAATTTAACGCCAAAACCAATAAGAGCAACGCATTTACAATCTTTTTCATAACCTAACCTTTTAAGTAAAAAAATAAATCAAGCTTTACGCTGTGTGTATAATTTGGACAGGTGCGTAATAAAAAAGTTTAATTGTTTAATTGTTTAATTGTTTAATTGTTTAATTGCCTACAATAATTATTTCAATTAAAACATCTCCGTGTTTTCCGTGCATCCGTGGCTTAATGGTTTGGCGAAATATCCTTCGACTCCGCTCAATATAACAGTTTGTGAAATGAAAAATCTATCTGGATAGATTTCTCCACTACGGTCAAAATGACGACCTTTCTACATAAATCCGTCGTGCGTTAAACAAAAAACGGCCTGACCTTTATCAGGCCAGACCGTTATATCTATTTCTTTAAAAAGATTAGAAGCTATACCTCAATCCCAATTGCATCTGGTAACGTGATGCAAAGAAATCTTTTGAGTAAGAAGTTACATCTTTTTGAGCAAAGGTATAAACCGGATAGGCTGTTGGTGTACCTGCAGTTTGAACTTTGATACCCATACTGGCCATAGAGTTATAAGTATTAGGAGAAAAATACTGGATTCCCCAATCTTTATTTAACAGGTTGGTTAGGTTAACAATATCGTAAGTTAAAGTAAGTACATGCGGGTGTTTCCCTTTTGCCACCTGAATATCCTGCGAGAAACGGAAATCAGCCTGAACATTCCAAGGGGTACGTGCACCGTTACGCTCTGTAAAATCGCCACGACGGGTACTTAGGTATTTATCACCATTAATGTAATTATCAAATGCTGCAGCCTGTGCAATTCCATCAGGTGTATTGGCAAAGAATTTCTGTGTTTCGCCTACAGCCGGCACATACATTAAACTTACGGTTTGTCCCGTTCCATTGATCCTTGTGTTCACTAAGCCCAATGAGTATGGCGAACCCGACTGACCGCTGAAGAACAACGAGAAGTTAGATACATATTTATTGTTTTTAAACCAATCTAACCTGTAATTGATGGTCGAGATAATCCTGTTGCGGATATCGAAGTTAGAATAAGCCAAACCTGGATTATTTGGATTAAGCGCCTGGTTTAACTGCCAGTTAGACTCCATCGAGTTACGGATACCATTGGCAATATCTTTCGATCTTCCATAGGTATAAGCCACCATCATATCTAAGCCCATAGGAAGTGATTTACTTACCTGTGCTGTTAAACTGTATTTGTATCCTTTATCTGTATTTGATAAAAGGTAGGCATTGGTATATAAAGGATTAATTTTGGTACCTGAATAAATCGGCATCTGTTTCTGTGTATCATAAACCATGTATTTTGGATTATCTACATAGTTGATCTGTTGAAACTGCACATCTTTGATCACCTGGCTAAAAATTCCCTCAACTGTAAATTTCCACTGGTCATCAGTTTTATAATCGAAAGCTAAATTACTTCTCCATGCTTTTGGCATTTTAAAGTTATTGTCAACTAAATCTACCTGTGTAGCGCCACTTGCATCTTTAACATTTACGCCCTGGTTAGTTACATAACCTGCTTCGCCATTACCGGTTAAAGCATCTTTAATCGGATCGGAACCCGCAGCCGGTTTCACGATTTTAGTCGGATCTGTACTTGTATAAACATACGATTTATCAAAAGCACCGTAGTTTACACCGTTGTTGTAATAAGCATAACCAATCCATGCAAAAGGAACACGGCTGGTAAATAAACCGGTACCACCACGCATAACCAAACTTTGGTTACCCAATACATCGAAGTTAAAACCAACACGAGGAGAAATCTGAATTTTGTTCAGGAATTTTCCCGTAATTGATGATGGCTGCGTGTAAGTATAAGTTGTACCATAGTTGGGATCAACAGGAGAGTTGGTTGTTTTTGAACTCAATGATGGCATATCTGGCAAGTTTGCCATATCAAAACGTAAACCCGGTGTTAATTTAAAACGATCGCCAATACGGATTTCGTCCTGACCGTAAACACTGTACATGTTCACATTAAATTCTGCAGTTGGGTTGGCAATAATGTTATCGCGGCTGTTATCATCATAGTTATAGCTGGTACGTACCCTGTTTGGCTGGTTAGCCAGGAAATCGGCAACGCTGCTATAAGCTACACGACCATTCCATGAGTTTACAAAACCGTAGTTGATTTTATAAAATTCGTTGTGTGTACCAACGGTAAAAGTATGGTTACCAGTGCTGTAAGTAAAGTTATCGGTAAATTCGAAAGTGTTCTGTTTCATGTTGAAGATACTGGCCTCACGGTCGGTACCTAAAAACAATGTTCCACCGTTTGAAGCAATCTCGATCTGTGGCAAAGCCGGATTAGAAAGCGGATCACGGAAATCGTGGACAGTAGAATAACCTACTATTAAGTTATTGGTAGCTGAATTACCAAAACGGGTTTTCAGATCAGCAACGGTTGAAGTTTGGTTGTTGTTCTGTTTAAAATCGATACCGCCAAACCTGAAGTTAGACTGATCTCTTTCTAAGTTTGTTGCTTTCGAAATAATGGTGTTATTTCTGATGGTTAACTGGGTGCTTTCGCTGATGTTCCAATCTAAACGGTTAAAGAATTTGTTAGATTGTGAATAGATATTGTAATCACCGAATGAACCTGCATCAACACCATAAGCATTTTTCATGCGGTCTGAAATCTGTTGTGCTTCTGCTAAAGTAAGCAATTTCATATCTGATGATCCTGCACCCAAAATTACCGGATCCTGACGGCGGGTAATCTCCTCATTGGTAAAGAAGAACAATTTATCTTTAATGATCGGGAAACCTACGCGGAAACCGGTTTGATAATCGTGAAAAGCTGAAGGCTCTTTGCTGTTATCGCCAATTTTGTTTCTACCGATTAGCGAAGCGTTACGGCCATAACCATAAACCGATCCTACCACTTCGTTGGTACCACCACGTGTAACGGCGTTAATGCTACCGCCCAAAAAGTTACCTACTTTAACATCGTAAGGAGAAAGTAGAACGGTAACATCCTGAATCGCATCAAGCGAAACCGGATTGGTACGTGTACTGCTTCCCGGCATGCCCGAACTTCCGCTCTGACCGCCTAACGAAGGACTAAAACCAATGGCATCGTTATTAATCGCACCATCGATAGTTACGTTATTGTACCTGAAGTTGGTACCGCCAAAGGTATTGTCTTTACTGCCCTGAGGGGTTACACGGGTAACATCCTGCAAACTGCGGTTCATGGTTGGTAAGGTTTTAATCTGACCTTCGCCGATACTGGTACCTGCACCAGATTTTGTTCCACCTTTTTGGCCTTTAACACTTACTTCGGCCAATTGATTACCCTGCTCCTGAAGATCGATATCGAGTTTTACGTCATTACCAAGGGTTAAATAAATATTTTCTTTTACCACCGGACTATAACCAACAAAGGTTACGGTGATTTTGTATGGTCCGCCCGGGTTTAAGTTACCAATGCGGTAAAGGCCGTTTTCGTTTGACGAACCTTTAGAAACTGTACCTGTAGGAACGTGCACCATAACGATGGTTGCCCCTGGGATGATACCTTTGTTATCCTTAATCTTTCCATTAATGCTAGATGTTGTAACCTGTGCCTGAGCAAATGTGACCAGGAGTACCAGAATACCTACCAGGGATAGTATACGTGATTTCATTTTCTGTTATTTTATTTTGGTACAAAACAACAGCCTTAATGTTAATTCAATATTAAGATCAGATTAAGTTTAACCTTGAATTAACACTATGAAAACGGGAATTAAATAATGGCAAAACAATTCCTTAACAGGCCTTTAGAAGCCGGAATACGATGAAGAGCAATATGCTCAAATATCAAACTGAAAGATGAAGATTTGATGAAGATTGGGTAGTCCTGAGTTCTTAGTCGGAAGTCCTAAGTCGATTAAACATAAACTAGTTTGGAGTTGATTGCACAATTAGTAAGTTAACCGATTTTACACGCAAAATATCACCCTGAGCGGAGTTGAAGGGTTAGTCCTGAGTTCTTAGTCGGAAGTCCTAAGTCGATTAATCATGAACTAGTTTGGAGTCGATCGCACAGTTGGCAGTTGTCAGTCGACAGTCGCTAAGTATCTGCATCATGCTAGCCAATAAACAAATGACTATTGAACCGATGAACCAACAAACAAATGACTATTGAACCAATGAACCAACAAACAAATGACCGACGAACAACTGAACCAACAAACCTATCTATTATCTTTGCATCCATGACAATAAGATTAGCCGTTACAGAAGATATCCCTCAAATTATGCAGCTTGTAAAGAAAGTTGTACCCTTAATGCGTGCCACCGGAAATTTCCAGTGGGGCGATGATTACCCAAATCCTGAAGTATTTGCCAAGGATATTACTATTGGTCAGTTATGGGTAGCAGAATTGGAAAATCAGGTAGTTGGTGTTTCGGCGATTACTACCGATCAGGATCCTGAATATACCGATGCCGGTTGGGACATTACCGAAAAAGCGATTGTTACACACCGTTTGGCTGTAGATCCCGATTGCCAGGGCAAAGGCATTGCCAAAGCCTTAATGCAACAGGCAGAGGAGGTTGCCAAAGCAAATGGCATCAAAATTTTGAGGGTAGATACAAATAGCGAAAATAAGGCCACGCAGGCATTGTTTCCTAAATTAGGTTATACTTTTAGTGGCAAAATTGGTTTGGCCAAACGTCCTGGATTGCGGTTTTTCTGCTACGAAAAACTATTATAAAATCATACTCGAAGCAAACCGCGGAAAGCCCTCGCAGCATAATACGATTGCGCACCGTTGTGGTAAACAAATACATGATCATAACGGCGATCGCCAAACAGGGCACCGCCAAGTTTTCTGATTGCAGAAGGGGTAACAATCCAGCTTGAAGTTTTAGTATCGAATTTCCCGAGTTGTTGTAAATAACGGTATTGTTCTTCTGTTAACAGTTCGATCCCCATTGCAGCGGCCATATCAACCGCATTATTTTCGGGCTGGTGTTCTTTTCTCGATTCAAGCCCTTCAAGATCGTAACAAATACTTCTCCGGCCTTTCGGACTTTCAGCCGAGCAATCGTAAAAAATATATTCGCCGGTAGCTTCATCATACTCCACCACATCAGGTTCGCCGCCGCTAATTTCCATTTCATCAAGCACCCACAATTTTTCTGGTTTGGCTGTTAACCTTTCCTGTACTTTATTCCATTCTAAAGTTTTGTGCCGGTTTATGTTTTGCTCGAAACGGAGTTTTAAAATATGGAGCAGATCTGATGTTTGTACTGCGGATAGTTCTTTTTTATTTGTTTTGCTCATATTGGTATTAAATTTATTGCCACGTTTTTGAAAAATATCAATTTTTATTTGGAGCGCAATGCCTGTTCAACACATTAAATGTTTTTCCGTTTTCCGCTTTTACGCTTCGCTTACTCGTACCTCGTTGCTGTCCCGAAAACTTCGGGATATCGCTTCAACCGGGGCTAAATGGCCAAACCAGTATTTCATCTTTGAGGTTGCAAGGTGCACAAACCCTTATTTTTAAACCCGACTGTAGCAGCAGCCTCCGATTTTTTCTATCGGAGCTACAGCGGATGGCGGGGCTGAAGACCGCCAAGAATTACTGTACGCTCATTTCCTATAACTTTATTTTTTAAATTTCAAAAGCGTTTCATCAACCAAATGCGCTATTGATAAAAAACTATTAGCCAACGATAAAACGTCATGCTGAAAATTGCTCTGATTAAGCTTCACCCAACCTTCCATTAAAGTTAGCGGACCAAATTTTACACTTACATTTGGCCATTGGTTTTCGAAAAGCTTAAAACGGCTTCTGAATACATCGGCAAATTGCCTGCTTTGTATTGCATAACCTTTAAGGTGCCGAAGTTTAAATGCATGAATATTATAATAAATCTTTTGTTCTTCAATTATGTCATCATTTACCCAAATGGAAAAAAAAATCCTCGATGCTGCGGTTAAGGGATCTTCCCCGGGACTTGCCCAGGATTTTTTATAGAGTTTTAAAAATACTGAATCCATAACCTCTCCAACAGCCACTTCAATTTCTTTTTCACGGAGCACTTTTTGATCCAGCTGATCGGCTGCTTTTTGAAATTTATCTAAGTAAAATGCAGTATCCATATTGCGGTTTTGGAATTAAATGTAGTGAAAAGGAATAGATTTTTCATTGGGTTTTATCTGCGCCCTGATATCCGGCATAGCGGATTTTCGCCGGAATAAGCATTGAAATTCAGGCACAAACCCTCAACAATCCACAACACAAGGCAATATACAGTCCCGATTTTTCATCGGGGCCTCCATATTGCCGCAATAAGAATTTCGATAGCTTAGTTCAAGAAAAGATGCAAGCCTTGATTGTTTGTTTCTTTATCATCAAGGATAAAGAAAGAGCCCCTCGGCGGCGGTGAGCCGAGGCAAGACTGGGAGTAGGGCAAAAGCCTTCGACTACGCTCAGGGTGACAAACCGCGTAAAAACTAATCATCCAATCCTTTACCACTCAAAATCTTTGGCATATATTTCTCTACCCTTGCTTCGCGGGTTTTCGATTGTTTCGGTGCCGAAAAATGTAAAAGGTATCCCCTTTGCCTTCCAGGGGTTAAGGCTTCGAAAGCTGCTTTTAGATCTGGAATATGATCCAATTTATTTTCGAACTCAGCAGGAATACTGTATTCGGTCGTTTTCTTCAGTTCTACTTTTAAACCTGCCTTTTCTACCTCAATGGCTTCCAAAATGCAGGCTTTTAAAATTGCCTTCATTTCTACAATCTGTAATGCATTGGTAAAGCGGATCTGCCTTGCCGATTGCACGTTTTCGGTCTGCTGGATCAATATGCCTTCCTTATCCTTTAATATTGCACCTTTAAAGAATAAAAAAGCACAATATTCTTTAAAATCGTGGATTAAAACAATGTTGTTCCCATCCAATGTATAACACGGGCAACCCCATTTTAACTCTTCTGTAAGGCCGCAGTCGAGCGCAATTGTTCTCAATAAATTTACTGCTTCCTGCCATTTTTTGGCTTTATTGAAATAAAAATCAACTTTTGGATTCATCATATTATAGATTAGTTGAAACAATTTTCCTTTCTACAGGTCTGAAATACCACGAAAGCACGGTTAACACCAACAATAACATCGGCCCGAAATACGCCGAAAAGCTATGATCATCCACTGAGATATGCGAAAAAACGGCGCCAAACATCGCAAAGAAAAAACCTGCATAGGCCCATTCTTTTAGTAAAGTAAATTTAGGAATAAGCACGACTATAACACCCAAAATTTTCCAGATACCCAATAAAGTGAGGAAATAAACGGGATAGCCCAATTGGGTAAAAAGGGCTACTTCTTCTTTCGTTTTTAATAACTGTACAACGCCGGTTGATAACATGCCCAGGGAAAGACAAACTGTGGCGATCCAATAGATAATTTTGTTTCTCTTAGTCATAATTTTTTATTTTAATTGATCTACGATATTCTGCAAACGGTTATGCGCCATATTAATGCCTTGGGCAAAAGGTAACGACAGGATCTGATCTCTTAAACCAACCGACTTGTATATCACGTGCATGGTGAGTTTGCTCCTATCATCCGTCAGTTTTTCGAAGGTTAAAAATTCAAGCTGCGCGGCAAAAGGTGTATTTTCCATTTCGAATGTCCGGGTGATTTTTTCTTCGGGTACAAATTCGTGGATTACACCACTGGCTACAAAAGCTACGTTCCCTTTTTGATCTGAAGTTTCGAAAACATAACTGCCATGTTTTTTATTTTCGAGTTTCAGTACCTTAGTACCCATCCATTGTGCTACAACTTCGGGCTCTATATAAGCTTTAAAAAGCAATTCAACCGGAAGATCAAACTCCCTCGTAATTACGATTTCCTGTTTGCCATTTTCGGCATCAATTTTTGTTTTCTGCTCCATTTGGTTCTATTTGGTTGGTTTATAATTTTTCATAATATCTTCCAGTTTGTTAAACCTATCATCCCACATCTGGCGGAAAGGTTCGATAAAATCAGCTATTTCTTTCATCTTTTTGGCATTTGTATGGTAATGCACTTCCCTCCCGTTCTGTTTCTGCTCCAGCAGTTCGCACTCGGTAAGGATCTGCAGGTGTTTGGAAACTGTAGGTCTGGCGGTATCGAAATTGGCCGCAATAGCACCCGCCGTCATCGATTGTGTAGCCACCAACAGCAATATGGCCCTGCGGGTTGGGTCGGCAATGGCCTGAAATACATCTCTTCTTAAATTCATTATGTAGCTATTTGACTACAAATATAAATGTAGTCATTTAACTACGCAAATTTTTAAGATGTTTTTTTTAGTGGTTGTTTTATAGATGCATTATTTCGAGCTACCCTCCTTTCGAGCGGAACCGATATCCATCGGATGCAGTGGAGACGACAACCTACCTTTGAAAGCAAGGTTTTATTTCGATCTGTGAGGACACAGACCGAGCAAAAGATTAATACAAGTTCAATCAGCCCGCGCAATATGTCGCAAACACACCGTCAGAAAGTCATTTTCCTCCCCGTTAATTTCACTTTTTTACCGTCATATTTGTTTTAAGCAACAGTGGAGCAGTAAACACTTAAAAAACGGGAGAACCGAAAAGCCATAAGAGTAGGAACAATAAAAATCTATTTTATGTCAGACAATAAAGTTTCATTACACAGGATTATAAAGGCATCACCAGAAAAATTATATCGTGCCTTTACCGATAACACCGCAATTGCGGCATGGTTACCACCTTATGGTTTCCTTTGCACTGTTCACGAACGCAAGGTAGAAGAAGGACTTACTTATAAAATGTCGTTCCAGAATTTTACTACCGGAAACAGCCACAGCTGGACCGGAGCGTTTCTGGAAATAAAGCCTAACGAATTTTTAAAGTATACTGACAAATTTGATGACCCAAATCTTCCTGGCGGGATGATCACCTCAGTATGGTTTAAGAAAACCATAGTAGGCACAGAATTAAAGGTATTACAGGAAAATATACCTGCGGTAATACCGGCCGAAATGTGTTACCTGGGCTGGCAGGAATCCATAGAAAAACTGATCAAATTGGTGGAACCTGAAATACCAGATGCTTAATCAGCTACAGGTATTAATGGTTTTCTAACTCTTTTTAATTAAAAATAATGGCCGTGCATTTCGCATGTCTTTTTTATGGTGTTCATTCTTTTGCTTTGTTAACAAATTGATAATCTGCATTAAACAATTTGCTTGCCGTAAACGTCTATATTATGATAACTAAAATATAATGATATGACCACACAAGAAGTTGCTGACAAATTGGTACAGCTGTGCCGTGAAGGCAAAAATGATCAGGCGATTGAAGAACTTTATGCAGATAACGTGGTGAGCAGGGAGCCGAAGGGATCTGACTGAAGGTAAAACCGCAGTAAAAAACAAAACGTTACAGTGGGAAGAAAGCGTGCAGGAGATCCATAGTGCAACCCTTTCAGACCCGATTGTTGCCGAGCATCACTTTTCTTTAGTAATGGATATTGATGCCACTTATAAGGAGCATGGAAGAATGAAAATGAGCGAGATCTGCGTTTACGAAGTAAAGGAGGGTAAAATCGTTGCCGACGAGTTCTTTTATAGGATGGGATAAAAAGATAGCGCTCCGGATGTTCCGAAGCGCTGTTTTAATTAAATTACATCAGATACCTTCATTACTTAAAATCCGGTATTGGGAATAGATATCCACCAAACAGGATATACGACCACAACAGCGTCCAGAAGATGTTGAAAATTTGGGCCGTAACAAAAGTAAATGCCGGCCGGCCTCCCTGCAGTTTTACCAGTGATGAAAACTTCGCTTCCATACCGATTGAAATAAAGGCAATAGCGAACCAAACGGTACGCAATCCGTTCAATGTTGGCGCAACACTTTTTGCGGTTGCAGGTGATAATAAGAAAGAAAACACCAATGATGCAGCAACAAATCCCAATACAAATTTCGGAAAACGCTCCCATACAATTTTAAGTCCGGGGCTTTTAGCTTTAGGCAAAACTTCGCCAGCTTCTCCTTTTGGCTTTTTATAGGCCCACCAAATGGCGATAAAAAATGCCGCCACACCGATAAATACATTCTGCGAGAATTTGGCTATTACCCCGGCTTTAACCGCTATCGGTCCAACTAAATCGCCCGCTGCAGTAACCGTTGCGGTAGTATCTAAGGTTCCACCCAACCAGGCACCGCCAATTACTTCGGGGATATGAAAATACCTCACGGCCCAAGGCTGGATGATCATCATCGGAATAGCCATAATCAATACCAAAGTAGTTACGTAAGAGAGTTTGCGTTTGTCGCCGTTAATCGCTCCCGCTGCAACAATCGCTGCTGAAACACCACAAATGGATACTGCAGATGCTAAAATCACACCGAATTCATCATCTACTTTTAGTCTACGGCTTAACCATAAAGAGAAAAACCAAACTGCTGTTACCACGATAACCGCCTGCACAATTCCGGGCAAGCCAGCTTTAATTAAATCGGCCGATAAAATAGTGGTTCCTAAAATTACCAGCCCGGTTTTAATGTAAAATTCGGAGCGTACGGCTTCTTTTAGCCAATCGGGTAGTTTTACCACGTTACCTAGCAGGATACCGATCAATAGGGCAAACACCACATATTCCAGTCCGAAATAAGAAACATTTTTGTTGCCTCCAATGATGAATGAGATGATCGCAAAAAAGTAGATCAGCGAAAAACCTGCGGCAAACCTGGCTACGTTACCACCAGAAAGGCCGATGGCTATGGATGCAAGCGCCAGAAAAATCGCACCTGTTTCTAGAATGAGTAATAAATTCTGGCCTGAAAGGATTTTACCAAAAAGATCTTCCGAAGTAGCCCATTTATAAGCGGGTAAAGTAATTGTTGTACCGTTATTGGTTAAATAAAGTACGGTGGCAATAATAATTGTTCCTAAAATTACCGCCCACCAATCTTCGGTAAGCGATTGTAAAAATGTTTTTTTGTCGGGTGTGATTCCCGCGTCTGTTAAAGCTCCCGTAGTTCCCGAAGCATTGTTCTGTGTTGACATAGTTTTTCTTTGTGGTTATCTGATTTTTATGTTGAAAATATCTTTTAATACTCTTTTTCCGGCATTGTAGCCGCACATCCCGTGCACACCACCACCCGGCGGAGTTGATGACGAGCAGATGTACAATCCCTTGGCTGATGTTTTATATGGCGACCACCTTAAAGCCGGACGGGTAAATAATTGCCCCAAGTCTAGTATTCCCCCGTTAATATCCCCTCCAATGTAGTTGCGGTTATGCGCTTCCATCTGTTCGGTATTCATGGTATGTTTGGCAATGATCCGATCTTTAAAGCCAGGAGCAAATCTTTCCACCTGATTTTCGATAATACTGGTCAGATCCTGTTTTGATCCATTGGGAACGTGGCAATAGGCCCAGGCTGTTTGTTTTCCTTCAGGTGCACGCGAAGGATCGAATAAACTCTGCTGTGCCAAAAGCACATAAGGTTTTTCTGCCTGTTGACCTTTACTGGTCATCAGTTCGCCTGCTGCAATCTCTTCGAAAGTATTGCCTAAGTGTATAGTACCTGCACCACGACATTCTTCGGCAGTAAACGGAATCGGACCATCCAATGCCCAATCTACCTTGAATACGCCCATACCATAACGGTAACGTTCGAGTTGCCATTTGTAAATATTGGAGAATTTATGCCCTGCAATTTGCAGTAACTGTTTCGGGGTAACATCAAAAAGCACGGCATGGGCAGAAGGCAATTGATCCAAAGCGTTAACAAAAGTTCCGGTTTCAATTTTTCCTCCAAGCGATTTAAAATAACCTGCCAATGCCTCTGCAATAAATTTTGATCCGCCTTTAGGTATCGGCCACCCTTTAAGGTGTCCGCCAGCCAATAATACCAAACCAATGGCTGTAGTGCTTAAATTGCTTAAAGGTTGTATGGCATGTGCAGCCATTCCGGCAAAAAGGCCCCGGGCGTGTTGTTCTTTAAAACGTTTAACAAAACCTGTTGCACTGCTCAATGCTTTCAGTCCAAAACCCGCCATCGCCAATGGATGTTTGGGGATACGTAATGGTCCTAACGCATCTTCATCGATCAGTGGCCATGCCCCCGTGATGCTCTCCATCAATGAAGTATAAGTTTTGGCATCGCCACCTAAGTATTCCGCGGTTTTTTGGATAGAATGATCCAGTATGGCAGCGCTACCATCATCAAAAGGATGTGCCGCAGCCAAAACGGGCTGCAGGTATTCCAATCCAAAATCTGCCAGGGGCAAAGTTTTAAAAAACGGCGAAGCCAGCGCCATCGGGTGGATCGCCGAACATACATCATGTGTAAAGCCGGGCAAAGTAAGTTCGGCAGAACTCAATCCGCCACCGATTACGTTTTTTCCTTCTACAATTAAAACGGAAAGTCCCTGTTGCTGCAAAAGAATGGCAGCAGCCAGACCATTTGGCCCCGATCCTACTACAATTGCATCATAATCCCGTTTTTTTAGTTTCATCTGGTTATTTTATGGTTTCCGGTTTAAATATAACGGTTCCGTCATTTTTAATCTGCCATGCCGTGATGGGGTTCATGTGGTATCCGCCTAAGTTTACACCACGGGCTTCTACCAATTGTGCCAAAGTTGGTTGTAAATAGCCAGTTTCGTCAGTCACGCGGCTCAATATTTCAGTAGCTTCACCCTTCCAATCCCACAGATACCTGAAATAAGTATGTGCTTTACTCAATACGGGTTCCTGCAAATTAGCCAGTTGCCAGGTTTTGCCGGCATCGGTACTTACTTCTACTTTTTCTACCTTCCCCCTACCGCTCCAGGCAATTCCACGTATTTCTACCCAGCCTTTATTTACCTTTTGGGGATAAGATGGATAGGTGATGATGGAACGTGCATCCAACTCAAAGCTAAACATTCTGATTTTATCTTTTACAGGGTAAGTATATTTTGACGTTTCTTCCCTGGTCATGTAAGGTTCCTCGGAAAGTTCGATACGCCTGAGCCATTTGATATTCATGTTGCCTTCAAAACCTGGCAAAAGCAGCCTGATGGGATAACCCTGCTCGGGCCTTATGGCTTCGCCATTTTGCGCATAAACAATCATGGCATCATCCCATGCTTTTGCGATGGGGATGGTACGGGTCATTACGGCAGCATCCGAACCTTCGGCCAAAAACCATCTGGCCTTATCGCTGATGCCCACTTCATTAAATATGGTAGAGAGCATTACACCTGTCCACTCGCTTTGACTGGTTAGTCCGAGGATATCCTGTGGTGTCATTTCGGCTTTACCCGTGCGAAAATTACCAGCACATTCGATAAAACAGGTACGGGTAACAGCTGGAAACCTTTTGATATCGGCAAGGGTAAATTTCATTGGATTTTCGACCAGGCCGTGAATGAGCAACTCATGTTTTGCAGGATCGATGGTTGGAATACCGGCATGATGGCGTTCGAAATGAAGGTCGGCCGGTGTAATAGTACTGTGCATATCCTGCAAAGGGGTACGCGAAGAAATATCAGAAGGTTTGCGTACTGGTTGCTCAAATGGGGAACGCTTACCCAACGGACTTGGTCCTGGACCAACGATTTTGGTCGGATCATCTGTAATTTCAGGAAGAATAGGCACTTCAGGCTGCAATTCATCAGCAAATAAAGATTGTACAGGTAAAACTGCAGCAGCAATTACGCCACCCAGTAAAGTACGCCTGCTAATCTTACCCGTAGCTATTTTCTGACCTTTGCTATCGTTCTTTTCCATTACTTTATTTTAGGGCCTCCTTTACGATCGTCCATAATAAACAGTTTTTGCGCTGGCATTACCACTTTATATAGGTTTTTAGCATCGAGTACCACATCTGCTTTGATAATTTTGTTGGCATTGAGCAGATAAGCCGTGATGCTGTATACTTCATCGTTGTTTAAAGAACCAGGAAGATTGTAAGGCATGGCACGGCGCATATAATCGAACAAGGTAGTGGCATAAGGCCAGTAATTGCCAATGGTTTTGGGCTTGCTGATAGCTGAGGTATCGCCCACCAATGCGTTGCCCGGGAGTTTTACGCCGGGCTTTTCGGTACCATCCACACCATGGCACATCGCACATTTTTGAGCGTATAATAACTTTCCTTTTTTCACATCACCCTGTCCCTCAGGCAAACCTTTCCCATCGGGACGAACGTCGATATCCCATGCTGCAATTTCCTGAGCGGTAGCTGGTCGGCCAAAACCAAATTTAGCCGGCCGCTTTAAGCTATCAGTTAATGGCTTTTTTCCTTGTGAAGGTATAAATGCCATTTTTAGCGACATCAATAACAACATTACAGGACATGCGAATATGAGGACCGTTTTTTTGTTCATCTCCTTAATATTTACCTGCGCTCAAAGTACTTTTTGGCAATACATATTGTCGGTCGTAACGATCGAGCACCACATAAATGGAATCTTTACGCTCATTGATGCCCGAAAGGATAACCCTCGATCCATCTGTGGTATCGTATTTCAATACCATGCGATGGCGTTTTACTTCCCTTGGTTTCTCCGCAAATTCGCGGTCCCTGCGGGTAGACCAGGCTGCTTTATCAATCATTTTATTTTCATCTCCGATATGTTGCCACGCCGTTTTACTGATCCAGCTGTCTTCTTTTGGTTTGGCTTCTCTGGCTTTTTCGGCACCTTTTCGTCCGCCCCTTAAAGCCATCACATTTTTATCCTGCAGGTAAAGCACTTTATCTACAGTATCGGCATAATAATGAAATGCCCTTTGGCCTCCGGCAACGCCACTGATTTCGAAAGTGCGCTGGATATCGCGCATTGGGCTACCGCCACCGTTTGACGGATCGATGAGTACCGGACGATTGATTTTGAAGGTTAAAGTCGTCCAGTTTTCGAAAGTAGCTTCCTGCCACCGGGTAGAATCGAGCGGGCTAAAAGGAATCACTTCTCCGTTAATTTTAAACTCACTTACGCGGTAATTTCCCCTTAGTTTTTTAACGCCAGCGGTTGCAGGCTGTTTATAAGGATCGTATTTAAAATTGATCACCTCGGTATAGGTAAGTACGCCGAAAAAGATCACGAAAGTGAGCACTTTTAGCGTGATGCGGGTGTATTTAAGCCATGGCTTTCTAAAATCGGGGTAAATTCTAAACGGAACGGTGTAACGCTCCAGAATAAGCAGGTTGTATAATTTAGGGAAATCATCGGCAGCGATAAACAACCCAAGCAGCACAAAATAAAATGCATAAACGTGCACACCACCATCGTAAGCATAGTTTACGAAAGTAATATCGCCTAGCGCAGCCGCTAAAAGTATAGCACCAAAAGTGCTGGTTTTCCGGAAGAAAAGCATCGCACCGGCAACAATTTCGACCACACCGCCAAAAACCTGGTACCAGGGCACCACACCTACCGAAAGCCAGTATATTTTTTGGGCGGTAAAATCGCCAAAATTACTATTGAGCAAACCCAATGACGGATAAGGCATCTGTGTAGGAAAAAGTTTGGTAAAACCGAAACCAATAATCCCGATCCCGGCGCGGTAACGTACCACCACCCTGATCCAGTAATAAAGAATATGGTAAGATTTGCGCTTACGATCAAACGCCGTCCAGATTAATGCCCCAATCATGGCAAATACCAATGCGATGCCCCAATCAACATAATCAGCCAGGAAACTTCTTTTTGGAGGCAAAGCTGCGCCATTGTCGTTTTTCGCTTCAGCTTTTTTGGTGCTAGCATTTTCTGTTTTATTCTTTTTGACACCGTCTTTTTTAGCTGATTCATCACCTGATGGAGAATCGGTAATATCACGCGAACGCTGTCCGCCAAAAAGCGATAAAAAGCTGGGCTGGAAACGGGCGATATCGTATAAATCGCGGTAATGCGGTCGCGACCAATCCAAGGTAAAAACGTTTTTATACCAATTGGCCGAAAATGGGATAGACATGGCGAGGAAGAAAATAAACAGCACCCGGAAGCCAAATTTCTTTTGCCACGACCATGGCTTTTTAGCTTCGGCCTGATGTGCCGTTGTTTCGTTTTCTATATCACGTTGTTTTATTTCAGACATAACATTAAGCTTTTTTATAGTTTAAGTGCTTTGCGGCGGCTAAGCTTTAACGGATATTTTTTATCGATTTTGTTCAGTGCCACGTAAATCGAATCGCGGTGCTGATTGGTGCCCGAAAGGATCACGGTAACACTATCAGGACGGCTATAATTTAACCGTAACTGTTCGCCTTTGTAATGAGGATTCTTGTTATCCAATAACAATACATGGTTCACAGAATCGACAGTATAACTGTAATAATGCCTTCCTGCAGTACCGGCCAGTTCATAATCCCGGTCTTTATCGTTTTTAAATACCTGTTCATAATTTGCCGAATCCACAATGACTTTCCGATCGCAACGTATACTGATCGTAGCCCATTTTTCAAATACCACATCTTTCCAGCGGATAGAATCTGCCGCAGCATAAGGCAATATACGGCCATTGATTTTGAACTCGCTTACATTGTAAATCCCTGCTGCTCTTGCTAAACCTTTGGTACGTGGAAACTGATAAGGGTCGTGATGGAAACCGGAATAGGTTTTAAAACCATAAAGGAAAACAAAAAAGAAAATAATTACCGTTTTCAGCACTAAACGCAAGGTTTTGGTTTTACCCACAAAAAGTGGTTTAAAACTGTTGGGTGCTGTTGGCCGCTCGAGCGAGACCAGGTTATAAATCCGTTGTGCATCGAACCACAATACAAACAGTGCAAAAGTGATCAGATAAGTGGCGTACACAAACTCACCACCTTCGTAAGCCAGGTTGGATATAAATACATTTCCGGTAAATACCAGGATAATTGCTGCACCGATGGTAGCTGTTTTGCGGAAGAACAAGAATAAACCTGCGAGAATTTCGATAGCGCCTAAAAATGCTTCATAAGAAGGTACAATGCCCAAACTCATCGAAAATATTTTCCAGTCGGTAAAATCGCCATAACTGGTATTTAAATTACTGATGGAAGGAAAAGGTGCCTGTAAAGGGAAAAATTTGATAAAACCGTATCCGATGATGCCAATGGCCAAACGGTAACGCACCACCACCCTTAACCAGTAATAAAACCGGTCGTAATTGATATTTTTATATTTTGATTTATCCCAAACCATTGCACCAATCAATGCAATTACCGCAACGATGATCCAATTGATAAAACTATCGGCACCAGGCAGAAATTTTGCAGATAAACGGGTAAGGTTAAAAATATCGCCATAGCTGATGTGCAGCCAGTTAAAGCCAAAAACAGTTTTAAAAAAATCTACACTTAAAGGAATGGCCTGAAGGATAAAAAAGAGAAAAAAGAACCTGAATATCTGCTTTTTCCTATCCGTCCATACAGGTGGCGATGGTATATTGGTATTACTCATGGCTTTGTTTTTTAAGGTTATTGATCGTCGTCTGCCTTGCCCGGTTTGCGTGGCTCTTTAATCACCTGTCTTTTGGCCAAATCGTATTTCTGACCTGCACCGAGGAAGAAAAAAGGTCCGTTTGAAGCCGTAAAATCTTCGCGGTTGTTTACCACGTGTTTTTCGGCGCTGTTTACAATGGTGTTATAATCGTAAATGGCTACAAAAGAATGTCCGATCACCTGAAGGGTATCGCGCTGTACCAGAACGGCTGTAGCTTCATTTAAGCCAATACCGATTAAATCTGGTGCCTTACGGATAAAATCGACCAGATCGAACTGGCGGTTACGCACCAATAAATGTTGATCGATAGCTGAATATTTAAGGAAACCTAAACCCTGTGTATGGTCGCCCACCAAAACCTGTGCACCTTTGGTATCGCCCCTCCATAAAAAAGAACCAATAATACTTGCACCTGCCGAACTACCTGCAATTACACCTCCCCTGTTCAATACATCAATAAAAGCCTGATGGGTAAGGGTATTGAGGTAAGAATCGGCGATGCGCCACTGGCGGCCACCTTCAAAGTAAACTGCGGTTGCATTTTTTAAGGGGGCAATAAATTTCTCGCTATTGGCTTCCTTAAAATCGCTGGTATGGAAAAGCGTTACGTTTTTAATTCCTGTTTGGCGTTTTACCTCTTCTACCCCTTTTTTATCATAAGCTGCCGAATCGCCAGATGCGGTAGTAACCACCACCAGTACGGCTTTATCTTTACCTCCGGCCAGTTCGGTAAACTTTTCCCAGATATCGCGTTGCGAACCTACATTACCACCAATAATCAGCAGACTGCCTTTTTCGGGGCCATGCCTGGTATCAGATTTTTTGACGGTAATTGGCGATGATTGGGCAAAGGCCGAATAACCAAATGCGGTTAGGGCAAAAAGAAAAATGCTTAATTTTTTCATGATCAATATTTTTAATAACCAGGGTTACGGTTTGCTCCTGCCAATTGCGGATCAACCAATGTTTCGTTATAAGGAATAGGAAAAAGATAAAGGTGTTTATCAGGCAGGGCCAGCACGGTTTGAGCACGGTCTGTACGTACCAGGTTAAACCAGCGGTCGGCTTCGAAAGCAAATTCTACCTGACGTTCTTTTTCGAGCGCCAGTAAAATATCACTCAAAGTAGCCGCAGTGGTTGCACCAAGTCCGGCACGGCTACGCACAGAATTTAAATCGGTTTGTGCGCTGTTTGCACCAATAAGGTTGCCCTGTTGTGCCTTCGCTTCTGAACGGATGAGGTATAATTCGGCAATGCGGATGACGTAAGCCGGATCGGTTCCCAATGGATTGCGGTAATATAATTTCCCATACCATAAGTTGCCCGGAGGCGCGGTTTGGGCAATTAAGGTATTACGGTTACCGCCAATGGCCGGGTTATTTAACAAAGCAACCAAAGCATCATTTGGCGACCACTCTCTACGTCCGCCCAAAACCGGCGGCAACCACCAGTTGCTGTGTCCGTTGGTATTTGAGGTGGTATAAGCCAGTTCGAGCACCGATTCGTTTGTAGCGACCGCGTTATTGGCAAAAAAAGCACTGTACGATGCCACAAGCGAATAATTTGCATTATCGTTGATTACCAATGTGGCAAATTGCTCGGCCAGTGCCCAGTTTTTTTGGTACAGATAAAATCTGGCTTTAAGTGCCTGCACTGTCCGTAAGCTTACGCGGTTACGGCTTACGGCTGTTGGCACCAAAGTTTCGGCAGCGTTTAAATCTTTTAACACCTGTGCGTAGGTATCGGCTAGGCTGCTGCGTGGAACGTCGCTGTTATCTGATGAATTATTGGTCGGTTTTAAAATGAGCTGTACACCACCCCAGCCACGTGCAAGATCGAAATAAGCCAGAGCACGTACGAAATAAGCTTCGCCAAGGTATTGGTTTTTCAACGTTGTGGTCAATAGAGGATCGCTCACAGTAGGTACCTTATCAATGATATAATTGGCCTGAGAAATGGTTTTGTAAATAGCCGTCCATGCCGACTGCACATAACCATTGGTAGCAGAAGTAAGGTGTTTGGTAATTTCGTTGGGATCAGACTGCGAACCCGACCACTGGATATCTCCGGCAGATAAATAAGAAAGCGCAGGAAAATTTGATCCATAATAACTGTTGGCTGCCAAAAGGTTAAACAAACCATTTACAGCAGTAGCCGCAGTACCGGCATTGATGATGGCCTGATCCTGATCTACCTGCAACTGAAGCTGTACCTCCAGAAACTTTTTGCAGGAAGTAAACAGGAACATCACCGCGAATATGTATATAACTTTTTTCATGATTGTTTCGGTTTAAAAAGTAATGTTTGCACCTATCTGGAAAGTACGTGGCACAGGTGGTGTACCCAAATCGTAACCGAGTACAGTAGCCGACGAAGACACATTGATTTCCGGATCCGGACCTTTGTATTTAGTCCACAACCAAAGATTTGAGCCGCTGGCATAAATCCTTACTGAATTTATTCCCGCTTTTTTGATAAAGTCTTTCGGCAGGTTATAACCGAGGGTTACATTGCTCAGGCGAAGGAAAGATCCATCTTCTATATTACGGCTGGTTGGGCTCAGGGTATAGTTCTGCCCGTAAGCGGTTAGCCTTGGCATATTGGTAATATCGCCCGGTTTCTGCCAGCGGTCTAACTGGTATACATCCATTGCCCTGTTGGCATCGCGGGTACCGCCACCTTCAAGAAAATAGTTGTTGTTGTTATAAACCTTGTTACCATACACAAAATTGAAGAACACCGATAAATCGAAACCTTTATAGCTGAGGTTATTGGTTAAACCACCATTAAATTTCGGCAATGCATTACCTACCGGAACTATATCGTTTGCGTTGATTACGCCATTATGATCGGCATCTTCGTAGACCGCATTTCCGGTCTGCGGATCAACGTAAAGCTGATTATATACATAAAAAGTGTACATCGATAAACCCTGAACCATGCGTTCGGCCGCATAAGCGGCAACCACAGGCGTAGGCAGTTTTTCTATTTTATTGATGTTGCGCGAAATATTGAAATTGGTACTCCATTTAAATGCACCATCCAGGTTAACGCTGCTGATATTCAACTCCAATCCTTTATTACTCATTTCACCGGCATTGGTCAGGATAGATGAAAATCCTTTACTTGAGGCCAATGGCAGGTTAAGCAACAGGTTGCTGGTATATTTATCATAAACATCACCGCTTAAAGTCAACCTGTCTTTAAAGAAACTTAAATCAAAACCAATATTGGCCTGACGGGTGCTTTCCCATTTCAAATCGGGATTGGCCAACTGCGAAGGCACTGTACCCGGATTGTTCTGATAGTTGGCACCAGCGCCCCATAAACCGCGTGAAGCAAAATCGTTGATCCCGTTCTGGTTTCCGGTTACACCGATACTTCCGCGAAGTTTTAAGTCCGAAATTACCGCGACATCTTTTAAGAAATCTTCTTGTTTAACACGCCATGCCAAACCTGCAGAAGGGAAATATCCCCATTGGTGGTTAGCGCCAAAACGTGAAGAACCATCAGCCCTCACACTGAAAACAGCATAATACTTTCCACCATAGTTATAATTTAAACGGGCAAAAAATGAAAATAATGTATATTTTGACTCAGACGCGGATGAAGTGGTGTTAGCGGCAGAAGCAATTTGCTGGAACGAATCGTTCGGAAAATTGGTACCCTGCGCCAGGGTTTGGTTGGATACCGATCCCTGTAACGAATTACCGATTAAAGCACCAAAAGTATGCTTGCCTGTAACGTGATTATAATTTAAGGTTTGCTCGTTGGTCCAGATAGTATTATTGCTTACACTTGAAGTACCGAGGTTTTTATTCGCAATGCCCAGGTTGGTTAAACTGTTCCAGTACTGAAACTCATTGTACTGGTTATAATCGACACTCCAGCTGGTTTTAAAGATTAAATCTTTGGTAATATTCACCTCGCCGTATAAATTGCTGATCAACCGGTTACTGGTACTGTTCATATCGGTATTGTTTAGCAATACATCAAGGTTATCAAAACCGGCCCATTTACCTGGTGTTCCGTCGGCATTAAATTCTGGTAGATAAGTTGGGGTATGCAAAGCCGATTGTAAAATCCCACCCTGAGGGCCATCCCCTACACGTGCATTGGTGCGGTAAGTTTGGGTAAGAATATTACTGGTTCCTATTTTTATGTAATCGTTGATTTTCTGATCGAGGTTCAGTTTAAAACTCCCTCTTCTAAAATCGTTTGTTTTAAGGGTAGCTTCCTGTTTATTTAAGCCGCCACCAACATAATAGGTGGTTTTATCGTTACCGCCTGAAACAGAAACATCATAGTTTTGCAACAGTCCGGTGCGGAAGGCTTTATTTAAACGATCGTAGGTATTTTGATCCTGTGGCAAACCACGTGGCGCCGGCGAAGCGGTTGGATTATCGGTTAATGCCCTAAAAGGCTGGAACCTGTAAGTAGTAGCCGGACTTGTACCATTCGCAGCAGCAATTGCGATGGCATCTGCATTTGAGTTGCGGTAAAACTCGTTGATTAGTTCGGCATGTTGTGGTCCGGTAACCAGATCCCACAATTTTGGTGCTTTTGCCCAACCCACATAAGTACTTAAACTTACTTTTGGCGCTGTATTGTATTTGCCACGTTTGGTGGTAATCAGGATTACCCCATTGGCTGCACGTGCACCGTAAATGGCCGTTGCATCAGCATCTTTTAAAACGGTAACACTTTCTATATCGTCCGGACTGATATCCGACAGTGGGTTATTCGCCTGCCCCTGGGTGGTAATTTTTTGTAAAGATCCGCTGTTTACATAAACACCATCAATTACATATAAAGGATCGTTACTGGCGTTGATCGAGGTTGTACCACGGATCCGGATAAACATGCCATCGCCCGGAACACCTGTTGAAGTACTTACCTGCAAACCCGGGGCTTTACCCTGTAGCTGCTCGGCAAAGGTTGCGGTTGGTTTAGCCCTTACTTCATCAACGGCGATGGTAGAAACCGAACCGGTTAAAGATTTTCTGGTCTGCGTGCCATAACCCACTACCACAACATCATTTAGCTGGCTGTTTACTTCTTTCAATCGAATAGTAGTAGGGCTTGTACTTACCACAATTTCTTTGGTTTCGTAACCAACTGAACTTAATATTAAGGTATAAGGTAATTTCTGGCCGGTTACAAAAACAAATTTCCCGTCTCCATCGGTCGAAACCACGTGTGTAACGCCTTTAATGCGAACTACAACACCGGGTAATGGCTCTTTGGTTAGCGAATCGATTACTGTACCTGCCAGCTTCGAATTGATGAGTGGCGGCGGCTCAATCTGAGCAAAAATTTTAAGTGGCACGACCAGCACAGTAAAGAGCAAAATAAGGCTGGCCAATAAGAATGGTTTTTTCTTATGGAGAAATATTTCCATATTTAACGGGTTTTATGTTAATGATTCAATTCATTGGATAAAGCTGGATGGGTATCAGTGCGTGATTGGCGTTACAGAACTGATATTCCGTGACAACCGGCGAGGCTTCCTTGCCGGTTCTTTTTTGGGCAATAATTTCAACACATATTTAAGGGGGATTGGTGGTCAGGCTTTAAAGTGTTATAGTTTCACCTATAACTTTTTGGGGAAATCAAAATCAACAACAGCACATATTCCCATGGAAATAGCTATTTAAAACAGCGCGCTTAAGATTAATATCAGAGATAGAGGATGTTTGGGGTATTGTTGTTGCATTCATGATCAGCGCAAACATATTGATAAATATTTAATCTACAAAATCCATAGACTAACTATTAATAATGTTACATGAGTTAACTTATTGAATGTGAATTCAAATTGCAGCAGACCTCGCAGGTTTTGAAAACCTGCGAGGTTTAAAGAAAAATGGTTCGTGGCGACACGAACCATGGCGCGGGTGTCAACCTCTGTGCTACTACCCATTGCAAATAAACCCGATCCGATAGCTATCGGATGAAGTGAACATTCCGATTTTTCCATCGGAATAAAACGGAAAGCGGGGCTGAAGATCCGATGAAAAACTGAACCCTCATTTCCAAATAACATTAATTACCTAAGTAATGTGGGCACATTTAATTGATGTGTTGTTTCCAGACCTCGCAGGTTTTAAAAACCTGCGAGGTCTAAACTAAAAAAACGTTTGCGCTCTAATAAAGAAATTTCCAGATTAATTCATACTGATTTAATAACCACAGTTGTATAAATCTTTTTTGAATACTAGGATTTTCAATTAATATTCATGAGATGGATTAGGTCTTGCTTAGGAATGATCACATTTGTTCTTTCGGTAACACTTTTAGGGTTTTTAATTGATATTTTTATTAAACATAAAAAAGGCATATATATACACTAAGAAGTGGCATTCTAAAGAAATCCGTTTAGATGCTGCCATGTAGGCCTGTCGAAAAAAATTAATTATATCTAATAAGGCGCCTGGACTACTTATCCTGATTCATTCAGAAGCTCAGGATAATGATTCTGTATTTATTATATAACCCCTTTGCTCCTTACGTCGTGCCGAGATAAACTTCTCGCTCAGCGTAACTTCTCTAAACGCAAAAAACCACAACTTTCGTTGTGGTTTTTGAAGCTCCCTCTGCTGGGCTCGAACCAGCGACCCTCTGATTAACAGTCAGATGCTCTAACCAGCTGAGCTAAGAAGGAGTGCTGGTTGTTTCCTAAAACGCGGTTATTTATGCTTTACAACACACATATCCTTGTTCGTTTTGGGAATGCAATATTAGGGCTTTTAAATTATTTATGCAATATTTGCAGTGAAAAAATTTAGAAAAAAAATTAATACAAAGATATGAGCCTGATAATCATAGGTACTGTAGCTTTTGATGCTATTGAAACTCCTTTCGGAAAAACAGATAAAATTGTAGGTGGGGCAGCAACATACGCCAGTTTAGCCGCATCTTACTTTTATAATAAAGCAAAAATTGTAGCAGTTGTAGGTGATGACTTTCATCAGTCAGACATCGATACCTTCACCAACCACGGAATCGACACCGAAGGATTACAGATTAAAGCAGGTGAAAAATCTTTTTTCTGGTCAGGAAAATACCATAACGACATGAATAGCCGTGATACTTTAATCACGGAATTAAACGTTTTGGAAAACTTCGATCCGATTATCCCGGAAAGTTATCAGGACTGCGAATACCTGATGCTGGGCAACTTAACCCCACAGGTACAACAAACCGTAATTAAACGCCTTAAAAACCGTCCGAAATTGATCGTAATGGATACCATGAACTTCTGGATGGACATTATGATGGACGATTTACTGGAAACCATTAAAATGGTGGATGTATTAACCATTAACGATGCAGAAGCCCGTCAGTTATCAGGTGAATATTCATTAGTTAAAGCGGCTAAAAAAATCCTTGCCATGGGACCAAAATATTTGATCATTAAAAAAGGTGAGCATGGTGCATTGTTGTTCCACGAAGATCAGATTTTCTCTGCTCCGGCATTACCTTTAGCTGAAGTATTCGATCCAACCGGCGCCGGCGATACCTTTGCAGGTGGTTTTATCGGTTATATGGCTAAAGTAGGTACCATTAACTTCAATAACATGAAAAATGCAATCATTTATGGCTCTGCATTGGCATCGTTCTGTGTAGAAAAATTCGGAACAGAAAAGTTATTAAACTTAACTGAAGAAGAAGTTTCCGCAAGGATCCAACAGTTTGTAAACTTAAGTGCGTTTACCATAGAAGCTTAGTCAGAAGGCAATTTTCAGTTGAAGTTTTGCAGTTTAGTTGCAGATAAATAAACCGCAGGTTTAGAGATGAATTTCTTATAAATCTGCGGTTTTTTGTTTTCTAGGCCCGTCATTGCAATGACGACCTTTTCATAACGACTTCTGTTAAAACCCTACAGCAGCAGGCTGTTTATTCCTTAAATTAATCACCGTTCTGCTGATTACGGGTTGCAAAGCAATCAGAATAATCGATAACAAACATAACACCGCAATCCATTCATAATAACTTACACAGAACTGCAAAAAGGTTTGTTTTTGTACCGCTTTGTTTAACATACCTATGGCCGCTTTCCCTGCCTCATCGCGGGGCATTCCCCTACTACTTAATGCTGCCTGATACATTTTCAATCTATCCGGCAGGTTAAAATCGAGCAAAGTCAGGCTGCTCCGTAAATCATCATTATGTTTCCCTTTAAAGTATAACTGGTAAAAATTAATAAAAGCTAAACTTAAACTAAAGGTCGAAAAACGAACAAAAATCCCGACAGAAGATGCTGATTGACTCAGTTTCTCCGGAACAGATGACATAATAAACATCACAATCGGCGACATCACCATTCCAGCGCCCAGCCCCTGCATAAACAAAGGGAGGTAAAAATTTTCTGTTCCGGCTTCACTGGCGAATAACTGACACATCCATAAGAAAAACACAAAAAGAAACCCGAAACCTGTTACCCACAATACCCTTAAATGTTTCTGGTTAATAAGGAAACGGATTGCAACCACAGAACCAACAACCACTCCACCGATATTAAAAATCATGATTTCGTTGGCATGAAGTGAATCCATACCCAAAACCATAATAAAGTAAGAAGAAGTTAAGCTAAAAGCACCGCGGATCACATACAGAATCACCAAAAAGACAATCCCAATGGCAAAATTTCTCGATTTAAATACGCTCAGATCAACAGCTGGCCTTTTTAAGGTTTTTTGCCTCGCGATCGAAACCAGAAACAGAAATAAAATGGCACAAATGGAATACACAATACGCTTATCATCCAGCCAATCGTATTCCTGCCCATAAACCAACACATAAGCAATGAGCACCAACATGGTGGAGAAAAGTACAAAACTCATCCAATCTATTTTATACAGTGGTGTTTTTCGCAAAAGATGTACCCTGTTCATTACACTGAAAAGTAAAATGGCGCTTGGCAAAAAACAAAATATGATGGCTTTGTACAAGACATTATATTCATAATTTTCTACAATGGGGACCGAAAACAATGCCGTAATGGGTGATACGCAAAGGATCATCCCATAAAATATGGTGTAACCCGATTCTTTTGCATGCTCCGATTTTAAACGGCTAAAGAGCAGGTTGAGCGAAATACTGGTTAATCCGCAGTTTACAATGCCCTGCAAAAAACGTAGTGTAAAAATCAACCAGATTTCTCGGGTATGATAACACCAATAAGCGATCAGAATTTCGAGAATAATGCAAATCATCAGGTAATCTTTGGTCACTACCCTGGCGAAAAAACGTCGCTCCACCACTGCAAAACTGGCCACAGCGGCATAAAACATCAGTAAAGAAAACTGAACATCAGATGCGCTTGCTCCATAATAACCTGCCGCAGCTGTGCCATCGGCTGTTGATAATGCAAAAAGCAATACCGATGATAAAAGCACTGCGAAAATGCTCAGTATCACCAGCCACTCGGGTACCCTTGCTTTAAATATGGGCAATTGATCAGTCATTTTTTTTCACTTTAACAACGGCACTCATTCCGGCACTTAACGCATCGATCCCTTTTTCCTGCTTATCCAATCGGATACGAACCGGGATGCGTTGCGCAATTTTCACAAAATTCCCTGTCGAATTATCGGGTGGCAATAATGAAAACCTCGAACCGGTTGCGCCGGATAACGATTCGATTTCACCCGTAAACGATTGTCCGGGGAAAGCATCCACCTCAACATTAACCTTCTCGCCAACATGCATTCTGGCAATTTGCGTTTCTTTAAAATTAGCCACAACCCATTTTCCCGCGCTGCGGTCAACCAAATAAGCGATCGTTTGGCCGGTTTGAACCAATTGCCCTACTTGTATCGTTCTTCTACCCATTTTGCCATCGTACGGTGCCACAATAACTGTATAAGAGGTATTCAGATTATTTCTTTTTACCACGGCTTCCCTCCTTTTTATTTCAGATTCAAGCACATTACTTTGCACTTTAATATCGTTCGTTCGCGAAATAGCTGCTGCATAGTCTTCTTTGGCGGCCTGGTACTCCGCCTGCGCCACCTGTAATAAACTTTCAATCGTTTCCAATTGCTGGCGGGTAGCCGATTCTGCATCGAACAGCTTTTTATAGCGGTTATATTCCGTTTGTTGTTTCCAAAGCCTGGCTTTTGCTGCTGCAATTTTAGCCTCTGCAACCAAAGCGGTGCTTTGTGCTGTTTTAATATTGCTTTGTTGTACCGAAACCTGTGCTTTAGCATTTAACAACGAAGCAGAAGCTTCATCCTGTTGCACGGTGTAGTCATCATCATCAATTAATACCAGCGTATCGCCCTTTTTCACTTCCTGGTTTTCTTCAAACTTTACGGTTTTAATATAACCGCTTACCCTAGCTGTTACCGGGTTAATGTATTCATCTACCTGCGCATCGTTGGTTTCTTCGTATTTCATATAGCCAAAAAGGGTTTTTCCACCCCATATCATCAGTACCACTAAAACGATGAGCGCTATGATGGTGGTAATCCTGCTGATGATTTTATCGGCCTTACTTTGTTTCTGTGTGTTCATTTTATAAATTTCCTACGGCTTTTTGTAATTGATAATATTGTATTTTCGCATTCACTTTTGCGGTGGTCAGTTCGAATTTCGATTGCAATAATTGTGTTTCGGCATCCAGCAGGTCGGTTAAAAGCGACAGTTGATTAAAATAAGTATTCTGCACAATTCGATAACTTTCAGTGGCCTGTTTAATGTTTTCTTCAGCCAATGTAATGCGCTGCACCGATTCTTTGTAGCGGATATAATTTTCCTGAACCTCCTGGCGGATATGGTCCTTTACATCTTCGTCTTCTACTTCCTGCTGCTTTACTTTAAGTTCCGCTTCTTTCACTTTGTGCTGATTGGTATACCAGGAAGAAATCGGGATTTTAAGCTTTAATCCAAACATACCTGTGCTGTAGAGCGAAAGTGCATAAGGATAAAACTGGATCTGCGGATAGGCAAATGCATATTCACCGAAGAAACCCAGAGAAGGCATCACGTTCGATTTTACATTTTTGAGTTTCAATTTAGTGAGTGCCTGTTCTTTTTCCGAAATCTGGATTTTGTAAGAAGATGTTTTGGCATCGTTAAAATATTCATCAGCCTGCTTTAATGCAATGGCATCCGTTTCCTGATCCAAAATCTGCGGATTTAAAGGTGCATCATCTGCCCTGCCAATTAAAATATTCAACTTCTGCTTGGCTATTTTGATGCTGTTTTCGATTTCGGTAAGTAGCATTCGCTGTTTAGACAGGCGTAACTCGGCCCTCAGTACATCGCTTTTTAATATCGTACCGTTTTTATACAGCTGGTTAATTTCGGCCAGTTGCTTTTCGCGGTCGCGGATATCCTGTTCCAGCAAACTGCGGTAAGAAATATTGCGGAATACATCATAAAAATAAACTGCCGCCACATAATGGATTTCCTGTTTACGCTGTCCTTTTTGTATCCTGCTCAGTTCGCTTTCTAATTTCGAAGCATTAATTTCAGTGTTGGTTTTTCCGCCATTATAAATGTTGAAATAAGCGTCAGCACTGGCTTTATAATAAGTAGGTGCAACCGGAAACTGACCTGGAGTATGGAACAATCCATTTTCGTAAATTGGCAAAGGCAAAACATGTGCGTAAATCCCTTCAGCAGCAACTTCAGGCAATCGTTCAGCTTTACTCACTTTTACATGAGCATCTGCAGCCTGCACGCTCAAACCCTGCATCCGGATCTTTTTGTTGTTGCTATCAGCCATTGCCCAAACCTGGTTAATGGTAAAATTGCTTTGATCTGAAACAGCTTGTGCATGCACAAAAATTGATGATAAAAGAAAGGGCATGCACACCCAAAACATCCTTTTACGCTTTAAAAAAATCATATCTGTTAATTAATGATGCAAATTTCGCTACAGATTTGTTACTTTGTTTTATCTAAACTGACATATATTTATTCAAACCAGCCAAATGATAAAAGTTAGCAACGAAGACCTTTTATTTGCAATCGATGAAAAACCAGAAACCATGTATGTTTGGCACAGCAGATTTGAAGACCGATTTCAAGACCATAAGCATTTAAAAGGACAGCTTACCTATGTAGAGGGCGGCATTATTTTTCTATACGCCAAAGAGAAATCTTATTTTCTGCCTGCACGGCATTATGTTTGGATCCCGGCAGGGGTTGAGCATCATTTGCAGCACCGCTACCATGCAGCCATTGTGCGGAATATTTATTTCGATACCACTACAGATGATGAAAACCCGTTTTACAAACAGATTGGTATTTATCCGGTAAATAACCTGCTGCTCGAAATGTTCCTCTTCTCGGAGCGCTGGAACGGAAATATTACACCCAAAACGCACGAATACGATTTTTTAAATACCCTTAAAAATATTTTACCGGTGGTAAGTGAACACCCCTTACCTATTGCGCTCCCAACCACTGAGAACTTACGGTTAAGGCCAGTACTGCGACATATTGTAGATGGATTAGCCGATGATGGCATGAGTCTGGAAAGTGTGGGCAAGGCCATGGGCTTTAGTGAACGTACACTCTCGAGGTTATTTCAATCTGCTTTAGATACCTCTTTTTTCCAGTACCTGAAACTGGCCCGGATGATTAAAGCGATGGAAAAATTGCTGGAAAGCGATGCTACCATTAGCGAAGTGGCCTATCAGGTGGGCTACAACAGCATTTCTTCCTTCAGTAATACTTTTTATAAAATGGTGGGCAAAAGACCGTCAGAATTTAAGGAGTTGAAACAAGCCACCCTTACTAAAATGAATCTGGTTTAATCAATACGGCAACTGGAGTAAATTTCTCAAAAACCGCTTCGGTATGCGGCGCATCGGGCAATTCGTCGGTAAGGTCCTGCCCCGCCCAATGTTCATAGTGTTTACCATTACGCCATAACCTGCTATCTGTCATGTCGTAAATCAGCCCTTTGTAAGCCACCCAGATCTGGGGTTTGTCTTGTCCGTTGCGTAAAGCGAGTTGCTGTTTGGTATAAGCGGGTAAATCCATTGAGTTAATTTCGCGTTGAAGATAAAGAAAAGGTTTTTAACCCTATAAGAAATATAAGCTCGTGTTTTCTACAATGGCATATATGGTGTAAAATGAGCTGATTTTTTTGGAGCACGCAACCTCTGCATAACAATACGTTTCTTCCCGTTTTGCGCTTGTACGCTTCGCTTCCTCGTGCCTCGTTGCTGTCCCGAAACTTCGGGATAACGCTTCACCCGGGGCCAGCGGCCAAAACAGCATTTAATTTTCGGGGTTGCAGGGTGCAGAACCCCTGTTCCTAAACCCGATTGTAGCGGGCATCCCGATTTAAGCATTGTTGTTTTTTATTATTTGGTATGCTTGCTTGTTTCACAGGTTTCATCGGGATAAAGCGCAAAGCGGGACTGAACCCCTACCAAGAACTACTGCATGCTCATTTTCAAAAAAAATAACAATGCAAATTAAGCTACGCTCTTACTGCCTTTAGCCTTAAAAACCTCGTAAAGAAAAACATTCATCAACAACAAACCCATTAAATAAAAATGATCTTCGAAAGGTATCGTACCTACCCTAAAGCCCAGGTTTTCTTTATTATTATATAACACAACAGGAATAGCAGTTAAAAAACCATTAACGATATAAAAAGGAATAAGCGAAACTAAATAAGCCCTGTAAAATTTGTACATAAACCTGAATTCTACATTTACATATTCTACATAAGCCAGCACGATGAGCAAAAAGCCAAAATTGATGAGCGTATACCAATGGTTATAACCAAAAAACAGCATGGCTACACATAGGCCGAGGAATAAATTACTCAATGCCAGACTATATTTTTGAAGGTTGTTCTTTGGAAAATAAACATTTAAACATTCGTAAATAAACACACACGCGTAAGGGACGGTTAAAAAGAACAGAATTTCTTCTAAAGGCAGCCCCATCAGGTTAATACCTACCAAATAATCAGGATTAAACGACCACACGTTGAGTTTGGTAAACAAAATATCCCAGATTAAAAACACCACACCAGTAATTAATATCGCTGAAAATATAAATTTCCATTTGCTAAAGAAATGTACCTTTTTATCGAACGATAAAACTAATGGAAAAAAAATTACGCCAAGGTTAATGAGTAAATAGGTATAGTGCATTTAGAGGTGTTTCTTTAAAATTTTAATTTCTGCTGGGGTACATTTTTTACTATCGATCATAAATTTCGCTACATTTTTAACCAGTTCATCGTCGGCGAGACCAAAATTTTCATTTTGATAATGTTTAATAATTTCCTTTTTATCCGTTGCCAGATCTTTACTAAACCCTAAAAAAGCAGGGGTATAAAATTCGATCGAAAAGCGCATAAACCGGATTTCCATGTTTTCTTTATCCATACCTATGGCCTTTTCCATCGTTTTAAGCGACCGGCTTACATATTTGATCTTGTTGTATGGATTCCAGGAGTGTTTAGCTTTCAGGGCCTCTAAAGTACCCGTGTAGCCGGTAATTAACGCAGTTTTATTGGGTAGTTTATTCAACTTGGTAAATAAAGAATCGGTTAGTTTCGAGTTTTCTACCGCTTTAACCATGTTGGTTTTCAGTACCGCAATTTCCTGGTTAGAGAGCTGGGCGTAAGTAATATTGCTTGCTGCAAACAGCAGAAAAAATATAATGCGTAGTTTAATCATGAGTTAGGCACAAAGGTAAGAAATCTATCAAGAGTTCAATTGGCATATATTCACTGTTCATCATTAAGGAATTAAGATCATCCGGCTTAACTTTCTTAACTTCTTAATGGTAAATTATATCTTTTTAACCAATTATATCCCCTATGCCTTAAAGATCCTTCATTGCGACCAGAAAGACAAAGCCCATTGAATGACAAAAAACAAAAACAAATCGCTATAAATTTCCTTTATTTACACCATGGATAAAAAACCTAAGGTAACCGTTATTGGCTCCGGTTTTGCGGGTCTGGCAGCAGCAGCTTTGTTGGCCAAAGATGGTTGCGAAGTTACCGTTATCGAAAAGAACGAAATGGCAGGCGGCCGTGCCAGAACATGGGAAAAAGATGGCTTTCTATTCGATATGGGCCCAAGCTGGTATTGGATGCCAGATGTTTTCGAAAACTACTACCAAATCTTCAATAAAACAGCGTCCGATTTTTATGAGCTTAAAAGGCTAAGTCCTTCTTACCGCATTTACTTTGGTAAAGATGATGTGATAGATGTACCCGCAACACTTGCTGATTTATATGCTTTATTCGAACAGCTGGAACCTGGCAGCAGTAAAAACCTGCAATCTTTTCTTGATCAGGCAAAGTACAAGTACGATGTAGGCATGAACGAATATGTTTTCAAGCCCTCGCACAGTGTAATGGAATATTTCGACCCCCGTTTGGCTATAAGCGGAATCAAGCTGCAACTTTTGGGCAATATGCGCAAGCATGTGCACCAGTTGTTCAAAAACGAACGTTTAAGGAAATTGTTAGAATTCCCCGTTTTATTTTTAGGTGCCACACCGCAGAACACTCCTGCCTTGTATAGTTTAATGAACTATGCAGATCTCGTTTTAGGTACCTGGTACCCTATGGGTGGTATGCACAAAATTGTGAACGCCATGCAAAAAATAGCAGAAGAGCAGGGCGTAAAGTTTGTCTTCAATACTGAAGTAACCAAAATAGAGGTTAAAAACAACATTGCTGAAGAAGTAATTACCAATAAGGGAAATTTTAAAAGTGATTTTGTGGTGGGAAATGCCGATTATCACCATATCGACCAACACCTCTTTGATGCGCCATACCGCAATTACAGCGAAAAATACTGGGACACCAGAACCATGGCCCCTTCCTGCCTGTTGTTTTATATCGGCATAAATAAGAAGCTTGACAATATTTTACACCACAATCTTTTCTTCGACGAGAATTTTGACCAGCATGCTGAAGAAATTTACACCGATCCGCAATGGCCAACAAAACCATTATTTTATGCCTGCTGTCCGTCGGTTACCGATCCGGGCGTGGCACCAGAGGGTTGCGAAAATCTTTTCTTTTTGGTTCCGCTTGCGCCTGATTTAAAAGATAGCGAAAGCAAAAGGGAAGAATACTTTAATTTATTGGTGCAACGCTTCAAAAATTTAACAGGAAACGACATTAGTGATCACATTCTGTTTAAACGGAGTTACGCCATGAATGATTTTGTTGAAGATTATCATGCTTTTAAAGGAAATGCGTATGGATTAGCAAACACTTTGAAACAGACGGCCTTTTTAAAACCGAAGATGAAAAGCAAAGTAACAAATTTTTTATATACCGGACAATTAACCGTTCCAGGCCCCGGAGTGCCACCTGCAATCATATCCGGGCAAGTGGTAGCAAAAGAAATAAAAAAAAAGTTAAAAAAAGCTTGACAAATTTAAAATTTCCCTTATCTTTATAACCACAAAACAAAAACACTGCAATAAAGCTTCAAAACACATAATCGTTCGAGGTTTGCATTTGTTTCGAAATAAGAGAGAAGGCGAATTGTTGAAAGAAAAAATAAGAATCAACTAACCAAATATATGATAAGCAAAAAGGCCTGAAGTTTCAGGCCTTTTGCTTTTTACAGTGTTTTGGAAATGCTTTGTTAAAAGTTCAAGCACCATCTCGATTGAAGCGCAGCGAAATGGAGAGATCTTTGAACTAAGTTCAAGGTTCAAATTTAAAAGATTCCTTCCCGAATCTTCGGGATCGAAATGACGATATTTCAAGACTATTAACCTCCTTTAATTCCTCTGGTCATTCATATAAATTTTCATCCGAAATGAAAAGCTCTAACAGAAGTAAGACCAAACAAAAAAGGCCCAGATAAAAATCTGAGCCCTTAGTTTTTCGATTGATGTATCTTAAGCCATTTCGGTACTGGCAATTTCTTTCGAATATGTTTTTAAGTATTTTTTCAAAATCCCTCTGGCTACGTGGATACGCGTTTTAACCGTTCCGATCGGAATTTCTAACATATCGGCAATTTCATGGTATTTATATCCTTCAAAATAGCGGATAAATGGAACATAATATTCTTCCGGCAATTGTGATAAGGCTTTATCGATATCACCCAGTACAAATTTACTTTCTGCCTGATTTTTAGTCGCACTATATGAAAGGTTTGCAGAAGAGATATCTTCGCTCTGTGTAATCAAAGTATTGGTTTTTACCAAACGGCGGTAGTTGTTAATGAAAGTGTTTTTCATAATGGTAAACAACCAGCCTTTCAGGTTCGTACCTTCTTTAAACTTATTGTAATAAGTGATTGCTTTAAGCATGGTGTCTTGAACCAAATCATTTGCGTCTTCTGCGTCTTTTGTGAAATTTAAAGCATAAGACCTAAGTGATACCGAGTGATGATTAACCAGATGATTGAATTCAAATTTTGTCATGATTTTTAGCTTTAGGTAGATTAAAACAAATTATTGCTTATTCTACTAAACCTAAACAAACTTAGTACCAAAAATTTCTGGCACGGTGCCAAAAGCGTAAAACTAAGCCACAGCAACTTTTCGTCACAGAATATTTACTTCTCGCTCTAAAGTGACTCCAAAAGTAGACTTTACACTGTCTATAATCTGTTCAGAAAAACTAAAAACTTCCGTGCCAGTTGCACCGCCATGGTTAACTAAAACCAAAGCCTGGTTTTTCCATGTACCGGTATGGCCTACAATTTTACCTTTCCATCCACATTGTTCAATGAGCCAGCCTGCTGCCAGTTTAATTTTATCATCAGCTGTAGGATAGTGCACCACATCTGGGTGTTTGGCCACCACATCGGCAAATTCGTATTTTTCGATCACCGGATTTTTAAAAAAACTTCCGGCATTGCCAATGGTTGATGGATCGGGTAATTTACTTACCCGGATATGCGATACCGCAGAAGAAACATCGGCGATGTTAGGGGATTCAATTCCCCTGGCTTGAAGTTCAGTTTCAATCGCCCCATAAGAGGTATTAATCTTTGCTTCAGAAGATAAACGGAAAGTAACCGAAGTAATAATGTACTGCCCTTTTAATTCACCTTTAAAAATACTTTCACGGTAACCAAAATGACAATCGGCATAAGTAAACGTTTTAACTTTTCCGGTTTTGATTTCAAATGCGGTACAACTTTCAAAAACATCTTTTAATTCTACACCATAAGCACCAATATTCTGTATGGGCGATGCACCCACCGTACCCGGAATAAGACTTAAATTTTCTACACCTGCAAAATGATGATCCACACAATAATTTACAAAATCATTCCAAACTTCTCCTGCACCAGCAGTAACGAATATATTATCGTCTGTAATTTCAGATTTGATGCCTTTAATACTGATCTTGACGATCAGGCCATTATAATTTTGAGTGAACAATACATTACTCCCACCGCCTATGAGGAACAGTTTTTGCGAATTTACCAGGTCATGCTGAAAAAGTTCCTTTAAATCATCCTCAGAAAATATTTCGGCAAAGTAAGCGGCCTTAACATCGATGCCAAATGAATTGTATGGTTTTAACGAAATATTTTCCTGAATTTGAAGCATGTTGATTTTATATTATGCTGCAAAAGTAAGAAAATAGTATTTGACTTAATTAATGATAATGAGTATATATATATATTCACAATGCAGTATATACCGCATTGTGAATAGCTTACAAATTTAGAGAATTAAGCACATGGTTGCATAACCACTTCTCCTGCGCAGGTATACATAACCGGTCCTGAACAACCCCCGTTGGTTGGCGACCATTGACCACCTACAAATATTCCATTGGCATCAGTTGTACCCATGTTCCCCATACAATCGAATGGCACAAGATTACCATCGCAAACACCACACATCATTTGTTTTTTTCCTCCCAGTACTTTTTTCATTTCAGCTTTGCTGAGCAAATTTGTTTTTTTCATTTTTCTTTGATTTTTTGATTTGTTTTGAAGTTTTGCCGGCTTTCACGCAAGCCTGCTTAAGCGGTATTTTAACTGATCTGCACGTTGTTTTACTGGCTATGCATAATCTTGGTTATATTTCTAAAAAAACGCTGTAACAACGAACTTTCTTCAGTAATGATTTCTGCATCTGCCTGCATTCCATTCTTTAATATAATTTTCCTGTTTGGGTCTTTATTTTCAAATTTTTCAAAACTCACTTTGGCGATGAAAACACTATCTTTATAGGCTACATCCGAAATAAAGGTTAACCGTCCCCTAATCATACCATATTGCTCAAAAGGATAACTTTTTAATTTAACCAGTGTACGTTCACCTTTGCGTATTTTACCCATATTGTATTGCGGAATCTGTATTTCGCCAAAAAAATTGGTATTACCCGGGTTTACAATAAATACTTCCTGATTGGCTGCAATGTTTTGATTTTGCTGAACAATTCCGGCAAAGCTCAGTTTTCCTGCAACTGGTGCTCTTAAAATATATTGAAGTATCCATGCATCACTTTCATTTATACATTGATTAAGTGCTTGCAGAAATTTAGCCTGCTCTTCTGAAATGGTATGTTTTAGGTCGAGCAATTCCTTTTCCTTAGCACTAAAACTACTCGTATTATTCAATAGCGATGTTTCAGTTTGCTGTAATGGGTATTTTGCCGCAAGGTATTTGTTTTCCTGCTGAGTAAATTCACTCCTCGAGATTACCTTATTTTTATACAACTTCTGGTAAGCCTTATACTCTTCTTCCTGATTGGTATATTCCTGTTGTTGAACCTTTCTTTGCTCGATAATTTGTGTTTTTAAAGTGTTAATATCTTTTAAGTCATTTTCTAGAAAGGCCATTTTGTTTAGATAATATCCATTCCTTAAGGTAGATTGATATTGCAGGTATTGCTGGTAAAAAGTTTGATAAGTACCCTGCAACTCTCCGAGGCTGAAACCTGTAGGCAAACCAGATGTAGCGAGTTCATTTTTCAGTACCCGATCTCTTAACAGCTTTAACTCCCTGTTTATTTTTATGATGTCGTCAGGGTTCGCCGTGCTCTCAAAATAAGCCAGCGATTGGTTCTCCGTCACCATCTGTCCATCTTTCACCAACAAAGCAGTAAGTTTCCCATTCTGTTTGGCCAACACTGGCTTTGGCGAATTTAAACTATTTACCTTTAAACCTGTTTTAACAATATCAGGATACTCTATTAGTGCCGAAAGCATTACAATAGTGCCTAATATTATAAAAATTAAGGTAATACCCCATCTTAAAATCCAGGAGGGTACAGCTGTGATAATTTCCTGAACTTCTTCACTATTTATTTCGAGATCTATCCTTTCTTGTGGCATCTGCTATAATTAATTACCCAATTCTAATTGATTTTTTACCAATTCATAATACTCACCCTTTTGTTTAGTTAACGCTGCGTGGGTACCTTGCTCTATAATCCTGCCCTTATCCAAAACAACAATATTATCGGCATTTTTAACCGTACTTAACCTGTGCGCAACCACCACAACTGTTCTTCCTTTAAAAAAGCTCTCCAGATTTTCCATAATTACTTTTTCGTTATTGGCATCGAGCGCATTTGTTGCTTCATCAAAGAAAATGTACTCAGGGTTTTTATAAACCGAACGGGCAATCAATATACGTTGCCGCTGTCCCTGGCTTATTCCATTACCCTCTGCACCGATTTTAGTATTTAATCCCAAAGGTAGACTTTCAATAAATTCGGTAATATTTGCCACCTGCATGGCATGTTTCAATTTTGTCATGTTGGGATACTCATCTCCCACTGCAATATTTTTTGCAATGCTATCTGAAAAAATAAACCCATCCTGCATTACTACGCCACACAAGCCGCGCCAATACCGATAGCTGATCTGGTTCAAATAACCACTACCAACCTTAATTTCTCCTCTTTGCGGCTCATAAAAACGCAATAACAGCTTTAATATCGTGGTTTTTCCACTACCACTCATACCAACAATGGCCGTGGTTTTTCCTTCCGGAATATATAAATTGATATTCGAAAGTACAGGTTCATTACCTGCACCGGGATAAGTAAACGATAGATTATGCAGCCCAATACTCTTATCGAAAGGAAGTTCTTTAGTAAAAGATTTGTTTAAAGGTTCTTCATCTTCGAGTTCGCGGATTTCGTTTAAGCGCTCAAGAGATATTTTTGCATCCTGCAATTGCTGTATAAAACCTAACAACTGTTCTATAGGACTATTAAGCTGCCCAATAATGTATTGAACGGCCATCATTGCCCCTAAGGTTAATTGACCATCAATAACCGATTTTGCAACCAAAAAAGTAATCAGGATATTTTTGCCTTCATTAATGAAGAATGTGCCTGCCTGCTGGTATTGCCCCAGTGCCAGGCTTTTTACATTAAACCTGAAAAGATTTGCCTGTATCCGTTCCCATTCCCATCTTTTTTGCTGCTCGCAATTGTTCAATTTAATTTCCTGCATGCCGGTAATCAATTGTACAACTGCGCTTTGGTTTTGCGAAGAAATATCAAATCGTTTAAAATCAAGTTCGCGTCTTTTTTTAAGGAAGAATATTATCCACAAGCTGTACAATACAGTACTTACTACAAAAATAATGAATATGGTTACATTGTAATATGCTAATACGATTGCAAAAATGACCAGGTTAACCATTGAGAAGATTACATTTAAGGTAGAGCCGGTCAAAAAAGTTTCGATCCGCTTCTGATCATTCATACGTTGCATAATATCTCCTGTCATCTTGGTATCGAAATACGACATCGGAAGTTTCATCAATTTAATGAGGAAATCGGTTAAGATGGAAATATTGATCCTTGTACTGATGTGCAATAAAATCCACGAACGGATAAACTCTACACTCATCCGCCCTACAATAAGCATGGTTTGTGCTATCAGTATAATATATATGAAATTAAGATTTCGGGTATTAATCCCTATATCCACAACAGATTGGGTGAGAAAAGGCAAAATCAATTGAAGAAGACTCCCTACGCCCAATCCGACAAACAACTGCACCACCAGAGATTTATACTGATAGAGATACTTTAGCAGGTATGAAAAATCCATTCCAAGAACCTTATCTCCCTCCATACTGTAAAAATCAGGGCTGGGCGACAGCATTAAAACCACACCCTCACGTTCTTTTTCTTCAACCGTACTTACCCAGTTCGAAAGAAATTCCTGTTCGGTATACACCATCAGGTGTTTAGCCGGATCTGCTATATAATATTTATTTTTCTTAATTTTATACAACACAACAAAGTGATTTTGATTCCAGTGCAAAATCACCGGCAGATCTGTTTCTTTGAGCTGATCCACGCTTACCTTAGCCCCCGTGGTTCTGAAACCAATTTTTTCAGCAGCTTCACTAATACCTAAAAGGGATACCCCCTCTTTATTGATTCCGGAAATTTCGCGTAACTTTTGCAGACTGAAATTTTTACCATGGTATTTGGCAATCATTCGCAAACACGAAGGACCACAGTCCATGATGTCTGGTTGTTTATAAAATGGGAAAACTTTCAACTCCTATTATTTGATATAATTGTTTATTAACTTCTTGATTTCTTCACTTGACGGCCCCGGAGCATTTTTATTGATTATTACACCGTTTTTACCGTAAAGCATATATCTTGGTATTGTGCTTAATGCAATTTGCTTTAAAAATTTAGAGTTGTTTTGATTTAATATTTGGTAATTATTATATGCTAAACCTTCTATACCAGAAGCCTCTTCCCATTTAAGCCTGTCTTTATCAATTGATAAATATAAAAAGAGAACTGGCTTATTTTCAAACTCCTTTTTCAAACTTAACGATTTTGGCATCGCCTCTCTGCAGGGTGCGCACCAGCTTGCCCAAAAATCTATATACACAACTTTATCTTTTGCCTCATTTAAAACCTGGCGCAGTGTTGTTTCTTTACCATTAATCCCATATAAAACAAGATCTTCAATTGCCTGCATTTTATCGTTAATAATTCCTGATAATTTTTGTTTAAGGCTGGCATCTAATTTTAAATCCTTGTAAAGATTATTAAAATCGGTGTATCGTTTTTTAATTTCAACAGTCGATTCGTCATAATCCATCATTTTTTCAAGACTTAAATACCTTGCATATTTCAACAAATCGCCTTGCAGAAATTTTGGTGCATAATCATAAGCCTCTTTAAAATTTATATATTCTTTCGATCTGGAATAGTCTGCTTTCTGAACAATTACTTTTCTTTTTAAAAAAGGAATTAATATTTTATTGCAGTATGGGTTATTTATCAGATTGTTATTAATAAACGTTCTGGAGTTCAAGCTATCTGCAACACTTTTTGAGTTTGAAAGATTAAACAATAGGGATAATTTTTCATAATAATCGGCATTGGTTTTATATTTTAAAAATGTAATTAAGGGTTGAGGATGATCAGCTGAATTACTTATAGTTTTTATCTTATACATGTAATCCTGGTAGAGCATAGCGCGCAGTAGCGAAAATTCGGCATTTTTAGCAACAAATGCAGGTCTGTTTACCTTAAGCGGATAGGTTTGAAATTTTGAAAATTCGCTGTAGCCTTTTAAGGCTGGCAATTTTGTATTAATTGAATAAAACAGCCTGCTTAACGAGTCTATTTTAAAATTATTGGATTTTCTTAAAGCATCAGCACTAAAAAAATTATCTAACTGATGCGGATTAACATTCGCTGCCTGGATTGAAGCCGCGGTTGCGTGAATTTTGACAGTGTCGTTACTGGCAATAAGAACGGTATCGGCATAAGCATCTTTATGGCTAAAGTATGCATACAAATAACCGTAAATTTTTAAACTTAGGGTATCATTTTTTTTATGAGATATGATCTCATTATTTTGCAGGTTATGATAGTATTGCTCTGTACGGATTAATACCGAATTGTTTGTTTCGTTGTTGATAATGAAAGTAACATTACTTCCCTTTTTCTCTTCCTGAGATTTACAAGCATTACTCAATAGCAAAATCAGATTTAAAACGAAAAGCAACTGCTTAGAAAATTTCATGGATTGATTGGTTTAAAATGGAAAAAACTGGCCGGAAGAAAAACTTCCGGCCAATCCTTTTTTAAAAAGGGCAACTTGCGCAGCAGTATCCTGAAGCGTAACTGCCATCAGAATATGTTGTACCGTCGTTATAAGCATCCTGAGCATCACCTACAGAAAAATCTCTGTAAGACCATCCTCTGAAAGAGCCATCACTGTTTCTAATTGCGATTCTACAATCTGCTACTCCACCAACAAGCTGTTTCATTTCAGCTTTGCTAAGTAAATTCACCTTTTTCATGTTCAAAAGTTTAAATTTGTTTTTTTAAGTTCTTTGTTGCCTTTCACGCAAGGCAACTTAAGCGATGCCAATTACGTTGACATTCGTTTTTGGGGCAGTTTCGTTGCAACCGTGCTGCCCCTTTTTGTACAAATACTTTCGAAATATCTATTACTGCCATTTACAGGCAACTAACCATTAATTATCATTCAAAGTCAAATCAGGTGTTTAAACCGCCGTTTGATCATCACATACATAAGTTGACACACACTGCCCGGTACATTGTCCGCCGCAGGGAGCACTAGCATCCCATGTTGCCGGATCGTATGGTTGTTGGGTTCCCCATACCGGAGACTGGCCAGGATTATTATTTGGATAATAATAGCCAGCAATACATACTGCGTGATAAAAAGTTCCATTAGATGCATTGCACATTTCACCACCTCCTGGTACACCGCCACCCACTACATTTTTCATCTCAGCTTTGCTGAGTAGGTTTAGTTTCTTCATTTTAAGGACAATTTAGTTTTGTTGTTTTAGACTTATAAATCTTCACGCAGACTTACATAAGCGAAATGCATTTAATAACTGCATTTTGGTTATCAAACAGCTTTACTGCAGTTCTGCTGTCTGTTTTGCAAAAGTTTATATAATTAAAAAATCAGTTGTTTTTAAAACAATTACGAAAGCAAATACTTAATATCTTCTAATCTGTAGGGATCGGGCAGCTTATATCCATTAATTAAGATGGTTGGTGTAAAGGCAATTTCTGCCATCTTACACCAGGCCTTGTGTTTTTCTGTTACGCCTGCTACCTCATCATTTATCTCAACAGGATATTGATCTGCCCAGTTTTCGTATTTTTTATTGGTTTGATTGTACCATGCATTTAAAGCTTTTTCTGTTTGCTGCTGATCATTCTTCAAACTCAGGGCTGTTATATGTCTGGCCATTTTAGTCCCCGAATCATGATCATGATCTGCAGTACTAAAAATAACTTTTAAATGAATGTCTTCTCGGTTTTGTAACCACTCTTCTATCGTTTTGTGTGCTTTGCTACATGGTCCACAAAATGGATTACTAACCATTGTAATCACAGTTTCTGCTTCGGCATTTCCTATTAAAATAGGCAAAAGCTCATCACTTACAGCATAACGCGGCTGGTTGGTTAAAGCCTGTTTAAACAAATCGTTATTGTATTTAAACTTTTTAAGCTGGTATTGTACGGGCTTTAATTGGGCAAATGCTAAAAAAACGGGTTTAAGAAATGACCATATCACAATTGGTGAAAGGAAACAGATTATTAAAAGCGCAAGATTAAAAAATGAAAAAGCGATGTTTAAAGTTAAATGGCCTGAATTAAGATTTGTTAAAAGCTCGAGCCAAAGCAATGCCTGCACAGCACAACAAAGTACACACCAGTTTTTACTTTTATACTGATAGTAAATTGAATAAACAGTATAAGGAATTGCCAATACATTAAGCCAGACTAAAACGACAATGCTGATAGGATTTACCAATAGCAATAAAAACGAACCCGCAAAATAAAAAAAGCCCACCTCGCTCCAGCTTAACCATGAGGTAACTTTTGCTGCATCGGATTTTAAAATGGTGTTGCAGTTATTTTTTCCGCCAAGGCTGCAAAGATTCTGGATAAATGGATTATTGGAGTTTATACTCTGCACCAACAACAGCGTACTAATGGTCAAACCAGCCAGTTTAATCAGCAACAAAATGGCCTGCGACCAAACAGCTGATTGCTGATAGAGGATGAGGCCAAGAATCCCTAAAAAAAGTATCAGACCTACAGGTAAAGCAAGATCCTGCAAAAAGAACCTAAATTTGTTTTGGATGTAGTCTTTTTCTCCACTGTTTTCGGAAAGTTCGGCATGCAGCGCAATACCATCCCAGCGATTTAAAAATTCAGGCTCAGGCATATTCGCTTCCTTATTTTCTTCATCAGAAAAACGAACAGTACCATTTTCAATCTGCTTTATTAAAACGAAACGCCCACCTTTTTCAGAAAAATGAGCCACAAAAGGGAACAACAGATCGTTTACATCATAATCTTCCCTTAATATGCGGTAAGCCTGATTTTCGATATTCCAGCTTGTTAAACAATCACTTAAAGCTAACAAACTTGGATTATCAGGATGATCTGACAGGCAAGTTTCGACGGTTTTATGAGTTACATTTGCCCTTAAGCTTTTAATTAAGGAAAAAATAACGCTGTCTAAATTTGATTTGAAATGATTAAGCAATTTCATGAGACGTTAACATATTATACAGCAATGTAAATACATTTATCAAAAAAAACAATACTTAATTATATTTTTTTTTATAAAAACTCTATAATCATAATAAAAAATAAGTATACACAAAATGTATTATAAATACACAAATACCTGATCATTTCATAAATACATAAATAAAAGGGAATAGTGCTAAAATAAGATGATGAGATCTATTTATCAAACAACTTTGGGGTTAATGTTGAATAGATTTAGTTTTTTAATAAACTCTTTCTCAAAAACAACAATCCAAAAGCCTTCCCTTTTTCCTTCCCCCTGTTTTTATGATGAATTTTATGCGCTTTCCGCACCGCCTGCAAATAAGTATTATTGCTTTTAAAGGTTTTAAACCTGCGGTGCACAAACCAATCGTGCACTACAAAATAAACCATACCATATAAGGTAATGCCCAAACCGATAAAAAACCTGTAACCAAAACCATTGCGATCGATGTACATTAAATACAAAGAAAGCGCAGCAAAGAGCAGTGCAAACAGATCATTCCACTCGAAAAATGATTTTGCTTTTTGGTGATGGCTTTTATGCAGAAACCATAGCGGACCATGGAATAAATACTTGTGTATAAACCACGACAAACACTCCATCACAACGATGGTAAATAATACAGTTAAAACGTTAAAGAATAATGACAAGATTTCTAAATGATTGGTTTGTAAAGATATATAAACAGCCGAAGAACCAAAAATGAGTCATAGAATTGTAAGCTTAATGCAATTTCAACAAACCTTTCATGACAAATCATTTTTTAGCACTATTTTTGACTAAAATATTAAAAAAGTCAGAAAGTAGAAAAGTAAAATGATTGTAGCCGATAAAAAGAGAGAGCAGATTATTGATGGTGCGATAAAACGCTTTATCCATTTTGGTATTGGTAAAACCACGATGAACGATATTGCAGAAGATCTATCCGTTTCCAAACCATCGCTTTATTATTATTTCCCGGATAAAAAACATTTGATTATAGGTGTAATTGAAAGGGTATTTCACGATTTCTTTGAATTGATCAAAAAGAAATACAATCCTGATCAGCCTTTAGAAGAGATCCTTTTTAATACCATAGACGTTAGAAATACCTTTTTCCAAAAATATTACATGTTAAGGATCACCGAAGGTATTCCTGATTTATTAAATGATGATGTGATAAAAGGTAAACTTCATGCACTTAAAAGCTCTGAAAAAGAATTCTTTGCAGAAATTTTTAGTCGTGCAAAAGAAAAAAAAGAAATAGAACATGAGGATACTTTCCATGTAGCCGAACTTTATTTAGAAAGCCTGATGGGTCTTTGTACCATGTGCATTATGGAAACTGGCAAGGACCTTTTCCCGGATAAAAAAGCATTTAACAAAATGACACTGAAGCAAAAAAACCTCACAACCATATTTGTGAGGGGTTTAAGGTGCGCAGAATAATACCGCGGCGAAAGGCATCAAATTACCTTTAAATGCCTCGGATAAATTAAATAGATAAAACCCAAAAACAAAAAACAATACATTATGCTTAGAGTAAAAATGGTAAAGTTAATGCTCATACTGCTAATCGGCTCGGTTTTACCACAGCTGGTAGTTGCACAGCAGCAGGTTACCTTAAAAGATGCGCTGACCTATGCGCTCCAAAACAATACTAAAGTCCGGAATGCGAAACTGGATATTGAAGGCGGAAGATATAAGGTAGAGGAAGTAAGGGCTCAGGCCTTACCTCAGCTTACAGGAAACGTGGGCTTAACTTACAACCCGATTATCGGTCAATTGGTTGCCAATTTCGGTGGACAAACACAGGCGATTAAATTAGGCCAGAACTGGAATTCAACTGCAGGTGTTCAACTTTCGCAACAGTTGTTTAACCAACAGGTTTTTACCGGTTTACAGGCTGCAAGATCGAGCGAGGAATATTATAACCTTACTTCGCAATTAACGGAAGAGCAGATTATTGAACTGGTTGCCAACAATTACTATCAGGTTTTGGTAAACAGACAACAGCTCAACGTAATCGATACTAACATTAAAAATGTGAAGATTGTAGAAAAAATTGTTTCGAACCAGTTTAAAAATGGTTTGGCAAGAAAAATCGACGTTGACCGTATCAATGTTAATTTAACTAACCTCACTACACAACGTGAGCAAACCATCAATGCGATTACACAATTGGAAAACCAATTGAAGTTTTCGATGGGGATGCCGGTTTCTACACCAATTAACCTGCCTGCTACCGAATTAACAGAGGTAACTACTTTGCCTGTATTTACAGATTCTATCGACCTGGCAAACAGAACAGAGGTTAAGCTTTTGAACAATCAGGATAAACTTTTATCGCTGCAAAGAAAAGCTTACGTTGCTGAATACTATCCATCACTGGCTTTAACGGGTAATTATACGTATTCAAGCCAAAGTGATAGTTTCGATTTCTTAAAATCAAATGCTGCTGCAATTGGGTATGGCGCATCAGCAGTTGGCCTAACTTTAAAAGTGCCAATTTTTAATGGATTTTTAACACGTTCAAAAATCCGTCAGGCAGATGTAAACATCAAAAAAGCGCAGGAAAGCAGGAAAGAATCTGTAAACTCTTTAAACCTGGCTTACGAGAATGCTAAAATACAGTTACGCAATAACCTTAACACCATTAAATCGCAACGTAAAAATGCTGATTTAGCTCAGGAAATTTACAAAAGCACACAAAACAACTATAACAACGGTTTAGCTTCTTTAACCGATCTTCTGGATACAGAAAATGCACTTACATCGGCACAGAACAGCTATACGCAGGCTTTATTGAATTACAAAATAGCCGAAATACAATTAATAAAATCAAACGGAAATATTAAATCGCTAGTACAATAGAAATGAAAAGAGTAATTACCATAATTATCGTAGTTGTTGTTGCCCTTGGTGCAATAGCTTATGTTTTAAGCAACAATAAAAAGAAGAATGAAGAGAAAACTGCTTTCATTGCTAAAGGTGGTGGTGCTGTTGCCGTTCGTGTTGCTGAAGTAGAGAGAAAAGCTGTGAATTTAGATTTTGCGGCTAACGGAAACTTTGTTCCAAAGCAGGAACTAAATTTCTTATCAGAAAATGCAGGTCGTGTTACTGCCATCAATGTTGATGAAGGTGACCGCGTGAGCAAAGGTCAGGTTTTGGCACGTGTTGATGCAGAAATTATCAATACCGACAGAGAAACTGCTGAAGCTACTTACCAGAATGCGGTAAGAGACGAGGCCAGGTACCAAAGCTCATTCCAAACTGGCGGTGTTACGCAACAACAGTTAGATCAGGCTAAACTGGCTACCAAAAATGCAAAATTGCGTTTACAGGCTTCACAAAGAAAATTGAGTGATGCCAACATTAAATCGCCAATTAACGGTATTGTAAACAAAAGATACATTGAGGTTGGTGCATTTGTAACCGCTCAGGGTACTCAGTTATTCGAATTGGTTGACGTTTCTAAACTAAAACTGAAAGTTAACGTAAACGAATCGCAGGTTGCCAACCTTAAAATCGGAGATCAGATTGAAATTAAATCTTCGGTTTTTCCAACTGATAATTTCTCAGGAAAGGTAACTTTCATCGCTGCCAAAGCTGATGGAACTTTAAACTTCCCAATCGAAATTGAAGTAGATAACAGCCACAAAAACACCTTAAAAGCAGGTATGTACGGAACGGCCATATTCAAGTTCCCTAAACAGGCACCAAGCATCATTATTCCACGTACTTCTTTTGTGGGTAGTGTAAGTAGTAACCAGGTTTTTGTGTTGGATAAAGCTAACAATACTTCTAAAATCCGCAATGTTGTGGCCGGTCGTATTTTGGGCGATAATGTTGAAATTCTTGATGGATTAAAAGAAGGTGAAACAGTAATCACCAGTGGACAGATTAACTTAACTGAAGGTACTCCGGTGAGTATCGTAAAATAAGTTAAAGGAAATTTAGTCGGCTTTTAAAAACGCGACACGCCAATCGCAAAACGCAATACTAATTAAAATGAAGATAACAGATATATCTATAAAAAGGCCTTCGCTGGTGATTGTGGTGTTTACCGCACTTACTTTGCTTGGGCTACTAAGTTACTTTTCGTTGGGTTATGAATTACTTCCAAAATTCTCTAACAACGTAGTATCTATTTCGACCATCTACCCTGGTGCTTCACCAAACGAGGTTGAAAATACCGTAACCAAAAAGATTGAGGATGCGGTATCATCGATGGAAAACATCAAAAAGATCAACTCTGTATCGTTTGAGAGTTTATCAACCGTTACCATCACCCTAACTGATGCAGCTAACATCGATATCTCCTTAAATGATGCACAAAGAAAGGTAAATGCCATTCTTTCTGATCTGCCAGAGGATGTTAAAACACCATCGTTAAGTAAATTCTCACTGGATGATTTACCGGTAATCACCATGTCTGCATCGGCAAATATGGATGATATTACCTTTTATGACCTGATCGACAAACGTATTGCCCCGGTAATTTCGAGGGTAAGCGGTATTGCACAGGTTAACCTGGTAGGTGGTTCGGAACGTGAGATACAGGTTTCATTAAATGCTGATAAACTACAAGGTTATAACCTTTCGGTTCCTCAGGTTCAGCAATTAATCCTCTCTTCTAACCTTGATTTCCCTACAGGGAGTGTTAAAACTCAAAACCAGGATGTATTGATCCGTTTATCGGGTAAATACAGAAGTATGGAAGAGTTGAGAAACCTGGTTTTAACCACTACAAAAGATGGAGCACAGATTCGCTTAGGTGATGTAGCCGATGTTCAGGATTCGCAAAAAGAAACCGAGAAACTGGCGCGTATCGATCGTAAAGCATCTATCGCTATTCAGATTATTAAACAAAGTGATGCAAACGCTGTAGAGGTAAGTAAAGGTGTACACGCCATTATCGCTAAACTTAAAAATGAATATGCAGCGAATAAGCTTGATATCAGAATTGTTAACGATAGCTCAATTTTTACCTTAGAATCTGCTGATGCGGTAATCCACGATTTAATCCTGGCTGTTATTCTGGTAGCCTTCGTAATGCTTTTCTTCTTACACAGTTTACGTAATGCGTTAATTGTAATGGTATCAATTCCGGTTTCGTTAATTGCTACGTTTATCGGGATCAGCTTGTTCGGCTTTACTTTAAACTTAATGTCGCTGTTGGGTCTATCACTCGTGGTAGGTATCCTGGTGGATGATGCGATTGTGGTACTGGAGAATATCCAGCGACACATGGAGATGGGTAAAAACAAAGTAAGGGCAGCATCTGATGCGACAAGAGAAATCGGTTTTACGGTTGTATCCATTACTTTCGTAATTGTGGTGGTGTTCTTCCCTATTGCGGTAAGTACCGGTTTGGTTTCGAACATCCTTCGTCAGTTCTGTATTGTGGTAATTATTGCAACACTACTTTCATTAGTGGCGTCGTTTACCATTGTACCGCTTATCTTCTCACGTTTTGGTAAGTTAGAACACATAGAAGGCAAAAATATATTTGGCCGTTTTATCCTTTGGTTCGAAAAACAGCTAAAGAAATTTACCCTTTGGATCACCAGCATTTTAACATGGTCTTTAAACCATAAAGCACTTACTTTGGTTGCCGTTGTGGTGATGTTCTTAAGTTCATGTGGATTATTGGTGGGTGGTTTTATAGGTTCTGAGTTCTTCCCTAAATCAGATAAAGGTGAGTTCTTAGTACAGTTGGAGTTACCTAAAGATGCTTCACTAGAACAAACCAACTTCTTAACACAAAAAGCAGAAGCTTATTTAGATAAACAACCAGAAATTACCCAGTTAATTACTACTGTTGGTCAATCAACAGGTGATTTTGGTGGTACGCAGGCAACAGCCTACAAATCGGAGATCAACGTAAAACTTGTTGAGCGTGATGAGCGTAAGGGTGTTTCTTCAGATATTTTCGCCACTAAAATGAGCCGTGCACTGGCAAAAGAATTGGTTGGTGCAAAAGTAAAAACGGTTCCAATCAGTATCCTGGGTATTGCAGAAAATGCACCGATCCAGCTGGTGGTAATGGGATCTGATTTAGATAGTGCGTTGAAATATGCTGAAGGTGCTCAAAAAGTACTTGCTTCTATTCCTGGTGCTACGGAGATTAAATTATCGGTAGAGAAAGGTACACCTGAGATTAATGTTCAGGTAGATCGTGATAAAATGTCGGCAGTTGGTTTAACGCTACAAACTGTAGGTTCTACCATGCAGACCGCTTTTGCCGGTAATACGGACGGTAAATATAGAAAAGGCGAATATGAGTATGATATCAATATCCAGTACCAGAACTTTAACCGCCAGAACATTGACGACGTACGTAACCTGATTTTTGTAAACACTGATGGTAAACAGATTAAATTATCACAGTTTGCAACCATTACAGAAGGTTCAGGACCAAGTCAGTTAGAGCGTTTAAATAAATCTACTTCAGTATCTGTTAAGGCACAATCAATCGGTAGGCCAACAGGAACCGTGGTTGCTGAGTTCCAGGCAAAACTGGAAGAGATGCAAAAAAATGGTAAGCTAAAAGCACCAGTTGGCGTAAGTTACAGCTGGGCGGGTGATCAGGAGAACCAGAGCGAAGGTTTTGGTACTTTGGGTATTGCCTTATTGGCCTCTATCATTTTGGTATACTTAATCATGGTTGCCCTTTACGATAGTTTTATTTATCCATTGGTGGTGATGTTCTCGCTTCCGTTAGCGGTAATCGGGGCATTATTAGCACTGGCTTTAACCAACAACTCAATCGGTATCTTCACCATTTTAGGTTTAATTATGTTAATGGGTCTGGTAGCGAAAAACGCGATTATCCTGGTCGATTTTACCAACCATTTAAAGGCTGAAGGTAAAGAGACCAAAGAAGCGCTTGTATTGGCCAACCATGCACGTTTGAGACCAATTTTAATGACAACCATCGCCATGGTGTTCGGTATGCTTCCAATTGCATTGGCAAGTGGTGCCGGTGCTGAGTGGAAAAATGGTTTGGCATGGGTTATCGTAGGTGGTTTAACCAGTTCGCTATTCTTAACCTTAATTGTGGTACCGGTGGTATATTTAATATTCGACAGAATGTTAGAGCGCTTTGGGTTCAACAAAAAAGGAAAAACCATTGATGAACTGATGGAAGAACCATACGATCATAAAGATGTAAATGAATACGATTTAGATCACGGACATTAATCAACATCCATATTACAATCAATAGCCCCGACCCAAAATCGGGGCTTTTTTATGGAGTTTAAGCAGCACTTTTAACTCTTGATATATTATACTAAGGCAAAAACAAATCATTCATGGTAACTTCATTCTGCACCAGGCCAATAGAATATATATTATTTTTAACACCATAGGTTGTAACCATGGCTAGAAATAATGCTTTTTTGGTTTTGCTTTGCCGACGGAATATCTCAAGTTTGTATTGTAACTCTGCAGCGTAAGCTTTATCTATTGCGAACTCAGTATTTGAAAATTTCATTTCACATACACTGATCACATTATCTTGTCTGTCCAACAAAAGATCGACCTGTGCACCGTTTCCATCTTTTGGAGCATGTCGCCAGGCTGATGTTTCAGTAAATACCCCGGAAATACCCAGTGCCTGCTTAATCTTATCGGTATGTTTCATGCAAATCCCTTCAAAGGCATAGCCACTCCAGCTCCTCCAGGAAGACGTTGATGATTTTTTTAGCCATGTGCCTGCACCGGTGGCACGGGAATGTTCGATAAATTTAAGATAGAAAAGGCTGTATTCGTCGCTGAGTTTGTAAATGCTCTGATTAGCATTCTTTTGAAAAGGCAGGTGCGGAGTAATGAAACCAGACTCCACAAGTTCCTCGAGTAAAAGACTGGTAGTCCCCCCACTTTGCAGGTTACACACCGCAATGATTTCGTTTCTTGTTAATCCTGATGGTTTTTCTGCAAGTGCTTTAACTACCGAAATGTGCCTGTCTGCGTTTTCGAACAGCGAGCGGTAAAGGTTTGCGAATTCTGTTGAAAGGAGGCCATCCTTAGTGAAGCAAAGCCTGTCGATGGCCTGAGTAGCACTTTCCCCTTTTTTGATTTCTTTCAAATAATGTGGCACCCCGCCCATTGCCATAAAAATGGTCAGCATCTGGTAACGGTCAATATGGATATTATTGCTTTTTAGGTACTGTTCTGTCTCATGCAAAGTGAAAGGTAACAGGCGTATTTTTCGTGTCAACCGATTGTGCAGGCCTCCTTTATTGTTTACAACTTTTTTAATCATCCAGGTGGCAGCAGATCCACATATCGCAACAATCAGATTAGGCTGTTGTGAGGCCCATTGGTTCCAAAAATATTCAAATGCAGAAAGAAAGCCTGATTTATGTGAACTTAGCCAAGGGAACTCGTCAAAGAAAATTACAGCTTTTCTTTTTTTAAGTATAGGGGTTGCAAATTCTCTGAGTTGCCAAAAAGCTTCTGCCCAGTTCTTAGGAGCTGCAGGAGTTAATGGTGAACCTAATGCATCTGCAATGGCCTTGCTAAAATTAAGTAGTTGTTCGGCAGCATTAGCATCATGAACTCCCGAAAGCTCAAAAATGAGCTGTTTCCGGAAGACTGAGCGGATCAGGAAAGTTTTTCCGACCCTTCTCCTGCCAAATACCGCCAATAGCTCTGATGAAGACGAGGCAAGCGCCTCTGATAATATTTTTTTCTCCGCTATTCTTCCAATAAGTAATTCCATTTTTTCTACTTTTTAATGTTAAAGATGAAAAACAATTTTATCCGCAGCCAAAACACGCATCAAATATATAGTTTTGGCTGTAGATAAAAAAATATCTGCAGCCAAAACAGACGTAAAATATATAGTTTTGGCTGTAGATAAAAAATTTTATTTCAATAAGTTATTTTCTGAAATAGTTAGACCCGATTATTTTTTTTATTACGGGAACACCGAAAAGTACATTTAAATTACTTGTTCTTAACCATGCGCGGATAATTCTACAATGCTGTATCCAAACAAATTATGTGATCACATTGTATATTAGGGATTATGTTCAAAATCATCCTTAGCCTGTTCCTGATCTGTTCTACACTCCTTGTAAAAGCTCAACACCCTCCTGTTTTTGCAGCAATGACTACCGATTCGAGCTTTATTAAACTTTGCAATTTGGATATCACCTTAGTGAAATACAGCTACAAACCCAACGGCGTAAAGTTTTTGGTGGTACATGATAACGAAGATACCGGCGTAAAAGCTGGTTTTGATTATATCCGTTGGTACGGGGGGGAATTGATCGACAGTCAGTATGGAGCCGTTCGGGATTACTATTTCAGCTATATGGACGACCAGTATCGTATTGACCCCAATGCGATTTACACTGAAGTGGGCGTAAATACCAGGTTAAAGAAAGATCGGTTCAGCTCTAACGAAGTTGAAAAAGCCATATTGAACGCAGGCAAACAAATTGTCGATTTTTACGACCCGAAAGCTACAGGGTATTTTTTAACCTTACATAATAATGCTGATGGTGGTTTTGGCATCTCGTCTTATTTGCCAGGGTACGATCTGGCCAGCACAGCCGATTCTGTTTACATTAACTTCCAGATGGATGGCGATGACCTGATTTATGTAACCGAACCAAGATTATTCAGCAGTTTAAAAAAAGCAAATGTTAATGTTATCCTGCAATCTAAATTCGCAACCAACGATGGCTCACTGTCGGTTTATGCCATGCAAAATAATATTCCCTATATTAATGTAGAGGTACAGCACGGGCATCAGGAAGAAAATTTCAGGTTAATCGAACTTGCAGTTGCTACGCTGAAAGAACATGGAATAATCAGGAAAGAATAGATAAGACATTGAAGAAAATTTAAGCTTATTATTCTATCGGTTGGTGTTTTAACCACCAAGATAAATTAAGACATATTTAGCATCTTAGGATTTGGAAATGAGCATATAGTGATTTATGGAGGCTTGCAGTCCCGCTTTACGCTTTATCCCGATGAAACCTGTGAAACAAGCAAGCACACCAAAAAATAAAAAACAACAATGCTTAAATCGGGATGCCCGCTACAATCGGGTTTATTAACAGGGGTTCTGCACCCTGCAACCCCGAAAATGAAACACTGTTTTGGCCACCTAGCCCCGGTTGAAGCGGTACCCTGAAGCAACGAGGTACGAGGAAGCAAAGCGTACAAGCGTAAAACGGGAAAAAATTTATTTTTTTGTACTGACCTTGCGCTTCAAATAATTGATATGTTCTTTAAGGAATGAGATCTTAGTTTATAGCTTTTATTTTTGTGACCAAAAAAGTAATCAGCAGGCCAAAAACAGAAATAATCCCGAAAGAATAACGTAAACTCGATAATTGCGAAACATAACCAATTAAAGGCGGACCAAACAGGAAAGCAAAATACCCGATACTCGAAACCATGGTAATGGCCTTTCCAGCAGGCACTTTTTTGTTATTACCAGCGATACTGTACACCATGGGGACGATACTGGAAACACCCAGACCGATAAGCATAAAACCAAAAATAGCGACAATAATATTGGGAAATATTACGGCCAGGGCCATACCAATTGATATAATGGCACCGCTGATTTGCAACAGGTTTTTACGCCCGAATTTACTGATCAGATAAACGCCTAAAAACCTTCCGCTGGCCATCATAAACATAAACGAAGCGTAACCGATAATAGCTCTATTATGGGGCAATTTCACTACATCTTCAAAGTAAATAGCACTCCAATCGAACATTGTACCTTCGGTGGCCATACTGCAAAAAGCGATAACCCCTAATAACACTAAGATACCTTGTGGCATGGTAAAGAATTTTGTTTTCTCTACAGGTACATCAGGTTTGTTATAGTTCAATAATTTTTTTGAGCTAAATACCACATTGGTTAAAGATATTAAGGCAATAATCCAAAAATGGGTGTACATCCCTAATTTTAAATTCACCAAACCAAGTGCAATTAGCGCTCCGGTTAAATTCCCAATGCTCCAGGCACCGTGGAAAGAACTCATAATCGGCTTGCCATAATAATTTTCGCCTGCAACACCCTGCGTATTTAAGGCAATGTTGCAAAGGTTACCGGTAATGCCAAATAACACCAAAAAAGCGGCCAACTGCCAACCGGTACTTGCCAGGGCCAAAAAAGTTAAGGCAATTGCATATAATGGCGCAGTTGCCCTGAGCATTTTTTTACTACCGAAATGTGTGGTGAGTTTTGCAGAAAAAAACATGGTAATGATTTGTCCTGCTGGCAATGCAAAAAGAATAGAGCCTAATTCTGCATCATTTAAACCCATCGAAGCTTTAAAAGTGGGTATTCTACTGGCCCAACTTGCAAAACAGACCCCTTGCATAAAATAAAAGGCTGATATGGCAAAACGGACTTGTTTTGGAGAGCTTTGTGCAAATACAGGTGTATTTTCTTGGTTAACTAAAATTTCCTTGCTTTGCGTACTTTCTTCCAAAATTGATGTTTTAAATAATAGATTAAGCTGCAAAGTTCCTTAAATCTATTGGAAATACCGACTATTTTTTGATTTTATATCAAAATAATTGCAGAGAATAGGGTTAAAATGTTAGATTTTCCATTTTTCCAGTTCGTAAGCACTATCCCAAAACATCCATTCGAGCCTGGTTGCCATTTCGAATGCGCTTAGCATTTTCTGCTGAGTTGCAGCATTGGCCCCTTCTGCCAATTGATCGGTAATGGTAATAGCTTTTTCTACTGCAGCGGCAAATTCTAATCCGGCATACATATCGATCCATCTTTTATAGGGATTTTGATCACCAGTTTGTTGTGCGAAAATATGATCGCCTACTGCTTTATAAATCCAGAAACAAGGAAGAACGGCTGCAGCAGCCACTTCTACACTGGCATAAGCTGCCTGACTAAGGATATAATTGGTATACAAAAGTGTAGCAGGTGATGGCTCCACTTTATTTGGCAAACCAAATTCTACAAAATAACTTTCGTGTAAGCTCCGCTCGGCAAAAATTGCACCTGTAGAAAACCCGGCAAAAGCCATAACCAGTTCTGCATCTTGCATACGCCCACTGATGGTACTTAACGTCCGCCCAAACTCTAAAAGGTAATAGGCATCCTGCGCCAAATAGAAGATAAATTTTTCTTTGGGCAAGGTGCCGTTGCTCAGCTCGGTATTAAATGGCATGGTTAAAATTTTGTTATAGATGGGTTTAACGCTTTCCCAGGCCTGTTCGCTCCACTTCATTGTACAATTAATTTTAGGGGGTTAAAAAAATGATTTAAAGGTCCGTTGCCTTGCCCTGTTTTTACTTCGCTACCAGCTTTTAACGCATTGCTGATATATTTTTTTGCGATTTCAATTGCAGATAACAAATTGTTGCCTTTCGCCATTTCGGCAGCTATTGCTGATGATAGAGTACAGCCCGTCCCATGCAGGTTTTTAGAAGAAATAAAGGCACTTTCTAAAACCACCGGAGTTTCAGAACCAGAAATGAGCACATCGTAAATAATCGGCCCAGCCAAATGGCCACCTTTTACCAAAACTGCTTTTGCACCTTTTTCCACAATTTTCTTCCCTGCCGCAATCATATCATCGAGGTTATGGATTTCTTGCCCCGAAAGGATTATGGCCTCATCTATATTTGGTGTAACCAACCTAACGATGGGGAACAATTTTTCTACCAATTGGTTAACGGTATCGGGTTCGATTAAGCGGTGACCGCTGGTAGCAACCATTACCGGATCTAAAATAACAGGAACGGATTGATTGTAAGCTTTTAGTTCTTTTTCAATCACCTGTACCACTTCGGCACGGTTGATCATTCCGATTTTAATGGCTACTGGCAATATATCTTCGAGTACGGCCTGCAGCTGATCTTTAATCATTTCGGCAGGAATGCCATGTACCGACCTCACTCCCATTGTATTTTGTGCGGTTACCGCAGTAATGACCGAAGTACCAAAGCAGCCTAAGGCAGAAAAGGTTTTTAAATCGGCCTGGATACCAGCCCCACCCCCACTATCGGAACCGGCTATGGTTAATACATTAATATAATTCATAAAAAAGACTACGTTTTGTGGTATAACTTCAGGAGTCTTCAAATGCAGAATGCATTGTGCACATCTGTGCAGACAAACTAATTTTCCTACGCCGGCATTATCCGGATCAGGTTCATTTGAAGTTGATGGCTGGAGGGTTTTAAGGCTAAAGGGCATTACCCTCTACCTTTTTACCTTCTACCTTTAACCTCAAAATGGGTATATTCTCAGCCAACGATTTGAAGGCACCCCTAAAGTTTTATTTTGTATTGTAGCGCAATATAGGGCTTAAATTTTGATTTAACGATTGCAGGGAATAGAAAAAACAAAGAGTTGTCAACTTACTAGCATGCCTGCTATTAAAGTTGACAACTCTGAAATCAACAAAAAAAAATCCCGATATAAATACCGGGATTTTATTCGTTTTGCTGAACTTGTTTCAGCAATTATTTTATTAAATATGTATCGCCCTGTTATCAGTTGCAGCAAGAGCTGCTTCTTTTAATGCTTCGGTATACGTTGGATGCGCATGGCAGGTACGTGCAATATCTTCAGCAGATGCACGGAATTCCATTGCAATAACGGCTTCAGCTATCATATCAGCAGCACGTGGACCAATCATGTGTACGCCTAAAACTTCATCAGTAGCAGCATCAGCCAAAACTTTAATGAAACCATCGGTATCCATACTCGCTTTCGCACGTCCGCTGGCTTTGAAAGGGAACGAACCTGCTTTATATTTTACGCCTTTTTCCTTCAATTGCTCTTCGGTTAAACCTACAGAAGCAACTTCTGGCCAGGTATAAACCACACCAGGGATTAAGTTATAATTGATATGTGGTTTTTGGCCGGCTATGGTTTCGGCAACGTAAGTACCTTCATCTTCTGCCTTGTGCGCCAACATGGCTCCTGTGATAACATCACCAATGGCATAAACACCTTTAACCGAAGTTTCTAAATGCTCGTTAACCGGAATTTTTTTACCTCTTTCCTCTACGGTGATTCCGATTTTATCTAAACCTAAACCTTCGCTATATGCGGTACGGCCAACAGCTACGATACAGTAATCAGCTTCTAAAGAAATGGTTTCGCCTTTTGGTGTTTCAGCAGTAACGGTTACGGTTTTACCTTTCGTGGTAGCGCCGGTAACTTTATGGCCCATGTAAAACTCCATGCCTAACGTTTTCTTTAAAACACGTTGAAGTTCTTTACCCAAACCAGCATCCATGGTGCCGATGATAGATGGTAAAAATTCTACAACAGAAACTTTTGTACCTAAACGGGCATAAACCGAACCTAATTCCAGGCCGATTACACCACCACCGATAACCACCATCGTTTTTGGTACTTCTTTAATATTTAAAGCTTCGGTTGAGGTAATGATGCGTTTTTTATCGATAGGTAAAAATGGCAAAGCTGTTGGTTTAGAACCTGTAGCAATAATTACGTTTTTAGCAGATAAAGTTTCGGTAGAACCATCAGCTTTGGTTACCAGGATAGTATTTTTATCTACAAAAGAACCCACACCTTCGAAAGAATCGATTTTGTTTTTCTTGAACAAATAAGTGATACCAGCTGTATTTTGAGCAACAACATCGTCTTTACGGGCGATCATTTGTTTCATATCAACTTTTAAATCTTTTAAGTTGATACCGTGAGTAGTAAATGTATGGGCAGCGTTGTGGAAATGCTCTGAAGAATCTAACAAAGCCTTAGATGGAATACAGCCCACATTTAGGCAAGTACCTCCAAAAGTTTTATATTTTTCTACTACTGCAGTTTTTAAACCTAACTGAGCACAACGGATTGCGCCTACATAACCGCCCGGCCCTGAACCGATAACAACGACATCGTATTGCATAATTTCTTGATAATTTTAATTAGCCAAATGTAGGGAAAAAAGGCGGAAAGCTGAAAGCGAATGGCTAATTGAAATGGTTCGGTATTTCATAATCAATGGCTGAAGATCAATAAAATGGCTTATTAAAGCCCAAAAGTCCATTGGTTTGATGAGCGTACAAAACATTTTACTTTCAGCGTATAAATTAGTCTGGAGTCTTCAGTTGGAAGCCCGGAGTTGATGGTAAGCGTTTGGAGCCGGGCGCCTGGCGTTAATTAACCGATCATACAATCAGCCATAAACTATCAACCTAACTATTGACAAATAAACAATTGACCAATGAACTAACGAACCTCTCTTAAACCTCTTGCCCGAAAGTAAGCAAATTACTATCTGGATCAAGCATGGCAAATTCTTTCTGTCCCCAGGGTTTGGTTTGCAAACTTCCATTAGGGTGGATGCTTTGTTTTGTATCCAACATCGATTGGTACAGCCCGTCTATATCATTGGTACGAATGTAAACCTGTCCGTAGTTTTCTTTGGGATCGAGTGCTTCGAATAAAAAAAAGTGAATCTGTACCTGGTCTTTTTGTACCATCAGATATTCATTGAAATCGGCGCTCCCGATGTCCTTAAAACCTAACTGATTTACATAAAAATTTCTGGTAACTGCTTTATTCCGCATGGGCAGTTTTGGATTGATTTCTGTAAGCATATTTTTTTATTTCAAAAGTGAGGATTTTTTTCAAAAGCAGCACTTGATCGAAATCAGGAAATTCAATAGTTTGCCCTAACCCTGCTTAGCGTTTCGGGCGCTATTTTAAGATAAGAAGCAATCATTTTAACCGGAAAAACCTGTACAATGAACGGTTTGGCTTTTTTAATGTAATTATATTTTTGGGCAGGACTTAATGCATTGTCGAAAAGATAGGTCCGGTGATTAGTTTGGTCAAAAATCTTACTGAGATGTAAAAAAGATTGCGACCTGGCAATGAGCTCATGCAGCTGGTACAAACTCAATTCGATAACCTCCGCATCCTCAAATGCCTTAATTGTTGTGCCAGATGGTTTTTGATCTATCAAACTTGGGTGATTGTACATCCATTCTTCTGGCAGGTGCAGATCGATGATTATTTCAACTATGCCATCAGATTGAAACTGAAAGAAAGATCCCGATAAGATGAAATAAACAGATTGACAAACCTCACCTTGTCGCAATAACAGATCATTTTTCTTGAATATTTTTCGGCAGGTTTTTTCTTCAAAAAGAAGCAGATCATGGGATGAAAATGATCCGACACTGGCTAAAATTTCCTGAGCTGACATCATATAAAATTCAATTATTTCAGTAGATGGGCCATACAACTTATTGATTTGTGATTTTTCGGGTGATTAAATAGGCAACAATCAAATTTGGAATCCAGCATAACCAGGCAACAACCAGGTATGCTTTTGAAAAATCGCCGTAAATCATAGTCAAAACTGGTAGCCAAATTCTTAATGTTACCGCAGCAAAACAAGCCGCATAACTATAAATCATCATTTTTTGATGTTTTTCAATTTCGGCATTTTTAATATATAAATAAGCTTTTAGGGTAGTGTAAAACCAAATGATGCCTAAACAAATAAATCCAGCGGAAGAAACCCATCCACCTGTTGCAAAAAAGCCAATATAAATACCCGCTAATGCGCTAAGCAATACCGCAACGACATAAAATTTACCGAGTTTTCGGTGTAATGCCATACGCCTGTTTCTCATTTTCGGACTAAATTGTGTCCAACCGATAAATAAAGCGATACCACCAAAAATGATATGCGTATAAAAACCAATGTTCCAGAAAGTATTGCTTAACAACTCGATTGACTTTGAATTTAACAATCCAAATTTTCTATCAATTAAAAAGTAAATCATTGGATAAAGTCCGATCAGCAATGCGAAAGTTGCAAATAAAATCCATAATCCTTTTTTCACCATGATAAGTTTGATTGCTTTCCACTAATCTAGTTAATTTTCAAGAACTAAATCAATTCCTTTTGCAGCATAAATTCTTTGGCATTGGCAAAACTAAGGAACAGCTCATCAGCGATTTTTAGTTTTTGGTGTGCACGCACATTATTCTGTATAGCGTAACAAGTAATGCCAGCAGCAATGGCCGATTTAACACCATTTATGGTATCTTCAAAAACAATGCATTCCTCTTTCGCTACACCTAAGCGTTCCACGCAGAGGTTGTAACTTTCGGGATCGGGTTTTGATTTACTTACATCAGTTCTCGTAATAAACAAACTGAAATACCTGGCCAAACCATTTCGCTCAAATACAGCTTCAACATCAATTTTCGGACTGGCTGTAACCACCGCAAGTGTAAGTCCTTTTTCATAAGCAAACTGCACAAATTCTAAGGCGTTAGGCATTAACTCAATATCAGTTGTTCTAAAACCATCAAAGGTTATTTTTTCTCTTCTATCAATAAAGCTGTCTAAATCTTCATCAATTTTATAGCGGTCTATAATGGTTTTTGCATTTTTCGGCAGCGGAATCCCCGCATAATTGCTTAGCCAATCTTTAAATTCGATGTTCACATTATAGGGGCATAAAAACGTATTCCAACAATCGAAATGAAATTTCTCCGAATCAATTAATGTACCGTCTAAATCGAAAAGCAGGGCTTTTATTTTACTCATTATATATTTTTAACTGAAATTAGCTTATGGGATTATCTCGAAAAGGAAAAACTGTTGCACCTGCGATTTTCCAAAATTATTATCTACACAAAATATCAAAGAATGGTGTCCGTTTGCAAGTTTTGGACCAAAAGTTACCCCTTCGAAATTATCGATATGCCTGTTTAAAGTATCGAAATCGAAAAGTAGTTTTTTGGTTAAAGGTTTCGGCGGATTTTTAAGGAACGATGCATTATCAATCTCATTTTCGGCACCATTTAGATCAACCTGGTAAAGTTTTAAAAAAGTATGGTCATCATGCCCTTTTGCCCAGGCCCTTTCCATAACCAAAAGTGTGTGATTGTTAAGTGCCAATATTTCTGAAATACCATTTACATTCCAGTCGTTTTCTACACTGGGTTTAACAGGTAAAGCACCAAGGTTATAGGCATATTGTGCCACATTCTTTTTAGTCGCCACGTCGAACTTTAAAATCCGCGTTAAAGCCTTATCATAGCCAAAAGAAGATTGCGGGCCATCCTGATACAAGGGCTCTTCTAAACTGGCATATAATGTTTTATAATGATCGGCATAGGTTAAACCTTCAAACAATGCATTTTTACGTGGACCGCTCTCCGTTTTAGTAAAATAAAAACCTTTCGGCAGCGGAATGGTATCTAAAAATTTTCCTGCTGTTGAAATAAAAGTTAAACCGGGTTGAACGATTGTAGTATCCCCGTTTTTGAACAATCTTTCACCTTCGCTGCTCCAGATCAATTGTTTGGTAACCGGATTATAACGGACCGATTCACCATCGGGTTTTACACTTTTATCCGTGCCATATTTGGGATATTGTTTTCCGTTTTCCTGTAGGAGATACGTGACTCCTGTGATCCGGACGGTATCGATTTTATTTGCTTTAAGATCAATCTGTGCAGTGTAAATCCTTGCAGGACTTAACTGCGAAGGATCATCACTAATGAGGTAATATTGATTTTGTGCTGCATCGTAATCAATCCCTGATAAACCGCCTACAACCGTATTTTGAAAATTTAAGTTTAAGGGCATCACATATTCATCCAGAAATTTAACCGACGAAATACTGGTTTCTATTTGCTTAACCGCAGCATATTTTGTTACCGAGCAGGAGGAGAGTACAATAGTAAAAAGAGCATAAACAAAGAAGAATTGGCGTATGGGTTTCAAATCGAAATGTTTAGGTTGCAAAAATATGTTTTTTTGATGGTAATGATTCATAGTTTTGCCACGGAGGCTCAGATTAGCACGGAGTAATCTAATCCTAGATAAGGTAATGGCTACAAAAAATATCTCCGTGCCCATCCGTGTATCCGTGGCTAAAAAAACATTCGGCCACAGATGAAGAAATAAAACAATAACAGTCAGATGGCAACATCCGACTGCACATTTATATCTTATAACCTTAATCATCTTAACTCCTTAATGATAAAAACAAAATCACCATTAAGAAATTAAGAGCATTAAGAAATAAAAAATGCTGATCACATTTTAACAATGACCAGCATTTAATTTATAATATTAAATAGCTCTAAAACAACTTACCAATTACACGGTAAGTAATGTTCGTTCCATCTACTATTTCTTCATAGTACACATCATCAGGCGAAACAAAATATTTTTCATTTTTAATCGTCACCTCTCTGCATCCTTCTGGCAACTGGTTAATAATATCACCTATATTATGCGTATCAACCGGACCATCAGTCGTATTTAAAACCCCATCTTTTCCAGCCACAACATATACCGTTTTACCATCGGCATTCTCCTTTTGAGTGTAATAAACGCCTTTATATTCATAATAATCAACCCCGTTAATGGTCACCTGATTTGCATCTGATGGTAAGTTTGGAACTTCAGCACCAACCGGTGGCGTTACAACTTCGTATTGCTCATTGTTTTGTTGATAGAACAATCCACCAGAATAATAAAACTGGTTCGGACCATAATAAAATGGATAGTAGCCATAAGGTAATACACCTATCCTGAAACCTAAAAACGGCCTGTAAAAATTATAGTAACTGTAGTAAGGTCTGTAATAAGGCCTTCCGAAACCCGGTCTGTAACCATAACCCGGTCTGCCATATCCTGGTCTGCCATATCCCGGACGGTAACCTGGTCTGTTATAACCATAACCTGGTCTGCCTGAACGGATACCTGAAGAAAAATTACCCCTGCCTGGCGCACGCATAGATGGCTGACGGGAAATGGAACCGCCACCTCTTGAAGAGCCAATTGAGCCCGATCTGCCTCCGCCGAAAGAACCACCACCTCCTCCGCTCCTGCTTGGTCTTTGTGCAGAAACGCTTTCAATACTCAAGGTTGCTATCATCGCTGCTGCAGCGAAAACAACCAATCCTTTATTTAATAACCTATTCATTTTTTTGTGTTTAATTCGATTATCTATATGACGGTTAAAATTCTTAAAAGATTATCCCTTAACAAGATTTAACTAAATTTTGATAAAGTGATGACGAAGAAAGGGTTATAACTAGCACTTTTTTGCACACCAGGCTTCTGACCTCAGTCTTCCGACTTTCGGACTACTCCATTATCCATCAAACATCTTCCATTATACATGTTTAACAAACCTTTTACGGGCTATTTTTTCTAATCAATCTCTAATCACCTATATTTAAATTTTATTCCTAAAAACTAAAATAAATGAATCTTCAAAGAATTTTCGGTCTTCTGTTTTGTCTGTTTATTTCAAATGAATTGCTTGCCCAGCAAACAGATTCGGCTTACGTGAGAGAAAATTACACCAAAATAGAACGCCAGATCCCCATGCGTGATGGGGTTAAGTTATTCACTTCCATTTACATACCCAAAAATCAATCCAAAAAATACCCTTTTTTAATAAACCGTACCCCTTACACCGTGGCCCCTTATGGCGAAGATAAATACAAACTGAGTCTGGGTAATTTCCCGGCAATGATGCGCGAAGGATTTATTTTTGTTTACCAGGATGTACGTGGCCGCTGGATGAGCGAGGGCACCTTTGCCGATATCCGTCCTCAGGTAGTTGGCAAAAAAGGCAAAACAGCCATCGACGAAAGCACTGACACTTACGACACCATTGACTGGCTGGTTAAAAATGTAAAAGGCAATAACGGGAATGCCGGCATTTATGGCATTTCGTACCCGGGTTTTTATTCTACCACTTCATTGCCTAATGCACATCCCGCTTTAAAAGCTGTATCGCCACAGGCACCAGTTACCGATTGGTATTTAGGTGACGATTTTCACCACCGTGGTACTTTATTTTTAATGGACGCATTCAGTTTTATGGGCAGTTTTGGCGTTCCGCGTCCTAAACCCATTACACCTGATAAAGGCCCCAAAGGTTTTCAGTTCCCTATTCAGGATAATTACCGTTTCTATTTAGAAGCAGGCTCAGTTAAAAACTTAAAAGACCGTTATTTTGCAGACAGCATTAAATTCTGGAACGATTTATTTAAACATCCAAATTTAGACACCTTCTGGAAATCGCGTTTAATTACCCCGCATTTAACCAATGTAAAACCAGCGGTAATGGTGGTAGGAGGTTTTTTTGATGCAGAAGATGCTTATGGTACTTTTGCCACCTATAAAGCCATTGAGAAACAAAACCCTGGCGCTAATAACATCCTCGTGGCTGGTCCATGGTTTCATGGTGGCTGGGTACGCAGTGATGGTTCTTTTCTGGGCGACATCAACTTTGGCAAAACCACCAGTATCGATTATCAGCAAGAGTACGAACTGCCTTTCTTTAAACATTATTTAAAAGGCGATGGCGATTTTAATGCATCAGAAGCCAATATTTTTGTTACCGGTAGTAACGAATGGAAAAAATTTAATACCTGGCCGCCACAAGATGTAGAAACCAAAAACCTGTATTTACAACCCAACGGAAAACTGGCTTTCGAAAAAGTGGGCAGAACCGATAGCTGGGACGAATATGTTAGCGATCCCAACAATCCCGTTCCTTATCAGGATGGTATCCAGGCCAAACGTACCCGCGAATATATGATCGACGATCAGCGTTTTGCCGCCCGCCGTCCGGATGTTAAAACTTATCAGACTGATGCTTTAACAGAAGATATTACCCTAACCGGACCAGTGCTAGCCAACCTTGTGGTTTCTACCACCGGAACAGATGCCGATTACGTGGTAAAACTGATCGATGTTTATCCCGAAGATGCACCAAACCCGGTACCGAATCCAAAAAACTTAATCATGGGTGGTTATGAGATGCTGGTACGTGGAGAAATCATGCGTGGCAAATACCGCAACAGTTTCGAAAAACCCGAGGCTTTTGTTCCCGGAGCCATTACCAAAGTAAATTATCCTTTGCCAGATGTTGCGCATACCTTTAAAAAAGGACATAAGATTATGATCCAGATTCAAAACTCATGGTTCCCATTAGCCGATCGCAATCCGCAGAAATTTATGGATATTTATCAGGCAGAACCGCAGGATTTTCAAAAAGCAACACACAAGATCTATCACGATGTGCACAACAGCTCGTTCATTACCGTTTCGGTGTTAAAATAAAATGTTCAGCGCGTCGTTATGCGGTTCGTCATTCCCGCGCAGGCGGGAATGACGCCTAACATTAAAAACAAATTCTTAGCTTATTATTCTTAAAAAATGAAATACTTTAAACTCATCATCATCCTGCTTTCCGCCTCTTCGGCTTTTGCGCAAAGCGATGCAGGATATCCAAAAACAAATTACACCAAAAAAGAAGTGTACATCCCCATGCGTGATGGCACCAAACTTTTTACGGCCATTTATACCCCAAAAGATGCCTCAAAGGATAAAAAATATCCGATGATTATGCAACGTACCTGTTATAGTGTAGCCCCTTATGGCGAAGATAAATTTCCGGCACGTTTAGGCCCATCCGAACTGATGATGAAAGAAGGTTATATCGTGGTGATGCAGGATGTACGCGGCCGCTGGAAAAGCGAAGGTACCTGGACCAATATGACACCCGTAATCGACAATAAAAAATCGAAGAAGGATGTTGACGAAGGTTCAGATACTTACGACACCATTGATTGGCTGGTTAAAAATGTAGCCAATAACAATGGTAAGGTGGGTCAATGGGGTATTTCTTATCCTGGATTTTACACCGCAGCCGGAATTTTAAGCAATCACCCTGCACTAAAAGCATCCTCGCCGCAGGCCCCGATTTCGGATTTCTTTTTTGATGATTTCCACCACAATGGATCATTTCTACAAAGCTACTTTTTTACCTTCCCGGTATTTGGTGTGCAGAAAACCGACACCACTTCAAAAGCCTGGTACAATAATCAAATGATTTTGCCAAAAACAAAAGATGGCTATCAGTTTGCTTTAGATCTTGGCCCTTTAACCAATGCCGATAAATATTATAAAAATAATTTCTTCTGGCAGGAAACCGTTAACCATCCAAACTATGATGAGTTTTGGCAAAAACGAGGGCTGTTAAAACACTACAACACCGTTAAACCAGCAGTAATGTTGGTGGGGGGCTGGTACGATGCGGAAGATTTATCAGGACCATTAAACATTTATAAAACCATAGAAAAGAAAAACCCTAATGCTTATAACACCATCGTTATGGGGCCATTCGGACATGGCAGATGGAGCCGCGAAACTGGCCACACCATGCATAGCAATGTTTATTTCGGCGATAGCATTGCCACTTTTTACCAAAAAGAAATCGAAGCTAAATTCTTTAACCATTTCTTAAAGGGGAATGGAGATAAAAACTCTGGCCTGCCAGAAGCTTACATGTTCGATACTGGTAAAAAACAATGGGAAACCTTTACAAAATGGCCAACAGAAAAAGCCAGCAAACAAAAATTATACCTGGGTGCCGATGGTAAACTGAGCATGACTGCCCCATCAGCTGCAGGCTCAGTAAATTACATCAGCGATCCTTTAAAGCCGGTTCCCTATACAGAAGATTTAACCACTACCTTAGGTTTTACCCCGCACAATTACATGAGCGAAGATCAGCGTTTTGCTGGCAGAAGACCTGATGTATTGGTGTACCAAACCGATGTATTGGATAACGACATTACATTGAGTGGCGAAATCATGTCGCACCTTAAAATTGCCACTACCGGTACCGATGCCGATTTTATTGTAAAACTGATCGATGTATATCCAGCCGATGAGCCGAACAATCCTTATATGTCGAATAAGAATATTACACTTAGTAACTACTGGCAAATGGTGCGTTCGGAAGTAATGCCAGCCCGTTTCCGCAACAGCTTTGAAAAACCAGAGGCTTTGGTAGCCAATCAAAAAACCGATGTAAACTTTCAACTGCTGGACGTATTGCATACCTTTAAAAAAGGACACAGGATTATGATCCAGGTACAGAGTACAGCATTCCCGTTATTTGCGCGCAACCCACAAAAATTTGTTGAAAATCCTTATAAAGCGACAGAAGCAGACTATATTAAAGCCACACAAACGGTATTTAACGATAGCTTTATCGAAGTTGATGTGATAAAATAAATTTAATCGCCTACGCTCGTTTGAAACGAGCGTATAATAGCCAATCGTTTTTAACGATCCAAAAAAAACCAAAGCCTCGGTTCGTGTCTCCACGAACCGAAAGCCTTAGTCAACCAATAAACAAATGAAAAAACTATTTATCCTTTTCGCGCTTGCTTTCAGTATTCCTGCTGCACAGGCGCAGATGCTGGGCAAAAACCAGGTAAACTCCAGGGCAGATAGCCTCCGTGGAACACTTAGCCCTTTGCGTACCTGTTACGACATTAATTATTACCATTTAGATGTGAAGATTGATATCGATCAGAAATCCATCGCCGGAAGCAACGAATTTGCTTTTACCGCTACACAGGATTTTAATAAACTTCAGTTCGATCTTTTCGATAACCTGAAAGTAGAAAAAGTAGTATACAAGGGTACTGATTTACCTTTCACAAGGGAATATAATGCTGTTTTTGTAACTTTCCCTAAAGCAGTTAAAAAAGGAAGTAAAGATAAATTCACAGTTTTTTACTCAGGTAACCCGACCGTGGCTAAAACTCCACCCTGGGATGGTGGCTTTATTTTCAAAAAAGATGCTGCTGGCAATCCGTTTGTCTCTGTGGCCTGCCAGGGGCTTGGTGCCAGTGTATGGTGGCCAAATAAAGATCACCAGAGCGATGAGGTAGACAGCATGTTGATCAGCATCAGCATACCTAAAGATCTGCAGGAAATATCAAACGGAAGATTAAGAAATACTGTTGATCAGGCCGATGGTTACAAACAATATAACTGGTTTGTGAGCAACCCCATCAATAACTACGATGTTACCTTTTACATCGGGAAATATGCCCATTGGCAGGATAGTTATGACGGCGAAAACGGCAAACTCAGCATCGATTACTGGGCTTTACAAACCGATAGTGCCAAAGCCCGCCCGCATTGGGATGCCGATGTTAAACCCATGCTAAAATGTTTCGAGTACTGGTTCGGTCCTTACCCCTGGTATAAAGATGGCTACAAACTGGTCGAAGCGCCGCATTTAGGAATGGAGCATCAAAGTGCCGTTGCTTATGGTAACCAGTTTAAACAAGGTTATTTAGGCAGGGATTTAAGCGGTACCGGCCATGGTTTAAAATGGGATTTCATTACCATCCACGAAAGTGGACACGAATGGTTTGGCAATAACATCACTTCAAAAGATATTGGCGATATGTGGGTGCACGAAGGTTTTACCAATTATTCGGAAGTATTATTTACCGAATGCACCGAGAACAAAGCAGCTGCTGATGAATATGTAATCGGATTACAGAAAATCATCCGCAATGATATCCCTGTAATTGGTCCTTATGGTGTAAACAAAGAAGGTTCAGGCGATATGTACCCTAAAGGCGCAAATCTGATCAGCATCATCCGGCAGCTCATTAATAACGACGAAAAATTCAGGCAGATCCTCCGCGGATTGAATAAAACTTTTTATCACCAAACGGTAACCACCGCACAGATCGAAAATTACATTGCCAAACAAAGCGGTTTAAAATTAGATAAGATTTTTGATCAGTATTTACGTTATACTAAAATACCGGTTCTGGAATATAAAATCGATAAAAGCAGCTTATCTTACCGTTGGGTAACTGATGTTAAAGGTTTCGATATGCCAGTACGCGTAACCCTAAAAACCGGCGCCTATACTTTAATTAAACCAACAAACGATTGGAAAACTATTAAAGTTGACGCCACTGTAAATGCTGATAATTTTAAACATGATCCGCTTTTTTATATTAATCTAAAGAAAGGGTAATCTCTGTCCAGACTTACGAAGTTCCCCTGTGCCCATAGCTCGGCTAACTTCGTAAGTCGGCCACCAACGATAATTTTCAACTTGTGCAACTTTTCTTAAAAACAACCGTCTTATAAGAAAAGCTCATTATTCATCTAAAAAATAAAATCTATCACCATGAAAAAAGTATTTGCAATATTATTAGCATCATTAACACTTACCGCTGGCATTAAGGCAATTGCAAAAGACGGCACTACTATCCACGCTGCAAGCAAAAAGAACGACGAACGTAATGTTAAAAATTTCAACGGTGTTGCTTCAGCAGGGCCTATTAATGTAATTGTAACCTTGGGTAATACCGAGAGTTGCCGTTTTGAAGGCGATGCAGAGGCAATTGCTTCCATCGTTACTGAAGTAAAAGGCAATGTTTTGGTCATCCGTCCGCAAAACAGCATCACCAGCTGGTCTAGAAAATACGAAGGCAAAAAAATTACAGCTTACGTAACGGCAAAAGAATTAGCCAGCTTAACCGTAAGTGGCTCTGGTAACTTAACCGTTAACGGAAAAATCAGTACAGGTAGTTTAACCACAACCATAAGCGGTTCTGGTAACATTAAAGTAACAGCCGATGTAGACGATTATAGTGGTGTAATTAGTGGTTCGGGTGCCATAAACATCACTGGCGGTGCCGATCGTGCCAAAGTGGTCATCAGCAGTTCAGGTACGTTTGCTGGTAAATCTTTTTCAACAAAAACTTTAACCAGTACCATTAGTGGATCAGGAACCGTAAATATTGCCGTTAGCGAAAGCATCAGGGCTGTAATCAGCGGATCAGGAAACGTTAACTATTCTGGCAACCCAACTGTTGATAAAACCGTGATCGGTTCGGGTGGCGTAAGAAAAATGTAAAATCAGATTCATCATCATAAAATGAACGCCCCGGAGAAATTCGGGGCGTTTTTGTTTAAATAACTTTACAGAACCTATATTTTTTTTGAAAAGCAGGCCCAGTACAACTATTATCGTCAGTCCCGCTATCATTTCAAGTCCTCATCCCGATGAAGGATCGGGCTTCCGGGCTTTCCATTCCTATCGGGTTTAGTAACAATGGTTTCTGCACCCTGCAAACCTTAAAAATGAATTACTGCGCTGCCCACCTAGCCCCGGTTGAAGCGGTACCCCGCAGCGACCGAGGAACGAGGAAGCGAAGCGTACAAGCGTAAAACGGGAAGAAACTTATTGTTATGCACAAACCCTGCGCTCCAAAAAAAAAATTCTTTAGCACACAAAAAACATATCGATCTGTTTTTGCTTTGAAACAATTATCTTCGTTTACCTATACCTTCTCCATGAAAAAAATAATACTAGCTGTTTTATTGATCAGCGTGATCAACTTCGCCCACGCACAGGAACAAACGCTCGATAAAAAATACCGCCCCGTGGTTACCAGTTTTATCAATGCTGTTAAAAGTGGAAACATAGAAAAGCTGAGTAGCAAAATCAGGTACCCTTTAAACCGGACCTACCCTATTCCACCTATTAAAAATAAACAGGAATTTGTAAAGCGGTACAAAGAAGTTTTTGATGATAATTTAACCAAAAAGATCGTTAACTCTAAGGTAGAAACCGATTGGAATGATGTTGGCTGGCGCGGCATTATGTTACTAAACGGCGAATTATGGCTTGATACGGATGGTAAATTAATTGCCGTTAACCATCAATCGAGGTTGGAGGCCAAAGAACAGGCCAGATTGATAAATGTTGATAAAAGCAGCCTTCACCCTTTAATCAGCAATTTTGCACAACCGGTTCTTGTTTTCGAAACGGCTCAGTACCGGATCAGGATTGATGACCTTGGCAATAACAATTACCGCTATGCTTCATGGCCGATAAAAAGTAAAATGAGCGATAAGCCCAAATTAATTTTAACCAATGGCAAATTTACACCTGATGGTAGTGGCGGAAACCATAATTACCAGTTTAAAAGCGGCGATTATTTATATACCTGTTTCATTACCGTAATGGGCGAAAAAGGTACGCCACCAGCTCAATTGGTGATCAGCAAAGCTGGAAAAGAAATATTATCACAACCTGCGAAAAAAATCGCTCCTTAGTTGCAACAGATGCTTACCGAAACACTGAAAAAACTCTTTAACAGGGATCTTACCAGGCTGAGATCCGAAATCGATGCTTACCAAAACGAGACAAATCTTTGGCGGATAGATCGCGATATTGCAAATTCAGCCGGGAACCTTTGCCTCCACCTCATCGGGAACTTGAATACCTACATTGGTGCAACTTTGGGCGGCACAAACTATATCCGTAACCGCGAACTCGAATTTTCCTTAAAAGATATCCCGAAACAAGAGCTGATCAAAATGATTGAAGAAACCATAACCGTTGTTAGCGATAGTTTAAATCGGGTAAGCGATGAACAGCTGGATGGCGAGTATCCAATACTGGTATTTGAAGAAAAAACTTCTACTGAATTTTTCCTCGTTCACCTCACCACACATTTAACATATCATTTGGGGCAGATTAATTACCACAGAAGGCTGTTGGATAGGGAATAGAAGGACTAGCGTGAGGCGTTTAGCGTGAAGCAATCTTTCATATTAGTGATCCTTGCTATAAAGATTGCTTCCACAAAAATCGGGGCAGGCTGTTGGCTGAAAAAGCATTCTCTGTGTCTCCCATGTTTCTGTGGCAATCAATTATTCCCAAAACAAAAAAGGAGGCTTAAGCCTCCTTCAATATCTTTTAAAACTGAACCCCGATTAACCACATATTTTCAATGTAGTTAATTTTTTGGCTGGCTTTGTCGTATTCATCCCAGCCAGTGGTATGTACGTTGGTTAAATTAGTTGCACCAAATTTAGTGGTATTTTGCAGGTACACGTTTTTCCAAACATAAAACTTAAGCCCGATTTTAGCCGAAACGCCATAACCAGAAATGTTCCAGTGGTTGTTTCTGCCCAGGCCAAATAAACGCACATCAGAACGTGGAACCATAATTCCGCCGCCTAAACCAGTTTCTAAAGTTAACGAAGTATTTCCACCCGGAGCTACCCAGATATCATCATAACGCTCCACCTCGATGTTGGCGTAGTTAAAGCCATCTGTATGCTCGTAAGTAAGCATGCTTTCTTTAACATTTATATTCTGACCGTTATAATCTCCTGCCAACGCTCCGGTAGCCTTATTCTCAGGGGTAATATTAGGCCCGATATGGCCGGTAATGGCCACAGTTTGTGGAATATCCATCACATATTTCATGTGGTCCCAGCCAATAGAGACACTGTAATTATCTTTGATAAAATATCCTACACGGATATTATACTGTGGCACGGTGATCAATCCCGGGTTTAAATAATCCCAGCTTAATTTTGATTGTCTATCATGCGCAACCACGTCTTTTAGTGTAAAATCATAATTCGGCCCTTGAAACCTGATATCGCTTTTACCATACCAGGAGCTATTATAACCCCAGTGAAAAAAGAAATCGCCCTTACGCGAAAAATTTCTTTTGTGCTCAGGATTAAATAAGCTTTTCGAAGTTGGTGTATGGTCTGTTGTTGAGCTTTGAACCTCTTGTGCCTGCATCCGCTTGCCAAACAAGAGTGCTAAAAATAGAATGGTAATTTTTTTCACGCGGCAAATTGAGCAAAAAGACCAGTCATTTACAACATCTTTAACATTTGCCAGGCTTTATGATACAAAAAATGACTTTAAATCATTAAAACCTGGTGTAAACTGCCAACTGGATAATGTTATTAATCGTATTGTTGCTTATTCCATGAGAAGCCTGGTTCATATAGCCAGCTTCAAGATCAAACTTTTTCGAAAAGCGGTATCCCACAGCAAGATAGGCTCTGTTTTGGTCAAATACACTATTGTTAAGTTCGCTTTTGTTCTGAAGATTTAAAAAAATCTCATTCTGCAAGGCCACAAACGCGCCTTTGGTAAAAGCAGGCTGTGTTTTTTGTAGCGGCTGGATCAACCTGAAAAAATAGCGGAATCTTTGCGAAAAAAGGTTTTCATTATTTAACCTTTCGATAAAACGCTGTTCAAGCCTAAACCTGTGACTGGCAAATACCGAACTAATTTTATGGTTGTAAATATATTGCTCAAAAATGCGGTGCTCATTTAAAGAGATATTATTCGAACCGATTAACCTTTGCTGCGTGGTTTGCCATAAATAACCCAAAGCAACATTACTTTTATCATTAATAAAATATTGCAGCGCAGGCCTTACCAAAGTATTGCGAACATAACCCCAATCATCGGCAGAACGGACCTGAAGATCGAACTGTAATCCCCATTTATCGTTAAATTTAGTATTGTTTAAAAACATAAACCAACCCGAATTCTGGTATTGGGTTTGTGCATATAGCTTTCCTGATGCCATGATGAGAAGCATCGCGGCAGATAATAATATTTTTTTCATAAAAAGATAAACCGGTTTTATCTGTGTGGCGCTAAATTAATAGAAAATGGACAAAGCAGATAATTTAACTTTAAATTAATCCTTAAAAAAAGAAGTTGTAGGCTATCTTTAAGTTTTAATTCAATTGAAAATCGTATGCGTTTTCTTTTAGGAATTTTTTTACTCATGATTTTGACCGGAGCAAAAGCTCAGAACTTTACAGGTACCTGGGATTTTAAGTATCGTCCTTATCCCACAGCTTTACCAATTAATATGCAATTAAATATTGGCAAAGTAACTGAAAAGATGCTTTATCCGGCCAACTTAAAAATTACAAACGGTGATTTTATATTTAGTTATGAGCTCTTGCTTGTTCAAAAAAACAGTACCCAACTGGGCATTGGTCGAAATAAGTATCCGATAACAGAAACTCCTTTCAAAATTAAACAGTGGATGCCCTACCTAAATGGCGTACTTACGCTTGGTAAATCCAAAACCGGACAAGCACAATTGAGTTTGCAACGGATGTGGATCGATAACTTTGGGCTTTTTATGCGGGGTTTAGATGAGGGTGATGAAATTTACGAAAGCTCAAAGGTAAATATGAGAGATCTTTTATACCGCGAAAAGATTACCTTAATAAAAACAAATTCAACACCCTGGACAGATCCTCATATCCCCAGGATAGTGACTCCTACCGGGAAGAATAATATTTATTATGGCATTTACGATCCAATTACCACAAAAGACAGCGTTGTTACCCTGGCCATTCAGGATGAAGAGCTTATCGATACAGACACCATAACACTGATTCAAAATGGCAGGATAATTTTAAACAAACATGCCATTGATGAGAAAAAATTTAGCCATGAGTTACATTTGGATACAGGAATGAATACGCTTGCACTTTTCGCAGATAATTATGGTCGAAAGCCACCAAACACTGGAAATTTGATTGTTAAAACAAGCGAAAACATGTATAGTCTTGATTTTTCAGACCGCTCAAACGCTTTTGCAACTTTTCTGGTGGCTAAGTTTTACAGCGCATATTCAAAACCTCCCTCATCAGGTAATAACCCCTTAAGCAGTAAACCTGTAGAAATACAAAAGAAAAAAATTGCTCCGGAAAAAACCATAGACAGAAATACCGATGTTATTGCAAATATGCAGGTTGAAAACAAGCAGATAGAACTTGAAATTTGGGACGGCCAGGTAGAAGATGGAGATAGTGTATCTTTAAAACTTAACGACGAATGGATTCATCAAAAAATTGCTGTTAAAAAAACATCCAAGCTGTTTTATCTAACCTTGCAGCCAGGCAAAAACACTTTATTGTTTCGTGCAGATAATTTAGGAAGTGTTCCACCAAATACAGCTGTGCTTTGCATTTACTATGGCGATAAAACACGGATAGTTTACCTGGATACCGATATGAAAAGAGATAATATTCTAAATATAGAATTTAGATCTAAAACGAATTAAACAAATGTAAAAGCTTATTATTTAAAATTCATTTAGTCATAAACAATTAAAAATTTATCTTCGTTAAAGATTTGACCATTTTAAGAATCAGAAATTCTTAAAAACAGTTTTAATTTTTAAACATTACAAAACGTAAAATCAAAAGAATAAGATGATTATCGAACCTAGAATGAGGGGCTTTATCTGTTTAACCGCACACCCTGATGGTTGCGCACAAAACGTAAAGAATCAAATTGAATATGTAAAATCAAAAGGAGCTATAGATGGTCCTAAAAAAGTATTGGTAATTGGTGCTTCAACCGGTTTCGGTTTAGCTTCGCGTATTGCTGCTGCTTATGGATCTGGTGCTTCTACCATTGGCGTATTTTTCGAAAAAGCTCCTTCTGAAGGCAAAACGGCTTCACCAGGCTGGTACAATAGTGCAGCTTTTGAAAAAGAAGCACACGCTGCCGGTTTATATGCAAAAAGCATTAACGGTGATGCCTTCTCAAAAGAAATCAAAGAAAAAACCATCGAACTGATTAAAGCTGATCTTGGTCAGGTTGATTTAGTGATCTATAGCCTGGCATCTCCGGTAAGGAAACATCCTGATACCGAAGTATTGCATCGCTCTACTTTAAAACCTATCGGCGGTACCTATACCAACAAAACTGTCGATTTCCATACCGGTAACGTATCTGAAATTTCTATCGAACCAGCAACCGAAGAGGATATTGCCAATACTGTTGCGGTAATGGGTGGCGAAGACTGGTCGATGTGGATTGATGCCCTTAAAGCTGAAAATTTACTTGCCGAAGGTGCAACTACGGTAGCTTATTCTTATATCGGCCCGGCGTTAACCGAACCGGTTTACCGCAAAGGAACCATTGGAAGAGCAAAAGACGATTTGGAAGCAACTGCGTTCACAATCAGCGATAAATTAAAAGATATTGATGGTAAAGCCTATGTATCAGTGAATAAAGCATTGGTTACTCAGGCGAGCTCGGCAATCCCTGTAATTCCTTTATACATCTCATTATTGTATAAAGTAATGAAAGCAGAAGGTATCCATGAAGGCACCATTGAGCAGATCCAACGTTTATATGCAGATCGGTTATATACAGGCAACCCTGTTCCTGTTGACGAAAAAGGAAGAATAAGGATCGACGATTGGGAAATGCGTGAAGATATCCAGGCTAAAGTTGCAGAACTCTGGAAAGAAGCCACAACCGAAACTTTACCTGCAATAGGCGATTTGCCAGGTTACAGATCTGATTTCTTAAGCTTGTTCGGTTTCGAAATTGATAAAGTAGATTATCAAAAAGATGCCCAGGAAGTAGTAGAAATTGAAGGTTTGGTAAACTAATAACATCATAACCACGAGATGTCGTCATTTCGACTGTAGCGCAGCGGAATGGAGAAATCTATAAGTTAATTACAAACGGCTGGCCTTAAAGCCGGCCGTTTTTATACCCCAAATAAAATGAATTTCGATTTACAGCCTACATTAGAAAACGATTTAATTAAAGTAGTTCCTTTAAAAGAATCTGATTTCGAAGTGCTTTTTGCAGTAGCTTCCGATCCGTTAATCTGGGAACAGCACCCCAACAAAGACCGTTATCAAAGAGAAGTTTTCGAAAATTTCTTTAGGGGCGCAATGGAATCGAAGGGAGCTTTTATTGTGTATGAAAAAGAAACCAACAAAACTGTAGGCAGTTCCAGGTATTATGAGCTAGACGAGGGAGACAGTTCGGTTGCGGTTGGCTACACCTTTATTGCACGCGAGTTTTGGGGCAAAGGACATAACAGGGCTTTAAAAACATTAATGCTTGATTATGCCTTTCAATTTGTAGATAAAGTGATCTTGCACATCGGCGCAACGAATTTCCGTTCGCAAAAAGCATCAGAAAAGCTCGGAGCGGTTAAAATTTCTGAAATCGAGGTAGCTTATTATGGCGAACCGGTAAAATGGAATTTCGTTTACCAGATCGATAAAGCAAACTGGGGAGCTAATGTAGTTTAAAGTTTTAGCCACAGATTTACACAGATTTTATTTTCCCTATCTGTGTTCATCCTTTTCATCTGTGGCTAAATAATAGAAAAACAATTGCCACGGAGACACAGAAACCACGGAGTATTGTATCGCTTATATCTGATTTGTTACGTCATCCCGAGGGATAATTTATTTTATAAAAATCAATAAAAAGACAGATATTTTTGGCAAATGGTAGGCTGCGCGAGATCGTCATTCCCAACTCGATTGGGAACCATGGAGTGCTCATGAATGCCTCTGAAAAAAGAAAAACTTATGAATAATCGTAATGCAAGCGCTGTAAGATTCCCGCCTGCGCCTATCGTGTGGGACACATCTTTTTTAAGCATTTTCAGGCGTTTTGCTAACCAACTTTAATAAAGCAAGGATTTTAACCAAGGACGCTGTCAATCCCAAGAGCCGGGGAAATCAAAAAAACAGGTGCACAACAGTAAAAATAGCACTAACAAGCCTGAAACGCAGTGGTTTTGTGTTCATAAACGATTATTTAATTCTAAAAAATATTGAACACAAAACGAAGTGCCGCTGTTTTTTTGATGAGCGTGAGATTGCGCAAAAGGCTCATTGCTGGATTGACAAAGCGCTTTGGGTACTTTGGCGCTCCAAAGTACCATGCCCCGCGGCATAGAGCGATAAAAGAATGTTATAATTAATTGTGTCCACACGATAGGCCTGCGCGGGAATGACGACCGTGCTAGTGGATTCTATCAATGGTAGCGTAGTCGAAGAATACATCTGTGTTTGCCGTGGCAAACATTATACATAATGACAAGAGCATAACCGAATAAAATCGTGTTTATGCTTTAGTATTGTTATCTTTGTATAATTCTCCATTCCACTCACCCTTCAAAACAAAACAATTAAATAAAATATGGCTAAATCTCAGGCAACATACAGTAAAAAAGAGAACGAAAAAAAACGATTAAAAAAGAAAAACGACAAACAAGAGAAAAAAGAAGAGCGCCAGGCAAATGCTAAAAAAGGCTTATCTCTTGAAGACATGATGGCTTACGTTGATGAAAACGGAAACATCTCCTCTACTCCACCAGATCCGAAGAAAAAGAAAGTGATTAACACTGAAGATATTCAGATCGGTATTTCAAGACAAGAAGACATCATCGACGAAAATCCTGTTAAAAAAGGAACAGTTACTTTCTTTAACGACAGCAAAGGTTACGGTTTCATTAAAAACACCGAAACTCAGGATAGTATTTTCGTTCACGCAAACGGTTTAATCACCCAGATTAAAGAAGGTGATAAAGTTACGTTCGAAGTAGAAATGGGTCAAAAAGGTCCAACTGCTGTTAAAGTATCAAAGGTTTAAACAACCACAATTCAATTCTTTTTGCAATTCCTAATTGCAAAGCATGATTAAAATTCTGCAGAAAATTCTGCTGCGCTAGGTTTTATAACCATATATAATTCCGTCTATTAAGCATAAAACCTTGCGCATAATTTTATTCATCATACTTATTTTCTGAAAATTCTATTAAGAAAATAAATAATCTCCATCCATTTCTATCGTATGCAGTAGCCCGAAAAATTTAAAATGGGTAACTTATATTTCCTTGGCCTATTTTTCTACTTTTCTTCACGATGGCGATGCTTAATTTATCTTACTGAAAGTAAATCATATAGGATTATTATGTAACGAAATTGTAGCTTTTATCAAGCGGCTATCGTTTATAAAAATAAAAAAGATGTAATCCCGGTGTGGAATTTGCACTGCGTTTACATCATTACAGTACACACAAAGAAAAATACATTATGAAAAAGTTAATAGCATTTGCACTGGTTGCATTTTTAGGATTATCAACAGCGATGGCCCAACAAGTAGATTTACGCAGAAAAATTAATGTAAGCGGAACCGCCGAAACTGAAGTTACCCCCGATATTATCTACATCGGCATTTCACTTAAAGAGTATTTAAACGGAAAGAAAAAAACAGACATTACCGAGCTGGAAAAACAACTATTTGCTGCAGTACAAAAAGCCGGCATTGCTAAGGAAAACTTAACCATCAGCAATTTAAGCAGCTGGAATTATGAAACAGAGAAAAAGAAAAACCCTGATTTTTTAGCAAGTAAACAATACCGCTTAAAAGTGAGCGACCTGAACAAATTCAATGCAATATTAGAAGCAATTGATGCTAAAGGAATTGCCAATACCAATATCGAAAGCTACGATTATTCTAAAATTGAGAGCTTGAAAAAAGATCTTAAAATTAAAGCTTTATTGGCTGCAAAAGAGAAAGCAGCTTACATGGTTGAGGCCTTAGGCGATAAATTGGGTAGTGTAATTGAAATACAGGATGGTGGAGACAATGTAATACAACCGGTTTACAGAAATTTCGCAATGAAAGCTGAAATGGCCGATGCCGCCGGCGCCCCAGAGATTGATTTCAAAAAGATTAAGCTGAATTTTACAGTTAATGCCATTTTCGAGATCAAATAAAAATTTTTAACACTTAATTATGGCTTTTTAAAACCTACCAGAACATTTTGGTAGGTTTTTTGTTACGTAGAGGTCGAACACTAAAAAATTAGATATTATGAAAAAATTCATCTACACGTTAGCCTTAATCTTCTCTTTAGGCATTAGTTTTAATTCAGCTCAGGCAGCTGATAAACCTGCGAAAAACCCTACAGAATTAACTGCAGAACAGGCAGTGAAACTGGAAAAAATTAAAACCCGTGTTGAAGAAATCAGAGACATGGACAAATCAAACTTAACAAGAGCTGAACGTAAAGCTTTACGCAGCGAGTTAAGAGAGTTAAAAGGCCAGGCCCGTGCCGTTTCTGGAGGTGTTTACCTTTCAGTTGGTGCAATTATCATCATCATTTTATTATTGATCTTGATTTTATAATCAGAAAAAACTCATCTATCTATAAAAACAAAAAGCTTTGCAGTAATGCAAAGCTTTTTTTATGCCTCACCCTTTTCAATGGGTAGAGAATATGTAGTATCTGTGCTTTCCCCCTCCTGCAGGAGAGGGATGCAAAGGCAGAAAAGCAGCAGTTTCTTTAACAGGGTGAGGTTAATCAATCATATCAAACCCGGTATACTTCACCAATGCTTCCGGAATTTTAATTCCATTCTCAGTTTGATAATTTTCTAAAATTGAAGCCACAATCCTTGGTAAAGCCAATGCACTTCCGTTTAATGAATGCGCCAGTTGTGCCTTGCCTTCTTTTCCTTTAAAACGTAATTTTAAACGGTTACTCTGGTAAGTTTCGAAGTTTGATACAGAAGAAACTTCTAACCAGCGTTCTTGAGCAGCGCTCCAAACTTCCATATCGTAAGTCATGGCAGAAGTAAAGCCCATATCACCGCCACATAAGCGCAATACGCGATAATGCAATCCGAGTTCCTGTAAAAGAGATTGAACATATTGACTCATTTCCTCCAAAGTCTCATAAGATTTATCGGGATGGGTGATCTGAACCACCTCAACCTTATCAAACTGATGCAAACGGTTTAAACCACGTACGTGCGCGCCATAAGAACCCGCTTCTCTACGGAAACAAGGCGTGTAAGCTGTATTTTTAATCGGTAATTCTTCTTCTTTAACAATAACGTCGCGGTATAAATTCGTTACCGGAACTTCGGCCGTTGGGATTAAATACAAATCATCAACCGTTGAGTGGTACATCTGTCCTTCTTTGTCTGGTAACTGTCCGGTACCAAAACCTGATGCTGCATTAACCAAATGAGGCACCTGCATTTCTTTATAACCCGCAGCAGTAGCATGATCTAAAAAGAAATTGATCAATGCACGTTGTAACCTTGCTCCTTTTCCTTTATACACCGGAAAACCAGCACCGGTAATTTTTACGCCCAGTTCGAAATCGATAATATCATATTTCGCGGCCAGTTCCCAATGTGGCAAAGCCTTGGCTGGTAGTTGCGCAGGCTCACCATGAGTTAAAACAACCTCATTATCTTCTGCTGTAGAACCCTGTTTTACCAAATGGTATGGCAGGTTTGGCAACTGAACAATCAAGTTGTGCTGAGCAGTTTCCAGCTCATTCAGTTTATCGCTCAGGTTTTTGATATTTTCTTTATGAGAAGCCGTTTGCGCTTTAATCGCTTCTGCCTCTTCTTTTTTACCTGTACGCATTAAATCGCCAACTTGTTTGGCAGCTGCATTCGCCTCAGCAGAAATACTATCCAACGAGGTTTGAGTGGAACGGCGGTCTTCATCAATTTTAATGATTTCGTCTACCAGTTCTGGCTGTTTAAAATTTCGTATACTTAAACGTTCTAAAACTTTCTCTCTATTTTCGCGGATATAGTTAACTTGCAGCATTATTTAATTTTTTAAGCAAAGATAGCAAGAGTTTGGAGTTTGGGGTAAGGAGTTTGGAAAAAACTGCAAACCGTTAACTGTAAACTGCAAACTGAAATATGGATGGCAAACTATTTCTCGTACCAACGCCCATAGGCAATTTGGAGGATATGACCTTTAGGGCAATCCGTATATTAAAAGAATGCGATTTAATCCTCGCCGAAGATACCCGTACCAGTATCCCCATGCTAAAACATTTTGGCATTGATAAAAGGGTTTTCTCGCACCATCAGCACAACGAACATAAGGCAACTTCAGAAATTATTAAGTTTTTACATGAAGGGCAGAAAATTGCTTTAATTTCTGATGCTGGTACACCAGCTATTTCTGATCCGGGTTTCTTTTTGGTGCGTGAGGCCATTAAAAATGATATTGCAGTAGAATGTTTACCCGGAGCCACGGCTTTTGTACCTGCTTTGGTAAATTCGGGCCTGCCTGCAGATGCATTTTGCTTTGAAGGCTTTTTACCCGTTAAAAAGGGCCGTCAAACCAAGTTTAAAAAGTTAGCTGAAGAAGACCGCACCATTATACTTTACGAAAGTCCGCACCGTTTATTAAAAACCTTAGAGGAATTTGCACAGTATTTGGGGGCAGACAGGCAGGCATCGGTAAGCAGAGAACTCACCAAGATGTTCGAAGAAACCGTAAGAGGCACTTTGGTAGAAATAAAATCACATTTTGAAAACAATACATTAAAAGGAGAATTTGTAATTTGCATAGCGGGGAAACCCAACATTAAAAGCAAAAACAAATACGAGGATGCTGAAGAATAGCATCTAAACATAAAAACACATCAATTTTAAAAATATTATGATTAGTATAGATAGATTTTTAAGTGACGAACAAGACCCTAAAGCGGTTGAAAAAGTTATTGGAAAATTAAACGACCTATTAACTACCGGCGAAGAACTTTTATATTTAGCGGTACAGAAAAAACCCGCAGTAAATTTAATGCCTGATAGCATCGCGATCTCTAATAAACGCATTTTTTATTGCGAGCCGGGTAATTTAGGTCTAACCATGAACTTTAAAGATATTTCATGGAAGAACATTAAGGAAGTTTCGTTCAAAGAAGATTTTTTTACCTCTAAATTTATCTGTGTACCACAGAGCGGTGAAAATATTGTTACAGAATACATTCCAAAAGCACAGGCCCGTAAATTGCACCAGGCGGCAAACCAGCAATTAGAAGAATATAAAGAGATTCTCCGTCAGCAAAAATTGGAAGAAAACCGCGCAACGGCCTCTCCCATCAATTTAAATGCACAGCCTTTAGCCGAAATTCCGGCTTATGAGCCAACTCCCGAACCTGAGCCTGAACAACCTGTTATTCAGCTTGCAGAAGTAGTAGAAGAGCCTGAAGATGAAACAACCTTAAAATTACGCAAGCTTAAAACTTTGTACGATAAACACCTGATTACGCAAGAGGAGTATGAAGCTAAAAAAGCCAATATTTTAGATAGTTTATAATTAATACTGTCATGCTGAGGCAATGCTTGTCCCGATCTATTTCGGGAAAGCATCCCTAACATAATTGCACTGTACTTACAATAACAAAAACAAGGTCAGTTCTTTGTCGCTTAGAGATTCTTCCTGCGTCAGAATGACAAGTAATTTTATATGAAATCTAAACAAACCTACCTCCTCGCCCTCTTAAGTGCATTTTTACTTTGGCTGGCCTGGCCGCCAATGCCCTTTACCACTCCGTTATTATTAATTGGTCTGGTTCCTCTTTTTATTGCTTTTGACGCCATTGCCAGCGATACGGCTAAAAAACAGGGCAAACGGATTTTCTTAACAGCAGGTTTGACCTTTTTGGTTTGGAACACCGCATCAACCTATTGGGTATACAATGCAATAAGTGCATATAACACAGGTTTTATTGGCACTATAGTATCGTTTTTTGTTTCTCTAATACCTTATGGTTTGGGTGCATTGTTAATGACATTTGCTTTTTGGTTATATTACCGACTGGGTAAATATGTCAACAAAAAGATTGCCTACCTGGGTTTAATTGCGTTTTACATTGCCTTAGAATATTTACAGCAAACCTGGGATTTAGCCTTTCCCTGGATGACTTTGGGTAATGGTTTAGCCGGAATGCACCAGTTGGCACAATGGTATGATCATACCGGAATTTACGGCGGTTCATTATGGATTTTGGCCAGTAACATTTTAGCTTTCGAAGCCTATAAAAAACTGAAATCACAAACGGGTTATTTAAGATTCAGAACTGCCGGCGTTTGGGCTTTGGTGGTAATTATTCCCATTGGCATTTCATTAACAAAATACTTTAATGCTGAGCAAAAAGGAACACCAAGCAACGTAGTGGTGGTTCAGCCTAATATCGATCCTTATCAAAAACTGGAAAATATTCCTCCTGCAGAGCAGATCCGTATCCTAACCCATTTGTCAGATTCTATCGGACAACCAAATACCGAGTATTTTATCTGGCCAGAAACGGCAATCCCTAATTATGCAGATGAAGATAGAATTAGAAGCAATAATGATTTCATTAACCTACAAAGCTTTTTATCAAAATATAAAAACGGAACCTTGATTACCGGTATTGAAAGCATTAAGACTTATCAGGATAAAAAAACCATCACTGCAAAATTTGATAATCAAAGCGGTATTTATTTTGATAATTTCAATACGGCCATGCAGGTCGAAAATTCTGCAAATGTTCAATTCTACCATAAATCGAAATTGGTACCCGGTGTAGAAAAAATGCCTTTCCCAAAAGTGTTTTCATTTTTAGATGGTGTTTTTGCGCAATTAGGGGGAACTGTTGGGGGTTGGGGCTGGCAAGATAAACCAAGTGTACTTTATGCACAAAGTGGCATTGGTGTTGCTCCGGTGGTTTGTTATGAAAGTTTATGGGGTGATTGGATCGGTGAACAGGTAAAAGATGGCGCACAATTTATTGCTATTATCACTAACGATGGCTGGTGGGGAAATACCTCGGGAAAAGATCAGCATGAAATGTATGCCAAACTTAGGGCCATCGAAAGTCACCGTGATGTAGCGCGTTCGGCCAATACCGGAATTTCGTGCTTCATTAATCAACGCGGAGACGTAACACAAAGAACCAAATGGTGGACCAGAACTGCTTTAAAAGCAAACATTAACCTAAACGACGAAATTACTTTTTATGTAAAAAACGGAGATATTATTGCCAAAATATTCAGTGTTTTAGCGGTAATTTTAGCGTTAATTATTCCTTATAGAAAATGGGTAAAAAAGTAAAATCCTTCACCTTATTACTGCTTATTTTCAGCAGCGTATATGTCAATGCCCAGGTTTACCTTAGCAACCTGAACAAGCAGGCAAACGAAATGATTAGCGCGGTAAAAAAAAGAGATTATAAAACCTTATTAACCTTTACACACCCTAAAGTAGTAAATGCGATGGGCGGAAATAAAAAGGCAACGGCAACACTAAAAGCTTCTATGAAAGCCCTTGAAGATCAAAATGTAATCTTTACGAAAGTAGAAATTGGTTCAGTAACCCAAAACCTGGTGAGTGGTAAAACCATTCAATGCATCATTCCACAGTTTGTAGAGATACAAATGGGTACTAAGAAAGCTAAAGCAAAAAATTATTTATTTGGAATTTCATACAATGGGGGTAAAAACTGGTATTTCTTAGATACTGCACCACTTAAAGGTGATATCAGAAAGTTAATTCCCGAAGCCAGTAAAGATATTATTATTCCAAAATCAGAAACTACCTATAATTGAGCATGATGAAGCAATTTAAAAATATTAGATGGTCTTTTTTGGTATTAATGTTAACCCTGAATTTTGGTTGCGATCAGATTTCAAAAAAAATCGTCCGTAATGAAATTAGCGATTATGAGCACATCAGCATCATAAAAGATCGTTTCACATTGCTAAAAGTAGAAAATACCGGCGCTTTTTTAAGTTTGGGCGATCAAATGCCCTACATTTTCAGACTGATTATTTTAACAGGTTTACCGCTCTTGTTTTTAGGTTACGGCTTGTATTTCCTGTTTTTTAAAAAGAACCTCCCCAGCACCATGCAAATTGCCTTATGTTTCTTAATCGGCGGGGGTATTGGTAATTTGTACGACCGGATTGTACATGGATCGGTTACAGATTTTATGCATATCGATTTCTACATTTTTCAAACGGGTGTTTTTAATTTTGCAGATATTTCAATCATGATCGGAATTGGCATATTACTCTTTCAATCCATTAAAAGTAAAACAGTTACACACGAAGTGGATTAGGTGAAGTAAATCCTAATAGACTAATTAAAAATACAAAATACGTGTTATAAAAATACAATTTTGTATTTTTTGTATTATATTTATATATGTAATACTCAATTACAGCCTATTACGATCTAAACTAAAAACCTAAACTATGAAAAACCTATTTAAAATGCTGCTTTGATCGCATTGCTATCAGCAGTTATCATCTCGTGTACGAAAAAAAATGATATTCCGGCTGAACCGGAAATCCAGACTACTCAAAATCAAAAAGTTCTTGCTTACATCAAAAATCTGGGATTTACCGAAGCGCAGATTGTAGAAAGTGGCGATAATTACGTTGTTGATGGAGATATCGTATTTAGCAAAAAAATGGAAATTCCGGCCGATAATGGAAAAGCGATAACAGAGCAATATTACAATGGTTATATTGTAACCAACAGCACCAATATCCGCGTCAAAGTCGATCCTTCGATAACCAGTATGGCCAGTGAAATCAATTCTGCAATCAACCAATGGAACACAGTGCCAAATTCCAAATTAAAATTTGTAATCACAACCGGTACAGTATATGATATCCTGATCAAAGTGGACAATACAATCGGCGGTTCTACCTGTGGACAAGCATACCTGTCAACATCAAACGGTAAAGCCGGCAATACCGTTTGGATTAACCAAGCCCTGATCCAGAATAATTCTTTTGCACAGCGCACCAGAACCATCACACATGAGTTTGGTCATACCATTTCATTTAAGCACACCAACCAATCTACAACTACCAATGTTCCTGGGGTTGGAGGAACCGATGCACAATCACTAATGAACGGAGGGCAATGTGGAAGTGGCGCTACTGTTTTATCAGCAAAAGATAAACAGGCTACCGCAGTATTATACCCTTTGTAATTAAAAAACCAGATAAATAACCTAAAAAGATCGTAATGAAAGAGAAGCTGTTTCTTTGAGACAGCTTCTCTTTTTTGCTTTAAATAAGAATCAAAAAATAATTTAACATCAGGATTTCTTAACAAAGAATTCCACCATTTAAACAAACATATATTTATATTTAGATGTTAAACAATCTAAAAACAACCAAAAATAAAATCCAATCATGAAAAGAAATGCAACGGCCGTATGGCAAGGCTCTATTAAAGAAGGTCAAGGTAACATCACTACACAAAGCACTACTTTAAACAATACTCAATACTCATTTAATTCACGTTTTGCAGAGGGCGTTGGTACAAACCCTGAAGAGTTAATTGCTGCTGCGCATGCTGGCTGTTTCACCATGAAATTATCGGCTAATTTAGCTGAAGCTGGTTTTACTGCCACTAAATTAGAAACAAAATGCGAAATCAACCTTGATCCATCAAAAGGTGAAATCGTAGAATCGCATTTAACTTTAACTGCTTCTGTACCTGATTTAACACAAGAAAAATTTGATGAACTGGTAGCAGATGCAGAAAAAAACTGCCCGATCTCTAAATTATTGAATACAACCATTACAGTTGATGCTACTTTAGCATAAAGCATTTTTGTCATGCTGAGGCACGAAGCATCTCTATAATAGCTGTAGATGCTCCGTGCCTCTGCTTGATAGTTTTTTAGTTGGCAGTTGTCAGTTCACATTTGAACAATTAACTGTTTAACCAACAAGTAAACAGTTTTCAATTGGCAATTCTCAATTTAACAATCTCAACAATTAAAACAATCTAAACAACTTTCAAACCTTCCAACATTACAACCTCTACGCCATATACTTCCCTACAATAGGCATTCTTCTGCCCATACCAAATGCTTTAGGCGATACCCTTAAAATAGGTGGTGTTTGGTAACGTTTAAACTCGGCTATGTTAACCATTTTCAGAATCCGTTTCACTAAGGCTTCATCGTAACCCTGGGCAATAATTGCTTTCGAGCCTTGTTTCTTTTCGATGTGCTGATATAATATTTTATCGAGAATTTCATATTCAGGTAAAGAATCAGAATCTTTCTGATCAGGCCTCAATTCTGCTGACGGCGGCTTAACAATAGTATTCACCGGAATAATTTCCCTTTCCTTATTAATGTACCTGGCAAGTTCGAAAACCTGCATTTTGTATACATCTCCAATCACTCCGATTGCACCACACATATCGCCATATAAAGTACCGTAACCTACTGCACATTCACTTTTGTTTGAGGTATTAAGTAAAATATAGCCAAATTTATTGCTCATGGCCATGTTAATGATCCCGCGGATTCGGGCCTGAATATTTTCTTCTGCAAGGTTAAAAGGTAAACCTTTAAAAGCTGGTGCTAAAATATGGTCAAAAGCTTCGGCAACGTCTTTAATCGGCACAATTTCGTGCATACAGCCAATATTATTCACCAGATCCAAAGCATCCTGAACCGAATGATCTGATGAGAATTTGGAAGGCATTAAAACAGCCATTACATTTTCTGCCCCTAGAGCGCGACAGGCCAAAGCACAAACCACAGCCGAATCAATTCCACCAGATAAGCCTAAAACTGCTTTGCTGAAACCTGATTTTCGGAAATAATCTTTGATGCCTAAAATCAATGCATCATGAATTTGTTCAATATCTGTTAATCGCTCCGATTTCGGGTATTTATTACGTACGCTTTCAACCTCTTCTAAATCAAAAACCTGAAGATCTTCTTCAAAATATTTCATTTCGGCTTTCATTTCGCCATCGGCATCAAAAACCAATGAACCGCCGTCGAAAATAATTTCAGTTTGCGAACCCACCTGGTTGACATAAAATACAGGTAAATGGTATTTTTTTGCGTTATCTGCCAATACCTGTATGCGCTCATCATCATGGGTGTAAGAAAACGGAGAAGCAGCAATATTGATCATTACATCAGGCTGCTCTTTAATCAGCTCATCCATCGGATTAGACACATAAAGTGGATTATCGTTGATGTTCCAAAGGTCTTCGCAAATGGTTAATGCAATCTTTTTCCCCTGAAATTCGATACAGCTAAACTGCGTAGCCGGTTCGAAATAACGATACTCATCAAACACATCGTAAGTAGGTAAAAGTGCTTTTTTAACTACCGCTTTAACTTTTCCGGCTTCGATAAAATAAGCCGCATTAAATAGATCTTTTCCTTGTAATACCTCATTCTTTACTGGTAAACCCACAATACAGGCAATATCGGTACAATGTTTTGCAATCTCTTCAACAGCATTTTCGCAGAGTACAATAAACTCTTCAAACTCTAAAAAATCCCTTGGCGGATACCCACATATCGCCAGCTCGGCAAACACAACCAGGTCAGCGCCTTTAGCTTTAGCCAGTTTAATATTTTCGGTTATTTTTTGGGTATTAGCCTCAAAGTTTCCAATATGGTAATTGAGTTGTGCCAGCGCTATTTTCATTTTTGTAGTAGGTTTTAGGAGTATCTGGTATTAGGTAATAAGTATGAAGAAAATATTTAAGACTAAAAAAACACGCCAAAGTTAAGTGCTAAATAGTGGTTTTTAACATTTCTGTTTTTATCGGTTACAATATTGGTAAAGCCATTGTTAAAGGTTAAACCAGCCACAATACTGGTATTTCCGGAAACATCAAACTCACCACCGCCACCAATGATTAATCCGGCACGATAAAGTTTAATATTATCAGATACATTCAAATTATCGCCTACAACAGATCCATCAGTTACAGCATCCTGTTTAGCACTGATATTAAATGAATTAGACAATCCAAACTGACCATACCAACGTTTTCCATCAGCCTTGATGGTTTTTAATTTAACAGTTAATGGCAGATCTACATATTGAAGTTTATATTTTAAATCGTAAGCTTTTGGGATAGAGCCCCCTGCATAATATGGCTGAGCATTTACTTCTGTACTTTTACCATTAATAGAAGTAATGGTTAGCGCTGTGGCAAAACTATAGTTAGGGGCGAAATTGAAATCGCCGATCAGTCCATAAGAAAAGCCTAAAGCTACTCCATCAGTTTTGCCCTGTTCGGGTTTAATCCAGCCAAATGTTGGTGTAGCCGTTAAACCTAACCTAAAGCCGTAATTGGTTAGAGAAGAGTTTTGCGCCCATGCGCAGAAACTTAAAAGTGACAAAATTAAAATGGCCGATATTCTTTTCATGCTATAGCTGTTTATATATATTTGTTCTACATGACATATAACGTAAAACACTGGCAAATTTATCTAATTTTTCTTTTTGCCATGGCATTTATTTCCTGCAGGCAAAGTAACCGGCCTGATGTAAGTAAAATAAAGGTTGATATCAAGATTGAAAGATTTGATAACGAGCTATTTGCGGGTAAAAAGAAAAACATTACGGAGGTTGACCAACAGCTTCGCTCTAAATATGGCGTATTTTATGATGATTTTATCCATCGGATATTGGATAGCAAGTATTCCAGTACAGAGTCGCTGGCCAATTTATACCACGATCAGGCTTATACCGATTTAACCAAAGAAGTGGATAGCGTTTTTCCAAATCTGAAGCCTCAGGAAGAAGGCTTAAATGAAACCTTCAAATACATCAAATATTATTATCCAAAAGCCAAAATCCCAAAATTTATTTCTTTTGCATCGGGTTTCGCCTACCAGATGCCAGTTGGCGACAATTATCTGGGCATTGGTTTGGATATGTTTTTGGGCAAAGACAGCAAATTTTATAAAGCCATTGTGCAAAGTGTGCCTTTATACCTTTCACGGAGATTTGCCCCCGAATATATCGTGCCCCGTGTAGCCGAAACTTATGCTCACGAAGAGCTTTTTGCCGAGCCTGACGAAAACAGAACGCTCTTATCTAAAATGATCTTTCAGGGAAAAATATTGTACTTCCTTGATCAGGTTTTGCCCGAAAATGTAAGCGATTCGACTAAAATTGGCTATACCCGGCAACAATTGGATTGGGCACAAAATTTTGAAGGCGACATTTGGGCATATTTTTTGGAGAACAACTTTTTGTATGAAACCGATTATCAAAAGATCCAGGTATTTTTATCGGAAGGACCTTTTACACCGGGTTTAGGCGAAAACAGAGATTCGGCACCAAAATTGGGTGTATGGATGGGATGGCAAATTGTAAGGAAATATATGGCCGCGCATCCTGAGGTTACTTTGCAAAAATTAATGGCAAATAATGATGCGCAGAAAATATTAAATCAATCGAAATACAAACCGAAACAAAAAAAATAATTTGCAGTTTCGAGTGATCAGTTTACAGTCGCAAACCAAAAACAATTTAACAATACAACAGTTAAGCAATAAAATCGATCGGTTAAAATTTAAAAAGTAATCATCCTAAATTAAATCTATGAGAGTTGGCATTGTATTATCAGGCGGAGGCATCAGGGGAATAGCACATTTAGGTGTTTTAAAAGCCTTTAGTAATTTGGGCATTACCTTTAGCCACATCAGCGGAACCAGTGCCGGCGCCATAGCAGGGGCTTTTTTTGCGGCTGGCATAGATCCCGAAGAAGGTTTGAATATTTTCCTTAAAACCAAACTCTGGCGCTTCGTTCGCCCGGCAGTAGGTTCTTTGGGCCTGATCAATATTGAGAATACCGCTTTAATTTTAAAGGAATATTTCCCTGATGATACCATTGAGAAACTAAAAATACCTTTAACTATCGCTGCCGTAAATTTTAGCGAAGGCCGTTTGGTTTATTTCACCAAGGGCCCCCTAATTAGAGCGGTACACGCTTCCAGCTGTATCCCCGGGATTTTTAAGCCTATTATGATCGATGGCCAGATGTATGTAGATGGTGGTATTCTAAATAATTTCCCTGTTGAACCTTTAATGGAAGATTGCGATTTCATTATTGGCTCTTCTTGTAACCACCTTAAACCCGTTGATAAAATTACGGGAATCACCAATTTAATGGGACGTGCAGGGATTATGTCGATCAATCATGACATGGAAAGAAAGGCGAAATTCTGTAATGTTCTCATCGAACCAAAAGGTTTAGGTGCCATTAGTACCTTTGATATGAAACGTGCTGAAGATATTTATTGGCTGGCACATGAAGAGGCTTTGATTACCATAAAGAATAGCCCGACTATTTCTGAACTGATCACCAAACCCTAATCCAATTGATAAAAAACAAATCCTGACAAATGTATTATTAATCATACTGTAATACAATAAAAAATAATCAAATTATCAAGTGTATTTAATACACTTGTGCAATAAAAATATTACATTTCTTTTGGTGATGACATAATTATGTTTTACTTTAGGATTATACTCTGCTGGTGCAGAGAAAATTATCCTAAATGTCTATCTATGTTTATCAACCTGATTATTCTTTTCCAGAGAAGAAGAATTCCTGTTTTTACGATCTTCTAACTTGATTTTACGTCAAATACAGATCACTAATTTTTACCTAAAAAACCTAAAACATGAAATTCTTAAAATTAAATAAAACCCTGTTTACCGCGCTTGCATTAACCACTGTATTATTCGCCTGTAAGAAGGAAAAACCAACGGAAACAACAGATTTGCAAAAACCTGAAACTTCTGCCGTTAATCCACTGGGCAATATCCAGATCTGTACAGAAAGATCAATAGATGGTACTACACCCAGAGGCGCCGTTTTGAAAACCAAAAAATGGACACCTGGAACCACACTTAAAGTAAGTTTGAATGGAAGTACCGCAGCCATCAGGGCTAAAGTAATCCAATTTGCAAAGACATGGGAAACTTATGCCAACATCAAATTTAACTTTGTAACTAACGATAATACGGCAACCATTAGGGTAAGTTTTGTGAGTGGCGACGGATCCTGGTCGTACATTGGAAAAGATGCCAGTTCTATTTCGTCTGCCAATGCAACCATGAACTTCGGTTGGTTAACTTCAACCACTGCCGATTCGGAATATAGCCGTGTGGTGATTCACGAATTTGGCCACGCTTTAGGTATGATCCATGAACACCAGCATCCATTGGTAGCTATTCCATGGGATAAACCAGCTGTATATGCTTATTACGCTGCTGCACCAAATTATTGGAGCCAGGCTGATGTAGATAATAACTTATTTGCAAAATACAGCACCACACAAACCAACTATAGCGCTTATGATAAAAATTCGATCATGCACTATTCGGTTCCAAACGAATTAACCATCGGCGATTATGAAGTGGGATGGAACACGGTATTATCACCTACCGATAAAACGTTTATTGCTTCAGTATATCCATTTTAAAAAATAAAATAATGCACATAGTGGTTTAATTCGCCACTATGTGTATTTTGCTTTGTATAAACCGAAAACAAGTATGCAGATCACCTTGCGGATTTTCTTTTTTAAATATTGCTTAACCTGTTTAATTCTTATTCTGTTTCACAAAACATCATCTGCACAAAACATTCCGCATAAATGGGAGTTAAAGCCTTATGCTGGCTTTCAGCAATCGCGTTTTGATTGGTCTATTGCAGGCAATGCCCAGGGAACAAACCCCAATATACTATCAGAACTGATCTGGAAAAACCTTAAAGGTCCAAGCTATGGTTTTGATATTAAGTACAACATTACCAACAAACTCAGTGTAAAAGCTACAAACCAATATAGCAACATTACCAAGGGCGAGGCAGAAGACACCGATTATGCAGATGATAACAGACAAGGCGCTTTTTATTTTGATCTGCTTAATGCCAATAAAGGTTATTTATACAATGCTGATTTGCAACTAGATTACCAGCTTTTAAAACTGGGGAAATTCAACATAAACCCGGTTATTGGCATTTCGTATCACCAGCAAAAATTTTACCTGCTGGAAAGTGCAAGTAACCCGGCAAGTAATGGTTTAAACTCTACTTACGAAGCCAGGTATAAAGGTTTTGATTTTGGCGGTAACTTTGTTTTTAAAACTGATGGATTTAGTGTTGGTGCAACTATTTTAGGAGGATTTTACACCTATTCTGCAAAGGCCAACTGGAATTTAATCCCAGATTTTGCCAAACCCGTAAGTTTTACACACAAAGCCAACTCTTTCGCACTAAACGGCGACATTAACTTATCGGTACCGCTCAATAAAAGTTTAAGTGTAGAAGCTGATTATAAAATTAATAACATCAATACTTATTCCGGAGTCGACAAAGCTTATTTTAACGACCGTAATACGGAAGAAACACAATTTAATGGCGCAAATTTCAGAAATAATGCAGTGTTTCTGGGGTTGAAGTTTAGCTTTTAAAAAAAGAGGATTATAGCGCTCTTTATTTTTTTAAAACAACCAGACGTTCACCTTCTAAAACAGGAATAGCTTCGCAAAGATTCAATTGTAAGCAAAAAACAACATCTTCCTCGATATTCAATTGTGCAAGGCGATGACTATGAGAAGATTTGTGCAGGTATTTCCGCAGATCATCTTTAGCTAACAGGTATAAATCCTCTGCAGCCACACTAGAATCATCAAAATGTTCGAAATTTTGACGGAGTTTATTTACAACAGCGCCCGCAAATAAAGTATCTTCTAAATTAAACTGATCTTTCCAGCCGGCACACAATAAAAGCACATTTTTATCCTGGCTTTTCAAATAAGAACAAAGTGAATCTAAATTAAGGAATGATCCGATTACAACCTGATAAGCTCTTTTTTGGGCCAAATGCAATGCTTTTGTACCATTGGTTGTAGTAAGGACAACCGTTTTTTCACCAACTTTTTCCTTAGTGTATGAGAAAGGCGAATTACCAAAATCATATCCTGTTACCACTTCTCCGTTTCTTTCTGCAGCCAATAAAAATCCACTGTCGCGATAATTTAAACAATCTTCTACATTGGCTACCGGAATTATTGCTTCAGCACCATTATCGATCCCATAAGTAATAGATGATGTAGCTCTTAAAATATCGATCACCACCACAATGCTTTCTTCGATATCGTATAAATCGATCAATGCTGGCGTTAAACAAACTTCTATTTTTTTTGACATTTGAGGAGTATTGAGATGTGAGATATGAGTATTGAGATGTGAGATTTTAGTCGTAAAGCCGTCTCAAATCTCACATCTATTGTCTCAAATCTTATTTATAAAAAGGAAACTTAACCACTTTGGCTTTAATTGGCGTGTTACGGATCAAGATAAATACTTCAGTTCCTTCTTTAGTGAAATCTTTTGCAATGTAACCCATACCGATTGCTTTTTGTAACGATGGTGCCTGGGTTCCAGAGGTTACTTTACCAATGATATTTCCTTCAGCATCAGCAATTTGGTAATCATGACGCGGAATACCACGATCGATCATTTCGAAACCTACCAGTTTCTTTTGGATACCAGCTTCTTTTTGCGCCAGTAAGGCTTCAGAATTGGTAAAAGATTTAGAAAACTTGGTAATCCAGCCTAAACCTGCTTCAATTGGCGACGTGGTATCATCAATATCATTTCCATATAAACAGAAACCCATTTCTAAACGCAAGGTATCGCGGGCGCCTAAACCAATTGGCTGAATATTATATGGTGCACCAGCTTCAAAAATGGCATCCCAGATCTGATCAGCATATTGATTTTCGAAATAAATCTCAAAACCACCAGCTCCGGTATAACCTGTTGCAGAAATTACCACATTTTCAACACCGGCAAAAGTACCTTTAACGAAAGTATAATATTCCATTGAGGCCAGGTCAACATCAGTCAAGCTTTGCAATGCATCTGCGGCTTTAGGTCCCTGAATAGCTAAAAGCGAAGTTTGATCAGAAATATTGTGCATTTCTACACCTTCGGTATTAAACTGCTGAATCCAGTTCCAATCTTTTTCGATGTTTGATGCATTTACCACCAACATGTAGGTTTTATCGTCTATTTTATAAACCAAAAGGTCATCCACAATACCACCGTCTTGATTTGGCAAGCACGAATACTGAACTTTTCCATCGTATAATTTAGAAGCATCGTTACTGGTTACACGTTGGATAAGATCCAATGCTTTCTCACCTTTCAAGATAAATTCGCCCATGTGGCTCACATCAAAAACACCCACACCATTGCGAACAGTTGCATGTTCTGCATTAATACCTTCGTAAGTAACAGGCATATTGTAACCTGCAAATGGAACCATTTTAGCGCCTAAAGCGATGTGTTTTTCTGTTAATGCGGTGTTTTTCATCCGTGAATTTTATTTTTTATGATAATGAAGCAGTTTTTAGTTTGTTTATCAACTTATTAGGCTGCAAAATACAATGTTGCCCATTTATTCTTCGCGGGCAAAACTACTAAGAAAAAGGCAAAATTTTGAGGTTAATTTTTAGTGAGTTTTTTATACTGAAATCCATTTAATTAAGTCAATATTGTCCCTCGGAATGGTCATTTCGGGCGTAGTCGGGGAATCTATAAATTGTATCAGATTTCCAGAGTTGACAACTTCTAACCCAGGTGCCTATTAAAGTTGTTAACTCTCTATATCCCTACGCACTCACCAGCTCTTCGTAAATCTTTAACATTTTACTGGAGATCAAATGAACACCATGATCGTTCTCTACAGTTCTACGAGCGTTTTCCCCTATTTCCACCCAGCGTTTTGGGTTGATGATACACTGCAAAATCGAGCGGTAAAATTCATCTGCCGAATCGGCGATTAAAATATCATGTCCGTGTTTACAATTAATTCCTTCAGCAGCGGTAGTGGTAGCAATAATGCATTTTTTCATGGCCATACCTTCAATAATCTTTACCCGCATCCCGGTACCTGAAATTAAGGGAACAATCATAATAGCTTTGGAATTCATAAACTCTACCGCATCAAAAACCTCCCCTTCTACAATCAGGTTTTCCGAATCATATTCGAAGAAGTGTTTCTGCATATTTTTTCCGGCGATATAAAAACGGAGGTCTTTGTTCAGCTTTTCGATATCGGGCCAGATATCATCCAAAAACCATTCTAATCCTTCCTGGTTAGGCCGCCAGTCCATTGCCCCCAAATGAAAAAGCGTAGGGAAACTGGTTTTGGTTTTATCTACTTTATACTTCTCTAAATCAATGGCCACGGGAAAAACCGACATCGGCACTTCACAGCCAAACATCAATATACTTTGCCGATCGGGCTCGCTGATGGCAAAAATATGGTGAAAACGATTAATCTGATCGGTTTCATAAGCTTTAAGCCGTTGTGCTAAAAAAGCCAGGTATTTACGCCGGATGAGAAATTTTTCGGAATGCGAAAGTCGTTCCCAAAGGGTAAATTCGATATTATGTGCCCTGTAGATTAGTTTCGCATTGCTGTTTGCTTTTACCACATCTAAATAAGGAACCACAAAAAGGCCTTCGAACTGGATGACATCAAAAGCATTTTCGCGCAGTAGGTTTTCCAGCTGCCTTGCCGCATCTTCACTATAATATCGCGATACGTTATAGGATTCGTTGGTAAAAATGTTAAAAAATGCCGACCATAAATTTACATCGGTATCGAGATCGTAAGTATGGAATTTAATCTGTTCAAAAATCGGATCATAAATATCTTCAATATCGATTTTTCCTTTTGTGGGGTTAAGGCTAAACAAAGTGATATCTGCACCAAGTTGCAGTAAACCTTTTATGGTATTATAAACCACAATGGGATAACCACTATTTGGCGGGAAGGGAATCCGCTTAGTAATCAACAGAATTTTCACAATGTTGTGAAATTACGAAATTTTAGGCGTTTTTTGAAAACAGATCCAACTGCGGGTCGCTTACATTAAAAGTTTTACGGTGAAAAGGCGATAATCCGATTTCAATAACCGCTCTGCGGTGCGCAGTTGTTGGATAACCTTTATTTTGCTGCCAGTTATAATGTGGATAATCGATGTGCAGATTGGTCATATATTCATCGCGGTGCGTTTTGGCCAAAATGGAAGCTGCAGCGATATTCAGGTATTTACCGTCACCTTTAACAATACAGCTATGCGGAATCTTTGGATAGGTTTTAAAACGGTTTCCATCAATAACGAGGTATTGAGGTTGGGTATGCAATTTCTCAATTGCCCTGTGCATGGCCAGAAAGGAAGCGTTTAAAATGTTGATGCGGTCTATTTCTTCATGATCGCAGGAGGCCACTGCCCAGGCCAACGCTTCCTGCTCGATAATTGGCCTTAATAATGTCCGTTGATCGTGTGATAACTGTTTGGAATCATTTAAACCTTCGAGCACAAAACCTTTTGGCAAAATTACCGCAGCTGCAAAAACAGGACCCGCGAGGCAACCTCTCCCAGCTTCATCACATCCGGCCTCTAATAATTCTTCCTGATAGCAGTTTAACAACATGTTGCAAATTTACTGAAATAGAGGTACTAAGAAAATTATTTTGTTCAACATCTTTTAAACATTAATTTTAGGAAAAACAGCTTATGTACCGCACTAAATTAACCCTCATTTTTTGTCTGTTATGCTTTGCATGTTTCGCACAGAAGAAAAAACAGGTTAAACCATCACCTCCAATAGGGCCACCATCCAGGGCTGATTATGCTGTTTTAGAAAAACGTATGGCATGTATATACCGTAATAAATATTCTCCCGCCGATAGATTAAAGTTTTTTCCCTTTGACCGATACAAAACGGTTATGCTGATCTCTTTTGAACCACCAGAGTTAAGGGCCGAGATCATTTATACCGATACTGCCAAAGCTCAGATCAATACCTCGGCTGAGGAAGAAGTTTACCCTACACTACTGGAAAAAAAACAAAAATTAGATTTAACAAGATTAAAAGAAAAGAAGATTTTATCAGCTTTGGAGGTGGATAAACTTACCGATATACTCTATAACTTTGGCTATACCTCTACCAAAAGCTATAAAGGATTACTGATAGCAGAATCAGATGGATATAGATGTTATGAACCACGAAATGCAATTGTATTTTTAGATGAAAATGGTTTGATTGCAGAATATATAGAGATTTGTTTTGAATGCCATAGAAGGAAAGAGAGTTCGGAGAAAATAAAGATGGGAGAATTTTGCGATGACAAATACGATTTGATCAGAAAATACTTCCGCGCTACTGGGATTAAATATGGCACAGCCAAACGCACATAACAATTTAAGCTATGAAATACAATGAAACCCTTGCCCTCCGTGTTGCCGAATGCCTGATGCACATACAGGATGTGGAAGAAAAAGAAATGTTCAGTGGCCTCGTTTTTATGGTGAACGGGAAAATGTGTTTAGGCGTTTCAAAAGAAAGTATGATGGTGAGACTCGATCCTGACGAACTGGAAAACTTATCGGATAAAGATGGATGGGAACAAATGGTAATGGGTAGCAGACCGATGAAAGGTTATGTTTCAGTATCAGAAGATGTTTTAGGTCGTAATGATGAACTCAATTTTTGGGTTAACCTTGCCCTGGCCTTTAATCCTTTTGCAAAAGCATCCAAAAAGAAATAAACAAGCACACAAAGCCTTAGCACCACCAAGCTTGTAAAAACTAGTAAGAGCCATATTTTTTGATTAATTTTATACTTCTAATCAAATATTATGAAAAAACGGGCTGCTGTAGCGGTATTTCTGCTAAGTATTTCATTTACGGTTTTAGCTCAGGTTAAAAAAACTGCAACACAAACATCAACAGCAAAAGAAGAAAATACACAACAATCAAGAGCACAGGCTCCTGAAGGGCATTACTGTGATTATTGCAAATTAAATTACCCGGAGTCTCACTTTCCTTGCATCATGAAATCTATTAAAGGTAAACTTGATGTGATTACTGGTGAAGTAAGTTTCGTTGCAGGGCAACCTATCGGAGGCATTGTGGTTAAAGGCGGTAAAAACCCTGGAGGCAGTATCCTAAATTTAGTTACCAACCAAAACGGAGAAATAGAGTTTAACAATGCCAGTGCCGGAAATTATAAATTTACCATTTCCGTACCGTCAACCAACCCGAATTCGAGGGTAGCCGGTTCGCCTATTGGAGGTATCATTGTAAAAGGTGGCAAAAATCCAGGAGGAAGTTTAATTACCCTGATCACCAACGAAAACGGAGAAATAGAACTGAATAACCTTCCTGCAGGGTTATACAAATTCACCACACTGGGTGCTTCGGAAACTGAAAAAAGTAATCCATTGTATAAATCGAGTTATTCGGAAAAGACGAACGCCTTATATCAAAACTAAATTCGTTAAATTTACGCTACATTCCATTTTTGGCACTATTATGGAATCTTTCTAGTCTGTGCATCTTTAAATTATTACACATTTAAAACACACATTATGAAACGTTTAAATTTAATATTAAGCCTTGCATTTTTATCGATCGGGTTTCAATCTTTTGCGCAAACCAATAAGGAAACTACAGTGAAAATTGTAGCGGATAAGAATTATACTTTTGTTGCCAATACTGCCATGCCAATGGCCAACAACGATATTAGCAGGGTGTTGAGTATGATGCCTGGCGCACAGGGTGGTTCTACGATCAACCTAACGGGATCTCAATACGATGTGAGGGTTACCAAAGATAGCGTAGTTGCCTTTTTGCCTTATTATGGAAGATCGTATTCTGCACCTCTAGATCCGAGCGAGGGTGGGATTAAATTCACCTCAAAAGATTTTACTTATACAGAATCGAAGAATAAAAAGGGGGCTTACACCATCCAGATCAACACTAAAGATGTAAAAAGGGAAAACTATCGGTTTACGATTAATATCTCTACCAATGGTTATGCCCAGTTAACGGCAAGCAGTGTAAATAAACAGCCGATAATTTTTAACGGTTATTTAAATGAACCTAAGAAAAAGGATTAGATAGGGGAAATCGTCATTTCTAAAGCAAATCGTCATTTCGACCGCAGTGGAGAAATCTATATTCAAGCTGCTTGTTTTGATAGATCCCTCCATTTATATACCGATAGGTGTCACACCGTTCGAAGTTCTAATTTTTTTTGCCTTACGGCTCGGTCTTGCCTCGGCTCGCCGCCGCCGAAGGGCTCCTTCTTTTTGGCGGCAAAAAGAACCAAAAACCGCCGGCTGAAAATTTTTCTTTGAAAGTCAGTAAGTTGGCTTGGTTAGTGAAGCCCGAAAAATTTGTTAGGCCGGATTTAAGTAGAACGGAGATACGGTGCTATGGCCCAGCTGTGCGGAAATGCATAGAAGCCACAAATCACTCATTAATAAACAATTGCGAATGAGGTCCATAATAGCCAGTCGAAGGAGCTATTAAATTTATTGCAGGCGTTTTGACAAGCTCAATGTGACATCACAACGAGTAATTAGCATATTTATTTCTTCACCAACTCAATCTGGAAAATATGTGGCCATTTTTTGCCGGCTACAAAAAGCCTTTTGGTTGCTTTATCGTAAGCTATTCCGTTTAATACATTATTGGCTTTAGCATCTTCTGTTTTAAAATAATCAGCAGGTAATAAGCCCGACAAATCGATCTTACCTTCTACAGCTCCCGTTTCCGGATTGATAATCAGGATATTATTGGTAGTATATACGTTTGAATAGATTTTACCATCAATTACTTCAAGTTCGTTTAGGTTCTGAATGGCACCTTTATCATCAAACACATCGATAGATCCAATTTTCTGATAGGTATCTTTATTCAGGAAAAAGATGGTATTCGATCCATCCGTATTCAGTACCTTTTGCCCGTCAAAGGCCAGTCCCCAGCCTTCTCTGCCTGTTGTGTACGAAAACTCTGATAGTTTTTTGAAGGTAGCTTTATCATATACAAAACCCACTTTTTCGCGGTAAGTTAACTGGATAATTTTGTTTCCGATAACGGTAATGCCTTCGCCAAAATATTGTTTATCCAGATCTGCTTTCTGCAAAATCTTACCACTTGCCGGATCTACCTTGCGTAAACTTGAGTGGCCATAATCGCCTGCACTTTCGTAGAAAAAACCGTCATGATACTCTAAGCCCTCAACATAAGAAGCGGTATCGTGAGGCAACGTTTTGATTACTTTATAAGTATATTCAGCAGGCGCCTGGGCAGCCAGTATATTGATGTTTGAGGTTAAATCTTCTGATTTTCCTTCCCCGAATATTTTGGCTGTTAGTAAGTGATTACCCAGTTTCAGTCCCTCAGTTTTGAGTTTAATGGCTGAGGTATCAGTTTTTGAAAATACTTTAACGGTATCAATCAAATAAACAACAGAATCTACTTTTTGCTCGTTCCCAAACTGTACTTTAACATCAAATTCTTTTCCTGCTGGTACATTAAGACCAATCATAGGGGAAAGAAAACTACGATAGGTTGTAGTGGTGCTATCTTTACAAGCGCTTACAAACGCAAGTGCGACTCCGATAAATATGAAATTTTTAATGGGGTTAATCTTCAGGCCAAAACGCATCTTCAATATGGTTTAAATTATAATTTTTATTTTTTGTAAATGTAATTGCAATAATATCAAAACGGATGTCATTTTGATGATTCATGATGTCAATATAAGCATTAGCAGCTAATTCCATCTGTACCTCTTTGGCTTTATGCACAAAATCTTCCGGTTCGCCAAAGGCGACAGAACTCCTGGATTTAACTTCTACAAAAACCATGATGCCGTTTTTATATACAATTAAATCGATCTCAGCCTTACCATGTGTCCAGTTTTCATCCAAAACCTCATAACCCTGATCTTCGAGATATTGCCTGGCAATTTTTTCACCTTCTTTACCTAAATCGTTATGGAGCGCCATATCTAATTATTGAATGATTAAGTTTTGAATGAGTGAATAAATAAATTTTAAATGAGTGAGTTTTGAATGAGTGAATAAATAAATCTCGAAAATATAAGTTTTGAATGAGTGAATGGGTATCCAAATATATTATTTTTCAGTCAGCCATTTCACCATTCACTCAATCAATCATTCTCTAATTCAATTATTCTCTAATTCAATCATTACTTAACTATAACAGACCCCAGGAATTTTGAAATCTCCCTTTCTACCCCTTTAATTACACCGTAACGCTGCATTAAAATCATTTGGTTATCCTCGTTCTTTTCTTCCTTAATCTCTTTTAACAAGTTCAGCAATATTTTTTCGACTTTACGTTTCTTCAGGTGAAAAATACCGCCCAAAATGGTGGCTTTTAAATTCATCGATTCATCTTTAACATAAATCAGGTGTTTGTTTAGCCAATTTTCACTTAAAGCATACTCTGAGGTGGAAAGTGTGATGGCCAGATCGGCAATTGTCCTATCCTCGTGTTTAACAAAATGGTTCGACGTTGGTAAACGACCGTTATCAATTTCCGATTTATAATAATCGATAATCCGCTTACAAAGCGGATCGTCAAATTCTACATCGGCCAGATTTTGCATGATAAAGGGCCCGATGTACATATCATCAATCTTATCCCAGTTTACAAATTCGTGCCCATAAGCCAGTAATAAACGAATGATTTCCTTCTCCTGAAACTCTTCTTCTTCTACCGGCTCGGGTTCGTACCCTCCAGGACCAGCGTTATCATCCCATAAATCATCGGGCGGACCCAACGGCTCTGGCGCACCGGAAGAATAAGGTTTAGGACTTGATGATGGATTTGTACGTTGGTGGTTATCAAAGTTTTTCTTAACCTTTGCCGAACGCATTTTATTTAGTTCACCCAATAGGATATGCTCATCAATTTCGAGCAAACTGCTACACTCGCGGATAAAAACCGAAGCTTTGATCTGATCGGGGATTTTAGCAATACTTTCTACAATATCGCGGATAATACCTGCCCTTTTAATAGGATCGTTGCCAGCATCTTTAAGCAGCACATTGGCTTTGTATAAGATAAAATCTTTTCTGTTCTGCTCGAGGTAAGTTTTAAACGCACCGGCACCAACGTGGTGCATATACGAATCCGGGTCGTGACCATCAGGAAAGGAAACAATTTTTACGTTCAAACCTTCTTCCAGAATCATATCCAAACCACGGAGCGAAGCTTTGATACCGGCTGCATCGCCATCAAACAAAATGGTAATGTTCTGGGTAAAACGGCCAATCAGTTTAATCTGCTCTACGGTTAATGAAGTACCAGAAGATGCTACCACGTTTTCTATGCCGGCCTGGTGCACCGAAAGTACATCGGCATAACCTTCGGCAAGATAACAGTTATCAAGATCGCGGATGGCTTTTTTAGCGTGGAACAAACCATAAAGTACATTCGATTTATGATAAATTTCGCTTTCGGGCGAGTTTACGTACTTGGGAACGTTTTTATCGGTTTTTAGCGTTCTGCCACCAAAACCAATAATTCTGCCGGTAAAGTTGTGGATGGGAAACATTACACGACCACGGAAACGATCGTAAATTTTACCGTTATCATTTTTAATTGATAATCCGGTAGCTTCCAGAAACTCTAATTTATGACCTCCGTTGGTGGCACTTTGCGTAAGGGCATCCCACACATCAGGCGAATAACCCACTTCAAACTTTTTAAGGATGTCTTCCCTAAAACCACGTTCTTTAAAATAACTTAGGCCAATGCCCCTTCCCTCGTCGGTATCCCAAAGCTGTTTTACAAAAAATGCGGATGCGTATTGCGAAACAATATAGAGGCTTTCTTTAGCGCTCTGTGCTTCGGCATCCTGCGGACTGAGTTCGGCTTCTTCAACCTCTATATTGTATTTATTGGCTAAAAATTTAAGTGCTTCCGGATATGAATATTTTTCATGATCCATAATAAAGCGTACCGAATCGCCCCCTTTGCCACAACCAAAGCATTTATAAATACCTTTAGTTACGGATACGTGGAATGATGGTGTTTTTTCGCCATGGAAAGGACAGTTACCAATTAAACTGGTTCCGCGTTTTTTTAAGTGCACAAAATCCCCAACTACCTCCTCAATGCGGGCGGTATCCATTATCTTATCTATTGTTTCGCGGTTTATCATATACGCACAGCTCTTTCCTCTTCTTGTTTAACCACAAAGATAACAGAGAAAAAACACAAAGAACACAGAGAAAAATTTCTTTGTGTTCTTTGCGAAATACTTTGTGCGCTCTGCGGTTTAAAACCTATTACTTTACCAGAGGCAATAACTGATCGGCTACCAATTTATTACCGGTTTCGTTCAGGTGTACCCTATCAACGGTTAAAATGCCTTTTTCTTTGTCTTCCGGATTATTTTTCGCCTCATATTCGGCAAAAATCTTTCTTAAATCACAAACGGGAAGGTTATTTTTTGCAGCCAATGTTCTGATACCTTCTGCATATTTATTCAGATCAGCATCCAGCTCATTAGTACCATCTTTTTTCTCACCAACAACCGATGGCGTAACCAATACCACTTTGCTGCCAACACCCTGAATTTTATTGATCAAAGCCTGATAAAACTTTAAATATTTATCGTAATCTGTTCCGGTATGGGAAGATTGTTTATGCCAAACATCATTAATACCCACATAAATGACTACCAAATCGGGTTTCTTATTCAAAACATCATCTTCTAAACGCAAATAGAGATCGTAGACCTTGTTACCACCAATACCAGCACCGATTACATCGTATTTGGTAGAGTCGAGTGATTTTTTGATCAGGGTTACGTAGCCGTTTTTAGAAACACCCTGCTGGGTAATCGAATCGCCGAAAAAGATAATCCGTTTTGGTTTAAATGTCATTGATGTTAATGCAATTAAGCAAAAGCTTAGTAAAATACTTGTTTTTAATAGGGTTTTCATCGCTTATAATGGTTAGGTTATTTTTTGTCGGTCTTTTTAAAATCCAGGTCCTGAAAATCGAAACTGAAATCGGTTAATGGAGAAATCGCTTCTACTTTAAAACCATCGGCCAGGGCATTGTTATCTAAACTGAAATTAACAAAGGCATCCGCATCCAAACTTCTATCGTACCATTTTACAATAAAGGTATTTCCCTTATAGTAAGTCATATCACCTTTCAGTTTTGGCGCATTTTTGGCCTGAAAATGCATTTTACCTTTCACTTCACTAATGGTTACTTCGCCAAACCACGAATCGCGGAAAGTGCCATAGTAATTTTTAGCATCAGGTTTCGAAGTCGATAATTTTTGTTGAGCAGCAATATCATTCCAAACTTTGGCGACCATCTCATCAGCCTGTTTTTCATTTCTTAACCTGTTATCGTTGTAGGTTTTAATCCTATCCTGACCTTTTATACCTAAATAACCATCTTTGATCGAATTGGTAATGGCACTAAATGCAGCACCAGACTGCTGATTGGTTAACACGATGATACCGAGTTTCAGTTCAGGAAGAATGGTTACCTGCGTTACAATACCTGATAAACCACCGGTATGCGTCGCCTGAAAATTACCGTTAACATTACTCAAAAACCAGCCTAAACCATAACTGCTAAAAGCCGCGGGGTTACCGCCTGCAATAATGGTTTGCGGGGTCCAGAGTTCTCTGGCAACAGCTGGACTGAATAACTTTTTATCCAGGGCTTCTCCATATTTACCACCGTTGATCATGGTCATTACCCATTTGCTCATATCGGTAACGTTAGAGTAAATCCCTCCTGCTGCATTCGCAATTTCGCCAAAACTTAAGCCTACGGGCAGCAGTTTACCTTCGTAAGGTGCATGCCCATCAATTACATTCGATTTATCTTTCAAACGGTACCATGAAGCAGCCGTTTTAGTCATGCCCAATGGCTTAATGATCCTGCTTTCAATAAAATCTTCATAAGTAGTTCCCGCAACCCTTGCTACCACTTCTCCGGCAACAATGTACATCAGGTTATCATAATCATATTTGGTACGGAAAGAAGAAACGGGTTTTAAGTAGCGAAGGTTATGGATCAGCTGTTTTTTACCAACCGTTGACGAATCAGGCCAGATCATTAAATCGCCTGCACCCAAACCTAAACCACTGCGGTGAGTGAGCAGATCGCGGATAGTGAACTCGCTGGTTACATAGGCATCGTACATTTTAAATTCAGGGATTACATCGGTTACCTTTGTATCCCAGGTAATTTTCTTTTCATCAACCAGTATGCCTAATGATGCTGCCGTGAAAGCCTTTGTATTTGAAGCCACACCAAAAAGGGTATTTTCATCAACCTTTTTATTGGTTTTGATGGAACTTACGCCATAACCTTTTAAATGAATAACTTTACCATCTTTAATTACTGAAACGGCAATACCAGGAACATTAAAAGTGCTGAGTGTTTTTTCGACCACGCTATCGATCTGTTTTGAAGTGAGTACCTGTGCATGCACCTGGATACCCAAAAACAGCAATAAAGCAATGGATATTTTGAATTTTAAGGAAGGAAAGAGTTGCATATTTATGGGTTTAAATAATCGTTTAAAGATAATAAATCTTTTAGGCGATAACCGAATCCTTATTTGCCCTTTTCGAGTTTGTAGTCTTTATGCACAATTAAAAAACTTGCCCGTTCTTCTTTTTTGAAAGGGTAATCCCAGTTACCTTGATAAGTAATTTTGGTTGGCAATTTATCTTCACCGAAGTAACCCATTTCGATATTCATCTGTACATCGAAATCGAAAAGCATGTTGCTGTATTTCATGTCGACATAGCGTCCGAGAATATTAAAATTGCGTTTATCAAAAATGGTTACCAGTTCTTTAATCATGATACCATCCTTGGTCCAGCTGCTTAAATCGGGCTTTACCGAAACTTTAAAACGGTACACCGGAATAGAATCTAAATAAGTACCACTGGTGAATCCATAATCGTAATACTGACGCATATTGGCCGAAAATATTTCGGTTTTACTGCCTATGAAAGGAACCTTTACCGGACGGCCAGGATTAAAAATCAAAGTTTTCAGTTTGTCTTTATAACTTTCGTTTGTTCCACCTTTTCCATCGGGTTTAGGTGCATTGGGTACAAAATCGGTATTATAGGCATTCATAAAAATGTAATCGAACATTTCTACGGTATACAACTGGTATTTGCCGTTTTTCTTATAAATTTTGCCGGTATCCTGTTTTACCAGGTATTCCATTTTATAAGGCCCGCTATTATTGTGACGGATTTTACGGTATATTTTACCATCAACCTTATTCTTTTTGTCGTAACTGTAAATCCTGTTTTCTGCTATAAAAGTGTAGTGTTTCATATCCCTGAACGACTGATAAAAAGAAGTATCGTACATCACCTTTCTAATAAAGGTTTCTACATTCAACTTTTCAGCTTTGATGTTTACTGTAGAATCAAGCGTAATGGTTTTGATCGTATCAGGATTGAAACGCTTGATTTCCTGAGCAAAACCTTTGTGAAATAGCGGGATTAATAGTAAAAACAGAAATATTTTTTTCATGTATGATGGATAATGTATGATGGAAGATGTTAGACGGAAAATGTAAAACGGACAATTGGATATAGATGATGGAACTTGAACTCCCCAATCATCCATCTTACCTGTTTACATCTTCCATCCTAATTTCCAAGTTGTTTTAAAGCAATGTAGGCCATCAATCCGGTTGAGATTTTCAAGGCATCTTCATCAACATCAAATCGTGGGGTATGTACAGAATATTGTGTGTCTTTAGCTGCATTTCCGGTGCCTAAACGATAAAAACAGGCATCTGTAACTTGAGAGTAGAAAGAAAAATCTTCAGCAGCCATCCAGATATCTAAATCGAGCACATTTTCTTTGCCCAAAAAGTCTTCAGCAAAAGCCCTTGCATTTGCAGTTAACTTTTCTTCGTTAATTAAAAATGGATATCCTCTGTGAATATCGAAATCGCAGCTTCCACCCATGCTTTCAGCAATACCTTCAGCCATTTTTTTCATGCGTTTGTGCGCTTCATCTCTCCATTCTTCATCCAGAGTTCTGAATGTTCCTTCAATTTTTACTTCATTCGGAATGATGTTGGTTGCACCGTTGGCAATTACTTTACCAAAAGACAATACTGATGGAATACGTGGATCGGCATTACGGCTCACCACCTGTTGTAAAGCAATAATGATATGTGAAGCGATTACAACCGGATCGATGTTTTGGTGTGGTTGTGCACCATGACCGCCTTTTCCGGTTACAGTAACATAAAGTTCGTCTGTAGAAGCCATGTAAATACCTGAACGGAAACCCACTTTACCAGCATCGATTAATGGCATTACATGCTGACCAACAATATGATGTGGTTTTGGATTTTCGAGTACACCTTCTTTAATCATGATACTTGCTCCACCTGGTAAAAGTTCTTCAGCAGGCTGAAAAATCAATTTAATGGTTCCTCCGAAATCATCTTTCATTTGATTTAGGATGTAAGCTGTCCCCAAAAGTGAAGAAGTGTGCACATCATGTCCGCAGGCATGCATTACCCCATGATTTTTAGAGCGGTAAGGTTTATCATTTGCTTCATGAATAGGTAAGGCATCCATATCGGCACGCAAGGCAATAACTTTATCAGAAGGCAGGTTTCCTTTAATCAACCCCACTACGCCTGTATTGGCGCAATCGGTATATTCGATTCCCCATTTTTTCAGTTTATCCTTAATAAATAAAGAGGTTTCGAATTCTTTAAAAGATAATTCGGGATTGGCATGGATATGTTGACGATAGCCTACTACTTCGTTAAAAATGTGAGCGGCCAGTTCCTGTACTTTATTTTTGATCATTGGTTGTTGTGGTATCTAAAGTTGGTGCATTTATTTTTTCCCTAAAAATAAACAGAGTAGGGAAAGTTGGTCTGAGTTCGTTGATAAGACGCTGTGCCTCTAAACGACTCCTGAAATCGCCCACCCGAACATAATAATTGGGTTCTTTATAGGTGAGGTAAGTATTTAACTGAGGGTACAATCCTTTAAAACGCGCCTGCTGGTTAAAAACTTCGCGCCGGTCTGAGCCATAAAAAATCTGTACCCTATAACCATACGCCGAAACAATGGGCTTGCCAGGTTTTACCTCACCGGAAGTTTTATAAACTTCGAGCCGTTTGGCAATTAAACTATCGATTAAGGGATCTTTTATAACCGTTACTTCTCCTTTTTGCGCAAAAGCAGTTATGGTAAGAAATAAGCAAAATATAAAAGTTATTGTAGTTTTCATGAGCAAAATAATTGGCATTTGATGAGGAGATGTATCGTCTCACTTCTTCTTAACAACAAGAATGCCGAAATCGTTGCAAAAATCGGCATTCTTTATGGGTTAAGCAAATAGTTATTATTTAGCTAGAAATCTTGGAGCCCGTTTAAATTTTAATAGTAAATATTACATAGCCTTTTGCTGTCACCCTGAGGGATAATTTGTTTATAAAAATCAATATAAATGATAGTAGAATTTAATGGGAATAAGTCTCCCCGAAGGATCGTCATTGCGAGAAGGCTTTTTCAGCCGACGAAGCAATCTTTATAGCAAGAATCACTAGCTTGATAGATTGCTTCGTCGTTCCTCCTCGCAATGACGACCTTTTTTTTGGAGTCTGTCAATGGTAGCCTAATGGATTGCTTTTATTAATGCGTTGAAATGTTCTTCGACTACGCTCAGACTGACATACGAATTAATTTAATTTTTAAACAGGCTCTTAGAGATTATTTAATTGTTCGTCAACTTCAGAAATTGGCTGTTTTTGCATCGCCCCTTTGTATTTTGAGATTAGATCATTACCAGATACATCTTGCACATCAGAATCTCTTCTCAAACGAATAACTTTAAGCAATTCTAAATCTTTTAAAAGATCTAATGCTTTATCGTTTAAAATATCAAGTGTTACAGTTCTCATACTCAAAAATACTAAAAATATAACTTGATATCAACAATATACGTTTTGTTGCTTCACCTTACTTTTATCAAAACAAAATAATATACTTCATTAGATTTCTCCGCTACGATCGAAATGACGACTTTGCTTTATTAGATCTTTTTGATCAAAAAAAAGGCCAGATTTCTTTCGAACCCTGGCCTTTTGAATTATTTCCATTAAGGAAATTAAATTATTTCGCTTTCTTTTGCTCTAAAGTAAATTCGTATACAGCTGGGTCGAATTTCATCATTGCACCTGTTGCAATATCAACAATAAAACCAGGAATGAATAATAGATTTACCACAGATACAGCATTAAAGGTAGTTTGAGGTTGGAATGTTTTGGTTTCGTAACCATCAAGTTTTAATGTGATCGTTTGTCCGGTAAATCCTTTTTTTAAAGGTACAGCCATAGGTGTTACACCGGCTTTAACCCCATCTACTTCGATAGTAGCGGCCGGAGGATTTGAATTGATTTGAACGGTTTGTTTTGTACCCGTAAAAATGGTGGCGCAGCTCGAGAGCAGCAATGTCGCTGAAACAGCGGCAATGTTAAAAATTCTTTTCATTTGTGTGTGTTTGTGTGTGTTCTTACTCTTATGGCTTTTCGGTTACGCCCCGTTTTTTATGGTTTCTGGACTCCATTTTTCATTTTTATTGATCATCAAGAAACTGCCTACCAGTTTCGAATTGATCTAGTTGGATATTAAACAGTATATACTGCCGGCACTATTGAGATTGTAAAATCTAAGTCAATAAATATAGGAGTTAATTTGAAAATTAAAAATTTAGTTATAAAAAAAGCCCCGACATTTTTTGTCGGGGCCTGGTATGCTATATATTTTCTAATTATAAATTAGCACCGTGGCAGTTTTTGTATTTTTTACCACTACCACATGGGCAAGGTTCGTTTCTGCCAACTGTTGCTTCCTTGCGGATTGGCTGTTGTGGAACAGCTTCACGGGTATCACCAAACTCAATGCCTTGTTCTTCTCTGCCAAACTCCTGTTTAGTAGTTTGCAACTTCGGTTGTTTTACCGGAGCCGGTGCTTCTCTCACCTGATCTGGTTCTTGCTGTACAGGAATACCGCCTTTGTATAAGAAACTTACTACTTCTTTATTTACCGCATTAAGCATGTTTTTAAACAAGTTAAATGCTTCCATCTTATAAATTACCAATGGATCTTTCTGCTCGTAAACCGCATTTTGCACCGATTGCTTCAAATCATCCATTTCGCGTAAATGCTCTTTCCAGCTATCATCGATCAAAGCTAAAACAATGGTTTTTTCGAATGAACGAACCACTTCTTTTCCTTTATTATCAATTGCTTTCTTTAAATCAACGGCTACCTGGATACCACGGATACCATCGGTAAAAGGCACTACAATCTGCTCAATATGCTCTCCGCGCTCCTCGTAAACCTGGGTTAAAACAGGTAATGATTGCTGGATAATGGCTTCTGATTTACGTGCGTAAAATGCTTCAGCCTCTTCAAACAATCTTTCGGTTAACTGAGGGATGCTGGTTGAAGTAAATTCTTTTTCGGTAATGGCAGTATCTAAAGAGAAGTTTTTGATCACCTCTAGTTTAAAGCCATCGAAATTTCCTTCTTGTTTATATTCGCTTACAATATCTTCGGCAACATCGAAAACCATATTGTTCATATCCACATCTAAACGTTCGCCAAATAAAGCGTTTTTACGTTTAGCATAAATCACTGTACGTTGTGAGTTCATCACATCATCGTACTCCAATAAACGTTTACGGATACCAAAGTTGTTTTCTTCTACTTTTTTCTGTGCACGCTCGATTGATTTGGTAATCATGGAGTGTTGGATCACTTCACCATCTTCGATTCCCATACGTACCATGATACCAGAGATACGCTCTGAACCAAATAAACGCATTAAGTTATCTTCCAAGGAAACGAAGAATTGAGATGAACCCGGATCACCCTGACGACCTGCACGACCACGTAACTGCCTGTCAACACGACGAGATTCGTGACGCTCGGTACCTACAATGGCTAAACCTCCAGCTTCTTTAACACCTGCGCCCAATTTAATATCGGTACCACGGCCAGCCATGTTGGTTGCAATGGTTACGGTGCCAGCCTGACCAGCTTCGGCAACGATATCGGCCTCTTTCTGGTGCATTTTAGCGTTCAATACGTTGTGTTTGATGCCACGGAGTTTAAGCATACGGCTTAACAATTCCGAAATCTCTACAGAGGTTGTACCCACCAATACCGGACGACCAGCTTTTGGCTCCAATTGTCCTGTTTGAGGGTTAACCGCAGGAATTAACGCGCCTTTAGCATCTAATTTAGGTACGGCCCTGCCAATTTGATCGTATTTAACAACTGGCTTACCATCTTTTTGCTTTACCTTTCCTTCTTTATCCAATTCATATTCTGTTTCGTAATGAGAATATGGGAAAACAAGGAATTGTATTTCTGAAGCAACAGCATTATATTTCTCACGAACGGTACGGTAAACGTAATCCTGCTCATCATTTCTGGAGATATTTCTGTTGGTTGGAATTTCTACCACATCTAATTTATAGATCGACCAAAACTCGCCTGCTTCTGTTGTTGCAGTACCCGTCATACCACAAAGCTTGTGGTACATACGGAAGTAATTTTGCAGGGTTACTGTTGCATAAGTCTGCGTAGCATCCTCAACCTTTACATTTTCTTTTGCCTCAATTGCCTGGTGTAAACCATCAGAGTAACGGCGGCCATCCATAATACGACCGGTTTGCTCATCAACAATTTTGATTTTTCCTTCGTCGATGATGTACTCTACATCAATTTCGAATAAGGTATAAGCTTTTAATAATTGGTTTACCGAGTGGATACGTTCTGCTTTTACCGAATAATCGCGCATCAAAGCATCTTTCTGAACCACTTTTTCTTCTAAAGGCAGGTCAGATTTTTCTAATTCGGCAACTTCAGTACCTACATCAGGCAATACGAAGAAATGTGGATCTTCGCCCGATTGGGTAATCAGTTCGATACCTTTTTCAGTTAATTCAACCTGGTTGTTTTTCTCATCGATATAGAAAAACAATTCAGAATCTACCTTAGGCATATTCTTAGATTGATCGGCCATATAGTGGTTTTCGGTCTTTAATAACAAACCACGAACGCCACTTTCACTTAAAAACTTAATTAAAGCTTTATTTTTTGGCAAACCACGGTAAGCACGTAATAGTGCTAAACCACCTTCGCCTTCTTCAGTTCCGCTATTACCGGCGTTGATTAATTTTTTAGCCTCGTTTAATGCCTGGGTTACATAGGCTTTTTGTGCATTAACCAAACGCTCAATGCGTGGTTTCAACTCATAAAACTCATGCTCATCGCCGCGTGGAATCGGACCAGAAATAATTAAAGGGGTACGGGCATCATCAATCAAAACTGAATCGACCTCATCCACCATCGCAAAGTGCAGCTTGCGCTGTACCAGTTGGTCTGGCGTTTGCGACATATTGTCACGCAGGTAATCAAAACCGAACTCGTTATTGGTTCCGTAAGTAATATCTGCGGCATAAGCTTTTCTTCTTTCTTCAGAGTTTGGCTCATGTTTATCAATACAATCAACACTTAAGCCGTGGAATTCGAATAAAGGACCATTCCACTCACTATCACGACGGGCCAGGTAGTCATTCACCGTTACAATGTGTACACCTTGTCCGGCCAGTGCATTTAAATAAGCTGGTAAGGTACTTACCAGGGTTTTACCCTCACCAGTGGCCATCTCAGCAATTTTACCGCTGTGTAATACGATACCACCAATTAACTGTACATCGTAATGTACCATGTTCCAGGCTACTTCCGTTCCGGCAGCATCCCATTTATTGGCCCACTGTGCTTTATCACCAATAATTTTTACGTTATTTCTACGCGCTGCGTAATCTCTATCAAACTGGGTTGCGGTAACCTCTAAATAATCGTTTTCGCTTAAACGGCGTGAAGTTTCTTTAATTACAGCAAATGCCTCCGGAAGGATTTCCAAAAGTACTTTTTCCAATTCTGCATCGCGGTCTTTACCTAAGGCATCAACCTGATCGTAAATGGCTGTTTTTTCGTGAAGATCTAAACTTTCACTTTCTGCGTCAGCTTTTAAAGCTGCAATTTTTCCATCAATCTCGGTTAAGAAAGCAGAAATCTTCTCTTTAAATTCTATAGTTTTACCACGTAACTCATCATTGCTTAACGCAGACAATTTACTGTAGTGTTCGTTAATTTTAACAACCAATGGCTGAATAGCCTTTATATCTCTTTCTGATTTACTTCCGAAAACCTTCGCTAAAAATCCTAACATTATAATATTTTAAATCTTATTTATTATTAAAAAAATGGAGTGTTACAACAACTAAGCCATTGTCTTTATTAAGTCAGTTTGGCAGTTGCTGGTATAAATGGGGGGTACAAAACCTTATAAAAGGTTTTTAAGAAAAGAGAATTAGGGACTGTTGTTTTTCGGTTTTTTCCTGATCGTTAAATCAGAAATTACTTGATTGACACTTACATATTTTGCAACTTTTAACTGAGCCTGAGTCCCAATTAAAGCAAGCCTGGTGTATGATAACAGATAAGGATTACGGTCTTCGTTAAGTTGAACCGAAGATTTACCAGTGGCGTTAATACTGATATTGTGCTCGTTACAATATTCGTTTAATATCCTTAGCCCTTCAACACGTTCGGCTTTTGCCAAATGTGTTAAGCTAAAAAATACAAGCGATATGGTAACGAGGTGTTTCATTAATAGCGGCAAAGCTAGTTTTAATCTTTTATAAAAAGAAATTACAGCTTAGCAAAAAGCATACCTCAATTTTTTCAGTCACTTATTCATTCTAAATTATATTATTGCCATCGTGTTTTATAATGTTGCATCTGCATTTTATATTGTCGCTTGTTCATTCTATATTATTGCATGTGCTTTTTATATTATCGCTTGCTCATTCTATATTATTGAATGTGCTTTTTATATTATCGCTTGTGCATTCTATATTATTGCATGTGCTTTTTATATTATCGCTTGTGCATTTTATATTATTGCATGTGCTTTTTATATTATCGCTTGTGCATTTTATATTATTGCATGTGCTTTTTATATTATTGCATGTGCTTTTTATATTATCGCTTGTTCATTCTATATTATTGAATGTGCTTTTTATATTAGCGCTTGTTCATTCTATATTATTGAATGTGCTTTTTATATTATCGCTTGTGCATTCTATATTATTGCATGTGCTTTTTATATTATCGCTTGTTCATTCTACATTATTACACCCGCAATATGCATTCTGCTTAACTGATTTCTCCACTACCGTCGAAATGACGATTTTTCGAAACCTTTAACGTTTCAAACTACATGTTTGTCGATACATTTATTACAATTAATCCTTTTTCATGCAATTTTAATTCAACGAAACAAAACGCATTGACTATGGAAAGAAAAAATTTCATCAGAAGCTTAATGATCGGAGCCATCTCAACTCCGGTGATTATTGAGGCCTGCAAAAAAAGCAGCATCACCGATGGATCGGATACGTCAGGATCGGGTACCGCCGGAACAACAACGAGCACTAACGGAACCTGTACGGTAGCCCCAACAGAAACCGAAGGACCTTTTCCAACAACAGTACCGGCATCGTACGTACGCAGCGATATTACCGATGGACGTACAGGCTACAAATTAACTGCAAAAATCACCATCGGCAACCTGAATAACAGTTGTGCAGGTTTGGCTGGAGCGATAGTAGACATCTGGCATTGTGATGCAGAAGGCAATTATTCTGAATACGGTGGCAGTGGTATGCAGAGTACCAATTATCAATCGGTACATTTTTTACGCGGTCGCCAAACCACCGATGCGAACGGACTGGTTACTTTTACTTCCATCTTTCCGGGCTGGTACAGTGGGCGGGCAACCCACATCCATGTACACGTTTACAATGCTGCAGGCACATCACTAATGGTTACGCAGATTGCTTTCCCTGAAGGTGCCGGAACATCTTTGGCCCTGGTAAACGGTTATACCAAAGGCATGACGGGCTATACCTATAATAATGCCGATAATGTTTTTAGTGATGATAAAACAGGGTTAGAAATTGCAACGGTAAGCGGAACATTGGCAGCTGGTTTCGACCTTACCTTCAAAGTGAATGTTAAAGCATAGTATATCCTTATAATTGTTTTATTTTTATGAAGGCGCTAGGATTTCTTAGCGTCTTTTTTAATTTTATGCCATGTCGAAAAAAGTGATTACGCTGTGCTATCGAAAAATAATTGATGCAGGCAATACCAACCCATGGGATAAGTTTGTGTATGAAGATAGTTTTGCAGAGTTTAAAATGCAGGCTCAATTCTATAATCAGGAACAACGGTTTAGTACTTTTGCTGAAATGCTGGTAAATGTTCCGGAAGCTGATAAACTACATTTTTTGGTTAGTGCAGCCATTACGGGATATTTGAGACAGTTAAATGGAATTATACCTGAGGTACTGGATAACTTAGGCAGGCGTTTTTTGACTTTTGAAAATTTTAAGTTCGAAATTATTAATTCTGATATTAATGATCATGAGAAACATAAAGTGGCGATCAATTTCTTTTCAAAACCGTTGATTTGGCACGATACGATTGACAATATGCTATTGGTATCGCAGTTTAAAGAAGCAGATGAAGATGAAATTTTCACCAATCTTTTTCAGTTACAGCAATTTGTAAGTATTCACTCTATAAAAGACATTGATTAAGAGATGGAACTCACTCCTGGAAAAATATTTTTGGCTGATCAACGCGGATTAACTGAAACGTCGGTATTAAGAAGATACAGCACCTTTAATTTTGAGAAATATTACAACGAACATAAAGAACCTTTTGGCGATTTATTTTTATGCAATGATGAATCGATTGCAGGTGGAAAAATTACTTTTTTTCTTTGTAAGGAGGATTCGCTCCAGATATTAATGCCCATTACCGGAGGAATTGATATTGTTGCCAACGGAAAAGAATTTGCTTTAGAAACCGGACAAGTACAGGTGTTGAATATGGGTAAGGGCGAAGTACTGGAAATCAGCAATCCTTACCAGAATGATGTGATCAACTACATTCAGTTTGGGATTAAAACCGATATGTTTTTAATGCGGGCAAGCGAAATGCTTTTTAATTTCGATTTTGAGAAAAACCAAAACCAGCTGATCGAAATCATTTCTAACCCTAAATTACCTTTTAAATTAAGTGCAGGTATTTTTGCCGCCCGCGAAGAAGTGATTTATAAAATGCAAAACCTAAACCATCAGTTTTATACTTTTATTGTAGATGGCGCTTTCGAAATTGAAGGCCGCTTATTGCATGCAAGAGATGGTTTAGTGCTTTGGGATATTGAGCAGGTAGAACTGGAAGCTTTGAGCAATAACGCGATTACGGTGGTGCTGGAGTTTGGGTTTTAGGTTTTTGTAAACAAATGGTTCGTGAGGACACGAAACATGGCGGGAGGATATTGAGAAGGTAGAACTGGAAGCTTTGAGCAATAACGCGATTGCGGTGGTGCTGGAGTTTGGGTTTTAGGTTTTTGCAAACAAATGGTTCGTGAGCACACGAACCATGGCGGGAAATTTATCCCGCAGATTTTAGAAGATTATCGCTGAGTCCTTCTACAGGCTAAGGATGACAACCTGTTTTGAAGTCTGTAATATAGCAGCATATTCCCCTAACATTTTTACGACGCTGGGTTTTGCGTTAGGGATTGAAAGGGTTCAGTACCGATTTTTCATCGGTACCGCAGCGAAGCGGAGCCCTGAAAAGCCCGACCTTTTCCCGTTCTTCACGGGATTGGGGAACGCCCAAATGATTAAATAAGATAAATTAACTAATGATCTCCCGACAGGCTCAGGATGATATTTTATTTGAAAACCACTTCTGTAGCACCATAGCCAAATTTTTCTTTCCGCGCATCCATATAAGTTTTTACATGCGGGTTTTTACTGATCAGTTTATGGATTTTATCCCTCAATGTACCATTACCTGATCCATGGATAAAAACAATTTTATCGAAATGATGCACCACCGCAGCATCCATAGCCGTTTGAAAATGATTGATCTGGATCTGCAACATTTCATCCGCCTCTAAAAAATGATGATCATCTCTCAGTTTCTCGATGTGCAGATCGATTTCTTTTTGCGGTGCCTCAACTGTCCGTTTCTCTTCAGCAGATTTGAAAAAACTCTCTTTTAATTTTTGTGGATCGATACTTACCGGAACAAAGTCGTCCAGGCGGATAAACCAACCTTTATTTCTTAATTGTGGTAATTCTTTTTGTTCGGTACTAAAATCTTTTGCCCTGAATTTCTTACGGATTACCAACGGATCAATCGGTTTAACATCAGCTTTACTGAAGACCAAAACCTGAAAGTTAAATTCCGGCCAAAGATCTAAATCAGCCAATGAAGCAGAATAAACCAAAGTTGAAGCATAAGATTCGATTATGCCATGAAAGGCACCGGCATATTTTTCTTTACGCTCGGTAGTTAGACTTACCAATAATATATTTGAAGAGTGGTTTTGCAGGTGAAAATGCACCACATTACCCGCTTTATCATCGGTAGCAACGCCAACATAAATGCCATTTTCAATTTTACTAACGCTGGGGATATTTACCTGGATGGGTTTTGGCGCATCCAATTCTTCGGCAACCACACCATGACCGTGTACAGAAGTTAGATTACTTACCGCAACAGGAATTTCAAAACCATCTTCATCAGTAACGCCTAAAGTTTGCGCATCGATAATTTTGGTTACATAACCTTCACGTTTTTCATCAACAAAACGCACAAAATCTCCCAGTTTAAACTTCATCTCTTATTTTTTAAGCAAAGGTTTTTAATCTAATTCTTTGGATCAGGAAGTATTCTATCACACATCATATCTTCGGACTTCCGACTTCTGACTCAATTAATGACGCGTATCGTTACCATGATAAATACTCAGGTAACTTTCATATCTCGAAACCGCAATTTCACCTTCATTTACGGCTTCAATAACAGCACAGCCTGGTTCGTTAACATGCCTGCAATTGTTAAAACGGCAATTGTGCGAGGTTTTAAAGATTTCCCTGAAAAAATGCCCCAGTTCTTCTTTTTCGATATCGATCACACCCAATTCCCTGATGCCTGGCGAATCGACTATAAACCCACCCTGCGGCAGTTCGAACATTTCGGCAAAAGTAGTAGTATGTTGGCCCTTATCGCTCCAGTCTGACACCTCCCCTGTTCTTAAATCGCGATCGGGCATTAAAGCATTGATCAAACTCGATTTCCCCACACCCGAATGTCCGGAAATTAAGGTAATCTTATCGGTAATCAATTCCTGGATAACCGGGATATTAATGCCTTTTAAAGCCGAAACTTCGTAGCAGGCATAACCGATATTTTCGTAGATATCTTTAAATTCCTGCAGAATTTCCAACCCTTCTTTACTAAACAGATCGAGTTTATTAAACACCAAAACCGCAGGTACATCGTAAGCTTCGGCAGTAACCAAAAAACGGTCGATAAAACCCAAGGAGGTACGTGGCGAGGCCAGTGTTACCACCAGCATGGCCATATCCAGATTGGCGGCCAGTATCTGCGCCTGTTTGCTCAGGTTGATTGATTTGCGGATGATGTAGTTTTTCCGCGGCAGCATTTCGTTAATCAAGCCTTGGTTACTATCCCGCTCCAGATCAAATTTTACCCTGTCGCCAACCGCAATCGGGTTGGTGGTTTTAAGTCCTTTAATCCTGAATTTCCCTACAATCCGGCAATCATAGCGTTCGCCATTATCGGCCAAAACACTGTACCAGCTGCCTGTAGATTTAATAACTAATCCCTGCATATTTGCGGTAAAGGTATGAATATGATTTCATTGGTAGAAGTGGCCTTGCCTGATAAAAGTTTACGCACAGGTAAAAAGAACAAGCACTTTTAACTATATTGTTTGTTATCTACCAAATATCTTACATAAATACAACGCTTTAAAAGGCAAAAAACCTAAATTTGCGACAACAAAAATCAAAATATAATGAGTTTCAGAATAGAACACGATACCATGGGCGAGGTGCAGGTACCAGCCGACAAATACTGGGGTGCACAAACCGAACGCTCACGCAATAACTTCAAAATCGGTCCGGAAGGTTCGATGCCAAAAGAAATTATCCACGCTTTTGGATACCTGAAAAAAGCAGCAGCTTTGGCCAATACCGAATTGGGTGTATTATCAGCAGAAAAAGCAGATTTAATTGCTAAAGCCTGTGATGAAATTATTGCTGGTCAATTGGATGATCAATTTCCATTGGTAATCTGGCAAACTGGTTCGGGTACTCAAAGTAACATGAATGGAAACGAGGTTATTGCCAACCGTGCCCATGTAATTAATGGTGGTGCACTGGCTGACGATAAAAAAGTGCTTCACCCTAACGATGATGTAAATAAATCACAATCATCAAACGATACTTATCCAACTGCAATGCACATTGCAGCCTATAAGCTTACGGTAGAAAATACCATCCCAGGTTTAGAAAAATTAAGAAATACCCTGGCTAAAAAAGTAGAGGAATTCAGTTCGATTGTTAAAACCGGACGTACACACTTTATGGATGCTACGCCACTTACTTTAGGACAGGAATTTTCAGGTTATGTACAACAGATTGACAACAGCATCAGGGCTATTAAAAATGCTTTGGTTATGGTTGCAGAACTGGCTTTGGGCGGAACCGCAGTAGGTACGGGTTTAAATACACCTAAAGGATACGATGTTTTAGTGGCTAAAAAAATTGCTGATTTAACGGGATTGCCTTTTGTTACGGCTCCAAATAAATTTGAGGCTTTGGCTGCACACGATGCAATGGTAGAACTTTCTGGCGCATTAAAACGTACAGCAGTGGCTTTAATGAAAGTAGCCAACGATGTAAGGATGTTGAGTTCTGGTCCACGTTGTGGCATTGGCGAAATTGTAATCCCTGATAATGAACCGGGATCATCTATTATGCCAGGCAAGGTTAATCCTACACAACCAGAGGCTTTAACCATGGTTTGTGCGCAGGTAATTGGTAACGATGTTGCCGTTTCTGTTGGTGGTATGAGCGGTCATTTCGAACTTAACGTATTTAAGCCTTTAATTGCGGCTAATGTATTACAATCGGCACGTTTAATCGGTGACGCATGTGTTTCTTTCACTGATAAATGTGCAGAAGGAATCACCGCTAATTTACCTGAAATTGAAAAACACCTGCAAAATTCTTTAATGTTGGTTACCGCCTTAAATCCACATGTGGGTTACGAAAACGCAGCTAAAATTGCAAAGAAAGCACATAAGGAAAATAAAACGTTAAAAGCAGCAGCTGTAGAACTGGGATTATTAACCAATGAGCAGTTTGATGAGTGGGTACGACCAGAAGATATGGTTGGCAGCTTGAAATAAGTTAGAAAGATCGTCATTCCCAATTGAATTGGGAATGACGTTAATTTTAAAAGAATAGCTCCAAATTAATACGGTTAACTAAAATATAGGTAATATGAATTCAATACTTTCTAGCCTCTTAAGCCTGACATCCCTTATTTCACCTTGTATCGTATTTGGAACCTGTTGCTTTTTTTTAATAAAAAAATCTTCAGTTGAAGCCACTTTAATGACCATTGGTTCGGGTATTGGCCTGCTGATTACCATATTTTACAGTTTTTTAATGCCATTACTAATGGCAGCGCAACATTTGGCTTATACAGAAGTTACAAAATACTATACTATTGTGGGCATTATTAGCTTTATAGCCGGCCTTTGTTTTGCAGCAGGTCTTTTAATTCTTGTTATCAATACCGTTAAAAAGAATAAGGTCATCTATGATCAGTTTCCTAAAAACAACGATTAATAATACAATGAGCAAACTGCATCCTGGCTTAAGGGTTTTCTCCATCATCCTTTTCACATTATCCATTTTACATCTAGCCTGTAGTCCGCGGCCAAACATCCAGGGCAAAGGTGAGGATTTTATGCAAGGCGTATGGAACGAAGATTCGGTTGCTTTTAGTAATAAGTTAAGCAATTATACCCAGCACCATTTTAAATTCACCTGTGATTCGGTTTACATCGATATGGTTACCCATAGCAAAGTGAATTTATACGAAGATTCATGTTATAACAACGGCATCTGGAAAGAATATGCAAAGGGTGTTTATGTAGTAAAAGGCGATACGCTGTTTGTTGGCACTACTTTTACGCATGCCAATTACAAACAAAAAATATCGGGCTGTTACCGCATAGGAAGATATGAAAAGAATTTCCTGATCAAAAAGCGATCTGCAGATACCTTATCTTTAGAAAGCTTGAGCGATCAGCGCGAAATTAAATTAATCCTCAAACAAAAAATCACCTGCGTACAAAAAGAATTATAAAATGATTTTAACATCAATTAAAAAGAAATTAACCACGGCTTTTGCCATCGGTTTATTAGCGTATCTCCCTATTCAGGCAAATGCCTGGGGTACCATTGGGCATCGTGTGGTTGGCGAAATTGCCGATAGTTACCTAAAAGCAAAAACACGCAAGGCCATTCAGGATATTTTAGGTTACGAAACTTTGGCCATGAGCGCCAACTGGGGCGATTTTATCAAATCAGACTCTACCTACAATTACATGTACAACTGGCATTTTGTTAACCTTCCGGCAGGATTGAACAAAGATGGCGTTTACAACTTTCTGGAGACAGAAAAATCGCCAAGTCTTTACACCAAAATCCCGGATCTTATAGCCATTTTAAAGAAAACAAGCAGCACCCCAGCCGAAAAGAAACTGGCTTTGCGTATGTTGGTGCACCTGGCGGGCGATTTATGTCAGCCGATGCACGTTGCACGCAAAGAAGATTTAGGTGGCAACCGCATTTCGGTACTATGGTTTAACGAAAAATCCAATATCCACAGGGTTTGGGACGAGCAGCTGATCGAGTACCAAGAGTTAAGCTATACCGAATATGCAAAAGCCATTAACCACGCTTCGGCTGTACAGCTTTACAACTGGCAGAACACCAGTTTGAAAGATTGCATTTATGAATCATACACCATTTGCAACAAAATTTACGACAATACCAAACCAGATGCAAAATTAAGCTACCGATATAACTTCGAATGGGTTGAAACCCTTAACGATCAGTTATTAAAAGGCGGTGTGCGGTTGGCAAAAATGTTAAACGATATTTACGGATAACATTTCTGATATTTTCAAAGTCCCAATGCTAACCAGCTTGGGGCTTTTTTTTTGTGCTGGCGGGGCAATATCTACCCTTTGCAGGAGTGTTTTTAGTACTAAACCGTTAAATTATAATTCTAGAGTAAGTTAATTTCTTACCATGACTGTAAAAATCACCATTTAACCAGTATTATTATGAAATTATCTTTGTTTTTTAATTTTTTATTACTAATTTGATTATTGATTTATCCTGAGTTCAGTAAATTATAACCAAAAATTAATGCCCAATCTCCCTGTTGAGCAATTAGTGCTTGTACTATGGAGAATGACGTCATTAATACACTTAGAATGCGTTTTGCAATATTGCAAAGCCAACCCTTAACCGGTGGTATAATAGCCAAAAACCTGCGCATTAGCGATAACGGCAGCGGCGAACTCAGCCTCTACGGCGATTTTACCATTATTCTAAAAGTATTGGATTTAACCACTAACGGAGCACCGAACCTAAACAGCTTAATAACTTTTACCCAACAGGTAATTTCAAATAAATTACGCGGCGGTGGGTTTAGAAGTGGGGTTAACTTTTTAAAATATAATTCTATAAAAAAAGCATTCGATACCAGTAAAACCTGGACTTACTCTATACGTTATAACTTTAATTTTACGGTAAATGTACAACAGATTAATATGTTAAGCCAGTTAAAAGGGAATGATTTTGTACTCGCCGTAGTTGATAGTATTGGATATCAATTTACCGACCAATATGGGAGACGAAATAATTCAGCGGGACTTACTCAGGGTAGTGATGGTGGTGGTCCAGCAGTTGTCGGCTACAGTAATTGGTTAAAAGATAAATACACAGGTGTTCATGAATTTTTTCATACACTTAATTTAGATGATATTGAAGATGCTGACAAAAAGGATAGATTAATGTATCACTTGGGCGATAATATTGGGCATTCTCTATCTGATACTGAAAAAGGAACTATAATGAATTTTATTATGAGAAACTTAAAGGATATGGAAAAATCATCTTATAATAATGCGAGTTTAAATACAATAAATAAATTAAGACTTTTTCTTAGAGACACAACTAATGGCTTTAAATACAATAAAAATAAATTTAGGTAGCATACTCCTTGTTATTCTTGTAGCATGCAATGCCAGGACTGAAAATAGGAAAGATAAAGCTTCAAATCAAGACACTTGTAAATATTATCGGTATGATGCTCACCAAATTGTGTCCAATTTGGGTTGCCAGAACTGCCATGTCCCTTATGGTGATAGAATGGATAAGAATATTTTTACATTCAGAGAAATATCACTTATGGATAGCTTAAAATTGATTAATTACGCCTTTAAAAAAAAACACAAGGGCTGGTATAGTACGATCGGAACATTTAAGGCATCCAGGATGGATACATTAAGTGATTGTGAAATAAAAAGTGTAATCCGTTACATAAAAGATTCAGGCAGAGATATTGCTACGCCTAGCCAATAAATTGTTATGGATTCAAATACAATAAAGCTAAGTTTAGATATTTTGCTTTTATTCTGAATGTTAGCATATACAAACAAAAAAACAATTCAAATCTTATCATCATTAACAAATTTAAATGTTACCTGTATTATAAACACTTAAAACATAAAATGAAAATTTTAATGGTTTGCCTCGGCAACATTTGCCGTTCGCCACTGGCCGAAGGCATTATGCGTCACCTGGTAAAGGAACATAACTTAAACTGGGAAATTGGTTCGGCGGGAACAGGTAACTGGCATATTGGTAAAGCACCCGACCACAGGAGTATTGCTGCCGCTAAAACATTGGGTTACGATATCAGTAAACAGCGGGCGCAACAGTTTAATCCCTTCATGTTTGCCGATTATGACCTGATTTTGGTTATGGACCGCAATAACCTGGCTGATGTTAAAAATTTAGCAAAAAGCGATGATGAGCGGAAAAAGGTCGAACTTTTTCTTGATAACGACGAAGTTACAGACCCTTATTGGGATAATGCGCTGTTTTGCCCTGTTTGTAAACAGGTTGAAGAAAGATGTATAGAAATTATCAAACAACTTTCTTAAATTTAAAGCTTACAATACATTATCCTAACCAAAAAAGATGAAAAAGTACCTATCACTGTGTTTATTAGTTGCATCCGTTTTTCTATTTCAAAGTTATACCATAGCTAAAAAACCGGCTAAGGTTTTAGTTTTTTCCAAAACAAAAGGTTTCAGGCACAATTCTATTGAAACCGGAAAAGAAGTGATCCAAAAATTAGGAACCGAACATCACTTTGAAGTGGATACCACCGAAAATGCTGATCTTTTCACAGGAGACAATTTAAAAAAATACGCAGCGGTTATTTTCTTAAATACAACAGGCGATGTACTCGACAATAAACAACAGGTTGCTTTCGAAAGGTATATCCAGGCAGGAGGCGGTTATGTGGGCATCCACGCGGCAACTGATACCGAATACGATTGGCCATGGTATGGCAAATTAGCTGGTGCTTATTTCATCAGTCACCCGGCCGTTCAGGAAGCTAAATTTATCATTAAAGACAAAAAACACCCTTCAACAAAATTCTTTACTGATTCGGTTTGGATGAGAAAAGACGAACTATATAATTTTAAAGATATCAACCCTGAAATTAAAGTGCTGATCAGCTTAGATGAAAAATCTTACACTGGTGGCAAAAACGGCGATTTCCATCCTTTTGCCTGGTACCACAATTTTGATGGCGGCAGGGCTTTTTATACCTGTATGGGGCATACCAAAGAAGGATGGGCTGAAGATAAATTCCAGAACCATTTATGGGGAGGCATTGAATATGCGATAGGCGGGCAGAAAAAACTGGATTACAGTAAAGCCCATTCAAAGTTCTAAAAACCGGGTTGAGCTTGCTGAATTTCCAATCAGCAAGCTCATTGTTAAATTATTACTGAACTTTCCTGTAATTAACCAAATAAATATAATTTAGCATACAGAAAGAAGCTACTGCCCCGAAAGTATGCCATAAAAAATGCGTGCCAATACTCAATATATCCCACTTATCTGCGATACGGAAAGTTAAGGCAAATATGAAAGCAATTAAGGCAAATCCCACCCATTTGCCATTTTTCCACTCCGTTTTAATTAAGTAACCAAATACCGGAAACAAAACCAGTGCGGCCATAAAGGCGTAATTAATATTAATAAAGATCTGGAAATCGCCATTGCTAAAAAGACGCCGCACAAAAAACTGGAAAAAAGCATAAACCGCTACAATTAAAACAGCGAAGTACCATTTGGTTAACTTAGAAAGAAAGTAAACCCCGGCCGAAAGGCACAACAACATAATCGGCATCCAGTCCATCATAATAAAAATAGGCCAACGCCTTAAGCCGTGATAAGTAGTGCCTCCAATCCCACCGATATAAAGCAGCACCAGCGCAATACTTAAAAAGCTATGCTGTTTAAAATTACCCCATAACTTAATTGTCCAATACACTGCTATAGCCAGGAAAAAGCAACTAGTTATTGTATTAAAAGGCTCTGGAAACAACTGGCTCAGATTGGTTTCGGTGTAGATTGTACCACCGTCTGGAGGGTTCTGGTTAAAAGCGCTCATGTTTAAATAACGTAAGTAAAAATCAAATGTTTCATGCATTTATGTAACGATCAAGATGTAAAAATAATTTTGTGTTTACATGCTCAACAGGTTAAATATTGATTAACTCTTTTTCTTCAACTGGTATTTTTTTGTACTTTAGGTAGACCTAAGCTATAATGATGATAAAGCCCATATTGATTCTTTTTCTATTCTTAACGACAGCAATTTATGCCCAAACACCACCTAAACCTTATGGTGCACTGCCATCAAAAAGACAGTTGGCCTGGCACGATGTTGAAGTTTACGGTTTGATTCATTTTACGCCAACTACCTTCGAAAATAAAGAATGGGGCTTTGGCGATGCCGACCCGAAAACATTTAATCCAACAGATTTCAAAGCCGATCAGATTATTAAAGCGGCTAAGGCAGGAGGATTAAAAGGGATCATTTTAGTTGCGAAACACCATGATGGTTTTGCCTTATGGCCAACCAAAACAACAGATTATAACATCAGTAAAAGTCCATTTAGAGCAGGCAAAGGTAATTTGGTTAAAGAGGTGGAGCAGGCTGTACGTAAAAACGACTTAAAATTTGGGGTTTACTGCTCGCCATGGGACAGGAACAATGCGCTTTATGGTACCGATAAATACCTGGCCATTTACCAGGCCCAGTTAAAAGAACTTTACAGCAATTTTGGGGAACTTTTTATGAGCTGGCACGATGGTGCAAACGGTGGTGATGGCTATTATGGTGGTGCGAAAGAAAAACGTTCGATAGACAATACCAAATATTACGATTGGAAAAATACCTGGGCCATTACCCGGACCATGCAGCCAATGGCCAATATTTTTAGCGATATCGGCCTGGATATCCGCTGGGTGGGTAATGAAGATGGCCATGCAGCTGAAACCTCATGGGCTACTTTTACTCCAATGGCTCCTGATGGAAAAAATGAAGCTGTTCCAGGTCAGGCAAACTATCCGCAAAGTCCTGAAGGGATTAGAAACGGTAAATTCTGGATGCCCGCTGAATGTGATGTTCCTTTAAGAAAAGGCTGGTTTTATCATGCCAATGAGAAACCAAAAACTCCTGAAACGTTGTTCGATTTGTATTTAAAAAGTGTGGGGCGTGGCGCAGGTTTAGATCTGGGTTTAGCACCTGATACCCGTGGACAGTTGCATGAAGATGATGTAGCCGCTTTAAAAACCTTTGGCGATGTGGTTAAACATACTTTCGAAAACAACCTGGCCAAAAATGCACAAATTAAAGCAAGCAACAGCCGTGGAAAAAAATATGATGCCGCTACCCTAATCGATCATAACAGAGAAACTTACTGGGCCACTACAGATGATGTGCATCAGGCAAGCCTTGAAGTGGATTTAAAAACACCTAAAACATTCGACATCATCAGCCTGCAGGAATATATTCCATTGGGCCAGAGGGTAGAAGCTTATACCATCGAGGTATTTGAAAATAATAGATGGAGAAAAGTTTACGATGGTACCAGCATAGGAGCAAAACGCCTGATTAAATTGGATAGTCCTGTTACCACCAATAAAGTAAAAATAAACATAACTAAATCTCCGGTTTGTATTACACTGAGCGAAATCGGACTGTACAAAAAAGCCGGATAAGCAAACTTAATCCGGTTTGTAAAGAATTTCGAAAACCTGTGCCAATGCAGTAGAAGTCTGTTTGCTATATCGATAAGTGCTATCGGCCTTAATATCCCTATACATCAGCATTACGGCACGATGGGATGCTTTACTCAGTTTTACCTTTTCATCACGTTCTAAAGCATCTTCAGGTCTCAAAGTCAGGGCCTGCATTTGCTTAATAATCACCAGGTTTCTTTCCGTGGGTATAATACCATCTTCTTTGATAGAAGCGAGTTTAACATCTTTAGGCAAAGAGATTTTCAAATTCATTATGCCGTTGAGTGAGCCCATATTACCGTTAAAAGTATCCCTCAATTTGCGATATTCCTCTGTTCCATATTTCGGACTAAAATGAATTACTCCGCTAAAAAACATTAAAAATAAAAGCACTGATACCGCATATCTTGCCCAGGTTTTAACTTCGAAAGTTTTATCCCATTTATAGTTAAGCAGATAAGTAAAAATTAAACCCGAAACAAAACCACCAATATGTGCTGCATTATCAACCCTTTTTCCAAATGCACCATTGATGAGAACCAGTAAAGAAACAATCAATGTACTTACCAACAACGCTTTGGTAGCCTTAGGTTCGAAAGTTTTGGTAATCAATAAAGCTATAAAAGCGCCGTATAAACCCATTATAGCGCCAGAAGCGCCCATCATCACGCCTTCCTGGTGAAAAATCAAGCTCACCAAACCGCCACAAATGCCGCTCATTATATAAATAAAAAGGTATTTCTTCCAGCCCAGTTTATTTTCGATCATTAACCCCAGGTAAACCAGGGCATACATATTAAAAAACAGATGCGATTTAGATCCATGGATAAACTGATAGCTAATTAAACGCCAGTATTCGCCGCCCAGCACCAGATTACGCTGGTTAACACCAAAATTTAATGCGATCTTTTTGAGTGCTTCTATAAAATCGGGATCATAACTGCTTCCATTTCTTACAAATTGATACCTTAGGTACACTATTGAGAAAAGAACAAGCGCGATATAATAAAAGATATTTATGAGAACCAGAATTGGCGTTACCGTATAGCCTTTTTGCGGAAAAAACAAGAACAGTACATTTTTGATCTTATTTTTGGTAGCCAAAGGTGCTTTTTCAAAATAATGATCATCCTGCGTTTCTATAAACCGGTGGAATTTAATCAGGTTCTCTTCCCAAACATCTTTCAGGTGAAACTCTACATATTCAAATTCATGAAAAAATTTTTCGAGGTTTAAGTCGTTTTTACCGTAATCATTAAAAAGCATCTGGATGCCCACACATTCACTTTTTACTACAGCGAAATTGCCATGGATACGGATCGAAATTTCTTCGCTGTACGACTGGAAGGATATTGGGGTATAAGCAATTAAGCCGGTTTCGGAAATATGGCTTAAACTCCAGCCCAGATTTTCGATGGCCTGTTTGGCAACAATTAAATATTGATCTGCCGGAAATTCGGCCAAAGGAATAAATTTTTCAATTTTAGGCGAGTAACCCCAACTGATTGACATAGCGTTTTTAGATTTTCTTCGCTACTAAGATAATATATGGTGATAGATTTTTGCTCTCAAATGGGATAATCTTTGTAAATATTTTTCCGGTCAGCCAAACTGCTTTTTTAAACAAACGAACGCTTGCTGATTTCTGGCTTTCGTTTTCCAGCCATACACTAAAACGTCCAAAGTAACCTGATTTTACCTCTTTAAGACCAGCCTGTTCACAAATTGATTTCAACAGTGCCGGATCCATGCTATCGATATTGTGTTTATCGTAATTTTCCTTATCAAAATTCTTCTGGAACCAACCGTTAACGGCTTTAAAATTTGGCAAGGTGATAAATAAGGTACCACCTGGTTTTACAAAGGCAATGTGGCGGTTAATAATGTCGGCAGTATCATTAAAATGCTCGATTAAACCACAGCTTAATACTAGATCATATTGTTGCTCTGGCGCATAATTAAACAGATCCGTTTCGATAATATGGATATCCTTTTCGGTTAACCCGTTTTTCTCCAAAAGTTCATTTACTACAGGCGGGTGAACAAAATAATCTAAAAGGGTAACATCAAGTTTGAAATATTTTTTCAGAAACACGGCATAATAACCCGGAAAACCGCCTAGCTCGATGGCCGTTTTAACGTTATCTTTCTGGATAACATCTGCCAGCTGGCTATGAAATAAATAGTTTGAAGGTAACTGAACCGCGAGTCCTTTTTTACTTTCCCAATAATTTACCCAAAAAGCCCTGTCGGTTAATAAATTTGCCATGTTTTAAATAATTCCAGGTCCAAAGAAACGGAAAAAATTGGTTAATTGTTTAAAATGGTTAACTGTTTAAACTGTAAAATCGGTCGAAAGCGAAACTTTATAAAAATATAATATTGAAACTCTATCGTCATTTCGACCGCAGTGGATAAATCTTTTAAACTTGCGGAAAAAATTTCTCTCCTGACTTAACATCGGGACTGTACTTCAGTCGAAATGACGACTCTGCGTGCTCGATTAACCGGTTTAAACAATTAACCGGTTAACCTTATTTCAGGTCTTTTAAGATCTCTGCTACTGCTTTTTCCAGCTGAGGATCTTTATCTGCAAGGCGATCTTCAAAAGTATTTTTCACAAAAATATCGGGTTTCACACCTTCTTTTTCAATATTTTTCCCGTCCATGGTGTAACAGCCCCACGATGGTAAACGATAAGAAGAGCCATCAACCAAACCTTTAGCCGAAGTAAAAATAATCCAGCGGTAGGTTTCCGTACCAATGATTTTTCCCAGTTTAAGTTGTTTAAAGCCAGCTGCCGTCATTTCGGCATCACTTAAAGATTGTTCGTTAATGAGGAGCACAATCGGCTTAGCTGCCGGACCAAAATTACTTTGGGGCGCCATTTTCCCGCCACGGTATTTCCATTGCAAATAAGGACGCTGTGAAAGGAATTTCAACACATCATCATGCACATTCCCGCCGGTATTGTAACGTAGATCGAGGATAATGGCTTCTTTGTTTTCTTCCTGCGCAACCATATCCAGCAAAAAACTTTCCAGTTCGCCGGTACTCATGTTTTTCATATAAGAATAAGCAATGCGGTTATTGCTCCATTTATCTACATTTTGATGATTTTTGGTAATCCACTCATCATAAAGATTTCCGCGTAAAGTACCCGAACTTTCCGGATGTACATTTACATAAACATCTTTTCCACCACGTTTAAAGGTAAGGCTCATCTCTTTATCCAATGAAGGCTTGCTGAAGTAGTAATCGCGGTCTATTTTTTCATCAACTTTAACGCCGTTCACTTCAGTTAAAATATCACCCGTCAAAATGTTGGTTCCGGTACGGGCGGCATTACTTTTAGCTGCAATGCGTTCTACTTTTAAAGGGTTTTCGTTATCGAAAATAATTCCTGTTTCGTTGGTAATATAATTGAGGTTTTTACGCTCCTCTGCCCCTGCACTGGTAAAGCCCATGTGCGAAGAATTGAGTTCGCCCAACATATCGTTCAATAAAATCCTTAAATCACTCCTGTTGTTCACATAAGGCAGATAGGCCGCATAACGCGTTCTCATTTTATCCCAATCTACACCATGGAATTTTTCATCGTAAAAATTTTCATCCAAACCCACCCAGGTTTCGTAAAACATCTGGTTAAATTCGGCATTCAGGTTTCTTGTAAATTTGTAGCCATGGTCTACCCGATCAAGTCGATTTCCCTCTAAAGTATATTTGTTGATAGTGCCGCGCGATAAAACGAAGAATTTATCCCCTGATGAGATAATCGAATAATCGCCGCCATCGGCAACTTTTTCGGTTTTATTGGCTTCGAAAGGTTCAATCGTTGTACGATAAAGCCCTGGCGCACCACCTTCATGATTAGATGAATAAAACACATAAGTTTTATCGCCTTTGGCAAAGGCATCAGTCCCATACTGACCGCCGAAAGAAGGACCAACCAATTCTATCCGGTCTAAAATATCCTGTGTATTAATAGTGATTACATCTGCTGGTTTTGGAGTAGGTTTAACATCGGCTTTCTTTTTAGCCGTATCCGCTTTTGCCTTTTTATCATTTTTAGGAGCAGTAACTGCAGGCTTAACATCAGTTGGTGCAGGTTTGCTTTCTTTAAACAGGTCGTCAAACTTATCAGAACGGTAAGGTTCATCGTAATTGTTTAAAGCCATGCGGTAAATGTGCGCATTCAGCATGCCGGTTGGGTAAGAAGGCTTGGTACGCGCGCTGGTGAAGAAAATATACTTCCCATCCGGCGACCATGCCGGTCCGGTTTCGGTAACGCCCGTATTGGTTAAATTAATGGTTTTATTGCCTTTAATGTTGTGCACCATAATATCCTGTTCAAAATTCCGGTATACCGTAAAAAGCACATATTCATCATTTGGCGAAAAACTTGGCGCTGCACTTTGTAATGCCCAAAACTCGTCAGTAACTAATGTTTTGGCGTCAAAAGTTTTAAGGTCCATCAGTTTAAGTTCGTTTCTACCGCTCAGGTAAACCGCCATGGTTTTCGTTTTATTTAAGGTGATATCGCGTACGTTCGCTTTATCTTTTGTAAGCTGCTTTACCGATCCTTTTCCATCACCGGTAATGGTAAACCAGTTCTGATAACCATTAGCCGTTTGGCTGAATAAAATCGTTTTATTATCGGCCAGCCATTTACATTCCAGAGCACGTTCGCCGCTATTGGTAATCTTACGGATAAACTTTCCATCGGCATCACTCACAAATACCTCACCCCGCGAAATAAAAGCCATCTTTTTCCCATCTGTTGAAACATCAAATGACGAAATATTGCCACGCACATCATACTCCTGCTCTTTGCTCAACACCTGGTTGCGTGAAGTACTGATATTAATTTTTTCTGTTTTTTTAGAAGCTACATCATAGGTATATAACTGGTAATCCTTTTCGAAAACCACGGTTGTTCCATTGGCCGAAACAAAAGGACGTTTTATGGATGTATCGAAATTAGTTAAACCAGTTTTTTTCCCGTTGATAAAGGTGTATAGATTATATTCGTCATTTCCTTCATCTGATACAAAAAATACATTCCCTTTTTGATCAACACTGGTCCAGAAATCTTTTCCGATATAATCGGTATAACGTTTATAATTTTTCGTTTTTGGATTGTACGATTGGATATCGGGATTGTAAGCGCCTTTATAGTGTTTGCGGTTTGTAAATCGGTAACTTTCCCAGGTATCATTAAAAAAAAGTTCACCTGTTGGCGACTCGGCAATATGGTGCGTGGTATTGAAATAATTATCGAATAAACGAACAGCAGTTCCCCCATTTACACTTACTTTATAGCTCGAAAAAGAATTATAGCGGCCAGAGGTGAAATAAATTGTTTTCGAATCCCAGCTCCAGTTATCCACTTCATCCGAAGCATCATTAAAAGTTAATTGTTTAATGTCTCCACCGGTTAATGGCATGATATACACATCATAATTACCAAACTGATTAGAAGAAAAAGCCATCCATTTCCCATCAGGAGATATTTTCGGATTAATTTCTTCTCCCTGCATGGCGGTAACCCTCGATGCTACACCTCCTTTAACCGGAACTTTCCAGATATCGCCATCGTAACTGAATACTATAGTTTGTGCATCGGGCGTTAAAGCAGGGTATGCTGCAAAATAGGTTTGGCCTTGGGCAAAGGAATAAATAGGCCACAAAAAAGCTAATGCTGTTAGCGATTTTAACAGGGATTTGATCATGATTTATTTTGTTTGGCTTAGGATGTTTGAACCTGGCTTGTTTAAAATCATCATAAAACTTATGAAATGATTATTTTAAACATCAAAGGCTCCATCCTACAATTAAAAAGCATTAAAAAATATTAGGATGAAATTACGCAACAGATTTTATATTCGTAAACAATAAAATGTATTTTTGATTGATTTGAAAGTAGTACACCTAAATACCTACGATGGAAATGGCGGAGCAGGACGTGCCTGTTTGCGTTTAAGTGATGCCCTGAAGGCAAGTGGAATCGATTCGAAAGTATTGGTTTACTATAAATTTGGCCAAAACCCAAAGATAGATACTTTTAGCAAATCGCCACTGCAAAAAGCCAGGGCTGTTTACAACATCTTATCAGAAAGATATTATGCAAAATGGCTGAGCAAATCAGTAAAAACGCCATTCAGTTTACAATGGTTCGGCCGTTCCGTGATTAACCACCCGGATGTTAAAAATGCTGATATTATCCATTTACATTGGGTAAATCATGGTTTTCTTAATCCAAAATTTCTAGCACAGCTTGATGAACTGGAAAAACCAATTGTTTGGACTTTTCATGATAGCAACGCTTTTACGGGTGGATGCCATGTGCGTTATGGCTGCGAAAATTTTCATCAACAGTGTGGAAACTGCCCGATTTTGAAAATCAGCGGTAAAAATGATATCTCGCATAAAACCTGGCTACGCAAACAAAAAGCTTATACCGAATTAAACTTTCATATTGTGGCACCAAGTAAATGGATGGCCGCATCGGTAAAATTTAGCAGTTTACTCGGTACCAGAAAAGCTACTGTAATTCCAAACACCATTGAAACAAAAATCTTTAAACCTTATGTTAAATCAGAGGCCAAGAAAATCCTGAAGATCAATCCGGATAAATTTGTACTGATGAGTGGTTTTATGCCTTCAAAAAACGACAAACATAAAGGAACGCCTTATTTGATCGAAGCTTTGGAAATCCTTTCGCGCAGAGCAGGAATTCAAAAAGAAAATATTGAACTGGTTATTTTTGGGAACAAGGAAAATGCCGAAATGCCAGAATTTCCTTTTAAAACCACATTTTTGGGTACCATTAATAAAGATGAGCACTTAGCGAAATGTTATTCTGCTGCCGATGCTTTTATTACACCTTCCCTTGAAGATAATTTACCCAATACGGTAATGGAAAGTTTATCGTGCGCTACGCCTGTTGTTGCCTTTACCACCGGAGGCATACCTGACATGGTGAAACACATGCAGAATGGTTACCTGGCCGAGTATCAGAATGCAGAAGATCTGGCAAACGGTATTGAGTGGCTGTACCACCGCCCAAATAAAGAGGAAATCCAAAAAGCGGCCAGATTAAGTATTTTAACCGATTTCTCGGAAGAAGTTATTGCAGCAGAACACATCCATCTTTATGAAACATTGATTGATTTACAGCCGAAGTAAAAAAAATAAAATACTGATATACAGAAAATTGAATTTGGTGCAAAAGTGTTGAACCAATTAGAAAAATAATAATTTCAATTTCTCAACATGATAAATGTTTGGCAAATTTCATTTTCACATCCTAGCAGAAAAATTTGCACAATCTTTATTAAATTTACTCCAATCCAAAAATCCAACTCTTGCCAAAGCTAACAATCATCACCATTGTATATAATAACGTTCGCGATATCGAACGTACCACTCAATCTATCCTCAACCAGACCTATAAAAAAATTGAATATATTGTAATAGATGGGGCGTCTACTGATGGTACTTTGCAAGTTGTGCAGCGTTACAAAGATCAGATTGCAAAAATTGTTTCCGAACCAGATAAGGGCATTTACGACGCCATGAATAAAGGTTTGGCATTGGCAACAGGCGATTATGTTTTATTTATGAACTCTGGTGATGAAATTTATGACGAACATACGGTAGAAGATGTTTTTGCCACTGCACCCGGCGCCGATATTTATTACGGAGAAACCGAAATGTATAACGATAACTGGGAAAACCTGGGCCGCAGAAGGCACGAAGCACCCGAAGAATTTGACTGGACCAGCTTTAAATATGGTATGAATATCAGTCATCAGGCCATTTACATCCGCCGCAGCATTGTTACACCTTACGATTTAACCTATAAATACAGCTCTGATATCGACTGGATTATAAAAGCAGCTAAAAAGGCATCTAATATTGTTAATGTTCACCGTTATGTAGCCAAATACCTGGTTGGTGGTATGAGCAAGAAAAAACACCGCGAAAGCTTAAAAGAACGTTTTAAAATCTTTACCAAATATTATGGTTTGATCCCTAATATTTTTAACCATGTTGTTATTGCCGGTAATTTAGCCTTATATTTTATTAGGCATCGTAGGACAAATGATTAGGTATTTTAGCCAATATATTAATATCGAAGTATCGTCATTTCGAGAGCAGCCGAGAAATCTATGTAAAATTAATTCAGTTCAAACATCTTTCCATTTCGTTGCACTTCAGTCGAGATGACACCCCCTATCTGAATCTGTTAATTGGTTTGTACCATATTAAGATGCCACCCTAATCTCAAATTTTTGAAACAATAATTTTCCTCAACTGTCTTTAATACATCACCTATTAAAAACATTAAAGATTATGGGACAATTAAGTAACCGCACTATTGCTGTACTTTCAGAAAGCGGATTTGAAGAAGTAGAATTAACCGAACCAATTAAAAGGTTAAAAGAAGAAGGAGCAACCGTTCACATTATCTCCTCAAAAAGCGGAAAAATAAAAGCCTGGGATCAAGACCACTGGTCGATAGAAGTGGATGTAGATAAAACCATTGCAGAAGCAAATGCTGATGATTATAACGGATTACTTTTACCAGGTGGCGTAATTAATCCTGATCAGTTACGTGTTAACGAAGACGCCCTTGCTTTTGTAAAAACATTTTTTGCAGATGGTAAACCAGTTGCTGCCATTTGCCATGGCCCACAAACATTGATTAATGCAGATGTAGTGCAGGGCAGAAAATTAACTTCAGTAAAAAATATTTCACAAGATTTAATTAATGCAGGCGCGATATGGTCAGACGAAGAAGTAGTGGTTGATCAGGGTTTAGTGACGAGCCGTACACCAAAAGATCTACCTGCTTTTAACGATAAAATTGTAGAGGAATTTGCCGAAGGTGTTCATGAGGGGCAGCACGCCTAAAAACTTTGGACGCTCTTTCTAGATTCACTCAAAAACGGTCGGCAATTTGTCGGCCGTTTTTCTTTTAAGCTATTTTTTGTGCCATCAGATATTACCATCTGACGGATAAATTTATTTTGATTATTTTCAGTGTAGTACGTTAACACCAAACGCCACTTATAGCTTTACCTGCCTGATGATATTTTTTATATTCAGTTCAATGATATCCGTCATGGTTTTACAGCGCAAATAATTCTTATCCTTAAAATAATCGCTCATGCCCTGTTTTAACAAAGCAATGTTTTCCGGTGTGGTGAGTTCTTCTTTGTTCGAAACATCGCGAAGATCAGTTAATCGATGACGCTCACTCCTCACCCGGTGCACAATAGATGAGCGTTCTTCCTGTTGGTACTGCAGTACGGTTTTCTCGGTTAATTGCTCCATGCTCATTTTTACATAAGGCAAATTTTCTTTAAAAAACTGTGGAAGGTAAACCTTTAAATTTCCTTCATAAAACTGTTGATCAAAATCTATTGCCCTGATGCGGAACTGGATGTCATCAAAATCGGGGGTAATCTGTACCACGAAGTTATAAGCACGCATATCACCCAAAAGCATAATTAAACAGCGTTCGTTAAACTTAACAAACTCTTTCGCAATACGGGTAGGATTAAATTCTGGCGTATACAATTGTCCTTTGGTAAAAACATCACCTGGAATTCCAGCGATATGCTCTTCTACCAAAGTATCACCATCAACCAGGTAATTTACCTGATTTGGTGAAAGGATTTCTTCCATTTCCAATCCATAAATACGCGAGGCATCAGCTTTTTTAATATAGAAATAATCGTACACATCATTTAAACGGTTTACGATCCGTATGCGGAAGGGATGTGTGTTTCCAAAAGTGCAATATTCAATTTTATCGATGTATTTATGTTCTACAATCCGTAAGTTACCCGATGCTTTTAAGTTGGCATAAATTTCTTTTAAGCCATCATGCAGGGTTTCAATTAAATCCTGAGCATAAATCGGTCCTTCCCAAAGTGAGTCTTTACCAAATTTATCCATTAAAGGAAAAGCTTCGTTAAACTGCATCAGGTCGTTATAACCGATGGGCAATTTGGCTTCGCGTTGGTAAGTGCGCAAATATTTCTGCAAAGCAGGTGTTACCGGAAAAATCGGCTTCTTTTTTGAAATTTTTACATCGTTATTTTCCATGCAGAGGCAATGTACTATTTTCTACAAAATATGTTTAAATTTTTGCCACAAAGAATATCTGTTGTCAATCATAAGGCAAACAAAGAATAGCGCAGCGTAAGCATTTTAACCACAGATAAAAAGGATAAACACAGATATACCATCCGTGTTTATCTGTGGCACATCAGTGGTTAAAAAACATGCCTCCGGTGGCTACTTACCCTTAGGATAACTAAATGGCAAAGCACTTAAATACCTGCTGATTTTCCTATAAGGATAATTACCTGCCCCATGATCGGCGAACTGTACAATAATGGTATTCGTTTTTGGATCAATATACAGCCTTTGCCCCAGCATACCCTCAGCAGCATAATCTCCTTTATCCCCTTCCTGTGGAATCCACCAAAGGTAATGATGAGCTGATTTTTGCCAGCCTTTTGCAGATGCTGGTTTTTCAGCACCAATGTTTATAGATTGATTTACCCAATCTTCCGGCACAACCTGCTTCCCATTATATTTCCCTTTGTTTAAATACAAACGCCCGATTTTAGCAAAATCAATGGCGGTTACCTGGAAACGACTGGCGGTATTGGTTAAACCGTTTACCTGATCTAATCCCCAGGTGGCGTTATATTGCGTACCGATCTGCTTCCACACATTGGCTTCAAAATACTGCGCAACCGATTTATCCGTTGCCTTCTTTAAAACCCAGCCCAATAAAATCGGATCAATACTTTTGTATACCCAAACCGTACCCGGCTTATTGACCAGTTTAACTTTCATCAACTGCGCTTTCATATCATCAGTATAATAATATTTGGCTTCGTCTGAGAAAAATGCCTTTACAATTCCACCTAAAGCATCCTGAAATTCAAGTCCTGATTTCATGTCCAGAAGGTTTTTTAAAGTAATTTGTGCAAAGGCAGGGTTCGATTTTAATTCAGGAATATACTTTGTTACTTTTTCATCTAAGTTGTTAATGCTGTGATCTGCCAATGCCTTACCGATAGCAATAGAAATCATACTCTTAGCTCCCGAAAATATACTCGTTAAGGTACTATCGCTATAACCCTTATCATATCGCTCATATAAAATGCTATCATTCCTGATCACAATAAAAACATTAACCTGTCCATTTTTTAAATAGTCTTTTAACGGAATAGAATGGTTATCTCCATCTAACACATGAAGCGTGTCCAGATCGTTACGTTGTTTTGGAGGCCTTATAAAGTGGAAGGCCGAATCACTTTTATGCGAAACTTCCTGTGGAAAAATTTTATAGGTTTCGGCGCCGGGTGTTCTATATCTTAACACCCTTCTGAGGTATGGTTTCCAGAGCAGGAGCGCAAAAAGCAATAAAAAGAAGGAATATATCAGGATTAAGAGTGTTTTTTTGAAGATTTTCATCGGCAGCTTTTAACATTCAAATATAAAATATTTAAAGTTTAAGCCTGTTTTAACATCTCCTTTTTATTAAGAAGAAGTTCTGGTTTGGGCTTGTATTTCCACCGTTTATGGCTCCACAACCAATATGCAGGTTCCTCGTTGATCATTTTCTCCAGAAAGCGGGTATGCAGTTCAGTGATTTCAAATTCAGCGGTTTCTGCGGGGTTTAAACATAATGGCACACAATCCACTTCGTAATATCCGCGTTTCAATACATTTGTTTTAAAATAGAATATTGGTTGACCGGTACGTTTTGCAATTTTCTCAATTCCCAATTGTACTGAACTGGATTGGTGCAGAAAGGTAGTCCAGTAATGCGATTCATCTTTAGAAGGTGCCTGATCGTTCCCAAAACTAAAGATACTCGGTTTTCCTTTACTGGCTTGCAAAGCGCGCATGGTCTGCCGCATGGCAATAAGTTTATTGCCGAACCTGCTTCGTACTCCTTTAAACCAATTATCGAATATCGGGTTGGTTAAAGGTTTATAAATGGGGTAATGATCTGCTGAAAAATTAAGGCCGAGGCTTAAAGTACCCCACTCCCAGTTGCCATAATGTGCCGAACAAATCAATACGCTTTCGCCACGGTCTAAATAGGCCTGAACCTGATCCTTATTTTTAAAAATAAAACGCTTCTCTATTTCTTCTTTCGAGATACTGTTCATTTTTACAACCTCGAATATCAGTGAAGCCAGATAACGGTAAAAACGTTTTTCGATAAGAATAATTTCTTTTAATGGCTTATCAGGAAGGGCTTTTAATAGATTTTCCCGCACCACTTTCCTGCGGTAGCCCAAAACAAAATAAAGCAGTAGGTAAGCTCCATCGGCCAGAATGTATAAAACAGATAGTGGAAACAGAGATAATACGCCTAAAAAAAATATTCCCAAATGGGAAATCCCCTTTTTAATCATATCAGAATTAGTTGAATTGCTAAATTAAAAAGCAACGCAACTAATTATGCCACAAAAATGTTAGATTTTAATTTAAGGATACGATAAGCGGTTTAAACCATAGCATCCATTACATTCTGATGTGCCGCCACCTTCTGAACTTTCTGCTCTGGTTTGTACTTCCACCTCCGGTGACTCCACAACCAATAAGCAGGCGCTTCTTTGATCATATCTTCTAAAAAGTGGGTATGCATCCCGGTGATTTCAAATTCGGCAGTTTCAGCGGGATTTAAACAGATCGGCACGCAGTCTACTTCGTAATAGCCCCTTTTTAAATGATTTATTTTTAGGTAAAAAACAGGGCGATTGGTTTTTCTGGCAATTTTTTCTACACCCAGCTGGATCGATGATTCCTGGTTTAAAAACATGGTCCAGTAGTTCGATTCATCTTTAGAAGGCGCCTGATCGCTTCCAAAAGTAAACATGGTCGCCACATTTTTACTCGCCTGTATTGCCCGCAAAGTTTGGCGCATAGCCACCATGTGGTTACCGAATTTACTTCTCATGGTTAGGAACCAATTATCGAAGGTTTCGCTGCTTAAAGGTTTATAAATTGGATAATGTTCGCCTGAGAAGTTTAAACCTATCGCCATACAAACCCATTCGTAATTTCCGTAATGTGAAGAACAAAAAATTACGCTCTCGTTATTTTTAAGATAAGCCTCTACCAGATCGGTATTTTTAAATTTAACCCTTTTATTCAGCTCTTTTTTAGAGATGCTTTTCATTTTGATCACTTCGATAAAAAGTGAGGCTAAAAATTTATAGAACCGTTTTTCTATCGCATAAATTTCAGTAGCGGTTTTCTCTGGAAAAGCATTAACCAGGTTTTCTTTTACCACTTTTCTACGGTAGCCAAAAACATAAAAAATTAACACATAAAAAGCATCTGCCAATCTATATAAAATAAATAGCGGCAAGAGAGAGAGCATATTTAATAAAAATATACCCACATTGGATAACCCTTTATTAATCATGATTTGGGACGATTTGTTTGCTTGGTAAAATGCAAAATTAAAGGCTGTACCAAAATGAATTGCCATCAAATTGTTAGTTTTTTATTCCTATAAGTTTTATGAAAATCTGCTGACAAAAAAACACTAAACTGATTAATAATCAGATTGGTGAATAAGCACTAACTCAAGCGCCTACCGAGTTCAAATACTTCATTAACCCACTTTAATCTCTGCTTTTCCGTAGATGTTTTAACAACTCCTACATAAGTGATTTTAACCGGATTTATCCCACAAAACCGGAGTACACTTTTTTTGAACTGGTTAACGCTCGGCCGACCGAAAAAAAGGCGGTAATACCACGAGGGCTGGTCTAAAGTAGTAATGATCCGGGCTGTTTTCCCACTAAAGAGTTTATCCCACCAAATACTTTTTTCACGATACCTAAAAGCGATGCCAGGTAGAAACAAGCGGTCGATAAATCCTTTCATCAAGGCAGGCATGCCGCCCCACCAAACCGGATGAACCCATACCAAATGATCAGCAGCTTTTATTTTTTCTAAACTATATAATAAATCAGGTTCCAATTCCATGCGCTGCTGGTAACCGAAAGCAAGGTTGGGATTAAAAGTTAAATCGGCGATGTGGATTAAAGAAACTGTGGCACCTGCCTCCATCGCTCCTTTATAATAAGCTTCTGCCAGGGCAAAATTAAGGCTGTTTTTATTTGGATGCCCGTTTAGGATTAAAATATTTTTCATGTTGCTATTATTTACAACACAAAATTAACCCTGATCTTTTGCTCAAAAGGCAGACAAATGTCCTTAAATAATTTCTTTGCGGAGCCGGCTTAAGTGCCTCGGGGTAATGGCCAGAAACGACGCCAGATATTTTACAGGTATTTTTTTAATATAATCGGGATAATTTTTGAAGAGCTCCAGATAGCGCTGTTTAGCCGCATCTTTCTGGTACATAAAAATGCGCTTTTCTAAATGCAGGTATTGCTGCTCAGCGATGGTTTTTAGCAACTTTAATCCATTTATACTGGATGCAGCTAAATCATCAATCACTTCTTTTTTGATAATCAGCAAATCTACATCACTCATTGCCTGGATATTCTCTACGGTTGGGTTTCCGGTAATCAGAGAGGAATAAGCCGTCATAAACTGATTGGGAAAGGTAAGGCAATAAGTATATTCTTCTGCACTGGCAGAAGTATAATATGAACGCAGAATACCCGATTTAATGAAAGCTACTTCTTTACACACCTGATTCTCGGTAATGAAAAATTCTCCTCTTTTTAATGCCCTTGTTGTAGCATTCGCAGTAAAAACATCAATTTCTGCCGGTGAAAGAATATTAAAGGACTGAAGGTAAGTTTGCATGATTAAAATTTTGCAGGGGCAAGATAAACAAAAATAAACGCGGGCGACTTTTCAAAATTAGCTAGGTCGCTACCCCAACTATGATCACAGAACCAAGCCACTTAAACCTTCTTTCCGCTAAATACCCGATTCTTCATCGGGTATTTAGCGGAAAGAAGGACTAACAATAAAAAATGTACTGAAACTGCTTTCCTCATCATTTTTATCACTACCTAAAACACCTAACTAATGTTGAGAGAACTTTTATTATTTCATTAAATTATTACTTAAGAGTTGACAACTTTCAGCGCCTGTTTACAATAAAAGTTGTCAACTCGAATAAAAACACTTTAAACACAAAAAAGCCCCGATTTACATCGGGGCTTTAGTAATTGTATTTTTAAGTCCCCTTTTAAGGGGATTTATGCCAAAGGCATCCCTTTGGGAGGGATCTAAGCGAACTGCTTTCCTTTAACTTTACGTTCTTGTTCTGTTAAGAAGATTTTACGTAAACGCATGCTTGCAGGTGTAACCTCGATGTACTCATCAGCCTGGATATACTCCATTGCTTCTTCTAAAGAGAATTTAATTGCAGGTGCAATACGGGTGTTATCATCAGTACCAGAGGCACGCATGTTGGTTAATGCTTTACCTTTTACTACGTTTACTACTAAATCGTTATCACGGATGTGCTCACCCATAATCTGACCTTCATAAACATCAGTTCCCGGATCGATGAAGAAACGACCTCTATCTTGTAACTTATCGATTGAATAAGCTGTAGTTTGTCCTTTTTCCATTGAAACCAATACACCGTTTAAACGACCAGGGATTGTACCTTTCCAGGGCTCGTAAGCTTTGAAACGGTGAGCCATAATCGCCTCGCCTGCTGTAGCCGTTAAAACGTTGTTACGTAAACCAATGATACCACGTGCAGGGATTTCGAATTCCAAGTGTTGTAAATCGCCTTTTGGCTCCATAATCAATAACTCACCTTTACGTTGAGTTACCAATTCGATTACTTTACCAGAAACTTCTCCCGGAACATCAACGATTAAAGTTTCAATCGGCTCATGTTTCTTTCCATCAATTTCTTTAACGATAACCTGAGGCTGACCTACCTGAATCTCATAACCTTCACGACGCATCGTTTCAATTAATACAGATAAATGGAGAATACCACGACCATAAACCAACCAGGCATCAGGAGAAGCTGTTTCTACAACTTTCAAAGCCAGGTTTTTCTCAGTTTCTTTGATTAAACGCTCTTTAATACGTTGAGAAGTTACTAATTTACCTTCTTTACCAAAAAACGGAGAGTTGTTAATGGTGAACAACATGTTCATTGTTGGCTCATCAATGCTAATTACAGGTAATTGTTCTGGTGCTTCAAAATCAGCGATAGTATCACCAATATCAAAACCATCAATACCTACTACAGCACAAATATCACCCGAACTTACTTCTGTGGTACGGATTTTCCCTAAACCTTCGAAAGTATAAAGTTCTTTTACTCTTGTTTTAACGATTTTACCATCGCGTTTGATTAAAGTAACCGGTTGGTTCTCTTTAATGGTACCACGGTGAACACGACCGATTGCAATACGACCTACGAAAGATGAATAATCTAACGAAGTGATCTGCATCTGTAATGTACCATCGTTAATTGGCGCTGGTGGAATGTTAGCCACAACTGCATCCAATAAAGCAAAAATATCTGTAGTTGGTTTTTGCCAGTCGGTACTCATCCATCCTTGTTTAGATGAACCGTAAATTACCGGGAAGTCCAATTGCTCTTCAGTTGCTTCAAGGTTAAAGAACAATTCGAAAATCTGCTCGTAAACCTCTTCCGGGCGACAGTTTTCTTTATCTACCTTGTTTACTACCACAATCGGTTTTAAACCAAGGGCTAAAGCTTTTTGCGTTACGAAACGTGTTTGAGGCATTGCACCTTCAAAAGCATCGCAAAGTAAAAGTACACCATCTGCCATTTTCAAAACACGCTCTACCTCACCGCCGAAATCCGCGTGACCAGGAGTGTCAATAATGTTAATTTTTACGTCTTTGTACTGAACCGATACGTTTTTAGATACAATCGTGATACCACGCTCGCGCTCTAAATCGTTATTATCCAATATCAAATCTCCTGTTTGTTCGTTGTCACGAAAAATAGAACAAGAGTGTAAAATCTTATCAACCAACGTGGTTTTACCGTGGTCAACGTGTGCTATAATAGCTATATTTCTAATCTTTTGCATAAAATGCGCCTCAAATTTGGCGCAAAGATAGTGTTTAGAAATGGATTTTCAACTATATAGCTCACTATTTAATGCTATGATAATGTTGCAATTATCTCATTTTTAAACAGAAAGACCGGGCAGTTCTTTTTTTAACCAATTGCAGGTTTGAACAAAATATTTAAAAGAAAACTTAATCTTTAAATTAGCTGCAATAAGTTATAACAGCTAACACTTACTAATTACAGATGAAAATTGAAATGCATACCATCAATAATATCAATATTGCAGAGGTTATCTCAGAAGAAATTATTATTAATGATGCAGTAGATGGCTTAGACTTATTGGGGAACCTATATTACCAGGGTTTTGATAAAATCATCATCCATAAACAAAATATCATCCCCGATTTCTTCGACCTGAAAAACGGAATAGCAGGAGAAATTCTTCAAAAATTCTCAAATTATCGGGTAAGCCTGGCTATTGTCGGCGATTTTAGCGCACCAAGTAAAAGCCTTAAAGATTTTATTTACGAAAGTAATAAGGGCAAACATATAAATTTCCTACCATCGACAGCAGAGGCCTTGCAAACAATTGCCGGTTAATATTCAAAGCTTTTCTGCAGTGTAAATACATTCCTGTAAGCATCACTTATGCTTTACGCTAACTTGCGCTGAAAAACTAGCAGGCTTTACCGAAGAATGCCGTCAATCCCAGGTGCGGGAAATCAAAAAAACAGTTGCAGCAAAGAACAATTAGCACTACCAAACCTCAAACGCAGTGGTTTTGTGTTTCATATTTGCAAAATCCACTCACCTGCTTCTAACAAACAAAACAAAGTGCCACTGTTTTTTTGATGCGAAATGGGCTTGTGTGGAAGCACATTGCTGGATCCGATAGCTATCGGATGACAAAGCGCTTTGGGTACTTTGGCGCTCCAAAGTACCATGCCACCGCGGCATAGAGCGGAAAAAAAATTTAAACTGCATCCAAAAGGCAACACTTCTTAGCAAGCTTAAATATTTCTATTTAGCCAATCCTGATATGAAACCACCCCCAGCTCTGGCCTCGCTTCTCCTTCCAGAATGGCAATGAATTCGAGCGCATGCCCATCCGGATCGTCAAAATAAATGGCTACAGCGGGCATCCAGGCAAAAACCATGGGTTCGTTACCACCACTATTGAGACGATTATAAGGTTGAAGCTGCTTAGATTCGAGAAACTGGACTGATTTATTTACTATATCATCCACGTCGCAACGAAAAGCAAAATGCCTGATATCAATTTCATTTTTTGGCTTTTCCCAAATCCCCAACATGGCTTCCTGCGGTTTACCGATCCAGAAAAAGGCAATTTTGCGTTCTTCTTCATAGTGGCATTGGGTTAAACCTAAAACATTGCTGTAAAAATCGATCGATCTTTGTAAGTCCTCCACATAAATATGTGTTTCAAATAATCCTTTTATCATCCGGTCAAGGTAGGAATAACTTAAATGTGAAAAAATCATGTTTTTCGATACTGCCATCAATAAAATCGATAGATAAAATTTTTCCGCAAATTTGGGTTACCAAAAATGCCGCTGTTGTATTAATTGTAACAAGCTGATTGGAATGAATAAGAGGACTTTAAAATATACAGGCAGATTTTTAGTAGTTTTTATCGCATTGATTGGAATTTACTTCCTCACTGCTTTTTGCTGCTCGCGTATTACCATAAACGCCAATCCAACAAACCCAAAAGAAATTGCCATTTATATTATGACGAATGGTGTACATACCGACATTGTGGTCCCCGCGGTTACCGGCCAAATAAACTGGACAAAAGAAATCAGTTATCAAAACACCTTAGAGGCTGATAGCACTTATCGATACCTGGCTATGGGCTGGGGCGATAAAAAATTCTACCTCGAAACACCAGAATTTTCAGACTTGAAGCTTAGCAACGGCTTAAGGGCCATCTCCGGATTGAGCACTTCGGCCATGCATACCACATACTATAAAAACATTGTAGAAGATGTAAACTGTAAAAAAATAATGATCAGCAAAGTACAATACCAGTTATTGATCGATTACATTTTAAATAGTTTTACAAAAGATGAATCCGGACGTTTAATAAGCGTTAAATCAAACATTCACTACGATATTGGTGATGCTTTTTATGAAGCCAATGGAAGTTACAGCATTTTTAAAACCTGCAATACCTGGGCCAATGGTGCTTTAAAAAGTTGCAGACAACGAAGCTGCCTATGGACCATTTTTGATACCGGTATTTTTTTGAAGTATAAATAGCCATGAGATCGATCGTCATTCCCAACCCGATAGCTATCGGGTCGATTGGGAATCTTAAAGCGCTTGTATTACGATTCCCGCATGCGCGGGAATGACGACCATACTTATCGATTCTATCACTAAACCTCAAATGCCCAATCCAAAAAGGCAGGCATTACACTTTCCCAGGTTGGAACATCGTGTTTACCGCCCACTTTTTCATAATAAAAAACATTTTCGGGTCTTTTATAACCTTTATTCAAGAGGATTTTTACAATATCAATCGTATCATCGATCGAATCGATAATCATATTTTTATTCCGATCGGCCTTTTCATCTTCCGTTCCGGTCATCAACCAGAATTTCATATCAGCTTTGGTAGCTGTATTTTCGATTTTTGCATGCATAATGCGGTCGGCATCGGTATAACCATCTGCCAGATCCTTTTTTCTCCACCAAAATGCACCCGAAAAAACACCGATGGCATCAAAAGCAGTGGGATTGTTCCAGGCAATATCGAAAGCAGATAAACCACCTAAAGAGAAACCTGCAAAACCAACCCTACCGGTTATGGGCATTGCAATTTTCTTTTTAACAAAAGGCAGTAATTCTTTAATTACAAAATCGCTGTAAAGTTGGGCTTTAGCACCACGGCCTTTAAAATCGGGCACCCCTGCTACCCCATATTCCATTAAACGGTCATCTGACGCTTTAATGGCCACAACAATTAACCTATGGTTCCTTTTGCCATGATGAGCATCTTCCAAAATCCGTTTAAAGTCCATCTTGGCAATATCCTGTCCGTCATTTAAGAATAGAAGTTCTATTTTTTCATTTCCTAAAATACCTTCAGGTGTGTAAATATCTATTTCTACCTCGTGCTTTAAATAAGCAGATGGTATTTTAAAGTTGCTGATATTAACTTTTACCGATAAAATTGTTGTGTACATCATAATCAAATCCCCTAACACGTGGCTGTAGCCCCAGAATTTCGGGGCAAAGGTACAAATCTTGCTAAACTATTAATTACCAAAGCTTAATTTTTACATTTCACTTTGATTTTACATCAATTTAGGTCTTAAACTATTCTTTTTACAGATTTAAATTTATACCTTAAGTCATTCAATTTTTATTATGGTTAAAGAAGAACATAAGAAATGGTACAGCCCGAATTTAAGTGGCGAAATCGACATGCTCATCTTTGGTCACGGTGGTATCCCCATTCTGCTGTTCCCAACAAGCATGGGGCGATATTTCGAAAATAAGGATTTCAAGTTGATAGATTCTGTTGAAGGATTCATTAATGAAGGAAAAATTAAGATTTATTGTCCTGATGGCGTTGACAAATTGAGCTGGTACAACAAAAGTATCCATCCCGCAGAGCGGGTTAAGAACCACATCTGGTACGACAAATACCTGCTTGAAGAAGTTGCGCCTCTGGCACGACAGGAAACCGGACACAGTAAAATTATTACTGCTGGTTGTAGTTTTGGAGGCTATCATGCCGCAAATTTCGCTTTCAGGCACCCATGGCTGGTGAGCCACATGTTTAGCATGAGCGGCGCATTTGATATTTCTGGCCAGCTGGATGGTTTTTACAACGACGATGTTTATTTCAATAATCCTGTAGATAACCTTTTAAACAATAGCAACCCCGAACTGCATTACATGAAAATTGTGTTGGGTACAACCGACCGCGACATGTGCAGACCAGACAATGAGCGTTTATCAGAGATCCTAAACAAAAAAGGAATTGATCACTGGCTGGATATCAGACAAAATGCCGACCACGACTGGCCGATCTGGAGAGAGATGTTTCCGAATTATATTGCACAGTTATAGATTTAGTCCTAAATCCCGAGTTCTAAATCCAAAGTCGATTAGACTATAATAATCAAACAATTAACCGATTAACCAGTTAAACAATTAAACTAAAATAGTACCAATGAAAAAAATAGGGATTTTATTCGGACAGGAGCGTTCTTTTCCTGAAGCCGTAATCGAAAGGATCAATCAAAAAGCAGAAAAAGGCATTACCGCCGAAGCTGTTAAAATCGACAAAATATTTCAGAATGTACCGTTAGGCTATTCAGTCATCATCGACCGCATTTCGCAGGATGTACCTTTTTACCGTGCATCTTTAAAAAATGCAGCCATTACCGGAACCGCAGTAATCAACAATCCATTTTGGTGGAGTGCCGACGAAAAATTTTTCAATAATGCACTGGCCGAACAGATTGGTGTGCCTGTACCCAAAACAGCATTAATACCTTCAAGAGAACATCCTACAGGAACCACAGGCGAATCTTTTTCTAATCTAGCCATGCCATTAGACTGGGATGCTATTTTCGAATACACAGGCTTCCCGGCTTACATGAAACCCTACGACGGTGGCGGCTGGAGAGATGTTTACAAATTACACAATAAAGAAGATTTCTTCGACAAACATAGCGGCACGCAACAATTGGTGATGCTTTTGCAGGAAGAAATCATTTTTGAAGAGTATTTCAGGTGTTATTGCATTGGGGGTAAACATGTACGCATTATGCAGTACGATCCCCGCAACCCTCACCATTTACGTTATGCAACAGAAGGGAAATCGCCTGATCCGAAACTGCTTAAAACAGTAGAAGAATACACACTTAAATTATGTCAATATTTAGGATACGACTTTAATACGGTAGAATTCGCAGTGCGCGATGGAGTGCCTATTGCAATCGATTTTTGTAACCCTGCACCAGATGCAGACATCAATAGCGTTGGTCAGGAAAATTTTGATTGGGTGGTAGAAACCACAGCCAATTATGCCATAGAAAGAGCGAAAGCACAAAAAGATGGTCAGGATAATTTAACCTGGGGCGAATACATTAAAGCCTCTGTTGGCGGCAAACCATTAATTGCAAAATCAGCACCAAAAGTGGCTAAAACGGAAACAGTAAAAAAAGCTACCGCAACAGAAAAAGCGCCTGCAAAGCCTAAAAAAGCAGCAGCAAAAAAATAATTGGGATTTAAATTCTAATCAATACTAACATGAACGAGTTTACGCTGGGCATAGAAGAAGAGTACATGGTAATTGATCCCGTTACCCGAGAGCTTACTTCGCATGACCAAAAAATTGTAGAGGCCGCACAAAAAATACACAAAGACCAGGTAAAGGCAGAAATGCACCAGGCCGTGGTTGAAGTAGGAACCGGAATTTGCAAAACCACCACCGAAGCACGTAAAGAAATTTCGCAGTTGCGCTACACCGTATCGCAACTTGCCGGAGAACAGGGTTTGAGAATCGGTGCCGCTGGTACCCACCCCTTTTCACATTGGGAAAAACAATTGATTACCGAACATCCCCGCTACAACGAAATTGTTAACGAACTGCAGGAGGCCGCCCGCTCTAACCTTATTTTTGGGCTGCATGTACATGTTGGCTTTCAATCGCGTGAGCTGGCTATCCATATTGCCAATCAGGTGAGGTATTTTCTGCCCCACGTTTTTGCCTTATCAACCAATTCACCTTTTTGGGAATCGAGAAATACAGGTTACAAATCTTTCCGAACTAAAATTTTCGACAAATTTCCGCGTACAGGTATTCCTGATATTTTTAACAGCATTGAAGATTACGACAATTATGTGAAACTGCTCATCAAAACCAATTGCATGGATAATGCAAAGAAAATTTGGTGGGACATCCGCGTGCACCCATTTTTTGATACGGTGGAGTTCAGAATTTGCGATTGCCCGATGCTGATCGATGAAACTATGGCATTTACGGCATTATTTCAGGCATTATGTGCTAAACTATATAAACTGCGTTTGCAGAATATGGAGTTTATATCTTATTCAAGAGCGTTGATCAACGAAAATAAATGGCGGGCTGCACGTTATGGTATTGATGGCAATCTGATCGATTTCGGTAAAGAAATGGAAGTAAACTGCCGCAACCTTGTTTTAGAATTATTGGATTTTGTTGATGATGTAGTGGATGAGTTAGGTTGCCGTGAAGACATTAATTATGTACACAAAATTCTGGAGCATGGTACCGGAGCAGACAGGCAGTTGGCTGTTTACCAGCAAACTGGTAACTTTGAGGCCGTGGTAGATTACATTACCACTCAAACACTTATAGGCGCAAAGTAATTTAAAATGGATAAAAGAAGCTTAAAGGTAGCCGTTATTGACATGAATAACGGCGCACCTAATCAGGGTATGCGGGGGATTCAGGAAATTTTATCCCGTTTCAGAATTGAAAACAATATCGATTTAACCTTTGATATTTTTGATTTGAGGCAAAAAGGCGAAATACCAGGCATCGGCTATGATGCTTATATTTCTAGCGGTGGACCAGGGAGCCCGATTGAAAGCAAAGGAGAGAAATGGGAAAATGATTTCTTTAACCTGCTCGACCAGATTGAAGCTTTTAATCAAAAAAGCGAACACAAAAAAAAATATGCTTTTTTAATCTGCCATTCCTTTCAATTGGCCTGCAGAAAATATGAGTTGGGCAATGTGACAGAGCGGAGGTCGAATGCTTTTGGGATTTTCCCGATTACACTGACCGAAGATGGAGAAAATGATGAAATTTTTAATGGCATCACCAATCCTTTCTTTTCTGTTGATAGCCGCGACTGGCAGGTGATTGAACCCGATTTTGAAGCTTTTGAACGCAAAGGAGCTAAACTATTAGCCATTGAGAAAGAACGTAAACATGTCGACTTGGAACGTTGTATGATGTCGATCCGCTTTTCAGATGAAATTATTGGCACACAGTTTCATCCGGAAGCCGATCCGGTGGGCATGAAAATGTATTTGCTCCAGGACGAAAAGAAAAAAGCAATTAGCGATATGCACGGGGAGCAGAAATATCTCGATATGTTAAACAGTTTAGACGATCCGGCAAGGATTGTGCTTACCCAAAGTGTTATTTTACCTAATTTCTTACAAAAAGCAATTGGGGATTTGCAAGAGGCATAGAACTAACACTCATGAAAGCGGTAGAATACTATAAGCTACAAGATATCGAATTACGGGATGTAGAAGATACATTAGGCTACATAGCAAAAGCTTTCGAACTGAATTTGGCATCTGATGCTTTTTCAGAAACAAAAACATTTGGAGATATCTGCCAGGTTTTCCACGACAACATTGCTTATCAGAATGAAGAAAGTTGTACCTCTCAACAAGCGTTTTATAAGATCCGAAGTGCCATCGCTGTTTCACAAAAAATTGATAGAGGAAGTATTACCACTAGAACTCGCCTTGATGACGTTTTCCCTAGAATTGGTCGTAGGAAGAAAATAAAAGCATTTCAAAAAGAACTAGGTATACCAGTTAATTTTTTAACCATGAAAACTTGGCTAATACTTTTAATTATTGGCGGTTTTATAATCTCATTGGTAGCTTTTTTCTTTAACTGGAAATTTGCTTTGACAGGGATTTTGACTTGTTTGATTTTTAACTGGATAGCAACGAAGCTCCGTCAGGAGATTGAATATATCTCAATTGGAGAACTCACTATGAAAATTACAAGGGACCATTATATGCAAGTGAGAAGAAATCCTAACACCATCAATAGGAATGAAATCGTAAAAATAATTCAATGCAGTTTTATGTCAGATTTGGATTTAAAACTGACGGAACTACATAAAGACGCACTACTTGGTAAAATCTAAACAACACATTATACATGATACCCTCACAACGCCAAAAATATAACCATCAGTTTACCGAAGAGAAGTATCAAAACTTCCTCACCGAATTGCAAAATGGCTATCCACCAATTCCCTTTCGTGTGGCAGAAACGCCGGTATTTATTCCGAAAGCATTGAAAGAAAAATTGATTGCGGCCGGAGACGAAATTATAAAACTGATTAAACAGCCCAATTTTAAAACGCTTACCCAAAAGGCAATCCCCTCCAACTGGAATGTGCCTAATGAAAATGAACAGCCTCACTTTTTAACCTTCGATTTTGGCATCTGCAAAGATAAAAACGGGGAACTCACGCCTATGTTGATAGAAATGCAGGGTTTTCCTTCTTTATATGGTTTTCAGCACCATTTAGCTAAAACTTTTAAGGCCAATTTCGACATAGATACTTCCGTAAATTATTTTTTAAACGGATTTGATGAGGAAAAGTACACTAAACTGCTTAAGGAAGTAATTATCGGAAAATACCAGCCAGAAGAGGTTGCTTTAATGGATGTTGATGCCCCTAATCAAAAAACCGCTATCGATTTTTTTGTCACCCAAAAATTATTGGGTATTAAGATCCTCGCACTCGAAGACATTAAAAAAATAGGCAAACAACTGTTTTACGAAGAAGATGGCAATCAGATTCAGCTAAAAAGAATTTATAACCGTTTAATTTTCGACGAAGTTGCCAATAACACCGAAATTTTCAAAAATAGTTTCGATCCACGTGAAGAACTCGATATCGAATGGGTAACGCATCCCAATTGGTTTTACCGCATCAGTAAATATACTATGCCATTTCTAAAAAGCGAATTCGTACCCGAAACACGTTTTTTAAATGAGGTAAAAACAATTCCTGGCGATTTAGAAAACTATGTATTAAAGCCCTTATTTTCTTTCGCTGGTATGGGCGTTATTATCGATGTAACCGAAGCAGACGTTACTGATATCAAAGATCCTGAAAACTGGATTTTGCAAAGAAAAGTAAGTTACGAACCAGCAGTTCAGGCCCCTGATGGCGGAGTTAAAGCCGAAATCAGGATGATGTATTTATGGCCTGATGGTGGCGAACCTCAGCTTTGTATCAACTTAGCAAGGTTAAGCAGAGGCAAAATGATTGGTGTACGTTATAATGCCAATTTCGATTGGGTTGGGGGCACGATCGGTTTTATTGAGGAATAATACTTGTTTTCTTAACCACAGAGTACACAAAGAAAAAAGCACCGAGGTACACAGAGAAACAATCTTCCGTGTTTTCTATGAATCCGTGGCAAAACAAAAAACTACACCTAAAATCTTCAATAACCATTCGGCCACGGAGACACGGATGGCACGGAAAACAATGCCTAAGTAATATCCCTCCGTGCTTTTTGTGAATCCGTGGCAAAACAAAAAACTACACCTAAAATCTTCAATAACCATTCGGCCACGGAGACACGGATGGCACGGAAAACAACGGCTAAGTAATATCCCTCCGTGTTTTCTATGAATCCTTGGCAAAACAAAAAACTACACCTAAAATCTTCAATAACCATTCAGCCACGGAGATACGGATGGCAAGGAAAACTACGCTCAATATCCTCGGTGTAACACTCTGTGTCCTTAGTGGTAAAACAGGCAATCTACTTAGCGCCTCTTAGCGAAAAGCTTTGCCTACTTTGCGGTTAAATATTGACAGCACTCTTATAACTACCAATATTCAGAGATAAAATCTCTCCGTGTCTTCTGAGAATCAGTGGCAAAAAACAAAAAATATTGGATGCACCAATGCTATTAATATTAATTCAGCCACGGAGACACGGATGCCACGGAAAACAATGTCTAAGTAATATCCCTCCGTGTTTTCTATGAATCCGTGGCAAAACATTTCTAAACCCGCTCAGTGTACTCCGTGTAAAACTCGGTTTTTCTCTGTGGTAAAATACGCAGCAATAATTTACATTCACCTGAACACCAAAACACTAAAAGCACTTATATTTGTATTATGGATATTCAAACGATTTTAGTCTTTTTACTTTTTGCGATAGCATTGGTATATGTTGGCCGTTTGGTTTTTAAATCTTTACAGGTAAAAAAAGATGGCTGTGGTGGAAATTGCAAATGTGGCGTAGATTTTTCCGATATTAAGCCCGTAAAAAATAACGCCTATCTTTATGATTCACCAGTTTAAGGAATACTTTCAATCAAAAATAGAATTAACTGATGAGCAATTCGATAGCATTTCCGCTTCGCTAAAAGTTAAAAAATTCGAGAAAAACGAAATCATACAGTTTAAAGGAGATATGCTAAAATATGGCTTTTTCGTGGGCAAAGGCCTCTTAAGGTCTTATTCTATCGATTCGAAGGGTAAAGAACATATCATTCAGTTTGCCCCCGAAAACTGGTTTGTTTCCGACCGCAACCAGATGCACAATGAACCTTCTGATTTTTTTATCGAAGCGATAGAAACTACCGAAGCAGTTATCGTTCCCGATAATTTTATGAGCGAAGCTTCCCGTAAAGTTCCCTGCCTGTTAGCCTTAAATGTAACCATGCTGCATAATTCAATCCGTTTTATGCAAAAAAGAATCAATATGCTTTTAAGCGCCACCGCTGAAGAAAGATATCTGGATTTCATTAAACTTTATCCAAACCTTACCCTTCGCGTGCCGCAATGGATGATCGCATCTTACCTGGGCATCACCCCCGAATCACTCAGCCGTGTAAGAAAAGAACTGGCCAATAAGCATTTCAGACCGTAGAAAATTTTGAATGAGTGAGTTTTGAATGAGTGAATTTGGAATGATTGAATGTCTTAATTAAATCTAACCTTTCAACTTTTCAACCGCTAACATTTCTATCATCCAATCCATCTATCATTCAATCATTTCCAATTACTTACCATACATCAATTCCCAATCAAACCCTGTACTGTACTTTTGTGATGTAAATATTAAACATCCTAAAAACAAAAGATATGGCAACTACAAAATGGACATTAGATCCAACCCACAGCGAATTACAATTTAAAGTAAAACACTTAATGATTACTACTGTAACTGGTAGTTTAAAATCTTTTTCGGCAGAATTAACCTCTGAAGGTGATGAATTCGAAAATGCTGAAATTTCTTTCAAAGGTGATATCGATTCTATCGACACCGGAAATACCGACCGTGATAACCATTTAAAAAGTGGCGATTTCTTTGATGCTGAAAAATTTGCTCACATCGAGTTTAAATCTAGTTCAGTAGAAAAAGATGGTGGCGATTATATCGTTAAAGGTGATTTAACTATCAAAGGCGAAACTAAACCGGTAAAATTGACTGCAGAATTTGGCGGTATTGCTACCGATCCATGGGGAAATACGAAAGCTGGTTTTACTTTGAGCGGAAAAATTAACCGTTCTGATTTCGGCTTAACCTGGAATGCTGCTTTAGAAACCGGTGGTGTAATGGTAAGTGAAGAGGTTCGCCTTTTGGGTGAATTGCAGTTTGTGAAAAGCGTATAAGCGATAGGCGTTTGGCGATTAGTGTAATGCGCGCCAAACGCATAACAGAAAGGTTCCAATCATGGAAACAAAACAAATAAAAAATGTACTTAAAGCCCCTGCGCCGCACATGGTTGGCGATGGATTTAGGGTACACAACTTTTTCCCAAGCGGTTATGAAATTAACATGAGTCCATTTTTTTTATTGGATTATGGCTCTAAAATTGAATTTTCTGCGAGGAAAACCCCAAGAGGTGTTGGTGTTCATCCGCACCGGGGTTTCGAAACCGTAACCATTGCCTATCATGGTGCCGTTGCGCATCACGATAGCTCTGGGAACAGTGGAGTGATATATCCTGGCGATGTACAATGGATGACTGCTGCAAGTGGTGTACTGCATAAAGAGTACCATGAAGAAAATTACAGTTTAACGGGCGGTCCTTTTCAAATGGTTCAGCTTTGGATCAATCTTCCGGCAAAAGATAAAATGAGCAAAGCGAAATATCAGGCCATTAAACAGGCCGATATGGCTCATTTTGATTTACCAGAAAACGGAGGAAAAATCGAAATCATTGCAGGTAATTATCAAAAAATAAAAGGCAACGCCACCACCTTTACCCCTATTGAGCTGTATAATGCGAGATTAAATAAGGGCGGAGAAGCTGTCTTTAACTTTCCAGGGAATTTTAATACCGGCTTTATGGTAATTGAAGGATCAGTAAAAATCAACGGATCTGAAAATATATCAGCTGATCACTTTATTTATTTCGACAACAAAGGTGAAGAAATTAAGGTTGAAGCTTCAGAAAATAGTGTTTTACTTATTTTGAGCGGTCAGCCTATTGATGAGCCTATTGTTCAGTACGGTCCGTTTTTAATGAACACCGAGGCTGAGATTCATCAGGCCATTGAAGATTATAACCAGGGAAGATTTGGTTATTTAGAAGAGTAGAGGTTTATATAATTTATATTTTGAAGCCGGCATTTTTAACAAAATTTGCCGGCTTTTTTATGTCTGCTTAGAAATACAACCATAAAATAGTATCTTAGGATAAACTAACGATCACTCATCCCAGCCGTTTCATTTCATCATTCATCCAATCTTCATATTCGTTAGTGACTTTTGATTATAAATCAGAACAGAAAAATGTCCGGAAAACAAATATTTCAAACTGAGACTAAAAGACGCTGGAATACTTTTACATGGGTAAGCCGCACTTTCTTTTTAGTTTTCATCGTCGCAATCATCTGCGTAGTATATACCTTATCATCGGTACAGGCACCCAATTTGCCTTTTATTGATACGAATACGCCGCTAACGCAAAAGCAATTAGATAAGTTAAAAAAATCGCAGCAGTACAAGGATTTTACAATCGAGAAATCGAAACTTCAAAAAATCAAGAAAGACCGCGAGCACCGTATTTTAACCCACCGTGGCAACAGTAAGCGCATCAATATGGCTTTTTATGTAAGTTGGGCAGGAAGTAAAGACGCATCTATATCAGATTTAAAACGCAATATCAGCCATTTAGATATGGTGGCAACCGAATCGTTCTTTTTAAACGGCGATTCTATTGTCGACAAGGTAGATACAGCTGCATTGAAAGTAATCCACAATGGCAAAAAATCGGCTATTGCAGTGGTTTCAAATTACAACAAAGATCATTGGGATGGCGTGGCGGTAAAACGCCTGTTAAACAATCAACCGGCACAGCAAAAGTTGATTTACGACCTGATCGCGATCACTAAAAAATATGGCTATAGTGGTATCAACATAGATTTTGAAGAGCTTAACCTCGAAAACAGCGATAGTTTTAACAATTTCATGAAAAACCTATACGCCCAGTTTCATGCAGAAAAACTGATCGTTTCGCAGGATATCTCGCCAGAAAACGATGATTATAAGCCAGAAATCCTTCAAAATTATAACGATTATATAGTTTTAATGGCTTATGATCAGCATACTGATCAAAGTAATGCCGGCGACATTTCACACCAGGAGTGGGTGGAAGAAAAGCTGGACGATATCTGTAGCAAGGTAGATGCAGATAAGGTTATCCTGGCTTTAGCCTGTTACGGTTACGATTGGCCAAAAAATAGCATTGGCGTACCAATTACTTACGAACAAGCCATGACTACCGCGGTTAATTACAAAAGCAAAATTAACTTTAACCCCGAATCGGCCAATTTAAATTATAGCTATAATGATGGAAGTGGTATTAAACACGAAGTATATTTTACCGATGCGGCCACTTATTTTAACCTAATCCGCAAGGCTGATGACTGGGATATTGCCGGTATTGCCTTATGGCGTCTGGGATCGGAAGATAAACGTTTATGGTCTTTCATTTCCAATGACCTTAGCCTTGATACTTTAAAGAAAAAACCTTTCGATCTGCGCAAAATTTCTTCACTAAATATGGGTGGTATTTCTTATTTAGGTGATGGTGAAATATTGGACCTGATTTCTACCCCTACTCCAGGCAGCGTAAAGTTTACCTTAAATAAAGACAATTTTTCTATTGCGGATCAAAAATACATCCGGCTTCCTGAACAATATGTTATAAAAAGATTTGGAGAAGCGGATAAAAAAATTGCTTTAACCTTTGATGATGGTCCTGATCCGGTTTATACCCCACAGGTACTAAACATTTTAAAACAGGAAAAAGTACCCGGCTGTTTCTTTGTAGTGGGTATTATGGCCGAGCAGAATATGGAATTGTTAAGGCAGGAATATAATGATGGTTACGAAATTGGAAACCATACTTTTTTCCATCCCGACATGTCGGCTATCGGCCCAAGACGGGTAAAATTTGAGCTCAACGCCACTCGCCGTTTAATTGAAGCCGTTACAGGCCACAGCACCATTTTGTTCCGCGCACCGTTTAATGCCGATGCCGAACCTCAGAACATTTCAGAAATTTTGCCGGTTGCGCAAAGCAGAAAAGAAAATTATATCAACATCGGTGAATATATCGATCCGGAAGATTGGCAGCCTGGAAAAACTGCCGATCAGATTTTTAATGAAGTGGTAAAACAGCATGAAAATGGGAACATCCTTTTGTTGCATGATGCAGGGGGTAATCGGGAGGCTACTGTTGCCGCTTTGCCAAGGATTATCAAGTTCTTTAAAGCCAAAGGATATACTTTTACCACCGTTGGCGATTTAATGGGCAAAAAAAGATCAGAATTGATGCCTGCGGTTAAATCAACAGCAAATAGCGGTTTCAGCGGTTCTGGAGACTATTTTTTCATTAATTTCTTTTACTACGGAAACATGATTTTGAACATCATATTTTCTGTTGCCATTGTATTGGCCATTTTAAGAACCATATTTATCGCTTACCTGGCCATTAGACAACGAAAAAGAGCAAAACGTAATGTGGGCAAATTAATCGCCAGTCCTTCTGAGCAAGTGAGTATCATTATTCCCGCTTACAATGAAGAAGTTACGGCTGTACAAACCATTAATAGCCTCTTAAAAACTACTTATCCCAATTTTGAGCTCATTTTTGTTGATGACGGATCGAAGGATAAAACCTTTGAAATCATTAACGAACATTTTGGCAATCACCCGCAAGTAAAGGTTTTCAGAAAAGAAAATGGTGGTAAAGCATCAGCTTTAAATTATGGTATTTCAAAAGCAAGTTCTGAGTTTGTAATCTGTATTGATGCGGACACGCAACTAAAAGATGATGCGGTAACCGAACTGATGCGCTATTTCTATAGCGAAAAAATTGCAGCTGTTGCCGGAACGGTTAAAGTTGGAAATGCCAATAACATCATTACCAAATGGCAATCTATTGAGTACATTACAGCTCAGAATATGGATAGAAGGGCCTTCGACCTGTTAAATACCATTACTGTTGTTCCGGGAGCAATTGGTGCCTTTAGAAAAAACGTAATCATTGAAATCGGCGGTTTCACTGTCGATACTCTCGCTGAAGATTGCGACTTAACGATGCGCATTTTAAAAGCGGGTTATAAAGTTAAAAACTGCGATAGCGCAATTGCTTACACAGAAGCGCCAGAAACGGTAAATATGCTTTTGAAACAACGTTTCCGCTGGAGTTTTGGGGTAATGCAAAGTTTCTGGAAAAACAGAAAAACACTGCTTAACAAAAAGTATGGCTATTTTGGAATGGTGGGCATGCCTAATATTCTGATTTATCAGATCATTTTACCTTTATTTTCCCCACTTGCCGATCTTTTCATGCTGATTTCCTTAATCAGTGGCTTATTTTCGTTAAGTGCCATCAACAATTTAACATTAACTGGCTTTTCCGGCATTTTAAGTCTGCATAATGGTTTTGGTCAGGTGCTGTTTTATTATATTATCTTTATCGTGGTAGATATGTTCTTCGCGGCCATTGCCTTCCGTATGGAAAAAGAGAAATACACCAATTTACTTTACATTTTCCCTCAACGTTTTTTCTGGAGACAATTGATGTACGTAGTGCTGTTCCGCTCTTTCAGAAAAGCCATAAAAGGTGAGTTAGAAACATGGGGAACCTTAAAAAGAACAGGAAATGTGAAAGAGCAAACGACTTAAAATTCAAGCGGACTTCCGAAGTCGAAATACAGGCTTCGGAAGTCCACTATTAAAAGCTAAATTATGGAAAAATCTAACCAAACCTCATTTTCATTAAAAAGGGTATTTTTGATCTCCCTCATTGCCGGAACTTTGGATGGCCTGGTGGCAGTGATATTTCTGGCAAAAATGAATTTTACCGGTGTATTTCAATATATCGCGAGTGCCATTTTAGGGAACGCAGCTTTTACAGGTGGGACTAAAACAGCCATAATTGGTTTAGCATTACACTATTTCATTGCCTTTAGCTTTACGCTGCTTTATACCTTCGCGGGTACAAAAATAGCTTTACTTAAACAGCATTTTATATTATCAGGAGTTATTTATGGTTTGGTTGTCTGGACGGTTATGAACTTAATAATTGTTCCGCTTACCAAAATACCAGCAACACCATTCCACTACGAGAAAGCTGTTTTAAATGCTGTAATCCTAATTTTTTGTATTGGTTTACCGATTTCTTATTTAACCGCCCGTAAAATTAATTAAGGCTTTTCTATCAAACAAACGGCATAAGAAACAACGCCTTCTTCCCTCCCGATAAAACCCATCTGCTCATTAGTGGTTGCTTTAATCGAAATATCTTCGGTAGAAATACCTATTGCGTCAGCAATATTCTGTTGCATAGCAGGAATATGTGGATTAATTTTTGGCGCCTCTAAACAAAGCATGGCATCAATATTACCAATCTGCCATCCTTTTTCGGCCAATAGTTTAACCGTTTCTTTTAATAAAATAATGCTGCTGATCCCTTTCCAACGGTCATCCGTATTTTTAAAGTGGAAACCGATATCGCGTAAATTGGCTGCACCTAAAAGTGCATCGCAAATGGCGTGGAGCAGAACATCGGCATCCGAATGTCCATACGCACCTTTATGATGGTCTAATGTAATTCCGCCTACAACAAAAGGATGCTGATCTTTTAACTGATGTACGTCAAATCCGAAACCTACTCTAATTTTCATGGAAATTTTGGTTAATAATTGCTCAAAACTGTTAATTGGCTAAATTACTTTTTAACAATCTTTTTGTCGCCAAAGTTAAACAATAGACCAAAACGCAGGGTATTTGCAAGCGGACTTGTTTGTGCATTTGCAATTAAATAGGAGAAATCGATATTAAATACGTTGTATTTTAGGCCAAGGCCTAAGGTAAAGTAACGGCTATCGCCTTTCATTGGACTCTGGTAATTGTAACCTGCCCTTACGGCAAATTGCTGATTGTACCAGTATTCAAGGCCTGTTGAAATCCCAACTTCTTTCAATTCTTCTTTAAAACCACCGGGTGCATCGCTAAACGAACCAAAAATACCGGCAGGTACCGAACGGTTAGGATCTTTACCGCTAACAATATTGTTGTTCGAATCGTATATTGGTTGTGTTGGCACCAACAGTTTATTAAAATCAAGCGCAAATGTTAAGGTGCTAAAATCATCCATAGTGAAGGTAGATGCACCGCCTATTTTAAAATTGGTAGGCAAAAAGAAATTCTCACCACCATCAGAATAACTCATTTTAGTTCCGATGTTTGAGATATTGGCACCTGCAGAAAGAATAGCCTGTTTGCCAAAAAGTGTTGTTGATGTTTTATATAATCCTGAAATATCAACCGCTAAAGCATTTCCGCTGTGCACCTGCCCTGAAGATGAAAATTGTCCTGATGCCAGGTTGGAGTTAATGTACCTCAAAGAGGTTCCCAAAGAAAATTCTTCACCAAAACTGCGGGCATAAGAAACATCAAATGCCAGCTCGCTTGGATTCGAAATACCCAGATCCTGCTGGTTGATATCAGTAAGCTGGATAGAACCTAACGAAAAATACCTCAATGAAGCGCCAATGGTATTGCGATCGTCTAACTTATAAAAACCACTTAAATAAGCAAGGTTGATATCCGGAACCAAACTTTTTAACCATGGACTGTAAGAAACGGAAAAACCATAAGGTTTATCCAAAAAGGCAAGTTTAGAAGCGTTTATACTGGCCGAATTTACGTCTCCGGCAACCGCAACACCCGCGTCGCCCATTGCTCCGGCACGGGCATCGGGGGTAATCAGCAGAAATGGAACTGCTGTTATAATATTGTTTAACTCACTGCCGTTGGGTTGTGTATTATTGCCTATAACCACTTGGGCATTTGTTTTACCAAACACCAAAGCCATTGAGATTGCAGAAAAAGCAAGTTTACTGATGTACTTGAAATTCATCCTTTAAAGGTACGTAATTTTAGATCTTGGTGTTTAGCAATAAATGAGATATACTCTGTAACGTAAAACCAAAACTTATATTTTACCAAATTACGAATTCTAGCATTATTTACTAATTAAACCTACGATTTTTACATAGGGGTGTGACAGCATAAATCGTAAGCAACAAATTTATAGCCACTTAGCCTGTAAACGAAATCATTTTGATCTTTCTAAATATATTTTATTAAACAATTTGGCGCATTTGTAGCCAAATATCTTAAACCAAATATGGTTAAATTATTTGCAATCTCTGTAATTGTTATCCGGTTATGTGTATTTGCGAACAAAATAATTAATCTCCACAATGACTCAGCTGTCTAAACCCGATCGACCGATAGATTTATCAAATAAAATTAGAAATTAATACAAATGTGAATATGTTATGCATCACTATTTATATTTATGTTTCGCAACCCTCAATTTACATTTTATATTGCTTATTTATAATTATTTAGCTAAAATTCCGTTTAAAAAACAAATAGACACAATACGATATAAAATAATACGTTAAGGCTTAAAAATATAATCGATATTTTATTGTCACATAATTTATATATTCATTTAAAATTTGTTTAATTTTATCGTCTGAATTGCCTATTGGCGATATTTCCAATGTATTATATGAAAAAACTATTACTATATTCTTTTACCTGTTTATCACTAGCCGCCCTGCTTTCGAGTTGTAGCTCAAAAGGCGGGAACAGTTCTAGTAAAACGGGTATTCCTTATGCAGACAGGAAAAGCAAAAACAACCAATCTGGTGCCTTTGCTGTAGCAACCAAATACAAAAGAGCACCGGGGCCAGGCTTAATAGCAATTGAAGGCGGGGTTTTGGTAGTAGGTGGTAGTGCCATCGAAGTACCGGGTGTTGAGCCTAATATCTATAACTACAAAAGACAGGTTACTGTTCCATCTTTCTACATGGATGAAACTGAAGTATCGAATACTGATTGGTTGGAATACTTGCACTGGATCAGGTATAACTTCCCTGAAGACCGTGAATATTATTACAATGAACTTCCTGACACTTTAGTTTGGCGCCAGTCTTTATCCTATAATGAACCTTATGTTGATAATTATTTAAGGCATCCGGCTTACCGCGATTATCCTGTTGTAGGTGTTTCCTGGGAACAGGCCTCACGTTATTGCGAATGGAGAACTTCAAGGGCAAACGAATTCATTTTACGTGAAAAAGGGATCTTAACTGATTATAAAACGCTTGCGGGCAATACAAAAGGGAACAATGCTGCTACGGCTGCTGCTGCCCCGAAACCAGATAAGCCATATAATACAGATGCCTATCTTAACAATCAATACAACGATATTGGTAAAAATGCACCGATTGATTATAATACAAAAGCTGGTGCAGCTACTACAACTGCAGGAGGAACTGCTGCAGCCACAGGAGGCAGAAACAGTCAGCCAAGAAGAACGGCAACTTTGGAAGATGGCGTAATTATGCAGCCTTACCGTTTACCAACAGAAGCTGAATGGGAATATGCTGCATTAGGCTTAATTGGAAATACAGAATACGAAAATATTAACCAGAATAAAATTTACCCTTGGAACGGTTTAGGTGTTAGTTCGGCCAAAAAGAAAACAAGAGGTATGATTCAGGCCAACTTTAAAAGAGCTCCCGGAGATTATATGGGTGTTGGTGGTTCACTGAATGATAAAGGAGATTTAACGGTTCCGGTTATTCAATATGCACCAAACGATTTCGGTTTGTATAACATGGCTGGAAACGTAAATGAATGGGTTAACGACGTTTACAGAACAGCTACATTTACTGATGCTGATGCGTTTAACCCTTATCGTGGTAACTATTTCACCAACAAAAAGTTAGAAGATTCGCAAAGCGGAAAAATTGCTTTGGATAAGTATGGTAATCCAATTAAGGAAAATGCTTATTCAGGCAGAAAACAAACCTGGGCAGAAAAACAAGCGCAGGCTAAACGTTCTGATTCAATCTCAAAATCGACAGATCCACAGGCTGCAGTAGCAGCATCTAGTACTTATCAAGCCGATCAAAGGGGGTACCGTGACAGACAAAACACTTTACTTAATGAAGAAGGTGTAACCCTGGTAAACGATAAATCGAGAGTTTACAAAGGTGGTTCGTGGAACGACATGGCTTACTGGTTAAACCCTGCAACCCGCCGTTTTATGCAACAGGATGAATCATCGGCAGAAGTTGGTTTCCGTTGTGCCATGACCATGCTTGGTGCTCCAGAGATCAGTACTTCCGGAAAAAGAAGTTTTAAAACTCCACCTCCAAAACCTTACAGGGTTAGCAGAGGTAAATAATATAGAAAAGTCCCGATCATAAATCGGGACTTTTTTTTGCGTTGTATTTTGTAGTATACTTTGGTTATCGGATAATAAAAAGAAACTCGTCATCTAAAGTACATTGCACTCTGCTATTTTTACTTATAAGGATTAGGCACACAAAGCAATCTTAAAACGATCGCTATAACCCATAGGTATAAGATTGCTTCGTCGGCTGAAAAAGCCTTCTCGCAATGACGATATCCCGAGGTAAAAAAATTTGTTTACTTAAATTGAACCAAAATCTGGTTTTTCTCTACCTTATCTCCCTGTTTAACCAATATCTTTTTTATTACGCCATCTGTTGATGATTTCAAGATATTTTCCATTTTCATGGCTTCGAGGATAAGTAGATTATCTCCCTTTTTCACTTCTGTATTTTCTTCAATCAATACTTTAAGAACCAGTCCAGGCATTGGGGCTTTGATTTCAGAAATTTTATTAGAGGTTAAATTATCCAATCCAAGCTGCTTTAACAAAACATCAAACTGATCTTCGATACTGATCTGGTAAGTATTTCCATTCACCTTTATTTTACAGGTTTTTTCAGCCTTATTTATTTCAACAAGTTCTGTATTAAAAGACCTGTTTTGGTATAGAACATGGGTATTGTTATGGCCAAGCGTACTCACATCGAGTTGAACCTGTTCTCCATTTACTAAAAAAGCTGAATCCTTATTCTCAATTTCGAATAAAAACTGATCATTTACTTTTACTTTATACATGGCTTATTGAGTTAAGGCATATTGAACCAAATTAGCGCCCATTTTAAGCGCTTTTGTCCGCGTTTCTTGTGTATCTTCACGATAAGTACCAAAGTCTTCCCAACCGTTGCCTAAATCGCACTCGTAAGTGTAATAACAAACTACTCTTCCCTTATAAATCAAGGCAAATCCCTGCGGACGTTTATTATCATGTTCATGGATTTTTGGCAAACCCGAGGGGAACTTAAATTTCTGGTTATAAATGGCGTGATTGACAGGTAATTCAACAAAGCTCAGTTCCGGAAATACCTTTTTCATCTGTGGCCTGATAAACTTATCCAAACCGTAATTGTCATCAATATGGAGAAAGCCTCCACCGGTAAGGTACTGCCTTAAATTTTTCACTTCCTGATCGCTGAATACCACATTACCATGCCCTGTCATATAAATAAAGGGATAATTAAAAATTTCTTTAGAACCCACTTCAACAATACTTTCTTCGGCGTAAAAATTGGTTTTGAGGTTGGTGTTGCAATAGGCAATTAAATTAGGTAGTGCTGTACGGTCTGCATACCAATCGCCACCACCGCTGTATTTTAATTTGGCCATGCGGTAAGTAGGTGGAATGAAAGCGAAAAGTATAAAGCTAAAAGCCGAAAGACCAAAGGAGAAAACTAAAAGCCTCGACTTTTTTGAAAACTGAAAACTGGGAATTGAAAACTTCAAACTTACTATCGGTTAAGGTAATTGATTTCAAAACAAACAGCTAGTGCAGCAGTTTCGGTGCGCAACCTGTTATCACCTAAAGTTAGTGCTTTAAAGCCTTTGTTCAAAGCTAAATTAACTTCTTCTGGTGTGAAATCTCCTTCGGGACCAATAAGTATGAGGTATTTTTGATATGGTGACACCAATTTCGAGATAAATTGTTTCTCTCCCTGATCAATGCAGTGAGCAATTAACTTTTCTCCTTCAAATGGTTCTTTTAAAAAAGCATCAAAAGAAATTGCGTCGTTTAACTTGGGATGATAAGCTTTGATTGATTGTTTTACGGCAGAAGTGATCACTTTATTTAATCGGTCTTCTTTTACTACCCTACGTTCAGATCGGTCGGTGATGATTGGGGTAATTTCATCGATTCCCAATTCAGTAGCTTTCTCCAAAAACCACTCTAAACGATCGATATTTTTAGTTGGTGCAACAGCCACATGCAGGTAGTGGTTCCTTTTGTGAAAATCCTCTTCTACCTTTAAAATAGACAGAGAGACTTTTTTGGGGTTATCTGAAGTAATTTCTGCGGTATAAAAACCACCTTTACCATCAACCAGATTTACGATTGAGCCAACAGTGAGGCGCAATACCCTAACGCAATGTTTGCTTTCTTCTTCGTTAAGGGTGTAAGTATTTTGGGTTATATCTGGCGTGTAAAAAATATGCATTGTTGAAATTAATGATTATCAACCATATCTGCTTTATTGATCACCAGTTCTAACTTAATGGTTTCGATATTCTGTTCTGTTTTTTTAAGAATGGTAAACAGGTAGCCATACGATTCGTTGCTTTCGCCAACTTCTGGAATACGTTCAAAAACGTGAGAAACCAAACCACCTACAGTATCAAAATCTTCATCTTCGGGCAAATCGTGTGGTAAATGTTCGTTTACATCATAAACCGTTGCAAATGCATTTACGATAAACTCATTATCCGAAACCTTTTCTACCAATGGTTTTTCCTCATCGTATTCATCCTGGATCTCTCCAACCAGTTCCTCAACAATATCTTCTAAAGTAACCATACCAGCCGTACCTCCAAATTCATCCAATACAATGGCAATCTGTATGCGGTTGCTTTGCAGTTCGCTCATCAGATCGTTGATTTTTTTGGTTTCTGTTACAAAATAAGGTTTGCGGATAATATCATTAACTGTCCAGGTTTGGTTCCCGGCTGCTACCAATGGTAAAATATCTTTTGCATGGATAATACCAACAATTTTATCCATTACGTCATCGTAAACAGGCAAACGGGAGTACCCTTCTTTGATAATGGTATCTATAACCTCTTCTTTCGGAGAAGTTAATTCGATGCCCGAGATTTTGGTCCTCGGCACCATGATATTCTTCACCACACGCTCGTTAAAATCGAACACATTTTTAATCAGTTCGTGCTCATTGTTATCTAGGGCACCACTTTCCTTACCCTGATCGAGCAAGTACTGTAATTCTTCGGTACTGTGGATTGATTCATGCCCGGCTGAGGTATCAATACCAAAAGGTTTGAGGATAATAGCAGCCAGGCTATTCAAAGTCCAGATAAACGGGCGGAATACCACATAGAATAACTGGAGCGGTATAGAAACGAAAAGAGTTGTAGCTACCGGTCTTTGTATCGCGAATGATTTTGGTGCCAATTCACCAAAAACAATGTGCATGATGGTGATTAACGAGAAGGCTACAATGGTTGATGCGGTATGGATGGAAGCATCGCTCAAACCCCATTGTAAGCTGTCGAAAAGATTTTTAAAGATAGTATGCATAACGCCTTCACCCACCCAACCTAAGCCAAGTGATGCAAGCGTTATGCCTAGCTGAGTGGCGGCCAGGTATCCATCAAGATTATGGATAATCCCTTTGGCCATTCTACCTACACGGCTGCCTGATTTTGCTTTAATTTCTATTTGTGATGCGCGGACTTTTACAATGGCAAACTCTGCTGCCACAAAAAATCCGTTTAACAGTACCAAAAACAAGGCGAAGAACAAGCGCCAGCCAACTGATGCTGTATCTGGTTCCTGTAAGGCAACCAAAACTACATTTGTTGGTGGTAATATTGTACTTAACGCTGAATTTAAAAACAAACAGACCGTGGGTAAATCCATTAAGCTAATTCTCTAAATGTTGTGTTATAAAGTTCTATGCTTTCTTTAATTACTTTATGCGCATAACGAACACCAAGTAAATGTTCGATAGTTACATTTTTATCTTCTAATGCTTTATAATCCTGAAAGAAACGAACAATTTCTTTCATTTGGTGTGGAGGTAACTCATCTAAATCGTTGATGTAGTTTACCGACATGTCGTGAGCGGCAACAGCGATAATTTTATCGTCCTGTTCTCCGTTATCAACCATGTGCATTACACCTACTACTTTTGCCTCAATCAATGTCATTGGATATACGTCCACTGAACAAAGAACTAAGATATCTAATGGATCTTTATCATCGCAATAAGTTTGCGGAATAAAGCCATAGTTTGCAGGGTACATTACTGATGAAAAAAGAACCCTATCCAATTTAATCAAACCTGATTCTTTATCTATTTCGTATTTTGCTTTTGAACCTTTTGGAATTTCAATAATTGCGTTTACAATTTCCGGAACGTTATGCCCAGGGGATACGCTATGCCACGCGTGATGATCGTCTTTTGCCATTTTTAATTTAAATCTGTTTTATCCTCTTCAGGACCTTTCACTACTTTACTTTTTACAAAGGTAATTAATAATGGTATAGTTGTAATAAGGATAAAGCCAATAATAATATATAATAAATAATCGGTAATTTCTTTTTCGAATCTTCTGCCTAAAAAATAGCCCAGTAAAGTTAAGGAGCAGATCCAAAGCACACCACCTACAATGTTGTAAAGTGCGAACTTTTTAAACTCCAGTTTTACCACACCAGCAAAAATCGGTGCAAAAGTTCTAACAATCGGTACAAATCTTCCCATTATCAGCGCAAAGGCACCTTGTTTGTTATAATAATCTTCTGCTGCCTTCAAATAACGTTTCTTAAAAAAGAAACTGTCTTTTCTGGTATACAATACCGGTCCTGTTTTTCGCCCGAACCAATAACCTGTAAAATTGCCTGAAATTGCTGCTATGCATAAACCTGCTAACAGCACGGCAATATTAACATCTAACTTTCCGGTTGCCACAAACATGCCAGCCAAAAACAGTAAATAATCACCGGGAAGAAAAAAACCAAAGAATAGGCCCGTTTCTGCATAGATTACGAACATGACGAGATAGAAACCGCCCTCCCTCAATAATTTTTCGGGGTCAAGTAGTTGATGCAGGTTATTCCAAAAATCGTGCATATTCAATTATTCGTAAAACTACAAATAATTATTAAACAACAGCATACCTATATCAGGTTTAAAATAATTGCAGGGTAAATACCTAAAATAAGTGTGATTACTACTGATACCAACAATACAACTTTATATTGTACAGGGGTAGAAAGCTCTGTTTCAGCGCCATCTTTAAACCAAACAGCCACAATTACCTTAAAATAATAGTAAAAGCCCACCAGTGCATTTAAAATAGCAAATGCAACTAATAAAGTTTTATACTGGGTCATTACATTAAGGAACATCAGGTACTTTCCAATAAAACCTGCAGTTAATGGAATACCGGCTAAAGAAAGCATGGCAATGGTAAGTGATAAAGCCACTAAAGGATTTTTCTTACCTAAACCATTAAAACTTTCGAAGCTATCGCTACCTGTTTTTTGTTTAACCAGGATTAACACCGCAAATGCAATAATAGAAGCAAAAGTATAAGCCGCTGCATAAACCAAAACATTGTTTCCAGAGTTTTTCGTTAATACGATCAATGAAAATAACAAGTAACCCGCATGTGAGATACTGGAATAAGCCAGCATTCTTTTGAAGTTTTTTTGGAACAGGGCCGTTACGTTTCCGATAAACAAGGTTAAACAAACGATAACCATTAAAGGTGCAACCCAGAAATCGTGAAGTGGGGCAAATGCACCAGCAAATAATCTTAAAAAGGCAGCAAAACCAGCAGTTTTAACCACGGTACTCATAAAAGTAGTGATCAAAGATGGCGAACCTTCATATACATCAGGCGTCCAGAAGTGAAAAGGAGCAGCACCAATTTTAAAGCAAAGGCCAATCATCATCAGGATCACACCAGGATAAAATATCGGAGAAACTGAAGTGGTATGGTCAACCAGGTAAGCCTGGATTTTATCTAAATCGAATGAACCTGTAGCTCCATAAATTAAGGTAATACCAAATAACAAAAAGCCTGTTGAAAAAGCACCCATCAGGAAATACTTTAAAGAAGCTTCGTTAGAGGCAAAATCCTTTTTTCGGATACCTGCAAGGATATACAAACTCACTGACATGATTTCCAAGCCTACAAACAACATCGCCATGTTTTTATACGATACCATCATGATCATCCCTGCTAGGGCGAAAAGGATCAGGGTATAATATTCGGCTATGTTATCGCTTTTGGCGTGAAAATAGTTTTGTGTTAATAAAAAGATCAAAAGCGTACCGATAATACATACACCAGAGAATGCTAAGGCGAAGTTATCAGTCTGCATCATTCCGAAATGAACAGCATTGCCATTCCAGGCGCAGAAAGTAAATCCTAGTGCAGTAAGTAAGCCAACAACGGTAAGTGGTAGTAATGCTTTATTTGCTTTAAACAAACCTGCATAAAGCACTATAAAAGCTGTTATACTAATGGTTATAATAATATTCATTGCTTAATTTACTGTGTTTAATTTTTGATTTACCTGTTCTAATAAATGTTGTACAGATGCCTCTGTTAAGTGCAAAATTGGTTTGGGATAAACACCCAGAACAATAATTAATGCACATATAGTATAAAGAACCAATTTTTCAGTTCCTTTAATATCGGTGAAAGTGATGGTTAAACTGTTGGTTTCGCCAAGCATTACATTTTGATACATGCGCAACATGTAAACCGCTCCGAAAATGATGGTTAAACCTGCAATGGCAGCTGCCCAGATGCCATATTTATAAACGCCCATTAACAATAAGAATTCACCTATAAATCCGTTTGTTCCTGGTAAAGCTACTGTTCCTAAAACGATAATTAAGAATACAATGGCCAATTGAGGGGCTACTTTGGCAATTCCGCCTAACTCTTCAATTTTATTTGTTTTTACACGGCTGAAGATAATATCCAGGACGAAGAATAAACCAACTACGTTAATACCGTGACTCAACATCTGCACCATGGCGCCCTGCATGCCTTGCTGGTTGAAAGCGAAGATGCCTGCTGCGATTAAGCCAACGTGTGCAATTGATGAATAGGCTACCAAACGTTTTGCATCTTTTTGGGTAAAAGCAATTAACGACGCATAAACGATACCAATTATTGATAAAATGATGGCTAACTGCCCCCAATCGTGAACGCCTGCCGGAACAATTGGTAATAACCACCTGATTACGCCATAAATACCCATTTTTAACATGATACCCGATAACAACATCGTACCCTGAGTAGGAGCTGCTGTATAGGTATCTGGCTGCCAGGTGTGGAAAGGGAAAATCGGCATCTTAATGGCAAAAGCAATAAAGAAAGCCCAGAAAATCCATCCCTGTTGTGCACTATCTAAGTTTAAAGCATAAAAAGCTTGAATATCGAAATTGTGTGCCGGGTTTTGAAGGTAAAGGTAAATGATACCCATCAACATAAATAACGAACCCGCAATGGTGTACACAAAAAATTTCATGTTGATGCGGATACGGTCTTTTCCTCCCCAGATGGCACAGATAAAATAAATCGGGATTAATGCAGCTTCCCATCCGATGTAGAACAAGAAAGCATCCAACGCAGTAAATACCAGTAAAAGGCCACATTGCATAAATAAAATCAAGCCATAAAATGCAGCAGGATTTTTATAATCGTGTTTGTAGCTCGATAAGATGATGATCGGCACCAATAAATTGGTTAGCAATACCACAAGCATGCTTATGCCGTCGATACCCGCATGGAAGTTGATACCTAAATCAGCAATCCATGGCAAATTAACCTCAAACTGGGTATTTGCATTAGGAATGAAGTTACAGGCGATAACCAAAGCCAACACCAAAGAAACCACCGAAAATACGGTAGAAACTATTTTAGCCGACTTACCAGTAAATGCAGTAATGATTGCACCTACAAGCGGAAGAAATATAAGTAGTAAAAGTTGTTCCATTATTTAATTTTGAACCCTTTTTATATGTAATAAAATGTATATGCAAGCAATGCGATGATACCGAATACCATCATAAATATATAGAAACCTACGTTTCCACTCTGTAACAAACGCACACCTTTACTGGCTTCGTTTGTGCTCCATCCTAATCCGTTTACAATTCCATCAATAAATTTGCTATCGATAATCCTGTAAAAGAATCTCGAAAGTGCATCTAACGGTTTGGTGATGATGAAATCATAAATTTCATCCAGGTAGAATTTGTTGTAAGATAATTTTGCCAGTGCAGAACGTGGTGCTTCATCAGCTACCGGAACTCGCGCTCCTTTTACATAACGGCCATAGGCATAAATTAAAGCAATGATAGCCGCAACCACTGAAGTAGCCATTAAAGCCAATTCAGTTGAATGGCTTAAATCCAGTTCGTGCTGTGCAACCCCTGCACCCGATAACCAGTGCGCCAACCATTCGTTTCCACCAAAAATATGCGGAAAGTTGATTGCTCCGCCAATTGCTGCAAGAATAGCTAAAATGATTAGTGGCAAAGTCATCGCTGTAGGCGATTCGTGTACATGGCTTTCTTCATGATGTGTTCCACGATATTTACCAGAGAAAGTTAACAACATCATTCTGAACATGTAAAATGCGGTTAAGAATGCAGTTAATACTCCTACTCCCCATAAAATTGGACTCGCCTGGAAAGCATGTGCCAAAATTTCATCTTTAGAAAAGAAACCAGAGAATGGCGGTAAACCTGCAATGGCAATGGTACCGATCATCATGGTCAGAAAAGTAACCGGAAGCTTCTTCCTCAATCCGCCCATGTGGCGCATATCCTGTTCGTGGTGCATGGCATGGATAACCGAACCAGCGCCTAAGAATAGTAACGCTTTAAAGAAAGCGTGAGTTAATACGTGGAAGAATGAACCTGTATAAGCGCCAACGCCTAGACCTAAAAACATATATCCCAATTGCGATACGGTTGAATAAGCCAATACTTTTTTGATATCTGTTTGAGTTAAAGCAATAATTGCCGCCACTAAAGCGGTTGCCGCACCAATAATGGCAATGATGTGCTGGGTAAGTGGCGCTAAATCGAACAATACACTCGAACGGGCAATCATATAAATACCAGCGGTTACCATGGTTGCAGCGTGGATTAAAGCTGAAACTGGTGTTGGTCCGGCCATTGCATCAGGTAACCAGGTAAACAATGGCAACTGTGCCGATTTACCGCAGGCACCGATAAATAGTAAAATGGTAATTAAAACCAAAGTATCATTACCTGGCAACATATTGGCTGCTTGAGGAAAAACTTTAGCAAATTCCAAACTGCCAAAAGTAGTAAAGATTAAGAACACCCCTAGTAAAAAGCCTAAATCGCCGATACGGTTCATTACGAATGCTTTTTTAGCTGCCGATGCATAAGCATTATTGGTATACCAGAAACCGATTAACAGGTATGAGCATAAACCTACACCTTCCCAACCGATAAACATGACGATATAGTTCGACCCCAATACCAATAAAAGCATGAAGAATACAAACAGGTTTAAGTAAGAGAAAAACTTACCAAACCCAGCATCATCGTGCATGTAACTGGTAGAATATAGATGGATCAGGAAACCAATTCCGGTAATAATCAACAGCATGATCGAGCTTAAAGGATCAACCAGAAAAGATAACGGAATATGCAACGTACCTGCACTAATCCAATCAAATAAAAATACTTCGTGAGCTTTTTGTGTGTCGCCTTGTAAACTAAAGAAAATAACTACGCTGATGATAAAGGATGCCAGGATTACCCCACTTCCGATGATACCAACAAGTCCTTTAGATAAAGAGTTTCTGCCTAGTCCATTAATTACAAACCCTAAAAAAGGAAGTAACGGAACCAACCAAATCAATTGTTCTATTGTCATTCTTATTATATATTTACCACTTAAGGCGATTTAAAACATTAATATCTATCGATTTCGTATTGCGGTAAACCATTACAATAATCGCTAAGCCTACTGCAACTTCTGCAGCCGCCAAAGCCATAATGAAGAATACGAAAACCTGTCCGGATGGGTCGTTGCTGTGAACCGAAAACGCGGTTAAAAGTAAATTAACGGCGTTAAGCATCAGCTCAACCGACATAAAAATTACGATGGCATTTCTGCGCGTAAGTACACCAATTACGCCAATAGAAAAAATAATGGCACTTAAATAGATGTAGTGGTTTAACGGAACGCCTGCTGCTTGTGTGAATAAATTTTCCATTATGCTTCTACCTCATCTCTTTTAGATAATAAAACGGCTCCAACCATTGCTGCCAATAGTAATAGAGATGATAATTCGAATGGTAATAAAAATGGCCCAAAAAGCTCCTTACCTAGATTTTCTACCAATCCTAATCCCGGGTTTTTCAAAATCAACGGACTGTTAATGCTTGCTGATTTTAAAGAACCAATTAAAGTTATTACCAAACAACCTCCGGCAATTACGCCGACAATTTTAATCAGTGGAGATTTACTTGGTTCGGTTTCATTGTTCAGGTTAAGCAACATCAGTACAAAAAGGAAAAGTACCATAATTGCCCCCATGTAAACAATAAAGTTTACCACGGCCAAAAATTGAGCATTTAACAGCACATAGTGAACAGTGAAAGTGAAAAAGGTAAGGATTAAGTATAATACACTGTGGATTGGATTTTTTGCAAAAATCACCAGCAGTGAAAAGATGATACTTAATGTGGCTACGAAATAGAATACTTGTGTACTCATTAATTGTTTATTTATTTATGTTCTATGGTTTGTGTCTCCACAAATCATTTTTTTCCGTGGCTCGTGTCCTCACGAACCATTAATTACTTTTTCATTTCCAATGGAGCCTCAACCAGCTTATCTTTTCCGTAAATAAAATCCTTACGTAAATAATCAGCCGGAACAATTGGTCCATCTAAGTAAATCGCCTCTTTAGGGCAAGCTTCTTCACATAACCCACAGAAAATGCAACGCAACATGTTAATTTCGTATGTTGCAGCATATTTTTCTTCGCGGTATAAATCTTTCTCTTCAGGCTTACGCTCTGCAGCAATCATTGTGATTGCCTCAGCAGGACAAGATAAAGCACATAAACCGCAGGCGGTACAACGCTCTTTTCCATTCTCATCACGTTTAAGCGAGTGCATACCCCTAAAGTTGGTAGAGAATTCGCGTTCTACTTCAGGATATCTTATTGTAGCCTCTTTTTTAAATAAGTGACTGATGGTAATGCCCATACCCTTAGCAATTGCCGGCAGGTACATACGCTCCATAAAGCTCAACGGCTTTTGTTCCAGTACTTTTTTCTTATTACTTAATGATTCCATAATTAAAACTTCTCAATAATCGCAATCACAACACCTGTTATTATAATATTGGCAATGGCCAAAGGTATTAAACCTTTCCAACCCAAATTCATCAATTGATCGTAACGGAAACGAGGGATTGTCCAGCGTACCCACATGAAGAAAAAGATGAAAGCACATATTTTAGCAAAGAAAACTGCTGTTCCAAAAAGTGGTGCCCAAGTTGGCCCTAACCATACTGCCATCGAATCCATACCCGGATAATTGTAACCGCCCCAATATAAAGCTGCCATTACTGCCGATGATACAAACATGTTGATATACTCAGCAAACAGGTAAAACCCTAATTTCATTGATGAGTATTCTGTATGATAACCACCAATCAATTCCGTTTCACATTCAGGTAAATCGAATGGGGCACGGTTGGTTTCGGCGAAAGAACAAACCATAAAGATTAAAAAACCAAGTGGCTGATATAAAACATTCCATCTCCAGCCATGTTGCTGATCAACGATTTCTTTTAAGCTTAAAGTATTGGTCATTAAAAGCAAAGCGATGATTGATAATCCCATTGCAATTTCATAACTGATATTCTGTGAAGCTGCACGGATGGCACTTAACAAAGAGTATTTGTTGTTTGATGCCCATCCACCAATCATTACACCATAAACACCTAACGAAACTACACCAAAGATGTATAAAACACCTACATTGATATCAGCAACCTGTAAAGCAACTGTTTTACCTGCAATTAATACCGGGCTTCCCCAGGGAATAACCGCCGTACCAATACAGGCACAAAGCAATGCTAAACCCGGGCCAGCGATAAACAAAAACCGGTTGGATGAAGTTGGAATAATTTCCTCTTTCATAAACATCTTCACACCATCGGCCAAAGGCTGTAAAATACCAAAGGGGCCAGCTCTATCCGGTCCTAAACGATCTTGTAAATATGCAGCAACCTTACGTTCAGCATAAGTAGAATACATGGCAATAACTAAACTGATGCCGAAAATTACAGCTACCAGGATAAATTTTTCTATAACAAAAGCGCTATCCATTAGTATTTAACTGTTTTATGTAATTCAATTTCATTTGCCGCCTGTAATGCCTCATTTGGCTGAATAACGTGCAAAGGTTTTAATGTTTCGTAGTGATTTGATGCAATTACCGAAGTATCATCAATATGAGTTGGGTGTTCGATTACCCAATCGGCAGTTGCTTTTTTATCAAAACGGCAAGTGTTACAAATAAACTCTTCAACCTCACCAAACTGATCTTTACGTGCGGTAACACGCAGGACATCTGCTCCTTTATACCAAAGGGTTACTTTACCGTTGCATTTTTCGTGATCGCAATCGCGGTGTGCATCAACTGGTTTGGTAAACCAAACACGGTTTTTAAACCTGAAAGTTTTATCGGTTAAAGCCCCAACAGGACAAACATCGATTACGTTTCCAGAGAAATCGTTATCAACAGCTTGTTGGATATAAGTAGAAATTTCAGAGTGATCGCCACGGTTTAAGATACCATGAACACGTTTGTTTGTAATCTGATCGGCAGTAAAAACACAACGGTAGCACAGTATACAACGGTTCATGTGCAACTGGATCTTATCACCTATATCAATGCGTTCGAAAGTACGGCGCTCAAACTCATAACGTGTTTTTTGCAAACCATGCTCATAACCTAAATTCTGAAGGTCACATTCTCCTGCCTGATCACAAACAGGGCAATCTAAAGGGTGGTTAATCAACAAGATCTCCACAACACCCGCACGTGCTTCTAAAACTTCAGGAGAAGTAATGTTAAGCACTTCCATTCCATCCATCACCGTGGTACGGCAAGAAGCCACCAACTTCGGCATAGGGCGTGGATCTTTCTCCGAACCTTTAGTCACTTTTACAATACAGGTACGGCATTTACCGCCACTGCCTTGCAATTTAGAATAATAGCACATTGCTGGCGGAACAATATCCCCTCCGATCTGCCTTGCAGCATTCAGAATGGTTGTTCCATTATCAACCTCTACTGTTATCCCATCTATCGTAACCTTAACTTTTTCACTCATGGTTAATGATATTCTTTTTATTTTTTTGTATCGCTTTGGTTCGCGTTTCTACGAAACAAGGCGAAAATTATTTCTCTTCCGTTACCGGAGCTTTTTCAATTGGTGTTGCATAATTTGCAATGCCATAATTCTGGCTCTGGCTTTTAACCGGTTCTTTAATGTGCCATTCAAATTCATCCCTGAAGTGACGGATAGCACTAGCTACCGGCCAGGCTGCTGCATCACCCAGCGGACAGATTGTATTTCCTTCAATCTTGCGTTGAATATCCCACAATAAATCAACATCTTCCATTTTACCATGACCATGTTCGATTTTATGCAATACTTTTTCCATCCATCCGGTACCCTCACGACAAGGCGAACATTGTCCACAGCTTTCATGATGATAAAAACGGGCAAAATTCCAGGTATTACGAACAATACACTGATCTTCATCAAAAGCGATAAAACCACCAGATCCCATCATGGTTCCTGTTGCAAAGCCACCTTCAGACAAAGATTCGTAACTCATTAAACGAGGCTCGCCGTTAGCGTATTTTAAAGTTAAATTGGCAGGCAAAATAGGTACAGATGATCCACCTGCAACTGTTGCTTTTAAGCGTTTGCCATTGGCAATACCGCCACAATATTCATCCGAGTAGATAAATTCTTCTACCGGCAAACCCAATTCGATTTCGTAAACGCCTGGTTTTACTAAATTACCAGATGCCGATATTAATTTTGTACCTGTACTTCTACCGATACCGATTTTTGCATATTCATCACCACCATCGTTAATAATCGGTACAACTGCGGCAATCGACTCCACATTGTTAACCACTGTTGGACAACCATATAAACCAGCAATCGCCGGGAATGGTGGTTTAATACGTGGATTACCTCTTTTACCCTCTAGTGATTCTAACAATGCGGTTTCTTCACCACATATATAAGCGCCACCACCTGGCTGAACATATAATTCTAAATCGTAACCAGTACCTAAAATATTTTTACCCAACCATCCTGCAGCTTTAGCTTCAGCAATGGCTTTCTCTAAAATGCGGATCTGAGGCATCATTTCGCCCCGTACATAGATGTAAGAAACCTTAGCGCCTAAAGCGAAGCTAGATACAATCATTCCCTCAATTAAAGCATGGGGAATATATGTCATTAAATAACGGTCTTTAAAAGTTCCTGGCTCAGACTCATCAGCATTACACACCAAATAACGTGCAACACCTTCAGGCTTGGCCAAAAAGCTCCATTTCATCCCCGTTGGGAACCCCGCACCCCCGCGACCGCGTAAGCCTGATTTTTTAACCTCTTCAACAATCTCTTCAGGTGTTAAAGTTTTCAGGGCTTTTTCCACAGCACGATACCCGCCTTTTTGGCGATAGACTTCAAGCGTGTTGATGCCTGGTACGTTTATATGCTCTAGTAATAATTTACGGCTCATTGTTTATAGATATGAGATGTGACACTAGAGATATGAGATGTGAGACTGGAGATGTGAGGTTCTAGACAAATTGCCTATCTCATATCTCAAATCTAGTTTCTCAAATCTCAAGTATCATATCTAGTTTCTCAAATCTTATTTATTTTTCAAATCTTCAATCAATTTATCTACACTTGCCTCAGTAAGGTTTTCGTAGAAAGTATATTCCGGGCTAATTTGCAATACCGGACCGAAACCACAGGCAGCTAAACATTCAACTCCTCTAAAGCTGAATAAACCATCGGCAGTAACTTCACCTTCTTTAACACCCAACTTGTTTTCCAAGTGGCTTAATATTTTTTCGGCACCTACCAGGCAACAAGGGCCCGTACGGCACACCTCTAAAGCATATTTACCCTGCGGCTTTAAAAAGTACATGGTGTAAAATGTTGCCACCTCATAAACTTCAATAGGCTGAATATTTAAATATTCAGCAACTTTATCCATAGCCGATGTTGGTACCCAAAGAAACTCAGCTTGTACCAGGTGCAAAAGTGGCAGCAAAGCTGATTTACTCTTATCTGCCGGATAACGGCTTTTAACTTCATCAAATTTGGCCAGCAATTCTGATGAAAACACTACAGGTGTTTGTTCTTCTACTTTAAGCATCTAATTCTCCTGCAATAATATTCATACTACTCATGTTGATAATGGCATCAGACAATAACATGCCCTCGCTCATTGGTGCAAACATCTGGTAGTTTATAAAACTTGGTCTGCGGAAGTGTAAACGATATGGTGTACGTCCCCCGTCATTAATCAGATAGAACCCTAATTCACCATTTCCGCCTTCTACAGCGTGATAAACTTCTGCTTTTGGAGCATCAATCTCACCCATCACAATTTTGAAATGATAGATTAATGCTTCCATATTGTTGTAAACTTCTTGTTTTGGAGGAAGATAAAATTCAGGAACATCAGCATGGAAAATGCCTTTTGGTTCTGATTTTAATTTTTCTAAAGCTTGTTCGATAATGCGTACACTTTGCCACATTTCTTCGTTACGCACTAAATACCTGTCGTAAATATCGCCGCTTGTACCTACTGGAACTTCAAAATCGAAATCCTGGTAAGAAGAATACGGATCACTTACACGAACATCATAATCAACACCTGTTGCACGTAATAATGGTCCTGTCCAGCTGTATTCTAAAGCAGTTTCTTTAGTAACCTCTGCAACTCCGGCAGTCCTATCTATAAAGATACGGTTACGTGTTAAAAGATTTTCGAACTCTTTTAAGGCTACAGGGAATTCTTTTAAAAACTTATTGATCTTAGCAAAGGCAATATCATTGAAATCTCTTTCAAAACCGCCAATACGACCTATATTCGTTGTTAAACGTGCGCCACAAACCTCTTCAAAAATTTCGTAAATATGCTCACGGAACTGAAATAAGTATAAGAAAGTGGTCGTTGCTCCTGTATCCTGACCAATAATCGTGTTACAGATAATGTGATCGGCAATACGCGAGAGCTCCATAACAATTACCCGAAGATAATCTACACGTTTTGGCATTTGAATATTCAACAACTTCTCAACCGTCATGTGCCAGCCCATATTGTTAATAGGCGAAGAGCAATAGTTTAAACGGTCGGTAAGTGGTGTAATCTGATAGAATGGGCGATGCTCGGCAATCTTTTCGAAAGCACGGTGAATGTACCCAATAGTAGAAACGCCGCTTACAATACGTTCGCCATCTAATTGCAGAACATTTTGAAAAACGCCGTGGGTTGCAGGGTGTGTTGGACCTAGATTTAAGGTTACCAGCTCACTTTGCGGGTCGTTATCTGTAAATACCGGATGGTTATGATTCATAGTTTACCTTCCAAAAAATTCGTCTTTTTTATCTACCCTGTTCGGATCTTCCAATGGATATTGTTTCAACATTGGGTGAACACCTAAATCATCCATATTTAAAATACGGCGTAAATCTGGGTGACCTTCAAATTTAACTCCGAAAAAGTCGTATGTTTCACGTTCCATCCAGTTGGCACCTTTCCAAACAGTTGTTGCAGTCGGAATAGTTGGGTTCTGTTCAGAAATGAAAACTTTAATCCTGATCCTTACTTTCTCTACCATGTTGTGCAGGTGATAAACAACTGCAATACCATGGTCTTTACCAGGATAGTGAACTGCAGTGATATCAGTAAGGAAATTGAATTTTAATTCTTCTTTAAGATGCGAAAGCACATTGATGATAACATCTTTATAAGTTACAAAAGTTAATAAACCATAAGGTTCAGAAACGGCAGTAACCTTTTCGCCAAACCTTTCAGTCAGCTTAACGTGGATGTCGTTATTTAACGTTGTTTCTTCCATTATTTAATGCCGTATTGACCTAAAAGTTCTTTGTAATAATCAGAATTTCTTCTTCTGCCCGATTCGTTTTTCACCAAATCCTGAATACGCTGAAAACCATCTAAAATGGCTTCTGGTCTTGGAGGGCAACCCGGAACGTAAACATCAACCGGAATCACCTCATCAATACCTTGCAAAACTGAATAAGTATCGAAAATACCACCACTGCTAGCGCAGGCACCAACAGCCATTACCCAACGTGGCTCGGCCATTTGGATATAGACCTGTTTTAGTACAGGAGCCATTTTTTTGGCAATAGTTCCCATAACCATTAAAACATCGGCCTGGCGGGGAGAAAAACTTAAACGTTCTGCACCAAAACGACCTAAATCGTAGTGGGAGCCCATAGTCGCCATAAACTCGATTCCACAACAAGAAGTTGCGAAAGGCAATGGCCATAATGAATTTGAGCGGGCCAAACCAATCACTTTATCTAAGGAAGTGGCAAAATAGCCAGGTCCTTCGGTTCCTGGAGGCGCATCAACTATATTAATTTCACTCATGTTTATAAACAAAAAATGCTCATCCCTTTGCAGAATGAGCAACAAATTTACAATATTTTAAAGGCAATTAAACTAGCTTTACTCGATTTAGAACCTTTCTAAATAACTAAAAGCGGTTGTAGATAGTGTAAGTGATACACATTCAGTTTTCAGTTCTCAATTTTCAGTTCGCAGTTTTAAAATTGCTAACTGATAACTGCCAGCTGACTAGTTCCAGTCTAAAACTTTTTTCTTGATTACGTAGATAAAACCTAGTAATAATGTTCCCATGAAGATGAACATCTCAATCATCCCATCCATTTTCAATGCACGGAAATTAACTGCCCAAGGGTACATAAAGATCACCTCTACATCGAAAAGCACAAATAAGATAGCTACAACAAAGTATTTGATAGAGAAAGGCTGACGGGCATTACCTACCGATTTAATACCAGCTTCAAAGGTCTCCAGTTTATCACTCGTTTTACGTTTTGGACCTAAAAAGTGGGTAGCAACCAATGTGGTTACCACAAAACCTAAAGCAACAATTACTTGAAATATAATTGGTAAAAAATCTATAGAGGAACTTTGCGCTTGCATAATTTTTATTTTGTGATGCAAAAGTAAAAGAAAAAGGCAGAGTAACCAAACTCTGCCTTTTCTAAATTATTTAACTTTTTAATTATTTGCCTTTACCTTTTGCTTTAGCAGCAGGTGCTGGTGCTGTTAATTCTTTTAATTTAGCTGCAGCAAATGTTCCGGTAGGGTAAACCGCTACACTTTTATCGAAATATTCTTTTGCTTTAGCTTTATCTGTGTTGAAATAATATCCACCTAAATTATCATAAGCTTCTGATAGTTTTTTAGCGTTGGCAGTAACCAATTCTGGTTTCTCAGTGACTTTTTGAATAAAAGTTTCAAAATGAGGAACCATTAATCCTTTTGGTGCTTTATCATCATCTAATAAACTATTTATGCGTGCTCTGTATAAGTAAGCATCAGTAGTTTCAGGAGCGATTTTAGCAACCTTTGCAATCAAAGTATCTGCTTTTACTAATAAGTCTTTAGAAGGATTCTTTTTAGCTGAATATTGAGTTGCATAGTCGAAATAGTATGCTAAACCGTCATAAAAATAACTATATAGAACACCTTTAGCATTTGGACTAGCAGCAATTACTTTATCATAAATTTGAGCTGACTTATCATATTTTTTTGCGTCGAAAAAGGTTTTTGCTACTTCTGCAAGCGCGTCAACGTTATTTGAATCTTTCTCTACAGCTTTTGTAATATTCATTAAAGCTAAACTATCCTGACCAGCTTTTAATTGAGCTTTACCTAGATACAAGTAATCAAATCCTAAGATTTTATTTGGATCTTTTTCTTTAGCAAAGAACTCATTCATGCTGGTTAAAGATGCTGGATAATTTTTATTCTCGTACGCTGCCCAACCTTTCATCCTTGATACAACTGCACTTTTAGGATCGTTTGCAGGAGCTTGAATTGTTGTTGCTACCTGTTCAAGGGTTGGGAAATCTTTAGCATAAAATAAGAACTGAGCATAACGCAATTGAGATTCTAAAGATTTATCAGTTAAATCCATATATTTTTTGTAGTTCTCAATTCCTTTTGCTGCTTTTTCCTTATCTGTACCGAAGCTGCTCCACTGTAAGTATAACTCACCCAATTCGCGGTAAGCAGGACCATAATTTGCATCAGCAGCAATTACATCCTGTAATTCTTTTTCACCTTCAGGAAAAGCCCTAGACTCTTTGTACATTTTACCAATCTGAGTTTTAGCCCTTCTGTTATTCGGATCAATATCACTAACACGCATGTATGGACCTAATGCTTCTGAATTCTTTTTCTGCAATGCATAAGCATCACCCTGTGCCAAAAATACTTCTGCATCTTTATCTTTAGAATCTAACTCATCAGCTTTGGTAATGTTAGCTAAAGCATTCGTAAAATCAGGTTTAGATACGTCATCACTCGGCTTATCCTGCGCTAAATAAGCTTTACCGATATACAAATAAGTTTTGTAATCTTTCGGAGCCAAAGCTACAGCTTTATCAAAATTGGTTTTTGCAGAAGTTGGGTTATTTGATAACATATCTGCTTCGCCCAAACCAATTAAGTTTAGGTTGTTTTTAGGATCAGCGGTTACACCTTTAGTAAATACCGCTCTTGCTGAGTCGATATAACCGGTTTTCAAATAAACCAAACCAAGATTGTAATAGTTATTACCATCTGATGCTTTTGAGCTCACCAATGATTTAAGCACTGATGATGCTTTTTGATACTGTTCAGCGTCAATGGCTTTTTTCGCGTCATTTAAATCTTGAGCAAAAACTGCAGAACCCATCAACACCAAACCTACATTTAAGGTTATTGCTTTCTTTAAAATTTTCATCGGATATTCTGTTTTTTTTATTTAATAAAAATGAAGTGTCTCTTTAGATTTACTTCGTGGTTCAATTTATAATTTTTAATTTAATTTTACTTCGTCAGGTTAATTTCCCTCGGCATTAATTTATGCGGCCCGAGTCCAGATTTAAGTACAATTAACTGCCCTCTCTGACTTCTTAACCATGTTGCAAATCCTGTGCCTAAACCATCTCTTCCTTCGCAATCTATAATATTTATATTTCTTAAGAAAGGATAAACACCATTAATCAAATTATCCTGGGTTGGCTTATAAAACTTGTCATCACCAGGCCCACCCTTCACATTCTTTACACCCAGGACCTTTATTTGAGAAAGGTACTCACTTACCTCAGTATTTTTACTGGTAATCCAATTTACGCCCAAAATACCAATAAAATTTTTATCCTCAGCAATAAGTTTAATTACTTCATTGCTTGAATTTTTAGAGTAAACACCTGTAGCTGGAAATTGACTGATATGAGCCAATTCTTTAAAATATTGAAAGGTACTTGAATAAGCGTTATCAAACACCAATTTCTTATCTGATTTCTTCCCTTGTAATATATCAATAACCTCTTTAACGTTAATTGTACTATCAATATTGCCCTGATTGGTAATTAAAGCAATACCATCTATAGCAAAACGTGAAGTATTAATTTTAATATTACGCTGGCTATAATATTTTTCCTCTGCTTTGGTTAACAACCTTGGCAAAACGATTACCCTTACACTGTCATTTAGAAATGCAGGCAATAATTTTTCTTCAGGTTTTACTGTTGATTCAAATTTTGCATCCGGATAATCTAAACTAAAAATATCGATCTGATCCTGAACAATCGGTCCAACACTTTCATCAACCAATATTTTTAAGGTACCGCTTGTTCTGGTTTCTTTAACTGCATCCGGCTTGTTTTTACGTTTGCAGGATGCAAGTAAGGCTAATACACAAAATATTAAAAGGTAATTTTTCATTGAATGATTAGTCGCGCCTACCCAGGCTTAAAAGTCTTACAAAAGCATAAATAATCAAAAAGATACCGATTGCGATGCGGCCCCATTGTGGAATGGTGCTTAACCGAAGCGCAATTGGTTCATAAAATATAAATGCAAAACCCAATACCACATAAAAGACGAACATGATAAGGCCTAAAATGAGCAAAAACCGCTGTTTAGGCGATTTTTGCTTAAAAATATCAAAATTTAACATCTACTATTAGTTCAATGTAAAGTTAACGTTGATGTTGTATTTTACCCTTACCGGCTTACCATTTTGGATACCTGGGTTCCAACGTGGACTAGCTTTCAATACACGGATAGCTTCTTCATCAGTTCCGCTACCCAAACCACGGGTAACCTGGATATCTGTTAATTTACCATCTTTCTCTACAACGAATGATAAAAATACTTTACCCTGAACGTTGTTTTCTTGTGCCATTGGTGGGTATTTAATCGCTCCCGATAGGTATTTATAAAATTTAGCGATACCTCCCGGATATTCTGGTTGTTTCTCGATACTAACAAAGTCGTAAACTTTATTATCATCAACCGCAACTGCAGCTTCTCTTTTTGGTCCTTCTCCTACTGGTTCAGCGATAACAATATCAGCTGTAGGGTCACCTTTGATATCTTTCTGACCTGGATCAGCTTCTTTCAATTTTTCAACTGTAGGTGGTTCATCACGAACCTCGATATCAGGTTTTACAATTGGAGGTGGCATTTTCACCTGGTCAATCTTTGGTGGCGGTGGCTCTACCGGTGGCGGTGGAGGTGTTTCCGGGTTTACCGGTGGTGGTGGAGCTAAAATTACTTCCTGTGCTTTTACCTGATCTTCCTGCTGATCCATTGAACCTTTGATAAGGCTGTAGATTTTTGGAGAGAAAAATAATACAAGGAAGATAATAGATCCAATAATTAAGGCTTTAGTGGTGTTGGCACCATTGCTTTTACGCAATTGGTACGCACCATAGTTTTTGTTTTTATCGGCAAAAACCACTTCAAGCCATTCTTTTCTGAATATATCTAACTTCGACATAACTATTGGTTTTACTGATTATAAAATTCCTTTTTCTTTCATGAACTGTTTCTCATTGTCAAGGATATTATCGTCATCAATCTGACGAACCTTAACTTTAAGAATTTCCAACTCGTCCATTATATCTACAAAGTTTTGGAATGTAGAACCTGATGTTGGTTTAACCAGTACAACAAAGTCTCCGGCAACGCCTGAGGCGTCAGCTGCTTTTCTATTTTTAACAATAGCATCTTCGATTTGTGAACCAGATTCTATTGTTGGTGCGCTTTCGCCAGCAACTCCCATGTACCATGCAACCTTATCGCTTTTACCCAATAAAATTGTCATTGTTTTACTTGCTTTCAGCTCCAATCTGTTCTCAGGTAACTTTTCGTTTTTATCTGGCTTTGCAATATCCATCGCTTGTGGCGTAGAGATTACTGTTGTTAAGATAAAGAATGTTACCAAAAGAAACATTAGATCCACCATCGGAGTCATATCAACCCTTGGGGTGGCTTTCTTCCCGCCTGTGTTTAATTCTGCCATTTCTTATTTCTTTTTAGCTTCAGAGTTGGTAACCAATAAAAACTTGTTTACACTTTGTTTCTGAAGTACATCAATAATCTTTTTAACTACCGGATATTCTTCTTTTGCATCACCTTTAATACTGATACGCATATCCTGATTATTAATCTCCTTAGTTGCTTTACGGGCATTTAATACCCATGCATTCAGCTGATTATCAGTTGAATCTGAAGGTATACCAGGTTGAACCCCTGGTTTCATACGGTCAGCACCATTTAAGGCAATAAGAGATTTTAAACTCTGGATCGGAACACCGAAACTTCCTATCGAAGAAAAGCGTTGTATTTCTAAGGGAGTGAACGATATTTTATACTGTTCGCCCATTAGTTCTAATGTTTTCGCTCTTACTTTGACCCCTGCTACTTCAAAGAAAACTTTACCCTGCCCAATGGTTAATATCGCATTGTTTTCTACCGGCACCTTAAACTCATACGTAGATGAAGGTGTAGAAACGGCTAGTGGTTCTGGTTGCCTTGCTGTAGCAGTTAAGATGAAGAAAGTAAGTAACAATGATGCCACATCACACATGGCGGTCATATCTGTTACTGTACTTGTTCTTTTAACTTTAATTCTAGGCATAATATTTTTTACTAGTTTTTAATAATGATGATCTTTTTTCCGGTTTTCCATAAAGCCGGTAAAAATTTTTTCAAAATTCTTATTTATGCGAACTAGCGTATGTTTGAACGATGCTGAAACCAGCTTCATCGATTGCGTAAGTTAACTTGTCAATTTTAGAAGTTAATACGTTGTACATGATAATTGCCACAGTAGATACCAAGATACCTGTTGCAGTATTGATAAGTGCCTCAGAGATACCTACCGCTAATGCTGACTGATCTGGAGCACCAGAGTTTGCTAAACCGGCGAATGCACGGATCATACCTGTTACTGTACCCAATAAACCTACTAATGTACCGATTGATACCAAAGTTGCAATTACAGTTAAGTTTTGCTCTAACATTGGCATTTCTAAAGCTGTAGCTTCTTCAACCTCTTTTTGGATTGCAACGATTGATTGCTCAACATCCATGTTGGTATCAGCTTCAACTTCGCTGTATTTTTTCAAACCAGATTTAATTACGTTAGCAACTGAACCTTGTTGTTTATCACACTCAGCTTTTGCAGCCTCGATGTTACCTGCGCTTAATAAACCTTGTACTTTGCGGATGAAAGTATCTAAGCTAGATTTTCCACTTGCTTTACCAATAACGATGAAACGTTCGATAGAGAATACAATTACCACTAATAGTAATCCAACTAAGATTGCTACGATAGGGCCTCCTTTGTAAGCTGTTCCAAGATAGTTACCAGGTAATGGTAATTTCTCTCTGTCACCATCGATAAAGTTACTTCCTTCTCCGAATACGAATCTCCAAACACAGAATCCAATAACGATACAGATTGGAATAACGAATGTTGCAAATACGTTTGAAGCACTAGAAGAGCTCTCTTTTTTAACAGTTGTTGGTTTTGGTGCGTTTGCCATTTTTTTTGAAATTTTAGTTTTAGTTCTTGTTTTTAATTTTTAGCTGTTTTTTCTTATTGTAATACACTCAACGTTTCATATCCGAAATTGTTGCGAAAAACAAATTTATAAATTGATTTTAAATTACAAATTAATAAATCAATAAGCAATTAAATCGTTACTTAGAATTTAGTTTCGGTAAACCACATAGGGTGTATAACAAAAAAATTGCCCCAGCCGAGGCAATTCTTTCACAATAAAAACTAAAAAAAAATCGAATTGCAAATTTTTCGCTCAAAAAATGCATTTTAAAGTGCATTTAACATAATTTTAACGCTTCGTGTCTGCTTTTTGGTACTTTTGTCAGTTCAAATTGCTTAAAATTTTCTGAAAAGGCATCTGCCAGCTGATAAGCTTTTAAAAAATATTCTTCCTGATTATCCCATGTTTTAGACGGATCTAAAATATCATCGGGTACCCCCGGACAAATTAATGGCATCATTAATTTAAATACATGATGTTGTTTATAATGATGGTGATTTAGATCTCCGTTTAATGCTGCTTTGATCATTGCCCTGGTGTAACTCAATTTCATCCTTTTACCAACGCCATAGGCTCCCCCACTCCATCCTGTATTTACCAGCCAAACGTGTACTTTGTGCTTTTTCATCTTCTCCCCCAATAAAGCTGCATATTTTGAAGGATGCAATGGAAGAAAAGCTTTACCGAAACATGCCGAAAAGGTTAACTGAGGCTCAGTAACACCGGCTTCTGTACCCGCAACTTTAGCGGTATAACCACTCATAAAGTGGAACATGGCCTGTTCTACGTTTAATTTGGATATTGGAGGCAATACGCCAAATGCATCAGCGGTGAGGAAAAAAATATTCTTCGGTACCGCGGCAACAGAGGGCAGGATGGCATTATCAATATAATCTATAGGATAGGCTACACGTGTATTTTCTGTTTTATCGATATTGGAGTAATCAACATCTTTTGTGCCCGGAAAAAAATTAATGTTTTCTAATAATGAGCCAAATTTAATGGCTTTAAAGATTTGAGGCTCTTTTTCTTCGGTTAAATCAACACATTTTGCATAACAGCCTCCTTCGAAGTTGAATACCGAATCGCTGCCCCAGCCGTGCTCATCATCTCCGATTAAACCTCTTTCGGGATCGGCTGATAAAGTGGTTTTGCCCGTTCCAGACAAGCCGAAGAAGATAGCGGTATCTCCATCCTTGCCTACATTTGCAGAGCAGTGCATAGAAAGTGTATTTTTATATACCGGAAGAATGAAATTTAACACAGAGAAGATTCCTTTTTTAATTTCACCAGTATAACCTGTTCCACCGATCAAAATCATTTTTTTAGTGAAATTGATGATAGAGAAATTTTCCTGACGGGTTCCATCAACAGCAGGATCGGCGAGGAAGCCTGGTGCAGCAATAATCGTCCACTCTGGGCTGCTTATTAAAGCATCTTCATCAGGACGGATAAATAAATTGTGAGCAAAAAGATTCTGATAGGCCGTTTCAGTAATTACGCGGATGGATATTGCATCATCCGGATCGGCACATGCTGAAGCATCACGTACATAGATTTTTTTGTCGCCAAGGTAACTGGTGAGCTTATTAAATAACTGGTCAAACTTTTCAGGGCTGATTTTAATGTTTACATCTCCCCACCAAACCTGATCTTCGGTTACGTCGTCGCAAACGATAAACCTGTCTTTAGGCGAACGTCCGGTAAATTTACCGGTATCAATGGCCAGGGCTCCCGATGCCGCCATTGTACCTTCTTTATTTAATAATGCATCATCAATTAGCTCTTTTGGAGACAACTGGTACTTTACAGCAATGTTCCCGCCTAGATTTAAATAGCTTAAATCTGGCGTTTGCAGTTTCTTTTTGCTCATAACAATAAGTTAGTTAGTGGGGCAAAGGTAAAGACTTATGTTTCACAAAAACGAGTTTTAAAATATATTTATTTACATATTGTAGCAAATACACTATGACTTAAAAACCTCATTTACAATTATTTATGAAGTATTTTTGAAGATAAAAAAATTTTAAAAAATACACTAAGTTAAATTAGGTAAATGGTTTTAGTGTGTTTAAATTCTTTTAGAAATGATAGAGGTAAATGAGCTGCTTCTAAGCTAAATAGATTACATTGTCCCCCCCGCACTGTTAGCTATCATAGTAGCAATCGTATCATTAAAACCAATAGTAGGATTTTTACAACCGCTCTATGCCGCGGTGGCATCAAACTTTTGAAGCATCAAAAGTATGCAAAAATGCTTTGTCAATCCAACAAGGGGCCTTTTGCACATGCCCCATATTCATCAAAAAACAGCGGCACTTTGTTTTATGCAGTATCTGCTTTGTGAAAGATTTTGCAAAACGTGCAAAAAACCACTGCGTTTGAGGTTTGTTAGTGCATTTTGCATTATTCTGCAACAGTTTTTTGATTTTTCTGGCCCTTGGGATTGACAGCGTTCTTCGTTTAAACCTGTAAGCGATTAAAGTAAGTTAGCATAATGCCTACAAGTAAGTGCTAAATATGGCCACAACATGGGTTAAGAGGGGAATAATTAGACGCTGGAAAGGCAACCCACATCAATAGTAGCACCAGCCCGCGTTAATTAAACCTGATAAAAGCGGCAGCTCCCGATTCCACAACAACAAAAGAGCACTTCCATCGGGACTATAGCGATTAGCAGGGCTGCATTACCGGGAGGAATACTGAAGGATCTTTTCAAATTATCAAAAACCACCCCGCCCTTTGGGCACCCTCCGAAAAGAATCGGAGCAGGCACTCCAAAGCAGCAGAATGAATAATGCGGCTATTTCATTTACTTAAACGTTTTAATAGAAATTTCGAAATAAAATTGAAAAAACATTTGCATTTTAAAAAAATAATCTTCTACTTTACGGTGTACAAAGTACACAAAGACAAGATGAAATTTAACACTTCAATTATTACAACAATTATTATTACCACCGGTATAAACCAGCGGGGCTAATTTGTTGTAAGTTGAAAAAACATAAAACACAGAAAGCGTCCCGATGAAAATCGGGACGCTTTTTTTTTAACCCATGCTGAATGAAACCTGTACGAACGAGCATTTTAAACCACAGATCGGTACGGCAACAAACAGTTAAACCCAATATAAACTAATGAAAGTACTCAAATTCGGCGGCACATCCGTAGGTTCGGCCGAGAACATTAAAACCCTCTTACGCCTGGTTGGCGAAGAAAAACAGAAGAATAGCCCGGTAGTTGTATTATCGGCAATGAGTGGTGTAACCAATTTGCTTACTGATATGGCCGAAATGGCCGAATGTGGTGAAGATTACGATGCCCATTTAAAAGAAATTGAAGCTAAACATTTTGCTGTAATCCGTACGCTTTTACCTGCGGCTGCACAGAACCCGGTGTTTACGCGTTTAAAGATCTTTTTTAACGAACTGGAAGATCTGCTGCAGGCGGTAACCAATCTGCGAGAGCTTAGCTCACAAACCAAGGACCAGATTTTAAGCTATGGCGAACGCTGTTCTACTTTTATGATCAGCCATATTGCTTCGCAAAGTTTTGGCGGAACACTTTATGTAAACGGATCGGAACTGATTAAAACCGATAGCAACTTCGGTCAGGCGAAGGTTGACACGGAACTGACTGAAATGCTGATTAACAATTTTTACCAGGAAAATAAAGATAAGGTGCTTTTTGTAACTGGTTTTATTGCCAGCAATGCAGCAGGCAGAGTAACTACATTAGGTCGCGGGGGTTCTGATTATACTGCAGCCGTTTGGGGCGCAGCCTTAAATGCGGAAGAAATAGAAATCTGGACCGATGTAAACGGCATGATGACAGCTGATCCACGCATTGTGAAAAAGGCTTTCTCGTTACCGGAGTTAAGTTATACTGAAGCCATGGAATTGAGTTATTTCGGGGCTAAAGTAATTTATCCGCCAACGATGATCCCTGCTTTTATGAAGAAAATCCCGATTGTGATCAAAAACACTTTCGAACCTGATTTTGGTGGAACATATATTAAAAGTGATGTAAAAGCTTCGAGTTTACCAATAAAAGGAATTTCTTCTATCGATCAAATCAGCATCATTAATTTAACTGGTAGCGGCATGGTTGGGAAGGCAGGTTTTAGCGGGAGGTTGTTTTCACTGCTTTCGCGCGAGCAGATTAATGTGGTATTAATTACACAATCTTCATCAGAGCATAGCATTACTTTCGCAGTAAAACCAACAGATGCTTCGCAGGCCATTTCTTTGATCAAAAAAGAATTTGAACTGGAACTGGATGCTAAAAAATTAGAACTACCAGAAGTGGAAAATAACCTTTCTGTTTTGGCGATAGTTGGCGAAAACATGAAACGTACCCCAGGCATGAGTGGACGTTTGTTCAATGCATTGGGCCGTAATGGTATTAACGTAAGGGCTATTGCACAGGGTTCATCTGAATATAATATTTCGGTAATCATTAGTAAAGATGATTTATCGAAAGCGGTTAACGCTGTACACGATGCTTTTTTTACCGACCTGAAAAGAACATTAAATATTTTCTGCTTGGGTACAGGAAACATTGGCAAAACCTTATTTAATCAATTAAAAGAGCAAATGCCCTTCCTGGCGGCCAATAACGATTTACAGGTTAAGGTTGCCGGCATTAGTAATACCCGTAAAATGATTTTCAGTGTAGATGGTTTATCGCTCGAAAATTGGGAAACCGAACTAGATGCAAATGGTGAAAAAGCAGATCTAGCAGGTTTTGTAGCCAAAATGAAAGCTTTAAACTTACCCAACTGTGTTTTTGTGGATAATACCGCTGCAGAATCGCCAATAGAATTTTATCAGGGCATATTCGAAAGCAGCATTTCTGTGGTAACCTGTAATAAAAAAGGAAACTCTGCAGGTTATGCGCAGTATAAATCATTTAAAGATACTGCCCGTAAATTTGGTGTCGATTTTTATTATGAAACCAATGTTGGTGCTGGTTTACCGATTATACGTACGTTAAAAGAACTCATGATGAGCGGCGATAAGGTTGCCCGGATTGAGGCCATTTTATCAGGTACGATTTCTTACATCTTCAATAATTTTAAGGGTGAGGCTGGTTTTTACGAAACAGTGAAAGAAGCGCAGGAACTGGGTTATACGGAACCAGATCCTCGAGATGACTTAAATGGAAAAGATTTTATGCGTAAAATGTTGATTTTGGCGCGCGATGCAGGTTATCCTTTGGAAGCCAGTGATGTGAAAATCGATAATATTTTGCCTGAAGCCTGTTTAAATGCCACATCGGTAGAAGATTTCTATTCGGAACTACAAGCTAATGCGGCTTACTTCGAAAACCTGAAACAAACTGCAGGCAGTGAAGGAAAGGTTTTACGCTATATCGGTAAATTGGAAGATGGCAATGTAGAAATCAGCTTGCAAATGGTAGATGATACTCATCCTTTTTATATGCTATCAGGAAGTGACAACATTATTTCTTTCACTACTGATCGTTATAAATCACGTCCATTGGTAGTAAAAGGCCCAGGAGCAGGCGCAGAAGTAACGGCTGCCGGTGTTTTTGCGGATATCATTAACGTTGGTACTTTAAATAACTAATACCATGAATCCGGTTTTAGCACATAAAAATGAAATCCTAAGCCTGGTTGATCAGGCAATGATTGATTTTGAAAACATCACGGAAAAAGCCTGGAACGATAAACCGCAATCCTCAAAATGGTCTAAAAAAGAATTATTGGGTCATTTGATCGATAGCGCATCGAATAACATCCGCCGGTTAATTGTTGGCCAGTATGAGCAAGGCGTTAAAATTGTTTATCATCAGGATGAATGGGTGCTTTATCATAATTATCAGGAAACTGATATCGCTGATGTTAAAATACTTTGGAAATTATTAAACCATCAGATTTGCCGGGTAATTGAAAACATTCCGGAAGAAAAGCTTCAGAATAACTGTGATACCGGAAAAGGAAAAACAGAACTGCATACACTTTCTTATTTTATTGAAGATTATGTATCGCATTTAAAATATCATTTAAAGCAAATAACGGCATAATGGCTATGTTAGGAATCGAGAATTTAGGTGCATTTATATTAGCTGCTATTATAGTGGTTATTACGCCCGGTGTAGATACCATAATGGTTTTAACAAGAAGTATTTCTAAAGGAAAAAACTCAGGTTTATACTCTGCTCTAGGTGTGAGTTTGGGCTTGCTTGTACATACTTGTGCAGCTACATTTGGCCTTTCTCAAATTTTATCGAAATCTGCCATTGCTTTTAGCATAGTTAAATACCTGGGCGCAGCCTATCTCATTTACCTAGGCTACCGGTCTTTCGCCAGCAAAGGTGAACACGTTGAGATAAAGCCCGTTGAAAGTAAAGTTACCGGAATGAAACAAATGTTTTTTACGGCGCTTCTCAGTGATATTTTAAATCCTAAAATAGCCCTCTTCTTTCTTGCATTTCTACCCCAGTTTATCAATAGGAAAGAGATTAATAATCCAGTGCCCTATTTGTTGCTTGGTCTTATTATTTTCTTCATTACTTTAATCTGGTGTTCATTTTTAGCATTAACAGGAAGCAACGTAGCTAAGCACTTTAACCGAAATAAAAATATCGAGATCTGGATGAACAAAACTTCAGGGGTAGTATTTATTCTATTGGGGCTAAAAATAGCCTTAACCAAAAAATAACATTTAAGTTTTACCAAACAGCCAATAAGGCAATCAGTATTAAAAGATGCAAAAGAATATAAATGATAATGAGCTAGCTCCAGCAGATTTAGAAGTTGGCACTTCTATCCGGGTATTTGCACCCGCAACTGTAGCAAACGTTGTTTGTGGTTTCGACGTACTGGGCTTCGCCGTAAACGAACCGGGTGACGAAGTGGAAATGCGTTTTACCGATACACCAGGAGTAGTGATCAAAAGAATTACCGGCGATGACGGTCGTTTACCATTGGATGCTGCTAAAAATACGGTAAGTGCCAGTGTGCAACATTATTTAAAACACATCGATCGTTTAGATGTAGGCGTAGAAATTGAACTGCACAAAAAAATGCCCATTGGTAGCGGATTGGGCTCGAGCTCGGCCAGTACGGTTGCCGGTTTATTTGCCATTAACAAATTAATGGGCGATTTATTAACGGCCAAAGAACTGGTTCCTTTTGCCATGAAAGGTGAAGAACTGGCTTGTGGTTATGGCCATGCCGATAATGTTGCTCCTGCTTTATTGGGCGGATTTGTGTTGGTGAGAAGTTACGAACCACTCGATGTAATTTCGTTACCAACACCTGCCGGGATGTATGCGGCCATTGTTTACCCCGAAGTAGATGTACCAACTAAAGATGCGCGCCAGATGATACGCAGTAAAGTTGCCTTAAAAGATGCGGTTACCCAATGGGGAAATGTGGCAGGTTTGGTTAGCGGATTGTTTATGAATGATTTTGACCTGATTGGCCGCAGTATGAAAGATGTTTTGGTAGAACCAACACGTTCGATACTAATTCCTGGTTTTGAAGAAATGAGAAAACTGGCTATGGAAAATGGTGCAATCGGCTTCGGAATTTCAGGTTCCGGACCATCAGTTTTCGCACTAACTAAAGACGAAGAAACAGCCAGAAAAATAACCAAATCGCAACAGCAACACCTACATAAAATAAATATTAACAGCAAAGCTTTTGTTTCTCCGGTTAACGCGGAAGGACCTAGGGTAATGTAAATAAGGCTGGAAGGTAGAAGGCATAAAGGCTGAGGGCTAAAAACCCAAAACCTTTCAACCTTTAACCTTCCACCCCTCCAACCTCATTAAAATGAAACTATACTCAACCAACAATAAAGATTTAAGTGTTTCTTTTAAAGAAGCCGTTTTTAACAGTATGCCGCAGGATAAAGGCTTATATATGCCAGTAGAAATCCCGCAGCTTGATACAGATTTTATCGAAAATATTGAGAAGTATTCTCTACCTGAAATTGCTTACAAAGTAGCCTCGACATTATTAAAAGATGAGATTCCTGCTGAAGATTTAAAAGCCATAATTGAAGATGCCATTAATTTTGAAGCTCCAGCGGTTAAACTAGATGACAAAACCTTTGTGCTCGAATTGTTCCATGGTCCATCGTTAGCCTTTAAAGATTTTGGTGCGCGTTTTATGAGCCGTGTTATGGCTTATTTCTTAAAAGATGGTGAACAACTGCTAGATGTTTTAGTTGCGACTTCTGGTGATACCGGTGGCGCAGTGGCTTTGGGTTTCTTAGGCGTACCGAATACTTGTGTAACGATCCTTTATCCGGAAGGAAAAGTAAGTCCGATACAAGAACTGCAGTTAACCACCAATGGCGAAAACATCAGAGCCGTTGAGGTAAAAGGAACGTTTGATGATTGCCAGGCTTTGGTAAAGCAGGCTTTTGCGGATAATGAACTGAACGCAAAATTCCGGTTAACCTCAGCCAACTCCATCAACATTTCACGTTTAATCCCGCAAACATTTTATTATTTCAATACTTATGCCCAACTGAAAAAGCAAGGCTTAAACAATGTAATATTTTCTGTACCAAGTGGAAACTTCGGAAATATTGGTGCTGGCCTGCTTGCTTACAAATTAGGGTTGCCGGTTAAACAGTTTATTGCCGCTACCAATGTAAACGACACCGTTCCACGCTTTTTAGAAAGTGGTGTTTACGAAACCAAACCATCAACACAAACTTATTCGAATGCGATGGATGTTGGTGCACCAAGTAATTGGGTTCGTATTATGGATCTTTTTGATCAGGATGTGGAAGCGGTTAAAAAAGTGGTTACTTCTTATCGCTTCACTGACGAAGAAACATTGGATGGTATTAAAGAACTTGACAATAAACTAAATTATGTTGCCTGTCCGCATACAGCGATTGCGTATTTGGCAATTGAAAAATACAGAAACGAAAATCCATCTGATGAAAGTGTGGCTGTTTTCTTATCTACTGCACATGCCTGCAAATTTCCTGACATTTTCCCGGCAGATCTTGCTGCTAAAATCGAAATTCCAGAACAGGTAAAAGCTTTGGAAAGTAAACCTAAACATGCAGATCAGTTGGGGAAAGATTTTGAAGGATTTAAGGGTTATTTGCTTAAAGGGTAATAATTATATTAATCGTCATACCCAACCTGATTGGGAATCCTAATGCACATACATAAGTCATTAAGATTCCCACACAGAGCCTATCGTATAGACACAAATTTTAAAATCATTTTTAGTGCTCTCTGCCGCACGGCATCAAACTTTTGAGGCATCAAAAGTATGCAAACCGAAGCGATAGCGTAGCTCATTTATACAATTAAAAACACTAAAACCTATAAATAAAATGCTTCGTCAATCCAGCAAGGAGCCTCTGCACAAGCTCATACACATCAAAAAACAGCGGCACTTTGTTTTGTGTTTGTTGTACTAACTGAAAGTTTTTGCAAACCTTGATACACAAAACACACTGCGTTTGAGGTTTGGTAGAGCTAGTTGCTCTATTGTACACCTGTTTTTTGATTTTCCTGGCTCTTGGGATTGACTGGCGTACTTCGGCAAAGTACTATTGTTTTTTAAAGCAAGCTAGCATAGTGCCTTAAATAATGCTTAAAAAGATATGTCCACACGATAACCCTGCGCGGGAATGACGTATTTTGAAATTAATGTCCTGATTTCATACTCGTCTGCTCGATGCCTTTCAATCTTTTCGAGCAATAAATACCGAAATACAAGATAAACAGGTAGCAGATCAATGGCAATATAAATGAATGATGAACACCAATTTTATCGGCAACAGCTCCCTGAATAAGCGGCATAATTGCCCCGCCCAAAATGGCCATTACCAATAGAGAAGATCCCTGACTGGTATAAGCACCCAGTTTAGCAATGGCGAGGGTATAAATATTCGAGAACATAATCGAATTAAAAATACCGATCCCTAAAACACTATACATCGCTAATTCACCTTTATTTATCATTGCCGAAATCAATAACAATACATTTATAGCTGAGAAAATGGCCAGGGTTCTTGCAGGTGCGGATTTTCCAACTAAAAATCCTAAAAAGTTTAATGCAATAAATACCAGGAAGAAACTGATCTGTGCAAAAGTTAAGTCAACAATGCCATAAATTAAGGCAAAAACCAATACAGCAGTGCCCAACATGTAAATAATCTTTTTTGATTGGCTTAAAGTATGGCTAAGTGAAATTGAGCCTACAAAACGGCCAATCATTGCCCCTCCCCAATAAAGGGATAAGTAATTTTTACTCACCACCTCATCCAATCCGGTTATTTCCGGCAGCCTTAAAAAGCTAATGATAAAACTTCCAACAGCCACTTCGGCACCAACGTAACAGAACAAGGCTATAATTCCTCTGGTTAAGTGTGGAAATTTCAATACACCTAATCCTTTTACCTGTTCTTCCTCTTCGGGCTGAAAAGAAGGCAACTTTACATAAAAAATAAGCAAGCCTACCAACAGTAATATGGCTGCAAAAATTAAATAGGGAATACGTGTGGCTGATGCACTAAAACTCCCATCAGCTTCGGAAAAGAATTCAAAAATCAGGTGACCACCCAGAATTGGAGCTATGGTAGTTCCAAAAGCGTTAAAGGCCTGCGTTAAATTTAAGCGGCTGGAGGCGCTATCTTCAGGACCTAATAATGAAACATAGGCATTTGCCGTAATCTGAAGGACGGTAAAGCCTAAACCCAATACAAACAATGCTCCTAAAAACAATGGATAAACCGAATAAGTTGCTGCTGGGAAAAATAAAGCACAGCCAATGGCGGCGAGCACGATTCCAAAAAGAATTCCTTTTTTATACCCGACTTTATTAATCGGATCACCTTTGGTATAAGAAATCAAAAAGTAAATCAGTGAACCTACAAAATAAGCACCGAAGAAACAAAATTGCACCAGCATCGATTCAAAAAAGCTCAATTTAAAAAGCTGCTTCAAATATGGAATCAAAATATCGTTCATGCAGGTGATAAACCCCCACATGAAAAATAAAAGGGTAATGGTAACTAAGGGAACGGCGTAATTTGATCGAGACTGGCTTTCGGCAATTTTGTTATTCATTTATATATTGATATTATTTAACGGGGTAAAGCTAGCCCAATAATTACACTGGCTGGCTTTAACCACAGATTAGTTACCATTTTTTTACTTTCAGTAATTAATGTTGATCAAAAAAAATCCCGATTCTCACCGGGATTTTCATTATTTAGTATTCTGCGACTTTAATGTACTGATTTCGCGTTTCAGTTCTTCAATCTGTTGCTGCTGCTCTTTTATACTGGCTACCAACAGTGGCACCAAACTTTCGTAATCCACTTTGGTAATCGTTGCACTTTTAAATGCATTTTTACCTGCCGGATAATCTTTGGACTGTACGGAAACAATTTCCGGAACAGCCGTTTTGGCATCGGCGCCTATGAAACCATATTGTGGCCGTGCTGATAATTTTAATTTTTCAGCCCAGGTTTTGTTATAGTTAAAACTTACCGGCTCGAGCTTAGTAACCCGACTTAAAGCATTTTCTACAGGTTTAATATTGTTTTGCACAACTTCTTGTGCACTGATTTTTAACGAAGCAGCGGCTAACAGCACTGCGAATGAAATTGCTCGTTTCATATCTTCTTATTTGTAATTTTTAAAATAGACTATTTGCTTCACTTTTATGCGAAACAAGGAATAAACGGAAAGGATATGTTAAATAGAAGGAGGTGGCGTTAAAACTTCTGGGAAATAAGCCAATTTAAAAGAGTGATCAGGAATGATTACCTTCTTAGCAGTTTGTAGCGGGAAATAAATATCGGTATGAAGTAAGATCTGATTTATAGCATATTCGGTTTCTACTTTCTTTTCTTCCTTTTCGGTCGCATCATCATTAGTAGATAAAACCTCAATACGATCTGCAGAATAACTCAAATACGAGATCACATGACTCACCTTTAGAAAAAAAGTTAGTGCAATGCAGGTAATGAGGATGTATTTAAGGGTATAAAACTTCATTGATACAAATATAAGTTGTATGCCCTTAAAACAATAAATATTAGGTTAAAGTTCTGTAAGAATTTTAAATATTGAACAAATGCTATTCGCCAGTTTACCTGAGCGAGGATAGTTTTTTTTTGCAATTATGGTTTACTTAGACCACGCAGGTTTTAAAAACCTGCGTGGTCTTTTTATTAAAAAATAGCTTTCGCAATTTTTTTAGTCTGCTCGGGGCGACCCATGGTATAAAAGTGCAGTACCGGAGCGCCAAAATCGATCAGTTCTTTACATTGTTTGATCATGGCTTCTGTACCGATTTCTTTAGCCTCATTATTGTTTTCAGCGTGAGATAGCGCATCGGTCAATTCATCAGGCAAATCGATGTGAAAAATTTTAGGCAGCACATTTAACTGCGATAAGGTACTGATTGGCTTTAATCCCGGAATAATTGGAATGTTAATATCATTTTCCCTGCATTTTTTCACGAAATCGAAATACTTCTGGTTATCGAAAAACATCTGCGTTACGATGAACTCCGCACCTGCCTCTACCTTCTTTTTCAGGTACTTGAAATCGGTACTCATGTTAGGGGCTTCAAAATGTTTCTCAGGATAACCAGCAACACCGATACAAAAATCACTTTTAAAAGTTTCTACATCTTCATGCAGAAATTTACCTTCATTATGGTTTTTGATGTGCTCGATCAGGTCAGTTGCATAACAATGTCCGCCTGGAGTTGGAACAAAGTTCCCATCTGCTTTTCGGGCGTCACCGCGCAGGGCTAAAACGTTATCGATACCTAAAAACTGCAGATCAATCAATGCATTTTCGGTTTCCTCTTTGGTAAAACCACCGCAGATGAGATGCGGAACAGCATCAACTTTATATTTATGGATAATGGCTGCACATATAGCAATGGTACCGGGACGCTTGCGATAAGATACCTTTTGAAGCAAACCATTTGCATGCTCTTTGTAAATGTAATCTTCGCGGAGCGAAGTTACATCGATAAAAGGTGGATTAAATTCCAATAACGGCTCTATCGCATCATAAATCCACTGGATACTTTGCCCTTTGATAGGCGGCAACAGTTCAAAAGAAAATAAGGTTTTACCCTTTGCGTTTTTTATATGGTCTGTAATCTTCATAACCTGGCTTGGTTGTCATGCTGAATGCTAATGAAGCATCTCAAACACGATGGCAGTTCCTATTTTTGATGACTGCTAACATCAAAATTATGTGTTTTTCACTTAGAGATCCTTCGTTACATCCGATAGCTATCGGATCAGGATAACAAAGCAATGGGTTAATAAGCTAAATTCGGACTTAACCACCGCTCCACTTCTTCAACCGGCATATTTTTCCTGATGGCGTAATCTTCAATCTGGTCTTTGGTTATTTTTCCTAATCCGAAATACCTTGAATCGGGGTGTGCGAAATAAAATCCACTTACCGCAGCTGTTGGATACATGGCATAACTTTCGGTTAAGTGAAGTCCAATTTTATTCTCCGCATCAAGCAATTGGAATAAAGTTCCTTTTTCGGTGTGTTCCGGACAGGCAGGATAACCCGGCGCGGGACGGATACCCGCATATTCTTCCTTAATCAATTCCTGGTTGCTCAGGTTTTCATCCTGTGCATAACCCCAATATTCTTTACGTACGCGCTCATGCAGGCGCTCTGCAAAAGCCTCTGCCAAACGATCGGCCAAGGCCTTAGCCATGATGCTGTTGTAATCATCATAATTGGATTCGAACTCATTTACCAGTTCATCTATCCCGATACCAGCAGTTACCGCAAAACCACCAAAATAATCCTGAATACCACTTTCTTTTGGTGCAATAAAATCAGATAAAGCATAATAAGGCTGCCCATCTACTTTTTCTGCCTGTTGGCGGAGGGTGTGAATTTTGATTAGTTTGGAGTTTGAAGTTTGGAGTTTGGAGTCTCCCAACTCAGCACTCTCAACTCTCAACTCGATATCGTCTCCTACTGCATTTGCCGGCCAGAAACCAATTACCGCTCTTGCGGTTAATAATTTCTCATCGAGGATGCGTTTTAACAAAGTCTGCGCATCATCAAAAAGTTTCTTTGCCTCGTCGCCAACATTTTTATCATCGAAAATTTTAGGATAACTGCCGCGAAGCTCCCAGGTGTGGAAAAATGGTGTCCAATCGATATAAGGAACCAGTTCTTCTAAAGGATAATTATCGAAAACCCTTGTACCCGTAAATTCCGGAACGGGCAGATTAGGCTGAAAATCGATCTTAAATTTATTTTCACGTGCTTCTTCGATTGTTTTAAAACGTTTATCCGAGCGTTTGTTTAAATGTGCTTCGCGTGCTTTATCATATTCGGCCCTGATACCTGCAATATAATCGTCTCTCGTATCAGGATTCATTAAGGTGCTGCAAACTGTAACACTTCTTGAAGCATCTAACACATGAATAGCAGGTCCTGAGTAATTTGGTGCTACTTTTACTGCAGCGTGGATTCTTGAAGTAGTTGCACCACCAATAATTAATGGAATGGTAAAACCTTCGCGTTCCATTTCTTTGGCAAAGTGAACCATTTCATCCAGCGATGGCGTAATTAATCCACTTAAACCAATAATGTCGGCATTAATTTCTTTGGCTTTTTTAATGATTTCCTGTGCAGGAACCATTACCCCCATATCAACAATTTCGAAGTTATTACAGGCCAATACTACGCCTACAATATTTTTTCCAATATCGTGTACATCGCCTTTAACCGTAGCCATTAATACCCTTCCTGCTGATGAATTCTGATCCTGATCGGGATTATCCAGTTTTTCCTGCTCTATAAATGGCAACAAATAAGCTACAGCTTTTTTCATTACCCTTGCCGATTTAACCACCTGAGGCAAAAACATTTTTCCCGCACCAAAAAGATCACCGACAATGTTCATTCCGTCCATTAATGGTCCTTCAATTACCTGAATCGGGCGGGCGTATTTTTGTCTTGCTTCTTCAACATCATCATCCAGGTACTCCACAATTCCCTTTACCAGTGAATGCGACAACCTTTCTTCAACAGGACCTTTTCTCCACTCTTCGTCTTTAACAACCTCTTTGCCTTTAGACTTTACGGTATCGGCATATTCTACCAAACGTTCTGTTGCATCATCTCTACGATTTAAGAGTACATCTTCTACCCTTTCCAGTAGCTCAGGTGGAATTTCCTGATAAACCTCCAACATCCCCGCGTTAACGATACCCATATCTAAACCGGCCTGAATGGCATGATAAAGAAATGCAGAGTGCATTGCTTCGCGGACAGTATTATTGCCCCTGAAAGAGAAGGAGATATTAGAAACCCCACCACTCACTTTAGCATGAGGCAGGTTTTCTTTGATCCAACGGGTGGCATTGATGAAATCGACGGCATAATTATTATGCTCCTCTAATCCGGTTGCAACGGTTAATATATTCGGGTCGAAAATAATATCCTCTGGGGGGAAACCGATTTCATGTACCAGTATATCGTAACTTCTTTTACAGATTTCTTTCCTACGTTCGTAATTATCGGCCTGACCTTGTTCATCAAAAGCCATTACCACAACCGCAGCACCGTATTGCATAATTTTACGGGCGCTCTCACGGAATTTATCCTCTCCTTCTTTTAAGGAAATAGAGTTTACAATTCCTTTTCCCTGTAAACATTTTAGGCCATTCTCAATAACCGACCATTTAGATGAATCGACCATGATAGGCAATTTGGCGATATCGGGTTCAGATGCGATAAGGTTTAAGAATTTGGTCATTGCCGCTTCCGAATCCAGCATCCCCTCATCCATGTTTACATCGATTACCTGCGCACCACCCTCAACCTGTTGCAGAGCAACGGCCAATGCGGCTTCATAATCGCCACCTAAAATCAGTTTGGAGAATTTTGGAGAACCGGTAATATTGGTTCTTTCGCCAATGTTTACAAAAATGCTATCCGGGGTGATGGTTACCGGCTCCAAGCCGCTTAAACGCATGTAAGGTTCGAGCACCGGAATTTTGCGCGGCTCAGCTTTTCTGGCATTTTTGGCAATGCAGCCAATATGTTCCGGTGTAGTACCGCAACAACCACCTACAATATTTACAAAACCAGATGCAATAAAATCATCTACCAAATGTGCAGTTTCGTGCGGTTGCTCATCGTAAGCACCAAACTCATTAGGTAAACCTGCATTTGGATAGGCTGAAACGTAACATCCCGCCTTCGCCGCTAACTCCTCGATGTGCGGACGCATTTCTTTTGCCCCCAATGCACAGTTAAAACCTATACTTAATGGTTTAGCATGCATTACAGAATTCAAAAAAGCTTCTGCCGTTTGACCGGAAAGCGTTCTACCAGAGGCATCTGTAATGGTTCCGGAAATCATGATTTCCAGCTTACGGCCTATTACCTCTTCATATTTTTTAATGGCCACAATGGCCACTTTAGCATTTAAAGTATCGAAAATGGTTTCGATCAATAAAACATCCGAACCACCATCTACCAGGCCGCGAACCTGCTCGTAATAAGCTTCTTCTAACTCATCAAAATAAACGGCCCTAAAACCGGGATCGTTTACATTTGGCGACATAGAAAGGGTACGGTTGGTTGGACCAATGGCGCCTGCAACAAAACACTTGCGGTCTGGATTTGCAGCCATAAAATCAGTTGCAGCCTCTTTTGCTACGCGTGCCCCTTCGAAACTCATTTCGTAAGAAAGATCTTCCATCTGGTAATCGGCCATGGAAATACGCTGTGTACTGAAAGTATTGGTTTCAATAATATCGGCACCAGCCGCCATATACTCCAGGTGTATCGTTTTTATAATATCCGGACGTGTAATGTTGAGCAAATCATTATTGCCTTTTACATCACAGGGATGGTCCTTAAATCGCTCTCCCCTAAAATCTTCTTCGGTTAAAGTATATCGCTGAATCATGGTACCCATTGCACCATCAATCACTAAAATACGTTTCTCTAATTCTTCTCTTATACTCATTCTTGTCGTTAGATATGAGAATTGAGATATGTGATATGAGAATTATTAAGCACAACCTATGTGCCTCAAATCTCAAATCTATCATCTCAAATCTCAAAAAAAGGCTTATCTAAAAAGTTGGTACGTGAATCGTAATCCTAAACTTATCTGGTCCCGAATTTATTCGGGATAGAATTTAGCACCTTGTATGGTTACAGGTTGCTAAGACTTCGTTGGGTCTAATCCCTCCGTCTTTCTTAATAAGCATACAAAAATGCAACAAAGCTACATCAATTCCAAAATTTATCGCTTCGCTACCAAATAAAATTACAAAGGCCATGCAATTCTGCACAGCCTTAAGAATATTGTTCTGTTTTTAAAAATTAGCTGACTATCTTTTTCCCAAATTTCTTATTATACCAAATTGCCATATACCCTATCCAAATCCCACTTCCTAAACTTATTACGAAGATGTTTTCAGTTATAAAAAGCTTGATAAGGACTTGAATGCATGCGCCAACTAATATGAAACCAATAATAGCTAAGATTTTACTCATTACCTTCTGTTACCGAAAATACGCAGCAAAAACAAAAAGATGTTAAGGAAATCAAGATATAAACGCAATGCCGCAACAATTGCCATCTTTTTTGATTCTACCTGCAACACTTCTTCTCCACTCGCCTCGATACCCTGACCAATCTGCTTAATTTTCTGAACATCGTAAGCAGTTAATGCAGTAAATATTGCGATACCAATAAACGCCATAAACAAACTGAACTGTTCGCTTTGGATAAACATATTAATTACACTCGCAATCACTAAACCAATTACACCTACCATTAAAATGGGCCCAAACTTACTTAGATCTATATTAGTAGTATAACCCATAACGGCCATGATACCGAAGATACCCGCAGCACCAGCAAAACAGCTTACTACCGAACCAGAAGTGTATGCCAGTAAGATAAAACTTAAACTTACTCCTGTTAATACCGAGTATAAAACAAAAACACCGATAAGTGCCGGGTAAGAAAGTTTACTTAAACCAAAACTCATCAGTAAAACAAGTCCAAGTGGTGCGAACATGGCAATATATCCAAAAATCGACATACCAACTTTACCTGTTGATGGGTTAATGGTTAGCAGATATTGCATAAATTGCTCATTTGTTCCAAAAAGGTAAGCAGCTACAGTTGATAAACTCAACGCAACAAACATCCATAAGAAAACGTTTGCAAAGAATTTTTTAGAAACAGAGTTTTCTTGTACAAAAACGCTGTTTTTTTGATATTCAAAATTTTGTTGTTCCATTTTAAATTTTGTGTATTTAACTATATAAAAATAAATATTTAGTTCAATCTTTTTGTCAGCAGTTCTTCAACTTTTTTAAAGAACTGTAGTGGTTTTAACGTGCGCCAGGGCAGATTATCAAAAGCGCCCCCAAAGTTAATGTAATAATCGATGTTATTGTCCCTAAATTCGGTAATTACATGCTGTTGAAAATTTACTCCAACAATCCAGCCATCTTCTACTTCCTGAAACCATTCTTCGTAATAACTATCATCGGAAGCATGAAAATTCAGTACATTTTCTCCAATCAGGATAAATTTATTGATGCCTTCATCCATCATCAGTTCTAAAATATCACGCTTCATTAGCATAATATCATTGTTAATGGCATCGTTCCATTCGCCTATAAATTCGATAATGGCATAACTGCGGTCGTAATCTGCATATAACACCTTCATGTAAAGTGTGTTCGAACCAAACTCATCCCACTGCGGGTGCAGTAAAAAGTTATAAATCTGCTTATCGAAATAAAGTTCAGAATATTCGGTATTGTAAAACGGAGAACGTTCGTCTTCTGCAGAAATATAATCATCTCTCCACTGGTAATAAGGCTCTATCTCGTGCATGCTTTTAATTATAATTATTGAATGAGAGAGTTTTGAATGAGTGAATAAATAAATTATCGAATGAGTGAATTTTGAATGATTAAATGTTAAGTTTAATTCTGCATTCAAACTTTCATCCTTCTCTAATTCCCCCATTCAACATTCTCTAATTCCATCCTTCTCTCATTTTCTCATTCTATCATTCCTTAGTGTCCTGCTTCTACCGCTTTGCGTACGCTTCCGTAACGCGTCAACAATTCGGCGGCTTCATCATAACCGATATTCAGTTCGTCGGCAACCATTTGCGTACCCCGATCGACTAATTTATGGTTAGTTAACTGCATGTCGACCATTTTATTGCCAACTACGCGGCCCAGTTGCACCATTACTGTGGTACTCAGCATGTTTAAAACCATTTTTTGTGCCGTGCCCGATTTCATGCGGGTAGATCCGGTAACAAACTCAGGGCCAACTACCACTTCAACCGGAAAATCCGATTCTGCCGCTATCGGTCCGCCAGTGTTACAAACAATACAACCTGTTAAAATACCATGTTTACGTGCCGTGTTCAGCCCACCGATAACGTAAGGTGTAGTGCCCGAAGCGGCTAAACCCACCAAACAATCTTTTTCGTTGATATTGAACTCCTGAAGATCTTTCCAGGCCTGTTCAGCATCATCTTCGGCAAATTCTACTGCTTTTCTAATGGCAGTATCACCACCGGCAATAATCCCCACTACCCAATCAAACGGAACGCCATAAGTAGGTGGACATTCTGATGCATCTACCACCCCCAAACGGCCGCTGGTACCTGCGCCAATATAAAAAAGACGGCCGCCTTTTTTCATCCTTTCGGCAACTGCCGATGTTAATTTTTCGATCTGAGGCAAAGATTTCTCAACTGCATAAGCAACTGTTTTATCTTCGTTATTAATGCCCTGCAGAACTTCCAATACCGACATCTGATCGATGTGCTGATAGTTAGATTCTTGCTCGGTAACTCTGTTCATAAATTTAATTTTGATAAAATTCGGTAAATTCTTTCTAAAATCTACCCTAAAAAATCAAAAATATCGCTCAAAAATTTCAATCGATCCCATCTTTGCGTTAATTAATGTTAAAAATTAGAAACAAAAGACACTAAAATACAGTTAAAAAATATATCAACCCGCTAATTTTCATAAATTTGCATAACGCTGATGAAAAAAAATACCCGGAACAACATACTGATCGCCACGAGCTATTCTGTAATTTTAATAGCGGGCATGTTTTTGGGTATAAAATTTATTAAAGATCAAGGATTTGGCGTTAAAAAAAGTCCGCAGCTTGCTGCAAACAGCGACGAAAAATTAAACGAAATCCTTCACATCATCAACGGTAATTATGTTGATGACATCAATACCGATTCGCTTCAAAATTTACCGATAGACAGCGTTTTACACCAGCTAGATCCACACAGTGTTTACCTGCCTCCAACCGATGCGCAGGACATGACCGATAACCTGGAAGGCAATTTTGAAGGTGTAGGCATAGAATACTATATGCTTAACGATACCATGATGGTTACAGGTGTGGTTAAAGATGGGCCTGCCTATCAGGCTGGTATAAAATTGGGTGATAAAATCCTGAGCATCGATACCACCACGGTGAGCGGAAGAAATTTACCAAAAGATCAACTTACCGGCCGTTTTAAAGGTAAAGCAGGTACCGGAGTAAGCGTGGTGCTTTTGCATCCAAATACCCAGCAGAGCAACCGCATTATGGTTACCCGTGGTAAAGTGAACATTAGCAGTATTGATGCGGCTTACATGATCAATAACGAAACGGGCTATGTGCGCATTAGTAAATTTGGCGCCAATACCGATAACGATTTCTCCGTTGCGGCAAATAATTTGAAAGCAAAAGGCATGAAAAAACTGATCCTCGATCTGCGCGATAATGGAGGAGGTTATTTTACTGCAGCAACAGGTCTGGCCGATCAGTTTTTACCAGAAAACAAACTCATAGTATATACACAGGGTAAACACGAGCCACGCACTGATTATTTTTCAACCGGCACAGGCGCCTTTCAAAATGGCAAACTTGCTGTGCTGATCAATGAAAATACAGCTTCAGCCAGTGAGATTGTAGCCGGAGCCATTCAGGATCTGGGACGTGGTATCATAGTTGGCCGCCGCTCATTTGGCAAAGGCCTGGTACAAGAGCAGTTTGCTTTTGGCGATGGCTCTGCATTGAATTTAACCATCGCCAGGTATTATACCCCATCGGGACGCAGTATACAGAAATCTTACAAAAAAGGTTATGATGCCTACAAACATGAGCTGGATGAGCGTATGATGGATGGAGAACTTACAGGTGACCGCACTTCTTTTCAGGATTCTATCGAAAAAACCGAAGGTGTAAATGTTCAGCCCAACCGAAAAATTAAACCTGTTGGAGGTATACAGCCCGATATTTTTGTCAAACTTGATACTAACGGCTACAATAAGTTTTACAGCAACCTGGTAAGCAAAAAAGTGCTTTCTGATTACGTTTTCAATGTATTAACGGCGAAGTATAGTGCCAGTTTTGTGGAACAGAATATCAATATCTTTACGATAAACGATAATGACTTTAAAGATTTTATCGGCTTTCTTCAGCGTAAAAATGTGCCGATCGACCGTTTCCAGTTATATAGTGCCAAAAATGTAATCTTAAATGATTTAAAAGCATTGCTTTGCAGATACTATTTAGGCGATGTTGGCTATTACAGGGCCGCAAACCAAACCGATAACGCGGTAAGACAGGCATTATTAAACCTGCAATAGCCATATTTTATATGCTATCCGGTTAAAACAATCCGACATAATCAGTCTTAAATTTCAAACAAACACTTAAAATCAATATAATATTCTTATTTAAGATAATTAATTAATATTATATTTTGTTTATTTAATTTTGCTGTCAAATCATATCAGTTTATGGAAACAAGCAGATTAGAAGCAAAAGATCAACAAGTATTAGATGAGTTGTTAGAAAAGGTTAAGGAACAGACCGATTTATTTTTAGGTTATCCGGTATCTAAAGATTTTGATTACCAGGCACTCGCTGATTTCTTAAAATATCCGATGAATAACCTGGGCGATCCTTTTGTTACTTCTACTTATGGTGTTGGATCGCGCGAACTGGAAAAAGAAGTCGTTCAGTTTTTTGCAGAGCTATTTCGTGCTCCGGCAGATAATTGGTGGGGTTATGTAACGAATGGTGGCTCAGAAGGTAATTTGTATGGTTTGTACCTGGCCAGAGAACTGCATCCAAAAGGAATGGTTTATTATTCTGAAGCGACCCATTACAGCGTACAAAAAAACCTGCACCTGCTTAATATGGGCAATATTGTAATACGCACACAGGAAAACGGCGAAATCGATTACGAAGACCTGGAACATACCATCATGATGAACCGACAGATACCAGTAATTATTATGGCCAATATAGGTACCACCATGACCGAAGCACGCGATGATGTGGCCAAAATCAAAAGCATTTTAAAAAAACTGGCCATACAGCATTATTATATCCATGCCGATGCCGCGCTTTCAGGCACTTATAGCGCTTTGATCGAGCCCAGGCCTGCATTCGACTTTGAAGATGGTGCAGACAGCATTGCCATCAGCGGACATAAATTTTTTGGCTCGCCAATGCCCTGTGGTGTGGTAGTGGCAAAAAAATCGAACCGCGACCGGATTGCCCGCTCTGTTGCTTATATAGGGAGTGTAGATACTACCATTACCGGATCAAGAAACGGACATAGCCCACTGTTTTTATGGCATCGTATTAAACGTTTGGGTTTAGCGGGTTTAAAAAACAGGGCAATGCACAGTTTGGCCACCGCAGCTTACACCGAAGAGAAACTTAAAGAAATGGGCATTGCCGCATGGCGAAACCCAAACGCCATTACCGTGAATTTCCCTACCCCATCTGCTTCAATTTGTAAAAAGTGGCAATTGGCCGCTGAACAAGGAAATTCTCATATCATCTGCATGCCCAATGTAAACGAGGTTCATATCGATCTTTTTATCAACGACTTAAAAACCGAAGCCATATTGCAAGATTAACACCTACAAACTTTTGTCTCGGCTAAATGTTTAACAGCAACTTTAACTTAGTAAATACTGAACCTTTAAATACAATAGCATGAAAATAATAATTGTAGGCGCAACAGGAACATTGGGCAAAAAAGTAGCCGAGGCTTTTTCGGAGAAACATGAGGTAATCCGTGTAGGAAATACCAAAGGAGATGTTCAGGTTGACATTAAAGATGAAGCCTCCATCAAAGCCATGTTCGAAAAAATAGGTGCTTTTGATGCACTGATCAGTACGAGTGGGAAAGGCCCGTTTGTACCCATAAAGCAAGTGACGGGTGAAAAATTTAAAAGCGGATTACTCGACAAATTATTGGGACAGGTTAATTTGGTACTTATCGGGCAGCATTACATTAATAAAGGCGGCTCATTTACCTTAACCTCCGGGATATTGGCAGATCATCCGATAGCTGCAGGAGCCGTATTAAGCGCCGTAAACGGTGGATTAAATTCTTTTGTAATTGCCGCCGCTCCAGAACTTGAAAATGAGGTGCGTATAAATGCGATCAGTCCAAATGTAGTAGAAGATTCGCCAGCCTATTTTGATTCATTCCCAGGGGAAATTCCGGTGACGATGGATAAAGTAGTTAAAGCTTTTGAGAAAAGTGTTCTGGGTATCGTTACCGGTCAGGTAATAAAAGTTTATTAAATGTTGAAGGCATTAGTTCCTTTATCAAAACAACTGGTGCTTTCTTTATTTTTTAACAAAAGCTTGTTCTAAAATTTTATTTTTTAAAAAGCCAAACTATTATATTAGTCTATCTAACAACTTTAAATATGATAGAAACTGAGCGCCTCATTTTAAAACCTTTAACACACAATCAGCTCTTAAAATATATTAAAGACGATCATTCGCTAGAACAGGAATTTGATCTTTTGTCCACCAGGAAAAATATCTCTCCTTCCCTGCACGACGCCTTGGAGCAGACCATTCTGCCCAATGTCTTTGACAAAGATAAAGATTACCTCTACCATACTTTGTGGACGATTATATCAAAACCCGATCATAGAATGGTAGGCGATATCTGCTTTGTAGGCGAACCAGATCCAAATGGTGAAATTGAAATTGGTTATGGTACTTATGAAGAATTTCGAGGTCGGGGATTTATGACAGAGGCTGTTGGCAGAATAATCGAATGGGCAAAGGAACAACCAAAAGTTAAATCAATTTTTGCTGCAACCACGAAGGATAACGTGGCTTCCTATTCTATTTTAGAAAAAAATAACTTTATCCATATCGGCGAAGTGGATGATATGTTGAGCTGGAAGATTGAACTGAAGTAAGTTTTGCTTACGCTGAGTAATTTGCCACGGAGACACGGAAAATCACAGAATAATGTTCGCTTGCACAGCTATAGCATAAAGACTGTCTTGTTCACTGCCATTGCCTATTATAATACAATCTCAAACAAACTTAGACTAATTCCTTCATAGTGTTTTGGCAATCCTTCGGTTTTATCCATAGTTACCACACCAACATAATCAAAACCACATGCGGTATAATGTTCGAGCAGTTTTTCATTATCAGCCCAGGTATCCATTCTGATAAATTTAATCCCGTTGTCTGCAGCAAAAACTTTAGCCCATTTAATAATTTCCTTTACAAAAGAATAGCCCCTGAATTCGGGATGGGTTACAATCCTGTGGATGTAAATCGCATCGTGATCCCGTTCGCCCCATATTAACTGATCGTTAAACGTAACCGCAAAAACACAGGCAACAACACCATCTACCAAAATTTTATATTGACGGTTTTCATCAATTTCGGTTTGTACCATTTCTCTGCTAAAGCCTTGCCAGTGTTTATTAAAAACTTTCTTTTGATGGGCAATGGCCATGTCGTAAAATTCGAAAATGGCATCAATATCTGTTGGCAGGCTGTTTTGTACTCGTAATTGCATGTGGTAAAAGTAAATTTTTATCTCGTTAGTCAGGATTTGCAATCCGGCTTTTGAAGTTTAGCTTTTCGTGGATTTCAAATCCACAGAACAGCGAGTACACTGCTCGTAGTAAACAGATTCTTCACTGCGTTCAGAATGACAGTGCTATATAAACAAAAACAGGGCTGCTTTCGCTATGGAATGCAACCCTGTTTTAAATAACAATGGTTTTAGGTATACCGGTCTTATGCCCTCAACCTTTAAACCTTCAACTTCTAACCTATTTCTGTCTGAAGTAAATCTGGATAGGTGCACCAGAAAAATCGAAGTTCTCTCTCAGTTTATTCTCAATGAAACGTTTATACGGATCTTTAATGTACTGCGGCAGGTTGCAGAAAAAAGCAAACATTGGCGAAGTCGCATTAATCTGAGTGATATATTTAATTTTAATGAATTTTCCTTTTAATGCCGGAGGTGGGAATTTCTCGATCAATGGCAACATTACATCATTTAATTTAGATGTAGGAATTTTCTTGCTACGGTTTTTGTAAACCTCTAAAGCCGCTTCAATTGCTTTGAAAATACGTTGCTTGTTTAATACCGAAGTAAATACAATCGGCACATCGGTAAAAGGACGGATACGTTCGTGAATCTGCTCTTCGAAAGCTTTCATCGTTTGGGTATTCTTTTCGATCAGATCCCATTTGTTAACCAAAATAACGATACCTTTTTTATTCTTCTCAGCTAAGTGGAATATATTGATATCCTGACTTTCGATCCCTTCTACGGCATCGATCATTAATACCACCACATCAGCTTCTTCTAAAGCTTTGATGGTACGCATAACTGAATAAAACTCTAAGTTTTCTTTAACCTTGGTTTTTTTACGTAATCCAGCAGTATCGATCAACATAAATTCGTGACCAAACTGGTTATAATGGATTTTAATTGAATCGCGGGTGGTACCTGCGTTTGCAGTAACGATATTACGCTCTTTACCAATTAAAGCATTAACCAAAGAAGATTTACCCACATTTGGGCGACCTGCAATGGTAATTTTTGGCAACTGGTTTTCTTCTTCAGGAATATCTTCGAAATTTTTAACAATTTCATCCAATAACTCTCCTGTTCCAGAACCCGTCATAGAAGATAATGGATAAACCTCACCTAAGCCAAAGCCATAAAAGGTATGGATTTCGTTATATAAAGCGGTATTATCTACCTTATTTGCAGTTACATAAACAGGCTTTTTACTTCTACGCAGTACTTGTGCAATATCATCATCCAGATCGGTAATGCCTGTAGTTACATCAACCATAAAGATTAATACACTGGCTTCTTCGATGGCAATCATTACCTGCTCACGGATGGCAGCTTCATAAACGTCTTCCGAATTGGCCACATAACCACCGGTATCGATTACGGTAAATTGTCTGTCAGTCCACTCGCCTACACCATAGTGCCTGTCGCGGGTTACACCGCTTACATCATCTACAATGGCCTTACGGCTTTCGGTTAATCTATTAAAAAGGGTACTCTTGCCTACGTTTGGCCTGCCTACGATGGCTATAATATTACTCATGGGTGTTCTATTGATAGTTAATGGCTTATAGTTAATGGTCGTGGTGTTCGGGCAAGCTGCTCAAACTATTTGGCTATCAGCCATTGACTATCAACTACTAACCGATTTATTTCGGGCTGCAAAGGTACGGTTATTTTTCGTAACCTCCATTAATATTAATTTTTATACTTATCTAAAAGTCCTTTTATTACTTCTTCGGTCAGTTGATTTCCCTGCAATAAAGGGAAGCCTTCCCACCTTACCATCCCTTTCGGATCGATAAGAATGGCATGCGGAATACCTTTAACCTCAATCAGATCTTTCACTGTCCCTTTGGTATCAATGGCTTCAAAATAATTGATTTTTGGGTTATCAAAAGCAGCTACTTTTTCTTCTGCTTCATCAGATACACCAATAATTACCAGTTTATCTGCATATTTTTTCTGCAGATCGTTTAAGGTAGGGATATATGCCCTGCACGGGCCGCACCAGGTTGCCCAAAAATCGATCAGCACAAATTTCCCTTTGGTATCGGGTTGTTTCGAAAGCCATTTTTCGACCACCAGTTCTGGCGCCTTTTCGTTCAGGATGGATTTTGCCCACAATTTTTTACCATTGTTCGATTCCTGGGCGAAAGCCAGTGTACCAATCAAAAGCAAAAGAAGGGTCAGACTTTTTTTCATCTCCTAAAAATCGAAATTAATTATCGTAACCAAAGCTTTTCAGGTAATTCTTTTTGCTTCTCCAATCCGGAATTACTTTTACAAACATTTCAAGGAAAACCTTGCTGTCCAAAAATTTCTCAATCTCCAAACGCGCTTCGGTACCCACCTTTTTTAACATGCTGCCACCTGTACCGATTAAAATGTTCTTTTGCGAATCACGTTCTACGATAATTTCTGCCGTAATCCTGATCATTGCCCCCTTACCATTTTTCATTTCCTCTTCTTTAAAACTCTTTACAATCACTTCGGTGCTGTAAGGGATTTCCTTTTGGTAATTGAGGAAGATTTTTTCGCGGATAATCTCCGAAACGAAGAAACGCTCAGAGCGGTCTGTTAAATCTTCTTTATCGTAATATGGCGGATGCTCTGGCAACATTTCGAGCACGCGCTCCAATAATCCGTCTACATTGTGTTTATGTAAAGCCGAAATTGCATAAATCGCAACCGGATTTAGCTTTTCCTGCCAGTAAGCAATCTTCTCTTCAACCTTTTCCTGCTTCGCCTGATCAATTTTATTGATGAGTACAATTGTTGGGATATCGCGGTTCAGGATTTTCTCCAGAACATCTTCTTCATCGTGCTCTTCGTTAATATCGGTTACAAATAAAAGTACATCTGCATCAGTTAAAGATCCGTTAACAAAGCTCATCATACTCTCTTGTAAACTATATTTTGGCTTAATTATACCTGGAGTATCAGAAAAAACGATCTGATATTCTTCTTCATTTACAATCCCTAAAATGCGGTGTCTTGTGGTTTGTGCCTTAGGAGTGATAATGCTAAGCCGCTCGCCTACAAGCACATTCATGAGGGTGGATTTACCTACATTTGGTTTACCTATTATACTTACAAAACCTGCTTTATGCGCCATTAAAATATTTTTTAAAAAAAATTTGCAGCACAAAGAAACGAATTATATCTTTGCATTCCAATTCGGAAACAGAGTTAAGGATTTAATTCAAAAGAAAAAACAAGTTGTATAGAGTGCGGGGTGGAGTCCCGAAACTTCGGGAGTACGCTCGGTGAGCTCATAACCCGAAATTGAAAATGACAATATAGAGTGCGGGGTGGAGCAGTTGGTAGCTCGTCGGGCTCATAACCCGAAGGTCGCACGTTCGAGTCGTGTCCCCGCTACCAAAAGAGTTGAAAGACACTCTAATATTTAATGGCCCGTTCGTCTAGGGGTGAGGACGCCAGATTTTCATTCTGGAAACAGGGGTTCGATTCCCCTACGGGCTACGATCCCGCTTTACGATAAGTAGAGCGGGATTTTTGCTTTCTAGAGAATATTATCTCCCAGATCAATCAATAATATTCCTACCCCACCGCATAATCACATTTTTAATCTTATTTTAGCATACAACAAAAATCCCTATTACCATCTAAAACGCAATTAATGAGCTCCGTATTCAGAACATCCTATACCCAGGATCCAGACAACGTAACCGACGATAAATTGAAAGAAATCATCGGACAACGAAAGTGGCAAACTGTTGATATTAAAATTTCGGAGGAAGACCTCAAAGAAAATATATGGTTTTTAAACGACGCAGTTGTTTTAAGACAAAGCAGAGAGGGTGTTCCTTTAATGACGACCACAGCAATTTACGGCCCCATCCATAAAGATACCAGGGTAGCTTTAACCCCAGGCGAAGGAACCGGTGTAACAATACTACCGAAAGCGCCAACAGAAACACCATTGATTGATGAGCTGGAAGCACTTGCACGAAATGCAAAAACACCAAAAGAAGGTAATGCGGTTACGGTTAATTCGAACTGGGTAAGCAGCATTGATGGTGGAAGATTGCCTAACCTCGATCCTTCTGCAAACGTATTTGGCCAAACAGGTTCGTTATATGTGAATGAAACAGCTGTAATTTTTCCGGTAATGGAGCCAAGCCACCCCGATTACAAAGAAACACTTGCTTTTTACGGAGCTAAGCTGCTTAAACCGAGGGAACCATTTTACATGGGTTTTGAAGACACCTTATTTGGCATGGAGTACGATACCTCTTTGCCGGATTATATACGCAATTATGCCATGTCGCCCATAGGTGGCGGAGGCATGTTTGTTGAACACCACCCCTTTCCTCATATTTTTCTGCCTAAGCCAAATGAAAATGGAAAGGTATTTTGTGAAGCCAAAGTTACCTTAGGCCACAAGGTAGAGGTTATGGATCCGGAAAAAGAAAATCCCAGAATTGTATTTACCACTTTCAGGGTACCTGCTGATGGATCAGCCCTGGCGATTAAACCATCTACCATACATAATGATAGTTTTACGAACGGAAAACTGGCTGTCTTTGTTGCCAATACACCGGCAGATACGGTAGCTTTCAGACAAACTGCCCCTTTTACCAACATAATTGTAAAGGACAATGAACCAAAAATAGAGAAGCCAAAAGATTTTAGCTGAAAATAGCGCCTGATTCGCCCGCATCCGATATGATGCGGGCAAACAGGACTTTTAAATCAATATAACTAACCAAATATATATTGAGAATTAAATTAGTGCTAAAATTCGAAAAGAATATTCTTATTTAGACTAATTATAAACAAAGAAAGGAAACAAAGTTCATTCTACCAAATTTTGCATTAGCAAAATTCGTTAAACTTTGTTAAAAACCACACAACTCGCTCATTATCAATCCAAACTTTATTAATAGAAATGAGCAGTCTTTTTAGGGGTAAATAGGCCATCAAAAATATTTTAAAAAATATTGCAAATGACTTTGCAGATGTCAAAACAATTTATACCTTTGCACTCCTTCAAACGAAGAAAATTTGAAGATATAGAGTGCGGGGTGGAGCAGTTGGTAGCTCGTCGGGCTCATAACCCGAAGGTCGCACGTTCGAGTCGTGTCCCCGCTACCAAAAGAGTTGAAAGACACTCTAATATTTAATGGCCCGTTCGTCTAGGGGTGAGGACGCCAGATTTTCATTCTGGAAACAGGGGTTCGATTCCCCTACGGGCTACGAAAAGCCGCTTCTATCCGAAGCGGCTTTTTTATTGCTTATTCATTTCGGAAATAAAGGTCCCCGATAGTAATCAAGACCTTTATAGGCTACAAAAACCGAATGCTAATTTATTTTAATGCATAGTTAAGGTAACCGCCATCTGCCACAATCTCTGTTCCTGTAATAAAACTTGCCGCATCAGAAGCCAGGAATAATACTGTTTTCGCAATTTCATCAGGATTACCGAGTCTTTGCAAAGCTGTAGCACCCGCTAATAGTTCTTTTGCTTCTGCTGGTAAAGCATTTTCTAAACCAGGTGTTGCCACTGGCCCAGGGCTAACAATGTTTACACGGATTTTTCTACCTGCAAGTTCGTTTGCTGCAATTTGAGCAATTTTATTCAACGCCCCTTTGGTTGCAGAATATACGCTGGCTCCTACATTTGCGGCTGTTGCTACTGTTGAAGATGTAAACAACACCGCCGCTCCATCAGCTAAATGAGGAAGTAACTTTTGCAACGTAAAAAAATGACCTTTTACATTAGTATTGAATTGTGCGTCGAAATTTGCCTCGGTAACATTTTCTATTGGTTCAAATGTGGCAATCCCTGCATTTAGGAAAAGAACATCTACTTTGTCGCCCCTTTCGGCAATTGCTTTCTCCAGGATAGAAATGTATGCAAGTTTTGAAGTATCGGCTATTACGGTATTTAATTTTGGGCTATTTATTTCTGCATTAGCTTTTTGGAGATTGATGGCATTTCTGCCTGTTATCCAAACATTTGCCCCGGCGTTAATAAATGCTTTTGCTGTTGCTAACCCAATTCCAGTGGTGCCGCCTGTAACGACAACGTTTTTATTTGTAAAATCCATGATTATTTTTTTTTATTATTTAAGTCGCAAAGTTAAAATGAATGAATTTATTTGAGTTACTTTGTTACGAAAAGTAACAGTAACTTTCGGGTAACAAAGTAACTTATGACTGAAAATCATTGCGAATTAGGGCACAAAAAAGAGATCATGGCGGTTCACGATGCGATGGACGTGCTGAGCGGGAAATGGAAAATCTCCATCATTTCGTCTATCTGTTATTATAACAAAAGAAGATTTTCTGATATTTTAAATGATGTACAGGGAATATCAAACAAAATGCTGAGTAAAGAATTAAAAGAGCTGGAGATCAACAAATTGGTAAAACGGACTGTATTGGATACCCAGCCTATATCTGTTCAGTATCAGCTAACAGAATATGGCATGACACTGAAAACCATTATCAACGATCTTACAGCCTGGGGACTGGAACATCGCAAGGTAATTATTGGTAAATAAATTAGATTACAGCCCTCGGGCAGAGATTCTAAATCCGATGATCTACAATGACAGGTGTTTTACCAGTAGTGGCATTGGTATAAAGGTTTAAATCCTCACCAGCTAAAACTTCTAAATTTTTTACCTTGTAGCCGAATACCTCATTTATTTCCTGAAGTTTTAATTCAATATAGGCTGCTTTATCGTTATTAGTTACATCGGCGATCAGGATAAATCTTATAGCGGTATGCCTCTCATGAGGTGTAATCTGTATCTGAAACCGTTCTACATCTGTTAAAACTGCGTTAAAATCATCCAGTTCATAGTTACACTCATTAAACATAAAAGAATTGGAAGATCTCCCTTTTAATTCAAGATAAACTTGACCATCAACTTCAACCCATTTACCGATATCGCCTGTATTGTACCTAAAAATGGGAAAACGCTTACGGAATAAATTGCTCACCAGGAGGGAACCATAACCATCGGCATCAGGGGAGTTTGGCTCCACCACCAGGCCGTCAATTACCCTGAATAATGATGGCGACCGGCTATAATCGCACCAGGCCCATATCCCTGTTTCGGCAGAACCGTATAATGAATAGATCTGCCGGGTTCCAAAAACATCCTCGAAAAGTTTAATGTGTGAGGGCGGCAAAAACTCGCCACCAAACAAAAGATTTGTAATGGATAAACTAAGCTGATGTTTTTTAAGGTATTGCGCAAAAAGGAATAGTTTTGAAGGTGTACCTAGCAATAAATTGGGCTTAAAATTTTGAGCCATCCGGCAGGCATCTTCATAAGGTAAACTTGCACCCGCCACCAGGGTGGTTGCACTGCATCTTTCCAATAAATCATCCATAATTGCGGCCGTACGGTACATATCCATATAACCAAACATATTGAGTGCAATGGTTTTTGGGATAAATATCTCAGCTTGCTTTAATGCGGAAGCGAGTACGGCACGTTGCTCCAGGTTTTCTACAATATCAACTGGAAAAACCAATGGTTTTTGTGTAGATCCGCCAGAACGAACCAAATAAACTCCTTGTTTTTCGCTATGAAGATCAAAATTATTGTTTAACTGAGTAATCAATTCTTTTTTGCCTATTAAAGGCGCATTTTGATAATCGTCGTAACGAAGGTAATAAGATTTGAAAAGCGCTGACTGCCTAACAATCTGGTAATATTGGTTAAGGAGGGGATTAATCATTGTTAAAATTTATCTTTTGATGAGCAGATAACCAATGTATTTTGGCAAAAAACTGCGATAATGCCATAAAAAGCGTACTTTTTGGATATTTGATGGCAAATTTTGTAAAGCGTGTTTATACCAGCGTTCACCGATCATGCCCATTAACAGGCGGTCGTGCCTATCCTTACTGTTTACATACCTCGAAATTACCGGTGGCAATTCGATTTGCTTAAAATGATCATATTTTTTCCGCGATAAGCTCCCGGGCACCTCGTTAACATAAAGATAACTACCGGTTTGCAAGGCTATTTTACCCGGCACCGGTTTCAGTATTCCTTTTAGTACCCGGTACCAAAAATCGATTCCTTCATTTAATTGTGCTTCGGCCTGGTATCGGTTAGAGGCGATCCATTTACTTCTTGTAATCACATTACTGCCAACCCCCATTATAAAATGTGGTGAGCTAACTGCCGTTAAAGGATCTTTAATCAGGTATAGATCTGCATCAAGCGGTTCTAGATACTTTTTTAGCGGCTCCAGATCGGGATATATTTCATTGCCCGGCATAAAAACGATATTGAGGACCATAAAATCGAGCTGATGCACTCTAAATGCAGATGATGCTATTTCCAGTAACTTTGGATGATATTCATCATCAGCATCTAAAAAACTAACTAACTCACAATTGGTAGCGGCAAAACCAATATTTCGTGCATTACCCGGGCCTTTATTCTCTGTGAGTTCAATTACCTGTATCCTGCAATTGCCAAAGGCAGAAATATTATTACGCAAAAAATCATGAACAATAGAAAGGCTATTATCTGTACTTAAGTCGTCGACAATAATCAACTCATCCGGCAGTTTACTTTGCCGGATGAGTGAATTTAAGGTTTGGCTAACATAAGCCGCTTTATTAAACAGCGGTATAATGATGGCATGTGTCATGTTTATGAGTCCGACATCATTGCGGGAAAAATGACTCCCCTCCCCTGGTGAACATTAACCACGCTTTCTGCTGAGCCACGGAACAAACCAGGGCCAAAAGACCTGTTATTATAACATAATAACATGCCTACTAAATTGATCAATGTTTTATCCGGACCATTGCTATATTTAAACCAACGTTGGGGCACATATTCCTGTACCATGTATTCGGGCCATTGTTTGGCTATAATATCTGACCAAACCGCGGTTTCACAATCACTTTTCACATACATATCGATACCACGGCCACCGCTATTCCTTTTTAACACCCAATTTTGAGGGGAATTACTTACTTCAACCCGTTTTTCGGGGGTATGGAGGGCGTAAGTGGGGATTAAAAATGATCGTAAAAAAAGATATTCTTCCTTAGAAAGATAATCTTTCATGATTTCTTCGCTCCACAGAACAGCAAGGATGCGTTTGTCATGAACCAAAATCAGTGTACGTACATCATTAAAGTAATTACCTTGTTTGATGATCAACTTTAATACTTCGTAATCAAAATTGCGCAGTTCTTCACGGTCCATTTCCAATATAAACTGATTAACGGGTTTACCATGCAACATAATCAGTCCATTCTGGCAGGTTAACTGTGCAGGACTTGCCGAAACATAATCTATGCCCTGCTTGCTAAATTCATTTAACAGGTAAAACACCTCAGTACCTTTTTCTTTCTCATGCACCAACACGATGGGTTCTTTACTATTGAAACGGCCAAAAATGGTGTTAATAAATTCACGCTGATGAGGAACAGCCTCGAGTAAGGGCAAACTGCTATCTTCGGTAATCACATTAAGGTAATAACTCAACATCCACCCATTAATCGGGTACCTTGCGCCTATTTCGCAGATTTTGATACTGCCATCTTCTGCCTGTAAAAAATCAGGGCGATACATGCCCACTTCATAAGGCTGTGCGTTTGCGATATTTAAAATATTGTTCAAGCGATCATCAAAGTTATAAATGGCACGCATCCTTTCATCAGCAAAATAAGCATTTACAACACTGGTTAACGCTTTATTTAAAACCTGGCACAGTTTTTCCATCCGTACAATTTCGTTACGGTTTACAGCAACGGGAACCGGAGAAAATGAATCGGCACCATTACAGGGTATTTCGCCCAGGTGTTTCATCAGCAATTCATTCAGCGCATCCCTGCTGCAAATGCTTTTTCCTTCTACAAGTTCACCCGTCATAATTTATGCAATTTCATCTGCCAATACCGGTTCTAAACTAGCGCTAATGGTTTCCATTACGGCCGCTTTTTTACTTAAATAATCGGCAACAATTTCGCTTAAGTCGTAATCAGCCAAATTTACATCCATTGCCTTAACATAATAATTGATGGCATTAACGGCATAAAAGAAATGGTTTTTCTCAGTTGGTCCACAGTGAACGGTTATCCAGGCCAAAGTATGTTTTAGGGTATCTTTATCAAAGCCAAAATCATCTTCCAGCCAACGCGTAAATTTTGGTAATATAAACTCTACCTCGCCATGTGTATAAATCTCATGCACCAACGTGGTTAAAAGACCGATCAATAAATCTTTGTTGCGTAGCGAATTCTGATCTTTCCAATATTTAAAAGCACGGGCACTTGGATCAAGGTATTGCCTCAACAACCATCCATCATCGCCACAGGTATTTGTAGCCATGGTATAAAACAGGTCAGAGTGCAGTACTTTTCCAACAACTGCCAGGTCTTCATCAACAATTCTGTTTAAGCTTGCCACCGATCTGAAAAGCTGTGCTTCATCTGGTACAGGTGTATTTTTATGAATCAGCATCGTCATGCGGTTACTCAATCCGGCAACGGTAACTGCACTGTTGTTGGTTTGACTCCAGCTATGAAAAAAGGGCTTGAGGTGATCCCTGTCATGCGGAATTGCCGTAAGTTTAACAAAACTTTCTTCAATTGTTGTAAAATGTTCAGCCTGTTGAGGGAAATAGGCCAAAAGTTGGTGCTTTAATGGAGATTCTTCCATTCCTTCGAGCACGGGAATGATGATTGACAATAAATTTTTCACAATTGTTTGGTTTAAGGTTTATTAAAAATGTAAATAAATACAGATTAAAATATTCTTATTTTGTTTAAAAAATTAAGGACAGGCAGGAGATCGGCCTGTTATTACCACATCAGATTATTAGGCAAAATCTTTAATATAGTTAAGCAAAACAAAAAACACAAATAACTGATATATAATAATATACAGTTAAATATTAAAATTGAAGGATAGTAATCGAAATAACTGATGAAAGAGCGTGTTGCATTTTGATGAGCGGTTTAAGTTTTTGGATGATGAGATGGCTTTGAGTTGTACATAGATACGGACTTTATTTTTAATAAAAAATACATACATACAATATCACTAAAAATTACACATAAATACATTTATTAACTACAATAAAGTAATACATATAATACATACTTAAACTACTGATAATCGTCAAATTTTTAGAATGCTGTTTTAAGAACGTTGACATCTAATTCTTTTTACAAAAAATCAACGTATATTATTCATGTACCTATAAGGTTTTTCTTTCATTTGTAAGTAAGCCATGCAGACACTTAACCACAATCAACAATTACCCATTTACAGACTAGAACCTGATGAAATTGCGTGTAACAAAAACTTCAGGCTATATCAATTTGAAGGAACTTTACCAAACCAATCGGAACTACTTATTCCCCACCGGAAAAATCATTACCTGATTGTTTTGATTAGAAAAGCAGATAGCCGCCAGTGGATCGATATGACGCCCTATAAGCTTAAAAATAATACCGTTTATTTTTCCGGACCAAATCACATCATTGTTAAAGAAGGTTTTAAGCAGTTATGGAGTACCGGTATTGCCTTTACCGAAGAGTTTCTGTCGTTTCAGGAAACCGCTTCATTAAGTAAACTTCCACTAATCCAAAACCCACACGACGGGCATGAACTGGCCCTTAGCTTAGCTGACCTTGATTTTGTTGAGGATATGCTCGCAAAAATAAATGTAGAATACCAGCACCAAAGTGAGTGGCAGCAACGCATGCTTACGGCCTACCTCACCCTACTCCTCACCTACCTGAGCAGGCTATATACTGAGCAGTTTAAAGATAACGACCGCTCTGCAGAGAAACTGTTGTTAAAAGATTTCCTGTCGAAGATTAATGAATCCTACCGGGAACTGCGCGAAGTGGGCGATTATGCTTCTTTATTGAATATTTCTCCCGGACATTTAAGCGAAGTAGTGAAAATACAGAGTGGCAAACCTGCCATTAAACATATTCACGAGCGCCTGATACTCGAGGCACAGCGTTTGCTTTTTCATACCGATCATGCGTTGAAAGAAATTGCCTTTGATCTTGGTTTTTCTGATACTTCTTATTTTAACCGCTTTTTTAAACGCGAAACTGGCCTGACACCTTCAGCATACCGTGCCAGCATCCGCAAAATGTACCATTAATACCGATGGATGTGTTCTACCCCGGTTAGCATCGCAGTATACATTTGTACTATAAAAAATTTAAATATGAAAACAGTACTCATTACAGGAGCAAATAAAAGTATTGGTTTTGAAACAGCCAAACAGTTATTACAGCAAGGATATTATGTATATCTGGGATGTAGAGATATTAAAAAGGGAGACCTGGCGGTTAATCAGCTAAAATCAGAAGGATTAAATGAGGTAGAACCCATTGAAATTGACGTTAACAATGCCGGATCAATTAAAGCCGCAGCCGAACTGCTTGCTCAAAAAACCAAAACACTTGATGTATTGATTAATAATGCAGGTATTGCCGGTACCATGCAAGCGGCATTAGAAACCGATATTAATGTATTTAAAGAAGTGTTTGAAACCAATTTTTTTGGTGTAATAGAAGTTACACAGGCATTTATCGATTTATTGAAGCAATCGACAGAACCCAGGATTGTTAACGTTACATCGGGTTTAGGATCGCTTACGTTGCATAACGACCCAACCTGGAAATATTATGGGGTAAAACCTGCAGCTTATGTTTCATCAAAGGCTGCGCTTAATGCCTATACCATTGTACTGGCACATCACTTAAGAGATACTTCTTTTAAAGTTAATGCTGTTGATCCGGGTTATACGGCAACCGATTTTAATCACCATTCAGGCCCGGGTACCGTACCTGATGCCGCAGCAAGGGTGGTAAAAGCGGCTACATTGGGTGCAGATGGGCCAACCGGACAGTTTTTCAGCGATGATAATTCCCCTAAAACGGGAATTAGTCCATGGTAAATCCCTTGATATTATTTAAGTGGGCGGAATTCTAACGTCCACTTAAAATGACTTTTGATCTGAACAAGGTAATTTTGCCTGATTAATTAGAAAAAAATGATACAAGCCTACCTAAACTGTACTGGTTTAAGTTTCTGGCCCGCCAAAGTAGCTATTTCGTTTATTCTTTTCTGTCTGGTTTCAGGCTTTTTAGCCAGTACAAGCCATTGCAATATTCTTTTTTGAACAGATTTGCTTAAACTCAAAAAAAAGGGTCTCGATCCGCGATGAACTTTAAATGCAGCAGTTAAATCTTTCGGGATTTTCAGTTCTTCCACTTTATCGAGGATGATCCATGAGCCATTCTGTTTTGCTTTTTCGATGCTGTCAAAACCAGCGGTTTCCATTAAGCCTTCTTTGATCAGACGCTCCACTTTTGCCTTGTTAATTTTAGACCATACACTGTTTGGTTTACGCCTGCAGAAAAACTGCATAAAGGTTTTATCATCTATCGATCTTGCGGTACTGTCAATCCAGCCAAAACACAGCGCTTCGTCCACAGCCTGGCTCCATGAAATTGATGGTACACCAGATTTTATTTTATGGTAAACAAGCCAAACGGACTGTTTTGAGCCATGGTTTTCAGCCAACCATGCTCTCCAATCCCCCTGGCTTGCCGGACAAAAAGTTTCGATTTCTTTTTCTTCCTTTTTCATTTTCAATTAAAATCCGAACTGTCTTAAATGATGATCGAAATGTTTCCATTGCATCAATGCCCATTCTTCGGGTGTTAATGGCCCAAAAAAGGCTTGTGGATGTGTGGTGCATTTAGCCGGGCCACCTTCAAAAAAGGCTTTGATCTGTTTGATTACTTTTGCTTTTTCAGCTTCGAAATCGGGATTACCTTTGATGATGTAACTTTTATCCGTGGCACTGTTTTTAGGAAACGGCATTTCGCTAAAAAATTTTGGTTTCATTAATTTACCAAAAAAACGTCCTAAAAAACCCAATCTATCTGGATTGTGCAATCCCATAGCCGTTTCGAGCGATGCATTGCAATGTGCGAGCATCTGGCTAACGTTCATTTTGCCCCATTGCTTTTGGGCAGCTGGCGTTAGTTTTTCAATTCGTGCTAAAATGGCGGCAGTATCGGAAGGATTAAATAAATTGTGCATGTTCATTAATTTTATTTTATAGCACAAAACTAATGCAGGCAAATGACAGCCCTATGTCAGGGGTATAAATGCTTTAATGATTTTTATCGAAATATTCTTGCAGGGTCATTTTGTGGGCACTGAATTTATCACTGAGCATTTCGAGTTTTTTGATCCGATCTAAGCGGAAGAAGCGAAATTCGTTTCGCAAACGGCACCAGGCCACCAATAGCCAGTTTTCCTGCGTACTTAACAGTGCGAAAGGTTCAATTAAACGGTTGCTTGTTTGTTCGGCTTCATTTGTATAGTCAATCTTTACAACATAGAAATTGGTGAGGGCAAATTGCAGATCTGATAGGTTGCTGCTGTTTCTCTCGTTGTTAAAGTTTTGGGTAAAACGCGTGCGTTCGGAGAGAAGATTTACATTGTCTTTTACCTGATGTCCCAATACCGCTTTGATCTTGTCGATGGCTTCTAAATAATCTTTAATAAAAGAAGTATCCTTGTTTTTCAGCACCAATTGTTCGGCAAGGATTAAAGCATTGGCCTGGCTTTCGGTAAACATTACGGGAGGAATTTTGTAACCTTCCATTAACCTATACCCTTTTCCTTCTTCTGTAAAAACCGGAACACCTGCCCGTTCTAAAGCTTTAATGTCGCGGTAAATGGTTCGTACACTTACCGAAAATTTTCGCGCGAGTTCCGGTGCCGTTAAAAGACGTTTCGTTTGCAATTGAGTTAAAATTGCGGTGAGGCGCGAAAGTCTTTTGGTATCGTTATCGATCATAGTTAAACTTAGGGAAGCATTTCGATGAACAATGATAACAAAAATTGGTTGTTAAAAAACTATTTCCGCCTGTACGGCAAGCATTTCGTTTCGCTACAGAAGAAATGATGAAAATTTTAACTTAACCGGATCATTTCACCAGTTTTGACTGATTCATCGCAGGCAAAAGCGATTCTCAAACTATTTACAGCATCCTGTGTGGCATCGGCTAAATCAAGATCTTCTGTTATCGCTTTTAAGAAATACCGTTGTTCACGGTTGCAAAGTTCCTGGTGATCAGGTTCGTCGGTTAGGTCGATCCATTCATCGGTTTTGCTAAATTCATCCTGTGCGTTTAAACCGGCATGGTGCATTTTTATGGATTCGGTTTTGGTATGCGCATCAATATTATCGGAGTTTCCGGCGGCGCCGGCTTTTTTGGCCATGATGGATACGGAACCTTTCGGACCAAAAACATCTTTAATAAAAAAGGCGTTATCGCTTACCATAGGCCCCCATCCTGCTTCGTACCATCCAACGGAACCATCTTCGAAACGGATCTGCAACTGACCATAATTATAGTTCCAATCTGGAATATCGTCGGTAAGCCTTGCGCCAATAGCACTCACCTGCACAGGTTTTGATCGTGTCATCTGGCACATGATATCAATGTAATGTACGGCGCAATCTACGATAGGACTTAAACTTTTCATCAGGTTGCGGTGTACAGTCCACTTTGGTCCATGGCTTTGTTGGTTCAGGTTCATTCGCATCACCAGCGGTTTTCCCATTTCCTGCGCCAGCTCGGTAAATTTCTCCCAGGAAGGGTGATAACGAAGAATATAACCCACCAATAATTTTTTATTGGCCTTTTTAGCTGCCTGGGCAACTTTAACAGCCCCTTCTACACTATCGGCTAATGGTTTCTCGATAAATACATGACAGCCACTCTCGAAAGATTTGACTGCATAGGCTTCGTGTGTATCGGGATAGGTGGAAATGCAAACTGCATCGGGTTTGGTAGTGGCAATGGCTTCATAAAAATCGGTGTATAAGCTATATTTTCCACCTAGTTTTTCGTTGAGGATTTCTTTACTCTTTCCGGTAGAAACCAATCCGCATATTTCAAAACCAGGCAAAGTATGATAAGCTGTGGCATGGGAAGCTCCCATATTACCACAGCCCACCACCAAAACCCTTAAATTTTTATTTTCTGTCATTTGTAAAAGTTGGAAAGTTTTAAAATTAAACACCCAAAGACCAGCCTTTTCGGTATTCGCGTTTTACAAACTGATTTACTTCGTCAAAATTGGTCACTTTCATATTTACTTTATCCCAAAGCATTTTGATGTCGCGGCCCGGGTAAGTTATTTTACCTGCCGAATCTCTGCGCTGTACATCGGTACCACGGATTGCGAGGTTGGCAATGAGTAAGGTTTCGGTAAGTGGTCCGGCAATTTCAAAAGGTGAGCTGAGCTGCATTTTTCCGTATCCCGCAATTGCGGCTTCGGCAAACTGGGTATAATGACCTTCTTCCTGATTAACTATACGTGGAATGGTGATTTTTGTTTTATCCGATTCGTTGCGGGACAAGGGCAACAGCCTTGGATTTTTACCATAAGTTTCGCAGATCATTTTTCCTTTTGTACCGATAAACAATACCCCATTGTCGCCAAAGCTTTCGTTTGCGCCTAATTCTTCCGGACGTTCGGGTTTGATTCCCCCATCCATCCAATGTACCTGTACTTCGTGTTTGGTTTTTTGGGTTTTGGCAAAAGTCATAATCACATGGCTTGATGGCGGACAGCTCTCCGGCAAATAAGCGCGTTTAAATTCATCAACATACACACTGCCCACGCTGCATTCAACACTGATCGGCGTATCGAGTGCCAATACCCTGATTGGTGGTTCTACCAAATGGCAGCCCATATCGCCAATGGCACCCGTACCGTAATCCCACCAGCCACGCCAATTGAAGGGAACAAGTTTATTGATGTAATCTTTATATGGGGCACTGCCTAACCATAGATCCCAATCGAGTTCTTTTGGTACTGCTTCTTTTGCTGTCGGCCAGGAGATTCCCTGCGGCCATACTGGTCGGTTAGTCCAGCAGTAAACCGTATGTACTTTACCGATCCGGCCGGCATCATACCATTCCTGCAGTCGCCTTACTCCATCACCCGATGCACCCTGATTACCCATCTGCGTAACCACTTTATAGCGGTTTGCGGCTTCGGTTAACATCCTGGCTTCGTAAATGTCGTGCGTTAATGGTTTCTGTACGTACACGTGTTTACCCAGCTGCATGGCAGCCATAGCAATCTGTGCGTGGGTATGATCGGGTGTGGATACCGTTACGGCGTCAATATTTTTGCCTTCCTTATCCAACAACTCGCGGTAATCTTTATAATATTTTGCCTTGGGGAAATTTTTCAGTGAATTTGCAGCTCTTCTATCATCCACATCGCATAAAAAAGCTACATCTGTTTTCCCACCCCTAACAATACTGGCAATATCACCCTCTCCTTTCCCACCGACACCAATACCTGCCAGTTGCAGGCGATCGCTCGGCGCCAGAAAACCTTGCCCACCCAACACATGGCGGGGTACAATCATAAATCCCGCTGCAGCAAGAGCGGTTGTTTTAATAAAGTTCCGTCTCGAATTTTCAGTATTCGAATTTGCCTTATCTTCCATTATTATTTCAGGTTATAATGCTAATTTAATTTATTTCTTTTTAGTAGCTGTTTCTTTTTTGCTGAGGTCTTTAATCCTGATGTTGCGAAACTGAACCGGCGAGCCATGACCAAGGAAACCGATATGACCGCTCGTACGCGACAAACCTGGGTGTTCCTGGTGATCAGGCGTTCCTCCTTTTTTGAAAGGTTCGATATCACCATCTAAAATTACGGTGCCATTAAGGATAACTTTGATCTTTGATCCTTTGGCAATCACTTCTTCGTAATTCCACTCTCCGGTAGGTTTCAAAAAGCCTCTTTTGGCCGGAATGGTTCCGTAAACAGAGCCATGGTACTGGTACACTTTAAGGTCTTTATAAATGGGCGCATCATTATCCAAAATCTGTAATTCCATGCCCGCATAAGCGGCATCACCTTCCAATGGAGCCCTGATGCCTAAACCATTGTTGGCACTCGGAGTTAACTGAAACTCGAAACGATAAACAAAATCGCTAAATTCTTCTTTGGTGAATAAATTACCGCCAGATCCTTTTCCAGGCTTTGGACGGATGGCGATGTTGCCATCTTCAATCACATAATCAGTAGTATTACCGGTCCAGCTGTGCATGTTGGTCCCATCGAAAAGAATTTTATAACCTTCTTTTTTTTCCTGAGCGCTGAGTTCGAAAGGTTTCGAACGAGGGATTTCTTTGATGTAAATATCACGGTAAGCCACTGGCGATCCGTGTGCCTGTAATTCAATCTGTTCTTCGGCAAAAATTGGCAGGCTTCTGTCCCAGTAATTTTCTAAAATTACGTTGTCGGTCACCAATTGTCCGTTCAGGTAAACGGTAACGCGATCGCCTTTCATTAAAATCCTGAAGGTATTCCATTCATCTAATTTATTATCGGCCACTTTAAGGGGCTTGCTTTCGTTGGTTTGGTTATTGTATAAACCACCAGAACCAACCTGGGCACCCACTTTTGTACGGGCAAGATCCCAGATCTGTACTTGTGGTGTACCACGCAGGTAAATACCGGCGTCGCCTTCTCCTTTTTTATCATCGATGATTTTCCAGTCTACCAGCATCTCAAAATCGCCGTATTTTTTAACCGTTGCCAGGTTATTGCCATGGCTTTGGAACTGCAATTCTCCGTTTATCACTTTCCAGCTTTCCTTTGCTTCGGCATCGGCTTTCACCTGTGCATCTGCAAGGGTTTTGGCATCCATTTTTGATCTTTTGATCGGATCGGCAACCAGGCCTTTCCAGCCCGATAAATCTTTATCGTTAAACACTTTTACAAAACCTTCGCCTGCCTTCATTTCTGAAATGTATTTACGCATGCCTTCCTTTTGATAACCCGCATCGCCACCGGTAATTACAGCGATGGTTTTGTTCAGCAGGTTTTTCACAATATCGCCATTGTAGGTACCAGCCATGGTGATATTCATTACCGCATTTGCCGCAGCCTGTTGTAAAGCTGTATTGTCTAAATACTGACCAGCGAATACAATTGCATTAAAACATTTGGCCTGTTCAGCATCTTTAAGAATCTGCTGCTGCGCCGGGGTTTTAGCCACGACCATTGCAGCACGTAATAACAACAAGCGCTGCTCTGCGGGATAACTGTTTTTTCTTATCAGACTAAGGTAACCTGTAATGGCCTGGTTTAAAAAATCAGGGTTGGCTGTGGTGCGGGCAATGCTGATTAATGCATCGGTTGAGCCTACATCCGACCATGATGAAAGCGCTTCTATTGCCGCTTTCTTTGTCGCGTCATCACCTGAGGCATAAGCTTCGGAAACCGCTTTTAATGATTTCTGTCCGCCTAAACTAGCTAATACTTTATAAAACAATAATTTCTTATCGGCAGCCGTATTGCCCATTTGTGCTAAGATGGCATCCGTTTGTGCGGCAGCATCTGTATTTCCTTTTACCGAAGCAATGATGGCATCCTGAACGGCAACCAGTTCGATCTGATCAGTTGTTTTATTTAAAAGCTCAAATAATTGCGCCTTGTTTTCTGCCGTAGAAACTTGTTTTAAAGATAGAAATGCTGCTTTCCTTACTTCCGGATTTTTACTGTTTAACGAAGTATAAATAACAGCAGTTTGATTTGTTGCTGCACGGGCGGCTAAGATATTGATCAAGGCTACCTGTACTTCTGGTTTGGCTTTAGGAACATAAGCAGCCACTTTTGTAGCTACGGTTTCTCCTTTAATCCTCAAAATCCCATTCGAAATGTTAGCAATATCTGCAGGTTCGCCTTTACCCATTAATTTTAGCAAATCATCTAACACCGCCTCCTGACCAAGTTTTACGGCTGCGTTAATGGCTGCCAGTTTTACCTGTTGATTTTCACTTTTAACCAGTTTTAATACATCAGGCAGTACAGATTTTGCCTTGCTATTGGCCAGCATATCCAAAATAGCCACCTGCGTTGGTGCATCAACCTTTTTCAATTGACTCATCCAGGCGGCGCTATTGCTATCATTTACACCAGCAGCAGCAAATTTAACCGCAGCTGCTCGGTACTCAAATTGCTGATCGGCCATGGCCGATAACAGAACCTGTTGGTCTGTCTGCGTTTCTGCAAGTAATTTTAAGGCTGCAATACGCTCATTTACCTGATCAATGGCTGTTGCTTTTTCTAAAATTGTTTTGGCTATACTTTCAACCTCAGCTTTGTTATTCGCTGCATTTTTTTCCGCATAAACCAATAATGCGGCTACAGCATTGGTTTGATCGTATTTATAACCTGCCTCTTCAGCGGCTTTTACCAAAATTTCTTTAGATGAAGCATCGCCGATGTTGGCAAGCGCATATAAGCTCACTTTAGTTAATTCTTTGTCGGTACCTGCAGCCAAAGGTGCAATTGCAGTAGCGGCCGCTTTCGTGCTGCTATGCCCTAAGGCCTCTATGATGGCGATTTTTGCTTTGCCGCTTGCTTTACTTAGGCCGTTAATTAATGCTGTTGTAGCTGAGGCAGTACCAATTTTAGATAAAGCCCTGGATGCCTCATCGGCCAACTGCTCATCGGTAAGGTAACTTTCTAAACAGCTTACGGCAGCATCATTCCCTACGAGGTCGAACTGACTAATGATAAAAGCTTTATTTTGTTTATCGGTTAATTTAGGCAAAGCTTTACAATAAGCTTTAACAGCCATATCTCTTGCCGCCTGCTGATCTTTTTTAGTTGCAAAAGCGGTAAAACCGCCAACAGCATATTCGATTAAGGCGTTATTTCCTTTTCCTGAGGAAGTTAAACCGCTGATTAAAGTTACATATCCATCTTGGCCCAAATCGGCAACTTCTTTCATATTAAGTGTTAACTGAGCGGCATCCCGGGCAGGCAACTGTGCCAGCAGATCGGCAATACGTGTGGTTGTAGTCCTTTCGTCTTTTTTATCCTGGGCAAAAACAGTTGAGGTAAATAATGCATTCGAAAGCATTACAATAGCCAACAGCGCCAATATTATTTTTTTATTCATGATGATTCGTATGAAGGGAGGTTTTAAATGGAAAATGGTGCACGCATTATGGGATTAATCAACCTGTTTGCGGCCTCATCATCAATAAACTCTTGTTTAACCGGATCGAATTTTAACGATCTACCCAGTCGCAAGGCAGCCAAACCGATATTTACAATATTGCACGAACGGTGCCCGTTCTCTTCATTCAGGGCAAATCTCTTCCTTGTTCTTACCGATTCCGAAAATTCTACAATTTCAGGATCCGGATCAGGAAATTGTGCCAGTTTGCGTTCCAGATCAGGAATATCAGATTTAAAGCCCGGATACAATTTGCCCTTTGGTCCTTCTATATAAGGTACATTGGCATCTTTACCCTCGCCATCCAATATAATCTGACAGCCATCGGCATAGGTATAAGTAATGCGGCGCCATATACCCACAGCATCGGTATGTTGCTGTGGCGCATCCACTTCAACCGAAATCGGGTTGGTATCATCTTTCCCTAAGAAATATTGAATCGGATCGATATAATGCTGACCCATATCGCTTAATCCGCCACCATCATAATCCCAATAGCCCCTAAAAGTTTGGTGCACACGGTGAGCATTATATGGCTTATAAGGCGCAGGACCTAACCATGCATTATAATCCAGCTCTGGTGGCACAGGCTGAGGCTCTAAATGATCTTTACCCACCCAATAAAATTTCCAGTCGTACCCCGTGTGTTTACTTACGGTTACTTTTAAAGGCCAGCCCAGCATACCGCTATCAACCAGTTTTTTAATCGGTTTTACGGTAGTGCCCATCCCATAAAAAGTATCTTTAAACCTGAACCAGGTATTTAACCTAAACATCCTGCCGTGTTGTTTTACGGCTTCTACCACCCTTTTACCTTCACCAATAGTATGGGTCATCGGTTTTTCGCACCAGATATCCTTACCTGCATTTGCAGCATCAACTGCCATAATACCATGCCAGTGCGGCGGCGTGGCAATATGTACAATATCTACTTCGGGTAACTGGATCAGCTCTCTATAATCACTAAATGTTTTTACCCCTTTATCCAGCATGGCTGCTGCCTGTTTGAGATGGTTCTGGTCAACATCGCAAATGGCCACTACCTGTGTGCCTTCATATTCGAAATGTCCTCTTCCCATCCCGCCAACGCCAATTACGGCTTTGGTCAGTTTATCGCTTGGGGCAAGATAACCTTGTCCGCCCATTACATAACGTGGAACAATGGTAAAAGTGGCCAGACCGATTGCCGATTTTTTGATAAAATCCCTTCTGGAGTTGGGTTGTTTTTGTGGTTTTTCTTTAGTTTTCATTTTGGTTAGGTGTTGTAGAAAATAAGCTGTAACGGTGGTTATTCCGTGTGGTTTACAGTCTATTATTTAGTTTAATGTTAGCAAGAATTTATTGTATTGGCAAAACATCGATGATTTCTTTACGCTTTAAAAAAACTTTAATAAAATTTTAATAGAAGTTGTCTATATTTATCAAAATACTATCATTAACCTCATGAATCTTACCCTATTAAATCACTTAATATCAGAACGCAGCGATAAACAGGCCGTGCATAAACACCAGCTCATTAAACATCTTTTTAATTTGAGCGCGGCTTCAGTTTCTACCTTATGCGAAGTGATGGATATGAGTACCCCCAGTATATTGAAACTATTAACCGCACTGATAGAGGAGGGATGGATTGAGAAGAAGGGTTATGGTGTATCGATAGGTGGAAGAAAACCAGACCTTTACCGTTTGAAAGACAAAAAAATTCTCATATTGTGCATCGATATTGAGTTATTTCACACTAAAATCGCTATTATCGACAACAATTATAACGTGGTGACAGAAGTCAAAACCTTCCTGCTCCCCATTTCAAAAAGCCGGACCGATTTTTTCCATATTTTAAACACAGAATTGCAGGGTTTCTTAAAATCTTCAGCAATTGACCACAAACAGTTAATTGGCTGTAGCGTGGGCATGCCCGGCTTAATCGACGCAGAAAAGGGTGAGAATTACAGTTACTTTTTAAACGACGTAGAAAACACTTCTTTAACGGAGGCTTTTGAAAACATGCTAAATTTACCTGTAGTGATTCAAAACGACGTAAATGGCTCATCAATGGCCGAATTTACACATGGAATGGCCAAAGGCAAGAAAAATGTACTGGTATTATTAATGGACTGGGGCGTTGGTTTGGGCATTATCATGGACGGCAAGCTGAGGCGCGGCAACTGCGGTTTTTCAGGCGAACTCGGTCACATCCCTTTTGTTGAAAATGGGGTATTGTGCTATTGTGGCAAACATGGCTGTTTAGAAACCGTTGCTTCGGGAAATGCTTTATCGGAAATGGCTAAAGAAGGTATTTTATCAGGAAAAAACTCGATGCTTAACAAACTCACCAACGAGGAGCTAGAAAGAATTGAACCCGCGGTAATTATCAAAGCGGCCAACAAAGGCGATCAGTACGCCATCCAGTTATTATCGAATGTGGGTACCTATATGGGCAAAGGGATCTCGATGCTGATCCAGTTGTTTAATCCTGAACTGATTGTTTTAAGCGGCAAAATTGCCGAAGCAAAGCAGTACATTACTTTACCCATGCAACAGGCTATTAATATGTATTGTATGACACAGATAAGGGAAAAAACAACGATCGCTTCTTCGGAGCTTGGCGAAAACTCAAGGTTGTTGGGTTATACCGCATCGGGTATTGATCAATTCCTGGAAGCCTGCATCAAAAAAGCCAAAAAGTTAAAGAAATAAGGCTTTAAAATGGCGCAAAAACCCCTAAACTTGTCTGTTATGAGTGCTTTATTTTCAGCCATCTTACTTAACTTTGTTTAGTAACATTCAAATTTTCTAAACCAATGGAAACTTATCATAAAGCCACACATGAGCAGGTAAATGGTATTAACATGTATTATGAAGTTTATGGTGAAGGAGAAATCCCTCTCGTATTAATCCATGGCGGCGGCTCCACCATTCAATCAACATTCGGCAGGTTTATTCCTTATTTGGCCAAATGCGGCAAGGTAATAGCAGTTGAACTTCAGGCCCATGGACGAACCAGCGACCGCGACCAGCCAGAATCTTTTGCCCAGGATGCAAAAGATGTAACCACTTTATTAAATCAACTCAAAATAGCAAAGGCTAATTTTTTGGGTTTTAGTAATGGAGGAACAACTGCGCTACACATTGCTGCCCATTATCCCGATGTAGTAAATAAAATCATTGTGATATCTGCTAATTACCAACGGGAAGGTTTAATTGAAGGTTTTTATAATGGCTTTGGAGATGCTACTATCGACCACATGCCTGAACCACTGAAAGCAGCTTTCTTAGCTGTAAATCCAGATCAAATGGCATTGCAAACCATGTTTGAGAAAGACAAACAGCGGATGCTCGATTTTGTTGACCTTAGTGATGACGATATTAGGGGAGTCAAATCCCAGGCCTTATTAATGGTAGCAGACCGTGATGTAATCAGGGCTGAACATGTGGTAAAAATGTCGAAATTGATTTCAAATGCACAGTTGGTTATATTGCCTGGCGTGCATGGCGCAATGATTGGCGAAAACCTGAACCCGGATGTAAGCGATAAAACGATCGGGATTACAGCGCACTTGGTAGAGACTTTTTTGAATCAATAATACCGCAGGGATAATCTATACGGTTAAAATTTACCCTCGCGTGATTTAGCTTTTAATATCTTTGCCGGATGGAATACGTATTGGATAATCCCATTTATCATGCCTTAAATTCTGGCCATGCTCACCTGGCAAAAGGTGTTGATACGGTAAAATATTATATCGAAGATATTACGGCGTTTGCCGGGTTAAAAGATAATTCGCAGGAGAATTTAGATACACTTTATCAGATCAGTCCTCCGGAGAGCCTGTTCGTTTTTTTTGCAAAAACACCAGCCAAAATTCCTGTACAGTGGAAATTATTGACGCATATTGATATGTTTCAGTTTATTTTTCGGGGCACAAAAGTTCCCGATACAGATGTAGCCGAACTCACAGATCTTGATTTTGAACATGTTGCCGAAATGATTGATCTTGTGGAATTGACTAAACCAGGGCCTTTCCTTGCTAAAACGATCGAATTGAGCAATTATACCGGCGTATTTGTTAACGGTAAACTCGCATCTATGGCTGGTCACCGCTTTTTCCCCAGCCCCTATCGCGAGGTAAGCGCGGTTTGTACCCATCCCGATCATTTGGGGAAAGGCTATTCCTTTAAGATCCTGCAGGAACAGATTAAGCGCATATTGCTCCGCAACGAAATCCCTTTTCTGCATGTAAGGAACGATAATGAGGCTGCCATCAAACTCTATCAGAAACTGGGTTTCGAAATCAGGACCGATATGATTGCTTATGTGATCAAAAAAGAGGCTTTATAGATTCAAGGGAGAATGTTTCTAAATAGAAATCAGCAAAAAAATTGCGGTTTTTATGGCTTAGTTTTGCTGAACAAATAACAAAACATGTCTAAAACAAAACTTACCATTAACAATAACGGCTCTGTTAAAATTGAGGGCGATTTCGAAATTGTAGATAGAAACGGAAACGTTTATGGCTTACAGGGCAGAGAAGTACTTTCTATCTGCCGTTGCGGTTTATCTAAAAACAAACCTTTTTGCGATGGTGCACACAATGGCCATTTCGAACATGAGGCAATCGCATTCGATCTTCCTCCTAAAAAAGTTTAAAATCGATCGTCATCTCGACTGAAGCGCAGCGAAATGGAGAGATCTATCAAAGTAGATTTAACTTCGCTGAACCCCGGGTCTCGACCTTGTTGCACTTCGCTCGAAATGATGGTAATTCGATTGAACTATAAGTAAAAATTAATTGAAAATAAGATATTCATTCTTTTTTGGAAGTGAGAAGTCTAATTCCCTGAAGTGGCCTGCAGCCCCGCTTTCCCTCCTGCCGTTTTTAAACCCTAGAAAAAGAAAATATTCCGATAAAACGGCATCTGTACAATCGGGCTTAGGTTCGAAAGGTCTGTTTTTTGCACCGGCCTTGCTCAAATAAACCTGAACAGATAGCTATCGGATGGATGAAAGATGTTGCAGTTTCTTTGAATATGCAAGCCACTAAAGTTGTAAGGAAAGCAGGACTGATGTAACCGATGAGCAGTGATTCTGCTTTCCCCAAAAAAACACCATTTATCTTTCACTTACATGGTGATCTGTAATCCACTATCCCTCCAGTAAACACATTTGTAAAAAATCTGAACAAACGTTTGTCTTTTTAGCCATACAGCCAAACTTCCTCTCTTTTTCTGAGCAATGACCAAGCTTTAACGGAAAAACGGTCTTAAAAAGCAACTTTTTTATATTAAATAAGCTGTTTTTCACACTTTAAAATCTGATTTTCAAAAAAATTCAACAAACGTTTGCGTTGAGTTTCTTTCGCTGCCAGTTACCAATTGTGTTTATCTTGATTTAACAATAAACAAATCTAACACAATCACTTATGGTTTCAATTCTACTAAAAAAGCATTGTCATTCTCCTCTTCACTATCTATTTCTTTATCACAGTTGCCCTTCTTCCTAACCTGAAATCTAAAATCCCATTTATACCTAACCAATATTGAACAACCTAAACCTCTAAAAAACTATGAAAAAAATTGCCTTTTATGCCTGCATATTGCTTGCAGCGCTTAGCACGGCCTGTCGGAAAAACCAGATCGCAGAAAATCAGGAAATTTCGCCGACGTTAAAGAACAAATCCTCATTGGTAAACCCTAATCTGATTACACAAACACACAACCTTAACCTAGTCTATTTTGTACCTAACGACCTGGATACACTGGCAGGTTTCAGAAAAAGATTAGGTGATTTAATGATCTGGGGCCAAAATTGGTTCAAAAGTGAAATGCAGCGCAATGGATATGGTGCCAAATCTTTTGGTTTATTGCCTGATACCAGTAACGGTTTAGTGAAAATTATCCTGATAAGGGGGAGCCTGCCAAAAAGCAGTTATCCTTATTCGGGCGGAAGCGGTGCAGTAGCCAGCGAGATCAACGCTTATTTTGCTGCCCACCCTACTGAAAAAACCAGCGAACATACTTTAGTTATCATTCCACGATACAGTTTCCAGGCCGATGGCACACCAAGCGGCGGTCCGTTTTATGGTACAGGCAGATGGTGTTATGCACTCGATTATGAAGGTATGGACATTAAGAACCTTGGAAAAACGGATACAGATGGCAACCGTTTTAGCGTATGGTTTGGTGGCATGATGCACGAACTCGGGCATGGTTTAAACTTACCACACAATTGCCAAAAAGTATCAGAAAATTCAACACTCGGTATGGCTTTAATGTGGGCAGGTAACGGAACGCTTGGTAAATCGCCAACCTTTTTAACCGCTACCGATGCCGCAATTTTAAATGTGAACCAGATTTTCAATAACGATAATAAAACCTACTATGGTGCAGTTACTGCATCTGTTGATAAAATACATGCGAGTTATTCATCAACCAAAGGTGCCATAGTTGTTTCAGGAAAATATTCTGCCAGTGTAAAGGTAAACAGCATTGTATACTATAACGATCCGAACGTAAATAATGAAGGTACAGGCGTAAATCACGATTATAATGCCACAACCTGGGAATCTAAATCAATAGGTTTGGATAGCTTTTATGTCGAAATGCCTATTTCTGATCTGCAATACAAATCTGACGGCATTCCTTACGAATTAAAGGTAAAACTGGTGCACGAAAATGGAACCGTAACCGAAACCGTATATAACTATACTTTCGCCAGCGGAATACCTGTTTTAACTTTTAGTACCCAGAACGAATTAAGCAAAACCGGCTGGTCTATTGCCTCTTTCAGCTCGGAAGAAACCAGTGGAGAAGGTACAATAAACGGAAGGGCGAGTAAATTAATTGATGGCAGCTCTGCAACCTACTGGCATTCGAGGTGGAGCAGTTCTGCAACGAGCTATCCGCATACCATTGTGGTGGATCTCGGATCACTTAAAACAGCAAATGGATTAAGTTTAACCCAGCGCAGTGGCTTATCAAGGGCAGTTAAAAATTTCCAGCTATTAACCAGTACCGATGGTACTAATTTTACTTCGGTAAACAATTATGTAGCCGCAAATACGAATGGCGCGCAATATTTTAGCTTTGGTACGCCAAAATCGTTAAGGTATTTTAAAATCATTGCCAATTCGGCTTACGATGGACTGCAGTTTGCAGCGCTTGCTGAGCTGGGATTATATTAAAAAATTCAATTGGATTTTAGATCTAAAAGAATCCCGGTTAACCGGGATTCTTTTTTAAATGCCTACCCGCGATGGCGCCATTCCAAAGGCTTTTTTAAAAGCAAATGAAAAATGAGAAAGGTCTTTAAAACCCACTTCGAGATATACATCCGACGATTTCCAGCCTTTTTCTGTAATCAGGTAATAAGCATCATTTAACCGCTTTTTCTGTAACCAGCGGTTAGGTGAAAGGTTAAAAATTTTCTCAAAATCTCTTTTAAACGTAGCTAAACTTCTCCCCGTTAAATAAGCAAAACGGTTAATATCTACGTTAAATTTGTAATTGGCATTCATGTATGCTTCCAGATCAATTTTTCCGGGTTCCGAGAAATCAAAGAGCACATCTTTTAATATGGGGTTGGTCTGCAACAGGATCATTACAGCCTCTTTAATTTTTAAATCAACCAAAGCCTGGTTGGATGCATTATTTCCGTCGAGATAAGGCCATATCGAATCGATGTAGTTTTTTAATAAACTGTTACTTTCGAGTGCCAAACCTTTAAGGTTATGGTTGGGCTTTTCCATTTGCAGGTTATATTCGCTGCTGATGCTGTGCAGAATCTCCTGATCAATGGTGATACTGATGGATTTAAACTCCCCACCTGCTGGCGGATATTTGGTATATCTTGCTAACTGGTTACGCCTAAAAAACCTGAAATCGCCATCCGAAAATGTAAATTTCTCTCCGCCTATAAATATCTCCGAAGTACCCGCAATCACCAATCCTAACGAATGGCTGGGGATAAACTGTTCACCTTCGCTGCTTTTTTGGGCATAACAGGAAAACATGATATCCGGACGTTTGACTTGATTTGGCATGTTGATCAAATTTAAGGTTTTAGGATGAGATATCGTCATCCCCGTGCAGACGGGGATCTTAATGCAAATAAATCCTGGTTATGGCATTAAGATCCCCAATTAAGTTGGGAATGACGGATTAAAAAAATCGGTCGTCATTCCGACTGAAGCGCAGCGAAATGGAGAAATCTTTGGGCTGTGTTAAAAGATTTCTCGACTGCGTTACACTCCGCTCGAAATGACGATACAACCAATTACTTCTTTATAAAAGATTTTCCCAGATCAGTGGCTAAAAAATTCTCTGCTTCATCATGATCTGTTGATAAACTCACGTCCATCCATTTTTCCATTTCGGCAGTCCTTGCAGCATCGGCCTGTTTCAGTAAGCCAATGGCCTCGCTTCCCAACACCAAATGTACGGGTGGCTCAGGGCTTTCTACCAAATCGATCATAACTTTTGCAGCCTTTTCCGGATCGCCCATTGGCACAAAATTGCCGCTTTTAAAGAAATCAGAACGTTTTTCGACCGAATTTTCATAACCTTCCACGGCAGGTGCATAAGTCATTGAATCGCCAGCCCAATCGGTACGAAAACCACCTGGCTCTACACTGGTAACATAAATACCTAAATCTAACACCTCTTTTGCCAAAGCTTCGGTAAAGCCACCTAAACCAAATTTTGCGGCCTGATACATGCTCAATCCTGCATTGCCCACACGGCCACCTACCGAACTGATCTGCAAAATCCTGCCCGAACGTTGTTTGCGCATAAATGGCAATACAGCACGGGTAATCTCAATCGGCGCATATAAATTAGTCTCCAATTGACTGCGCACCTGTTTTTCAGTAAAAGCTTCGGCAGCACCTATAATTCCAAAACCCGCATTATTTACCAATACATCTATTTTACCAAAATGTTCTATGGCAGCCTCTACCGCTAAATTAACCTGATTGTAATCGGTAACATCTAAAGTGATCGGCAAAACCTGACCACGATATTTTTCTACCAAATCTTTTAAGGCTTCGGTATTTCTTGCTGTTGCAGCAACCATATCTCCTTTTGCCAATACCTGTGCGGTTAGGCTACGTCCCAATCCACGGGAGCTACCTGTTATAAACCAAACTTTTTCCATTTTTTCTATCATTTAATAAATCAAAGGTAGGTTGAACTGCATGGCAAAGCTTTGTTAAAAGGCTCAATTTACTTTGTTAAAAAGCTCATAAAATTTTATCGGAACCTTTTTAGATGAAGTGATGTTAAATAATGGTAATCAGTTAAATATATTATGGCGAAGACAAAGAAAAAAAGCAAGAAAAAAAAGGACAAAAAGAAAGACAAGAAAAACAAACTAGGCGTTAAAAATTCGCTGGTGAATAACATCAATGCCAGAAAGAAAAAAGGTAAATCTCGATCGAAAAAGAAATCTAAGATCAGCAAAAAGGCTTATAAGAAAATGCAGAAGGGCTGGAAAAAGTAGTCCATTTGTAAATGCTCTGTCTGTTTTTTTAATAACATAGTTTCTTAAAAAAAAATAGCTTTATATTTGTAAGGTAAACTTATAAGTTTTACTTACAATAATGAGTACGAAAAATAGTAATAATATCGCTGCACAACTTCGCCCTGTTTTAACCAGGCTAGTGCGAAAGATGCGAAAACTTTCGCCCATCGATACCCCGTTATCGCAAACCGAAAGAGCAGTGTTGGTTTCCTTAGAAAACCAAAGCCTTTTATCGGCAGAGCTTGCTGTGATCGAAAAAATAACGCCGCAATCAATGGGACAGGTTATTACACATTTAAATTCACTTGGCCTGATTGAAAAAACCCCATCAGCAACCGATAAACGTAAGGTGTATCTTTCCATTTCAACATTGGGAAAGGAAATGATCCAGCAGGTGCGGAATGAGCGCGATGAATGGTTAAGCAAGGCTATTTCTGAGGTTTGCACTGCCCAGGAACAGGAAATTTTAAAAGCAGCAATTGGTCCGCTGGCTAAACTTGTTGAATTTTAAGAAAATGAAAATCAGCACATTTAATGCCTTTAAAAGCCGTAACTACAGGTTATATTTCGGCGGCCAGTCTATTTCGCTAATCGGCACCTGGATGCAGAAAACTGCCGTAAGCTGGGTAATTTATTCCGAAACGCATTCTAAATTTATGTTGGGCTTAACACTTTTTGCCAGCCTGTTCCCTTCATTTATCTTTTCTTTTTTGGGCGGTGTGGCTTCCGACCGTTATAACCGCTACAAATTATTGTTAATTACCCAGGTGGCCTCAATGATACAGGCGGTATTGTTAACCTTGTTGATTTTCTTCAGGCACTATTCCGTATGGGAAATTATTGCTTTAAGTGCTTTATTAGGGCTGATCAATGCTTTTGACGTTCCGGCAAGGCAATCGCTGGTTTACGAAATGGTTGATGATAAAGCCGATCTGCCCAATGCCCTGGCACTAAACTCATCGATGGTAAATTTATCAAGGTTAATTGGCCCGGGTTTAGCAGGACTAGCGTTAGAAAAATTTGGGGACGACATCTGTTTTGGGTTAAATGCGGTAAGTTTTATCGCAGTTATCGGTTCGTTATTAATGATGAAACTGCCAAAATACATGGCCAAGCCGGGCACTAAAAATGTAGTGGAAGAACTGAAAGAAGGTTTTGCCTATATCAAAAAAACACCTTCCATCAGCATTATTTTGATGATGCTGGCGCTGATCAGTTTAACCGTTTTACCCTTCAGTACGTTAATTCCGGTTTATGCAAAAGATATATTTAAAGGTACAGCATCAACTTTTGGTGTAATTGACAGTGTAATCGGTTTAGGTGCCTTTTCTGGTGCTATTTTTCTGGCTTCGCTAAAACCCGGAAGAAATCTTCGAAAAATACTGGCAATCAATACGCTGATTTTCGGTTTGGGCCTTATTTTATTTTCACACACCACCTACTACCCTATCGCATTGGTTTTTGCGACCATTTCGGGCTTCGGCATGATGTCGCAGATTACCATTAGCAATACCCTGATCCAAACTACTGTTGATCCATCAATGCGTGGCCGGGTAATCAGTTTTTATGCCATGGCCTTTTTTGGTATGCAACCACTGGGCGGATTGCTCGTTGGCGGCATCTCACAATGGATCGGCACACCCGATACCGTTTTATTGGAAGGTGCAATTGCCCTCATCATTGGCGCGTTTTTATACCGGAAACTCCGGAAAGATGAAATCAAAAACACGTCCATCAAACCAGAAATTAATCAGTTCGAATTAGAAAAAGTTTAATTTAAATCAATACAAAAATGATTACTTCAATAGATAAAAAAACAGCTTTAGTGCTCATCGATCTTCAGAAAGGTATCTTACAGTTTCCAGTAGCAAAACCTGTTAATGAAATTTTGAAAAAGGCCGCAGCATTAGTTTCTGCATTTCGCAAGGCAAACCTGCCTGTTGTAGTGGTAAATGTTGATCCTACAAAATCTCTGCTCAATAATTTACGCACTGATGCCTATGCAAAATTCACCAGTTTTCCATCTGAATGGTTCGAAATTGCTCCAGAATTAAAACCATTGAAGGTGATATTTTCATCACCAAAAATGCATGGAACGCTTTTACAAACCCCAATCTGGATATTGAATTAAAAAAAAGAGGCATTACAGGAATTGTTTTGGCCGGTATTTCTACCAGTGTGGGTGTTGAAGGGACCGCAAGCGCAGCCAGTGAGCATGGATATAACATTACTTTCGCCGAGGACGCCATAGCAGATACCAATACCGATGCGCACGAACACAGTGTTAAACGTATTTTCCCGAGGTTAGGAGAGGTTGGTGAAACGGATAAGATTATTGAAGTATTGGCGGCCCACGTGTAAAATGGCCATGGAGGCAGCTGCGGTAGGTCGTCATTCCCAACTTGATTGGGAATCTTAATGCAAAATGATTGTTATTTCATAAGCATTAAGATTCCCGCAAACGCGAGAATGACGACAAATCTAAATATAATTAATTCTTTCTATCCGTGTCTCACCGACCGAAATCTTATCGCTTCGGCAGCACGTGGTTTTCCTTCGCCCAGGCCTGCCATTTTGCAGTCAGCTCTTTTACCTTATCAGGATGTTGGGCGGCTACATCATTCAGCTCCGTTTTATCACTTTTAATATGGTAAAGATGCCAGGTAGAATCATCAGATAAATTCACCATTTTCCAATCTCCGGCACGTACGAAACTGGCATTAAAATGCTCATTAAATAAAATTTCGTGGCCATTTGAAACTTTTCCTTTTAAGGCAGGCACCAGGCTCAGGCCTTGCATCGGTTTAATACTGTTGCCCTTATACTTCTCTGGATATTTGGCATTGGCTAATTCGACAAAAGTAGTCATGAAATCCATTACATGTCCTACCTGATCTGTATAACTTCCTTTTTTTGCAGTTATTCCTTTTGGCCAGAACGCAATCATTGGTGTATGTACACCACCTTCATAAGATTGCGCTTTTGCCAGTTGATAAGGCGTATTGGCTACATTTGCCCAGATCGGTCCGATGGAAGTATAACTCGTCTGCGGACCCGGCATTACCTTTTTATATATCGGATAGGCTATTTTATCGCCTGCCCTGGTTTCACTAGGGCGATCAAAACCTGGCCCGTAACGCATGGCATCTTCGGGGCTTGCACCATTGTCACTTAAAAAGATGATCAGTGTATTATCCAGTTGATTGGTTTCTTTTAAGGTTTTAATGATCCGGCCAACGCCCTGGTCCATACGATCGATCATGGCTGCATGTACGGCCATCGCCATTTCATCAAAAGCTTTTGTTGGGTTATCTTCCCATTTCATGGTTGATTTCCGTAGGGATAATGGAGCTGTTTTAGGGTCAATCAATCCCATCGATACCATCTTTTTGTATCTCGCTTCCCGGATGGCATCCCAGCCCACTTTGTAAGTATCTTTATACTTAGCAATGTCTTCGGGTTTTGCCTGTAATGGCCAATGAGGGGCGTTTTCGGCAACATAAAGGAAAAAAGGTTTATTACCTTTACTAAATTCGCGGATGTAGGTGGCAGCCGTATCATTAATCGCATCGGTATGGTAATAATCTTTGGGCACGTCTTTAATGGGGGTGGTACCACTTACCAGACTAAAAGGATCAAAAAAATCGACTACACCCCAGAGTGTGCCGAAGAATTTTTCAAAACCCCTGCTGGTTGGATACTGATCTATCGGAGAAAATAACGGGAAAGAAGTTTTATGATTCAGCCAATCCAACTGTGCCTGTGGTGTGGGCTGCTCGATGGTATTGGAAACATGCCATTTGCCCGACATTGCTGTTCTGTAGCCAGCATCTTTTAACACCTCGGCCAACGTTACCGTATTTTTGGTGATGGCGCCGCGATATCCTTCTATATTCCGGTCGGTTGTCATTTCGCCGATGCCGGCATTATGGTTGTAAAGCCCTGTTAATAATGCGGCACGGGTAGGGCAACAGCGAGAGGTATTGTAAAAGTTTTTAAACCGTACCCCTTCGCTTGCGAGGTAATCAATATTGGGTGTTTTAATTTCTCCTCCATAACAACCGATATCAGAAAAACCCAGATCGTCGGCCAGGATTACAATAATATTTGGCCTTTTATCCACCACTTTTTTAGGTTTAGGTGTATTGGTAAAAGCGGTTAAAATGCCGATCGAAACGATTAAAAACAGTGCTGAATATTTGGTAAATGTGCGCATCATAACCCAAATTAAGATAAAATTCGGAAAGAGCGGATTTCATCAATTAATTTGTTGCAAATGCAGCTAAATCGTTTTATACATTATCATTTTGAAGGCAGTGAAGAACCGCGAAGTAATCACGGATATGATTAAAACATAGATCGAATAATCTGAAGCTATGAAATAATAACTTTAAGTTTTCGGTTATTGCGGATATCCAATAATTATGTAATACTACTATCAAAAAGATACTAGTATCCAAAAGGATAGCAGTATCCTTTATGAAAGCATATACCTTTGTATTATGGGACCAGCAAAAGAACACCGTAGTAAAGAGGCTTGTACAACCAGCTTAAATGCAGTAAAAGATGCACTTTATGTATTAAATGGTAAGTGGAAACTGCCTTTAATCATCTCTTTACAGGAAGGACCGAAACGGTTTAATGAAATCCAGAAGTCGGTGGGAGAAATTACACCAAAAATTTTATCAAAAGAACTAAAGGATTTAGAATTGAATGAGTTTGTAGTGCGCAAGGTCTTTTCTACTACACCAGTTACGGTAACTTATGAACTAACGCCTTACAGCGAATCGCTGGATAAGGTAATTAATGAGTTGAGAGAATGGGGCTTAAAACACCGCGAAAGATTGGTAAAAAACAGGAAAACTGAGCCTGTTTTAGAGGCGATGAGTGCTTAATCAGTCCTGTAAATTGCCAGAAAAAGCAAAAAACTGATAATGATAAAATTCGGCTATCTTTGTACAAAATAAAATCGATGGCGGTATTACATAAAAAAGAAGAAAAAATTCAGGCAGTGCTGGGTAGGTTACCTAAAAAATATACAGATGAACAGTTTGTAGAGATGTTCATCAGACTTTACTCTAAAGATTGGGGTAAAATTAAATCGGCTTATATTAAACAATCTCAGGATAAAGAGCCTGGAACAATTATTAATATGCCTAAACCAGAGGTGTATTTAAGGCAGATTTTAGCCAATTACCTGCAACAAGATCATGCTCCTAAAGCAGAAGAAGTGAAAGAAGAGGTTGTTGAAGCACCAGTTGTTGAGGCTAAAAAAGCAAAAGCACCGGCCAAGAAAAAAGAAGCAGTAGCGGAAGAAGTTCCTGCCGAGGTTAAAAAAGCTAAAGCGCCTGCAAAAAAGAAAGCTGAAGTAGCGGAAGAGCCTGTTGCAGAGGTAAAGAAAGCAAAAGCGCCAGCCAAGAAAAAAGCCGAAGCTACAGAAGAAACTCCGGCGGTTGAAAAGAAAGCAAAAACCGCAGCGAAAAAGCCTGCAGCAAAAAAATAAAAAATATTTTATATCGAATATAATAAATCGCCTTTTTGGTTGTTTATATATATGAGAGCGTTAATTTAGATGACGGGGATAGGTCGGTATGATCGATCCCCGTTTTTTTTGTCCCTTCAACTACGCTCAGGATGACAGTTTCAATAAAGCGATCGTCATCTCGACTGAAGCGCAGCGAAATGGAGAGATCTACCCCCCTCGGTCTGTGTCCTCACAGAACGAAATTTTACTCTTCGCCCATGGTCTGTGGGGACACAGACCATGGGCGAAGATATCCAAAGTGGTTATAACTAAAAGTGGTCTGTGAGGACACAGACCACGGAAAAGCCGCTGAATCCTCAGCGACTTCACAATCAAACTAACGTATCTTATTTATCGATCATTTTGTAATAACGGACATAATCTACTTCCATTTTTTGTGGCCAGATCTTATCATCAATACCGTTAGCTCCGCCCCAATCGCCACCAACAGCAACATTTAACAACAGGTGGAAACGTTTATCAAAAGGCCAAACCTTGTAACCCGTTCCTTCATTGGTAAATTCAAATACCTTTACATCATCGTAATAACCCCGGATAGCAAAAGGTGTCCAATCTACACGGTACACATGGAAAGCTGTACTTGCCCCATCAATTTTTTTGGTAATGGTTTTCTGGGTATTAATTTTGAAATAATAAGCTTCGCTATGGGTACTAAAATGTACCATATCCTGATCGTAGCCCACATGTTCCATAATGTCTATTTCTCCTGATTTAGGCCAATCGCCATAAGCACGGTCGGTTGGTAACATCCATATTGCAGGCCATGTACCTTTTCCTGTCGGAAGTTTCGCCTTAATTTCGAAACGACCATATAAAGCATCAAGTTTATTACGGGTTACCATACGGGATGAGCTGTAAGCCATGCCGCCCATATTCTCTTTTTTAGCGGTAATGGTTAATATTCCGTTAGCCACATTGGCATTATTGGTGGTATTGGTGTAATACTCCAGCTCGTTATTTCCCCAGCCACCACCTCCGGTATCGTAATCCCAATTGCTCGAAAGCGGCGCACCGTTATTGGTAAATTCATCAGCCCATGTGGGGGTAGTTTCAAAAGCCCAGCCTTTATCAACAGGCGGTCCAACCACAGGCGGTACATAAACCAAGCCATCATCTCCCCCTTTTTTCGAACAGGAACTCAATGCCATTGCTCCAATTGCAAAAGCAAAAACCACACTTTTAAAATGCTTTACTGAATGTATCATGTTATAAATTTTTAAAACAGGCAGTTTGCTATTTACAAACTGCCTGTAAATCAAGCTTTATTTAAACTCAAAATCATCGATGTAAAATATGCCCGGAGCAGGATGACCTTCGCCACCCAACTGAACCACAATTTTATCATATAACGTTTGGGCAGCCGAGCCTGAATAATCGAACTCTAACTGTATCCACTTATTGTAATCGGCAGCAGTAATTGTTTTAACAATCTCGATCTGTGTCGTATAAGCGTTGCCACCCAACAGCGAGTTTTGCAGCTTAACCGAAACTTTTGGCTGTAATTTGGTAAAATCGTTACCGCCGGGAATGAAAACTTTTAAACGGACTTTGTTTTTTGCCGCAAGGTCAAAACGGTATGGTAAGGTTACATTGAGGTTTCCATACTGACCGTCATCGCCTGTTCTTTTTTCATAATAACCCACTTTTGCGGATGTATTAACAGGAAATTTGCCCGGATTATCGTAAGGACTTGTAAAATTGATGTTCTCCGCCGTCCAGGTGAAGTTCGATGTACCCTGGAAATCATCAGCAAGGTTTGCGGCCTGAATCGGCTTTTGCACAATTGGCCTTACATAACCTTTTTTAACCAGTTTTAAATACCAGGCATTGCCACTGTTGGCTTTATCCAAACAGCGCAACCACATTTCGTTTTCATTTAACGATAAGATCTGATATTGCGAAACGCCAAGATAATACCCTATAAAACCTCCACCAGAAATGGTAATGTATTTCGCACCATTGGTTTCGGTAACCAGCCAGGTTAAATTGGTGGGCGGCGTATAATTTACCGTTGGATCATTTGAACCTGTTGGTCCACCAATACCCGTCGCGTTAGATGCATTGGCAAAGGTTGTGCCTTTATTGTCGTATGTATATTTTAAGGCATTCATGTTGAAAGTCATCTCATCATCGTAAAAGCCCAGTCCGGCTTTCTCATCAGGACCAGCCTGATACCAGTCTGGCGTTTGAGAAGTTACAGGACCAACACCCAAATGTCCGGCAGATTTTTGATCGATCACCCAGGTAAAACCTGTAGCATTTGACAAACCACCTGAAAGGGTGGTAAAAGCCGGGTCAGTTAACATGGCAGGGTTTGTAGCTGCAATAACCACCGATTTGGTACTCGAAACAGAACCACCATCAGTAACAATGGTTAATTTAACGGTATAGGTTCCTGCAAGTGGATAAGAAGCGGTAACCGTATTGCCATCTGCAGTTGCGCCGTTACCAAAATCCCATAGGGCCTTGAAACCTGGCGACTGATTAACCAAAGTAACAATATTGGCATTGGTGGCAGTAGGCGTTACGCTAAACTTAACCTGATCGGCCGTGGGTGCAGCACCTAAATCTTTATCTGTATTTCCTTTTTTGCAGGCACTAAAGCTCAGCAAAAGCAGCAAGGCCATAAACCCGGCTGTTTGTTTAATGATATAATTTAATTTCATGATATATTTAATTAATTATAGCCTGGATTTTGTTTAATTACCCCTTTTGTAAGATCGATTTCCTGCTGAGGGATCGGTATAAATTCACTTTTACCTGCTTTATAACCCACCGGACCTAAAACGGTAACCGCTCTGCCACTGCGAACAAGATCAAAGAAACGGTGACCTTCAAAAGCAAGTTCTAACCTGCGCTCGTTAAAGATATTATCTAAAGTTGCAGGAACCGCGGGCAAGCCTACCCTTGCCCTTACAGCAGTAAGTAAGGCTAATGCACGCGTTGGATCGCTGTTTAACCTCACCAAAGCCTCAGCTTCCATTAAATAAGTATCGGCCAAACGCATTTCAATTTCATCAATCGGCCAGTTTAATTCGGCAGTACCACTGTTTGAACGGTATGCTTTTAATGGCGCATATTTTTTGATAAAATAATCGGTGTTCTGGTACCTTCCGTTATAAGTTGCGCCTGCAGCTTTTAATGCAGCACCATCTATGATAGAAGTGGCAAATCGTGGGTCGGTTTTCATGGCATTTACCAGGCTCAGCGTTACCGGACAGAAGCCCCAACCTGCAGAATATGTATCACCATTGTAACTGTCCATACCCACAAACTGCGTACCTACGTTACCTTCTCCACCGTTAACCCAGCCCCAGTCGCCCCAGGCTGCCAAATTAGAATGTGGAATTTCGAGGATTACTTCAGCATTGAATTTATTATCCGGCCTAAAAATATCGGCATAATTTGGTAATAAGGAATATCCATAAGGATTTCCAACCTTGTTGATATCGTTAAACAAAGTAGCCGCTTCCTGAAGTTTGGCATTATCATTTTGATATAACAATACCTTTGCCAGCAATGCTTTTGCAGCCCCCATCGAAATCCGGCCTTTCTCGTTTGTAGCAATGGTGGTAGGCAATGAAGGGTATGCATCGCGGAGGTCTTTTTCTACCTGTGCATAAATTGCTGCCGGTGCAGATTGTGTTTGGGTATACAACTCTCCTGTAGGGATGGTAGCTGTAATTAACGGAACGTTTCCAAAAAACCTTACCAGGTCGAAATAGAAATACGCCCTTAAAAATTTAGCTTCGGCCGTAACCCTGGTTTTAAAACCCGCACTTAGCGTTGTTGCTTTTGCAATTTTCTCTAAAATAATATTGGCGCGGTTAACTCCAGTGAAGTTTTTACTCCATAAACCCACCTGTGGTCCTAACCTCGAATCCATATTGAAGTTATCGTAAGCCACCCAGCCCGGCTGATCGGAAGCATTACTACCGCCGGCAAAACAATCGTCGGAGGCGGCACTAAGCAGTGGCTGTTTCATGGTATAACCACCCGTTGTACCCCATTGCATTACATCATAAACCGATATCAGGCCCTGATAAACCTCGGTTTCGTTACGGTAAAAATTTTCTTCTGTTGCAGTTCCTTTGGGTACAAGTTCTAAAAAGTCTTTTTTGCAAGAAACTGTTAATTGCATGATCACCAAAATGGCAATCGAATATTTTATATGTCTAATTTTCATATCGCTCTAATTAAAATCCAACATTTACGCCTACAAAAAACGACCTGGCCTGAGGATAAAAACCACGGTCTACACCTAAGCTTCCGCCTCCAATTTCCGGATCATAACCGGTGTATTTTGTCAGCGTAAACAGGTTATTACCCATTACATAAACTTTTAACTTATCCAAACCAACCTTATTTACCAGTTGCTTAGGCAAGGTGTAGCCCAATTGAACATTTTTTAACCTGAAATAGGCTCCACTTTCTAAAAACAGGCTCGATACCCGGCTATAGTTTTTATTGTCATCCTGTAGGGTTACCCTTGGTATGGCATTGCTTGTTCCCTCGCCTGTCCACCGGTTTAAAATATTGGTGGTGTAGTTTGATGGAGTTAAATCGAATCTTCTTAATCCGTTAAAGATCATATTTCCTGAAACGCCCTGTCCGAACAATGAAATATCAAAACCTTTGTATTTAGCAGAAAAAGTTAGGCCATAAGTAAAATTCGGGTTCGATCGGCCTAAGAAGGTTCTGTCAGCATCGCTGATTACACCATCACCATTCAGATCCAAAAATTTAATATCACCTGGTTTTGCATTGGGCTGAATTAAAGCACCTGCACCATTTTTATAATTGTTGATTTCTGCCTGGTTCTGGAAAAGGCCTGCAGTCTGGTATCCAAAAAACGAATCAACCGGCTGGCCAACAGCTACACGCGTTACCTCTAAACCTTGCGGCGTAATGGTTTGTCTGCTTGGGATATAATCTTTATCTGCACCTAATAAGGTTACCTGGTTTTTGATAAATGAAGCATTACCGGCAACATGGAAGCTCACTTCACCAATTTTTTTGTTCCATCCCAGTTCAATTTCGAAACCTCTGTTGTATAAATCGGCAGTATTGGCATAAGGACCACTATTACCCACGTATGATGGCACTACCTGTTGCAATAACATTCCATACGTTTTTTTATTAAAATAGCTGGTACTTAAAGTAATGCCTTCAAATAAGGTAGCATCAAAACCTAAATCAACTGAAGAGGTTTCTTCCCATTTTAAATCAGGATTGGAAAGCGCATTCGGACTCACGCCATTAATAAGCGTTTGGCCTGAGGCTGTTCCCAATGAGTAATTCCGGCCGCCGCTAACCGTTGCCAGGTAGCTGAAATCGGGAATATTATCATTACCGTTAATACCATACGATCCTCTAAACTTTAAAAAGGTAACGATATCATTTTTAGGCCAGAAATCTTCACGTGAGGCTACCCAACCTGCCGATGCAGAAGGGAAATACCCGTATTTATTATTAGGGCCAAAACGTGAGGAACCATCTCTACGGATGATACCCGTAAAAAGGTATTTTTCATCGTAATTATAAATTACACGACCAAATATGGAGTTTAAAGTGTTCAGGTATTCGCCCCCATAAAAATCAGAATTGGTTCTAGCCACAGGAAACTGTAACGAGGCATCTTTAATGTTATCAACCGGAATACCTTCTTTAATTCCGCCCTGGGTTTCGCCTTTGTTTTTCTGTGCCGAATAACCTAATAAAGCCGTAAATACATGTTTACCAATGGTTTTATCATAGCTTAAGGTATTTTCTAAAGACCAGAACAAACCTCTGTTATTATCTCTGGTATAAGCGGTTAGGGTTGATTGATTAATCGAATTCAGGTAATAAATCGGGCGAAAAGTCTGCCCGCCCCAAAAAGCAAGATCCACACCTCCGGTACTTCTAAATTTTAAACCTTTTATAAATTCTACCTCTGCAAAAGCATTACCCACTATTTTATCGCTCCAGCTATTGCCCTGGGCAACCTTTAGTGCTGCAACCGGGTTTAAAACCTCCGATTGGGCATAATCAGAAATACCATAAGGGAAACCAGCATCATTTCTCACTACCGGATTATTAAGGTACTTTGAAGCACCATATTTAGCCGGATCGGTTTCCACAACAGGTGTTATCGGATCCATATTAATGGCTCTGCTTAATGGCGAACCATATTCGGTATTGGTACTTACGCCAACCGAATTGATCCTGGTATAACCGATCGAATTACCAAACTTAATGTTCTTTGTAATTTTATGTTCGAAGTTAAACCTGGCAGTAAATCTTTTAAAATTCGAATTGGATGTAGCCACAATGCCATCCTGATCGAAATAACTGAACGAGCCATAATATATAGACTTATCATTTCCTCCGCTCATGTTTAAATCGTGGTTTTGGATTTTGGCGCTGTTATTAAAAACTGCCGCCTGCCAATCAGTTCCTTCACCATATTGTGCCGGATTAGGGAAACGCACAGCGGTAATTCCATCGGCCAATTGCGATTCGTTGTAAATGGTAGCATATTGCGTAGCATTTAACAAATTAAGTTTTGTAGAAGGTGCCTGTGTACCGATATAATTGTTATACTCCAATCTGATCCTTCCTGTATTGGCGCCTTTTTTGGTTGTCACAATAATTACCCCGTTAGCAGCGCGTGTACCATAAATTGCGGCAGATGCGGCATCTTTTAACACCTCAATCGATTCGATATCTGATTGATTCAAATATTCGATACCTCCACCGATTACCACACCATCCACAACAAATAATGGATTTGCATTATTGATATTGGCTGTACCGCGGATCCTGATGGTACCTCCATCGCCCGGCTGACCAGAACTCGTCATTACGTTTACACCTGATGCCCTACCTTGTAGCGATTGCTCCAAACGTACCACCGGTGCATTTTCCAGATCGGCAGCTTTAACCGAAGCTATCGCGCCCGTTACCACACTTTTCTTTTGTGTACCATAACCAATTACCACTGCATCGGCCAATAAACCTGCCTGCGGCTCTAGTTTTACGGTCAGGCCATTGGTTGCCGTTACTTCTTTATTTTCGTAACCGATATAAGAAATCACCAGCGTTGAGCCTTCGCTTACATCTTTTAAAATAAATGTACCTGTTTCATCAGTTACCGAACCTTGATTGGTACCTTTTACCTTCACACTGGCCCCTGCCATGGGTTGGCCTTTCTCATCAACTACCTTACCCCTGATATCAACAAAAGAGCGAATCATTAAAGGCGTACCTTCTGCCGATTTACGGTGGATAATAATGGTATTGTTTTTTATGGTGTAGCCAAGCGGCTGATCACTAAAAATACGTTTGAGCGCTTCTTTAATATCAGTATTACGGATATCGATGGTTACCGGTTTAGCTTCCTTTAAAAGATCTAAATCGTACAGAAAACTATAACCCACGCTTTTGTTCAGCTTGCGGAAAACTTTAAGTAGTGTGGTGTTTTTTTCTGATAATGTTACGTTTTGTGCATTTGCAGCCCCGTAACTGAGCTGTAAAAATGTAGTGATTAGCAAGACAAAAGTCAATTTCATAATCAACAAAATTTTAAACAGGCGTCCCTTTGGTTTGGGCAACCATTCAGTATAAAAATTCATATATTTGGTTATTAGGTTTAGAATAGTTGTATCTCACAATTTTACGATTAGAATAAAGCCTTAATTATGGCCGGGAGCGTTGCCGCGCTTCCGGTTTTTTAGTCAGGCATATTCTAAAAATCATCATCGTTTTGATGAAAAAGTATAGGTTATGGCATAACTAAAATCCTCCTCTCCTCAATTTTAAAATGTACGGCCCCGGTGGTCTGAAGCATATCTAACACCTCATTTACGCTATTGAAACGCGAAATGCGCCCACCAAAGGTTTTATTGATTTTATTACCGCGGTAATCTATTTCTACATTGTACCAACGGGCAATTTTATTCATAATGGTTTCTAAATTCTCTTCATTAAAACTGAAATAACCATCTTTCCAGGTTATTGATTCTTCTGCATCTACGGTTTCAACTTTCACTGATGGTGATGAAGAGGTGATGATCGATTGCTGGCCAGGTTTTAATAGCTGAGAAAGGTTCGACTGTAAATTTTTAATCCTTACGCTACCTTCAAGCAAGGTGGTTTTATTGCTGGGTTCGTTGTTATAGGCATTAATGTTAAAATGGGTACCCAAAACCTCTACTTCCTGACTTCTACCTACGCCGATATCGCTTTTTACCTTAAATGGAAGCCTTGCACCATTTTTACCGGTTAACTTAGCTACTTCGAAATAGGCTTCACCTTTCAGTTCTACTTTTCTTTCTTCGCCATTAAAAGCAGCCGGATATTTTAAAACCGATTCGGCATTGAGCCAAACCTTAGTCCCATCAGGAAGGTTGATCTGGTATTGTCCGCCACGCGGCGTTTCAATCGTATTATAAACAGCATTTTTAACATTCGATGCCGATTGTGTAGCAACGGTATAAATCAGCTCCCCTTTATTGGTTTTGGTAATGTTAATGCCTGCTTGTTTAGCAATTATACCATTTGTAGCATCTGTTAACGATATTTTAGAACCATCGGCCAATGTCAAAGTTGCTTTATTTCCACCAGGCCTTATTATTTTTTCAGTTGTATTACTGGTTTGCTGAGGATTTGAGGATTGTTTTTTCAGCTGGTTATTAATCACGAAACCAATAAAAAAGAGCACCACTGCCGCAGCCGCCAGTTTTGGCCAAAGCATTCGTTTACGTGCAGGTTTCAGCGCTGTTTCTTCTTCAATAGCATTCCAGATCTGGTTTTTGGCATTAATTAACTCGGAGTGATCCAGATCGGATACCCTTTTAGACAGTTCGGATAAGTGCCACGATTCTACTAAAGCTTTTTCGTCTTCAGTACACAATCCATTTCTGTATCGTTCTAAAAGTTTTTCAACTTCGGCTGTATTCATTACTTCAAAATATTTGGCTAATTAAATACATGTAGGTTAACCAAAGCCCAGGTAGTAGATGAAAAGAAAATATTTTTATTTTTTTCTGAATGATAAATTTTCACCTGCGCAAACTTGTATTTTCCAGTTGCCCTAAAATAACTTAGGTGGTTAGTATTATTTAGAAAAACAGGGTTCGGTGTACTTCGGTTACGAAAGTCCTGCTATCCCTCCAAGTCCTCACTCGTGCCTCGCTCCGGGCTTTCCGTCCTATCAGGTTTATTTAACAAAGCATGCTTTTTAAAAGGACTGATAATTTTAGACCTTAGGGGTTTTTAAACGGCGCAGCCTTCAATGAGGCCATTAAAACAATATTAACATCGAATTAAACCTGCGAGGTTTGAACCGGTGGGTTTTGCGTTAGGGATTGTAAGGGTTCAGTACCGATCCTTCATCGGTACCGGAGCGCAGCGTAGCCCTGAAAAGCCCGCCCCTTTCCCGTATTTCACGGGATTGGGTAACGCCCAAATCAATCAATTTATAATTTTTGGGTTAGAATAAAAATCAACGGATCATTAAAATTATGGCCAGCAATAAAAACGAAGTGAGTTTTAGCCTCAAAACCTTAAGCGCATTGCTCATTTGTTTTTTTACCGTTTTATCTGATAAATGCAAAATATCGGCAATTTCTTTCTGGCTAAGGTGCTGCTGGCGGCTCATTTCGAAGATGAGGCGCATTTTAGGCGGTAGTAACGATACTTCCTTTTCAATAATTGAAGCAAATTCGCGTTCACGGATATAATTATCGGTAACATAATCGCACTGATCGGCAAAATTTTCCAATGATTGTAAATAATTGGTACGCGATTTATTTTTATCCAGCCAATCGAAAACTTTATACCTCACTGCAGTATAAAGATAGCCTGATAACTGTGATTTGATTTTAATATTAGGGTTGCTCCATAGGTATACAAAAATTTCCTGCACAATATCCCTTGCATCTTCCCTATCGGGTACCATTTTGCAGGCATAGATATATAACAAACCGTTAAACCGTCCGTAAATTTCTTCGAAAGCATACTTATCCCCATCCTGCATCAGGACGAAAAGTTCGTGATCGCTTAATGTTTGATATGATGACACCTGGTTAGAATGATTAAACGAATGTAAGAAATTGTTTGATGTAAATCCTAACATTATTTTAATTGTACAGAGAGTTTAAAACGTTTTAATAACGTTTATATCAACTTTTTACACACAATTGTAAAGTTTGATTCTTTAATTGGCATATCGGGAAATTCCGATATACCTTTGTATCATGGATCAGGTAGAAATATTTAAAGCCCTTTCGAACAAAACACGTTTACAGATTTTAGGCTGGCTAAAAGAGCCCGAGCTTAATTTTCCGGAACAGCCAAATGCCGATTTTGAAAACGTTGGTGTTTGTGTTGGGCAGATCCAGATTAAAAGTGGTTTATCACAAAGTACCATCTCCGAATACCTTTCTATTTTACAGCGTGCGGAATTAATCAGCTCCACCCGTGTTGGGCAATGGACTTATTACAAACGCAATAAAGAAGGTTTGGAAAAATTAAGCGAAATCATCCATAAAGCATTATAAATAGTAAAAATAATATGAACACAGATAGTTTATTCAGGCCTTTTAGCCTTAAAACATTAAATACAAAAAACAGAATAGTAATGGCTCCAATGACGAGATCTTTCTCTCCAGGTGGAGTGCCAACTCCCGAAGTTGCAGCTTATTATGCAAAAAGAGCTGCTGGCGAAGTAGGTTTAATTTTATCAGAAGGTACGGTAATTAACCGCCCATCTTCTTCGGCAGATCCAAATATTCCGCATTTTTATGGCACCGAAGCTTTGGCAGGATGGCAGCAGGTAATTAATGATGTTCACCAGGCTGGCGGGCAAATGGGTCCACAGATCTGGCACCAGGGAATTATGGAAAACCATGCATCAGGCTGGTTGCCTAGTACACCTTTCGAAGGTCCGTCAAGCTTTAACAAACCAGGTTTCGAAAACGGTGTGCCTATGACAGATGCTGCTATTGCCGATACCATTGCCGCTTTTGGCCAGGCTGCTGCTGATGCAAAAGCTTTAGGTTTCGATACCGTTGAAATACATGGTGCCCACCAATATTTAATCGATCAGTTTTTCTGGGAAGGTACAAATAACCGTACCGACATTTACGGCGGTAAAACTTTGGCCGAACGTACCCGTTTTGGTGTGGAAGTAATTAAAGAAGTACGCAAAAGAGTTGGCGAAGATTTCGCGGTAATTATTCGTTTGTCGCAATTTAAACCTGCTGCTTACGACTTTAAACTGGCTAAAAATGAGCAGGAAATGGAGCAGTGGTTAACACCATTGGCCGATGCCGGTATTGATATTTTCCATTGCTCGCAACGCCGTTTCTGGGAGCCTGAGTTTGAAGGTTCTGATTTGAACTTTGCAGGCTGGGCGAAAAAAGTAACCGGAAAAGCAACCATTTCAGTAGGATCTGTTGGTTTGGATGGAGATTTCTTTGGTGCATTTGCAGGCCAGAGTTCTCAACCAAGCTCATTAGATGAATTGGTGCGCAGAATGGACCGTGGCGATTTTGATTTGGTTGCCGTTGGCCGTCCGCTTTTAGCAGATCCGAACTGGGTAGAAAAAATTAAACATAACCGCACAGAAGAATTGAAAGGCTTTAGCAAAGAGGCTTTAATGCAGTTAGTATAAATAAAAATCCCTATTTTTCTTTTTAAGTTTAAAAGCATCTCGAAAGGGATGCTTTTTTGTTTGTGATGTCTGATGTTACCTGACATTAGCATTTTTTGCCACGAAAAACACAGAAATCACGGAGTTAGTTGGTTTTTCAAGGAAGAAGCCTTACCGTCGCCCTCCCATGGCGTCATTTCGAGCGGAGTGCAACGCAGTCGAGAAATCTATCTAGATAGATCTCTCCACTCCGCGATGCTCCGGTCGAGATGACGTGATGAAGAAAATTTCAACCTAAATCCCGCCCTTTTTCCTTAAATTCACTTTTTTAAAATTGATCACCACATGTCGAATATTAAACTGATTATCGAAGAAAGGCCAGCAAACATTGGCAATTTTATGGTTGGCAGGCTTTTGCCTTTCAGAGAGAAACGCATGGTTGGTCCTTTTTCTTTTATCGACCACATGGGGCCCGCAGCGATGAGCGATCACGAAAATCTCGATGTTCCGCCACATCCACATATCGGACTTTCTACCTTAACCTTTTTGTTCGAAGGAGAAATTACCCATAAAGATAGTCTGGGGTCTGATGTAGTCATCAAACCAGGCCAGGTAAACTGGATGACATCAGGCAGTGGAATCGTACACTCTGAAAGAACGCCAGAATACCTCCGCAAAACCGATAAAATGCTGCATGGTTTACAAATCTGGGTGGCTTTGCCCAAAGCACTGGAGCAAATGGAACCGGAATTTTTCCATGTAGAGGGTGCCGATATCCCCGCATGGGAACAAGATGGCGTTGCCATTAAATTAATTGCTGGTGAAGCTTTCGGACGAAAATCACCCGTGCCCGTTTATAGTCCGCTGTATTTTTTAGAGTTAAAAAGCACTGACCGCCAGAAAGTAAATATTGGCGATTACCTGTTCGGAGAAAGTGCACTCTATATTTTAGATGGAGCAATAGAAAGCGACGGACATATTTTCGAGCCCCGCCAGATTTTAATTGCCAACGATGCCAAACTCTGCGAATTTACCATGCACGCCAATACCACAGTTTACATTTTCGGCGGCGAGCCTTTTCCTGAAGAGCGCTTTATTTACTGGAATTTTGTTGCCTCGGATAGAGAACTTATCGAGAAGGCAAAGCAAAAGTGGCTGGAACAAAGCTTTAAACCTGTGCCTGGCGAAACAGGTTTTGTACCTTTACCCGACCCAATTAAAAACATTAAACATTGATTCTTTTTTAACGATTAAAATATAAATTTTGGAATATAAATGCAGCTCTTGCGGCAAAATTCATGAAGAATGGCCTGCATTATCTTATAATTCTCCTTCTTATTATCACGATTTATCGGAAGATGAAAAATCTACAATAGGCAATCTTGATCCTGATTTCTGCACAATTAACTATCCCGATGAACAATTGAGATTCATCCGTTGCACTCTAACCCAAAAAGTCAATGATCATTGCGAGGACTTAGAATATGGCCTTTGGGTATCTCTAAGCGAAAAAAGTTTCAATGATTATTCAGAAAACTACAATAATAACAACCATGAAGCAGGGTATTTTGGTTGGTTATCCAGTAGAATCCCTGACTACGATTTTGAAAAAAATATTCCAACAAATGTGGTTACCAGAACGGGAGGATATAGACCGGAAATTATCCCTCATGAAGATTTCGATCATCCATTTGTAACAGATTATTATTCAGGAATAACAAAAGCTGAAGCCGAAAGAAGGATAAACGAAATGCTTAAAGGCCAAGTTTAATTTTTCTTAAACAGGTTCATGTTTACCGAAACCGCTACACCTGTTGAGGATAGCTTTGAATTGCCATAACCAATGTCGGTTAAAGGAATTTTCATAAAAGGTTTGGCGCTGATGCTTAAATTATTGTTTATCTTATGCTGAAACTCTACCCCAACATTCGCTATGCCTAAATAATGTTGATTTTGACCCTTAATTTCAAAATCTTGAGGGCCTTTATAATCTCCTGTATAAGAATAGCTGTATTTTTCCTTTAACATCAGGTAACTCGAAAGCCCGGTACTCACCGAAATTGAATTTCTGCTATTTCCAAAAACCTTATAATTTACGTTTAAAGGAATATCAATTACATCGCAATTGGCGTGGATATTTGATGGGGCTATTTTAAAAATATAACTCGTATTGGGATTGTATAAACTAAAATCCGAATCATAAATTTTCTTGGCGTAGGATGCCCCGGTGCTTACACTTAATCTTTTAGTGATCATATAAGTAGCCTCTACTCCAAAACCACCACTTAAATTACTTGTACCTGATTTTTGAACACCTGTTAAATCTGGTGCGGCTAAAATACTCAGTACAAACCGTGATTTTTGTTTCAAAACTGGCGGTTTAATTCGCTCAGACTTACCTACGGCAACATGAGCAGCCAATTTTTGATCTTTAAGCTCAACAGGATCGATTTTAGAACTTAAATCTGGCTTAAACTGCACATTGGCTAACAAATTGGAATTATTACCTGCAGTTTCGATGGCTTTTTGACCAATTTCTACATTTACATCAGTAATACGCTTTTGAACTGATTTACCTGCTTCAATATTTTTTTGGTTTACAGCCAATGAATTTGAATCCATATTTACAACAGGATCAATCTGTTTTGCAGGTAATCCGGTTAAATTTCCTGTATTATTTTGTTTATTATTATGCTGATTCTCCTTACCGGTTTTTACCACGGCCTTAACGTCTGTTTTATTATTTGATGGCTTTACCAATAAAAATACGATCAGTAACATTGCTGCTATTCCGGCTGCAGCGGTTAGCCAAAACAAAGGCACAACCCTCCTTTTCGAAGTTGGATGCAATCTTTCCTCCAGATTATCCCAATCTAAATCATTAAAAGGCAGGTCGGGGTTTCCCAATCCATCCTTAAATAATTTATCTATATCTTTTCCCTCTTTCATTGCATGTTTGTGTTTAACCTTATATGTAAAAGGTTTTTATCTACGCCCGAACTCCTCACCTGGTAAGTTTTCGAATCAGTAGCTTTTAACATTTCCTGTAATTTTTGCCTGGCCTTAAACAGGTTAGACTTTGATGTTCCGATAGATATACCCAACATTTCGGCAATTTCCTCATGGTTATAACCATCTATAGCAAAAAGGTTAAAAACCGTTCGGTAGGCAGGACTTAGCGCCTGTACCAATGCCAGCAGATCGTTATAGGCCAATTTATCGTACACCGAACTCACCTGAGCAATATTTTCGTGCTCCTGGATATCCAGATGATCAGCAAATTTAAGATTGGCCCGGTAATAATCGATAGCGGTATTGGTTATAATCCGTCCGAGCCAGGGCATAAATGCCTTAGAATTTTCATATTTGGCTATATTTTTAAAGGCTTTAAAAAATCCATCGTTCAGTATCCCTGCAGCATCTAACCGGTCGTGTGCATAACGTAAACATATACCCATAGCAAAGCTATAGAAATGCTTGTATAGCGCTTTTTGACTATCTCTTTCATTTCTAATGCAGCCCTGGATATACTTTTGTATAATTTCTTCACTATCGCGGTTAGCGGTCACAAGTTCTCCTTTCAACAAACATTACGGCAAGGGATAACAAAAGGTTGCCTTAAAAATTTATTTTTTTAAAAATATTTTATTTCGTTCGTTTTGGTCAAAAATATCCATTCTACAAGCAACCATTTACAACTTGGCGGCGTAATAGCGGCATATCAATTTTTATTAAAGTTAAACTAAAACAAAAATCTTATGCTAATCTACTTAAAAAAGAATCTATTGGCGCTAATATGTTTAGCCATGGTATTTACAGCCTGCAAGAAAAATAGTTCGGAAGATCCCACAACTCCGCCTGTCGTTAATAATAACAAAGGAATCCAACTGGCAACTGATGCTAAATTTGGATCAGTATTAACTGATAAAGACGGTAAAACTTTGTACTTTTTCTCATCTGATGCTGCTGGTACGCCAACGTGTATCAATGGTTGCGAAACCACCTGGCCACTTTATTATTCTGCCGATGCCAGTACAGATTTAAACCTGAACAAAGCCGAAGTTGGTGAAGTTACCCGCGCCGATGGCCGTAAACAGAGTACTTATCGTGGTTACCCACTTTACTACTTTGCGGGCGATGTTGCGAAAGGCGATACCAAAGGCGATGGCGTTGGTGGAATCTGGTTTGTGGCCAAACCCGATTATTCGTTAATGCTGGCTAATGCACAGCTCACTGGAAACAGCATCAATTACACCAGCACTTATGCTGTAGGCGATGGCAAAACCATTTACTTAACTGATAATAAAGGGCGTACTTTATATGCTTTCGCACCAGATAAAAATGGGGTTAATACCTATACAAAAGGTACAGCTCAGGAAGGGATATGGCCGGTTTACGAATCTGAAATACTTAATGTGCCTTCGGCTGTAACAAAAACCGATATCGGGGTAATTACTGTAGCAACAATTAGCAAAAAACAGTTAACCTATAAAGGATGGCCTCTGTATTATTATGTACCAGATACAAACAGGGGTGATAATAAAGGTTTTCTGGTTGGAAAAACGCCAGGATCGGTTTGGCCGGTATTGCAGCTAAATGCGACAGTTGCTCCGGCACAATAAAATACTTGGGTTAGGCGGGTAGAATGGCCGGCTGATGGTATCAGCCGGCCTTTTTTATACTGCTAATAAAGCCTGCTTAATTTTCTCGGCAGCCTCTGCCAACTCTTCTGCTGTTGGCTTTAATTTTTCTTTGCTAAAGTTCATATCGCTTACACTATTCATTGGTATTAAATGAATGTGTGCATGCGGAACTTCCAATCCGATTACCGAAACACCTACCTTTTTACAAGGAAAAGCAATTTTTACACCTTTGGCTACAATTTTAGCAAACATCCAGAGACCAACATAGAGATCTTCATCCATATCGAAGATATAGTCGGTTTCAATTTTAGGGATTACCAGAACATGCCCTGCCGTTAAAGGCTGAACATCTAAAAAAGCTAAATATTCTACAGTTTCGGCTACAACATGCGCAGGGATTTCGCCTGCAACGATTTTTGAAAAGATAGTCATAAGGTCGAAGGTTAAAAGGTGGAAGGTGGTTTGTGCAAAGCGTTTGGCGATAAGCGATCAATTTACACTAATCGCCAAACGCTATTCGCTTATCTCGAAATCTCTAAAACTTCAAACTGCATTTTACCTGCCGGCACTTCAATTTCGGCAAACTCGCCTACCGATTTACCCAATAAACCTTGCGCAATTGGCGATTTAACAGAAATTTTTCCGGTTTTTAAATCGGCTTCTGTTTCTGCCACCAATTGATAAGTCATGGTTGCACCGTTTTTAACATTTTTTATTTTCACGATAGACAATGCCAATACTTTTGATAAATCCAATTTCGACTCATCAATTAAACGTGCATTTGCCAACGTATTCTTTAATTTTGAAATTTTAGCTTCATGCAAACCCTGCGCCTCTTTTGCGGCATCGTATTCTGCATTCTCCGATAAATCACCTTTATCCCTTGCTTCTGCAATTGCTTTAGATATAAGCTGACGACCGGTGGTAGTTAGATAATGTACCTCCTCTTTCAATTTATCCAACCCCTCTTGGGTGTAGTATGTTACCTCTGTCATTGCTCTATTAATTTTATTCAAACGCTATAAAAAACAAACAAGACTATATAGTTGGTTTGCTACATAGTCTTGCTTCAATTATAACGAAGATAAAATGTGGAAATTACAAAAGCAAATAAAAGATTAACATTTAATGGATTTTTAGATTTCAGGATCTCTTTTTTACATCAATCGGTTTATATGACAGGTAAGAATCACCAAAAACGTAACATTCAATCATAAACTCATTCAAAAATCTATCATTCAATCATTTTCTAATTCAATCATTAGTTTTAATTTAGCTTAAATTATTCTTAAAAAATGAAAAAGTTATTTTCTATCGCCCTGCTTCTTAGTTTGGGTGTGTATATGGCTTCGGCCCAGGAGCTCTACATGCCCCGGAATATCAAAGCTGCTTATGCTAAAGGCACACGTGCTATGAGTGGGAAACCCGGGCCCAATTACTGGCAGAACCATGGCAAGTACAACATGGATATCAAGGTAGATGCCGAAACCAAAGTGGTAAGCGGTAAGGAAGAAATTTTGTACAGCAACAACAGTTCCGATACCTTAAGAAACCTGGCCATCCGATTCGTAAATAACCTGCATAAACCAACTTCTCCGAGAAATGGCGCAGTGAGCGAAGATTTTTTAAGCACCGGGTTAAACATTAGTTCTTTTTGGATAGATGGAGAAACCTATAAGGTTGACAGCAAAAACTGGGGAACAGTTGGCAATGTAAAATTGAAAAAACCGTTGGCTCCAAAATCGAAAATTACGGTTAAAATTGAATGGGATTACCCTTTATCAAAAGAAAGTGGCCGCGAAGGGCAGATTGATCCAAACTCTTTCTTTGTGGCTTACAGTTATCCCCGCATTTCGGTTTACGACGATTATAACGGCTGGGATCGCATTCCACATACCGATAGGGCTGAGTTTTATAATGATTTTAACGATTACGAATTCTCGGTTAAAGCGCCTAAAAATTATGTGGTGTATGCCACAGGCGATTTCTTAAATCCAGATGAGGTTTTACAGCCAGAAATTTCTGCCCGTTTAAAAAAATCGTATAATGGTGATGAGGTGATCCACATTGCTACCGAGCAAGAAATGAAGGATGGTAAAGTAACCCAGCAAAAAGACTGGAACACCTGGAAATTTGCCGTAAACCACATTACAGATGTTACTTTTGCCCTGAGCAATCACTATGTTTGGGATGGCGCGAGTGTAATTGTAGATAAAAAAACCAACAGAAGATCAAGCGCTCAGGCTGCATACAATCCAACAACCGGAAAAGATTTTGTGAACTCGGTTAAATACAATTTGAATGCTTTAGACTGGTTCTCGAACAATTGGCCAGGCATCCCCTACCCTTATGTAAAAACAATTGCTTTTCAGGGTTTTGCCGATATGGAATACCCGATGATGGTAAACGATTCTCAGTTTGGTGACCCTGTTTTTGCACAGTTGGTTCAGGATCATGAAGTGGCACATACTTATTTTCCCTTCTATATGGGCATTAACGAAACCCGTTACGCCTATATGGACGAAGGTTGGGCCACAACATTCGAATATTTAATTGGTATTGCCGAGCATGGCAAACAGGCTGCTGATGATTTTTACAAGAAATTTAGAGTTGATCAATACATTAACGATAAATCTGCGGAAGAAGACCAACCGGTGATTTCAATGTCCGATCAGGTTTCGGGTGCTGGTTATGGAAATAACTCTTATGGTAAGGCTTCGTTGTCTTATCTGGCATTAAAAGACATGCTTGGAGATGACCTGTTTAAAAAAGCATTGCATACTTATATGACCAACTGGAATGGTAAACATCCTATTCCATGGGATTATTTTAACTCAATGAATGCAGGTGCCGGACAGAACCTGAACTGGTTTTTCCAAAACTGGTTCTTTACCAACAACTATCTTGATTTATCGATTACCAAAGTAACGCCTGCAAAAGGAAAATCGACAGTAGCTGTTAAAAATGTCGGTGGTTTTGCTATTCCGTTTGATGTGGTAGTCACTTATACTGATGGAAAAGCTGATACCATCCACCAAACTCCTGCGGTGTGGAAAGCAAACCAGAAAGAAGTTAATATTACGGTTAACACCACAAAAAAAATAACCTCAATTAGTTTGGACAACGGCATTTATGTAGATGCTACGCCGAAAGACAATGTTTGGGAAGCGAAATAATTAACAGCTTGCAATTTTCAGTTGGCAGTTTGTATAACTGCCAACTGAAAACTGTTAACTGAAACTGAGTACCGGCTCGTGTTTAACCGGAAAATTCAATGAATTGGCAATAAAACACATTTTATTGGCTTCATGATGTAGTGACGAAGCAAGTTCATAATGTGCTTTATCAGCAATTAAAACCTGTGGATGAAGGGTAACCTCTCTAAATCTTCCGCTTCCATCAGCTAACTCTTCCATTGTACCTACTGCTTCATCTTTATAATCGATAACTACGATTTCGTTTTTAGAGCATAAATGCAGGTACCAGAGCATGTGGCAACTGGAAATTGACGCCAATAAGAGGTCTTCAGGGTTGTATTTAGATTTATCGCCCAAAAAGGCAGAATCTGATGAACCGGAAATATCGGCCTTGCCTTTTACTGAAATAACATAATCGCGATCGTACGAACGGTAATCCATAGTGCCCGAGCCTTTATTGCCCGTCCAGGTAACTGTAGTAGAATATAAGTGATCTTTCGGCATGATAAAATTGGTTAGATTGTATTGCCAATTTAAGAAAATAAAATGGAGATTTTCGTATTTTTCGCCCCTACTTTCAGACCTCGCAGGTTTTTGAAACCTCATAGGTCATGATATAAGCGCTTATCACATAGATGTTCTAAGATGGCTTAGGTGGTTAATATTAATAGGAAAAACAGGGTTCGGTGTGCTTCGGTTCCGAAAGTCCTGCTTTCCGTTTTATTCCGATGAAAAATCGGAATGTTCACTTCAATCAGGTTTATTTACATAGCTAGCAGCACAATCGGAGTATCCAGACCTCGCAGGTTTTAAAAACCTGCGAGGTCTAATTTAACGTTAATTCTTGACCTTTACATCTGACTATCAGTTTATTAAAAAATATTTAGTCATTGAGAGGCTGGATATCTGCGAGCCGAAGCAATTTATCATCTATTTATTATCCAAAAAGATTGCTTCACTCCTACGCAAAACCCCTTCTTCAGTTCGCAATGACGAAATTAAGACCAAAACTCACGTTAATTTAACTTAAAAACTAAGTCTGCTTAACTTCTCGGCCAAAACTTCCGAGATCTTACGGTACGAATCGAAGGTCCAGCCACCAACATGTGGTGTTAAAATCACCTGATCATTATTCTTTAATTCATCATACCAGGGCTGTTCTCCTAACGCAGGGAATTTTTCAGTTTGTAGAACATCCAACCCGGCACCTAAAATTTTTCCGGCTTTTATAGCATTTAGCACTGCAGGTGTATTTACAATTTCGCCGCGGGCCGTATTGATAAAGAAAATTGGTTTTTTAAAGTGGAAAAAGTATTCATCATTCACCATCTGTTTGGTTTCAGCTGTTAGTGGAATATGCAAACTGAGCACATCACTGTGTTTTACAATTTCTTCCATGCTTACTTCACGGGCAAAAGCATCGCTAAAACCCGTTTTATATTTATCGTAAGCCATTACGTCCACCTCAAAACCTGCCAGTTTTTTAGCAAAGCTCTGCCCCATAAAACCATACCCGATAATGCCAACCTTTTTCCCTTTCAGTTCATAACCACGGTTACCTTCACGATCCCAAACACCGTTTCTGATTTCCATATCTGCCCTGCGGAAGTTATTCATCAAAGATAACAGCAAGCCCGTAGCATGTTCGCCAACGGCATCACAATTACCCTCCGGAGCATTAATCAACTCTATATTTCTTTCAAAAGCGATTTTATCATCAATATTATCCAAACCTGCCCCTGCCCTGGCCACAAACTTTAAATTAGGAGCAGCAGCAAAAATTTCGGCATCAATTCTAAACTTCGTCCGAACGGCAATACCGGTATAATCTTTTATTTTATCTAATGTTTGTTGACGGGTAATCTGCGGCTCATCATCAACCTGGTAGCCCATGGCAATGGCCTGTTCTTTAAATACAGGATGCAGGTCATCAACAATTAATATCTTATTCATAATGAACAAAAGTAACATTTTGCACATTGTTCAATTGTAATATTCCATCATTGTTTTTACAAAAGGGAAAACTGCCGATTATTAACCGCTAACGATAAGCTAACCCACAAAAATATTACTATAAAATGGCTGTAATAAAATAGTTACGGCCCATTTATTAAACTTACTTGCCGTTACTTTGTCTCCCTTTATAAAAACACACAAATTTTATTTTTTAATGAGACTTTTTCAATACAGAACAATACAGATTACCCTCCTTCTTCTTACCTTATCATTTAGTCTTTTCGCACAAACAGGTGGAAAAGCAAAAATTACCGGAGTACTTAAAGATGCCAAAACACAAGAAACCATTCCTTTTGCCACAGCAGTTTTAATTAATAAAGCCACAGCAAAAAATGCCAAAATAGTTCAAACAGATGTGAACGGCGCATTTGTAATGACTGATCTCCCTACCGGGACTTTTACCTTTAAAATCAGCTTTGTTGGTTACCAAACCATGGTTAGGGACAATGTAACGATTACGGCCTCTACAGGTACATTAAATTTTGGCGACATTAAAATGAATGCTGCAAAAGGCAATGTATTAAGCGAAATTACCGTAACCGGCCAAAAGCAGGGCATGCAAATGGGAATCGATAAAAAGATTTTCGCGGTAGATCAGAGTGTAATAAGCGAAGGTGGTTCTGCTGGTGATTTATTGCAAAATGTTCCTTCAGTTTCTACCGATATGGACGGTAATGTAAGCCTTCGTGGATCAACCGGTGTAAAAGTTTTAATTGATGGCAAACCATCTTTAATTGCTGGTGGTAACGTGGCGCAGATCCTGCAATCTATACCGGCCAGTTCAATCGAAAGTGTTGAGGTGATTACCAATCCCTCTGCTAAATACGATGCCGAAGGTCAGTCAGGGATCATCAACATTGTATTAAAGAAAAATACCAAATTGGGTTTTAACGGTTCTGCTGCAGTAACTGCAGGTAACCGCGATAACTATAACGCCAACACCAATTTAAGCTTTCAAAATAGTAAAGTAAACATTTACGGTAACTACAGCTACCGATATGGTAACCGTAGGGGTGGCGGTTTTCAGGACATCACCTATAAAACAGCAGCACCAGGTTCAACAGCTTTTGCAAACCAGAATACAGTTTCAAACTCTTTAGATAAAGGCCACAATGCTAAAGCGGGTATCGATTATTATTTAGCCCCGAAAAGTGTGATCAGTTTATCAGGAGGTTTCAACTCGAGAGAAAACGACCGCAACGACCTTTTGAACATCAGACAGCTAAATTCAAACAATGCTCCGGTTTTACTGAGCAACAGAACCAATACCACTGATGGTTATGGCAACAGCTATGATGCAAACCTGGATTATGTACAGAAGTTTAAAAAACCTAAAGAAGAATTAACTTTTAACTTCGGTTACTCTTATGGTACTAACAACAATGATCAGGCTTACAGCACCAATACCACTAACCGCAATGGTGTACCCATTGATGAAACCTTAAGTTTACAACGTGTGTTTAACACGGGTAATAACACCAATTACAATATCCAGACGGATTATGCCCTACCTGTAGGTAAAGCGGGTAAAATTGAATTGGGTTACCGCAGCCAGATCCGCCTGGGAAACAATGATCAGTATGCAGATTCAATCCCAACCAATACCAATATCTTTATAAGCAACAACAAGTTGATCAATGGTTTTGATAGTAAAGATCAGGTACACGCGCTTTATTTCAACTATCAGAACCAGATTAAGGATTTTGGCTATCAGGTGGGTTTAAGGGGTGAAGATGCACGTTTAGATACCCATTTAGAAGGTTATACCAATAACGTATTAACTACAGCTGAAGGAAATATCCACTATAAAAGGTTATACCCAAGTATATTCTTAACGCAGAAATTAAAAGGCGACAATCAGCTTCAATTGAGCTATACCCGCCGTGTAAACCGTCCACGTCCATGGGATACCAATCCGTTTTTGGATGTTTCAGATCCTTTAAACTATAGAGGTGGTAACCCGAATTTATTACCGGAAGATGTTCACTCGTTCGAATTGGGTTATAGCAAATACTGGAAAAAAGTAACCTTAACATCGAGTTTATACTTCCGTCAAACCAACGACGTAATTCAGCGTGTAAGAAGTACACCTGTTAACGGTATCATCACTTCAACTCCTCAAAACTTGTCGAACCAGATTAATAGCGGTGTAGAATTGATTGGCCGTTTTGATCTGATTAAAGCTTTAAATTTCACCACCAACGTAAACTTATACCAGGCCAAGTTTGCCGGTGACGAGCGCTTTGATATTGCACCAAGCAGCGGATTTAGCTGGAATGCAAACGTAACCGGAAATTTAACGGTAGTTAAAAATTTATCGCTGCAGGTACGTGGCGATTACAGGGCAGCAGAAGTAATGGCACAGGGAAAACGTAACGCGATGTACGGAATTGATGGCGGAGCCAAATATGATTTCCCGAACAAAAAAGCATCTTTAAGTTTCAATGTTAGGGATGTATTTAATACCCGCAGATGGAGTATGACAACTGAAGACAACTTTACGATAGTTGATTTCCAACGTCAGATGCAGGGAACCATGGGCAGCTTAACCTTCTCATACCGTTTCGGAAAAACCACCTTTACTGGTACTAATAAAAAGAAAAAAGACGATCAGCAGGATAACCGTCCTGATGAAGGATCATTCTAATTTAAACCAAAGGTGCTAAGAAAAAAATCTAAGCACCTTTTTTTTGTCCTACATTTCTTCTTCCTTAAAAACCATGGTAAGTTATTATCTTGCACCATGGAAGAGATCAACCCCTGGAAAACGCTGGAGAGCGAGGTAAAATACGATAACAACTGGATCCGCTTAACCGAACACCAGGTAATTAACCCATCTGGCGGAAAGGGGATTTATGGCACCGTTCATTTTAAAAATCTGGCCATTGGGATCCTTCCTTTAGATGAAAATTACAACACCTGGCTGGTTGGCCAGTACCGATATGCGCTGGATGCCTACAGCTGGGAAATTCCTGAAGGCGGCGGTCCGCTCAACGAAGCTCCTTTAGAAAGCGCCCGCAGAGAATTATTGGAAGAAACCGGCATGAGTGCCAGAAACTGGAAGGAAATTCAAAGGATGCACCTCTCCAATTCGGTGAGTGATGAATTGAGCATTATTTATATCGCTACCGATTTAATTCAAGGAATCGCCATGCCCGAAGAAACGGAAGAGCTTGTGGTAAAAAAATTACCTTTTGAAGAGGCCTATCAAATGGTCTTAAACGGAAAAATTACGGATTCAATGAGCGTTGCCGCCATCCTGAAAGCAAAGCTGATGATGTTGAATGAGGATTTGTAATATCGCAATCACCAAATGTTCCTAACGGAATATAAAAAAATATTTCATTTTTTTTCTACCCACAATATGTCCCGATGGGACATGATGTAATAAAAAGAAAATTTATCCTTTAATGGGCTTGAGCATGAGATTAAAATTTGGTCAACAATCCGAAATCCAAATCTCAGCCTATATACTATGCATTCTTTACACCAATCTGCTGTCCCGTAAGGGACAAATCATCGGTAACCCCAAAAGTTGAAGAATAATTTTCGTTCCATAGGAACGTTTGCTGTTCATTTAGCTATTTAACAGATAATTATAATGGCCTAAATCATAAAATTTCCCTCATGATTTCAGAGAGGCATGAATTGTATTAAGCACGGCAATAATCATTTCATTAACTAATCGTTTTAAAGAAAAACCCACCGTCCCGTTAGGGACAAATCCTCGATAGAAAACAAATATTGGCGTATTTTTCGTCCTGTAAGAACGTTTGATGTTTATTCAGATATTTAATAAAGAATTATAATGCCTAAATCATAAAATTTCCCTCATGATTTCAGAGAGGGCATGAATTGTATTAAGCACGGAAATAATCATTTCATTAACTAATCGTTTTAAAGAAAAACCCACCGTCCCGTTAGGGACAAATCCTCGGTAGAAAACAAATATTGGCGTAATTTTTCGTTCCGTAGGAACGTTTCTTATTTAAGGTCGAGGCGTTAAAAATTATTATTATTTTATGCCATTTAAAAAATTATACTTAATTTAATAATGGGTTTAAAAGAACCTTTCACCAAATTAACCTACTTGTTGTCTTATGTGACAAATCCCCGGTAGAACGTTTATATTTTTTTAATTTAAAACGCTATGCCGAATACCTACACCCAATTACATATCCAATTTGTATTTGCAGTTAAATTCCGAGCCTCCTTAATAAAACCTGACTGGAAAGAGAGGCTTTTAAAATACATTACGGGAATATTCCAGGCCAATAACCATAAAATGATCCAGATTAATTGCATGGCCGACCACATACATATTTTAATCGGCATGCGTCCGCACCAATCTATTTCCAGCTTGATCCAAAATGTAAAAACAGAAAGCTCTAAATGGATAAATGCGCAGGGATTCTGTAAAACAAAATTTGCCTGGCAAGAAGGTTACGGAGCATTTTCATATTCAAAGGAAGATGTAAAAAACGTTATTAATTATATCCAAAACCAGGAACAACATCACAAAAAAGAAACCTTTTTGCAAGAGTATACCCACTTTTTAAAAACCTTTAAAATTGATTATGAAGAAAAATATATCTTCAAAGAAGCAGAATAATTTATTATTATCTTTGCCATCTATTAAATCAAGCAGATGAGTAAGCTTTTTGGATATATTTTAAGCCCTATTTTTTATATTTTCTTTGGATTAATGCTTTGCATTTTTCACCCTGTACAATGGGTATGTTTTAAGTTTTTTGGCTATAAAGCACATAAAGTTTCGGTTGATATGCTCAATTTTTTCCTCACCTATTGCCAGATTTTTTTATTCAACTCCATCAGCTTTAAAAACGAATACGATCTGCCAACCGATAGACCGATCATTTTTGCATCCAACCACCAAAGTATGTATGATATACCATCATTAATTTGGTTTTTGAGGAAACACAGCGCAAAGTTCATCTCAAAGATCGAGCTTACCAAAGGAATCCCTTCAATCTCTATTAACCTGCGTTTGGGCGGTGGGGCAAATATCAACCGTAAAGACAACAAACAGGCCATTTCCGAAATCATCAAACTTGGCCGTAGGATGAAAGAAAACAACTGGAGTACCGTTATTTTTCCAGAGGGAACACGGGCAAAAGATGGCCAGTTAAAAACATTCCAGTTTGGCGGTATTGCCACCATTTTAAAAGTGGTACCCAATGCATTGGTTGTTCCTGTAGCTATAGAAAATTCGTGGAAAATTGTACGCTTTGGTATGTTCCCGTTAACCACAGGCAATGCCCTAAAATGGACGGTTTTAAAGCCAATAGAACCCGGCGTAAAAACACCAAATGACATCACACTTGAGGTAGAAAACGAAATCAGGAAAGTTTTAGGTCAGCCAATGGAGCAACCAGCTACTTTGTAATTTTTATTAACCTCCTAAAGATCCTTTGACTACGATATCATATACAGAATCTATTAATACGCCCGTCATCCGATAGCTATCAGGTTGGGAATGACGATCTCTTGCAGCTTATCATTTGCCAAAAAGATCTGTTATTCATATTGACTTTTATACAAGAAACTACGTCTCAGGATGACAGATCTTTAGATCGCTATCCTTTTTAAAAGTAAACGGAATGGAAAAATCCTCATGCTAATAAATTCAAAGATTTCTCCACTGCGATCGAAATGACGATATATCTCGTAAAATACTCTGTGTTCTGTGAATCGTAGCAATAAAGTAGTTAATTGGTTAATAAACGCTAAACGCCCATTTGCCATCTTCCATTCCACCTCTTACATCTAAATATTTTTGTTCCCAATCACCCTGAAAAATTCATCTCGGTAAGTATCGCCTACAGGGATAATTTTCTGGTTAATCGTAATCCGGCTGCGCTCAATACTTTCAATTTTATCAACCGCAACAATATACGATTTGTGCACCCTGATAAACTGGCTCTGAGGTAAGGCTTCTTCCATTTTCTTCATACTCTGCAGCGTAATTACGCGTTCATCTTTGGTGAAAATCGAAATATAATCTTTTAAACCCTCTATAAACAAGATATCATGGAGATAGATTTTTTGGATCTTATGCTCGGTTTTTACAAAAATATAGTCCTGAACCGGGTTTGATGGTGCTGAAAAAGGAGCAGGTGTAATAATGGGTTGTGCTACGCTGGCTGGTGTTTCAACGGGCTTAACCTGATTGTGTACTTTTTCCACCGCTTTATAAAAACGATCGAAGGCAATTGGCTTTAATAAATAATCTGAAACATTGAGGTCGTAACTTTCTAAAGCATATTCAGGGTAAGCGGTGGTTAAAATATAATGGCATTTATTACCTGCTATCTTTAAAAACTGGATTCCTGTTAATTCAGGCATCTGGATATCCAAAAATACAAGATCAATGCCCCCGCCCTGTACAATCTGCAAAGCTTCAATTGGGTTTTCGCACCTTTTAACCATCGTTAAAAAAGGTACTTTCGATATATAATCCTGTAAAATATCAAGCGCTAAAGGCTCATCATCAACAACAATACAGTTTAAGTTCATTTTGGTTAATCTATTTAATTCATGATTTACTTATAATCCGCTTAGGTTAATGCCGGATTATATGTCAATCATCAGTTCGCAGGTATAATGGGTAGCCGAATTTACAACATTTAATTTATATCTGTCGGGATAAACCAATTGTAATCTACGTTCTACATTTGTTAAACCCACGCCACCCTGAGCATCTTTATTCTGCTGGTTCTTTTTATTGATGACACTAAAATGCAAAATTTTCTGGTTGGCTATGATATTGATCTTTACCGGTTCGGTGGGATCGGTTACCACGCCATGTTTAAATGCATTTTCTACAAACGAAATCAGCATAAGCGGAACAATTTTTTGATTGTCTATCTCGCCGTTTAAAGTAAGTTCGATATAAGCACCATCTTTAAACCTTATTTTCTGGAGTTCAATATAACTGGTTAAATAATCTACCTCTTTGCTTAAAGCTACGGTTGGCGTGTTGCTTTCATAAATCATATAACGCATAATTTCCGAAAGCTTCATAATGGCATCAGCAGTTTTATCGGATTTTTGATAAGCCAATGAGTAGATATTATTGAGCGAGTTGAAAAGAAAATGCGGGTTTAACTGCGATTTTAAAAACTGAAGCTCCATTTCGCGGCGTTCGCTCTCTAAATTGCGCTGAATCCTTTCGCTTGCAAACCAATCAATAGTGAATTTAATTATACAGCTCGAAACCAGGAAAAAACCAATTATAAAAACCGTGTTGATAGCAAAATTATTAACAGACATATTATGGCTTTTGCCATCGAATGTATAACGAAGCATTTCTTCGGGGTTTAAAACAGCGATAACAGTTTTAACAAATGTTGCAACAACAATTAAAAGAACAAACGACAGGACATATAACCAGTACTTTTTTCTCTTCTTGATCAGTGATGGGATCAGGAAAATATAATTGATATAGAATACAGAAACATTAACGATACCAAAAACAAAATACGACAGAAAGTAATCTTTCATGGTATGCTTTTCACTCCCCATCATAGATATAACTATAATAAAAAGGCATATAAATCCCCAAAAAATAGCATTTAGTATTAAAGGGCCCCTACTTTGTTTCATTTGAAGTGTATTAAATAGTAATGAATACTGATATACGTTTAATAACGCCTATCGTTCAAGCCACAAAATAAATAAAGTTTTATCGATTTACTTACACAATCTACCAACGGGCATTTTTTTTCTACCAACGGCCCAATGGGCAAATTTTATCGACCAACGCCAAAAACGGCTGTTGATCTAGAATCTTGAACACTTGGTATAATAGATTTTAGCAGGTTGTTTTTCTTGAGTTTCTTTGAATCATCAAAACGATAACAATATGAAAACTACATCAGCAATCAACTTAAAAAATCAAACAGTAATGGCTGATGTTATTTTCGCAGCCGCTCAAATAAAACAAACCATCATGAAAAAGTTAGGAAACACATCGCCATTTTTACTTTTATTATTACCAGTATTTATGATGATCATTTTAACACTTACAGTAAGCACCAACCAAAATGATGCTGAAATAGTAGTTAAACCTGCTAAAACCTCAGAAACGATCGTAAAACAGGCTACAGCTATTTTTAAATAATAGTAATGAGTAATTACGCTATCGAAACTGTAGGCTTAAACTTTAACTTTGGTAATCAAACCATTGTAAAAGACCTTTCGTTACAAGTACCAAAAGGCAGTATTTATGGCTTTTTGGGACCAAACGGAGCCGGAAAAACAACTACCATAAAAATTTTGCTCAACCTGCTGAAGTCTCCCGCTGATCAGGTTTTTATATTTGGCAAAGAAATAAACAGCAACCGTATAGCCATCCTTAAGCGGGTGGGTGCGTTGGTAGAACAACCGGCCATCTATGGTCATTTAACAGGCAAAGAAAACCTGATCAACCGTTGCATCCTGCTCGGCATAAAAAAAACCAAAGCCGACGAAATGTTGGCTTTAGTAGGCCTTACAGAGGCAGCAAATAAAAAAGCAAGTAAATATTCTCTAGGAATGAAACAACGTCTCGGTATTGCCCAGGCGCTGATCTCAGATCCCGAACTCTTGCTTTTGGATGAACCTACCAATGGTTTAGACCCCAACGGTATTATCGAGGTACGTAACCTCATGATCGAATTAGCAACCAAACACCAAAAAACGATATTGGTTTCGAGCCATTTACTGGCCGAAATTGAAAGAACAGCTACACATGTTGGCATCATCAATAAAGGACAGCTCTTATTTCAGGGTACTATCAACGAACTGCACCTGCTGAGCAAACCTATGCTCGAAATTGAAGTGAACAACATCGAAAATGCGAGCGCGTTTATAGCAAAAACAGGTTATGAAATTATAACCCAAACCGATAAAAAAATCATCGTTCCATTTACTTCAGCACAAAAAAGCGGCGAATTAAATACACTACTTATTCAAAATGGATTTACGGTAACCAGCCTTTACCAACAGAAAAAGGATTTAGAAAATCTTTTTCTGGACATTACAAAAACCAACTAATATGGGCACGCTCTACATATCTTTAGTATCAGAATTTTATAAATCTCGGAAAACATTGGCTTTTTGGGCAGCGATATTATTGCCTGTTATTATATGCGGTTTAATTACTTTTGGTTTTTATTCCGGTTCTGAAAAAATCCTTGGCTTCCATTATCCTCCCATGGTATTGTGGGCACAGTATAGCGGTGCGGCACTTGGCGTAATGGGTTTATTAATTATGCCTTTTTATGTGATATTTATGGCTTTTTCGGTCAATAATATTGAACATAAAAACGATACCTGGAAAATGCTTTTTGCGCAGCCCCTGAATAAATTTTCCATTTATGCTGCTAAATACCTTTACGCCGTATTTTTAATCTTTACCTGTTTATTTCTTTTTGCCTCTTTAACCTTTGCCTTCGGTCATTTATTACAGGTTTTAATGCCAAAATATAATTTCGACCAGTATAATCCATTAAATTTACTCATCAATGCTTACGTTAAACTATTCCTGTCTTCATTAGGCATATTATCGCTACAATTTATCCTGAGTTTATTGTGGGCCGATTTCCTTAAACCAATGGGAATAGGTTTTGTGGGCACTATCATGGGCATCATCACAGCAAATGTAGGCTGGAAATATGCTTATCTTATCCCTTATTCTTTACCTACACTCGCTTTAAGGATTGCTAAAGTAAAAAAAGGAACTGATCCATTAGATTTTCCGATTTTTACCCAGGAAATATGGACAAGTTTAATTTATGCGGCCATTCTTTTCATCATAGGCTATTTCATTGTTACCAAAAAGAGCATAAAATAGGTTAAAACTACCATCTACCTATGATTAACCTGAAAATCATGTAAAAATATCATTAGAAAATAATTTGAAGGGGTTTAAAACGTATTTTAGATCAAAATCAACCAACTAATTATTCAAAAATGATCAAAAGATTTACCCTCACGGCATTGGCTTTCGGCTTTTGCCTCTCCGCTTTTGCACAAGATACCCCTGATGCAGCTGTAGTCCAAAAAATAAGAAAGGAAGGTTTAGAAAACTCAAAGGCAATGAACATTGCTTTTAACCTAACCGATGTGAGCGGACCACGCTTATCAAATTCGCCAGGCTTAAAAAAAGCACAGGAATGGGCTGTAAAACAACTTACCGATTGGGGATTAAAAAATGCGCACCTCGAAGCCTGGGGAACTTTCGGTAAAGGATGGCAGATCGATAAATACTATGCCGCTACTACGCTACCTTATTATCACGCCATTATTGCTTCACCAAAAGCATGGACACCAGGCACAAACGGGCCGATAAAATCGGAAGTAATCCTGATCAAGGCAGATAGCGTAGCTGATTTGGCAAAATACAAAGGCAAATTGGCCGGAAAAATCATTATGATGGATCAGGGCACTCCTTTAACCAGTGGCATTAAACCTGATTTTTCGCGCTATGCAGACACAACACTGGCACAAATGGCTGCTGCAAAACCACAAGCTGCCGGCGCAAGGCAGCGTCCGGCTGGTGGACCAATGGCTGATAGAATGGCACAAATGATGAAAATGCGCGAGGTTCGTGCAGCCATCAGTTCCATGTTGGTTGAAGAAAAAGTTGGCTTAATTTTAACTTATGCCCGCGGCGGACAGGGTACATTTTTCACCAGCAATGGAGCATCTTATGCTTTAGATGCCAAACCCGTATCGCCAGAGCTGGAAGTAGCAGCAGAAGATTTCTTGCATATATTACGCCTTTTGCGTGCCGGTAAACCAGTGGAAGTTGAGGCCGATATCAAAACCTCATTTTACGATCAGGATCCGCAGGGTTACAATGTAATTGCTGAAATTCCGGGAACTGACAAAAAGTTGAAAGATGAAGTGGTAATGATTGGCGGTCATTTCGATTCGTGGCATGCCGCAACCGGAGCAACTGATAATGCAGCCGGCTCTACTGTAATGATGGAAGCCATGCGCATTTTAAAAGCAATTGATTTTAAGCCAAAACGTACTATTCGTATCGCCTTATGGAGTTCAGAAGAGCAGGGTTTATTTGGTTCGAGGGGTTATGTTGCAAAACATTTCGGCGATCCAAAAACAATGGTATTAACTCCTGATCAGAAAAAAATATCAGCCTATTATAACCTTGATAATGGAACTGGAAAAATACGTGGTGTTTATTTACAGGGCAATGCAGCCGCCGGACCAATTTTTCAAAGCTGGCTAACGCCGTTTGCCGATCTTGGTGCAACAACCATTACCATTAATAATACCGGTGGTACTGATCATCAGGCTTTTGATGCGGTGGGCATTCCGGGTTTCCAGTTTATCCAGGACCCTGCTGATTACAATACCCGCACACACCATAGCAATATGGATACCTACGACAGGCTTGTTGAGGATGATTTAAAACAAGCAGCAACCATTATTGCATCCTTTGTTTACAATACCTCGCAACGTGAAGCACAGATTCCCAGAAAAGAATTGCCTGCTCCGCAACCTGCCAGACCATAAACCCAGAAAAGACAAAAGCCTGCTGATTTGACTTTAGAAAATCAAATAGCAGGCTTTGCTGTTTAGAATGAGAGGTTATAATATATCTTTAATCCTTTAAAAGGACAAAATTCTTTCTTTAAAGGCCCAAACGATCAATTGGTATGAGTTTTTCAGGTCGAGCTTTCTCACCATATTTCTACGGTGCGTATTAACGGTATGTTCGCTAATAAAAAGCATTTCGCCGATTTCTTTACTGTTGTAACCCATTGATAACAGGTGTACAATCTCAACCTCCCTTTCGCTGATCGAACCATGATTTTCCTGTAGTAGGATATTGTTTATCATTTTTGAAAGAATTTAAATTTTAATTATAAGATTAATCGGCTTCGTCATCAAATAGACTTATTTTTAAATAAGTCCAAAAATTGTGTTTATTAAGGATAGATTGAGTTTGTTTTTCGCAGTGCAAATTTTTGATCTGATACTGTATACCAAAAGTAGTGCTACGCCATAGTTCGCCGATATCGCAAAACACCTTAAATAAAAGGGTATTTTTACGGTATTTTAAATGCAAATACTTCTTGATAGATCATTTATTATTATCGATTTTTAGGCTTTTTACAAACAAACAAACTCTATAACTTTTATGAGCAAAAAATTAAATATGGAACCTATCGATCCGAAGGTTGCAAAGGCTATGGTTGTTGCCTACGCCAAAGATGGGATGACCTCTACAGAATCTTACACAAAGGCAGTATGGTTTCCGGCTGAACAAATTTTAGCAATCGCAAAATCAATGAGCGAAGGCAAATATGATGGGTTAAGAATTTATTTCGCACAATATTTAGAGGGAGCAATCGAAGGTGTTCCTAAATCTTACGAAGGCAGAAATACTTTATTGCTCGTACCAACTACTCCAAGTGTAGGTTATGGCGGTGGAAGTAATGGCAATGAAGACCATAAAGATGATTTGGACAATATTGAAAACAGGGGTACTGCTTGCCCGGATATGTGCGAAGGAACAAGCTTATAAAAAATGCGTTACGTATCACCCATAGTTATAGCGGAGATTATCTGTTTAATCAGCGCAATTTTGTTGGTTTGGAAAGACGGTAAGGTTTTTTGGAAGGTAATCACCTGCTACATTGCCATTGCTTTGGGTACAGAACTTTATGCTATTTATCTCGCTTCGAAACACATACACAACTTATGGCTTTTCAATATTTTTTTAATATTCGAAAGCAGCACCATTTTGTATGGCCTTTATTGTTGTTTAAAAGAATATACCAACCCGAAACCTATTTTTTTAATAGGCTCGGGTGTGGTTTACCTTACCTATTTTATTTTTCTCTTTACACATCCTTTTACCGATTCAAATACGCTTACCATTAGTGTAATGTCTGTATTTTTTACCCTTTATTGCCTCTACTATTATTACCTGTTGTTAAAGGATGAAAATTTTATCAATATCAAAACCCATCCTGAATTTTGGTGGGTAACAGGTGTATTGTTTTATTACTTCGGAAGTACCATGTCGAATATTTTTGACGGTCTATTCTCGGTAAAAATTATCGGTGTTGCAACATTAAGATATTGCATTTACGTATTGTTAAACCTTATTTTATATAGCCTTTGGGTATATTCGTTTATATGCAGAATGAAACAACGAAAATTGCACTCTTAGTTGCCGTTTCTACATTGGTATTCTTACTGATGCCGGTATTCCTGATTTTATATATCAGATCTTACAACCGGCACAAAAAGAACCATTTCCTCGAAAAGCAGAATATGCAGCAAAGGTTCGAATCCGAAATCCTTCAAACCCGTATAGAAGTACAGGACCAGACCATGCAAAGCATCGCAACAGAGCTGCACGATAACGTTGGTCAATTACTTAGCCTTACCACACTTACCTTAAATTCGGTAAATTTAAACGATGCCGAAAAGGCAAAAAAAAAGATCGAAAATTCCCTCTCGCTTGTAAATAAATCCATCAAAGAACTACGGGAGCTGGCCAAACTTCTGCACGGCGAGCAATTGGTAGAAAATGGCATCGGGCATGCCATAGATCAGGAAATTAGCTGGCTTAATAAAGCTGGCACCTACGAGTTAAAAACCAACAACCAGCTGATCGATTCAACCTTGATATCGCCTGATAAGGACCTGATTATACTGCGTTTATTGCAGGAAATTATTAATAATGTGATCAAACATGCCCAGGCTACTCATATCCAGATCGATTCTTACCTGGAAAATGATGCCCTGCACTTAAAGGTGATTGACAACGGTATTGGTTTTGACCCTGATGAAATTAACGCTAAAAAAGCAGGAATGGGACTTAATTCTATTTATAAAAGAATTGAGATGATCAATGGAAAATTAGCATTAAATTCGGCCCCGGGCAAAGGTACGTCCATTACGATCGAAATCCCATATCCTTAATTTATGCAGAACCAGAGTATCGCCATAGCAATTGTTGATGACCACACGCTTTTCCGTTCAGGATTAGCAAGTCTGTTAGAAGAATTTGATGAAATCGAAATCGCATTCGAAGCCATTAATGGTGTCGATCTTCAAACAAAGATTGCGCGCCACTCAGAAATTCAACTGGTACTGATGGACATTAATATGCCCGTTATGGATGGTTTTGCGGCCACTAAATGGGTTAAAACCAACTACCCGAATGTTCATGTACTAGCTTTGAGTATGCTCGAAGATGAAAAAGCAATTATCGGGATGCTAAAAGCAGGTGCCGGAGGTTATATGCTTAAAGAATCTACCCCATCCGATCTGTTAACCGCAATAAAAGTAATTGTAGATAAAGGTTTCTTCGTAAACGAACTCGTATCGGGCAGGCTTTTGGTGGCTCTAAAGGATACTGATACCAAGCCCGTATTCTCCGGCAGAGAGCTTACATTTTTACAATATTGCAGTACCGAACTTACTTATAAAGAAATTGCTGACCTGATGAACGTGAGTCCACGCACGGTTGACAACTATAGGGAATCTCTTTTTGCAAAGCTAAATATTAAGTCACGCACAGGTTTAGTGGTGTATGGTATAAAAAATAACCTCATCACCATTTAGCATTTTTAAGCAACACAAACAATAACTTATTCATTTTCAGTTATTAACATAACTATTCTTAGCAATTCTCAGCGAAAAACAGGCTACGCCATCCGCAAAAAATAAACCCTATTTTTTTGTGAAATAATTTTCAAATAAAATTTGGATAACTAACAAATTAGTTTTAACTTTAGCTAAGGCAAATAAATTTGCCGTTATCCTTATTATTATTAACTATTATGGAAATTAAAGATTTAACCAAAGCTGAAGAACAGATTATGCAGGTTTTATGGCAATTGGAAAAAGCATTCGTCAAAGAAGTAATCGACGAGCTTCCACTCCCCAAACCTGCTTACAACACCGTTTCAACAATTATTAGAATTCTGGAAACAAAGGGCTTTATTGGTCACGAGGCATTTGGTAAAGCACATCAGTACCATCCTTTGGTGAGCAGGGAAGAATATAAGCGCCATGCAACAGAAAAGCTCCTGGGCAATTATTTCGAAAACTCTGTAGAGAGTATGTTTTCTTTCTTTGTTAAAGAAGAAAAGCTTGATTTAAGTGATGTTGATGAAATTTTAAAAATGATCAATAAAATTAAACATAAGCCAAAATGAGTTTTGCCCACTACTTATTACAGGTACACTTATACTTAATTGTTTTTTACTGCTTCTACAAGCTACTGTTAGATAAGGAAACCTATTTTACACTCAACCGCATTTATCTTATATCTTCGGGAGTGTTGTCGCTGTGCATACCATTTATCCGCTTAGAGTGGTTAACGGAACAGAAAGCGGCAAAACAGGTTTACACATCGGTTAACTGGGATGCAGTATTGGCACAGGCCACAATAGTAACAGAACGTAATTCAGGTTTTAACTGGGCAAACGCGTTTGTATATATTTATTGTGCAGGTATTTTGTTTTTCCTGGGTAGGTTGGTGTTTAACCTCTTAATGGTTAAAAAACTCATCGCATCAAACAAAGCAGGCTCAGCATTTGCTTTTTTTGGTAAGAAAATAATTGATCGTGAGCTGCCGCAAATGGACGTGATCGACATCCATGAAGAAGCGCACATTAAACAGTGGCATACTGTTGATGTGCTCTTCTTCGAAATTATCGGCATTATTACCTGGCTAAACCCGGTGATTTACCTCTATAAAAAAACAATCAAAAACATTCATGAATTTTTAGCCGATGAACAGGCGGCCGAATTTCAAGGTGATAAGGCCGAATACGCCATGTTGTTATTGAGTAAATCGTTCGGCATTTCGCCAAATAGTTTAACCAATGGTTTCCTTGAAAAATCACTGATCAAAAAAAGAATCTTCATGCTTCATAAAGAGCGGTCAAAAAAGACTGCTATTATGAAGTATGGAATTTTTATTCCGCTTTTTGCTTTACTGATTGTGTTCTCATCCGCAACAGTACGTAAAAACGAAAAATTGATTTCCATTACCGATCAAATCCCTTTGGATAAACCAATAGAAATGGTGCAGGCAATTGTTGTAGACGAGCCTAGCAAAGAAGCCTCTACAAAGGCATCTGTTGATGGCAAAACAGAAGGAAACTGGAAAGGATTTTATCAGTTTTTGTCAAAAACCATTAAATATCCAACTGCAGCAAATAACGATGAAGTACAAGGCAACACGCAGATAAAATTTAGCTTAAAAGACGGTAAAATAAATAATATCTCTACAAATGCAGTGCTTGGTGCTGGTTGTGAAGAAGAAGTTAAGCAAGCTATTTTAGCTTATAAAGGTTTTAAAAATACGGCAGATGGCAAATATGCTTTAACCGTTAGCTTTAGTTTGCCTGAATCTTCTGAAAAATTTAAAAACAAATATGTACCTGCATCTTTAGGCTATGTAAACCTGAACAAGGTCAACATTATTTCTTACAACAAAAAATCTGTTGAGGCATCAAATAGTGAAAACATCCACCAAGACGATGCAGATAAAAAAATCTACGATTTTGTTTCTATCGATAAACAACCAGAATTTCCGGGAGGTATTGCTAAATTCTATAAATATTTAAGCGGCAGCATTAAGTATCCAAAAATGGCAATTGAAAATAATGTGCAGGGAAAAGTTTTTTTAAGTTTTATTGTTGAAAAAGATGGCTCACTAAGCGATCTACAGATTACACGGGGTTTAGGTAGCGGAACGGATGAAGAGGCTATCAGGGTTTTAAAAGAATCGCCAAAATGGAATCCTGGAAGTTCGAACGGCATGGCCGTAAGAGTGAAGTACAACATCAATGTAAACTTCACACTGAATGATGAGCCGGCCAAGCAGCTTAAATTAAGCAATGTACCTGCAAACCGGGTAATCTTTAAAGAAGGTGCAAACTTAGATGCATTGATCATTTTAGATGGTGTTAAACTTCCAGATAACAGCCAGTTGAATACGATAAATGCAAATAATATCGAATCTATTTCCATTTTAAAAGACCAGACCGCGGTGAACCTTTATGGCCCAAGGGCTAAAAATGGTGCTATCATTATTACGAGTAAAACAAAAAACAGTGTTTTCCGAAATCTTGAAACAAAAGATTTGGCTATCGACAAAAACACTAATTTCTTAGATTTTAAAAGAAAATTCTAACCGATATGAGGACTTTATTCACCTTTAGCCTAGTTATAGGCATAAGTTTAGCCGGTTTTGCCCAAAAGGCCGATAGCACAAAAACGACCAGGATTACGCTTCGAGGCTTACCAACGGCAGGTACCGAACCTTTAATTGTGATTGATGGAAACAAACAATATGTTAGGGGTGCATCATTACTATCAGAAATGGAGAGCAATATCGAATCGATAACCATATTGAAAGATAGCTCAGCAATAGCTAAATATGGACCAGATGGTTTTGCAGGTGTAATTGAAGTAAAAACAAAAACCAAGCAAGTTTGGAACCACGACATTAAAACTACTCCAAAACAAATTGGCGATGTACCACTAACAGGTAAAGTAACCGGATTTAGCGTTCGGCCTCTAAGTTCAACAGCGACAGGTGGCAATTCTAATTTCTCTGTAACTAAAAAAGGCATCAAATTAAAAAACGGAGAAACCGCACCTTTATATATCATTGATGGCGAAGAAGCTTCAGGAATCGAAACCCTTGACAATGACAGTATCGAGAGCGTTGAAATTATAAAAAATGCTTCGGGTACCACCAGATATGGAGTAAAGGCTAAAAATGGTGTTATTATCATCACGACCAAAAAAGCTAAAACCACCCCCAAGAAAAACTAACTAATAAGTTCACTTAATAAAAAACAATGAGAAAGCTAATGTTTTTAGCCCTAACGGGCATCGCCATGTTCTTTAATTCTGCTAAAGCACAGGATAATCAGGACAAAATTTATGATTTTACTTCACTAGAAAAGGCTCCGGAATATCCGGGCGGCATTTCAAAGTTTTATGCGTACTTAGGCCGTGAAATTAAATACCCGGCGATAGCTAAGAAAGATAAAACTCAGGGCAAAGTATTTGCTTCTTTCGTGGTAGAGAAAAACGGAACCTTAACTGATGTACAAATTACCAGGGGCTTATCCAAAGAAACCGATGATGAAGCTTTAAGGGTATTAAGCAAATCGCCAAGATGGAACCCTGGCTTAATTGATGGCAGGCCAGTGCGCGTAAAGTATAATATCAATGTTAACTTTAAGATGGACTAAATTCTATTCTATCCATCCGCTTAAAAACACAAAACCCCAGCAAAAATTGCCGGGGTTTTATGTTTTCTCTCCTGTCTCGGAAGACTAAATTTAGAAAATTTTTAATGTATATGCAAATAATACAGAATAAAATTTCTATTTAGGTAAAATTTTAATATGCCAACATAAGATTATTGCAACTTTCGCAAACTTTTATTTCGCTTTATATCATTCTGTATTTCTTTCAATTGAAAGCATTACTGTTTCGTATGTTTTCAAAACAGGCAAATTTCTATTAAAAAGCTAATGATGAAATTCAAACATGATTAAAGATTAATCAAAAAATTGAAGCGAAATTTATGTCACATAAAAAAGCCCCAAACCAGGTTTGAGGCTCAAGAATTCCGATGAATCGGAACGCACAGTATATTTTTAAACCGTTTCTTCTGAAACGAATTTTGCCGAAGCGAAATCACGGTTCATGCGGGCAATGTTCTCTAAAGAGATACCTTTAGGACATTCTGCTTCACAAGCTCCTGTATTGGTACAGTTACCAAAGCCTTCGGCATCCATTTGCGCTACCATGCTCTGTACACGACGGTAACGCTCTGGCTGACCTTGAGGCAACAATGCCAACTGAGAGATCTTAGCCGATACGAAAAGCATCGCTGAAGCATTTTTACAGGTAGCCACACAAGCACCGCAACCAATACATGCAGCAGCTTCGAAAGCCGCATCAGCCTGCATTTTAGGAATTGGCAAATTGTTTGCATCCTGGGCATTACCAGTATTTACCGAAATAAAACCACCAGCCGCAATCACCCTATCAAATGCAGAACGATCAACCGTTAAATCTTTTACAACGGGAAACGCAGCCGCTCTCCAGGGCTCAACCACAATGGTATCGCCATCTTTGAAAGAACGCATGTGCAACTGGCAGGTAGTTACCAAATCTTTTGGTCCATGCGGACGACCGTTGATGAACATCGAACACATTCCGCAAATACCCTCGCGGCAATCGTGATCAAATACAACCGGCTCATCGCCTTTATTGATTAATTGTTCGTTTAATACATCGAACATCTCTAAGAAAGACATATCCGGTGAAATATCGGCCAATTTATAATCTACCAAAGCACCTTTGGTTTTGTTATTTTTTTGACGCCAAACTTTTAGCGTTAAGTTCATATTTCCTGTACTCATTGTATCTCAGATTTGAGATTTGAGACATTAGATATGAGAATTGAGAATTTTCATCTCACGTCTCACATCTCACATCTCACATCTTATTTATAACTTCTTTGTGCTACTTTAATATTTTCAAACTTCAATTCTTCTTTATGAAGCTCAAAGTTTACACCTTCTTTAAATTCCCAGGCGGCTACGTATGCGTAATTTACATCATCACGTAAAGCCTCACCCTCTTCGGTCTGATACTCTTCACGGAAGTGACCACCACAACTTTCGTTACGGTTTAAAGCATCAATACACATCAACTCGCCCAGCTCGATAAAATCAGCTACACGGCCAGCTTTTTCCAGTTCAGTGTTCAGCTCATCGGCGGTTCCCGGTACACGAACATCACTCCAGAATTCATGACGTAAAGCCCTTATTTCTTCAATCGCTTCTTTTAAGCCTTTTTCGTTACGTGCCATTCCACATTTCTCCCACATGATGTGGCCTAAACGTTTATGGAAATGATCTACCGATTTGGTTCCTTTGATGTTGATTAGAGTATTTAAAATACCTACGGCTCTTTGTTCAGCCTCCACAAACGCAGGGTGATCAGTCGAGATTGCTTTTACTGAAATCTCTTTTGATAAATAAGCACCAATGGTATAAGGAAGAACGAAATAACCATCAGCTAAACCTTGCATTAAAGCAGATGCACCTAAACGGTTAGCACCATGATCGGAGAAGTTAGCTTCACCAGTACAATATAAACCAGGTACAGATGTCATAAGGTTATAATCAACCCATAAACCACCCATGGTATAGTGAACTGCAGGGTAAATACGCATTGGCGTTTCGTAAGGGTTTTCGCCAGTAATCTGCGCATACATATCGAAGAGGTTACCATATTTTGCTTTAATTACCTCAGTACCTAAGCGCATACAGGTTTCCTTATCAGGATTGTGATTACCCGACTTTGAAGCTTCGATTTTACCGTAACGCTCCGTATTGGCTTTAAAATCTAAGTATACTGCTAATTTAGAAGCACCTACACCATAACCGGCATCGCAACGCTCTTTAGCGGCACGGGAAGCCACATCACGTGGAACCAGGTTACCAAAAGCAGGATAACGACGCTCTAAATAATAATCTCTTTCATCTTCAGGAATTTCTGAAGCTTTACGGTTATCATCTTTCTTTTTTGGAACCCAGATACGTCCATCGTTACGTAACGATTCAGACATTAGGGTTAATTTAGATTGATGATCGCCAGAAACCGGGATACAGGTTGGGTGAATCTGCGTATAACAAGGGTTTGCAAAATAGGCACCTTGTTTGTGCGCTTTCCAGGCTGCTGTAACATTACTTCCCATCGCGTTGGTAGAAAGATAGAATACGTTACCGTAACCACCTGTTCCCAATACCACAGCATGACCGAAGTGACGCTCGATTTCTCCTGTAATTAAGTTACGGGCAATAATACCACGTGCTTTGCCATCGATTTTAACAACCTCCAACATTTCGTGACGGGTATACATTTCTACTTTACCCATGCCAATCTGGCGTTCTAAAGCAGAGTACGCACCTAATAATAATTGCTGACCGGTTTGACCTGCAGCATAGAAAGTACGCTGAACCTGTGTACCGCCGAATGAACGGTTATCTAACAAGCCGCCATACTCACGTGCCAAAGGCACACCCTGCGCCACACACTGATCTATAATGTTTGCACTTACCTCTGCTAAACGGTGTACGTTAGCTTCGCGTGCTCTATAATCGCCACCTTTAATGGTATCGTAGAATAAACGGTAAACGCTATCACCATCATTTTGATAGTTTTTAGCGGCATTGATACCACCCTGAGCAGCAATTGAGTGCGCTCTACGTGGTGAATCCTGAAAACAGAAACATTTAACTTTGTAACCCATTTCGGCTAAAGTAGCGGCTGCTGAAGCACCTGCTAAACCTGAACCTACAATGATTACCTCAATAGTTCTTTTGTTCGATGGGTTTACCAAAGGCACAGAAGACTTATATTTTGTCCATTTGCTGGTTAATTCGCCTTCTGGAATATTTGAATTAATATCTGACATATCTTTTGTGCTAAAAATTATTGAATAAGACCGAAATAAACTGCAATCGGCATGGCTGCGAAAAGGATCGAAATAATGATCGAATACCAAACGCCGGCTCCTTTAATAATACCGTTATATTTTGAGTGGTTCCAGCCCAATGTTTGGAAAGCTGAAGCAAAACCATGTAACAGGTGATAACACAAAGAAAACATGGCCAAAATGTATACGGCAACCCTTACCGGGTCCTGAAATTTTTCTTTCATTACGGCATAAAGGTCTTCATGGCCATTGGCATCAACTGTTGGGATTCCGGTAAAACGCGAAACTACCCAGAAATCTTTCAGGTGAACCACCAAAAAGATCAACAAAAGTGTACCCAATAAGCCCATTGAACGGCTATACCATTTACTGTTTGCTTTACCATCGTTCACGGCGTATTTAACCGGGCGTGCTTTTTGATTTTGCAGCGTTAAACGTAACGCCTGAAAAATATGCGCAAGCAAGCCAATAAACAACACAATTTCGCCTGCCCGGATAATCCAGTTGGTGGCCATAAAATGTGCGCCTACGTTAAATGTTAAACCACCGTCGTTAATAAATATTAAAGCATTAATACCGCAGTGTACAATTAAAAAAAGTATCAGGAACAAACCTGTAATACCCATGATGAATTTCTTCCCTATTGATGAAGAAAATGCATTTCCGAAACCACTCATTTGATTAGGATTTATATCTAAATTTCTTGCAAAAGTATCTAATTATGAGTTTAATTTATAAACGATTATGACAAAACAACGATAAATCATTTATTTAGAAACATTCTAAAGCATAATGGGAAATAATTGAAAGATTGGAAGGTTATTTATGGTTTCGAATGTTGATATCAGCAGTTATGCTAAATCATTTTACCAGCAGGAAACTGGATTCACCTTCGCTTATCCGTTTTTACCATTAAGGAATTAAGGACATTAAGAATTTATAAGTTTAAAATTTCTTATTTGTCTGGTAAAATCCTGAAGTATTCGTTAACGATAGGCACTATACTTTTGGTAATGTTATCAGTAAAAAAGTTGATCAACAAACCTTGGGGAGCACCAAGAAGTTTCATATAAGTTTGGAGCTGAGCCTGATGAACTGGTAAGACATTTGTGATTGCTTTTATTTCCACTACAATACAATCGTTAACTTACAGATCAGGTCGTAAATCTAAATCCATTGGAAAATCATCATACATTACCGATAATAATAATTGCTGAGAAACCTTATATCCGTTTTTTTCTAATTCGTATTTCAAACAGTTTTCGTAAACATGCTCTAGTAGGCCAGGGCCAAGTATATTGTGAACTTTAATGGCGAAGCCTGTTATTTCGTATGATAATTGTGTAACCTCTTTTTTTGTCATCTCCTTATTATTTTAAATAATATGCGGCACTAAGGGATGATTAAAGGGAATTATTAAGAAACCGCTTGTTTAGCAACTAAAATATGGATTTAATTTAATCATTCAAAAATTCTGTACCATTAAGAAGTTAAGAAACATTAAGAAAAGCAATTAAATAAACCTTAATTATCTTAACTTCTTAATGGTGAAAAAATATAACTTATAGCTGGAGATTGTTTTGAAAGGAATAATACTTATGATATTAAAATGTATTCCACAAAAAAAGTCCCGATTTGCATCGGGACTTTTTACGATTTATGTGTTCGAGTTTTCTTAAGCTACTTTTACATTTACCGCGTTTAGGCCTTTTCTACCTTCTTCTACATCGTAGTTTACGGTATCATTCTCGCGAATGTTGTCGATTAAGCCTGAAGCATGAACAAAAATTTCGGCATCGCCATTAGATGGAGTGATAAATCCGAAACCTTTAGTTTCATTAAAAAATTTTACTGTTCCTTGTTGCATTATATTGTATTTTAATTTGTTTCAAAGATATAGTTAAATACCTATAAATCAATTTTTTATTTTTAAATAGATAAATAATTGCTAAATATATTGACTATATGCCTTTTAAGCGCTATTTAGTGGCCCGATTTAATCCGTCAGTACTCGATTTATCGCCCGGTTTTATCAATAATGCGCGTTCAAAACAGGCCCTGGCATCGGGTTTTCTGCCTGAAAAAAGCAAAGACCAGCCTAACATGTGGTTGCCGTCATAATCAAAAGGATACAAAGCCACCACTTTTGCAAAATATTTGGATGCGGCGGCATACTGTTTTCTATTGTAAATGATAATACCTGCCCAATAATTGGCCTGGGTATTTTGTGCATCAATTTTAAGGATGTTGTTATATTGTTCCATCACCTTTTCCCAGCTGCTTAAAAGGGAAAGGGGCTTGATTAAACCAAACTTTGCTTCGACAGCAGTTGGTCGGGCATTAACAGCCCTGGTATAATAATTTTGCGATGCAGTATAATTTCTCGCTAAATAGTATAACCAACCGATGCGGAGGTTGATCTCGTAATTGTTTTCGGAGTAAAACGGCATTACATCACTAATGGCTTCGGCATAGTTTTTTTTGCTTTCTTCATTATAACTATTCTGAAAAGCTTTTTGCAATGCTACATTTGTTTGGGCGCTTACCTCAAAAACAGATAAGCCCAGCATTGCAAGTACGGTAAATTGCTTTAAAAATTCCATGTAATGCCTCCGTTTATTGAGTGTTGTAAATAGTTAAATTTAAATATATTATCAGATTTACGTTCAAATGTATAATTCAAACCTAAAAGTAGGTGGTGTTTTAACAAAAAATAACAATTTGCTCCTGCTTTAAACTTAGTTTTATCGAAACCGTTATAAATATACAAAGCATCGGCTTCTGCATAATTATATTGATCACCCAAAGTAACCACACTTTCGAACCATAAATTATGCAGGGGTTTAAAGCCAAACAACTGTTGAAAAACGATATTATTGGCACCCAATACATTAACAAGCGAAAAACGGCTAATGCTGTAAAAATTTAGATTGCCCGATATATATTTTACAAACTGCAGGTTATACTGTCTTGTTTTTTCATCCCCGATATGTGAAAGCACAAAATCGCCCTGCATATCGCTGCCATTACCTGCATATTTAATTCCACCTAAAACAGCATTATTCTGATACACCAAGCGCCTTAAATTGGAACGCATATAATGATAAGCACCAATAAAACTAAACTGCCTGAAAGGAGTGTAAGTAAGTTTGGCATAGTAACCCGGCTGACTGATATTATCGTTATGTACAGGCTGATTATAATAAGAAAAAGAAGTTGATAAACTTAATTTATAATTCAACCTCATATCAAGAAAAGCCCTCGAAAAGGATGAATTTCCACGTTCGTAAATATTGGTAAACTTCATTCCACTTTCTGCGCCAATACCTCTTAATTTAAAAGAATGGATCTGCTCTCCTTCTACTACATTACTATCCAAATGAGAAGCCAGGTAACCTGCATTTTCATCCCGGTTTAAATAGGTGTTACATAAGTAAGCATAATAAATTGCGATCTGATTGTGTTTATCGCTATCTAAAACTTTATTATACTGGGCCAGGGCTTCAACATAATTCTCCCTTACAAAACTGGCATAAGCGATCCGTAACCTTAATAATGGAAAATCCTCGCCGGTTTGTAGTGCATCCTTTCCATAAACAATGAGTTTCTGCCATTCTGAAGCATTAAAAAGGACTAAAGAAATGCTGTCTGTTTTCTGATAAGGAGTTTGTGCTTTTCCAACCGTTATCAAAACAATTAAAAGCACAAAGGTTAAACCAAGCTTGTTTCCCATTTTACTTTTAATTTTTGATTACCCTGTTCAATCTGCATTTGGGTGATGCCTTTGCTATCAAGGCATATCATGGCATTCGTAAATATTTTATCTTGGTTAAAAACCTGCTTTTTAGCTTCTATATGAATAGATAACCCGTCATTTTTGAATATGATATGATTGGAGTATAGATAATGGGTAAAGATGAAAAATGGTGCTAAAAGATCCTGAAGCCAAAGCGAAGGTTTAAACCTTTCAGGGTCTGCAGCATATTGATCCATCACGGCATGTGCTGAATAATCAATTTTGTAGGCCGCCTGGTAAAAAAGGAAGAGAATTGATTTCCTGTCACCATAAAACCTGGTAAAATAAAATACGTTTGAGTTATTCACAAAATAGGCAATGGCCTGGTTTTCGCGACAGTAAAAATAGGTAGCATTAAAATCGTCGGTAAATACTTCCCAGGTTTCCTTTTCCCCGTTATTGGTTGTTACTGTACCGATGTAGCCTGGCTGGAAATGGAAAGCATTTTTTAAATAAGCGTTAATTTCTGGCTTTTGAACGGTCTCCCCTTCTACAGGGATTTGGAAAGTGTTTAATTTAGCATTGTTTTCATAGTAAGCAAATGGATAAGCCAGGGTTTTAGAACCAATATATGGCGTGCACTGTACCTGAAAATGCAAATGAGGTTCCGGAGAGCGACCTGAATTGCCACATAGGCCAATAATATCACCCTGTTTTACTACATCACCAGTTTTTACTTTTATGCTGTTCTTTTTTAAATGAGAAACTTTGGTAAATAAATGCTCAGTGTGTTTGATAACGATGGTATTGCCCCAGTTCTGCTGCAGGTTAACCTGCCCGATCACATTATCATCAATATGGCTGATCACTTCCTGAACAATCCCGTCTCCTGCGGCAAGAACCGGTTTGTTAAAGCAATAATAATCTTCAGGTTTGATGCCCGGCAGTTCATAACTTTTATCATCGATATCTTTTAATACAAAATCTAAGGCATGCTGCCAATCACCTTTATGGGTAATTTCTCCTTGATAACCTTGCGAAACCGTCCATGCGCCCATAAAAGGCAAACTTAAATTGAAATATTGAAAATCTTTAAGCCGTGCCTTTCCACTTAAAGATTGATAGAGGTTGGTTTCGGGCGAATAGTTTTGAAATGCTGTGAGTTGTAGTTTTTGAGGGTTTTTCCTCATCATGAAAAAGTAAAGCAAACCAATTGTGATTAAACAGAAAGGCATAGAAAACACAGGGAGATTATAAAATCCAAGCAACCTCGAAAGGGCATTTAAAACCAAAAAAGTAAAAGGCATAACCGCTATTGCCCAGACATAAGACCGCCAGGACGGAATGATGAAAAAGCCACCAATGGCGCAGCTTACCATCATAAAATTTGCACCGAGGTAATAATTGCTGATGCCGTCCGGATAGGTTCCTGTGAGGTAATTAACAAAGCACGCTGTAATGAAACCAATCAGCAATAAACTAAAACCAATACGCGAATGGATAAAAACCCCAATACTGATCAATATTCCGGCTAATACACTATTTTGAAATACTACAGCACTTACCGACCGGAAGAAAAGCAAGGCATAAGCAGGTATTTTTAAATTGTCGAAAAAATCGCAAAGTTTTGTAAAATTAGATGGCGCACCGATATTGAGCTCAAACAATAACGAACTACTTTTCTGTACTAATCCCATGCCCTGATACCCGTTAGCAGCGATTAAAACGAACCAAAAAGTAATAATAAATGGGATCGACAATGTTGGCAGGCCATATTTACCCAAAAAGGAACGCAAATTAACACTTAACACTACACAAAGCAGGCTCGCTGCCGATAACCAAAGCCAAAAAGTAAAATTAAAGCTAAAGAAAGTTCCAAAACCAATTCCCAGCAAAAGAGAATTAAAAGTATATAAACCGGTTTTAATGTCTTCTCTATTAAATCCTAAAGCAGTAACTAAAATTAGGGATGCCATTACACCAATCAAACCTGTAAGCCCGGCGTTAAAATTGAACATGGAAACTATAAACAACAGCACACCCAAAATCTTATTCTTCGAAAAGAATAAAATGCCGTAGCTGTTTAAAGCTGAGCTAAGATAATATTGCAGGTGTTTTTTCAAGTTCAATTGTCATTTCAAAGAAGGCAAGTTTTTAAAACTTGACTTCTTTATTTTAAATACTCAGGCACTTCTTCCATCATTTCTAAATAAGCCAGTGTTTCGGGCTTTCTGATCTGGTGGCTTTTCCCTTTCATATCAATCAACACCACAGCTGGCCGCATGTTGATAAATTGCATCCACTGCGTCATATTATAAGCCCCTACTTTATGCACCACCACCTGATCTCCACGCTCTAAAAGTGGCAGAGTGATGCTTTCGCGTACTACATCAATGTTCATGCACAGCGGACCAAACAAAACCGTTTCTTCGGTATATTGACCAGCTTCTTTAGCTACACTTATTTTATGGTCGTACCAATTGGAAGTAAATAAAATATTAATGCCAAAATCGAGAATGGTTGCCCTCCTGCCATCACTCAGGCGTTTATTGGCCAGCACACTTCCAATCAAATAACCTGCATCATCAATAAGCACCCTACCACTTTCTAAAACTAAAAGTGGAAGTTCATCTGCTGCAAAGCCGGAATTTAAAATGGTAGTGGTAATGGCATCTGCAAAATCCTCAACCAACGGAACAGTATCAACCCCAGGCAGATAAGCCCCTTTTAAGGTATTGGTTGAAGGGAAACCTCCGCCTAGATCTAAATATTGAATGGGGTTTTGAAGTTCCGTTTTACAGCGCATGGCCAAATCGCAAAGTTTGGTTGCAGCTACCGCATAAGCCCCAGTAGATAACATAAATGTACCAATATGGCAATGCAAGCCAAGTAGCTCCAGATGTTCTGCTGCTACAATTTTGCTTATCGCCGACCAAACCTGACCATTTTCGTAATTAAAACCAAAACGGTCCCAAATAGGGTAAACGCCAGTATCGAAATTAACCCTCACTGCTACTTTCGCTTTTTTATTGATTCGTTTGCATATTTCGATCAAAAGATAAAGTTCATCATAATGATCAATATGAATCAGCGAATGGTTCTCTATCGCCAGGATTAAATCTGCTTCTTTTTTATCCGGTCCGTTAAATATAATCTGGTTACCAGCAACACCATTACCTAAAGCCTTATGGTACTCGAAACCCGAAACCACCTCTGCCCAGCTTCCTTCCTGGTGAAAAATCTTGCAAACTGCGTTTAGGTAATTCGTTTTATAACTCCATGCAAACTGAACTTTTGGATAACGGGTTTTAAACGAACGTACCGCAGCCTGGTAATTACGCCTGATCTGCTTTTCTGACAAAATAAAAACCGGCGAACCATACTCAGCCACCAAACTTTTAACCAGAACACCGTCAATCGCTTCAACAGGATCAAAATCGCTACGGGTACCAAACTTGTTCATCAGTCCGGTATTCATTTTCCTTATGGTTGGTCGTTCGTATTTTTGTTTCATGATTTTAGCGTTAATTTGTATAGTATCGAGATGTGAGTATCAGGTATCAAATTTGAATTAATGCGGGATTAATCACCTTATACCTTCAACCTTCCTGCCCTCTACCGTTCTACAGTTCTCCAAAGGCCGATAGCTTCTGGAATTCTTCTACATCTACAATATTGTCCCAGGCATAACGAATAAACATTTTACCTGATTTATATTCTTTCATTTCTTCTACCGGGTTTCCTAAGGCCAGATCTACCAAAGCTTTGGGCTGATTTTGACCTGCGGCTGCTGTTAAATATACCCAGGCGGGAAAGCGCGGATTTACTTCCATAATGTACAGGCTTCCGTTATCGTCCATCATAATTTCGAGTTCGAAACCACCTCTCCATTCGGTTGCTTTAGCAAAATCTTTGGCTAAGGCAATCAATTTTTCATCCTCAATCGTAATCCCCGCCCAGGCTTTGCCTTTTTCGGTAATGTAAAGTTTCCGCATCGGGATCACGCTGATGGCATTTCCTTTTCCATCGCCTAAACCCGCTATGTTAATTTCAGTTCCTTTTATAAATTTTTGCAGGATAATGGGTAAACCCCACCTGGCCTGCAGTTTATGAAAGGCTTTATGTGCATCAGCAATATTCAGCGTGGTATATGCTTCGTAAAATTTACCTTTCACCATCAACGGAAATCCAAATTTATGGGCAACCTGGTCTATTTCTGAAGCTGTAAAAACCACTTCATCAGCGGGTACATTAAACTGATGTTTCTTTCCAAACTCACTAAGATTAACTTTATCTCTTTGAGCAAGCTGTTGGTGCGATGGCAAAAAGGTATGGATCCCCATTTGAAGCAAAGCCTGCTCTATTTTTATAAAATTGTATAATTCTGCATCAAAATTGGGAATGAGTACATCAATCCGCTCAATATCCTGTATTTGTTGTAAGCGTATTTTTAAAGCTTCAGTTCCAGCCGTTGGGTAGGGTAACCGATAAGTTTTATCTACCTGATCCCTTAAATAAATCGCCGGCTCCAAAGTTTCGTAAGCCAAACCGATTATCCTTAAACCTTCTCCAAAACCAGCACGCAATGCCCTTATAACCGCCAGCCCAGGGCCGGGATTATCGTTTGCATTTAAACCTGTAACCGCTATGGTCAGGCTTTTGCCTTTATTTAGATCTGGAGAAACGTACATGATTAGCTTTTTTTTTGGCTACAAATCTAAAAGATTTGCCTCCTTTAATTGTAACATATAATCATCCCAGTCTCTTTCCAGCTGGTTTGATTCTACGTCGTAATGATCCAATATTTTCTTTTTGATTTCCGTTTCACTTTCCCCCGATTTCATATAGGCCAAAATTTCGGCAGCAATGGTATTACTGGTAAATGAATCACCCGTGGCAGGATTGAAAATAAACCCGTTTTCGCTGGTGGCAATATTCGCTTTTAACTTCATATTCCTTTTTGTTGATTAATGAAACCACTATAGGCATCGCCGATAGGTAGTTCAGCATAATTTAAGTGTACTTTTCTGTTGTGTATCGATTTTATTTTGGCCAAGGCTACGATAAAGCTCCGGTGAACGCGGGCAAATTGATCTTCAGGCAATTTTTCTAAAATTTTTTTCATCGTCATCAACGTTAAAATGGGCTTATCGATATTGCTGAGGTAAATTTTAAGGTAATCGCCCATACTTTCGATGTATTCAATATCACGGAGCAAAATTTTGATCATTTTATACTCCGAATACACATAAATACTTTCATCATTGTTATTTTCCTGCGTGGCATTTTTGTATTTATGATAATCGATGGCTTTTTCTACCGCAGCAGTAAAGCGGTTAAAATCTATAGGCTTTAACAGGTAGTCGATTGCCTGCAGCTCATAACTTTCAAAAGCATAATTCCGGTAGGCAGTGGTAAAAATAATCATCGGACTGTTTACCAGGCTCCGCACCAGTTCTACCCCGGTAATATCAGGCATGTTTACGTCTACAAAAAGCAGGTCGACAGGAGTTTGCTTCAGGTATTCTGCACCCGATAGGGCATCTTCAAAAACCTGCACCAATTGAAGGTCGGGAAAGCGGGATACATACGTTTTGATGAGCTCGAGTGCCAATGGCTCATCATCAATAGCTACACATTTTAAGGCCATAGTCTGTTAATTTAGAAATCTACACAAAGTTTAACGGTAAACATGTCGTTTGTATTCTCAATATCCAGGCGGTGCTGCCGCGCATAAAGATGTGATAACCGTTGGCGGGTATTCGCAATACCTATCCCGGAGCGCTCCAAATTAGACTTGTGGTTATAAATTTTATTCTGGCATGAAAAATCAATCCTTTCGGTATCTATACCTAAATTGATATTGATTACCGTTTTTTCCTTTTTGGTTACCCCATATTTAAAGGCATTTTCGATAAACGTCATGAAAATTAATGGCGCAATTTTTTTCCCATCAGGTTTGCCCTGAACGTTGAAGTTGATCTCCGCATCAGCACCCAATCTTAATCTTTGCAGTTCGATATAATCGCGTACGCAATCGATCTCATCTTTAAGCATTACAAAATCCTGGGTTACATCATCTGTAACGTAACGCATAATGTTAGATAACTTCATAATACTTTCTGAAGTATGCTCACTGTTGATCACCGACTGGGTATAAATGTTGTTCAGGGTATTAAACAGGAAATGTGGATTGATCTGCGCTTTGAGGAAAGAAAGCTCGGCTGTAGCCTTTTCTGCCTCAGCCTTTACCACTTTAGATTCGGCCGTTTGCCAGCGCTGTACGGTACTGGTGGCAATACTCAAACCCATAATCATAAAGAAAATAAAAAGGCTGATCACATCGATATTCATAGGCTGGTGCAGATCCAGAATTCCGTCGGGCTTTTTTAAATTGGGATCCTGCATCCTTAAATCTTCGTTTGGCAGCGGACCGAAAGGCATTTCTACTTTAGGGCCAACATCTGGATCTTTTCCGGGCTGTAACGATTGGTTTAAACCTTTCGGCTGTGAATTGGGCGGGCCATTTAATGCTGCCATTACACTCTTGTTGTGGCCTAATAAATTATCATAAGGTTGAGCATAATACACAAAACTAAAAAGTAACAACACTGCCGCAATATAGATTACATACCTTTTTTTAAACATTAAGCGTGGCACTAAAACCAGTTCATTGAAATAAAACATCAGCATATAAGTACCACAGAAAAGCCAGTAATAAGGCGATGCAAGCAACAAAAAACTACTTTGCCCCGATTGTTCGTTATTGATGAACAATAGCGGAAAGGTTAAAAATAAAAGCCAACCAGCCACATGAATGATGAAAGTTGGGGTTTTAAATTGCTGCATGCTACAAATTAATGATATTTTTTCTGGCTATCTGATCAAAATGATCGTTCATTTTTAATTATACACCAGGCTTTCCTCCTGTTGGTAATTCACGATCAGGTTTTCCGCGACCTTAACCATCAGGGTTTCGTTTTCATTGCCCTCATAACTTAAAATCATTAAATCGCCAATCATTTCGTGCAATATTAACTTTGGGCTGGTATAAGTAATGGAAACTACATGAGCGCCTTTATTTAAAAGATCTGAACTGCAAAGGTGTAATTCGGCCCAGTCGAAAATAATCGGGTGATCTTCGAGGTCATTTAACACTGGCATTTTATTTTCCAGGGTGGCTATGCTATTTATTACGGCATATTGAAGTTTCTGATGTAAAACGTTGGCCTTTACGTTGGCCTGTTGCATTTGCGAAAAAGTATGAAGGTGATGATCTAAACTATATATCTTTGATTTTTTTTGAAATTCTTTGTAGGTATCGTGAAATATCCGTCTTTCAAAATCGGTTCTGCACATGAAATTGAAATATTGTTTTACGCTGAGGTTGATGTGAGCTAAAGCCATAATATTCGGTTTTTGTTGCTGATTCAAATATGGAACAATAAAAAAATTTAATTTATAGAGTATCGGTAAACACTGATTATCAATCGGTAAATGGCGAAACTAAATCTTGATTATGAAAAACGGATGAATATTGTTTTGCGTATAAGAAAGGGAGCTGACTAGCAAAGATTTAAGGTATTTTAACAAATAGGGCTGTCATTCTGAACGTAGTGAAAAATCTTTCGCCGATGAAACACAGAACCTGAACAAACTGATGCAATTCCTTCATTAGGATACTGGATGACAAATTCTCCGTGTTTATCAGTGGCAAAAATATAACGCAATGGTCTGTGTCCCACAGACCATGGAATAACCCCAATTCATTTTTTAAAAACACTTTAATTTCCATCAGGTTATTACTATACAAAACATTTATAACCAAAATAATTACCGATATGGAAACGAGAAACAACCACGGCTTAATCCAGGCTCTACTAGATTGCGCATTAGCATGCGAACATTGTGCGTCATCATGCTTAAAAGAAGAAGATATTAACATGATGATCGATTGCATTAAACTCGACAGGGATTGTGCCGATATCTGTACCCAGGCAGCCAGGTTACTACAGAGAGATTCGGTTATTGCTCACCAATATTTGTTACTCTGCGAGGAAATATGCAGGCTTTGTGCTGCAGAATGTGGTAAACATGATCACGAACATTGCAGACAGTGTGCCGTAGCCTGCGAAGAATGTGCAGATGCCTGCCATGCCAATCACGAACCAATTAAGCAGGACTAAAAAAGAAAAGCCTCCCGATGTAAAATCAGGAGGCTTTCTTCAAATTTTATTAAAGTTAATTACTGTGCAGGGAAACTGTAGTTATATGATCCTTGCTCACCAACACCAGAGATACTCACCATGTTATTTCTGCCTAAAGGCAATGCTTTTTGAACATCAGCCACAGAATTTACCGGTTGTCCGTTTACTTTGGTGATAATTAAACCTTTTTCTACCCCAATATTATCAAAAGCTTTTCCGGTGGTAACAGAAGTTACTACCACACCACTGTTAATGCCATATTTCGATTTTTGAGCCTGGCTAGCCGGAGCGAAAGTTGCACCCAATTTACTTACTTCGGCACTTTTGCTTGCATTGTTATTTGCAGTTAAACCTACACTTGCTTCACCTTTAAGGGTAACAGTATAATCTTTTAAAGCACCATCACGCAATACCGTTAATTTAACTTTATCGCCAGGGTTTAAACGGCCTACTCTTTCCTGAAGATCAGGTGAATCGTTGATTACTACACCGTCAACTTTTTTGATTACGTCGCCTGATTTAATACCCGCAGCAGCAGCACCGCCACCTGCAACAACATCATTCACATATAAACCACTAATTTCATTGGTTTTAATGCCTTCTGGTTTTTCTTCGCCACTTAGCGGCACGAAGTTAACACCGATATAACCACGTTTAACTGAACCATATTTCATAAAATCATCAACAATTTTACGGGCTAAGTTAACCGGGATTGCAAACCCATAACCTTGGTTATAACCGCTTTGTGAAGCAATTGCAGAGTTAATGCCTACTAATTCGCCATTTGCGTTTACTAAAGCACCACCACTGTTACCAGGGTTAATGGCAGCATCTGTTTGAATAAATGATTCAATACTGGTATTTGCCGGGCGATCTGGTCTTTTACCTGTTCTTTGATATTCGCGGTATTCTTCTTCAGTAATCTCATTGCCTTGTTGCTCACGACCGATAATACCGATACTACGGTTTTTAGCACTTACAATACCTGCGGTTACTGTGGTATTTAAATCCAACGGGAAACCAACTGCCAAAACCCACTCTCCTACCTGAACATTATCAGAGTTACCCATTTTCACTACTGGTAAACCAGTTGCATTTACTTTAATTAAAGCTAAATCTGTATTCGGATCGCGGCCAATTACTTTTGCCTCTACCTTACGTCTATCTGTTAATACTACTTCAACTTTCTCTGCATTTTCTACTACGTGGTTGTTAGTAACGATATAACCATCCTGACTGATAATTACACCAGATCCTGATGCTGCCCTTGGCTGGCGCTGCATCTGACGGCCACCGCCGCCGAAGAAATCTTCCATCATATCAAAAGGAGAAGAAGAACCCTGCCCTTTCGATGTCGCGTAAGTTGTTTTAATGTGAACTACACCCGGCGCAACTGCTGCTGCTGCCTGTGTAAAATCTGTAGCACCTGCTGATGTTACTTTTAGTGGATTATTGGCGAAGTACAAATTCTGTTTCTCAGTAATGGTACTGCCAGTTTGGTTACGCTCAAATAGTTTGTAACCCCCAATTGCTGCTGCTCCACCTATAAAAGCAGCTAACAAGGTAATTCCTAATATTTTTTTCATGTGTTTGTAAATTGTTTTTTAATGGCCATGAAGCTATTAAAAGCTTAATATACTTTTAAAATTGGTTAGCTTTTAATGGTTTCATGTGTTTGTAAATTGTTTTTTAAAGCCATGATTTTATAATAAGCTGTTTTGCTAGCTAATTGTTTAGCTTATCATATTTCATTTGTTAAATATTATTGTTTGCGGGAGCGTTTTTTATTTTGATTTAAGCAGGATGCTCCAGCAGTTTTTATCTGCTCAAATTTTCTTTAGTAAGTTTATTCAAATTTAATACCATATAAACGATATTTGTATCCTCAAAGCACTTAGTTTTGTGTTAAAAAATGTTAAATTAAAAAACACAATCCGCTTATTACCTTTTGCAACTCAAATATTGCATTAAAAAATGAAGCTTTCATGAAAATTAATTTTTATAAATACCAGGGCGCAGGCAACGATTTCATTCTGATAGACCACACTACAAGTCCGTTAGAAAATATTGACAATCAATTGGTTGAACAATTATGCCACAGACGATTTGGCATTGGTGCCGATGGATTAATGTTCATTACAAAGCACGAGGATTACGATTTTGAGATGCATTATTTCAATGCAGATGGCAAGTTGGGCAGTATGTGCGGAAATGGTGGCAGGTGTATCGTGGCTTTTGCCAAACAACTTGGCATCATTGATCGCGAAACCAACTTTTTGGCAGTAGACGGACCGCACTATGCCAGAATTTCAGAAAATGGTGAATGGGTTGACCTGCAGATGATTGATGTAGATACCATCACCAAAGATGGGGAAGCTTATGTGCTCAATACCGGTTCGCCACATTATGTTGCTTTACAAAGCGATTTAAAAGACCTGGATGTTTTTCATGAAGGGAAAAGTATTCGTTATAATTCAACTTATGCAGAAAAAGGTATAAATGTAAACTTTGTAGAAGATAAGGGCGACCATTTGTTTGTACGTACCTACGAGCGTGGTGTAGAAGATGAAACTTATGCCTGTGGCACAGGGGTAACAGCGGTTGCCATGGCTATAGCAAAACATAAAAACCAAACCGGCCATATTAAAACTGATATTAAGGTTTTGGGCGGCGATATTAAAATAGAATTCGACTACGATGGTAAAGCATTTACCAATGTATTTTTATGCGGCCCGGCCAAATTGGTTTTTGAGGGAGAAGTAGACTAGTCTTTTTATAAACCTCGTAGGTTTTTGAAACCTGCGAGGTTTAGTTGCGATCCAAATATCTCGTGTAAAACATACACCACCAACGCTTTTTGTTTGTTAAAACAAACAGGATTAATCGTTTAAAAATCGCTTCCTAACAAGCAATTTTAACACCATTTAACATCTGTCGCAAGATATTTACACATCACTTTCAGGCATAAAATAGCACTCAAACAGCTTTAAAACAGCCATTTAAACCAAATTAGTCACGTTTTCAATCAAAAAATAAATCAATCGATTGATTAAATGACAGAATTTGGACAGAATTATTTTTTTTTAGGCTCTATTTTTGGGCAATTATCGGCGGAAATCGAAGTCCTAAATTTTGACGACGCTCTTAATTCCGGAAATTTAAATTTATACACACACAGAAATAGTCCATGAGAAAAGTAACAACTCTCTTTTTTAGCATGAGCATGGGTATGCTCTTAGCATCCTGCGGAAACAACGATGCTGCTAAAAAAGCCGCAGCTGCAGCAGCAGCTGGTCCACAAGCTTACCCGGTTTTTACCGTAAATTCACAAAACACCACTTTAGATTCTGATTATCCAGCAACGATTGAAGGTATCCAAAATATCGATATCCGCCCTAAGGTTGATGGCTTTATAGAAAAGATTTTTGTAGATGAGGGTGCGGTGGTTAAAAAAGGCCAGTTACTTTTCACCATTAATGCGCCTCAGTACGAGCAGCAGGTACGCACAGCAAGAGCAGCGATTAGCAGTGCAGAAGCGGATGTTAATGCGGCCCAGCTAACGGTAAACAAAACCAGGCCTTTGGTAGAAAAAGACATCATCAGCAAATACGATCTTGATGCAGCTCAATTAACACTTCAAAGCAGAAAAGCAGCATTGGCACAGGCAAAAGCCGAATTGGCAAATGCACAGGTAAACTTAGGTTATACTTCGGTTAAGAGCCCGGTTGATGGTGTGGTTGGCAGTATTCCATTCAGAAATGGAAGTTTGGTGAGCAGCACCAGTACACAGCCTTTAACAACAGTTTCTAACACTTCAAAGGTTTATGCTTACTTCTCTTTAAATGAGAAACAGCTTTTAGATTTTTCTAAAACCTATAAAGGAAATACCTTGGCACAGCAAATGAAAAACATCCCGGCGGTAAGTTTGGTGCTGGCAGATGGAACAATTTATGCACAAAATGGAAAAATTGAATCTATCAACGGACAGATTAATACCAGCACAGGTTCTGCAAGTTTAAGGGCAACCTTCCCCAACCCTATTTCCTTATTAAAAAACGGGGCAAGTGCTTCTGTAAGGGTTCCTCAGCACATTGAGAATGCAATTTTAATTCCTCAAAAATCAACAATCGATTTACAGGGGAAAAAATTCGTTTATGTTCTGGGCGATTCTGCAAAAACCATTAGTACTGAAATCGAGATTATGGATTTGGCCAAAGGCAAGTTTTATGTCGTAACTAAAGGTTTAAAAGCTGGGGATAAAGTTGTTCTTGAGGGTTTCCAATCGTTAAAAGACGGAACGAAAATCAAACCTGAAGAAAAAAATGCTGATTCAGTTTATGCTGATATCAAGAAATAACAATATAATCATTGCCAATCACACTATTGCAGTGTAATCAATATTAATTATGTTTAAGAAATTTATAGAAAGACCGGTTTTATCAACGGTTATATCCATCATCATCGTAATTCTCGGTGTTTTAGGTTTAGCTACGTTGCCGGTTTCACAATATCCGGAAATTGCCCCACCAACGGTGCAGGTTTCTACTTCATACCAGGGTGCCAACGCCGATGTGGTTATGAATAGCGTTGTTGTTCCGCTGGAAGAGCAGATAAATGGTGTGGAAGACATGACTTATATGACTTCTACCGCCAGTAACGATGGTTCTGCAACCATTACCGTAAACTTTAAACTGGGTACCAACCCCGATCTTGCGGCGGTTAACGTACAGAACAGGGTGGCACGTGCGACCAGTTTATTACCTGCAGAGGTAACCAAATCGGGGGTTATTACAGCTAAAAGACAGGCGAGTAACGTGTTGATCTTTGGTTTATATAGCGACGATCCTTCTTACGATCAGAAGTTTTTGCAGAACTATGCAAACATCAACATCATCCCGCAGATTAAACGTATTAATGGTGTGGGTGATGCGAGTGCATTCGGAACGTTGGATTATACCATGCGTATCTGGTTAAAACCTGATGTAATGGCAACCTATGGCTTGGTTCCGAACGATATTAACGTTGCCCTTGCCGATCAGAACGTGGAGGCTGCACCAGGTCAGTTTGGAGAGCTTGGCGATCAGGCATTTCAATATACCTTAAAATATACCGGCAGGTTAAAAGATGAGGCCCAGTTTGGCAACATCATTATCCGTACCACCGATAATGGCCAGATTCTCCGTTTAAAAGACATTGCAAGGATCGAATTAGGTGCACAGAGTTATGCCAGTTCGGTTAAATTTAACGGCAAACAGGCATTGGGTATCGCGATTAACCAAACAGCAGGTTCAAATGCAAAAGAGGTAATCGAAAATTCCATCAAAACGCTTGATGAAGCTCAAAAATCTTTTCCAAAAGGCGTACATTATTCAACTTTGGTTAACGTAAACGACTTTTTGGATGCATCTATTGAAAAAGTGCTTCACACCTTGATCGAAGCATTTATTTTGGTGTTCTTGGTGGTATTTATCTTCTTACAGGATTTCCGTTCAACCTTGATCCCGGCAATCAGTGTGCCGGTGGCGATTATCGGAACGTTCTTCTTCCTGAGTTTATTTGGATTTACCATCAACTTGCTCACCTTATTCGCACTTGTGCTGGCTATCGGTATTGTGGTGGATGACGCGATTGTGGTAGTAGAGGCTGTGCACGCCAAGCTGGATGAAGGTTATACCGATGCCAGAAAAGCAACCATAGATGCGATGGACGATATTAGTGGAGCGATTATTTCGATTACTTTGGTAATGGCTGCCGTATTTATCCCGGTGAGTTTCATCTCCGGATCTTCGGGAGTATTTTACAAACAATTTGGTTTAACACTGGCCATTTCGATTATATTATCGGCCATTAATGCCTTAACTTTAAGTCCGGCATTATGTGCTTTATTCTTAAAACCGCACAAAGAAGAGCACAAAAAATCTAAGAACTTTTTAAATCGTTTTTACGATGCTTTTAATACTTCATTCGATGCGGTAACCGGAAAATATAAAAAATCGGTAGGCTTCCTGTCCAGAAAAAAATGGATCGTTGGATTGGCTATTGCATTCTTCGCAGTAGTATTGGTTTGGACGATGAATACCACACCGAAAGGTTTTGTACCGAATGAGGATTTGGGAACCATCATGAGTGATATCTCATTACCAGCAGGAACCTCGCAAGAGGAAACCAATATTGTAATTGCAAAAATTGATAGTATCGCACACAAAATACCAGAAATTAAAAACACTTTAAGGGTTGTGGGCCGTAGTATGATCAGTGGATCTGGTAGTTCTTACGGGATGGTAATTTCGCGTTTAACCCCTTGGGATGAACGTAAAGGCCGTGATGTAAAAACAATCATTGGCGAACTGTTTGCAAAAACTGCGGGTATTAAAGGTGCTAAAATTATTTTCTTTGCTCCGCCAACCATCCAGGGTTTTGGCACCAGTGGCGGTTTCGAGTTCCAGTTACAGGATAAAACCGGTGGAGATATTAAAAAATTCAACGAAATTGGAAACGCATTTTTAGCGGCGTTGAGTAAACGTCCTGAAATCCAATATGCATCAACCTCTTTTAACCCAAATTTCCCACAATATCAGATTGATGTAAATGTGGCAAAGGTTAAACAGGCTGGCCTAAATGTTAGTGATGTGTTGGGTGTAATGCAGGGCTATTATGGCGGTGTTTATGCCTCAAACTTTAACAAATTTGGTAAACAGTTTAGGGTAATGTTCCAGGCAGATGCCCAATACCGCGCAAACGAGCAAACGTTGACCCGTATTTTTGTTAGAAATTCTTCAGGGGCAATGGCTCCGGTATCAGAGTTTATTACTTTAACCAAAGTATACGGACCACAGGCTATTTCGCGTTTCAACTTGTTTACTTCAATTTCGGTAACCGGTAACCCAAATGCAGGTTATAGTTCGGGTGATGCTTTGAAGGCTGTTCAGGAAGAGGCTGCTAAAAACCTTCCGGCAGGATATGGCTATGAATTTTCGGGTTTATCACGTGAGGAGATGGCAGGTGGCAGTCAAACCGTATTCATCTTTTTACTTTGCGTAATTTTTGTTTATTTCTTACTTGCCGCACAGTACGAAAGTTATATTTTACCATTAGCGGTTTTATTCTCGCTACCAGTTGGTTTGGCAGGTGTATTCGTTTTTGACAAAATTTTCGGGGTGGATAACAACATTTATACACAGATTACCCTGATTATGCTTGTAGGACTACTCGCTAAGAATGCCATTTTGATCGTAGAATATGCGGTAGATAGAAGAAGAAAAGGCATGAGCATAGCGAACGCGGCGATAGATGGTGCAACAGCACGTTTACGTCCGATTTTGATGACTTCATTTGCGTTTATCTTAGGATTATTGCCACTGATGTTATCATCAGGTGTGGGTGCCGCGGGTAATACCTCAATTGGTACAGGTGCCGTTGGTGGTATGTTGATCGGAACAATTTTTGGGGTTTTCGTAATTCCGGCTCTGTTTATCATATTCCAATCCTTACAGGAGCGCATCAGTAATAAATCACCTTTTAATGAAGGCATTGATCATGAACAAACGCCAGAGGAATATGAATTGGCTACTGCGAACAGCAAACATTAATATTAAGAAAATGAATTTTAGATATAAGCATTCCATTTTAATAGGTTTAGCCATTGTTACCCTGAGTGCCTGCGTAACTAAAAAATACGAACGCCCCCAGCTAACAAGCGAAGGTTTATACCGCGATAATAGTACAACAGATACCACTACGATGGCAGACCTGCAGTGGAAAACGCTGTTTTCGGATACCACCTTACAATCGTTAATCCAGCAGGGCATAAATGAAAATTTAGACCTGAAACAAGCGATTGAGCGAATCAAAATTGCAGAGGCTACTTTAATACAAAGCCGTGGTGCATTGCTGCCAAGCTTACAGGCCGATGTAAACGTAACTGATAATAAGGCATCTGCAGCTGCACAGAATTTTCCCGCTGGAATTAACATTAATTTAGAAACCCAAACCTATAAAGCGCAGCTGAGCACCAGTTGGGAAGCTGATATATGGGGAAAGTTAACCAGTGCAAAACGTGGTGCTTATGCTACATTGCTACAAAGCGATGCCGCAAAAAGAGCCGTACAAACACAATTGATTGCTACCATTGCCAATAATTATTATACCTTATTAGCCCTTGATAAGCAACTGGCCATTACAGAGCAAACCATTAAGGTTAGAACCCAGGATGTGGAAACCATGAAAGCACTAAAGCAAGGTGCGGTAGTTAATGGTGCAGCAGTAGTACAAAGTGAAGCCAATTTATATGCGGCTCAGGTAACCGTACCTGATTTAAAAAGAAGCATAAAAGAAGCTGAAAATGCTTTAAGCATATTGGTAGCCAAAGCGCCAAATGCGATTAACCGTACTACACTGGATCAGCAAACCCCTTACGCCAATTTACAAACAGGCGTTTCTGCACAGTTGTTAAAAAACCGTCCGGATGTAATTGCTGCCGAATTTGGATTCAGGTCGGCTTTTGAAAACACCAATGTAGCTAAAGCTTACTTTTATCCTGCTTTAACTATTACCGCAGCAGGTGGTTTATCGAGTTTGCAGTTAAGCGATTTCTTCAGCAAATCTATCTTCTATAATTTAGTGGGAGGTTTAACCCAGCCGATTTTTGCAAAAGGGGCCAATAAAGCACGTTTAAAAACAGCAGAAGCCAATCAGCAGATTGCATTTTACACTTTCCAACAAACCCTTTTAACCGGCGGACAGGAAGTATCAAACGCATTATATGCTTACCAAACCGCTGCAGAAAAAGAGGAAACAAGGGCGAAGCAGATTGCTTCATTAACCAAAGCAGTCGATTTTACCAAAGAGTTATTGCGTTACAGCTCGGCAACAAATTATACTGATGTACTAACTTCAGAACAAAGTTTATTAAGCGCTCAATTGAGCGGTATTAATGATAGATTACAAAAACTGCAATCAGTTGTTAACCTATACCGTGCATTAGGCGGTGGCTGGAAATAAATAAGAATTAACAGGCACATTTAAAGGCATTCTGATTTTTCAGGATGCCTTTTTTCATTCCATTCCATAGCCTGTGTCCCCACAGGTCATCGCGTTGCTTTTTACCACGGAGACACAGATTAACACGGAGGATTTTTGTTCATCCTGAGTCGCAATTTATTTTATAAAAATCGATTAAATGATAAGGAATTCTATTTAATTGATAGACAGAGAGTTATCGTTCTTCCCAACCCGATAGCTATCGGGTTGATTGGGAACCTTAATGCAAGTGTTTTAAGATTTCCGCACTACTGGAATCTACCTATGTTAACGTAGCAAAAGATATTTAAAACCAGATTAACGATAGAATCACCAATCCCATGTTCTCTGTGTCTCCCTCAGTGAACTCGGTGGTAAAAAACCAAGGCAACTCATTTTCAGAAAAATAATGTAGGTTTGTGAACTAAAACCCTAGCCACTAAACTTTTATTTGTATTTTGGCTGTACCAAACATTTTTATGCGTCTCTCAAAACTGCTGGCCCTGTTTGTGGGCTTATTTTTCATTAGTAATATTTACGCTCAAACTTATGTGGTTACCAGTAATGCCGATAGCGGCCCTGGAACATTAAGGGAAGGCTTAACGCAAGCTGCTGCAGCCAACAGAACAACTACTTTTACCATCAATTTTAATTTACCGGGCACCCCTAGTGATAATGCCAACCGCACCATCAGGTTGCGTTCTGCCCTACCTGTGGTCTCATCCAATGTAATAATCGACGGAAGCTCGCAAACGGCATGGCCAGCACTTGGAGTTTCGGGAGCAAAAGTAATTTTAGAACCCGAATATCCCAACAGCACCTTTTCAGGGTTAACAATCGGGCAGTCTTTGGATACTCAAATTCAAACCACTGGTGTGGAAGTATATGGTTTGTACATCAGAAATTTCGCTACCATCACCAATTTACAAAATGTTAACACAGCCCAGGGATCGGGTATTTTGATCGACTACCGTGCAAATAACATCACCATTGGCGCCCCCGGAAAAGGAAATGTAATTGGTGGAAATATTAACGGTATTGCCATTCGGAACAACTACATCTATACGAACATCACCGCCACAAAAATTAAGATCCAATCGAATTTAATCGGGGTAATATACGATGGGATAACCCCCAACACCAATGTTTTTGGTATATCTGCCAATTTATACGACAGTGCTTTGGATATTGGTGGTGACAATGTCGGCGAAGGCAACGTAATTGCCGCAAACCGGATCAATTTAGACATTACCCGCTCATCTTACTCCACCACTGCAAGATTTGACATCAATATCATCAACAACAAAATCGGTGTCGACTACACAGGCAAGAAAGATTTTCATGAGTTACCTATTTTTCTTTCGTCCTCCTCTTTAGAAATTGCAGGTTTAAAGGTTAATGCCATCAATACAGCACTTTATGTGCGCAACAATATTATTGGTGGAAATAGAACCACTGGTGTTTCGATTACCAATTCAGATTTTATTCTAACGGGCAACGCAATCGGAACAGATGCCGCCGGAGCTGTGGTGATGGGCAATGGCATCGGCGTTAAAATAGAAGCAAGCGCAGGTGGAACAATCGGTGGGGCAACTCCGGCAGAAGTTAACTTAATTGCCAATAACAGCTTCGGGGTTGAAACCGTATCTTCTAAACCTGTAAAAATTACAAGGAACAGTTTCTTTTGTAACAGGACATTTGGAATTGGAAAAACATTAACTATTCTTCAACCCTATATCCAGATCCTCAAAAAAAGGAATGACTACGTTTCTGGCAGGGCTACACCTAACTCAGAAGTAGAACTGTTTTATACCGTAAACTGTCAGGGTATCTGCGAGGGTAAAATCTATATTGCCACTGTACAAACTGGTAGTGATGGCCGCTGGGAGTACAATGGAACCCTTACCGGAATGGTTACCGCAACTGCCAGTTTGTTAAATGCAACTACCTCACCATTTTCTACCGCCGAGCTTTTGCCTAATGAAGCGATAGTGGAACCCGTAACCTGCAATGCAAATGGATCAATCACCATACCAGAGCCCCGCGAAGGTTTTACTTTTAGCTGGGTAAAAATAGAAACTGATGGCAGCCGGGTACCTAAAGGAAATACACAAAGTATCACTAATTTAGAGGTTGGCACTTATGAAGTAACTGTTGATGATGGCTGTAAAGCTTTTCCTTCAGTATTCATCATTAAAGATCAAAAATTAACGAAACCCAATATCCAACCGATTTCTCCTGCCTGCGGACAAACTTCTTTTACTTATACGGCTGAGGTTTTAAGGGGAAAAGGAATATTAAAATACAAGTGGACCAATACGGCAACAAATGCTGTAGTAAGTACTGCTAACCCTGCCAACTTACCTGAAGGTACTTATTTTGTAACTGTATCGGATGAAGCAAACTGCTCACTCGATTCAGATCCGATTACGGTTAAAAGAAAACCAAAAATTATCATCACCAGTACCACAGCACCAAAACACGCAACTTGTGGCAGCCAAAATGGAGCAATCAAGGATTTAAAATTTACCGATTTCACCGGAACAATGACTTATAAATGGTATAAACCAGATCTTCTTACCGGCGCTCTAGGTGATGTAATTGCAACCACCGCCGACCTCCAAAATGTTGAAGGTGGTAATTATACCATTGTGGTAACCGATCAGGGAGAGTGCGGATCTACTTCCGCTTCTTATTTTATTATTACCGATAATACCATCCAGATCAGCGATGCTTCGATCAGAAAAAATGAAACCTGTAACAGCAGCAATGCCACCATAGGTGGGATTACTTTAACAGATGCAGATGGTTACGAGTGGATAGGGCCAGATGGGATTACCATTAAAAAAGGCACTTATTCTGCAGGAACATCTTTATTAATTGAAAACCTAAAAGCTGGTTCTTACAGGCTCTGGGCAAGCAACAGCAAGTCTACCTGCCCAAGGGTTCCAAGAGATTTTGTGGTAACCGCTACACCACTTCCGGTTTATAACTTTTCGCACCGCGAATCGCCAACAACCTGTGGTTTAATTAATGGAACCATTGATCTTGATTTTAGCTCGGCCCTTCCATACCGATATGAGTGGAAAGATCAGGCAGGCAACATTGTTTTAAGTACCAAAACCACTACGTCCATTTCTCTTAAAAATTTACCTGGTGGCACTTATACCATGTATGCTTACGATATTAATAACTGTAGCCCGGTTATTATGGGGCCTTATACCATAGAGGTAACTCCATTGCTTACTATTGTGCCTAAAACCGGAACAACGGTAAAAGATGGGTGTACCCTACAAAGGGGGGCGGTTACCGGCGTTGAGGTAATTGGCGGTGTACCTAGTTATACTTTTAAATGGTTAAACGAGACTGGCGAAGCCGTTCAGTTTACTCAGGATTTAACCAAAATTGGTGCGGGAATATACCGTTTAGAAGTTAAAGACAAAACAGCCTGCGGTTACGCCATCAGTGAGCCGTTTACCATCGTTGATGAGCCCTTTAAAATCCTCGCTCCGATTATCAATGATCTCCGCGTTTGTTATGTTTCTGATATTGTACTGCCCGTAATTGCTCCGGAAGAAGGCACCTATCAGTTATTCGAAAAACTTGATGATACCAAGCCATTTTTAGAAAGCACTACAGGTCTTTTCAAATTTAAAGTGGCTAAAACTGCTGATTATTATGTACGTAGAAAACTGGGATCATGTACCAGCGAATTTACCAAAGTACATGTAGAAGTAACCCACGATAACCTGGAAATCACCAATACTATGACGCCAAACGGCGATGGTATGAATGATGTTTGGCAGGTACGCGGATTACCCGATTTTAAAGGCACCAACATTAAGATTTATACCCGTGGTGGTCAGCTGGTGTACGAATCTATCGGCAATTACAACAAACCCTTTGATGGCCGTTTCAGGGATAAAGAATTACCTGCAGGGGTTTATTATTATGTGATTGATCTCCGGGCCGAATGTAAGCCATTGGGCGGCAGTATTACACTGTTACGTTAAAACTGCCTGCTTGGGCATGCTACCTGATAACGGTTATTTAATAAAATACCCAATACAATTTCGTGGGTACCATTATTTACCGAGCGTAAACCTGAAGTATTTACATCATACGAATAGCTCAGGTTTACCAACGAGGCAACGTTAAATCCTGCCAGAAGCGAAAAAGAATCATTATTCCTGAAACTGCTGCCTACCCAGAATTTATCTTTATAGGCAAATTTCAGGTTGGCATCAAATGCGGCAGGGGCATTGGTCCAATAAGTTATCAATGCAGATGGTATCATGGCAATATCTTCATCCAGGAATATTTTATAGCCGGCCGTGCCATAAAAAGTAGCTGCCTGGTAAGCGTCAATTTTAATCTTATTACCTACCACACTGCTCTTATTACCAATAAGCTGCTTAGCCGAAAGGCCTGCAAAAAACCTCGGACTATACAACCAGATACCAGCGCCAACATCTGGTCTGATTTTATTGTTGTAATCGGCAGAAAATAATGGATCGCCCGACTCATCAGCTACAATTCCACGTACATCAACATTGATCGATTTAAACCCTGCAGATAACCCCAGCGATAAATTGATTTCATTGGTAAGCCCAAGGTGATAAGCATAAGTTACACCCACGTTGGTTTGCCTGATTAAACCCGCTTTATCCGTCATTGCTACCAAACCAATGCCATGGTGTGGCTCAGCAGCCGTGTAATTATTCACATAACTCCTGCTCATCGGGTTTTCGCCATTGCCTGCGAATGAGTTTACGTTGCTACGCACAAAATCTTCGCCAATAGCCGTACTCAAAGAAAGATACTGTGTGCTTGGCGAGCCTTCTAAACCGCTCCATTGTTTACGCAGACCAATTTTTAAATCGGTGTAGTTGTCGATACCCGATAATGCAGGGTTTAACAGGATATTATTGAAAATATATTGGGTACTCCGTGGAATTTCCTGTCCATAGCCAGAAAAAAACAGACAAGTGAACACAGAGAGCGTGTAAAAAAACTTCATTTAAGCTGGGATGATGCGTTAACCGACTGATAATAAAAAGCCTACCAATCAAAGGGCTAAGATAATAAGTTGTTGGCAATTACAAAGTATTAATATTTGCATGCTAAGCCGAATATTTTAGCAGCTTAATTAATATTCGTCAATTAAACTGCTGCATTACAGCTGGTTTTTCCATACAGATTAAAAATCCACATATTTTTTATTCCAAAAACGACCAGTTCTTTTGATGTAATCCCAAAATATTGTAAGTTTAAAGTTTTTTAAGCGCTTAGCTTACAAAAATTTTAAATCCATCAATGTTACGTGTCGATAGTTCTAAAGCCTGTAAAGTGGTGTACTCGTTGTGCAAACATGAGTACCTAGGCTATTTAATTGAACCACACGTAGTTCAACTGAATCCACAGGGTGATTTTTCTTTTACCTACCAGCGGATTTTTACCCACACGGCCGAAGAGTTTAATGCCTGCCTTAGTGACATCGATTACAAGCTGATTAAAATTTTGGATGATATTGAGCAGGATTCGCTGATTAAAAAGTATTATAAGAAATTAATCAGACCTACCGAGTTTTTTACTAAAGTTTTCGACGATAAATTCTATGAGAATGTACGTCCGAAAATTGAAAAGAAACTCGCCGAAGCTTTAGAGCTTTTAAAGGTTAAAAATGAGCTTTATGTAATGGATAAAGATGGCTGGCCCGTTGAACGTAAGATTGAACTTGCCGGCGAACCAGCGTCTATCCTGTTTCATTTCCGCAGGAATGAAACAGAAACCCGTTATTTCCCGACCATCAAATATCAGAACCTGCGGATTGAGTTCATGTTCAAAGAAGCGCAGATCATCAGCAACAAACCTGCCTGGTTATTGCTGAATGATGTTTTATACTTTTTTGATCAGGATATTGAAGGAAAAAAGCTGCAACCGTTTTTAAATAAACGTTTTATTGCCATACCGAAAACAACCGAAGCCACCTACTTCGAAAAATTTGTTGCCCCTTTAATCGAGAAACACCATGTGTATGCAGAGGGTTTCGAAATCAGGACGGAACAGTTTGAGGCTACACCCGTAATCAAGGTCTTATATGTAGATGGCGGTCTTTCGCAGATCCAGTTATACTTTAAATATGGCGAATACACTTTCCCTGTAGAAAATGCGCATAAAGTAACCGTTCGCTTAGAAAAAACGGCCGATAACTATATTTTTCACCGGATAAAACGTTCAGCTGAATGGGAGAAGAAACAGTTTAACCTGTTGTTATCATTAGGACTTAAAAAAACAAGTTCATTATTCAGCAACCTCGAAGTAAGCGCTGAAGATGAAAATCCAAGTTATGCTGCTATCAACTGGGTAAACGAGCATATTGAGTTACTGGAAGCATCAGGATTTGAAATTGAACAGGCCACCGGGCAGAAAAAATTTGTATTCGGTGCAAGCAAAATCGATCTTGAAGTTAAAGAAGGAAACGATTGGTTCGATATCCATGCCGTGGTTTGGTTTGGAAAATATCAGATCCCTTTCTTATCCTTAAAACAGCATATTTTACATAAAAAGCGCGAATTTTTATTACCTGATGGCGAAGTGGCCATTATTCCCGATAAATGGTTTACCCAATATGGCAGTCTGTTTAGTTTGGCAGAAGCCGGGCAAACGCTAAAATTAAAAAAACACCATATCGGGTTAATTAACGATCTGGCCGAAGATAGCCTGGCAAATGTTACGCTCGAGCGTAAACTTCAGCGCCTGTCTGATTTTGAAGATATTGCCGATACACAGATGCCTGTGCATTTTAAAGGCAGTTTGCGCGATTACCAAAAAGCAGGTTACAACTGGTTCAGCTTTTTACGCGAATATAATTTTGGCGGTTGTTTAGCCGATGATATGGGTTTGGGTAAAACCATCCAGACCCTGGCCATGTTGCAAAAAGTGAAGGAAGACGATCAGCTGCTTGGCACACAAACCACATCATTGATTATTATGCCAACCTCTTTAATTTACAACTGGTTAACAGAGGCTAAAAAATTCACACCAAAACTTAAAATATTAGCCCATACAGGCACCAATCGCAATAAAGATGTAGCAAATTTTGCCAATTACGATATCATCATTACTACTTATGGCGTAACCAGGGTTGATGTAGACGAACTGAAAAACTTCTATTTCAATTATATTATTCTCGACGAAAGTCAGAACATTAAAAACCCGGCATCCAAATCATTCAAAGCTGTTAGAAGCTTAAAATCGAAACACAAACTGATTTTGAGTGGTACACCGGTAGAGAATTCGGTAAGTGACTTATGGTCGCAGTTAACTTTCTTAAACCCTGGCTTATTAGGTACGCAGGCATTTTTCTACGAAGAATATGTGCAGGCGATCGAAAAGAAAAAGGACGAAGAAAAAGCACGTAAACTGCAATCGATCATTAAACCTTTTGTACTCCGCAGAACGAAAGAACAAGTGGCCGCAGAGTTACCGCCGAAAACGGAACAGGTAATTTATTGCGATATGAGCGAAGACCAGGCTGCATATTACGAAAAAACCAAATCGGCTTACCGCAACGATCTATTACAGAGCATGGACGATGGCACTTTTGCACAAAAACAAGTTCAGCTTTTGCAGGGATTAACCGCTTTACGTCAGTTGGCCAATCACCCCGTGATGATCGATGGGGAATACATCTCTGATTCGGGCAAATTTGAAAACGTGATTCACACTTTAGATAACGTGCTTAAAGGCGGACACAAGGTTTTGGTTTTTTCACAGTTCGTAAAACACCTCGATATCTTTAAAAAGCATTTTGAGGCAGAGAATATTCCTTTTGCTTATTTAGACGGCTCAACCCGTAACCGTGGCGAAATTGTTTCCGAATTTCAGCAGAATACCGATTTAAAGGTTTTCCTGATTTCGATAAAAGCGGGTGGTGTAGGTTTAAATTTAACACAAGCAGATTATGTGTTTATCCTCGATCCATGGTGGAACCCTGCGGTAGAGCAACAGGCCATCGATAGGACACACCGTATTGGTCAGGACAAAAAGGTTTTCATCTATAAATTCATCGCAAAAGATACTGTTGAAGAGAAAATCCTTGCTTTACAGAACAGAAAAAAATCGCTGGCCAACTCCTTGATTACCACAGAAGAAAGTTTCTTTAAATCGTTGAGTAAGGAAGATATCAGGGATATTTTGAATTAATCGCTAAAATTCGCCACAGACTTTGCTGTTTTTTCTACCAATGTCCTTCAAAATGTGTTTTTCAACACCTAAAAATCAATTCCTCTATTTTTTGCCACGGAGGCACTGAAAACACGGAGTAGGTTTCGCGGCTTCATGCTATTTTGCTATATTAGTGTATAACATCCCAAGTTAATTGAATTAAAATTATATTAAAACACTTGGTATGGACATTCTACAATCAGACTTTCCTCTAAAAAACGAAACAAATCTCATTATTAATGCAGCCATTGAAATTCATAATCATTTAGGCTGTGGTTTTTTAGAAATTGTATATAAAGATGCATTTTGCATTGAATTAGAAAGCAGGGGATATTTTTATAAAAGAGAAAAACTATATCAACTTTATTACAAGGATATTTTGTTGCCACACAGCTTTTATGCCGATTTTATTATATTCGATTCCGTTATATTAGAAATTAAAGCCAAAACCGCAATTTCAAGTGCAGACATTGCACAAACACTAAACTACCTCCGATGTTCTGATTGCAAAGTCGGTCTTATTTTAAATTTTGGAAAGCAAAGTCTGGAGATCAAACGAGTTGTTTTATAAATAACCCAATCTCCGTATCAATCCGCGCATCAGTGACCAAAACAAAATAACAATTCCTACTTTCTGTGCAAATCTGTGCATCCGTGGCCAAAAACAAACCAAATTTAACTCTTTTCAAAACTCATTCCCTCCTTACTTGTTATACAGTAGTAAATAAATTCTACCATCATGACAAATCAAGATTTCAATACCGCAGTAAATAATGTAAAAGAAGCCTGGAAATATCCGGAGTTGTTCGAAAATGTATCAAAATCTGAGCGTTGGTTATCAGGCGCAGCAGGCACCTATTTATTGTTTAAAGGCATTACCAGCATTTTTTCTCATCCGGTAATCGGTTTAACCGGGGCTGCTATTGGCGCAGGTTTATTATATCGTGGCATTACCGGTTATTGTCCGCTACGCGATTTAGCCGAGCAACGCAAAGAAGACATTACCCCTGATGAAGTGATTATAAGTGAAACCTATGTTGTTGACGATTTGGGGTAAAATTTTAAATACGAAATTTCCATTTCTTAATAAACTGGTTAACTTTAAAAAGTTAAACCACAATTATGAACAAGTATACACTATTATTTATTCCTGTTTTATTTGCAGGGCAAGCTATGGCACAAGATAAAAAACCAGATCCTGCCAAAGACCCAAAAACAACCGAGGTTTGGGAACCTGTTCCAAAAATCGTTACACCTGGCAAATTACCTCAGGATGCTCCATCTGATGCAACTATTCTTTTTAATGGGCGCAATTTAGATGCCTGGCATTCTGTTAAAGACCCGTCTAAACCAGCAGCGTGGACAATAGACGATGGTTTTTTTACCGTAAAAAAAGGTACAGGAAATATTGAAACCAATAAAAAATTTACCGATTACCAATTGCACATGGAATGGAAAATTCCTGAAAACATTTCTGGTGAAGGTCAGGCACGCGGTAATAGTGGCGTATTTTTAGCTTCAACCGGCGGTGGAGATGATGGTTATGAAATCCAGATTATGGATGCATACAATAACAAAACTTATGTTAACGGACAAACCGGTAGTGTTTATAAACAAGGCATTCCATTAGCAAACGCGAACAAAAAACCGGGCGAATGGCAGTATTACGATATCATCTGGAATGCACCACGCTTTAATGAGGATGGCACATTGCAAAAACCAGCAAGCGTTACCTTATTTTTAAATGGCGTGCTCTTGCAAAATGGATATGTATTAAAAGGTGAAACCCGTTATATTGGTGCCCCTGAATACAAAAAGCATGGTCCCGCTTCGATTAAATTACAAGATCACGGCGATCCAAGTCCAGCTATTAGCTTTAGAAACATCTGGGTAAGAGAATTATAATTTCAACAAAACAATAGTAAGGAACCTGCAGGCCAAAAGCTTGCAGGTTTTGTTTTATAAAATAATTTGGCTGATAATTGTAGTAAACTCAAACGCTTTTAAAAAATGAAAAAAAATTTGCTCTCTTTGATTACCATATTTCTTTTATTTTCCTGCAAACCTTCAGAAAAAGATTTAACTCAAATTGTTATAAAAAAGGCAGATGACGGCTTTATTGATCTGATGTTAAACATTGTAAGTAAAAAAGAAACGGATTCGACTGTAATTTTTAAAGCACAAGGGCTCGATCATACCGATACTGTTGGCCTCGAAATTTCATTGAAAAAGAATATTAAAGCTGGCATTGTAAATGGAGAAATGAAAAACACTTTTCTAGCCAATGGGATTTCATTCCAGTCGATTGGTAAAGAAAGTGACAGACTTGTAACTGCTCTTACAAAGCTCTATAATTTGAAATCAAAAAATAAGATGCGCACAGATAAGATGACTTTTGAGGTAGCAAACCTAAATGAAACAGACGTAGATTATAATTCCGGGCAATATCGATTTAAAGCATTTCTACCAACAGATGATGATATTCGTGAACTTTTTGTAAATTTTGACTTCACCAATAAACTTATAGCTTTAAACGAAAAAGATCCCGAATACAGAACTGGTATAATTAGTTATCTAACGAAAAAATAATGAATAAAGGCAGATTAGAAGCATTTAGCGATGGTGTAATTGCAATCATCATCACCATTATGGTTTTGGAGATTAAGGTGCCTGAACATGGCGAAACTTTAGCGACTTTAAAACCACTTTTCCCAAAATTTATCAGTTACATCCTCAGTTTCATTTATGTCGGCATTTACTGGAATAACCACCATCATTTATTGCATGCCGTTAAAAAAGTAAATGGATCAATGCTTTGGGCAAACCTTAATTTCCTGTTCTGGCTCTCATTATTTCCTGTTGCTGCTGGGTGGATGGGCGAGCATCATTTTGCCCTGTGGCCGGTTACCGTTTATGGAGCAGTGTTGCTTATGGCGGCCATTTCTTATACTTTACTGGTTATCGTGATCAAAAGAACCGAAGGCCAGCATTCTTTAGTGGTGCATGCCATTGGCAATGATGCTAAGGGAAAATTTTCCCTCCTTTTTTATATTGGTGGTATCGCCCTTAGCTTTATCAACCCCTGGATCGGTGTTGCACTTTATTTCCTGGTGGCCTGTATCTGGTTTATCCCCGATAGAAGAATTGAAAACGCCATGCGCGAGCAGGGTTTAATTGATGGTAATAAGTGAGAATAATCCTTTGCTTTTTATCTGAAAATGAACATGCAGTAATACTTCTGAAACAACAGCCCCGTTATCCGCTACTTCCGATGAAACCTGTGAAACAAGCAAGCATACCAAAAAAATAATAATAACAATGCTTAAATCGGAACCGCTACTACCGGGTTTATTAAACACAGGTTAGTAAGAAAACCATCCAAAATTAATTTCTTATGGCGTTAGCCGATAATAGCAAGGCAGGCCTGGCCTCTTAGCCCCGATTGAAGTGAGCATCCCGATTTTACATCGGGATAAAACGTAAAGCGGGAAGAAACCTAAATAGTAGTAGCAGGCTGCGCTTCAAATAAATGACAAACTAAAAGCATATTGTTATTAAGGAGCCTGAAGCATTTCCGCATACAATTCACGATCAATCATTTCTGCACCCAAACTCATTAAATGATCGTTTGGTAACTGACAATCGATTAAATCGATATTCATTTTACTTAAAAAGATAAGTGCCGCTTTCGAAGCATTGCTCACGTGACTGAACATACTTTCGCCACAAAACACTCGATTAACCTTTAATCCATACAAGCCGCCCACAAGCTTATCTTCCAGCCAAACTTCCACACTGTGTGCATAACCCTGCTGATGAAGATTGATGTAAGCCTGTTGCATTTCGTTGGTAATCCAGGTTCCATCCTGCCCTTTTCTTTCCGTGGTGGCGCAGTTAAGGATCACATCAGCAAAAGCCTGGTTAAAAGTAATTTTAAAAACTTCGTCCTTTAAAATTTTCTTCATGCTTTTGCTGATCTTGATTTTATCAGGATAAATTACACAACGCTCATGTGGCGAATACCAAAGGATTGGTTCGCCTTCGCTAAACCATGGAAATATGCCGTTAGAATAGGCAATCAACAATCTTTCCATACTCAGATCTCCACCAATGGCCAGCAAACCATCCTCTTCTGCCAAAGCTGGATCAGGGAAACCGGGGTCATCATCTAAGAGTTGAAAAAACATAGGCGAAAATAAGAAAGAAAACAAAGATTAAACCCTTGCGTTTTAAATAAGTCATACTGTTAAATTGTCCATTATGAACGCAAAAGATAATTTCTTAAAAGTAAAACATCTTTACAACCGGGCGGGCTTCGGTATTTCTTATACCGATTTACAGAAATTAAGCAAAAAAAACCTTGAAAAGGTGGTTGATAACATGCTTAAAGATTCCCAAAAAGACGATCCGATCAAATTAGTAAATGATTTTGAATCAAAACGGCAACTTCTGGTACAGGCTGGTTTATACGCTAAAAAAGACCTGACGGATGATGAAAAGAAAATGCGCCAGCAGATTGTACGCGAACAGAACGAAGTAAGCCGCGACCTTAATATTGCTTTCATCAATCAGATGATCAATACTGATGCACCATTAAGGGAGAAAATGACGCTTTTTTGGCATGGCCATTTTGCATGCCGCAGCAACAATCCTTTTTTTGCACAACAACTAAACAATATCCAACGCGATAATGCCTTAGGCAGCTTTAAAACCTTATTGGTTGAGGTTTCTAAGTCGCCGGCGATGTTACAATACCTCAACAACCAGCAAAACAGAAAAGGCAAACCAAACGAGAATTTCGCCCGCGAGCTCATGGAACTTTTCACCTTGGGTAGGGGAAATTACACCGAACAGGATATTAAAGAATCTGCACGTTCGTTTACCGGCTGGATGTATGATAAAGATGGTTCATTTATTTTCAGGGAAAACCTGCACGATACGGGAACCAAGACTTTTTTCGGTAAAATCGGGAATTTTGAAGGTGAGAATATCATCGACATTATTTTAGAAAAACCAGAAACCTCACAGTTCATCGCCAGGAAGGTATATAAATTCTTTGTGAACGATAATCCAAATGAGGCGCATGTTAAAGAACTGGCAACACATTTTTACAACTCGAAGTACGACATTGCTTCGATGATGAAAAAGATGTTTACATCCGATTGGTTTTACAGCCCTGAAAACGTAGGCACCAAAATTAAATCACCAGCGGAGTTTCTGGTAGGTTTAAGTCGCGAGTTTTATGTTACCTATAACAAACCACAGGTTTTAATTCAGCTGCAAAGTAGTTTAGGGCAGTATTTATTTAACCCGCCAAACGTAGCGGGCTGGCCTGGCGGACAAAGCTGGATCGACAGTTCGTCGTTAATGTTAAGGATGCGCATTCCATCGCTCGTTTTAAATGATGGGGAAATCGATTTTAGCGGCAAGGCAGATCCCGAAGATGAGGCCGTAATTGCACTAAGCAGGGTAGCAACCACCAATGCCAACGCCAATACAAAACCAAAATCGTACGTTAACGCAAACGCCGATTGGCCTAAATTTTTAGGTACCTTACCAAAAGGATTAACGCCATTAGCCCTCACCGAGTTTTTATTACAACCAAAATTAAATGATAAAATTACAGGTATGGTAAGCGATAATAAAGGATTGCGGAGTACCGCGGTTGAGATTACGAGCATGCCGGAGTATCAGTTGTGCTAGGCGCATATTGGTTGATTGTTTGATGGCTCATGGTTGATAGCCAAAAAGCTAAATACCTAAGCTGTTAAATGAGGGTTGATGGTTTGATGGCTCATGGTTGATAGCCAAAAAGCTAAACATCCAGGCTATCAACTATAAAACTATTAACTATTAACTATTGACCAAAATACCCAGGCCATCAACTATAAAACTATGAACCATCAACCAATGAACCCCTAAAAAAACATTAACTATTAACAAGATGAACAGAAGAAATTTTTTAAGAAATACAGGATTTGTGGCAGCAGGTTCGCTATTTGTTCCGGCTTTCATGAAACCGCTTGAGGCCATGGCGCTTGATGAGTTAAGTTTATACAAAAACCTGGTTGTGGTGCAGCTTTCTGGTGGAAACGATGGTTTGAACACGGTTATTCCTTTTGGAAATGATATTTATTATCAAAAAAGGAAAAGCATTGCCATCAAACCTGAAGAAGTGATCAAATTGAACGATATGCAGGGCTTAAACCCAAATATGGCTGCGCTGCAAGAGATACACGATCAGGGCTGGATGACCATTATTAACGATGTGGGTTACCCAAATCCCGACCGTTCGCACTTTCGTTCTATGGATATCTGGCAAACCGGTAGTGATAGTAATCAGTTCTTATCTACAGGATGGATTGGCCGTTATTTAGATAGCAATTGCCAAACCTGCAAATTCCCTTATACTGCGATTGAGGTAGACGATTCGCTTTCTCTGGCCATGAAAGGACAGACCAAAAAGGGTATTGCTTTAAAAGATCCCGCAGCGTTGTTCCGCAATACGAATGATCCTTTTTTTAAAGCCATGTTGCAAAATGATAAAGAGCATTTAGATGAAGACAATTTGGGTTATTTATATAAAACAATGATCGAAACTTCTTCTTCTGCAAACTATATCCAGAATACGTCGAAAATTTATCAGTCCAAATCAACTTATCCTAACTCGGGTTTTGCCAACCAGTTAAAAACGGTTTCGAAATTTATTTCCTCGGGATTAAAAACCAGGGTTTATTATGTTTCGTTAAGCGGTTTCGATACCCATGTAAACCAGATCGGTCAACAAGGAAATCTACTAAAACAATACAGTGAGGGTATGGCCGCTTTCTTGAAAGATCTTAAAACTAATAATAAACTGGATGACACCCTGGTGATCACCTTCTCCGAATTCGGCCGTAGGGTAGAACAAAATGCCAGTAACGGAACCGACCACGGAACGGCAAATAACATGTTTGTTTTTGGCGGAAAACTGAAAAAACAGGGTATATTTAATGCTGCACCAAACTTAAGTGATCTGGATACCGGAGATTTAAAATATCAATTGGATTTCAGGCAGGTTTATGGTACCATTTTAGATAAATGGCTGGATGTAAATAATGCTGATATTTTGAATAAGAAATTTAATACACTGGATTTTATATAGGATTTGGCTAAGCTGAATTATTAATATCACTGCCATCCTGATGGTTAACTTATTGAATGAAAATAAATTACATTTTTTTTACTAATCGCTGTCTGCGAGAGATCGTCATTCCCAACCCGATAGCTATCGGGTTGATTGGGAATCGTAATGCAAGCGTTTTTAAGATCCCCGCCTGCGCGGGAATGACGGCCGTATAAAAGGAGTCTGTCAAGGTAGCCTGTCGAAAAACTTTTAAAAGCATTTCGACAAGCTCAACATGACAGATTAAATTAGCTTATTTGTTTGTAAGCTCCAGCTCATCTAAAGTTCCCTTGGTGTTCTGAAGTTCCTTTAATTCAGCTTTCTTTTTCTTGATCTCTGCATCAACATCTTCAACACTGTATTTTGGCAAGGCTATGGTTTTGCCATTGGTCGTAATACTCGAAGCATAAACATTAAGTTCAAGACCAAAGTCGGCAAGCTTTGCATTGGTAACCGGATATTTAACATTTTTCCATTTTTCGGGATGATTTGCTTTTGCCTCCCTTAACATGTCATTATCGTTCATCGAATCGCCCGGTTTTAAAGTATTGTTACCATCCCCATCCCTCGACGTGTGCGCAGAAATCACTTTTTTAGTCGATATCTCCCGTACTTCTACATTAACATCAACACTACCAGTTAAGGGTTGCTTACCAGTGTAAACATATTCAATTTCAAGCTTGGGCACCTTTTCTCCAAAAAAGTCATCTTCTGTTATCGTCAGGTTGGTTACTTTAAAAATATCCAGTTTCTGTTTATTAACAACCAACTCCTTTTTCTGGATTTCGAGTGTATCGATTTCTCCTGATACTTTTGCGATTTCTTTTTTGTTATGGGCCTGCAAAAGATCTTCGGCCAGGCTTACCACTGATGAGTAGCTTAAACCATCAATCATTTCCAACGAAATTTTATCAAAAGATTTTCCCTTGTATTTTTCAGGTTCGTTCCATTTTAAACGCATCGATTCTAAGGCGATCACCCTTAAGGCTTTTTCCAGATTGTTCTTTTCTTCTGCGTTAAGGTTTTTTACAATTTTGGTTTTGGAAACTTCGAATTCTTTTTCAGATTTCGCGTTAAACTTTTCTCCACAGCCCGTTAAGGCTGCCACAATAAACGCACAAAATACAATGGCGACGGATAATTTGTTCATAAGTTAATTTAGATGAGATGGAACATTAAAAAAATTTAAACGTTTATATTGGCACTATAGTTTTATTTTCTTTTTAACAGGTATACAGGCCGGTTTGTATCTTTATCAATCTGCTCTGTATAAACGCTGAATAATTCGTATCCATAGTTTTTCATCTTGTTTACACAATCAATTGCAGAATTAAATTCGAGTTTATTGCCATCATCATCACGGATGTACAGCTCGCTATAATCTCCCTTTTTTTGTCCATACTCCAATACAATCCATTGTTTATTGGCTAAAAAAGCTTTTTCGGCACGGACCTGGATATAATCTACATGGATATCGGTCAGCTTCATTCCATTTACGTTTTGAGCTTTGGCATCAGATAGCCCAAAGCAGGCGGCGAGTGCCGCTGCAAAAATTAATTTTTTCATGTTGTGTTTCTTTTGTGTGTGATTCTAAATTACGGAGAATCTATTAAGAATGCACAATGTTATCTGTAACAAAAAGCAAATTCTTAAATCTTAACCTAAACAAACACAATGAACTTTTTAGGCAATATCATCTGGATTATTTTTGGCGGCATTTTTATTTTTTTCGAATACATCATCGGAGGTTTAATCCTTTGCCTAACCATTGTAGGTATTCCCTTTGGCATCCAATGTTTTAAATTTGCCATTGTTGGCCTTGCGCCTTTTGGCGTTAAAATAACAGATACCTCATCAAACACAGGCTGCCTTTCTACGATTATGAATTTGATCTGGATTTTTTGTGGTGGCTTCTGGATTGCCTTAACCCATTTGTTTTTCGGGATTCTGCTTTGCATTACCATCGTGGGTATTCCTTTCGGTCGCCAGCATTTTAAGCTGATGAACCTGGCCTTTACCCCTTTCGGGAAATCGATTTCTTAAGTTGGATAAATCTATATCGTGCCGTCATTTCCGAAGTGTTCCAAGGGAACTCCTTCGGAGGAGAAATCTGTAAACATTTTTTTGAAAAGCAGGGTTCTGTGTTTATCGGATCCGAAAGTCCCGCCATTCGCTGTAGCCCTCATAAAAAATTCGGGGCTGTCGCTACTGTCGGGTTTATTGAACTGTGGCCTGTTCCCATTAGCAAAAAACTTTGTACTTAGACCCGATTGAATGGATGCTCACGATATTTCATCGGGGCAGGAAGAAAAGCGGGACTGCTGAACCCGATGAGCACAACAACTACTCTCCAAATTATTTTATTAAACCAATAAATTTAGAATGCTCAATCGCTTCTTCACTCTTACTAAATAAACAGGCCTTCACCCCTTTATTTTCTACTTTTTTAAGCAATTTTTTGGTTTCTGCCTCTTTTTCTGGCCGGATATTACGAATATAAACTGCTTCGATATTTTTGGGGTATTTTTCTACTATAGAACTATAAATTTCAGGATCCTGTTGCGAATTATCGCCAAAAAACACAAATTTCTGATTGGGAAAGGCATCCAGAATGCGCATTACCCTTAATAATTTCCCTTCATGCCCCGTTTTGCCCGTTTTAATCAGGTCTTTCCATCTTTTCAGTGTATTTAAAAGAAAAGCACCATCCGGCAATTTGTTAAACTTAAAGGTTTCGAGCAGGTAATCGTATAAATTCCATTCGCTGCTGCTCACATAAAAAAAAGGATTGGGTTGTGCTGCCTCTGTATGAGATAAAGCCAATTGCTGGTAATGACTGGCCGCATCAGGAAAGGTTTTACGCGTATGTGGATTTTTAATAAAAAGCTCTCTCAAACGCCTTCCGATAGTTGCGGAATGCGAAACCATTACGGTATCATCCACATCAGAAATGAAAGCATATTGTGTAATGTGAGGTACATAAATTTTGCCTTCGCCGGCATTTAAAATAGTACCGTCCTCGTTAAGCGCCTCTACTTTAACATCGTGCCAGCCCGCGGGGATATCATGTTCTGCCTTCCATTCAAATTTAAAAAAGCCATCGCCTTCGGTTCTGTTGTAGATAATCTGATCAAAAAACCGCAAACGGACCTCCACAAAAGCGTAGGGTTTTAAAATAAAAAGCTTTAACAGATGAGCGATATTAACAAAGATATTATTGCTGTAAACCTGGCGTGTATTGGCCTTACGTTTAAAAACATGACCATAAACAACCAGATTGTGTGCGTGGCCATAACCATGATATACTTTTACACTAACAGATTTATTCATTGTTATTAAAACAGAGTTTATTAAAAGTTGTTTGTGAAGTAAACATAAGGCAACCAAAATGAAATTACTGTTCATCATCAATCCGGGCTCTGGCAGTCACGATATAAACTTAAAAGAAGTAATTTCTAAACATTTCGAGGCAAAAAACACCGAAATCGATCTATTCGAACTGCCAAAAGATTGCTCTTTAGATAAAATAAAAGCAAAGATAAGCGCTTCGAAGCCCGACCGTGTAGTGGCCGTTGGTGGCGACGGAACATTAAAACTGGTAGCCGAATGTTTATTGAATACCGAAACTCCGATCGGGATTATTCCGGCCGGTTCTGCCAATGGAATGGCGAAAGAATTAGGTATACCCACCGATATTGAGCAGGCTTTGGCACTTTTAGAAGAAGGCAAACTGCAGAAAATCCACGTAGTTAAACTCAACAACGAAATCTGTATTCATTTATCTGATTTAGGTTTTAATGCCTATTTGGTAAAGAAATTCGATACCCTGCCCGACCGTGGTATGTGGGGTTATGCAAAAGCCACCTGGCACGCCTTGTGGAACCACCGCCGTATGGAAGTGCAACTGAAGCTTAAAGATGAAACCGTTACCTCTAAAGCTGCGATGGTAGCTATTGCCAATGCCACCATGTATGGCTCCGGATTAAAAATTAACCCGGATGGAAAATTAGATGATGAACTTTTTGAAGTAATCCTGGTAAAGGATTATTCTTACCTCGAAATATTAAAAATCTGGATCACCAAATTGCCTTTTAATCCTAAGAAAATAGAAGTATTTCAAACGGCTGAGGTAAAAATTGTTTCTAAACACCAGGCGCATTTTCAAGTAGATGGAGAATACATTGGCAGGGTAAATACCGTTGAAGCAAGCATTCTGCCTGCGGCCATTACTGTGGTTTTACCCAATCAGACCCGATAGCTATCGGGTAATGCGCGGTGAATTTTTATGGTAAAATACAACCTGAAAAATTCGGCAATAAAACAGATGCGGAATAAAATATCAAACCAGCGGTCGCCCAGATTTAAAATTTCGGGCAAATAAGTGATAAAACCAATGGAGAATACCCAAACTACTAAACGGAAGGGAAACTGAATGTAATAGGTGATGAATCCAAATTTTTTAAATAGGATTAAACCTATCGCAGAAATAAAAAGGGACACAAATAAGGGCAATAGTAAAATTACCTTTGCCTGCGATAACACCTGATCTGGAATTTCATTTAAATGCGTTAAAATCTGCCAAAATTGTTTAGCCAATAATGCAATGCTAATGATATCCAATAAGGCAAAAAGTCGGGTAGTGTTCTTCATTAATTTATTTTACTTGCAATATTTTGCCAAATAATCATCAGCTTTTTTACTGCCCATATATTTAACAAAGATAAAATCTTCGCAGGCGCCCTGTTTATCGCCTTGCTTAATTTTTTTTAAGGCCATTTTTATCCTGTCATCTAGATACTCATCATCAATGCCTAATTGATTTTTAATGGCAATGATCTGAGCTTCTTGTCCTGGTTTTGCCTGATCGATGTTTTTATAAAAATTAATGACCGAATTGGTTAAAGCTTCTTCTGCCTGATAGCTTCGAATAGACTCCTGCATCTCTTCGCTCGATTTTCCTTCACAGTTATAACCTGAAAGTACAAAATTAACGGGAACAACGATTGAAACCGTTGTATCGTAACCCGCCGGAACCTGCCATTTGCCACTGCTGAGCCGTACTAAACGCAGTGCTTCTTCATCCAGATCAGACAATATTCCCTTGCTTATTTTCGAAAAATATACCTTTCCCTGCTCATCAAGCTTAAAACTTACGTTTACCGTCCCCTGGACGCAGTTATCTTTAGAAAACCTGGGATAAACTGTATTTTCTCTCAAAAAATTGATAAAACCATTTTTACCAGATTTAAACTGAACCTGGCCCATCGCCAGGGAAAAGCAAAAAAGTAAACAAATGGTGAATAGGGTTTTCATTGTACTAATTTACTGTTTTAAACGCAGAGAATGCAAAGTTTTTCGCAGAGGGAAAAAGAGTTTTAGCCACGGAAGCACAGAAACACGGATAGATCATCGATAAGTTTATCACCGAGAAGATGAGAGTTTTAATTTAATAGTAAGATCGTTATTCCCGCGCAGGCGGGAACCTTAAAGCTTATTGCATTACGATCCCCAATCAACCCGATAGCTATCGGGTTGGGAATGACGACCGCTAAAAAATCTCTCTGTGGCCTCAGTGCCTTCTCTCTGTTATCTCTGTGGTTAAATTTGTAACACCATATTTGGCCACAGAGGCACCGAAACACAGAAAACTTTGCCCCTTTGCGCATTCCTTATTTTCTTTGCGGTTAAGAAAAAGTAACCTTCAAAATTAAATCCGGATCAGGGCAATTGGCTAAATATTTTTCCCTTTCACTAAACTTACAAACGCCAGGATAATCGCCTTTTAGTTCTCCCATATCTTTAATCAATTGAAAATGAAGATGTGGTGGCCATGATCCGTTTTCTTCTTTTGCACCCAGTTCTGCAATTTTTGTTCCGGCAGGAATAAATTTACCCTCCTCTAGTCCATTTAATGATGCTAAGCTTAAATGACCGTATAAAGCATTAAATTTAAAGCCATCTATATCGTAGGTTAGAATGATGGTAGCACCATAATCGCCAAGGTTATCGTTATAGGCAAAACTTTGCACGGTTGCATCATAAAAGTTGTAGATTGGTGTTCCGGCCGGCCCCCAGATATCAACACCTAAATGTAACCTGCGGGGCTCTTCTTCAGTATCAAAATGTGTGCTTCTTGAATAAATCGTGCGGTGTTCGTTGTACCCGCCAATTCCATAACGGGCATTGTTTTTAGCCAGCTTTTCACTAACCCAATCGGAGAACAGATCGGTATCATCCAAAATCTCGTCTGTTAATTCCGTATTGGCCGCTGTAAAATCCAAAGGCAAAAGTTGATCGTTTTTTGCATCAAAATCAACAACTTTTTGGATCAATGCAGCATTTGATTGAATAACCTGATCGAAAGTTTGCATCTGTATTTATTTAAAAATATATACGAAATTATAAATGTAGTGTGATAAAGCTCCACCAATCACAAAAAGGTGCCATAATTCATGGCTGTGCATCCATCTGGACATCTGTTTGTCCTTCGCATAATAATATGTTCCGCCAATATAAAATACACCTCCAAGCAATAGCCAGAAAATTGCACCAATTGGCAAAGTTCCAAGCATTTTCTGTAGCAGGGGTACAATTAAACAACCCATTAAGATATAAATGGATAAAGATATGGCTGTACTTTTTAACCGGTTGAAAATTTTGAGCAGGCAGCCTACAATGGCAATAATCCATACAATGGCGAATAAACTCCAGCGTAGCCAACCATCAAAAACCAATAAGGCTGTTGGCGTGTAAGAACCTGCAATCATTAAATAAATGCAGCAATGATCAAATTTCTGCCAAAAGCGAACACCATAATCGGTAGCCGGATAACCATGATACATGGCACTTACGCCAAAAAGGATAAAAGTGCCAATGCTATAAATCCATGCAGCAGTATACTCAATAGGTGTATTGCATTTTTGAAGCAATATGTAACCTGCCGGAATTGCAATTAATGCCGGTATAAAATGAGTGAAGAAATTAACAGGTTCCCTTAGCTTCCTCACAAAAATTTATTCGCTGTCTTCGTCTTTTTGCCTAGGTTCTTTTGCAATCTTATCGAAAAGATGATCCATACGCTCTACATACTCGTTGGTATCGTCCACAAAGAAAGTAAGCTCTGGCACTACCCTTACCTGGTGACGGATACGGCTGCCCAGTTTATACCTGATCTCACCTGCATGCGCATTAACGGTATTGATAGAAAGCGTGGTATTATTGGTATTAAAAAAGCTCAGGTAAACCTTAGCTACGGCTAAATCTGGCGAAACCCTAACGCGGGTAATGGTTACCAATGTATTAGGCAAAAATGCAGCACCTTCACGCTGAAAAACCTGTGCCAACTCCTCTTGTAATACTCCTGCAAATTTCTGCTGACGTTTACTTTCCATAATGTTATAATTATCAATTACCAATAATCAATTATCAGACTGTATAAGCCGATAAAATTAGATTGATAAGGTTCTAAAATTATCAATAACCATTAGTCAATTATCAGACCATAATCGGCACGAAAAAACAAATGGTACAGATAATATATGTTAAAAATGTAAAAACTTCGGACAGTTAACCGTCCTCAGGTTTTTTGTAAAAATACTTATATTTAATTAATGAGCAACGGAACAAATTTTAATCTTGAAGAAAGAACTTTCCTATTCGCTCAATCTGTCAGGTCGTATTGTAAGAAGGTTACCCATAATGTTATTAATATTCAAGACATTAAGCAGGTTGTCCGATCTTCCGGATCCGTATCCGCAAACTATATCGAAGCCAACGAATCATTAAGCAAAGCTGACTTTATTTATCGCATAAAAGTTTGCCGAAAAGAAGCAAAGGAAACTAAACTTTGGCTCAATTTAATCGATATCGAAGATAAAAAAGACCTGGAACCTTCAAAATCACTTCTTGTAAGTGAAGCCAATCAATTGATGTTGATATTTAATGCGATTATTAAAAAATCAAAATAGCCATGCTACAATGACCAAATCATAATGTTCAATTAGCAATGATAAATCACGATAACCAAGTTTCAATAACCAGATTACAATCGAAAAGGCAATTTTTTGCTATTTATTTACTCATATTACTAAGCCCATCGCTACGGTTTGATCATTGAAAATTGGTGATTGATTATTAACCTACCAGATTTTTTTTCCTAAAGATTAATACAAAAGGTTACTATCATACGGGTACCTCGCCACATGTGCAGCTTTAACCTTATCGTACAATAATGTTTTAAACTCTTCTAAGTTTTCTTTTTCGGTTGCCGAGATAAATAGCACAGGCACTTTATCGTGGCTCATCCAGCTTTTTTTGAAGTCTTCTAAAGTGAGCTTGCCATCATCTTCTTCATCGTCAACTTCTGGCGAAACATAAGCATCAATTTTATTAAAAACCAAAATCATGTCTTTATCAATCGCGCCAATATCTTTCAATGTTTCGTTAACCGTATTAATCTGATCTTCAAAGTTGGGATGCGAAACATCCACCACGTGAATCAACAAATCAGCCTCACGTACCTCATCTAAAGTAGACTTAAAACATTCTACCAAATGGTGAGGCAGTTTGCGGATAAATCCAACAGTATCAGAAAGCAGGAAAGGTAAATTTTCAATCACTACCTTGCGCACAGTCGTATCCAATGTTGCAAACAACTTGTTCTCTGCAAATACTTCCGATTTCGAAAGCATATTCATAATGGTCGATTTACCTACGTTAGTATAACCAACCAGGGCTACCCTAATCAGCTGACCTCGGTTTTTACGCTGCGTTTCATTCTGACGGTCGATATTTCTTAAACGTTCTTTTAACAGCGAGATTTTATTTAAAATAATACGTCTGTCACTTTCAATCTGGGTTTCACCCGGACCACGCATCCCGATACCACCCTTTTGGCGTTCCAAGTGGGTCCACATACCGGTTAAGCGTGGTAAAACGTATTGCAACTGTGCCAGTTCTACCTGTGTTTTTGCCTGTGCAGTTTGGGCCCTGTTGGCAAAAATATCGAGAATTAAATTACTTCTATCCAGCACCTTCACACCAAGCTCACGGTCGATATTGCGCAGTTGCGATGGCGATAATTCGTCATCAAAAACCACCACATCAATTTCTTCTGATTTTACGTAAGCTTTAATTTCTTCGAGCTTACCTGTACCCACAAAAGTAGCACGCTCTGGTTTTAACATTTTCTGTGTAAAAACCTTTTCCACCTTCCCACCAGCTGTATCAACCAAAAAGGCCAGCTCATCTAAATATTCTTTTGTTTGGGCTTCTTTTTCGCCAGGTGTAACCACTCCAACTAAAATTGCCCGTTCCTGCACAACGGCAGTATCGTATGTTTTTTGTTTTCCCATGTAATTGATGCAAAGATACGAAATTTGCCAATGTGTAAATCCATTAACAAACCATACGGATGCAATAAAGTTTTTATTTCCTTTTGGAGAAAAGTGATTGTCATCGCTTCTATGGCAATACGACCAAATCAAAACGCTTAGATGTTCTCAGGCGACCTAGGTGGTTAAATATTTTTTTTGAAAAACAGGGTTCAGCGTGCTTCGGCTACGAAAGTCCTGCTATCGCTTCAAATCCTCGCTCGTACCTCGCTGTGGGTTTTCCGCTTATCAGGTTTATTTAACAGAAGACTGAAGTCCTTAGTTTAAAGGTAAAGTGCAATATAAACCTCTCAGGTTTTAAAAACCTGAGAGGTTTATACTAGTTATATCTGCGCTACAAATTCTTTAATAGCCGTTCCCGGATTATCTGTTTTCATAAAATTCTCGCCGATCAAAAACCCATTAAAGCCTGCGGCTTTTAAATCCTTAATGGTTTGCGGGTTGCTGATCGCGCTTTCTGAAATCTTTAAAAACTCATCAGGGATTTTATTTACCAGATCAAACGAAGTTTGAATATCAACCGTAAAATCGCCCAGGTTTCTATTGTTTACCCCAATGGCATCCAGGTTCGGAGAGAGGCTTCTTTCCAGTTCTTCAAGGTTATGAACTTCTAAAAGCACATTCAAGCCCAAATTTTTTGCAAATTTCCCGAAATCGTTGATCTGCTGAGGGGTTAATATCGAAGCAATCAATAGAATAATATCAGCTCCCCAGGCTTTTGCTTCCAAAATCTGGTATTCATCAATCATGAAATCCTTTCTTAAGATCGGAATATTATTTGCCGCCCTAGCCGCAAGGATATCATCAGTTTTTCCGCCAAAGAAATCAACATCAGTTAAAACTGAAAGAGCAGATGCGCCAGCCGCATTGTAGGCCTGTGTAACTTCTGCAACATCTGCAATACCATTAATTAAACCTTTTGAAGGCGAGCGGCGTTTAAATTCGGCAATAATACCTGTACGATCTTCGGCCAGTAAGAACTCTTTAAAAACATAAGGCGTTCTGTTAAAATGTACCGAATTTTCTAAATCGGGTATAGAAACGAGTGCTTTCGCTGCCGCGACTTCTTCTTTTTTACGTAATACGATTTTATCTAGTATGTTCATGCTAATAAGTTCAAACCTCGCAGGTTTTAAAAACCTGCGAGGTTTATATTAAATCCCTATGCTGTTAACCAATTCTCCATCATCTGCTTGCCGTACTCAGTAAGTACGCTTTCAGGGTGGAACTGTACACCTCTCACGTCCAATGTTTCGTGTCTTAAGGCCATAATCTCACTCTTGTGATCTCTTGCTGTGATTTTTAAACACGAAGGAAAGTTTTCTTTACTCACTACCCAACTGTGGTAACGGCCAACATTTATAGTTTGGGGACATTCCCAGAACAATGGTTCATCTCCATCTACAACCGTTACCGGCGTGGCAATTCCGTGCATCGGTCTGCCCAGATTTAACAAGGTACCACCAAAAACTTCGGCAATGGCCTGCTGCCCTAAACATACGCCAAAAATACTTTTGGTTGGTGCATAAGTTCTGATAACGTCCAGCAGTAAGCCAGCTTCTTCAGGAATGCCAGGTCCCGGCGAAAGCAAAATTTTATCGTATTTATCTACATCCGCCAAATCGAACTTATCGTTTCTCCAAACTTCGGCTTCATAACCAACTTCGTTAATTAAATGCACCAAATTGTATGTAAAACTATCGTAGTTGTCGATAACCAAAACGGTTTTTTTATTTATATCTTCCATTATATATCTTTATTTACATCATCCATCTCACCTCATCCATTTTACATCTTAACTAAATTCCCTCTGCCATTTCTACAGCCTTGCGCAATGCGGCAATTTTGTTATTCACCTCCTGCATTTCTGTTTCGGGTACTGAATCGGCCACAATACCCGCCCCGGCACGATAATGCAGTTCGTTATTCTTGCTCATAAAGGTCCTGATCATGATGGCATGGTTAAAATCTTCGTTAAAACCCATAAAACCGATGGCACCAGCATAAAAATTCCTTCCCAATTTTTCGTTTTCGTCGATGAGCTGCATGGCTTTATATTTTGGCGCGCCACTTAAAGTACCTGCCGGATAGGTATCGGCAACCACTTTAAAAGCACTTACATTTTCCTGCAGATGTCCGGTTACCTTGCTTACCAAATGGATCAGGTGCGAATAGTATTGTACTTCTTTAAACGATTTTACCTCTACCCGGTTACAGTGCCTGCTTAGATCGTTCCTGGCCAGGTCAACCAGCATGACATGTTCTGCACTTTCTTTAGGATCCTGTTCCAGTTTACGGGCCTGTTCTGCATCCTCGATATCGTTTCCGCTACGTTTAAACGTTCCGGCAATAGGGAAGATGTTTGCCGAATTATTTTTGATGGTAATCTGTGCTTCAGGCGAGGAACCGAACAATTTAAAATTCCCGTAATCGAAATAAAACAGGTAAGGCGAAGGATTGATGGAACGCAAACAACGGTACACGTTAAATTCATCACCCGAAAATGCCTGTTTAAATGCTCTTGATGGTACAATCTGGAAAACATCACCACGGTAAATGTGCTTTTGTAATTTTGTTACCAGGTCCATAAAGCCCTGATCAGTCAAATTAGACGACTCCTGTCCTCTGGTTTGAAATTTATATTCAGGGTAATTTTTATTCTGGATCAGGTATTCCATTTTTTCCAGTCCACCTTCTTCTTCACCTTCGAAAGTGTTTTTAAAAAGGGTAATTTCGTTTTTAAAATGATCGATCGCGATGATGTAGCGGTATAAATGGTACTGCATTTCCGGAATCTCCTCTCCTTCTGGCGTTTCGGAAGTAAATTTAATATCTTCAAAATGCTGTACAGCGTTCCAGGTAAAGTACCCGAACAATCCGCTCGAGATAAACTTGATTTCAGGCAATTCGGTTTCTTTGAATTTGTCCTTAAAATCAGCGATTTCCTCAATCAGGTTTTTACTTTCGGTAATTTCTACCGCTCCATCCGGAAAATAGGTTTCCAACCGTGATCCCTTTAAGATAATTCCGGCAACAGGATCGGCACAAACAAAACTCATTGAGTTCTCTCTACTGTGGTAATCTGAACTTTCCAATAAGATGCTGTTGGGGTACACATCACGTAAGCGTAAATAAATGCTTACTGGCGTAGTGGTATCGGCAAGCATTTTTTTGTAAGTGGTATTTATTTTATACATGATAAAGGTAAAATGGTATAAGGTGTAAGTCCTGTGGTTTGCATTCTCGTATTTTTTTTAACAATAAAAAGCCCGGCGTGTGGTTCTACGCCGGGCTTTAATGGTTCTTTAATAAGGTTTAGGTTGATAAACTATATTTTTTTCATACGCAGCCAGCGCAATCCGTTTTCGAATTACTTTGCCAAAGCCATGTATGTATATTGTTGATCATGAGCCACAAAAATATAAAGAATTTTGAAAAACCGAAATATTTATGAAAATAAGTTTAGTCCGGAGTCGTGAGTCTGAAGTCGTGAGCCTCAATTCCTTGTCATACTGTGAGCGTGGCGAAGGATCTTTTAGGGTAAGATCTCTTTTCTAACCGCAAAGCAGGCAAAAGTTTATTGTTGACCATATAAGGAACGTAAGGGAATATAAGGGCAGGTTTCTTCTGCGTAAATCAGCGTAATCTGCGGGAACATATTTTATGTTGCCCTAAGTGGGCCCGCAGATTGAAGAAGATTTGCATGGATTATTTTTTTAACTATGCACTCAACTCGGTGCCCTTCCTCTGTGTACTTTGTGGTAAAAAGCGAGTGTATTAAAACGAAAAAATCCCGCTCTTATAGCAGGATTTTATATTTTAGTTGTAGAAATATCCGGTTAAGAAACCCCAAAGAACGATCTTCCGGGAACATCTTTAACCATTAACAGAATGGCAGCAATAATCAGGATCAATGCCAGTCCGAAGAAAACAGCAATGGTGCGGTGTTTTGCAACGGCATCAGTTACTTTTTTCGATTTAGCATTACCCACCGTAATCAAAATGATGGCAATAATCATCATCGAAGTATGTTCAGCTTTGAAATAACGACCAATGGCATCGCTCATTGGCAATTTTGTTAAGGGGCTCAGGAAATACAATACCAGGCCAATCAACAATTGAATGTGTGCGCTGATCAGCGTAAATACATTGAGCTTGCGGTTACCTTCGGTGTATGTTTTATTACCAAGCCAACCAGATAAAGCATTGATTACAGCAATAACCAATAGAATTAATACGATGTAGCGCCATCCGGAGTGCGCAGATTTTAAGATATTGTACATTTTTATCAAATATGTTTAGTCAAAAATAGACATTAATTGTAAAAAATAGGATATTCAACAGAATGAAGGCTAATTTATATTAGTTTTAAACAAATTAAACCCTAAACTTATTATGAAGAAAATTTTACTCGCCATTGGGCTGGTAATTTCTACTACATTTCTGTTTGCACAGCAAACTACCTTCCCGGTTAATGGCTCTTTTGATACCAGACCCGGAATGTTTGCCTTCACAAATGCAACAATAGTAGTTAATGCCAATCAAACCCTCACAAATGCTACACTTTTAATTAAAGGACAAACCATACAGGGCGTTGGTGCCGGTTTAGCTGTACCAAAAGGTTATGTGGTGATCGATTTAAAAGGAAAATTTGTTTATCCTTCCTTAATTGATGCTTTTACCAGTTATGGCCTTACTGAAGCTCCTGCACAGCAACGTGGCTTCGGTGGTCAGCGTCAATCAATATTTATATCTACCAAAAAAGGTGCTTACGGCTGGAACGAATCAATCAGACCAGAAACTTATGTAAAAAATATTTTTTCTACCGACAGTAAAAAAGCTGACGAACTGCGTAAAGTAGGCTTTGGAAGCGTAAACGTGATCAGTCGCGATGGTATTGCACGTGGTGTTTCGGCAGCGGTAACTTTAAACGAAGGTGCTGATAACAGCGTGATTTTAAAAGACCAAACCGCAGCAAACTATTCGTTCAATAAAGGAACTTCGTCAAATGACTACCCTACATCGTTAATGGGGTCGATTGCTTTATTACGCCAAACGTATTACGATGCACAATGGTATGGCAAACAAAAAGAAGAATACAATATCTCGCTGGATGAATTTGGCAAACAACAGGCCATGCCACAGATTTTTGAAGTAGATGGATGGCAGAACATCCTTCGTGCAGATAAAATCGGAAAAGAATTTGGCAAGAAATACATCATCAAATCTACAGGTGATGAATATCAGCGCATCAACGAAGTTAAAGCTACAGGCGCAAGTTTGATTATTCCTTTAACTTTCCCTAAAGCTTACGATGTGGAAGATCCTGCAGAAGCCAGAAACGTAAGTTTATCGCAGATGAAAGGCTGGGAACTTGCACCAACAAACCCGGCAAGCTTGGAAAAAGCTGGGATTAAATTTGCATTAACGGCATTTGGTTTAGAAAACAGCCGCGATTTCTGGGCGAATATCCGCACAGCGATTGAAAATGGCCTGACCGAAAAACAGGCTTTACAATCAGTTACCGAAATCCCTGCCTCGCTTTTGGGCATCGGCGATAAAGTTGGTTCATTAGAAAAAGGGAAAGTAGCCAACTTTCTAATATCATCTGATAACCTGTTCAAAAACGGGAACATCATTTTCGAAAACTGGGTACAGGGCAAACGTTTTGTGGTAAATAAAATGGACGTGAGCGATGTACGTGGCACTTATAATTTAAACGTTGACGGTGTGGGTGCTTTAACCTTAAAAATCACTGGTTCTGGTGGCGGCTCAACAGCCGCGATTGAAAGAGCTGGTGCAGATAGCGTAAAAACAACCGCTACTTTTACCCGCAATGGCGATTGGATCAGCATTAATTTTAACTTAAAGAAAAACCCTAAAGGCGATATCCGTTTAAGCGGTTACATTACTTCGGCAAATCCGGTTACGATTAAAGGCGAATCGGCATTGGCAGATGGCACTACAGGTAAATTTACCGCAACTTATAAAGAAGCAGCAAAAGAAACACCTAAAAAAGACGAGCCTAAAGCTACTTTGGCCATGGGTCCTGTAATTTATCCTTTCTCGGCTTTTGGAAATATTGAATTGCCTAAACAGGAAACCGTGCTGATTAAAAACGGTACCGTTTGGACGAACGAAAAAGATGGTATCCTTCAAAATGCTGATGTACTTTTAGAAAACGGAAAGATTAAAGCAGTTGGTAAAAACCTTTCAGCCAGCGGTGCAAAAGTAATCGATGCTACAGGCAAACACATAACAGCCGGTATTATTGATGAACACTCGCACATTGCAGGCGCCGGTGGTATTAACGAGGGTGCACAATCGGTTTCGGCTGAGGTACGTGTGACCGATATTATCAACTCTGAAGATGTAAACATTTACCGCCAGTTGGCTGGTGGGGTAACTACATCGCATATTTTACACGGTTCGGCAAACCCGATTGGCGGCCAGTCGCAATTAATCAAATTACGTTGGGGTAAATCGCCTGAAGAATTAAAATTTGTTGGTGCCGATGGTTTCATCAAGTTCGCACTGGGCGAAAACGTAAAACAAAGTAATTTTGGTACAGGTGCCCGTTTCCCGGTTACACGTATGGGCGTTGAGCAGACTTTTGTAGATGAGTTTACCCGCGCAAAAGAATACCAAAAAGCATTATCGGTAAAAGGAAACAGTGTACGTAAAGACCTTGAACTGGATGCTATTGTAGAAATTTTGAACAATAAACGTTTCATTACCTGCCACTCTTATGTGCAGAGCGAAATTAACATGCTCATCCATGTGGCCGATAGTTTAGGCTTTAAAATCAACACCTTTACACACATTTTAGAAGGTTATAAAGTGGCCGATAAAATGAAAGCGCACGGCATTGCAGGTTCGACCTTCTCAGATTGGTGGGCTTATAAAAATGAAGTTGCCGAGGCTATCCCTTACAACGGAAAAATCATGCACAATGTGGGTATTACCACTGCTTTCAACTCTGATGATGCCGAAATGGCCCGTCACTTAAACCAGGAAGCAGGAAAATCGCTTTTATACGGTAACGTTCCTGAAGAAGACGCCCTGAAATTCGTAACGCTTAATCCGGCCAGGATGCTGCATATTGACGATAAAGTAGGCAGTTTAAAAGCGGGTAAAGATGCCGATGTGGTGATCTGGACGGCCAATCCACTTTCTATTTATGCAAGAGCCGAGAAAACATTTGTAGATGGGATTGCTTATTGGGATATCGATAAAGATGCTCAAATTATCAAAGCGCAGCAGGTAGAAAAAGCCCGTCTGATCCAAAAAATGTTAGAAAGCAAAAGCAAAGGTGGCCGTATGCAACGCCCGATGGGTGATGCGCCACGTTTATACAATTGCGAAACTTTAGAAAACTATTCAGCAGAATTAACCGAGAAAGAACATGCACACTAAACGATATATATTAAGTCTGGCTTTATCGGCAACAAGCCTGATGTGTTTTGCGCAGGCAAACATTTCGCCAGCTAAAAAACAAAGTAAAACCATCGCCATCACCGGTGCAACAGTACATGTGGGGAATGGAACAGTGGTTGAAAATGGCACCATACTTTTTGGCAACGGAAAAATTATTTCGGTTACGGCCAACGGACAGGTGCCACAGGATGATGTACTTCGAATTGTGGCCACCGGGAAACACATTTATCCTGGGTTTATTGCTGCAACCACCAACCTGGGTTTAACAGAAATTGAAGCAGTAAAAGCAACACTGGATTTTCAGGAAATTGGCGATTTTAATTCGCACATCCGCTCCATTGTAGCTTACAACACCGATTCTAAAGTTCCGGCAACTTTACGCAGCAATGGCGTATTAATGGCACAGCCAACGCCACAGGGCGGCACCGTTTCGGGCAGTTCATCCGTGGTTCAGCTCGATGCATGGAATTGGGAAGATGCGGCAATTAAAACTGATGATGCCATGCATGTTACCTGGCCGGTTACGCCACGTTTCAGGGGTGGCTTTGGGGGCTTCGGTCGTCCGCAGGCATCACCAGAGGCACTGGCCGAAAGAACACAGGCTGCTATTGCGCAGTTAACTTCTTTCTTTGCCGAAGCCAAAGCCTATTCGGAAATGGGCAAACCCGAAGTAATCAATACCCGTTTCGAAGCGATGAAAAAGGTATTCTCTGGTAACGAGAAATTGTTCATTGCTGCAGATAGTCAGAAGGATATTGTTGCAGCAGTTAATTTCGCAAGGAAATTTGGCATCACTCCCGTAATTACAGGAGCAGATGAGGCTTACCTGATCATCGATTTCTTAAAAGAAAACAACATTACTTTGGTAGTGAAACAGCCTCATGCTTTACCAAACAATAATGATGATGATGTAAACATGCCTTACAAAAATGCCGCCGTACTGGCCAATGCAGGTTTAAACGTGGTATTGAGTATTGATGGTTACTGGCAACAGCGCAACCTTCCTTTTATGGCGGGTACAGTTACGGCCTGGGGATTAGATAAGGAAAAAGCTTTATCAACCATTACCTTAAACGCAGCAAAAGCGATGGGGGTTGATAAAACCACAGGAAGTATAGAAACAGGTAAAGATGCTACATTCTTTATTTCGGCTGGCGATGCTTTAGACATGCGCACCAATAAGGTGGAACAAGCTTTTATTCAGGGCAGGGATATTAACCTGGATAACCTGCACAAACAACTGGATAAGAAATTCAGCGATAAATATACCGCAGAGAAGAAATAGTTTTTTTTAATGGTTAACTGGTTAATTGTTTAAACCGGTTAATTAACTGTTAAAGCTTAAAATTAGAACGGCCGATATTAATTTACCGGCCGTTTTTTTCGGGTTATTTTTCTTTAAGTGCACACGTGGAACGCGTGCGCCAGAGGATTTAAACAAAGTCTTTTACAGCTAAATATATTTTCACGAATCGATCTTTTTTTTACTCTTATATTGCCGGTGGCGTTCCGTCCTTTTTATGCCGCGCACCTAAAGGAATCACAATCCTGCCATTCTCATAATCCCTAACAAATTTTTCATTTGTGCTTTCCCAGATTTTGATCAACCGGTCTAATTTAAAAAATGAGGTTTTAAGTTCCATAATTAAAGTTGGTATTGCATTGTTAAATCCTTTGCGTTCGGCTATCACTACCCTTGGCTGGTCTTTGTGTTGTTTAAAGTTTTCAATATGTTTCTGAAAAAGTTCCAGGTCATCCTTCGAAACACCATAAGGTTTTAGCTCATCTTTTAAGGCATCAATACGGGTATAAATACCTTCCAGCGCTGGTATCAATTGTTGATCGGTCAATCTTTCTAACCTCCAGGCGGATATTTTAAGCTCATCAAATAATATGGTATTACCAGTTTCCAGCGCATGGATCTGTGCTAAACCCGAATATTTAACCGCGCGGCTAATGGCAGCATCTGCAGTTTGATATTTGGTTGCTGTTGCACCAATACTTTTAATACCAGCTCTATTTATGGCCGCATTGATGCCTTTTACATCTTCCTCAATTTCGGCTACAATTTTAGTAAATACAGGCTGATCAGACCATATCGCCTTGTTCGCATTCAATACTTGAAGTGTTACATTGGCCATTGTTAAATAATTTTCTTCTTTTTGTGTCATTGTTTTTCGTTTTTAAATAGATTATTACTAAGTGATTTTCCTTGATTCAATGCGTTGTTAAGCAAGCATGTTCCATCGATCTATTCCACTATCCATTGCGAAACTGCCAGTATCAAGTGCGCACCTTCAACTATACCAGGCGAAACCGCCAGTATCAATTGCGCTTTGTTCACTATCAAGTGCGTACCTTCCTCTATCCTATGCGAAGCCGCCAATATCAATTGCGCTATGTTCACTATCAAGTGCGTACCTTCCACTATCCTATGCGAAGCCGCCAGTATCAATCGCGGTATGTTCACTATCAATTGCGCACCTTCAACTATCCTATGCGAAGCCGCCAGTATCAATCGCAGTGTGTTTTCCAGCAAGTGAGCACCTTCCAGTATAGTTTACTTCGCTACAATCGGCGGTTGGCCAGCAGCAAGCATAAAAAACATTAAAACTGCGCACCATGGCCATTATACCAAGGCACGATCATTATGGGATGTTGGGCTTTTGGCCCGTTTTAGGGATGAGTTCAGGCATTTAAAAAGCCTGATAAAGAAAATGTTGCTATTGGGCGTTAAACAGATCTGTTTGCCTAAGTAACCACATCACTAATTTAACAATTATTAGTAAAAACGAAAAGCATTTAAAAATTTTTCGGTGTTTGTAGTTGCGGATTCAGGTTAAACCTAACATTAGCTTAACATAAACTACCCATATTAATTTATCACCTGTGATTTATTTTAACATCCGGCACCAAAAAGCAGCAGGTAGTAAACCTTTTATTAATATAAAATCAGAATTGAGTTAACAGCACAGTAACATCTTTGTGGTCATAAATCAGAAAACTAATCATCATGATGAAACCTGCCTGAGCAGCTCAAAAAAAATAACATGCTCAAGCAAGCTTCGCAACAACTTAAAAAAAACAAACAATGGCGAAAAATTTACTTACAGCGGTGTTGTTGATGCTGTGCTGCACCTATAACGCAGCCCTGGCGCAAACTACACAGGCATCAATTTCGGGTATTATTACCGATCAGCAAAAGAAACCCATTCCCGGTGTTTCCATACAGATCCGGAACAATTCAACCGGTTTTACCACTAAAAGCTCTACCAATGCACAGGGAGAGTATACTTTTAAAGAGCTTCCATTGGGCGGTCCTTACTCGGTAAAAGCCATTTATGTGGGTTTTGGAGAGCAAACCAGAAATGGCTATATGCTAAACCTTGGAGACGTGGTAAGGGTGAACATTAACATGCAGGAAGCTTCACAAGATTTAGAGGCTGTTCAGGTTGTAGCTTCAGGTTTAAGGAACAAAGTGCAGAATTTTGGTGCCTCGACCGAAATTTCGGCGAAAACCATGAATCAGTTACCTGTTAACGGACGTAATTTCTCCAACTTAATGGATTTATCACCATTAAGCCGTGGCGGAGGTATCTCAGGACAGCTAGGTTCGTCTACCAATTACACCATTGATGGTATGAATGCAAAAAATCCTACCTCAGCAGGTGCAACCACCAGCCGTAGCGGTGCTCCATATTCTATTTCTATGGAAGCTGTTCGTGAGTTTAAGGTTGTAACCAATCAATATGATGTTACGCTAGGCAGAGCTGGTGGAGGTACTGTAACGGCGGTAACGAAATCAGGAACTAATACTGTAAGCGGTAGCGCTTTTATTTATGGTCGTGCCGATTGGTTGGCCAGCCGTTATGATATCAGGGGTATTAAACGTGATAATGATTTCTCTACCTATCAATATGGTTTTACTTTGGGCGGCCCGATCATCAAAGATAAACTTCACTATTTTGTAGGTTTAGATCATCAAAAAGATTCGCGTCCACTAATTATTGCTGATATAAATGGTCCTGCTGATGAGGCAAGATTTAGGATTACAAATTCTACTTTAGCAAATTTCCTATCCATCGCACAAACTAAATATGGAGTAGCAAACTCGCAACAATACGGATCATTTGCAAAGAAACGTGGTTCTGATGCTGCATTTGCCCGTTTAGATTGGCAGATAGACGAGAAGAATTTATTAACTGTACGCGATAATTATACTAATGATCGAAACCCTTTAGGTTTGGCCGATAATACTGCCATTAACTTTTACGAAAGTTATGGTAATGATAAAAACGTAGATAACAGTTTATTGGCAACGCTACGTTCAACCATTAGCAGCAAAATTACCAACGAACTAAAAGTACAGCACTTATATACTTTTCAGGCAAGTACACAAAACGACCAACTAGCTTATGCTATCCCAAGGGCTATTGTAAGCAATGTACCATCTACGCTTTCTGATGGCAGTTCTGCGGCTACTGCGATCCAAATTGGTGGGCACCGTTTTGGTCAGGAAGGTTTCACCAACAATGTTGTTCAATTGGTAGATAATTTCTATTACAATACTGATAAAGTGAAATATACTTTTGGTGTTGACTTACAATATACCCGCGCCAAATCGCTTTATGGAAGTGAAGTAAACGGTCGTTTCGAATATACAAATACTGGAACTACCATCTCTTCAGTACAAAATTTCAACAATTTAATCGCGAATAGATTTTACCGCGAGGTACCATTGGTAGCAGATCCTACTGTTATGGCCAATATTTGGAATACTGCAATATATGGCCAGATGCAAACTAAACTTGCAAAAGGTCTGGAATTTATAGGTGGCTTACGTATAGATTACAGTTCATATCCAAAATCGCCGCTTAACCAACAATTATTTGATGCATTGGGCGTAAGAACAGATCACGAACTAAAGCAATTTTTGGTTCAGCCAAGAATCCAGTTTAACTGGGATATTAACGAAAACAGGACTGACTTTGTCCGTTTTGGAGCCGGTATATTTGGATCTGACGTTAACAACTACGTAACCATTAACAACCTAACGTTTGACGGAAAACACTTAGCTACTGTTGATGTTTTTGGTGCTGATGTACCAACGCCTAACTTTATCGGTTACAGAAATGGTACTGTTGCTACGCCAAGCCTTTCATCGCTTCAGTTGCCTACCATTAATACTTATGCAGAAGATGCCAAAATCCCGGTAGTTTATAAAGCAAACTTATCTTACAGTAAATTAATTACCGATAAATTAAAAGTAGGTATTACAGGTTACGCAACTTTAGGCCGCAACAATTATATGTATGTAGATAGAAATATGGTTGCCACCCCATTCTTTACCCTGCCTAACGAGGATAACAGAGGTGTTTTTGTGCCAACTGTTAATGCAAGTAATGGTGTCGCTGATTGGAAAACAGGTCGTATAAACGATAAATTTGGCCGTGTGTTAGAACTAAACAGTAAAGGAAAAGTTAATCAGTTTGCCGTTGTTTTAGATGCAACCTGGAATTACTTTAAGGATGGAGAAATTTCTGCAAGTTATACCTGGAATGATACAAAAGATAATACCTCATTTAATGGTAACGTTGCAAACTCAGCAACCTTATCGCTACCAGTTAAAGATGACCCAAGAGATTTGAGCAATATGTCTTATTCTGATAATCAATTCAGAAGCAAGGTTGTTATTTATGGTACATCTCCAAGTTTTTATGGTTTTAGATTTGGGGTTCGCTACTCTGGTATTGGTGGTACACGTTATAGTCTATTGGCTGGTGGTAATATTAATGGAGATTTTGTTGCAACTAACGATTTAGCCTACGTTTTCGATCGAAATAACACAAACGTGCCTGCAAACATCCGTACCGGATTACAGGCTTTGTTGGATAATCCTGATGCAAGTCAGAGCTTAAAAGATTACATCAATAAGTATTCAGGGCACATTGCACAACGTAATGGAGGCATTAACGATTTCTTTGGTATAGTAGATTTAAGGTTAAGCTATAAACTAAAAATATATAAAACCCATAATCTCGAATTCTCCGGAGATGTATTCAATTTCGCCAATTTATTGAACAAGAAATGGGGCGTAAACGAAACTTTAGGATCGCAGGCACTATATGCAGTATCAGGTTTTGATAACACAAACAAAGCCTATACTTATCGCGTAAATAATTCTGGTGTTGTTACTCCATCAGGCAATCCATGGCAAATGCAGATTGGTATCCGTTACGGTTTTTAACCTTTAACTTAGCTAAGTATCTTAGCTTAAAGTCATAAAAAAAGGGAATGGATTTTTATCCGTTCCCTTTTTTTATGTTTGCATTAACAAACAACAAAACTTAATGGGATTATTAATCAACTACCTCAAAAACCACAAGTGGATTGTGGCTTTGGCGCTATTGCTTGCAGGTATAAATATTGGCTTTTCTTTAATGGATCCTTACTTCACCGGAAGGATTCTGGATTTATATATTAACAAAAGAGCATCTTTCAGTGATAAAAGCACCTATATATGGGGCGCTTTAGGTTTTATTGGCCTTGCCATCGGTGCGGCAATGGTATCGCGTATTGCGAAGAATTTTCAGGATTACTTTACCAGCGTAATTGTACAAAAGGTTGGCGCAAAAATGTATGCCGATGGTTTGCAGCACTCTTTAAAATTACCCTATCAGGTTTTCGAAGATCAACGCAGTGGAGAAACACTTGGCATTCTTCAAAAAGTACGTTTAGACTCTGAAAAGTTTATCACTTCGTTTATCAGTGTGCTTTTTGTGAGTTTAATTGGGATGGTCTTCGTAATCGTATACTCGGTTTCGATCAGTTATAAGGTAACATTGGTTTATTTCGCTGCAATCCCGATCATCAGTTTTGTAAGCTGGTTTTTAAGCCGCAAAATCAAAACCATCCAACGCTCTATTGTTGGCGAAACTACCGCTCTGGCAGGTTCTACAACAGAATCGTTAAGAAACATCGAACTGGTTAAAAGTTTGGGCCTGGCCGATCAGGAGATAGAAAGATTAAACAAAACCACTTATAAAATTTTAGGGTTAGAACTGAAAAAAGTAAAGTATGTGCGCAGCATGAGTTTTGTTCAGGGCACTACGGTAAACCTGGTTAGAAGTTCGATGATTGTTGTATTGTTATTGCTCATATTCGACAATACCATTTCCCCGGGACAGTATTTCTCTTTCTTATTCTATTCCTTCTTCCTTTTTGGTCCTTTACAGGAATTAGGGAACGTAATATTGGCCTGGCGTGAAGCTGAGGTTTCGTTAGGTAACTTTAAAAAGATTTTAAGTACTCCTGTTGATAAAAAACCAGAGAACCCGACTTCTATCAATAAAATTAAGGACCTCACCTTTAGCACAGTTGGTTTTAAACACTTAACGGCAAATAGAAATGCTTTAGAGAACATCTCGTTCAAAACCCACAACGGGCAAACCATTGCTTTTGTTGGCCCGTCAGGTTCAGGAAAAACCACTTTGGTTAAGCTGTTGGTTGGTTTGTACCAGCCAAAAGAGGGCGAGATTTTGTACAACGGCATTCCAAGCAATGACATTGATCTTGATGCCTTACGTGAAAAAATCGGCTTTGTAACCCAGGATACACAGTTGTTTTCTGGCACCATCCGCGAAAACCTGTTATTTGTAAACCCAAATGCAACTGACGAGGAATGTTATAAAGTATTGAACCAGGCGGCCTGCCAAACCTTATTGGCACGTGCAGATAAAGGTCTAGATTCTTTAATCGGTGAAGGTGGTGTTAAGGTGTCGGGTGGAGAAAAGCAACGTTTATCCATTGCGAGGGCACTGCTTCGTCAGCCTGATATTTTAGTTTTTGATGAGGCTACTTCTTCCCTTGATTCAATCACGGAAGAAGAAATTACCAAAACGATCCGTTCGGTTTCAGATTTGACCGATCACATTACGATTTTAATTGCCCACCGCTTATCGACCATTAAACATGCGGATAAAATTTATGTGTTAGAGAAAGGCCATATCATCGAGCAAGGGAAACATGAGGAATTAATTGCACAAAATGGTTTATATCAGGCCATGTGGCGCCAACAAATTGGCGAGAGAGTTGTTGAAGCTTAGGAACAAAAGACATTACTATGTTACTAGCACAAGTAGAAAGCAATCAGATCGCCATTATTGTTGTTATTGCAGCCATATTATGGCTGGCATTGATATTAACCGCATTGTACCACATATCGAGAAACAACAACATGGGTTTTACGGTAAAAGTACTCTGGTTTATTATTATCCTTTTCGCCCCATTTATAGGCTCGATTATCTACCTCATCTGGGGTAAGAATAAGAAGTTTTAAAATCATTTTAAATTTATAGTCAAGGTCCGTGTCTCCACGGACCTCTATTTTTTATTATGAAGTGTGAATATCACCGGTCAAAAATTTTAGCCACAGATGCACACAGATAAACACAGATTTTATATCTGCTATTGAATGGTGATTAATGCATTTAAAGGAATAATAAAAAGCATACTCCATCGCCAAGGTTCGTGTCATCACGGACCTCTATTTTTTATAATGAAGTGTGAATATCACCGGTCAAAAATTTTAGCCACAGATGCACACAGATAAACACAGATTTTATATCTGCTATTAAATGATGATTAATGCATTTAAAGGAATAATAAAAAGCATACTCCATCGCCAAGGATCGTGTTTCCACGGACCTCTATTTTTTATAATGAAGTGTGAATATCACCGGTCAAAAATTTTAGCCACAGATGCACACAGATAAACACAGATTTTATATCTGCTATTAAATGATGATTTCTGCATTTAAAGGAATAGTAAAAAGCATACTCCATCGCCAGGTTCGTGTCTCCACGGACCTTTTTGCGTGGTGGCATTCGGCGTTGTCAACTTTCCAGCGAACGGATTATTAAAAGTTGACAACGCTATCGCCCTGCAACTGTTGATAGCAGCAAAGCCCTTACTAAATTAAACCTGACTGTACGGAAATACTTTTTGTTGCACCACTCAGCAGCACCACAATCATTGACAAAAAGATTGGAGGAAAGGCAGGACTACCGAAAAGCCTTGCAGACTATTGCTTTCCTATCCATACAAAAGGCACAAAGAATTATAGAGCTGTCAACTTCTTGGCATACGAACTATTAAAGTTGACAACTCTTTGTATTAAGCGGCCTTTGTTGTTTGTTCGTTAATATCCTGCAAACTTAATTTGGTAAGGGATTTCGTTTTTAACCAGGTAACCCCTGCAATTGCAATTGTCATACTGCCTCCAAAAACTACCGCTGGTACTAAGGTTAACAGCCTGGCCGATAACCCTGATTCGAATTCGCCGATTTCGTTCGACGAGCCGATAAACATACTGTTCACTGCAGAAACCCTTCCGCGCATATCATCAGGTGTAAGCAATTGCATAATGGTTTGACGGATAATTACGCTCACGCTATCGAATGATCCTTCAAGGAATAAGAAAAACAGGGTTAAGTAGAAGTTTTTAGATAAACCATAACAGATGATGCTTAAACCAAATCCAGTTACTGCGATCAGCAAATTTCTCCATGGTTTCCCCATCGGCGAAAAACGGGTCATGGCCAACATCGTAATTACCGCTCCTAAGGAAGCTGCCCCACGCATCATGCCCAAACCATAAGAACCCAGGTGAAAAACATCTTTCGCAAACATCGGCAATAGCGCCACTGCCCCACCAAAAAACACAGAGAAAAGATCTAAACTCATGGCCCAAACCATCATCTTGGTTTTAAACACAAACTGGATTCCTTCCTTTAAACTGTGGAATATATTTTCTTTCGGAACGTAGGTTGACGGATGTTTTTTGAGTGTAAAAATGCAGATCAAGGAAATAGAAACCAATATTACAATAAAAGTATAGGCTGCTGTAATTCCCCAGAGCCAGTTCACAAAACCACCAGCAACGGGACCTATAATTGTTGCCAATTGCCAGCTGCTGCTGTTCCATGTACTCGAATTTGGATACAGTTCTTTGGGTACAATTTTCGCCATTAATGAGAAAGTTGCAGGTCCGAAAAAACCCCTGGCAATTCCGATGCAGAAAACCAAACCATACATAATAAGTACAATAAGATCTTCTTTAAGGTGAAGGTATTTGCTGGTAATGATGAGCATTAAAACAGATGCTAACCATACCCCCGAAAAAATCTTGATCAATAAACTGCGTTTTTCGCTTTTATCGGCAATGTAACCGCCATATAATGCAATCCCAATTGCAGGAATGGCTTCGCATAAGCCCACCAAACCCAGTTTTAGCGGATCGTGTGTTAAATCGTAAATATGATAACCAATAACAACAGCCTGCATTTGGTAGGCGAGCGTAAAAAAGAATCGCATACCAAGGAAAGATCTGAATTCCTTATATCGCAAAGCTGCGAAGGGATCTTGTTTTACAATAACGGGGTTGGGGTCTGAATCTGCCACAGAAAAAAGTTTATTTGCAAAACTAAGGTTTGAAAATTAAATATGGGAATGGATAAACGTTTAAGATCAGTTCTTTTTCCATTAAAAAGTAAAAATGCCGATTTGGTTGTTTCAAGTTTTTGTAGCATAAAAAACCCGATGAATCCCAGGATCCATCGGGTTATCCAGTAGGGTCAGTTTAGTAACCCGGATTTTGTTCGAGTAAATTATTTTTATTTACTTCATCACGGCTAAATGGCCTGAAATAAAGTTTATTATCCCAGCTTCTGTTCTCTTGCGCATTTTCTTCAACCGGACTATAAGTATAATCGTATACGGTTGGATCGTAATGATAAGGGGCCGACATGGTTTTGCCAGCTTTAAATTTACCAGTAACCTTGATATAAGTAACTTTTCTACCCAGTGTTTCATTTGCAATTAACCACCTGCGGGTATCATGATAACGCTGTTCTTCGTAAGCCATTTCTATACGGCGTTCGTGGCGGTAAACCTCTCTAAGTCCGACCTGATCTGTTGCGGTTACAGCTGGCATGCCTGCCCTGAAACGGATTTTGTTCAACCAGGTTGTAGCATTACCCAGTTCTCCTAACTCTATACTCGCTTCAATATAATTAAATACGGCTTCGGTGTACCTAAAGAATGGCCATGGCACGTTTTGCGACATAGAAGCATCTACAATGGTTGGATCCGGATCTATAAATTTATGGTAATAATAACCTGTCCAGCTGCCGTTCCAGTTTTCAATCGAACTTCCACGGGTATCTAAACCTTTAAAATCGATTCTGCCACTATTGTCCATTAAATCATAAATACCAGTCTGAATCTGGCTGGCCGGATCAACATTGCCCGAAGCTTTATCGCGTGGTTTCCAACCTGCACCATCATATAAAACGGTGGCATAAAAACGCGGATCTCTGCTCTGATAAGGGTTTGCCTTTTGTGCAGCGTTTGCCCAGTTAAATTTGGATCCATCCTGCATTTCATAATCATCAACCAATAAACCGATAGGCGTGTTACCCGCCCAGTTATGATAACCATTTGGCCCATTTTGCTGCGCATGTTTAATGTTGCTTTGGATAATAAAATAACGGGCAAAAATTAATTCTGATGCGGCTGTTGCATCTATACCAGGGGCTTTACTTGCCCCGCCCATTGCGATACTTTTATAGTTTAACTGACCGTTGGCAACAGAAGCCGGAGCAGCAAGATCTAATTTGTAACCTGTACCTAAATCCATAACGGCTTTAGCAGCAGTTTGTGCCAACCGATAACGGTCTGGCTGGCTGCCACTGGCATAACTTAAAAAATCTAATTTTTGCGCAGCAATACCTGTAATTTTCGAAGTAAGTTTGGCTCTGTCATGCAGGTCGCTTGCAGCATAAATTAATACTCTCGATTTAAGTGCCAATGCTGCCAATGCAGTGGTACGTCCTTTATCAAGCGTTTTGCCGGTTAGCAATCTATTGGCTTCGTCGCAATCTTTAACGATGAAATTTACGCACTCCTCATAAGTATTACGTTTGATTTTAAAATCATCAGTTAACGCGTATGTTTTGGTAATAATAGGTACAGCACCATAATAACGTAATAATTGCTGATAGAAATAAGCACGTAAGAAATAGGCCTCGCCTAGTAACTGATCTTTTAACGACTGGCTGCTCAGCCCATTATCGCCACCTACAATTCTTTCAACAGTAGTATTACAGGCCCTTATGCGGTTATACATTTGCTTGTAAGCCCAGGTATCATCTATCCACCCTAAGGTAGAAGGATTAATGGTTCCATTATTGATCAGATCGATACCACGGGTTGGATGGGTAAACATGGCTTCGTCAGAAACTGAAGCCAGCATCTGTTCCGAAAACCCTCCATTTCCTAATCCATTGTAAATATCGTTTACAAAGGCCTGTGCAAGTGCAGGGTCTTTCCATACCAATTCCGAAGATATTTTATCAGGCGGATTTACATCCATAAAATCTTTCTTACAGGAAACTGCAAGAAAAGTAATCGAAACTAATATATAGAGCTTTATATTTTTATTTATTGCTTTCATATTCTTGATTGTAATTGATAAATAGCTATACATTTAAAACGCGGCTTTAATACCAAAATTAATTACCCTGGCCTGTGGGTAATACTGACCACTTGAATTGGTCGATTCGGGATCCCAAATTTTGATTTTATCAAGGGTGGCCAGGTTCAATCCGTTCGCATAAACCCTTACACTGTTCAAGCCGACTTTTTCAACTAAAGTAGTCGGTAATGTATAACCTAACTCTACGTTTTTAAGTCTGATATAGTTGTTACTACGTAACCAATAAGTATTGTTTAGTGCATTATTGCTATCGGTGTAATAAGTAGCTCCCCGGTTTGATAAACGCGGATTTACCGAACTTGGGTTATCGATGCTCCAGCGGTTTTGGTATGACCATTCTAAGAAATTACCAATATCGCCCGATTCAGTTAAACCTACAATCTGCATACCACCAGTTGCGCCCTGAATCAATACAGATAAATCGAACCCTTTATATTGTAGATTGAAGTTAAAACCTCCGGTAAAGGTCGGCGTACCGTTTTTATCCAAGCGAATTTTATCGTCAGCATTGATTTTGCCATCACCGTTGATGTCTTTAAACTTCATATCGCCAGGACGTAAATTGCTGGTGAGTGCACTATAATTAAGTGTATTGGCATTAACCTCTGCCTGATCTTTAAAAACACCATCATAATCATACACTAACCAGGAGTTGGTTACCCGTCCTGTTGAGCGTTGCCACTCCGGAGCACCAGGGGTTTCATCCCAAAAAATGATTTCATTTTTAGCATAACCGCCATTTACACTCACACCATAATTCAAATCACCAACCCGGTCGTTATAGCTTAATTTAAACTCGAAACCTTTATTATTTACTTTTCCTAAGTTAACAGGCGGTAAGCGGTCTACAATACCCGAACTTTCAGGCACTGAACTTCCTCTGCTGATCAGGATATTTGTTCTCTTGTTATAAAAATAATCTAATTCAAGTGATAGTCTGCTTTTTAGAAAAGATGCATCTAAACCGATGTTCATATTATTGGCTACTTCCCATCCAAAATCTAAATTAGGAACCTTACCTTCAGTTAACGATTTAGTGATTAAATCATTAAAAACATAAGTACCAAAATTCATTAAACTCAGGTACTGATATTCCTGCAGCGCGTCTCCGAAATAGGCTTCAGCACCCATCTGACCATAAGATGCCCTTAATTTTAAATTATCAACGAACTTAACATTTTCTTTAAAAAACTGTTCTTCTGATAATCGCCAACCCACCGATACCCCTGGGAAGAAACCAAAACGTCTGGCTGTTGGAAAAATGTATGAACCATCTACCCGCCATAAAAATTCGGCAAGATATTTTTCTTTATAGTTATAGCCTGCTCTTCCAAAATAGCTTAAGCGGGCCCTGTTAAATAAATTGTTCGGATCGCCGGGATTATTTCCTAATGATTGTTCTTTCTCATCACCTGCCAATAATTGCTCGATTGCTGATGAAAGAAAATATCTTCTAAAAGCAGTAAAACCGTCGTTAGTTACTTTTTCCCGGGTTACACCTGCCATTAAACCAATGGTATGGTCGCCGATTTTTTTATCGTAATTGATCATTCCGGTTAAGTTGATGGCTAATTGTCCACCAGCCGTTTCCCTAAGCCTTGGATCGGTATATTGCGACCTTACTGTTCCTGTTAAAACAGGAGTTACGCCATCAGCCTGAAAGGTTTTTTTGTCCCAATCATAAAGCGTCCAGGGTAATTGCCAGTTTTTCTGTCTGCCTGAATATTTATCTATCGCAGCAGTTCCGGTTACTTTTAATCCTTCAACACCAGGAATTTTAATTTCTACTTTACCAGTGGTTTGAAAGTAATCTCTGATATCTTTATTGTAGCCAGTTAAATCTGTAGTAGATACCACTGGGTTATAACCATATTCAATATCCCTTCCCGGCTGACCATTTGGCCAAATTGCAATTTCAGTCGGCCTTCCCCTCATTAAAAACCTGAAGATATCGCCAGCGCCAACTGTTGGAAAATTACGATCTTCTTCTCTTGCAGTTACCCCTAATGTGGTGGTGATGTATTTGCTCAGTTTTGCTTCGAGGTTAAAACGCATATCATATTGCTTGTATCCTGTGGCAGAATTTTTATAATAGCCATCCTGATCGAGATAACCCAGAGAAACCAGGTATTTTACATTTTCGCTACCTCCGTTAATCTGAACATTATGCCTTTGCTGAGGCGACCAGTTCTGGAAAGTAGTTTTAAACCAGTCTGTATTAGGATATCGTAGAGGATCCGATCCATCGCCAAATTTTCTAATTTCATCTGGCTTATAGGCTGCATTAATCGTTTTTCCACCTGTTGACAGGTAAGAACCGGTTGTTTTAAAACTGTTCCAGGCGGCCGACCATTCATTAGGGTTAAGATCTGAGCCAAAAATATTCAGCTCATTCAAAATTTCTGCGTATTGTACCGAATTGGCCATTTTAGGTATCCGCGTGGGTTGTTGCAAACCGTAGCTAAAATCGTAAGAAAATTGTGGCTTACCAGATTTACCTAATTTAGTGGTAATCAAAATTACCCCGTTGGCTGCCTGCGAACCATAAATAGCCGCAGAAGCATCCTTTAAAACCGATACACTTTCAATATCGTTAGGATTTAACCTTTCGATACCGCCCGCACGGTTAGGAATTCCATCAATTACAATTAAGGCATTGTTGTTTCCAAGTGAATTGGTACCACGGATCCTGATAGTAGAGCCATCATAACCCGGTTCTCCGCTACTTTGCAATGCCGTTACGCCCGGTAAACGTCCTGCTAAAGAGTTTGTTAAGTTTACAGATGAAGATTTAGCCAGTTCTGTACCTTTTACTGAAGCAACAGCACCTGATACAACGGCTTTCTTCTGGGTTCCATAGCCCACTACTATAACTTCCGAAAGGTTTTGGTTGGTTTCCGTCAAGCGGACATTAATACTCGTTTGATTTTTTACCTGTATCTCCTGATCTACATAACCCACATAGGTGAACACCAGTGTTGCATCTTCAGGTACTTTGATGCTAAAATTTCCAGATCCATCGGTTACCGTAGTTGCTGTACCGCCCTTTAATTTAACACTTACGCCCGGTATCGGCCCTTTGGCATCCGTAACCTTTCCCTTCACGATGATGTCCTGGAGGGGAGGTTTGTAAAAATCAAAGGGTTCTTTTTTGTGCAGTAATTTGCTAGGCGTTGTGCTGGCAGATGATGAAAAGACAAGACAACTACCACAAACAAGAAACATGCTACTTTTGGCAAAAGTCCTCAATAGATTTTTTTTCATAGTTTTCAATTTATTTTGGTTAGATATTGATTGTAATACTATTTAATACTCATGAGTAAGCTTAAGCGCTCGTCACTTGCATTATTAAAATCCGATCTATTGAAATAATTATCTACATCGCTCTACCCCTAAGAAATTACTTAATTTCCTACTGATTAAGACAATAAATCGCTGTTAACCATCATGAAACCCTCTTATCTGATAAACAAACTATGTTAGGACTAATAAATTACTGAGTGTATATACCCAGTTTTTATAAACGTCATATCAACAGTTTATATTTGGTTACACGCAATATAGGAATATTAGGAATTTAAAAAAAAATATAAAATAATAATTTTTGAGCCTTACGTAGCTCAAAAAAACATTCACATATCATATACAGTAGTACAAATAATACGGCCGTAAATTTTATTGTAAAAATGGAATAAACCCGGAACGGATTATTGGATTAACTAATCTTATCAAGAGAAATGCCTCTTTCTAATTTTTTCAGGTAGGCTTTCAAAGTTGCATTTTCTGGCTTTTCTAGTTGGGGATCTTCTGAAAAGAGTTCGATAACTGTGTTGCGAGCCTCTGATAAAATGACCTGATCCTTAGCCAAATCAGCGAGTTTCAGATCTAAAACTCCGCTTTGTTGTGTGCCTGTAATATCGCCGGGACCACGAAGCTGCAGATCGATTTCAGAAATTTCAAAACCGTTATTGGTTCTCACCATGGTTTCAAGGCGGATTTTACCTTCTTTGCTCAGTTTGTTACCGCTCATTAAAATACAGAATGATTGTTCAGCTCCACGCCCAACCCTACCCCGCAGCTGGTGAAGCTGTGAAAGCCCGAACCGCTCGGAATTCTCAATCACCATTACTGAAGCATTTGGGACGTTTACCCCTACTTCGATTACAGTTGTAGCCACCATAATCTGGCTTTTGCCATCAATAAATTGCTGCATTTCGAACTGTTTGTCGGCATTTGGCATCTGGCCATGTACAATGCTCATCTGGTAATCCGGCCGTGGAAATTGATAACTCAATTGTTCAATTCCAGCTTCGAGATGTAAAAGATCAAGTTTCTCGCTTTCCTTAATTAAAGGATAAACAATGTAAACCTGGCGTCCCTTAGCAATTTCCTGTTTCATAAAACCGAACATCCTCAGGCGCTGTCCTTCGTAAAGGTGTTTCGTTTCAATAGGTTTTCTTCCGGCTGGTAGTTCGTCGATGATAGAAACATCCAGGTCACCATATAAAGTCATCGCCAGCGTACGCGGAATGGGCGTAGCAGTCATCACCAGGATATGTGGCGGAATAACATTCTTTCGCCAAAGTTTAGCACGCTGCTCCACACCAAAACGGTGTTGCTCATCAATTACCACCAAACCCAGGTTCCTGAACTGAACTTTATCTTCAATTAAAGCATGGGTACCGATTAAGATATCAATTTCGCCACTTTCCAACTGTTCGTGTAAAATGGTACGGTCTTTCTTTTTGGTATTACCGGTTAAAATGGCCACCTTAACCAAATCATCAGTGATCAGTTCAGTGATTGAAGCATAGTGCTGGCGGGCTAAAATTTCCGTCGGAGCCATCATACAAGCCTGGTAGCCATTGTCGTTTGCCAAAAGCATACTCATCAATGCAACGGCAGTTTTGCCGCTTCCTACGTCGCCCTGTACAAGCCGGTTCATCTGCACCCCACGCTGTGTATCAATTCTGATTTCTTTAACTACCCGCTTCTGCGCATTGGTTAATTCGAAAGGTAAAAACTCTTTATAAAAACGGTTTACTTTTTCGCCAACTTTTTCAAAGGTTACCCCTTTAAATTTTAATTGACGTAAGTGTTTATTATGTAAAAGCTGTAATTGGATAAAGAATAATTCTTCAAATTTGAGCCGTCTTTCCGCAGCATTTAAATCTTTTTGATTCTTCGGGAAATGAATATTCAACAATGCCAGTCTTTTATCCGGCAGTTGATACTTATCAATGATATATTGAGGTAAATTTTCAGGAACCTGTGGAATAATCTGATCCAGAAGCCCCGCTATCAAGCGCTGTAACCCTTTAGAATCGAGGTTAAACTTTTTAAGCTTTTCTGTTGAATTATAAACTGGCTGAAGCATAAGGTTCCCCCTGCCTACCTGTTTGCGCTGATAGAGCTCCATTTCGGGGTGAGAAATACTAAATGTCCCATTAAAGATACTTGGCTTTCCAAAAGCCACATAAGCCGTACCAACCGTAATGTTATCATCAATCCATTTTAGACTCTGGAACCAAACCAGCTCCATTATACCCGTTTCATCCTTAAAAACGGCAACAATACGTTTAGCCCTTTTATCTCCGATTACTTTTTTACTGATTACGCGACCAATAATCTGAATATACTGCGAATCGGGATTAAGCTGATTGATCTTAAAATATTTTGTACGATCGATATACCTAAAAGGATAATGCGCAAGCATGTCCTGATAGGTAAACAGGCCTAGATCTTTTTTTAAAACATCAGCACGACTAGGGCCAACGCCTTTTAAAAACTCAACAGGTGTATCTAATACCGAATTAAACAAAATATTTTACCGTTTCTTATAAATAACAATTTTATCAACTGTGCATTAAAAATAACGATCGACAGCAGTAAAAGCAAATAGGCGAATAGTTGGGAAGGTTTATCCCGCTTTAAAAATAGAAAATGCAACAAAATTGTTTACGCTGCAAAAAGAAACAGGCACTGTTCCTTAGATAACCTAAGAAATAATGCCTGCTATAAATTATTTACTATTTTTTAATGCCAAAATTAACCTACAATGGCAATTACAGAGATTTCTACATTAACATTTTTAGGCAGCACTGAAACCTGAACCGTTTCGCGGGCAGGAAAATCAGCTGTAAAATACTGACCGTAAATTTCATTTACCTGTGCAAAGGTCCCCATGTCACTTAGGAAAATGGTCGATTTAACTACATGATCGAAAGTTAAGCCAGCTTCCAATAAAACTGCTTTAAGGTTACGCATTACCTGATGTGTTTCCTCTTCGATATTACCAATATTTAATTCTCCATTTTCAGGATTGATGGCTACCTGACCCGATACGAATAAAAAGTTTCCGGCTTGTACTGCCTGGCTATATGGTCCAATTGGAGCTGGAGCACTAGTAGTATTAATAATTTGTTTCATACGATTGATGGTTATTTGGCAAGCCACTGAATAAGCTTGTAGATAATACCCGCAAGAAAAATAGTGATGGCCAGCGCATTTATAAAATGCATAATCTTGAGATTAATATTATTTGGCCTGTTAGGATCTTTTTTTCTAAAGAAGTACATCATACAAACTTAGCTAAAAAGCTTTACACCAAAAATTAAAAGGCATAAAAAAAGTCCCGATTTTCATCGGGACTTTCTTAAATCTTATATTGAAATACTAATTTCTAGCAGTTTCAACACGACGGTTTTGGATACGACCTTCTTCAGTATCGTTTGAAGCAATTGGGTTAGCTTCACCATTACCTTTAGTAGCAACTTGACTAGCAGTTACGCCAGAGTTTACTAAGTAAGTTTTAACAGAGTTAGCTCTGTCTTTAGATAATTTCAAGTTATATGCAGCAGTACCTTCGCTTGAAGCGTAACCGTTTACAGTTACTTTACCACCGTTTTCACGTAACACTGAAGATAATTTATCTAAAGTAGGATAAGACTCAGTTTTTAATACTGAAGAGTTGAAATCGAAAGCGATTTTTTCGAAACCAGTTACATTGCTAGTAGCAGCAGTAGGCTCTGGTGCTTTTGGAAGAGGACAACCTGAACCATCAACAGCAGTACCTGCAGGAGTACCTGGGCATTTATCGAATTGATCAGCAACACCATCACCGTCAGTATCTTTTTTCAAATCTTCAACAGATTTCTCAACAGCAGAAACACGGTTTTTCAATGCTTCAACTTCTTGACGTAAAGTTGGATCTTTTAACTCATCGTACATTGTAGCTAATGGGTTAGTCCACTCTAAACTTGGTTTAGCAGAAGAACCTAAAGAGAATTCTAAACCAGCATAACCGTAAGAGAATTTATCTTTAGTAGTACCTTTTGCATAAACTCCGTCTAAGTTATCAGCATCAACAAAGTTCATAGTGTAACCTAAGTTAAAGTTAACACGCTCAGAAACTTTGAATTTAACACCAGCTCCAACTGGAATGTAGAAACCTTTTACGTAATCTTTAGCATCATGTTTGTCATCAGCAGGACCAGTAGCTTTACCTTTCCAGTCGATTTGTGAACCATTTGCTAAAGTGATTTTTGGAGCATAAGCCATATAACCAGCACCAGCAGTTAAGAAGAAACCTACTGAGTTCTCACGACGTAAGAAATCGATAGAACCTACGTTAACAACACCACGTAAATCTACAGCATATTGTAATTCAGTTTCGAAATCTTTTACAGCTGGGTTAGAAATACCTTCGTTAGTACCAGAAAGTTTACCACGTGTTCCGTTTAATTCTAAACCGAATGAGTGACCTAATTGTTTACGGATGTTTAAACCGTAACCTAAGTTAGCATCCCATTTGTTAAAGTCGTTTGAACCACCGATAGCTACAACTGGCATTAAAACACCACCATGTACGCCGATAGACCAAGTTCTGTACTGTCCTCTACCGCCAAATACCTTGACAGCAGAAGTGGTTGCAGGAGCATCCTGAGCGACAGCAAGAGAAGCAACTCCTGTTAATGCCACTAAAGAAAGCGCAACACTTTTCTTTAAAGTAGAATAATTCATAATCTTTTTTCTTTTTTAAGGGTTAAACAATTTAATTGATTAATTTTTTAGTAATCGCAAAATTAAACAAAATTTTAAATTTTCAAACTTTTATACAAACTCCGTTCCAAACTTCACTGTAAATAATCATTTTATTACATTTGGCCATTTCCAAATAAAAATACCATTTCCATGAAATATCCTACTATCGATCAGTCATTATTTACGCTAAATAGAAAAAATTTCACTAAACAGCTAAAAAACAACTCATTAGCTATCTTCAATTCAAGTGATGAATTTCCTAGAAGTGGCGATCAGAGTTTTGTTTTTAAGCAAAATCCAGATTTATTTTATTTATCAGGAATCGATCAGGAACAAACGATATTGCTTCTATTTCCTGATTGTCCTAATCCGCTGTACAGAGAAGTCCTGTTTTTAAGACAGACCAACGATTACATCAAGGTTTGGGAGGGCTATAAGTATACCAAAGAACAGGCAAAGGCAGCTTCAGGCATTGAGACCGTATATTGGCTGGAAGATTTTGACAACATTTTACATAGTATTGTGAACTATGCTGAACATATATATTTGAACACAAATGAAAATGACCGTTATGGGCATGAAGTTCCTTATCGCGATATCCGTTTCATTGAAAAAATGAAAGCAAAATATCCGCTTCATCATTATGAGCGTTCGGCACCGATTATGCGTGGATTACGTGCCGTTAAATCAGATGTAGAAGTTGCATTGACAAAAAAAGCCTGTGCAATAACCCGGGATGCGTTTATCAGGGTGTTAAAATTTACCAAACCCGGCGTAAAGGAATATGAGATTGAAGCAGAAATTATTCACGAATTTATCCGTCAAGGTGGCACTGGGCACGCCTATACACCAATTATTGCTTCCGGCCATAATGCGAATATTCTCCATTATAATGACAACAACCAGGAGTGCAAAGATGGAGATGTAATCCTCTTCGATTTTGGGGCCGAGTATGCCAATTATAATGCTGATATGAGTCGCGCAATACCTGTAAACGGCCGTTTTACCCAAAGGCAAAAAGAAGTATACAACGCTGTTTTGCAGGTGATGAAACAATCTATCCAATTAATCGGTGAGGGGATAGTGTGGAATACTTACCACGAGCAGGTTGGGGAAATTATGACCGAACAATTAGTTAACCTTGGTTTAATTTCTTTAGAAGATGTGAAAAAACAAAGCCCCGCTTACCCTGCTTATAAAAAATATTTCATGCATGGTACTTCTCATCATCTGGGTATCGATGTGCACGATTTTGCCGGGAGATACACTCCATTTGCAGTTGGTAACATTTTAACTGTTGAACCAGGCATTTATATTCCAGCAGAAGGTTTGGGCATCCGTTTAGAAAACAATATTCTCATTACATCAAATGGAAATATTGATTTAATGGCCGATATTCCATTAGAGGCAGAAGAAATTGAGGAAATTATGAATAGTTAGTTCCAATTGGCAATTTTCAGTTATTAGTTGTCAGTTAAACATTGTAAACAATAATAATGAACCAATAATCAGTTGACAGTTTTCAATTTGCAGTTTACAATTCAGTTAACCAGTTTAAACAATTAATCAGTTAATCATTATCAAACTCATCTGCAAAACGATAAATGTTAAATCCATCTTTTGCTAAGGCTGCCTGAATTTTTTCGCGCAGCCTTTTTTTATCTATATCAAGCATCTTTTTATGCTGAATAATTTTCCAGGCTTTTTCAGCAAAAAGAAAAACTTTACGATTATTATCTATCGCTTGTGGTTTACTTATCCATTCACATAACGTCTCGATACCTGTATTTTTATCCGCGACTGTTTTAAGTACCGGAATGGTTTTGGTACCCTGGTGAACGATTTTCTTTAAATTATTGGCAAAAGTATCTGCACCTTCCCTATCAGCTTTATTAATCACGAAACAATCGGCGATTTCCATTAAGCCCGATTTGATGTTCTGTACCTCATCACCCGATTCGGGAACCAGCACTACGATGGTTTTATCTGCTAATCCGGCAATTTCTACTTCCGATTGCCCCACTCCTACAGTTTCAACCACGATCAGATCAAAATTGGCTGCTTTTAAAATGTCAACCATTTCGATGGTTTTAGCAGAAATCCCTCCTAAAGAGCCCCTGGTAGCCAAAGACCGGATATATACATTAGGATTATTAAATTGGCCGGCCATGCGGATGCGATCGCCAAGTAAAGAGCCAAAATTAAAAGGAGAGGTTGGATCTATTGCCAATATCGCAATGCGTTTTCCCTCAGCCACAAAATGATTGGTTATGGCATTTACTAAAGTGCTTTTACCAGCACCCGGAGGCCCGGTGATACCTACAACGGGAACATTTATATTACTATCCAAATCCCTTAAAATCGAATCAGCTGGCTTGATATTATTTTCAACAAGTGTTAACGTTCTTGCCAAAGCCTTATAATTGCCCGCTTTTACTTCGCTTAAAATGGATAGATGCGTATTCATCAATAAAACTATCTTTGTACAAAGAAACAAAAATTATTAGCTACAAAGCGCCCCCATAATGAAAGTTACCGGTTTTACCTTTTTACGAAATGCAATTGTAAACGATTATCCCGCGAAAGAAGCCATACTTTCAGTTCTGCCTTTGTGCGATGATTTTATCGTTGCATTGGGCAACTCTTCTGATGAAACGGCTGAAATGGTAAAAAGTATCGATCCAAAAATCAGGACCATCGATACGGTTTGGGATGATAGTATACGTGAAGGCGGTCGTGTTTTTGCTGATGAAACCAATAAGGCCTTAGCCCAAATAAGTGCTGATACCGATTGGATGGTTTATATCCAGGGCGATGAAGCCATCCACGAAGATTATCTACCCCTACTTAAAAAAGAAATGGAAATGGAGCTGAACAACAGCAATGTTGAAGCCCTGCTTTTAAAATATAAACACTTTTATGCTTCTTACGATTACCTCGCCGAATCGAGGCGCTGGTATAGAAGAGAGGTTCGGATTATCAAAAACCTACCGGGTATACGTTCTTATCGCGATGCACAGGGATTTAGGATTAACGATAGAAAACTTAAGGTTAAATTAATTGATGCCTATATTTATCATTACGGCTGGGTAAAACCGCCAAAGGGATTACAAGGCAAAGTGCGCAACTTTAACCAGTTTTATCAAACAGAAGAGTGGATTGAAGAGAATTACCCGGTGCAGGATACTTATGATATGCACAATGCCGATCGTTTGGTCCATTTTAAAGGAACTCATCCAAAAGTGATGCAGGAAAGGATTGCCGCGGCCAACTGGAAATTTGAAAAAGATTTAACAAAAGAAACTCCGAAAATGAATTTTCGTAGAAGGGTTTTACAAAAAATTGAGGATTTAACAGGATTGCGGTTGTTTGAGTACCGGAATTATAAAATTGTAAAATAGATGCCAAAAAGTGTTTCTATCGTAATACCCAATTATAATGGCAAGCATCTGCTCGAAAAGTACCTGCCTTCTGTTTTTATAGCAGCAGAAAATGCAAATATTGAATTCGAAATAATTGTAATTGACGATGGCTCAAAAGATGATAGCATTTCTTTTATCAGGGCAAATTACAAAAATATAAAACTACTTTTTAACGATAAAAACCGGGGCTTCTCTTTTACTTGCAACAATGGCATAAGAGCGGCTAAATATGAATTAATTCTACTTTTAAACTCCGATGTAAAACTTACCCCAGATTATTTTAAGCATCAGTGGAAGTACTTTGATAAGCCAGATACTTTTGGCGTTATGGCCCGCATCATGAGTTTTGATGAAAGCCGGATTGAAGATGCAGCCCGTTTTTTATACTATGGTGGCTGCCGTATCAAGGCAAATAAATTCTATTATAGTGAAAACCCAGAAGATGAAAATGTTTACACGGCTTACCTTTCTGGTGCAAACGCATTGGTTAATGCCAAAAAATTAAAAGAACTAGGTGGTTTCGACGAGATTTACTCTCCTTTTTCGTCAGAAGATTTCGATTTAAGCCTACGTGCATGGCAATTGGGTTGGAAATGTTATTATGAGCACCAATCATTTTGTTTTCATCATGTAAGCGGGAGTACCAAAACCCAGATCAAATCCAATTTCATCAAAAAAATCTATTACCGTAACCGCTATATTCTTCAGGGAATTCATCTGCAGGGACTAAGAAAATTATTTTATCCACTGCAGCAGATTTTTACAGAACTCATTCCCAAACTGCTTACGGGGAAAATCTGGGTATTGGATAGCTATAAAGATTATTTGGGGCATCAGACCCGGATAAATGCAAGCAAATCAAAGCTCCAGATTTTGAAGGAGAAATATGATTCTAACCTAAATGTTTCTGATGTAATGGCAATTATAAATCAATCGGTTAGCAACAAAAAAATTAAACGATTGTAATTTTAACGTACCCTTTTGCCAAAATCAGTTAGGTTGAATTGAAAACCTTACCTTTGTCAAGTTTTAATTAGATTTTTTTTGGAAATGTATCAGTACATCTTCCATATTACATATACCATTTCAAATAAAATGAAGACTTACTTTCGTTTATTATCATTTGCCAAACCGATTGAAAAATTTGCTATACCTTATGTTATAACAGCCCTTTTCGCAATTATTTTCAATACATTTTTATTTACATTACTGGGTCCGCTTTTAGAAACCCTTTTCGTTAAAGATGCTCCAACCACTTTAAGTAAAGCCAGTTCTTCACTTGATTTTATGGCTAAATTTAGTCAGCAGATCAACTATTGGATTGACCATTACGGAAAAACTGAGACCCTAAAATTTGTTTGCGTAGTTATTGTTGTAACCGTAGTACTGGCAAATCTATTCCGTTATTTATCACAACGGTACATGGAAGACTTAAGAGTTCATACCCTATTAAACTTAAGAAGAACAGTATTTAACAATGTAATGAACCTACATATCGGCTATTTCAACAATGAGCGCAAAGGAGATATTATATCCAAGGTTGCATCTGATGTTCAGGTAGTTCAATTTACAGTTACCAACACACTTCAGGTTGTTTTTAAAGAGCCTGTGCAATTGCTTTTTTACATTGGTGTACTCATTTCAATTTCCTTAAAGCTTACCCTATTTTCATTACTTGTTATCCCAATTTCTGGTTTTATTATCAGTAAAATCGTTAAGCGTTTAAAGCAACAAGCAAAAGAATCACATGAATCTTTTGCTAAAATGATTGGTTTCTTGGATGAGTCTTTAAGTGGAATCAAAATTGTAAAAGCTTTTAATGCCACACAAAGGGTTAAGCACAAATTTGACGAAGAAAACAAATTCTATTCTTTCCTAAACAGGAAAATGGTTAGAAGGCAACAACTTGCTTCGCCAGTTTCGCAAACACTGGGTGTCTTGGTAGTTGTTTTTATTGTTTTATATGGCGGTACAATGATATTAACCGGACAAGGTGATTTAACACCATCTAAGTTTTTGGTTTATATTGCAACGTTTTCTCAGGTAATGCAGCCTGTTAAAGCATTAACAGATTCTTTTAGTGGAATCCATTCAGGGATTGCGGCTGGAGAGCGTGTATTAGATCTGATTGATACTAAACCTGAGTTGATAAATAAACCAAATGCAGAAACAGTACCCGGATTTGAAAAGGCACTTACTTTAGAGCAAGTTTCATTTTATTATGGCGATAAGCAAATATTAAAGAATATAAATATCGACATTGAAAAGGGAAAAACTGTTGCTTTGGTTGGCCCGTCGGGAGGTGGCAAAAGCACACTGATGGATTTGATTCCACGCTTCAATGATCCAAAATCAGGTTCCATTAAAATTGATGGCCTCGATTATAGAGATGTAAAAATAGAAGATCTCCGTTCACAAATGGGTACTGTAAATCAGGAATCATTTCTATTTAACGATACTATTTTTAACAATATTGCTTTTGCGAAACCTGAGGCAACTGAAGAAGAAGTAATTGCGGCAGCAAAAATTGCCAATGCGCACGAATTTATCCTGAACACCGAAAACGGATACCAGTCTTTTGTAGGCGACAGGGGCAATAGGCTTTCTGGTGGGCAAAGACAACGTGTTTGTATTGCGAGAGCAGTACTGGCAAATCCTCCAATTATGCTATTGGATGAGGCTACATCTGCATTGGATACCGAATCAGAAAAATTAGTTCAGGACGCCTTGAACAATTTAATGAAAAACCGTACTTCAATTGTAATCGCTCACCGTTTAAGTACTATACAACATGCAGATAAAATTGTTGTGATTGATAAGGGCGAAGTAGTTGAAACTGGAAGTCACTCAGAATTAATGGCCCACAATGGGCTTTATAGAAGATTGATCGATATGCAGGCATTTAACGATTAACAATGAATATTCCATTAGTTTCGATTGCTTTATGCACCTATAACGGGGAGAGGTACTTAGTTGAGCAGTTAGATTCAATTATCAATCAGACCTATACCAACATTGAAATTATTGTAGTTGATGATGGCTCTTCGGACGGAACGCTTGATATACTCCAATCGTACGCTGAAAAATATCCCAAATTTAAAGTTTATAAAAATAAGGTTAATCTCGGTTATATTAAAAATTTCGAAAAGGCAATTAGCTTATGTACAGGTGATTGCATTGCCCTTTCAGATCAGGATGACATTTGGGAGCTTAATAAGATCGACATCATGGTTGACAATATAGGCGATCATTTACTGCTTTATCACGATTCCACTTTTATTTCGGAAAATGGCCAGACTATGAACCGAAAAATGAGTGATATTAGGGAATTTTACTCTGGGAACGATTCCCGTATTTTTTTATTAGAGAATTGCGTATCTGGCCACGCCATTTTGTTTAAAAAAGAATTATGTAATTTTTTTATATCTTTTCCTGAAAATACTTTTCATGATTGGTGGTTGGTTTACCTAGCGAGCAATAATGGTAAAGTTGGTTTCGTTAATAATTGCCTAGTCAATTATAGGCAGCATACTGAGGCCAATACGAATATCTTAAGGGAAAACAGGAGGGGGATCAAAAAGCAGAATGCACTATTGCAGATCAAGAAAGAATATGAAAGGCTTTCTGTTTTTGAACACTATCCTCAAAATAACCATCAATCTTTTAAAACCAGATTTTTAGTACTGTATCAAAAAAGGATGGAATCCTTTTTTTCATTTTCTTTAGCCTTCTTTATTTATCGAAATAAAAAGGAACTTTTGTTTATTCAGAAAAAATCCACAAGCAGTAAACTCAATTTTATTTTAAAATATGCCTGGGGTTACAAAATAAAAAAGCTTTTAAATTAACTTATAAGCTACTTAAAAGTGTTTGAAATTTTGGCAATTGATTTTTAGCGGTAAACTGCATTGCAGCATTTTTAAGCATTTGAGTATCTTGTGTGGGGTTTTGATGCAAATAATTCATTGCTTCGATCATTTCTAAAACATTTCTGCTATTTACCACTTTACCCATCCCCTCCCTAATAAAATGTTTAACTACACCTATATTAAAAGCAACAATGGGAATACCTAAATAGGCTGCTTCTAACATTACTAGTGAAAAAGATTCTTCTTTTGACAATAATAGAAATCCATTTCCCAAGCTCATATAGTTATAATAATCTTCAGCAACAGCACCTGTAAAAATTAGTTTTCCGGGATATTTAGTTTCAGCAATTGTTTGCATATAGTAATCTAAACCACTGTTTAACCCACCTCCGATCCAAATTATCTTAATGGGCTCATTTTTAAAATGCTCAATTATTGCCAACACATCATCCAAACCTTTCATATAAGCAACCGTACCAGAAATTACCCAGACAAAATCATCGATATTAATTCCCAATTCCTTTTTTAGCGCTTCAATCCTCTGCTTATCTGGATTGATTTTATGTTCATCAATAAAACTATTTTGCAGTTTTATATTAGGATGCTGAAGGTTTTTAAATTGATCACAAACCAAATCGGAACATCCAATTATAGTATTAGAATAATTTATAATGTTTTTAAACTCCTGTGCTTTAATAAAGGAATAAGCAAACATCAGCTCATGAATATGTGTAACAATATTAATTTCGAGGGCTTTTGCTACAGGATGGGCCTGAGGTATAAGAATGGTGTTTACATACCATATATCGGCCTTAAATTTAGCTTGAATTGATTTTAACTGATAACTGACTGGCTCTATTCCAAACATTTTAAGTATGCCGCGGTAAGCTTTTTTATACCATTGCCCACTACCCTTATAAGCGACGCTTTTAGCAATGTTATCTGGAAGCTGATCGAACAATTCACCTTTTCTTAAACAAAAAAGATAAGGTGTAAATTCGGTTTGATCTAAGTTACTAAGCAAATACCAAAGTACCATTTCAGATCCCGTTCTGCCCAGGCTTGGTGTAATAAATAAAATTTTCTTTTTCATTAAACTACTTCTGGTTAATAATCTTCTTGATCAATTTTCTTGTTTTCAAAAAATATTTTATTTTTTTCATTTCTAACTCCACAGCAGTCAATGTTTTATAATCATCAACAAAAAAAGGGAAATACTCATTTAATACTTGTAAACGTTCAAAATCGATCAGTTTTAGGTTTTCTGATTTAGAGCTAATCCCATCAAAATTATAAGCAGAAATTATTTTATTAATATGCAAATAGCTGGCATTGTGTATGGCCAAAGCCTTTATAAAAAACTTCCAATCCGATACCACTTTTAACTTCTCATCATAAAGCCCAGCCTTATCAAATAAACTTCTTTTAATAAACGTGCTTGGGTGAGGTATTGTAGATTGATAAAAACTTTTAAAAGTTATCTGATCTGGCAAATTCCAGCTCCACGTCTTTTCATGATCAAAAAACAATAAATCGCCATATACCAGATCATGCGTTAGACCAATATTTGCTACTTCAGCAATAACGGTGTTGTTTATTAACCGATCGCCACTGTTTAAAAAAAGTATATATTCTCCTGTAGCCTGTTCTATTCCTTTATTCATCGCGTGGTAAATACCATTATCGGGTTCACTCACCCAAAAAAATATTCTATCGCTGTAGGTTTCAATTAATTTTAAACTGCTATCAACTGAAGCCCCATCGATTACCAGGTATTCGATAAAGCCATAACTTTGATTAATTACTGATTTGATCGTATCCTCTAAACCCGGACCATTATTGAAGTTGATGGTAACAATCGATATTTTAGGATTTTTAGCACTCATTTTATTTGCCAAGCATTAACACTATAGTATATTTACAATGATAAGGCTTAATTGAGTTTTTATTTAAGCTTTTTTTAAAAACATATTATATAAATAGCAATGATAAAAATTTTGTTCGATCATGAGATATTTAGTGAACAGCGATTTGGGGGCATATCCAGATATTTTGCAAATTTAAAAAGTGAGATAAGTAAAGACAAGAATTTTAAAATTGACATCGCTGTTTTATATAGTAAAAACTATTATATAAGAAACTTTAATCAATTGCTAAATAATAGTGTAGGCAGGTGGTTTTTGAGAAAGGATACCAAAAGGTACCGTTGGAATAAGAAGTACAGTAAATATTTGCTTAAGAAAGCTGACTACGATATTTTTCATGCCACATATTATGATACTTATTCATTGAAATACATCAACAAGCCTCTGGTGATTACAATCCATGATATGATCCATGAAAATAATCCTGAGATGTTTGTCAACTCTACTGAAATTATCAGTCAAAAGAAACACATGATGGATGCTTCACATGCTATTATTGCGATTTCTAATTTTACTAAAAACGAGATATTGAAGTTTTATCCTCAGTTTGAACCAAAAATCAGTGTTGTTTATCACGGCTTGCCTGAAGAGATGTCTACCGGAGAAAAAGCGGATATAATCAATGAGTCGAAATATATCCTTTATGTAGGCCAACGCGGCCATTATAAAAATTTTAGTATTTTGGCTGCTGCTTTAACCCCTTTGTTAAAAAATGAAAAGGACCTTAAACTCCTCTGTGCGGGTGGAGGTAAATTTTCAACGGATGAGCAGGATATGCTAAATCAATACGGCATCAATAAACACTGTTTGCAAATTGATGCAAATGATGAAACATTAAAAGACCTATATCAGCAAGCCCTGGTGTTTGCATACCCATCTTCACAAGAGGGTTTTGGATTACCTATGCTCGAGGCTTTTAAAAACAACTGCCCAATTGTTTGTAGTAATGTTTCTTGCCTGCCAGAAATTGGTGGCGAAGCTGTTCAATATTTCAACCCAGAGGAGGAAAGTTCTATATTATCAGCTGTTGAGCAAGTTATTCTTAATGCAACTTATGCTCAAGAACTGATCATTAAAGGTCAAGAACGTTTATCACACTTTACAATGGAGGAATGTATTCTAAATACGAAAAATGTATACAAAAAAGTGTTAAACCGTTAGTTTTGATTTGACGTAGTTCCAGTCCTTAATCAACAAACTTTCTTTCTCCAGTTCGTTTTTTTTGTCAAATTTTCGAACCATTTTTCGCATCTTTCTAATCAAGAATGGGTCTCTTTCTTTTTTGAAAGGATCTGTAGCTAAAACTTTTTTGGTAAATAAATGTGTACTTATGCCATCTGTATAAAAATTAAAACCAAATTTATCCGCTAAAAAAGCCAATGCATTTTCGGTATATAAAGCAATGTGCTGACCTGTTTCGGGAATAAAATACCACCAATCGTTTACTGATGTTAGAATTTCTTTAGGTTGTAAAACTGTACTAAACAAAATACTATCGCCATAATCACTAATATGCTGTATTTCTTCGAGAGGATTTGGCATGTGCTCGAAGACTTCAAATGCTGTTACTACATCAAATTTGGCGTTTTCTGGCAGATCTGTTAAATCAAAATATTCGGCAAATAAATTTTTGCAATAAATATCGCTATGGTAAAAATTATAACCTTTATCACGCATTAAACGTGTAAAAAGCCCATACCCTCCAGCATAATCCAAAAATTTACCGTTTGAGTCAAAATGTTTATTTAACAGCGGAACAACAGTATCTCTGAGGCCTTCATTTCGAGAGGCAAGACCAATATCTAATTTTGTAATGGCTGATGAATAAGCCTCTTCTAGCCAATAAGGCTCTTCTGTTTGCAAAAAACCTGTTTCCACACATCTAAAATAATTTACATCATATTTGTTAAGTATTTTAGCAGAGAAAACCTTTTCGGTAGGTCCACCAGTGATTTTACTATTCATTAGTTGCGGTTTTTTATATTTTTCCAGGTTCTGGATAAAAGCCCTTTCTTTTTGGGTTCTTCAGAATTAAATTCTTTTTGCTGTGTATAACAATCGGCTTCAACATCCTGTATTTGAAACGTTGGATGTACAATTGCTTCTATCTGATCAATTTTGCCATTGATCAAAGGATGATTACCCTGTGTGTGTGTGGCTTCAGCTCCAATTCCAATATTGGTAATGAGGTTCGAATTTGGCATCACAGCTTTACGGCCATTAATCAGGTTGTGATAGGCATACTGGTAATCCCAAGTATCTATTTCTCGTTTATATACCCTATCGAAAATTCTTAACCAATGAGGTGCAAATGGTTTATGCGAAGGAAATGCATTGAACTGCGTATCCAATTTTGGAAAAGTGCTGATTTCAAAATCATAATCTTTCCAAACCCTTCTCCAGCTAGCCCAGCCCCAAACATGCGTAAGTGCAGAGAAATAGTAGCTTCCATCTCCTCTAGTGTGACTATCCTGAAAATTTGAACCACTGATATGACCTATTCTGTCATCGTCCTTAAAATATTTAAGCATGGTGCTACAGAAAGAAAAAAAGCTTAATTCAGGTAAGCAATCATCTTCTAAAACAATACCAACTTCTTCTTGTTCAAAAAACCATTTAATCCCCTCGCTTACAGCCTTTCCACAGCCCAGGTTTTGTGTTCTAAACAAAGTTTTAATTTCGCAGTCCCAGGTTATATCAGTTACGATTGCCCTAACCTGATCACATTTTAGGATTTCACTTTCCTTTCTGGCCCCATCGGCTGCAACATAAAGTTTTTTCGGCTCAACTTTTTTTATGCGGTCAAAAACCTGTGCGGTAACATCAGGACGGTTAAAAACCAATAATAATATAGGGGTATCTTGATCAAAAATCAGCATTAGCCTAAATTAAAGGTACTCTTGGTTATTTTCTTCATTCCTCAAATATATTGAATTATTCAAAGACCAATAACCCATTTTAATTTTGTTTTACTTAAACTAAATATTATTAATAAGGTTAGACCGTACACGATAATAAATCTACTCGCTGTGAATAAAATCATCTGCAGGATATCCATATTTTGGATCGGGATTAAATGAAATGGGCGATAAACTTCGGGTAAAAGATTGGCCACTAAAATGTAATGGATAAGGTAAATGCCAAAAGTTGTTTGCCTTGGCTTTAAATATGTAGTAAAATGAAACTTCCTTATTTTAAGCAACATTGCAATAGAGGCTATTGAATAGAAGATATTGCTTAACCTAAGCGTATTGTAAGGATCGGAGCTTTTAGCTTGCATAAGACCTATAATATCAAATACAGCCCATACAAAAGTTAGCAGAAACAATATAACATAAATTAATAATGGGGTCTTATTTATCCAGCGTTCCAATTTAACCCAATATTTATTACACATTGCTCCAAGCCATAAGTAAAATATAAATCCAAAAATAGCAATGGTATGTGATGGTGTAAACCACTCATAATAGACATTAATGCTATACACCAGGGTACAGATCAGAAATAGCAAGCCTACCCAAATTTTATATAAGTGTTTTTTAAAACAAAGCAAAATAGCGATACAGAATAAAAAATTGATAATAAACCAGTAGTTGGTATATAGATAAACAAGTTTAATCTTATCTAACAATTGTTGCTTAAAATGGAAGTCACCAGCTTTGTGTAAAGCGATATACTGCTGAATCAGTATAGCAAAAATAAATACGATAGACCATATCAACCAAGGTTTAAAAGTATTGGATAACCTTCTTTTAAAATATTCCCATGAAGAATAATTGGTAAACTTATCTCCTAGCAAGAAACCTGCAAGTACAAAAAAAGCAATTGTCCCGAATTTTGATAGCTGAATTAAGCAGATGTAAACAATGTGATTTGGCGGGAAGCCATTAAAAATATAGGTGCCGTTATAAACAGCATGTTCCATCACAATCCCCATCATGGCAAGGCACCTGATAGAATCTACAAAATCGAAGTTTTTTTTTTCAGGTACAGTTTCTTTCTTTAATTTGATGTCCATTAAATGCTTTTGGTAGTTGAACTGACAAATATCTATAAAAAAATGGCCTCAATTAATTATTGAAGCCATTTTAACATTTATGTACGTAAAATATTACAGTGATACTAAACATTTAAGGTATTACAGTAAATAGTCGAAAAAAGAGCAATTAGAAAAATAACCCACTATCGTTAAAAGCTCAAATAATATTCATTTTTTGGAATTTCTTATTTAGCAATTAGCATAAATGGTTATAAAAATTTACAAACAAAAGGGGGTAGTTTTCAAATTGAAAACTACCCCCTTTTTAATAGTTTAAGAAAATTCTAATTATTTTGCAGGATAAGCATAAAAAACTACTCCTTCATTTGTCCATTCATTCTGAGGGTAGGGTACTCCCGGATCGGCTCCTAAGAAATGTGATCTCCTAGACCTATGATGGTAATATCTATATATTGGAACTGTACCTGGTTGTTGCGTTGCATACGCATAAAATTTAATCCCACCGAAGTGCCAGTATGGATCACTAGATATGTTTCCATTGCGATCCCAAAGACAATCATTAGTTGTAGGAGCCCAATACTCATAAACAGGTACTGTACCAGGGGCTTGTGCCTTGTAAGCAGAAAAATAAGTTTGCTTATATTGCCAGCTTCCGTCGCGGAGATATGGAATATTATCAATATTAAATTCATATCTCCAGACATTTAGACCCTGACTATAATAAACTCCTACTGGAGACTGAATATAGTCTTGAGGCATAATAATAATCTGTCTATCAATAATATATTGTTCAACCGCGGCTTTTACTTGTTGTTTCTTAACTGGATCACTTATTAAATCTTCTAATGGTATTAATCCATCTCCATCAGTACCAATATTAATCAAGGCAGCATTATCTCTAGTACACGAACTTTGCCAATTACCAATATTTACTTTAATCGTGCTATTGTCTACTGCTATCTCTCCGGTCAAGGCTTTAGATCCATCACCTCCGACAGAATTATAATATAATTTCTGATTATAATTTGTGTTCGCATCAACACTATTCGTTGTCAAATCTGCTGTTACGTTAAAATATTTGCCAACAGATATATTTGCACCCGCTGTTGCTGCCTCTTCTCTTCTACTATTATTAGTTTGCGCTTCATAATTCATATCTAATCTAGCTCCTAATTCAATATTAGTTAATACATGTGTTCCATAACGTTTAACCAAATCAGTAGCGGATAATGATACCAAATCAATTTTAAATTGTTCGCTTAAGTAATTGTTGATAAGATTTTCTTTAGTAAAAAAAATCTTCATGCTCCTTTGCTTAATCATTTTTCTAATGGTAGCATAAATATATTTTGCAGAAACACTATCTTTCTTAGCAAAAGAGGCATTTAATTCGCCCTTGAACAATTTTGGTACTTTAAGCAAAGGTAAATCTAAACTCAGATGATATTTTTGAGTCATTTTCCTAGAGTAGCTTTCAACATTTTCACCGTATGAATATTCAAAATACTCATTCACATCATCATTTTGACGAAAGAGACCAGGATTTTCAACAACAAACTTTTCAATATTTAATACAGGTATTGTTGATGATTCCGCATTAGCCAATCTCGCGGTTACGTCGTAACCATACCCTAAAACGTGATATTTAGGATGTCCAGTATAGGCAAAGTTGTTGTGATTATTGGTCAGTCCCTTTTGTTCTGCAAGCTCACTTTTCTTGCAGCTACTAAATGCAGCTATACATAGGCACAGCAAGCAAATAATTTTTAATCTGTAATTGTTTTTCATTAGTATTTATCTGTTATTTTTTTACAAAAATACCAACGAGAAAAAACAATTATGACAAGGCGAGGTTATCAATATAATGATTAATAATACATAAATACTAAATTAATCGTACAAAATTTAATTCAAAAAACGTATACTTATTGCTTTAATTTCAATCTGCTTTCTAACATGCCTACCTGACTTTGATCATTTAGAACTATTGCGTTTGAATTTAAGTTTAGTTTCGAAGTACTGGATGATTTTTTGGGTTGCAATTGTATTTTCCCATCAATAGCAGCAATTGCAGATTTTAAGCATGGTTCTTCAATATCTCCTAGTGTAGGGTTGCTAGGCATAGTAACATTCAAATCTGGTTCAATCCCGTTAAAATAATCAGACCAGCCCAAAGCATTTTTAATTAAAAAGCTACTGAGATAAACTGTATACTGATCAATATTGATTCCAAAAAATCCGACTGGTTTTCCGTAGGTCTTTTCTCCGATTAACTTCACATTAAAATAAGGCTTAAGGCAGCTAATCAGCAGTTCACTAGCAGAGGCTGTTTGACCAGAAACAATAACATATATATCTTCAATTGACTCCAGATTACCCTTTTTATCAAATCGATAAGTATTTCCATTTTCAGAATAATCAACATCGGCCAGGGTAGCGATATGTCCATTATGCATTACTGTCTTTCCCATTTCATCCAAATAATGCTGATGCTTCAATATACTTGCATTTCCTGATTGCAGTGTGGCATTGAACTGCTCTGAGTACATTACTTTGCCATTTAAAGTACTTGGCACAATTAAATTGGCTATATATTCTGCTGTTTCCACATACCCCCCACCATTAAAACGCAGGTCTAAAACAAGATACTTAGGTTTGCCTATTGCCATTTCGGCAAAAACCTGATCGAGTTTTGATTTATTAGTAGCCAAAGATGGAAAAGAACCTAAAGCAATATAGGCTGCTGTCTTATCTCCTACATGTACAACATTTTTACTTAAAACTGCTTCACCAGTTACAAAACCAGCCTGAACAGCTCCTCCTGCTGTCTTTCCTATTTGAATGAAAGAATACTTCGGCGTATTATTATAGTTCGAAAATTCATATGGCTTTACTGTTATAGGGTTTATCTTTAATTGAGAAATATCAAAAAGCTCGATTTTAAGCGCACTCAATTCGGGATAAATTGGTTCATACTTTTCTCTTGGAGTGAAGCCACTATAAGATGGTAGCACGTCATTCCACAGATAAATTTGTTTTGCATAAAGAAAGATAGAATCTAATGTAAGCGCTTTCCTTGTACCTGTTCTTGGCGAAACAATTTCTTCCTCTTTGTCTAATGTTTTATCCTTTTTACAACTTGCATAAGCCATTAGGATAAATAAAAGAACAATATAGCTTTTTAATTTTTGCTTTCTTTCCGTGGTAATATTATGGATTTTCAAACCTTTATTCTCAAAATTTAATTAAATACAATCAATTGTTAAGTAAAAATGCATTTTCAATAATACTATTTTACCATACAAAACAAGCAATTTAAATCGTTAATTTTGACAATCCTTTATTATCATTATTCACTTATTGTAGATACATCTGTGAATAATAAAATACATAGTCGTTAATGTTTATTAATATGTTAGATATAGGGATTACCTTAAGAAGGTACAGGGATAAATATAATTATACACAGCAATATGTTGCCGATGTAATTGGTATAAGCCGGGTGGCTTACCGAAATTGGGAAAACAATGAGGTAGATTTTGCCATATCGCAATTGGACAAAATAGCCAAGTTGTATAATATATCAATCCACGAAATCATCATTCAATCAAATTTCAAAAAGAATCAAATTATTATAGCACAAAAAAAAGGGCATCAATATTATTGATGCCCTTGCTTATTTTGACAGAGAACTGGTTATAGCTTTCTGGCTACTTCTACCTGTTCGTAAGCTTCTACGATATCGCCTACTTCGATGTTGTTAAAGTTCTGGATGTTTAAACCACACTCATAACCTTTATTTACCTCTTTCACATCATCTTTAAAGCGTTTTAATGATGCCAGTTCACCTGTGTACACTACAACACCATCTCTAACGATACGGATCTTGCTGTTACGGGTAATCTTACCATCCAATACCATACAACCTGCAATGGTACCCACTTTAGTGATTTTGAACGTTTCGCGAATCTCAACGTTAGCCACAATTTTCTCTTCAAATTCCGGATCCAACATACCTTCCATTGCCGATTTAATCTCGTTGATTGCATCATAGATGATAGAATATAAACGGATATCGATCTGCTCTGCTTCGGCAAGTTTACGTGCACCTGTTGATGGACGAACCTGGAAACCAATAATAATCGCATCTGAAGCTGAAGCTAACAACACATCAGATTCTGAAATCTGACCAACACCTTTACTGATGATATTGATCTGGATCTGCTCAGTTGATAGTTTCAACAATGAATCGGCCAATGCCTCGATCGAACCATCCACATCACCTTTAACGATAATGTTAAGCTCTTTAAAGTTACCGATAGCCAAACGACGACCGATCTCATCCAGGGTAATGTGTTTCTGTGTACGCAATCCCTGTTCACGTTGTAATTGCATACGTTTGTTTGCAATATCACGTGCTTCGGTTTCACTCTCTAAAGCGTTAAATCGATCACCTGCTGTAGGCGCACCTTGCATACCCAAAACCTGTACCGGTTGTGACGGGCCTGCTGATTCTACTTTAGCACCACGCTCGTTGGTTAATGCTTTAACACGTCCGCTGTAACTACCTGCCAGGATTGGATCTCCAACTCTTAATGTACCAGCCTGAACCAGTACGGTAGTTACAATACCACGTCCTTTATCTAATGCCGATTCAATTACTGTACCTGTAGCTCTCTTATTCGGATTTGCTTTAAGTTCTAATAATTCAGCTTCTAATAATACTTTATCTAAAAGAAGATCAACGTTTAAGCCGCTTTTGCTCGAGATTTCCTGTGATTGATATTTACCACCCCAATCTTCTACCAAAATGTTCATTACTGATAATTGCTCACGTACTTTATCAGCATTTGCACCTGGTTTATCCACTTTAGTGAAAGCGAATACCAAAGGTACGCCTGCTGCCTGTGCGTGGTTAATGGCCTCTTTTGTTTGAGGCATCACCGCATCATCCGCAGCAATAACAATAATGGCAATGTCGGCTGCCTTAGCACCACGTGCACGCATCGCAGTAAAGGCTTCGTGACCCGGTGTATCTAAGAAAGTTACTTTTTTACCGGTTGGTGTAGTTACCATGTAAGCACCAATGTGCTGGGTAATACCACCTGCCTCACCAGCAACCACATTTGCTTTACGGATATAATCCAGCAATGAGGTTTTACCGTGATCGACGTGACCCATAATCGTAACAACCGGAGCTCTTTCGATTAAATCTTCTTCTTTGTCTTCCTCTTCAATTACGTTTTCCTCATCTTCATCAGGTTTAACAAATTGAATTTCGTAACCAAACTCGTCTGCAACGATGGTTAAGGTTTCAGCATCTAAACGCTGGTTAATGGAAACGAACATTCCTAGGCTCATACAGGTACCAATAATTTTGGTAACCGGTACATCCATCATGCTCGCCAACTCATTAGCCGTAACAAACTCTGTTACTTTTAATATTTTCGATTGCGATTCAAGCTCGTTTGCGGCCTCTTCTGCATTGTAAGCAACATCATCACGTTTCTGACGACGTAATTTAGCACGTTGAGCAAATTTACCAGATTTACCAGCGCCACTTAAACGGGCAAGTGTTGCCTTAATTTGATCTTGAATCTCTTTTTCAGTAGGTTCTTCTTTAGGTCCGCTTGGTGTAGCATTTCTATTTTGGAAACCCGGTCTGTTATTGTTGTTGTTTCTATTTCCCTGGTAAGGAGTACCGCCTTGTCCGGCAGGTCTGTTACCCTGGTATGGTGTACCACCACCCGGTCTGTTACCTTGATAAGGTTGACGAGGCTGGCCTGGTGCGCCACCCTGGCCCTGACCTTGACCTGCAGGATTATTCTGTCCTGGCTGACCTTGACCGCCATGTTGACCTGGCTGGCCTGGTGCCCCCGGAGTTTTTTTACGTTTACGTTTGCGTTTAGCAGCTTCACTATCGCTAGATGATGCTACGGGACCGTTTCTTCTGTCCGGAGTTGTTGGTAAAACAATTTTACCAATAATGTTCGGACCGGTTAATTTTACGGTACGTGCTTTTATTACCTCAGGCTCATTGCTTACAGGTTTAGCAGCTTCAGCTGGTTTTTCTTCCACCTTTGGTTGTTCAACTGGTTTTACCGGCTCTGGAGCCTTAACCACAGGTGTTGGTGCAACAGGTGCTGATGCAGCAGGTGCTTCTTCCTTTTTAACCTCTACTGGTTTTTCTTCCGCTTTAGGTTGTTCAACCGGTTTTACTGGTTCTGGAGCTTTAGCAACTGGTGCAGGGGCAGCAGGTGTTTCTTCTTTCTTAACAGGACGTGTTTTTGAGTTAAGATCGTTTAAATCAATCTTACCAACAATTTTAACGCCCGGTAATCCGGTTTCCTCTGCTTTTTCTTCTGCCTTAGTTTCTTTTACTGGCTCAACTGCTGCCGCAGGAGCTGGTGTAGGTGCCGGCACTGGTGTTTCAACCTTAGGCGTTTCAACTACCTTTGGTTTTTCTACCGGTGGAGTAAATGATTGAGCATTTTTTATTAAAATCTCTTCATTTTTCTCAAAATCGGTGTTCTTCTTCGGCGCTTCTACTGGCTTTTCAGTCTCAGGCTCGTCACGACGTATTTTACCAATCACTATTTGTTTGGCTTCTTCTCTTACGATCTTATCTCCCTGATACTCTTTTAACAAGGCATTATACATGTCTCCCGTAAGTTTAAACATAGGGCTTTTCTCGGCAGAGAACCCCTTTTTGTTTAAAAACTCAACGGCCGTACCCATGCCTATATTAAGTTCTTTAATAGCTTTAATTAAAATGATTGGTTTGTCGTCTGACATTTAGCTCCTGTTATTGTTTTTTATTTAATACAAAAGTAGTGTTTATTTGGCAATTACACCACTTATTCAAATTCTGACTTCAAAATTTGAACCACTTCTTTAATGGTTTCCTCTTCAAGGTCGGTGCGTTTTACTAAATCTTCTACTGTAAGTGCTAATACACTCTTAGCAGTATCGCAACCGATAGCCTTTAATTCATCAATGATCCAGCTATCAATCTCATCTGAGAATTCTTCTAAATCAACATCCTCGTCGCTTTCTTCTCCAGCTTCGCGGTACACATCAATTTCGTAACCGGTTAATTTACCAGCCAGTTTAATGTTGTGTCCACCACGTCCGATGGCCAATGAAACCTGATCTGGTTTTAAGTAAACCGATGCATGTTTGGTTTCATCATCCAATTTAATGGAAGTGATTTTTGCCGGGCTCAACGCACGGGTAATGTATAATGAAATATTATTTGTGAAGTTAATCACGTCAATGTTTTCGTTTTTCAATTCGCGAACGATACCATGGATACGTGATCCTTTCATACCCACACATGCTCCAACCGGATCGATACGGTCATCGTACGATTCTACAGCTACTTTAGCACGTTCTCCCGGTTCGCGTACAATTTTCTTAACGGTAATTAAACCGTCGAAAATTTCCGGAACTTCCTGTTCGAACAAACGTTGTAAAAACTCTGGCGCTGTTCGCGAAATGATAATTTTCGGATTCGCGTTGATCATTTCCACTTTAGAGATTACTGCTCTTACAGAATCACCTTTTTTGAAATAATCTGCCGGAATCTGCTCAGTTTTAGGCATTAAAAGTTCGTTACCTTCATCATCTAAAACCAAAGTTTCTTTTTTCCAAACCTGATAAACTTCACCTGTTACGATTTCGCCTACCCTGTCTTTATATTTTTTGAAAATTTCGTCTTTCTCTAATTCTAATACTTTAGAAACCAGGGTTTGGCGTGCTGCTAAAATTGCCCTGCGACCAAAACTCTCTAAGGTAATCTGCTCGATATAATCATCACCAACTTCTAAAGTGCTGTCTAATTTAGAAACTTCAGCAAGCTCGATCTCTAAATCATCATCTTCAGAAAATCCATCTTCCATTACTTTTCTCGTTCTCCAGATCTCCAAATCCCCGTTATCCGGATTCACGATAACGTCACAGTTTTCGTCTGTTCCGTATTTTTTACGCAACATGCTACGAAAAACTTCTTCCAGCACACTGATCACCGTTGGGCGATCTATATTTTTGAAATCTTTAAACTCCTGAAAAGAGTCGATCAAATTAATTGTTGTAGTACTCATTTTTACTTAAATGAAATTAACACACTTGTTTCTAATATATCATTAAACGGTACATCTGTTTGAATTGCTACCGCTTTTTTCCCTTTTTCTTTAACCGACTCTTCAATCTGTAGGTTATTTTCTGTAACCGCCAACAGTTGTCCTTCTTTTTTTAAGCCTTCTTTAAGCTTAATACTTACCGTACGGCCAATATTTTTATTGTATTGACGGATCAGCTTTAAAGGCTCACCAACACCTGGCGAAGAAACTTCTAAATTATAAGCCTGCTCTATTGTATTTTCTTCTTCGAGATGAAAACCAACATGCCTGCTTATGGCCACACAATCCTGTATGCTAATACCTTCGTCGCCATCAACATGAATAATTAATTTATTGTTTGGCAACATTTTCACTTCTACCAGAAACAGCTCTGGACGGTCTGCTATTTTTTCCTCAACGAGGGCTGCAACTCTCTTTTCTACCTGCATATTTTAACCTGATTTCATAGAAAAAGGGGACACTGTCCCCTTCTCTTTTCTTCGATTACGATGCAAATGTAGTAAATTTTTAGAAAAAATCAAACACTTGCTGTAATTATTATGCTGATTATTACAGTTTAAGTGTTTGTTTTTGTGGCTGTAAGTTGTGCTTTGCACTACTGTTAATCAGGTTACCAATGGTGGCGAATTTTACACCGATATAACTTTCTACTAAATAATCTTTGCCCTTAACAAAAGGTTGATCGGGATTAAAAATAAGCGAATCGCCAAGGATTTTAAATTTTCCGGCCACTTCCATTTCATCCTGAATGCTATCTAATTCGCCAGGCTTAATTAACACAGAAACCAGATTAAGTGTATCTGCATTAGCCTGGTAGGCATTTTTAACCTGTAGGAGACTTGCCTCATCAATATTTTTAATTATTATTGAAGTGCTATCTCCTGAAAACTTAATGACCGGTTTGTTGTTTTTATTCGAACAAGAAAACGCCGACATTAAAACCAAAACAACAAGCGAACTTTTAAAAAAGCGTTTAAACATTTACAAAAATAAACAATTATGAGATTTATTATCGAAATCCTTTTAACAGGACTTGCGTTCTTTATTGGGGCAAAACTGGTTCCGGGTGTAACCATTGACGGTTACGGCAATGCCATTATTGCAGCTGTGCTGATTGCACTGGCAAATGCAACCATCGGTTTTATTTTAAGGCTATTAACCTTCCCGGTTAATTTCTTAACCTTAGGACTGGTATCATTTATCATTACCGTTTTAATGATTTTATTGGTTGATAGCATGATGACCTCTTTCAACACATCAGGCTTTATTGCAGCTGCATTTTTAGCCATTGTGGTCGCCTTGATTAAAGCGATATTTGGCGCAGTGGCAGGAGAAAAAGATTAGTTCAGTTTTCAGTTGGCGGTTTTCAATTCGAACTGCCAACTGAAAATTGATAACTGGAAACTAACGAATAACTTCTCTCGAAATCACCATTTTCTGTATCTCAGAAGTTCCTTCGTAAATCTGGGTAATTTTGGCATCACGCATTAAACGCTCTACGTGATATTCTTTTACAAAACCATACCCCCCGTGTACCTGTACCGCTTCGATGGTAACATCCATGGCTACTTTTGAAGCATAAAGTTTTGCCATAGAGCCGGCCTGCGTATAAGGCAAACCCTGATCTTTTAACCATGCGGCTTTATACACCAATAACCTTGCGGCTTCTATCTGTGTAGCCATATCGGCCAGTTTAAAGGCAATGGCCTGATGTTCTGATATTGGTTTCCCGAACGATTTACGCTCCTTGGCATATTGTGTGGCCAACTCAAAAGCACCCTGTGCAATACCCAAAGCCTGCGCAGCAATACCGATGCGCCCGCCTTCTAACGTTTTCATGGCAAATTTAAAACCAAAGCCATCTTCCCCTATCCTGTTCTCTTTGGGCACTTTTACATCGTTAAACATTAAAGAATGTGTATCAGATCCACGGATACCCAGTTTATTTTCTTTCGGTCCAACAGTAAAACCTTCCATCCCTTTTTCTACAATAAAAGCATTAATCCCTTTATGTTTTAGTTCGGGGTGGGTTTGAGCAATAACCAGGTAAGTTGATGCGGTACCGCCATTGGTGATCCAGTTTTTGGTACCGTTAAGCAAATAATAATCTCCTTTATCTTCGGCAGTAGTGTGTTGAGAAGTGGCATCAGATCCGGCTTCGGGCTCTGACAGACAGAAAGCACCAATTTTTTCACCTGCAGCCAGTGGCTTTAGGTATTTTTCTTTCTGGGCTTCGCTTCCGTATTTTTCAAGACCATAACAAACGAGGGAATTATTTACCGATACCACTACAGATGCAGAGGCATCGATTTTAGATAGCTCTTCCATTACCAGCACGTACGAAATGGCATCGAGACCGCTACCGTTATATTTTGGATCAACCATCATCCCCAGAAAACCAAGTTCTCCAAGTTTTTTCACTTGTTCCGCCGGAAATTTCTGATGTTCGTCTCTTTCAATTACGCCAGGCTTTAATTCTTGCTGCGCAAAATCGCGGGCAGCCTGCCGGATCATCAATTGTTCTTCATTTAATTCAAAATGCATAACATTTATGTATAAAAGGTTAGTAAATCAAATGTAGCATTTCTGATCGAAATTACTATGGCTGCATAGTAATTTATTTTATTTCGTGGTATTTTTTATGATTTGCTAAACAACAATAAAAAATTAATATCAATATAAAACTAAAGTATTGGCAATAATAGGCATTGTGTTATTGTAAGATTATTATTTTTGTTAAATGAACTTAGGGCAACAAATATTATTTTTCTTTAGTGCCTTAGGTGCATTTAATGGCTTTATCATTAGTGCATATTTGCTTTTCTTCAAAAAACCGAAATCTACCCCTTCTTATTTTTTGGGGCTTTTACTTTTATCGGTCTGTTTAAAAATCAGCAAGTCTTTACTTTTCTATTTTTATCCTGCCTTACCGGGTATCTATATACAGATTGGTATTTTGGGAAGTTCACTGGTAGGTCCATCTCTTTTTTATTTTATTAAATCAGCTTTAGGACAAGGCTCAAAGAATACCATGATACAGAAAGGGACTTATCTTTTCTGGATTTTGACAATTGTTATTGCCAGCATCATTGCGCCTTATGATAGTAAACCTGGAGTATGGGATAATTATATTGGGAATATAATTTCTATACAATTTACGGTTTATGTTATATTATCTGCCTGGCTGCTTAGAGCTGTTTTTGTTAAATTTCTCAGCAAAGGAGACAACATTTCTACAACAGAGAAGCTGTTATTATCTGTATTTATTGGCAATATAATCGTTCCGGCAGCATTTAAGTTACCGATCTTCTCATTTTTTAATGGCCACTGTATTAGTGGTGCTTTATTTTTCTCGGCCGTTCTCTATCTAAATATCTTCCTGTTTATTAGCCGGAGAAAAACCAGCAATCTTTTTTCAGAAAATCAGGATCTGGTTCGTTATGCCAACAAAAAGATCACTGAAGAACAGGCCATGATACTAAAGGATAGGCTGCAAAAGATTCTTTTTGAAGAGGAACTATATAAGAATCCGGATCTTAAATTAAATGATCTGGCCAAAAAAATCAATATCTCGGGGCACCAACTTTCACAATTACTGAACGACAATTTAGGGAAAAGTTTTGCTGCTTACATCAACGAATTCAGGATAAATGAAGCTTGCGAACTGATCATTAACGATATGGGCATCAAGCTCGAAGCGATTGGATATGAGGTTGGTTTTAACTCCAAATCTACTTTTTACACCGCTTTCAAAAAATATAAACAAACTACTCCCATGCAGTACAGGGAACAGCTTTTAGTAGTTACATCAAACTAGATCAGTCTTGTTTTATAATTCCGAACGCCCAAATCTGAGATTCAAAACCCATCCTCCATTCTTCTATTCTAGTTTTGGTTTATTCTACAAAAACCAAACACACGAAGATGAAATCGACATTGTTATTATGCCTATTCCTATTTACATCCTTATTTTTAAGCGCACAGGTAATTAAAGGAAAACTGACTGATCGCAAAACCAGGCAAGCTATACCTTTAGCCAATTTGATTTTGGCAGATAAAGACCAATCAACGGCCGTCAAATATGCCAACAGCGATACTAGCGGTTATTTCGAATTTAGAGATCTTCGAAAAGGAAAATATATTTTATCAATTACCTTAACCGGTTATCAAAAAATGCAAAAAGAGTTATTGATAAGCGAGAATGATCCAAAAATAATAGAGTTGGGCGACATTTTAATGGCCGAGGATGTTAACCTACTCCAGGAAGTAACCATAACAGGTGGAGTGCCAAATTTTAGCACACAAAATGGCCAGATTAAAATCGGTGTTGCCAACAATGTTTTTTTCAAATCTGCTTCCAATTTGTTAGATGTTTTTAAGAAACTGCCCGGTTTGCAGGTTAACCAGGATGGAACAATGTTAATGGCCAGCAGAGCAACCCCAACATTATTTGTTGACGGCAAACCTGTAAATATGAACAACGATGAAATCCTATCTTATCTAGGCAGCTTATCTCCGGACATGGTCGAATCGATTGAAATGATTAACCAGCCCTCATCTAAATATGATGGGGAATACCAGGGAATTATTGATGTAAAACTGAAGAGAAATCAGTCATTAGGTTTAAAAGGCACTTATAACACCCGTTTTCAGCAAAATAATTACAGTTTACTTGATAATAATCTATCTCTTGTACTTAAAACAACCCGATTTGTTTACGACTTAAGGTTGGGCAGTACCAGCGGAAGTACCTTTTATAAGTATTATTCTTTGCAGTATTTGACCAATACCAATGCAATGACAACCGATACCAGAACCGTTACTTCTAATCAGAATTTTAATGCGCAGGCAAAAATAACTTACGAAGTAAAAAAAGGACAAAACCTGGAGGCTTTTATCCGCACGTATCAAATTGATAGAAATGCATTATCAGGCAATCAATTGCTTACCCAAACCAATCACTTAGATCGTACCATTGCGCTTGTTAAAAGCGACAACAATGCCTTTCCAAAGCAACATAATTACTCAGGCGGAATTAATTACGATGCGCAATTTAAGAACAGCGAACTCCACATCATTACCTCCTTGGCCGAAATTGATAATCGACAAACAGAAGACATCCAAAATCGCAATGTACTTAATAATCAGTTGATAAATTACTGGAAAACAGAGGCTAAAAATGAGATCATGATCCGTGCTGCGCAGGCAGATTACACACAAAAAACAGGAAGAGGGAAAATAGAATTTGGAGCAAAATTTGCACATACTACCACTCAGAACGACCTCCGTTATGATACATTAGCCAATAATACTTTTAACCTCGATCCGAACCGGAGTAACCAGTTCCATTACCAGGAGTATATTGCCGCGGGGTACCTTTCTTACAGTGGCCAGTGGAGCAAATTTGATTACAGCTTAAGTTTAAGAACAGAGTATACACGCACCATTGCCAATTCGATAACCACTGCTAGCCTAACAGAAAAAAGGTATACAAAATGGCTGCCGAGCCTAAATATTACTTATGTAGTTAACGAAAGTGAACAACTCAGCTTCAGTTATAACAGCAGGTTAACAAGACCCACTTTTGCCATGTTAAACCCCTTTCGTTTTTATTACAGCCCCAGGCATTACTGGATCGGAAATCCTTACCTGCAGCCTTCTACAACAGATCTTATTGCTTTATCTTATAGCAGAAAAAGCCTTAAAATTTCACTAAATGCGGGGAAGGAAAAAGATCCAATGAGCCGTTATCCTGAGTATAATCCGCTAACCAATGAGCTTATTTTTTTAGGGAGAAACCTCCCCTACAGAAAATTTGCGAACCTACAAATCAGCTCTCCAATAATAATAAACAAGTGGTGGCGGATGAACAACAACATCGCTTTCTATTACAATAAGGAACTAACGCCCTACTTTGGAAATACCTACGAAATACCAGTATATAATTATACCGTTAATGGTAGTCAGGTTTTTTCTTTAAAAAACTGGATAGTGGATGTAAGTTATACTTATGAGTCGAAGAGTGGTAGTGGCCTTTATATTTTTGCACCGGTTTACGGAATTGATTTTGGTGTGCAAAAAGCCTGGTTAAAAAACAGGCTCAATACTAAGCTTACGCTTTATGATGCATTTGATAACATAAAAAGAAGACTTATTTTTAGAGAGAAAAGTATTATCAATAATGATATGTACCATTATTTTGCTTCACAAAGATTAGTGTTTAGTTTAACCTTTAATTTTGGGCATTCGACTTACAAAACAAGGGAAAACAAAAAAAGTGATGAAGAAAACAGGGCAAATTAAGAGAATCGGCTATCCATCAAATGCAGCATTTCTGCTTTGAATTAAAATTGCTGCATCGCAATTCATTTTTAGCTTGATATTTTATTTAAAAGCAGGGCTGCGATTAAGTTAAATAAATGCCATTTATTTTTTTTGGAAAGCAATAGCAGTATTACTTCGGTTACGATAGCCCCGCCCTTTGCTTAATCCCTATCGAAACCTGTGAAACAAGCATGCAAACAAGAAAACAAAGAATAGTGCCTAAATCGGGATAACGCTGTCGGTCGGGTTTATTTAATCAAAGATAGCAGCTCTGGGAAGTTATCTGAACAATAAAAAGCTAGAGATTTATTTACTTGTGTGGTTTGCGTTAACGATGGAAGCGGCATCCTTTTTGGCTGTTATGCTGAGCATAGCCGAAGGACAACCAAAAAGATACAGCGGACAGCGTGTTAAAACGCCCACATAAAAAAGAATTATTTACTTTCTTTCTTAGTCAGGATTAAGAACAAACTTAAACTCCCTAAAACTAAAATCAACAAAACCTGCGAAGAATGGATAATGGTGGAATAAGCCAGCCCATCTTTAAAAGATATGCCATACAATACCAATGATTGTGCAACCATCCAATGGAAAACGCCTATACCGCCCTGTACCGGTGCTGCCATGGCAAAACCAGAAAACACGATTGCGGTAAACGCAGCATTAAAATGTAAGCCGGAAGTGGCCTGAATAGATGAAAAAGCAAAATACATGGATAAGAAATAGAAAACCCATATCAATAAAGTATAGATCAGGAATAATCTCTTTTGCCTTAGTTTGCTGTAAGAGCCAAAGCCCTGGCGCAGGCTGACAAAGATGCGTAGAAACTTTTTACTGAATTTTTGGCGGAGAAAATATATGGCTGATACGATAAGCAGCAATACAACAATGCCAATTCCAACCAACCACCAATAATTAAGGGTATTAATTTTTTTCGCGATGTTGAGGTAAATAGTATCGTACAAAAAATCAGAAACAATGTCGTACTGAAAGATCAACATGGCCAAACCGGTGAGGAAAAGTACCAGTACATCGAAAAGACGTTCGGTAATTACTGTACCTATAGAGGCAAACATGGGTACTTTTTCTACTTTATGGATTACCGAGCAACGGCCGATCTCGCCAAAACGTGGCAAAGCTAAGTTGGCCAGGTATCCGATCATTACAGCATGGTACGCATTCCAGAAACTTACTTTGTAATGGATAGACTGATAAAGCATTTGCCAACGCAATGCCCGCAATACGTGCGCAATCCAAACAGCAAACGCTGAAGTAATTACCCAAAAATAATTTGCGGTTTTAATTTCCTGCCAGATCTTCCCTAAATCCTGACCCCGAAACGCTAAATAAAGTACCCCTACCCCGGTTAAAAACAGGATGATGTACTTTAGCGCTGTTTTGAGGTCGAATGTCACAAAGTTATTTTAGCAGGTGGTTGTTATCATCAGGAAAAACAAGGATCGGGTTGTATTTTTTGGCTTCTTCTATAGGTAATGAACCATACGACATGATGATCAAAATATCACCAAGTTGTGCCAAACGTGCTGTAGCACCATTTAAACAGATGGTTCCGGTGCCGCGTTCGCCTTTAATTACATAGGTTTCGAAACGTGCGCCATTGTTATTATTTACTATCTGCACCTTCTCATTAGCAATAATGTTAGCTGCATCCATTAAATCTTCATCTATCGTAATACTGCCTACATAATTCAATTCGGCTTGTGTTACCTTAACACGGTGTATTTTCGATTTTAATATTGTGATAACCATTCGGCAAAGTTACTAATAAAGCATTGGATGAAAAAAACGGAAAATGTAAGAGGGATGTAATATGGAAAAAGGATGATGGAAAATGGGCAATGAGCTATACATCATCCATTTTACCTCTTCCATCTTACATCACTTTATAATCATATTATCGATTAATCTGGTTGAACCTACTTTTGCAGCAACTAAAGCAACAAGGTTATCCTCATCTTTCGATTTTGCTGGTTCAAGCGTATTGCCGTTAGCAATGGTAAAGTAATCGAGCTCAACGCCGTCGATATTATTATAAAACACCTTAGCCTTATCTTCCAGTTCACTTAACGAATATTCGTCGAAATGATCGATTACAAACTGTAGCGATTTACTCAACACCAGTGAGTGTTTACGGTCATCGGCAGATAAATGGATATTCCGGCTACTCATGGCCAAACCATCGTCCTCCCTAATTATCGGACAGGTAATGATGGTAATGGGCAGTTTAAAGTAAGCCAGCATATTTTTGATCATTAATACCTGTTGAAAATCTTTTTGTCCGAACATGGCCACATCAGGTTCCACGGCATCAAAAAGTTTTTTCACAATCTGGGTTACGCCCTGGTAATGACCTTTTCTAAATTCGCCTTCCAACAAAAACTCCGCATTGCCTAAATCAATATGCCAGGCTTCGTCAGCACCTGTTGGGTACATTTCTTCTACGTTGGGCATAAATACGCCGCTACAACCTGCATCGGCCAGCATGGCTAAATCGTGTTCAATAGGGCGCGGATATTTTTCTAAATCTTTAGGATCGGTAAACTGGGTAGGGTTTACGAAAATGCTGCAGATAATAACATCGGCATTTTGCTGGGCCAGTTTTATCAACGAGATATGGCCGTTGTGCAGAGCGCCCATGGTAGGCACTAATGCTATTTTTTTAGCTGATGCTTTTAGTGGCTGCAAAAAAGCCTTAAGCGCTGCTTTGGTTTTAAATATTTCCAATTTGGACAATCTAAATTAAAGCCGTAAAGGTGTAAATTAATCTAAACGAAACCAAACAAATGCTTGCTATATTGATAAATAGTATTATTATGCTTACCTTTGCAGCTCATTATCTTTTATTTAACTTAATATTTTCTTAGAATATGGAGATGGCAAAAACGAAGCTGCTGATTGTTACACACGAGATGTCGCCTTTCCTCGAGCTTACTAAAATTTCTGAAATTACGCGCCAGTTACCACAGGCTATGCAAGAAAAAGGATTCGAAATCCGCATCTTGATGCCAAAATTCGGTAATATCAACGAAAGAAGAAATCGTTTACACGAAGTAATACGCTTATCGGGAATGAACATCATTATTGATGACAACGATAATCCCTTAATCATTAAAGTAGCCTCCATCCCAGCTGCACGCATGCAGGTTTATTTCTTAGACAATGAAGAATATTTCCAACGCAAACAGGTATTTAGAGATGCCAGCGGAAAATTCTTCGATGACAACGATGAACGCACGATTTTCTTCTGCAAAGGCGCATTAGAAACGGTTAAAAAATTAGGTTGGGCACCAGATATCGTTCACTGCCACGGCTGGATGAGTGCATTGGTTCCTGCTTACATTAAAACCACTTATAAAAACGATCCTACTTTTAAAAATTCTAAAGTAGTGTATTCAATTTATGAGGATGGCTTTACAGAAAAATTAAATGCCAATTTCGCCACCAAAGCTGTAATGGCGAATATGACGGAAGATGACACTAAAGCATTTTTACCATCTGATTGCGACAGCATGCATATGGGCGCTATAACTCACTCAGACGCAGTGGTTTTAGGAGACGAAAACCTAAGCAAAGATGTGTTAAAATTTGTTAAAGATTCCAATAAGCCAACATTAGCTTTTAACTTAACCGAGAATTTTGAAAACTTCTATACTTTTTATGAAGAAATTTCAAATGATGAATTGGTTTCAGTAGCTTAATCAGGTATTATTATTTAAAATATGAAATTTACAAAACAAGACTTATTAACCCTGTTGATAGGTCTTTTTCTTTTTGCATCGTGTAAAAACCCCGATGGTGTTGGTTTAGATGTTGATCCGAGCAGTGCGGTTACAGGAACCTTGGTAGTATCTCCGGTAACCACTCAACTGGTTGAAGAAACTGCTGCAACTACCTTAGGGCAGCCCCGTTATCCATTGGGTTATATGGTTGATCCTGTTTTTGGTAAAACAGAGGCTGGTATAGCCATGACTGTTTACCCGGTGAGCACCAGTTACGATTTTGGAACGGCAGCTCAACTTGATTCGGCCGTTTTAGTATTAAAGTTTGATGAATCCAGTACGGTGACCAAATTTTACGGCGATACCATTAATTCTAAATACAGCATAGATGTATTCCAATTGGCCAATACCGTAACCAATTATAAAAGTTCGGATGTTCAGGCCATCAACAATACTTTATTAGGGAATTTTACAGGCAAACTGGCCCCGAATACCAAAACTAAAGTGTATGATATTGTTACCGGCAAAGCCGACACGTTAAAAGTAGTTCCGGCCCAGATCAGGATTCCGCTTAACAAAGCATTTATCCAGAACAACATTTTAAACCTGGGCACTGCAGGAACCTCTTCAAATGCAAAGTTTATAAATGCATTTAAAGGCCTATACGCACAGGTAAACAAGTCATCTTCAACGGGTACCGGCGGTATTGCTTTCTTTAATTTCACAGGTACTGATTCTTACGTGCAGTTGGTTTGGAAAAAAGTCAATTCATCGAGTGGGATAGATACCGCAAGTGTAAACTTCCCGATAGGCGCATTAAACTCAAGTAGTCAGATTACCGGTGTAGCTGCAAACTTTAAGCACGATTATACCGGCACGCCTATAAAGGATCAAATTCTCACACCAGGTGGCTCATATAACGTAACTTATTTACAGGGCCTTGCTGGGGTTAAAACAAAAATTAGCTTCGATGAACTGACAGGTTTTGTAGGCAAATATGGAAAAGCGATTATCAATAAAGCCGAGTTGGTGGTAGAACTGGGTGGAGGCGCACCTGCGTACCCATTTAATGCTGCACAGCGACTTTCTTTGTACCGTTGGGATATTGCACACCAACCAGCTAATATTCCGGATTACAACAATTTTGCAGTAAGCTCTTCGGGTATATCTGCAGCAGGTGAGGCACTTTATGGTGGATATTTCGATTCGACAAAAAACCGTTATATTTTTATCATCACCAATTATGTTCAAAGTATAATTGATGGTACATTAAAAGACGAAGGTACTTTCTTAGCGCCAACCTCTTATAATCTTTTCCAAAATGTACCAACAGCAACTTCGGCAGAAAGATCAATTATCGGAACTGGTAATACAGCCACCAATAAAATGAAACTAAATATCTATTACACCAAGATAAACTAGTTATTCATTAAATCATACTAAAAAAGCTTCTGCTCTAAAAAAGGGCAGAAGCTTTTTTGCTTATTCGACTAGTTTATTTAAGCCGTATCATTATCATCAAGATAAGCCAATCGTCTCGACCAAGTCCCTTATGTCATTCTGAACGCAGTGAAGAATCTTTTAAATAATTGAAGGTTTTAGACGGTTCTTACCAGCGATTTGTTCAGGGAGGTAAAGGTTCTTCGTTGCACTACCACTGACAGAATGCAATAGAATGGTCGTCATTCCCGAGCATGCGGGAATCTTAAACGTTTACATTACGATTCCCAATCGAGTTGGGAATGACGATTCCTTGCAGCTTACAATTCGCAAAAAAATCTGTCTTTTATATATATTTATACAATAAATTATCCCCCCAAAATGACAAATTTAAATACTACATTACAAACAAAAAGAGCCGCCATTAGGCAGCTCTTTTTGTTTAATTAATAACTTCTCGCTAAAAAGGAAGGTCTCCGCTTTCGTCAGACGGACCTATGGTAAATTCATCTTCAATTTTCGATTCAGTGGTTTGATGTGTTGGTGTAGTTGGACTTTGCTCGAAATCGCTCTTTCTACCCAGCATTGTAAAGTTTTCGGCAACAATTTCTGTTACGTATTTTTTAACTTTTTCTTTGTCTTCAAAGGATCTTGTTCTTAGCTTACCCTCTATATAAACCAATTTACCTTTTTGCAGGTATTTAGAAGCTACTTCGGCCAGGCCACGCCACAGTACAATATTGTGCCACTCTGTTTGTTCTACTCTCTTTCCATCTTTGTTGTACGTTTCCGATGTAGCTAACGGAAAACTGGCTACTGTTACGCCACCATCTAAATGCCGCACTTCAGGGTCTTTGCCTAAATGGCCTACTAAAATAACTTTGTTAATCCCAGACATAAATATTTTTGGTTAGTTGTTTCGTTCTATAAATATACTCAGCCATGATGGTTAGTTACTCCATTTTATCTCTAAAAAAGTATTCCTGTACAAAATCGTGGATTACTTTTGGCTGCGGTAACTCATCTAACTTATTTAAAGAAACCCAATTAAGTTCCTTTTGTTTATTAAAGTTAAATATATAATTTTTTAATGCAAAAAACTGAACGTGGATTATTTGGTGCGTTAATATGTGTTTTTTTGTGCTGATCAGCTTAAAATCCGCATCTTTTCCAAAGGTATTTTTCACCATTTCGGCAAATAAACTGCTGGCTGTATCTTCATGTGTAAGCGTTTCTATACTCGGAAAATCGTATAAATGCTGCCAAACATCACCAGCCTGCCTCTCCCTTACGACCACCTGCTCGCCATCAAAACAAATAAAATAATTGATATAACGGTGCTTCTGTGCGGCTTTTTTTAGCTTAACGGGAAGTTCGTTTACCATTTTATGGCTAAAGGCATAACAGGTTTGGTTAAGCGGGCAAATGCCACAATTTGGCGACTTAGGCTTGCATTGCATGGCCCCAAATTCCATTATAGCCTGGTTGTAAAGGGCAGGATCATCCTGATAGAGCAACTCATTTGCCAAAGTAAAAAATTCCTTTTTTCCTGCCGGAGAATTGATTGCCGTAGCAATACCATAATACCTCGAAAGCACTCGGAATACATTTCCATCTACCACCGCACGCGCCTCGCCAGCTGAAAAAGACGAGATTGCAGCAGCCGTATATTCGCCTATTCCCTTTAATTTTATCAGCTCATCATGCAGATTTGGGAAGATTCCATGGTAATCTTTCACCACAATCTGGGCGGTGGCATGCATATTCCTACCCCGCGAATAGTAGCCCAAACCCTGCCAAAGTTTTAAAACTTTAGCTTCGGTAGCACTGGCAAAATCATTAACAGTAGGGAAATTCTCTAAAAATTTATTGAAATACGGGAGGCCCTGCTCTACCCTTGTTTGTTGTAATATAACCTCTGATAACCAGATGGTATAAGCATCATTGGTATGTCTCCAGGGCAGATCTCTCTTGTTAAGCAGGTACCAATTGATGAGTTCATTTTGAAATGTCATTCCTGCAAATTACGGTGTATTTATCCGATTTAAAAAAAACTTGCAATTGGGTGATAAGTCTGGAGATAAAAAAATCATCTTTTATTTCCCTATCTCATTAAAAAGCAATACTTTTGCAACCCCAAAACAGTAGTAATATTAAAACACATAATATAATAAATAATAAAATATGACTAAGGCAGATATTATTTCAGAAATATCAACAAAAACCGGAATTGAGAAGGTTGATGTACAGGAAACAGTTGAGGCATTTTTCAAGGTTATCAAAACCAGCATGATTGGCGGTGAAAATGTATACGTTAGGGGCTTCGGAAGCTTTGTTGTTAAAAAGAGAGCGCAAAAAACTGCGAGAAATATCTCAAAAAACACTGCAATAATTATCCCGGAACATTTTGTTCCAAGCTTTAAACCAGCAAAAGTATTTGTTGACAAAGTGAAAAGCAATTCAAAAAAAATTAACGTAGAAGCCTAAGTCTTAAATTATGAATAGCAGCATCAGATCAAAACAAACCATTATTATTGGAGCGATTGTATTGCTTGTTGCCTTTCTATTTACCAGAGACATTAAGGGTTTAGTAAAACCAACTGAAGAAAACGGCAAAATGCCTGCCAGCGGTCCAATGGCCGGGGCAGCAGCAGCTTCTACTTCATCGGCACTAAACATCGAAACATCATCTACAGCTGCAAAAAATGTAATCAACAAAAACCTGGCTACAGACATTACAGCTTTAGAAAACACTTACAAAGGTGCTAATGGTGCAGAAAAGATCGAACTTGCAAAGCAATTGGCGCAGAAATGGGACGATGTAGAGCAAATTACTCCTTCTGCATTATATTTAGAAATTGTTGCCCAGGGCGAACCATCAACAAAATCGTGGTTGGCGGCTGGTAACCAGTTTATAAAAGCCTTTGAAAGTACACAAGATAGCCTGGCACAACCTGCTTTATTGCAGAAAGCCAATACATCTTACAAAAACGCATTAGAGAAAGACTCTACTAACATTGAAGCTAAAACAGGCTTAGGTGTAACAATAGTAAATGGTTTGGGTGCACCAATGCAAGGTATTGCAATGTTGCTCGAAGTTGTAGCTAAAGAACCTAAAAATGTAAAGGCCAATATGAATTTAGGCTTATTCTCTATAAAATCAGGTCAGTTCGACAAAGCAATTCCACGTTTTAAAACCGTAATTGCAGAAGCACCCACCCCTGAGGCTTATTTCTACTTAGGCACCGCCTTAGAAAATTTAGGCAAAAACAAAGAAGCAGTAGATGCTTATTTAGCAAGCAAAAAATTAGCGGCTAACCCAACCTTATCATCTTTTATTGATAAGAAGGTGGCTGAACTAAAGAATAAAAATTAATTAACAGATTAATAAAAACATTTAAAACTTAAAACTATGCCAAGCGGTAAAAAAAGAAAAAGACATAAAATGGCTACCCACAAACGTAAAAAACGTTTAAGAAAAAACAGACATAAGAAAAAATAGTTTCTTATTTTGATTAAGCCAATTAAACCTCATAGTAAACGCTATGAGGTTTAAACAATTTATATGATTTTTTTTATTGTATAGTTCTCTGGCTACATCAATGTTTTTTATTTACTATCCATTTGTTAATAGGCGAAAGCCTTAAATCTGTAGCTGTTGGTAAAAGAATTAATTATCAATTCGACTCCTGCCGGAGTTACCATAGCGTTGATTGAAGACAAACAACTTGTTGAGCTTCACAAAGAACAAATCAATATTAACTACGCTGTAGGCGATATCTATTTGGGCCGCATTAAAAAAATTATGCCTGGTCTGAATGCTGCTTTCGTGGATGTTGGTTATGAAAAAGATGCTTTTCTGCATTACTTTGATTTGGGCCCTCAGGTGCAATCTTTAATTAAGCTAACTAAGATCAAGCGTAATGGCTCGGTTACAGGCACATTATTAGATAATTTAAAGCTAGAAGCCGATATTAACAAGGCTGGCAAAATTTCTGATGTGCTCAGTAAAAACATGCTCCTACCTGTCCAAATTGCCAAAGAGCCAATTTCTACAAAAGGACCACGTTTAAGTTCCGACATTTCGATTGCCGGCAGGTATGTGGTACTGGTGCCATTCTCCAATACCATATCTGTATCAAAAAAAATAAAAAGTAATACCGAACGTAATCGTTTAAAAAAGATTATTGAAAGTATTAAACCTCAAAATTTTGGGGTAATTATCAGAACCGTTTCTGAAGGTAGAGGTGTTGCCGAAATGCAGAAAGATCTTTTGGATCTGATCGCTAAATGGGAAAACTTCATAAAAAAAATGCCTTCTACCGAACCTTCAAAAAGGGTTTGGGGAGAAATGGACAGATCATCAACGTTAATCCGTGATATTCTGAATCCTGATTTTACAAACGTTTACGTCAGTACACCAGAGCTGTACGATGATATCCGTTCTTATGTACACGATATTTCTCCTGAAATGGAAAAAATCGTTAAACTGTACAAACAAAAAGAACCGATCTTCGATCATTTTGGTGTAGAAAAGCAGATTAAAAATGCTTTCGGAAAAACAGTAAACTTACCCGGTGGTGCTTACTTAGTTGTAGAGCATACCGAAGCGCTGCACGTAATAGATGTGAACAGTGGAAACCGTACTGCCAGTAAAGAAAATCAGGAAGAGAACGCTTTACAGGTAAACAAAGAGGCGGCTAAAGAAATTGCCCGTCAACTGCGCTTGCGCGATATGGGCGGTATTGTGGTAATCGATTTTATCGATATGCACAAACCAACAAACCGTAAAATGCTATTCGATTATTTGCGTGAGCTGATGTTATTGGATAGGGCCAAACATACGATTTTGCCTCCGAGCAAATTTGGTTTGGTACAGATTACCCGGCAGCGTGTTCGTCCGGAGATGAATATTGTTACGGTAGAAAAATGTCCGGCCTGCGATGGGACCGGAGAAATTAAAGCGAGTATCGTTTTAATGGATGATATTGAGAACAACCTTAATTATATTTTAAGAGAGCAGAATGAAAAAGGTGTTACACTTTGCGTGCACCCTTACATCGAAGCTTATATTACAAAAGGCATTTTCAACCTTCAACGCCGCTGGTTCTTTAAATATGGCCAATGGATTAAAGTGAAGGCACAATCATCGTATTATTTAAATGAGTTTCACTTTATCTCTGCTAAAGACGAAGAGATTAAATTATAACTTAAAAACATTTAATTGAAAGCCTGGACTTAAAAATCCGGGCTTTCTTGTTTAAGTGTCTTTCAAATCTCGCAGGTTTTAAAAACCTGCGAAGTTTATCAACGAGAAAGGTTAAATTCGTAATCTAAAATTTTAATCAATTGGCAAAATCAAAAACCGCATATTTCTGTCAGAGCTGTGGCTACGAATCGGCAAAGTGGCTGGGTAAATGTCCGTCATGTAATCAATGGAATACTTTTGTAGAAGAAATCGTCGAAAAAAGTTCTGCTTCCGTGCCTACCTGGAAAAATGATACCACGAGCCGCAAGTTAAGTAAACCGAGTAAGGTGGATGAAATCCAATCATCAACCGAGCGGAGAATATTAACGGGCGACAAAGAACTCGACCGTGTTTTAGGTGGTGGTTTGGTAGAAGGATCTTTAGTATTGATCGGCGGTGAACCTGGTATTGGAAAATCCACCTTAATGCTGCAATTAGCCTTAAATATAAAAGGGAAAAAGTTATTATACATTTCGGGGGAAGAAAGCGAGCAGCAGATTAAAATGCGGGCAGAACGGATCCAGGAAAATCCATCTTCGAACTGTTATATTTTAACTGAAACCTCTACACAGAATATTTTTAAACAAATCGAAATATTGGAACCGGAAATTTTGGTTGTCGATTCCATCCAGACTTTACATTCTGCACATATCGATTCTACTCCGGGGAGCGTATCGCAGGTGAGAGAATGTACAGCGGAGTTATTACGTTTTGCAAAAGAAACCGGCGTACCTGTTTTTCTCATCGGCCACATTACCAAAGATGGAGCCATTGCAGGACCGAAAATACTCGAACACATGGTTGACACGGTTTTACAGTTTGAAGGCGACAGGCATCATGTTTACCGCATATTAAGGTCTATCAAGAACCGCTTTGGAGCTGCTGCAGAACTGGGCATTTACGAAATGCAGGGCAGTGGCTTAAGAGAGGTTTCGAACCCGTCAGAAATTCTGCTTTCGCAGCGCGATGAAGAATTAAGCGGAATTGCCATTGCAGCAACTTTAGAAGGCGCCAGACCGATGCTGATCGAAACTCAGGCCCTGGTAAGCGCCGCAGCTTATGGAACACCCCAACGTTCTGCCACGGGCTTTGATACCAAAAGAATGAATATGCTTTTAGCAGTGCTTGAAAAACGCTGTGGCTTCAGGTTAAGTACGCAGGACGTCTTCTTAAACATTGCCGGAGGTATAAGGGTTGAAGATCCTGCAATCGATCTGGCCGTTTTAATTGCCATTATTTCATCCCAACAGGATATTGCTGTTTCTTCCAAAAATTGTTTTGCGGCAGAAGTTGGTTTATCAGGCGAGATAAGAGCGGTAAACAGGATTGAGCAACGGATTGCTGAAGCCGATAAATTAGGTTTCGAAACCATTTATATATCCAAATACAATTTAAAGGGGATCGTAAAGGAAAAATATAATCTCGAAATTAAAGCGGTAAGTAAGATAGAAGAAGTGTTTGGTTTGGTATTCGGCTAGCCCAAATACGGGGAAAAATTTCAACATATTTTTTAACGGTGGCGATAAAGTTCCCCATTTCCACAGTCTTGATATCATACAACGATATCAACAAAAACATACAAAACACTGAATTACAATAGCTTACATACAAATGCAACAAGAATGATACTTTTGGATTCAGGTTTGCCTATTATATCATGTTGTACATCATAGGATGTGATCTACACGAAAATAGGGATGATTTTCCTCGTTAACGGATGTTAACGGGGATTTTTTTTTGCGTTATTATTTAGTGTAAATTTTAAATAACTTTGAAAAAGATAATAACGGAACAATTATAAATCACTAAAAGATGAAAAAAATCATTTTAAGCATAAGCTTTTGTTTATTCGCCGCACTTGCATTTGCGCAGGTAGCTTATACAGGCCAAAAATTTGGAGAAGAGGTAAAACCAGGCGACGTAAAGCCAGCTGCCAAAATGGAAGCTGCTATGGGCGATAAAAAAACCGTCGACATGAAAATCGAAGGTAAGGTAATAGATGTATGTAAGAAAAAGGGGTGCTGGATGACCTTGGAAATGCCAAACGGCGATCCGATGCGCGTTACCTTTAAAGATTACGCCTTCTTTATGCCCATGGATATTGTAGGGAAAAAGGTAGTGCTTGATGGCTTAGCAAAAAAACAAACCATTTCAGTAGAAACTTTACGCCATTATGCAGAAGATGCTAAAAAATCTCCTGAAGAAGTTGCAAAAATTACTGATCCCAAAAAAGAACTGGCTTTTGAAGCTAAGGGTGTAGTAATTCTAGATAAATAAAATAAGTCCGAAAGTCTGGAGGCCTGGAAGTCAGAGGTCCGAAAACCCGGAGGTTAAACACTAGAAATTCAAACACGAAAGACTAAGAATAGATCTCTTGATACTAAAAACCTCAAGCAAAAAATAACCCCGATACAGAATATGCATCGGGGTTTATCTTTTATAAGGTATCGGATTACAAAACCCAGTTCCAGCCAAATTCATCAGGCGCTAAACCGTAACGGATATCGTTTAATTTTTTAGCAATGCCATTCGAAATATGTCTTGTTGATGGATCGGTCAATTTATAAATCTGGCCATTGTAGCCCATTTCGCCAACATGTGTTACTGTAGCAGCAGTTCCCGCAGCAAAAGCTTCGGTCAAGCTTCCGTTTTCGATTCCTTCGATTACTTCTTTAACAGAAACCCTGCGCTCTTCAACCTCTACACCAGCATCTTTTGCCAATTTGATAATTGTATCACGTGTAACACCATCTAAAACTGTACTGCGTACAGATGGCGTAACCAATTTACCATTAATCACAAAAAGCAAATTAGCTGTTCCGGCTTCTTCAATAAACTCGTGCGTTACCGAATCTGTCCAGATTAATTGATCGTAACCTTCTTTTTTAGCTTGTTCGAACGGATATAACGAACGGGCATAGTTTCCGGCAGTTTTGGCAAAACCAACACCACCTTCATCAGCACGTGTAAATTCAGTTTCGATTTTAACTTTTAATGCACTACTGTAATATGGACCGGTTGGTGTGGTTAATAAAGCAAATTTATAAGTATCAGAAGCTTTAACGCCTAAATATGGATCCATTGCAAACATTACCGGACGGATATACAAAGCATAATCTTCCTGGTCAGGTACCCATTTCTCATCAACATTGATCAAAGCGGCCAAACCTTGCATAAAAATTTCTTCCGGAATGGTAGGCATCGACATTCTAGCTGCTGATTTATTAAAACGTTCGAAGTTTTTATCGGCACGGAATACACTGATCCTTCCATCAGGCTGGCGATAAGCTTTTAATCCTTCGAAAATTGCCTGACCATAATGAAGTGCAGAAATTGCAGGACTCATTGGAATAGGGCCATAAGGAAGAATCTGTAAATTTTTCCATTCGCCATCTTCGTAGTCGGCAGTAAACATGTGATCGGTAAAAACCTTACCGAACGGTAATTGCGAAAAATCAGTAACAGTCAAACGTGTTTCGTTTGTTTTAGTGATTTTTATATCTAATGTCTCGGTCATACTTTTTTTAATTTTGAATGATTGAATGTCTCAATGATTGAATGTTTTTATCCGCTCATTCTCTAATTAAATAATTCACTCATTCTGTCATTAACTATTTTGCGCAAATTAATAAAAAAGAGGCTTTTTTAATAGCTTTTCATAATATTAATCTTTGTTTTTGAGTGTTTTAAGTACACTAAGCACCCATCCTTTACCCCATTCTTCCATCTGTTCATCATTCCATAAGAAGGGATAAAAAATTCTTTTCTGAAAACGCGGAGGCAAATATTTCTGCCAGTTGGTTCCGCCAGTTGCTGCAACATCAACAGGATCTTTCTCTAAATAACGTACAGCCGATTTATAATGCGATAAAGGCCACTCTACGTTCACATACAGATCAAGCTTGCGTAATTCTTCGGCAAGGGCTGAAACATCGGCTCCGTTAGCCTGCAATTGATGATATAATGCCGAGAAATTGGTTAAAGTACGGTCTTTTGCCAATTGCAAAAACTGGGCAGCATATTTTTTGATAAACTGTTTTAAGGTCAGGGTCTGTTTGCCCGATGCCAGTTCAGTTGCCCCGAATTTCCAATAGATATGTTCAAATTGCTCCTCTAGCGTTGCTTTACTTAATTCTTCGCGTTTACTTTTATCTACCAAACGGATAAAATCAGTCGCACAGATTTCGATCATTCTATATTGACCAGATTGAAAACCACTGGCTGGTAATAACGACATTCGGAACTTTAAAAACTGCTCTTTCTCCATTCCATCAACCATTACTTCAAACGAAGTAGTTAAGGCGTTAAAATAAGCATTGATCCGTTTTACACGTGCAGTGAAAAGCTCGGCAGTTAAGCTTTCATGTTCAGCAATCTGCCGGCATTCGTGCAGTGTAAGTTTAAAATAAAGCTCTGTAATCTGATGGTACATGATGAAAATTTCTTCATCAGGAATTGGTGTTTTAGGGCTCTGCAAGCTTAATAGGGTATCCAGGTGGATATAATCCCAATAGGTCAAAAAATCGGCATATAAGAGCCCGTCGAGATAGGACGCCATATCCTGCCCCATTGCAGTGTATTTTTCTTGTAGTTGATTTAGTTTGTCTTTTATTTCTGGTGTGAAATCCATGGTTTAAAGTTAGCTGCACAAAGGTGATAAAGATTTTGCAACAAATAACTAAAATTTATACATTTGAGAGATGGCGATGGGGTACCGCCAAAACCGCCCAAACAGGCTGATGACTCCTACGATTTTTATTTAAAATTGAATTCAAATGCCTGTTAAAAAACTAACAGAAGGATTTCTTCTGTCTATCAATCAATTTATTAAGCTCGATTTCGGAGTACTGTTATTAAGCACGTTAAAGTGGCTATTGATTTCTGCCCTATTAGGTGGAATCATCGGCTCGGCCTCTGCCCTATTTCTAAGTACTTTAAACTGGGCGACCAATTACCGCGAGCAACACCTTTGGATTATTGCCTTTTTGCCCCTTGCTGGTGTAATAATTGGTTTGGCTTACCATTATTGGGGCACAGCGGTAGTAAAGGGGAACAATCTTTTGATTGAGGAGTTACAATCGCCCAAAAAAGTGATTCCCATTATTATGGCGCCACTCATTTTTGCTGGCACCATTATTACCCACTTATTTGGTGGATCGGCAGGCAGAGAGGGGACAGCAGTACAAATTGGAGGAGCTTTTGCCGATCAGTTTACAAAATTATTCAAACTCAAAGCGAGAGACCGGAAAGTAATCCTTATTTGTGGTATCAGCGCTGGTTTTGCTTCTGTTTTCGGTACACCTTTGGCCGGTGCAGTATTTGGGCTCGAGGTTTTCGTTGTAGGTAGTTTAACCTATAGTTCAATTCTGCCTTCATTTATCACCGCAGTTATTGCCGATTATGCCTGTAAAGCCTGGGGCGTTGGCCATACCCACTATGCTATAGCCGCCGTACCAGAAATGGATTCGGTAAACCTGCTCTTATCTTTAGGTGCCGGAATATTGTTCGGTATTACCGCCAGGAGTTTCTCTGCACTAAACCATGGTTTATCAAGCCTTTTTGCCAAGATTAAATACCCTCCTTTGAGACCATTTATTGGTGGGATCATTTTAATCATCATTATTTACCTGATCGGGAACACTCGTTACATAGGTTTAGGTATCCCGGTTATTTCGGAAGCCTTTACACAACAGGAAGCTTATTACACTTTCGCCATAAAATTATTTTTAACGGCATTTACGCTTAGCGCGGGTTTTAAAGGCGGTGAGGTTACCCCACTTTTTTTTATAGGAGCTACATTGGGCAGCTTTTTGAGCTTATTTATTCCATTACCTTATGGCCTTTTGGCTGGAATGGGCTTTGTAGCGGTATTTGCAGGAGCAGCGAACACGCCATTGGCCTGTATTTTTATGGGTGTAGAACTCTTTGGTACAGCATCGGGAGTTTATATTGCATTGGCCTGCGTTACTGCTTATCTATTTTCGGGCCATACCGGAATTTACAGTTCGCAAAGTATCGGGGCGCCTAAACATTTGTTGTTGAAGAGGCGGTAAGCGGGTGGCTTTGACAACCTTTTAGCACATTGCAAAGAAGGTTGTCAAAGCCAATCAAAAAATAGATTCGTGAATCAGTAAGCCCTTGCATTAAATGTATGGCGTTGGGAAATTAACGTAAAGCTTCAACAACCTTTTATAGTTTTACAAAGAAGATTATCAAAGCTCGTCAAACAATATAGCTTCATGAATATCAGCATGAAATTTTAGATATTCTGCCTTTCCACCAAACCAATCCAATACGTCTTGTTTCTTTAATTTAGTATCTGTATCCAGTAAAATCCGATTGTATGAGCTCCACCTCCAGTCTCTAAAATCTGACATGAGTTTGTGTTTCTGGGGGTTTGCATGAATATAATAAATGAGCCTGGTTAAATAGAACTCATCGTTTACTTCAGCACGTTTAAATGGCGTTTGAAATAATGTTCCTATTCTTTTATGTTGAATATTAAATGCCAACGCATAGGATTGAAAAAACACCCTGAATTGCTTACTCACAATATCATGCACAGATAAGTCATTCCAATTGAGATTCTTTAAATTTTCTTTAACTCGAATTAACAGATGAAAATGATTTCCCAACAAGCAATAAGCATACACATCTAAAACACCAGAAAGGTATTGATCGAATTTCTTTAGAAAAAACTTATAGTTACCATCCGATTTAAAAAGTGGTTGACTGTCAATAGATCGGTTATAAATATGATAGAAATTTCCTTCTTCAAATTTAGTATAGTAATGTTCGGTTTTTGCCATGAGAATATTGCATAAACCAATATACTAAAAATAGGTTATAAAAAGCTTTGACAACTAATGAGCCTTGACAACCTTATAGGCTATATGCCCATAAGGTTTTCAAAGCCAACGCACTCCGCTCGAAATGACGATATTTAGTTTATTCCGTCATCCCTCTTACATTTTACATCTAATAAAGCACCCTAAATTTTATGGTTTGCTCAATCTTTTTAAGTGATTTAAACAGCTGTTTATCATACTGTGCATTGATATCGGTAATGGCATAACCAATTTCAGCATTGGTCATTAAAAACTGACTTACGATGTTGATATCATGTTTAGCAAAAACAGTATTGATTTTCGCCATAATACCCGGAACGTTTTTGTGTATGTGGATTAAACGGTGCGATTTCTCGATTTTTGGCAATTGCAGGTTCGGGAAATTGCTGCTCAAATAAGTAGCTCCGGTATTCATAAAATCGGCCACCCGTTTTGGGATAAAATCGATATTGCGCGGGTTATTTTTTGGATCATCAAATACCACAATACCTTGTTTGGTACAGAGATCAAGGTCTATTTTATTCTTTGCGTTACCTAAATAACCGATTGTTTTCAGTTTGGCAGCATTTTTTAATTGCTCTTTGTCTATTTTTTCGCCATCTGCCAAAAGGATAATCCCTACATCTTTTACATATTTTTCTTCGAAAGAGGTTTTATGCCGGATAGATAAACCATCGTTTTTAAGAATGGAAATGGTTAAAGGGTCAACCTCACCAATTACCAGACAAAGAATCCTGTTTTTAGGATAAGAAATGGCTCTTGGCAGGTCATTTACATACAAAAACTCATCAAAACTTGGCGTTACGTGATCAGCTTTTGAAACAATACTCTCACGGGCTATATTCTCTGTAAAAGCAAAAAACTTGTTAATAATGCCGCTTTCACGTAGCTGGAAATCAGAATAACCATCACCGATACCAAACAATTCACCTTCCAGTTTTAAATGCTGGAGCAATTTTACCTTTCCACCTTCTTCACTTAATGGATTGGCATGGTCATAGTCGATAATTTTACCATCACCGGTAGTTACGAAGGTATTGGCGTAGATATTTTCTTTTTTAATGTGATACTGACTTACAACGGGGGTAATAAACTCTTTAAATCCGCCGGATACGATCAAAACCTCATCAGCATGTTTTTTAAAAAACTCGGCATTACGTGAGAAAGAGGTTGAAACTTTCTTTTTTAAATGTTTGATGAGCTGTTTTAAATGCTCTTCATTTGCTTCGAGCAGTTTAACCCGCTGTGCTAAACTTTCGGAGAAGGAAAGTTTTCCTTCCATGGCAAAATTGGTATAATCTTCAATTTTTTGGAAAATCGCTTCTTTATCAGGGTGGTTCTTGAGCGAAATCCTTGCGAGTTCATCTAGTGCTTCTACCTGGGTAAAGGTACTATCAAAATCGATGATGTAATAGGCTTTTTGTTTGGGCATTATCTTAAATGTTGGGTAATTTCTTTTATGCTTTCGGCAACAGGTTTAAAAACTATTCCGGTTTCCGATTTTACTTTATCGTTGTTATAGTAACTTAAGGTTACACTGCTTTTTGCGGCATCTTTAGTGATGGAAGGTTCTTTCCCTGTAAAAACGGATACCAATTTTAAGGCACGCCAGGCTATCCCAAGCATCCATGGTTTCGCTTCTTTGGCAGGCGCCTTAACTCCAAAACCCTGCGCAATTTCGCCAAAGAGGTTTTTATAATGGTAGTCATCAGCAGAAATGATATAACGTTCTCCTGAAATCGCTGCATCCATCAATAAAATCATCGCTTTGGCCACGTCTTCTACATCAACAAAACCCGATGCACCGTCGGTATAAAATGGAAAGCCACCCTTCACCAATTTAAAAATGGCCCCGCTTCCTTCAAAACCTGCATTTTTACCGATAATCACTGATGGATTAACGATAATGGCATCTAAACCTTCGGTTATACCGCGCCAAACTTCCATTTCGCCTTCATATTTAGATAATCCGTAGGCATGGGCTTTTGAATCATACTCCCAAAAATCCTTTTCAGTAATTTTTTTTCCCTTTTTGGCGTTGCCCAACGCAGCAACCGAACTTACATGCAACAACCTGCAATTATTTTCTGCACAAAGGTTTACGATGTTCGAGGTACCATCGATGTTTACATGAAAAAGCTGTTTCTTATCTTTAGGGTTAAAGGATACAAATGCAGCACAATGATACACTTTTGTGATTCCTTCAAAGGCATCTTCTAAAGCGGAAGGCTCGTTGATATCAGCCACAAACCATTCGACCAGGGATATATTTTGGATCAGGGCAGGGATTTTAGATTTCTCCCGCCTCAAGGCCCGTACCGCTAAACCTTTATCAGTTAACTGCTTAATTAATTCAGATCCTAAAAATCCAGTTCCTCCGGTTACCAGTATCATTTTATTTTTTTCGGGCTATATGTGGAAATACGCATTCAAAAATAGATATTTGAGCCGAGAGTTTTAAATATATGTCATTAACGGATTTCTTTTCACCCATAAACCCCGATAGTTTTACACCTAAGCAAGGATTTTTTACAAGTCAGCTGGGTTTAAAAGCACAAATCTATACCGAGTCGTTTCCCGATTTTGAGGAACATACTTACGATCTGGCTATTTTTGGGATACTTGATGGAAGAGGTGCTGTTAATAACGAGGGTACTGCCCTTGCACCTGATTATTTCAGGGAGAAATTTTACAAACTCAACGAAGGTGCTTTTAGCAGCAGGATTGTTGATTTAGGTAACATCAAACATGGTGCAACCATTGCCGATACGTACATCGCCATTAAAATGGTGGTTTCTGAACTGATTAAAAAAGACATTATCCCGATTATTATTGGCGGCGGACAGGATTTAACCTATGGCCAGTACCTGGGTTACGAAGATTTGGAGCAAAAGGTAGATCTGGTGGTTATTGATAACCAGTTTGATATAGGCGATGATGACCATGAGGGTATTGCAACCCGATCGGACTGCTACCTGAACAAGATTTTTCTGCACCAGCCCAATTATCTGTTCAATTTTAGCAACGTAGGCTATCAAACTTATTTTGTAAACCAGGAAAGTTTGAGCGTAATGGATAAGTTATATTTTGACGTGCACCGTTTAGGTGAATTTGCACAGGATATTACCTTAACAGAACCCATTATCCGCAATGCAAACATGATCAGTTTTGATATGGGCGCTATCCGCTCTGCTGATGCTGCTGCAAATGCGAATACTACACCAAACGGTTTTGATGGTGAAGAGGCATGTCGCATTGCCCGTTACGCCGGCATGAATGACAAACTAACCTCAATTGGGTTTTATGAATTTAACCCTGCTTACGATAACAACGGACAAACGGCTTTCTTACTGGCACAGATGGTATGGTATTTTGTAGAAGGCTTTTATGCCCGTAAAAAAGATTTCCCACTTACTCCAAAATCTCAGTTTATGATTTACCGCACCAGCCTAAAAGATGGTTCGGGAGAAATGATATTTGTAAAGAGCAAAAAATCAGACCGTTGGTGGATGCAGGTTCCTTATCCATCAGGACAATCTAAAAATGAACGTTACCACCTTGTACCCTGCAGGTATGATGATTATCAAACCGCAGTTAATGGCGAAATGCCAGATTTATGGTGGCGGACTTATCAGAAATTGAACTGAAAACTCATGTAATTTCAAAGTTGATTAGAATAAATCTTATTGAGGTTGAAATAATTAACATCTAAAAACCATCATAATTTTACACAGCTATTTACGTTTAAGCGGTACAGATTTCTATATTTGAAGAACGATTAACTTATCCACATGAAAAAAATATTATTATCTGCAATGGCTTTATTACCACTTGCAGCACTTGCCCAAAAGCCATTTATAGTTAATGGTAATATAAAAGGATTAAAAACCGGAGATAAGGTTTACCTGGTTTACCGCGCTGGTGACAAATCTATCACGGATTCTACAACTGTAGCCAGTGGAGCTTTTGCTTTTAAAGGTACCTTGACCGAGCCTGCAGCCGGAAATTTGTTCCTGAACAAAAACCCTTACGTTAACCGCCCTGCCAAAGGCGAGGTATTGGATTACGCCACCTTATTTTTAGAACCAGCAAACATTAAAATAACCGGAACCGACTCTATAAAAACAGCTGCAATTACAGGATCGGCAATTAACGATGACAGTAAAAAATTAAAAGCTTTAACCAAGCCGGTAGATGATGAAATCAATGCTATTAATGTTGAGTATTCTAAACTAACACCAGAGCAACAGAAAGATCCAAAAACAAGGGAAAATGCCATGAGCCGTTATGAGAAAGCTACGGCAGCATTAACCCCTATATTGCTTACTTACGCGGGCAACAATCCCAAATCCTACATCAGTTTAACTGCACTCAATCAATTGGCTTCTGATCCAGATCAGGTGACAGCAGCTGAAAAAGCCTTTATGGGACTATCTCCGGAACTGAAAGCAACTTCTACTGGTAAAAAAATTGCCCAGATATTCGACGCTGGAAGAAAAACAGCGGTTGGCGGAATGGCCATGGATTTTACCCAAACTGATACTGCCGGAAAAGCGGTAAAATTATCAGATTTTAAAGGTAAATATGTACTGGTTGATTTCTGGGCTTCATGGTGTGGTCCATGCCGTCAGGAAAACCCAAATGTAGTTGTAGCTTATAATAAATTTAAAGATAAAGGCTTTACCGTATTAGGCGTTTCATTAGATGGAGGCACAACCAGAACAACTAAAGCAGGATGGTTAAAAGCGATTGAAGCAGATAAATTAACATGGACGCATGTATCTGATTTGAAAGGCTGGAGCAATGAAGTGGCGCAGATGTACGGTATCCAATCAATCCCAGCCAACTTTTTAATTGATCCAAACGGAAAAATTATTGCTAAAGGATTAAGAGAGCAGGCTTTACAGGATAAACTTCAGGAATTATTGGGAAGTAAATCGAAGTAAAAATTATCTGATCAGTTGCCGCCCCGATAAACCAGGACAGCCAGATGAAATAAAAAACCCGCTGATTTTAATTAATCAGCGGGTTTCTTTTTATATATGCTACGGCTTAAATTAAATCAAAGCCAATATCTTCTCTAAAATATTTACCGTCGAAATAAATTCTTCCTGCATCTGCTGTTGCTGATTGTAAGGCGGTAAACAAATCCTTTTGTAAACTGGTAATGGCAATTACCCTACCACCATTGGTTTTTACTACATCATTTTCTAAAAGCGTACCCGCATGGAAAGCATTAGAGTGACGTAAGTTTTCGATTCCTGTGATGGCTTTACCTTTCAGATAATCGCCAGGATAACCACCTGCTACAATCATTACGGTAGCTGCAGTTTGATCGGAAATTACCAAATTCACTTCATTCAACTTTTTATCTGCGGTAGCTAAAAAGAGTTCAACCAAATCATTCTCTACTCTGGGAATTACACTTTCCGTTTCTGGATCGCCCATACGTGCATTGTACTCAATCACAAATGGCTCTTCCCCAACTTTGATCAAACCGAAAAAGATGAAACCGGTATAATCGATATTATCTTTCTTTAAACCCTCTACTGTTGGTTTAATGATTCGTTCTTCTACCTTGGCCAAAAATTCTGGTGTGGCAAACGGAACCGGAGAAACCGAGCCCATACCACCCGTATTTAAGCCGGTATCGCCCTGGCCAATTCGTTTATAATCTTTGGCTGATGGTAAAGTGATATAGTTTTCGCCATCGGTTAAAATAAATACCGAAAGTTCAATTCCACTTAAAAATTCTTCGATAACTACTGTTGCACCAGCAGCGCCAAATTTACCGCCAAGCATCAGTTTTAACTCTTCCTGTGCTTCGATAGTTTCAGTGCAAATTAATACCCCTTTACCTGCTGCTAAACCATCTGCTTTTAAAACAACCGGCAACGCATGGTTTTGAAGATAGGCCAGGCCGTCTTCTAAAGTTTCGGGAGTAAAAGATTTTGAAGCCGCAGTTGGGATACCATGGCGCTCCATAAACTGTTTAGAGAAATCTTTACTTCCTTCTAAAATAGCACCTTCTTTTTTAGGTCCGATTACAGGAATGTGAGCAATTGCTTTATCGGCAAGGAAAAAATCATGAATACCATTTACCAAAGGTTCTTCCGGTCCTACTACAACCAGTTCTATGTTTTCGGTAAGCACCACTTTTTTAATGGCATCAAAGTCGTTCACATTGATGTTGATATTGGTACCATACACTCCTGTGCCGCCGTTTCCCGGAGCAATAATTAATTTATCGCAGTGCGAAGACTGGCTCATTTTCCAAGCGAATGCGCTTTCTCTGCCGCCTGAACCTAAAAGTAAGATATTCATATCGGCAAAGATAAATAAAAATGTAAGAGGGAAAATGGAAAAAAATGTAAGAGGGAAAATGTAATATGGATGATGTATCAAGCGACCGTTTTTTTTCGTCGTCTATTTTCCATCATCCATATTACATCCTTACATTTTACATATCACATCACTTAGCACTTCTCGTCATTTGCTCCAGCATATCCCACATTTCGTTAGGAATGGCTTCCAGGCCGTTCATTTGACCAGCCCCCTGTAACCATTCGCCGCCATCGATAGTGATCACTTCTCCATTAATGTAACCTGAGAAATCGCTTACGAGAAAAGCAGCTAAATTGGCCAGTTCCTGATGATCGCCAACCCTTTTTAAAGGCACGCGGTTTTTAAAATCGAATTTTTTGGCCAAATCGCCGGGTAATAAACGTTCCCATGCGCCTTTTGTAGGGAATGGTCCCGGTGCGATGGCATTGGTACGGATACCATATTTGCCCCACTCAACCGCCAAAGATCTTGTTAATGCTAAAACCCCACCTTTTGCACAGGCCGATGGCACTACATAAGCCGAACCTGTAAAAGCATAAGTGGTGATGATATTTAAAACGGTTGCGGCCTGTTTTTCTTTGATCCAGTGTTTACCAAAAGTAAGCGTACAGTTAACCGTTCCTTTTAAAACAATATCGATAATGGATGAAAATGCATTTGCAGATAAACGCTCGGTTGGGGAAATGAAATTACCCGCAGCGTTATTCAACAATACATCAACAGAACCAAATTTCTCCAGGGTTTTAGCCAATACATTTTCTACCTGTTCAATCTCACGCACATCGCAAGCTACCGCCAATACTTTACCCCCGGTTTTTTCTTCCATCTCATCGGCAGTTTTTTGTAGTACATCCTGCTTACGGCTGGTGATCACTAAATTAGCCCCTAACTTCAAAAAATAAACGCCCATAGCTTTCCCAAGTCCGGTTCCGCCACCTGTAATTACAATGGTTTTTCCTTTTAAAGCGTCTTCTCTGAGCATTGGTGAATTATAATTGAACATAATATTTGGTTAACTGGTTAAATAGGTTAATTATTGAGATTGGTTAATCGGTTAATTGTTTAAACTGGTTAACTGTTCATAGCGAACAGTCAATTGAAAACTGTAACTGCAGACTGGCTACTTTCTCTGCAGATTAGCTAAAATGGTTTGTAAAATATGACGCGTTGCCGGTGACCACCATTGAGCCAGCATTTTTTCTAAAGCTGCTGATTGGTCAGCAGATGCCGCAGCAATGAGTTCTTCTCTAATATTCAGCTTACTTTGCGACCAGGTATTGCTTTCCTGTTCCATGTATTTTTTGATCTTGCGTTCAGCTGATGTTAATAAACTTTCGTTCTTTACCAGCTCATCTATCAAACCCACTTTTAAAGCTTCATCAGGATTATATAACCTACCAGCAAGCAAGCTTTGGGTAGCTTCAGCTTTGCCTATCCAGAAGGCATATAACTGGAAAATGCTATTGGGTACGATAATCCCTACCGGAACTTCGTTTAGGCCAATAATGTACTGCCCTTCGGCCATGATACGGTAATCGCAGGCTAAAGCCATTACGCAACCTCCTGCAGGGCTATGTCCGCTAATTGCGGCTACCATTGGCTTTTTAAAAGAAATCATATTTGCTGTGAAGCCTAAAAATAACTCCCAGAACGATTTTGCTTCTTCTTCGTTATAATTATAAAGCTCTATAAGGTCTAACCCGGCAGAAAAAAATGGCGCTGCTCCGGTTAAAATTACGCCGCCAATGTTATCATCGGCGGCAATATTTTTAAGCATATCATCCAGTTCGGTAATCAATTCGCGGTTTAAAGCGTTCGATTTACCCCTGTTTAAGGTAATGGTCGCTAAACGGTCTTTAACACTTACTTTTATCGTATTCATATTGTAAATAGTATCAAGATTAGAGAATTAGCATCAAGATTCAATTATTGAGTATCAGGACACTGGTATTGGTAACAAGATAGTCTATCAAATATAACTATGCATGCATACTAATTCAAATTTATCTATTTTTTGCTATTTAACATCATAAGTATATACTTTTCTGCCTAAATGGCCCGCAGCATCAATTCCTTCAATTACAACACGGTAGTTCCCAGGTTCATCGGCATTATAAAATTCGAATTTGGCTTTTCCGTCTTTATCGGCAACCACCTGTGGATCCCAATAAATGGTTGTCCTTAAATCGGCCCTGTTACTTGAGCTTGCTGAATCATATTTAGGCGAGTAAAACTCTCTCGAAATCGAAAATCCTTTAGGATTTAGAGTTACAATGCCCGGTGCATAACGGTTGGTGCTTCTGCCTCCATCACCACGTTTAGTTGTTATGATGATTACGCCACCCCCGCCCTGCGAACCATAAATTGCCGTATTGCCTATACTTTTTAATAGTTCAATTGTTTCAACGTCTGATGGCACAACATTATCCAGAAAATCGGCTTCCATCTGCATTCCATCTACGATAATTTGAATGGGTATATTCTGACTGCGCATTAAATAAGGTACGTTGCCCCTAAAAATCACCCCTGGTAAACGGCCCTGTAAACATTGCGATAAGGTAACGCAGGTAGACAACTGATCGGCTGTCATAATGAAATCGGCCCTGCCTGCACCATTTAAATTGGAAGAGTTTTTCGCCGGGTTTTTCTTTTCGGTAATGGTCACCTCTTCTAGTTTTATTGTTCTTTCGAGCAGTCCTAAACGGGTCATCTCGTTAAAATAATTGTCGCTTTCCTTAATGTATTTCATCAAGCTATTGTTCACGTTGATATCGATATCCGCGCCATTTTTGTTTTTGGTAACAATCTGCCCCGGAACCACATCGAGGTTAATATCCACAAATTTACGTTCTGTTTTAGTCCTCGCCTGTACCACAAACTTTGTACTGTCGCCAAAACTCAGGTTATCGAAAACAAATTTTCCTTCGGCATTGGTTACGGTATCCAGGATATACATGGTGCCTTTGGTTGCCATCAACATCACCTTTCCACCTGGTACAGGTTTATTGCCTTTGGTTACTGTTCCACTGATGGTAATCGATTGTTCGGGCTGATAGGTAATATTGGGACCAACATTGTTGATGATATTTTTCCAGATAAACCTTCTCCATCCCTGGGTAAGCATCAGGTTGTCTAATTCTTTTTGGGTTTGAACATCGTCCTTTAAAAAGTAGTGATTAGGCTTTTCTACATATCCGATCAGATCAGAAGTGAGCAATAAAGAGGTTAGGATGTTTGATTCGTTATCTTCATCTGGTGCCACTTTGCTGGCGTTGGTAACCGCAACAGAAAAACTGCCCAAAACCGGCTGACCGTTATTGACTGCATCGAAAGCAAAGCTGGCTTTCCCTCTTTTAGTGGTTGAAACCTGAGCTGAATTGAGTGACAGATCGATCATATCTGATTTTTTATTTACAAAAATCAAACGTTCTGCAATGGGCTGGTTAGTGCCCGAGAACAAAGTGAACTGAACGATACCTGTAGGCAGATTCTTTTTAGGAATATTGGCCAGCAATACCTGTTTATCCATTTTCGCTTTCGAAACGTAATACACATTGCCACCATGCTGTGCCACCACTTTAAGCTCTTCGCCATTAACCAGGTCGGCACTGCTCATAATTTTAAGCACCACTTTACCGGTATCCAGACTATTTACAGCAATGGTATAGCCACTTTTAAGGGATGCAGGAAGCTTTACGGTTTTTTGCGATCCATCTTTAAATTTAATTTTTGCCGAGTAAGATTTTCCAGCCTGGTTGTTGAAAACGAAATTTCCCATTCCCAGGTAACTGGTTGCAAAATTGGTTACTTCGTTTCCTGCCTCATCTACAATCACACCCTCTACATCTTCTCCCCTTCCATTAGAATTAACGGCTTTTATGGCAACTTTTTGTGGCAATTCTTCTATCAGCGATCCGCCCTCCGGCATAAACTGAACATCTACATCATTGGAGGTAGAAGTAATCGGGATAGATTTGATTACTTTTTGCTTATTATCAAGCGTGATAGTGGCAACAATCTTACCCGATTTATTCTGGAAAGACTGGTTATTGGTAAAACTGATCACAGCATCACCAGATAAGCTGGTTTTTACCTTGCCTTTGGTAACCGAGCGATAATCTAACTGCACATCGTAACTTACCTCGTTTTCGCCATAAGCCACGCCATTTTTATCTTCGAAATGAACAGTGGCCGTTACTTTATCGGCATTGTTTTCTTTAGTAAAGTTATAGGTGGTTTTTGTAAAAACTTTGTTAGCCCAGCTATTCCCGATCTTGATTGTTTTATCAAAAAAGAATTCTGTACCAAAATTACGCATATAATTGGTGTAAGCCCTGATGCGGTAATTGCCTTCGCCAAGCGAATCGGTAAGCTTAAAATCACCCCAGGTAATGCCACCCATGATAGGCAGTTTAACCATTTTTTTGAGGGAATCTTTCTCATTAATCAGCTCTACGTAAAGAATTTTACTGATGGTTGAAGGCGCTGAGGTTTTGGTATTCACCACGTAGGCTTTAAACCAAATATCATCCCCAATGGCATAATAAGGCTTATCTAAATGGAGGTGAACTTTTTCCTGGGGATATTTGCTGGTGTAATCTTCGAATTTTTGTAAGAGCTGACTAAAGGGATCATCGTCCATTTTAAATGCGGTAAAGCCGATTAATAGACAGACAAAACTGAGTGCGAGAATAATTCTGGGTTTCATGTGGTTAGGTAAAAATAAATAAGCCTCAAGGTACAAAACCTACTGCATACTTTTATGAAGTTACCATGAAATTTAGTTTGACTTCTAAGTTTTTAGTTAACCGTTACAAAAACACATTAATTTATCAAAATTGATTTGAAAATGAAGGTTCTATCGGATCGGGTTTATAAACAATGTTTAGTGCATCTACCTTTGTTTATAAACCCGACAGCAGCGGTTCCGATTCTTCATCGTAATGAGCGAATGGCGGCGCTACCGGCCGCAAAAAGAATTTGACGCCCGTTTCCAAATAATTAGTAATTGCCAATTTTCAGTTTACAGTTCGCAACCAAAAATTAACCAGTTTAACGATTAACCATTTCACCAAAATATTTATCAGTTGTCAGTTTATAGTTCACACAAACAGTTAACCAATTTAAACAATTAACCGATTAACCGATTAACCATCCTAAGCAATTAACTAATCTACTAAAACTTATTCTTCCACATCATACTCTCCACTGGCCTTGTGGTTTTATTGTTGTATTTGGCGTTGCCTTTTGTATTGTACATGGTTTCGATATTGCCTTCAACTGCAAAATAAATCAGCTGGCCAATCGGCATTCCGGCATAAATTTTAACCGGCTGCGCTACCGAAATCTCTAATGTCCAGGTGTTGCAGAAACCCACATCGCCTTTACCTGCCGTAGCATGGATATCGATACCTAAGCGACCGGTACTACTTTTGCCTTCTAAAAAAGGAACATGTTTGTGTGTTTCGGTATATTCTAATGTTACGCCCAGATATAACACACCAGGGTGAAGAACGAAGCCATCTTTAGGGATTTCGAAATGTTCGATTTCGTTATGTGCTTTAGCATCCAGTACACGGCTTTTGTAGGTAGCCAGGTATTTCCCTAAATGAACATCATACGAGTTTGTGCCTAAACATTCCCTTTTAAAAGGCTCGATGATGATGGTACCCTTCTCAATTTCTTCTAATATCCTGCTATCAGATAATATCATTTTTATGCGTATTTTTGGCCTAAATTATCATTTATTTAAGATAATTTTGCATGTAATCTCCAATTTAATCAATGCCAATCGTTTACAACAAAAATATTGATCAGCATTCTGTTTTAGCAATCTGGAAAATTGAGGAAACGGAAGAGGAACTGTTGGCCGGACTGCAGCTTAAGCAACACGAGCGCGACATTATTTCTTCTTTAAATAGTGGCAAACGGCTACTGCACTGGTTAAGCACGAGGTTGCTGTTGAGAACGATGCTCAACACAACAGAATATATCGATTGCCAGTTTGATGAGCATGGCAAACCTTACCTGGTTAATTTCGACTATCATATTTCTTTAAGTCATTCTTACGATTATGCGGCGGTAATGATCAGCAAAGATCATCCTGTTGGCGTGGATATAGAACTGATTAAACATAAAATAAAAAGCATTAAACATAAGTTTTTGAGCGACGTAGAACTTGCCCAGAAACAGATTGGCGATAATACTGAAGGCTTATATGTAGCCTGGTGTGCAAAAGAGGCCATTTATAAATGGCATGGCAAAAAAGGACTGGAGTTTAAACAGCATATCCATATTAAACCGTTTAAACTGAAAAAAGAAGGTTCTTTAAATGCTATCGTTGAGCTTCCTAATGGTACCCGAGAGCTCAGTGTAAATTATTTTAAAACCAAAGATGGCTACATGCTGGGTTACGTAGCAGGCAATTCTTAAAACATACCGAGATGAACGAGACAGCAGAAAAAGCAATTGCAGCAGATTTAGTGCCTACCCACTTTATTGATTGGGGATTAACGGATTATCAGGAAGCCTGGGATAAACAGGAAGATTTACTGAATAAAACGGTAGCTATTAAAACCGAAAACCGCGTAAACAATACCCAAAAGCCTACCCCAAACCACCTTGTTTTTTGTGAACACCCACATGTTTATACTTTAGGCAAAAGCGGTCACCCTGAAAATTTATTGCTGGATGAACAGGGCTTAAAAGAGAAACACGCCACTTATTATAAAATTAACCGTGGTGGAGATATCACTTATCATGGTCCCGGGCAAATTGTAGGTTATCCTATTCTTGATCTGGATAATTTCTTTACCGATATCCATTTATACCTGCGCACCTTAGAAGAAGCAGTAATCCTTACGCTAAAAGATTATGGCATCGAAGCTGGCCGTTACCCGGGTTATACTGGTGTTTGGTTAGATGCCGATAATGAAAAGGCACGTAAAATCTGTGCCATGGGCGTGCGCTGCAGCCGCTGGGTTACCATGCATGGTTTCGCTTTTAACGTAAATGTAGATCTCGATTATTTCAAAAATATTGTTCCATGCGGTATTGATGATAAAGCGGTAACCTCTTTGGCAAAAGAATTGGGGTACCAGCTGAATATGGAGGAAGTAAAAGGTAAACTAAAAAACCATATTGCCGGACTTTATAAAATGAAGCTGGTTTAATAATCCATAAAACTAAACCGGAGGCTACTTCGTAGGTTTAAACATGAAGATTTTTATTAACCTCGTTTTATTTTCTTTCTTAACTTCGGGCTGCACAAAACAAGCACCCATGATTAACGAGCCGGCTATCGACCAAACTTCAAATCCATCAAACGGAACAGGTAATTTCACTTATTTAGCCCTTGGTGATTCTTATACCATTGGCGAATCGGTAAAACAGGCCGAATCGTTTCCCTATCAGCTTCAGAATTTATTAAAAGCCAAAGGCAGTGATGTAGCCAATCCTAAAATTATTGCCACTACAGGCTGGACAACGGACGAGCTCCAGGCGGCCATAAAAAAGGAAAACCTAACCGGCACCTATAGTTTTGTTACGCTTTTAATTGGCGTTAACAACCAGTACCGTGGTTATCCGATCAGTACTTATAAAAAAGAGTTCTCAGAATTGTTACAAACGGCAATTGCTTTTGCGGGTGGCAACAAGAGTAAAGTTTTTGTGGTATCTATCCCCGATTGGGGCGCTACGCCTTTTGGCAAAAACTCAGGGAGGAACCCGGCAACTATTGCCGCCGAAATTGATAGTTTTAATGCTGCAAACCAGGAAATTACAGGTGCTGCAGGCGTAAACTATACTAATATTACGCCAGCATCCAGAAATGCAGCTACAGATATTTCGCTAATTGCGGGTGACGGCCTGCACCCGAGCGGTAAAATGTATGGCCAATGGGCCGAGGCTTTATTAACAAAAGTGGCCGCTGTGTTGAAATAATTTAACTTCCATTTATTCCATATTTGAATTAAAAAAATTACTTTAGTTTAACTATTTAAATTAAATCATCTTAAAGTTGATACTATGGAAGATCAAAAACCTCAAGAACAAGCACCTTTCGGACAACCGCCGTTTGGACAACAACAACCTTTTGGACAACAACCATTCGGAAATCCAGTTCCAAAAAACTGGCTGGTAGAATCAATTCTTGTTACCTTATTTTGCTGCTTACCATTCGGAATAGCTGGTATTGTTAATGCTGCAAACGTGAACAGCAAATATGCTGCCGGCGATTACGCCGGGGCTCAGGCTGCATCTGCTGCTGCCGGAAAATGGACAAAAATCGGCTTTTTTGTAGGAATCGGCGTTTATGTTTTATACATATTATTCTTTGTCGTACTTGGTTTTGGCGGTGCCATGATGGGTAATTACAGATAATGAAATTCCTGTACATCTTAGGATCGATTGTATTGTTATCACTTGTGATAATTTATTATAAATTCAATCCTGAGATGTACAATTTCTTTCCCGAGTGCCCCTTTCATAAATACCTGCATTTAGATTGTCCGGGTTGTGGCTCTCAAAGGGCAATTCATGCGCTACTTCATTTAAATCTTCAGAAAGCGATGGGATATAATTTGCTACTCGTACTCAGCTTGCCCATCCTCGCGTTACAACTATTCTTCAAAATATACGCTTACTTCACCAAAAGAAACGTGGTGTTGCGTTTTTGGTATAATCCAAATACGCCAAAAATAATTTTTGTTATCGTAGTGATGTTCTGGATTGCCAGAAATTTACCATATACCCCATTTAAATATCTTGCCGCTTAAACACTCATATTAGCTGTGAGGTGATTATAATCCTTTAATACGGTTTCTAAAAACTGCAATTCGTTCATTCCGCCTGGGATGGTTACCACAATATGTTCTTTGGTTTTAGCTGCCATGGTATAAATCAGTTCAGCATTTCCGGTTTGATAATAACCAGTTAATACTTCGTGGATCAGTTCTACATCCCGATCGTTTAAATGTAATACTTCTTTAAACTTTGGTTCGTATTCTTCAGGTAGCTTAAAGCTAAAAGCTACGTTGGCAAATTCGGTACGTGGTTTAGTTTTAATCAATGTGGTTTTAGCCAAAATATCGCCCAAACGCTGGTGATTTTTGGTTACTGCTACAGAAACCAGTGCCACTACGCCCCATCCAAACGGAAAGCCAAAATCGATCATCCTGAACAACCACCTAAAAATATACTGACTGAAAGTTGGCTGTGTACCATCTATACTGATTACTTTTATTTTTAACGCCTTTTTACCAAACGTTTGTCCATCCATGGTGATCTCGCAAACCAAATCGTAAAAGGCAAATATTGCAATGAAAATAAACAGGACAATCATACCTGCACTTCCTGATATGCCTACTGAAACTGCCCCCATCACCACAAGGGTAATTACAGCAATTACCACAAATCCGGCCAGGTCTATACACCTCGCTGCTATACGCTCCCCGAGCCCGGCAATTTCATAATCAATATCAATATTTTGAGCAGTGCTAATTCTGATGCTATCCATATTCCAAACATAATTTTTTTTAAAGATAGTTGGGGTATATCAAGCCGTAATTTTTACAACTAAAGTTTTCTTATATATTTAAGTTCAGATGGAACATCTATGTATATTTGTTTTGCAACTAAGATCAATCGTGGTTTTATTTCCATAAAAAATTAACTATTTTAACGCCAGATTTGGTAACGCCTTTAAATGAGAGAAGCATTATTTGTTAAACAGAATTCGGAGAAATGGCAGCATTATGATTCTATGCAACAAGCCAATCCCGACGAAGTGGCCAATCAGTTTATCGAAATTACCAACGATCTTGCTTACTCGAAAACTTTTTATCCCAATTCGAAAACCACAGCTTATTTAAATGGCTTAGCGGCTAAGCTGCACCAATCGGTTTATAAAAACAAAAAAGAGAAATCGAACCGTTTCATTCATTTCTGGAAAACCGAACTGCCTTTAATATTTTTACAGCATCGGAAACAGGTCTTATATGCTTTGTTCTTCTTTCTGGTTTCCTGCGCCATTGGTGCTTTATCAGCCAAATACGACGATACTTTTGTCCGTTTGATTATGGGCGATGGTTATGTAAACATGACCAATGAAAACATTGCCAAAGGCGATCCGTTTGGCGTGTATAAACAGGATAATGAATTTATGATGTTTTTGCAGATAGGCTCTAACAACATCTTCGTTGCCTTATATACTTTTGTTTTGGGCATCTTATTTTCATTTGGATCTATCGTCTCCCTATTCAGAAACGGGATTATGCTCGGCTCTTTCCAATATTTCTTTTTTAGTAAAGGCCTTGGCATTCAGTCCGTCCTTGTCATCTGGATCCACGGAACGCTCGAAATTTCTGCCATTGTTCTCGCTGGTGCTGCAGGTTTAATTTTAGGCAATAGCTTTTTATTCCCCAAAACCTACACCCGCATGGCATCAATACAGAAAGGGGCAAAAGATGGTTTAAAAATAGTAATCGGCCTGATCCCCATTTTTATTGTCGCTGCTTTTTTCGAAAGTTTTGTTACCCGTCATACCGAAATGCCCTTAGCGCTAAGTCTATTGATATTGTTATCCTCAGCAGCCTTTATGATATGGTATGTATTTATTTATCCCATTAAAATTCAACGTAAACAAGCCACACTAGATTAACATGATCGGGAAATTAGAATTTAGAAAAAAGAGAGATTTCGGACAGGTAATAAATGATACATTTACCTTTATGCGGCAAAACTTTAAACCGCTGATTAAGGTATATTTTACCTTTTGCGGTTTGTTTGTATTGGCCAGTATGCTAACCATGTTGTTGCAACAATATAAAATGGTCAATATTTTCAATACCATTGGTATTGAAGGGAATACCAACAAGTTTGGCCTTTCATCAATCTATAACCTGGAATATTTTTTATCTATTTTATTTTCGCTGGCCACTTACGCCAGTATGAGCGTAGCCATACTTTCTTACATCGCCGTGTATGTTAAAAAAGGAAACGAAACGCCCACTATCGACGAAGTTTGGGGTTATTTTAAATACTATTTTTTCAGGATTTTTGGTAGCTCGCTTTTATTGATTCTGATGCTGATTATATCTTTTTTCTTCTGCGTTGTACCGTTCTTTTGGCTATTCCCTTACGTAGCGATGATTTTCCCGATTATGGTCATCGAAAACGGTTCACTAAGCTATTCCTTTACCAGAAGTTTCGCTGTAATCAAAGATAATTTCTGGGTTACTTTTGGAACCCTCATTGTGGTATGGATTATTGTATATGCCTGCATGAGTATGGTGGTGTTACCCACCACTTTATTTAATATGATCGGTATGTTTACGCATAAAACACCGCGCATGTCGTTAACGTTAACCATGATTACCACTGTTTTACAATCCATCTGCCAGGTTTTTACCATTATACCAATCATCACCATTTCGCTTACTTATTTCAGTTTGGTTGAACAGAAAGAAAACCCGGGACTGATGGAGCGCATTTCTAATTTTGGCAATACAGAAAAACCTATTGACACCAGACCTGAAGAATATTAAAATGCAGCGTGTTTTTATCCGATATCTTCTCGTTTCCCTCTTGTTTTTTATTCCGGTAATCAGCAATGCACAAACTGTTAAGCCTAAACCTGTTGTTAAGGAAATCAGGATTGACAGCGCTAAAATTACCCCATCAAAATTTGATAAAGATTCGATCAGCAGTTATAAAGAGCAGAAAGAATTTCAATATGATGAAATTGGCCAGCAGCAACTGTCATGGTGGGATAAATTCTGGAGGTGGTTTTGGGGTTTAATCGGCTCATTGATTCAAGGGGCAACCTCTAATTTAATTTCGAGGTATATTTTTATCGGGCTTGGCGTAGCGCTTATCTTATATATCGTGTTTAAAACCATCGGGGCTGAAAACATATTCAGGAAAAAATCAAAAGAGACCATTCTCCCTTATGATGTGATTACTGAAAACATCCATGAGATTGATTACGAGCAGGAACTGCAAAGATTGGTTTCTGAAAGGAAATTCCGTTTGGCCGTCAGGCTTTTATATTTACGGGCATTAAAAAAATTAAGCGATGCCGAAATCATCGATTGGCAGCCCGATAAAACCAATTACAATTATTTAATGGAAATCACTAAACCTGAACTCAAAAATGATTTCAGTAAACTTACCCTACAGTTCGATTACATCTGGTATGGAGATTTTCCTATCGATGAGGTAAAATTTGAACCCATTAACCAATCATTTAACCAGTTTAACAGCCAGATTAAATGAAAGGTTATAAAATATATCTGATCATTGGTTCTATCCTGATCCTCCTTTATTTAGTTGCCCAGTACAACAAACCCACACCAACAAACTGGGCACCAACTTATGCCGTAAAAGATAAAATTCCGTATGGAACATACATTTTGTACCATCGGATAAAGGATATTTTACCAAATGCAAACATTCAGCAGTCTAAAAGTGCCATTTACAATACTTTAAAGACCAAAAATTTTAACAAAACGGCCTATCTGATCGTTGCCCAAAAGGCTGAGATTAGCAAAACGGATTTCGATCAGCTGGTTAAATACATGCAGGCCGGTAATGATGCTTTTATTGCCAGTTACGACCTGGGTAAAATAGAAAAGAACCTTAAATTACAAGCGGTAAGTGCCATGTCGGCCGAAGGCAGCACGCTGAATTTTACCAACCCAAACCTAAAAACAGAGGCAAACTATGGTTTCGACAGGGGTATTGGCAGTCAATATTACAATAAACTTGATACCAATAAGGCTACGGTGCTCGGTGTAAACGGGAACGGGAAACCCAACTTTATCCGTTACAGTTATGGAAAAGGAAACCTATACCTGATTGCAGAGCCCGGGTTTTATACCAATTTTAACCTATTGGATAAATATGGGGCCGAATACGCAGCTAAAACCCTGAGTTACCTGCAGGGAAATACCCAGGTAATTTTTGATGAATATTTTGCAGGACAGGAAAATACTACTACCGATATGCTCAGGGTATTTTTTAAACACCCCGAACTTAAATTTGCCTATTACCTGAGCATTTTCAGTTTGATTATTTTTGTTTTCTACGATATCAAACGCAGGCAAAGGATTATCCCCATTGCCGATCCGCTTACCAATTCATCATTGGCCTTTGTTAATGTGGTAGGCAGTGTGTACTATAATGAGCGGAACAACCTCGATTTAGCCCTAAAAAAAATCAACTACTTTATGGAGCATCTGCGGAGCAGGTATTACCTTAAAACCAACGATATTGATAATAAATTCTCTCAGTTATTAATGGAAAAAACAGGCATTAACGAAGCCCTGGCCAAAACATTAACCCGGTATTTTATCGAAATACCTAAAATGGGCGACCTGAGCGATACACAATTGATCAATTTAAACGAAAGCATAGAACAGTTTTATAAAATTACGCAAAGCAATGGAACAAGAACAGTTTAACCCACGTACCGATTTAAGTGCCTTAAATGCAGCTGTAAATCAGATTAGAACCGTACTTCGAAATATCATAGTAGGCCAAAAACAGGTCATCGATTTTTTAATTGTTGGTTTACTTGCCGATGGGCATATCTTAATTGAAGGCGTTCCTGGTGTAGCAAAAACGTTAAGTGCCAAACTGCTTGCCAAATCAATCGATGCTCAATTTTCGAGGGTACAGTTTACACCTGATCTAATGCCTTCGGATGTATTGGGAACTCCGATTTTCAATACCAAAACCGGTGATTTTGAATTCAGGAAAGGTCCGATTTTCGGTAATATTATTCTGGTTGATGAAATTAACCGCGCACCGGCCAAAACTCAATCGGCACTTTTTGAAGTGATGGAAGAACGTCAGGTAACCATTGATGGGCAAACCTATATAATGGATGAGCCTTTTATGGTTTTAGCCACACAGAACCCGATTGAGCAGGAAGGGACTTACCGTTTACCCGAAGCGCAATTAGACCGTTTTCTTTTCAAAATCGAAGTCAAGTATCCTTCGCTGGAGGAGGAAACAGCCATTTTAATGGCACAACATACTTTAGTGAACAAAACGCTGTTAAATGAGGTAAAACCGGTATTATCCGTACAACAGATACAAGAGGCCAGGGCCATTATTCGCAATTTATTTGTAGAACCCAAGTTATTGGAATTTATTGCTAAAATCGTAACCGAAACCCGCAACAATTCTTCACTTTATTTAGGCGCTTCGCCCAGGGCATCGTTAGCAATTGTACACAGTGCAAAAGCTTTCGCCGCTATCCAGGATCGTGATTTTGTAACACCGGAAGATATTATTGCCGTGGCCGTACCTGTGCTGGCCCATAGGATCTTGTTATCGCCAGAAAAAGAAATGGAAGGATTAACCACAAGCGATATTGTAAACCAGATTATTAAAAAAATAGAAGTACCAAGGTAGGTCAGTTTGCAGTTGCCAGTTTACAATTACCAATGAGCAAATCACAATTTTCAAATCTAGCACTCGGCTTAGCAATGTGGCAATTTAGCAATTACCATAATACAGTTAACCAGTTTAAACAATTAACCAATTAAACAATCTCTACAATTAAACAGCTTTGAAAAAATTCTTTCAGCAATATTATACCAATCTATTCCTAACCGATCGTTTATTTACGGCCTTAGGCTTCTGTATTGTTCTTTTTTTGTTGAAGTTCTTTTTTGCCTGGCTGGGCGATATCCCCGAAATTGCAACTGGCGCTGTATTCATTCTGTTTTTTATTGATCTTTTTATCCTCTACCGAAGTAGCAATGGGATTGAAGTTAAAAGATTTACTTCGAAACGCTTGAGCAACGGCGATGAAAATCCGATCCAGATCGAAATTAAAAACCGTTATGGTTTTGGGGTAAATGCAAGAGTAATCGACGAAATCCCTTTTCAGTTTCAAATCCGTGATAAAGATTTTAGGCTTCATTTGAAACCAGCAGAAATAAAATCAATTCATTATAATTTGAGGCCAACCAAACGCGGTGAATATGATTTCGGATTTATCAGGACTTATATCAGTTCACCATTGGGTTTAATCAGCCGACGTTATAATTTCGACGGAGCGAAAGTGCTGCCTGTTTATCCCTCATTTATTAATCTTGGTCAGTACGAATTGATGGCCGTTTCGCGCTATTTAACCGAGTTTGGCATCAAAAAAATCAGAAAAGTTGGACAAAGCAGCGAATTCGACCAGATTAAAAATTATGTTGGTGGTGACGATATCCGTACCATTAACTGGAAAGCCACCGCCAGAAAAGGTGGTTTGATGGTGAATACCTATACAGACGAAAAATCGCAGAATATTTATTGCATCATCGATAAATCGCGGGTAATGCGCATGCCTTTTGAAGGCTTAAGCCTGCTCGATTATGCGATTAATGCGAGCGTTGCTTTATCGAAAGTAGCCATGCTGAAAGAAGATAAAGCGGGTTTAATTACCATATCTGAAACTATTGGATCTATCGTACCTGCCGACCGTAAAGCATCGCAGTTGGGTAGTATTATGAACGTGCTTTATAAAGAGAAAACAAGATACCTGGAAAGTAACTTAGAAGTGCTTTATTCTACTGTTCGTTCGGTAGTAAAACAACGCGGACTTTTGGTTTTCTTTACTAATTTCGAAAGTTTATCGGCGCTCCAACGCCAGTTACCTTACCTTAAAAGAATCGCCAAATACCATTTATTGGTTGTTGTATTTTTCGAAAACACCGAACTCAAAGGCTTAAGCACTGATCCCGCCAAAGATGTAGAAGGCATTTACCATAAAACCATTGCGGAGAAGTTTATCTACGAGAAAAAACTGATGGTTAAAGAATTGAATAAACATGGCATTTTAGCCATTCTTACGCCACCACAAAAGCTAACCATTAATGTAATCAATCAGTATTTGGCATTGAAAGCACAGCAGCGGATTTAGTTTGGAGTTGAGAGTGGTGAGTTTGGAGATCCAATCCTCGGTCTGTGTCCTCACAGACCGAAATAGAAATAAAGCTACAGAAGATCCCTATAATCAGTTAAAAAGCCAAAATTGTCTATGCCCTTTTCATAAAACCTGGCAGATGACCATTCGTAATCTTCAGGTTTTTCGCATAACTGCCATCTTTCCTGTAATGGATTGAGATGAATACAGTCTATTTTCTGTTCAAGCTTATCCGGAGTATCCATAAGGATAGCTAATGGATCTCTTTGCCATAAACGAAAATTTCTTTCTCCATCAGATACTTTAAAATATGATAATATATCAAAGTGATGAAGTTTTAAGTCTTTAAAAATCTGATGGGAAGTAAATTTATTAAAACTTGCATAGGGCATTTCCTTTCCATTTAATGCTATCATTTGCCATACCAAGTGCAAATGATTTGGCATAATTACAAAAGCATAAACGACGATCTTTTTTCTATTGACTAATTCCCTTAAAGTATCAATTACTATTATTTTATACTTATCGATGGAAAATATCTTCTTCCAATCTTTAATCGTATCCGTCCAAAAAATAAACTTCATCCAAAAGCATCTTTGAGTTGCGGTCTTGTTTGAAAATATTTTTGTCTTCCATTATTAAAAATAGAAAATAAGATTCAGTTTCGGTCTGTGGGGACACAGACCGAGGGAATAGGTAACTCAAAACCCCAAACGCCCAACTCAATACTCACTACTCCTCTTCCCTAAAATATACCTTATAAAAGTTCATCGATTTATCGTCGTCGTAACCTTTCTCAATCATGTCTTTATTGCCGTGGATATAGATGTGGAAGTTCTTATCCAGTTTTAATACACTTTTATAAGCCCTTGCCTGTTTTTTAACTGCAGATTCGGCGATCTCAAAATGATCGGCAATCGGACTTTCGAACTCCTCTTCGTAGTTTTTCTTAAAGTTTTTAAACGATTCAATCCCTTCGGCATTACCGATTACCTCATTCCCGAATTCTTCAATATCAAAAGTTTCTTTTTCTTTGAAATACTTCATTGAACGGTTTAAAAGATCAATTTTATCCGCCTTGCTGATTTCGTAATCATCATCCAGTTTCTGCGTAACGAAGTTTTTGTAAACGCCTAAAACATTATTGGTTTGGTTATAACTATCGTTTCTGATTTTAAGCTTTAAAAACTCATCTTTCCAGTAAACGGCAGAATCGTTGCTGCTTTTCGATTGATCAAGCACTACAACTTTATAACCTTCTTCTTTATCTACATTAAAAATTAAACAGCCCTTATCCAATTTATTAATGCTGATGGCCTCCTGCTCATAGCTCATGTTAAAACCATCCAGCTCAGGGTAAACCTTTAGGTAAGTATCTTTGGTTTCAGATTTAAAAATCCCCAACACATCCAACTGCTCCCCTTCTATCTGCACTTTTTCGAAATAAGCTACATACAATTCACCCGATTTAATTTTGGGGTGGTTAGCTACATCGTATAAATATTTGGCCAGTTGCTGTGAGTCTTCGTGAAAAAGCGCATTGTTCTCAAAAATCTCATGCGCAAAGTGAAATACTTCGTTTAATTGTAAATTATCATTAGGATGGTAAAAACGGTAAACTTCATTAACTTTTTCGAAAGGCTTTAAGAAATACTGCATCAGCAGGTTTCCTAATAGTTCATCCTCGATTTTTAAAGGGGCATCAGATAATTTGTAATACTCTTCAACCAGTTTATTACCGGTGTGGTGGATGGAAAGTTGCTTAAGCGAAGCCTCGAAAAATGAAATCATGGCAGCAAAAATAGTAAAATGATTGATTAACCCCGTTCAAAATTCAATCTCTCAAAATTCAACCATTCAATCATTCAATCATTCCATCAATCAATCAATGGCTCACTCAATCACTTCTTAATATAAACCTCTGCCCTTTGCAAAAAACTTTTTTCCTGCAGCGTGGCTTCTACCTCATTTATGGCTTTCATCAGGTTATTTTCTGTATTTGTAATCTCTGCTGTGGCCTTAATAATCACTTCCCAAACAGGCTCCATAGTTGACAGAAGCGTTTTGCCCTTTTCAGTAAGTTCTACCAGGCGTTTTCGGGTATCTACCTTGTCCTTTTTAGAGCGGATCAGTTTCTCCTTCTCCAGTTCTTTTAACAAACTGATGGTAGAAGGATGGGCGTAACCAATTTCTTCAGAAAGAGAAACTACGCTCATGGTCGATTTTTTATATAAAGTATACAGCACCGGGAACCATTTCGGCTGAAAATCAATTCCGAATGCTTTATAAATCAACAGGCCATCCTTGCGGATCTGGTCGCTGAGCCTCTGTAAACGTGTAGAAATGGCCAGTAAGCCAGAAGCATCAATTACATTTTGTTCCATTAAACAGATTTTAAATCCAGGCCATAAAACATATTATCAACAGCCATGCGGGGAAAATAAACCGGAAGATCTTCCATAGCCACCTGTATAAATCCATTCCTTTCGTAAAAGCGGCAGGCAGCCTGCAATATATCTTTGGTACCCAAATATACCTCATTAAGGTTATTATCTCCGCAATATTCGATTAGGGTTTTTAATAAAACCTGCGCTACCCCCAGCTCTTTTCCGCGGAATTCTTTTTTAACAAACATCTTTCTGATGGCTCCGGCATGATGATCGGGTTGTGCAATCAAAGCAATGGTACCAATAAGTTCGCCATTTAGCCTGGCACCCCAAAATGCACCTCCCGTCCCATCATAGTGTTTTTCGATATCCAACAGATCTTGTTGTGCAGCCAGATCGATATCTACATTAAATTCTATTTGTTGTATAGGCAGAATTAACCCGATAATTTCTTCACAGAATTGATTATTTAATCTTTCAATTTTAAAGTCGTTTTGCATCGTTAAAATATTATCCAACAAATATATGTAGTTAACTACGTATATTGCAAATAGAAATATCATTTCATCATCAAAACTGACTCGGAAAAGCTTTATTGCTGATAGAAATTAACGGCTACTTTTAAGTTTATTAATAAAATCAACAATTTTTTTATCGGCATAATTTGCAACGCCTTCGTGCCTGAAAGAAAGTCTGCCCTGTTTATCGAAAATTACAGTTGTGGGCAAAGCACCGGCAAATACTTTTTCCGGGATATCGCTTTCTACCTTATAAACTGGCATCGCGTATTTACGATCAGTCATAAACTTGCCCGATTTTGCAAAATCACCATCGGCATCAGCAAAAATGAAAATGATATCCTTATCATCCTTAAACTGCGAATACAACTTATTAATTGAAGGCATTTCGGCCCTGCATGGCGGGCACCAGGTTGCCCAGAAGTTGAGGAAAATAACCTTTCCTTTTAAATCACCAAGATCAATCAGATTTCCTTTTACATCTTTAAACCGGATCCCGTTAAGACCTTCAACATTTTCTTTTGGTATTTCAACATTGGGTTTATAAAAACCAATCTCCATTAATCCTTTAATAAAAAAAGCTTTTGCATCGGGTACAAAAACAATTACCAATAGGAAAATGACAAATAAAGCGTTGAATATATTTTTTCTGATAAATTTCATTAATTGTTCGATTTTCTTGCTGTAAACAATAACGAAAACATGTTTACAATAGGTATGGAAATAATTTTGCCCGGAAGTAATAATGCCTGAAAAAATAGCATAAAACGGTTTACATCATCTGTATATTTAAAAGGGTTATCAATAAAACCAAGAAAACCCATATTATTATAATCTGGCTTAACATAAATATAATAAGATGTTACTAAATAAGCAATGCTGAAAAGTATCCCTAAACATGCATTTCCAATTTCGAAAGTTTCTAAGTGATTTAAAGGAACACAATAAATAAAGAAAAGGAATGCCATCAAGGCAGCAGTCCCGGCAATGAGAATCCAGATGCGAGGCCAGTACAATTTATGGTGATAAGTTTCTACGGTACCAGTTGGCCCGGGATTATTCCGTTCAAAAAACCATTCAAATATCGACATATTGTTAATTTTGAGTTTGCGTTTGCCTGATTCCTTTACCTGACATCAGCAATCATGGCTTTTCAGGTTAAACCATTGATAAAATCACCGGTCGAAACCACTATAAAAGCAATGTTACTTTTCAAATATATATAATTGCTTAAGAATTACTACTTTTGGCGAGTTGAAAAAGCATAGACAAAACATTAAGAAGTATTTATCGGCATTTATGCTGATCGTGTTTGCTATTGCATTAACGCCATGGAGTGTACTCCACCACCACAATTCCGTTCCTGTTGTGCCAAAAGAAGCACATTGTATGCATGTTAGCCATGTACAGGCGCACGGTGATACCTGTTTGATCTGTAATGCAAGTTTTGAAAAAAACTATGTGCAAACACATCACATTTACAGGATCTTTTTATCAGCTAAAATTTTTAACCGTACTGAACCTACGTTAAAGAATGCTTTTACCGAAATAAAGCGCACCTGCTTACGCGGTCCCCCCTTAGCTTAATTTTTTCATTTCGAGCGCGAGTGCGCTAAACCAATTTTTATTTACATGAAACCTAAAACCAGCTTCAAAAAGGCTATTTATTGGGCTTTCTGATCATTTTTATTTATACACAACACATGAAAAAATTACAGCTTATCGGCTTGGTAATGCTATATACATTATTTAGCACCACTGTTTTTGCTACCGCTTTAAAAAACATAACAGGTAAGGTTATTGATGCCAGCACGAAACAAACGTTGCCAGGGGCAACCATTTTTATTCCGGATTTAAAGGTTTCGGCCGTAACCAATAACGATGGAGAATTTACATTAAATAACCTTCCTTCAAAAGGGAGTTATCTGGTAGAGGTGCATTATATAGGTTATAAAACGGCTACACAAGTGGTAAATTTCGCCAATGCTGCAGGTTTAGAGTTTGCTTTACAACCTACAGCAATAGAAACAAAGGAAATTGTAATTACCGGAAGTTTGATTAGCAGTACCAGCAAAAGAAACAGTGCCTCATCGGCTGTGGTGGGCAAAGACCAGCTTTTGCAGCCATCTACCAATTTAATTGATGCATTGACCAAAATCCCTGGCGTATCGCAGATCACCACCGGACCATCTATTTCTAAACCCGTTATCAGGGGTTTGGGTTACAACAGGATTGTAACTTTAGATGACGGAATAAAACAACAGGGCCAGCAATGGGGCGACGAACATGGAATCGAAATCGACCAGTTTAAATCAGATCGCATTGAGGTTTTACGTGGCGCAGCTTCATTAATGTATGGTTCTGACGCATTAGGAGGTGTAATCAATTTATTAGAGCCAAGCTCAGCACCTGAAGGACAAGTTAAAGGTGAATTTATCAGCAACTACTCAACTAACAACGGACTTACCGCCAACTCATTAATGTTAAATGGTAACGAAAACGGCTTTGTTTGGAGAGCCCGCGGAACTTATAAAAATGCCTATTCTTTTAAAACGCCTACCGGATATTTTCCTAATTCAGGTTTTAACGAAACCGATCTAAGTGGTATGGTGGGTTTAAACAAAAGCTGGGGTTACACGCATTTAAACGTTTCTAACTTCCATAATAACATTGGTTTCTACGACCCGCACTTAGATGATAATGGAAATTTCGTGAGAGAAGATGGTAGTGCATTTACCAATGATGATTATAAAAACCGCACTTTAGAATACCCACGTCAGGACATCAGACACTTTAAAATTGCATTGAACAACAATTTTATTTTGGGCAATGGCAATTTAAAAGCAGATTTTGGTTATCAGCAGAATCAGCGCCGCGAATTGGAAGATGGTCCAGATCCATCATTATTCTTCGACCTCAAAACTTACAATGCTGATTTAAAATATTACATCCATGAAACCAACGGTTGGCAACCTGTATTTGGTGTAAGCGCTGATGCAGGTCACAGTGAAAACAAAGCAAATGATGAATTTTTGATACCAAATTATAATACTTATGGTATTGGTATTTTTGCCTATGCCAAGAAAAACTGGGAGAATAGTACCTTTAGTATTGGTGCCCGTTATGATTATAGAAAGAATAATGGGAAACAATTATTCGTAGATAATGAAGAGCAATTCGCACCTTTTCAGAATAAATTTTCTAACTTGAGTGGTGCACTAGGTTTTACGCATCAATTCAATGAAGAGTTAAATTTTAAAGCCAACGCAGGTTCGGCTTTCCGGGCACCAAACCCAGCTGAATTAGCATCAAATGGCGTACATGAAGGAACTTTCCGTTATGAAATCGGCAACTCCAACTTAAGCCCCGAACGCAGTTATCAGGTGGATGCTGCTTTAGAATATGAAGGAAAAATTGTGAGTGCAAGTGCAAGCATCTATAATAATTACATTCACAACTTTATTTACGCTTCAACCAACGGAGAAAGAATAGATGCAGAAGGGAATAATTATCCAGTTTACCGCTATGGTCAGGTTAATGCCAACCTATATGGAGCTGAGGCAAGTTTAACCATCCACCCGGTTCCATTTATCCATTTTGAAAATACTTTTGGGTATGTTCATGCACGAAACAATAGCCTAGATAAGCCTCTAGCTTTCATACCGGCCGGAACATTGAGAAATGAGCTGCGCTTTGAGCCTAAATTTAAAGGAACAAATGATGCATATCTTTCTATAGGCATTAATTCAGCATTTAAACAGAGCCGTGTGGATGATGTTTTTGAAACACCAACAAGCGGATATACATTATTAAATGCCGGAATAGGGGCAACTTTTAATTTGGGCAAACAACCAGTTAAACTCTCTGTTTCAGCAAATAACTTATTAGATCATAAATATTATGATGCATTGAGTAGATTAAAACCTGGTCGTTTAGATTCAGAAAACCTGAATTTAGGTGTTTACAATACCGGTAGAAATATCACTTTCGGATTGTATATTCCTTTTACGGTGGTTAAATAATTCTAATCTACAATTCTTATAAACCAAAAGAGCTTGATAAATCAAGCTCTTTTGGTTTATTTTTGTGCTATGCCCAACTAATCAAATGCACATTTAGAGGCAAGAAGCATTTACTGAAGATATTAGTAGGAAATACATAACAGTTCAATAAAATAATTGATTTAAAAATCAATGCTAGGCATTGACACATCTGTCCTTTTTAAATTAAAAGTTTTTACAATTGACACCTTTTTTGATCCATCTTTAGGAATTACGTCAAAGCTAATTCTTACAGCTAGTTGCCAATTTCGAGGGTCTGCTGTTTTTTTATTGGGATAGCTAAAGTCTTGATAATACTGATATGATCTGTCCTTGCCTGGAAATTCAATTGGATTTACATATACTTTATCATTTCCAACTGTTTCAAATCCTCCACCTGTAACTGTAAAAATTGCAGCTTCGGCTCCTGTAAATGCACCTAGTGTGGGATTTAAAACCAATAAATCTTCTTTTATATTTTCTATATCAGCAATTCTTAGAATTTCTGGATTAAATACTAAGCTATTTTTTGGAAGATTATTATCATTAAATTTAAATTTCCACTTAGCTGAATGTGGACCTCTAAATGTTGAAAACACATGGTAATTTTGAGCAAGAATTTCTGGAGCATTTAGAAGATTTACTATACCCATGGTCTGATTGTACTGGGGAATCAGACCATCAGCTACCTGCGAATTGCTCTGACCAGGTAAAACTAAAAATGTATTACTCAGCCCAGAACTATTTGTTGCGGTTCCTTGCAATTCAATTTTCGTATCCATATTTAAACGAACTTGTTGAGTGTTTGAGCTACTTCCACCTACTAGAGCGCTAAAAAAACCAGACATTTTACCTGATAACAAATTGGTTATTGCTCCACTAATGCTATTATAGAATCCTTTTTCAGCTTCAGTACCAGCCTTACCTAATAGAGCTTGCACTCCAGATGCACCAGCAAAAGTTAAACCAGCCTTAGTTGCAACGTTTAATATGGAAGTAATGTCACCACTTGTTGGACTTGTGATTGTTCCATTAATAGATCCCGTTTGTGTTCCGTTTAAATTGAAATTTGTAATATTAACTGTTTTTGTATTCCATTGAATTCCAAACGATGGGAAAGTAGTATTTGAAATATTCGGATCGTAAGCAATTTCATAATCCATTGCAATCCAATTACCCATCAAATTTATTTGTTGATTATTGGTTTTTGCGAATCCACTAATTGCTTCCCCAGCATTAGTAATTCCTCCACTCTCGAAATTTAGCATCTGTGAGTTTGAGTTACCAAATAAACTTAGTCCATGAAGAATCTGCGAAGAGGCTGTTATTGTTCCCGGAGGGATATATAAATAAAACCTTAGCAACCCTCTATATTTATTATAAAGTGCAAAGTATAATCCCCCTGGCTTAATTTGCGACGGAGATGTATTATTATCAAATGTGTCATAAACTAATTCCCAACCATCGGCTTTTTTATAATCTCCAACAATATTTGCATCAATACCACCAACACTTCCTATCCATGGCATAGGAATAACATTAGCGGGATTAGACGGCATATAGGTTGTCTTTTCCCAGTCAAAAATAAAAGGAGGAATTACACTTAATTTATTCTTTAATGAAAGAGTTTTTTCTGGGCTAGGAGAATTCTCTTTTTTGCATGAAGTGAAGAAAATGGTACCAAATAATACCATTAGTAGAAAATGCCGAAAGGTTAATGTTGTTTTAGTCATAGTTATATGTTTTAAAGGTATATAACAAAGGTAAAAAAATGCAACAATGTTGCAAATATTATTTTATAAAACTTCATTACAGTAATGTATTCATAAGAAATCATTCCTAAGTGTTTGCAATACCGGTAGAAATATCACTTTCGGATTGTATATTCCTTTTCAGTTGGTTAAATAAGATCATTAATTTCATTATAAACAAAAAGCGGGGTTGATCAATAAGATCACTCCGCTTTTTGTTTATGTATATCTAAGATTAATCGTCATTTCGCTATCATTGACGGGTTCCCATAGAAAGGTCGTCATCTCGACCGAAGCAACGCGGAGTGGAGAGATCTTTGAACCATGTTTATTAAAAAAATTAAAGATTTCTCCGTTACGCAACCGATGAAAAATCGGTAAGCTTCAGTCGAAATGACGATTTATGGCGGTTTATTATCGCCGTTACTTTTTAAACGTATCCCTCTTAGCCCTAACATACTGGTTTGGCCATTCGGTATCATCGCCAAGTATTTGTGCTGCACGTGTAGGGAAATAAGCATCTCTCAGCGATTCGCGGGCAATAAAAATTAAATCTGCCTTTTCTTGCTCCAGAATTTCTTCTGCCTGGTGCGCCTCAACAATTACACCTACAGCACCGGTATAAATGCCGATTTCATTTCTGATTTTATCTGCAAAAGGAACCTGGTAATTTGGTCCGGCTGGGATAAATGCATCAGGTACATTTCCACCCGAAGAAGTATCAATTAAATCAACACCGCGATCTTTTAAAACCGCAGCCAATTGCAACGAATCATTTTCGTTCCAGCCACCTTCCGTCCAGTCGGTAGCCGAAATACGGACAAATAGTGGCAGGTTTTCAGGCCAAACCGATTGTACCGCTTCAACCACATCGATCACCAAACGGATCCGGTTTTCGAAACTTCCACCATAAACATCATTGCGTTTATTACTCAGCGGGCTAAAAAACTCGTGCAATAAATAACCGTGTGCAGCATGAATTTCTACCACTTTATAACCTGCATCTAAAGCGCGTTTTGCAGCTGCCCTAAAAGCAAAAACAATATCCTGAATTTCTGAAATCGTTAATTCATGTGGCTCAACCTGTCCTTGTTTAAAAGGAATTGGCGATGGACCAACTGGTTTCCAGCTGTTTTCGCCGGCAGCAATCTGTTCTCCACCGTTCCATGGCACTTCGCAACTGGCTTTTCTGCCTGAATGTGCCAACTGGATCCCAGCGATCGCACCATTATTATGAATAAAAGAAACAATCTGTTTCAGTTTTTCTACATGTTCATCTTTCCAGATGCCCAGATCGCCATAGGTAATTCTTCCATCGGCAGTTACTGCAGAAGCTTCCTGGATAATTAAACCTGCACCACCAACGGCGCGGCTTCCCAAATGCACCAGATGCCAATCGTTGGCAAAGCCATCAACAGCAGAATACTGGCACATTGGCGAAATAACAATTCTATTTTTTAGGGTTACATCCTTTATGGTAAAAGGAGAAAATAATTTCGACATATTTTTTTAATATTTTAACCACGAAGGGCACAGAGAAATACACAGAGTACACCGATTTTTCTCTGTGAAAAACTCCGTGTGCTCTGTGGTTAATATTACGATTAAAAACCTGCGTGCTGCAATTCCGTATTGATGAACTGAATTTCTTCAGCGTTTAATTTTACGTTTATGGATTCCGCATTTTGTACCGCTTGTTTTTCATTCCTTGCGCCAACTAAAGCAATGGTAATGCCCTGGCGTTCAACCGTCCAGCGTAACACCAATTGAGATAAGGTAGCATTTTTCTCATCAGCCAAAGGCTTGATCTTTGCCAAAAATGCATTTGTTTTATCGATGCTTTCTGGAGAGAAAAATTTATTTCCCTGACGGTGATCCCCTTCTTCAAATTTATAATCAGTGGTCATTTTTCCAGTCAATAAACCGCGCTCCATCGGACTATAAGCCAAAACAGATTTATTTTTTTCGATGCAATATGGAACCGTTTCGTCCTCAACACCGCGGTTTACCATACTGAATGGGATCTGGTTAGAAATAATTTCTAAAGTCTGATCTGCTTCTTTTAATTGCGCAACATCATAATTACACACCCCTGCATAACGCACTTTACCCTGTTCAATCAACCTGCTCACCGCTTCAAAAGTTTCGCTGATCGGTGTGGTTACATCTGGCCAGTGGATCTGGTAAAGATCTATATAATCGGTACCCAGGCGTTTTAAAGATTGTTCGCATTCATAAATCACACTTTCTTTACCGGCGTATTTATAAATATCGATCTCCTTTCCGTCGTTGTTTTTACTCTTAAAGCCGAAATCGCCTTTGGCGAGGTCCCAACGCATCCCGAATTTGGTTACCAATTGTAATTTATCGCGCGAAATGCCTTTTATAGCATTGCCTACAATTTCTTCGCTATCACCCTGACCGTAAATTGGCGCCGTATCAATTGAAGTAACACCTAAATCGTAACCAGCTTTAATAGCGTTAATCGCATCATTTCTATCTGTGCTTCCCCACATCCAGCCACCAGCAGCCCAGGCGCCAAATGTTATTACCGAAAGTTCTAAATCTGAATTTCCAATTTTTCTGTATTCCATAATTATTTTTTAATGATTTTATCAACCGCATAACTGTTATGCGGCAGGTAAGCGAGTAATACCGATAAAAACGCCACATGGATGAGTTGAGAAGGCAGTGCCTCCCAATTCTCTATTACTGTTGTTCCGAAGATCAGCGCTAACGAAACCACTCCTGCAAATAATAACCCCTGCCTGGTAAATAAACCCAGGATAATCATTAAGCCTGCAATAAATTCGGCAAATGGCAAAATATAACTGAAGGGAATAACCAATGCATCAGGCAAATACGATTTAGAAAATTGCCCGACCATCCAATGGCTAAAACCAGCAAGTTTTGGTAAACGAACCAAACCATGTCCCAAAAAACTTAAACCAATTGCTAAGCGGCTAAGTAAATATGCCCATTTTGTATCCATAAATATCTATCTACTACAAACATACAATCTCCACATTAAGGATGTTTTAATGCAACAATGATTAGACGGATATTTTACCGTTCCATGGCGTAGCGCTTAGCGTGAGGCGGGTGGCGCTAGACATCTCGCATGAAACGCCAACCGCGAACCTCCCATCGCTAAACTTTTTTCCGAAAAAATTTGGAGATATTAAAACAACGTCATACATTAGTGTATTATTTAACTAATACAGTAGATATGATCAACATTAACAATCTTAATTTTGGCTACAGTAAGCATAAGCCATTATTTAAAAATATGAGCATGCGGTTAAGCAATGGCCATATTTACGGTTTGCTCGGAAAAAACGGTGCCGGTAAATCGACATTATTAAAAAACCTTGCCGGTTTGGTATATGCACAGAGCGGTACCCTGGAGGTAATGGGTTATGACCCTGCTAAAAGACAGCCTGCACTTTTGGAGCAGATTTGTTTTATTCCGGAAGAATTTTATTTGCCATCAGTAAAAATTGATGCGTATATAAAAGCAAACGCCCCTTTCTATAAAAACTTCGACCACAATTATTTCACTGATCTGATCAAAGAATTTGATATTCCGGTTGAACAGAAACTCATTAACATGAGCTATGGGCAGAAGAAAAAAGTAATTATCGCTTTCGGTCTGGCCACCCAGGCGAAACTGGTGATTATGGATGAACCTACCAATGGTTTAGATATTCCATCGAAGGCGCAGTTCAGAAAAATTATGGCATCTGCCATGACAGATGAGCGTTGCATCATCATTTCTACCCACCAGGTTAGGGATTTGGATAACCTGATCGATACGGTAATTATGCTTGATGAAAATGATATCGCACTTAAAGCTACAGTAGAAGAGATTACAGCAAAATTAACCTTTAAAAAAGTAAAGGAAATTGATGACAGCATTATTTATGCTGAGCCTTCGCTCTCTGGTTATAACGCCGTTATGCCAAACTACCACCAGGAAGAAAGCAAACTAGATATGGAACTCCTTTTTAATGCCATACTTGCAGAAAAAATCAAATTTAAACCTCTATTCAGTTAAGCAATGAACAACACATTTAATATTAATCGATTTGGCTTATTGCTTAAAAGACAATGGCTTGATTTTGGAAAAATTTACCTGATCAGCCTTGTGGTTTTATTGGGAATTGTAGTGGGATTTTACATCTACAGTATACCCTCGCCCCTTAAAGACAATAATTTTGACTACGACGGTAACCTTGATATGCGTTTCAGATATGGTTTATTCTTAATCCTGGGTTTCATTTTTATAAGCGTAGTTGCCAGCAGCTATTTTGCATTGCTGGGTCAAAAATCAAGAGCAATTTTAGAACTGATGACACCCGCTTCAGTATTCGAAAAATTTCTGGCAGGGGTAGTTTACACCTCAGTAATAAGTTTGTTTAGTTACCTGTTGATCTTTTATTTAACAGATCTCGCTTTTGTAAAATACCTGAATGGTCACCTTGATGCTTTTAAAGGGCTGCTACCCAATAATGCAATCATTAAACCAGTTGAAACCATTACTCATCAGGTATTTAACGACGAAGGTTACAGGAAATATTGCAGCTACTTTTTTGCCTTTCCCTTTCTTATTACCAGCATATTCCTTTTAGGATCCGTGTATTTCAACCGCTTTCATTACATCAAAACAGCACTATCTGTAATGGTTTTTATCGGCCTTGCATCTTATCTGGTAGTTAAACTTTCTATATGGTTAATGGAGGATAAAGTTGCCAGTTATCATCATTTTAGAAAAGAAGATAAAGACTGGATTTTGCTACTAATTTTATTGGTAACAAGCATCATCACCCTAATTATGTGGACGATTGCTTACATCCGTCTAAAAGAAAAAGAAGTATAATTAAAAGGTATAGATATGGAATTTAGAGATAATAAGGCGATATACCTTCAAATTGCAGAATACGTTTGTGAACATATTTTGCTCGGAAAATGGAAAGCCGAAGAAAAACTACCCTCAGTGAGGGAATTAGCGGTTGAACTTGAAGTTAACCCAAATACAGTAATGCGTACCTACGAATTACTACAAAACAAAAGCATTATCAATAATAAAAGGGGAATCGGCTTTTTCGTAAGCGATGATGCCATTGAGCATGTGAAAAGCTATAGAAAAGCGCTATTTATGGATGATGAGCTTCCGGTAGTATTCAGGAACATTTATTTATTAAATATTGGCTTTGATGAACTGAAAAGCAAATACGAAACATTTGTAAAAGAAAATTTTAACGCTTAAAAATATGAAAACAAGCAATAAATTATTAATCACGCTTGCAGCACTATTGATAATTATTCCAATAATTGTGGTAGCTGTAAATATTAAGATGAATTACAAAGAAAGAGGAATTGAAGACTCTTATCTTGGAACACAACAAATCAATAATGAAACTTTTGAACAAAAATCGAAAGAAAGGGTTAGCTTTTCATTGCAATCGCCTTTTAATGCAGTCCAGATTAAAGATGCAAAGGGTTTTAGTGTACAACTCTTTGTAAAAGAAGATAACAAGTATGGGCTTAAGATTCAGGAAAAGTTTAAAAACGATTTAAAGTATGAAGTAGATGCAAACGGCGTACTTCAACTATCGATTAAAAATTTTAGTGAGGATAATGGCATTGAAAAAATTGTTATCGTTATTTATTGCCCAAAGATTAGCGAGGTTTCAGTCGCAAATTCGAAAATTTTAGAATTTAGCGCACATTCTGATGCTATAACATTAAACTTAGATAATGTTGAAGATTTATTTTTAAGCGGGGATATTACCAACAACGATGCAAAAGGCAAAATCATAAGTGTAATTAATCCAACTAACATTGGCAAACTTTACCTTAACTTAAATAAAACTAAGTTCAGCGGTTATACAAATTCTTTTAAAGATCTGTATGTTATCGCAAAAAATTCAGAAGTTGAAATCGGGAATATGGATGAAAATAACAAAAAACCATTCACCTTTGATAATCTAAGTATTAAGACAACAGATACTTCTAGAGTACAATTGCAAAATGTTAATGTAAAATCCTTTGTCGGCGATTTCTCAGACGCTACAACTTTACAGATCCCAACGCCTTTACTTAAACAGCTGTTTAAGTAATAATTTTAATGGCCGATAGGTTAAATCAAATCTGTCAAAAGAATTTCGTCATTGCGAGGCACAGCCTGCCCCGACTTTTCGGGGGAAGTAATCTTAAAACTATCGCTACCAGCGAGCGCATTAAGATTGCTTCGCAGGCTGAAAAAGCCTTCTCGCAATGACGATTTCTCACGGTCTATTATTTAGCTAAATCCCTCGATCATTCATACGGATCTACACAATAAATTATCGCTAACATTATCCCACAATAAACTATTAATGAGGGATTTACTACCACTATGCATTTCCACGTAGCTAGGCCGTAGCACTGTATCTCCGTTTAACTTAAATCCGGCCTAACAAATTTTTCGGGCTACACTGTCCCGGCCATATCACTAGCTTCGAAAGAAAAATTTTCAGCCGGTGGTTTTTGTTTCTTTTTGGCAGCAAAAAGAAAGAGCCCTTCGGCGGCGGCCAGCCGAGGCAAGACCGTGCCTTTGGGACAAAAAAAAAGAAATTAATAGATCATTCATATTGATTTTACACAATAAATTATCCCTCGAAGACATGATGCATTGATGATATAACCAATTTCTTACGCTTTACTCATAAACGATACATCTTTTATGCAGCTTATGTAAAAAGGGCATGATTTTTAAGCTAACTAATTGGCAAAAGTTTAACTTGAGCCAATTAGTTTTTATACATTATTAGCCATCAATGAAGAGATACTTCCTGTTATTAGCACTTAGCCTGTTTATTTTTAGCCACGTACAGGCACAAAAAACAGATACCCTTTCTATCACTCTGGATAACGTTAAATATCCTTATCCGGTTAAATACTTCCCCATTAATACCGAAGGACAAGATATTAAAATGGCCTATATGGATGTTGCACCAACTGCAAATGCCAATGGAAAAACGGCTATCCTTTTTCATGGGAAAAATTTTGGAGGTTATTACTGGGGCAACGTAATTAAAGCCCTGACAAACATTGGCTATCGGGTTATTGTACCCGACCAGATCGGTTTTGGCAAATCGTCAAAAGCATTTATTCATTACAGCTTCCACCAAATGGCGGCCTGGAATAAAAAATTATTAGATACGCTTGGTATTCAAAAAACAGTGGTTTTAGGCCATAGCATGGGCGGTATGCTGGCTACGCGCTTTGCCTTGATGTACCCTGAAACCACAGAAAAACTACTGCTCGAAAATCCGATCGGTTTAGAAGATTACAAAACTTTTGTTCCTTATGTCACTACCGCACAGCAATACCAAACCGAGCTAAAAACTACCGCAGAAAGTGTAAGAAAATACTATCAGGGCTCTTATTTTACCTATTGGAAACCTGAATACGAATACCTGGTTGATATTGCTGGTGGCGTAACCAATAGTGCTGATTATCCACGTTGGGCTAAAGTAGCTGCACTAACCTATACCATGATTTACGAACAACCGGTTGTTTACGAATTTCAGAATTTAAAGGTACCTACCGTTTTATTTATCGGTAAAGAAGATAAAACCATTGTAGGTAAAGGTTTGCTTACACCTGATCAACAGGCTTTACACGGCCAGTACAAACTTTTAGGCAAACAAACAGCTGCCAAAATTATAGGGGCCAAAATTATCGAATTTGATGCCTGTGGCCATATTCCACATATCGAAATTCCAACGGAGTTTTTAGTGGCACTAACGGGTAGTTTATAGTTTTTTAAAGACCTCGCAGGTTTGTGAAACCTGCGAGGTCTGAATAAATTAATTTACCTCTTTCCCTACAATTTTATTAATGCCCTGCATTTCGAAATCAATATCTTGCCCCATCGATTTCATTTTTCCATACAGCTCTATCCGCAGGTGACTGTTCAATACAATTCCCGTTTTAATGTCTACCGAAGTTTCTCCAGAGTTGGTTCCTTTTAAATCGGTTTCCATTTTATTGCCCATCACTTCAAAATTTCCTTTTGATACCAATGCGCCTTTTACGCTGAGGATGGCAATTCCATCTTTCACTTCTTTCAAAGTGTATGCGGTAATGGTTTCTATCGGCATACTCATCTGCAGTTTTGTATCAACCGTCCAGCTATCGCCAATTTTAACTGCTCTTTCCGGATATATTTTAAACGACGATTCCATGGTCTGTTTCACCACTTCTGCACTGAACTGCTTACTTAAAGCATTTTTAATCTGCCTCACCTCACTGGTATCATTGCTCATTTTTGACGCCATATTGTCGAGCATTTTATCTATGCCCGCAACGGTTTTAATCCCTCCGTTTGGCGTTACCGTCATAAAAAAAGAAGCACCCTTTAAACCACTGAATGGATTTTTTTTTGTGCTGTCCTGCTCATCAGAGTTATAGGTCATTGTAGTACCCATCGCAACGGATTTCATAAAAATCCTGTTGTAGGTTACTTTCACATCTTTTTCTCCATTGTGGCCTTCGGTGATATCGAACGTATAATCCGTGCCGATATTCTGGGTTAAATGTACCTCCTGACCGCCAATTTTCTGGTTAATGATCTGATCAGAGTTAATAGAGAAATCATACCTGTAACCTGTCGGGTAATTTTGCCTTAATACATAAATTTTCTGTGCAAAACTGCTGATCGAAATCAGACTACAGATAACAGTTGCCAATATTCTCATTCGGTAATTCATTTTTAACCAGCAGGCTGTTGCGCAAAAATGCGACTTAACTGAAAATACAATTCAGGGTGTTTATCCTTTAACAACTCAGGTTTTTCGAAAAAATATTCAGAAACTACTGCAAAAAATTCGGCCTCATTGGTGATGGCATAAGGATTAATATCCGATTTATTTGCCTCAATCTTTGCAATCTCCTCATGCATCATTTTAATCCAGGGCAAAGTATATTCGTGTGCCATCAAATTCTCCGGAACACCGTCAGTTGCCCCATCCGATTTATCTAAAAGGTGTACAAATTCATGTATGGCCGTATTTTCTTTTCCGGCACTTTTAGAAAAACCATGACGAAGTGCCGAACGTGATAAAATCATTTGTCCGTTCATATAACCAGTACCCACCATACCCATAATATTCCTTTCTCCACCATCAAACTGAAAATCTTTGTTAAAAGTATCAGGATATAATAAAACGCTGGTTAAGTTTTTGTATTGCCAATCATCAAAACCAAAAATAGGGATAACCGCACTTGAGGCAATCAGCAGTTCATCTAAAGTGGTCATTTCCAAACCAACCGCTTCAATTTTAACCGCACTGAAAAATGCCGCCACCTTTTGCTCAAATTTAAGCTTATCTGTCGAATCGAGATTATGGTAATAACCCACATAATCGTCCAGTATTTTCTTGTCTACATCTGTTAAAGGCTCAATAGCAACCTTCTTTTTTTTAAGGATGAGGTAAAGGGCAATCAGAAAAATGGGGATTAAATAAGCAAATGGCAACGAGTTCATAATAAAGATTACACAGATTAAAGTAATTACACCGATTTAAAGGATTACACAGATAGAGGTTAGCTTTCGATAATTTCTAATTGAACCAGAACATCTTCTCTGGTAACCGGATAAGGTTTATTATTGGTGATTGATTGGTAAACGGCTTCGAAAAGAGGCAGATAACTTCCTACCTCCGATTTAATGACTTCTTCCGTTTTATTCCCATCGGCATCAATGGTGGTTAATAAACCATCTTTACTCGGTGACTCAATACCATAAGCCGGATCGGTTAATTTCATACCTGCCAGTAACTGTTCTTCCTGAATATCGGTTCTTTGTTTAATAAAGCTCCCGTTTACGCCATGCAAAACAAAGCCCGGCTGTGGGTTTACCACCAACATGCTCGAGGTTACAAAAACATTTACGCTATCAGGATAGCTCAACTGGATCGAAAAATAATCGTCGACCAAAGTACCAACCCTGTTTTTACCTAAAATTTTGTGGGAACTCAACGGCTTGCCAAATAAACCGATCACCTGATCTAAAAGATGCGGACCTAAATCGTAAAGCAATCCGCTGGCCTCTAACGGGGTTTCTTTAAATGCCTTCGGCCCGATAACATTTCGGTAACGATCGTAACGTAAATGAACTTCAACCAGTTTACCCAGCTTGCCGCTATCGATCACTTTTTTTACCGAAGTAAAATCACTGTCCCAACGGCGGTTCTGGTAAAAGAAAATCTGTTTGCCAACGCTATCGGCCAGTTCGAAAAGTTCTTTGGCCTGCGCAGTGGTTGCGGTAAAAGGTTTTTCAACCAAAATATGTTTATGCGCATTTAATGCAGCTTTCGAATGTTCGTAATGAAGGTTATTTGGGGTATTAATTACCACTAAATCAATTTCTTCATCATTCAGCAGCTCTTCAACGCTATTGTAACTAATAATATTGGGGTAATCGTTAACTGCATTTTTATGGCTCCGTTCTACCACGGCCTTTAAATTGAAACCATCATGTGCATTTAGAAAAGGAGCATGAAAAACCTTTCCAGACATGCCGTAAGCTAATAAACCTGCATTAATTATTTTATTGATATTCGTATCCATAGGTTATAAATGTAACCAAAAATACCATTACCATTCAAGCTTAAGTGTTAAAAAGCCTAAACGTTTTACTTAAGGCTTACACGTTTTTACACTATCTTTGCAGATATGAAGCCGTCGGAGATTAATGCCAAATGGAAAGTTTTACAGGAAAGGATTTCAACTGAATTTGATTCGGATTTTCCTGATTTAAAGGTGATGCTTTTTCTCATCGGCGTTCAGGAACTGGGCAAAGGCCCGAAGAAATACAGTAAACGCCAAAAGGAAGAACTGATGCACATTGCTACCTGCCGTTTATTGAGCGAAATGGGTTTTTATGAACTGGAAGGTTTGGACCAGGATGGCTGGCCGCATTGGAAATTAATTAAAGCGATTCCGCCTTATACCATGCTTGAGCAGGAGATGCTGATGAAATCGCTTGTGGTGAGCTATTTCGAAGATATTTATTCTGCAGACTAAATCTTATCGTGCTTCCAGATATTTGCATTTGGCAGGTTTTCATAAAATATAATATTCTTCTACCGCTCATGCCGCGGAAGCATGGTACTTTGGAGCGCCAAAGTACCCAAAGCGCTTCGTCAATCCAACAATGAGCCTTTTGCACAATCACATGCACATCAAAAAAACAGCGGCACTTCGTTTTGTGTTCAATATTTCTTAAAATAAAATCAACTTTTATGAACACAAAACCACTGCGTTTCAGGTTTGTTGGTGCAAAATTTACCTAAACTGCAACTGTTTTTTTGATTTCCCCGGCTCCTGGGATTGACAGCGTCCTTGGTTAAAATCTGTGTGTTATTAAAGTTGGTTAGCAAAATGCCTAAACTATTCTTAAAAAAGATGGGCCATACGCTAGAATGAAGAATCGGGATCGGGAGGATGTCGCTTCAATCCCGTTTAAGAAATTCTGCCAGTGCAACTATTTGGGGTTGCAGGGCATTGAGGTTAGAGAGCACTGTCTCAGGTTAACTAAACCCGACAGCAGCGGGCACCGAACGTAGTGAGGTAAAGCAAATGGCGGGAATATCGGAACCGATATATACAGAACCCTGCTTTTCAAAAAAACTATTGCATCTCTATTTACAGAGTTGTCAACTTAAATGGCAGGTTGGCGAGAAAGTTGACAACTCTTAAACAAAAAACCCCGGTGGATGTACACCGGGGCTGCATATATAATGACCTCATAGGTAGAGGGAATTTGCGATATTATCCTTGTTTCTGTGCTGAAGCTTTTAATGCATCGTTAGCAACAATTACAATTTCTACACGACGGTTGGCTGCACGACCTGCATCAGTTTCGTTATCTGCAATTGGCTCTGCAAAACCTTTACCAATAGTAACTAATCTTGATGATGGAACACCCTGAGAAACGGCATAAGCTTTAACTGCTGCTGCTCTTCTCTCAGATAAACCCATGTTATATTGTTCGGTACCACGACTATCGGTATGACCAATAATTTTGATATCTGTATCAGGATATTGATTTAATGAAGAAGCCAAACTCTGTACGTTTGTTTTAGCAGCATCTTTCAAAGCAGTTTTATCGAAATCGAATAAAATACCACTATCGAATTTTACAATAATACCTTCGCCTTCACGAATAACTTCCGCATTAGGAATAGCTTTTTGAATTTCAGCCGCCTGTCTGTCCATTCTACGACCAATAAAAGCACCTGCTGTACCACCAATAGCACCACCAATTAAGGCACCAACTGCTGTATTACCGGCTTTTTTACCAATTAAGGCGCCAATAACACCACCTGCTGCTGCACCAATACCGGCACCTTTTTGTGTTTTAGTTAAACTATCACAACTTTGGAATGCCATTGATCCTACGGCTAATCCTATACTTAATGTCGCTATTCTTACTTTTGAAATACTCATGATATGCTAGATTTATAATTTCTACCCGACATATTCAAACACAATGCCAAAAACTAATGCTATTGCATTTTCGGTCCATTTTGACCAATTTTAGCTACAAACAGCAATCTTGTATACAAAAAAAGGGCTCAGATAAATCCGAACCCTTATATATTGTATCATTCTTAGTACAAAAACTAAGCAGAGAAGTAACTCTCCAGCTCTTTCAAAGTATTTTCATCTGTTTTAAAATCTTTGATGACTTGTCCTTTTTCTACCAGCACAATCCGGCTGCAAACATCGGTAACATGGTTTAAATCGTGACTGGAAATAAAAGTTGTCATGTTACCCGCCTGATCTTTTAACAATTTCTTTAAACGGATCTGTGTAGTTGGATCGAGATTAGCAAAAGGTTCATCCAAAATTAAGATCTCGGGCTTTTGCATTAAAGCAGCAGCAATGCCCACTTTAACCTGGTTACCTTTACTAAAATCGCGGATGTATTTACCACTGTTCAGGATTTCGCCGTTAAAAAACTCCCCATATTGGTTCAGGTAAGCAGAAACATCAGCTACGCTAAGGTTATGTAAACTGCCGATAAAAATGAAATATTCTTCAGGCGTTAAATAATCGATCAGAAAACCTTCATCCAAAAATGATGCGGTATAATCTTTCCAGGTATCGTTCTGCATTACATTTTGGCCTTTCGATAAAACCTCGCCGGTTGTTGGGCGGATCAAATCTAAAAGCATACGGAAGAAAGTGGTTTTACCGGCACCGTTATTACCTACCAGCCCTACGGTTTCGCCGGCAGCAATCTGTAGATCTTCGATGTTTACAACGGTTTTATCGCCGTAAACTTTTTGTAATTTCTTAACTTCTAAAATCATAATTATTCTCTAAAGCCTTCGGCTATTTTATATCGTTGTTTTTCAAGTCGTTTTGCAATGTAATTTACCCAGAAGCCTCTTAACAGCAGCATGGCTAAACCAAATAGGCCCACTGTAGCCAAGCCCCAATAAGGCTTATGTAATATGCCGAAAGGCACATATATTAAAATTGGTGTAAGTGCATAAGGGAACATTAAAAGCCATTGGGTTGCACCGGTTCCCTGATAGTTAAAGCTTGCTGCTTTGGTAATATCCAATCTTTTATAATTTAAAGTAGCCAGGTAAAGCACCACCACTGTACCAAAACCGATATTATATAAATAAGCGGCTAAGTGAAGGAGCAATAATTTCGGGCTTAAAAAACCATAAAAACTGGCCAAAACTGTAATAATGGTACAGCCAATGGTAAAAAGCAAAAATTTAGCCTTGATGTAATCTTTAAAGTTGATTTTGTTGGCCAATATGCCATCAAAATGGGCACTTTGCCAGGCAAACATAAACTGACCATAAATGATGATGGAAACACCGGTCATAAATATAGCACCGAACATCATCTGCCCAAAAGCATCGCTATTGATTGCTTTTTCCTTGTAGAAAATAAATCCATAAAAAAGGAAAAAGAAACCCAAGATTACGGCAGAACGTGGGCGTTTATGACGGAGAATTAATTTCAGCTCTAAAGCAGCCAACTCGCCAACTTTACCAAAACGGTTAAGGAAAGCATAATCGGTACTGCCCTTTTTCTCTTGTTTACTACTCAACTCTTCTACATATAAGTTTTTACGCAAGAAAGTAGAGTTGAGGTAAAATATAGCTACCGCTGCCAGGGTAAATGCAAAACCATACAGCGGATGTGCAGCAATAGCTCTGAATACAAAATCGGATGCAGCCATAATAGAAATTATCTTATAATATTCTAAAGCAGCAAAAGCGGCAATAACCACCAGCCCGAAAAAGGTATAAAGTGTATTGGTGATCGATTTCCGCTTAATATACAGCACCAGGAAATTGTTAAAAACCATCACCGAGAATATCGAAACGATATACATTAGCGTGACTAAACCTCCGTATTCGGGTAAAATTTTAATAAATAAGAAAGGAAGAAAAATAAAAAACGGCCAAAGGTTAAATGCAGAAAAAAGTGCTTTAACATTTAAAAACCTGATGATCTTACTTCTCGAAATCCTTAAATGCAGGTAAGGAATAATACTTAAGGTTGGCAGCTCCTGAAACTGTAAACGCATGATAAAATCGAATGCGAAATAATAAAGGATAATACCATTAAAACTGGAGATTACCTCTTTGTTTGGGAAAATTTTTGGCAGGAAATGCGACATGCCAAAACCAACGCCAACGGCTATGGCAAAAAAGTAAAGCATAAAGAAACCCAAAACAATCTGGCCAGCAATGCTACTGCCCCTGTTCCGCGAACGCCAGAAAGATTTTCTTTGATGGCTTAAAAAAGTACTCAGCATATTTAGTTTAGGTGTTTGATTTTTAGTCAATATACCTATTAGTATGCATTCGGGAGAAAATGTTACACTAATATTTGTATTTGTCTTTCCAGTTTTGTCTTAGCTTTTCGCGCAGTTTCTCTTCCGCTGCATTTTTGCCCGGATCGTAGAGTTTTGTGCCGCTTAATTCTTCTGGAAAATATTCCTGGGGTGAAAAATTACCTTCATATCCGTGAGAATATTGATAATCTTTTCCATAACCAATGTTTTTCATCAGTTTGGTAGGTGCATTGCGGATGTGCAAGGGCACCGGCAAATTTCCGGTTTGTTTAACCAACGCTTGTGCCTTGTTAATGGCCTCGTAAGAAGCATTACTTTTTGGCGAACTGGCCAGATAGGTTACACATTGTGACAGAATAATCCGGGCTTCGGGGTAACCGATTACATTTACCGCAGTAAAACAGTTATTCGCCAGCAAAAGCGCATTCGGATTAGCGTTACCGATATCCTCTGAAGATAAAATCAATAACCTGCGGGCGATAAATAAGGGATCTTCTCCCCCTTCAATCATCCTGGCTAACCAGTAAACCGCAGCATTAGGGTCGCTCCCACGGATTGATTTAATAAAGGCCGAAATGATATCATAATGCTGTTCTCCGGCTTTATCATAAAGCGCGAGGTTCTGCTGTGCATGTGCCAGTACATTCTCATTCGTCAGTACGATTTTATTGCCACCAATGCCATTGATGGCAATTTCTAGCACGTTCAGGAGCTTTCGCGCATCGCCACCAGATAAACGGATTAAGGCCTCGTGCTCTTTGATGGTGATTTTTTTCTCCACAAGAACAGCATCTTTTTTAATGGCCGTTTGCAACAAACCAGCCAGTTCTTCTTCAGTGAGGGATTTTAATATATAAACCTGACAACGTGAAAGCAAAGCGGAAATGACCTCAAATGATGGATTTTCGGTTGTGGCACCAATTAGGGTAACCAGGCCCCTTTCTACCGCCCCCAACAAACTATCCTGTTGCGATTTACTAAAACGATGGATCTCATCAATAAACAAAATGGGCAAACCCAGAAAGCTATCTTTTAGCTGAGCCGCACGGTCGATTACCTCGCGGATATCTTTTACACCGCTGTTAATGGCACTTAAATTGAAAAACGGGCGGTCCAATGCCTGCGAAATGATATAGGCTAATGTGGTTTTACCCACTCCGGGAGGCCCCCAAAAAATCATGGATGGCAGCTGACTGCTTTCGATCGCTTTGCGTAACACCGCTCCCACCCCTACTAAATGTTTTTGCCCAACATATTCATCGAGATTTTGAGGGCGCATACGTTCGGCTAAAGGAGGCAGGTTTTGCATAATGGTAAATATATAAAAATTGATTATTTTGTTGGTCGATAATCTGCTAACCAAATGTCAGGATTATAAAATCCTTTAGTTAAAACAAAAGGACGAATGCTTTAGTTCTAATTTATTATTATGGACATCAAAAATTTAGATCACCTTGTATTAACGGTTGCCAATTTAGAAAGTACCTGCAGGTTTTACAGTCTTGCGCTGGGAATGGAAGTTATTGAATTTGGCGAAAACCGAAAGTCACTGAAGTTTGGCAATCAAAAAATCAATCTTCACCAATATTGATCAGAATTTGAACCGAAAGCATTTAAACCGATGCCAGGTACAGCCGATCTGTGTTTTATCACAGATTTTCCGCTACGCGAAGTGATGCTTGAACTTAAAGAAAAATGTATTGAAATTGAAGAGGGCCCTGTAGAACGGACCGGAGCATACGGTAAGATTATTTCTATCTATTTACGTGATCCGGATATGAATTTAATTGAGGTGAGTAATTACTTGTAACCAAGCAGCTTTTTTGCCACGGAAGCACTGATTGACACGGAGGTATTATGGTGTTTTACCATTTTGAGATCATCTTAGCGATATAAAACTTAAGCGCACTAAGGTAAATTAGGTGGTGTAACACATTTTTTATTATCAAAATAATCATTAAAGAGTAAAGCTGCTTATTTTTTTGACCACCTTAGTCACCTGAGATCATCTTAGTTAGATGCATAAAACTTAATTCTTCAAAGATGACTTTATATTGTCCTCGTTTGTAATGAGGATAGAAGAGAATGGCGATTTTATCGCCATTTGGTTGCTTATCTGCATGAAGATTCCCAATCAAGTTGGGAATGACGTCACGACCGAATCATGCTTCAAAAAATCTAATCCTCTATCTTCGAGTGGTGTTTGGTATCTTTCATGGTGGTGTACAAAACCAACGAGATTAAAATACATCCGGTTACGTACCAGTAAAAGTAACTTTCGTGACCGATATTTTTAAACCACAGCGCCAGGTATTCAGCCGTTCCACCGAAAATGGCAACGGTTAAGGCATAAGGTAAACCCACACCCAAGGCCCTGATTTCTGCTGGAAAAAGTTCTGCTTTAACCACGGCATTGATGCTTGTGTAGCCACTTACAATAATCAAAGCACCGATCATCAATAAAAATATAATTGTAGTATTGGTTTCGCCGGCTAAGCCTGTTAAAATTGGATAGGTACATAAAGTCCCCAATACTCCAAAACCAATTAACAAGGGCTTCCTACCGATTTTATCGGATAACAAACCAAACAACGGCTGCATAATGGCAAAAACCAGTAAAGAAATGAATGATAATGTTGTAGAGGTTTCTTTACTCAGGTGGACGGTATTGACCAGAAACTTTTGCATGTAGGTGCTAAACGTATAAAAGGCAATGGTTCCGCCTAAAGTTAAACCCACAACGGTAAAAACCTCTTTTGGATACTTCAATAAGACAGCGATACCACCTTTTTTATCTTCCGCATTTTTACTTTTAAAAGCAGCCGTTTCGTCTATATGTCTACGCAGATACAAAGCGATGAAAGAAAGTATTGCACCAATAAAAAAGGGAATCCGCCAACCCCAATCGTGTAGTTCTGCGGGAGTAAGCAACCAATTCTGTAAAATCAACTGAATGCCTAAGGCCAGTAATTGTCCCCCGATCAGCGTTACATATTGAAAGCTGGAATAAAAGCCCCGGTGTTTTTTGGTGGCCATCTCGCTTAGGTAAGTTGCGGAGGTTCCATATTCGCCACCGGTACTCAATCCCTGGATCAACCTTGCAAAAATGAGCAATAATGGAGCAGCTATACCAATTTGTTTGTAACCTGGTGTTAAACCGATTATCAATGAACCGATGGCCATTATTAATACCGAAAGCGTCATGGAGCGCTTCCTGCCTAATTTATCGGCGATACTGCCAAATAACCAGCCACCAATGGGCCGCATTAAAAACCCTACTGCAAAAATCCCTGCCGTATCCAGTAGCTGTGCGGTTGGATTACTGTTTGGAAAAAAGGCGGGAGAAAAATAAAGTGCAAAAGCAGAATAAGTATACCAATCGTACCACTCAACAAGATTGCCTACAGAACCACCAAAAATAGATTTCAACCGGTACTCTACATCCTTAATTTCGTCTTTTTGTACTGTTTTTTCCATTGTGTAGAATTATTGAATGAGAATTTTGAATGAGTGATTGAATACCGAATATGAAACTTAAATTAATACCAGTTGTTTATCAAAAATATAATAATTTTATAAAGAAAGCGCGGAGTTATATTCACCCTTACCTATTCACTCCTTCCATCGTTAAAAATTCAATCATTACAACAATGAAAGATAACTTTTCTACCCAATCTGCAGATTACGCCATATACCGACCAACATATCCGCAGGAACTATACGATTATCTGTTTGCCCTGGTAAAAAACAAGGAAACGGCATGGGATTGCGCTACTGGGAATGGTCAGGTTGCACGGGTACTGGCACAGCATTTCGGTGCGGTTTATGCTACAGACATTAGCGAAAATCAATTAAAAAATGCTTTACAGTTGCCAAATATCACTTATAAGGTGGAACCAGCAGAACAAATATCGGTTGGTAACAATAGTTTTGATCTGATTACGGTAGCACAGGCCATCCACTGGTTTAATTTTGAAGCATTTTACGCCGAAGTAAAGAGAACACTAAAACCAGACGGACTTTTTGCTGTAATTGGTTATGGGATTATGTCTATCGATAAAAAAGTAGACAAAGTTATCCATAAGCTTTATGAAGATATATTAGGCAAATACTGGGATAGCGAACGCCGCTACATTGAAGAAGGCTATAAAACCATCCCTTTCCCTTTTGAAGAAATTATTGCGCCACATTTTCAGATCAAAACCACCTGGAATTTTAACCAGTTAATTGGCTATTTAAATACCTGGTCTTCCTTGCAACACTACAAAAAAGCCAACGACCGGAATCCGTTGGAATACCTGTTTACCGAGCTAAAAGAAGCCTGGGGTGATGATGCAGAGAAAGATGTTCATTTCCCGATTTTATTGCGGGTTGGACGATGAATTTAACCACAGAGGCAACAGAGAAAAGGCACAGAGCACACTGAGTAAATTTTTAAGCAACTAAAATTGCTCTGTTTACTCCGTGAAAACTCAGTGATCTCTGTGGTTAATTAAACTTCTATTTCAACAACTCCAGTATACCTAAAACAGTTAGCTTTTTCTGCTCTCCGCTTTGCATATCTTTTAAGGTAAGTTCTCCGCTGGCAATTTCATCACCACCGATTAAAACTACATAGGGGATTTTTTTTGCATCGGCATAGGCCATTTGTTTTTTCAGTTTTGCCGAACCTGGGTATAACTCTGCTGAAATGCCCGCATTTCTAAACTGCTGAACGATCGGCAAAGCATATTTTTCGGCTTCTGCATCAAAATTACTGATCAATACTTTTGTTCCAACTTCTGCTGAAGCAGGGAAAAGGTTCAGTTCTTCCAATACATCGTAAATGCGGTCGGCACCAAAAGAAACACCCACGCCAGTTAAATCCTTTAACCCGAACATGCCGGTTAAATCGTCATAACGGCCACCACCGCCAATACTACCCATGGCTACTTCGTTGGTTTTAACCTCGAAAATACAGCCTGTATAATAATTTAAGCCACGGGCTAGGGTAATATCCAGTTCCAATTTAGCCACCAACGGCAAACCATAAGAAATCAAACTTTCTACGTATTCAAATACCTGTTCAATTTCGGCAACACCTTTTAAACCGGTTTCAGATTCAGCTAAAACTTCTTTCAGACTGGTTAGTTTTTCTTCGTTTGTACCTTCCAATAAAATTACCGGACGGAGTTTTTCCAAATCGGCTTCAGTAAAACCACGCTCCAGCAGTTCTTTACTTACCCCATCTAAACCAATTTTATCCAGTTTATCGATGGCAACTGTCATATCAATAATTAAATCAGGTTTACCAATAATTTCAGCAATACCTGATAGAATTTTCCGGTTATTAATTTTTATGCTAAAATCTTTTAGTCCCAATTTGCTTAAAGCTTCATTGTAGATTAAAATAAATTCAGCTTCGTTCAGTAAACTTTCGGAACCCACCACATCCACATCACACTGGTAGAATTCACGGTACCTGCCCTTTTGGGGACGATCAGCACGCCAAACCGGCTGCACCTGAAAGCGTTTAAAAGGCAAGGTAATTTCGTGCTGGTGCATCACTACATAACGCGCAAATGGCACTGTTAAATCGTAGCGTAATGCTTTCTCAGATATTAAAGGGATTAGTCTATTGCTGTTATCTTCCTCCGCAAAATCGAAAGCTTTCTTTTTGGGATCTTTAAGAAATTCGCCGCTATTTAAAATTTTAAAAATCAGTTTATCACCTTCATCGCCATACTTTCCGGTTAAAGTAGAAAGATTTTCAAAACTTGGCGTCTGGATTTCAGCATAACCATATTTCCTGAAAACCGTTTTAATGGTATCATAAATAAAATTCCGTTTTACCATTTCAACCGGAGAAAAATCGCGGGTACCTTTTGCTAATGAGGGTTTAATAACTGACATAGCCGCAAAAGTACAAAAATGTAATGTAATGTTTAAACCTCGCAGGTTTTGGAAACCTGCGAGGTTTGAAAAGTCATTTCCCCAATACCTCTTTTACCATTTCCCGGTTTGGTTTAGATACCGGGATTTTATCACCATTGTTCATCAACAGTGTTCCGCCATCTTCCTTTAGCCAGCTTTTTACAAATTTTGGATTCACAAGATGGCTTTGGTGCGTCCGTACAAAACCTTGTGGTTTAAGCAAGTCTGAATATTCTTTTAGCGGTTTCGAAGTCAGGATTTTATCCCCGTTGCTTAAAAAGAAAAACGTATAGGTATTATCGGCTACGCAGCGCACGATATCATCAACGGAAACATAACGGATTTCGTGTTGTTGGGGCAAAGCAATTTTCGGGCTGCTGGGCTCACTTTTTTTAATCTGGCTCAATAAAAAATTGAGCTGTTCACCATTTATTTTATTTCTGAACCTGATTTCAGCCTTTTCTACTGCAGCTATCAGCTCTTCAGGATCAACCGGTTTGAGCAGATAATCCAAAGCGGCAAATTTTACGGCCTGGATACCATAATGATCATAAGCGGTTACAAATACCACTTCGAAAGTTTTTTCAGTAAGCTGATTTAATAAATCGAATCCAGTTGTTTTTCCCATTTGGATATCCAGGAAAAGTAGGTCGGGATGATGCAGGTTAACCTGTGCAAAAGCCTCGTCAATATTGGATGCACTGGCTACCACTTTAATATTTGGGCAGTGCTTATCCAGTAAAATCTTTAGATTTTCTAAATTGGCGACTTCATCATCTACTAAAATTGTCCGCATCTTATAACCATTGATTAATTGTGATCCGGATTAAAGTCCCATTTGCATCTGCTTTCATATCCAATAAAAACGGGGTTTCTTTATAAATCGAATTGAGTAAAGATATTCTGTTTTTAGTCAATGCCAAACCCAAGCCGGCATAATCTTTTGCAGTATCAAATCCATCGCCATTGTCTTTTACGCTTAAAATCACATCTGTTTCCTTTTTAGTAAAATCGATTTCAATTTTGCCATCACTTCCTTTCGCTGCAATACCATGTTTTACGGCATTTTCTACAAAAGGCTGTAAAAGCATTGCCGGAATTTCGATATTCTCAACATCAAGGTCAGGTGAAGCTGTGATCTGGTACTGAAAACCAAAACGTAACTGCTCCATCTGCAGGTAATCATCTAATAAAGTTTTTTCTGATGTTAAGCTGATGAGTTCCTTATGGTCTAAAACATTACGCGTTAATCGGGCAAATTTGGTAAGGTAGCGATTGGCATTGTCGATTTCATTTTTGTTCATCAGCGTTTGGATACCTGCGAGTGCATTAAACAAAAAATGCGGGTTTAATTGAGAACGAACGGAATCTAACTGGAGTTTGGCGATTTCTTTTTGTTCAGCTTGTTCTGCAATTTTTTTTCTTGCCTGTTTATTTTTTATGTAAACGGCCAAACCGCCAGTTATTCCACCAATAATTATTGAGAAAAGAATTCCGGAGCTAATTAATTCTTTTTTAGTAAAACTTTCTTCTTCGACAGATATATTTAAAATATGTTTTGTGACATATTTATCTTTCAATTTTTGAGGAATATCCCATATCAATTGTGGCTCTATAATGATTTCATAATCACCAGATTTTTTGAATATTTTTTTGTCAACACTAACAAACGGCAAAAAATCATCCTTAGCCTCATCATAATAACTATTTTCATAATTCCATGCCGTTGACTTAAAAATGATTTGTTTCGACTCTTTTTCTTTAATAGTGATATCGTACAAAAAATCAAAATCAGCTTTATTTTTTATAATGTTTAATGCACTGTTTTTCTTTGATAAAGTAATTTCATCTCTGTTTTTTGGATCAGCAGTCCATCCTCTATCTCCATTATCATCCATATAATTCTTTGTAAAATATTCTATTTTAGCCGCTCGGATAGGTTTCGCATAGTATATACTTTTATAAATTTTATCAGGCTTGCCAATTTTATAAAGGAGAACAGTTAAACTTTTGTTAGCAATATTGTAAATACCTAGATCAACATTATTAAATTTTTCATCGAACATACGCTTCGTTACGGGCATGCCTTCAAAACTTTGGTTTATTCTTAAAGGTATATTATCTACAATTACGGTAAATCGGTACAAGCTTAAAGTATCTGTTTTTAGAAAGTACGAAACAAGCGCTATTTTTTTTGAGCTAGGAATATAGTTGAATGTTGTATTTGGTTGGTTTGGGAAGGTGTTCCCGTAATAAACTTCTTTTTGTGGTGCATCTACATAAAAATCCACATAGTAGCCACCAATGAAGACATCTTTGTAATTTATCGTTTGCGCAGATAATGGACTGGCCTGGTATAAAATAGCGAGGCAAACACTTACTAATAAAATTATCTTTTTCATGCGTTTAATTTTTCATAAACATCTTGCAAAAAATCTGCTTAAGAAATATTAAAACAGGATATGGCATGAATAAACTTGTAAAAGCTGGGGTTGAGACAGGATTTATATTCGGGAGGAATTAGGTTTCTCAAAGATATTGCACTTCAGTACCATTGACAGACTCCAACAGAATGATCGTCATTCCCGCGCAGGCGGGAATTTTAAGGCTTATTTCATTACGATTCCCAATCGAGTTGGGAATGACGCAAAGATTATAGGCATCACCCTCTGGGCGTAGTCGAAGACTCCTGCACAAGCAAATCAAATAAAGATCCTTCGTTGCACTCAGGATGACAGCTTTTTCTGTTATCCCCCGGCCTTTTTCACTTTATAGCCATCCTTTTGAAGAATCCCCATCACTTTATCGCGTACATCACCCTGGATCATGATTTCGCCATCTTTAACCGAGCCTCCTACGCCACATTTGGTCTTCAGCATTTTGCCTAATACTTCTAAATCATCTGACCGCCCCCTGAAGCCTGTAATTAACGTTACGGCTTTACCGCCACGGTTCTTTTTATCAAGCATTACCCTTAAATCCTGCTGATTGTTTGGAGAAGTAACCAAATCATCAACTTCTTCTTCGTATTCGAACTCCGGATTGGTAGAATACATAATTCCGCCAAGATCGCTTAAACTGTTTTTCTTTGGTTTCATGCTATAATGTAAAATGGGAGATGTAAGATGGGTGATGGTTAATTGGGTTAACTGGTTAATTGTTTAAATCGGTTAATTGACGCCAGACGCTCAACGCTAAATTGGTTAATGGTTCATAGTTTAATAGTCGATAATCTCCGCCAACCGCAATACGCTCGGCGCTCAACGCTAAATTGGTCAATGGTTGATAGTTTGATGGTCAATAGCCAGATTGTCTCCAAACTCCAAACCCTCAACTCCAAACTCAACTAAGGAACAATCACTTTTAACGAGAGTGGGTTCACCACCGCTGCTATCTCTGTCCCCATTTGCAAAGGTTCGCCATCTACGTGCACCGCTCCTTCTTTTTCCCTTATAATTTTAATATTTTTTCCTTTAATAATTTCAATCATGTCAGAGCTTTCTGCCTTGCCCCTTAACATTACATAACCCAAAACAGGCAATTTTATTATCGGGAAGGGTTTGATAATGCAAACATCCAACAACCCATCTTTTACCGAAGCATTTGGTGCGATATAAACATCGTTTCCATATTGCGATGAATTGGCAATGCTGATGGCAAAGGCTTTTCTCGTATATTCGGTACCGTCGATATTCAAACTGTAAGTTTGCGCCTTATAGTTAAAAACCTCCTTAAAACCCAGTTTTACATAACCTGATAATCCTCGTTTTTTATCTTTCGAAAAAACAGAACTTAAATGGGCATCAAAACCCATCCCGGCCAGGTTGAAAAAACATTTATTATTAAACTCCGCTGTATCAATTTCATCAACCTTAAAATTATTGATAATAGAGAGCGCATACCTTAGGTTTTTGGAGATATTTAAAAACCGGGCGAGGCCATTGCCTGATCCCAGTGGCAAAATGCCCAAAATTTTATTGTGCTTTAGCACTTTTGTGGCTACCTCATTTATGGTACCATCGCCACCTGCAGCGATAATTACGTCGAAGTTTTTGGTCGCCGCTTCATCAGCCAGTTCGCCGGCATGCCCCACATATTCGCTGAAAACGAAGTTGGGACTAAACTTTTCCTTATCGAGGTATTTGTCGATAAAATCGGGAATACGGAGTTTTCCCCTCCCACCAGAGATAGGATTTATGATAAAGAGGATATTGATCTTTGTGTGCAAAGTGTAAGATTGAGTGCACAAAATAATCTATAATTTTTGAAATAAAGAAAATATGCTAATTTTGCGGCAGTAAAAAGTGGATTGATTTGCTATCCCGATACCTCGGGACCGGATTGCAACCACTTAAAAAAATTGCTAATGCCTCCTTTCAATCATTTTACCACCTGTTTCCAAGGGGTTTGGCAATTATAAATTTGTTTATTTATCATTAATTATTTAATAAATGTCATATTTATTTACATCAGAATCTGTTTCTGAGGGTCACCCAGATAAAATCGCCGATCAAATTTCGGATGCGTTAATTGATAACTTTTTGGCTTTCGATCCAGAATCAAAAGTAGCTTGCGAAACTTTGGTTACCACTGGCCAGGTTATTTTAGCTGGTGAAGTAAAATCTAAAACATATTTAGATGTACAGCAGATTGCACGCGATGTAATCAAGAAAATTGGTTACACCAAAAGCGAATACATGTTCGAGGCCAACTCTTGTGGTATTTTATCGGCCATACACGAGCAGTCGCAAGACATTAACCAGGGTGTAGATAGAAGCAGCAAGGAAGAACAAGGAGCAGGCGATCAAGGTATGATGTTTGGTTATGCAACCAACGAAACTGAAGATTACATGCCATTGGCATTAAACCTTTCTCATAAATTATTACAGGAACTGGCTGTTTTACGCCGCGAAAATAACGAAATTACTTATTTACGCCCTGATGCAAAAAGCCAGGTTACTTTAGAATACGATGATAACAATAAACCGGTTCGCATCGATGCCATTGTAATTTCTACACAGCACGATGATTTTGATGAAGAAGCTGCGATGTTGGCTAAAATTAAAACTGATCTGGTAAATATTTTGATTCCAAGAATCATCAAAAACAACCCAGCCTACGCGCATTTATTTAATGATAAAATAGAATACCACATTAACCCAACCGGTAAATTTGTAATCGGCGGTCCGCATGGTGATACTGGTTTAACCGGTAGAAAAATCATTGTAGATACTTACGGTGGTAAAGGTGCACATGGTGGTGGTGCTTTCTCGGGTAAAGATCCAAGTAAAGTAGATAGAAGTGCGGCTTATGCTACCCGTCATATCGCTAAAAACTTAGTTGCTGCTGGCATTGCCGATGAAATTTTAGTTCAGGTATCTTATGCTATCGGTGTTGCAAAACCAATGGGTATTTACATCAATACTTACGGAACGGGTAAAGTGGGTAAAACCGATGGCGAGATCGCTAAAATCGTTGAATCGATTTTCGATATGCGTCCTTACTTTATCGAGCAACGTTTAAAATTAAGAAACCCAATTTACAGCGAAACTGCTGCTTATGGTCACATGGGCCGTACACCAGAAACCGTTACCAAAACTTTCAGAACACCAAACGGTGAAGAAAAAACGGTTACAGTTGATTTATTTACCTGGGAGAAATTAGATTACGTAGATCAGGTTAAAGCTGCTTTCGGTATTTAATTCTTCGAATAAATTTATATAAAAGGCGTTTTGCAACATTGCAGAACGCTTTTTTTGTTTCGCTAAACCTACGCAGTTTACCTGTGCCAGATTCTATGCCTGGTGGCCAGCCAAACAGTAGAAAAATCATTGATGTTTTTTTGAAAAGCAGGGTTCTGCGTTCGTCGGGTCCGAAAGCCCCGCCATACGCTTTACCTCACTGCGTTCGGTGTTCGCTCTTGTCGGGTTTATTTAACCTGGGTAAGTGGTTCTTAGGCGAGTAATCTTCGCGCCAGTAAAACTTAAATATTTGCACGGACAGAACATTCCTAAACCTGATTGACGCGGTAGCTCCCGATTTTTTTCTAATCGGGACTACAAGCAAAAAGCAGGACTAACGCTAAAAATTGTGCTGCAACTGCCTTCCAAAAAACATACAAAATATTTTCCCTTACGCGAAACTTAAGAAGTCGGTTTGGGGCCCATGTTTAAAAACACGAAACGTTCCTACGGAACGATAACGCCAATCTACAATTGGCTACCCATGAAGCGTTCCTACGGAACGGGGTAATTTAGGCCAACTGATATTTCAGCTCCTGATGGCTGCCCTGCTCTACCACTACACCTTTATCCAATACAATAATTTTATCCGCATTGTTCAGCGTGCTCGATCGGTGGGTAATTACAATTACGGTTTTCTGCTCTTCTTTTAAAAGCGCTATCATCCGCTGTACATGTTGTTCCGAAACCGAATCAAGCGATGAGGTAGCTTCATCTAAAATCAGAATTTCCGGATCACGGTATAAAGCCCTTGCAATGGCAATCCGCTGCCTTTGTCCGCCTGATAAAGAGGTGCCATTTTCGCCCAGATAAGTCTGAAAACCCTTTGGCAAAGCTTCGATAAAACCAATTAAACCCAGTTTAGCAGCAATATCAATAATCTTTTGCATATCGGGTTCTTCTTCCCCAATGGCAATATTATCGATTACATTGCCCGCAAATAAATCAATCTGTTGGGGTACTACCGATACCATTTTGCGGAGGGAGGTGTTGCTAATGTATTTCAGGTCGTATTTACCAATGCGCACATTACCGGCCTGTATAGGGTAAATATTTTGAAGGATCGACATTAAAGTCGATTTCCCCGATCCGCTTTCGCCCACAATGGCCGTAAATTTACCCTGCGGAATGGTTAAATTCAGGTTTTCGAAAACCGGCAACCTCGCACCATATCGGAAAGAAACGTTTTCGAAATGGATATCGCCGATTTTATCGGTACTCAATTCAATCTGGTTTTCGTCGCTTTCGCGCTCCAGATCCATAATTTCAAACAAACGATCAGCAGCAATTACGGCATCCTGTACGGTTTTATTCATGCCGATCAGCGAAGAAACCGGTCCTGTAAAATAACCGATTAAAGTATAAAATGATAATAACTCCCCGGGTGTAATCGAATTGCTCAATACATAACCTGCACCTACCCAAAGTAAAATAATGGTAATCATCCGCGAAATAAATTCGGTAGAAGTTCCCGATACCACGGCATTGATATTCGATTTAAAACCAGCCTGCAGCAATTTGATAAAACGGGTTTCGGTTTTTTCGTTTGCATGATCTTCCAGGCCGAAACGTTTAATAGTTCCTACCGAATTTAAACTTTCTACCAGTTGCGATTCAAGCTCGGCAGCATCTTCCATCAGCCTGCGTTGTGTGCGTTTGTTAAACCGATCGGTAATTATATAAATTACAAAATACAATGGAATAACGGTAAGCGTAATGAGTGCAAGTTTCCAGTAATAGGTAAACATCATGATGAAGGAAAAGAAAACGATAAAAATGTTCACCACAAAATTTACGCATACATCATTTAAAAAAGTCCTGATTTTTACCGCATCGTTTATCCTCGAAATAATTTCGCCCACCCGCATGGTATCAAAAAACTGTTGCGGCAGGCGCAGCAGGTGTTTATAATAGCCCAAAATAAGCTGCGAATCAATCAACTGGCCGGTTTTTAAGGTAAAAACTGTTTTGGCTGAGCCAATAAACATTTGTACCAGCAAAATCACCATCATGGCAATGCTCATCAGGTTAAGCAGGTTATGATTGCCATCTACGAGCACAAAATCGACCAGTTTTTGTACGAAAATAGAGGTTGATAAACCCAACACAGTATATACAACTGCACCAAATAAAACCTGTGTCAGAATGCCTTTGTGCGGTTTAATCAAACTCCAAAACCTTGCCTGGATCGATTTTTTTTCATTGCCGATCTGGAAATTTTCTGATGGCAACAACAATACTAAAGCACCAGTCCATTCCTTTTTAAATTCATCGTATGTTTTACGGTGCACTTTCCCATCCATAGGGTCCATCACCTCTATAAACTTACTTCCTACCTTGTAAATCACTACATAATGTTGCAGAATATCGTTTACAATAATATGGGCAATAGCTGGTGTAGGTATTTTAAATAAACTTTCAAAAGGTGCTTTAACGCCTTTGGCCTCAAATCCTAATTTCTGGGCGGCTTCTACAAGTCCTAAAACGGTGGTTCCTTTTTTATCTGTTCCGGCAAGCTGCCTGATCCTCGCAACCGCCATGTCTAATTTATAATGGGAGGCAATTGAAGCCAAACAAGCTGCTCCACAATCTGTAATATCACGTTGCTTTACCTTTGTACTCATTGCTTCTTATGTTTTTTGAATCAGGTTTGGATTAACCCAATCGTCTACCTTATCGTAAAGCAACTGGTATAAACTGCGGTCGGTTACTTTAAAACGGGCCGTAAAGTTCATGCCTTTTTTAAGGTAGCCTTTGTAACCGTTCTTTAGTTTCAGGAAATTTTTATCCATTAAACACTTTACCTTAAAAGCGGGTTGGTTGTTATTTAAAATCACAATATCGTCCGAAATATCAATCACTTTACCCACCGCTAATCCCCATTGGTTATAGTTGTAAGCGTTAATCTGAAAATGCACTTCCTGTCCTTTTCTGATTAGGCCGATATCCGATGGATTAATATAACAGTAAGCCGCCAAACCTGCATCAGGCGAAACCTCGCCTACCTTTTGGTTCGCAAATACGTAGGCGCCCTGCTGTAAGCCAATTAAATTCTGCACGGAACCATCAATAGGCGCACGTAAAACATATTGTTTTTTCTGTTCGTTCAGCTCTGCCTGCTGACTGGAGAGCTGGCGCAGCTCATTGCGGTAGCCGTTAGCTTCGGTTTGCCACTGGGTTTTATATTTGGTACGTACCATTAAGTAAGCCGATTCAGCCTGCTCGAGTTCGTATCTGTATTTTTCATATTCTGATTGCGTGAGTACCTTATTCTGATAAAGTTTATTGTAACGCGCAAATGTGCTGCTGGCCTGCCGTTTGGTAATACCTGCATTTTTTAATTCCTGCGCATATTGTTGCGATGAAGCCGCATATTGGCCGGTTTGTAAATTAGCGCCACCATTAAACGATAAAAGGGCGTTAATATCATGTAAAAATTGGGTAATCTGGTTTTTACGGGTTTCTACCAAAGCATCCTGCTGTTTGGGCAGGCCGGCATCAATGGCCAAAAGGGTATCACCCTGTTTTAGTCGTTTATTGTCCGAAAGCCTGTATTGTATCAAGCGACCATTAACGGGTACAATAAGTTCTGTTTTTTCGATGGTAGATTGCAAAATGCCTGTACCATTTATGCTGATGGGGATTTTAATAAAAGGAAGCGCTACCAAAACCGTTAAAATTGCCAGCACAGTAACAACATAGATTAACTGGCTTGATCTGCTGATTTGAGCGCGGTAAACAAGAGCGGTATTCGAAATTCTTTCGGTAGAGTAGTTGGTTAGCGCCATAGGGTTTAGATTTTAAAGTACCCGCTATCCCGGATAACCGGGACAGCGGATACAATAAATTTGCTTATAGACTCCAAACAAGTTTCAAAACATTGGTTACTGTTTTGTTTAAGAATGCTGAAGTATCTGCGCCAACTGCATTTAAAGTTCCTGAAAGCGAAGCTAAAAGTTCGTTTAAAGTATTGTTAACAATACCACCACCTTCTACTTGTGACATTTCAGTTGTGTTCATTTCTTTAACACCAAGATTTTTTAATTCTAAACTTTTCATACTAGATTTTTTTTGAGTTTGAGATCCCTACTCTTTTTAGGCTTTTCGGGATGCGCCTGATGTTGGCCAACACTTCAACGAATGTAATCATATTAGCTATACAGGTGTAGTATTAAACACCTAATATAAACCTAACCATTCGTTAATAAGCCACACAAAAGTGCCATACCGCTTCAAAACCGCAATCTCTACTAAAAAACTAGTGTATTAGTTTTCATATTCAATTTATTCATTAGCCATAAAACGTTTTATATTCTTTTTATTCGCTCTACAGCTGGACTTAGTACTTAAAAATAAGTAAGATTAAAGGTTGTTATTTTTCATAAATACCAGCTCCTTTTCGGCGAAATGATCATCATCAATGCTATAAGATTTAATATCCGCGATTTTCATTTCATCAATTACATCAACAAAGTTTTGGAATTTGGCCGTTTTGCCCGGTTTGATGATTACGATCATATACTTAGCAGGATTATTTTGATGGGTTGCTGCAACCAGCAGCTCATTCGACTTAATTTCCTTTTGGAGATCTGCTACCGGAATCACTTTCATATTAGCCTTTTCAATTGTACCCATGTAAGAAACGGCTTTGTTATCTTTTCCCAGTACAATGGTCATGGTACGCGATTCGGGATACTTTTCTACCACATCAGGAATTGACTTATCGGGTTTAGCAATATCTGCAGCATTTAACTGGCTCAATGTTGTGGTGAGCATAAAAAATGTAGTTAATAAAAACATGAGGTCTACCATTGCGGTAAGATCTACTTTTGGTGTTGGTTTTTTGGTTCTTCCTTTTACGGCCTTGCCGCTTTGAGATTCGTTTAGAGTTGCCATAATGATTTAGGTTTTTTTAATGATGATGACAACCCTGATGAAATTGCATAAAAAAAGCGGTTAAAAATTTAACCGCTTTACAAGAGTTGTCATTGCGAGGAGGAACAACCAGGCAATCTTAAATTAATAGAATACTATTTCACCGTTTCAATAACACCGCAGCCCACTCTTGGTCCTGAATTGCCCGTAGGTTGGGTGGTATAATCATCTGTACCGCCATGCACAATAATCCCCCTACCGATAATATTTTTTACATCGCCATCCTTAATGCTCCATCGGTCGGTAGTAACCGAAAGTGTAGCATGTCCTTTACCATCTAACTTAATATTACCAATATCGCCACTGTGGTAAGCTGCCGATCCCCATTTACCATGTGCTTCTTTGGTCGGATTCCAGTGGCCATGGGTATTTTCGCCCATATTGCCACAATCGCCATGTTCGTGAAAGTGTACCGCCACATTACTATCAGCCCGTGCGGCAAAATTCATTTCAATATCCATTTTAATTTTTCCGTCGCTCAGTTCATAAAACTTTGCTGTACCAATGGTTTTGGTATTATCGGCCGTTTCTGTTAAAGTGGCCTGGGCAATTTCTTTGTCGGTTTTGGTACAGGCACTTACAAGCGCAACACCAGCAATCGCTAAGCTTAAAAGGTATTTTTTCATTTTATTAAAATTTAGTTTACTAACGAAACACATTGACAATCATTTAGTTTGATCTAAAACAGATACGATTAAAACCATTTCGAATACCACTTGTTTAAACAGTATAAAATCGTATAACTATGGAACAGCCAACTGCAATGAACACTTTGAGTCAAATTTTAGAGAAATTGAGGCTGAAAGGAAAAGATAACGAACTAAAAATGTCCGATCACGGTAAAATGCAAAGTAAGTCTCTCGGCAAAATTTATAAACCAGAGGATTTAACCATTGTTAAAACTTATCGCTTTGAAGGGGATTCTGATCCGGCAGATAATTCTGTTTTATACCTGTTAGAAGATCAGGACAAAAACATTGGATATATACTAGATGCTTATGGTATTTATTCGGATAATGATGGACCGTCATTTGATGATTTTTTAAAAAAGATTCCAACTGAAAACAGAGACGAACAGGAATTATTCTGTTAATAAGCATTTAAACATTTTAGAAGGGAGAATTGGTGTAATCTGATTCTCCCTTTTTATTTTTAAAAAAATTCGAAAACTATAATTCCGTAGTTTTGCGCCTCATTTAAGAGCGCCCTGATGAAAAGCAAAATCAATATCCCACCAATTCCAGCTGTATTACTGTCTATTATCAGTGTACAGTGTGGTGCGGCAATTGCAAAAGGGCTTTTTCCTCAAATCGGGGCGGCGGCTACCGCATCCTTACGCATCGGTTTATCAGCCATAATTTTAGTGATCGCTTTTCGGCCAAACCTCTTTAAATTAAACGCCAAACAATGGAAATATGTGATCCTTTATGGGGTTTGTTTAGGCGTAATGAACATGGTATTTTATATGGCCATTGCAAGGATCCCAATCGGTTTAGGCGTTACGCTCGAATTTGTCGGACCTTTGGTTTTAGCCATATTTGGTTCGAAAAAAGCCATTGATTTTATCTGGGTAATATTGGCCGCTACGGGAATAATACTCATTACCCCGTGGACAGGCACAGGACTAAACATAGCTGGGGTTTTGCTGGCACTTTTAGCCGGCGTATTTTGGGCAGGTTATATTATTTTGGGCGGCAGGATTTCGAAAATAATGAAGGGTGGCGATGCCGTTGCGATCGGGATGATATTTGCCACCATTGTGATTTTACCTTTTGGCATTTTTGGAGGCGGCTTAGGAAACTTAAGCCCAAAATTACTGGGTTTAGGAGCAGCGCTTGCGCTACTATCAAGCGCCATTCCATTTACCCTCGAAATGAAAGCCCTTAAGCAGATCCCTGCACGCACTTTCAGTATTTTAATGAGCCTAGAACCCGCCATGGCTTCATTGGCGGCCCTGGTTTTCTTACAAGAATACCTTACGCTCAAAGAATGTTTTGCTGTAGCTTTTGTAGTGATTGCCTCTGCAGGATCAGCATTAACTTCAAGGCGGGCGAAATTATAATCAGGCCAGTTTTTCGGTTTTGTAAATCACAATTCCATTGGTGAGTGAGTCTATCTGTGCTACAAAAGCCAAAATATAGGGCTGTTGATTGTGTTCATCTAAACCCGCCTGATCTTTCCATTCTTCCTGAAAAATAAAGGTTAAATCATCGGCAGCTTCATGCAGGTCGTATTGGATACAGGCTTCTTCTTTTCTCGAATTTGTTACCATATCTAATAAAAACGCTCTTAGCGGATTTACCGTATCCGGTTTACTTTTAACTATTGCTGTTAGATAAATGCTCATATACTTCGGTATTTAAAAAGTTTTGGGTTAAATGTTCGTGGTGCTGTTTTAGTGCACGATCAATATCGGCATTTTTTTCTACGTCATGAAAATGGATTCCTTCCATTCTTTCCATTCCGGTAAAGGCATTCATCCTGTGGAAACCGAACAAAACCCCATCATCTACACTGGTTTCCATAAAAAACTCACCAGGTAAGGTAAATGCTTCTTTTGGAGCATTCCACGATGAGGTGACCATATATTTACGGCCGTGCAACATGCCACCTGTCCCATAATTTCTGGTCGGGTTATCAGCTTTTCGGCCATCGCTTACATAAATCCCCTTTTTGTGGCCTTCGGTAAATACCACATCGATGTATTTTTTAAAATCGTGTGGTAACTGGAACCACCAGATCGGGGTATGGTAAATTACTACATCGGCCCAAACATATTTTTCTACTTCCTCACCAGGATTGTAATCGTGGTTGATATTGGTTGTTTTTACCTCAAAACCTTCCTGTGATGAAAAGAAATCGGCAGTTGCATCAGCTATGGTTTCGTTAAATTTTCCGCCAGAGTGCCCAAATTTTTGCCCTCCGTTGATGATAAATATTTTTGTCATTTCGTTTTTCTATTTGATGAGACAAAATTACCAAGCTATAACCTATTATTAAAACAAGTTAATTCATAGCTTTGTATCAGAATTATAATAACAAATTATGGTGAACTTAGAATGGTACCGAAGCTTTAAAGCGATTTATAAAACGGGGACATTAACCGGTGCGGCCGAAGGCCTCTTTATATCGCAACCTGGTGTGAGTTTGCATTTAAGCTCATTGGAAAGTTATGTGGGTTATAAACTGTTTGAACGTACAGGCCGAAAAATGATACCGACAGAAAAAGGGAAAGTACTCTATAATTTCATCGTAGAGCCCCTGTCCAAACTTGAGGATGCAGAAAAACATTTTCAAAAAAGCACAGAAAAACATACACCAACCATTAGTGTGGGCATGTGTTTCGAAACTTTTCAGATCACACTTGAACAATATATCTCTACCCTTCCCTTTAATGTAATCATCCGCTTTGGCGAATACCCTGAAATGCTGGATCAACTGTACAAAGGCATATTAGATTTGATCATCACCCCACAAAAAGGAAATTCGCCCAATATTGAACATGAAGCATTTTCTTCTGAAACGATTGTTTTGGTAGGCGGAATAGAAACTGATGGACAAACCTTTGATTCTTTGGCAAAGAAAAATGATTTATCAGGTATGGAGGAATGGTTAAAACAGCAGAAATGGTATGGTACCGCAGGCGATATGGAGCACCTTTTACGCTTTTGGCAACTTAATTTCGGTAAACGCGCCGATTTCAGGCCTAATTATATCGTACCCAACCTCAATTCTATTGTCAGGTGCCTTTCGGGTGGAAAAGGTTTGGCTATTATCCCCGATTTTCTTTGCAAGAAAGAGGTTGATGAAGAAAAAATCAAGGTAATTTGGGAAGGTACTGCCCCATTAAAAAACACGTTATATTTTGGTTGTAGGAAAAATACGCAATATGCAACTGAAATTCATGTTATTAAAAACCTTTTTAAGGAGGTTATGGTTAGTATATAATTAAAATCCAATACCTACAGATTTACGCTTACATAATTGAATTTAAACAAGTATTTATTTTAAATTATCCCTTAATATCCCAAAATGAGTCAATCCGTTCATCTTTTAAGCAACGATCAACTATTAGAAGTTTTTAACTTAACTCATACGGCCACTGCTGTACACGTTGGAGAAACTGCGATCATCCAGGCTGCTAATGATGCCATGCTCAGAATCTGGGGTAAAGACAGGAGCATTATCGGAAAATCGCTGGAAGACGCTTTGCCTGAGTTAAAGGGTCAGCCTTTTATTGAAATGTTCAGAAAAGTATGGCTCGAGGGATTGGTGATTTCCGGAAAAGATACCGCAGCTGATCTAATAATAGATGGCAAACTGCAAACTTTTTATTTCGACTTCGAGTACCGTGCGATAAAAAATAATGAAGGAAAAACAATCTGCATTTTACACACGGCAATCGATGTAACGGAGCGTGTGCTTAGGCAGGAGGCAATAGAAAGAGAACAGGAGAAGGCTGAAGCGCTGGAACGTGAGCAAGCATTAAATGAAGAACTGGCCGCCACAGTAGAAGAACTTGCGGCCACTAATGAAGAGCTGGTATCCACAAATGAAGAACTGCAGGAGACACAGGAAACCTTACACGTTTTAAATAATGAACTGGAATTAAGGGTCATAGAACGTTTCAACCAGCTTTCGGAAAGTGAAAAACGCTTTAAAACGATGGCAGAAGGCACAGATATTTTTATTGCCGTAGGCGATGAAACCGGGAATGCCGTATATTTTAATAAACCCTGGATGGATTTAACGGGTAAATCGATGAAAGACCTTCTGGACTTTAACTGGACGAATTTAATCCACCCCGACGACCGCGACAGGTATGAAAACATCTATCGTTTAGCCCTTGCAGCAAAAAAACCATTTGCGGGCGAATTCAGGATCCTGAGTAAAAAAGGTGATTACAGGTGGTTGTTGGCCAGCGGTCCGCCGCGTTTCCACGCCGATGGTTCTTTTGCGGGCTACATCAGTTCCTGTGTTGATATTACCGAAAGAAAATTAATTGAACTGGAGCGGTTAAACCTGAGTAAACTTATTGAAGCAAGTTCCGAATTTATCGGTCTGGTTGAGCTGGATATGTCTATCCAGTACCTGAATCCTGCTGCGATAAAGAAACTGGGCTGGGAAAGTATTGCTAACAGAACCATTTTAGATTGCGTTTATCCTGAAGACCAATCGATTGCAAAACAACTTTTACCGGGCATTTTGCAGAATCAAAACTTTAGGGAAGAAATCCGTTTCTGGAACGAAAAAACTGGAAAACCCTTTTGGATTGAATGGAATGGTTTCGCAATTAGAAACGAAAAAAATGATGAGGTTATCGCTATGGCTACGGTGAGCCCGGATATTACGGAACGAAAACTTTACCAGGAAGAACTTCAGGATATTAATATGGAAATGGCAGCTGCAAACGAAGAGTTGGCCACCACCAATGAAGAACTTGCCCAAACACACGAAGACCTGATCCAATATGTAAATAAGCTGGCTGATAGTGAAGAAAAACTCCGTCAGGCGATAGAAACAGGCAAAATGGGTACCTGGAGTATAAATCCGAAAACACTTGATATAACCATGTCTGGCTTTGTTAAGGATTTATTAGGACTGCCATTAGATCAGCCTGCAACAATGGAGTCTATTATGAAAGCCATCAACCCTGAATATCACGATATCCTAAATAAGGCACTAAAAAATGCCTTAACCAGGCATCTATCCAGCGATAACGAGTACACGGTCAATAATTTAATCACCGGAGAAGAAAAATGGGTAAGGGCCACCGGAAAGGTATTTGTAGACCAACATGGAAATGCAACTGAATATTCGGGGCTGTTTATCGACATTACTGAGCAAAAACTGGATGAATTGAGGAAAAATGATTTTATCGGTATGGTAAGTCATGAATTAAAAACACCGCTAACGGCCATCAACGGCTTTGTTCAGGTTTTGCAACGGAAGGCAAAAAAAGATGAAGACAATTATTCGATCGTTGCTTTAGACAAAACGCATAACCAGATCAGAAAAATGACAACCATGATTAATGGTTTTTTAAACGTATCGCGCCTGGAATCGAGTAAGCTATTAATCGAAAAAAGCGATTTTAGCTTGGGTACACTTTTAAAAGAAACGATTGAGGAAATGTACATTTCGCAATCATCCCATCAGATTATATTAAACCCAACCTGTGAGGTAACTATCAATGCCGACCGCGATAAAATTGGCAATGTAATTTCTAACCTGATCAGCAACGGATTAAAATACTCGGATAATGGTACACGTATAGAGGTAACCTGCAAATTACATGATACTGAGGTTGAAGTTGAAATCAAAGATGAAGGTATAGGCATAAAACCTGATGATATTGACAAACTTTTTGAACGTTATTATCGTGTAAAGGGCAACCATACCATTTCGGGTTTTGGAATTGGACTTTACTTAAGTGCCGAGATTATAGAAAGGCACAATGGTAAAATATGGGCCGAAAGTGAGGAAGGTATAGGCTCTACTTTTCATTTTACTTTGCCTTTAAGGTAATTTATCGCATTTTTAGCGCAAAGGTATTCACCACAAAGGCACAGGGAACACGAAGTTTTTTATTAGATAAACAACTACTAAGCTCGGGGTTACAATACGCGGAGCATATTCCGTGGTTTCAGTGTCTCTTTGGCTAAAAAGAAAATCGTCATTCCTAACTTGATTAGGAATCGTAACTCTTGACAGGGTGCATTAAGATTCCCGCCTGCGCGGGAATGACGAAACCCTCCAAAAAAGCCTCTGTGGTAAAAACCTACTCAATTCCTAAGCCATCCAACACTCCATCATCGACCAGGTTAGGCAATGTAATTTTTAAAGTAGCCGTGCGTTCCATTTCGCGTTCGATGGCGAAACGGGCTTCCTTATTACGGGCCCAGCTTCTTCGGGCAATACCATTGTTTACATCATAAAAAAGCATGTTCTGTAATTTTTCTGCAGCTTGTTCGGTTCCATCAAGCACCATTCCGAAGCCACCGTTTATCACTTCGCCCCAGCCTACACCACCACCATTATGGATCGAAACCCAGGTTGCACCCCTAAAACTATCGCCAATCACATTATGAATGGCCATATCGGCGGTAAATCTGCTTCCATCGTAAATATTGCTGGTTTCCCTAAAAGGTGAATCCGTCCCGCTTACATCGTGATGATCTCTACCTAAAATCACTGGGGCAAACAATTGGCCGGTTTTAATAGCTTCATTAAATCGCATTGCAATTTTTGCACGGCCTTCGGCATCTGCATATAAAATACGGGCTTTTGAGCCCACCACCAATCTATTTTCTTTTGCCGCAGTAATCCAGTTGATGTTGTCCTGCAACTGTTGTTGTATTTCGGATGGGGCAGTCAATTTAATTTCTTCCATCACCTCTTTTGCTATTCGATCGGTCAAATCGAGGTCTTTTTCATTACCCGAAGCACATACCCACCTAAACGGACCAAAACCATAATCGAAACACAAGGGGCCTAAAATATCTTCTACGTAAGAGGGATACCTAAAATCTATTCCATTTGGCGCCATCACATCGGCACCTGCCCTACTGCATTCCAGTAAAAAGGCATTTCCATAATCAAAAAAGTAGGTTCCCTTAACAGTATGTTTGTTAACGCTCGCAGCATGTCTTTTTAATGAAGCCCGGACATCAGTTTTAAATTGTTCAGCCGCATTGGCCATCATCTCATTGGCTTCTTCAAAACTTAAACCTGCGGGATAATAACCCCCGGAGTAAGGATTATGGAGCGAAGTTTGGTCGGAACCTATTGCTACTTGAATATTTTCTTCATCAAAACGTTCCCAAACATCCACTACATTCCCAATATAAGCCATTGAAACCGTTTGTTTTTCACTTTGAGCCAATACAACCCTTTTCACCAGTTCATCTAAATTATCAATCAGCTCATCTACCCAACCCTGTTGGTGCCTTTTGGTTGCCGCTTTCGGATTTACCTCGGCACATACCGTAATGCAGCCCACAATATTTCCAGCTTTGGTTTGCGCTCCACTCATTCCACCTAAACCGGCCGTAAGGAAAATTTTACCGGCGGTATCTTTTCCATAAAATCCTTTTTTTCGGAAAGCGTTCATTAAGGTAATCGCCGTACCATGAACTATCCCTTGTGGCCCAATATACATGTACGAACCAGCAGTCATTTGCCCATATTGAGTTACACCTAAAGCGTTAAATTTTTCAAGATCCTCAGGCGAAGAATAATTCGGTACCATCATGCCATTGGTTACCACCACACGAGGTGCGGCAGTGCTCGATGGAAATAAGCCCTGTGGATGCCCGCTATAAATATTCAACGTTTGCTGATCGGTCATTGTGGCAAGGTATTGCATGGTGAGTAAATATTGTGCCCAGTTTTGGAACACACTTCCATTGCCGCCATAAGTAATCAGTTCTTCAGGATGCTGTGCAATGGCCTGATCCAAATTATTCTGGATCATGAGCATAATGGCGGCAGCATGTGGCGTACGGCAAGGATATTCGCTTATTGGCCGTGCATAAATGGCATAATCGGGCATAAAACGGTACATGTAAATGTGTCCGTAGTTTTCCAGTTCACTTAAAAACTCTTTTGCGAGTTCCTGGTGCCATGCTTCGGGGAAATAACGCAGCGCATTTTTAATGCTCAGTTTTTTTTCCGCAGCATTTAATACAGTTCTCCGTACCGGCGCATGGCTCAATTGCGCATTTCTTATCTTTTTTGCGGGTAAAACCGAAGGAATACCTGCCAATAGCTGTGCTTTAAAATCCATTTCCTGTAATTTTAATTCTTATAAATCCTGTTCAGCCTTGATTGCAGCGACCACAATTTTACCTTGCTGTACCATTTGGATGGCATTTTCCATCCTATCGTACATAATCTGATCTTCTTCAAAATGATCGATTTCTGTACGCACAAAATCGTGCACCGCAGCCAATATTTTACCAGGTTTTAATGGATCATGATAATCGACAGCCTGTGCAGCACAGAACAACTCAATACCAAGGATTTTCTCTACATTTTCAATCACCTGTAGGGCTTTACGGCCACTAATGGAGCCCATGCTTACATGATCTTCCTGACCAAGCGAGGTTGGAATACTATCGGCACTGGCCGGGAAACAAAGTCCTTTATTTTCGCTGGCCAAAGCTGCCGAGGTATATTGAACAATCATAAATCCAGAATTTAATCCGGTTTCTTTCATCAGCAATTTTGGTACACCAGGGGTATTTCCTTCTAACGACAGGTAAATTCGTCTATCGCTGATGTTTCCGATTTCGGAAGCCGCTAAACAAGCATAATCAAGCGGTAAAGCCAATGGTTGACCGTGAAAATTACCTCCACTTATGGTTAAATCATCGCTAAATATTACGGGGTTATCCGTTACCGAATTCAGTTCTATTTCTAAAGCTTCTTTTAAATGTAACCAAGCTGTTCTGGAAGCGCCATGCACCTGCGGAATGCACCTTAAAGAATAAGGATCCTGTACTTTAGCACAATCGGCATGCGATTTCATGATTTCAGAACCTTGTAACAGTTTCCGCACCTGTTCTGCCACGGCAATATTTGCAGGGTATGGTCTTAGTTGATGAAGTTGTGCATGAAAAGGTTTTTCTGATCCCTGCAAACCTTCAATCATCAACGCGGCAATAATATCAGCAGAATTCAGCACATTTTCCAAACGCTGTACTACTTTAACGGCATGCGCTGCAATAAACTGCGTGCCGTTAATTAAAGCCAAACCTTCTTTGGGCCCTAATTGCAAAGGCTGTATCCCATGTGCTGTTAAAAGTTGAGCTGTGGCAATAATTTCGCCTTTATAATGCACCTTACCTAAACCAATTAAAGGCAGAAAAAGATGAGAAAGGGGTGCGAGATCGCCAGAGGCACCAACAGAACCTTGTTTGGGCACCACAGGAGTGGCACCAGTTTCTAAAAACCAGATCATTCGGTCAAGCGTTTCGATCCTAATACCTGAATAGCCCTGAGCCAAAGCCTGCAGTTTTAAAACCAACATCAGTTTTGATATTTCGCTATCTATCGGTTCACCTACGCCAACAGCATGGCTTTTCAAAATATTCTCTTGTAATTTACGGGTGTCAACTGCCGAAATCATGGAAGTACATAAAGGACCAAAACCGGTATTGATGCCATACACCGCTTTACCGGAAACGGCAATCCGTTCTACCACCTTACTGCTTTCAAGCACTTTATCCCGGGTATCGGCACTCAATACGCCTTTGATCTCACCATTGCTGATAGCCAAAGCCAGTTTAGCGGTTAAATGATCCGTTCCGTAATTAAAAATCTGTTGCTCACTCATATCATAAAGGTTTTAAACAAAAATAAGCCCTATATTTGATACCTATAAATACCAATTACATCATCATGTAATAACCATGGGTTATCAAATCGAACTTAGGCATTTAAAATATTTTCAGGTTTTGGCAGAGGAGTTAAAGTTTAGAAAAGCTGCTGACCGCCTGTTTATTTCCCAACCTGGCTTAAGCCGGCAGATTAAACAGATGGAGGAAATTTTTAACGTCCCACTCTTTGATCGGAACAAGAAAAAAGTAACACTTACCGAAGCTGGCCTTTACCTTAAAGATGAAGTAGATTTTTTGTTCAGTCATATCGAGAATATTAAAAAACAGCTGACCAATATTACAGAAGGCAAACAGGGCGAACTACGCATCGGTTTTTTAGGTTCGGCGGCACAAAAAATTGTACCAGAGGTTATTTTCAAACTGAATAAAGATTTTCCTGAAATCAGGACCAATCTGGATGAAATGCCCAATAAACTACAGATCGAATTACTGGAAAAAGACATGCTTGATATGGGTTTTGTGCGGATGCAACAGTTTAAACCGGGCATTTCTAAACACATGATCCACCAGGATACTTTTTCTCTGGTATTGCCTAAAAGTCATCCCATGAAAAAGGCAAGTTTCGAAGCGGTAAAAAAATTGGGTGACGAGCCTTTCATTTTTTTCTCAAGCGATGACAGTCCATTCTACTACGACCTGATGATGAGTATTTGCGAAGATCACGGCTTTAAACCCAAAACCTATCACAAATCGGTTAATGCACTCACCATTTATAAACTGGTAGAAGAAGGTTTGGGCATTGCAATTGTACCCACTGCCCTGCAATATGGCTATCAGGAAAACGTGAAGTTTGTGGAGCTTAAACATATTCCACAAAGAACAGAGCTGTATATGATCTGGAAAGAATCGAACCGGAACCCGGCACTAAAAAATGTAATTAAACTGTTGTTGCAGGATAAAGCTTAGCACTCTTCGTATTAGAAATCCGATTTAATTATAAAGGAGTACAAAAATCCGCGATGCCTATTTAGAGGTTTCTGTTAATGATCCTCTTTTGCTCGAATAGGGTTGGGCCGTTTAAGTAAAACGTTTTCAAAAAACTCCCTCATGGATATCGAATAAAGTGTGGGAGTAAATGATGATAAGGGAATAATATCGTTCAATAACGAATCGAAATTTATATGATTTAAAATAGATAATCTTCTTAATTCATTAACGTAAATAATTAATTCTCTTATGTCATCATTCAAATTTTGAATAGAAATAGCCATTAATATGTTGAATACATATTCTTTTTTATCCTCAACCTGTGCTAAAAAATCCTTATTGGGCAAAAACACCATACTAAAGTTTTCATATTCAGTAAGCTTAGCAATTAGTAACTTTCGCGGAGGTGCATCTCCTTTAAGATACATTTCTAGAATTGCATAGCGGAGCGTCAGTATTTTTTCCTTTAGTGTTTCATATTCCTTATTGGGCAAAAAAGAAAAAATGGGTAATTCCCTTTTAATATCCACTTTGTCAAATGAGGAAGCAGGCATTTTATTTAAAATTTCCCCAATCTTTTTGTCAATAACAGCAAGATCTTCATAAATATTTTTAGACATTGTTTAAGCATTTTTTAATTAAACAAATCAACATCCTCCCCAAGCTGGCTTTTAAGTTCCGAAACAACTTCTTCTATCGCCCATTTCTTTTTGGTATCTACAGTCTTTTTAACCAATTGATATTTTACGTCCAGGTCATCTTTATAGCCAGTTGGTTCGCAATCCCAAACTTTCTCACTTCACCTTCATAAGCCTGTGCAGGTGCACCAAAATAATTGGTAATAAAGAAATTGTACAGGCCATTAACGATTTTGGCGCTTGGGGTAAATTTATGCTGATGGTATTACCCGATCGGAAATCAAAAGTATTTATAGGGATATTTCAAATAGAAATCATTACTAATCTTTTCTAAACTATTGACAAATAATTCCTGAATTTCTATTGGCAAATTATCCTCATGATCATCTAATTGTTCTTCGAGCTCACGATACAAAAAAGCGGCCTGAAGGAATACAAGAAAATTAATATGAAAATCAAGAAATTCGTCAATAGAATTATATTCCCCTTTATTGTGATCATAAAACAAAACGGTTGATTTTTCTATATTAATAAACCATTCATCTCCCTGTCCACTTCGTCCAATCATCCAAATTTTATTATATAGCTCTGGGTAATTTTTCTCAATGTATTTATTTTCATTTAAAGCATCTTCATAGCTAAATATTTCTATGTCAGGTGTGATTTCCAGGCCTTTGTATTCCGATAAAAATTTTAAATATAGAGGATCTGATACTGGCACTTTAATCAGATCCTTGATTTTATTTTTTCTACCCTGAAATTCTTCAAAAATTAGGGCTGAATTCCTTTTTTCGGACATAATATTGGATTTTTTGAAATGCTGAAGAACAAAATAAATCCTAATATATAGTACTTATTAATTTTTAATTAGAAACTTTTTTAGTTTAGTATAATAAGTTTATTTTAAAATCAATTATTACAAATAAAATCATTTTAATACACAAAATAATGAATTTAAAAGTACTTACATTTTTATTCTTCTTGAAAATCACCGATGTAACTAAGTCCTAATTTATCATTTATATCAATTTTGAGATCTTGATGGCTTATCAATTCCAACATTAAATTCGTTGTTGAATTAATGGCTAACTTATCTGCTTTTAATATCATTTTCTCTGCAATATTATAATCCTCTACGTGAGTTATTATTATCTCATCAACTTTTTCTTTATTTTCAGTATAGTAGAAGTTAATCTCTTTAATGATCTGTGCATCAATACCTAAAATCTTTGCTATACGCTCTTTGTCCACATCTTTATTTTTTAAAGAATCAAGAACATCAGAAGATATTTCATTTTTTCCTATCCACAAATAGTGTTTGTTTAAATTTGTTTTATCATCAGAAGTTGACAAATTATTGATTTGTCCCAGATAAGTTAATTTTTCTGCCTTTGATGCTGATTCTTGAGTCAAATCAGTATTTTCATAAGCAATCAAAACATTTATACGATCAAGACCTAGTTCCTCACCCAATTTTAAAAACTCTGAACCATCTCCAGGAACATCATTTAATATTGCATGGATACTTTGATGCTTCTGATAATATTTCAGCATAATAAAATCTTCATCATAATTATCAATGCCTATCTCCTTACAAAATTGACACCGCAGGGCTGCACTAGGCTCTTTATCTTCTTCTTCGTTTCCCGTTGGCGGTTCATTATCATAAATATACCATGCTTTAAAATATGGTTCCTGATCAAAATATTTCTCAAAAGATGCTTTTGATTCAAAATTTCCTACCCAAATATGTATTTTCTCAATCACCTATTCAATAATCAGTCTTAAATTTCTCTCTAAAAACTCTTTTCTTAAAAAATCAATTATCTTACTCCGATTTATAATTAAATTATAATCTTGATTTTTCCATTTGAAGGAATTTTCATAAATGACATAGCTTGACAATTCAGGTTTTGGCAAGGGCATCATCGCTTCTCCTAAAACTCTCAATATCTCTCCATCAATATCAATTTCAACACTCCCTCTATCTATTTTTAAAATTTTCATATTCCTATAATTTGATTTTGGCCGAAATTCAAAAGTATTTTTATAGAAATTATAGCTAATCTTTTCTAAACTATTAACCAATAATCCCTAAATTACTATTAGCAATTTATCGATACAATATTTCAACTTTTAAACTGTTAACTATAGTTTCTGAATTGTCAAAAAAAGCTTTATAAACCATCGGATAAGTATTTCCCAATAGCTATCTGTTTATTATAGAATAACAATATTCGGGTTATAAATTTCTTTATAATATTTGTCAATTAGAGCTATTATTCTATTCCGTTCTTCAGGGCCCATCTTCGTTTCTCCTTCCCAGTTTTTAATTGATTTTGAATAAATCACTCCATTAACTGCGTCAATTTCACATATTAGAGCCTTTTCATTTTCCTGAAAAAACAAGCTTTCTCCCCGCCCTAAAACTCTTATACCGTATGAATTCTCTTGATTATCTTTCAATCTATTTACAGATGGATCTCCTTTCAACTGCTCAATATAATTGCTCATATTAGGTTCGTTTTATGTGTCCTGTTTTTCTTAACTATGCCTAAAAAGCCTCTGGTCCGCTGGCTTTATGAAAATCAATAACAGCATTTCGTAAGCAAATTAAATTTTAATATTTCTGTTAATGATCCTCTTTTGCTCGAATAGGGTTGGGCAGTTTAAGTAAAACGTTTTCAAAAAACTCCGTCATGGATATCGAATAAAGTGTGGGAGTAGATGACGATAATGGAATAATATCGTTCAATAACGAATCGAAATTTATATTATTTAAAATAGATAATCTTCTTAATTCATTAACGTAAATAATTAATTCTCTTATGTCATCATTCAAATTTTGAATAGAAATTGCCATTAATATGTTGAATACATATTTTTTTTTATCCTCAACCTGCGGTAAAAAATCCTTATTGGGTAGAAACACCATACCAAAGTTTTCATATTCAGGGAGTTTAGAAATCAGCAGTTTTCGCAGCGTTGCATCTCCTTTAAGGTATGTCTCTAGAATTGTGTGCCGAAGCATTAGTATTCTTTCTTTTAGCGTTTCATATTCCTTATCGGGCAAAAAAGAAAAAATGGGTAATTCCTTTTTAATATCCACTTTGTCAAATGAAGAAGCAGGCATTTTATTTAAAATTTCCCCAATCTTTTTGTCAATAACAGCAAGATCTTCATAAATATTTTTAGACATTGATTAACCGATTTTTTTCTACCTTTTCCTTCCAGTAGTTTTTTAATCTATCTTTCTCATCATATTTTCATAATATCCTAGATTCGAGCAATAAAGTTTCTTCAGATAGCTCAATAGGAAGATAAAAAAAGCTGTTCAAATCACTTACTAATGATATTTCTTTCAACAGCCTACCTCCATTTGACACAAATAACTTAATTAAAGATATTATTTCAATTGGCATATATTGCCATCTTTCGTGATTAAAAGGAAGTGTAAGATCTGCTTTGCTATTGGATAAATGAAAAGCAGCAAGCTCTTCAATAGCATCGGAAAATTTTTGTTCGTCATTCGAGATAACACTTTCAATGGCTTCCTGATAGTACAAAATCGGTTTTATGCAATATTTTGAAATTATTGCTGCATGAGCCGAGAAATCTCTCAATTTTAGCATTTCGACTACCAAATAAAGTAAACTTCCACGGCCAAATTCTTGCACTGCATATTTCTCTAGTTTTTGTGCGTTTTCTTCAAGAAATCTTATTAATTGATTTGAAATTATTTCGATCTTATCTGGGAAATAACTTAATGTCAATAAAAGGGTCATACATAGATCTGTATGCAGTACCCCATCTATCTGTTTACTTTCCGAAAAAGCTCTAGCATTCACTAATACATCGTAGTAGTAAGCGTTAAGAAGCTCCGAAAAACTTATATTATTACTATTGTTTTCAAAGTCAATTATCGCTTTAGGGATCTTAAATCCATATGAGTATTGTTGTAAAATTCGGCTAACCTCATATTTTACAATTTTTTCCCTTCCAAAAACAACTGTCTTAAATTCAAAATCGGATTTACCCGTTTTGAGATATTCCAAATAAAAATCCTCTAAGAAATTTGCTTGTTCTTTTTCTGATTTATAAACTTTAATAAAAAACTCTTTAAGTTTCTGTTTATGACTATTTAATTTGTTATTCATTTAAGATCATTTATTTACAACTACCTCTTGCCTTTTGTGTACGGGAAATTTCATCCCAATCTGACGATAGTAAAGATTTTAATTTAAACTGGCCTTTGGCATTGCGCCCAACAAATACGTCAACGACACGCTTGTTACCAATATTATCTAATATATCATCTGCTTCGATTCTCGTTAAACCAAAATCATTAATATTTGGTTTTGTCAAAATATCTCTAATAAAAAAGTCTGAATCTAGCTGCCGAGCTGATAAATCTCCAACATTCCCAGAAATATTAGTCTTCACTTCAAAAATATCATATTTCCCATCATTTCTAATACCTACTAAATCAATACCATGGTTTGATGCATTCTGAACACTTATAACATCCTGATACTTTCCAGAATTCATCAGCGCATCCTTTACCTGCTTCTCGCCCCAATTCCCGAGATTTTGCTGCATGGTTTTGAGGCCCCAAACATCAATCCAGCTATTAACGTCAGAGACATAACCATATAAAGTGGGGTTTGCTCCCCATAAACCGATCGGATCCTGAGAGATATAATTTCCTTGCTCAGGATCATAATACCTAAAACGGTTATAATACAATCCCGTTTCTACATCCTCATACTGTCCTTGATACCTAAATGGTATAAATTCCCGATCACCGCTAAGTTTACGTATTTTTCCATAAATATCAAGTTCGCAATCCCACACTTTTTTACCGGCATCATCATAAGCTTGTACTGGAGTGCCCAAATAATCACTAATGATAGAATAATATTGGCCATTTACGATTTTGGCACTTGGGGTAAATTTATGCTGATCGTAAACCCAGGTAATTAAGTCATTGCCAAGCGGCTCCGCTTTATCGTAGCTAAGCAATCCATCTTCATTAACCACCAGATTAGGCCGCTCTTTTAATGGATAATTCCATTCGTGGAGCAGTAAATTGCCATCCCACACATAACGGTAGATCACCCCCTCCCGGCTTCCCCCTTTTGGGGAGGAGCTATGAACAATTTTGGCTTTCCTCCTGCCTAAGGCATCGTATTCAAAACTGATGATTTCGCCGTGTGGATTTTTAACCGCTTTCATCATGCCATTGGCCGCCCAGGCATAAGCCCAGTCACCCTCTTTCCATTCTGGCAAATCGGGTTCAGCATCTGCCAGGATATCCAGCGTTTCCGCTTTGGGGATATCAGGATCGGCCATTCCCCAGTTTAATTTTTTGCCAAATAAGCCATTATCTTCTGGTTCGGCAACTTGTCCTTTGGCCAGACCTATAATATTACGCTTGCTTTTTTGCACCAGGTTGCCTTTGGCATCGTAACGGTAATACCATTGGTCATCTTTAAGCAGCTTACCACCCTTATCATAACGTCTGTCGCTGCGATCAGAAGTTTTATATAAGTTCCCGGTTTCATCAGGATTTTTATAGATCACTTTGCCATCGTCACTATAACTTGCCGAAGCCAGACTGCCAAAAGTATCGTATCTGTAATTGATGCTACCACCCGTAATGCTGTTTAAGCAGCTATTGAGTTTATCATTCGGCCCCCAGGCATATTGTTTAAATGCGGTAATAGAACGGCTGGCTTCAACCTTCTGACTGATTGGATGACCTTCATGATCATAATCGAATGTCGCCCTAACCCCACCGCTTAAACTGCGGCTGGTTTCCTGTCCGTTTTTATTCCGGCCAATGCTTGCAGCCCATTCTGCTGATCCGCCACTTTTCGCAGCAATGCCATTCAGATAACCTGTTTCGTCATAATCGTATTTAATATCGGCGCCCAATGAACTTTTTAAACTGATCAGGTTCCCAAAAACATCGTATTGATAATTAATCTGGTAGCCATCCTGTATTTCCTGGCTAACCATACCCAGTGGATTACGCTTAAAATTAACCGATGAATGTTCATTTTCTGCGGCAATGAGCAAACCAAGTTTATTGTATTGGAAAGCTTCGTAAGTGCCATCTTCGTAGCTGCTGTACACCAAACGACCACTTAGGTCGTAGTTATGGTACACAGCTTTTCCATCGGCCTGTATGGTTTTAATAATCTGCCCATCCTGATTGCGGATATACTGCTGCTCTTGCCCATCAAAACCGATTTCTTTTACCACATCATCATTGGCATCCCTTAAAAAAAGATATTCTTCGCCTTTTTCGTTGGTAATGGCTTTTAAATTTTCCCATTTATCATAAGCAAAATGAAGGGTCTGGGTATTTTGATTAGATAAGTGACTGTTTCTTTTTTGTGTTTTTAAGCTGCCCATTGGAGTATAAGTCATGTGCCATTCTTCACGCCCATCTGTAGCATAAACCGGCAGATCGTAAGCATCGTATTCGAAGTGTAAGGCTTCTTCTCCAAAATCTTTTACCAAAACCACACGGCCCATATCATCGCGTTCCCAAATTGTGGTTTGATCACCATCCGGACTAAAACGGATCAACCGCCCATAATCATCATAAGTCCAGCGGCGGATGTTGCCTTCGCTGGAAACCGATTCAATCAGTTGATTTAAACTGTTATAAGTCCAATGGACTTCATGGCCTTCATTGTCACGGCAAAAAACAGGTAATTTCTGTCCATCGGTATAATGAAAATCGACTACCCTATTGTCTTTTTGAACATGTTTAAGCAATTGATTCTGCTCGTTATATAACCAGGTTTCGTTTGATCCTGCCGGATCACTCCGCAGAATGAGGTTATTGTTTTCATCGTAGGCATATTGATATTTCTCGCCATCTGCGGTATGGTAAGTGATAATGTTCCCACGTTCATCATATTCATAACCGATTACCCTTCCCTCAGGGCTCGAAACCATTTTTTCTTCATTATAGCGATCGTGCTCATACCAGGTTTCGCCTCCCAAAGCATCTACTTTTTTGTACACCAGGTCGTTTTCATCATAATAATAACGCTCTGTTTTACCGTCGCGGTAGTACACTTCGTTATATCCTTCCTCCGGGAAATAGTTTATCGATCCGCTCATAAAACCGTCTCTGCCCTCAGTGTGGATTACGCGGCCCTCTGTGTCATAAGTCCAGAAATAAGCCATTCCGTTTCGGTTGGTTCTTTTAACTACTTTATTATGATCATCGTACTCAAAACTGATGGCTTTGCCTGCCTGATCATATACCTTGATCATATTGCCACGCTGATCATAATCGTAAGTCACCAACAGGTCGCTGGTATTTTTATAATGATAATAAACAGCTTTAATGGCGCTACCTGATTCGTTGTGCTGCATTTCGAGCACACGCCCAGAGTTTTCTACAATTCGTGCTAAAAGTTGTTTTTGATAATAAAATGTAAGGTTGGTACCATTACTGTATTCGATTTGATTGACGCGATAGATATCGCCATCTGGCCCCCCGCTAAAAAGTGTATACGTATAACTATCCTGATCGATGGTTAGCACCCAGGTATTTTCATCAGGCCTTTCCATCCAGACCTTTTGTGCACGATCGTATTGTTTGCCTGAATATGGCTCAATATAAGGCAAAGGCATCACCATATTTTCGGTGGGGTGACTGAAACCTACAATGCCAGCTTCAGGATCAGGGTAAATATAAAGGTCGTAATTATTATATACCTGATTACCCAACATACCCGCATAAGGTTTGTCGCTGCGCCACACATTGTTCCAGGCCAGTGTTTGGCCACCGGGCAATTCGAAATCCGTCCATTCAAAAAACATAGCTCCTGTGACGAAATTAACAGGCTCTAGCCCCCAATGACAAAGCTTTTTTGATATTGGATTATTTTTAAAAAGCTTCCCTAGCACCTTATTAACCCCTCTTAATGCCGCCTTAGATAAAGCTCCGCCCAATTTGCTTAGCCCCCTCATAATACCAATGGCTGCGAAGCGCATTAAATATTCTTTCAGCGTATAATTATGCGGTGCAAATGTTCCACCAACCAGCACGGGCTTACCAGTATTAATCTGCACATACATGCTTAATAAGTCGCTATAAAAAGCGAAATAAGCCAATGGATTTTTCTTTAATTTACCTGGTACGGTTGGGAGCGGTTTTAAACCCATTGGCGGACACCAGCAGGTAAGAACCTGGCCTGGGTTAGAACCACTCATTTCTGACCCCTGACCTAAAACGGTAGTGGAACCCCAATATACTTCGCCTTCGTGTGGTGAACCGGGAATGTTTACAATAAAATAAACGGGTATAGAGGTAATATGCCTGAATGGAAGCAAAACGCCCATTACACTGGTGGTTGTAGTGGCTTTATGCCTGCCATGTACAAAAATTGAACCACCCATCGGGATACTGGGCATACCAATTAAACCCTGTGCAAATTTTGGTACGGGAATATTAAAACGGAGGTAATCCATCGGATCGAACACCATGCCAATAAATGGGTGTGGTAATGGCAGTGGAATAAAGCCAAATGATGGTGGAATAGGAATGGTCGTCCAATGGAAATCGATAGCCAGTACCACATCGAAATGCTTACTTACATGCTGTACCGCAGTATTGGTCATAGCTGGCTTTTTAGCTTTTAAAAGCTTTAAGGGGCTTTTTGCTGCAGGCGGATTACTGCCCGGGGCAACAGCACCACCGCCGCCACCCACTGCTTTTGGTTCGGCTTTGGTTAAGCTTGCAGATAGGCTTAATGACCTATCGGTAGCCATATTCGGTTTACTCGCTTTAATCTTTTTCATCTGCATTTTTTTAGGGTGATGTCATCACCGATCATCTTTAGGATATTGGGTTGGCATGGTTCTTTGGTACTTCTGCCATTGATTTCCAATCCTCTCCGTAATCCTGCTGCATCTCCAGATCTAATTTTTTCCCTTCGGGACTTTCTTCTCCATATTTTTTTAACATGATCGATGCGGTATAAGCCATCGAACTCTGTCGCCGCTTTTCGATCGGCATCTTCTTCGCAATTTCTAAACACTTCAAATAATAGCCCATTGCTTTTGAAGAGCCGGTTATTTTACTTTCAGAAAGCTGGCCCAGCAACCGGGTACATTCCATTGCGATAAAATTGTTCTCAATAAACTCAGCAATTTTAATCGCCTTTTCAAAATACCTTTTAGCTTCGTCTTTACCTGCATGTGCCAGTAGAAAGCTACCATAGCTCATGTGGATATGCGCGCTTAACAGCGAGCTTTCTCCGGCGCGGGCCAGGGCCAGTTCGTATTGTTGCCGTGCTTCTGCCTTTTTGCTTTTTACAGCTAAACTTTGCGCCAGCATGATCCTTGCTGCAACCACTGCTTCATGTAGTCCCTGTTTTTGTGCAATTACGATTGCCCGCTCCAAAACGGCATTTGCCTGTTCATGTTTGCCTTTGCTTAAATAATTACTGGCGGTTAGTATCTGCTGCTGGTAATCGGATTCGGGATCGTTCTTTTCGCGGTTGGTATGTGCCGCAGCATTTTGCATCAACTGGTTCACATCAATATTGATCCTGAATTCGGTTCCCTGTTTTAATTTTTTTAAAGTACGGTGTGTATGGTGTTCCGTATAAACCAGCTTAATATTTTGGTTATTTGTCGATTTAATACAATTGCACCATTCGTTAATCCAGTCAGAAAGCCCGGAAACATCATTAATGCTTGTAGGCGCCAACTGAACATATATTTTTTTCAACTTTAAATCAGGATAAAGGTTACAAAGCCGTTCCAGAGCAAAAACAGGCACATAAGCATCAGTTTTATACGCTTCGCTTTCACCTGAATCTACATCCCAAACGATTCCTTTTTCAGTATCTTTCTGCCATAAATCAAAGATCTCTTTCCACTCTTTAACCAAACTTTTACCGTAATCATTTACGCTTTGAAACTCCTGGTAATGGAGCAGAAACAGGTCATCGGTCCTGCTTTCTTCTGTTAACTGATATTTAAAGTAAGCCTCGAATAAATTTACCTCATGCCGCTCACCCAGGCAAAGAAAAAGCGTTTCTGATGGATGCTTCCTTACTACTTGTTGCCATTGTTTATCTATTTTAAATAATTCGAGTTGTACCGGATTCATTGAGCCTTAATGTCAAAATTAGTTTAGATTGATCGTTCCACTGCGGATATTCGTTTCGCTTTCGCCTCCTACATTAATCTTTTTGGAAGCCAGGTTAGCCTCGGTTTCCCCGCTCATTGAAAGTGTTTTCGTACCTATATCTAAAGTTTGTGCTTCTATACCGATGCCAGAGGTTGGTGTACCATCTTCGGGCCCTACCCCTATACCAATACTCACTGAGGCCGAGTTCCCGATGTTTTCGCCAAGGGTTAAAATATCTTTTCCTTTGATAATGATCTTACCGGTTTTATCCATGAAAATGCTGCTCTCGCCACATTTGATCAGGATCGATTCTTTAGTTTCGAAAACGGCTTTACCCGCTCCGTCGAGTTCGATAAAATTGCTGTCTTTATCTTTCATAACCATACCTGCCCCATCATCCATGGTTAGGGTATGCCCGCTTTTAGAAGTTAAACTTTTGCTGTTATTGCTGGCACTGCCACCACTTCCGCTTTTGCCATGAAATACCGAGCCCAAAACAATCGGACGTGCAATATTTCCTTCTTCAAAAGTTAGCGCTACCTGGTCGCCAATCTCAGGAATGAATACAAAACCCCTGTTTTTACTCACTTTATCACTGCTTCCTGCATCAGGGGTAATTACCCGCAGCCATTCGGTTACATCATTGGTTTTACATTCCCATTTAAATTTTACTTTAATACGGCCCTGGCCCTGCGGATCAGCATTGTCAATTACATCGGCCAATTGCATATCGGGATGTGGTTTAGCGTAATTTTTAACCAATAAACGCTCAGTTGTAGCCACTACACCTTCGAAAGTATTGTAATATTTCCCTGTGCCATCAATATTATGGTGGATGTTGGTGATCAAAAATTTACCTAAGCTTTCGGTAGTAAAGGATAATTCTTTCCTGATGCTCATGGTAATTTCTGCAACACTGCCAATGCTTAATGCAGCATTATCGCCACTGGCATTTACTTTTAAAAGATCGCTGATATGTGCTTTTTCTTCGTTTTGCACATGACTTTTTATATCGTTGTTATTATCAACCCTGATGAGTGATGGCTGGTTAAAAGTTTTACTGTACATGGCATTAGATACCTGTATGGCGTGTGCCAAATCAGGCGATCCATCGCTTGCACCACTGCTTTCGCTCTGCAGCATTTCGTCCTGTTTAGGGTTATAGGCAAAACGTTTGTTTTTGATCGGTGCAATTTCCATAGCATACTGCAGGTTTTGCACATCTCGGCCATAAACCAGCGCAACTTCTTTCTGATTATCAGGCTTTCCGAAATTCAGTTGTTTGCCATCATAATAAAACCACTCATGGTATTCGCCAGAAAGCCTGTTTAAGAAGTCGAAATCGCTTTCTCGGTACTGGATCAGATAATCAATCGGTTCCTTGCGCGCAGCATTGGCTACAATTTTAATATCATTTGAAGGTACATCTGAAGTGGCCAGGTTAACGATTGCATTTAAATCCTTATCGAGATAAGAACCCAGATCTGGTCCACGGTCGATCAAAATTGTTGGGCTATAACCGCTCACAATCAATACGCCATGGTAGCCATGGCTTTGTGCCAGTTCTACCTTGGTTACCAAGCCAGCAAACTCCTGTAAACCGCCCGAGTCGTAGCCAAAAGAAGCCGTAAGGGTTTTACCTACAAAATCGCGGCTATCGTTTAAGCTGATCATCCCCGGCGAACCCATCTGATCGTGATTAAACCGCAGCTCGAAATAATGGTGGGTATTAAAAGCCTGCTTTAAGCTAAATGAAGCAAAATGCGTTACGGCCTTATCTTCGATGTTAATTTCGGTTATTAATTTCTTTTCCATATCAACTCAATAATAGTTTATGACTACCTGAACATTCCATCACGAAAGGTTAAAACGTTTCTTTTTCCATTAGAAACAGACCCATTTTTAGTTTCGTTAACCTCGGGATAGTTGATGGTTTTATCTTTAGGATTATATTTCATGGCCAACCGGGCCGCAACTTTCTCTTTATCCTCACCTTCTTTAAGATCGGTAGAAGCAAACAATTGATTTTTAACAGCTTTACCCAGTTTAAACAATGGCTTCTCAATGCTAAATTTTGCATGATCGATTACCAAAGTGTGGCTTACGCTATAGGGCTCCGTTCCACTCATTTGGCCATACCCCGTAAAGAGATATGTTTTTTGTGGAGTAGTATTTAAACTATATATATGTTCAAAAAATGGAGTTGGGCTCCCTTCATCGTCTTTATCTTTATAAAGGTTGTTAAATGAGATTGCGGTAAGTACATTATTTTCGTTTTTATACTGAACAATGTTCTGCACATGCCACATAGAACCCGAATAGGGAGAAAGCCAGTAAAATACCTTAAGCTTTTTATCGTCGGCAATTAACACGTTAATTTCGTATGCTTTCAACGAAGCAAAATCATTTTCAAAAGCATTTGGCTTTTCGAGCGCGCTGATGAATGCTTTAATAAAAATTTCTTCAGCTTCGGTATTCCCATCATTAAGATAACTTTCTCTTGAGGCAAGCATTTTAGCTGCTAATTTTTCAAGTGAATCTGTTTCAGTAGACTCAACGCTTTTATTATCTTGAATAAGAGAATCAGCCGTATATGCCGTACTTTGCCTATTATCTTCATGTTTTGCGCCACATGAAAAAAATAGAAATATCAGAGAGAAAAATAAAATGCCTGCTATTTTCATGCTATTGCCTTGGTATATTAATTAATCCCCTGTTTTCCATAGCCTTTAAAATAACGGCTGTTCCAATTTGTTTATTTACATAATCGAGGCTAAAAACATGATCTCTGGGGAAACCACCTTTAGTATACAGGTTAGAGCCACCCCACAGATATGGCGAATTGATGTTATTATTTTGATAAGCTTTCGCTATACCATTATATTGCTCCAAACGCAGTAAAACTTTGGGCAAAGACCATACTGTTTCCTTATCCAAACCGCGTAATTTTAAAGCGTCAACAGCACTTTCCTCAAAGGTAAAAGGTGGACCATGACTAATTTTTGGTCGGTTTGCAGGGTGCTGCCTGGTAAAGCCACTTAGTGGGTCGCCATTGTGCAGGTGTTTGGTAAAATCGGAATTGCTTTCCCTGTAATGCACACAGGCAATAAAATACCATGGGATACCACTACTTTCAGAGAAAACACTATTATCTGAAAATGTTCTGCTAAAAAAACTGTTTCCGATTTTTGGATTTCTTTTGAGGAAAGAATCGTCGGGTTCGGTTACAAAGCAGGCACTGCGATATGTGTACTCTGTTAAATTAAGCAGTTTATTTCTTACCGCCTGATATCTTGATTTATGATTTAAGATTTTATTATCAATAATCCGGTTGACCTCTGCAGATTTTAAAGGAGAAATTGTACACGAATTAAACAGGTTTATGTATTCTAAATCGGTAGCCATAGGTAGCTCATTTTATCACGCACCAAAAACAAAAAAATCGTTATTAGCACCAGCATGGCCGGAAACTAATAACGATTTAAATCGGATTAGGCTTTTGGCCAATCGTTTTCGTGTTCTGCATTGCCCAGTTTTAACTTACGGGCCGATACTACGAAACTTAAAGTCATTGGTGTATTGTCGTTTACCGCAATACCTTCGTTATACTGGATGATATAACCATCTTCGAAAGACAGTTCTTTCATTTTTGCATCTTCTTCGCCTTTTTTGAAAACCAAAGTTCCCGAAAGTGGCTTATATTGGTTGTTAACCATTGATTCGATTACTGAAGTATCTTCAGTTGATTCGATTTCGATGTGGATGGTACCACCATAAACACCTGACGATGGACGGCCTTTTGCGTCAACATCTCTATTTAATGAAAAGCTGCACTGTAGTACATCAAATTCTTTTGATCCTAGGTTTAAACGGGTTTTGAATGCCATTGTAGTAAAGTTTTAATGTGAAAGATGAATTAATTGCGAGGAGTTTGGAGCGAAGAGCATGGCGATTAGCGCATGGCTTCAGGCGTTTATTTGCCTTAAACTTTCAACATTCCTACCCTCAACCTCTCTTTAGGCTTTTGGCCAATCGTTAACATGCTCGGCGCTGCCTAATTTAAGCTTGCGGGCCGAAATCTGAAACTTGAGCGTCATCGGGTGATCACCCACAATGTTTATTCCTTCGGAATATTTAACAATGTAGCCGTCTTCGAAGTTAACTTCTTTCATTTTGGCATCTTCCTCGGATTTTTTGATCAGAAGGGTTCCTGTAATAGGTTTGTACTGGTTGTTTACCATCGCCTCGATAATTGAGGTGTCTTCGGTTGATTCGATCTCAATGTCGATGGTACCGCCGTAAACTCCGGAAGAAGGTCTTCCTTTAGCATCTACATCACGGTTTAACGCATAGGCACAATGAAGCACATCGTACTCCTTGCCTGAAAAGTTTAATCTAGCTTTGAAAGCCATAGTTTTAAAATTTAAAGGTTAAATAATTGGATTTTTCGTAGCCTCCGCTACATTAATTATAAACCAAATATTAAGCCAAATATTGCGTATCTCACTCATATATAACGAGTAACATCGTCTATAAGATTTAAAAATCGTTGTTCACGCTATAAAAAACGCAGATTATTGCACAGAAAAAAATTGTATTTTTTTTAAAATAAATTTTCGTATTATTTTTACTACATGGAATAGCGCAAAGTATTGTAGCATTTTAGGGCAAGTTGTTACTTTTTGCGACAGGTTGAATCGCATACTGCCTAAAGTTTTAATGTTGATGTATTTTTCTGGAAGGAAGGAAATAAAAAAAATTAACAATATGTTTATTCTACAGTAGGATATATATTTTTATTAACGAAATTGAACAGCTGGTTTTTTGAATACATATCCAATGCCTAAGCAGATAATAGAAAAAAAATAGAAATTAATGTTTATCATAAAATTGATAAATTGGATAAAAGAGCTGTGTACTTAGACCTATTTTATTATCCTTTTTTAATTTCTCAGCAAAATCTATCAATTTTTCAGATGTTACTTCATACGTAAAAAGAACATTTAAGCTTCTATATGATAGTGCGATACTGGAGATAAAAAGACCAATTCCCATAAAAAGGAACATAAAAAAAGTCAACCTATTCTTTATCATCTGATAATTTCGAGTTTATCGCTACCTTCAGGTTTATGCAAATAGAAGGTATGTGATTTGGGCATCATATTTTTGGCTGTTTTAGAAATCAATGGAGAATAACCGAAAGTAAGTGTATCTGCACACACTAATGTTACCACTCTTCCATTTCCAAAAAACTTTAATTCTGCATTCTTACATGGATATATAAAATTCCTTTTCTCAACGGCATAATCCCTCATATTCTTTGTAAGTTGATTTTCTATTTCTTTATTCCAGGGTTTTGATGCTGCTTCTTCATGAATTGTATTTCGAACTAATGAAAGAAAATCATTTTGATTGCCTTCTTCCAATACTTTTTTGTAATTGTTATAAAAGTTATCAACTTCTTTGCGGATATTTGGATCGTTGCTTAACTTTTTACTTTTACTCCACCCCACAATTTTCCAATTAAAGTCTTTTGCATCTACATCAAATGAAGTTTTATATTCTGCATATGGTACTGCCTTATTTAACTGAGGCGTTTTATATGCTAATGCTTCCCACTTATATTCATTTCCTTTACCCTTTGCATTTAACTGATCGAGCATTGTCATAGGTTCTTTGTTTTTTGTAATATCTATTTTAACAAAGGAATTTTTAGAAAGAGATGTGACAAAAAGATCCTCATCTTTTTTTGCAGGAAACATTCTTACCGTTATTTCCTGTTTTCCTGGCTTTAAAATATATTGGTTAATATCTACCGTTAAGCCCGATCGTTCACCTAATCCAAAATAAGTAATTATTGGCATATCATTCAATAGTATTTCGTATGAACAATCTAAATGTTCGTACTTTAATTTAAACAAAATACCTGCTTTTTGATATTCTATTTTTTCCAAGATTCTATTTTCAGCTGCTGTATCTTTTTTATTCTGTGCACAAGATTGTAAACTTATATAAATCCCTATTGCAATTAATTTTATTAACTTATTCATCATATCTTTATTTAAATTTAAAAAATCTGTTTTCTTATTCAGATTATTTATGCAGTATTTGGAAAATCCGGAAAAGTATTAATCTGAAATCCCTCAACAAAGATCTAGGATTCAACCTTTTAAGAATCCATTACTTGGAATTAATTGTAACAGCTTTTAATTTATTTTTATTCAAATAGACCATAATACTTAACCAAAGAAAAGAAAGGTTAAATGCCAAGCTGATGATTATCAAGGCATCAGATTTTACCTGAAGTAAAACAGAAATTAAATAAAGAAATGCCGAAACTGGAACAGTTAGCATAAATGCGAATAAAAATCGGAAAAACTGGGTTTTGGCATGATCAAAAGCATTGATAAAGTCGTTGTAAAAGCCCAACATATTAAGGCTTAAAAAAACCATAACCATTATCAGTAAGCCTGTATTTTCAACGATATACTGGTTGGCTCCGGTAAGGATATTAAAAACACCGGTTAAATCACTCTTAAATATCATGAACGGAATTCCAAAAACAACAAGTAGCACTCCAAAATATACGGTCCAAAGAAAAGCCTTTTTTGAAAGTTTTTTAGGTTCATCCACACGGTAACTTTTAATAATGATTTTATTAAACCGTGATGGTCTGAAACTGTATAAAACGATAAGGAAAAAATAAAATTCAAGCTGGAAAATGGTCAGTTGATAACCATCGTTTGTATTCCTGATTAAGCTTTCGTTAGGTGCTTGGATAATGAATGAATAAAATAGCGAGCATACGGCATAGAGCCGAAAAAGAAGGAAATAGCAAAATAGTGCGAATGAAATTCTTTTGGCAATCATTAAACTGTTTTAAAATTATAACCTTCAACAATTATCAGCTGTAAAATTTAGGATTATTATTTCTCCAAAAGTATTTTGTGTTTTAACATAACTCTTTTTAAGCCCTGGCGTCTATCAATAAATCGTAAATTGGCTTTACACCCATGAGTTTGTTTTAATTTATCAATCAATTAGTTTGCGGGCTAATGTTAATTCCCGAACTCTTTTAAATACCCCTTTGTATCAGGATTTAAGTAGGCAACTTTTAAAGTGAAAGAATTTAAATCATCAGCTTTTGAAAAATATAATTGTATTACTTTATCTTTCGTAGTCCAAGTATAGCTCGGAATTCCGTTAGATTGTGGATCTTCCTGAAGTTTCGCCTCTTTATTCTGCTTTTTTAATACTTCTACTAACGCGTAATATTCTTTCTCTCCGGAATTATGTAGATTATCAGTTTCAAGAATTATCCTGATCAATTTATTTGCAGGTGTAGAACTTGCGTATAACCTACTGAACGAAATCTCTTTCGATCCCCAATAACCAAAGCCCTTTAGATCAGGGTCTTTCATTCCCAATAATGGTGCTCTTCTTTCTACGAAATCTATATCACCATACTTTTCTCCGTTTTTTATGGTATAATTCTCCACATCTTTATATTGATCCAATAATCGTTTTTCAGTAATATTGTATAAAGTAAACCATTTAATATTTAAAGGTTTAGCTTGGATATTAGTATGCTTATTGGTCCCCATTTTATTCTCCTTTACGTAAGCCAATTTGGAAAAAAACTTGTCCAGATCAAGTTTTTGAAAATTTACCTTCGTGAGATCAATTGGTTTGCCTCTTTCAAGAGCTAAATTACCTTCATCACTTTTGCAACTGCTCATACTTAGTAAACACATTATAGAGAAAAAGATTGTTTTGAGGTTATTCATAATATCTATTATAACTGATTTATTTACACCTAAACACTGCTACATAATGGATAATTTCTTCAATGGATTTATCGTACCCACCAATATAAATTTTTTTCACATCGCCATGGTAGATAAATCTTAAATGTGTGGCCGTAAACATTGCACGTTCGTTATCAAATTCTTCGGAACAAGAAAGATCAAATATTTCTGCCCATAGATATAAATGATCTTTTTCGGTAATCCCTATGCTATTTATGATTATTACAGGTTTCTTTTTAAAAGTGTACTGATACCTCCAAACATAGCCGATTGCACTAATGCCAAGAGTCAGAAGAAACACCATTAATAAACCCTTGTCTACAAAGAACAAAATAACAGACAGTATTAAAACAAAAACTGCCATGCAACCTGGATCACTGTGTGATTCAAATACTTTTAAGGTTTCGCTTTTTTTAATTAAACTAAATTTAGGAGAAGTCTTTATTTCTAGTTCGTTTTCCAAATACCCATGACCTGTTTTTTCCATAACTTCTACTCCATAATGAATTGCTTTTCTTATTATCTGTCACAAGCCAATTTTCTACTCTTCCAGTACCCACTTATACTTAACCAAAGAAAAGAAAGGTTAAATGCCAAGCAGAGGATAATCAAGGCATCAGATTTTACCTGAAGTAAAACAGAAATTAAATAAAGAAATGCCGAAATTGGAACTGTTAGCATAAATGCGAATAAAAATCGGAAAAACTGGGTTTTGGCATGATCAAAAGCATTGGTAAAGTCGTAGTAAAAGCCCAACATATTAAGGCCTAAAAAAACCATAGCCATTATCAGTAAGCCTGTATTTTCAACGATATACTGGTTGGCTCCGGTGAGGATATTAAAAACACCGGTTAAAGCACTCTTAAATATCATGAACGGAATTCCAAAAACAACAAGTAGCACTCCAAAATATACGGTCCAAAAAAAAGCCTTTTTTGAAAGTTTTTTAGGTTCATCCACACGGTAACTTTTAATAATGGTTTTATTAAACCGTGATGGTCTGAAACTGTATAAAACGATAAGGAAAAAATAAAATTCAAGCTGGAAAATGGTCAGTTGATAACCATCGTTTGTATTCCTGATTAAGCTTTCGTTAGGTGCTTGGATAATGAATGAATAAAATAGGGAGCATACGGCATAGAGCCGAAAAAGAAGGAAATAGCAAAATAGTGCGAATGAAATTCTTTTGGCAATCATAGCTTGTTCATAAAAAAAGAACTACCTGTGCAGTTCTTTTTTAATTAACATAAATTTAGTCATAATATTTACTACCAGACCTGCAGTCCTTCAGCATTCTTTGGCAGGTACAGAAAAATCGGATCTCCAGCTTCAAATGACTTCGCTTCTGAGCCTTCTTTAGAGGAAGCAACTTCACCTTTTAAATGTAAAATAGGGTGACGGTTTTTTTGCCATAAAGCTACTATTTTTCCGTTTGCATAATACTGAACCGAATAGTTCTGGATGGGCGTAAACGATCTTTTCTTTACCTGCGGATCAACAAGGGCAAGCAAATCGCCAGAAGTTTCCTTTTCTTCGATCTGCTCCTTACTGGTGTATGTTGTATTGTAAACTAAGGCTGAAGAGTGCACCAAATATTTATTGTACGCCAATGAATCAAGGTTTTCGCAGGCATTGCGTATCTCATTATATTTTTGTACTACTTTTTGTTCAATGTTGGGAATAGTTTTTAGGTCTTTTGCTTCGGCCAGTTCTTTACTGTAATCAAAAGGTACTGTGGCCGCAAACTGGATCTTGGTTTCGTAATAAGGAAGTTTTTTTTCCTCCAATCCAGAAGGAAGTTCAAATTCTGTTATTTTTTTATACTCAGACAACCTGCTGTTTTTGTTGGGTGCGTGATAAAAAGTCAGTTTAACATGTGCATATTTAGATATAAATTCTTCCCCATCTTTTGGATAAATTTTAACAATGGCCGTTTGTGGACCGCTCTTGGTAATCATTGCATTAAGGGGCAACATCATACTTTCGCCATTGTTCTCCACCATCCTGTAATCTACGTTATCCTGCATTTCCAACACCATTTTGCAACCCTGTTTATTCATCTGAACAGTATAAACAGGTGTTTCGCTATATGTTTTTACCTGGGATTTGATATCGCTAATAATTTGTTCCATTGTTTTTTTATCATTTTGTGCCTGACATCCAATATTCAAGAATTGAATTAAAATGGAAATGCCGAGTATAATTTTTTTGCCCATTTATTTGTTTTTAATATAGTAATAACGTCCTTTAAGCATATCTGGTTTAGGCTCTACCAATTCGTGGGCTTCATTGTCCACCCCAACCTTTGCCCTCCATATTTTTGCCTTTGCAGTTACATAAACCAACAGCCCTCCAAATCCTATGCCAGCTTCAATATACATGCCTTCGTTGCTTGCACCGGTTTTACCGGAAAAGATAAGTGAGGTTTCGCCCCTTGCAGAGGCTTCGAATTCGACGCCAAAACCTTCGCCCGAAGGACGTGAGTTAAAACTGATCTTTGGAACATCAGCTGCCGCTTTGATCCCTAATTCAGCCCCGATGCCCACCGTAGTACTGGCCTCTAAGGGTTCCATACCATACTCTTGTCCCAATGTAATATTTGCCTTTAAATCTATCTGTCCGAACGCAAGGAGGTTAAACCAGATTTCTATTCCAGCAACATCGGCAGCGGTACGTATTGCTTTGATGACCTGCCCGGCAGCAGGGATAAATTCGGCACAGGCGATTAGATCAAGTTTACCTGTTCCTTTTATCAATGGGGTAAAACCAAGGGATATGGTCCCTGTTCTCCTTACATTATATATTTTTTCCTTGTCCGGTTCAAGTTTCCAGGTTCCGGCAATCGATATTACGGGGTAATCCATCTGGAAAGTAATGGGCAACATTTTTATCGGCAGTTTTGAAGCCAGTTTTGCCGCCATTCCATTTTTGGCTTTGGTAACACCGGTTATATCATCCAATGTTTCTTTTACCTTGATTAAAGCTCTTAAAAAAGGTTCTATTTTTGCCGCATACCCGCCTGATATCTCCCTAGTAAAATCACCTGATTTTGCCTTAATAGCGAGATCGAATGATACTTCACCATTTAAAAACCTGCGGTTGTTGGTAGCGGCCAAAGTTTTTATCCTGTTCTGCCTTGAAGTAACACCGGCAGGCATATTTGTGTGCGAATAAACCTCTGGTGTATCGGAAGATAGCTTTAAACTAAACTCCCACTCCATATCTGGATACACGTTTATTTTTGCAATCTGGTTCGGGTATCTGCAAGTGCTCACTGGGAGGTAATAACTTTGCGCCAACGAATCGCTCAACCAGAAATAGTTGAACATCCACATAAATTCAGAAGCTGCGTTATCCCCCAAACTCCTTTCCAGCCAAACTTTATTATAAATATAATTGAGCTTTAAAACAATCTGATTATCACCTTTAAATTCACTTTGTAAAACCTGTACTTCCGATACGTCCTCAGAAGGCGCCTTGTTTTTATCCGGAATTACATCGGTATCATTCTCTTGCGTAGGATCTTTAATAGTAGTATAGCCTTTATCTGTTTTTTCTGCCGCAATGGCCCTATCCAATAAGAAAACATGGTTAGGGGAATCATGCTTTTGTCCGCTTGGAAGTAGTAAGCCATTACACGGTACATTTTTATTATGCAGGTTTTCTACCGTAATGGATACATCTTTTCTCTTTTCTCCGGCAATGATGGAAAACGGCTGACCAGTTTTGTCGCCTCCTGTGGTTAAAAGGTCTTCATCAAAGCAGGTAAAAGCACTTCTTTCTTTATCTCCATCATCTTTGATCACGATTTTTGAATAACCGCAGGGATCGAATTCCTTTCTGGTATACCTGATATCACCAATATACTGGATCTGATTTACTTTTTTTTCTTCAATCCTGTCCAAAAAGTCGGTCATCAACTCTTCAGATACGATAAAGCGGCTTGAAATAGACGATTTATTGTCGATATCCTTTAGCCCTAATACTTTAGCATCATATGTAACCAGATCGGTGGTAGGCTCATCGGCAAAGTTCCTGAAAACTACCCGTTCTTCTTTTTCATTTGTACCGTACATTAATCCGGGTTCGGTGTGATATTTATATATTTCGAGTACTACGGTAAAATTTTTCTTTGCTTTTTGTTCCTTTTTCCAGGCAATTTCTATCGGAAAAGAAGTTTTATAATAGATGTTGCAATTGCTTGAACTTCCAGCATCCTGAGATATAGCAAAAACCTTTGGTTCTTTCCACAGGTTATTTTTTTTAAAATCATCTGTACCGGTTAAACCTTTCGCTTTATCTTCTTCCAATAGGTATACTTTTCCGCGATATTTGTTTTTCTTATCCAGGTTATAGCCGTGCAGCATGATTTCGAGGTTTGCAAAATCGCCATAACGCTTTACATCTTCACTTTTATTAAAGTAGGCATAACAGATGTTTGATTTGGTTACCGGTATCACATAAAAATAAAAGCCGGTACCCGGACTTTCGCTGAAAAGTTCTACTCTTTGTTTAAAGCCGTAATAATAGCTATAACCCGAAGGATTAAATAAAAAAGTGCTGCCAACTTTATATTTAAGATCCAATCCGTATTTACTTACCGGGATTTTTCCGCCGCTTAATGGCCCCCAAAGATTATCGGTAATTTCGCCGGATTTTGCTTTTTCCAGGCTTTGAAAAAACACATCATATATGAACGCCCATCTGGCATTTTCAATGGTATGTTTAGGATTGGTGGTTTTTCCGCCTACACACCTTTCATCAACTACAAATTCATTTTTATTTTCGGTATTAAGGTAAATTCCCATCCCTTTATCAAGCGAATAAAGTTTGCCGTTTTCCCTCCAATAACAATGCTGTAATCCTCTTGTATCTTCTATTTTATCTGGCATGACTATTCAGCGTTTAAAAATTCGTATAAACCGGTCTTATCCAGCTCCTTCATATTCACCAATGGATTAATCTGCGATTGTTGTTCCTCATCAGCATTATCGATATTCTGCTGCGAAGGCTGTCCTTTTTGCCCTGTTTTGGCAAAAAATATACACGGCGAACCGCTAATGGTGCAAACACCTTTGCTATCTTCTACCAAAACCTGCCCGTTGTTGATCAAAACCATATCCTTGTACATACCTTTCCATTCGGTTAATGCGGGCATACAGGGTTTGAAGCCGCCGGGGGTCGGTTGTAGTTTACATTGGCCGAAGGTATTTTTTTCAAAAGTCATCCCGATATCTACATGAGAGGCAATTAATTTTTGCGCGCCATCTTTATCGTTCACATAATGCTTTTGCTGGGTAAGTACCTTCAATTTATCGGTTGTGGTACCAAACTGGCATTGGCAGGTGGCACCTTGTACAATGATTTCTTTCTGTGACATTTCTCTTCTCCTTTATTTAACCCAATACCCTTGCCCAAAATCCCTTTTTCTTTTCAACAGGAAAACCGTTATTTCCCTCTTGAATTAACAAATGCTGATCTGTTGCCGGAATGCTGCTTTCAATTTCGTAAGCAGAAAATGCAATGCGTTTAATGCTTATTTCTTCTCCCTTTTCCTTTTTATATAAATTCCAATCTACACGCGCATGTTTAAGCAAACCTCCATCCTGATCTAAATCAAAGGCCGCATTTAATTTCATTTTTAAAGACCCTTTTTGCGCCATCTGTATTTTTTGCTCTTCGGTAAGTTCACTTTCTGAGGAAAAATTCACTTTGAATGTACCATAATCGGTATAGTTGGGCTCAACAGACTGAATTCCTTCAAAAGAAACATTTTTATAAGCGATAACGGGAAAAAACATTGTACCTGGATGAGATAAGTTACCATCGTATTTTAAGTACTGGGGATGAAAAAACACATTCCAGAACATATCTGCTCTTAATGCATATTCAAGCTCAAACCTATCCGAAATCTTTTTCTCCATCTTTTCTAAATATAGCTCCGCATATCTGCCTTCATATTTATCAGAGATTTTTTCGGCTACCTGTTTCCAGCGGTTTAGGATTTCTCCGTGATTAACAATCCCTCTAAATATTTCGTTCCTGGAATTCACATCAACCTTTAGGGGATATATTGCACCCATGCCCATGCTGGCCAGTTGTTCACCAACAAAATCAGGCTCATGCCTGTCTATAAAAAGGTCTGTTTTATCAAAGCATAACTGCCAAACTTTATTTTCATCTCTAAATTGGTTCACTTTGAGGTGGATCTGGTAATCTAATCTTTTTGCCACTTCTGCTTTTCCATCGTTATAGTATTTAATGGTAATGCCATAATTCCTTGTAGAACGGGGTTTGGGTGCAAAATCAATCGCATGGTCGATATTGAGCTTAATTTTGCCCTGAGCTGCAGAATTTGAAAGGCTACTTACTTTTTCCATAACCGAACGTATTAATAAGTAACCCTTTTGCCATCGGCATTTGGCGTCATAGGCTGTATGATACCGTAAGAACTTTTTCTATCTGCCGACCAATGCAAATACTGGTTTCTCAATTTGCGAAGGTCTTCCTGCTGTTGCCGCTGCGCGGGATCCCTGGGTAATTCTGCAGAAAAAACATATTGTGATCCATTAGCCATTACATAATCTCTAAGCCTGGCTTTGACCCTAAGTAGCAAAGGATTGCCATTGATGGTGTATTTTGTTTCAGTTTTACTTTTAGCAAGCGGCAAACCATGATTCTGACTATGCTCTGCCATATACTGTAAGGGGATATAACTGTATTCTTTGTAAATAAACCTTCTTCCCTCAAGGGCCCAGTACATATTGCCACCGGTAACTTTCAATTGATCTTCCTTATACCAGGCTTCTTTTATAAGTTTTGCTTTAAAGGCATCAAGATTGCCTTTAAGGGTCCACGAGGTAGCCAATTCGGATACTACTTCCGTATCTGTTTCGTAACTTCCTCCAACATCACTGTGTACACCCGGAAAAACCCGTTCCCTCCCAACATTTGTATGTGTTAAAGAAAAATTCTTACGGTGCTCATTTTCAGCTACAAAATGGACAACATTTTGCGCACGACCAATCTGGTTGAGGTGTAATTCTTCAACATCGTTGAAATTAGGAGATGCACTAAAATATTTTGAGTACGACGATACGGTATCAAAAATGCCCAAAAACCTTACCTTAATTTGGTTAGGTGTTATTTTAAGTCCGGCAGCGCTAAACATTTCGCCTAAACGGCCGCAGGCTGGCATTACTTCTAAACTTGTTGCTTCCCCATCCGAATCATATCTCGATACGATTCCAGTATGTGGGTCTGCAGTCATCTTAGACCGGTATTCATTTTTACTGATCTCATAAACAAAATTTCTTGCTGCTGCAGCCCCCCGGCTAAAACCAAATACGTCGAAAGTAATGCTTCTTAATTTCTTTTTTCCGCTGCTCTTTATTGCACTTTTCAGTTTATCTGTAAAAATTTTTTCACATGCCTTTCTCACTTTTCCCCTTATTCCTGTGCTTCCGGTACCGAAGGCATAACCCATTTGACTATCTTTTTGCCCATCTTCAGTACCAATACCCTCTAAGTAAATACTTTTACTCTTATCGTAAATATCCCAAAGTCTGGCAACGTTCGACCAATCGTTCTGGTAACTGCTATCGCTATCTGTTCCGTTACGCTGGTAGGTAGGTGTATTGGCTCTACGCTCTTCAGAGTTATTCATATTGTTTTTTGTTCCATCAAAAAACACACCTACAAAAAGATCTAAATACTCTACTTTATCGTTTGGCGGTACATAACTGCCCAGTTTAACGCTCGTCATACTAATCCACTTTACTGATATCGATTTTCGCCCTGTTGAGCTGAATTTCTTCTGTACTATTTTTTAGCGATATTTTTGCTCCTTTCCCTTCCGAATTTACCGATACAACGAGGTTTATCTCACCGGATTTTCCGAGTTTCTCAAAAGCAGCCATTGTTTCCTTTTCATCAAAAGGTTTTATTTCAAGCCCATATTTCGTTCCGTTTTCCTTTTTCCAAACCAAAGTGATGTATTTCGGTACGGCCCTGGAAACGTATGGATTAGCTGTTAGATCTTCTCCAAACCGATTTTCTTCTTCACCGTTAAGGAAATTGTAATAGCATAATATCAACTGATCTCCAACGGGTAAATGAACTTCTGGATGCCAAGGATATTTTTTGCGGTAAAGTTCATAAACAGCTGGATCTGGCATGCCTTCAGCTTTAATGCGTTCTAAAATTTCCGGCTTCATAATCATTTTATCTTCCAGTGTAAGTGTGATAAAATTCGGCTCCAGCATGTACTTTGCATTGGGATAAGCCTGTTCTTTTGAAATAGTTGTTTCATTGGCCTCAAAAGCACCCACTTCCGTCTGGAAACCTGGGCCGCTAAGCCAGACCACTACCTTACCTTTTGGCGCAAGACCGATTTTGATCAACGTGTAGTTATCTTTTTTATTAGTCAGGTTATCCTTAAATCCGTCATGGAATAACTGGGCAATGCGGGCCTTATCTAATTTCCATTTACCGGTATAAAATTTCTTTTCCATTAGCGATAGCCAGGTAAAAATTAACGAATCCGGTGCTTCCATCTGTTTGGTCGTTACGCTCATCACACCGCCGTCGTTTCCCCATCCAGTATTCTGCGTTCCCCAGATGGCATCAAAACTATAGGTAAAATCGTTAGCAATTAAAGCACCCTTGTATACTTCCATCGGATATTCTTCGGGAGCCGAAACCGTACCTGTCCACTCAAATTTTTCTTCCATTTTTTGTCCTTTGCAACTTGTTATTGCCAGTAAAACGAATGCCAGCAATAAATACCTGTTTTTTCTAAAACTCATGATTTGTTACCGCTTGATACAATTTTTTTGCTACTGGCCAATGATAGGTTCTGTGAAGTAGCTTCAACATTCATTACCTGGGCAACTTTTTCCAATTTAACACCAACACGGAGTTCGTATTTTTGGATTACCTCGATGCTGATATTTTTAGCTTGTTTTATAATCGCCATCGTTAGAAAAGGTTAGATTTTTCGGCGCTGTTAAGCTCCACAATTTTACCACTCTGCATCGTCATGTTCTCTTTTGCACTAAACATGCTTATTTCTGAAGCAATTTCGTTTGAAGTATCAGCCGTTCTTTTAAAATCTTTTGTTGCCAGTTCTGTACGGTTATTGGATGTTTCGGAAACATCGCCAACGGCACTTAACGAATAATTATTACCCGCTGTAGTGGCAATATCCTTGCCCGCATTGGTAGATTGGTTTTGCCCAACCTGCACATCCATATTCTCCTGTACGTTAATCTGCATGTTCTTACAGTTTAAACTCATGTTTTCAAGGGCGGTAATGGTAATATTATTACCTTTGGTATCGATGTGGATGATATTGTTATGGATATCGGTAATTTTTATCCCCTGACTGTTGGCATCATCGTCAAATTCGACCAGATGTCCGCTCCGGGTAATGATGCTTTTAAGGTGGTTTTTAATCAACGGACTGCTATCAACACTGGCGCTGTGGTAAACGCTTCCCATCACCACCGGGCGCGCAATATTTCCTTCTTCAAAGGCGATCATTACCTGATCATCGATCTCTGGAATAGCGAAATAACCGCGGTTGTTACCCCTTTCGCCAATACCGGCACTTGGTGTAACCACACGTAACCATTCGGTAACATCGTTGGTTAAACATTCCCATTTAAATTTTACCTTGATACGTCCCTGCCCCTGTGGATCGTTGTTATCGACTACATCGGCCAATTGCATATCAGGCTGTGGCTTTTGGAAGTTTTTTACCAATAAGCGCTCGGTTGTAGCTATTTTTCCTTCGAAAGTATTATGGTATTTACCATTTTCGTCGATGTGGTGTTTAATGCCCGTAATCAGAAATTTGCCCAGGCTTTCTGATGTAAAAGCCAGTTCTTTGCGAAGGCTCATGGTAATTTCGGCAATGCTACCAATACTCAGGCCTGCATTATCGCCCCTGGCTGTAACTTTTAAAAGTTCACTGGTATTGGCTTTTTCTTCATTTTCGACCAGGCTTTTAATATCGTTGTTATTATCTACCCTGATTAATGAAGGCTGGTTGAAGGTTTTACTGAAAGTAAGGTTCGAAGCTTTAACGGCATGCGATAAATCGGGTGTACCCTCCACTTTACCCGTACTTTCGCTCAGCAACATTTCGTCCTGTTTTGGATTATAAGAGAAACGTTTGTTTTTAATTGGGGCAATTTCCATGGCATACTGCATTTCCTGTACATCCCTGCCATAAAACAGCGATATATCCTTTTGCGTATTGGGCTTACCGAAATTAAGCTGCTTGCCATCATAGAAAAACCATTCGTGGTACTCAGCCGAAAGACGGTTCAAAAAAGCAAAATCGCTTTCCCTGTATTGGATAATATAATCGATGGGATTGGTCCTGGCTGCATTGGCAACAACTTTAAGGTCGTTTGCAGGTGTATCTTTGGTTGCCAGTTTTACAATCTCATTCAGGTCTTTATCTAAATAAGAGCCTAAATCAGGCCCGCGGTCTATTAAAATAGTTGGACTATAGCCACTTACAATCAAAACACCATGGTAACCATGACTTTGAGATAATTCGACTTTTGAAACCAGACCCACAAAATTCTGCATACCTTCTGATGAATGCCCGAAAGAAGCAGTTAGGGTTTTACCTACAAAATCGCGGCTATCGTCCAGGCTGATTAAACCAGGTGCGCCCATCTGATCATGATTAAAACGCAGTTCGAAGTAATGATGTTCGTTAAAAGCCTGTTGAAGACTAAAGGAAGCAAAATGTGTAATTTCCTTATCTTCTATATTGATTTCTGCAATGAGTTTCTTTTCCATATTAATTTATCTTGATCACAACAATTACCCTAAGCCAAATGCCGGGTATGCACATGCGTTTATATTAAAAATGGATCCTTTTTCTTCAAACCGTATGTTCAGATGAATATCGTGTATTGATGCCGAACCAAACGTTTTACCTGAATAGTAATGGTTTTTTACTGCAATATGTTTGGAATGATTAGACATCATTGAGCATTAATTTTTGTGTAGCTTTCTAAATTAATATACACATCAGGAAGCTATATTAATTTTGGGATGATAAGGTAGATGTAGGGTGATGAAAGTAGCAAATAATTAAAAGCGCTCCGATAAATCGGCGCGCTTTAATTACTATATGTTTAGTGATGACTAAGCTTTTGGCCAATCGTTTTCGTGTTCTGCATTGCCCAGTTTTAACTTACGGGCCGATACTACGAAACTTAAGGTCATTGGGGTATTATCGTTTACCGCAATACCTTCGTTATACTGAATGATGTAACCATCTTCGAAAGACAGTTCTTTCATTTTTGCATCTTCTTCGCCTTTTTTGAAAACTAATGTTCCCGAAAGTGGCTTGTACTGGTTATTAACCATTGATTCGATTACTGAAGTATCTTCAGTTGATTCGATTTCGATGTGGATGGTACCACCATAAACACCTGATGATGGACGGCCTTTTGCGTCAACATCTCTATTTAATGAAAAGCTGCACTGAAGTACATCAAATTCTTTTGATCCTAAGTTTAAACGGGTTTTGAATGCCATTGTAGTAAAATTTTAATGTTTTTAAATGAAGGAATTGCGGTGAGCGGCTGGCGTGGAGCGAAGAGCATGGCGGTTATATTGCCATAAACCCTAAACCTTACGCCTTAAAACCTCTCTTTAGGCTTTTGGCCAATCGTTAAGGTGCTCAGCATTGCCTAATTTAAGCTTTCTGGCTGAAATCTGGAACTTGAGTGTCATCGGGTGATCGCCCACAATGTTTATTCCTTCGGAATATTTAACAATGTAGCCGTCTTCGAAGTTAACTTCTTTCATTTTGGCATCTTCCTCTGTTTTCTTGATCAGAAGGGTTCCTGTAATAGGTTTGTACTGGTTGTTTACCATCGCCTCGATAATTGAGGTGTCTTCGGTTGATTCGATCTCAATGTCGATGGTACCGCCGTAAACTCCGGAAGAAGGTCTTCCTTTAGCATCTACATCGCGGTTTAACGCATAGGCACAATGAAGCACATCGTACTCCTTGCCTGAAAAATTTAATCTAGCTTTGAAAGCCATAGTTTTAAAATTTAAAGGTTAAAAATTGATTTATTGTAGCGTCCGCTACTTCATCAACTCGACCAAATATCAGGCCAAATAGCTCTATAATCCTCATAGCTAAGCATTAACCTGACTCTTAAAAAATAGCTAATTTGTGCTTATTGCCTAAAAACGCAGTTAAACAATATTATAATGTGGAAAATGTGTGGAAAAAACTGAATATATCTTTAGTGTTACAATTACATTATAGCAATTTGATAATGCTACAAAACTGTAGCGATTATACCCAAAGTGTAGCGTTTTAGGACAGGTTAATGCTTATTTTTTTAAATCATTATAATGGTCAGTAAGACACAGACCATGGCGACTTTAAATCAGCTGTGAACCGAATTTTTCCATTTTGGCCAGCCATTTTTGACTATAATGATTTTCCAGGGAATGAAGTTCGCCGATGGTATTGGTAAGCACCGGACTCATCCTACATTTTTCGAACACTACTTTTTTAATGGAAAGGTAAGTAGTTTTTTTATTTGCCTTCCACTCTTTAAAGGTTTCTTCGTCTAAAATGGAAACAATCCTTGCCGAACGGCCACTAAAGTTGTTGTTTACGTTTTGTTGCTGGGTGGTAAAAATCTGATCGGGCATAAAAAGGCGATCGAAAAAGCCTTTAATTTTTGCTGGTATATGATCTACATATACAGGACAAAAAAGCACGATATGGCTACTCTGCCTAATGGCCGTTAAGGCTTTCTGCAAATCAGGCTCTAACTCGGCAATCTGCCTGTTGTTAAACAGCTTGTTCGAATTAAATATCAGATCGATAATGGCCAGCTCCCTTACGGTAGCGCCAACACTTTCTGCACCTTGCTTATAGGCGTTAATCAGGAAATTTGTAGATGCGTTTTTTTCAATATCCCCATTCAGGAGAAGTACTTGCTTCATTTTTTTTGATTAATCTGATCTGGCCGATGCATTACAAAATTATAAAGAATTTGTTAAGTGTTATGCATAACCCATAAAAAAACCCAACGCTAAGGTTGGGTTTTTATTTTCAGCAATCAAAAACTATTGTTGATTATACTCTGTATTCCATGTTGTATTTTCATCTTCTCCTTTATGCCCATCCAGTTTTACCACAAAACTTTTGGCCGGGAAATAAGGTGTAATGTGGATATCAAGGTGGATTCTGTCTTTTTGTTGTTCATCTCTTTCGAAACGCATAATCTTAAATCTTTCGATCAAGCGGTCTGCACCCTGGATCCCATCCAAAAACTTAACAATCTGTCCACGTAAATCCTGTTCAGTTTTAGAAGTCCAGTTTTCGAACGCTCTTCTGTTTAAGAAATCGAACAATACTTTGGTTACGTAATCAAATACACGCACAACAGAATAGGTTTGCAAACCAATGTTATCGCCATTAAACAAAGTTTTAGCAGAGAAAGCCATTACTTTACCATATTCGTTAACCATTGGCACTAAACCAACACGTTCTAAATGAGAGATTTCGCTTTTCTTCAGATCGAATTTTACACCATCTACTTCGTTAATTGCACCATGTTTTTTACCGGCCGTAACCTGCGACATTAAGGTGTAATACATTTTACCTGCAAGTGCAGCTGATCCTGGCACGGTTAAATCGTCTTCTTCACCTACTTCTGCAACTTTGCCACGTCCAACCAACCAGTTACAGGTCATAATTACGTTTGATCTGAATGCATCTGCGCCAGTAAGGTTGGCAGCAGTAAACAAATCAAGTACATCATCGGGTTGATCCAGATCGGCAAAATCGGTTACCAGCATGGCTTTGTTATTATGGGCTATTTTACCCCATCTTTCTACCACTTTATTTGAGCCCATATAACCTGGCACCACCATTAGTGAATAGTTTTTGCGCAGGTCTAAACGGTCGTAATTTTGCTTTAACTCATCATCCACATATTCGATAAAACGTGGATTATCTAAATCTTTGATCTGATCCATTGATGCATTTAACAACACCACATTTTTAAGTTTATCAGATTCTGTATTTTTATAGAATAAATGAACCGAACGATAAGCCTGCTCTAATTCTCTGGTACTTTCTAAAGCTGTACCAATATTTTTGCTCAGGTTTTGTTCTGCTGCGTTCAGTTTTTCGGTGCTTTTTTCAACCATATCGGCAACCGAAGTAGAAGATTCGAGCACATCGATCCAAAGCTGGATTTTCTTTTTCAGTTCTTCGCGTTCTTTCTTTTTCTCATCACCGGTTAAAAAAATCTGTTTACGGGCTTTACGTTCAGGGTTTAAATTCTGAAGGCCATCAACAGTAGCTTCCAACAAATCGAAACCGCCAACACGGGCCAGTTTCTCTAAGTTATCTTTAAGTGATGTTTTGTCTATGGTTTTGACTTCGGCGGGTTTAAAACCTGCTTCAGGAGTATTTTGGTCTGCTTTTAATTCTTGAGGATTTGACATGTTTTTTCGGCGTTAAGATTATTTATTCTGCTCCAATTCGTCAACAAAATTCTTTAAAGCACTAATGAAAGCCGATTTTGTTTCTTCGTCATCAAGCGTAGCTTTTAAAGTTTTGTTTGATTTTAACTGTTTGATTACGTTAAGCGACATTTCTCTCTCGATGTTAACATTGGTGAGGTAGTTACTTTGATTGATAATGTTTTTTACACCAAAATCGCTTAAATCGGTAAAGTTAATGGTTTCGCCAACGGTAGATCCGTCTTGTTTTTCGAAAGCTACTTTAACATTTGGTTTGTAATGTTCAAATACTTCTTTTACCGTTTTTAAACCTTCCACTTTTTCTGGCTTGATGGGTTCGTTATCGGTAAGTTTTTGTATAAAAAGTGTTTTGTTGTGGGCGATTTCTGCGAAAGCTTCTGAGGTGTCAATTTTCCGCTCGTTACCACCAATTTCATAATTAAACATAGTATGTAGATTTAGGTTTACGATTAATTTTTTCTAATAATATAATAGCTAACGTTTTAACTCAATTTTTGTTCTAATGTAACAACTTCTGGCTGAATAATGTTCCATTCGAGTTTATCTTCTTCAGGATTTTTGCTTACCACAATCTTCGATCCTTTTTTTAACTCTCCCGAAATGATATATTTGGAGATCGGACGGCGTAAAAGGTTGCGGATTACGGCTGATAGTTGCCTTGCGCCATATTTTGGTGTAAAACCATCTAAAGCAATCATTTTCTTGGCATCATCTGCAATTTCGAATTCGATTCCCATTTTATTTAATGATTGCACCAAACTGCTCAACTGGATTTCGAAAATCCTTACCACATTGCTTTCGTTAATTGGTGCAAAAGGTACAATTTCTGAAATCCTGGCTAAAAATTCGGGACGGAAATGCCCTGCCATCACTTCCATGAGCTGGTTAGAAGCCGGAATAACGCCTTTACCAATTTGTTCTGCAATCCATTCGCTACCGATGTTCGATGTAAAAAGTATTAATGAATTGCTAAAATCGCCTTCTTTGCCCAAACGGTCGTGCATGTGCCCTTCATCCAGAATCTGTAAAAAGGTATCGAAAACGGAAGGGTGAGCTTTTTCAATTTCATCAAATAACAATACCGAATAAGGCTGTTGCCTGATTTTATTCACCAGCAAACCACCTTCTTCATAACCTACGTAGCCCGGAGGCGCACCATAAAGCAATGCGGCACTGTGTTCTTCTTTAAATTCTGACATATCGAAACGGATCATCGCTTTTTCATCGTTAAATAAGAATTCTGCAATTGATTTGGCCAGTTCGGTTTTACCCGTTCCGGTTGGCCCCAATAAAAAGAACGAACCTATGGGTTGCCCTTTTTTGTTCAGGCCGCTACGCGACTCGAGTATGGCATCAGAAACAGCTTTTAAAGCCTGATCCTGCCCTACCACACGTTTTTTAAGGTATTGCTCCATATTGAGCAATTTTTCTTTTTCACCTGCCTGCAGTTTTCCCATCGGGATACCTGTTTTATAGGCTACAATTGAGGCAATATCCTGCTTGGTAATGCGGTCGCTTTTTTCTGCAGCGTATTTTTTTAATTCCTGGAGACTACTGTTGATATACCCCTGATATTCGTCGGCCGTTTCGAAAGCATCAGTCTGTGTTTCATCGGTTAAACGGCCTAATAAAACCGGACTTAACTTATTCTGCAATAAAGAGTAAAGCCATTTGTAATCTGCAAATTTATCGGCTTCAGATTGTTCTTTATTTGCATTTAAAGCTTCTAAATCGGCTTCCAAACTTTCGATTACCTGATCGGAGGTATCGTTCATCATTTTCATCGCGGCCATGGTACGATCAAGCAGATCGAAGGCAGAATCAGGTAAACGCCTGTCTTTCATGTAACGTTTGGCCAGGCGCACACATTCGCCCAAAGCATCTGGTTCGATGCTTAATGTATGGTGCTCTTCGTATTTTACAGCCAGTTTCTGCAGCATTTTGATGGTGCTTTCTTCGTTTGGCTCGTTTACCTGCAACACCTCGAAACGCCTGCTAAAAGCCTGCTCAGGTTCGATAATTTTGCGGTATTCATCAATGGTAGTGGCACCGATTACAGTAATTTCGCCACGGGCCAGCTCAGGTTTTAATAAATTACCGATCCCTGCACCCAATGGGCCTTTACTATCTAATAAAGTATGGATTTCATCAATAAAAAGCACCGCTTTTTCGAACTGTTTGATTTCTTTAATGATGTTTTTTAAACGGTCTTCTATTTCTCCCTTGTAAGATGCCCCTGCAATCAAAGAACCTAAATCGAGCTCAAAAAGCTGAACAGGTTTTAAACTTTCGGGTACGTTCTGGTTTACAATATCAATGGCGAAACCATCAACCAGCGCGGTTTTACCCACACCGGCATCACCGGTTAAAATTACATTTGGTTTGGTTCTACGACAAAGGATTTCCATCATTTGCCGCGTCTCTTTATCACGACCGATGATTTCATCTGTTTTGCCATCACGCACCATCTGCAACCTATCGATACAGTATTTATACAAAGCGTTACCTGTACTTTTATTTTCGGTACCAGCAGAAGCTTTATCAGACGAAACTACCCTCGAAATTTCTTCATCCTTTACATACAGGTCTAAAATTTCGCGTTCTTTAATTGGGAATGATTTTAACTGATCGGGCTGAAAACCAATTCCTGGCTTGGCTAATGCGGTTAAAACACATACCGGGGTTATTAAATCGAGTCCGAGTTTAATGCGCACATTATCGGCTTCTTCAAAAATCACAGCAATTTCTGGCGCACCGCCTACGGTATCTGTAAAACTCGCCGATTTTGCCAGCTCATCAATCCTTACTTCTGCCCATTCGCTAATGTATTCTTCGTCCTTACCAATGGAGGTAATGAATGAGCGCAGGCCAACATCTTTATGCATCAATCCTTTGAGCAGGTGAGCCGCAGTAAATACCTCGTTTCTATACTCTTTGGCTAAAGACTGTGCAATGTGCAGTGCCGTTTTTACCGATTCGCTTAAATTTGTAACTGCCATATCCCTTAGTTGGTTGTAGGCAATACTGCCGGGTTAAAATTATTTTCGGTGATGTAGTAATATATTTTGCCGTTCGAAATAAACTGCTGTTCAATTTGAGTTGCCCTTTTAATCTGCTGTACCGATTGACTTAACAATTTGATATAGCTTTCAAACTGGTCCAAAGGCATTTTCGAAGTACTTTTTAAATCGTTTACGGTGTATTTTGCAAGAAAATCGTTACTTAAAGGCAAACCTGTTACCAATTTAATATAGTTATCTAAAGTCATCTTTTTTATTTCGCCAGATGATATTTTTATTCCCAGCATCTGTTTTGGCATCCTCACATAATTTTTAACCAGTTTGCTTCTGAAAGAAGATTGATCGGCCTGAAGGTTTTGCCCTAACATAATCGAAAACACATCCACAATTTGTTTGTACTCCATGTTGTTTAAAACAATGGCGTATTGCAATGTAGAACGGTTATTTTTCACCGCATCGGCTGACAGATTTGCGGTACTGTAATATTTAAAGGCATTGTGCGGCATGCGGTCTGCTACTTCTGCACCAACAGGTTCAGGCAATAAACCTTCCACATCGGCAGATAGGTTTTTACGTGATATACCGGTTAAGCGGAAGGCGCTATCTAATGAACTGATCTGGTTATAAATATCAGAACTTGTTTCTTTTACAAAACGGCGCAAGGCGATCGTCATGCTCTGGTTTGAATTAACGGATCCTTTAGTTGGAAAAACAACCCCACCCTGTATTAAACTGTTTTTAGGATAATCTAAATAGTAAGAAATAGAATCCTGCAAACTGGTATTATAAGGCTGGAAACTTTTTAAACCTTCACCTTTTACCATTGTGTTTTTTCTGTATTCTGCAGAGCGGATAGCCGACTCTGAAACGAGCTTGCGCGATTGGATAACAAAATCGTTAAACGACTGGTTAAAATCACTGTACACCTGTAAAGCTAATATGCGGGCATCGGCAAGGGCAACCTGTTCGCTTAGTTCGTTAATCAGGTAATTGTTTGTTCCACCCGAATTTCCGGTACTACCCACCAATATAATTAAGTTGGTTTCGTTCTTTTTTGCTTTAAATAAGCCCAAACCTGTTTTAATGGCCTGAAAAACGGGCTCTTCGCTTATTTCTCCATTACACCTTACCGTATTTTTAGCCTGGTTTGATAAAAAAGTCATCAACTGCCTGTAATCATTTTGGATCGGGCTAACAAAAATGCCTTTTAACGCACAACCACTTTCACCGCGGTATACAACACCTCCATAGTTCACTTTTGTTCCTTTACCAAAATCGCCCATAATATTTTCGAAAGAAGCGATCGTGTTCGTCATTCCGGAAAAATACTTGGTCATCGGGCTACCACCATCTACCACGAAAACCACATTTACTTTGGTTTTATTTTTACGCAGGTTCAGGTAATCCTGATAGGAAAGCGCAGAGCCGTTAATGGTTAATATCTTATTGTCTTTTTTATTGTAAACATCGGTTGCTATCCCCACCACGTTGTTGCCTTCATCGTTAGAAACTATTGGTACGCTTCGTAAAATCAGGTTTTCTCTTGGTAATAGTGGATCTACTACAAATGCAGTCCCTTTATCAATTCCGTTTCTGATGGCTGTTGAGGTAGAATCATCATTATCGTAATTACCTGGTTTAACTGAAGTAATATACAAACGGTCGCCCCAGCTGTGTACGGCTTCTGCAGAAACCCAACCATAAATGCTTTTTAAAGCAGTATCGGCAACCAGCTGATCATCAGAACCGATCAGGTATTTTTTTCCATCTTCCGATTTTTTGTAGATATAGGCAATTTCGTGCAGCCTTACTTTAGTACGCCTGTCTTTTAGTTCGGGCGTATTATATACCAAAATGGAATCGGTGGTATCGAAATAGAATTTTGGTTCGGTTAAAGCATTTTTTCCGTTAACAATACCGATGGCTTTTTCTGCATAACCTGTTTTCTGGTTAGAGAAGGCCCGTTGCCACAGAAGCAATTTCGATTTTGCGATCCAGCCATAGCTGATGGCACTTTTTTTATCGTTGATCTTTCTTCCCCTGATCATTCCCGCTTTATATTTAATCAGTTTCAGGTATCCGTTTTCTTCTTTAGAAACATAGAAGGGCTCCATAAAACTGATTTTTTTCATAATCAGGCTTCCACCTGGGGCTGTGGTGGTATAATTATCTTCGCGGTCTGAAAAAACGATCCAGGGCAAACTGCTGCTGCTGGTATTATCGTTAACATTTATGCTTTCGGAAGGCCTTTCATACGATTTAGGCATGTATTTTACTTTTTTGCCAAAGGATGCCGGCGACTGTGCGTAGGCAAACGATATTCCTAAAAACAGGATGGTTAAGGCATAATATTTTTTCATAATCTGTAGATGAGCTTAAAATTAGGAGATGTTAATCTATTTTGTTTTGGCAGTAGCTTCAGCATTTGTTGCCGCAGGCTGGGCCGTTCCCGAATGTTGTTTGATGTTTAATAAACTGGCACAGGTAGAGTTTGGCTTAATGGTGAGCTGCGCTTCATCAACGGCAATTTCGCCACCAAAAGTTAGCCCCATACAGTACGAATAAATATCAGTCTGTTTTTTCTTCCCGTTCATTTCTACATTAACTGTTACTTTTTCGTTGCCGCACATATATTTGTTAACGAGGTAGTAATAATTGGAATTAAAATCGGCACCGTTGGCAATGGCTTGTAGGCGGGCCCTGATATCATCGATGGTTTTACGTTCACCATCACCAGGGGCAACAAGATCTTCTACAATTTCGGCATTAGGATCGGTAATCAAAATATTTAAGAAAGCAGGCTTACGGCTTTTATCAGAGCGTAAACGAACTACATATTTACCTGGTGCGCGGTAAGTGTATAAGGCTGTTTTACCTTTCACATCTACACGGCCGGTTTCGCCAAAAGACCATTCGAAATCTTTTCCTTCGCCATCACCCTCTAACCTGATTTCTTCATTAACCAAACCGGCAGTTGGCCCGCTGATGGTTAATACACTGTCTATAACCGGTGTGTGTACGGTATCTCTTACCGTTACCGGAAATTCCTGGCGAAGTTCGCCATCAACAGTTAGGCGTACAATGTAAGTATCAGGTTTAGTATAATGGTAAGCGCCGGTTTTAGTAGTGGCTTTTTCACCATTTCCGAACTCCCATAACCATTTTGAAGCTTTTGGGGTATTATCAGTGAAAACTAAATCTTCGTTTAAATAAATTTCATCTTTTAAAATTCGCGCATCAATTGCTCTTTTTTCGAACAATGAGCTTTTAAATAAGAAAATAAGGCCTGTTAAGAGCAATACAGCTAATAAAATGTAAAGAATAACATAGCCCTGCGAATTTGAATTAACTTGCTTGGTGTTTGTGTCAGACATAGGTAGCGTTTTTTATAGGTTGTTTTTGGGATATTTATCGTGCAGACATGGTTTGCTGCAACTGGCGCCTGTTGGTAATGCAGTCGTCTAGTTGCCTTTTATGCAGTTCGATATCTGAAATGTTTCTGTTCTGTTCCTGTCTATCGTAAAATAATCTGTCGTACAGCTGAGCGGTTTGAACAAATATTTTGTAGCGCGAGTCTGAAGCTTTACGGTCAAACGCTGCCCTGATAGAGCCTAATGAGTTTTGGATATCGTTTTTTAAGAAAACAGCTTGTACGTTTGGATTATAGCGGGTAATCTGTTTATAAGTGGTATCGATGGTAGGCGAAGTTTCTTTCACCATGCTTTCGAATGCTTCGTTCTCATTAATCTTAACTTCGAGCTCTTCTTTAGAAATTTCGTAGCGCGAGGTATTGCTATAAAAAATACCGAAGCTTAAAAGCCCAACTGTAAAAATAAACAGCGCCACAAAAAACAAGAATTGTTCGCGCCTTTCTTTTATGCTTAATTTTATCATAATCTTTAGTTATCGGCCGAATCTTCCGTTTTTAATTTTATTTGCAGCAGCCTGGTTTGCACGGTGGCAATCGTTGATCTGTTCTTTATACCGTTGGATATCGCCGCGTGTGTTAATGAGCGAATCTTGCAGATCGGCCATGGCACCAACATTTTTGTTCAGTTTTTCGTATAATTCGAAACTCGGACTGGTTTGTGTTTTTTTGGATACAAGATCTTTAATCCTGTTATTGGCACTTTGAATATCGCCTAGCAGGATGCTCTGCTTGCTCATTTCATTGGCGTTATAATCGCGGTATTGGGCAAGTTCCTTAAAGCGGAGCAGAATAAGGTCGAAATTGGTATTGATATCTTTTCTTAAATAAGATAGCTTTTCGGTCTCTTTAACCTTTTTATCGAGTAAAGTGTACTCATAATCGGATGCTGCAAAAAAGAGATAAATAGAAAGAATGGAGAAAAGCGTCAGGAATACAAAGTTTAAAATAAACCTGGTATAAGCAGTTCTAATTTCGATGGCGTTAATGGGTTTCATAGAGCATTAATAATTTCACATAGTATTAGTTATCATATTAATCTGACATCGACCTCACGTAAAATCACACAAACCTTTTCAAATTAACATTGTACTATAACAATTTTTAATATTTGTTGTTTGGTTATTAAAACGATTTTATTTCTTTTACTTTTAACAAACTTTAAGCCAAACCATCTATGTCTGAAAATTTTTACAACAAACCCTTCAGATTTAAGTCTCTTTTCTCGGGCACTGGGCTACAGCCTGCTGACCTCGGAAGATCGATTTCAAACCACATAGAACTGATCATTTTTACCCGCTTTGGGGAGCACCGGTACCATAATGATTTTGGTTGTGAGATATGGGACCTCGATTTTGAATTAATCGTAAGTGAAAGCATCTGGGAGGAAAAATTCCGCAAATCGCTGTTGAAATCGATCACCGATTACGAGTTCAGAATCTATAATACTGCGGTAGAAGTACGCATTACGGAAGTAGAGAATGTATATCCTTTGCGTAAGATAACGGAGATCAAAAAAAAGGTAGATATTAGTGTCCGGGCACTGATAAAAACCACAGGTGAAAAATATTTTTTTAATACTGCTTTATTCCTCAGCCCGCTATCAACCTAATCTAAAACGCCCATAATATTCTACACATGAAACCAGTTTTTTATTCATCCAAAGACGAAATCCGGAACAGAATTGTAAAAAATGCCGAAGATTTCTGGAATGTTAAAGACAGTAACGACTTCGATCCATTGGTAAGGTTGATTATTGAGGCCCTAAGCAACGAGCTTTTTAATGTTGCCAATGATGTAAAAAATCTGGAGAACAGAATCTTTGATAAGATCAGCCGCATCCTGGCTCCCGATCATTTAACTTCATCTTTACCGGCACATGCCATTATGCATGCGAGACCTATTGAACAGGAAGATTACCTATCGCCTTACAGCCAGTTTGCTTTTAAGAAAAACATTCAACAGGAAAATGATAAACCGAAGAAAACCGATATTTTTTTTAGCCCACTCCATAATGTAAAAGTTAATAATGCATCGATAAAATATATTGCTACCGGGAATACACTTTTTGACGTAGAACAAATGGGCAAACGGCCCGCCCATAATACACTGCCTGGTACTTTGCTTGATAAAAACACCCTTTATATTGGCTTTAGCGGGATAAATAACTGGATGGATTTTAATAAACTGAATTTATTTTTCGACTGGAAAAACTATTCGGTGCCTGAAAACACTTACGACCTGTTATCGTTAGGAAAATGGTTTTACAAAGAAAACGAACTCACAGGTTATACCGAGCGCTTTATGGACGAGCCTTTAACGGGTAAAATACAGGCTCCTTTTCAACATAAACAATTGCTTAACCTGATTAAAGCCGACGTGCTGCAATTTTACAGCAACAGGTTTATTACCCTTGGCGACCTTAACGATTTCAACATCGACGACACTAAGGAGCTTCCTGCCGAGTTTGCAAACTTATTTCAACCAGCAGCACTAAATAAGATCGATGATTCGGTAAAATGGCTTAAGGTAGTTTTTCCGGCCGCCATTAATCAGGAAATGCTGAATGAGCTACATATTTATATCAATGCCTTCCCGGTTGTAAATAAGCGGTTAAGCCAGATTAAACACAGGCTTAAAACGATGAACAACATTATCCCTATTAAAACTGAAGCGCTCGACCAGATGCTGGCAGTAGAAAACCTGAAGGATAACAAGGGAAAAAGTTATAACGAAATTCCTTATACCAACGAGAACGAAAAAGGTGATGGTTCTTTTTCAATCAGGTATGGGGGTACGGAGCGTTTTGATACCAGAAATGCAAAAGAACTTGTAGATTATCTATTTGAATTATTACGCGATGAAAAAGCAGCATTTTCAGCCTATGGACCTGATTTTTTAAGCACAATTCTTAAAAATCTGGAACAGAACATTGCGCTTATTGAACAAAAAAGCCGCTCGGCACTTAAAGATATAAAAGAACTGCCCAGTTATATTGTACTGAAACCGATTGATGATGCCGATATTTTATTTTTAGATATCTGGGTTACGCAGGCCGAAGAAGCCAATAATATTAATGTAGGCAGCCGCCTGGCGGTGTATGATAACAATAAAGTTAACGCAGAGAGTATTTTTTTACTAAGCCAAACAAAAGGTGGCCGATCGAGATTAAATGCAACGAACAGGGTGCAGGCTTACAAATATGGCTTAACCACTGCCGACCGGATTATTACCAAAGCAGATGTGATCAACTTTTGCCGCTACGAACTCGGGAATAAACTAAAAAGCATTAGCCTGGCTAAGGGCTTGATAATGGATAATAAACCAAATGCAGGATTTATTAAAACCACTGATATTTTGATCGAACCTGCGGATAACCTTAAACTCGACGCGCAAGATTGGGAAGAGCTTTTGAGTTTAACATTGGCAAAATTAAATCTGAGAAGTACTATGAATGTGCATTACCGGTTAATGTTAAAGCCAGCTTTGTATAGGGCGGTTTAGTAAGAAGGTCGTCATTCCCGCGCAGGCGGGAATCTTAAAGCTTATTTTATTAAGGTTCCCAATCAACCCGATAGCTATCGGGTTGGGAATGACGATCGCATTTACATAAGGCTAGTTAATTATTACGAATAAATATTAATCGAACACTGTTTAGTAATTATAGCCATTTTGAAGTGTTTTAAATATACACCGTATAACCTAAAAAAGCACTTTCGCCATTTTCACTTAATACCGTTTCCTGATAATCGGTTGCTGTAAGTAGTTCTACATTTACTTCTGCATCTACTGGCATTAAATAACTAATGGCCATATCCATAATGGCCCTGTTTTTTTGCCCGGGAATAAATTTGATCAGTTCCTGTGGAGAAGTTGGCCCAATATTGATGTTGTAAGCCTCGTGTTCTGGTGTAAAGCTGTCGCCTATAATGGTATCAATACCCAATGCGCTTGCGCCAAGCTGCATCTGCATTTCTTCAGCAATTTTTACCGGGGCAATATTTGCTGTAGCATCAACAATGGCAATAGGAAGGTTAAACAACGCGGTTAGTACCTTTGATACAAAATCGATATCGTTTCTTTTCTGCTGGATTTCGGGCAGGAGGTGCATCCAGATAATGCTCTGTTCTTTATTCAACAGGTTAAATTCATCCCAGCCAAACTCGAATATCTGGCTAAGATCAGCATAAGTTGTTTTTTTATCGAGCATATTTTCATACAACTCGGTCATGATCCTTACATAATTAATTTCAGCATCAAAGGGAGTAAAAAATAACCTGGCTTCCTTTTCTTCCTCTCTCCTATCTCTGATGTCTTTTATCATCGATTCCTCATCCATGCCAGCACTGCCTGTTGGCGGCCTGTGGAAAAGTCCTTCGGGCAGCATATCATACAAACCTTCGCGGTTGGTGTTGATGCGGATGCGTTCGTGCCTTCTTTTTTCCGAATAATAAGCTGTGGTACTTTCGATATCTTTGGCAAAAGCGCGTTTATCAGGCCCAACTGGTATAATTTCTATCCTGTCTGCATCAATTACCTTACGTTCAATCAGGTCTGCAGCATGTGCTACAGCTTTATAATCTGTAAAGAGTTCGTTATTAATCAAACTTTCTTTTTTCATTTAAACTTTAAGCTTAGTTCTTTGTTATAGGTTAAATTTATATTATCGAAAAAAATAGGATTATAATCAAATACTAAAGATACTATATTTGTAGTACATCACATCTATAAAAATTAATGGACGTTCAATCATTTTTTATTCGCTTTCTCTTATTCCCGCTGATCTTTCTGGTGTCAACGGCAGTACTTTCTATCATTAACAAGAAGAACCAGTTTCTCAATAACAAAAGACTCATCGTAAGTGTTCTGCTTATTGGTATTATTTTAGCAATTCCGGGTTTTCTGGGCTTTCTGAACTTTAATTTCATGCCATGGGGCTACATTATCTGTTGTATTTTCTACCTTATAATGGGTTCTCTTTTTGTTTATCTGTTAACAAAATACTACCCTAAAGATTTACTGGAGCGTAAGGTTTTTATCTTTTTTGCTACTTTAGTTTCGGCTATTTTATCGGTGTATCTGTTTCAATTGGCCTTTAATTGGTTAAGTTCGGTAAACTTTGGCTGGTTTGGTGCAGGCAGTATCATCTGCTTTTTTGTACCGCTAATTTTTTGGTGGGCCTATGTTGCCTTATTGGGCATCCCTTCAGAAATTTACAAAATCTGGAGATATCCTGATACTCCACTGGACATTAATATGGACCACGTAGATTTTAACCGCTTATTAGTGTTAGAACTGGAGCTGTACAAAAAAAGCAGCGACCCCGAACCTTTAAAGGTAAAGGTAAAAGCGGTAGAAAATATGAACTTCGGTATCTGGTTCCATAAGTTTATTGATGATTACAATTTGAAGTTTGCCAAAAGCCCTGTAGAGTTTAAAGGCGATGATATGGAGAACTACAAATGGATTTTCTTTATCAAAACTTCCTTTTTTAAACGGAATATCTTTATCGATCCGGATCTTGATATCATTGAAAACGGCATTACCGAAAAAATGACGATTTATGCGAAACGCGTATCGGAAAATGTAAATAAGCCTAACGAAGTTGGCGAAAGTGCTATCTTTATCTAATCTATACTAAAAACATCTACTATGATAAAGCCGCTAAAATATAAATCCATCAACTGGATTAATGGCATGAAGCTCTCCAGCGATCACTTTACCGTAAGCGATCTCTATTTGCAGGATTTTGTACGGGATGCCGTATCGCTGCAGTTAAATAACAGTAATTACGGATTTTTACCGCCATTTGCAGGCTACAAAAGCTCGCACGATATCGAAATTATTGAAAAGGCAACTAACCACATTGAGGTGCGTGTAAGGTATTGTAATGCGGTTACACCTGAAGGTTGCCATATTGATATTGTACAATCTGATAATATGGACACACTGGTCCATAACCATTATTTTGGTCAGTCAGAACCGCGAAACTATGTTATTTTATTGGTGGTTAGCCCGTTTAACCGCGTACCAACCGGCACACCAAGCCCTGATGAAAGTCCAATCCGTTACCCTGAATTAGCCAAAGGTTATTCTATTGCTGTTTTACCCGAAAGTGAAGTAGGCTCGCAAACGGCAGACAGTTATTTTCTGACCATCGGACAGGTTTACTATGAAAACGGAAGGTTATCGATTAATAACAGCTATATCCCACCAAGTACAACAATAACAAGTCACCCGGCATTAATCAGGTACTATGAATCTTTCAGTGTTTTACTGAACGACTTACAGTTGGCCGCCTTTAAGATTATTGACAAAACAGGTGGACGGGATAATATTACACCTCTTGGCAAAAATATCCGCCTGATTTCGGAGAAAATTGTAGATTACATTGCAGGTTTGTTTTATGAATACAGAAACATCGCACACCGCGAATCGCCTGTAGTATTGGTTGGTTATTTTTCGAGCCTGGCACATATCTTTTTCACGGCAATAAAATTGATTGACCCCCGCGAAAGAGAAGAACTGTTAAAATACTTTTACGAGTGGAAAGATGTAACGCCAGGAAATTTTGAAGAACTTCTGGCTAAAACCATCGAACTGGTATATGACCATAAACAGATCAATAACAGCATGGTAATGGCCAGCGAATTTATGAATGTACTGGTTGCGCTTTGGAATAAATTAAGCGGATTAGAATACATCGGCCAACGCAAAGAAAACATTGTGGTTGCCGAACAACAGGTGGTACAGCAGGTACAGGCCAGAAAAACCTGGACGTTGCTGGATTAATAATATTTCTCGGAGTAAATTTTATCATGAAGCTGTACCCTCAATGAGGATACAGCTTTTTGATTTATATGATGGTATTGGTTTAAAAATTAATCAGCGTACTGCCATCGTAATAAGCAGGCTTAGCTATACCCAGGAATTTTAATATGGTAGGTGCCACATTGTATAAATAAGGCGCACCATGATAATCTGTTGTTTTACGTTTGAATATCGGGGTAGTTAAGGCACTCCAGGTAATGGTTGCGCTATTTTTGGTCAGAATATCTATTTTAGGTGTAACCAAACTTCCGTTATAGGTTGTTCCTGAGCCTTCATTTCCTTTAGTGTACAAAACGAGGTCAGCATTTTGTGGGTGCGACGAAGTTAAGGCCGTAAAACTATAAGCACTGATACTGCTTGCAGGTAAAGCCGATTTGAACAACCTGATTTCAGAAATATTGCCAGTAAAGTAAGGATTATAATTACCCGTACCATCCTGTCCTATTTTAAATGTGGTACCGCTTTCTAAATCGCCTACGGCAGAAATATTACCTTCTGCAACTTGTACGCCACCATCATATATGGTTGCTTTTTGCGTGCTGCGGTTAACCACAATGGCTACCTGGTGCCAAAGCTGATCGGTTAAATCAACGCCATCAACATCAAGCCTATGGGTGCCATCACCAAAATTAGCCCTGATTACCCCATTTCTATTGGAAATGATAATCCCTTTATTGTAACCACTTGCCCAGTTTTTATTTCCAATAATTACCGGATCGCTTGTAGCTGATGTGGCCCTCGCCCTAAATTCGATGGTAAAGCTACTGGTTGCGCTGAGGTTAAAATTACTAAGGGCAGGCAACTGACCATAAATATTGGTTTTAAAATCGACTGTAGAAATGCTATGTGGCGTTGATTCTGTTGCAGTGGTTGGCAATGCATTTACCAGTTGAGGTGTAATGGCACTATTATTCAAAATGATAAAAGCATTCTGCTCCAGGTAACTGGCCCCACCGTGGCTGGCATCACCACCATGATCTGTAGCAACAACGATTAGCCAATCTTCATTGTTATAAGTTGGTCTTGCTTTTAAAGCCGTTAAAATTCTTCCTACGCGTGCATCAACAGCTTTTACAGAGTCCATATACATTTGAGTAGTGGTTCTATAATTACTGGCGTGCCCGGCATGATCTACATCATCGAAATGGCAAAACGCGACATCAGTATTACTGGTGGTAATCTCCTGGATAATCCTGGTTTCCGTGGCGTTGTCGCTTGCACTGTTTTGCTTCACAGTTACATCCTGAGTGGCTACTATAAAATCGTTAATGGACGACCAGGTTACAATCGATGCAGTACGCAGCGCAGGTAAACTGGTTTTGATCTGCCTAAAAAAAGAAGGGTAATTTACAAAGTCTGAACCTGAAAAACTATTGTCGGATGCTTTGTGCTTGGCCACACCAACTCCGGTAAATAATGCGGACCAACCATTAGATGACCAGGTTGGAACCTGTGCCAGTGCATTTGTACTGGTGTACGATTGGTCCATCAATGTTTTAAGGTTTGGTGCATTTGAAGCTGTAATGGCTTTCCAAACACAGCCATCTATACCGATAAATAATACTTTTTTGGGCTTTGCAAGCAAAGCATTTTTTGATAAAGATTGTTGATCTGAAATTTTTTCCTCTGAGGAAGCTGTGTCGGCCTTTTTACAGGAAATCATCGACAGGATCATCAGATAAATCAGGGATGTTAAAAGCTTTGATGTTTTCATAGTTAAATTAAAGTTAAAATAATGTTTACATATAAATGATTTTGTTTAGCTAAACTAAACAAAATATTTATAATAAAGAAGTCCTTAATTTAAACCACTTTACATCTCAAACTGATTGATAAGACTTAGCCTTAAGCTAGGGTTTAACTAAATTATTTAAAATGAAAAAAGCCTAACTTCTACAAGTTAGGCCATACATATAATTTTTATTATGGACGCGAAAAATACCCTAATCAAAAGCAACTTGTTCTGGTCCGGTTATTTTTTTGATGTGACAGGCACATTTACCTCCGCTTGCTTTAATTATAACAGATTTTGCTTGATTGGTTGTTGCAGATGTCCCGGTAATTTTTAAATCGTCTCCACTTTCTGATAATTGTGTTTTATTACCATCATCAAGCACAATGTAAAAACCTTTTACCGTACTGGTTGATGCACTTGATTTTGCATACAATTTTTCTCCGGTTCTTTGATTTACCACGCTAAGGTCTTTTATTTCAGCTCCCTCGCCTTTATTTTCAACAAATTTTATACCCAACATAGCAAATTCTTCTGTACATACTTTGTTTTCGCACTCAGAAGTACTTTTGTTTTTTTACAGTTGAGCAGGGCAATACCCATGATTATTAAAAGCATTAATTTCTTCATTGTCTATTTGGTTTTTATTGAAAACGATAAAATTCATAAAAACGCTACAAATCATATGAGAGACATAAATAGTATTGATATACCACTCACAATCAAATAATTCTCAATCTTTCCTCTTCAAGGTCGATCTGGTATAATTGATGGCGGATGATTTCCTCATTAATAGCAGGATCTTTATTTAGCGCAGTAAGATATTCCCGCTGGCTTTCGAGCATCTCGATAAAAATAATTTTTATCTGGTCGTTCATCCAGCTGTCATCGCTGGCTTTCGATTTTTCTTCCCAATGCCTTAACAACTTTTCCATACCGGCATGTCCATTCAATTCCTTGTCGTATTTATTTTTAAGAAACTGATAACTGTGTTGTTTTAAGCCCTGTTTCATGCTTTGTTTAACCGTTTCTTCATTTCCCTGATTAAATATAAAACCAAAGGCCCCTGTACGTTTTATAATGGATGGAAGCGTAAGACCTTGTACCAGAAGCGTAAGCAATATCACCACAAAAGTGATGAACAAGATCAAATCTCTTTGTGGAAAGGCCTTTCCGTTATCGAATGTTAATGGTATTGCCAACGCTGCGGCTAATGAAACTACTCCACGCATACCTGTCCAGCCAAGCAGTAGGGGCATAAACATCAGTGTCCGTTTAGAACGCGCAGCGGGGGTTACGCTCGGGCGGAAGATAAGGGTAGCAAACATGGCAGCATAAGAGCTGATGATACGGGCCGCAATCAATACGCCAGTAACCAATAAGCCATAGCCAATGGCAGTACTTAAGGGAATACCTTGTGAACGCAGTCCATCCCTGATTTCAGGAAGCTCCAGACCAATAATTAAAAAAACGACACCGTTTAAAATAAATATAAAACTCTCCCACACACTAAATGCCCTGATGCGGCTGGTGCTGCTTAAAAACACCAGTCTCCTTGCCGACATAAACAATCCGCCACTCACCACGGCCAACACGCCAGAACTATGCACCTGTTCGGCAATCCAATACATAAAATAAGGCTCAATGAGCATCAATGCGATATCAGAAGGTGCATCGGTAGGTAAATACTTATGCAGCCGAACAAATACCCAGCCTAACAATAAACCAATGCCTGCACCACCAATTACCATCCATAAAAAGCTGCCAGCCGCATCTTGCCAGATAAACTGACCCGTACCCACTGTAACCAAAGCAAAACGAAAGATGATTAATGAGGAAGCATCGTTCAATAAACTTTCTCCTTCTAAAATAGCAGCAGTAGATTTTGGAATCTTTACAAATTTTGTAATGGCTGCTGTGCTCACTGCATCGGGCGGAGATACGATGCCTCCCAATAAAAATCCAATGGCAATGGTAAATCCGGGGATAAGGTAATTGGTTACCAGCGCTACAGAAAGTGCGGTAAAAAAAACAACCAGAAAGGCAAAACTGCCAATAATACGCCACCATTTTTTCATTTCTTTAAAAGAGATTGACCAGGCAGCTTCAAATAATAGTGGAGGAAGAAATATAAAAAAGATGAGGTTAGGATCTATTTTTACCTTCGGCAACCCGGGTATGAAACTGATTAGTAAGCCACCAACAACTAATAAAATCGGATAAGCGATTTTAAGTTTGGTGGCCCACATATTTAGCAGCACAATAATGGCTACCATGGCAAGCAAAAAAGGTAAAATGGTATGCATTGTAGATAGTGATTAAAACAAACGGCTATATCAGGTTCGGTACCTCAATTTATAAAAAATACTATACAATTTTTCTCTACTTCTCCCCGATTTGAAATCTTAATCTGTTCCAGTTGTTCGATCCGGCGTGCGGACTGTTCGATAATGAACAGTAACAGGTAGGCGAAAAATACACAAACACCTGATTAACAGTTAAATAAATAAACCTCTCCCCTTTGGCACTTCCTTCGTTAACATGTAATTGAACGATATGATTGCCGAAAAAACAAAGGCTCCTTATCGCCCAAAGATTTATTAATTAACAATCAAAATAAAAAACGCTATGAAAGCTTACTTAAAATCCCAAATTGCCATGGTATCAGTCTTAATTTTATTATTGACCTATATTTTTCCTACAACTGCCAGTGCAGTAGAAGATGAACCTATAAAAACTCAAAAGATTGCTCCTTTCAGGAAAATCATAATCAAAGGGAACATTGAAGTGGTCTTGATCCAAAAACCGGAGATTGGCATCTCTTATGCCGATGACAATGAAGGAAACGCTAAAGTAACACAGCAAGGAGAAGTGCTTTCCATTAGCGGAACCAGTACAAAAAGGGGCAAAATTTTTGTTTATGTGAACGAGCTTTACAGAATAGAAGCCGAAGAAAATGCTACCATTAAAACACAAGGAATTTTATCTGTTAAATTTCTCCAGATTATTTTAAAGGGAAATGCAAGTGCTGATATTTACGCAAACAGCGGGGAACTCTATACAGCTATCTATGATAAATCTGAACTATACTTAAGGGGAAATACCGATAAACATTTCCTTATTATGGATAAAACGCCGAAATTAACATTTGATCGTTTCGCTGCATTACATACTCAAGCAACAGAATAATAGGAATATTAATTGGTATTAACCTGATCAAACAAAAAAGCCCTAACTTTTGCAAGTTAAGGCTTTTGTTGCGGAATGGACGGGACTCGAACACCTAACCATAAGCACCTATAAAACAATACCTTAAAGGACAACAATAAAACCTGCTCACCAAATGCTCACTATTTTTTTATTACCATTTGGCTGTAAATGACTATTTAAATATAGGAATTAATTGATATTGTTGCAATAAAAAATCGAATTTGGATTTCAAATATTTGCAATGGATTATGTAGATATAGTTTACATGACTCTTCTTGGGCGTGAGCTTTGTACATATTTCAGCATTTAATTGTCGTATGTAAGTTTTTTGAATTGGCTAACCGAATCACTCTCCTTTTTATTATTCGTTTTATCCGCAAATGCCATGCAATAATATAATATTTTGTTTTTGAATGGTCAGCTAGGTCTTATTTACTCATCAAATGGTGTGCAGTTTCGATTAAAGTCTAAAAAATGTGCGAGAACTATCTATTATCTCATTGACTATAAATCATGGCAACCTTTTAACTTCTTTAGCTCTTTTAAATAAATCAATAAAATATAGATTCCATCGCTCCTGCACTTCTTCATTCTTTCCATGATTTGTTTCGAGATCATACTCACGATTCTTTCGATTCATTTCTTCATAAATACCTCTAAACACCTTATCAATTGTCACTGGAATTTTATTCTTAAGAAAAACAGTCCCGTTTAGAGAATCACGTAACTTGCAGGCATATATAAATCCAATATCTGCATGGCCTTGTTCATGTTTTAGTAATTTATTGTCTCTAAATCTTTTATTAGAGTTAAAAAATGATTTTGATGTATCTAGGTCAAGACTTGTTTTGAAATTCATTTTAACAGTTCCACTATTACTGCCAATGATAGACCCACTGTAAGAAATTTTGTACCATGTTAGGGCATCCATAGTTTCCCCAACTGGACGGTCTTTCCGAAAAAAAGCCCATGTTAATGTTTTTTTAATAGGATTTTGTGAAAAAGAAGGAATAGAATAGTGGAATAAAAGATAGATGAGAAAGATTTTTTTCATTGATAATTGTTATTTGCACATTAGGATTTTAGGGTATCCAAAGCATGCTTTCATTTTTATGATTCGGATTATATCTAATCTGGACTGTTATTGGTAATTTCTTGGTTTTAAGCTTTGATAAAGTATTGGAATTAATAAGTGAATATCCTAAAGTACAGGAGTCGAGATAGGATACACCGTTAACCGTAAAAGTATATTTAAACTGAATGAAATTAGTATGGGTAACATTCCCCTTGCTAACAGTCTGCATTGAGCCAATAATTGCTTTCCTGTCGAAAATTTGGCCCTGAGCATATCCGGACTTTTCTATTGACTGCCAAAGCATTCCAAGGTATGATATATTAAATGCAGCAAAAAGAGCTGTAAAAATAAAAACTAGAAATAGTGAGGTTTGGCTAATAGTCTTCCAATCATACATTAAAAAATTATTCACTCTTTTCATCCTTGTTATTTCTTCTGAATTTAAATATTACTCGATAATAAACAATACAACTAGCAATAAAAAAGCCAAGGATGAAGTAAAATATTTTTTCTAGCTCTATCAATACGCCACTAGTTCTAAATAGTTTATGATAATCTACAAGCAACATACAAAAAATGCCGGCAAGTGCCGACATTGAAAACATTAGTAAGACTAATTTTTTAAAATTCATTAAAATTATTTTGATTTAAAGTACGCTAATATCACAATAAAGACCGAATATGCTACAAGAAGGATGAATATAATATTTACATAAAAACATATTTTGGAATACTTAAATATGAAATTACTCACTAGCAGTGATGCCAATAAGATAGTATGTGTATTTGATATTCTTCTCCAGTTGAAATTGTCTAGCATTTTATTGTAATTTATTTCCTAATCGTCTGTAGGAGGAAGATCTCTTGGGTCTGGAGGCGTAGGTGGTGCCTCTGGAGGTGTTGCTGGTGGAGTTCCTGGAGCAGGCCATCCGTCAGTTAAACTCGGCCATCCGAAATAGTCTGCCATCGCATTATATACTGTAGCTAACCCCACAGCGGTTAAAGCCGCTTTTACAGAACTGTTGGGGTCACCGGAATTGAAATATGTTTTTAAAGCAACATTCGACGGTAAAGTGCAGTTTCTAAAATTTTATAATGAAAATCAATTTATTCAAGCTGGAGAGCAGGTATTTACTATTGTACCCAAATCAGTAAAAGCATTTGGACAAGTTCTAATCCCCTCAAACGGAAGCGGCAAGATTGAAATTGGGCAAGAAGTCATTGTTAAGCTTGATAATTTCCCATATTTAGAGTACGGCTCCCTAACAGGCAGAATAAAATCAATTTCATTAACCTCAAATACGATGAAGTCTGATAAATCAGAAACTGAAAATTATATGGTTTTGATTGATTTCCCTAATCAGTTAAAAACAAACTATGGCACCGAGCTAAAATTTAAAGCTGATGCAAAAGGCTCTGCTGAGATAATAACCAATGATCGGCGGTTAATACAGCGTTTGTTTGATAACTTAAAATATGTAGCTAAAAAATAATTTAACTGTGTCCTTCGATTTATTATATGACCGTGATCTTTAATTTAGCAATCATTTAGCGAAATCCCAGTATAACTTTTTAATTTAAAGCAGTGTGCAAGAAAAAAATAGCTAAAAATTCCCAGTGCAAATTTTGTTCAAATAAAAAGACCCATTCAGAGAACATGAGACAATGGATTGACAATCTGATACATCATTTTACAGATGATCAAGATAATCGATTCCTATGTGTAAATATTATATTTGAACAAATCAAAAACTAATGAGCATAATTTATTTTAAGCCCCGTGATCGTTTCGATTTTTCTGCTAACACCTCGGATATTGGAAACCCAATAACTTGGAGCCAATCACACTTTTTAAAACATCTCTTCAAAAGAATTTTCGCTATACCAAAAGCCCGATTTCAGGAATTTTATCAACATCATTTGAATTACTACCTGAAAACCGTTGATAACAGTATTGAGGAGTTATTCTTCAAGAATTTCTTCGAGACAGTTGATAGGCAATTGAAAGTCTTAAACAGCAGAGATGTTTACGCAGAAAACCATGTCAAGACACAGCGCGAACTAGTTCACCTGGAAACATTAAGAAATCTATTAATATCGTTAGACAAGTGGAATGTGCATAAATCTTATGATAACGTAGTTGCTAAGCAAGAATCCGATATTTATGTGGGTATTTCATCGAAAATGGCCGCATGTTCCGCATTTAAACTGCCAAGACGTTTCGCTCTAAATTGACGGACTGTTTCGGGGCAAACTGGTCGTTTTGATCTTTCGATCAACATCTTTTCGGAGTCTACTTCGAGGTACTTCTGTTCAATCCAACATAAAATGGGATTTAGCTGGGATATCATCCATTGATGAACGTACCGCTCTGTTTCTAGCTTTTAGATGGCTTTAAGGCCCAATTATGATGGATTATGGAGATACGACGTATCATAGCCTCGTGAATTGATAGAACAGATTCAAAATAGTCTGGTGCAATAAGGTCTGATGAAGAATAAATGGATTTTGAAACCGCTCTTATATTTGTTCAGAGGGAAAGGAACACAATGTAAATTTTCCGGTATTCAAATCAGCGACCAGTTTGGAACGAAATGGCTAGCCTACTTTCGATGAAATACACAGACAAATGAATAAAGTGAAACAAAATTGTTAATTCTGTCACTTACAGTCAAGATGTTTAATGATTGAACTAGCTTGTAAACAACTGTTTAAGCTATATTTGGTGAGCATTCATACAGTTTAATGTGCTCACCGAATTGCTCACCTTTTTCTTGCGAAAAAATGAATATTTTAGTGTTTCCAGAAAACGAAAAAGCCTGCAAACATTTAATTTACAGGCTTTTAGTTAAATTTAAAACTATTTTCGCGGAATGGACGGGACTCGAACCCGCGACCTCCTGCGTGACAGGCAGGCATTCTAACCAGCTGAACTACCACTCCTTTTGTTCTCTTTAAAGTTCGAACCTCTTTCCCCTTTCGGGATTGCAAATATAGGGACTATTATCAGTTTATCACTATACTCTCGGATATTTTACAGCACAAACCCGTAACCCACTGAATTTCACTAATAATATTTTATCCAGTGCAAGCTCAGCTAAAAACTAATTGGCCGTGTAAACACAACCATATTAAATTTTTTATAAATTTAACTACTATTTCCATCACACATGAGAACATTTTTTTTAGCATTATTATTCATTACTAGCATGGCCTTAAATGCATGCAGGCAAAACGATTCAAACATAAATCCTCAAGAAATAGACCAAGAAGATACGCTTACAATTGCAAAGGAGGACATTTTGACTTCAGATGTTCTAACAAAAGAACAACAATTGAAACTTAGCCCTGCAGATGTTCTCAAACGTTTACAGCAAGGCAATCTGGATTTTACAAAAGATAATTTAACGATTCGCAATACTACCGAAAGGGTAAGAAAAGCCTCGCTAGGCCAATATCCAAAAGCAGTTATACTTTCCTGTCTCGATTCGAGAGTACCCGTAGAAGATATTTTTCACAGCGGGATTGGGAATCTATTTGTTGCCAGGGTTGCAGGGAACATTGTTAATGAAGATATTTTAGGAAGCATGGAATATGCCTGCAAAGTTTCAGGAGCCAAGCTTGTAATGGTGCTGGGGCACGAATACTGTGGCGCAATTAAATCCGCAATAGATGGTGTAAAGATGGGCAACATCACCAAGCTTCTCAAAAAAATTAATCCTGCTGTTATTAGCGCTAAAACCACCTTTAAAGGCAAATCCATTTCTTCAAATCCATTGTTCGTAGAAACGGTTTGCGATGAAAACGTTAAACTATCTATCCGGGAAATCTTAAATAGAAGTACCATCTTGAGAGAAATGGAAGCAAAAGGCGAAATAATTATTGTTGGAGGCGTTTATGATATGAACTCCGGAAAAGTCGAAATATTCGAGCCAGCTAAATAAAGAGTTTTTAACAAAAAAGCCTCAACTTTTGCAAGTTAAGGCTTTTGTTGCGGAATGGACGGGACTCGAACCCGCGACCTCCTGCGTGACAGGCAGGCATTCTAACCAGCTGAACTACCACTCCTTTTGTTCTTCTTTAAAGTTCGAACCTCTTGTCTCTTTCGAGGTTGCAAATATAGAGACTATATCTTAATTCGCAAACTTTTTTTTAAAAAATATCTAACTCACTAACCTACAGCACCTTCCTGCATCTTTTCTGCATTTTCTGCGAACTGAAGTGCATCAATGATCTCCTGAATATCTCCATCCATGATGCTTGGCAGATTGTACATCGTTAATCCGATACGGTGTTCGGTAACACGCCCCTGAGGATAGTTATAAGTCCTGATTTTTGCTGAACGATCGCCGGTTGATACCATTGTTTTACGTTTAGCAGCAATATCACCATTCTTTTTCTGCAGTTCAATATCGTAAAGTTTACTACGCAACATCTCCATTGCAATTACACGGTTACCCAATTGCGAGCGTTCCTGCTGGCACACCACCACAATACCCGATGGTTTGTGCGTTAACTGTACTTTGGTTTCTACCTTGTTTACGTTCTGTCCACCTGCACCACCAGAGCGCGAAGTTTGAAGTTCAATATCGGCGGGATTAATGTAAAGGTCAATTTCTTCTGCTTCCGGCAAAACCGCTACTGATGCTGCTGAGGTATGTACACGCCCCTGCGTTTCGGTATCAGGCACACGTTGCACGCGGTGTACGCCACTTTCGTACTTCAATTGACCATAAACATCATCGCCATTCACTTTTAAGATCACCTCTTTATAACCACCGGCCGTACCTTCGGTTACATCAACAGTCTCCACTTTCCAGCCTTTAGTTTCAAAATAACGGGTGTACATGCGGTATAAATCGCCGGCAAATAAAGCAGCTTCATCACCACCAGTACCACCACGGATCTCAAATACGGCGTTTTTGGCATCTTCCGGATCTTTAGGAATCAGCATCAGGCGGATATTGCTTTCCATTTCTTCCTGTTGTTTTAACAACATATCAAGCTCCTCCTTTGCCATTTCGCGCATTTCAGCATCTTTTTCAGTAGCTAAAATTTCTTTATTGGCATCGATGTTACTCATCACATTTTTGTAGATTTTGTACTCATCTACAATTTTGCCCAAGTCTTTATATTCTTTATTTAAAGCCGCAAAACGTTTCATATCCTGAATTACATCCGGATTGCTCAACGATTCTTCCACATCTTCCCAACGCAGCTTTATAGCTTCTAATTTATCTAACATATTTATTCTTGTTGAAATTTCCTGACGGTTGGCATAGACCCAAAAATTCAGGAAATGCAAAAATAAGGAAAAAAGCTGAATTAGTTTGTTTGGGGAGAATGGTTAATTGGTTAACTGTTTAAATCGGTTAACTGTAGCAACATTAAGCAAAGGAATGGTTTTATAAAAAATTAGAAAATGAAGGGTGACGTGCCAGTGGCGGCCGGTAGTCCCGCTATCACTTCAAGGCCTCGCTACGTTCCTTGCTCCGGGCTTTTCGTTCTATCGGGTTTAGATACAAAGGGAGGTGCATTTTAGGCACATTGCAACCCTAAATAGAAGCAGAAACGGGGGTACCTAAACGGGATCCGATAGCTATCGGATGCAGTGGCAGCTCCCGATTTTTTTCTAATCGGGACCACAACGTAAAGCCCGAACAACATTAAATAAATGCTACAGACTTTGCTTTCCAAAAGCAAAAAACATTACGGTTTTGGGCTATAGTATTCAAGTCTTAAATTCTCACCGTCAAAAACCCCATAAGAACTATAGTTGAGCCACTCGCCAATATTTACATACCTGCTCCCATTGCCCAAATCAATATCGAGCGGCAGGTGCCTGTGCCCAAAAATAAAGTAATCAAAATGGGCTTTCTGCAACTGCTCTTTGGCATAAATAGCCAGCCATTCCTTATCCTCGCCCAAAAACACCTCTTTTTCGGTTTGCGCAGCCCTGCTTCCTTTGCTCCATCCGCTGGCTATACCAATACCCAAATTAGGGTGCAAACGTGCAAACAGCCATTGGCAAAACTTACTTCGAAAAATTTTCCTCAAAAATTTATACTTATTATCTCCAGGCCCCAAACCATCGCCGTGGTGCAAGTAAAACTTCTTCCCACCACGTTCAATAATCAGCTCATCACTGATAATTTCCATCCCGATTTCCCGGGTAAAATAATCACGCACCCACATGTCGTGGTTACCTTTAAAAAAGTAGATCTTGATTCCTGCATCAGCCATGGCGGCCAGTTTACCCTGCAAGCGGATAAAGCCTTTCGGCACTACAGTGGCATATTCGAACCAAAAATCGAAAATATCACCCATTAAAAAAAGTTCGCTACAATTTGGCGTTATAAAATCCAACCAGCTTACAATACGCGCTTCACGGGCACGGCTTTCGGCATAATTTGGCGTGCCTAAATGAAAATCGGAAGCAAAATAAATGTTCTTAGCCATGTATTTTTCAAAGGTAATGGAAAAAAGTGGAAAGCTTAGAGAGTAAAGCCGAAAGACCAAGCACCATAATCTGTGAAATCAACCTGAAGGAAAAAAAGAAGTGTTGTAGGGTTGCAATGTTTAAAAGTTGAAATGTTTTGGATGCCCAGGCAAATCAATAATCAGCGTAATCCCAAAATCTGTGAAATCAACCCGAAGAAAAAAAAGACATATATTAGTAAATAAATCTGTTTCACTATGAAAAAACAAATTCTATTAAGCTTATTTGCATTAAGCCTTTTCGCCTGCAACCAGGGCAAAAAACCTGCAGAAAAAATAACATTGATGAAATATCCTGAAACGAAAAAAGACGACACTAAAGACAATTACTTCGGCACTACGATTGCCGATCCATACCGTTGGCTGGAAAACGACACCTCTGCCGAAACCAAAGCTTGGGTAATTGCCGAAAATAAAGTAACCCAAAACTATCTGGATCAAATTCCTTACCGTGCAGACATTAAAAAGCGTTTAACTGAAATCTGGAACTATCCGAAAGAATCAGCTCCATTTAAGGTTGGCGAATATTATTTCTTTACCAAAAACGATGGATTGCAAAACCAAAGCATCTGGTTTATAAAAAAAGGCCTTGATGGCAAAGAGGATGTTTTTCTCGATCCAAATAAACTCACGGCCGATGGTACTGCGGCTGTTTCGCTTCTTGGTGTTTCTCACGATAAGAAATACCTTGCTTATTCTGTGGCGCAGGCCGGATCAGACTGGAGCAATATTTATATAATGGAAATTGCCACCAAGATGAAATTGGGCGACGAACTGAAATGGACCAAATTTTCGGGCGCAGCATGGAAAGGTGATGGTTTTTATTATAGTAAGTTTGATGAACCCGCCAAAGGAACCGACCTTTCGGCTGCCAATAAGTATCAAAAAGTATATTTCCATAAGTTAGGTGATTCACAGAAAAATGACCAATTAATTTTTGAAGACAAAACCAATCCTAACCTTTATTTTGGTGCCAGCGTTACCGAAGATGAGCGCTTTTTAGTCGTATATGCCAGTGCAGGTACATCGGGCAATGCATTGTATTATCAGGATTTAAAAATACCGGATAGCAAAATAGCACCGCTAATTAAAGGTTATGAGCATAATCACAGCGTTGTTGACAACATAGGCGACAAATTATTGATGAACACCGACTTAGGCGCAGAGAATAAACAAGTGGTTCTGGTTGATCCGAAAAATGCAGATCCGAAAAACTGGCAAAAAATCATTCCGGAATCTAAGCTGGCGCTAGAAGGCATTGGAACTGGTGGTGGATTCCTTTGGGCAACCTATTTAAAAGATGCCAGCACAAATATTATTCAATTTGATTTAACCGGCAAGAAAATTGGCGATGTAAAATTGCCCGCTATAGGTACGGTTGGTGGTTTTGGAGGATACAAAGAAGATAAAGAATTCTTCTATACTTTTACCAACTTTACCACTCCGAGCAGCATTTATCGTTATGATGTGGGCAAGGCCGAATCGATTTTATATAAAAAATCAGAACTGAAGTTCAATACCGACGATTATGAAACCAAACAGGTATTTTACCCTTCTAAAGATGGCACCAAGGTACCGATGTTTATTGTACATAAAAAAGGCATCAAATTAGATGGTAATAACCCCGTTTACCTTTATGCTTACGGAGGTTTCCAGATCAGTTTAACGCCTGCATTCAGCTTATCGCGTATGTTGTTTTTAGAGCGCGGTGGTATTTACGTTCAGCCTAGTTTGCGCGGCGGAAGTGAGTATGGCGAAGCCTGGCATAAAGGCGGCATGTTAGCCAAAAAACAAAATGTATTCGACGATTTTATTGCCGCAGCCGAGTACCTGGTGAAAGAAAAATATACCAATCCATCTAAAATTGCCATTTCGGGCGGTTCAAATGGCGGACTTTTGGTTGGTGCCTGCATGACGCAACGGCCCGATCTTTTTAAAGTGGCTTTACCTGCCGTTGGCGTATTGGATATGCTTCGTTACCACAAATTTACCGTTGGCTGGGGCTGGGCTGTTGAGTACGGAACCAGTGATAAAAAGGAGGATTTCGATTACCTGATTAAATACTCGCCGCTTCATAATATAAAAAGTGGTGTTAATTATCCGGCTACCTTAATTACTACTGCGGATCATGATGACCGAGTGGTACCTGCCCATTCTTTCAAATTTGCGGCAACCTTACAGGAAAAATATAAGGGCGAAAACCCGGTTTTAATCAGGATTGAAACCAAAGCTGGCCATGGGGCTGGCAAGCCTACCACAAAACTGATCGAAGAAGCTGCAGATGTATGGAGTTTTGTGTTTCAGAATTTGGGGATGAGCTGGTAAAGTTGTAAACTATGATGAAGATTCATAAAGAGATCAAAAATAATGAGCTGTATCTATATCAAAATGGAATACTTATTTATAAAAAATGGTTGGCAACAGGCGAATCAAAAGTTTTTGATTTAATGGCATACGACAAATACACATTAGCAAGATTCAACGAAATAGAGTATGAAAATTCAAATTCATTAATTTTAGTGCAGGCAGAACTGGAATTGAAGCCAACAAATGATGGAGGAAGAAAATCAGGTATTATATCAGGCTTCAGACCCAATCATGTATTCGAATACAAACAATGCCAAATGTTACAAACCTTTATTGGGGATATTAATTTTAGCGAGTGGCCTACGATAGAGCCTGGGGAGAAAAAGAATGTGAAAGTTAGGTTTCTTGATTTCCCTTCACTCCACCCCTATTTAAATCTTGGTCAGGTATGGTATATCCATGAAGGAGAACGGATTATTGGCAAAGCTAAAATATTATCCTTTTATCATTCGGATCAAGAAAGAATCAATTCTCCACTAAACCTATAGACCAATTATAATTTGCTTTAAATCACTAAAAACCTTTAACTTTTGTTTTCAATTAGCTCAAAGCATATAAAATACTGAATATAATAGGATTGCAAAATTATCTAGAATATTTCTAAATAGCAGAATTGATAAGACTTTATTTTGTAACTTTGCGTCAAATTTTTCTTTAATGATCACTACTGATATAGCCGTAATAGGCGCTGGTCCGGTTGGTTTATTTGCCATTTTTGAAGCCGGTTTATTAAAAATGCGTTGTCATTTAATTGATTACCTTCCTCAGGTTGGTGGTCAGCTGTCTGAAATTTACCCTAAAAAACCGATATACGATATCCCTGGTTATCCTTCTGTGCTGGCTCAGGAACTTATCGATAATTTAATGGAGCAGGCCAAGCCTTTCCATCCTACCTTTACTTTAGGTGAGCGTATAGAAGGTTTAGAAAAGCGTGGCGAAGCCGATTTCGTTTTAACCACCAATATGGGTACCGTTATCGAAGCTAAAGTTGTGGTTATTGCCGGCGGTTTAGGCTGTTTCGAGCCACGTAAACCAGCTGTAGAAAATTTAGAAAACTTTGAAAATGGTAAGGGTGTAAACTACATGATCCTTGATCCGGAGAAATACCGCGACCAGAAAATGGTAATTGCAGGTGGAGGCGATTCAGCCCTGGATTGGACCATTTACTTAGCTGAAGTTTGCTCTGAGTTAACATTGGTTCACAGGAGCGAAAGTTTCCGTGGTGCACCAGATTCGGTTTCTAAAGTAATGGCATTGGCAGAAAGCGGAAAAATCAATCTGGTTTTAAACAGTAATCTTCAGGCTGTACACGGAACGGATAAATTGGAGCAAGTTGAAATTGTTCAGAACCGTACCATGGAAAAAACGATTGTTGAGGCCGATCACTTAATTCCTTTGTTCGGTTTGAGCCCTAAATTAGGCCCGATTGAAGACTGGAACTTAAACATCAGCAAAAGTGCAATCGAAGTTAATGTTGATGATTATTCGACCAATATCCCAGGCATTTATGCTATTGGCGATATCAATACTTATACAAACAAGTTAAAATTGATTCTTTGTGGTTTCCACGAGGCGGCATTAATGAGTCACAGCGCGTATTCGTACATGAATCCGGGTGTTAAATACACCATGAAATATACAACTGTAAACGGAGTTTCAGAATTTTAAGCTTTCTCCTATATTTGCTATTCAAATAACAAGAGAACTAAAAATGGAAAATAACATCAATATATATATGCAGGAGCCGGATGGCTCGGTTACTGAACACGTTGCCCCAACCGATATGGGCTTAAGCCTAATGGAGTTTTTAAAGGCATCGGAATATGATATTCTTGCCACTTGTGGCGGAATGGCTTTATGTGCCACTTGTTGTGTTGATGTTTTGGAAGGCGAAGAAAAACTTAACGAAATGACAGACGATGAGTATGCCATGCTGGATACTTTGCCTGATCTGTTACCAAATTCGCGTTTAGCCTGTCAACTGCAGTTAAATAACAATATGGACGGATTAAAAGTAAAGTTACATGGCGTAAGCTAATCAGTAAATAATATAAACAAAAATGGCGATATCAAAAGTATCGCCATTTTTTGTTGCCTTCGTTGTTTAGACCTCGCAGGTTTTTGAAACCTGCGAGGTCTGAAAATTTATTTATTTAATATTCACTTTCTGTTTCTCTACATTCCAGCCATACACTTCTACAGCTAAATTGCTTTGTTTACCAGTATATTCTACAGTTACTGTTTTACTCTCTCCTGGCAAAATGCTTACATAATTATCATCATAAAAGCTAGGTAATATCCGCTCGTTGCTATTCGCATTGATTAAAGCAATACGGTTAAAAAACGCGACAGGATTTCCAGCTGCGTTGCTTAGGGTTACAGCCACTTTTCCGTTTTTCTGATCAACAGCCGCAATTTTCAATGGCGTCTTTTTGATATTTTTCAAGCCTGAATACTCGCCATCTTTTCCGGCCAGCCAATAAATGTTCTCACTTAAAATATTTTGCTTCTGATCTAAAATTCTTAACGAAACAAATAAACCTTCCTTTTTATCCAGTTTGGTTAAAAACTCATTCATAGGAAAAAGTCTCCTCACCGAAGATGGACCAACCGAGTTGAAGGCCTGAGAGTAGAAATAATCTTTCCCATCCATATCATAGGCCTTTGCCTGCACCATCAGGTTGTTTTTGGTAGTAAATCCGTTGTTTACAATGGTAACCATGCTATCTAAAGGATTCATCATCACATGTAACGGTTCACTACCTTTCCTCAAGCCATATAAACAAGCATTGGGATCAAGGTAATAATCGTACATCTGTCCACGCATGGCCGTCCATGGGTTTTGGGTTTTCCAGATAATGGAACCGGTGTACCAATCCCACATTTTGTTAGAAAAACCTTCCATTAGTGCCCTGTACTGGTCGTAATTAGCTAATTGTGCTTTCATTGCAAAATCTTCGGCACTTTTTGGTTTGCCATAAGGATTCAGGTACTGCTCGTAAGAAATGTATTTATGATAATCCCATACCGAATCGGGTTTGCCCTTGTATTGTGGCGCAATCAGGTTTTCTTTTGGAATAAAACGCAGCAAAGAAGCATAATCGCCTACCCCTACCGATCCAACTTCCGAATTGTAAGGAAAAGTTCTGGTACCCCAAAAAGTTTTAATATCCTGTATCCCATAAGGACCATCACCATTACCACCGATTGAGTTGAACGACATTTCATCACTGTTAGAGAAGTCGAAAAGTTTTCTGGTGCCATCCAAACGTGGAAGGATGTCGTTTTTTAGAGGTTCTAAAATATCTTCAGGTGGGGTAATTTCATTTCCACCACACCAAAAAGCCAGCGAAGCGTGGTTTCTGATCATTTTGATCTGATCTTCAATAGCAGTTAGAGTGAGGTTGTGGTCATCCGGATAATTTCTCCTTGTCCACTGATCTTCTTTTTTCATCGGGTCTACCCAACGGCCGTTACAATCGCCACTGAACCAGAAATCCTGAAATACCAATAAACCATATTTATCGCAGGCATTGTAAAATTCAGGCCTTTCCAGTATTGCCCCACCCCAGATTCTGATCAGGTTGAGGTTCATATCCTTGTGGTAACGGATTTCTGCATCATAGCGGGCATCGCTGAAGCGTAACATTGCATCAGAAATGATCCAGTTGCCTCCTTTAATGAAAATCTTTTGCCCGTTTACAAAAGCACCCATACTTTTGGTATGCTCATTCCAGATATTATCGATCTGACGTACGCCAACTTTAAGCTGTTCCTGATCCAATGTTTGGTTGGCTGCAACAAATTCGATTTTTACATCATAAAGATTTTGCGCACCATAACCACTTGGCCACCACAATTTTGGGTTTTCTAGCAATAAATCAGGAAGTTTAACAATAGTTGTTTTATTTGCTGCGACGGTTGCAGGCTGTTTCACCAGCTTACCTGCGATCTGATATTGTAAAGTACCTGAAACAGGCTGATTGGTCGGGTTTTCGACTTCAACTGAAACTTTAACGGTAGCAGGATTCTGTTTGCCTTCTGGTAAACGTTTGCCCGGCACCAAAGTAATTACCTGTGGATTCTGAATATTGATGCTTTTGGTTTTTTCGATGGTTACTTTATCCCAAATTCCGGTATTACGGTCGCGGGTAGGTTGAATCCAGTCCCAACCTGCAGTATATTGCGTGGTTAAACCTTTTGCAATGGTTCCGTCACCACCCTGGCCACCGTTAGGATTACCAGGAAAATCTGGCGGATAAACAACAACAGCCAATCTGTTTTTTCCATTAGCAGACAATAGTTTGGTGATGTTATATTGTGCCCTAAGGTGCATCCCAACCTGGGTTTTCGGATTTACTTTTTTTCCGTTCAGGTAAATTTCTGCTTTGTAATTTATTCCCCTAAACTGTAACCAAACTTGTTCGTTACCTGTGGCGCGTTCTTCAAAATCTTTTACAAACCAGCAGGTATAATAATCGTTGCCGGTTTTATACACATCAGGAATTTTTTCGTTGTTCATTCCATAAAATGGATCAGGAACTTTTTTATTGTTCAATAAGGTGGTTAAAACCGTTCCAGGAACAGTTGCAGGAATCCAATTGTTGATCGAAAAACTAGTTTTCGAAATTTCAGAGCCAGTAGATTGCGCATCTTTAATATTGGTGCATACCCAGCCAGAGTTTAATTCGTAACGCTGTTGCGCACTTACGAATAGGGCCGAACAAAGTAAAAGGAGTAGAAATGTTTTCTTCATATATTGAGGGAGTGAGTGAGTGATAGAATGATTGAATGACTAATTTATTGAATGAGTGAATGAAGTATTTTTCGTTATTACAAATTTCATCATTCAATCATTCCGTCATTATTTTGTGGATACCGGCCTGTCCTCAGGTTTTACGCCCCAGGTTTCCGATGGTTTATTTCCCATGTAAATCTGAATATTTCCACCAGCGATAATAGCTTTATGAAGAATATACGATTTAGTATAGGGTTTACCGTTCAGTACAATTTTCTGAATGTATTTGTTCTCTGCGCTGTTACCAATCACTTTGATGCTGAACTTTTTATTCCCCGCCAAGGTAATGGTTGCATCATTAAGCAAAGGTGTTCCGAAAACGTAAGCGCCATTTGCCGGATTAACCGGATAAAAACCCATGGCAGTAAAAACATACCAGGCGCTCATCTGGCCTACATCTTCATTACCGCACAATCCATCCGGTTTTGAAGAATAAAAATCATGATCGATTTTACGGATCAGGTCGGCTGTTTTCCATGGCTGACCAGCATAAGTATACAAATAAGTAATATGGTGACCAGGCTCATTTCCCTGCGCGTAGTTTCCAATTAATCCGGAAATATCAGGGGAACTGTTTTCGCTAAGCTCTGCCTTTACCGAAAATAGAGAATCCAATTTATTTACGAATGCTTTGTCGCCGCCAAATAATTTGATCAGTCCTTCCACATCCTGAGGCACTAGCCAGGTATATTGCCATGCATTTCCTTCGGTATAATCATCTTCACGGTGTTTAGAAGCTACCGGGCTAAAAGGTGTTCTCCAGGTACCATCAGCTAATTTTCCCCTCATAAACTGCACATCTTTATCGAAGTACTCTTTGTATAGCTGTGCTCTTTTGCTGAAATATTGATAATCTTTGGTTTTATTCAGTGCTTTGGCAAACATCGCGATGCAATAATCGTCAATGGCGTATTCTAAAGCTTTTGCCACCGATTCATTTACTTTATCGGCAGGAATATATTTAAGTTGCTGGATATAATCGATGCCATCGGTTTTTTGCATGGCCGATTGTTTAACAGCTTCAAAAGCAAGATTTACATCAAAACCCCTGTATCCTTTTAAATAAGCGTCTACAATAACCGGAACGGCATGATAACCCACCATCGTATTGGTTTCGCTACCCATTAAATGCCAAACGGGCAATTTTCCCTGTTGCTTATAAATGGCCAGCATTGTATTAACCACATCGCTCACTTTATCCTGATGCAGGATGGTGTACAATGGGTTAGCCGCTCTGTACGTATCCCATAGCGAAAAAGTAGTGAGGTTATTAAAATTTGCTTTTTTATACACCTTTTTGTCTGTTCCGCGATAGTCTTTATTTACATCGTTAAATAAAGATGGCGCAATCATGGTGTGGTATAAAGCAGTATAAAACACCTTTTTAGTCGTGTTAGAGGCGCCAATATTAACTTTGGACAGTTCTTTTTCCCATTTTGCATCACTATTTTTAACTGTAGCGGCAAAATCCCAACCCGGAAGCTCCGTTTTTAAGTTTAAAATGGCATTTTCTGAGCTTACAGGAGATAAAGCCACTTTAATCTGTAATTTTTCACTGTTAATCGCGTCAAAATTAACAACAGCCTTTAACTTTTTGCCTGACAATTCTGTACCACTTTTAACTACCGTACTATCATAAAGCACGAGGTTTTTAATCGGTTGAGACAACTTGATTACAAAATAAAGGCGCTGATCGTCAGACCAGCCTTTCGAATTTCTATGTCCGACAATGGTTGTTGCATCCAGCTGTTTAAATGATGCTGAAACTGGTTTGTCCCAACCAATGCCTTCGATTAAATCGATAATAACATGAGGATTTTCGGCTCCTTTTTTAAAGGTATATTGATGAAAACCTACCCTTTCGGTTGCGGTTAACTCTGCTTTAATTTGGTATTTATCAAGTAATACACTGTAGTAACCTGCTTTTGCTACTTCATTTTGGTGTGAAAATTTAGACAGGTAACCGTTCTCATCGTCGGCAGTTTTACCTTTCTCAAGCAATAATTTACCCGTTGCAGGCATGATTGAAATATCACCCAGATCACCAATACCTGTACCACTTAGATGAGTATGTGCAAAGCCAGTGATGGTGTTACTAATGTAATTGTAGCCACTGCACCAGTCCCAGCCCTCAAAAATATTGTTTGGCCCAAGTTGTACAGCCCCAAAAGGAACATTGGCGCCAACAAAAACGTGACCGTGTTTTGCTGATCCAATCAGTGGATCTACATACTGCGTAAGTTTGGTTTTTTGCTGTGCAGCGACGTTAAGGGTGAATAGAGAGGCGGTTAGAAATAGAATAGACGAGGTTTTCTTGAACTGCATGTGTGCTTATAATTTCTTACAATGAATTTAAAAGCCTAAAAGTAAAACGTTTTACGTTTATTTTCTCATAAAAGGAGGAAAGAATTATATAAAATGACCTTCACTTCGATAACTATCGTAGGAAATACAACCCGTTACTATCGACAAAGCTCAATAAAAACAGTCGTCATTGCGAGGAGGAACGACGAAGCAATCTTTCATGCTCGTGATCCTTACAAGAAAGATTGCTTCGTCGGCTGAAAAAGCCTTCTCGCAATGACGGGAATAGCGCTCAGGATGACAGAGATCTTTTTACCCAATCTCCAAAACAATTACCTGATCGGGTTCTTTATCGTTTGGTGTTGCATTAACAGTTAGCTTCGATTTTTTGAAAGTGAAATTTACCGCACTTTTATCTTTTAACAAATATGCCTTTTTAATTTTCTTCAGTGGAACGTTTTCCAGGTTAAGCGTAGTGGTTTTTCCATCTACAATGTGGATGTAAACTTTATTCTTGCTTTGCGTAATGCTTCCCCAGGCCTGCGGTTTTATAAAACCTGCTTTTGTACCGTAAATGCTTTCGCGATATAATTTAAGCCAATCGCCTAAACCTGCCAAACGGTCCTGAAATTCCGGCTGGATTTTACCGCTCGGCATCGGGCCAATGTTCAATAAAAGGTTAGAGCCCAAACTTGCGGCTTTAACCAGCATGTGCACCAATTCCTTATTCGATTTATAATAAGTATCGCTCAGGTTATATCCCCATGAATTGGAAATGGTTTCGCAGGTTTCGAGCGGCAATTGATCGGAAGCTTTTTGAAAACTCAAACCCGATTTGTTCTCGCCTGGCAAATCGCGTTCGAACATCTGGAAATCTTCGCCTGCAAATGGCGTTAAGTGGTGGTTATTACCAATCATGCACTGTGGCTGCAATTTGTGGATCAAACCATAAATTTCATTATATTTCCAGTCGATGCGCGAGGTTCTGTCTTTGGATCCTTCCGGCTCGGTCTGGTCCCAATGGCCGTCAAACCAAACCCCTCCTATTTCGCCATAATTGGTCAATAATTCGGTGAGCTGATTTTTCATAAACTGTAAGTAACTGGCGTAATCGCCTTTGCCCTTACGGCCGGAGTTTTGTCCGGTACGGCCTGTTTCATGCGGATAATCTTCCCTGCGCCAATCTAACAGTGAGTAATAGAGGTATAATTGTATGCCCTGCTTATGACATTCATCAGCCATCATTTTCACAATATCCTTTTTGTAAGGCGTATTCATGATGTTGAAATCGGAATATTTGGTATCCCACATGCTAAAACCATCATGATGCCTGGTAATGAGCGTAATGTATTTCATTCCGGCATTTTTCGCCATACTTACCCATTGCGCTGCATTAAATTCAACAGGATTGAAAAAATCTTTAAGGTTGGTATAATTGTGAACATTGAGTTTCCGCTCGTTCATAACCCATTCGCCACTTCCGGGAATACTGAAAGGGCCCCAATGGATAAACAGACCAAAACGGGCATCGGCAAACCATGCACGTTGCTTTAAATTTGACGCAGCAGGCACATAATCCTGCGCTTTTAATTGTAAGCCAAACAACAGGACAAAGGCCATTATCAATAATTTCTTCATAAGGTAGGTACTCTATCTGGTTAGTTTTTTTAATCTATGGAAGCAGTGGCTTTTGTGGGTTTACCGATCACTTTGTAATTTCCATCACCTTTTAAAATGGCCAGGATCTGTGATTGATTGGTAAACAGGTTTTTCGCCGCAGCAAGTTCTTTATCATACTGGAAACTCTGCTCAATTCTTCCTTTTTCGTAAAAATAACGGCTCACAATCTGTGTTTCCAATACCCTTTTGATTTCAGCTTTATGGCTTACCAGATCGGTTTTTTTGGAAGAAGTAAGTTTGTATTTCAGGTTTTCAAGATCGGTTTTTACTTCTGCTGATTTGTTTTCTTTTTCGGCTTCGGCACGTAAATCAGACAACAACCTCTCGGTACGGCTCAGATAAGTTAAATCTTTATCGGCCAGGCTGTTGGCAAAAACTGCATAATCAGCATCTGATAACTGGAAAGTTTTAGCGGATGCCAAACCTGGTTTTTCTTTTTTATACTGGTTTGCATAATTGAAGAAAAGACTTTTGTTAAGCATCGAAATGGTGATTGGGCTTAATTTATCCGCATTAACCACTACATCAGGATAAACACCATTACCGCTGTACACATTTCTGCCCGCTTTAGTCTGGTACATCACCATGGTAGAATCAGCAAAACGTTCGGCTACGCCTTCAGCATTTTTATGGGCATAATCCAGTTTTTGGATGCACCTGCCTGATGGCGTATAATATTTGGCTACGGTTACTTTAACCAGGCTGTTATAAGGCAAGTTGAAGGTCTGCTGAACCAATCCTTTACCATAACTGCGCTGTCCGATAACGATGGCACGGTCTAAATCCTGTAAGGAACCGGCAACAATTTCGGATGCGGAAGCTGAATTTCCATTTACCAGTACCACCAAAGGCACTGAGGTAGAAATTGGTGCCGAAAGCGTTTTATAGGTAATGGTTTTCTCTACATTTTTCCCTTTTTGAGTAACCACAAGCTGATCTTTATTGATAAAAAGGTTTACAATTTTAACTGCTTCCTGTAAAATACCGCCACCATTATTCCTTAAATCAAGCACCACACCTTTAGGGTTTTCTTTTTGGATGGCCAATAAAGCATCTTTAACTTCCTGTCCGGAATTTTCCAAAAATTTATCGAGTTTGATGTACCCAACACCATCACCAACCATACCTGAATAGGAAACATTTGGTTGTTTGATTTCTTCGCGAACGATTTTTTTAGTAATTTCTTTCCCATCTCTGATTACCAGTAAATCAACCGCAGTGCCTTTAGGACCACGCAGTAACTGGCTCACTTCAGGACGGTCTTTACCTTTAACGGCAATACCATTAATACTCACTATCTGATCGCCGGCCTTAATATCACTTTTATGGGCAGGATAACCTTCGCTTACCTCGTTAATAAACAGTTTGCCATCAATAAAAACGGTACCTGCTCCAATACCACCGTACTGGGTACTTACATATTTCAGTTTATAATCTTCAATTTCCGATTCGGGAACGTATTCGGTGTAGGGATCTAAACTATCCAACATGGCATCGATCCCTGTTTTCATCAACTTAGGGGCATTGGTATCATCCACATAATTGATGTTGATTTCTTTATAGAGCGAAGCAAAAATATCCAGGTTTTTAGAAACCAGAAATAAATCTTCTTTGAAAGAAAAAGATAAAACAGCAACACCAAAGCCAGCTGCTAAAAGACCATATTTTAGTTTCTTCATTCCCCTATGTATTTATTCCAGTAGCACAGAACGAGTTGAAAGCCTGTTTTTGGAAGGTTATTTATTGATATAGTACGAAAGTAAATGTACAAAAAGCCGTAAATATTAAAAACAGCTTATTTGGCGCAAGCGTAAATTAAGCGTTACGCTAAAAAGGAAGGATAAAGCAATAAAAAAACAGATTAAAGTCTGTTGCCTTTGGTATCAGCCAGTGCTTTTTGAATGGTAAATTCGATATAAGTACGATCGCGCTTAACCAAACGCATTAAATCTTCGATCAACTGATCTTCTTTGCCAGGGGTAAACTCTAAAGGCTCGTTCGCTAAATCGCGGTATTTCCTTAAAAACTTAGTTTTTACCTTAAATGCAGTTTCTGAAGTAAGTTGAAAGTTAGCCATGGCATATTTTATTTGATGCAAAAGTAAAAAATATTTACTCAGGTTAATACCTTTTTATGCGATCTGACAAAAAAAGTAGACATCAGTGAGAAATTTTTGCACGATAATTGTGTTAAAAGCGCGTTATAAAACCAAATTCCGGAACAGTAACCGCCAGGCGTATTTTGAAAAGAAACCATAAGAACAAAAAACACACCCAAAATTCGCCAGAGCGCCGTTTACGGTTTATAACTTAAAACAATTAAACAACATGAAAAAACTTATCTTCTCTATTGTTTTCCTAACCCTGGGTTGGGCAACATCAAAGGCACAAACGTTTAACCTGGGGGTTAAAGCAGGTGTAAATTTAGCCAAATTAAATGCAGATTTTGCAAGCGAAGAAAACCGTTTAGGCTATCAGATCGGTGCCTGGGCACGTATTGGCGGTGCCAGTTTTTATGTACAGCCTGAGGCTTACATTGGCAGTAAAGGCAACAAATTTATCAGCATCCAACAGGATAACGGCAACGAAGTATCTGCTGAAGGAAAGGTAAAATTCACCACTTTGGATATCCCTGTTTTATTTGGAACAAAATTCGGTGCCAAAAACTTAAACTTCCGTGTAATGGCCGGCCCGGTAATTTCGTTTATCCTGGATGAAAATTCGACTTTTAGTTCAGCTTACCAACAGGCTACAGATTTTAGCAACTACAAAAACCAGGCATTGGGCGCACAATTTGGTGCGGGTGTAGATGTAGGCAGTATTTCGGTCGATTTACGCTATGAGGCTGGTTTATCGAACATCAGTAAAAGTGAAAAATACACTCAGAAACCAAACCTTTTTCAACTGAGTTTAGGTTTTAAAATTTTGTAGTTTTTACAAGAGAACAAGTATAAGAGGCGGCCTATGGCCGCCTTTTTTGTTATGTGAATATTGATTTAAAAAAGTTTTTTTCAAGAATAAGTTCTTTGAAGCTTATATGGCCACGCAAAACACTGATTAACACAGAATTTTAAACGCGCCAAAAAACGAATGCTTAATTTGTGCTTTATTAAAGTTCGGAAAGTGCAAGTCGCCTAGCCTAACAATGCTTCACTGAAAGGCTCGCCTTAGGGAGGGTATTTCATACTGAAAAGATTGCTTCACGCTACCTCACCAATCCAGCACTTCGGTTCAGCAACGACGATATGGGGCTAATGATTAAATTCAATATTCAAAAAGCGATAAACTGTTTAAACCTGTTGCTGTAAGGTATCCAAACTTCAGATATCCGCCTTCAGACTTCGGGCTCAATTTAATCCTAACTTAACACGTAAAATTGGCATTACAAGCCCGTTTAAGCCCTAAAAAATGTCGATTTTTATAGTAAAACAATTTAACAAAAAACAACTATGAAACACCGCATTCTTTTACTGTTTGCTATTCTCTTATCGCTCTCTGTAAAAGCACAGAATTTTAAATATGCTTTTGTAACTGATACACATGTGGGTTCGCCGACAGGGGAAGAAGACCTCAACAGAACCGTTGCAGACCTTAACACATTAAAAGATATTGATTTTGTAATTATTACTGGTGACATTACCGAAATGGGCACCAATAATGAACTTAAACTGGCAAAAGACATCCTTTCCAGATTAAACAAACCTTACCACATTATCCCAGGTAACCACGATACAGGTTGGTCGGAATCGGGAGGTGTAAATTTCATAAAAGAATTTGGCGGCGATAAGTTTGTTTTCGACCATAATGGCTACCGTTTTATTGCCTGTGCTTCGGGGCCTTATGTACGGATGAGTGACGGACATATTCCAAGGGATGCTACGGTTTGGCTGGATAGCGTGCTTAAAGCCACACCTAAAAACATGCCCATAGTTTTTGCCAACCACTACCCACTTGATAATAGTTTAGACAACTGGTATGAAGCCACAGACCGTTTGAAGAAATACAACATTCAATACGCGATATGTGGTCATGGCCACAATAATCACCCTTACAATTTTGAAGGCATTGAAGCTACTATGGGTCGTTCTAATTTAAGGGCGAAAGATAGCATTGGCGGATACAATATTGTGAGTATGACTAAAGACACGGTATTTTTTCAGACCAAAAAACCGACGCAGGATATCCTTCCAGCCTGGCGAAAAATTGCTTTGAAAACTTTTGCAGCCGATCAGAAAAAATATGAGCGCCCCGATTTTGCCCTCAACAATAAATATCCCGCAACAAAAACGCTCTGGTCTTACCACTCAAATGCTAATGTGGTAAATACCCCAACCTACGCTTCGAACAATGTTATTTTTGGAAACAGTTTGGGTTTGGTAGAGGCCTTAAACAAGAATACCGGCAAAAAAGTATGGACATTTAAAACCAAAGGTGCCATCTACTCTTCTCCCGTAGCAGTAAACGGAACCGTTATTTTAGGTTCGGGAGATGGAACGATTTATGCGCTGAATGCAAAAAACGGAAAAGAAATCTGGCATAAGGAAACGACAAATTCGGTGCTGGGATCGCCAGTGGTTAACGGCCAACAGGTATACATTGGTGGAAGTGATAATACTTTTAGGGCCCTGGATGTTAAAACAGGAAAAGAAATCTGGGCTTTTGCAGCAGTTGAGGGTACAATTGTAGGCAAACCGCTTATTTACCAGGGCAAAATTATTTTTGGATCGTGGGGCAGGCATCTCTACGCCCTGGATATCAACACAGGAAACCTGCTCTGGAAATGGAACAATGGACAGCCTAACAGGATGTTTTCGCCGGCGATGGTAACGCCAGTTGCTTATCAGGGTATAGTGTATATTGCTGCTCCAGACCGTTATTTAACGGCCATTGATGCAAAAAACGGTAGTACATTATGGCGGAACAAAGAAGCTACGGTCCGCGAATCGATCGGCCAGTCAGCAGATAGCACTGTTATTTACGGCAAAACCATGCAGGATGAAATTGTGGCCTACAAAGCACAGTCGCAAGATCCAGGTATTTTATGGCGCTACAATGTTGGTTTTGGTTATGAGCACGTTCCTTCCATGTTAATCGAAAAAGATGGAAAGGTGTTTTTCGGCACAAAAAACGGCGTGATTTACGCCATTGACCCTAAACAGCAAAGTACGGTTTGGGCACACAAAATTGATAATTCAATGATCAATACGGTAAATGTGATCGACAGTAAAAATATCCTTGCCAGCACCATGGATGGTAAAGTAGTGTGGTTAAGAATCAAATAACAATTATAAAAAAACCTCCTCAAAAATTAATTTGAGGAGGTTATATCAAACTTAAAATAACTTAAATACTACCAACCTGTGGTTTGCGTAAGTTTAAAGCCTTTTTCCTGATATTGAATAATTTGTGCCTGCCCTACCGGCGATAAATATGCCCTATCTGTAAAAGCATTTCTATTTGCCGCATTGGTAACCATCCAGTAACCTACCATGGCTGCAGCATTTGTACCATCATAAGTAACAATAGTGCCATCAGCCTTTTTAACCTTAACGTTTCGGGCAGTTGCATTTGCAGCTGTTAAATAACTTGCGGCTTCGGTTTGTACATTAACCCATGGGCCCAAATAATAATCAGAATTGGTACTGAAGTCCATGTTATTTAATTTTTTCCAGCGTTTTAAATCCAATAAACGGGTATGCTCGAATACAAATTCCATGCGGCGCTCCCTACGGATTTCCCAGATCAGATCAGGAACATCGGCATCTTTAGCGGGATCAACGGGAAGAGAACCTAAAGTTAATGGTGCTGTTTTTAACACTCCTTTTGCGGAGGCCGCAGCATCTAACGGACGGTTCCTAATGGCATTTATTGATTTATTGAGATCGGATTGTGTGATGGCTGTACCTGAATAATATTGAGCCAATACCGCTTTTGCCTCTATCCAGTTTAGTACCACTTCTGCCAAACGCATTACAGGTGCATCACTTGTATTGGTATTACTGCCCCAAGCGGCAGGATAGGTTTTTCCGATATAAGTAAGTGCGTCTCTTGAAGCAAATTTAAAACCATAAAGCAGAGTTGCAGAAGGCACCAGGGCTTTATCATAAAACGAAGCTTCGAAACGTGGGTCTCTTGTTTTCACCAAATCGGCAATGGTAAATGAATTAGCACCCGCAACCGATGAATTTTGCCATACTTTTCCATCATTAAGGAGAAAAGATTTGATCAAAACCAAATTGGCATCAACACCAACTACTTCGGTTCCGTTTTGGTACGAACCAATACTGTGCGTAACGGCTAAGGCAGCATCATAAGTCCTGTAAAGTAATACTTCCGGATGCCCTGCTAAATTGTCGCTTGAGAACAATGATTTAAAATCGCGGGTAAAGTTATATTTGTTGCTATTGATTACATAATCACCTGCTTCTACAGCAAATTCTAAATATTTTTTTGCTCTTGCTGCATCTAAGCCATGGTAATGCTCATACGTTCCTTCGAACAACATAAACCTCGAAATAAATGCAGCGGCAATATATTTATTCAGAAACTGTGCTCCATCATTATCACGCATGTTGGCCATTACATATTTAAAATCATCGTACACCTTATCCATTACCACACCCCTTGCATCTCTATCTTTGTATAAAGCTGGCAGATCGGTATCCGAAACTTCTTTATCAAAGTAAGGTACATCTCCAAAAACACTCACCAAACGACTATACTCAAAGCCCCTAAAAAAACGGGCAACGGCTGTCCAGTGATTAAAAGCTTCTGCAGTAATTTTTGGTTTTGCCACATCGTTTAAGCGCGCCAACATTACATTTGATTTTCTAACCCAGGCAAAATCCCAAGTTGGACCTGCATAAGTACCAAGCCAATCAGCAGTTTCCAATGTAGATCCTCTTGAGGTAGGCACACTGCTTTCAAAGCTGGTTTGTGCATTTTTTCCGGTTAAATCATCCGAGAAAGTGTAACCTCTTACGGGTGTATAATCTACTCCAAAGCCAGAGTTATATCCATTAAAATAGTTGGTATAATAAGCGTTGGCATACATGCGGATGTCATCTTCACCACGCCAAAATTGTCCATCAACATAATCTGTTAAGGGCGGACGGTCTAAAACATCTTTATTACAAGATACAAGCAGTAGACAAGCCAAAACTGGCAATCCATATATGTATTTAAAATATTTCATTTTCATAATTTTTAAAAATTCAACTGAACACCAAACGAGATACTTTTAAAAGCAGGGATTCCTGTTCCAGTACGGCCACTATTGTAATTTGACTGATCCCAGATTGAATAACCGCTAACACTTTCAGGATCGATAGGCAAATCGCCTAAATGATCCCAGGTAAAGAAATTTTCCAAGGCGGTATATACCCTAAGCGAACTGATGCCAACTTTTTTGGTCATCATTTGCGGGAAAGTATAACCAACTGTTAAATTTTTTAACCTGATGTAGGCCATATTTAACAGATACCTGTCTTGAACCTGCATGTTATTGGTAGTTCCGCTGGCCGCGTTGTTGTAAGCAGCAGGATAAAATGCATCTGGTGTTTGCGGTGTCCAGTAGTTACCCGCAATTGCTTCTGGCATGGCTCCATCGGCAGAGTTAAATCCTGGGATGGCTAAAAATCCTGCACCCCAAATTTTGCGGCTTCCTACGCCTTGGAAAAATGCACTGATATCAACACCTTTAAAATCGGCACCCAATCTAAATCCGTATTCGTACCTTGGATTGGAATTTCCGATTACCTCTAAATCGCCATGGTTGGCTAAAGTACCATCTCCATTGCTGATTTCTCCATCACCATTTACATCGATGAACTTAACATCACCCGGGCCAAAGCGGAACGTTGATGCGTTTTGTAAAAATGGCTGATAAACAGGCTTTTCGCCATTTGGTCCTGCTTTTAGTTTATAGGTCTGCTTACCTGCGTTCAATTTGCTTTCGGCATTGGTTAGTGTAATTAAAATCGGTTTGCCCGATCCATCCAATTCAAAATCGCTGGTTTGATACAACCTATCCGTACGGTATCCCCAGATTTCGCCAATGTCTTTACCATTGTAGTTGCCGATAACCTGCGTACCGGAACCATAAGCGTTTAATTTAGTTTTGGCGTCAGAAATATTTCCTTTGAAATTGATACCTAAACCATTTTTAAACCTGTGGTTAAAATCAAAGGTTAATTCCCAGCCCCTGGTTGATAGTGAACCATAATTACCTTGTGGTGCGCCGGCTCCAAAAGTTAGCGGAATACCCTCTTCGGGCACGATCATATTATTTGTATTTCTTTTGAAAAGGTCAAAAGAGACATTTACTTTGTTGTTCAGCATCGTTGCATCAAGACCAAAGTTGGTGGTTACAATATCCTGCCATTGAATATTGGCGGCAACAGCAGCAGGTGTACCTACATAATTTACTTTTGCACCGTTTGCTCCGATCCAGCTCGACTGTCCGCTAGGCATGGTTGAAATATACAAGCCGTTTGGTACAGTTTGATCACCGATTGAACCCCAAGACCCTCTAAATTTTAACTGATTTAAAAAAGGTTTGGTAAAGGCCATAAAACTTTCTTCGCTGGCTACCCACCCGGCAGAGAATGATGGAAACCATCTCCACTGTAAATCTGTAGGGAATTTAGAAGAACCATCGTAACGCAGGTTACCTTCAATAAGGTACTTATTTTTAAAGGCATAGTTTACACGTCCAAAATAACCCAATTGTGCTTCCCATCTTTTATCAGCACCAGGAATACTGATTCCACCCGGAATAATGCCCATCGCTGCTGTAGCAGGAAGAACTGTTTGAACCCCTGTACCAAATTTAAACTGTGGATTAATGATATCTGCTAAATTGGTGATCTGCCCAAACTGCGACTCAGCAGTAGAAGTAACGCGGTTTAATCCTAAAATAAATTTAAAATCGTGATTTTCTTTCAGGTTTAAATTATAGGTGGTAAAGGCATTAATGGTATGGCTAAAAAAGTTGGTTGCCGACCTTGCGTAATGATCGGGACTTGAACCAGGTGTGGTATACATATCCAACGACAAATCGTAAGCAGCCATGGCACCAGCTGTTGTGCCTGATACTACCTGCCCCTGATCATTTACAAAAACAGGTGCGCCACTTGCATCTAAACGTGCTTTAGGTGCCACCCATGAGTTTCTAGCGGTAAACCTTGTGCCCGGTCTTTTCCAATCTTCATTCTGGTTGGTAAAGGTATAATCAAAATCTACCTTCCAGTTTTTCATGATGTTTACTGTAGTTCCTAAATTTACATTGGCATAATTTAATAAGATGTTGGCCGTATTTGCTGAAGCCACTTCGCTTTCGGGACTGCGAATCATATCTCCATTTTCATCCCTGCCTAGTGGATATAGCGAACTCCATCTATATAGATACAACCATGGATCGGCAGTTGTAGAATTGGTGGTATAGGCATATTGCTTATTTCTTCTTGAATAAAGTGCACCTCCACGAATAGTAAGATACTTATTAATCTCACTTGAGATCTTAAACGAAGCATTATAACGTGTAAAACGGTCTTCCTTAGCTGGCTTTAACATACCACTCTGATCGAGCAGGCCAAGTCCGATATTATACGACGTTTTTCCAGTTGTACCGCCAACTGATAGGTTATGTTGCTGTGTAGGCGCCCATTCTTTGATCATATAGTCGTAAGGATCATAAGTCCGCACGCCCATTTTCAGGTTAGCACCCTGCACATACCAATCTCTTCCAAACACGGTAGGATCGTCTGGGCCGATTGTACTTCCATATTTTTCTTTCCAGGCCACTGCTTTTTCATAACTTGCCCTATCAACATAGTAAAATGCACCAACCGGAGTAGTTACTCCCACACGTTCAGCAGCGTCAACAGTGTATTTCAAACCGTTCACATCAGCCATTTTTAAATCTTTCCAAACGTTTTGGAATGAAAAGTTATTAGAATAACTGATGGATGGCTTATCCGTACCCGAACCCTGTTTAGTGGTAATCAATACCACACCAAAAGCGGCCTTAGCACCATAAATTGAAGCAGCAGCAGCATCTTTCAAAATTGTAATTGATGCAATATCGTTAGGGTTAACCAATTGGATACTCGGGATTTCTACGTTATCCAATAAAATTAAAGGAGAACTACCTCCGGCGAAGGAAGCAAGCTGCCCCCTGATTTTAATTACCGGATCTGAGCCAATTTCGCCACTTGGAACGGTTACACTTAAACCTGATGCCGCCCCCTGAAGCGCCCTGCCTACGTCAGCAATCGGCCTGCCTTCCAAAGTCTTTTTTACATCAATGGTAGAAACAGCACCGGTTAGATTGCCTTTGCGCTGGGTTCCATAACCCACCACAACTACATCATCCAATCCTTGTGCATCGGTTTTTAGACTTACATTGATGGTTTTGGCAGTGCCAACTGTTTTTTCGGCGGTTACATAACCGATATAAGAAAATACCAGTATGCTGCCGTTTGCGGCACTAATGGAGTAACTTCCGTCGGCATTAGTTTGTGCAACAGTATTGCTGCCTTTAACCCTTACAGAAACCCCTGGTACAGGCCCATCATCTGATGTAACCTTACCTGTAATGGTGGTTTGTTGCGCAACAGCTTGGGCCAGCAGCAAAAACACACCAAGAAAGATTGATAGTAATTTTTTTTTCATAAACACTAGTTAATGATGTTTGTTGTTAGTTTGGATTCACAAACACGCAGAATACCGCATATTCCTGAATTTTAAGTAAATATCATAATTGTTTTCCACTTATTTACAAATATTTAGGGGATATATATTGTAATTAGTTTGATATTATTGCAAAAAGCCGCACAAAAGCGCAATTAAATAGGTTCTGGTCTACTTAATAAAATTTATTTTTAACAAAAAAAGCCGCCGCTAAAATTTAGCGACGGCCTGAACCAAACAAAAAAAGGAATTACCTAATTAGAAAGAAGGATACATAAGGCCTGCGCGGCGCAGTAGTAATGCCATTATAACCACTGGCAAAAATGGTATAAACCCTTTGGTTTAAAAAGGTACTCGCACTGGTATAATTCGCCAAAACCGTTGTTGTGGTGATGGCCGCTCCAGCTGGCCTTATTTTCCAGGTTTTTGATTGCGCCGACCTTAGTTTAATTTCATTGGTAATGTTCAGATAGTTTACATTACCAGCAATCAGCGAGTCTTTTGTGTTATCAGTGGCACTGGTTCCATAATACAGATCTACCGATGGAACATTAGGCATCAGGTTGATAAACCTGTATTTACAATATGCCGTATCAGGTCTAACGAAACTTTCTTCGGTTAATACATTTTTGGTAAAAGCAGCAGTATCTGTAATGTGGGCAACATAGTTTTTGCCCGCCTGGATCTGAAACATAGTGCTGTACAGTACCAGCGAATCTGTTCCGTCATCTTTCTTTTTTGGAAGGATAATGGAGAGCTTCAAATTGCCCGGGTTTACCGCAAGAAAATCAGCAGTAGAACTCCCCCCGGTATTGTACCCACCACCCGGAAATGGTGTACGGGCAGTAATTACACTACTTACCCTTTTATCGTTAATTTTAATGGCTATCGCCCTATTGTTATAATAGTAGGAGGCGTAATTCACCTTCAACAATGCCTGATCGCTGGTCAACTTTTCGGTTTCGCCATAATCGAGTACATTTTTAGTACAACCTGTTAAAGCCATGGCAATAAACAGGCAGGCAAATAAATTAGAAAATATCTTCATGTTAATATGCTTTAAAATAAAACTTTACGGCTGACTAAACCAGGTTTCTTTAGTCATATAATCAATATCCAATCCACCCCACTTGCGTAATTCCTCGGTATTCCATACATATTCGGAATTATAACGCGGCCTGAAACGGTAAGCATATTTACCACCCAACAAAAGATCTGCTGCCGGAATCTGATAAAACTGCCTGAAAACATTGGCGTCGTAATGGTATTTCCTGAGGTCATTCCATTGCTCCAAACCGGCCCATCCCCATTGTGCAATGTATTTTTGCCCCATAATATCGGCCAGCGTTAACGTTGCTGCGCTTTGCGCAACTTCGGTAGAAGTTAAATAGGTATTAATCTCAGCATCGGTAATTAGCGGATCGGGTGTTTTGGAAGAACGGCCATAGGTATTGCAAAAAACCATGTGCCCCGAAATACCCTCTTTGTATGCGGTATAGGCATCAGTCGTTTTACCTTGTAAAAATAACGCCTCTGCTTTAGCAAAGCGCAATTGCGAATAGGTCATGATCGGATACCTGGCAGCATCGGCAAAAATATATTTTCCGTTATAGGTAGTAGCACCTGCAGGTATTGATCCGAAAACAATTGGCAGCGCAGATGTACTGCTACCCTGGGTTGGAACACCGGCAATGTACCTGCCTAAAGTAGTGGTCGCTGTACTTGCAGGCAACATTCTGCTTAAACGCGGATCAAGCGAGCTTGTTGGGTTTACCGCAGGCGTCCCCTTCACTCCGCCTGCAAGATAATTTAAGATGGTGGTAGAAATCCTTCCATAATAAGCAGAAGTTGTACCTGAAGTGTTGATATAACCCAATGTTGGACCAAAAGGATTGGTATCATCCTGACTGGCAGCCGAAAAATAAACCGTTGCAGATTCTGCTTCATTAGCAAAAGATAAATTGGTGTATTTAACCACACTATCCGCATACATGGTTTTAAACTCAGGCTTGTTGATCAAATGGCTATACTGCAATGCATAAATGGCATATACAAATTTTCTCCATTTCGCCATATCTCCCTTATAAATCCCATCTCCGGTAACACTGGCCAATTGCGTAGCATAGTTTAACGGACTTTTCATCATGGAATATTTTAGCGACTGCTCGCAATAGAAACGCACTTTTGCATAAACTTCCGGTTGATCATGGTAAGGAAATTTTAACATCCCAGGAGTAAAAGCTTCATCTAAAATAATCGGCCCATGCAGATCGGTTGTTTGCTGGTAGGCCCAGGCTTTAATGGCGTAACCAATTGCCGCATATTCATACTTTTGGTTGGCAACGGCATCATTAATCAAATTCTCGAGATTCAAACCCAGATCGACATAAGTCATCCTCCAGATTACCCCTCCATTATCACTTGAACGGATAAAAGTATGTTTTTCAAAAGCAATAGATCCATCATCAGTTGATGCTCCAATAAGATTTTGTGTAATTTTCCAAATAAAACGGTAATCCTGCGAGGTTCCGTTCGTCATCTGGAATAGAATCGGCGGAAGTAGTAATTCCGCTTTACTGGTTTGTGGCACAGCAGGATTGGTGTTGATATCAAGGTATTTTTTACATCCTCCGGCCATTAACAATATTGCCGCAGCAATATATAATTTATATAATCTTTTCATGTTATTCGCTATAATTTAACCCTAAATCCTACGTTGAAACCAATCGGCTTACCCACGTTACCATAATCAATACCGTAACCACCAATACCGCCCACACCCGGTGAATTTGAGTTACTCTCCGGATCTCCACCAGAATAATTGGTAATCAAAATAGAATCGGTAACCGTAAAAAAGGCACCAAAGCTTTGAATAAATCCGATACGCTTAACCAATGACGGAGGAAAATCGTATGCTAAAGTAACATCCCTTAAACGGAGCGTGTTGATATTCTTTTCTACGAACATCTCTGGCGCAACATTTAAAGAATAATAGTTAGAAGCATAATATGGTGTTACAGAAATGGTATTAACTGTTGGGTTTGCAGTGTTCTGCAAACCATCATTCAACACGCCGGTAATAATCCTCGGCACTTCCCTGTCCAATGTCTTAACACTGATTCCTTTAATGTAAGAAGCATATTCGGTACCGTTAACCACATCGCCTCCATACCTGAAATCCCATAAGAAAGAGAGATTAAAGCCTTTATAGCTAAATCTGTTTACAAAACCCAAAGTAAATTTTGGATTCCTGTCGCCGATTGGATAAAACTGCGTATCGGTAACCGATGGCAAACCTGATGATGGGTTGATCAGAATATCACCCCTATCATTACGGGCAAACCTGGTACCGCTGATGGCACCTGTGCTGTAACCCGGATGCACTGCACTTCTAATGTCGCCAACCACCCAGGTATCAGATTCGTAAAGTTCTGGAAGTTCATTTGCAAGCGATAATACCACACCACGGTTACGGGTAAAGTTTAAAGTAGTATTCCAGCTAAAATCTTTTCCCTTGATCGGGTTACCGGTTAACTGCACTTCGATACCACGGTTACGCACAGTACCGCCGTTCATCATCTCTAAAACGAAACCTGTACCATAACTTAAACGCGGATTAATGATCTGATCTTTACTCAACAGGTTGTAATAGTTAAAATCCAGTCCGATACGGTTTTTAAGGAACTGCATTTCAGTACCGATTTCGAAATTTTCTGATACCTCAGGTTTTAAATTCGGATTACCGCCATAGTACGAATAAGCATAACCACCGCCAGTAAACCTCTTGGCCTCATAGTTTGTACCCGTAGAATATTCTCTCCAGGGCTCTTTACCAGTTAAGGCATAAGAAGCTCTTAGCTTACCATTATCCAACCAGGGCAAAGCGGTTTTAACACTGGCCAGATCGGTAAAATTAAAGGCCAAACTTGCAGATGGATAAGCAAAATATGGATTGTTCGGCATCAGGCGCGAAGCACCATCAACCCTGCCTGATAAGGTTAAATACAGTAAGGTTTTATAACCCAAAATGGCCTGTGCAAAAGCACCCACCGTGCGGTAACGGTTTACATAAGTTAATGTACGCTGTGTAGTAGGCAGGGTGTTGTTAATGCTGTAAAAATTAGGATCGTACATGTTCGTTCCACGCTGGGAGTCGGTGGTAGAATTGTAATCGTTAAATGTTGCACCAATCACATAAGTATTGTTAAAATCGCCAAATTTATGTTTGGCTGAAGCGGTTAACGATCCGTTAAATACTTTGGCCAATTGGTCGTAAGTCATTACCGCACCACCTGTTGGGGCAGCAGCTGAACCCGAACCACGGTAAGATTGGGCATGATATACTGATAAACCTTTGGTATTGGCAATATCTGCCCCAATGATTCCGTTAATACGCAGCCATTTTAAAGGCGTCAGCTCTATGTTGGTATTGGCAATCAAACGGTTAACTTTATCATTATTTACGTTTTTAACCACATCCCAAAGGGGATTATCAAACTCTGAATAAATGCTTGCCAGGTGTAAAAGCCGGTTTCCGTTGGCATCCTGATAATCCTGAACGTTATATGCAGAGCTAAAACGCATCAACTGCAATAGCGAACCATTAGCACCTTTATTGGCTTTATCGTTGTTAGAATTGATGTAATTGAAGGTAGTGGTTAGTTTTAAAACAGGCGAAATGGTACCTACTGCGGTTACCCTTGAAGAAATGCGGCTATAACTCGTTGTAGGAATAGTTCCCTTCGAATCAGTATATTCATTAGACCAGCGGTAGGAGAATTTATCGGTTCCGCCCTCAAATGATAAATTGTGTTTTTGCGTAAAACCTGTTTCGAAAAAATTATGGATGTTATCGTAAAGCGGTGTATTTGGTAGAAATGCAGGGCCAAAAAAGTTAGATGAACCGCCATCGTAAACACCATTAGATACACCAGTATTGTATTTGGTCTGTATTTCCGGAAATTTATTCAATTGCTCTACCCTAAACGAGTTGCTATAATTGATGCTTCCACGACCTGCTTTGCCTTTTTTTGTGGTGATTAAAATGGCGCCACTGGCCCCTGCACTCCCATATAACGCGGTAGCTTCGGGGCCTTTCATAATCACATAACTTTCGATATCGTTGGGATTGATATCCATACCCCTGTTTGAATAATCCTGATCTCTGTTTGCCGCGCCCGATACAAGTTCTCTGGTTTGGTTTAATGTACTGTTATTGATAGGAACCCCATCTACTACAATCAGCGCATTGTTATCGCCACTAATAGACACAAAACCCCGCAAAACAATCTGCGCAGAAGCACCGGGGTTGCCATTGGTACTGTTGATCGATAAACCCGGTACCCGCCCCTGCAGGCCGCCAAAAAAATCGTTCCTTTGGGTTTCTGCCACTTCTGCTCCCGAAACTTTTGGCGTAGAATAACCCAACGATTTAACATCACGGTCAATACCATAGGCCGTTACAACCACCTCGTTCAGGTTGCTGGCATCGGAGATAAGCGTAACATTAATGGCCGTGTTGGCACCTATAGCACGCTCTATAGTTTTGTACCCAACATAGGAGAACACCAAGACATCTGTTTTTGATGCTTTAATGGAATAATTTCCAGTATTGTTGGTTTGCGAAACGGTGCTGCTCCCTTTTACCCGTATGGAGACGCCGGGAATGGGTCCGTCAGCAGAGCTCACCTTACCGGTAATGATCTGCTGTGCAAAAATTTGAGCAGACAGCATAATGATACCGATAAAACTAAAAAGTAGTTTTTTCATCATAATTTGTTAGTAAGAAAGTTTGGTTACTGAGGTTGTTGTTTGTTTCCGGTTTATCAAAAACGCAAATTCACGCAGTTTTGATCTTAGTTAAGTAAATATGATGAATGTTTTTGACATAAAAAAACAAACAGGCAAGATTTATCATACAACTAAACAATATTTTATTGCAAAAAACCGCAAAAACGCGCAATATGTAGAAAATCTAAAAATCTTTTATACTTTCGTTTAAAACCAAACACCTACTTATGCTGAAAAAAGAACGCCACGACTTCATCATGCGACAGATTAACTTACACAATCGTGTATTAACCTCTGATCTGGTGCAATTACTCAATGTTTCGGAAGATACTATCAGAAGGGATTTGCAGGAACTTGTTGATGAAAACCTGCTTTATAAGGTACATGGAGGTGCTTTATCCAAATCTTACCACAGTTCTTTTGATGACAGTACGGTTTATGCCCGTGATAGTAAAATCGCCATCGGCAAAAAAGCAGTCCAGCTGATAAAAGATGGCATGGTGATTTTAACGGGTGGCGGAACCACGATTCTGGAGTTTGTAAAATTACTTCCACAAGGCTTAACGGCTACGTTTTTTACCATCAGCCCACTAGTTGCAGTAGAATTGGCTAAATACAATAATATTGAAGTGATTTTGATTGGCGGTCTGTTCTCCAAAAATTCGCAGGTTACTTATGGCGGACAGGTTATTACTCAATTATCGGAAATAAAAGCCGATTTATGTTTAATGGGCACCAGCGCCATTCACCCTGATGAAGGTTTAACTGATACCTACTGGGAAATTAATCAGCTTAAAAAAGCCATGTTAGCCTGTGCACGAAGAACAGCGGTACTCTGCATTTCTGAAAAACTGGATATTGCACTGAGGTTAAGGGTTTGCCCGATAGAAAGCATCAGCTACCTGATCACAGAGCTGGATATTGAACACGAATCGCTTTCCCGCTACAAGGAAAAGGAATTGAATATTTTATAAGAATAAGAGTCCCGATTGTCATCGGGACTCTTTTCTGCTAGAAACCTGGATCGGCAGGGGTATTCGTATTGTTATCCCTTTCTGCAAAAGGATAAGGAAAGAAATTACGCTTGCGATCGGTTAAGGGCTGGTTAAACCTTCTCATATCTTCAAGCTTTAAACCCGACATGAAAAGTTCAATACAACGGTGCTTGTAAATCAGATCTAAAAGCTGCTGTTGTGTATATGTTCCGGTTAAGGCTGGCAATGCTGCCCCCACACCAAAAGGATCTGTTGAAGCTGTTTTAGTTACGATTTTGTTCAGCTCAGAAAGCGAAGAAGTTAAGTTAGGGCTTGCCTGACGGGCATAAGCTTCTGCTTTAATCAACGTCATCTCTCCAGGCAAATAAACAGGAATCTGAGTAAAAGTACCCGATCCAAAACCATTAATGCGCACAGTAGTACTCACTACGGTGTAAAACGGAATCCTTGCATCGCCAGCATCAGGAACATTAGCTCCGGTTTGCCCTAAATTTATATTTTTTGGTTGTATAACATTGTTGGTAGAGGTTGCGATCTCAAAAATCGGATTAAGGTTCTGTGCATCGTATGTAAATGATGATTTTTTAGTTAAATCGACCGCATTTGCACTTGTTAATGCAAGGGCATAATTTCCTGCAAATAATGCATAACGGGCCTTTAAGGCATTTAACGTATTCGGAATATCAATTCCAGAAGGTACATTGCTTAAAAATGAAGTATTTACCGGGTTTACTGCTATTACGGCCAAAGCATTATCGATGGTTGCAATTGCTTTATTATAGCCTTCGGCTCTCGTAATAAATGATACATTCTGCCCGTTTCCAGAAGGCACTTTTTCCCAGTATTCTGCTAAATTACCCAAGGCGAGTGCTTTAAAAATGCTTGCGTGCGCAATTAGGCCTGATGCATAACTTTTATCGGGAAGATTGGCTGCGTTATTGATCACGTTATCGGCATCATAAATGATTTTATTAGCTCCAGCCCAAACATTTAGCAATACCGAATTTGTACCATCTACCTGTACACCCCCCGCAACTAACCTTTCTTCATTGGTATTACCTGTATTAATGGATATCAGTTCATTTGTAGTTAAACCATTTAAAGTAATAGAAGCATACAGAATTCCAGCACGCGTAGTAGAATAGTTTTTCTGTAAGCCTACCGTAACGCCTGTTAAACCTTTTGCCGAGTTTAATACATCATTGGCAGTAGCCGCATTAGGATTTAAATACTCCTTTTTACAAGCGCTTGAAAAAGCCACTATTGTAAGCAGAAATGCATAACCTATATATGTTGATTTTAAATTTTTCATAATAATTTTTTAAATTAGAATCTTGCTTGTAAACCCAAAGAGAAAGTACGTGGAATTGGCACTGAGCCGAAATCGATATTTCTCAAAATGGTAGATTGACCACCAGAGTTCAACTCCGGATCGTAACCTTTGTAATTATCCCACGAAATCAGATTTCTTCCGCTAAGATTAACGGTTAAGCTTTTAACAAATTTAACCTGACCAATAGTATAGCTTAAAGAAATTTCCCTTAATTTCACAAAAGATCCATCATCAATACGCCATTCTTCTACATTGTATGCCCCAGCCACATAACCTCTAGGCAATTGCCCCATCTGCTCAGCTTCAGCTACTTTCCCGTTTCCTACACCCTGACGTGTTCTCCAGTCTGCGTTCCAAACATCGCCTCCCTGAACAGCATCCAGTTGAATGTGCAAGCTCAATTTTTTGTAGGTAAAATCATTAACAAAAGACCCTGTATAATCGGGGTTCGGGTCGCCGATTACTTTACGTAAAACATTACCAGCGGCCTGACCTGCTGTTAAAGGAATACCAGCAGCATTTGTTGCAATATCTCCAGTTGATGTCCGTTCAAAATATGTCCCATAAAAAACACCTACCGGATAACCGTCAGTAATAGAAACGGGTGCTCCAGCATTGGTTGCTATTAGTCTCTGTGCACCTGAACCCACTATTTTATTTCTATTTCTGTTGTAAATTAGCGTCGATGTCCAGGTGAAGTCTTCGGTTTTAACTGGCACTCCTGTAAGCATTAACTCTATACCTTTATTTTTTAAAGTCCCGCTAATATTGTCTAAGAGACTAGAAAAACCAGTTGTTGGTGCAATCACAACCGGCAATAATAAATCAGTTACGTTTTTATTATAGTAACTAAAAGTTAAACCTAAGCGATTGTTAAAAAAGGACATATCTGTACCAATTTCAAGCTCCTTTTGGCGCTCTGGTTTTACGCTCGTATTAGCCAATGTTGTTAACGATGTTAAAGATGTTTTGCTGTTTAACGCACTTGGCGAATAAACGTTGAAACGATCGTATGCTCCAATCCCTGTTAAATTTCCTGACTGGCCATAAGCCGCTCTTAATTTTAGTGCATTCCACCATGATGATACACCCAAATCCTTCCAATAATCGGCAGATGAAAGCACATAACTTACGTTTGCTTTAGGATAAAACTGCGTTCTATTGTCTTCCCCAAATACAGTTGATTGATCTACCCTTATGGCACCAGTAACAAACAAATGGTCTTTATATTTAAAATTTTGTTGTAAATAAGCACCACTAATTGAGAATTCTGAACGACTGTCTGCATTAGGTAAAACAGTACTCGCTCCGTTTACTACCTGAACAAAAGGCGCTAATCCACGTCCATTTAGTAAGCTGTACAGGTCTTTTTGGTATTGATAAGATCCGCCAAGCTGAGTAGTAGAACTCAACAAGCCTGTAATTTTGGTATCATAAGTAAAATTCAGTTCATTATTGAATAATGTTGTTGTAGCGTTTGCAGCACTTGCGTAACCATTTAGTGATGGATCCAGCGTTGGTCCGCCACCATAAAAACCTGTACTTACATTATATGCAAAAGGCGGAATAAATGTTGTTCCGTTTTGAATTGAATTATCAACCCCCATAGTGTAATCAATAGTTAAATTTTTAACAGGTGTAAGTTTTAATCCCGTATTTGCAATAATGCGATTGGTAAACTGGCGCTGCTTGATATCTTCAATAACAGAAACCGGATTAACACGACCGCGTTCTCCGATGGCTTTTAAATTGCCTAATGCATCCCTGGTAAACAGATCGTGAAAATTACCAATAATGGTAACCGAATTCATTGGCGAAAAGAAGGAATTACCGTCGGGCTTCTCATTAGCATCACTATGAACGTAATTGAATCCTGCTGTTAATTTCGCCCACTTGTTAATGGTTTGATCAATATTCGCCCTGAAGTTCATTCTGGTGAAATCGGTATTTTTTATAATTCCCTGGTTTGAGAAATAGCCAGCAGAGGTATAGAATTTAGTGTTGTCGTTACCGCCCGAAACTGAAACTGAATTATCTGTCCCAATTCCTGTTCTGAAAATATAATCCTGATAATTATACCTGGTTACTGGAGTTGTTGTAATTAGTGCAGGAGACAGTACATCTTGAGTCTGCGCAGTCGGCCCATCGGTTGGTCCTCCAAATTTTGTTGGCGATTGATTGACATCAATTTGCTTCCGCAACTCACTTATGGTTAGGCTTGTACTAAAGCTCACTTGCGGTTCGCCGGTTTTACCTCTTTTGGTAAAAATCTGAATTACACCCGCATTTGCCCTTGAGCCATAAATGGCAGCCGCAGCAGCGCCATTCAATACTTCAATATGATCAATATCGGAAGGGCTTATATCGACCATCCGGTTTTGGCCGATACTTCCAACAAAATTTCCGCCATCATAATTGGCAGATGTGTTGGTTACTCTGGTTGTAGAATTGTTTACGATTACTCCGTCAATGATGTATAGTGGCTCTGAAGATGAGTTAACAGAGCTTACCCCTCTTAACCGAACAGACATTCCTCCCGCAGGATCTCCGGAATTCTGACTGATTTGTGCACCTGGGGTTTTTCCCTGTAAAGAGGAAAGTACGTTGCCACTTGGTGCTTTATTTAAATCATCGCCTTTTACAGTGCTCACGTAACTACCTAACTGTTTGCGGGTAGTACCTTGCGAGGTACCCGTAACAATTACTTCATCGAGGCCCACTGCATCGCCGCTAAGGGCACCATTTACCTGAACAGTAATATTATCGCCGAGCGTTACCGGTTCCACAGTTGATTTATAGCCAATAAAAGAAATCTGCAGCTGGTATTTACCCGGAGCCAAATCGACCGAAAATGTGTAGGTTCCACCCGAACTCGTACTGGTTGCAAGGTTAGTGCCGAGTATTTTTACAACAGCGCCCGGAACCGGGCTGCTATTTGAGGCATCAGTTACTTTACCACTGATGGTATAGCGTTTATTCTGTGCCTGAGCCGCCTCTGCAAATAAGAGCAGCAGAAATGAGATCAACAAAATCGCAAAAAATCCTGTTGACCATTTTAGGTAACTTTTTTCCATAAAATTTGGTTTTGTGTTAGAAGATTAGTGTTAAAACAAATTTAACAAAATACCGCACAAAGCAAATTTTAAGCTGGATTTTATTTGAAAATTGTAAACAAATTTTGAAGGTTGTAAAGTTGAAATGTTTGTAAGTTACATACTGCTTAATTAATTGTCTGCTCCTGACTTTTGACAGAGTACTCAGGCTTTACTCCGGTAGACTAATTTTCCCCATACAAACAGAAGGTACACCTTGCCGATCGCCAAAGTTGATCGGTTTGCCACAAAGCGTTTCATTGGCAAGTACTGCAAATAAAACTGCTTCTTTAGCATCGGGATTAATATTTAGATCATCAGTAGTCAAGAAATTACAAGAAGGCAATTTAGCTTGAAGTAGTTTTACCAGCAATGGATTATGCATCCCGCCGCCGCTCATAAATATATATGCCTGGGCATCCGCTCCAAAGCAGCGTTTTATGGCATTGGCAATGGTTTCTGCAGAAAAGTGACCCAGTGTCGCCATTACATCTTCCTTACTTATATCCGCTGTTGAGGATATTTCCTGGGCCTTTGTTAAATACTCCAGGTTAAACAGTTCCGGCCCCGTAGTTTTAGGGAAACCCAGGTCAAAGAAATCACAATTAAGCAAAGCAGACAAAAGCTGAGGATTTAGCGTTCCACTTAAAGCTATGGCGGCATTTTTATCATAAAACAGATTAAAATGCCTTTGCACATACTGATCCATGAGTGTATTCCCCGGGCCAACATCTGTCGAAAAAACCGCACTGGCATCCATACTACCTGGTAAATAAGTAAAATTTGCAATCCCGCCAATATTCAGCATTACGCGGTCTTCACCAGCTTTCGAAAACATCAGGTAATCGCCATACACTGCTAAAGGTGCGCCTTCGCCTCCTGCCGCTAAATGTTTCTGCCTAAAATCAGAAAGGGTAATTATCCCTGTTTTTACAGCAATATGATCACCATCACCAATCTGTAATGTACCATTGGGATAATCGGCCAGTTGATGCAAAGATTTTGGCGCATGGAAAATGGTCTGTCCATGGCTGGCAATAAAATCAACCGCTTCATTTCCGATTCCCCACTCTGTAAGGGCTTCGTTAATGAGTGTAGCGTGCGTATTGGCAATATGTTCATTCATCAGGCAAACCAGCTGTAAATCAACTTCTTTTTTAGAAAAAACAGCTTTTATTTTGGCCCTGAAATCATCAGTATATTCGCCCGTTTTAAATTTCAGCAACTGGATATTTGTATCTGGACCGCTTCCTTTAACCGAACAGAGTGCAATATCCAATCCATCCATCGAAGTCCCGCTCATTAAGCCGATTATAAAACGTTCTGTTTTTGCTGCTTTGCTGTACAACTTTTGAATCTGTGCGTTCATATTGATTTTATGTTAAAAAGATCAAACGTTTGTCTGCCCCTTTAATCCAATTTTATGTAAATACTTCCAATAAAAGTAAATATCCTTTGTTACAAATCGGTCATAACTGCCTATATTTACTGCTCCGTACATTAAAATCCATATAAAAAAAATGGCTAGATTAAATCTACTGGAGGAGACACGTTTCGAGAAATTACCCGTAAGCGTGTTCGAAAATCCAAAAATTGCTTCCATTAATGTAGCACACCGAATTGCCGGGCTCATTAAATCAAAACAAGCAAACAACACACCTGCAGTACTGGGCTTAGCAACAGGTGTTACCCCAATTGCAGTTTACGCCGAATTGGTGAGACTGCACAAAGAAGAGGGTTTAAGTTTTAAAAACGTAATTACTTTCAATTTGGATGAATACTATCCAATGGCGCCAACAGCGGTACAGAGTTACGTTACCTTTATGAACGAAAATCTTTTCGATCATATCGATATTGACAAGAAAAACGTCCATATCCCTGATGGAACACTTGCACTGGAGGATATTCCGGCATTCTGTTTAGCTTATGAAAAGAAAATCGGTGATCTTGGCGGACTAGATATCCAGATTTTGGGTATAGGACGTACCGGTCACATCGGATTTAACGAGCCGGGTTCCGCACCAAACTCGGGTACCCGTTTGGTTACTTTAGATGACCTTACCCGCCGTGATGCTGCACGTGATTTCGGTGGAAAAAGCTTTGTACCAACCAAAGCCATTACCATGGGTATTGGTACCATTTTCAAAGCAAGGGAAATTATATTAATGGCCTGGAGCCGTAAAAAAGCTTCGATCATTAAAAAAGCAGTTGAAGGCGAAATTTCGGGCGAAGTACCGGCAACTTACCTACAGCTTTCTGAAAATGTGGAGTTTATCCTTGATGCACCTGCAGCTTCAGAACTGACCCGTTTTGATACACCATGGTTGGTTAAAGATTGTGTTTGGACAGATGCACTGATCCGTAAAGCGGTAATCTGGTTGGCCAATACCCTTAAAAAACCGATCTTAAAATTAACGGAAGACGATTACAACAACAATGGTATGGCGCAACTGGCTACCGAAAAAGGGCCGGTTTACAACATTAACATCCATATTTTTAATAAATTACAGCACACCATTACGGGTTGGCCGGGTGGTAAACCAAATGCCGACGACTCTCAACGTCCGGAAAGAGCTGAACCAGCAAAAAAACGTGTAATTATCTTCTCTCCACACCCTGATGATGATGTAATTTCAATGGGAGGTACATTCTTGCGCCTGGTTGACCAGAAACATGATGTACACGTGGCTTACCAAACTTCGGGCAATACGGCAGTTTGGGACGATGATGCATTGCGTTTTGTTGAGTTCAACGTAGATTTTACCGAGAAAATGGGCATGGACAATACTCATTTAAAGGATCTTTATAACAAAATGAGAACCTTTATTGAGCAGAAAAAACCAAACCAGGTTGATACTCCGGAGATCCAAACGGTTAAAGGACTGATCAGAAAAGGTGAAGCCATCGCAGGAGCGCGTTATTGCGGCTTAGAAGATGACCATATCCATTTCCAGGCACTTCCGTTTTACGAAAGTGGCAAAGTGCAGAAAAACCCGGTAACGGATGCTGATGTCGAACTTACGATAGAACTTTTACAAAAAGTTAAACCACATCAGATTTACGCAGCGGGCGATTTTGAAGATCCACATGGTACACACATCGTTTGTTTCAATATCATACTTGCCGCATTAAAACGCCTGCGCAAAACTGAAGCCTGGGCACAGGATTGTTGGTTATGGATGTACCGTGGTGCATGGCAAGAGTTCGAAACCTACGAAATCGAAATGGCTGTTCCGATTTCACCGCAGGAACTGGAACGCAAGAAATATGCAATTTTTAAACACCAGAGTCAAAAAGACAGGGCAGTTTTCCCGGGTGATGATGCAAGAGAATTCTGGCAACGCGCTGAAGACCGCAACCGCGATACGGCAAAGGCTTACGATGAACTTGGCCTGGCAGAGTATGAAGCCATGGAGGCTTTTGTACGATGGAAGTTTGAAGACTAGTTCAAAATAAACACCAATCCTGCTTTGTTAACGCAAAGCAGGATTTTTTTTGGCCCAACCTGCGAAGCCTCAAAGGCCTGGAACGCAGCAAGACTTCACAGGTTTTTACACGAATTTCCCATTGGTTGGTTTCACACCAACCAACATAACTAACGTCTAATTATCCAAAATCTCTTTTTTTGGAAAGCAGTGTCCGTAGTGCTTCGGTCCATTTAGTCCTGCCCTTTGCTTAATCCCGATAAAAAAACCGGTAAAACAAATTAATCTTAAATCGGGATAACGCTGTCGGTCAGGTTTATCGAACATAAGCCTTTTGCCGTTGTGATCCAGGCCTTTCTTCAGGGAAACAACCCAGCTTAATCAAATCTCTCCGTGTTTCTGAGCATCCGTGGCATAAAAATAAAGATCTATCCCCAAGCCGTCATACTGAGGGATAATTATTTATTATAAAAATCAATATAAATGACAGTAGAATTTAATGAAATAAACCTCCCAAGGGATCGTCATTGCTGAGCAGGCTTTTCAGCCGACGAAGCAATCTTTACAGCAAGGATCACTAGCATGATAGATTGCTTCGTCGTTCCTCCTCGCAATGACGACCTTTTTTTGAATCCTGTCTATGGTAGCACAGCCCCTGTTAACGAAGAATCACTAATCACACTTAAAAAAAGATCCTTCACAGTGTTCAGGATGACAGACCGTTTGCCCCCAACTTCTTATTTATTTCTCTTTCTAAAAACAATACTCTAAATTAGTTAGCTCAAACCAACCAACCATGAGCGAACCTAAGCAAAGATTGCTATCTCTTGATTTTTTTAGGGGATTAACAGTAGCCGCAATGATTTTAGTGAACAATCCGGGCAGTTGGGGCTACATTTACGCACCTTTAGAGCATGCTGAATGGAACGGCTGCACCCCTACCGATTTAATCTTCCCTTTCTTTTTATGGATTGTGGGTGTATCAATCGCTTTTGCCATGAGCAGTAGCAAAGCAGATCCGGCTACACATCAAAAAACAATTATCAAAGCGGTTAAACGGGGCATTATTTTATATCTGCTTGGGTTTTTTCTGGCTATTTTCGGTAAAATCATCAGCGCCATTATAGATGATAAATCCATTTGGGAAGCTTTCCAAACCGTACGGTTATTGGGTGTTTTACAAAGAATAGGTATTGTATTTATCATCAGCAGCATTATTTTCATTAAAGTTTCTACCAAAAACATCTTTAGAGCATTAATTATAATACTTGCCGTTTATTGGGCATTAATGACGTTCATCCCGGTTCCAGGCGTAGGTTATCCCAACCTGGAAAAAGAAACCAATTTGGCCGCCTGGATTGATCGTGGCATTTTAACCGAAGCACATACCTGGGCATCTTCAAAAACATGGGACCCGGAAGGTATTTTAAGTACCTTACCTGCAATAGGCACCTGCCTTTTTGGTATACTGGTTGGGGTTTGGATGCGCAGAAAAGATGTAGATAACCCAACAAAAGTTGCCTGGCTTTTTACTACCGGCATTACCGCAGTTGTTTTAGGCTTGCTGTGGGATTTACAGTTCCCGATAAACAAAGCACTATGGACAAGCTCTTACGTGCTGTATGCAGGCGGATTAGCCTCAATCGGCTTGGCACTTTGTTACTGGATCATCGATGTTCAGGGTTTTAAGAAATTTACCACTCCTTTTGTGGTATATGGGGTAAATGCCATCACGGTATTTTTTCTTGCGGGTTTGGCTCCCAGGGTACTCAACCTGATCCAGCTAACCAAACCTGATGGTACCAAAACTGGTCTGTTGGTCAGGTTTTACGAAACCTGTTATGTGCCTTTTTTCAGCCCGATAAATGCTTCCTTGGTTTGGGCCATTACTTATGTCCTCGGATTTTATGTCTTGCTATATTTCATGTATAAAAAGAATATTATTATTAAGGTTTAGTAATTTCGCTCATTATTGATGATTTAACCTACTAATTGAAAAAGAAAACCACTATATACGATATCGCAAATGCGCTTAACATTACGGTATCAACCGTTTCGAGGGCATTAAGTGGCTTCCCTGCCATCAGCGATACCACTAGGAAGGCCGTAATAGAAATGGCCAAAAAGCTCAACTATAGCCCAAATAAACTTGCTTCTGCCTTAAAATCAGGCAAGACCTATATTATAGGTGTAATTGTGCCAAGCGTACAGGCCCATTTTTTCGCATCCATTATCCATTGCATAGAAGATGGCCTTAAAGATAGCGGCTACAGGATAATTATCTATCAATCAAACGAATCGGTAGAAAATGAAATTAATGGTGTAAGAACATTGTTAGAGGCCCAGGTTGATGGCATTATGGCCTCATTATCTTTAGAAACCAAAGATGTTTCGCACTTTGCCGAAATTATTGAACAGAATAAACCCCTGATTCTTTTCGACCGTGTAAATACTGATTTAAAAGTGCCCACCATTACCCTTGATGATTTTAAGGCTGGTTATTTGGCAACTAAACACCTCATCGATAAGGGTTATAAAAAAATTGCCTTTGTAACCACAGCCCATCAGGTTAAAATCTTTAACGATCGCCTTCAAGGCTACAAAGCAGCACTCGCAGATCATAACCTGCCAAGTATAGCGGATCATTTAATTTTAGGAGGCCTATCCATTAAAGATGGCCGTTTTGGCGCTGGCAAACTGATGCGCAACAATAAACCCGATGCCATTATAGCGGGAGACGATTTTACGGCCCTGGGTGTAATCCAAAAACTTAAAGAGATTGGTGAAACACCACCAGCAATCGGCGTAATCGGTTTTGCCAACGAAGCTTTCTCGGCGTACATTACGCCCAGCTTATCAACCATCGATCAGCATGCCTCACAAATGGGTAAAGAATGCGCTAAGATGTTTCTTAATATGATCAGTCAGGAAAATCCTTATGCTAAAATTGAGCATGTTGTACTTAATCCAAACATTATAGAAAGAGAATCGACCGATAAAAAGGTTGAATAAGGCGACGTCATCTCGACTGAAACACAGTGCAATGAAGAGATCTATCAAGGCAGATTTCTCTACTACGCTGCGCTCCGCCCGAAATGACAGCCTCTAAGGGCAGTAAACCTGAGGTTCTTCTATTCTTTTGCCAAAGGCACTTCTACACCAACGGGCCCACTAGGCTCACTTTCATTTTTTAAACGATCAAGCGCAGTTACCAGGTAGCTGTACCGCTTTCCACTTTCTACACTGGTATCAATAAACGAAAGATAATCTTCGAAGCTTATTTTTAGGATGTTTTTAGGGTCGAGCACCGAAATTTTCTCTCCTTCGCTAAAACGGTAAATCACAAAACCCGAAGCCGTTTCGCCATCTTTTGCTTTTAAAGGGAGTTGCCATTTTAAATGCACGCCATCTTTTAGAGCGTCAGCAGTTAAGGCCATCGGTTCATTTGGTGGCACTTCATCCAACCAGGGCATTTGTGGTGGCAAGGCGGGATATTTATATAAATCGTTCTTTAACGAATCGCCAACTGCTTTTGCAACGGTACTTAAAGATTTAGAACTAAAAAATACACTTCCCTGAATCCGGTTATTATCTCTGAGGTACCTGATCTGCTTGGGAATTTCACTCAGGTTCTTCCATGCGGCTTCAGCTCTTGAGTTAACCAGGTAAGCACCCTGACCAATGTACACATGCCTTCCATAAGTATTATTGCTCCACCAATCAACCAAAATACCATAAGGCGCTACCCTTCGGGTAAACGTAAAATAAATTTGAGGATTAATATAATCTACCCATCCTTCTTTCACCCATTTACGGCTATCGGCAAAAAGTTCAGCATAGTTAGATAAACCACTGGTAGCAGAACCTTCGGGATCTTCGTACTTATTTTTCCAGATCCCAAACGGACTGATCCCAAATTTTACCCATTTTTTATAGTGGTGTATACTATCATCCAACTGCTTAATCAGCATATCGACGTTATTACGGCGCCAATCTTTAATATCGGAGAAATTATTAGGGTATTTATAGAAAGTATTCCCATCATTAATGGTCTGTCCTTCTACTTTATAAGGATAAAAATAATCGTCGAAATGGATGCCATCTATATCATATCCTTTTACAACATCCAAAATTACCTGGATAATATATTCCCTAACTTCAGGAATACCAGGATCGAACTGCTTTTTGCCGCCATAAGTAAAAAACCAATCAGGATGTTTGCGGTAAGCATGATCTTCACTTAATACAGCAGAGCTACTCATACTTGCACGGTAAGGGTTAAACCAGGCATGCAGCTCCATGCCCCTAAAATGGGCTTCCTTAATGGCAAAAGCCAATGGATCGTAACCTGGTGCCGGAGCTAGACCCTGCTTCCCCATCAGCCACTGACTCCAGGGCTCGCGCGATTTTGCATAAAAAGCATCGGCAGCAGGCCTTACCTGCAAAATAATGGCATTCATGCCCTGGCTTTTATGTCGTTCTAAAATCCCGATAAGTTCTTGTTTCTGTTGATCGACGCTTAAACCTGGCCTGGATGGCCAGTCGATATTGGTAACCGTAGCTACCCATACGCCTCTAAACTCCCTTTTTGGTGCAATTTTTGATAAAGGTTGTGCATTTAATATATAAGGTACTACAGTTAAAGATAAAAGTGCGTATAGGAAGTTTTTAAGCATTATTTCTGTCTTATTTTTTATTCAGGTTGTGTGGTTGTGTTAATTTGAATACAAATGAACATTAGCAATTAAACGATTTTTTTTAAAAACTCTTATAAGTTTTTTAAAAATTTTAATTTGCGCCCTGCTAAATTAATTGTGTACCCCCATTTACCTATGGAAGAACAAAAGTATATTAATTTAAAGAAGATACAGCGTTATTAAAAATGGAACCACAAAAGATTAATAAGGGTGACAGAAACAAAATTTACTTCCTCGTCATCGTTATAGCGGCTTTAATCGGCACAAATGCTTACCTGTTTTTTAAAGACCGAAAGCAGAGCGAAAGATCTGTAAGCATTAGTGCAGAAAAGGATAAGCTGCGGCTTGAGGTAGAAAAGATTGAGGTTGAGCTAGATAAGGTAAACGCTTTAAACCTCGACCTGAACGATAAACTTGTTGATGAACAGAAACTGGCCCGTGCTAAAATTGAAGAGCTTAAGGCCGCTTTAGAAAAAGGCCAGCTTACACAAGTTGAATTAGACAAAGCCAATGCACAGATTAATGAGCTGAAAACATTTGTAAAAAAGTACAACGAGCAAATTATCCAGCTGCAAAAAGACAATATTTTTTTAAAAAATAGTCGAGACAGTTTACAGAATACCCTCCGCAACATTAGCAACAAGGCTTCGAACCTGGAGAACGAAAACTCCAATCTTAATGCAAAAGTTAAAACCGCAGCGGCATTAAGGCTTCAAACCGCAGAAATTATTGCCTTCAGAATAAAATCGAGCGGTAAAAAGGTAGAGGTAACAAAATCGTCTACCGCCGAAAAATTAAGCGTCCGTTTTACCATCATCCCTAACCAACTGGCAGAAAAAGGTCATCACAATATTTACTTAAGGGTATTTGATCCTGCGGGCAATTTATTGGCCGACGAGGGCAACCGCTTTGAAGCCGACGGGCAGGAAATGCAGTTCAGCCACTCTATTTTTATCAACTACAATAACGATGACAGCACCTATGTTATCGATTGGGCAAACCCAAAGCCTTTTATCAAAGGCATCTATACCGTAATTTTATATGCTGATGGTAATACCATGGGCAAGGCTCAGGTTGAACTGAGATAAAATTAAACGAATCCTGATTAAACGCCAACCTCATTTATTTCTTTATTAAGCCAGTGGAAAACTTAAATAAAAAGTTGTTCCTAAACCTGCTATGGAGGTAAATTTAACCGTTCCGCCTGCATTTTCTACCGCTTGTTTTACAAAAGCAAGCCCCAAGCCCGTACCCGATGTTTTAGTGGTAAAATTGGGTACAAAAATCTTATCGTGCAGCGATGGTGGAATCCCCTTTCCGTTATCTTTAATTTCGATAAACGCATTCTGAAGATCTACATAAACAACAATGGTGATGCAACACAAAGTTTCCTCGTCAATAGCTTCTATCGCATTTTTGAGCAGGTTATTAAAAGTCCTTAACAACTGATCGTGATCGGCCATAATTTCAATATCGCCAGTGCTTTTATTGGTGATATCGATGGTTACATTGTCAGTGCTTTTAAACACCTCCCTGGCCCGTTCAATAACCGGAAGCAAAGCAAGCCGTTCCAAATTGGTATCGGGCATTTTAGCAAAATTTGAAAACTCAGAAGCAATTTTCGACAGGCTATCAATCTGCTCGATAAATGATTTACTAAATTTATTAAACTTCAGTTCAAAATTAGGATCTTTCTCTCTCCATGATTTCTCCAGCAACTGTACCCCAAGTTTTAAAGGGGTTAATGGGTTTTTAATCTCATGGGCTACCTGTTTGGCCATTTCGCGCCAGGCACTTTCACGTTCCGATCTTGCCAGTTTAAGCGCACTGGCCTCTAAAGCCGAAATCATGTTGTTGTACTCTTTAACCAAAGAGCCGATTTCATCGTGCCGCCGCCACACAATAGGCTCGTTTTTCTGCCCTATTTTGGTCTTACTGATGCTCTCCTGAATAAAGGTTAACGGACTGGTAATTTGATTGGCCAAAAACACTGCCAGTACCCCAATGGCCACAAAAACAAGCGCGTAAATATTGATCAGGTTACTCACAAAAAGTGCAATCTTATCGGTATACTCTTCTTCGTTCGAATAATTGGGCAGGCCGATATAAGCGATGGTTTTATTCTGTGCGTTTCTGATCGGAGCGTAAGCGGCCGCATACGTTAAATTCCCAATTTTTTCTTTAGGGTTGATGTATTCTGACCGGTGGAGGCTATTTAAGGATACATAAGCCAAAGGCCCCATTTTTCTGCCTATAATTTTGTAATTGTAAAGCTTAGGGTAAGTAGTCATAATCAGGTTGCCGCTCAGATCGTATAAATTCAGATCGGCATTATTAATATCAGCAAAATTGTTAAAATCAGCCACAGCACTTTCGTCATTCGAAATGATCCCGTTATTGAACACCTGTTTTTCAAAATTCTGCTGAACTTTTCTGATCTTATCTTTCAGTATCGCATCCTGCTGACCGCGGTATTCGAGATTCATATAATAATAGGTTACCCAACCCACAATTACCAGTGTAGCCACTACAGATAGCACTATAGAAACCTGAATCCTGGTTTTATACAGGATTTTATTGGCATTGATCATCAATGAACGATTGATACTAAACCAGCCTACTTTATCATCGTCGAGGTTTTTGATCAGCCAGATTAAACCATAAAGCACTAAAGAGAAGATGATGAATACCAAAAAAAAGAACGATAATGCGGCTAAACGTTCTACGTAATCAACCTTGGCCTTACTGATAATTACCATTTTACTATCAGAAGGCTTATAAATCATGTGGCTATAATGCAGTTTGTCGTCATTATCAATTACAAAATCATCTTTTTTGCCTTTATATACACTGCCATCAAGCGGATAGGTATAATTTCCTGACTGGTTAAGCAGCTTGTTATTACTGTAAAAGGCAATAGAATAACCTTTAAAATCTTCATCTTTAGCCAGTTTCTGATCACCTAGAAGATCGGGCAAACGGTTATTATAATTGTATGGCTTAGAGCGCAGCTCGATTACAAGTGTACCCAACAAATTGCCCTGGTCTACCATCGATATAATCCCAAAATAATCCTGATAACCAAAAGTATTGTTAACCTGATAGAAAAAGTTAGACCCGTCTATTTTAACCGAACCTGCTTCTACCAGTTTTTTATATTTATCGATAGGCGGGCTATCGGCATTACCCATAATCATCCCCAACCGATCATAAGGATAAATCTGGTAGTCGTACCGGCTTAAATAACCATCCAGATAATCTTTCAGGTGGTTTTTGAGCACCGCATAATTTGCAGTTTTATTTTGTTTAAAATATCGCGACAGAAAATCATCTTTAACAATTTCATTACCCAGGCTACCCAAGGCAATAATGGCATTTAAATCTTCTGATGATTGTATTTTCCGGGCCAGTGGTTCGCGCAGGCTCCGCTCTTTAATATCTTTATATCTTGTATATTTAATGGAGGTATTAAAAGCGAGGCAGAAAAAAACAATGGCAAATAAACCGATTGAAAAGTGCTTTTCTTTGAGGTAAACTGCCCTTGCCACAATAAACAATATCAAGGCAAAAACAATAAAGAATGCATTAAAATCAACAAAAAGCTTATAAACAAAAACACCCGTAAATCCGATCAGGAAAATAATGATTCTTTCTTTATTGCTTACATTGAGCTGACGGCTCACCGTGGCCGAAATTACGGTGATGAGGTAAATCTGAAACCAGGCCAGGCACAAAATCACAATCCCCACCCAACTGGTACCGCTCAGTTTTAGGATGTTTACAATATCAAAATTAATCTTTGAGTTAAAAATCAGCCCGAAAAAAATATCGTCGGTATCCCATACAATTTTACCGATTAGCACCATTAGGGCTGCCTGAATAATCAGTCCTACAGCCTTATTGCGTTTTATCCACTCCGGAAATTTATATTGTTCTTTGTGGTTGTACATAAAAAGCAGTAACCAGGTGAGGACGATAACATTCAAAAGGAAATCGCCCAATGAAGGCATCAGAAAACTATCTGCGTATATCTTTGGGTCAAAAAGATCTAAAATAAAGCGGTGGTTAAACCAGCCAAAATATAAATCGGATAAGCGGAAGGCAAGAAAGAAAAAGAGCAGCAGGAAGGTACCCCAGGCTATATGCCCACGGCGGGCAATGAGCGAGCTAAGGGAATTAAAAAACATACAGATACACAATATCCCGGCGATGAACAGCCATAACTGTGTTCCTGAATAGTAGGTTTCGGCATAACCCTGCTTTACTTTAAGCCCGAACAAAAATTTATTATCAAGGCTTTTGATTACATATACATCCTTATCGGTAAAGGAAGCAAACGTTAATAATTTTGTAGTGGATAAAATCGGATCAATATCATTTTTAAAGTATTGTGTTTCTTTAAAAGGATATTGCGACTGGATGGATATCAGAAAAATAAGGCTAAAATTGCCCTGCGTGCTTTTAATCACCTCGTACCAGCCATTGGCAAAAAACAATACCGAACTACCCTCTTTAATGGTATTGGGATCTATATCCGAAACCTTAATGGTACTCCAGTACTTAAGCTCACTGTTTTCGAAGGTTAAAAGATTTACGCCATTTATGTCGCGATAACGATTGATAAAGTCGATCCCGCTTTTAGGGTTGATGTGAAACTGCCTGGCTTTAGCTACTTCTTTTTTATTGGCCAGAAAGGCCTGTACCAATCTTTCTTTAGCCGAAAGATTCTGCTGTATCTGTTCAGCATCGTGCTCGAGCAATTCGCTTTTGGTGGTAAAACGGCTCAACGAAATAGATGTTACCATGAGGCAACAGCCCAAAACGAGCAATAGAAACCTAATTTTTACACCAAAGCTCATTTTCATCTTAGTGATAAAGATATTAAATATTGATAAAAAGCAACGCCATAAACTTTGGGCTTATGGCGTTGGCATTGTTATATTTATTGCATTAAATTAAGCAACAGTAGCGCTGCTGGTTTGCACTTCGCGGCTTACTTTTTTAACCAGGCCCTGTAATACATTGCCTGGGCCTACTTCAACAAATTCAGTTGCACCATCAGCAAGCATATTGCCCACTGTTTGTGTCCAACGTACAGCACCCGTTAATTGTTTAATTAAATTTGCCTTAATTTCGGCTGGATTTGTATAAGGCTTTGCATCAACATTCTGATATACCGGGCAAATTGGGGCCGAAATATTTGTAGCTTCAATAGCTGCCTGAAGTTCGATTTTTGCAGGCTCCATTAAAGGAGAGTGAAATGCACCACCTACATTTAATTTTAAGGCTCTTTTTGCTCCTGCATCGGTTAATTTTGCACATGCCAAATCAATACCTTCAATGCTTCCGGAAATTACCAATTGGCCGGGACAGTTGTAATTAGCCGGTACCACTACCGCATCAACTTCGGCACAGATTTTCTCCACCACATCATCAGCCAAACCTAAAATGGCAGCCATAGTTGAAGGTTGCGCTTCGCAAGCTTTCTGCATGGCATTTGCACGTGCAATTACCAATCTTAACCCATCTTCAAAACTTAAGGCATTTGCCGCTACGAGAGCAGAAAATTCGCCTAAAGAGTGACCAGCAACCATATCAGGTTTAAAATCATCTCCTAAAACCTTTGCTAAAATAACCGAATGTAAAAAGATAGCAGGCTGGGTTACATTGGTTTGTTTAAGTTCTTCGTCCGTTCCGCCGAACATAATATCACTAATGCGGAAACCGATAATTTCGTTAGCCTGTTCAAATAATGCTGCAGCTTTTGGGTTTTCGTAAAGATCTTTACCCATGCCTACAAACTGTGCTCCCTGTCCGGGAAAAATATATGCTTTCATTATAATTAGTTTGGCGTATCGCGTTTGGCGGCTGGTGTTTTTTATCTATTGCCTTATCTTGATACTTATTACTTTCTACTAAATACTATTAATCTAAACTCGCTGTAATTAACCTTAAAAACTCCGCTCTTGTTTTATCGTTGCTTAAAAAAGTTCCGGTAAAGGCAGATGTTGTGGTCACTGAGTTTTGTTTTTGTACACCGCGCATCGACATACATAAATGCCTGCACTCCATTACCACGGCCACTCCCATTGGGCTGAGTGTGTTTTGGATACAATCTCTGATTTCGTTTGTTAAGCGCTCCTGTACCTGTAAACGGCGGGCAAAAGCATCAACCACACGTGGAATTTTACTTAACCCAACAATGTGCCCGTTAGGGATATATGCAATATGCGCCTTACCAAAAAACGGCAGCATGTGGTGTTCGCACATCGAATACACTTCAATGTCTTTTACCACTACCATTTGGCTGTAATCTTCCTGAAACATGGCAGATTTAAGGATTTCATCCGGTTTTATATCATAACCATGCGTTAAATACTGCAAAGCCTTGGCTACACGTTCCGGCGTTTTCAACAAACCTTCGCGTTCAGGGTTTTCGCCCAACTGCCCTAATATATCTTTATAATGTGTGGCTACAGCTTCGATTTTTTCTTCGTTGTAACGGTCTACTTTTACATACCCGCGTTCCGATTCGCCATTTAATATGTCTTTATCGCTCATTAATTTAGGTTTTTAACCAAAGTATTCAACAAAATTATTTTCAGTTTCGTAGATTTTTACACAATGCAGAATGGCACCGCTTTCTGCGATTGGCGCTTCTAACTGCTTCCAGATTTCGATGGCCAGGTTTTCGGTAGAAGCCAGTTTACCTTTCATAAAATCAACGTCGAGGTTTAAGTTTTTATGGTCAACTTTATCTACCACGTAATCGTTCATTACCTCTTTAAGCCATTTCAGGTCAACAAGAAAGCCTGTTTCCGGGTTAACTTCGCCTTTTACTGTAACATACAGCCAATAGTTATGGCCATGCCAGTTGGGGTTGGCACATTTACCATAAACTTCACTATTTTTATCATCATCCCAATCGGTACGCGCCAATTTGTGCGCCGCATTAAATGATGCTTTTCTCGTTATGTAAATCATTACTATAAAATAAAATGCAAATATACGGATAAAATGGATGATGGAAGAGGGATAATGGATGATGTAAAACATGCCTCGCCTATATTCATCTTAGATTTATTCCCATCCATCATCCTTATTCCATTTTACATCTTACATATCTTCGCTAACTTTACCGTATGAAAACTTTAGTTGTTGCTGCTACCAAAGCCGAACTCACTTTTTTTTACCAGCACTTTAACCTGCCAGAGGGGAATTTTGTAGAAAGTAAAAATTTCGACCTGTTAATTACCGGTGTGGGTATGGTGGCAACAGCATTTGCGCTGGGCAAACACCTTTCGCATCAATACGATCTGGTGGTCAATTTCGGAATTGCAGGTTCTTTCGACAGGAGTATTGCCCTGGGTACGGTATTGAACATTACTGAAGATATTTTTGCCGAGCTTGGGGCAGAAAATGGTGATGAGTTTTTAACCATAACCGATTTAGGTTTTGGGGAGAACCATTACACCGCTAAAACCCAGCGAAAAGTCGGTTTGCCACTGGCTAAAGGCATTACGATGAACTGCGTAACCGGAAGTGAAAAAAGTATTCGAAACCTGATAGAAAGGCTGAACCCAACCACCGAAAGCATGGAGGGTGCCGCTGTTTTTTATGCGGCAAAACAATTGAATATAGATTGTTTACAGATCAGAAGTGTATCCAACTATGTAGAGCCCAGGAATAAAGAGAACTGGAAAATAGGCCTCGCAATAAAAAACCTGAATGACTGGGCGATTGCTTTTATTGGAGAAATGAACTGATTATGACCAATTACTATGGCGCAGTAGTTAATTTTGATTTATGAACCCGACACAATTAAAATAATTATTTTAATTGTCAAAGGCTCCATCTAACACCTGAAAACAAAAAATAAATAGATGAAACTTACACTTGGATTTTCACCCTGCCCTAACGATACCTTTATTTTTGACGCCCTGATTCACCATAAAATTGATACTGAAGGATTAGAATTTGAGGTTTTTTACGATGATGTAGAAACTTTAAATCAGAAAGCAATGAAGGGTGAGCTGGACATTACCAAATTAAGTTTTCATGCTTTTGCTTATGTAGCCAATCAATATGCATTATTGGATGCCGGTAGTGCGCTTGGCTTTGGCGTTGGCCCCTTACTGATCAGTAAAAACCATTTCGAAGAGACCCAACTTCAAACTCCCAACTCAGAACTAAGCATCGGTATCCCGGGAAAATACACCACCGCAAATTTCTTGTTGGGTATTGCCTATCCTCATTTGCAGAACAAACAGGAACTTGTTTTCTCCGAAATCGAATCGGCCCTGCTTGATGAGCAGATTGATCTGGGACTGATTATCCACGAAAACAGGTTTACCTACCAGGATAAAGGTTTAGCCAAAATTGTTGACCTGGGCGATTACTGGGAGAAACTAACCGGCTGTGCCATTCCATTGGGCGGGATCGTAATCAACCGTAATTTAGACCGTGAAGTGCAGTTAAAAGTAAATCGTTTGATCCGTCAATCCGTAGAGTTTGCTTTTGCACATCCAAAATCAGGCATCGATTTTATCCGCCAGCATGCACAGGCGATGGATGAAGCCGTGATGTACAAACACATCGAACTTTACGTAAACAAATACAGTATTAACCTTGGCGAAGAAGGAAGAAAAGCGGTTGATACCTTATTTAAGCTCGCTCAGGAAAGGAATATTATTCCTGCTATTCAAGAGAACTTGTATATATAGCTAGTTGGAAGGTTGAAAAGTTAAAAGCTGGAAGGTTGGTTTTGGCGCGCAAAACATTTCAACCTTTAACAACTCGGGAAAATTATATGTTTAAGAATAATACTCCGGAACAGTCCAACCTTAAATACCTTAGCTCACCAACAACTTATAACCCTTGCCATGCACATTGATAATCTCTACGGCCGGATCAGCACGAAGGTATTTACGCAACTTGCTTAAAAATACATCCATACTTCTCCCGTTAAAGTAATTATCATCATGCCAGATGCTTAATAAAGCTTCTTCGCGGGTTAAAACGGTATTCTTTTTTAAACACAATAAACGCAATAATTCAGCTTCTTTGGTAGAAAGTTTCTGCTGCTGATCATCGTTGGTAATGATCTGGGTAGTATAATCAAAATGATATTTGCCGATAGAAAACTGTGTTTCTGCCGCTTCATCGCTGTTATCTGTTTTATTGGCTATGCGCTTAAACATTGCGTTAATGCGCAATAAGAGTTCTTCTATACGGAAAGGTTTGGTAATGTAATCATCACCACCCAAATCGTAAGCAGCAGATTTATCTTCCAGCATGGTTTTAGCTGTTGCAAAAATGATCGGAACCTGTGTATTTACCTTCCTGATGTCTTTACCGAGCGTAAAGCCATCTTTTTTCGGCATCATCACGTCCAAAATACATAGATCGAAGTTCTGCTTATTAAATGCTTTTAATCCATCCTCACCATCAGTGCATAACACTACATCAAACTTGCCTTTAAGCTGCAAATAGTCTTGTAATAATAATCCTAAATTTGGGTCGTCTTCTACCAGAAGTATTTTTTTCATTTTCTTAATTTTATTCACGTATGTAGCATTACCTACACTGAAAGTTTGATTCTGAGTATGCATAACGGTTTAATTTATGTTGTAGATTAAATTAATACACTACTATATTAGGCAAATTAAACCCTTTGTTTTTTAATGTGTCGACAAAGCAAGCTTTTGTACCGACGGTTATCCGTTATATAAAGGTAAAGATATTTCGAACGTAGTTCCCCTATCTTTTTCGCTACTTACCTTAACCGTTCCGTTCAGTTTTTTAATAATATCCTGAACGTAGTTTAAGCCCAGTCCAAAACCCTTAACATCATGCAGGTTACCTGTTGGCACCCTGTAAAACTGATCGAAAATCCGTTTTGACTGATCTTTGGTCATCCCAATGCCTTTATCCGCTATTTCTACAATTACACTCTTATGGGTATTACGCGTAGTAATGGTAATTTCAGGAGTATCGGTACTGTATTTATTGGCGTTATCAATAAGGTTATAAATCACATTTGATAAATGCAGTTCATCGCCAAAAACCACTGCATTTTCGGCATCGGTATTAACATGGATGATTGCATTTCTTTTTTGCAGCTGCAACTCCATACTATCAAGTACAATTACGATCAAGTCGTTCATATCCACCTCGGTATTCTCCAGTTTAAGTTCCCCTTTTTCTAAACGGGCAATACTTAAAACACGTTCAATGTGACTACCCAAACGCACGTTTTCATCATAAATAATGCCTGCTAAACGTTTTAAGCGGGCCTTATCTTCTGTTACCTCAGGATCCCTTAAAGCTTCGCTTGCAATCATGATCGTGGCCACGGGCGTTTTAAACTCATGCGTCATGTTATTGATGAAATCCGTTTTCATTTCGGTTAATTTCTTTTGCTTTAAAATGGCATAAAGGGTGTAAGAAAAAATGAAAACAAGTACCAGTAATAATCCTACAGACGATGCCAATGTCACGCTCAGGTTGGAAATAATGGCCGAATTTTTATTCGGAAAGCTTACAAAAAGCATCCCCGGATCGCGGAACAGATCGTTCCCGAATAAAGGGGTTTTATAAGTATTCTCTGGTAAAAATTCTCCCTTTACATTGGAAGCCGCCATAAAAATAGTCGAATCTTTTTGGGCAAGAGAAATGCGGTAAGCAGGTTCCAGGGTAATATTATGTGCTAAAAGCTCATCTTTTAATAAGTTGCCAAGGGCATCGAAATTAATGCGTTTATAGATTGGTATTCTGGTTTCCTGCAGTTCTTTTGATACATCCTCAACCACACTTAACCTAGTGTACGAAAAAGTATCTTTGCCCAGCGCTGCAATTTTTAGTTCTAACTGCTTTTTAGCAATCTCATCTTCGCGTTTAAACTTTTTCTGTAAGTCGCTTGGTATCTTTGGAACATTGGCAAAACCCGGGCTACCATCCCTCGGGTCGAAAACCAGGTACCTTAAGGTATCGGGCAAACTTTGTAAACTTTTAAACTCAAAGGCTTTTGGCGGTGTAGCAAAAGGCTTGGTACGCATACTGTAACCTTTAATTATCAGGCTTTTCATATCCACGAAAGCATCCATCTGCAGATCGAGCTTATCGCCGTTTTTAGAGGTTAAAGAACTGTATTCTTTTTCCGAAATAACATCGGGTGCACGGTAAGCGTTACGTATAATACTGTCTTGCTGGTTCAGGTAGTTTTCGATCTGGTTTTCGCGCTCAACCTGGCGAAGCTCAGCTTCCTGTACATATTGCTGTCTTAAATCCTTAATATCAAGTGCACGCTGCCTTGAGTCCTGGAGCTGTTTCAGCTTGTTTTCTGCATCTTTACGGTTAAGGTGATCGGCAACATTTCTGCGTTGGATTTTATTTACAACGGTAGTTAAGGTTTGGTTTACCTGTTCATCAAAAAGCTGAGATTTTAGCTTATAGGATTCCCTGATGTAATACAACTGCATTACAAAAACACCCAGCAAAGCCACCGTCATCAAAACAGTAATTAACCAAAAACTCTTTTTCTTCATTGAACCAGAATGGTTTTAAGGATAAAAAACCAAATCGCAATCTTTTTAAATCTAAACAGATATCAAAAATACTGAATCGCAAAGCTAACTGTTTGTTTTTAACATATTTTAACAGCACTGAGCATTGGGGAAACTTCCGAAGTTAGCTAAGGCACCTTGCCCCAGGTAAACCTCGGAAATCTGGCGAAGGGGCAAAAAAAATGCCGGAGCAAAAGCCCCGGCATGGTTCAAAATTGTTTGCTTAAAAAAGATTCTTTATTTAAAAAGGCAAATCATCATCTTCACCTGGCGTACTGCTTACGTCAACCGGAGCTGCATAAGCTGGAGCTGCTGCAGGAGCGCCTGCTGCAACGGCATTGATACGCCAGATTACCAAACTGTTAAAATATGATGTTTTACCTTGCTTATCTGTCCAAGGGCGACCACGTAAATTAAAGAACACCTCAACTTCATCACCTGCTTTAAAAGTATCTAATAATGCAGTTTTATCTTGTAAAGCCTCAAAACGGATATATTCTGGGTATGTTGGATTTTCTGCGTATTCTATTATTAAATCACGCTTTTTAAACGTTTCACTTACTTGTTGTGTGGCACCTACTTCGTGCACCTTTCCTTTAATTTCCATATCTAATACTACTTAATGTACTATAAACATCAAATCTCTATAATTTTATTGATAACTTCGCATATATTATGATGCAAGTTTTCCACAATAAAAGCAAGGTAATTATTACCTGCAACAAGCGCCTTTCTCCATATCTTCAAGATGAAGTTACGGCTTTAGGCTATACAATAGTACGCGCTTTCGCTACGGGTGTTGAGCTCAATATTACCCTTACAGAGTGTATTAAGCTCAATTTAAACCTGCGTTGCGCCAGTCAGATCCTGTACTCCATTAAAAGTTTTAAGGCCATTACGCCTGATGACCTATACAAAGAAATTTCGGCCATTGAGTGGGAAGAACTGATCGATTTTTCGGGCTATTTCTCGGTTACCTCAAATGTTGATAACCCAAATATTACGACTCCCCTTTTTGCGAATTTAAAAGTTAAGGATGCCATTGTTGACCGCATGAAAGAGAAAAAAGGCATCCGCCCAAATTCAGGATCAGATGCCAATAAAGCAGTGGTACATTTATACTGGAAAGATGCCGATGCCGATGTTTTTATGGATACCTCGGGCGAAACGCTTGCCAAACACGGTTACCGTAAAATCCCCGGAAAAGCACCCATGTTAGAAGCTTTAGCTGCCAGTGTTATTTTGGCATCCAATTGGGATAGAAAATCGCCATTCATCAACCCCATGTGCGGTTCGGGAACATTAGCCATTGAAGCAGCCCTGATTGCCACTAACCGTGCACCTGGCTTATACCGCATGAATTATGGTTTTATGCACATATTAGGATATAATGAAGAAGATTTCTTTACGGAGCGCAGGATTTTAAAAGATCAGGTAATTAAAAATGTTGACCTTAAAATTATAGCTTCCGATCTTTCGGAGGATGCGGTTGAAGTAACCCGAAGAAATGCAAAAACTGCAGGGGTTGATACTTTGATCGAATTTGAAGTTTGCGATTTTGAATTAACACCCGTTCCGGAAGATGGCAGAGGTGTTGTTGTCTTTAACCCTGAGTACGGGGAGCGTTTGGGTGTACACAGTAAACTGGAGTTAACCTACAAGCGCATGGGCGATTATATGAAAACCAAATGCAAAGGTTATTCTGGTTATATTTTCACCGGAAACCCTGATCTTGCAAAGAAAATTGGTTTAAAAGCATCTAAAAAAATTGAATTTTATAATGGTAAATTAGATTGTCGTTTATTGGAATACGAATTATATGATGGCTCGCGCAGGGCACCATTAATTGAGGCATAGTCTTTTTGATTGAAAATTAATATATTACGCTCTCTTACGTACCATAACGTAGAAAATTTTGAAGAATATGGAATTTGATGACATGGATCACATGCCCGAATGGGAGCATTTTAGCCGTTTTGGCCGCGATGATGAGGATGAAGAAAATCTATCGAGTGATGACGCGGAAAAAGTTAGACTAAAGGTAACCAGGGCTAAAAGCCTTTATAACCAGGCAAGGGCTGTGTATAAATATGCCGCCCTGTTCTGCGAAACACTTGAAGGTGAAATGGCCGAAATGACTGCAAACTTAATTATGCAGAATGCACTGATGCTCTGTCCTAAAATTGTTGGTGCTGAAGGTGCCGATATGTATATTTTAAGGATGGAGAATGCTTCCATTATCCGCACCAATTGCCGAGAACTCGAAACCCAGGTAAGGGCAGCAGATATGTTCGAAATCTGCACGCCGGAATATAAAGACATTGTTTTAGACGAAATGGAGAAATTCCGTTTGTTATTTATCGAATGGGTTAAATACTTCGAAAAAGACGAATTTGAAGATGACTGGGGATTATATTAATCCTTAGCATCTAAATTTTCAACAGTTTTTTTCTTTCCTTTTTTAACAGCCGCAGCAATTGATGGAAATTGCTTATGCCACATGCCGGTGTACATGCCATCCAACTTAATAAGCTGCTCATGCGTGCCTTCTTCTATCAGTTTTCCCTCTTTTAACACCACAATCTTATCTGCATTTACCACCGTACTTAAACGATGGGCAATTAAAATAATCGTTTTTCCTCTTTCACGGAGAAGGGAAATGGAATGGTGAATATGCTCTTCGGAAGAAGAATCGAGCGAAGATGTAGCCTCGTCCAGAATCAGGATTTCCGGTTCACGGTATAATGCTCTGGCAATGGCCAAACGCTGCCGCTGTCCGCCAGATAAATTGGTTGCATTTTCGCCCAGATAAGTATCAAATCCATTGGGTAGCCGTTCAATAAAGTCCATAATGTGCAATTGGGCGCAGATGCGGATAATTTTTTTCATATCAGGCTCCATTTCGCCCACCGCAATATTCTCGATCACATTGCCTGCAAAAAGATGCACATCCTGAGGTACCACGGCCACAATTTTGCGTAAACTTTCGTTGGTAATGTAGTTGATATCGAATTCGCCTACCATAATATTCCCCGACTGGAGCGGATAAATATTCTGTAATAAGGACAATAACGTGGTTTTACCCGATCCACTTTCCCCTACCACAGCGGTAATTTTTCCTTTGGGCACATGCAGATCAAAACCTTCAAAAACCGTTACCCTGGTCCCATACCTGAAATTTACATTCCTGAATTCGATATCTCCTATCATATCAGGCGTTAAATCGGTACGGTTTTCAGTTTTCTCCCTTTCAAGATCCATAATTTCGAAAAGCCTGTCGGCAGCAATACGGGCATCCTGAAATACTTTGTTCATCCCGATCAAACTAATCACAGGCCCTGTAAAATACCCGATTATAGCGTAAAATGATAAAAGCTCGCCCGGGGTAATCATATTCTGCAGTACAAAACTTGCGCCTGCCCAAAGCAGGATTACCGAGAAAATACTCGAAATAAAACCACTGGCATTACCTACTAAAAGCGAATTGGTACCAGACGTGTAAACCGTTTTTAGGAGATTGATAAACCTGATTTCTGTTTTAAGGTTTGAAAAATTTTCAAGGCCAAAACGTTTAATGGTACTTACGGAGTTTACCGATTCTACCAATTGGTTTTCGAGTTCGGCGCTTTTTTCCATCAGCTGGCGCTGTGTGGTTTTATTGAGCCGGTTGGATACATAATACACTAGGGCGTATAAAGGGACCACCGTAAGCATAATGAGGGCCAGTTTCCAATAGTAGGTAAACATTAAGGCAAAAGAAAAAATCAAGATGAAAACATTAACCGCAAAACCCACGAGCACATCATTTATAAAGGCCCTGATTTTTACCGCATCGTTCATCCGCGAAATAATCTCACCTACCCTCATGGTATCAAAAAATGCCTGTGGAAGTTTTAAAAGGTGTTTGTAATAACCGAGTATGAGCCTTGCATCAATCTGCTGACCTGTTTTAATGGTGAGCAGGGTTTTGGCATAATTGATAAAGATCTGCACCAAAATGATGATGATCATCACTGTGCCCATTAAGTTTAACAGGTTGGTATTTCCTTCGGGCAAAACATTATCTACTATTTTCTGGAGAAATATAGAGGTTGATAAACCCAGTATGGTATAAAAAATTGCACCAATCAATACCTGTAGTAAAACCGATTTATGTGGCATCAACAGGTAAAGAAATCTTTTTTCGAGTGAAATCCTTTCGGTACCTGCGGTAAAATCATCTCCCGGTAAAAGCATAATCAGTACACCCGTCCACTTTTGCCTGAATTCATCCGGTGTTAACTTCTGCATTTCGCCATAAGCAGGGTCCATCACTTCTACATACGATTCGTTGATGCTGTAAAGCACAATGTAGTGCGCAATGTTATTATGGTTTACATGTGCAATAACAGGTAAGGGAATGGTAAAAAGATTATCATAGGCGGCTTTTACACCCTTTGCCGAAAAGCCCAGTCGTGCCGAGGCTTCTATCAGTCCAAGTACATTGGTGCCTTTTTTATCGGTAGAGGCATACTGCCTGATCCGTGCAATGGGCATATCCAAACCATAATGGATGGCAATTGAGGCCAAACACGCTGCACCGCAGTCGGTAACATCATGTTGTTTAATAATGGTTTTCTTCGCTTTTTTTCCTGATGTTAAAGCCCCGAAAAATTGTTTGATGCTTTTCATAGGCGGGTTACTTGGGTTTCTTTACTTTGAGGGATTACGTTCGGATTTAACCAATCATCTGCTTTATCGTAAAGCAATTGGAACAATGTTCTACGGGTAACAAAAAAGCGGGCCTGTAAGGTCATCCCTTTTTTAATTTTCCCAACATAACCATTACGGAGTTTCAAGCTGTTTTTATCGAGCAGGCACCTTACCTTAAAAAAAGGTTGTGCTCCATTCTGCATAAAAACATCGCTCGAAATGGATATTACTTTCCCGGTGGCCATCCCCCATTCATTATAATTATAGGCATCAATCTGAAACCTGGCTTTGGTGCCTACATGTAACAAGCCGATATCTTTTGGCTGTACATAAGTTTCGGCAATAAGGCCTGAATCTGGCGAAATTTCGCCTAAAATTTCGTTGGCCGAAATGGAACTTCCGGGCTGGATACCTTTTAGCTGCTGCACGGTACCCGTTAAAGGCGCTTTAATGGTATAAAATTCTTTTTCCTCCTGATATTGCCGATCACGCGAATCCAATTGCTGGTTCTGGATATTCAACTGGTTAAGTTCCGTTTGCCATTTACTGCCTTGCTCTTCCCCAATTAAAGAAAGCTCGTTAAATACATTATCTTTTTTAAGTTTTACCTCATCATATTCAAGGGCCGAAACAGCTTTTCTTTTATAGAGGTATGCATAACGGTCGTAATTTTTATAAGCGAGTTGATAACGGGCTTTGGCCTCCGTAACCCGTTGCATAAACAAACTGTATTGCTGACCATAAACACCAGATTTTAAGGGTAGTTTTTTAGACCAGTCGTTTCTTTTATAAGCATTGATCAACAGGCCAAGGTCATGCAGCTGGTCTTCAACGTCAGTTTGCTGAAACTGGTTTAGCGCATCCTGACTTTCGATATTCTCTTTTTTAATAGTGAGTAAAACCTGTCCTGCCTTAACATGCAGGTTTTCCTTAATAAAAAGCGAATCGATACGGCCGGCAATCAGTGGTTTAATCTCATTCCGCTCTGCAGTTGGCCTAAAAAGCCCCGTACTTTTCACGTTTACATCAACCTTGATGAGGAACATGGCTAAAAAAGCAAGAATCAGTACCGCCAGTATTACCTGATATATAATTTTAGTGTAGGAATTATGGGTATGAAAATGGTATTCGGCCGTATTTTCAATAACTTCTTTCGGAAATATATATTTATCGCTATCCATATCTAAATGATATACGCATTTAAGTCGTTTTGGTTTTCTTCAAAAAAATAAAGACCAAATCAATGGTCCTTATTAAAATTATTGTTCAATTATTGTTTCTGGCCTAAAAAGCCGAGATTTAAGTTAATGCCATTACCTACCGAAAGTGTAGTAGAATTTTTGTAATCGCCATAACTCCTGGTAAAAGTGAGGTTTAGTAAACTATCTGCTGTTGCCGTAAGCGATATGCCCATAGTGGCCTTATTGCCATCAAACAAGCCACCGCCACCAATAGTTACAAGTTCTTTTTCTGATAAATTTTCCATTGCTCTAAATTAAATTGAATAGAAAAAGGAGCGTAATGTTGAATTACCACTCCTTTATCCATTTTTAACTGTTATTATTTGCTTAAGCTATCAAATAAGCCTGCTAAGCTTCCGCCAATGTTATTACCGATCGATAACGAACTTGCACTTGCTTCATCACCATCTTTACTGGCGGTTTGGAACGACAATAAATTACCGATTCCGATTGATCCCAATAAACCACCATTACTTGATGAATTGTTGTTTCCAAATAAACCGCCACCATTAATCTCTTTCATTTCTGTTAAATTCAAATCTTGCATTTTCATAATAAATAGATTTAATAAGCCTACTCTGTTAAAGGTTTTCAGCATTCCCTTATCGCTGTTTGAACAGCCTTTAATTAACAAACGCATTAATAAGGGCATCAGATTTCGGTAAAACCAGGTATCGAACAACAGCAGCGAATACAACAAAACAACTGGTTGTCAGTTAATTAAAACAATTTTATCATTCAAAACGTTAACCGCGGGGCATAAAAAAAGGACCTCCGAAGAAGTCCCTTTTTTATAAATTGAGTTGTTACGTCAAATTAGCTGGTTAAGCTTTTGAATAATCCTTCTAAGCTTCCACCAATGTTATTCCCTAAAGAGAACGAGGTTTTACTCGATTCATCTCCGTCTTGGGTTTCATTTGAGAATGATAACAGGTTACCAATTCCGATAGACCCTAACAGCCCACCTGAACTCGATGAATCATTACCACCAAATAAACCACCACCGTTGATTTCTTTCATTTCGTTTAAATTTAACTCTTGAAGTTTCATAACGTTTTCTAATTTTAATAATGCCTACTCTGTTTGAGGTTTTCGGCTACTCCTTTTATAAACCGGCTTTTAACGCCAGGGTTATTTAAGAAACGAAGCTAGGCGGCTTAAAGTTTTCGTAATGCGCTGATTAGCAACTCACAATTAGAATACATTAAACATTTGGGTTGTTCCTTTGTTGTAATAAATAATTCTTTCTACCGTTTCGCGTGATTCCTATTAGTGCTAAAAATGTGCAGTTCCGAAATCTGTTATATCAAGATTTTCGTAGATAAGAGAAGAACATTAAAAAACTATCCCTTTTATGGAAGATGTATTGGCGTTAAAGACAAAAAATGTTGCCGGGAATATTAGAAAAATTAGAGAATACAGAGATTATACTCAAGATTATCTGGCAGCGAAACTGAAAATATCACAAAATGCTTACAGCAAAATTGAGCTCGGATATAGTAAATTAACTATCGACCGTTTATTTCAGATTGCAGCAATTTTAGAAGTTGAAGTACCACATTTATTAACTTTAAATCACAGTGATTTGATCAAAATCATTGCTGATGACGAAAACAGGGCAGCGACGGCAAGCTAAACCGTCGCTGTTGATATCATTTTTTTATCCCTGCAGATAATTCCAATACCTTTGGAGAAAATTAGATCTTATGCAGGTTACCATCCAGAAAACCATTGATTTTGTAAAAGAAACCTTAGCGCATGCTGAGGCAGGACATGATTGGTTTCACATTGAGCGTGTGTTTAAAACCGCTTTAACCATCAATCAGCAAGAAAATGGCAATGAATTTGTGGTTGCATTTGCTGCATTGCTGCACGATATTGCCGATCCTAAATTTAACAATGGTGATGAAGAATTAGGCCCCAATATGGCAGCTTCCTTCTTAAAATCTATCGAAGTTGATGCAGAGACTATTGAACATGTTAAGCTGATTATTCAGCACATGTCGTTCAAAAATAGTTTTGATGGAGCAGGTTTTACTTCAAAAGAAATGCAAATCGTTCAGGATGCCGATCGCCTGGATGCCATTGGTGCCATTGGTATTGCCAGGGCATTTACTTATGGCGGATTTAAGAACAGGGTGCTTTATGATCCAGCCATCCTACCGGAAGAGCACCTCAACAAAGAAAGTTACAAAAATACCACTGCCCCAACCATTAACCACTTTTACGAAAAACTGCTATTGCTTAAAGATATGATGAATACCGTGGCAGGTAAAAAAATAGCGATAGAAAGGCATAATTTTATGTTATTGTACCTTGATCAGTTTTACAAAGAATGGGAGGGTAATTAAACCTACAGCTGGTCTGTCAAGAATTACCTATTAATCAGTATTTCAGAACAATTTATAAGGCCTTAATTTTATAAAAAATTAATCCTTATGCATTCCTATAAATTAAAATACCACAAAAATAGTGTGTTATTAATCGCAATGGTTGGCATACCCGCGATTTTTATATCCTTAATGTTGTATTGCCTTTTTAATTTACCCACTTCACTTTCAGAACTTAGCACCTTATTTTTAGTTGCTACAGCAATGATTTCGATGGCGCTGTTTTTATTATGGATAACCAGAACGCAAATATTTGTGCACAGTACAGTGCTGATCAACGAAAACGGAATCAGCATTAAACTAAAAAGTACTTCTTTCTTGTACCGAAGAACAGATTTTTTTTGCAGTTGGGAAAATGTAACGAGCGTAACCGAAATGTTTGACAACTTTAATGGTGGTTATTTTTATCAAATTGCATTTAACAATCCTGATTTTGTGGCCAATTTCAGTCCGCTTAAAAATCATGAAACTGAAGCAGACCGATTTTTTTCAGCATTACAATACTACCAGGAAAACTATCAAATGGTTCATCAATTGCCCTTTAATCCTTCAAATAGTTTTAGTTAAGATTACGATTATTCCTTAAACGAATAGATTTAACAAATCTATTTACTAATATTTTTAGTTATTAAACTATATTTGTTAGTAAATATTCCCCCTATGTCTGATCGAATTCGTGAAAAACTTAATATTCTTGCTGACGCCGCTAAATACGATGTTTCTTGTTCATCAAGCGGCGGCACAAGAAAAAACACCAATAAAGGGCTGGGCGACAGTCACTCTTCCGGCATTTGCCATACTTATACCGAAGATGGACGTTGTGTTTCGCTTTTAAAAATCCTCTTAACCAACCATTGTATATACGATTGTTTGTTCTGCGTTTCGCGGAAAAGCAACGATATTAAACGTGCGGCCTTTACGGTAGATGAAGTGGTAGACCTTACCATGAACTTTTACCGCCGCAATTATATTGAAGGGCTGTTTTTAAGTTCGGGGATTTTCAAAAATGCCGATTTTACTATGGAACGTTTACTTTTAGTGGTAAAAAAATTAAGGCTGGAGCAGAATTATAATGGTTACATCCACCTGAAAACCATTCCGGGAGCCAGCGATGAACTGATTAAAGAGGCAGGCCTTTACGCTGACAGGATGAGTATTAATTTAGAAATGCCTACCGAAGCAGGTTTAAAACTTTTGGCACCTGAAAAAAACCACGCAGATGTGATTAAACCACTGGGCTTTGTACAGCAACAGATTACGCAGTTTACCGCAGATAAAAAACTGATTAAACATGTGCCCAAATTTGTACCTGCTGGTCAAAGCACACAAATGGTAATTGGCGCAACACCCGAAAGTGATAAAGACATTATGTACACGGCCAATGCCTTTTATAAAAATTTTGCGCTCAAAAGGGTTTATTATTCGGGTTATGTACCCATTAGTAACGATACACGGATGCCAATTTTGGGAACCCAGCCACCATTATTAAGAGAAAACCGATTATACCAAACCGATTGGTTAATGCGCTTTTACGGTTTTAAGGTGCAGGAAATTTTAAATGATGCCAACCCAAACCTGGATGTGGATATTGATCCAAAATTAAGCTGGGCCATCCGCAACATGCAGCATTTTCCGGTAGATATTAATACTGCCGATTATAACATGATTCTCCGTATTCCGGGTATTGGCGTAATGTCTGCCAAAAAAATTGTGCAGGCCCGGAAATTCGGCAAATTAAGGATTGATCAGTTAAAGAAAATCGGTGTGGCTTATAACCGGGCGAAACATTTTATCACCTGTTTAGATAGTCCATACCAATTGAAAGATTATCAGGGCACACAGATTAAAGCTTTTATTTTGGCCGAGAGCCAGAGTAAATATTTAAAAACGGATAGTAACCAGATGATTTTGTTTTAAAAGCGCTGTTCGTTCAAAAGATGCGTCATTCCCAACCCGATAGCTATCGGGTTGATTGGGAATCTTAAAGCTGTTGCATTAAGATTCCCGCCTGCGCGGGAATGACGACTGATAAAACCTGTCAATATAAATATGACTTACATTTTCGATGGCTCCCTTCAGGGCCTTTTAACAGCTGTTTTCGAGTGGTTTGAGCGCAAACCGGGAAAAGTTGTGTTAAAATCGACTGAAATTTTCCAGCCTGAAGCTTTTGTAGAAAGCTTTACCGTGAACACTGATGCAGAAAAAGCAGACCGGGTTTGGGCGGGATTGGAAAAGAAACTGAAAAAGGATTGGCTGCGCAAATATTATTGCAGTTATTTGTCAGAAATTCCGGAAGCATATCATCACCTCTTTCAATTTAGCATCTATATTTTTCAGCATCCAGCTGGTGCCGAAAACAATTATGGCAATGAACATGTGATTGCACTTGCCAAATATGCCAAAAGTGTAGAGCGCGAAAAACACCGCATGGAAGCCTTTATCCGCTTTCAAAAAACAGGCGATGGGATTTTTTATGCAGGTATTGATCCTGATTTCAATGTACTGCCCTTAATATCCAATCACTTTAAAAACCGTTACGCCGATCAACAATGGGTAATTTATGATTTGAAACGCAAATATGGTTTGCATTATAATTTAAATACGGTTGAAGAAATCACCATCAGTTTTAGCAATGGCGTAAATAAGCAAAATCCTGCTCCGGTTTTAATGGACGAAGGCGAAGCGTTGTATGCCACGCTTTGGAAAGATTATTTTAAAAGTGCCAACATTGTGGCCCGCAAAAACACCAAACTGCACCTGCAGCATGTACCTAAAAGGTACTGGAAATATTTAACAGAAAAGGCCATATAAAAGTTTTTTTTAGCATTGACAACTTAATGGGCATAAGGCCGGTAAAGTTGTCATCGCTGAAGCACGAATAAAAACAACAATAATCTGGCTAAAAAAATGAAAACTTACTGCCATGCTGACACCCACATTCTCCATTCTGGTAAAAAAATTGACAGTTTGGTGAAAATTTGTCCCTCCAAACCACTTGGCACAAAAAGTGTTAAATGTATGGATAGTTAAAAAACTTAAAATCAAAATAAAAAATAATAAAAGTTATGGCGTTAAACCTTAAACCAATTGCTGGCAGTTCGAACAGAGTAATAGTTGAACCGGCTGCGGCAGAAGAAAAAACTGCATCGGGTTTGTATATCCCTGATACTGCTAAAGAAAAACCATCTAAAGGAACTGTAGTTTCTGTTTCTGAAGAAGATTCTGAAGGTAAAAAAGCGAGCGTAAAAGTTGGCGATGTTGTAATTTATGGTAAATACGGTGGTACCGAATTCCCTTACGAAGGCAAAGATTACCTGATTATGCGTGAAACTGATATCTACGCTGTTGTTGGGTAAATAATTAATGATTGAATGACTGAATTTCAAATGAGAGAATTCAGCATCAATCAACAAATAAAATCATAATGATAGAATGAGAAGAAATAAATTGAATCATTCTCTCATACAATCATTCAAAATTCAAAAAAGAAATGTCAAAACAAGTAAAATATAACGTAGAAGCACGCGACGCCCTGAAAAGAGGTGTTGATATTCTTGCAAATGCAGTAAAAGTAACTTTAGGTCCAAAAGGTCGTAACGTAATCATCGATAAAAAATTCGGTTCACCAGCAATCACCAAAGATGGTGTTACTGTGGCTAAAGAAATCGAATTGAAAGATGCAGTTGAGAACATGGGTGCTCAAATGGTTAAAGAAGTAGCTTCAAAAACAGCTGATATTGCTGGTGATGGTACGACTACTGCTACTGTATTGGCTCAGGCGATTATTACAACCGGTATTAAAAACGTTGCTGCAGGTGCAAACCCAATGGATTTAAAACGTGGTATTGATAAAGCAGTTGCTGCTGTTGTAGAAAACTTAAAATCTCAATCACAAGCGGTTGGTGATGATAACAATAAAATTAAACAAGTGGCATCTATCTCTGCAAATAACGACGAGGTAATCGGTTCGTTAATTGCGGAAGCCATGAGCAAAGTTGGTAAAGATGGTGTAATTACTGTTGAAGAAGCAAAAGGTACTGAAACTGAAGTAAAAACAGTTGAAGGTATGCAATTTGACAGAGGTTATTTATCTCCATATTTTGTGACCAATGCAGATAAAATGGAAGCTGAATTAGAAAATCCTTACATTTTAATCTACGACAAAAAAATCAGCAACATGAAAGAATTGTTGCCTGTTTTAGAAAAAACGGTTCAAACTGGTAAACCATTGGTAATCATTTCTGAAGATTTAGATGGCGAAGCTTTAGCTACTTTGGTAGTAAATAAAATCCGTGGTTCGTTAAAAGTTGTTGCTGTTAAGGCACCAGGTTTTGGCGACAGAAGAAAAGCAATGTTAGAAGACATCGCAATCTTAACTGGCGGTATCGTTGTTTCAGAAGAAAGAGGATATAAATTAGAAAATGCTGATTTAACTTATTTGGGTTCTGCTGAGAAAGTTGTTGTTGATAAAGACAATACAACTGTAATTAACGGTGCTGGTAACTCAGATGATATTAAATCTCGCGTAAGCCAGATTAAATCTCAAATCGAAACGACTACATCTGATTACGATAAAGAAAAATTACAAGAGCGTTTGGCTAAATTAGCTGGCGGTGTTGCAGTTCTTTACGTAGGTGCAGCAAGTGAGGTTGAAATGAAAGAGAAAAAAGACCGTGTTGATGATGCTTTACATGCAACCCGTGCGGCTGTAGAAGAAGGTATCGTTGCTGGTGGTGGTGTTGCTTTTATCCGTGCAGTTGAAGCTTTAGCTAACCTAAAAGGTGCTAACGAAGATGAAAATACAGGTATCCAGATCATCCGTCGTGCTATTGAAGAGCCATTACGTCAAATTTGCGAAAACGCAGGTATTGAAGGTTCTATCGTAGTTCAAAAAGTTAAAGAAGGTACTGCCGATTTCGGTTATAATGCACGTACTGATGTTTACGAAAACTTAATTGGTGCAGGTGTTATCGATCCAACTAAAGTAAGTCGTGTAGCATTAGAAAACGCAGCTTCAATCGCAGCGATGTTATTAACTACAGAAGTTGTTTTAGCAGACGAACCTGAAGAAGGTGGTTCTCCAATGCCTCCAATGGGCGGCGGCGGTATGGGCGGTATGATGTAATATCACCACCATAGCGAAACTATTTCGTGTAAAAATATTCCCTCAGGGCATTTGTGCTCTGGGGGTTTTTTATGCCTTTTTACGCTTACAAACGAAATTCCATCTGCTTATAACCTGCTCATTTAGTTGTTATTGGTGTAAAAATTTAGGAAATGTAATCCGAAAATTACGTCCTTTGTTCCTGAATATTTATTGGCGCGTCTTAGGCCGGGTACTCACTCCTGAGTAGTGGTTAAAGCAGGTTCAAAACAACGCTTCCAGAACGCAATAAAATCATTCCCTAGTGTTAGAGATTTATGAAGATTCGTTGTAAAAGGAAATGGCTTTTTCTTGTCCTATTTTTTGGGGCATTTTTGTGTACGTCAGCAGGTTTCGCCCAGGTTAGTATTGGCACGGTAGATCCCGGCCCATTTACCCCAGGCAGTACCATTGCCGTTCCTTTCACCGTACCATCAAGTTGTTCAACGCAGGGAAATCAATTTCAACTATACCTCTCCGATCAAAATGGAAATTTCGGCACAGAAACACTCATCGGTACCTATGCAGGTTTTTACAGCACATACATTAACGGATTACTTCCTGCCACATTAGCCCCCGGCACAGGTTACCGGGTTCGGGTAAAAACAACTACTCCTAGCTCCGTAAGTGCTGCATCCAGCGCTTTTGAAGTTAAGGCTGGTCCATCTGTTGAGGCAAAACTTACCTCAGCTTATCTAAACAACAATAATAAAGAAACCTTTGGTACCTGCACTAGCAAGCCCAATAATGCCTTTTTGCTCACCAATGAATCTACCGCAAATAGTACCGTTACGGCCACTGTAACCAATGAAGGAAGCGGAGGAGGTACTACTGCCATTAGTTTCGCTACAGCAATACAAAGTTTTACTGCTCAACAATCACACTATACCATTTACACCAAAGCCGTGATGCCTGATGGTACAGTTGCCACAAAGGCTTATCTGCTCATTAATAATAAAACGGTAACTGCTTTCGCCAATACAGGAAACACAGTGGTTTGTTTGCCATTAGGGGCATTAACTTTTAATGTGGATGTGACTTCAGCCTCTGGTATTCAAAACAACTTTCCAGGTGATATTTATACCATTACCTGGGGCGACCAGACCACAACCACTTACACCCTTTGCGAAATCATTAACAATGGTGGGATTGTAGCGCACTCTTACATCAAATCTTCATGCGGAAGTGTTTCTACCTCCAGCGCCGGAACAATTTTTAATGCTTTTGATGTTTCCATCAATGTATCGAATACTTTTTGCGGGATAATCGGTACCCCGGTATCTTCATCAGCCAAAGTTGTGGTAAAACCGGTAAACTCTTTTGTTTATAACAATCCAGGTTGTACCAATACTGACATTACTTTTGTAAATACCTCTACTTTGGGAGAAAACCCAAATACCAACACACTGGGCTGCACACCGAATGAGGTAACTTATAACTGGTACATTGATGGTGTCCCCGTTAAGGCAAACCAGCCAAGATCTTATAACCTGGTTTATAAATTCCCAACAAATGGTGAGCATACGATCCGGCTGGAATCCAATAGTTCGGGTTCGTGTAATGCTGATCCGGTTGAAATGAAAATCTGTATCCAGGATCCCCCGAAACCTGCTTTTAGTTTACCGTCAACCACCACCTGCTCCGGAACAACCTTAAAACCTACCGATCTTTCTGTTTTAGACAATATCTGCAACGCAGCCAATAGTTATTTTTGGTCGGTTACCCCCACAGCAGGTTATGCCGGTGGTACCAGTGCAACCAGTAAAGAACCACAGTTCAGTTTTACCACTCCGGGCACTTACACCATTACGTTAAGCATTTCTACTCCATCATGCGGCCCGGTAGTAAGCCTGCCGCAAACTGTTGTGGTAAACGAAAGTCCAAAGGCTACCCTTTCTCCTGACATTACACTTTGCAACCTATCTACCTACGATTTTAACAATACCACCACCGGGCCAACCAAAACGACTATCAGCGGAACATCAAAAGATTTACCCGATACTTATACATGGACGGTTGTTCCATCGGGTGCCGGGACTTATAGTTTTGCAGGGGGTACAACGGCGAATTCGAAATACCCATCCATTAAATTTGATAGCTACGATACTTATACCATAACCGTTACACACAAAAACAACTGCGGAACAGCAACTGATACCCAGGTGCTCACTTTCAGTACAGCACCCGTAGTTAATGCCGGTGCTGATCAGAGCATCTGCTTTAATGATCCCAGTTTCGCTTTAAGCGCAAGCATAACAGGCACAACCGCTACGCAAACCTGGATAGGCGGCGCAGGAGCGTTTACTCCAGGCAGAAATGATTTAAATGCTGTTTACACACCAACTGCAGCTGAAAAAGCTGCAGGTACGGTTACTTTAACCTTAAGGGTAACCACCTCACTTGCGCCACCATGTAACCAGATCGATGACGATATCATCTTAAAAATAAAATCTGACATCAGTTTAACCAGCGCGTCTACCAAAACCATCTGTACAGGCAATAATGTCGCCTATACGCCAACATCTGCAGCGGCCGGCGTTACTTACACCTGGACCGCTACAGGAACAGCCTCAGCTAGCGGCTATACCACAAACGGAACCGGAAATATTAATGATGTACTAACCAACACCGATCTTAGTGCTGATGCTACGGTAACCTATACCATTACCCCCCATTTAGATGGTTGCGATGGCACGCCATTTAATTTGGTGGTTACGGTTAAACCAAACCCAGTGGTAACGGCAACGGCTGCTAACCCAACCATTTGTAATAAAACATCATCAGCCATTACCCTATCGGCCAATTTAACAGCAGTAAATTATACCTATACCAGCACAGTAACTGGTAACATAACCGGAAATACCACCAGGGCTGTTGCATCGGCAGGTACACAGATCAATGATATTTTAACCAATTCGGGCACTACATCAGGCACAGTAACTTATACCATTACACCAGTATCTTCAAATGGTTGTCCGGGTGTAGCCACAAGTGTTACCATTACGGTATTGCCAAGCGCAACATTGGCAAATGCTGGTCCTGATGATGCAATATGTAACGCAACTACTTATACCCTAAAAGGAAATGCTCCTTTAGTAGGTACGGGTAAATGGGCCATTGTTTCGGCCCCCACCACTATAACTTTTACGGATGATACACAGGCCACAACCGACATCAGCGGCTTAGTGCCCGGGAACACCTATATTTTAAGGTGGACGATTGCAGATGCCAACTGCTCTACCTCAAGCGATGATGTGCAAATTACCGTTAATCCATTGAGTATAGGCGGAACCACTGCCGGAGATGTGGCAGTTTGTGCAGGCGCCAATGGCGGTAATATTACGCTAAGCGGACAGGTTGGAAATGTCATCCGCTGGGAACGTTCTATTGATAACGGCGTAACCTGGGCCACCATTACTTCAACAGCCAATCCTTACATATTCTCTAACCTTGGTATTAGCACTAAATTCCGGGCAGTAGTACAAAGTGGTAGCTGCGCAGAAGCCATTTCAACGGCAACCACCATCACGGTAAATCCCGGAACGGTAGCTGCGAACGCTGGCTCAGATCAAAATTTATGTAGCGGAAATGGAATTACCTTAAACGGGAATAATCCTGCACCAAACAGTGGTAACTGGACTTTAACCTCCGCACAAACGGGCGTTACCATCACCGATCCCACGTTATATAATACCACTGTTACGGGTTTGGTGCCAGGACAAACTTATACCTTCAGGTGGACCATTGCAGGTTTTAATGGTTGCCCGCCCTCTGTAGATGAAATAACGGTTACTTATTATTCACCTGTTACCAATAACATTTCAGCATCAACTGCCCCGGTTTGCGCCAGCCAGAGCATTACCATTACGGGCGACACTCCCACTGGTGGTACGGGCACATTTGCCTATCAATGGCAAAGCAGCGCAGATGGAAATACCTGGACCAATGTTCCATCGGTAACCAATAAAGATTTAACCTTAATTGTAAGTTCATCAACTTATTTCAGGCGGCTGGTGAACAGCACCATCTGTACGTCGATCAGCAACTCAGTTCAGGTTACCGTGTTACCGGGATTAACCAACAACACCATTTCAGCCGATCAAATCATCTGTATCGGTACAGCTGCAGCACCGCTTACAGGCTCAGTACCAGGCGGAGGTAGCGGTAGTTATACCTATCAATGGCAGTCGGGCACTAACGGAACGGTGTGGAGTGATGTATTGGGAGCAACCGGTGTTAGCTTTACCCCTCCAGCCCCTACCGCAACCATTTATTACCAGCGATCGGTAACCAGCGGCGCTTGCAGTAACAATTTAAGTAACCAGGTTAAAATAACGGTTAACCCTCCTGCTAAAGCCGGGTTGGTTTTTAATACCGACAAAGGTTGTCCACCTTTCATTTTAACGGCATCCAACATATCTGCAACACCTTATACCGACCGCAACAGCACATACACCTGGTTTGCCAACGGCGTGCAGATTGGCACAGGGATTACTTTTCCAGGTTATACCATTGCAAATGATAACGAAAGTGTCGTGATCAAACTGGTGGTAACGAGCAGCCTGGGATGTAGTAGTGATGAAACCAGTCATACTTTTAGTACCATACAAAGTGTAACCGCTGCTTATACACAGAGTGCAATATCGGGCTGCGGACCTTTAAATGTTGTTTTCACCAATACTTCCAATTCATTAACGGCGGCAACCTTCAACTGGGATTTCGGAAACGGTACCACTTCAAATTTAGCGCAACCACCGGCGGTTACCTACCAGGCAGATCCAACAGGAAAAGACCTGACTTATACGGTCACATTAAAGGCAACTACCGCCTGCGGCACCACTACCCAAACTTCGACGGTATTGGTAAAAGCAAAACCGGTTTCCGTTTTTTCTCCAGATAAAACAACAGGCTGCTCACCTCTGGCGGTGACATTTAGCAATACCTTACCAGGAAACTATACCAGTTATACTTACGATTTTGGGGATGGCTCAGCACCTTTAACCGTAACCGATAAAAACAGCGTAAACCACACTTACACCACGTTGGCGGTTAGGGATTATGTGGTAAAAATGACCGCTACCAATGAGTGCGGAAGCAATGAATCACAATATTCAATTCGTGTGGCACCTAACGATATTACTCCGGAATTGGTGGTCAACAGCAATCAGCTTAAAGGTTGTGCACCTTTAAAAGTCGATTTCTTTAACAATACCAAAGGCGCCAGCACTTTTGTTTATGATTTTGGTGATGGGAGCACGACGGTTACCCATACCGCTCCCGAAACCATATCGCATACCTTTACCCAGCCTGGGAAATATACCATTACTTTATACGCATCAAACAATTGCTCCAACGCTTCAACAACCGAAACCGTTGAAGTTTTGCCACAACCCAGCGTAAGTTTCACCGCAGATAAAACAAGTGGTTGTGACGGAGTTACCGTAAAATTTAAAAATACCAGTACCGGTGCAATAGGTTATGTTTGGGATTTTGGAGATGGTTCGCCAACATCAAATGCCATAGAACCCACGCACACCTTTAATGGTCCGGGGAAAAATTATGCAGTTACCCTAACAGCAACCAATGCATTAGGCTGTACAAACAGTACTACCATAGCCGATTATATTCGTGTTGTGGCCCCGCCGGTAGCTAGCTTTACAGTTACTCCTGGTAACGAAATTTCGATCCCAAATTATTCATTTGGCTTTAAGGATATTAGTACCGATGCAGTGAGCTGGCAGTGGACCTTTGGCGATGGCGCCGTTTCTACCCTGCAAAATCCAACCCACACTTATTCCAATGAGGGCAATTACAACGTAACCCTTAAAGTATTAAATAAAGAAGGTTGTTCTTCTACCACTTTCCAATCCGTAAGGATTATTGGAGTACCAGGGTATCTGAATATTCCAAATTCATTTATGCCCGCCAGTGCTAAAAACGAAATCAAGATTTTTAAGGCGAAAGGCCGTGGTATAAAAGAGTGGCAGATGTCTGTTTTCAATAAATGGGGACAACAGTTATGGACAACGACCAAATTGGATGACGGGGCGCCTTTAGAGGGCTGGGATGGTACCTATAACGGACAAGAGCAGCCACAGGGCGTGTATTATTGGAAAATAGAGATAAAATTTATTAATGGCAGCGATTGGAAAGGAATGACTTACGATTCATCTCCTCCAAAGAAAACGGGCGTAATATATTTAATAAGATGATGAGGAGAAGGGTAATATTATTTTTGTTTTGGTTGCTGCCAATGGTTTCGTTGGCGCAGGACCATATTTATTCGCAGTTTTACAATGCGCCGATTTACTTAAATCCCGCTTTAACCGGGCAGTTTGAAGGCGACATCAGGTTTAATGCCTTGTACCGCAACCAGTGGACGGGTTTGGCGAGTGATTTTTCGTACATGACGGCTTCCGGCGACCTCAATCTAAGGAGATTAAACAGTGGTATTGGGATTATTTTTAACCGCAGCAGTGAGGGTACTGCTTACCTGGTGAAGAACAATGTTGCCCTAAGTTATTCTTATATTATCGGTGGAGACGATTTTGCTTTATCATTTGGCTTACAGGGAGGCATTACCAACCAAAAGTTAAACTGGGATAAACTTGTTTTTGGTGATCAGATCGATATCAGTACTGGTTATATTCCGGGTAGTGTTTCTGGCGCCGAAAGGCCAAGCGTAGATAGCCGGTATTATTTCGATTCCAATGCTGGTGCCAATCTCGTGGTGGGGAAATTTATGATGGGACTGGCCGTGCATCACCTTAACCGTCCGGATGAATCCTTATCGGGTTTTCAGGCCAAATTGCCGATGCGCATCTCAGGTAATTTAAGTTACAAGTTAACCCTGGTGCCTGATGAGTACGATCGCGATGGCAATTACCTCATCCCGTCTATTGTTGCTTACAAACAGGGCAACGTAAAATCGTTCAGCGTGGGCATGCAATATAAATATGCGGGCATCAACGCAGGTATCTGGTACCGCAACGATGGTAATTCTAACGGAAATGATGCCGTTGTTTTTTCGGTGATTTTTGATATTTTCAACAGGCGTACCAATGGCGAAAAATTCAGGCTTGGCATCAGTCACGATGCCACAACCTCTAAAATTAACTACAGCAATACAGGCGGAACATCCGAAATTGGCGTAGGTTACGAAAAATATTTTCCAAATAGCTCAAATGGTGGCCGTGCAAATGGCCTAAGATGTTATGATTTTTATTAATTTTCCTCTGATAACCCCGGGCAATGAACGATATCTTAGATCAAAACCATTTCATTACACAAAGTGAGATCAATAAATTTCTATTGGCTACCCTGCTTTGTGGCATCATCGGTGCCGAACGCGAATATAGAAGTAAATCTGCCGGTTTAAAAACCATGATGATGATCGGTTTGGGCGCTACCCTATTCACTATTTTATCCATAAAAATCGGGCCTACCAGTCAGGATCGCATTGCCTCTAACATTGTTACCGGTATTGGTTTTCTTGGTGCTGGCGTAATTTTTAAAGAAGAAAACCGCGTTAAAGGGCTAACTACAGCCTGTATCATTTGGATTGTGGCCGCCATTGGCATGGCCATAGGCTCTGGTTATTACGAACAGGCCATTGGCGTTACCATTGTGGTATTATTGGCCCTGATTATTTTTCCATTTTTAGAAGAAATCGGCGACCGCCGCTTTACCAAACGGGTTTACCGCATTGTTAAAAGACAACATACCCATGGCAATTTAGAAAGCTACGAAGAAGTTTTTAGAGAAAGTAAACTCAAACCTCAACGCGGCAAACATCAATTGGTTGATAATATCATTACCGGAAACTGGGTAGCGACAGGAACGCCACAAAACCATCAGAAGTTTGTGGAGCGCATGTTAAAAGACGATGATATTATTGAATTTGATTTTTAACCGAATCAAACAGATCTACCCTTTGGGTTTGCAAGGCCATTTTTTTCTCGTCAATCACCATGGTATCCGACCAGCGATCATGCCAGGGGGTGCTTGGAGTACCTAAAGCACTTAACGCATTAAAAGGAATGGCCCTTACAATATTCCGGACAAATGCTTTTTGAAAAGACATATCACTACCATCATTATTTACGGCCCTTGTGCCGGTAATTAATTTACCTATCGATGTTCCGTTAGACATTGCTTCGGTCATAAACATCACTATACCATAAAATAACAGCAAAACTAAACGTAGTGACAGATCATCTACCTCCACTAAAAGGCCTGGATTTAAAAAGCCAATCACTACCCCAAGTCCAAATGCAACGATGTAAAATACGATTGTATCGATGATATAATTTGCGAATCTTTTGCCCGAGCTGGCACGGCAGTAGTTTAAATCAATTTCTTGATAATTGTTGTTAAAGTCCATTTTTGGAGCGTTTGGATTAGATTTTTCTAAGGTAAAATATTTTGATGTTCAGTCAAAATTAATTTAGCCAAAATCATAAAACAATCATAGCTTTGTGTAACTATATTCATAAATGATCAAGGAACAAATTTCAGTTTTCGATATTTTTAAAATAGGCATTGGCCCGTCAAGTTCACATACTTTAGGTCCCTGGCGTGCTGCCCAACAATTTACCGCTTCACTTGCACAGCAAAACCTGCTTAACGATGTTGAAGGCATTAAAATATTGCTGTATGGCTCTCTTGCCAAAACAGGCAAGGGACACGGAACTGATGTAGCCATTTTATTAGGTTTAACCGGAGCCGATCCCGTAACTTTTGATGTAGATGCGGTTACACCCACTTTCGAAGGCATCCAACGGGATAAAAAACTGAACCTTGCTGGTCATTTAACCATCAATTTCGATTATAATCAAGATTTACTCTTTCTTTTTGCCGAAAGTTTACCTTTTCACCCTAATGCAGTTACTTTTCAGGCATTTTTAAATAACGGAAAGGCTTTTTCCGAAACCTATTACTCTATTGGTGGTGGTTTTGTGGTGAAAGAAGGAGAAGATAATAGTAAAAAAGCCCAGGTTGATCTGCCATTTCCGGTAGAAAAAGCAAAAGAACTGTTGCACTGGTGTCTGTCTACCGGTTTAAAAGTGAGCGAAATCGTAATGGAGAACGAACTGGCCTGGCGTACCGAAGCTGAGACCAAAAAAGGTATTTTACAACATTTCGCCGTCATGCGCGATTGTATTTATCGTGGCTGCCATACCACTGGCTTTTTACCGGGTGGTTTAAATGTAGCCAGAAGGGCTTTCCCCTTAAATAAACGCTTAATTAGTAAAAGTGAATATTCCAATTATAATACTTGGGTAGAAGCCATCAGGAAAGGTGGTAACGGATTTAATTATACTTTAGATTGGGTAAGCTGTTTTGCGCTGGCCGTAAATGAAGAAAATGCCTCATTTGGCAGGGTAGTAACTGCCCCTACAAATGGTGCTGCCGGGGTAATTCCGGCCGTACTCCAATATTTTATAACCTTTTGCGATGGTTATAGTGAAGAAAAAATCATCCAGTTTATTGCCTGCGCTTCCGAAATAGGCAGTATTTTCAAAAAAGGTGCTACCATATCCGCAGCAATGGGTGGCTGTCAGGCCGAAATTGGCGTTTCCTCAGCCATGGCTGCAGCAGCGCTTACAGAATGCCTGGGCGGCTCGCAAAGGCAGGTTTTAATGGCTGCAGAAATTGCCATGGAACATCATTTAGGTTTAACCTGCGATCCGATTGGCGGTTTGGTACAAATTCCTTGTATCGAACGGAATACCATGGGCGCAATTAAAGCCATTACGGCCAGTCAGTTGGCTTTACAAAGCAATCCCGATAAAGCAAAAGTGAGTCTCGATGCCGTGGTAAATACCATGTGGGAAACGGCTCTAGATATGAATGCCAAATACAAAGAAACCTCTGATGGAGGCCTGGCAACCAATATTCCGATCAGTTTGCCAGAATGTTAAATCAACTTTGTTGCATTTAAATGACTAATGTTATCGATTTATTACAAACTTTTTGACCCCAAATCATCAAGTATTTCTACATTCGCTGACTTTTTAATAATTATTCATAAAAAAATGATCAACTACACAAAAATCAGTGTGATTGGTTTGGCTTTGTCGTTATCTATATCGGCAGTTTATGGTCAAGACAATCTTGTTAATTCTTTAAAAAACAACCAAAGTGAAAACAGTGCAGCTTCTTTCAAATTCACAGAAGTAATTAACCTGGCCAATACACCGGTTCAAAACCAAGGCTCTTCGGGCACTTGCTGGAGCTATTCAACCAATTCATTTTTAGAATCAGAAATGATCAAAGCAGGTAAACAACCTGTAACCTTATCCCAACTTTTTTCTGCCCGCAATGCTTACGTAGAAAAAGGAAAAAATTATGTACGTATGCATGGTGCCGTTTCATTAGGCGATGGTGGTGCTTTGCATGATGTTATCAACATGTACAGAAAATACGGTGCGGTTCCGCAAGAGGCATATACCGGTTTAAACTATGGTACTAAAATCAACAAAACTGCCGAGCTTGGCGATATCGAGAAAGGTGTTTTAGAAGCAGTAGTAAAAAATTCGAACGGCGAGTTAACACCAAATTGGTTAAAAGCTTATACGGGCGTAATTGATGCTTATTTAGGTGCTGTGCCAGAAAACTTCACCTATAACGGTAAAAAATATACCCCACAAACTTTTGCCAAGGAAGTTGTAGGTTTAAATCCAGACAACTATGTAGAATTATCTTCATTTAATGATCATCCCTTCTACAGCAAATTTACTTTGCTGGTACCTGATAACTGGTCATTTGATCAGGTTTACAATGTTAAGGTAAACGAATTGACAGACATTATTGATAATGCCTTAAAAGGCGGTTACACTGTTGCATGGGCTACAGATGTAAGTGAAAAAACCTTTAGCTGGAAAAATGGTGTTGCTTTTGTTCCGCAGACACCTTTTGCTGATATGACGATGAAACAAAAAGCGGAGATGTTTAACGGCCCACAGCCAGAGATGGAAATTACTCAGGAAAACCGTCAATTGGCTTTCGACAATTACCAAACCACTGATGACCATGGGATGCATATTGTTGGTTTAGCAAAAGATCAGAATGGTAAAGAATATTATATCGTAAAAAACTCCTGGGGAGCAAGCAACGATTATAAAGGTTATTTATACGTGACCAAAAACTACGTTAAATATAAAACGACAGCCATTTTATTAAACAAAGCAGGTATTCCGGCAGCAATTTCTAAGAAATTAGCCTTGTAAAGGAAGTTAAATTAGTTTAAAAGAGCCGTAGAAGAAATTTTGCGGCTCTTTTTGTTGATTGTAACCGCAAAGGGCGCTAAGCGATTGGCGGAAGGCGAAATTCCTCCAATACGTCATTTCGAGCGGACCCGATAGCTATCGGGTGCAACGAAATCGAGAACCACGGAGTGCTCAGCAAAGCTAAATCTATCTCGAAACAGATCTCTCCACTCCGCGGTGCTTCGGTCGAGATGACGATTTTACGCTACTTGTCGCGATAAATCAACTTCCCCGTGTTAATCAGTGCATCTTGGCAAAAAAGCCTCTGTGTTCTCTGTGATTTTCTCCGTGGCCTCTGTGATAAAAAAACGAGGTAAATTAAACCAACCCTGAATAAGTCAGTACCAACCACCATAAACCTGTGGTGATAAATGAAAGCAATATCCCGATCCCCACTACTAAATTGGAAAGTTTTGGGTTCAGGTTATACTGATCAGCCACTACCCCTGCGGTTAATAAGGTTGGCATAGCCATTTCGAAAATGGTTATTTTGGTAATTGTTCCGCTCATCCCTAAAACTACAGCAATCAGCATCACCACCAAAGGAGCTAAAATCAACTTATATAATAAAGCAAAACTGATATGCTTCAATTCGCTAAACCAGCCCCCAAACTTGAGCTGCAAACCAATCGAAAACAAGGCCAACGGACCAACCGTTCCGGCAAGCTTATCAAACAATGGATCAAGAGCAGAAACATCGATAAAACGTGGAATAGTTAAAGCCAATACACAACCGATCAGCGGCGGAAAGGTTAATACTTTTTTAAGCACCAGTTTGGCGCTTAATTCCTGGTTCTGTGAGGATCGGATGGCCACAATCACCCCAATAGTCGATAGCAGCGTAAAAGTAACCTGATCGCAGATAATGGCGATTCCCAATTCCTTTTCACTAAAATAGGCCACAATTAAAGGAAAACCTACAAAAGAAGTATTACTTAAGGAGCTTGTTAATTTTAAACCACCTAAGCTTGCTTTGCTGATGTTCCTGATACGACTATAAACCGTGATGAATAACCAACCGAACAGCCATACACAAACTGGTGCCAACGCCGGGAAAAGCAAATCATTTGTCCAGGTAATATGCGGCAGGTACTTAAACGAAACTGCTGGTAAAGCAATGTAAATAATCCAGGCGTTAATACCTTTGTGTGCATCTTTAGGCAACGATTTGCTCTTTCTGAAAAGAATACCTGCCAAAATGCATAAACCGATAAGGATGAAATTTGCCATTGAATAACAAAGTTAAGCGATAAAAGAAAATGGATGAATTTCCTATCGCTAGCTAAATCATCCATTTTACATCTTCCTTTTTACATTTTAAGCTGAAGGTTTCGGTTTTTTCTTTTTATGCCAAACCTTTTTCTTGCCGTTATGTTGAGGCCTTTTTTCTTCTACATGTGTAATTTCCATTGCAGCAATGCTTTCTGGCAACGGCATGCGGGGAACAGGCTTTTCAATTAGTTTCTCTATGTTATCGAACTTACGCTTATCCCTTCCGTTAACCAGTGTAATGGCTGTGCCTTTAGTGGCCGCCCTTGCGGTACGACCAATGCGGTGTACATAATCAGCAGGATCGCCGGGAACATCATAATTGATTACTAAATCAATACCTTCCACATCAATTCCCCGTGATAAAACATCGGTACCGATTAAAATAGGCAATCTTCTGTTTTTAAAGGCCAATAAAATATCTTCACGTTCTTTTTGTCCCAGGTCTGAATGGAAAGCTTCTGCTTTAATGCCTAAGCCTTTAAAAGTCTTATATAAAGCTTTTACTTTTTCTTTGGTAGAAACAAAAATGATACTGCTTTTATATTGTCCGCTTTTGAAAATCTCACTCAACAAAGCCTGTTTCTGCTGATCATGGATATTGTAAGCCTGCTGATCAATACCTTCGGCAGGTTTAGCTATCGAAATGGTAATTTGCTTGGGTTCGTGCAGGATTTTGCCGGCCATCGTCCTTATTTTTGGCGCCATGGTGGCCGAAAATAAAAGCGTTTGCCTTTTCTTTGGCAGGTAGCTGATGATCCGGATAATATCGTCATAAAAACCCATATCCAACATCCTGTCGGCTTCATCCAGGATTAAATGCTGTAAATGCTCCAGTTTTAACACACCCGAGGATAAATGGGCCATTAACCTGCCCGGCGTAGCGATAATGACATCTACACCTTCGCGCATAGAGCGTTTTTGCTGTTCATAAGCAATTCCATCTCCCCCACCATATACCGCCAAAGAGCTGATGTTGGTAAAATAAGCCAATGCTTCAACCTGTAAATCAATCTGTTGAGCCAGTTCTCGGGTTGGAGCCAGGATCAAGGTATTGTTATGCCTGTCGGTAGCTTTGCTGATCTTATCCATTACGGGCAAAAGATAGCTGGCTGTTTTCCCTGTACCGGTTTGGGCGCAGGCAATCAGATCATGGTTATCTAAAATTACCGGTATGGCTTGTTCTTGTATTGGAGTAGCGCTTTTATACCCCATGGCCATTAAGCCTTCGTATAAATCTGGGTTAAAATTAAAGTCGTTAAAATTCAATCTATTGTATTTATGTCTTTTAGCAAAAGTACCTTAAAATACCGCCAATAGCAAACGGCATTTCAATATCGCTTCAACAAACCCATTATGTAAGCCAATGCCAAAATAAAATAGCCCCAATTGTACTGAACAATTGAGGCTTGGAAATTATAATAGACGAAACTTAGTGAACCTGAATATCTTTTTCGGGTGTATTCGTTTCGGGGTTTTTAGGTAGGGTAACCTTTAAAATTCCATCAGCGTAGTGCGCCGAAATATTTTCTGATAAAACCTTTCCGTTTAAGGCAAAAGCCCTTTCAAAAGTTCCATTGCTGTATTCCCTGCGGTTGTATTTTTTAGCCGATTCAGTTTCTTCTTTAGGCTGGTAAGAGATGGTTAACACATCATCTTTGGTCACTACTTTTAAGTGTTCTTTAACCAATGCTGGTGCATAGAGTTCGATGATGAAACTGTTTTCTGTTTCTTCGATGTTAACCGGTACTTTTCTAAATCCCTGGTTAAACATCCCAAATTTGTGGTGCCCAAAAGGCCCACCAAAGTGACCTCCAAATCTTCCTTCTCCTGCGCCGTAACGGCCGTGCATCCTGCCCGAGTGGCATCTATGTTCTTTGTACATGTAATTTAATCTTATTGTTATTTATTTTGTTAATTCACAGGTTTTAACCAATCGTTAATTGATAACCGCCTGTTCGGTTTTTGGTATCCCCAAAAGCTGGGTAATAATGTTTGCATAAGGATAAGCTGGCGAAAAAACGGCATAATCAAATTTTAAACCCCTTATCTGCACCAAAATATCATCGATAAATTTCATGGGTTCGAGTAAGGCGCTGATTAATCCCGATTTCGGTTTTTCTTCATCGCTTTCATTTCTCTGCTGAAAAACATCCACCTCCCGATTGTAGGCTTTAAATTCAGCCCCGATTTCTTCTATAGGCCCCTTAAACGCATCCGAACTAAAAAAGGTAACCTTTTCCCCACGGGTAATCAGCTCATTGGCCATACCCAAAATCGGACTTACATCTGCCTGGGATGGATCGCTCAAAAAAAGTACTTGTGACATAACCTTATCTGTTTAGGGTATTTATACTATCAATTGGGGTAATCACGGCCTCAGTAGCCTTTCTATTGTGATGGCTGAAACCATGATGTCTGCTGTATTCGTGCTGGCAATCTTCGGTATAGTTCCTGTTTTTAAAATCCAGGCGATCGCAGTATCCGTTTTGAACAGCCAATACATTTAAGCTGTAAAAAGTTCCTGCGGCAACAGCCAATGCCAGTAATATTCTAAATGTTCTCATCGCTAATAATTTACGTTGATGTTGTTAACGGTTCCGTTACTTTGTACGGTTGGTTTGTACCACTGGTTATCGATTGGCACAATCGGGTTGAAATGGTTTTCGAAACCATTATACCGGCTGTGGAAATAATGGCGTCTTCTGAAGGCAAAAGCTCTGAACATAAAACCGATTAGCACCGCGGCCAATATAAATTTGAATACAAACGGGATAAAGAAAGCGGCTGCACCAAGTACGATCCCAAATCCTATAGCTTTTAATATTTTTTTCATTTTCTTATCTTTTTAAAGATTGGTAAGCAATTCACTTTAAATGAGTTGAAGCACCAACATTGTTGTTTTTGATATTTATATAGGAAGACGGAGCAGCTTTATTTTTACTTTAAATTATTTTGATTTTTTTTAGTTTATTGAGGAATATCCCGTAGTTATGTCATCCTGAGGAATAATTATTTCATAAAATCAATATAAAAGACCGTGCTTTTTGGCAAAATGATAGGCTGCGTGAGATCGTCATTCCCAACCCGATAGCTATCGGGTCGATTGGGAACCACGGAGTGCTCATGAATGCCTCTGAAAAAAGAAAAACTTATGAATAATCGTAATGCAAGCGCTTTAAGATTCCCGCCTGCGCGAGAATGACGATACCTCTCAGAATGATCGGGTAATAAAACAAAAAAGCTCCGAATTTCTCCGGAGCTTTTAACTATTCTTTATTGCGGTGGTGGCCCCATCCGCCACATCTTCGCTTATACTCTTCTTTAAATTTCACCCGCTCCTCATCGTCCATAGTCTCCCATTTGGCACGCATGCTCCTCGCCCGCTCACGGAAACCATTATGGCCGTCATGACCGCCTTTTTTAAAATTGCCGAAGAGCAACCGGCAAAGTACCAGTAAGCCCAGCGCCTGCCAATAATTTAGTTTGCCTGCATGCGCCACCTCAGGTAAAATCCAGTTCCATAAAAACATAACCACATAACCCAGTACCGCTGCAATAAGCACCGCTACGGGTAAAAAGAAAATAAATTTCTTGCGCCGATTAAAATTTCTATTCATCATGTCTGCAAATTTAATAGTTAATAAATTCCTGATATAAATTTTGTAAGCGGTTACGCAGGTGTTTTACCGCATAACCTTTTCTTGATATTAATGTTTTTATATTTTCGCCGCTTTCATCTGCCAGTTCCTGAAAAGTACGTTCTTCAAGCTCATTCTGTACAAATACATAGCGTTGATTTTCTGGTAGTTCTTCGAGCGCTAAAAACAGCTGGTCCCAGAATAATTTTTTTAAACTTTCTTCTTCCGGCGAGTAGGTTTCGGCTAGCAAAATTTCTTTGAAGTTAATTTCGCCATCTTCCCCTTCGAAACTGAAATCTTCCAGCGATTCTTCCTTTTGTTTCCGGTATTTATCGGTAATCTTATTTCTGGCTACGCGGTAAAGCCAACCACTAATCTGCTCAATTGTTCCTACTTCGGGCTGATTGCTCAACTGGAACCAAACATCCTGCAAAATATCTTCCGCGTCCTCATCGGTATTCACCCTCCCGCGGATGAAACTGAACAGGCGCTTACCATAATTGGCAACTGTTGAAATAATATTTTGAGGTTCGTTTGTTGGCACTATTTATTGCGTATAAAGCAGTAAACGGATGAAACTCAATATTACTTTAAATTTTTGTTATTTTTTTTGGCAAACTTTCGAAGTGTGATGTTGGGAAAGAGCAGGGCAAACTTCGAAAATATTAAAAGGCCTTGTGTGCAGAAAGGATAAGGTTTTCATTATCTTTTTTTGAAAATGAAAGGAGGATGGTCCTGGCAGACTGCAGCCCTGCTTTTTGCTATAGTCCCGACGTAAAGTCGGGAGCTGCCGCTGCCATCAGGTTTATTAACAAAGTGTGTGCACCCTGCAAACTCTAAAATGAAATGCTGTTTTGGCCACCTAGCCCCGGGTGAAGCGCTACCCTGCATCCCGGGTAGCGGGGGCAGCGTATAAGCAGAACACGGGAACCAGCTTATTTTTTTGTACAGGCATTGCGCTCCAAAAAGAGCTAACAATAAATTTCCATGCAGACTTACGAGGGCTTCCACCACACAGGCTATCACACAGACTTCGTAAATCTCTGCCTACTTCAAAGCGCCAGTTGGGTTACTTCCTCTATCAACCACCGTTTTAATGTTTCCGCTTAAATCTGAAACATAAATTTTGCTCTGTGTATATGGCTTTTCTTCACCGCTATAAAAAATACGGTCGTCGGCAGTAACAAATAGGAAAGGCACATGAACGCCTTTGGGTGAGATTGGTGTCACTTTTTTACTGGCAACATCAAGGATATAAGCACCCTCTGCCCTATCATGTAAGCCATCCAGCACCTCACCATTACTGGCATTAAAGATTAATTTTTTGCCATCTCTGCTGTAGAAGAAATTGTTGCTACTTGATATGTAATATGCATTTCCGATTAGCGCTTTAATAGATTTTGTATCAATCAGTTTTCCAGCAAGATTAAATGTGTAAAGGTTATCCAGGTCATGTGCAATGATTTCTTTTTCATTTTTCCAGGCAGGCCCATAAACATTTATTTTCGATGCACTATCTAACATTATATAACCCGAATTATCAGCCTTAATTAAACCTATTTTCCAGATACTATTTTTGTTAAAAATACTAAAAGCAATATTGCTTCCATCTGCCGACCACACCGCACCGTAATAGTTGTTGCTATTTACCTGCAATTTGCCCTGGCTTTTATTTTCCATATCTGCAATCCAGATCGATCTGTTCCCTACAGAATCATTAAGCGTATAAGCCAGTTTATTTCCATCAGGTGAAATGGCCGGATCGGTAGCACCACCGAACGAAATCTGTTTCATGGTATCAATGCTAGTCGCTACAATTTTATCGCCATCCTGATAAGCCAGTGCGAAATTTTTATTGCTTAAAGAAACAGTATCCAAAACGGCTTTGGCACTTTCATCTCCTGATTTATTGTTACCACACGAAGTGATTAACGCCACACAGGGAATTAAAATAGAAACTAATCTGATACTGATTTTCGTCATGCGCAATTTTACAAATAGTTTTTCTTTCTGCAGATTAGAATGCGATGGATGTACAATATTTTACTTAAAATAAACTTTGTCTTTGGGTTCGTGGAGACACGAACCATGGCATTTGTAATACAATCTAATCGCCGTGGTTCGTGTCGCCACGAACCACATCTAAACTAAATCTTTTTCTTATCCGCGTAACCGAAAACTTTCTGCAATAGGGTTGTGCTTCTTGAGTTTAGGTTACCCCTTATTTTCAATTCTTCTTTGGCTACTTCAACAAATAAGCCATCTATTGCTTTTTGGGTAACATATTCTGTTAAGTTCGTATTTACAGGTTTTACCAAAGGCAAGCGGTTATATTGCGAGGTTAAATCGCTGTAATATTTGGTAGCATTTACCTTGCTTAAACTGGTGGTTACAATCGGGCTGAATTTTTCCATCAGTTGCGATGTAGTTACCCTTTTAAAATATTCAGTAGCTGCATTGTTATTGCCCAGCAGAATATTAGTGGCATCAGTTAAAGTCATTTGTTTAATGGCAGATATAAAAATAGGTTTCGCTTCCGTAGCGGCATCTTCTGCAGCGCGGTTTAAGCTTACAATTACATTATCACAAAGTTTGTTCAAACCTATGCCACGCAGTGTTTTTTCCACTTTTTGTGCTTCAGGTGGCATTAATATTTTAACAGCAAGGTTGCCTAAAAATCCATCTTTAACCGAAAGCCTGTCGGCACCGGCCGAAACTCCAATCTGTAATGCTTCTTTAATTCCCTGACCAATTTCGAAAGTAGATGGGGTTCCGGTGGCACTTGTCGATGTGGCACCTTGCTTTTCAGTTACTTTTTTAAAAATATCGCTCAGTTTAATCTGCGCATTTGCGTTAATGCTGATGGATAGCAGCACTATCGATGTAGCTAAAATATTGATCCTTTTCATTTTGTGTGTTTAGTGATGGTTAGCAAAACAACTGCCATAATTTATTGATGTTTCAAATATAAGTGTTTGTGTGCTGCTAATCGGGAATTAATAATGCCCAATAATCCCTAAATAATTAGTTTATGTGCCATCACTCAGAAATATTTTTTATACTTGAAAGATAATTCGAAATAGCTACCATTTTTTTTGAGATTTATAAAAAACACAGCTGGAAACAACCAGCAGGATGATGCCAAATTGATTGCTGAGTATAAAAATACCGGCAACTTAGATGCATTGGGTACGCTTTATAATAAATACATGCACCTGGTTTTCGGGGTTTGTCTCAACTACTTTAAAGATGAAGAGCAGAGCAAAGATGCTGTAATGCAGATTTTCGAAGAACTGGTAACCAAATTAAAAGTGCATGAGGTACAGAATTTTAAAAGCTGGCTTCATGTTTTAACGCGGAACCATTGTTTAATGGCGCTGAGAAAATCAGCAAAGCAAAATAACGTTTCGATAGATGATACTTTTGTGGAAAACAGCGAGTTTGTGCATCTGGATATAGACAACACAAAAGAAACGCAGCTTACCATTATGGAAAAGTGTATGGAAACTTTGCCCGAAGAACAGCGAAAAAGCGTAGATTTATTTTATTTACAAGAAAAATGCTACAAAGAGGTAGCCGATATTACCGGCTACGATATGCTTAAGGTAAAGAGTTACATCCAAAACGGAAAGCGGAATTTAAAGATTTGTATAGAAAAAAATAGTGGTGAATAACGACTGGTTAGATATTGATGTGCTGGAAGACTACCTTGACGGTAAGCTTGATGCCAAAGCCATGCACTTTGTAGAAAGGCAGGCTTTGGAAGATCCTTTTGTGGCCGAAGCATTGGAAGGACTTAAACAATCGCCAAAACGCAAACAAACGCTTTCTATTTTACAAAAACAACTTTACGACCGCGTTTCGGAAAAACCGATAAAACGTAAACTTTGGGGTATTACCACACAAAGGTTAAGTATTGCAGCAACCGCTACCGTTGCTTTTATTGCTGTAAGTATTCTGTTCTTTATGCGCGAAACCAACCGCAGAAATGCAGAAGTTGCAGCACGTAAAAAGGACGGAGTGATTGTTAGGCTGGATAGCAGTACAGCAGTTGCTTCAAGTAAACTAAAACAAGATACTGTAGTACAAAGTGCGACTCAAACTGCTTTGGTAGATAAAGCCATTGCCGATGCAAAAAATACTGATCTGGCTAAAAATACGAAGACTAATACCATTATACAATCAGCTCCACAAGAGATTGTTGCTGCAAAACCAACAATTGGCTATAACCGCGCAAAATTGGCGAAAGCTGAAAATATGAACACTTATGCTGAAAAAGCAAAAGCGGATCAAAGTGTATTAAATGAAGTTAAAGTTGCAGCGGCTCCTGCCATTGCCTCAAATAAAATTGCATTTACTGGAAATGTGGTCGATCAAAGCAATGGTCAACCCATTCAAGGAGCTGTGGTAAAATTGGCTGGTTCTAAAAATGTAACCGCAACAGATGCCAAAGGTTATTTTTACTTACCTGCCGATAGTAATGCAAAAGATAAAGATCTGCTGATTAATGCAATCGGCTTTAAAGAAGCGCCTGTTGTTGGCATACAAGACCCAAATGCCATTAAAAGTGCATTAAGCGGGAATAAGTCATTAAATGAAATTGCGTTGATTACAGGATCAAACGGACAAAAGAAAGAAAATATTCCAGCGCCAAAAATCACGCTCCGTGCAGAACAAAACCTCGACGGAAAAGCAACAGGTGAAATTACCAAACCCGTTCCGGTTTCGACGATAAACTATACCCAGTACCTGGAGAACAATAATAAGCTCTACAACCCAAAAGGCCCTGAGCAATTTGTTATTTTAAGTTTCAAGGTAAAAAAGAACGGCCGGCCCAGCAACATCGCCGTTATAAAATCGCTTAATAAAAAAGCCGATGCAGAAGCGGTCCGGCTTATCCGGGTCGGTCCGGATTGGGTGCTACCCAAAAAAGGAACTGATTTAGTAGAAATCAGCGTTAAGTTTTAACTTCCCTTTATTCAACCACTGTGTACACGAAGAGTTACACAGAGGATAATTTCAGCTTAGTGTTCCCGGTGAAACCTTCTTTTCTCTGTGGTAAAAATTACAACCAATGTACAAGCTCCCACATTTTACAGCTAATAATCAAGATGAAATTCTTGAATTTATGCACCAGAATACTTTTGTAACCTTAATTGGTTTCGATGGCGAATATCCTGTTGCTACACAAGTACCGGTTAAAACGGTAATTGATGGTGAATCGATAAAACTGATTGGCCACGTTATGACCAAAACCGACCATTGTAAGGCCTTTGAACAAAACCCAAATGTAATGGCCATTTTTACTGGTGCCCATGCTTACATCAGCGCCTCCGTTTATGAAAAGCCGGCTTCGGTATCCACCTGGAATTACAAAACTGTTCAGGCTAAAGGCATTATCAGGCTGATGAGCCCGGAAGAAACCTACCAGGCCATAAAAGAGCTGACCAATAAATATGAAGATCCGGAGACAAGTCCGGCTGCATTTAATAAAATGGATGAGGACTATATCCAGAAACATTTAAAAGCGATTACTGGCTTTGAAGTTTTAGTGAAGCATATTGATCATGTTTTCAAAATGAGCCAGAATCATTCAGCTAAAAACCAGAAAAGTATTGTGGCAAATCTGGAGAAAAGTGATGATATATTTGCAAAGGAAGTAGCGAAAGAGATGAATAAGAATTTGTAAGTAAGTCTATTATTTTACCACCGGGTCACACCAAGAAAAGGCACAGAGGGCGCTGAGAAGCGATCTATGTCAGTGTCTGAGCGGAGTCGAAGACTAGCCACGGAGACACAGATTAACACGGAGTAGTTTTCGCTTATTGAGCTCTCTCCCAAAGTTCGGGAATGCGCTGCAGTTTAGATGACCTTCTCTGTGTTACTTGGTGTAAAACTCCGTGGCCTCTGTGGTATAACAAAGTCGCTTTGCGAAAAACTTAGCGTTCTTTGCGTTAAAAAATGTGAAAACGAAAAAAGACCAAAGCTAATGCCTTGGTCTTCGAGTATATAAAGGATTTTGTTTTTATTTAAAGAAGTGGATTGCAGCATAAATGATGGCTGCCAATGTAGCTGAAACCGGGATGGTTAATATCCATGCCCAGATTAAGTTGATGGTTACTCCCCAACGAACTGCAGAAACACTTTTTACCACGCCTACCCCAACAATCGAACCTGTAATGGTGTGTGTAGTAGAAACCGGAATACCGAAATGCTCTGTGATTCCCAATGTAATGGCACCTGCACCCTCGGCAGCTACACCTTCCAATGCGGTTACCTTGGTAATTTTCGATCCCATTGTTTTAACGATTTTCCAACCGCCACTCATGGTACCTAACGATATTGCCGAGTAACAAGATACCGGAACCCACCAAGGCATGGCCTCGAAATTTGGAATAACCTTAGCGGCGATTAATGCTGTTGCAATAATACCCATAACTTTTTGGGCGTCGTTACCACCATGGAAGAAACTTAATGCTGCAGATGAGATCAGCTGCAAACGTTTAAACCATTTCTCTGCTGTTGCAGGTTTAGCATTGCGACAGATATTAATAATAATAAGTGTTAAAACAACTGAAATGACCAATCCGATTACTGGCGCAAGTACAATAAATGAAACGATTTTAATTACATAACCCATTTCTACAGCAGCAAGCGGACTCGCTCCGATTAACAACGCATGTGTCATACCCGCACCGGCAAAACCACCAATAAGCGTGTGAGATGAACTTGACGGGATACCATACCACCATGTTAAAAGGTTCCAGATAATTGCGGCGATTAAACCTGCCAGGATAACCTCTAATGTGATATAACTTTCAATTACTGTTTTTGCAACCGTATTGGCCACTTTGTGGTCGGTAAAGTAAAAGTAAGCCGCGAAATTAAAAAGCGCAGCCCACAAAACCGCCTGAAAAGGCGTAAGAACTTTTGTAGAAACAACTGTTGCGATCGAGTTAGCGGCATCGTGAAAGCCGTTAATGTAATCGAAAGCAATAGCCAGAATTACAACAATAACCAATAAGACCATGTTTATTTTTTATTAAGCGTTTTTAACCAAGATAGTTTCAAGCACATTCGCCACATCCTCACACTTATCTGTCGCTTTTTCTATCGTTTGTAAAACCTCTTTTTGTTTAATTAATTCAATCGCATTGGTTTCGTATTCAAATAAACGGGCAACTGCTAATGTAAATACATAATCGGCCTGGTTTTCGCCACTGTTAATGCGGATACAGGCATCAGCAATTACACGGATGTTTTTGAAACTGCGTAATTCTTTAATGGCTTTATCAATATCAGTACACATTTCTACCAAAAGTTCGGCGATTTTAACAATCGGCTCGTTAATCGTATTCATATTATACATTTGCATACGGTTTGCAGTTCCGTAAATATAATCGGCAACATCATCAACAGCAGTAGCCAGTTGGTGAATGTCTTCTCTATCAAATGGAGTGATAAAGTTCCTGCTAAGCTCAAGAAAAATCGAATGGGTAATATCGTCACCAACATGCTCTAAGCGTTCAATTTCTTTAAAAATTGTTTTTCTGCTTTCAGCATCACCTGTACTAACCATTTCTAAAAGGGTTTCGGCAATCTTTAATGCATTGCTACCAGCTTGTTCGAAAAGTGGATGAAACTTTTTGTCCTGAGGCGTAAAGAACTTAAAAATATTGTTCATGTTAATTTTTAATATGTTGCAAAGCTACAAGCCCAATGTTAAGTTAATGTTAATTCATTAATTATATTAAGAAATTATTACCTGTTTTCGTTACATTTTATTGCTTTCAACTTTCTTTTAGGTATTTGATAATGAAACCGATAAAGGTTTAGGAAAATAATAAAGGTTATTCGGAGTGGTTTTGAGGTGACCCGTGAAATAGAAACATGGAGCAACTTCCGCTGAACTATGGAGGACATTGCTACTTAAGAGTTGTTAGCCACAGATAAACATGAATTTTATATCTGCGATTAAATTATATTCACTCCCAAAAACAAAAAGTTGTTCGTGGAGACACGAACCACGGCTATGGAAGACATCCTGGTACATCTCTTTCCGTGCTTCTGTGTTTCCGTGGCAAAAAAAAGGGTTCGTGGAGTATACGAACCACGGCATTTTAATTATTAACCACAGATGCACACGGATATACCTTTTTGCATCCTTTTTTGGTTGTGGTTATTTATTTATATCACTAGCCAAAAAGTGTTTCGTGGAGACACGAACCACCGCAAAGAAATGAAGACCTTCACTCAGTGTTCTCCGTGTGTTTCTCTTTCACTCTGTGGTAAAAAAGCGTGTTATCCCCCCTTTTGCAACGTAAATGCAAAGGTAGTACCAATGCCAGGCGTACTTCTTACTGAAATGGTTTGCTGATGGGCTTCTAAAATGTGCTTTACAATCGCCAATCCCAAACCCGTACCGCCCACTTCTCTTGCCCTATGGGTATCGATGCGGTAAAAACGCTCAAACAAGCGCAGCAGGTGTTTTTCTTCAATCCCAATACCGTTATCGGTAACCTCAATTAAAACCTGATCATGAAGTTCGAAAATCTTGATGGCTGTTTCGCCACCATCAACACCATATTTAATGCTGTTTACAATCAGGTTAATCAACACCTGACGTACCTTTTCCCTATCAGCTAACACAGGGGTTAGTGCAGTATATTTATCTTTAAAGAAAAGTTTAATGCGTTTTGCCTGTGCACGGTCTTCGAGGTTTTCCATCACCTCTTTAGCCAGTTGCACAAAGTCGAATTTTTGATAGTTAATGGGCGATTCGCCGGTTTCGAGTTTCGAAATCACATCCAGATCGTTGATCAGGTAACTTAATCGCTCAACATTGTTTTCTGCCTTTTTTAAAAACAGAACGGCCTGATCAGGATCATCCACTAAACAATCCTGCAGGGTTTCGATATATCCCTGGATCGCAAATAAAGGTGTTTTGAATTCGTGTGAAACATTGGAAAGAAATTCCCTCCTAAATTGTTCCTGTTTTTTTAAAAGGTCTATTTCTTTTTTCTTGGCTCCGGCCCATTCTTTTACTTCATGCTCCACATCATTAATCGGATCAGCGCTTACATATTCGCCCAGTGCATCCTTTAAATCTTTACCTAATTTAAGGTTATGGATCAGTTTGTAAATCAGTTTGATTTTAGTGTAAATGTATTTTTCAAGCAGGTAATAAAAAACCAGAAAACTACACAGAAACGATACACCAAAAGAAATAGCCAGGTAATACCAGCTATGCTGAAAATAAAAATTAACCATCCCGATGGATAGGCCCACGGCAAGAGCAGTAAATAAAACCAGCACACTTAATTTCATGTTGCAATTTAATATTTTTATGTTAAATGTGTGTTAACAACCATTTCTGCTGCAATAAATGCCGAAAACAAAAAAGCTTTCCCTTTTGAGGAAAGCTTTTAAAATAAGTTGATTATAAATTATTTCTTTGTAGAATCGCTTTTAGCTGGAGCAGGAGCTGCCGGTTTAGTGCTGTTCAAACTTCCGCCAATTGGAGATGGTGATGGCGTTTTATCTAAACGTTCCTGAATAGCTGAGTTTCCTACTGCTGCAGAACCACCACTGGTTTTAGCAATTGTAGTAACAGCAAGGGTTAATACAACGATTACGGTTAACAATACCCACGATCCTTTTTCCAAAACATCGCCAGTACGTTGTACACCAAACATGTTGCTGGTGCCACCGCCTGTAGCTAAACCTCCACCTTTAGGGTTTTGTATTAAAACAAACAAGCCTAAGGCTACACACGCAATAATTAATAAAATGATTAAAAAGGTTACCATGGTAATATTATATTTTTTAAAATTTCTTTTCTATAGATTGGATAAGGTCGGCAAAGTAACGGCTTTTTTCCGGATATTTCAAACTTAATTTTTTATAAGTATCTATGGCTTTGTGGTAAAGCATCTGTTCGATATAAATTTTGGCTAAAGTCTCCGAAACGAGGTCGTAATTGTCTTCTGCACTCTTCTTTGCTTTGTTTTCACTATCAATCTGCTCTGGTTTTGGTGGCCTAATGGTTGGGTCTTCTTTTAAAAAGCGCTCAATAATTTCTGCACCCTTAGCATCTTTAACTTCGGCAGCAGGATATTCGGCCAAATGATCTGCCACCTCAAAAGGGGTTTGGATATGGAAAATATGCTCCACGTATTGCTGCTGAAACTCGGCACGATCCTGTTGCTGATTGTTTTGTGGCTGTGGTTTTAATGGCCCTTGTTTAGCTGGCGCATAAGGCTGAAAAATCTGCTCATGCTCTTTACGTGTTTTAGCCAGCCACCATAAAAAGGTATAAGGAAGTTTATCGTCGTTATACTGCGAAACAAAACTGTGCTCCGGATCGTCGGGTATGACCGTTTCTATTTGTGGTGCCTCTGTTACCACATCGGTACTCATTTTCTGCTCAAACGCAAAAAAATCTACAGCGGCAACACTTTCTATAAACGAATCGTCTACAGCAGGCAAATCCCTTAATTGATCGGTGCCCGGAAGGTAATCTGGCATTTCTACCTCAGCTATTGATTTTAAAGGAGAGGTTTCACCAGGACTAATTTCACCAATCTCTTCAAAAACTTCCTGTTCATCATGATTATCTTCGGCAACAGTAGGATCAGTTTCAGCTAATTGAACCGGATTTTCAATTGCAGGCTCAATAACTTCCTCAATAACCTCTTGCTCATCAGCATCATGAGCTACAGTTGCCCCGTTATTACTAACCGGCAATTCCGCTTCATCATCAACAGGAACCATATTTAACACATGGAACAATACATGCCCCTGACCATATAATGCGGCCTTTGGAATAAAAGAAGCATTGGCCTTGGCTAAAAGCAAATGGATGGGCTGTGAATAGGGAAATTGCTGAACCATTTCCTGCAACGTGGATGCATGCTCTGGCCTAACCTTTCCAGGTTGCGCAAGTAAATCTGCCAGTAGCTTTTTGTTATCCATTATCGAGGTTTGCCGCTAAGTTAAAAAAATGTAGACGGGTTTTTAAAATTTTGTCTCTTACAATCCTGCTTTATTTACCACTGCGCAAAGGCACGGTTAAAAATATCTTCAGATAATTGCTTGTTAATGTTTTCGATAGCGCCTGGCAACAGGGTTTGGATCGGTGCGCCATTTATCGGGAAATCGAAAAATTTGGTAAAGCTTTCTTCAAAACTTTCTTTTTCGTGTTCTTTTAGGTTGTTTTTATACTTTACAGAAACCGTAATGGTTAACCTGTTTGCTCCTGAAGTAGGTGTAGCACTGTTTTGAAGGGCCACGGGTTTGATATCATAACCTGTTATTTTACCCTCAAATGAGGCATCGCCTTCACCAGTTGGCGAAATAATCAATTTGGTTTGATTACGGATACGGGTTTTTAACGATTCGGTAATCTGGTTGCTCAAGGTAGGTACCACAAGCGGCGCATTGTTTTCGAATACACGCACCACCACCGTTTTTAATCCTGTTGTAGAGGCTCCGCTAAATTTATAAGAGCAGGCGCTAAAAACCGATGTAAGCAGGATTAAGGCAAATATTTTAATTTTCATCATGATCGAAAATATTATCTAAATTATGGAAAACGTGCTTTTGGTGGAGATTGATATCAGCTGTTAGAGAAATTACAGATTTAATTCTTTAATCTTCCTGTACAAGGTACGTTCTGATATACCCAGCTCCTGAGCGGCAAATTTGCGTTTGCCTTTATGCTTTTTAAGTGCTTTTTTTATCAGATCCGATTCTTTATCAACCAGCGACAGCGATTCTTCAACCTCTTCTGCCTCGTGCGCAAAATAATCGTTATTGTTATTATTGTTAGCGTTGTTATTTGCGGGGTTTGGATGCTGGATGGTAAAAGCATGCTCCTGCCCCACCGGCAACTCCACATCACGGTACAATTGATTAATATACTGCGGATTATCAGCTAAAACAGTAGCGGTATTACCACCATGCTGAATAATTTCGGCAACGAGTTTTTTAAGCTCAACCATATCCTTTTTCATATCGAAAAGCACTTTATACAAAATATCACGTTCTGTAAAATCTTCTTTCGACTGCGAGTTGATGGCCATAGGCAGGTTACTGCCAGCCTCATTAGGGATATAGTTTAATATGGCCTGGCCGGTAACATTGCGCTCTTTTTCTAACACACAGATCTGCTCGGCAATGTTTTTTAACTGACGAACATTACCCGGCCAGCTGTAATTGGTTAAAATCTGAATGGCATCAGGCTCCAGGTGTAAAGCCGGACTACGGTATTTATCGCTAAAATCGGCAGCGAATTTTCTGAACAACAGGTAAATATCTTCTTTACGCTCTTGCAAAGCCGGTATGCGCAATGGAACGGTATTTAACCTGTAATATAAATCCTCGCGGAATTTTCCGTTTTTAACACGGTTGTATACATCAACATTGGTGGCGGCAATAATGCGGACATCAGTTTTCTGCACTTTAGATGAACCTACGCGCAAATATTCGCCGCTTTCTAAAATACGCAATAAACGGGCCTGAGTACCTAGAGGCAGTTCGGCTACTTCATCTAAAAAGATGGTACCGCCATTTGCCACCTCAAAATATCCTTTACGAGCTTCGTGCGCACCGGTAAAGGATCCTTTTTCGTGACCAAAAAGCTCAGAATCTATTGTTCCTTCGGGAATAGCACCGCAGTTTACCGCAATAAAGGCACCGTGTTTACGGGCACTCATTTGATGGATAATCTGCGAGAAAACCTCCTTACCACTACCACTTTCACCGGTAATTAATACCGACATATCGGTTGGCGCTACCTGGCTTGCAATATCTATGGCACGGTTAAGTAAAGGCGAATTGCCAATTATACCGAACCGCTGTTTAATATTTTGTGTATCCATTCTTTAGATTTGAGTATTGAGATTTGAGATATCAGACCTTATGCCCACTACCTCTACCCTCAACCTTTCTTAAACTATTTTCCCGATCAGCGTAGCTGAAGTACATTTTTCGATCAATACATTGGCGTATTCACCAGGCTTAACACCTTCGATGGCAGGAAAAATAGCCATTGCGCCACTGTCGCCCCTTCCGCAATAATCAAGATCTGATTTTTTAGAAGTACCTTCAATCAACACACGAACAGTTTTACCTACCCATTCCTGTAAACGCATTAACGAATGTGCCTGTTGTTTGGCCAAAATTTCGGCTAAACGGCGTTTTTTAACTTCTTCAGGAATATCATCTGCCAGTTTACGGGCCGCTAAAGTTCCAGGTCTTTCAGAATAGGTGAAGTTATAGGCAAAATCATATTGCACATAATCCATCATGCTCAGGGTTTCCTGGTGCTCTTCTTCCGTTTCGGTGCAGAAACCTGCGATAATATCGGTAGAAATTGCACAACCAGGAATAATATTTCTGATGGCATCAATGCGGTTAATGTACCACTCACGGGTATAAGTCCTGTTCATTAATTCCAACACACGGGTATTACCAGATTGAACGGGCAAGTGAATGTAATTACAGATGTTATCGTATTTGGCGATGGTATATAAAACCTCGTCAGTAATATCTTTTGGATGTGAAGTAGAGAAACGCACCCTTAAATCAGGGCTAACCAAAGCAGTTTGCTCCAACAATTGGGCAAAGTTTACGGTTTCTGTTCCATCTTCTGAGGTCCAGGTGTAAGAATCTACGTTTTGACCTAAAAGGGTCACTTCACGGTAGCCTGCTTCAAACAATCCTTTTGCTTCTTCCACAATCGAATGGGCATCGCGGCTACGTTCGCGGCCACGGGTAAAAGGCACCACACAGAAAGAGCACATATTATTGCAACCTCTGGTGATGGAAATAAATGCAGTGATTCCGTTGCTGTTTAAACGAACCGGACTGATATCTGCATAAGTTTCTTCGCGTGATAACAGCACGTTAACAGCTTTATGTCCGCTTTCTACCTGTTCAATTAAATTAGGCAAGTCGCGGTAAGCATCTGGCCCAACCACTACATCAACCAAACGTTCTTCTTCTAAAAATTTAGATTTTAAGCGCTCGGCCATACAGCCCAATACCCCAACAATTAATTTCGGGTTACGGCGTTTTTCTACCCCAAACTGCGATAAACGGTTTCTTACCCTGGTTTCGGCGTTTTCGCGGATAGAGCAGGTATTAATGAAGATCACATCTGCCTGATGGTAATCCCCGGTGGTTTCAAATCCAGTTTCCGAAAGAATAGAAGCAACAATCTCGCTATCAGCAAAATTCATGGCGCAGCCATAACTTTCGATATATAATTTACGGGCATCGGCTTTTACTGGCGCATCTAAAATTAAAGCTTCACCTTGTCTGGCCTCATCGTGCGTCTTATCTGGAACTTGTAAATCAATCATTATTTAAAAACTTTTGGGGATTGCAAAAATACATAAATTTAATTAAAAGTGACAATTTGACATATTTTGTTTAAATGTTTACAGTGGGATTATGATCTGCGGTTAGCGACATTATGGTTTCCATACTTACGGACTGAGATAAAAAGTTTTTGGAAATGTAAGGTTCGTTGTTAATGGCGGACTTCAGTCCCGCCCCCGCTTCTGCCCCAATTGAAAAAATTGTGGCATCCCGCTACGGTCGGGTTTACGTTACAACTGTTCTTGCAGCTATGAGGGGTTTCCATGCCACAAGCCTAACCAAATTAGCCCTTGGCGAAGCGGTACCCTGCAGGCCAGGAGGCACGACGGCCAAAGCGTACAAGCGAAGCAAAGGAGCAAACAATGTTACTTATACTGCCCCTGCGCTCCAAAAAAATATTTTTAATAGCTACTTGCTATAACGGCATCTTTTTTTTTTTGAAATGAATGCTTCGGCGCCAATGGCAGACTGCGGTCCCGCCCCCGCTTCTGCCCCAATTGAAAAAATTGTGGCATCCCGCTATGGTCGGGTTTAGGAACAGCGGGTAGTCAGTTAAGCGCCAACAAAATATCCCGAATCTTCGTGAAAGCGTACAAGCAAGGTAAAGGAGCAAACAATGTTACTTATACCGCCTCTGCGCTCCAAAAGCAATTTTAACAATAAAATAATTTAACAATATGCTGCCCTTTAGTCTTTTCGCTTTCTATCAAAAAAACCTTTCGCGTTTCCATCTGTTACCTATCGATAAGCCATCCCCTTATGAACACGCAGAATAGAAATAAAATTTGGACCTGGATAGGAAGTATATTCGGCATACTGGTATTAATTGTAGCATTTGGCGCCATGTTTTTAAGCGCCAGATGGAAACCTATACTTAGCGAAAAAATAAAAGAGGGCGTTTACAATGGCTCTCACCATTTGTACAGGATCGATTTTAAAAGCATTAACCTGAATGTAATTACAGGCAGTTTGGCCTTAAGGGATGTTACGCTAATGCCGGATACTTCGGTTTTCGACAGCCTGAAGAAAAAACAACTGGCACCCGCCCATACTTTCGAACTTAAATTAAAAAAACTGCAGATTACGAGGGTTGGAATATTAACGGCCTACTTTAAAAAGCGGATAGATGTAAATGAAATTCTTTTACAGCAACCCTCCATCAACATGATTTTTAATAAGGTTACCAGGAAACCCGATACCATAAAAGATGAAAAATCGCTTTATGAGCAGATTTCGAAAACCTTTAAATCGGTACATGTTAAAAGCATTAAAATTGTAGATGCTGATTTCGATTACATCAATAAAACCGCGGTTAAAAAGACCAAAAACTCTATTAAACACCTGGATATTACCGTGAAAGACTTTTTGTTGGATTCTCTATCCGGCAATGATACTACGAGGTTTTATTATACCAAAGATGTCTCTTTTCAGCTGGCTGGTTATAAATCGGTCACCAAAGATAAAATGTACTCGATGAAGGTTGATACAATTAAAGGTTCTACTTCATCAAAAAAAATAACGGTTAAAGGCTTTAAACTTACCCCCCTATACGACGAACTGACTTTTGCGCGCAAATATAAGGTACAGAAAGACCGCTATAATTTAGGTTTTGAAAAGATAGAATTTAATGGAGTCGATTTTATCGGCTTAAATACTGATCAGAAACTATACGCAAAATCGCTAAGGATCGGACCGGCCAATGTTGAAGTATTTATGAGCCGCGAATCGCCACCACCACCGGGTTTTGATAAAGGTCAAAATTACCCACACCTGGCGCTGAAAAGGTTAAACATGCCAATGTTAATAGATACCGTGAAGCTGAGAAATGTAAGCGTAAAATATTCGGAATTTAATCCTGCGAGTAAAAAAACCGGTTCAGTTGATTTTAAAGCTGTTACCGGAAATATCTTTAATGTAACCAATGATAGCCTGCAACTCAGCAAAAAGAACCATGCAGTGGCTGATCTAAATACACTTTTAATGGGATCGGGGAAACTGAACGTAAAAATTGATTTTAACCTTACCGATAAGAACGGTGCTTTCAGTTATAGCGGAAATCTGGGCAAATTCGACCTTAAAAACTTAAATCCGCTATCAAAATCATTGGGATTGGTCGAAATTGAAAGCGGCGACATCCAGCACATTGATTTTAAGGCGAATGGTAATTTAAGATCGGCAACAGGATCGATGAATATGCTGTACACCAATTTAAAAGTTAAACTGTTATCGGATAATATTGATGGGGAAGGCACCAAGGAAAAAGGATTTTTATCTTTTTTAGCGAACGCGATCCTGGTTAAAGATGAAAATCCACTAAAAGGTGAAGCACCAAGAACAGCAACGATGACCAATAACAGGATTAATTCGGCCTCGTTTTTTAACCTGATGTGGAAGACCGTTTTTGTGGGCATAAAAGATATTGTAGGTGTTGGCATTGTACCCGAAAAAAATCCGGTAAAACAGCAAAAAGTAATTGCCAAGAAAATAAGGGAACAAAAACGCGCTGACAGGAAAGCGGCAAGAAAAGCGCGAAGGGAAAAAAACTAAGCGCACATTTCTGTAATTTATGTTATAAGCGTATATTGCTGATAAAAACACAGCCTACCCTTTTTTAATGCCTGATACAAAAAGATACCGTTATAAAGCTTTGAAATGGATTGCGGGTACATTACTCGGTATTTTTATCGTACTCGCCGGTTTAACCTGGTTTTTAAATATAAAATCGCGGCCAATATTAACCGATAGAATAAAAACACTCCTTTATAAATCGACCGATAGTTTATATACGATAAGTTTTACCAAGGTATCAACCAATGTAATTACGGGCAATGCTACTTTACAAAATGTAAAAATAACGCCCGATACTAACCGTTTTAAACAGCTTATTGCCTTAAAAAGAGCACCTAACAACCTTTATACCGTTTCACTAAAAAAACTGGTGGTGAAACATTTTCACCCTTTAACCTTATACCGCGAAAAAAAGCTACAGCTGGAAGAGATCATTTTTGATAAGCCAGAGGTAACCATGGTTAACCGGCAGTTCGCATTTAACGAAGGGCGTGCACCAAGGCCAATTAAATCGCCTTACGATATCATCTCCAAAAACCTGAAGGAGTTTAGCATTAAAAGCATCCGTTTTAAAGATGTTAGCTTTAAATATGTGAATAAAAATGTGCCCAATTCGGTACCCTTCGATATTGACGACCTTAATATTACTTTAACCGATCTTTTAGTCGACTCTACCTCTGCTGATGACCCAAGCCGCTTTTACCTGTTAAAAGATATCGTGATCAACCTGAATAACTATGTGTACCATACACCTGATAAAATGTACGACATTAAGCTTGATCAGCTTGATTTTAGGGCTACAACAGGTAAACTAAGGGTTAATAGCTTTGCGTTGGTTCCATTGTATGATGAAATGAAATTCGGCAAGGTTGCGGGATACGCGAGGGAACGCTTTGATATTGGCATGCGCGATATTATACTCAATGGCATTGATTTACCACTTTACATCAGCAAACAGGAGCTCTGGGCAAAAGAAATGGCCATTTCTAATGGTTTTATATCCGTTTTTAATCAAAACGGCCTTCCAAATAAACCACAGGAAAATAAGATCGGTAAATTTCCGCACCAGCTTTTACAGTTGCTTAAAGCGCCCATACTGGTACAGAAAATCCAGCTGAAAGATGTAAATGTAAATTATTCAGTTTTTAATAGCGAGAGCAACCAGAGGGGGCGGATCAGTTTTGAAAATACCTCTGGAATTATAAAAAACGCCACCAACCTGGATAATATTAAGGCCATAAATCCAATTATGGAGGTTAACCTGAATACTTACCTGTTTGGCCAGGGAAAACTCGATGTAAATTTCAAATTTAACCTCACCGCAAAAGATGGTGAATTTTCTTACAATGGGATTTTACATAATTTTAACGCCAGGGTTTTAAACCAGATTACTAAACCACTTGGTCTGGTACGCATTAACCGGGGCAACGTTGATCAATTGAAATTCAACTTTAAAGCGAACGATTCAGGTGCCAAAGGCACGGTGGCCTTTTCTTATTACGATCTTTCTGTGGCACTGATGAAAAACGACCCGGAAAAAGATCATCTGGTTACCCGTGGATTTCTTTCGTTTTTGGCCAATGCGCTCATCATCAAATCCGAAAATCCTGGTGCCAATGGTAAACTGGTTGCTGTAGCTGTTAATTACAGCCGGCCATCAAACACCTCATTTTTTAACCTGATCTGGAGAAGCCTTTTTACCGGCATAAAATACAGCATTGGCATTACCGAAGAAAAGCAAAAAGAAGTGCAGCAGCATATCGCACGTTTTAAAGCCATGCGGGCCAGTCATAACTTACGGGTACAAAAAAGATTAGAGCGCAGGCTGCAAAGGGAACGCGAACAAAATGAAAAAAGGTAGATTTTGTAACCTTTTCCTATATTTATTCTCTAAATCCTAAATCTAAATTATGATCATCGTTATTATTATTATTGTAGTTATACTTCTAATCGGCATTTTTTTCTACAATTCGCTAATTGCGAAGAAAAACCAGGTTACCAACGCATTCTCGGCTATAGATGTAATGCTTAAAAAACGTTTCGATCTTATCCCAAACCTTGTTGAAGTGGTAAAACAATATACTACTTATGAGCAGGGTACCTTAACCAAGATTGTTGAGCTAAGGGCAAAAGCAATTTCCGGGAATGTAAGCAATGCAGAAAAAGCCGAACTGGATGCCCAATTGAGTAGCAGTATGAAAGGCTTAATGGTAAACGTAGAAAACTATCCCGATTTAAAAGCCAATACAAACTTTATTAACCTGCAAACCACCTGGACAGAAAGCGAAGAACAGATTGCAGCAGCAAGAAGAACTTACAATTCGTCGGTAACAGAATATAATAATTCGATTATGATGTTTCCCGGCAGCTTATTTGCAGGCATGTTAAACTTCCAGCCTATTGCTGTATTGGAAACTGCTGCAGAAGAACGTAAAAACATCAGCGCCAAAGAACTTTTCAATAATTAATGTTTAATACTGAAAGCAATGTAGCCTTACAGCAAGTTTTGGCTGCATTGGAAGAGCAACGAAAAAACATTGCTGCCGGTCAGAAAAAAGGCTACTTCATCATTGCAGGCGGAATAGCCATACTAATTCTGGCCTGTGTTTTGGGTTTTCCAATTCCAGGTTTTATTGGCATTTTAGCTTTAGGCATATTGGGAGGTATAAAACTCTCAGGTGCTTATTCAGCACAGCGTATTTATAGCGATAAGTACAAGCGTAACGTGATAGGCACTGCGCTTAAATTTATAGATCCGAGCCTTACCATTGAGCCGAATAATGGTATTGGGGAAAACGAATTTAGGCACTGCCAGCTTTTTAACACCGATCCCGACCGTTATAAAACTGAAGATTTAGTGATGGGCAGGGCTGGCAGAACAGGTTTTTACTTCGCAGAAGTACATGCTGAATATAAAACGGTTGAGCGTACGAAAGAAGGAACCAGAACCGAATGGCATGAAATTTTTAAAGGGATTATTTTTGTAGCTGATTTTAATAAAAACTTTAACGGCACTACCATAATAAGGCCAAAAGATTTTGGATCCGCTTTTGGTGCGTGGTTTTCAAAAAACCTGTTTTCCATCGGCAGCAATGATGTAGTTAAACTGGAAAATGCCGATTTTGATAAAACTTTTGTAACCTACGGATCAGATCAGATTGAAGCAAGGTACATCCTTACTCCTGCAATGATGGAAAGAATTTTAAACCTTAATCATCAATCGAAATATTCCATCAGTTTATCGTTTATCGAATCAAGAATGTATATCGGTTTTCCGCTGGCAAGAAATTACTTCGAAGCTCCTGTTTTTAAATCCTTATTAAATCCAGCTATTATGGATGAAGATATCACCGCAATTAAATTTATGTACGATATTGTGAAGGAACTTGACCTGAATACGAGGATTTGGGGGAAGAACTAATAGATTTGAAATAAAAAAGTAGTCATCTCAACTCGAATTTAGTGGAATGAATAGATTTAGCTTTGCTGAGCACTCCGTGGTTCTCAACTTCGTTGCTCCCGTTAATTATCGGGTCCGCTGGGAATGAAAAACTTTCTCAGCTACTAAAAACTTCACATATTTAACAAAGGCGTGAGCTAGCTTAAATGTTTTTTAACAATTTCTTCTAACGCAGCAATATCAAAAGGTTTCGATAAATAACTATCAGCCCCGGCCTCATCTGCAAGCGAAGAAATATCGTTATTTGCCGAAAAATAGATTACGGGAATATGTTTTAGGTCAGGATGGCTTTTTAATGCCCTGGTAGCTTGTATGCCGCCTAAATCGGGCAGCCAGTTATCCATAAATATCAGGTCGGGCATATACTCTGCCACCTGTTTTTCTATATTATTGGCATTTTCAGATGTTTTTATCTCATACCCGGCATCTTCCAAAATAAATGTGCATAGATCAAGGATATCCCTGTTATCATCAAAAACAAATACTTTTTTTGCAACTGTCATATTAACCTCCGAAAGCAAATTAATTATTTAAATTATTTATAAAATCAGCCATATCATAGCTGTCCAACACCACATTTGGTTTTACCCCTAATACCGCTTGCTGTGGCATATACGGCATGATGGCGGTATTTGGATTTTGTATAACCACTTTCCCCCCATAATTGTTTACACTTTTTAATCCTTCTACCCCATCAGCGTTTGAACCTGAAAGCAAAATGCAGACCAGTTTTTCTTTAAATACCTCAGCGGCTGATTGAAAGGTAACATCAATAGATGGCCGGGAATAATTTACTTTTTCCGAATAATCTAAAGAAATACTGCAATCATCTTCTATTAATGTGTGATAATCTGCAGGGGCTATAAAAACTTTCCCTGCGGTTAAAAGCTCTTTTTCTTCTGCCTCTCCAACTTTTAATGTTGTACGGCTTTGCAACAGGTCGGTTAAAAGCGATTCGTTACTGGCCTTACGGTGTATCACCAACACAATCGGAAAACCAATATCGTTCTTTAAATTAGGGAAAATTTCGAGCAGCACATCTAAACTACCGGCAGATCCGCCGATAATTAATGCTGCGCATGGAATAGAATTTACAGTTTGCGCCATATTTTCTCCATTTTTACGCGTTTGTACTCTTTGGCTTTTGGCCAAAACTCCAAACTTTCCTTACTACCCAAAGCAAGGTAACCTAATTTTTCGATGCTTCCGTCAAATAGGTTAAATACTTTGTGTTGCAGCTCTTTATCGAAATAAATTAACACATTTCTACATAAAATAAGCTGAAATTCGTTAAATGAGTGATCAGAAACCAGGTTATGGGTAGAAAATATCATTTTACTGTTCAACGTTTCATCAAATTTGGCCAGCGAATAGTTTGCCGTGTAATAGGTAGAAAAATCTTTCAAACCACCCGATTGCAGGTAATTTTCGGAATATTGTTTCAGATAATTTAAGGGGAACATGCCTTTTTTTGCCTTTTCCAACACAGATGGATTAATATCTGTTGCATAAATAAGCGATTTGTTAAGCAGGTTTAGTTCCTTTAATACAATAGCAAGCGAATACGCTTCTTCACCGGTAGAGCAGCCTGCTACCCAGATCCTGATAAATGGATAAGTACCCAAAACAGGAAGTACATCATCCCGCAGGGCCTTATAAAAAGAAGGATCACGGAACATTTCGGTAACGTTAACGGTAATTTCTTCTAAAAACCGTTTAAAATACTGCTTATCTGATTTAATGGTATAGCGGAACTCCGCAAAGCTTACAAAATTATCCAGTGCGTAAAGACGTGTAATCCTCCTTTTTATTGATGCATGCGAATATTCAAGAAAATCATAACCATGAGTTTCAAGCACATCATTTAACAGGAGTTCAACCTGGTCGTTATCTATCGCATCACCTATCACCTGTTATTTTGTAAAATTTTCTATCTGTAACAATAATTCATCAACATTTATCGGTTTCGACACGTAACCCGAGGCACCAGCAGATAAGCAACGCTCCTTATCGCCCACCATAGCTTGTGCAGTTACCGCCAATACGGGTATATTCTGCATTTTGGCCGATTTTTTCATGGCCGCAATGGCCTGGTAACCATCCATATCAGGCATCATCATATCCATTAAAACAATGGCAACGTTATCGTGCTTTTCCATAATGGAAAAACCTTCCTGAGCACTTATGGCAGATAAACAATCAAAACCTTTGGCCTTTAAAACAGCTTTTAAGGCAAAAATGTTTCGGTTATCATCATCAATAATGAGAATTAATTTTTGAGGCATATTTTAATAAAAATGGGTTATGATTTATGATGATTTTCGTAAAGCCAAACGCGTAAAAGCGAGATCAACTGATCCATATCCACCGGTTTACTGATATAATCAGAAGCACCTGCGGCAATACATTTCTCCCTGTCGCCCATCATGGCTTTGGCTGTTACAGCCAAAACAGGGAGGTTACGGTATTTAATATCCTGCCTAATGGCTGTTGTTGTTTCGTAACCGTCCAGTTCAGGCATCATCATATCCATTAAAACCACATCAACTTCAGGACTTTCGTTCAACAATTTAAGCGCCTCTTTTCCATCGGTGGCAGCGATTACCTTCATCTGGTGCTGCTCTAACATTTTGGTGAGCGAAAAGATATTGCGCACATCATCATCGGCAACAAGAACCGTTTTTCCGACCAGTACATCCTGTAATTCTGAGAATTTTTTAGGCGCCTTGTCTTTTTCCTTACTCTTTTCTTCCACCAGGTGAAGGAATAAACCTGCTTCGTCTAAAATGCGCTGGTAAGAATGCGCCGTTTTTACCACAATCGAATCAGCATATTGTTTAATGCGGTTTTCTTCACCTTTTGAAAGGTTTTTACCTGTAAAAATAATAATTGGAAGATTTTCCAGTCCAGGGGTTTTCTTTACCACTTCCAGTGTTTCGTAAGCATGTTTATCCGGGATGCCCATATCCAGAATCACACAGTTAACCTCTGGTTTGTGTAAAGCCGAAACACCTTCCTGCACCTGCGTTACAATTTCTGTCTGGATATTAAAATTGCTTAAAAAGTAACTTAAAGCTTTGGCATGTTGCTCATTTTCTTCAACAATGAGTACTTTTTTAGGATGACGGCTTAAGGCATGTTCCAGTTTCGAAAATATCTCCTGCATGTGCTCAAAAGCAAAAGGTTTATTGATAAAATCGACTGCTCCTTTTAATAAACTTTCTTTTTTAACCTGTAACGACGACATAATGTGCACCGGAATGGGGCGCGTTGATGGATCTGACTTCAACTCTTCCATTACCTGCCAGCCATCTTTAATAGGCAACTGGATATCGAGTAAAATGGCAAGTGGTTTAAAGGTTTTCGCCATTTCGATCCCCACATCGCCACGAACGGCAACCAGGCCTTTATAATTTCTTTTACGGGTAAAATCTAAAAGTGTTTTGGCAAATGGGGTATCATCTTCCACAATTAAAATCACCTTATCATCCGGCTGGATGTTATCGCGGTCGTCGTCAATCTCCTGTGGAATATTATCAACCGTTAAGTGGTTTACTTTTTTAACAACAGGTTCTGCCGGAGCCACTATTTCTGGTTTTTCCAAATTGGCAATTGCGCCATCAAAACCTTTATTTTTATCAATAGGCAGGGTTAAGGTAAAAATGCTTCCTTCGCCCTCTGTACTTTTTAGATCGATGTAACCACCCAGTAATTTGGCCAGCTCCCTACTGATGGAAAGACCCAGGCCTGTACCTCCAAATTTACGTCGGGTAGAGCCATCTGCCTGCTGAAAGGCTTCAAATACCATGGCCTGTTTCTCTGGCGCAATACCCACACCGGTATCGGTAACTTTGAATACCAGGGCGCCCAGTTTATCATTTTTACTGATGTTTAAGGTTACCGAACCAACCGTTGTAAATTTAATGGCATTTGATAACAGGTTCTTGATGATCTGCTCTAAACGCATTTTATCGGTATGGAAAAACTCCGGAACATCTGCTGTTTTATCAATCACAAAGTTGAGGTTCCGCTCTTTTGCCAATGGATTAAATAACGAACGCATGTTGAAGACGATGTCGTCAACCTTAATGTTCATCCTATCCAGCTCCATTTTACCGGCTTCAATTTTGGAAAGATCCAGAATCTCGTCGATTAAGCTCAATAAGCCCTGGCCCGAACTTTGAATCACCTCTGCATATTCCTGATGTTCGCGGTCCATGGCTTCGTTTTCGGCCATTAAACGCGATAACAATAAGATCGAATTTAACGGTGTTCTTAGCTCGTGCGACATGTTGGCCAAAAACTCCGATTTATACCTTGTACTCAACTCTAAAGCTTCTGCTTTCTGCTGAATTTCGATATTTCTTTCTTCAATCAGTTCATTTTTCTCTTCCAGCAAACTGCTTCTTTCTTCAAGCTCCTGGTTGCTCTGTAACAGTTCTTCCTGTTGTACGCGAAGCTCTTCTTCACTGGCCTGAAGTTTCTGTGCCTGTGCTTCAAGTTCTGCGTTTAACCCTTCAAGTTCGCTGTGCTGAACCTGTAATTCTTCTGATTGTGCCTGGGTTTCTTCTAATAGCTGCTGTAATTTCTGACGGTTCTGTGCACCTAATAATGCGGTACCCACATCAGATAAAACCAGGTTTAAAAAGTGCAACTGCAGATCTGTATATTTGGTTATAGAACCCAACTCCAAACCACCAATGGAAATTTCGTTTCTAACAATCGGCAATACGATTAACTGGGCAGGCCTAATGTTCCCGGTAGCGTGTGTAATGGATAATTCATTTTGTGGCACATCCTCTAACAAGATAGATTTGCCCGTTTTAACTACCTGACCAATTAAACCCTGACCAATTTCTAAGGTTTCGGTTAAGTTCTGACCTTTTAAAGCATATTGACCTTTTAAATGCAGGTAACCATCATCTTTAAATAAATATAAGGCCCCAATCTGGCTCCTGGTATAATTGGCCAAAAATTCGATAATATCTTCTGCTAAATGGAAAACATCTTTTTCGCCAACCATTTTCACATTCAGGTTGGCCACACCAGTTTGTATCCATTCGTTTTCTTCCAAAGTATCGAAAGATTTTTTCAATGAATATGACATAGTATTCAGCGATTCTGACAGTTCACCAATATCATCCTGGCTTTGGCTATCGAGTTTTACACCATAATTACCATTAGAAATCTGTTGCGCAATTTCTTTAATGGCCGCAATACGTTTCTCCATCTCATACTTCTTATCCTCAATTTCTTTTTGAAGCTTAACACGTTCATCAAAATCGATAGATACTTTTCTGTAAAAGAACAGGGTAATGAGTATGGCAAGAACCGCAGCTATTAAAATCAGAATCGGGGTATAAGAGGTCAGTTTGTTCAGTTCTACGGTTCGTCTTTCGAGTAGCGTACGCTCTTCTTTAACCATACGGTTAACAACGTTGCGGGCCTGATCCATATAGGTTTTACCTTCTAAAAGTACCGTTGGATCGATCTGTCCGCCCAATGATTTAATCTCTATTGTTGAAGAAATGATATTCAGTCTGCGGGACAGGATATTTCTTAATTCAGCAACATTTTTCTGCTGATTGGCATTGTCTTTCGTTTGTGCCTCTATCCTGTTTAAAGCAGCCATTGCCGTGTCGGTAGAGCCGTAATAAGGCTGCAGAAATATTTTGTTTCCCGTTAAAAGGTAGCCGCGTTGTCCGGTTTCAGCATCCTTTAAGGTAGAAATTACACCTTCAGTAGTTAAAATCACTTCATCGCTGTGTTTCACCAGTTCGGTACTTTTAATCAGGTTGGTGATGCTGATATAGGAAGCCAAAGAACTGATAAATAGAATAATTAGCGACAGGCCAAGGCCCAAACGTAAATTATTTTTAAGAGTTGTTTTCATTATATGGATTAAGGATAATTAGATCTGATTTTTAAGGATTTCTTCTTCGGTAGTGGGAACGATAAAGTAAAACTCTGATCCTTCATCGGGAACACTATTTACGCCAATGGTACCGCCATGGCGGTTAATGATTTCGGAGCAGATGTACAAACCGATGCCCAGGCCGTTAAAGCGGTTGCTGTTTTCTTCTACCCGGTAAAATTTATCAAATATTTTATGCTGCTGTTCCTTAGAAATACCTATTCCAAAATCTTTCACAGCCAGATAAAGTTTTCCATCTTTAATATTGATGGTTACATTAACCTGATTGGTACCCGGCGCATATTTGATGGCGTTGGTAATAAAATTGATCACTACCTGTTCGAGGCGCATTTCATCGCCAAAAATCATCTCTTCTGTTTTGCCGAGTTTGGTAATCTTGAAATCGGGGTTAGACTGCTGCAACATCTCGATGGCGTTGTTTACCATGTTATCGGCACAAAAGCTTTTCATGTTAAACTTCATCTTGCCGCTTTCTATTTTAGAAATATCAAGCAGGTCAACAATAAGGTCGTTCAGTTTTTCGAGCTGGATGCTGGCTTTTTCGAGGTGATTTTGTGCCATGGTTTTATCATCCCTGTTTAAGCTGCGCTGTAATAACTGAATGTAACCTTTTACACTGGTTAAAGGAGTTTTTAACTCGTGACTGGCAATACTGATAAATTCGTCTTTTTTATGTTCGGCCTGCTTTCGGAATTCAATTTCTTCCAGCAGTTTTTCCTGTACTTCGTTTAGTTTTCTGTTCTGCTCGTAAATGCGGTAAAATGTTTTTATTTTAAGCAATAAAACATTAATATCAACAGGTTTGGTAATATAGTCCAATCCACCGCTGAGGTATCCTTTGGTAATAAATTTTAGCTCTGTATTTACGGCTGAAAGAAAAATAATGGCGGTATCTTTTGCTTTACTGAAACCTGAAATGGCTTCTGCCACCTCGAAACCGTCCATATCGGGCATCTGCACGTCGAGAATAATCAGGACGTAATTATTTTTAAGAACTTTTTTTAGCGCTTCTTCGCCAGATGATGCGGTATCAACCTCAAAATTATGTGCTTGGAGTACTTTTTGTAACGAGATCAGGTTTTCAGGCCTGTCATCAACTATAAGGATCATCTTTATTAAAACAAATAAGAAGCCGGGATAATTATGTTTGGTTTTGAGACAAAAATCTCATTAACTGTAAACAAACAATATTGATTGAAAAAAGTTTTAGTTTTTTTTTATAAATTATTTGAATTGAAGGTATCGCCTTGTTTAATATCCCCGGTTTCGAAACCTTTTTTAAACCAGTACATGCGTTGCGCTGAGGTACCATGGGTAAAAGAATCTGGCTGTACATCGCCTGTAGCCTGTTTTTGCAATTTATCATCGCCAATGGCATTGGCTGCTGTAAGGGCTTCTTCTATATCTCCCGCGTCTAATTTAAAATCTTTAAGATTTTGTGCATTGTGTGCCCAAAGTCCGGCAAAGAAATCAGCCTGCAGTTCTAATTTAACCGATAGGCGGTTATATTCTTTTTCGCTCACCTGCCCTCGGGCCTGATCGAGCTTTTCTGATATACCCAATAAATTCTGTACGTGATGGCCAACTTCGTGCGCAATTACATAAGCTTGTGCAAAATCGCCGGCAGCGCCAAAACGGTTTTTCAATTCGTCGTAAAATGACAAGTCGATATATACTTTACGGTCGCCAGGGCAATAAAAAGGACCCACATTGGCGCTGGCATTTCCACATGCCGTTTGTACAGCATCGCGGAACAACCTTAATTTAGGGTACTCGTACTGCTTGCCCATGGCCTGGAATTCTTTATCCCACACCTGTTCAGTAGATTCTAAAACCCCGGATACAAACTGTGCCTGCGGATCGTTGGCCGGCACGCCTTGTTTTACTTCTTCAGTACCTGTGCTGGCCGGAATCTGGCTTACCACACCGGTTAAATCCTTTCCGAAAATTAAGCCGAGTACAACAATGATAATACCAATGCCTCCACCCAGAACGGTTTTGCCTCCCCCCCCACTTCTGCCGTCTTCTACATTATTACTGCCTTTACCAAACCACTGCATAGTTTATATTTTTAATTTTTATTAAATAACCTTAATAATAAGCCAATTGTTAGAATAAATGTAAAAATATTTTTGTTATTTACTCTTTTGGGTTGTGGTAAAAAAAACACGAGCGATTACCATATAAGAACATATTAGCTCAAGGCCAACTTACACAAGCCGAAAAAAAAAGCGGGCCAAAATTAAGGACCCTTTTTCTTTTTTAATTAAATACTAACTATTAAAAACAGTTATCGCTTTTTCAATTCTTGCTTTGGTTTCCTCCACACCCAATAATACGGCAATATCAAAAACACCAGGACCAAATTTGCCACCCACCAACATAATGCGGAAAGGTAACATCAACTCACCAGGTTTAAAGCCTTTTTCGTCGGCTAAAGCTTTAAAAGCAGCTTCTGCAGCAATGGCATCGGTTAAAGTCAAACTTTCAGCAAATTCACCAAAAAATGCTGCTTTTTCAGGTGTCCATTTTGGTTTTACCGAATTTACATCGTACTCTGCCGGCGAAGCAAAAAAGTAACTGCTTTGTGCCACAAAATCGGGCAATAAAGTACAACGGTCTTTAATTAAATCGATAATTGTATTTAAAAATGCCTCATCGTTAACTTCCATTCCCGCTTTTTCAAGCTCACTTTTAACGCCTGATGCCAAACGCTCAGCGCTCTGCGATTTAATCCACTCGTGATTATACCATTTTGCTTTTTCGAAATCGAATTTAGCTCCGGCTTTACTGATTCTTTCTATAGAGAATTTCTCTTCCAGTTCTTTTAACGAGAATAATTCCTGGTCAGTTCCATCATTCCAGCCTAAAAGGGCGAGGATATTAATAAAGGCCTCAGGCATAAAGCCCATTTCTTTAAATCCTTTAGTAACATCTCCGGTTTTAGGATCTGTCCAGTTCATGGCATAAACCGGGAAACCTAAACGATCGCCATCGCGTTTGCTTAATTTTCCGTGTCCATCGGGTTTTAAAATCAATGGTAAATGTGCCCAAGCAGGCATATCAGCCTCCCAGCCTAAATATTTCCATAATAAAATATGAACAGGGGCTGATGGCAGCCACTCTTCTCCTCTAAAAGCGTGACTGATTTCCATTGCTTTATCATCAACCACAACGGCCAAATGGTAGGTTGGCATCCCGTCGGCTTTTAACAATACCTTATCATCAACCAACGAAGTTTCGAAACTAACATCTCCGCGGATTAAATCATTAAAATGTACAATTTCATCTGTAGGTACTTTAATGCGGACTACGTGCGGGGTTTTAGCAGCCAATAATTCTTCTACCTCACTTAATGTTAATGTTAAAGAATTCCGCATCTGCATGCGTGTAGCCTGCCCGTACTGGAAATTTGGAATTTCTTTACGTTTTGCATCCAACTCTTCTGTGGTATCGAAAGCATAATAGGCATAACCATCGCTAATTAACTGTTCGGCAAATTTACCATAGCTTGGTTTGCGTTCGCTTTGACGGTAAGGACCATAAGCACCCGGATTGTCCGGGCTTTCATCAGGCGTAATGCCACACCAATTTAAACAGTTTACAATATATTCTTCAGCACCTTCTACAAAGCGGTTCTGATCGGTATCTTCTACACGAAGTACAAAAGTTCCGTTATTTTTTTTGGCAAACAAATAATTGAACAAAGCAGTGCGCACACCGCCTAAATGCAAACCTCCGGTTGGGCTTGGGGCAAATCTTACTCTAACTTTTTTATCCATAGTTGGGTTGTTGAGCGATTGGCGTTAGGCGTTGGGCGATTAAACGCTTACCACACTACGCAAAACGCAAGACGCTGCAAAGATATGTTTTTCATTTATTTTATACTGTTTTCATCTGTAATGAAGCTATTATGCTTTGGAGAGGTTTACTTAAGCTTTTGGAAAAAGCATAATGGTTTTATGTTTTTTTCGTTTTGTTATTGTAATTTGCCTAGCTAAAGCATGAACCCTTATCAAAAGAAACGCCGCTGGAAGTTTTTCCTCCTCATTTTTGCCATCTTAATTGGCATTGCATCAGTATTTTACACCGATTCTTTTGTAAAAAAAATGGAACGTGAAGAAGCCGACCAATTTCACCTTTGGGTTAAAATCCAGGAACGGGCCATGTTTCTTTATGATAATGATGATTATCGTGTAATTGTAGAAACGGTACGGGCAAACACCAAAACGCCTGTAATTATGATTGATTCTGCAGGCATGATCAGTTCATTTTTCGGTTTAGACAGCACCAAAACCAATTACCCAACGGCTGATACTAAACTTAGTTACGACAGTTTATATTTCGTTCGTCAACTAAGGCAGATGAAAGCACAGCATCAACCGGATGAGATGAATTTTTTCGGCAAAAAATTTAAAGCTTACTATCGTGACTCCTTTATTTTAACACAGCTAAGGTATTTCCCATACATCCAAATGGCCGTGATTTTCCTCTTTCTGTTAACGGCTTATGCCGCATTTAGTTCGGCACGGCGGGATGAACAGGACCATGTTTGGGTAGGTTTGGCCAAAGAGACGGCGCACCAACTGGGCACCCCCATATCATCTTTGATGGCCTGGACGGAGCTGATGAAATCCAAATTCGATGCGGAAGATGATCCTTTGATTGCGGAAATGGAAAATGATATTAAACGTTTGGAGATTATTACCGACCGTTTCTCTAAAATCGGGTCTAAACCAATACTCGAGGACCATACGGTTTACATTGTCATCAGCGATTTTATCCGCTATTTTAAAGTCCGCACCTCTGATAAGGTTAAATTTAGCATTACAGGCGACGAACAGGTAAGGGCTTTACTCAATGTTCCACTGTTTGATTGGGTGATTGAAAACCTGTTAAAAAATGCAGCTAACGCCATCGAAAACGAAGGATCTATTTCTGTTAACATCATCGAGAACCTGGCCAAAGAGCAGGTATTTATTGATGTAAGCGATACCGGAAAAGGGATACCAAGATCAAAATTTGATGCGGTTTTTCAACCCGGTTATACTACCCGTAAACGCGGCTGGGGGCTTGGTTTATCGCTTACCAAACGTATTGTGGAGAACTACCATAGCGGCGAAATTTTTGTAAAAGAATCGGAACTGGGTAAAGGCACCACTTTTAGAATAATATTAAAAAGCAGTTTAAGATATGAACCGACCACAGCCTAACGAATATCCGATTTGGGGCGAAACCTACATCAGCAAAGTAGACAGGGAAATTTTTGAGATTTTAAATGATCAGGTAGAAAGTCTCCCCGCCTTATTTAGGAGAAATGCTGATAAAGCAGATTATGGCTACGCTGAAGGCAAATGGACTTTAAAGGAAATGCTAGGACATATTATCGATACTGAACGTGTATTTGCCTATCGAATTACTTGTTTTGCAAGAAATGAAAAACAGCCTTTGCCAGGTTTTGAAGAAGATGATTATGTATTGAATGCCCGCTTCGCAGAACGCGATCTGGAAGATTTGATTGAAGAATTTATCGCACTGCGCAAAGCCAATCTTTATCTTTTTAAATCTTTAAATGAGGATGAACTGGAAAGAAAAGGAATTGCTTCGGGCAGGGAAATTAATGTAAAATCTATTCTGTTTATTGCTGGAGGGCATATTATACACCATGTTTCCATTTTAAAAGAACGTTACCATGTGGTTTAAAAATTTTACTGTTGAGGATTTAAATAACCGCCCTAAAAACCATTTAGGTGCTTTGCTAGATATCCGTTTTACCGAAATCGGCGAAGACTTTATTACAGGTACCATGCCGGTTGATGAACGTACGCACCAGCCAGCTGGCATACTACATGGAGGCGCTTCGGTGGTTTTGGCCGAAACCCTGGGCAGTATTGCCTCTTACATGTGCATCGACCCTGAAAAATATGTTGCTGTAGGTTTAGAAGTAAATGCTAACCATTTGCGTCCCGTAAAAAGTGGCCTGGTAAAAGGAATATGTAAACCTTTACATGTTGGTGCCAAAACGCAGGTTTGGGAAATTAAGATTTACGATGAACGCGGAAAAATGAATTGCATTAGCCGCTTAACGGTTGCCATTATTAATAAGCCGCAGTAAAAAAGAGAAGTCAAGTTTAATTGCTTCCGCACAATAAAAACTTGACTTCTCTGCTGATTAAAGCAGTTTATTGTTATCTAACCATTTCTTTTCTACCAGATAAGAAACGATAAGGCCCAGGCCACCGAAAATTCCGATGCAACCGAAATAAATGGCAACCGATTGTCCTTCTTCGGCGTTTGTCATGTTGCTACCAAATATACCTCTAACAGTAAATAGCGCCACCAGCAAACCTATTCCTAAACCAACCAACAGCAAACCGAACTTTAAACTTAAAAACGGTTTTGGTGTTGCTTTGTGTATTCCAGGATCGATTCCCCGTTCGATCATTGCCATTTTTTCTTTATTTGATAGGTAGCGGATTCCAAATACCATTGCGAATGCGCCTAAAAAAAGTGAGATTGGGACTAATATAGCTTCCATGATTATAATTTTTAATTTGTAAATATTTATTTGTCTGTTGAACCGTGTTCTGTGTATTATGACTACATACTTTTTAATCAGGTTACACCTAGGGCAAAAAAATGTTCAATCATCAATTTAAATGATCAAATAGCAAGACGAAAAACAATATAACCCAGGAATAATGTTAAAATATTCAGACACTAATATTCAATTATCAAAACCTGCGGTATTAAATAATTATCAATAGCAGATAAAACATTGCTATTTTTGTTTCAGACCCTTAAATTTTGATTGAGAAACTTAAAAATATAGCTGTTTTTAGCACATTAAGTGATGATTCATTGCTTGAGCTAGCTATGCATATTGAGTATATCAAGCACAAAAAAGGAACGATCATTATCCGCGCCGATAAAATAGAACCTTCTTTCTATATTCTTGAAAAGGGTATTGCCCGCGCGTATTGCGATGGCGAAAACCAGCAGATAACCTTTTGGTTCGGGCAAAGCGGCACCATACTTTTTTCTTTTAACAGCTATATTAACAACCGTCCGGGTTACGAAAATATTGAGCTGTTAGAAAACAGCAGCTTAATAAAAATAAAGCTTGGAGACCTGTTTTCGCTTTATGAACGTAATCTTGAAATTGCCAACTGGGGCAGAAAAATAGCCGAACAGGAATTAATTGCTACCGAAAGGAGATTAATCGACAGGGCTTTTAAAGGTGCAGCAGAGCGTTATCAGGAGTTTATAGCACAATCGCCGGAGCTGATTAAAAGGGTGGCCTTAAAACACATTGCCTCCTACCTTGGCGTTACTCAGGTTACCTTGAGCCGGATCAGGGCTACCTATAAATAAGCTCATTTTTTAACATTTGTAAAATGTTGCCCGGTAAATGTGTCGTAATTTTGCAGAAACACATTTATCATGAACTGGATTATCTTAATTATTGCCGGCTTTTTTGAAGTTGGCTTTACTACCTGTCTTAAATTATCGAACAATTTCTCGAATATAAAATGGAGTGCTGCATTTTTTGTCTGCATTGCTTTAAGTTTTCTATTGCTGAACAAGGCCACACAAACTTTACCCATGGGTACAGCTTATGCCGTTTGGACGGGTATTGGTGCTGTTGGGACGGTAATTATCGGTATTGTCTATTTTAACGAGCCTGCCACCTTTTGGCGAATCTTTTTTATCTGCACGCTTATCGGATCAATTGCAGGATTAAAGTTTTTCGCTTCGCATTAGCAGACTGCCCAACTTGCGAAGTTTAAAGGCCAGAGCATAAGGAAAACTTCGCAAGTTTCGTGCGGGCTAAAGTTTCTTTTTGGAGCGCAATACCTGTGCAAGCAACAAAGTTGGTTCCCGTGTTTTGCTTTTACGCTTTCGGCTTCGTTCCTCAGCCTGCAGGGTAATGCTTCACCCGGGGCTAGATGGCCAAAACAGTATTTCATTTTTTAGGTTTGCAAGGAGCACACGCTATGTTTATAAACCTGATTGCGGTGAAATCCTTTTTGTTGTCACCCTGAGCGTAGTCGAAGGGCAACAAAAAGATTAAGCCAAAAGCAGGACTACCCTCCGCCATGAAAAACTGCCCTTTCGTTTTCAAAAAACTAAACTATTTACACTATTAATCTGGTTGATAAATAATAATCCTCCATAATTATGTTCCACGTGTAACCTCCGTATCTTTAATGTAGTCTTACAGCTAAACATGGAGCAAAAACTTACCGATTTAGCACTGATACAAAACATATTGAACGGCCAGGCCGATCAGTATGCGCTTTTGGTTAAGCGCCACCAGCGGTTTGTATTTACGCTTGCTTTAAGGTTTGCTAAAAACAGGGAAGATGCTGAAGAAATTGCACAAGATTGCTTTGTAAAGGCATATAAGGCTTTAGGTACATTTAAACAAACCGCTAAATTTAGCACCTGGCTGTACACGATTACCTATACCACGGCCATGACTTTTTTGAGGAAAAACCGTTTAGATACCTTCTCTATACACGATGAGGGGACTGTTTTACAACTCGAGAACCATACTTCTGGTTTTAATGCGAATGGTTACGATAAACAGGATAGTCATGCTTTTTTAAATATAGCCATCACCCAACTACTGCCAGATGACGCGGCCATTATCACTCTGTTTTATAAAGGTGAGCAGAGTTTGGAAGAAATTGGTGAAGCTTTGCACATGGAGCCCAATACCATAAAGGTTAAATTGCACCGGGCAAGGCAAAGGCTTAAAGAAAAATTACAATATTTGTTAAAAGATGAAGTAAAGGAGTTACTATGAATGCAATAGAACAACAGCTTTGGGATTATATAGATGGCAATTTAGACGGATCGGCCAAAAAAGCCATTGAAGAAAAAATTGAATCGGATGCCGTTATTAAATCGCTGTATGAGGATTTGGTAAAACTTAATTCGGCTTTTGGCGAACTCGATTTGGATGAACCCTCTATGTCTTTCACGCGGAATGTAATGGAAAGTGTAGCCACAGTGCCGGCACCAGTAGCCATGAAAACACAGGTTGATAAAAAGATTATTTATAGCATTGGTGGTTTTTTTGTGATCTCACTGCTAGCCTTATTTGGCTATGTGCTCTACAATTCGAACCTCAGTATGCCTAAATTCGGTTTTAATGTTAATTTAAACTTTAATTTAGATCAGTACATCACGCCTACTGTGTTGTATAGCTTCTTATTTTTCGACCTGGTAATTGGATTGGTGTTTCTAGATCAGTTTTTGAGGAAGAGGATGATCCATAAATAAGCTTCTGGTGATGGCTTAGTCCTCTCTTAAAGATAAACTTAACGGTAATGTAATGATTTTGAGTTATTAACTATTTTTCATAACTTTACATTGCTCATATCCTCAAGCAGTTCTTAACTTTTAATCTAAATTAACAATGCAGAGATTTTATTTCTTGGCCAGGGCTTATGGCTTGGCTTTTATTTTAATTGCCTTTACCGCTATTATTATTTTCTCCTGTAAGAAAGGACAAAACAAAACCGATGATTTCAATACGATCGAAAATGCCAAAGAATGGTTTTCGAAAACCGAAAAAAATTATTTACCAGCTTGGGATAAATCATCAGTCATCGAAAGTAACAACGTAAATTATATAATAGTCGCATCTAACTACAGCTTAAAAAGCGACAGAAATAAAATTATTTCTACATTAGTGATTGCAGATTCCTTGGGTAATTATTCTGCCAAATTACTTGAATTTATAAATTCTGATTCCCCTGAAGAACTAATCGATATCATTACAATTTATAAATCTGGCTTAAAATTAAAGAATCTCAAAAACGACTATACGGGAAATTTATTAGTATTAAATTCAGATCACAGATATTTGTATGGTTTACAGCTAAAAGATGGTTACCTCAAGCATAATCTAACAATATGATTTAAAACTGATACTGGAAATTCCTTAAAAAACCAATTATTAATGACTCTTCAACCCCCACCAGATGCTTCAGTTTGTACTGATTGGTACTGGACCTCTTGGGATGCTAACACAGGAACTATCTATTCTGACAAATACCTTTACACTACATGTACAGGTGATGGAACTGGAGGCGGAGGAAGTAGTGGCACTTCAAGAACAAATAATGATCCTAATGATCAAGGAATTCCAAGAGATATTGATGTAGATATAAAAGACAAATGCCTTTTGGCTGTTTATGATAAAATTGAAGCAGATTTAAATAATGATGTTACCAAAATTTTAACAAAAACTTTCGGCGAAAACAGCAGGATTCATATTAAAATTATTGATTTGAGTTTTAATGGCGCACCAGCTAAAACGTCTGCCTCAAATGCAAAAAAACAAAAGATGGCGTAAAATTTATTGACGTTAAACTTACGCTCAATACACAGGGATTGCCTAACGCGTCACAAGAATATATTGCTACTACTATTTTACATGAGATAATACATGCTTATTTAGATTCTGAGGGAACGTATGTAAATAATCAATATATGCAACATCTAGAGATTGGGGAAAAGTTTGTCGATGTTCTCAGAAGCACTATCCAAAGCACATTTAAACTCACTGATAATCAAGCGAATTCTTTAATATTATATGGAATGGGGGATGTTATGATTAATAAACCTGACTACTACGCGGATTTACTTAAACATTATAATCTAACTAGCCAAAATGTATATGATACAGCCCAAACTTTTAAAAACAAAACTAATGGCACATACTGTAAATAAGTCAATCAAAAATTTAGTGTTATTTGCCCTCTTTCTTATTCCATTTATCACTATGGGGCAAAAAAAGTTGCCTGATTTAAGCTTAGATGAACCCAATATCGCATTATATATAAATTCTAATCTCAGAGTAGATCTTGATACCTTTTGTCTTCACACTATAATTTTCATCAAGTTTAGTGTCAATAAAAATGGCGAAATATCAAACCTAGGATTTACCAAAGGCTCTCCAGCAATTATAATAAATGCATTAAAGGATGCGGTACTATCATCTAATGGCCATTGGAAAATTAAAAAGGAAGATTTAAGTACTATAGAGAAAAAGGTATTCTTACTCCCATATATTATCGATTTAAGCGTAGGGTGCAATATTGAATCTGAACTACAGGATCCAAAAAAGGAACAGGAAAATATGGCTAAAACAATTAAAGAACTTGTTAGTCAAGTAGAAGGTTTCAAATCCAATGATGCAATCAATAATATTTTGAATTTCGATGATAAGACTTTTAATATGTTTGACTGTACAATTCTGCCACCTTTAAGGATGGGAAATATGGGTTATTAAATAAAATTTATGAAATGTCCAATCTTAACCTAAAGTTTTTTCAAAATCTCCAATCCTTCCGGCCATTCGCCAAAACCTGCGTCGGTATTAATATGCCCGGCTTCGCCGATATTAATGAATTCGCTGCCCCAATGTTTAGCAAAAAATTCAGCTCTTTCCAGCGTTACCCACTCATCGTTGGTGCTAGATACCACAATTGTTTTAAAGTTGATTTTGTCCAAAGGTACGCTATCAAAACCAGGAGTATCAAAATTGTACTTTGGTGCTTCTATATCGCTTGGCGCAACCAATAAAGCCCCTTTAATGTTCTTTTGATGAGTTTTTGCCCAATTGGCAATGGCTGTACAACCTAAACTATGGCCGATTAAAACCACATCATCCGGATTATATCCCACGAGTGCTGATTCTATGGTTTCAATCCAATCCCGGTTGGCTGGTGCATCCCATTCCTTTTGACTGATGCGGATAAAATTATCTGCTGATTTTTCGAAATGAGTTTGCCAATGGTTTGGACCGGAATTGCCCAAACCCGGAACAATAAAATAATGAGTCATAAAAGGTATGAAATGAATAGATGTTAACGACTAAAAACAAAAAAGCCCCGACTGTGATCGAGGCCATTTGTAAATATGATAAATAAATTAAATTACTTTCACATTAACGGCATTTAAGCCTTTTTTACCGTTAGCAACTTCGTACTGTACTTTGTCGTTTTCACGGATTTCGTCGATAAGACCTGTTGAATGAACAAA